>Ga0315338_1000030_pt1 | contig 866781 bp, 757 predicted proteins | sample ASW8metaG_FD_204518 | JGI IMG/M metagenome (GOLD analysis project Ga0315338, IMG submission 204518) | Ammonia-oxidizing marine archaeal communities from Monterey Bay, California, United States - ASW #8 | ecosystem: Environmental > Aquatic > Marine > Coastal | place: USA: California | collected... | reverse complement strand
TGCCTGGTGGCAATAGCGAGGTGGTCCCACGCCTTCCCATCCCGAACAGGACCGTGAAACGCCTCAGCGCCGATGATAGTGCGAGGTATACCGTGCGAAAGTAGGACACTGCCAGGCTCCCAAATGAGAAAGCCCATCGCGTAAGCGGTGGGCTTTTTTATTGGATGGTTCGTCCGATGATAAATTTACAAATCGGACCATCCCGGTTCGTCGCGATCGAGAAGTCTTTTCAACGCTTCGAAGTGCAACGTTGATTGCTGGCGTTCGCCCTCGATCTGCTTTGCAGCCTGCGCCACTTGTGCCTCATCAACTTGCTTGAGTTTTCCACCAGTGGATTTTGCGAGCACCTGAACCATGGCGGAACGTTCTACGTAATATAGGTCATCGTAGGCATACGCCATGTTGTCACCACAAACGGTTACGCCATGATGTTGCATGAACACGACGTCGGCGTCCCCCATTGCAGTACAGATCCGGTCACCTTCATCGCCATCGAGCGCGACCCCGCCGTAAACACGGTCATAGCCAATCCGGCCATAAAAACGCATCGCGTTCTGATTCGCAAATACGTCTAGCTCGCCGTCCTCCAGCAAGGTCAGCGCCGTGGCAAATGGCATATGTGTATGCAAGACCACTTTCTTGCGCTTGCCGACGTGAATGCGGCTGTGTATATAAAAGGCGGTTGGCTCTACTGTGTGCTTGCCCTCAACTACATCGCCTTCTGCGTTGACCACGACGAGATCGGCAGGTGTGATTTCTGACCAGTGCAAGCCTTGCGGGTTGATCAGAAACAGGTGCGGGCTGCCAGGAACTTCCATGCTGAAATGATTACAGACACTTTCGTTGAATCCCATGCGCGCTGCGAGACGAAGTGCTGCCGTAAGGTCGATTCGGGCCTGTATGACCGGGTCGAAACGTTTCATTTTCCCTCCAGGTTCGGGACGTTTAGAAGTAACTGGGAACCGCCAGGTTCATATTGTAGTCATCGCAATACATCGATTGCGACCATACCAAAAAATACTTCGAAGCGGTCTCCGTACGTGAGACCTGATTGCTTGATTAAACCACATTGTGCCGGCCTTGCATTCGAGGTCAACGCGGGCTGCACAAAGCGCATTTCCACCATTAGGGAAATCATATTCTCTATTGCGCTTCGCACCATAGGCAGCACGGCAAGCGTGCCATGTCGCCCAACAATCGAGGCCAGCTTCGTTACGGAGGTATGAAAGAGTTTTCCAATGACGCAGTGCGCAAATTATTGCGCCGGAAAAAGGATCAACAGAAGATCACGCTTGACATTGGCGAACGCGAAGCGGCTAATGACGACCTGAGTTAAAACACTAAGCTGGGGAAACTGACGTTAAGCACCTGCAGTTTGGTTGAAAACGTTCAGACGAATTCTCCTGGTTTTCAGCGCAACCCGTCAGGGTTCGTTGCAGTCGGAGCAAAAGCCCGACTGTTTTGATACGACTTTTTCGTATTGCCGGAAGAAAGACTGGTATTTGTATGCGCCTGTGAGTTTGCGCATTACAGACTGAAACATAAAATTCGCTTTCAAGCGATAGACAGGAGGAAACGATGAAACTGAATAAGCTCTTGGGTATTGTGCTGGCCTGCGGGGTCGGTGTATCCGCGCTGGCGACTGCCAACTCGGATGTTGAACGCTTGATCGCTGACCCGTCCAACTGGGCGATGCAGGCTGGTGACATGTACAACCAGCGTTATAGCAAGCTCGATCAAGTGACTACCAGAAATGTTGGCAAAATGCAGGTTGCGTGGACAATGTCGACCGGAGTGTTGCGCGGTCACGAAGGGTCCCCGCTTGTGATTGGCAACATGATGTACATCCATGCACCTTTTCCCAACACGGTCTTCGCAGTTGACCTGAACACTCAGAAAATCGTGTGGAAGTATGTGCCAAGGCAGGATCCGGCCGTCATTCCGCAAATGTGTTGCGACACGGTAAACCGTGGTGTTGCATACGCGCAGGGCAAAGTGTTTCTGCAACAAGCGGATTCCATGCTTGTAGCCCTGGACGCAATGACGGGCAAAGTCGTGTGGTCCGTAAAGAATGGCGACCCTTCCCTGGGCGCAGTCAATACCAATGCACCGCATATCTTCAAAGACAAGGTAATCACCGGCATTTCCGGTGGAGAGTGGGGTGTTCGTGGTTTTATTGCCGCCTACGACATCAACACTGGCATGGAGGTGTGGAAGGGCTACAGTGTTGGGCCGGATGACGAGATGCTGGTTGATCCGAACACCACAACTACCTGGGCCGACGGTCAGGTGACGCCGGTCGGAAAAAACTCCTCAATCGATACCTGGCAGGGCGACCAGTGGAAGATTGGTGGCGGCACGACATGGGGTTGGTACAGTTATGACAAAGATCTGAACCTCATGTACTACGGTACCGGAAACCCCAGCACGTGGAATCCGGCGCAGCGTCCCGGCGACAACAGGTGGACAATGGCTATCTGGGCACGTGACGTGGATACCGGCATGGTCAAGTGGGTCTATCAGATGACGCCATACGACGAGTGGGATTTTGACGGCATCAACGAAATGATTCTCGCCGACATCCCGGTCAAGGGAAAGATGACAAAAGCGCTCGTGCACTTCGACCGCAATGGCTTTGGGTACACGCTTGATCGTACGAATGGTGCGTTACTGGTTGCCGAGAAATTTGATCCGACGGTGAACTGGGCAACACACGTAGACATGAAGAGTGGTCGTCCGCAGGTGGTATCCAAATACAGCACAGCTCAGAATGGTCCCGACGTGAACACCAAGGGCGTCTGTCCAGCTGCACTTGGATCAAAGGATCAGCAACCTGCTGCCTTTAACCCGCAAAATGGCATGTTCTATGTGCCGACCAACCATGTTTGTATGGATTACGAGCCATTTGAGGTGGAGTACGTTGCCGGTCAGCCATACGTTGGTGCAACGCTGTCGATGTTCCCCGCGCTCAACAGTCACGGTGGCATGGGTAACTTCATCGTTTGGGACGCTGGCAATGGCAAGATTGTTCAGTCCAAGGCCGAGAAATTTTCGGTTTGGAGTGGTGCGCTTGTTACTGCAGGTGGAATCACCTGCTACGGCACGCTTGAGGGTTATCTCAAGTGCGTAGATTCCAACAACATCAACAACGAACTGTTCAGCTTCAAGACGCCATCCGGCATCATCGGGAACGTCTTCACCTATGCGCACCAAGGCAAACAGTACATCGGTGTTTACTCCGGCATCGGTGGCTGGGCCGGTATTGGCATGGCGGCGGGACTTGAGAAAGACACGGACGGTCTTGGCGCGGTGGGTGGTTACCGTGAACTGAATCAATATACGGATCTTGGTGGTTCACTTACGGTATTTGCATTGCCCGGACGTTAATCTGTTCTGGAATTGAGTGTTTTATTTATGGCACCCCGGTTGGACTGACCGGGGTGCCATTTTGTTTGTCCGGATTGGGAATTGTTGCCCTCTTCTTGTTTGGCGCTACGTACTCGTAGAAGAGGGCCGGCGTATTGCAATGCGCGTCTTGGGGTAACCCTGCCGGGGGCGAGTAATGCGGCGTGGCAGTATTTCGGGTGAAATCCGAAGAGAAGAACTTGCCTGTTTTCCGTGGTCGAGCATTTCGACTGGGCTGGGAGAAGCGGCCACTACCGCATCGATCAAATCGCGTCGGTTAAACTGCGTCAATCAGATGGCGTCGATTGATAAGCAAGTACTGACAAGCCATAGCTACATGAGGAAAAAAGTAATGATAAGCAAGGTAGTTGCTGTGTTCATTGCCGCGAGCATCGCCGTGTGCGCGCGCGCCGAAGAAGTAAAAACAGAGTGGTACACGGTCGTAGATGGATACATGGTTGATAAGGGTACGATGAATGGATTTCGGGCTTGGCGGGCGGCCGCATGCGACCGCTGTCATGGCGCAAACCAGCAGGGAATGGTAGGGCCATCGTTGATTGAGAGCATGAAAATCATTAGCAAGGAAGAATTTGTCAAGACGCTGACCGATGGCCGGCTGGAGAAGGGCATGCCTGGGTTCAGCAAAAGCAAGAAAGTGATGTCTAACATGGACAATCTTTATGGCTATCTGAAAGGGCGTTCGGACGGTGCGATCACCAAATCAAAGGTTAAGCCGATCAAGTAAGTTTTTCGGTGGAGCGCCGCTGGCATCGCTGACCTTGATGGTTGCGATCACCGTTTGCGGCCAGACGGCTGGTGCGCAGGAGGAAAGCTTCCAGCCGCGGGTTCTACGCGTGTGTCAGGACCCTGGCAGCCTGCCGTTTTCAAATGATGCGGGAGACGGTTTTGAGAATCGCATCGCCGCGCTGATTGCAGAGCGCATGGAATTGCCACTGGAAACGTTCTGGTATCCGCAGAGAATCAATGTTGTGCGTAATACCATTAATTACAAACTCCCCGGGCAATCAGACTTTCGCTGCGATCTGTTGACAGGCGTGCCGGCCGGGTGGGGTGCCGTTTCCACCACAAAGCCGTATTACAGTTCAACTTATGTGCTTGTTTACGTCAAGGGACGCGGAATTGACGTGGACTCCGTCGACGCCTTTCTTGCACTGGACCGGGGAATCCTGGCAAAACTGAAGATCGGCGTATTTGATCGTTCGCCAGCAACGCCGTGGTTGAAAGCGCATGGTCTGCTTGAGCGGGCAGTTCCTTACCGCATGATGAATGCTGACCCCAGTTATTACCCGGGCAAGATCGTTGATGACGATCTCGTGAAAGGCAAGATCGACGCCGCAATTCTGTGGGGGCCGATTGGAGGATATTTTGCCAAACAGGTGAAGGATGTTGAGGTGCGAGTGCTTCCGCTCAGATCGGAACCCGGAGTTCGTTTTGACTATTCAATTTCAATGGGGGTGCGCCATGGAGAGACCGCGTGGCGAAAGCGTATAAATGCGGTGCTTGACGATGTGAAAGTCGAGATCGCGCAGATTCTTCTTGAATTTGGTGTCCCGGTGGTGAACGAACGCAGTGCTTCCAGATAGATTACAGGAAATGGCAGCATCCGCACTGGCAGAGAAGGCGGGACGGCGGCGTTTTTCGCGTGGCGATGGTCGCGACGCGCAGTATGTGCTTGCCTGGGCGTCGCTGGTCCGGTCCGTCTCCATTTGACCGACGTATCTGGCACCCATGAGCGCATACTGCCGGCTTCGGGAACTTAAGCTGCGCCTGGCGAATCAATTGGTCGAAAGGGATTAATCGCCGGGAAGTAACGCAATGGCCGAAGTTGTTTCTGAAGAAGAGGGTAAGCCCTGAAATTGCCCAATTTTGTTTTGTAGCGCGTGCCCCTGGGATTGAAGGGATTTCTTATGCGTCTGATTTCTTGCCTTTTTATCGTGTACTTCTCGCTTGTGACCCCGGTCGCTCATTCCGCGGAAATGGAGGGCTATTCAACCGTACTGCGGGTCGAGTATGTTCTTGAATGCATGAGAGATCGCGAGGGCTCGCGCTATGAAATGATGAACAAATGTTCGTGCGTTCTTGATCGACTCGCTGCAATTTATAACGCCAATGAATTTGTCGATGCATGGACGACGTCCAAAGCCATCACGATTTCAGGAGAACGTGGCGCGGCACTGCGAGACAATGAACAAGCGAAACAAGTTGCGCTCGCGTTCCGGGATTCCGTGAAACTTGCCGAATCTGACTGCTTCCTGAGATAGTCTGACGGTGATCGTCAAATGAATATACTAATTGCGCTAGTCCTCAGCCTGTTTCTCGGGATGAGCACATCGTCGTTGCAGGCTCAGCCAACTGACGGTGCAAGATGGGCGAGCCTCAAGGAAAATCTGTTTGGTTCGCGCGTACTGCAGATCGACGGCGGTGCACGCCTGAGTGTTGAACTGCCGGGACGAGCTGCCGATGCAGGGGCAGTACCGTTAGGAATTACGACGCGTGCAATGCCTGGTGATCCGGGCGTTCGCAAGATATACCTTGTGATTGACAAGAATCCATCGCCAGTCGGCGCTATTTTCGATTTCGGCGTTGCGCGTGATGAGGTATCGCTCGAGATCCGCGTGCGCATCGAGGACTACACCTGGGTACGTGTAATAGCCGAGCGCGACGACGGTTCACTTCTCGCAACACAACACTACATCAAGGCAGCCGGAGGATGTTCAGCTCCAGCCGGCAAGACGCTTGCGGAGCGGCATGCGGGAATGGGCAAGATGAAGTGGCGTGTTGACCCTCCGCGCGTTTCGGGCGGGGAGCAATGGGCACAATTGCTCATACGTCATCCCAATGATTCAGGCTTGGCAATGGATCAGTTGACCCGCTTGTACGATCCTCCAATGTTCGTGAATACGGTCACAGTGACGCGCGGTAGTGATCTGATATTCACCGCGCAGGTGGATTTCACGCTTAGTCAGAACCCTGCGTTTCGCTTCACCCTGCCAGCCGGCGGCAACGGAGATTTGCGCGCGCAGGTGACGGATACCGAAGATCGACTGTTCGAAAGCACGTTCCAGATCACGGATGCACTGAACGACTGAGGCGATCGCCGTCCAGGTCACACAACCGGTTTGCAAGTGCTTTTGTTCCACGCAACCAGCCACGGTCGGTGTTACCGCGCAGATCAACTGATCGAACCGCGACTGGCGTGTCAGTCTCGACGTCTCGAATTTCCGCGTTAATGTTCAATATAAGATTGCTGACTTTTTGCACCCACGGGAGCAGTACATATGTTGCATTTGCGGTGCGACCGATGTCTTCTGCGCAGCCGTTGCACTGATGCAAGTACTGGACGCGACTGCGCGCGAGCGTGATCGCAGCTTCAGCAGGGGCGGGATCGACAATGCGCAGAGGCAAGCATGTGTCCAGTCGTTGACGCAATTCCTCATTGGCTAACAGCAACCGGTTCTGATCGGCTTCAACGGTTCGCGGATCGCGCATGCTTTCAATGAACTCGAAGTCCAGGACGAGCAGTGTGGGCTCAGCTGAAACTGCGCCCGATGAAGCGAGGCTCACGGCAACCCAGAATGCGCGAAGTACACTACTTTTTCCGATGATCATTGAATGTCGGTGGTGATTGAATGTAGCAAGGTCATGTCGCCAGGCATGTCGGCGCGGTATCAGGCCGGTGCGCCAGGGGGCGCAAGCTTTCTCCGTTTTGGTATGGCATGAATAACCTTGCCAAAGTGTCGTCGCGTACGATCTGGAAATTCGAGCTTGGCATGCGTAAACAATTCAGCATCCGTTACCGGAGCGGACCGCGTAGTTTTGCGCCTGTGCCCATGTCGCTTTAGCGTACCGGCTCGATGCCAGTCGGAGGCGCCCGTTCTGGTAGCGACAATTCCAGCCGGCCATCGGCATTCTCAATCACGACGTAGCTCGAATTGACGCTTGCCAATGTCATTGCGCCATGCACGGACTCTCCCACTCGAAACGCCAACGCAGGCCCACCGCCAACAGATAGCAAAGCAACGCCTTGTCCTTTGCCGCCCTGCGCGATTACCCCAACCAGTTTGACTTCGCTCGGCGCCTTGCCAGCGGAGTTTGCGCCGAACAATCCTGCAATCGGTGCGGTATCGAGAGGCTGCGTTCGTGCCACGTGGTCTGACGTTGCAATAGCGACTACCGATTCGCCGGTGACGTTCTGAGAGCTGAACTGGAGTGCCCAATAGGTAATCATCGCCGCGACTGCAAGCGTCAAAAGCAAATTCAGATTTGATCGCAACGAAAATCTCATGTTGGGTCTGCGCGTAATGTTCACCGCGTTTGTGCTCGTTATTCCTCGGAGCGAAACGTGCAATATATGAATACTAACGACGTCGATTATTCAGGTAGCGTGCCTGTTGCGCAAGCGCGCCGATGTGCGTGGATGGGCGCTGCGTTCTGATCCAGGACAACGCGGGTCTCAATTTTCACTGTTCTTGAGCGCAATCAACTTGCGCTGACACGAGAATCTGATGCCGATAAACAGGTAACCATGCCCCTGCATCACGCGCCGGCATCGTTCCGGGTACGCGTCATTGGCGCCTGTTTCCTGAAACCCTGATTTTCGGTTGAATGTCGAATTGTGACCATTTCGCGCAGTTTGAACGCCTGCATTACATTGCGCGATGACGCGCGGGAGAAACTTGCTCGTGTGTCTGAGTTACGAATGTAACGTTCATCTAGCTGCAACCATCTTGTTCACGATCGCTCTCGACATTTCGATAACGTCACCATGGATTCGGTATGTGCTGAGTGCAATGGCCCCATTTCCTGGCAAAAGATAACTCAAGTTCCGGGCCACGAAATTGAATCGTGAATCTGTTTGACCCGGGCACTGGGGACTCAGTGAATGGATTGATCATTTCCTTCAATGTCCGAATGACTTTATCTGGAGCTCAACGATCAGTGCTTCAGCGAAGCGAATGCCACTCGCTTTAGGCCTGCCACAGCATCTCTGATCGAATGATTGCTGCCGAGACTGCTGCGCGGGGAAACACAATGGGCGCGTTTCAGTTGCTTGCATGGCAACAATCAGTACGGTATTTCCCTGGTTCTGGGGAAATGCGAAGGAATGACGCGATTCTGATGCAAACCGGCGCCGCGCCATATTGTCGTGAGTTGCCAGATCGCGCTGCGCCTCTTCTCACGCCGATGTGAACATCAGTGCGCCAGGCAATTGCGTTCTTCCTCGCTTTGGCGTAATGATCCGTTCGTGCGCCACTTATCATCGCGGATGGACAATGCGAATGGTTGGCGCGGTGATCGGAGTGATACGGGCAAGCCTGAATGTCGCCAGACTGCGACGATTGTTGTTCGCACGTGAGGTTTTCGAAACGAACCCACGGATGTGCAGTCTCATTTATGCGACGTATTCAGATGCTCGAACTGTTCGGGTGCATAATTTGCGTTTCTTGTACTGGCAATGCGTTCCCGACAAAACGTGTTGCAGTACCGAACTACGCTGTTGCTGGAGGGTGTTATGACAAAGGCCGACGGGTCGGGTTTTACGCTGGTCGAGATCATGGTCGTGGTCGTGATTCTGGCGGTTTTGGCGGCGCTTGTCGTGCCGCGCGTCGTTGGACGCACTGACGAAGCGCGGGCGGTAGCCGCCAAGCAGGATATTGCGTCAGTATTGCAGGCACTCAAACTCTACCGGATTGACAACAGCCGTTACCCTAGTAACGTACAAGGGCTTGGCGCGCTGGTCACGCGCCCGACCGCTGAACCACTAGCGGAAAACTGGAAGAGCTATCTCGACAGACTACCCGGCGATCCATGGGGCAGGACTTATTTATATCTCAATCCGGGTGTGCACGGGGAAATCGATGTGTTTTCGCTTGGTGCCGACGGAAATCCTGGCGGAGACGGTGCCGACGCCGACATCGGATCGTGGCAACTTTAGCGCCAGGGATTGTCTCTGGCTACGTTCACGCCAAATGAACGGCCGGGATACCACGACCAGGCGTAGTCTGGGCTCGTCATCCGCTAGCCGGGATTTGACGGGCTACACCCTGCTCGAACTGCTGGTGGTGATTGTGATACTCGGCATCGTTGCTGGCGCGGTTTCATTGTCGGTGGCACCCAGCGAACAACGCCGCATGACGCATGAGGTGGAACGCCTCTCGGCATTGTTTCGTCTTGCGCACGACGAGACGCGCGTATCCGGCAGGCCGATCGCATGGCACGCGAATGCCGCCGGGTATCAATTCGAGGTCGATGGCAGCGTTCGCGGTAGCGATCTTCCGGGTGATCCATTGCGCCCGCGCGCGTGGCCCTTTCCAGTCGAGAGTGTAGACGCGCCGGTCATCGTTTTCGGGCGTGAACCATTGCTCAATCCGGCACAAATACAGATTGCGGGTGCCGAACGCGTGCTGAACTTGCGACTCGATGAGTTTGGCGCACTCAGGGAGATTCGTTGACAGCGCGCGGCTTCACACTGGTCGAGGTGCTGGTTGCCCTCGCTATTGTCGCTGTTGCGTTGATGGCGAGCGTGCGCGCAGTGGGCGAGATGGCAGAATCGTCGGCCGAACTCAAGCTGCGTCTGTTGGCCGGGCTTTCGGCGCAGAACCGGGTTGCGCTTTTGCGTGCAACGGGCACGTTCTTACCAACAGGGGAATCGAGCGTTGCATGCCCGCAGGGCAATGTGGCGCTGGTGTGCCGCCAGACAATATTGGCAACACCCAATCCGTTGTTCCAGCGCATCGAGGTGCGCGTTTATATTGAAAGTGATGACGCACATTATCTTACTGAACTGGTCGGCATACTGACCAACGAGACATGAGCAGCGCAGGCCATAAATCGGGCGGCTTCACCTTGGTCGAAATGCTTGTGGCTGTGTCCTTGCTCGGATTGCTTGGTGTGATCTCCTGGCGTGGTCTCGACCAGGTGATTGCGTTGCGGACTCGTGTGAATGACGAGACCGTGGAGATCGAACGCATAGTACGTACGATTGCGCAGATCGAACGCGATATCGATATGCGTGTTGCCGATGTCCTGATGGCTGTGCCGACGGCCGCTTCATCGTTGCCATATGCAATCAACATAGAAACTGACCGGAGTCAGGACCATCGCGTTTCCTTGCTTCGCTCTCGTCCGGTGAGCCCGGGCGCACAGACCGTGGTCTACTCTATGCGAAGCGAAGAACTTGTTCGTACGGTTTCCATCGAAAATCAGACTGAGACGACGGATGTAACGATGCTGGGCGATGTGCGCGAGTTTCAGGTCCGATTGTTGTTATCAGGCGGTTGGGTGGCGCCGGGCGCGTTCGATGAAACAGCAAACGATCGGGCACGGGCGATCGAAATTGCGATTGAACGTGCCAGCGGTGAGCGTTACATACGTGTTATACCCTTATGAGCGCGGCCGACAACTGCGCGCCGCAGCGCGATCCCATGCGAACGAGGTAACCGGGTGGTTGACCATTCAGCGACGGTAGCGACAAGTTTGGACACAGGTACTCGACACCGCGACATCGAGGACTGCGTTTCCGGTTCGCACCGCCGTGACGTTCAAGCGTTGCTTGCGGATGGTTCGGCGGGCATTTTCCCAATGTCTGGATTTGTCTCGCGCACCCAGTCTGGCGCCGCTGTGGTTATGGCTCTTCTTGTGGTCGCATTTGCGGCGCTGCTGGTGAGCGGCACGTTTCAGCGCCAGAGCGTGATGGCGCGCACTGTCGAGAATCATGCGGCTGCGGCGCAGACGTATTGGCTGATGGCAGGTGCGGTCGACTGGGTGCGGGTGATTCTGCGCGAGGACGCGCGCGCGTCCGCGACCGACCACCTTGCCGAGCCGTGGGCAGTGCCGCTAGAGCAAACACGGCTTAATGACGACGAGCGCGATCCTGCATGGCTCGACGGAGTAGTGAAAGACGGGCAAGCGGGCTTCAATCTGCGCAATCTTGTCGGCGAGAATGGACCGTTGCTCACCGAAATTGCAGTGCTTGAGCGACTGCTGTCAGTGGCGGGACTAAACGAAATGTTAGCTGAGCCGCTTGCGCAGGCGATCGATGGCGAGTTGTCATTGCGATCCACCGACAATCGTATTGTGCCGGCGAACATTGATGAGTTTACATTCACAGATCAGAAATTGCAGGCGGCGCTTGTGGGACTGCGACCGTTCGTCACGATCCTTCCGGTGACCACGCCGGTCAATGTGAACACGGCAACAGCGGAAGTCATCGCCGCGCGCTTTGAGAACGTCTCATTGGTCGACGCGCGACGACTGGTCGCTAGCCGCGACCGTGCGGCATTCAAGGATTTGACCGATGTTCTGACGCGACTGCCGGACTTGCGACCAAGTGCGTCCGCCGGCCAGGTAGCGGTGACCTCTCGATTTTTTATTCTCGAAGGTGCGATTGAGTTTCGTCGTGCGAGGCTGCATCAGCGTGCCCTGCTGCGGCGAGATCAAGGGCGCGTGGAGATTGTGTGGAAGAGTGAGGTGCGGGCGTGAAACTACGCATTTGGTTACCGCCGATGTCGGAGATGCGCGGCGATTCGCGTGTCGAGTTCGAGGTAATCGATTCCAAACGTCATGTTAATCATCGGGGTGAATCGACGATCTCGGCACTCCCAAAAGGCATGGGTTGTGAACTGGTTATACATAGCCGTGACGGCGTATTGCTCGACATCCGAACGCCGCGCCTCGCGCGCTCCAAACTGGCGGCGGCGCTTCCCGGGCTTGTAGAAGAACGACTTGCTGGCGATGCTGACGACGTGCATGTTGTCGCGACCGATCGTGATCCGGACGGAGTTGCGGTGGCCGCAGTCGTAGATCGAGCATTGCTCGTGCGCACACTGGATTTGTTCACGCGTGCCCGGCGCGCAGTCGTGGCCGCTACATTGAGCCCACTTGCACTTCCATGGAAATCAGATGGCTGGCGGGTGAGAATACGCGACGGATTCGGTAGCGTACGTAGCGGTGAGTCGTTCGGTTTGGCGTTCGCTACGAATGAAGCAGTGCCGGTCGAATTGCAGTTGCTGATCGCGCAGGCAATTGTGCCGCCGGCATCTATTGAAGTCGACGGCGATTGCGACGCGCATATCTGGAGAGAAACGCTTGGTGTGGAAGTCAAGCAGGTGCAGCCTGACACTGAAGTGCCGGACGTCACACTCGACCTGTTGCAGTACCAATTTGCGCCGGGCGTCGCAGACTGGAAACGATTGCGCACGCCGGCCTTGCTTGCTGTACTGTTACTGGTAGTTTCATTGGGCGGATTGAATCTGCATGCCTGGAAGCTGCGCGGCGAAGAGAAAGCGTTGCGAGCAGAAATGTCGACAATTGTGGTCGAGTCGATTCCAGGTGCGCCGGTGATACTCGACCCGCTTGCGCAGATGCGGCAGCGAGTTTCGGACCTGCGCGCAGGTGCTGGTATCAGCAGCGGAGGATTTCTTGCCCTCGCGGGGGCGTTTGGGAGCGTTGCGGCGTTTGACTCTGTTCAATCCATGGAATTCAGCAACGGCAGATTGACAGTGGTGTTTCTTCCTGGCGCTGTAGATACGGAAGGCAAGCGGGTGAGTATGATTACCAGGGCAACTCAAGCTGGCTTGACGGTGCGTTTCTCCGGCGACCAGGCGGTCGTCAGTCACAAGGGAGGGGCATGATGATGTCGCAAGCCAGCACCTGGTGGCGAGGGCTCGCTCGCCGCGAACGAGTGATGGTCTTGTCTGCCGTTTTTGTTGTCGGAATTGGCTTGCTGTATACGATTGGTATCGAACCTGCGTGGGACATGCGTGTCCGTCTGGCGCGTGATTTGCCGCGCTTGCAGGAAGAGGTGGTTCAACTTGAAGCGTTGCGCGCAGAAGTCCATGTTCTCGAAGAACGGCGTGGAGGCGTGCAAACGCGCGAATCGTTGCGTGCTGCTGCGGAACAGTCGTTGCGCCGCTCGAATCTGGTCGGCGAAGTCGTTGATCACGGGACGAATGCCATAACAGTAAATACTCGCAACACTTCCGCAGTGAAGTGGTTTAATTGGCTGGAAAGTTTTGCACGCGAGTCGCGAATTAAGATGGTTACAGCACGCACTGAACGAGCGTCCCCGGGAAGGGTCGACGCGCGAGTCACGTTCCAGACCGCAGCGATCAAATAGAGGTCGTCCGATGGCACAGGTCAAACAGGAGTGGTCAAACAGAGGTGGTCGGTTAGCCATGCGCGGCACCATATGTTCAAGGTGACAGCGATTCTGGCGACGGTCGTTCTGGTCGTCGCCGTGAATGCACCGGCAACTTGGTTAGCCGACTGGGTCTCACAGAGCAGTCGCTTGCGGCTCGTTTACGCAGATGGGACGGTTTGGAATGGTACTGCGATGCTCGCGCTGAGCGACGGCAAACAGGCACGCATCGTGCCTGACAGGGTGTCGTGGCAAGTGCAATGGAGAGCGTTGTTTGCAGGGCGTGTTACGGTTGAAATGCGGCATGCAGCTGTCGACGAACCACTGCGATTGAGTTACGACAGGAACGGGTTCTATCTCGACCCGGGCAGTGCGTTGTTGCCGGCCGGATTACTGTCGGTGGCCGGCGCACCGTTCAATACAATATCGCCAGGTGGCACACTGTTTCTGCGCTGGGAAACGCTGCGAGCGGCCGGCAACGGATTCGATGGGGAGATCAGCATGGATTGGCGCGCTGCGCAGTCAGCGTTGTCGCCAGTGTCCCCGTTGGGCGATTATCGCGTGATAGCGCGAGCGAATGGCGGCAAGGGGGACGTGACGCTGACGACGCTGAGCGGACCGTTGTTACTAGAAGGTACTGGCAAGATTACGGAGGGGAAGCTGCGTTTTTCAGGTACGGCCGATGCGGAGCCACACATGCGCGCAAGCTTGAATGGCCTTATTGGCGTGCTCGGCCCGCGATCAGGGCAAAAGGTTTTGCTGCGCTGGGAATTGCAGACCTGATGAAACAAGTTACGGAACAATGCGAAACGAAAATGTCGAGCCCTCGGGACGATTGCGAATGCTGAATATGTTCGCGACGCGCGATCGCCGGCAAATTGGAGCGAGCATCTGGTTTTCGCTGACTGTTACGTTCGTAGTTTGGATGGTCGCTGCGTTTCGAGTCGTTTCCGCAATTCGAATAGCCGGTGCACTTCGAAGAACGTGTGCGCGTGCAGTGTTTCCTGCGATGATTCACTCGCTGTTGTCAGTGTGCCTTCTGTTGGGAATTGCAGGTGCCACCGCTGCACAAGAGCGTGTCACGCTTAATTTCGTCAACGCCGATCTTGAAGCCGTGGTACGCGCTGTCAGTCATTTCACCGGTCGCACTTTCGTAATCGATCCGCGTGTCAAAGGCACGCTGAGCCTTCAGTCGGAAAAGCCGATGAGCCGAAGCCGGGCGCTTGCGGCGCTAACTGCTGCGTTGCGATTGCAGGGGTTTGCGGTAGTCGAGGTTGGTGCGATATCGCGCGTCGTGCCCGAAGCCGATGCAAAATTTCAGGGCGGTCCGGTTGATATCTCGGAAGTCCCGCGCAGCATGCGTGGTGACCAGGTGATTACCCATGTTTTCCGATTGCGCTATGAATCGGCGACTAACATTCTTCCGGTAATCCGCCCGTTGGTACCGCCCAACAATCCGGTCATCGCGTACGCTGGCAGCAATGCGCTAGTGGTGACTGATTATGCCGATAACCTGCGGCGTATCGAAAAAATCATCAAAGCGATTGATGTGGAAAAAGCCTCGGGCACCGAAGTGATTCCGCTGAAGCATGCAATTGCGACTGACATGGCGTTGATTGTTGCGCGACTGACCGATCAACAAGGCCAACAGGGCGTGGCGTTCGATCCGAGCGAACGGGTCACAGTGCTTGCTGATCCAGTAACCAACAGCTTGATCATCAAGTCGAAGAGCGGATCGCAAATGCGCGCCGTCAAGAGCATCGTGGAACAGCTCGACCAAGCCGGTCCAGCCGGTGCGGGAGTCCACGTCGTCTCCCTCAAGAATGCCGAGGCTGAGGCGCTTGCCAAAATCCTTACCCAGATACCCACTACTGGCCGTGCGGCGCGGCGCGACGGCTCACAGGGCGGCTCGGTGCGCCGGGGCGATGGGTCGATTGCTCCGGTCCAGCCAGGACAGGATAGCGCAACCGTGGTTGCCGACGTCGCTTCTAACTCCTTGATCATATCGGCAACGGAAAGCGCGTATCGTCAATTGAGGAAGGTAATCGACCGGTTGGACGAACGTAAAGCGCAGGTCTACATCGAATCGTTGCTGGTGGAAGTGCAAAGCGACGTGGCCGCCGAGTTCGGCATTCAGTGGATGGGAGGGCTTGACGAAGTTGCCGGCGGCGGCTCTGCGGTTATCGGCGGGACGAATTTTGGAGACGCATCGCAGAACATCGTCAGTGGTGCGCAAAATATCGGAAATCTGGGGACGGGACTCAACATTGGCGTCATTAGTGGCCAGGTCACTATTCCGGGACTGGGGACGGTCACCAATCTGAATTTCCTTGCCCGTGCGCTGGAGAAACAGGCAAGCGCCAATATTCTTTCTACGCCCAACATCCTCACCCTCGACAACGAAGAGGCGACGATCATCGTTGCCGAGAATGTGCCGTTCGTTACCGGTCAGTATGCGAATACCGGCTCGGTGACTCCCGGTGTCAACCCGTTCCAGACCATTGAACGGGTTGATGTCGGACTGATTCTGAAAGTCAAACCACAGATCAGTGAAGGTAACACCATACGCATGAGCATTTATGAGGAAGCTTCGGCAGTCAAGGAAGAGACTGCATCCAATTCTGGAATTGTCACCACCAAACGCTCGGTTGAGACAGATGTGCTGGTAGATGACGGAAGCATAATTGTACTTGGCGGTCTGGTGCAGGATCAGATCGTTACTGTTGTAGAGAAAGTGCCAATTCTCGGTGACATTCCCATTCTTGGTTATCTGTTCCGTTATGAATCGAGAGCCAAGAAAAAAACCAACCTCATGCTGTTTCTGCGTCCATATGTCATTCGCAACGCCAATGACTCGAAGTCGCTCACCGTCGAACGTTATGACATGATGCGTAAGCTCGAACAGGAAATGTTACCTGAGTCGCGATTTGCGCTACCTGATTTTGAAGGACCGGTTTTGCCGGAGTTACATCTTGGGCAACAGCCGGAAGCGGCCCCGTCGGATACTGATAAGTCGGACGCGCCGCCGCCAACGCAATGAGCCAGATTGTTTCCTACGGTTTTGCCCGCAGCCAACGTGTGCTGCCGGCCGGGGAACGCGACGGGTCGTTGCTATTGTGGGTGACTGAGCGCACGCCACCGGTAGCGATCGCCGAGTTGCGGCGTTCGCTGGCTCGTGACATGACACCCATGCTGGTAAGTGACGCACAATTCGAGGAAGGTCTGCGCGCCGCCTATGTTGATGGAAGCGACGGGGCCGCAACAGTGGTGGGCGAAGTCGAAGGGGAAGTCGATCTCGGCCGCTTGATGCAGGACATTCCTGATGTTGAAGATCTGCTCGATGAGAACGACGACGCCCCCATCGTGCGAATGCTCAATGCGATGCTTTCGCAAGCCGTTCGCGAGGGTGCGTCTGACGTGCATGTTGAGCCTTACGAGTCACATTCGGTCGTGCGCTATCGTGTCGACGGCTCTTTGCGCGACGTGGTACGCCCACGTTCCGCATTGCATGCCGCACTGGTATCACGAATCAAGATCATGGCTAATCTCGATATCGCTGAGAAGCGCTTGCCCCAGGATGGCCGCATCATGTTGCGTTTGGGCGGACGCCCGATTGACGTGCGTGTATCAACTCTGCCCGCTGCGCACGGCGAGCGTGTCGTTTTGCGCCTTCTGGACAAGGAGCGCGGCTCGCTCGCGCCCGAGAACCTCGGGATGGCGGCGGATACGCTCGATGCGCTGTCCGTGCTGGTGCGTCAAAGCCATGGCATCGTGCTGGTGACTGGCCCGACCGGCAGCGGCAAAACCACAACACTGTATGCCATGCTTTCGAGGGTCGATACCGCGACGACAAACGTGCTCACGGTGGAGGACCCAATCGAGTACGACTTGCCAGGAATTGGGCAGACGCAGGTCAATCCGCGCATCGACATGACATTTGCGCGTGCACTGCGCGCCATTCTGAGGCAGGACCCGGACGTCATCATGATCGGCGAAATACGTGACCGGGAAACTGCGCAGATCGCCGTGCAGGCTTCGCTGACGGGACATCTCGTTCTTGCAACACTGCATACTAACGATGCACTGTCTGCCGTTACCCGGTTGCTCGACATGGGAATCGAACCTTTTCTACTGTCGTCAACCCTGCTTGGCGCACTCGGTCAGCGCTTGCTGCGCAAATTGTGCGTCGAATGCCGCCAGGAAGAAAGCAACGGGCGCTGGCGTGCCAGCGGTTGCCCGGCATGTGCCACTACCGGATACGCTGGCCGCACCGGCGCATATGAATTGTTAACGATTGACGACGCGGTGCGCGATGCGATCCACGCGCGCACGAGTGAAAAGGCGTTGCACGAGATTGCTGCGCAACGCGGATTCCGTTCGATACGCGATGATTGCGACCGCTGGCTGGAAAGCGGTACCACCTCTGCAGAAGAGGTAGCGCGCATTACACGCGAGAAGTAAAGAACGGCTCGCTCGCACCCATGGCTACCTACCGCTTCGAGGCCGCGCGCGAGAATGGGGCCGTCGAGAAAGGCGAGATCGATGCCGATAACGCGCGTGCCGCGCGCAATGCGTTGCGCGCAGGTGGCCTCGTGCCCATATCGGTCGAGGTGCTCGGTCAACAGGACGTGCAAACGGATGCCGGCAGCCGATTTCGAATGCGCGAAGCCGACCTTGCACTGGCAACACGGCAACTCGCCAGTCTGCTGAACGCAGGCTTACAGCTTGACGTTGCGCTGTCGACATTGGTCGAGCAGGGGGAGGAGAGCGCGCAACGCGACATTTTTCGTGCTTTGCGCGCCGACGTCCTTGCCGGCCATCGTTTCGCAGACGCGCTGGAGCGCCATCCGGGCGTGTTTCCGCGGGTCTATTGCGCGACCGTCGCGGCCGGTGAACAGGCTGGTAGTTTCGGCGGTGTGCTCGAACGTCTCGCACAATATCTCGAGGAAAGGCAGGCGTTGCGTGCAAAGCTGCTTGCGGCTGCGACCTATCCTGCGATCGTCACCGTTATCGCTTTTGCCATCGTACTTTTTCTGATGAGTTACGTCGTCCCGCAGGTGGTGCAGGTATTCGAGCAGACGCGCCAGGCACTACCGTGGCCGACGCGTCTACTTCTCGCGCTGTCCGCATTTTTGCGGGAATACGGCTTATGGCTGCTGGTCGCGATCGGTATCGGCGTTTATGCACTTCGTAATGCGCTGAAGCGGCCCGGGCCGAAATCGGCGTGGGATCGCACGGTCTTACGCCTGCCATTGTTTGGTCGCATTGTGCGTGGTATCGATACCGCGCGGTTCGCTTCCACGCTCGCAATGCTCAGCGAAGCAGGGGTGCCCATGCTGCGTGCTTTAGCTGCCGCCGAAGCGACCTTGACCAATACCTTGTTGCGCGCGGCCGCGACCGACACCATCGAAAGAGTGCGCGAAGGCGTCGGGTTGGGGCGCGCCCTCGCTGTAACCAAGGCCTTTCCGCCAGTGTTGGTTCGCCTGATCGAAGTCGGCGAAGCGACCGGCGAATTGTCGAAAATGCTCAGCCACGCCGCTGCCAATCAATCTCGTGAAGTCGAACGCCGCGCTACGGCTGCCGCGACGCTGATCGAACCGATGCTGATCCTCATTATGGGTGTCATCGTGCTCGGTATCGTGCTGGCCGTGCTCATGCCGATCATCGAGATCAACCAGATTATTCGTTGAACGTGTCAGCTCGGGTTACCACGGCCGTAAGCTGGCTTGGCTCGTGCTTCGGAGGACATGTTGTTGGCGTAGTCGGCTCTGCGTTTGCTGGCCGCCGCAGATATATCGCGGCCATCCTGGTTGATTTTACCCAGGCAGAAAATGACGAACAGAGGATCGAATGCGATATTCGAATCGCACCGTTGAAAGCTTGTCCTACCCGAAAATCAAACACCTTGAACGGCGATGGGCGCAATGCGTCAAGCGTTGTGACTCTTCTTCCCTCATAACCGGCACCGACTGATGTTATCCACAGGCATTACCAGAATTGGCAAATACCTTGTGAAATCGCGTTTGGGCGAAGGCACATCTGGCGTTGTTTATCTTGCTCTGGACGAATTTTTAAAGGTTGAGGTGGCCATAAAGGTATACGAGTCCGATCTACTGGGCCAGATGCCCAGCCACGTGCGCTTGCAGTTCCTCACTGAAGCGTCACTTGCCGGGCGGCTTGAACATCCGCACATAGCCAGAATACTGGACGCGTCAACCGGTGACGATGTCAGCTATGTCGTTACCGAGTATGTCCCCGGCGGAAGTCTTGCCGATCTTATGGAAAAAGATGAGCTGTTGCCGGTCGACGACGCGATCGAGATCGGATTTAAATGCTGCGGCGCACTCGACTATGCATTCCGGAACGATATTATTCACCGCGATATTAAACCGGCAAACATACTTTTATCGGTCGGAACAGAAGTCAAGATAATCGATTTCGGTGCCGCCTGGATTCAAAATGCGAACCGCCAGCAATTGCTGGATGTTGGCTCCCCTGCCTATCTGTCTCCGGAGCAGGCGCAAGGCAAGGAGCTGACGTACAAAAGTGACATGTTCACAATGGCAATTGTCCTCTACGAACTGTGCACCGGCAGGCGACCGTTTACGGGAAAGAGCGTCACTGAACTGGTCGCTCAGATTACCGAGAAACAACCCGCCACACCATCGAGTTTGCGACCGGAAATTCCGGCACAACTGGACAAAATCATTTTGCGGGCATTGGAAAAGGAACCGGCGCAACGTTTCGATTCCTGGGCGGATTTTGCGCTGGCACTGGCGGATGTTGGGCGGCTCAGTGCATTTGAGCAAAGTATTCCGGACAGTGAGAAATTTTCTGTACTCAAGGAACGACCACTGCTCGCCAGTCTCGGTGATGCCGATATCTGGGAACTCGCGCGGGTGGGACGCTGGTCGCGTGTGCCGTCCAGAACGCAGGTCGTCAGCGAAGGCGCGGCGGGTGACAGTCTGTTTCTTCTCGTTGACGGTGAGGCAAAGGTGACCATCAAAGGTCGATTGCTGAATGTGCTTGGCAGTGGTGAGTGGTTCGGTGAGATTCCCTATATTATTGGTAAGGCAGGTGAGCGCGGCGCGACGATTGAAACCAGCGCCGACTCAACACTTGTTGAGTTCCCAAGGATCGCTGTTGAGACGCTTGGCGACCACTGTCAGCTACAGTTTGCCAAGGCGTTGATGCAAAATCTCTCTGACCGCCTGGCTTTCTCCAATGTGCGCGTTCTGGCAAATGGGCGATAAGACTGAATGAATCAGTCTAATAGCAGCGCAATGCTGCTGTTGCGTACGAATACTGCGCACAAATAGTCGTCGCCAACGCGAGCATCGCGTTACGGCTAGCGGCACAGTCAGAATCAAGCACTCAGTCTAGTCCGATACTTCGCCGCATAGGTCGATACGTCACCACGCGAGGCGTTGCCGGCAATGGCGGAAATCCCGAGTCAGTCGCGTCCGATTGACGTTTATCCCGGTAGCCCGGGTCTTAACCTATAGTAAGGGCCGGTGCAGCGACGCTTTGACGCGTGCTATGCCTGCGCTGCTGTGAGGGCCAACAAAAGAGGAGAACGCAATGCCCGAGTCACCTTTCGACTACGCCAGCCTCGTTGCTGATCTGGAACGCTTGCTAAAACTGCGCAGTATTTGCCTGGGAATGAAGATGTTCGAAACAGTCGAGGAAATGGAAGCGGTTCCCGGAATTCGACGACCCAAGGCGATTCATACCACCGACCAGATCGTTGCGCAGGCCGCACGTTTGGGCCGGACTGTTGGTATTACCGGTGAAGATCTCGTCGGTGAACAATGCCGGGCAGTCGTAGGACTCGGAACGGCGGACGCCGAATGGAGATCCGGCAAGCACATGTCCGGTGTATGGTTCGCGACGAACGCGGATGCCGCGCGCCATCAGGAGGCGATGCATCTTGTGCCCACCGGCCAGTTCCGGGCATTGGCGGTTTCGCCATTGTCGAGCGGCCGCCTCGATCCTCCCGATATTGTCATGTTCTACGCGACGCCCGGCGCGATGATCTATTTCATCAACGGATTGCAGTGGTCGGGCTACAAGCGCTTCGACTGGAGTGTGGTCGGCGAATCCGCCTGCGCCGATTCGTGGGGACGTGCGCTCAAACTACGCGAGCCGAGTTTGTCCATTCCCTGTTTTGCTGAACGGCGCTATGGCGGCGTGCTCGACGACGAAATGCTCATGGCACTGCCGCCGGATTATCTGCACAAGGCAATAACCGGAATGCAGGCGCTTGCAAAAAACGGATTCCGTTATCCTTTTGCGCAGTATGGTGTCCAGCAGGACGTGCGTGCCGGGATGGCGGTCAGCTACCCTGGCCGCTGAAATCGTCACAACCCGGACCTGGGCCAGAATTTGTATCCTGGTCAAATAAGTACCCGACTCAAACCGGTATAGTGGTCGTGCAATATCTAGTGTAGTGCTTCACTATTATTGGCGCTTATGTTGGATTGCGAAATGAACGCTCAAATCAACAAAAGTGGCGAAATTCGCCTCAGACAAGGCGCAAACCACAGCGAGGTCGGACACCTCGCGAGGATTTGTAACGCAGTATTAGGCTAATTCTCGCCGTCTTTTGTGCCGTTAATAGTGAAGCACTATACTAGCTAGCTGGAGGTAAGCATCATGTCGGTCAAGGAAGCCGTTCGCACGCCGGAAAAATCGGCGTCCGTCTATGCGCAGCGCGCGCGTTACGTCTGCAACGAAAACGGATTCGATTTTTCCTATCCACCGGTGCCCGTTCGCCAGTTTCTGGCTGAGCGTGAGCAGGCGTTCGATGAAAATGCGGCCAGCGGGCTGATCGAACTCGACGCATCCGAAGAATTGGGAACGGCCTGTGCTGCGACGACACCTTCGTTGCTTTGCCAATACATCAAGGTCCGCGCAGGCGAGCGACTATCCAGTACCGCCGTCGCAAGCGGCGAAGTTATTTATGTCATCGCGGGACGCGGTGCCAGTCGCAATGGGGGCGATGAAATTGTCTGGAGTACGGGCGATGTTTTCAGTTTCCCCGGTGGGGTTGAGACAGTGCACACCGCTACTGATGACGCAATCTTGTTTAGTGCAAATGATGCACCTTTGCTCGCGTTCGCCGGAATAGGCGTACCTGCACCCGGTCACGCGATGGTGGAAGCGGTGTTCTGGTCATCCGCCGAAATAGATCGCCGTCTGGAAGTGGTATATAACCGGCCTGTTGCCGAGAAAGCCACCGGTGCTTCGGTGCAATTCTCGACGCGCCGAACGGAGCCGAACTTCACAACAACGCCGTTCATCAACACCGCGATCAATACGCTTGCTGCGAGCTGCGATCAACGACCGCATCGTCACAACGGTGTGGCGGTTACGCTTGCCATCCAGGGAGAAGGTATTCATTCGATGATAGACGGCGAGCGGATCGACTGGGTGAGCGGAGCGGCGCAGATTACGCCGGCAACGGCTTTGCACTCCCACCACAACCGTGGCGACAAACGCATGCGGTCACTGGTGATCCAGGACGAGGGCCTGCACATTTACACGCGCACGCCGGGATTCAGTTTCGATTGAATTTTGTAAGTCCGAGCGCTTGTCACACACCTTCTGCGGCCAGGGCAGCCCGCAGGCTTTCGACCCGTTTGCGATTCACTCCGAAATCGCTGTAGCCAAGGCGCGACGCTGAACGCACTGCGATTGAGTCACTTTGCGGCTGCAAGTGGAGTTCGAGATCGTCAACAAACCCGAGCACGGCACTACGGCATTCGGCGTGCAGATAGCCATCTGATTCAGACACGATTTTTGTTCGAGGCAAGGATAGCACCGCCGAGCGTGCCGCTTCCCACGCGCGATCAGGCGGCGTGGTCAGTTTCAACGCACTGATACCGTGTAGCGAGTCACTTGCGTCACTGCAAACACAGTTTGGCCGTGTCGGACAAGGCGCGAGTCGTCCGGCCTTTATGCCTGGAATATGCGAGGGTTTTCCGACCAGAAAGCGAAATTTCATCGGCTGCGTTTGTCCTTGCCTGCATGTCTCACGAAGGCGGTTGCACACCCCACGTGTTTTCGAAACGAATCAAATTGACAGGGAGGTTTTTAGGCATTGTCGCACAGGGACAGTTTGCACCTGTTTACTTTAACGATTCAATTTCATCGGTCTACGAAAGCAGATTTTGCAGTTTGAATCTCGAGTCGGATCGCGATGGCTTTCAACAATGATATTGCAAATGCAGGATTCGATTTGACGAGGATCATGAAAGCGTCACGGCTGATTGGCAGGAGCTGCACTTCAGTTAGCGCAATCGCCGAGGCCGCTCGCGGTGCGTTGTTTACGAGCGCTATTTCTCCAAGAATGCCGCCCTCGCCAACGCGTTCAATGAACGTACCTTGCATCGACACGGAAATTTCGCCCGAAAGAATGACATACATGGACGAGTCGTTCTCGCCTTCGCGCATGATAGTTGTTGTTGCAGGAATCGTCTCCGATTCGTCAGTACCCATGGCGGTCGCCAGTTGTCTGACGAGAGATTTGCTAAACACCTTCTCATGAGTTTTGCCCGCGTTTCTGAGGCGGCCGGTCTTTTTCAGAAACTCGGACGTCAACCGCAGCCGGTTGAACAAGATGCGCATCAGCATCAGCGCGAATTCGGGCGTCGTACAAATTGCATCGAGAAACTGAAGTGGGCCCAGAGTGAGGGCTTTGCACGGTTGCCTGGCAACCGCCCAGGCAGTACGCGGTTGACCGGTAATAACGGCCATTTCCCCAAAAATCTCCCCGCTACGGACAATGTCGAGCACCCGGACGCCGCGAAACAGGCGGACCTCGCCCTCCAACAGCAGGTACATGCAATCACTCTTTTCTTTCTCGGCAAAAAACGGTTCGCCTTCGGCCACGCTGCATGCGCCGCCAAGCGTTTCAAAACACGCCTGCGCAATTGCGGGGTCGTAGATCCTGTCTCGCGCGGAAGCGTTAAATTCCGGGTCTTCCATACCTGTTACCTGCTAGCGAGCAATCGTCTACTCATGTACACGATCTCATACGAAAATTTTATGCCAGGAACGGTCACTATTGCGTCAAGCAGGCCAACCACGCCATTTGCGCAGACATTCCCGCCATTCAACGCGATTGTTGCATCGATTGGACCTCGTGATTGCCCAGTTTAAGGGGCCGATACGTCATGGATCGATCAATACGCCCGGATTGAGTAGCGAACTCGGGTCTAGTGCCTTCTTGGCGGCACGTAGCGCAATCGCGAACGGTTCCGGTCGTTGCATGTCATACCACGGGCGGTGATCACGGCCGACTGCATGATGGTGCGTAATCGTGCCACCAGCCGCAATGAGCGTGCCGGACACGGCCTTCTTGATCTCGTTCCACTGTTCGAGCTCTGATCCGCGTTTAGGCAGTGCATAGAAGCTGAAATAAGGCGCAGGTCCGTCTGGATATACGTGCGTAAATCGGCAACTGACAGAGCCGTCGCGGCCGGTAACCTTGCGGATAATGCGTTTGCTGGCCTCCATCACATTAGCGTGAAAATCCGGAAATTTCTCCCACGTGATGGACGTTTCGAATGTGTCGTACATTACTCCGATTCCGGTAAGAACTTCCCGGTAGTACGGTGCGCGCATGAAGGCATTGCGCCATGCGCCGGACTCGCCGCTTCGGTGGCTGTTTTCTTTGCTGGATGCCGCCTTTTTCCACTTGCCGCCAAATTCCGCGGCAATCTCCAGGGCGCGCGCCAATGAGTCGTCGACCGGGTGATCGGCGTTCTCGAAGGCGAGCACCAGGATATGCTGATTTCCGTCACCGACACCCATGACTGCGGCCTCTTCGGCATCGATGATGCGGCAGTTGGAAGGATAGAGCCCGGATTGACCGATGGCACGAACAGCTTCCGTGCCACGGTACCAGTCGGCAAAGTTTACCGATGTCGCCGCTCTGAACTTTGGCTTGGCCTGCAGCCGCATCCAGGCCTCGGTGATGACACCGAGAATTCCCTCAGAGCCTACAAACAATCGGTCTGGACTCGGCCCCGCCCCCGAACCCGGCAGGCGTCGCGATTCGCTGATGCCCGCTGGTGTCACGATACGGGTGCTTTCTACCAGATCGTCGATGTGCGTCATCAACGTTGCGAAGTGACCGCCTGATCGCGTTGCGATCCAGCCGCCAAGGGTCGAGAACTCGAATGATTGTGGAAAATGCCTGAGCGTCAGCGCGTGCGGCTTAAGCTGCGCCTCCAGATGCGGTCCGAGTACGCCGGCCTGAATGCGAGCGGCGCGCGAGACTGTATCCACTTCAAGCACGCGGTCGAGCTTCTGCAGGTTGAGCGAAATGACGCCGCGATAGCTGCCTTTTACGACGGGTTCGACGCCACCGACGACCGACGAACCTGCGCCGTAAGGAATGACCGCCGCACCGATACTGTCAGCGAAATCCAGTACTGCAACGACCTCCGCTTCGCTGGTCGGACGCGCAACGATATCCGGGGGATTTGGATATTGCCGGGCGAATGCACGCACGCTGTCCGGATAAGATTTTCCATAACTGTGGATCAGTCGCTCTTCGTGGTCGGTGGTGCATATTGCGGCGAGTGATGAGCTTGGTTTTATGCGGGCGGCAGGCAGCGAGATTTCACTGGCCGCGGGCGGCGCAACCTCGTCCCAGCTTGAAATTGTGAAACGCTGTGCGTAAAAGGTTTTTAGCCGCGCGCGTTCCTCTGGCGTTGCGGCTTCGTCTGCGTAACCCCAGCCCCAGAATTTGAATTTTCGATCGGACAAATTTGTAGTTGACGTCATCTCTGTATTTGAAGCCGTATCGGTGCCGGCGTCTATAAACTAACTCTGTCGTGTGCGGCAAGTGCGCGAATCGATTGCGCAAATAACATCATCAGCACGCGTCGCGCGCCCGGAAAAAAATTAATGAGGACCCCGGTTGCGCAGAAACATCACTAGTGCACTCGGCGCGTAGGAAAATCACCAGCAAAACTTGCTGTAGTGCCGAAGCTTGTCCCCGGGCATTCTGGCTCTCCAGGATCACGCTCGTGATCCTCCGTTCCATTTCAACAGGTTGAAGAATTCCCGCCGGGTCGTCGGGCCATAGGTCCGGAAATGCGGTTCGCGGTGTTCCTGATAAGCGAGGCGTTCGTCAGTAATACGGTCGCTACGCGCATGCCTGGTCACCTCGGCGACGCTAATGCCGTACGGCTTGGTTGCATTCAAACCGAAAACCTTGGCACGAAGCTCGGGCGTAATCTCCGGATATCCAAAGCGCTCACGAAATTCGGGGGAAATCTGAAATGTTCGGAAAGCTTGTATCTGGTCCTGCGGCGAGCCGTACCAGATTGAATCGGTACCCCACAGCACGTTGTTCTCGCCCACGTTCCTGAGTAACTTGCCCATCACATGCGCGGCATTGTCCGGGTCACGCATGACGAAGCGCCAGGTGCTGCCGAGTTCTGCATATACGTTGCTGTTTGGTGCGATGTCATTGTCACGCAGCGAGCGGATCAGCGTATCAACGCCGTCGCGCGCACTTTCCTCAACATACGCCTGCTCGCTGTTGCCGGCCACGAAACCAGAGTGGTAGATGATGAAACGCATGTCGGGAAACAATTTCGCGACCTTTCCGATGTCGCTGCACTGGCTATGCTTGTAGGAGCGGCGCCCAAAAGGAAAGCCCTTGTGAACACAGATAACCTTGACGCCGAGTGCGCGCGCTTTCTCGATAAATCGCAGACCGACGTCATCGGACAGAAAATAGCCGTCGCCATCTGGCCCCCATTGCGTGTAGGTCTTCCACGCGGAGACGTTCCATCGCTGTGCCAGTTCATCCATTCTTTCGACGTCGCCCGCCTGATTCGGATTCACGCGACCGTGCAACAACAGGCGATGCGATCCTTCCATGCGGTCGATGATGCTGCGCACCGCGTCGGCCGACTCGATCGTGAGCGGCTCGGCGTCGCTCTTCGAAGGCACGAACGACAACACCATCATGTCAGTATCGCTGTCGAGGAAAACGTCCTTGATGAATTCGTCTCCACCAAGACAATTCAGGTAGCTCATTTCGCCAGGTGCATCTGCCAGGCCGCAGTTTCCTTTTGGCGCAAACGTAAAACGCTTCACGCCCGGCGGTAGTTTCTTCACCCAGGCGCCGGTCGGGTCCACGAAGTGTCCCTGCACGTCAAAGATGAACTCGCCCTTGTCGAGTTGCGTGGCGGCGATTTTGGGGTCGAGAGCGGCATCGGCGTCGATATCAAACCAGCCGCCGATTTTGCCGGCAGCCGCATTGGCCTGATTGAATGCGAGCAAAGTGGAGGCCGCACCGCACGACGAAATCAAAAAATCGCGCCGGCTCAGCGATGTGCGTTTTGCATTGCGCGTTGCCAGTTCGTGGGCAAGATGGTTGGCATGCAGATTGGCCCTGGCAAGCGGGACCGGGACGAATTCCCCGTTTGATGTCGTGTCGAGCTTGATGGGCAGGCGAACGCCTTCAGGATCAATTTCGTGTTTCATGATATTTATTCCCGTGACTGGTTCGACGCGTACAGCGTACAACGTTTAGCCGAGTTGCTAAACCCGCAACGATAAATCTGGTGACAAGAACGCGTCAGCCGTTATTCGTCAATCTGTTCAAGGCGAGTGCCGGTCAAACTCAGAATATGGTCTGCGCCAAACGCCATGGATGGCGTTTGCGCGCCCGCGTGAACGGCTCCGCCGGCGACAATCATTGCGGCTTTTACTGCTGACTCTGCGGTCAGCGTATAGCCTTCGACTGTGGATAGCCGCAGCACTTTTCGATTTCCGGCATCGTCGCTGGCCTCACCGAATATTTGCACTTCGCCGCGAGCACGTTCGCCGGGATCAGGGCCTTTGACACGTTTGCCGATCTGCTTCTGGATGATGGCCTGGAGTGGTTTCAGTCCGATCAGCCAACGCAGCGCGGCAGGCATTCTCATCTGCCTGACCTGTTTTTCCGTGACTGCGACGTAAACCTCGATATTGGGAATTCCGGTTGAGTAATATGCAGTCGCCACATCGCCCCACGGAATTGTGACCGCAGGCAAGGACTCGGTTTCTGAGAACGGAAACGTTTCGAGTTTCCAGGCAGGCGGTACAGTCACAATTTTCCCGGCCAAACGTACCTTTCCACCGGAAGGAATGCCCTCCGCCATAGTTTTTGCAGTGCCCGGGCTGAGTTTTGCATTGCGCCAGTTCAACGCCAGTTTGAGATTCGTTGCAGTCGGAAGTTCGCGCTTGAGCATGGCCGCCAGGCAGTCAGTTGGTGTGACATCCATTCCCACGCCCGGTATTGCAACAACATTTGCGCGCCAGAGTTCGGCATCGCGTGCGAAGATGCTTTCAAACACGGCAATTTCGCCGGTGATGTCGAGGTAGTGGGTTTTGCTTTCGATGCAGGCATCCAGCATCGGACGGCTGGTTGCTGAAAACGGTCCTGCGCAATGCAGGACCGTGCTTACATCCTCAAGATTTCGCGCCACTTCATTCGCGTCGAGCAGATCGAACACCCGCGCTTCAAGCCCCAGTTCGCCAGCTAATATTTCGAGTTGTGTGCGATTGCGGCCGGCTAGTATTGGCGATTCTCCGATTTCATGCGCCAGACGCGCCGCGAGTTGGCCGCTATAGCCGTTCGCTCCGTAGATCATCCAAGTTTTGTTCATGTTCCTGATGTCCCCCGCACGGCCGGCCCGCTGGCAGATTATTGAAAAAATGTTGCGAGCACGCACAGTACACAGAGTCGCGCAACAGATTCTTCAACAAACGACTTGATATCCCGAAATCTACGCTGGTTCGCTCTTGTGCAATCGTACAATGTTCCGCGGACCAACAGATGAATTGCCGGAAATTGTCATTGGTCACCGCAACATGTTTACACAGCTGCGTTCACTGCGTTTTATGGTCGCCGTGTGGCACTCGCAAGTAGCGTTCGACTCTTCCGTAGACGAGGCGATGCGATGGAATATGATCAGGAAAAAACTTGGTCACGACATCATTCTCCAATGACATCGTGATTGGTGCCCAGCTGTCCAATTCGCCCGTGCCGCCACAGCGAAATGCCTGGAGGCCCGAATAAGCCGACCCTGCAGAGTGAATGTTTTTTACTGCGCATCGGCCGACCCATCCGCAGAACTTCGAATGGTGGACCGCGATACAGATGAAGCGGCTGCCATCGAAGATATATAGAGAGCCACCTTCTGACTTCCAGATGCCAAACAAGGACGTCGATACAGCAGGCTGGCCTGGGTTGCTTGTAGCCGCGGGCCGCAGAAGTCGATTGCCATATTCATCAAGCGTTTCCAACGTCAACATAAGATCAACCTTTTCAAAAAGTGTCGATGCCGAGTAAGTCGCTCGGCGTAGAGTCAGTCTCCAGCTTCTGCAAGTAAGTGCGATCCCAATCGCGCAACTGCGTCGGCGAGCCTTCTGACGCCGCAAGCGCCCGGCGCATCCAGCCGCGAGCGGAGAGTTGGCGGCCGCGATGCTCCGCGAAACGTGCGAGCAGTCGCAGTGTTTTGCGCGCGCGCCAATCCCCATTTGCCATGAGCGCGCGGTTCACGTCTCTGAGTGTGGGCAGTAGCGTATCCCAATGCACGGGATGCAGAAGACTGAAGCGGCACTCAAGCAAGTTAGCTCGGGTGTTCGTGGCATCGCGTTGCCAGCCAATATCCTGAAAGTTTGTGAGTGCCCGCTCGAACAGATTCTCCGCCACCGGCCACTGGTGCACGAGCAAGTGTTCGTAACCGAGGTTATTCGTGAGCGCTGCAATTTGTCTGTCGTCATTCTCATCACGTGCACGTGCGAGCAGGCGCTTGATTATCTGAGCTGCGCGATCGTAACGTCCGTCTGCTTCGTGGGCGCGGTAACACAGCGTTCCGGCCCCCTCCAGCAATGCATAGTTGTTCTGACAGACCTCATTCTCGAACAGTGCCGACGCTACAGGGCTGACTGTGGCGCCGCCGTGGCGCAGCACCGGTACAGGAAAATACGGTACGAAACGGTCGATGACTCTAATGCAAAAGTGGCCTGTTTCAGGTGATATGGGCGTGCCACCACTGAGCAGTGCGTGCATCCGGGCCAACGCCTGGCGTGGGCGACGCGCATCTAGTTCCCGGGCGATCGGTGCGATGACCGGATCGACGTCACGCGAAGAGCGCTTCAAAGCGGGCGGCAATTCCGTCCACTGCTCGCCGTCGCTCTGAAAAGGATCGCTCAGATGGAGCACTTGATTGCTCTTGCGATCGACGATTCGGTCCCAGTTGCATGAGATCGCTGAACCTTTGTTCGCGAGGCGTTTGACGCACGCGGCGCGAATGCGGGCACGCCCGGTGCGCGGCGGCTCACGCACAGAGTTTTCGACGGCCACGGTGGATACGATGCGATGGGAGAGGGCATTCTCGCGGTCGAGGGCGGCGAAGATACCGGAGTCGTCGAGGCGGGTGAATTGCAGATCCGTTTCCAGCAGCCGTGCAATCTCATCGGCTTCGCTGGCGTGGTGATAGCGGACGGAGGTATTGGGTGGCATGCCGCCAGCGGTTTCTCCGGAGAAAGTCCATTTAAGTCCATCCGCAGCGCATTGACGCTTGAGGATGGCGAGCTTTGTGGGCCAATCCAGCACGCCGACCAGAGTCTCTGGCGATGTCTCCAACCGGTCAAGTACGTCACGCCAGCGCGCGCATACCGATGGCGCCCACGATGGCAAATGGTCGGCGCCGAGGTCGACCTCGACGCTTTCGAGCAAGCGTCGCTGGATGGCAATCGCGGTGGCAGCACCGGAGCAGACCAGTTTCACGGTCGATGTGCAACTGACATCGGTAGCAATTCTGGCCAATGCCTGGAGCGGAGATTCCAGATCGAGTCCGGTCTGGGGACGCCGGCCGGCGTCAATTTGCGCGACCAGCAGCGCCGTGGTTCCGATGCGCAGATAATCCGCCGTCTCCGACCACAGGCTTTCCCCGGCGAGCACATGCAGGCGCCGATTGGGCGGTGCAGCCAAAGACTGGTCGCGGGTGTGGAACACCCCGCGTGCGTGGGTAGAGTCATTGGAGACTACGTGTTTCAGGTGAGAAACGCGCGGAGATACGACGAAGCGCGGCGCGGCGGCGCGATTGTCGAAACCTCCGGCCCCGGTGTAGATGATGCGGGTCACCAGATGTGAGATGAGATGCTCGGAGAAAAGTAACTGTGGGGCCGTATGCTGATAGCTTTCGTGGCTGCCCCAGGTGGCTTGCGTGAGGTGGTCCACGTTTGCCTTCCACACAATAGCCTCGACTTGTTTTCCACGACCTGCCCAGTCCCGTTCTATGGATCGTGCTGCGTGGGTGAGCAGTCGATCGCCGGCGCGCATGAACAACACAGCCTCTTCCGGCGTGCTGCACTCGGGTGTCGCCACCTCCGGGTGCAGGCCAGTGTCTACATATACGCGCGATCCGTTGGCGGTGAACACGTCGTGCTTGCCTGAGCAACGGAGGTGCGGAACAAGGCCTCTGATTGCACACATGAGTGAGTCGGCAGTCTGCGCCGGGTCCAGCCGTTGCCGGTCCGCGTCAAGCTCTACGATCGGATACTCAGTCTCCACGCCAAAAAAGCGCGTCGCCGAAGTTGCGTCCCGATCCTGAGCGCAGCTTTTTCCCGCAATGGTGTTGCCTGTCCCAGTGTTGAGTGCTGCGCTGGCGTTTACGGCTACGGCGTTATTCGTTGCAGCGCTGTTTAGCGTAGCGTCGTCTGTTGTGGTTTCGTCCATTGTCGCGTTGCTTACTGACCACCCGCCTGACGTGTTGCATGCAGGAAGCGCTCACTGTCTCCCGACAAGGCGCGCGCGATGGCATCGTCAGCCGCCTGCAACAATTGATCTGCCCGCGAGCGCGTTGCCGCGAGCGCGTCTTGCTGGTCTTCCGGGTCCGATGGTTCGCCGGTTAACCGGGGTCGCTCTGGCCTGTCTCGTTCTCTCTCACTCATTGTTTCGTCTCCTTTTCAGTTGAATGTACGGATCGCCGCCGCGCCCCGTCTTCGTGATTCATTGTCTCCGCACTGCGGCGCCAATCGGTTCGCGTGTGGCCCAGCGGATCGGGCAGGTGCACGGTTGCCGCAACTTGGTCGGGAAACGTCGTCGCCAGGTCAATGTGATCCCAGTCGACTGCATGGATACGTTCCCGCGGCAACTGCCTGAGTAACATCGCACGGGTCCACGCGCGTGTGTCCTCCGGTGGCGTGTTGCACAAATGATCGATGCGCGTGTCGTCGACGAGCAGCTCCGTAAGCCCGGCGTTTTCCAGCGCCCAGTACACACCCTCGTCGGGATCCAGGCTGCTATACAAGTGGTCTAGATGCTTGGCTTCGGGCGCCGACCAGTCGAGGCCTCGGCTAGCGAGTGCGCGTTCAATCTGGGCATGCTTGAGGACCCAGTCCAGACGCGGTGCCAGGCTATCGAAGTCACGCTGCGCAAGCTTGTCGAGGGTATCCTCCCATAGGTCAACAATCGCAGACGCACTCGCTACCAGTCCGTCACATCCACCGGCATCGACATGGGCGCGGGCGCGCTCGCAGTACATCGACTGCAGCTCCACTGCTGTGACTGCCCGTCCATCGGCGAGCGGTGCACGTGCCGCGAGGCTCGGGTCGTGGCTGTAGGCCACGAGTGCGCTCAGCGGGTCTTCGAGCATCAGACTCGCGTCCAGCTTTCCCGCTTCGAGCATGGAAAGTACGATCTGCATTACGCCGACCTTGAGCAGCGTGCTGCCGTGGCACAGAGTCGAGTCGTAGAAAATGCAGTGCAGTCGTGCGGGACCGATGTCATCGCCGGTGGCCGCGCTCCTGCCTTGCGCGCTGCCGCAAAGCGGCTCGTCCCGACTGTTGACGATCGGCCGGTTGTAGGTTGTCTGCGGCCCGACGAGCTGGTCAAAAAAATCAGCGCGCTGGCTGATCTGGTAGGGGACGCCGGGCCGTCCGTTTTCTGCGCCGACTTTGCCCTGGCCGCTAAAGACGATGCTCGACACCTGGTACGCGATGAGCACGAACAGATCGGGGTGCATGCGTCGCACGAACAAATCGTCCCACAGACGACGCGTCACCATAAAGTTCAGATGACTGCCGTAGGCGTTGCCGCGACCATCGCTTGAGTTCACCAGCACCATGATGCGCTGCCCGGGCGGGCACTTCGCGTTGGCGGCTGCCAGTGCGTCGCGGGCGATGCGCAGCATCGCATGCCAGGCAGCAACGAATTCGTGTGCTGAAAGCACCTCGGGTGTGCATACCTCCAGATGGTCAAGATCGATGTAGATGCATCCACCGTTGCTGCCGAGGAACTTGCGGCCGATGTCCTGAGGGTTGTGTGTCTGACCAGTCGTTGCGCCGGGCTGCGAATACGTTCCCGGCATTGCGGTATGGGCGTAGTCTCTGGTCGGGCCGCGGTTGAATCTTGCCGAGGTGTTGGGCCATGCCACGTTGTTGGGCCATGCCACGGTGTTGGACCATGTCGTGGCGTCAGACCTTGTCATTGTGTCTGGCAAGCCGTCGATTTCCGCCAGCAACGCATGCGACGCTTCCCGGCCGGTACCGTGTTCGCTATGAAGGCCGAGGATCAGGTTGCCCAACTCGGCGTCCGCACCCGTCAGTTTCGGTACGCACTTCGGTTGTGCCGCATTCTTCAGACTATTATCTGGTTTCATGTTTGCAACTCCTGGTCTCAGGCAACGCGATGAACGTAGCGATGGGCCGGGACTTTGCGGCGCACCGGAGTGACCGCAACGACATCCATGTCCTGGGGAAGATCGCTCAGAAGAGCGCTGGCGTTGGCAGTGCTGAGTGTGGACGCGAGGCGATCCAGCGCTTGCGCGACTGCCGTTTCCATGTCCTCCACCCGCACACCGGACGCGCCACCCTTGACATGACGTTGGAATGCATTGCGCCGGCTCTGTATGCAGATCTGCTCGATGCTGCGTCCGCTCACCATCTCTCGAGCGGCGACACTACGAGAGGTGCCGTCGCGAAAGCGCAGCTCTGCGATCGTATTGTCCGCGTTAGGACTGTAGAGCGTGCCGATCGCTGCCGCGATGATGTCCTCTCGAGTGTGCTTCGCGTGGCTTCCGTTCGGCCCGTACGGCAAGTCCGGCGGCAGATGAACGGCGAATATTTCGCGAGCCGTTTCCAGACTCGGACGGCCGATGAACAACTCCGAGCCGGAGAGACGCTCGAGCAGCGCCTGGTCGATCAAGTCTTTTCGATTGGTCGACGCGATGATGCCAATTGACGCGTGCCGTTGTTCGAGGCCGTCGATTTCCGTCAGCCACGCACTCAGGAATTTGTCACTGTGATGACCGCCGGTACCGCCACGGATTCGACCGATGGCATCCACCTCGTCAATAAAGAGAATCGTGGGACGCGAGTCGCGGTTCAGTTCACGGAACAGTTCGCGCACATTGTGCTGTGTGGTGCCAACCCAAGGGCTCTCGAGCTGCGCCCCCTTGATGCTGGCGAAACGGCAGTGTTTGCCGCTTGCCGCGGCGAGTGCGGAGCCGGCGATGCGCGCGATACTGGTCTTGCCATTGCCCGGCGGTCCGTAGAGCAGTAGCGTGTTACCGCGGTCAAGTCCGTAGCGAGTTGCCGTCTCCGGTTGGGTGATGGCATGAGTGAACAGCGAAACGACCTGCTCGATCTCGGATGAGAGTCCACCCAGTTGTTGCGCCGGCTGCGCTGACAGATGTTCGCTGACGAACAACTCGCTTGGGGCACTGCTTTCCATCGACTCGAGGGCGAGCGTCAGCTTACGGCTCCAGCGCACCCTGTCGCCGGGTATAACGCTGGCATTGCGCAAGGTTTGTGCGACATGCACCAGAACCTGTGCGTCGCCATCACGCAACACCATGCGGCCGTCGTCCAGCATTCTCTCGACAGTCGCGATCTCGCCGGCCTCGGGTAGTTGGTCGGGCGCAACGGCGAGCACGACGTTGCGCTCGTGTCCCATATAAACGACCTGGCCCGCGACTAATTCGGCCACGTTTACCTCGTTCGCGACACGAACCAGGCGGCGGCCATCGCCAAGAAATACCTCTGCAAGCGATCCGACCGTGGTTTCTACGCAGCGCAGGAACACGCCCGGAATCCAGGGCGGTGAAGTTGCCTGATCCAGCGCTTCGCGCAGCTGAGTCTGGATGTCACGTACTTCGTTCAGTTGTCGATCGAGCGACGAACTCCGGTCGCTCAGCTTCGCGTAACTTTCGAGGAGGAAGCGATCGAGTGCCGCATTGGCGCTACTGGATCCTTTACGCCGTTTGCCCATCAGTGCGACACGCGCTTCAAGGCGGGCAACAGTTTCCGAGCCCACGGGCAGCAGTTTCTCGAAATCGTTGTTGTTCGTTTCAGTACTCATAATCTTTCCTTTTATGTTTTCGCACTCATGCTCAGCACGCGAGCGGCAGGGGTGGAACCACCGTTTGCGCGTGCAATAGATTTCGAACCGCCGTCGCGCTTCAGTAGGTAGCAGCCGCGGGCCGCCACTGTTCCATGGCGCCAGCCGAACCAGTCGTAGCTAAACGACGGCTCGCCAATGTCTGAAAGCAGTAAAGCGACGCTGAACGCCGTATCAAAAACAGTGCGGTGCAACTCGCAGTCGTCCCGGCTGAAGAATGGGTGTGAAAGCGTGCAACGGTTTTGCTGCGCTGCCTCGCATTTCCGGCAAAAAAACGGGTGGTAGTGGTGCCAACCAAGCCAGATTTCATTGCGCTTGCGCAACGCCAGTGCGTCGCTGACGGCGGACCAGGTTTCCGCGGTGAAGCGCAAGTGGGTGGATCCGGCATGCGCTTGCGTGGCCGGAATCTGCGCGGTGATCTCGGCGTGGATTTCTCGGGTAACGGTGTCGCGCAGAAGATGGCCGACGAGGATGCCGCCGGTCTCGTGATCTCCGGCGGCGCGCGCGAGTTCGGCTGCTTCATCGAGCACCTCGGGGTGCACGAACACCGGATAGTCCGCAGCGTTCCAGGCCGCCTCGCACATCCGATCCGCACGCACCCGACGCGGGGTGAGCGTTGCGTGATCGAGTGTGAGCGCAACGGGAGTTTCGCCGACGAGAGTTTCGGACACAGCGGTCGGTGTAGTTTCGTCCGGACGCGCCGGAAACGCACAGATGCGGTAGACAAAGGATTCACCCGCCCGCAGCGTGCCGTCCTCAACCAGTCGCCTGGCACTGCCTTCCACGCACTGCTGAAAGTAGCGCCACGGGATCAACGGATCCTTGTGCGACGGAGCTCCTTCATCGAAACGCACGCATATTCCGGCAATGTATGGTCGCCCCAGATTTTCGTCATAGACCGGCTCTACCGTGCCAGGGCCGTGATGTGCGAGAGCAGACAGCACGCCGCAACGCATCCCTTGCAGATGTGACCATTCAGCCGCCGGCGTGAAATCCGGTGCAAGCACGAGCTCGCCGAGGCGCTGGCCATTGCGGTCAGACGCCTCGGCAACATAGCGATGTTGATTACGCAACATGTTGGATCCGGCTCCGTGCTGCACTAGCCAGCGTTCACGTTGGGATGCAGGACTACGTGGTCGTCTTCCTGCAGCACGTCGCCAACGATTTCGCCGGCATTCAGGTGGCGTCCCTCACGCTCCAGGCGCGGGCGGTAGGCGTAAGGATTGCCGTCGCCGTCCTTACGCCTCAGCCCCAGTTTGCTTACCAGACTGTCGACCCATTCGCCGATGGTGGCTTCGCGGCGCACTCGCACCGGTTCGGACCGTTGTCCGGTCACGTCTGATGCTCGAATGTTCAACCCCTCAAATGTTGCGACTTGTGCCATGTGTGGCTCCTCTATAGAAACGACGGACACTTTTGTCGATGGTGTGTCCAACCACTCGGACGGCGACTCCGTCCTGAATATTTGGTGCGGCGAGTTCGCGCCGATTTTTTGAAGCGGCGCTTCTGCTTTGACTAATTGCAGCGGCGCTTCCGCCGCTGTTTGCATCGTTCTCAACGCGATTCCTGAAATGCCAGATATGCGTTCGCCAGAAATTCGTCACGCGCAAGCGCGCCGATTTCCGCTGCGACTTGCTGGTGGGCGACCGCGAGGCACGACAGAGCCAGGTCGATTGATTCCGGTCCGAGCGGCAGTTGCGCGAGCACGTCGAGGGTGGCGGCAACGCCTCCGTCGAGTCGGGTAAGCGATGCCCGGACCTGCCGTACGCTTCCCGCTATCCGCAGCAGCGCGACGGCGGCCGCGGCCTGACATGCGGGTGTCATTTCGTTTGTCAATGCAAGCTCCACCGTCGTTTGAAATCGGACTGCCGTGCCTGCCATTGTCGCGATCGCATGAGCTGCTTCACCGTTTCGTGCCGGTAACCGGACAAGCGTGTCATTGGAAGCGCTTCGTGGGCTGGTGGGCCAGCCGGCCAATTCGCAAAGCGCCGGGATGTCCGGAGGAATCGTTTCATCGCAGCCAGGCGCGGCGTGTGCCCCGTCGACCTTAGCCGCTGGGAGTGCGTTGTCGATGGCCTCCGGCAGCGTGTCTACTGAACCGACAACCACGTCGGCGCAAGCCGAAGCGATCCAGCGGCGCAAGTCATCGTCGCGGCAGTCGGTCGGTCGCGACGCAACAAATCGCTCGGCACGCATCCGCGCCAGATTGTTTGCGGGAGTTGGGCGTGCCCGTTTATCTCCGGCGCGAGGCCACGAAGGATAGAGCGGCTCAGCCAATATCGGCCGGGCGCCCGAAGGCTGCTCAAGTGTGGCGTAGAGTAGCCGCCAACTCCATTCCTGAACATTGGCGTCGTGCACAAGCCGGCAATCGGAGAGTGCCTGCTCGACTATCAGCCAGGCCTCGTCGATGACAACTACCGTATGCGTTTGGCCGTTGCTTTCATGGTTGATGTGCCAGTGCCCGTGAGCGATCGGCATGACCGCATTGCCGAAGTGCTTCAGGCACTTACTGACCCGCTCTTCGGTCGTCACGGCAGCAGGACGCTCGGCCGAATGCATTAATTGAGTCGTCATCTCAGCGCGCCTGCTGCGGCGCGGGCTCAGGGCGCACATCGACATACCCGGCCGTGCTCACGCGGCGCTTGAGAGGCCGCCGATCAATCGGGAAACGTTGCAAGTTGTTACGTGCCCACATGCAGGCATCGTGATTGAGCGCGTTACGCTCGCGCATCTCCACGTTGTGCCAGGTGATGATCTCGTGGATCTGGAAGAGCAGATCCACCAGTGGTGTGGCCGGTTGCATGTTGCCGGCGCAAACGAAGGGCGCGCGGATATTCGGATGCCAGATTTCGGCCGGCGCGCACCAGCTGAGCACACGTGCCGTGTCGAACTCGCGAAAGTAGGCATCCGGGAAGCGGATGCCGACCAGGAAGTCGTCATGTTCGACAACTTGCCCTTTGCAGCGTACGAGACCGGTGCAATGGAAGCGAGCCAGGTACGTTCTGCTCGGTGTGGAATCAAGCGGCCGGAGATCCAGCAGGTCACTTGCGGCGGCGAGTGCCATGCCTTCTTCACATTGGCGTTCGAGAAAAGTGTTGGGAACGTGGTCGTGGTGTGACATCTATCTGCCTCCAATTTCGAAATGGGTCTCGCCCGAGCTGTTCTCGATGCTGAATACGTCACCTTGTCGAAGGCCCATAGCACGTAAAGACACGCGTCGCTGCTTCACAGTGAGGTCGTCGTAGCCAAGCATGTCAGTGGTGTCGATGCCGGGCGCGACCATTGCGACGTCGCAGCGCGTGCAGGCGTGCGAACCGTCTTCAATGCGACTGGCGATTTGCAATGTTTCCTGCGAGTCGCTGCACGTGGGGCATACGATGCGGCGCACGATTGCATTGCCGTAGATGCGCATCCGTGAAGGTGTGCCGTCCGGTGATGGCGTAAGCCGCAGCGCCCGGCCCAGCGTGATCGCACCGGCCGGCGATGACAGCGGACGGATCGACCAGCAACGGTGATCGAATGCGCACTGCGGAGACGACCGGCGCGCCGACACGTAGTGGCGATGCGCGCTGGCGTCGACCAGAATCTGGCGCCCGAGCAGCGCGTGTCGTGTTTCGCCGTGGAGAAGTTTCACGCACTCGACGCACTGCAGGCTTCCTGCGAGCAAGCCGAGGTATGCCGGTGCGCCGGTGGGCGTAGGCGCGACCGGCGGGTCGCACGGGTAACGAATGTCCAGCGCCGCACGTTCCTGTGGGCTCCATGCGCACTCCATGCATGCCGCGTCGGTCGTCGGTTCGAATACGTCGACTCTGGCGAGCAGGCCTTCGGCGCGCACACCTGCATCGACCCATCGAACACCGAGGTGTCTTGCCGCGCGATTGATCCAGCTGCGTGGCGCCAGGCCGTCGACGCCCGAGGCGATTACGTCCGCGCGCAGGCGTCCAACGGGAACGCGCTCTACGGGCTCGGCGATGGTGTCGACCTGCAGTGCGGGGTTGAAACGGTGAATGCGGTCGGCCAGAACATCCACCTTGCGACGGCCCACGTCGCGTCGTGCAATGTCCTGCGAAGCCAGGTTACGGACTTCGTAGACGTCGGGATCGATGAGCAACAGCCGCGCAAGGCTACCGGTGCGGGCCATTGCGATGACGGCGTGACTGCCGATGTTGCCGCCGGCGCCGACATAGGTCATTGATTTTCCGCTGCTGGTCATCATGCGCGCCTCAGAGTTCCCATGGTGACCACTGAAAATCAGCGTCAAAGGCGGTCGGATGTCCGCAACTTGCGCAAGCTGCGGTGTAGGTCCAGCACGACTGGTCGTCGGACTGGTGATGCCAGAAGCCACACTCCGGCGCCGGGCAGCGTACGGCCGGTGTGCCCGACTCGAGCGGCAGCTTGCAACGGATGCAGGACGTGTGGTCGTCTTTGCCGGGGAAGGGCAGTACTTGTGCGAGTTGCTCGGATGAGAAAAACAAGACTTGCCTGTTGCCAAGGGCAGTGGCGTCGCGGTCGCCGAGGGCAACGGCGTCGCAGTCGCCCACGTCAATGGCGTCGCAGTCGCCCACGTCAATGGCGTCGCGGTCGACAAGCACTCGAACTCCGATGGGTAGCCTGACACCGTTGACTCGGGTGCGACTGCCTGGACGGCAAATGAGCAACCACCGATCCAGGCCATGCGTGTCGCCGCTTCGAACCAGCAGAGTGCCGGTGTGGCTACCGCGCGCGTCGGGTGCGACAAGCGATATTGTTGCATCGGGCCCAATAGCGACGAAATCATTATCCAGGGCGTGGTCGACCCAGGCGCCGTCTTTGTTCTTGACCCACAACAGGCTCACCGTGCCACCTCCGTATGTAGAGTCGTTGCCCGGTGCGGCTCCGTAGCTGCGCGCCGGACGTCGTCCGTACCCGTTATTGGAGGCACGGCGAGTCCGTTGCCGAAGGGGTCGCTCAGATCCAGCTGCCAATCGCTAGCCATATTGCGTATCCCGGCCCAGTCGCATGTATGTCCGGCGCGCTCGGGATGCAGGTGACGGATCCAGGACGCGCGCAATGCTGCGCGGGTACCGGAAGGTGGCATGGTCATGGCGCGTGCTACGGCCTCTGTCCCGACCGCACCGGCAGCAATTGCGCCGTCGCGCTCTAAGGTAGCGAACAGACTGTCGGGGCCGATGTCGCCAAAACGAATGTCGATTTCGAACAACTCGTTTCGCAACGCGACGAAGCGCGGCAGGTCCGACATGCTCAAATCGTGACGGTCGAGCGTTAACGCGGTGCGCCTACGCTCGCCACCGCGCTGTTTGAGCAGGTGCTCGATACAAGGGGTGTGCCGCGCCATACCCAAACTGTCACTGCAATCTACTGCATGAATGCCAGGGAGCAGTTCACGAAGCGCGGATCCCCAGCGCGGCAGCGTCTCCCACGGGACCCCTCGGCGTTCGCAATGCGTGCGGTAAAGGTGTCGCTTCGTGGGCCAGTCCAGGTGTCCAATCAGGCGTTGTGGATTCTCGGTGAGGGCGTCGAGTACCCACCGCCAGCGGGCGCACTCGGTCTCGGCCCACTCTGGCATCCAGGACTCGGACAGGCAGGACTCGACTTCACTCAAATAATGACGTTGTACGTCGAGCGCCGTGACCCGGCCGCCGCCGGCAAGTTTCGCGGCGGCGGTTCCGCCGGGGTCGCGGGCGAATGTGTTGATGGCGGCAAGCGGGTCCGCCAGGCGCATTGCATCGCCGGGGCGCACATCGGCCGCTGTCATGCGCAACACGAGCGCCACCGGGGCGAAACGAAGCCGCTCACTTGTTTCGCAACGCACGCTTTCGCTGCTGAGAAGTTGCAGCCGCTCGTAGCCGGGGCCGGCCAGGCTTTCGTCTTTTATGGTGAAGATGGCACGCGAGTCCTGGGCGCCGCGAGATACAACGTACTCCAGGTAGTTGACCCGCGGCGAACACATGAAGTCCAGTCCCGGGGAGGTGTCATTGAATCCGCCTCCGCCGCTAACGATGCTGCGCGACGCAAGCAACGGCACCAGATGTGGTGCCAGGTGCTGCGGCAACTGGGTGTGCAGATGATTCTCGTGCGAACCGCTGGTGTGGCCGTGATAGTCGAAATTGCCCTTGGACACAATGCCCGACTCGATGTGATCGTGGCGCGCCACGTAGTTGTTCACTGCCGCGGCGACGATGGCGTCGCCGGCGCGGGCGTGCGCGATCAGCTCGTCGGGCGTGGTGCATTCCGGTGTCGCGTATTCGAGGTTGATCAGACCGCAACCATCATCGCGGTAAAATCGGCCACCGTTAGCGAGATACAGGTCGAATTCGTCACGCCCCGGCAGGCTCACCGCGTGCCGGCCCGCGTCTCGCACCAGGTGCCCGAAACAGTCCTTGCGTGATAGCGTGTCGCCGTCTCGGGCAAACAAGGTCCCCTGGCATTCGGATTCGAGACCAAACAGCGATGGACGCCCGAGCATCCGGGATTTGCGAAATCGCTTCACTGCCATCGTCGGCTACTCTTACTCGCCGCCGGTTTGGCGGTTGGCATCCAGAAACGCGCGGCTGTCGCCGGACAGAATGCGATCGATAAGTGAGTCCGCACTTTGCGCCAGACGCGTGGCGTGGTTGCGGGTGTTGTCTGAATTGGTCGCTGTTGTCGGGTAGACCTGCGTGGTTGATTGTGCGACGTTCCTATGCTGACGTTCGATTTGCATGTGCAGCTTCCTCCGTTTGTTGTTTGCTCTATTGCGAATGCAAGGTTTCCGGACCCGCTTCGTTTTGCTGTACTGACCCGGCATTTGACGCCTAATGCGTTGCGACACCCATGGGTGCCGAAACCAGAATTGCCGTGCACGCTGAGCAGTTAGTGCGAAAAAAAATGAACTGTGTGAATTTGCGGTAATCCAGATTAGATTTCCGGGAATGCAGGATCCGATCGACTTCTGCACTCCAGACAGTTATCTTCTGTGCAGGAGAACTGCCAATGCCACTAGACGCTAATACGCTGCCTGACGATGTGCTCTACCGTGTGTGCGCATTTGTGCTGCGCAAGAAGTGGTCAATGACCGATGTCGAAAGTTGGTTCAAAGACAATGGCTACCCGTCTGCAAACAGGCAGACGGCGCGCAAGGCGATCTTGGTGGCCTTCGATCGCGGGTTGATGGTTCTTCCATTGCGTGAGAATTACGAGTTGGCGGCGCACATGCAGCAGAAGGGCGGGACAGAGTGTCGGATCTCTGCGATCGGGGGCAACGATTCAGCGGCCTTCGAGAGCGTTGCCGAACTCGCCGCCGACCAGGTGCTGCATCTCATTCGCCAGGTGCATGCCGCAAAGATGAGTGCGAAACGGCCTAGTAAACGGGTTCACATCGGATTGGCGGCGGGCGGAACGAGCCGGGCTTTTGCCAGCCATCTCGCGCGCAAGCTCAAAGTGGAGCAGGAACTCCCGGAACTCTGGTTGCACACGCTGACCACTGGCTTCTTCGTCGACGATCCCGCCAGTACGCCGGTAGTTTCGCTTGAGCAATTCAACGGCATCGAGCCGAAGCCGCATTACGTGGTTTTACACGCCCCTCCACTCGTTGCGCGCAAGGATGCAAATACGGTTCGCGAACTACCGTTTACGCGGGACGCATTCGAGGCGGCACGCGATCTCGACATCGTCGTGACTTCCGTTTCGGTTGCGGCGCACAACCACAGTCTGTTTCAGTACGCGATGATGCAGGAGAATCCCGAGCACGCCGCGAGACGCATCGAGAATCTCGTCCAACAGCACTGGGCCGGTGACATCATGTGGCAGCCCTATTCAACGGATGGCAAACTCATCGAATGCGACGTCCAGGCGGTAAGCGTCGTGAACTTTGACGACCTGATTCGTATTTCCAATTCGCCCGCCAAATACGTTGTCTGCATTGCCGGCCTGTGCGCGACCTGCAAGGAACCGAAGCCGGAGGCCGTGGCGCCGCTGATGCGGTCTGCCAAAACACGCCGTCCATTCAATTTCCTGGTGACAACCCAGTCAACCGCGGAAGCGATTTGCAAGGAACTCGGGTGGTGATCCGTTTAGTGGCCTGCATCGAATTGGGAAGCACGGCGAATAGACTCGCTTAGTCGGGACGTACGCACCGCGGAAGCGAATTTGGCGCTTCGGTTCGCGCGTTGTCTTGCTCCGCTCGGAGCGCAACGCGATGATCATGCGTTGACTACCTTCCGTACGAGTTGGCTACAGTATATTGATTGACCCTGATCAATTCCTGAAACTTGCTATTCCGGGTACTATCTTGTGCAAATTTGGTCGGGTCTTCACGACTCGGAACGCCGAATAGACGCTGACTTTGGGATAGTTAACGGAGTGCAATATGCCTGAATTGAAATCGTACCCCGTCTGGGACGTACCAACTCGATGGTTTCACTGGATCAATGTGCTGTGCGTAATCGGATTGGTTGCGATCGGCGTTGTCATTCTGAACGCGAAGGTGCTGGGCGTAACAAACGAAGGCAAGGTGTTGCTAAAAGAGATTCACGTCTGGATCGGATACGTGTTCCTCATCAATCTCCTGACGCGCTTCGTCTGGGCGTTTATCGGCAATCGTCAAGCCCGATGGCGGCAAATTCTCCCTGGCGGCGCCGGTTACTGGCGATCGCTGAAAGATTACGCGGCTTCATATTCGTCGAATAAACCGCAACAGTTTCTCGGTCGCAATCCACTCGCAAGGATTAGCGTGACTGCGCTGTTTGTGTTGCTGACTATTCAGGCCATCTCAGGACTGGTGCTCGCCGGCACCGATGTATTCTATCCACCGCTTGGTCCCTGGATTGCCGCATGGGTCGCTGCGCCGGGTATCGACCCAGCTTCTCTGGTGCCATATTCACCAGAGATGTACGACGCCGCCGCATGGGAAAGCATGCGCGCATTTAGAAAGCCTTTCATAACGGCGCATTACTATAGTTTCTATGTGCTTGCGGCGATGATCGTGGTGCACATTGCTGCCGTTGTCATCACCGAACTGAAGTCAGGGGGCGGGATCGTGTCAGCAATGTTTACCGGGCGTAAAGTGCTTGACGCAAAACCGGTGGATGGGACTGACGAAGAAGCCTGACGTAGGTAAGGTCCCGGGCTGAACTGCGAACGTGTTTGGTTACGAGGCGCACGCGACCTGCTTGCGTCCCGGTCCGGGATTGACGTGTGGCCATCGTGGCCAGAGTCAGACTGGCTGCGTTGTTTCTGGATTGTAGAAATGCGTCCCCGCTAATTTTGTCTGGCGTTTGAGTCGCCGGCACGCGCGCCGGGTACACAATCGAATTAATAAATTCTTCGGCCGGAGGAACGACAATTCAGCAAACGGCATTACCACAGGAACAGTGGAATTCGCGCGCCGGTTTTGTGCTCGCAACGATTGGATCCGCCGCCGGCCTCGGCAATATATGGCGATTCTCCTACGTTGCTGGCGAGAACGGTGGCGCAGCGTTTCTTCTGATTTACGTGGTCGGAGTGGCGCTGATCGGTGTGCCCCTGTTGCTGGGTGAATTTTCTATCGGTCGACGAGGACAGGCGGATGCGGTCACGTCATTCGCCACAGTCACGCCCAACCGGCGATGGGGGCTTGCCGGATGGCTGTTGGCAGTCGCGGCATTTGTCCTGCTCAGTTACTACGCAGTCATTGCGGGATGGGCATACAAGTATTTTGCCGGCTACCTAATCGGTGATGTTTCCAATGCGGCGCGTGGCGGTTTCGCGTCCTACTTCAATTCGTTTGTTGCTGACCCGATTGAACCCGTGCTCTGGCAACTTCTCGTCGTTGCATCCACTGTGGCGGTGGTGATGGTCGGTGTTCGCCACGGCATCGAACGGGTCAACAAGATTCTGATGCCGCTACTCGGTGTAATCGTGGTCATGCTCGCCGCTTATGGTCTGACGCTCGATGGGGCCAGCGCGGGACTTGCGTTTCTGTTTCGTCCTGACTGGTCGGCGCTAGCACACCCTCCGGTGTATTTTGCCGCAGCCGGGCAGGCATTCTTCTCACTGGGGATCGGTGCTGGTGCACTGTTGACGTACGGCAGTTATACCCCGGCCGGACAGAAACTTGCCCCGGCGGCATTGACAGTGGTGGCCGGCGATACCTTGTTTGCCATTATTGCCGGGGTGGCAATTTTTCCTGCCGTATTCGCATTCGGTCTCGATCCGGCGCACGGGCCCAAACTCGCATTTGTCACCCTTCCCGAGGTGTTTAATGTCATGCCGGGAGGGCGCGCGGTTGCGATCGCGTTCTTCGCACTGCTTGGGCTTGCTGCATTGACATCTGCGGTGTCGTTGCTGGAAGTGCCGAGTGCAGTCCTTATGCGCAAGTTTCGTTGGTCGCGGTCGAAAAGTGCACTGTTCATCGGAGTGGCCGTGTTTGCGGCGGGCGTGCCATCTGCACTCGGATACGGGGTGCTGGATGGTGTCACTTTGTTCGGCCTTGGCATTCTGGAGGGCATCGATCGCATCGCTTCAAATATCGTGCTGCCGATTGGCGGAATGCTCATTGCAATCTGCGTCGGCTGGGTATGGTCGCGCAGGGATGCACTGCAAACGATGGATTTGCAGGACGGCTGGATTGCGCGTGCCTGGCTTTTTCTGCTGCGATATCTGTCACCGCTGCTGATACTACTGATGCTGCTGGGACTTGTGACTGAATGAGATTGCCAAAATGGTGTCGCACCTGTCGTGGGTGTTCAATCATTTCGGATCGGTTTTTCGCGCCGAACTGACTGGTACATCGTGCCATGGCGCGACAGACAAATGCGATCGACTGATTGTCGCCGAGCTGAATTGATGGCATCGTGTCGGCACACGACGATTTCTTCGTTGCAAATAACAAACAACACAGACGGGATGAGGTCACGCATGAAACGAAAACCGAATCGCATTACGGATAAACTGAGTACGGCAGTCAGAGTTGCAGATAATGGCCTGCTAGACAGGCGCATTTTTCTTCAGCGCGGCGCCGCAGCCGGATTGGCACTTGCCGGAGGTGTTGCCAGTGGTCACGCCGCAACAATTGGAGACAGTGCGAAGCCATGGCAGAAGACCATCGGCGCGCCCTTGAGTGCCGGCGGATCGCCGTCGCAGTTTGCCGGAGAGGATCTGAAGCGCGGCGTGCTTCAGCCGTATGGTCCGATCGCGCCGGGGTCCGGCGCATCAATGACGCCGCTACACGCGTTACGCGGCACGATTACACCCAGTCGTCTTCACTTTGAACGCCACCATAACGGCGTGCCAAATATTGACCCTGAACAGCATTCGCTCACGATACACGGCCTTGTAAAGCAACCGCTTGTGTTCGATATGGATGCGTTGATGCGCTATCCGATGGTCAACCGCACCTGTTTTATTGAATGCTCCGGCAACAGTTTTTTCAATACGTTGCCCGACGCACGTCCGCTTCCATGCGGGATGATTCATGGTTTGGTGTCATGTACGGAGTGGACGGGTATTCCGCTGTCAGTGTTGCTTGAAGAGGCAGGTATCAATCCCCGTGCCAAATGGATTGTTGCCGAAGGCGCTGACGCCGCGACGATGGGGCGCAGCATTCCGCTCGCCAAAGCCCTGGACGATGTGATCGTCGCGCTGTACCAAAATGGCGAACCGGTGCGGCCGGAACAAGGGTATCCGATGCGGCTGGTCATTCCGGGCTTTGAAGGCAACATGAGTATCAAATGGTTGCATCGAATCAAGCTGACCAAAGGCCCGGTGCATGCGCGTGACGAAACGTCGCACTACACGGATTTGTTGCCCAGCGGCAAGGCGGAACAGTTCACGTTTGAGATGGGTGTGAAGTCGGTCATCACGCATCCATCCGGTGGCATGACGATCTGGAAGGACGGGTTCTATGAGATATCCGGGCTTGCATGGTCAGGAGCGGCCAAGATACGTCGTGTTGAAGTTTCCGCCGATGGCGGGAAAACCTGGGGCGATGCGTACTTGCACGGCCCGGTGCTCGACAAGAGCCTGACGCGATTTTCGATGGCATGGCATTGGGATGGAGCGCCGGTGCAATTGCAAAGCCGCGCAACCGATGAAAAAGGCAGAGTGCAGGTGACGCGCGAACAGTGGAAGGCGAAATATTCTCCCATCAATCGCTATCACTACAATGCATTGCAAACCTGGGTTGTCAGTGAAGAAGGGGAGGTCAGCAATGCGTACCTTTAAATCAGTTACGGCCGTGCTCACAATCGCACTGCTGGGTGCCAGCCATGGTTTCGCCGCCGGCCCTGAATTCGGTCGTGCAGCAACGGCTGAAGAAATCGCGGCCATCGATATCAGTATTCCTCCCAGTGGCAAAGGGTTGCCGCCAGGTAGTGGTAACGCGATAGCCGGCGAAACTGTCTACGCTGAAAAATGCGAGTCCTGTCACGCTGCCGGTGGAACGGGAAAACCGGCAGACAAGCTCGTGGGTGGTATCGATTCGCTAGGCTCAGACAAAGCCGTGAAGTCGGTCGGCAGTCTCTGGCCTTATGCAACGACGTTGTTCGATTACGTTCGCCGTACGATGCCGCTCAATATGCCAATGACGTTGACCGATGACGAGGTGTATGCCGTCACGGCTTACGTATTGTTTATAAACGGCATCGTTACGAACGACCAGACTATGGATGCATCGTCGTTGCCGAAAGTGCGCATGCCGAATCGCGACGGATTTGTTGATATGTCTGGCGTGCGTTGATACCAGACAGGTGACGCATTCCGTCTTTTGACGCATGTCGGTTGACGCCACGCGTTCAGTCCTGGTTGTGAACCGGAGCGATACGTTGAAACGTGTCGCTCCGTTGTTGCTGGCGGCGGTGTTTGGTGTGGCGAACCTGGGCGCAACGCCCTATCAGCGGCCAGCCGGAATCGCCGACGACTCCGAGCCATTAATCGTTGCGGGATACCGCGCGTTGTTCACCTGCTCCGCCCATTTCATTGCGGGGCGACCGCTGGAAGACATCAGGAAAGTCGAACTGGTGGACGTAGCTGAACCCGGATTTCCCGATCCGGTGATCGATCTGCAACGTCGCATCGTTACCGCCGCCGATGCGCGCGGAACGATCGTCCGCATTGCTGCCTTCCGCGATTCAATGGGGTGCACCCTGCTTCCACCGCATTGGACGATGTCAGATGTGCCACGGCTGCCAAACGTATCGTATCCGCCACCGCCAGACGTTTCGAAGATTTCATTTCCGGCTGGCGATGCTGTGGTGTTACCGCGCAGCGGAGTTGATGCAGGACACCTTGCACTCACCGGAGTGCTCGAACGCGCGTTTGACGGTGCGACTTATGGCAATCAACCCGGTGTCGTGACGACGTCCGTACTGATCACGAAGAATGGCAAGCTCATTGCTGAACGCTATCGCCCCGGATTCGGCATCCATTCGGGTTATCGAACCTGGTCGACCGCAAAGAGTATTTCTGCTGCCTTGATCGGCATTGCCACGCGGGACGGCATTCTGAACATCGATGATGCGGCCAGTATCCCGGAGTGGCGTTACCCAGGCGATCCTCGTCAGGCGATTACGTACAAACACCTTATGCGGATGTCCAGCGGTCTGTTCAGCGGCGGGTCGAACACCAATGCAATCTATTTTGGTGGCCAGGACGTGATTAGTGCGGCTACAACAACGCCGCTCGAAGCTGAGCCGGGTACGCGCTGGAAGTATGCGAACAACGACACTCTGTTGTTATTGCGTGCACTTCGCGATCGCCTGGATAGTGATCTTGACTATCTCCGTTTTCCGTATGACAAGCTGCTGCATCCACTCGGCATGTATCACACGCGTATGGAAACAGACCATCTGGGCAATTTCATTGGTTCGAGCCAGACCTACACCACCGCGCGTGATCTGATGCGTTTCGGTTTGCTGTTGGCAAACGATGGAGTTTGGAAGAACAAGCGCCTGTTGCCGGAAGGGTGGGTGCACTTTTCTGCCACGCCTGCGCCCACGCGTGCACCGCAGAAAAATCAATGGGGTTACGGCGCCCAGTTCTGGTTGCTGGATCAAATGCCCGGTGTCCCGGCGGGAACCTTCACGACGGCAGGCAACAAGGGCCAGTACGTGACGATTGTTCCCGACCACAATCTTGTGATTGTGCGGACCGGCGTTGATCCGAACGGAAAGCGCTTCGCGCAGGGCGCGTTTGTCGCCGATGTGGTCAAGGCGCTCGGTAATTAGCCAGCATTGGCGATTGGTGCGAGAAAGTCGGCGAGTGACTGGTCCGAGCCGATTGCGGCGCGCAACGTATGCGGGGAAGGTACAGCAGGTGGTGGCCTAAAACCGGGCTGGCCATCGAGTAACCCAATCACTGGAGACAGCATGAACTGCGGGGGGCATTCGAGATGAAGGTGATTTTATATGGCGTTGGTGCCAACCGGTCTGCGCGTTGTAGATGGACCCTGCAAGAGGCGGGCGTCAAGTATGACGCCATAGATCGGCGCGACCTGGCCAGTGCTGATGAGCTACGGCAATTTCACCCCCTCGCCAAAGTACCGGCCGCGGTTATCGACGGTCAAACCTTGTTCGAGTCTTCGGCTATTTGTACCTATATCGCTGATCGTGCCCCATCTGCGAATCTGATTGCCAAACCCGGTACGTTTGCCCGCGCCGAGCACGACCAGTGGGTCGCGTTCTGCCTGACCGAGATGGAGTCGTGGTTGTGGAACTCTTACGTCAACACTTCAGTTCTGCCTGAAGAGCAGAGAATTAGCGCCGGGCTGGAGCAAAATGTCGCGATGTTCAAGCGCAGCGCACTGGTGCTCGATGCGCATTTAGCCAGGCACGATTATGTCGTTGAAGACCGCTTTACCGTGACCGATATCATCGTAGGGTGGTGCGTGAACTGGGGACGACGACAAGGGCATCTGGCGGAATGTCCGGCATTGGGTCGGTACATGCAGCGACTACTCGATCGGCCACACTGTGCGTTGGCGCGGGACTAAATGAGTTGACGGGGTGAGTCTTGGGGCACAAGGCGAAAGCGGGTGATGACTCCCGTATGAGGCGTTATGATCGCTACTTGCCACAATCTTGATCGCTAACATGATCCACCACTTATCCATACCGGCCCAGGACCCTCACCACGTAGCAAAGACGTTGGTGGAATTGTTCAATGGCAGGCTTTCCAGATTCGGGCCGTACAAAAATTCGTATATTGCCTGGGCGGGGGACGAACACGGTACCGCGATCGAGGTATTTCCAGCCGGCACCGAACTGTATCCTGGTGCCGGGCAAGAGCAGGCAAATTTCAAACACAACCCTGCTTCGTCCGGTTTCGTGACAACGCATGCTGCGGTTTCGGTCAGCCGCAGCACGGACGAGATTGTTGCTTTGGCTTCGCGGGAGGGATGGCGTGCGGCCGAACTGTCGCGCGGCTCTTTCGATGTTGTCGAGTTTTGGATCGAAAACCGCGTCATGCTTGAACTGATGACGCCGCAAATGACAAAAGCCTATTTGAATGCTACACGTCTGGACGGGTAATGCGCCGTTGCAATGAGCTTATACGCTGTCTTTCAAAGTGGCCACAATCATAGGGCGAGCAGTCCTTCACGGGTATGCGTCCCGAGGGCGCTGAACGTGCCGGTCCGCATTCCGGAACCAACTCTTTCATTCACAACGATACAGGCTAGCGATGTACAACGAAATCATTTACGAAGTAGCAGACCCGGTTGCAACGATCACCATGAATCGCCCGGACAGGCTCAACGCATTCACAACAAAAATGCTGGTCGAGATTCGCCACGCTCTGGCTGCAGCGGAAAAAGACAGCCGGGTTGTCGGAATCGTGCTGACCGGCGCGGGCCGTGGTTTCTGTCCGGGCATGGATATGGACGCGCTGGACAACATTTCTGCGGGAAGCACATCCGCAGATCAGGAACTGTCCGAGTTGGACGCAAATCCCGGTAACCCTGATATGGGCCCGCAGTTCGCGACCATGTACAACCACCTCCTGGGTTTGCGTAAACCGATAGTGGCTGCCGTCAACGGAGCCGCTGCCGGAATGGGAATGGCTTATGCGCTGCTATGCGATATGCGTTTCGTCGACAAGCATGCAAAATTCTCGACCGCTTTTTCGCGGCGTGGACTTGTTGCGGAGCACGCGATGAGCTGGGTCCTGCCGAGATTGATCGGCACATCGAAAGCGCTCGACCTGCTTTGGAGTGCGCGAAAATTCGACGGCACAGAAGCGAAAGAACTTGGAATTGCCGACCGTCTGTGCGAGCCGGGTGAATCAGTGAAGGACGCGACCGCCTATCTGATCGAGCTTGCGCAAGTCGCATCACCGACATCGTTGATGATCATCAAGCAACAAGTTTACAAACACATCGACATGCCGCTCGGGCCAGCAATGGAAGAAACCGTTCAATTGATGGAAGAAAGTCTCGTGCGCGACGATTTCCGCGAAGGTGTGCGCTCGTTTATCGAACGGCGTGCGCCGCAATTTGCGCGAATCAAAGTCGACTGAAATCGCAACGCGCGAACACTCGCGCTTTACTCCTGTGCCGACAGCGTGTAGGTCGGGTTAGACCCAGGGTGTAACCCGACATTGCGTGTGGCGGATTTATGGCGCAGATGGCGCTCCTATGCTAATTGCAACATACCTGTAACTCATGCAATCAGTCGTAGGGCGCGTAGGTTGGGCTGAACGCTTTATGTGAAGCCCAACAATGCAGCACGGCGATATTCATCTGAAAATGGTGGCGGCAGGCCGGACCGGGCGAACAGCAAGTGAGGCCAGTAGTGGTGGCGAGCGTTGGCGTGTTGGGCTTCGTTTCACTCAGCCCAACCTACCAACCCGCGTAGGGCGCAAAAAACGTAGCGCATTGCGCCGTATGGTAACCGATGGAACTTGTTCGCAGGTTAGTACGGCCCGCTTGATTTTCCGCCTACGGCTTTGTCTTCGCGCATCTCCGCAACAGCGGCTTTTGCCGCACCACCGAGAAACGCATTGTCGGAAAGCAAGGTCACGAACTGGTATCCGTAACTGATCATCTCTTTCGCCATATCGCCCTTGCCGCAATGGATGCCGGCATAAATGCCGTGGCGTTTGGCTGCTTCGGCGATGACTTTTATGACCTCCACTGCCTTGGCTTCCGGAGGAAAACCAGGTTTGCATCCGAGCGTGATCGACAGATCTGACGGCCCAACATAGATTGAATCGAGGCCGGGAACACTGAGAATCTCATCCAGATTTTCTACGGCCGTTGTTGTTTCGATCATCGCCATCGTGATCACGGTCTCGTTTGCATGCTTGAAGTAATCCGCGCCGCCGTACCACGCAGCGCGTACCGGACCGAAACTGCGATAACCCGCAGGCGCATAACGGCACGCACCGACAAATGCTTCGCATTCGGCGCGGGTATTAATCATCGGGCAAATAATTCCATACGCACCCGCGTCAAGTAACTTCATGATGATGCCCGGTTCCAGCCACGGCACGCGCGCCAACGGCATGATGGGTTTTGTGGAAATGGCCTGCATCATCGGAACGGCGGCCTGATAGTCGACCATGCCGTGCTGCATATCGACCGTGAGTGAATCCCAGTTTGCCTGTGCCATGTTTTCAGCGGAGACCGAACTGGGGATCCCGAGCCAGCCGTTGATGACCGTACCGCCCTGTTTCCAGATTGTTCTGATTGTGTTTTCTTTCACCTTGCGCGCCGATCTGTAATTTGTGAGCCCGCATCATTCAGCATTGACCTCGCCCGCGTCACGCTGCAACGCAGCATAACGAATGTGCAAATGATGCGTTGTTAACGATTCATTTTTAGCGGGAATCAGATACGATGCCCATGCGGGAGATGTTTCAGAATTGCGCGCGCTGTATGTGCACAGTACGCGCACTGGACCGCAGATGGGGGAGAAAATGGAAGCGTTGAAAAAAGCCGGTCGTCGCCGGTTTCTGGGGACTGCTGCGAAAGCGACTGCCGTTATCGCAACCGCGCCTTATATCCGCACCTCTCACGCCGCCGGAAAACTTTCGGTGGGATTCTGGGATCACTGGGTTCCCGGTGCGAATGAGGCGCTCGCAGAATTGTGTAACGAATGGGCGGCAAAAGAAAAAGTTGATCTGAAGATTGACTTCATTACGTCGCAAGGCCGCAAGCTGCTGTTGACCATCACCTCGCAGGGCATGGCCAAATCCGGCCATGACCTTCTCCCGTTTCCCATCTGGCTGGTAGCCGGGCAGAAAAGAAATCTGGAGCCGGTCGACGACATCATGGCGCCCTTGATAAAACAAAACGGGGGCGTTGATTCCATACACGAGTATCTGGGAAAACACGACGGCCGTTGGTTAGGCGTACCGAGTACACCGGGCAGCATGATGAAAGAGCCGTGTGGACGTATTGACCTGATCAAAAAATATTCGGGTATCGACATTACCCGAATGTACCCGGCCGGGAAGAAGGGCGATCAGAAACTGATCGACAACTGGACGTGGGACACCTTCTTGCAGGTGGCGGAGCAGTGCAAGAAGGGCGGTCATCCTGTTGGGTTGGGACTGGGGGCGACATCCGATTCGGTGGATTGGGTCGGGTCCCTGTTTGCAGCCTATGGTGTGCAACTCGTTGACGCCGACGGAAATATCGCGGTCGATTCCGATGCGACCAGAGAAGCGATGGACTACGCCAGGCGGCTTACAGCCCATCTGCCCGGCGAAGTATTCGCATGGGACGATGCATCCAACAACAAGTGGCTGATCTCGGGCAGAGGTTCAATGATTATGAATCCGCCAAGCGCATGGGCAGTTGCCAAGCGTGACAACCCGAAAATTGCCAGCCAGTTGTGGTCGTTCTCGTGTCCGAGCGGTCCAATGGGACGCCACCGCGCAGGTTTGCCATCGCACTGGGGTATCTGGAAGTTCGCGAAAAACAAATCGGCAGCAAAAAGCCTGCTGGTGTATTTGTCGCAGCGCAGTTCGGCCGAGAAGCTGGTAAACGCGAGCCAGGGATTTGATATTCCCGGTTTCTCGGGATTTCGTGATTTCAATGCATGGTCTGAAGCTGGTCCGCCAAAGGGGACGCTTTACAACTACCCACCCAGAGATGATCAGAATGTCACCATTGCTGCGATGCCTGCACCGCCGGCGATTGCCAATCAAATATATGTGCAGGCGACGATGACTAAAATGATTGCGCGCCATACGCAGGGTAAGCAGTCGATAGAAAAAGTGATCGGCTGGGCGGCGTCGGAGCTCGAAGGTTTCATGCGTGTGTAAATTTCATGTGTGTATAAATATGGCGTACGCACGCTTGCCTGTTTTCAATCGCCAACTGTGAGACACCACACTCAGGATTACCAATAACGATCAGCGCAAAGCTGACGGCAGTGCCCGAAAAACCGGGGGAGCGCATGAAACACCCGAAGTCAGTCGATCGCCATCGATTTCTTGGGACGGCGGCCAAAGCGACCGCGGCAGTCATTGCTGCGCCTTACGTGCATACATCGCATGCAGCGGGAAAGCTCGCGGTGGGGTTCTGGGACCACCGGGTACCCGGCGTAGGCGACGATGCCAAAAATGGTTGCCCGCTATACGCAGAGCGGCCAGCCCCGAAAAAAATCATTGGCTGGGCGGAGTCGGAACTCGAAGGATTCATGCGTGTGTGATTGCGGCACTTTGATATTTAGGTGTGATGCCTCGTACACCTCGTCGCCGGCGAGACAGCCTCTGTGGCCGGGCTTGCACTCCGCGACCCGAATGCGCGTCAAAGGTGATGTGTGACGGATATCGACGCACGCGCTGACATGCGACCCGCGGCACGCGGCAACGGCGCGTCAATGCACCGGCTTATGCGGCGCAGGTCTACGATCGCATTTCTGATGACCTTGCCGCTGCTTCTCATCATCGGATCACTGGTGATCTATCCGGCTCTCTACGCGGGTTATCTCGCAACCTTGAACAAATCGATGGAGCATTTCGTCGGGCTCGGTAATTTCGAATTCCTGTTCAAGCGCGAAACATTCTGGATGGTCGTCAAGCAATCGATCATCTTTGCGGTCACCGCCGTTGTTTTCAAAGCGGTGATCGGTTTCGTTGTCGCGCACTTCGTACACAACATCCCGGCAAAAGGTCAGCGCAAGTGGCGGGGCATGTTACTGGTGCCGTGGGTCATTCCGCCCGCGATGAGCACACTTGCGTGGTTGTGGTTGTTTGATCCTTCTTACAGCGCATTCAACTGGTTGTTTGAATATTTCGGTATCGACCCGATTCCCTGGCTCGGTGATCCGTTCTGGGCCCGCTTTGCGGTGATACTCGTGAATGTGTGGGTCGGTGCGCCGTTTTTCATGATCATGTATCTTGCTGCGCTGAAATCCGTCCCCGACCAGCTCTACGAGGCAGCCGCGATCGATGGCGCGAACTGGTGGCAAAAACTCTGGTATGTCACCTTGCCGATGATGAAAAACATCATCTCGATTACGGTGCTGTTCTCACTCATCGTGACTTTCTCCAACTTCGATATCGTGCGCGTGCTCACCGGTGGCGGGCCTATTGACCAGACACATGTGTTCGCGACCTGGGCATTTTCTCTCAGTATCGAAAGCAATGACATTCCGCTCGGCGCCAGCGTGTCGTTGTTCATGCTTCCGGTGCTTGCGGTAGCGGCCATATTTATTCTGCGAAGCATTAGCCGGCGCGGTAACGAAGCATGACGACGATGGCATCGACCAGCAACGACCCCAGGACTGACAGGTCCGGACCTTCCCGCGCACCGCATCCGGGCGGCAGCATGCAGCGTGACCGCCGCCGCGCACTGTTCTGGTCCTATTTTTTCCTGATCGTCTTCGTGATTTTCTTTCTCACACCGCCGCTGTACATGTTGATTACGTCCCTCAAGACCAGCGCGGAAATTTCGGCTGTGACAAACCCTTGGTGGGTCTTTCATCCCACGCTGGCCAATTATGTTGAATTGCTGACCTCACCGGTTTATTTGACGTTCTTCAAGAATTCAGTATTTCTGGCACTGATTGTTGTCACGATCACAATGATCGTCAGTGTGCTGGCGGCATTCTCATTGGCGCGAATGAAATTCTGGGGATCTGCGACACTGGCAACCGGTGTTTTTCTGACCTATCTGGTTCCCGACAGTTTGTTGTTCATTCCGTTGTTCAAGATTTTTGTGTTCCTTAATGAGCTGACCGGCATCGAGTTTATTGATCACTGGTGGATGCTGATATTCATTTATCCGACGCTGACCATTCCGTTTTGCACCTGGATCATGATCGGATACTTCAGCAGTATTCCGAAAGAACTGGACGAAGCCGCCCTGATTGACGGCGCCGGCTACCTGCAGATGCTGACGAAGATTTTCATTCCGGTTGCGCTGCCGGGCATCATCGCAGCGACCATTTTCGCGTTCACTGTTTCGTGGGCGCAGTTCCTGTATCCGCTGGCATTTACCACGTCGGCGGATCAGCTCGTATTGCCGGTCGGAATTGTGACGACCTTGATCAAGGGAGACGTATTTAACTGGGGGCAAATCATGACCGGGGCGCTCCTCGGTGCGGCGCCTCCGCTGATTATTTACGCCTTCCTGATGGACTATTACATCTCGGGACTGACCGCCGGTGCTACCAAAGGTTGACTGGCAACAACAGTACGATGGAATTGAGACAGCAATCCAGGAAAATTCATCATGGCTGATGTAACGCTGCGGAAGTTGGTCAAGAAGTACGACGATACCCTTGCGGTGCGAGGCATCGATCTGGACATTGCGGACAAGGAATTTGTCGTTCTGGTTGGGCCATCCGGTTGTGGGAAAAGCACGACGCTGCGCATGATTGCCGGCCTGGAGGATGTGACCGCAGGTGATGTGCTCATTGGCGACGATGTCGTTAATGACGTGCCGCCGAAAAATCGCGATATTGCAATGGTGTTTCAGAACTACGCGTTGTATCCGCACATGACCGTGTACGAGAATATGTCATTTGGCCTGCGGCTCAAGAAAGTTGCAAAGCCGGAGATTCGGGAGCGTGTTGAAAACGCCGCCCGCATTCTGGACATCACAGAATTGCTTGATCGAAAACCCAAGCAGCTATCCGGCGGGCAACGGCAAAGAGTCGCGATGGGTCGTGCCATCGTTCGTGATCCGAAAGTGTTTCTGTTTGATGAACCCTTGTCGAATCTGGACGCAAAGCTGCGGGTACAGATGCGTATCGAGATCAAGAAAGTACACCTGAAAGTGCGCACCACGACGGTGTACGTCACGCACGATCAGGTCGAAGCAATGACCTTGGCCGATCGTGTAGTGGTCATGAATGACGGAAGAATAGAGCAGGTCGGTGCACCGACTGACCTTTACAACGCACCGGCCACAAAATTCGTTGCCGGTTTCATTGGCTCTCCAGGGATGAACCTGATTCCGTGCACGCTGCATGCCTCAGGCGACGATCTGACGATTCGCCTGAATGACAAGATTACATTTCCAGTTCCCGGAGAGCGGGCAGATCGATATCGAGCTTATGCTGACAATAGCAAGCTGATACTCGGCATTCGGCCGGAACATATATTTGAACAACGACCGGGAGCGGAGGCGGGTCAGTGTCCGTTCGAATCGCCGTTGGATGTGACCGAACAGATGGGAATGGATACCCTGGTATATTTTGAAGTCAATGGTGTTCAGGTGTGCGGCAGGGTGAGCCCTAAAGCGGGTGCACAGGTTGGTGCGAACATGCAATTACTCGCCGACATGAACAATATGCACCTCATCGATGATGAGACCGGCAAAGTGCTGTGAACACCCTGGTGTCCCCAGGTGGGCGCGAATGTGTGCGGCGAACCGGATTCACACAAAAAATCACACAACGAAATTCATGACTTTGTAGACAAAGCAGGCATCAACAGCCAGGCGGCACGAAACACGATACGCAAACCAATAAACAGGAGCGGCAACTTGGGACAACTCGACGGCAAAGTCGCATGGGTAACCGGCGCGGGAACCGGCATTGGAAAAGCGGCAGCGATTGCGCTCGCCGGTGATGGCGCAACCGTGGTACTGACCGGGCGGCGCAAGGAGCCGCTGGAAACGCTGGCAGCGGAACTGAAATCACAGGGATCGGTAGCTCTCGTCAAAGCCGGAGACCTGACGCGCTCGAAGTCCACGCAACGCATTGCGGACGCCATTGTCTCCAAATACGGGCGGATTGATATTCTGGTGAACAATGCCGGTCTCAATATCGCCAAACGCAACTGGCGTGATCTTGATGCGGACGGCGCTGACGCCGTATTACAGATCAACCTCGCCGGTGCGTTTTACTGCGTACTTGCCGCACTGCCGGTGATGCGCGCGCAGGGTGATGGCGTACTCATACACGTTTCATCAATGGCCGGGCGAATTGTCGGGCCGTTAACCGGTCCTGCCTACATTGCGTCGAAGCATGGCGTGGTGGCAATGAGTCACAGTATCAACTGCGAGGAATGCGTGAACGGTATCCGGTCGACAGTCATCTGCCCCGGAGAAGTGGCAACGCCAATTCTCGACAAGCGGCCGGTGCCGGTAACTAAAGCGCAGCGAGCGAAGATGCTGCAACCCGATGATCTCGGCGATCTCGTACGCTATGTTGCCGGCCTTCCAGAACACATGTGCATGAACGAAGTGCAGGTGACCCCGACCTTGAACCGAAGTTATGTAGCCGCGCTGAAACAGGCGCATGTCAAATTATGAGTGCCACAAGGACAACAGCAGATAACGTGAACGAAAACAAACTGAGCAACAAACCATGAGTGCCGGTGACGTGTTGTTAAAGGTTACCGAGTTACGCGATTTCGTGACCAGTGTTTTTTCTGAAACCGGTTGTTCGAAGGAGGAATCGGCACGCGTTGCGCATTATCTGGTGGAATCCAATCTCGCCGGACACGATAGCCACGGCGTGATCAGAGTGCCGCGATACGTGCAGATGCTGCGCGACGGGTTGATGTTTGCAGATCGCAAAGTTGACGTGCTTGTCGATACGCCGGCGCTGGCCGTGCTCGATGGCAAATACGGCCTGGGCCAGACAGTCGCCCTTCAGGCGACCGAGATCGGCATTGAAAAATGCCGGCAGTCAGGGGTGTCGGCAGTTACGGTGCGAAATGCCGGCCACATCGGAAGGGTCGCCGACTGGGCGGAACTGGCGGCTGCCGCGGGACAAGTATCGATTCATTTCGTCAACGGCGCGGGCAGTGTGCTGGTTGCACCCTTCGGCAGTTCCGAGCGGCGTATATCCACCGCGCCATATTGTGTCGGCGTACCCGTTGCCGATTCCCATCCGTTGATACTGGATTTCGCGACGTCGATTGTTGCGGAAGGTAAAGTCCTGGTTGCCAGCCAGGGCGGTAAACCCGTACCGCCCGACGCGCTGGTTGGTCCGGACGGCAAGCCCGGTTCTGATCCACATTTGCTATACGGCGATTATGAACCGACCGGACTGCGTGACCCGCGTGTTGGTCCCGGCGCAATACGCGCGTTCGGTGATCACAAAGGTTCCGGTCTGGCCCTGATGTGCGAAGTGCTTGGCGGTGGATTGTCGGGTAACGGGTGCACCGAACCGGGTCGTCAATTTACCAACGGCATGTTCTCGCTCTACGTTGATCCGGCGCGCATTGATCCGGAAGAATTCTTTCCGCAGGACGTGAAACGATATCTTGATTTTGTAAAGCAGGCGAAGCCACTGAAACCCGGCGGCGAAACCATGCTTCCGGGCGAACCCGAATTTCGCAACCGCAAAGTACGGATGCGAGACGGTATACCGCTTTCTCATGACACCTGGAAGGCGATATGCGAAACCGCCCGATCGCTCGGTTTAAATCAGGCACCGGCTGACACGTCAACCACAGCCTGAACGCTTGTTCAGGGCAACATTTGCCAGTATGAAAAACATCGAAAATATCTGTTCTTACCTCTTTTCAACGGCGTGGTATTTGCTACACTTCTAGTCTGGCAACTTTGAAAGGAGGTGATCCCGTGCGAGACCTGATAGGCAGTACCGGCCGGCAACACTCTGAGACCGGATCATTTGTATGGTTAAGGAGTTCGGCAAGTATCTAGGCCGGATTGCCTCCGTAGTACCACGCCCCGAGAGCGAAAGCACTCGGGGCGTTTTCATTTGGGCGCTGCCATTTCGTCCTTGCTGCCTCCATAGGGCGCCGTTTAGTTTTCGCTGACCCCTTAGGACACCGTTTAGTTTTCGCAGCCCCGGTAGGGCGCAATAAGCGTAGCGCATTGCGCCGAATGAAAAGCCTGAAACCGGATTGCCCACTCTCGTCAAATTCCGCTGCGGGAACTCGACCTGGAATCCTCAAAGGGTTTTCGTTTCACACAGCAGTTCTCTTTTTCGCAATACGCAACCAGTTCGCCCAGCCCGTGTAGGGCGCAATAAGCGCAGCGCATTGCGCCGATTGGAAAGCCTGAAATCGGATTGGCGGCTCACGCCGGATTCCGCCGCGCAAACCCGGCCCACGCCCGCAGGAGCACTTTCATAAAGTACGCTGCCTCGCTTTTTACATTGCGCAACGAGCAGGGCAAGGGCCAAAGGTCACAACGTCCCTATCCCGCGTATTTGGCCAGTCCAGAAATTTTGTTGACCCGCATTTAACCCCATTCCCGTTTTCCTGACGTTTACAGGGCCAGAACATCTTTTTTGGACCCACTAAGGAGAATGCAATGCTCAAATTCAGGCAACTCGCAATGACCGTTGCCGTCATATTCGCAGTGACGGCTTGCACCACTGATTCCGCAAACCCCGATTCCGTAAGTACCGATCCGGTAAGCGCCAACCCTGTAAAAGCCGAACCGGCAAAAACCGAATCCGTGGATGTCGATTCGGTCATTGACGTTTCAGGCCGAGTGGAGATCGAGGAAACAATCGGCTCCCAACCGGTTCCTGCGCCGACTTCGATCGCGAAACACAAGTCCACAGCGCCAGACGATAAGAAATCATCCAAGCTTGCCGATGAATTGCGCCTCGAAGGAGAGCGCCAGGCCGTCGCCGGACGGTCCGACGCGCTGGCACAGTTTTCCAATGGGCCGGTTGTAGACGGCCCCGCTCAGGAACAATCCATGCCGGTTCCTTCCAGTTCAGTGAGAACGAGGGAAGTAATAGCAGGCAAGGAAGCTCATGCCGTGGCTCGGGCTCCTGCCTCCAGTGTCGTGTTGAACGCGATTCGTGCCCCGAGTGAACAATTGGATCGCGAGAACTATGCGCACTTCGATGACAACCCACTCAAGCGCGTGATCGAACAACCGGTATCCACTTTCAGCGTTGACGTTGACACCGGTGCCTACAGCAACGCACGCCGTCTATTGAATGCAGGCGGCCTGCCGGTGAGAGATTCGGTTCGTGTCGAAGAATTCATTAACTACTTTGCATACGACTATCCCACGCCGACTAACCGATCACGTCCTTTCAATGTTGTCACCGAACTCGGCCCCAATCCGTGGAACGCCGACACCAGGTTACTGCATATCGGAATCAAGGGTTACGAAGTGCCGAAATCACAAATTCCTGCGACGAGTCTTGTGTTCCTTATAGATGTGTCCGGTTCGATGCGCTCCGCCGACAAACTCGGCCTGCTGAAAACCTCGCTGACAATGTTGACCAAACAACTGCGCAGACAGGACCGGATTTCCATCGTTGTCTATGCAGGCGCGTCCGGCGTCGTACTGGAACCCGTTGCCGGCAACAGGAAAGGCGAAATCATTGCCGCGCTTGATTCGTTGAGTGCCGGTGGTTCAACCAATGGTGGAGCCGGAATACGACTCGCCTATGCCATGGCCGAACAGGCGTTTGTCGAAGGCGGCATCAACAGGGTGCTGCTTGCCACCGACGGCGACTTCAATGTCGGCACCACCAACTTCGAAGCGCTCAAGAACCTGGTCGAGGAAAAGCGCAAGACCGGCGTTTCGCTCACCACGCTGGGCTTTGGTAGTGGCAACTACAACGACCATCTGATGGAACAATTGGCGGATGCCGGCAATGGCAATTATGCCTATATCGATACGCTCAACGAAGCGCGCAAAGTGCTCGTTGAGCAAATGTCCGCAACGTTGCAGACTATCGCTAAGGACGTCAAGATCCAGATTGAATTTAATCCGAACGTCGTTGCCGAGTATCGCCTGATCGGTTACGAGAATCGCATTCTCGCCCGCGAAGACTTCAACAACGATCAGATCGATGCCGGAGAAATCGGTGCCGGTCATACCGTCACAGCGGTTTATGAAATTGCGATGGCAGGTAGCAATGGTCAGCGTGTTGATCCGCTGCGTTATCAGACGGAAGACCGCGCAACCCGGAGCACGGCCAATGAACTTGCATTCCTGCGCCTTCGCTACAAGGCTCCGGATGGCGACACCAGCAAACTGATCGAGCGCCCGCTCGCGAAGAATGCACTCAATGAAAACCTGGCTGACACCAGCGACCGTTTTCGTTTTGCAGCAGCCGTTGCTGGCTTCGGTCAGCTACTGCGCGGAGGCACGTACATGGAAGAGTTTAACTATGACGACGTGCGCGCGCTCGCAAACGGAGCACGTGGTCAAGATCCATTCGGATACCGTGGTGAGTTCGTTACCCTGGTCAATCTGGCGCAGTCGTTGTCCGGTGAGGCAACGGCGCAGGTAAGTCAATAAGCCTGGTCAGCTTACCGGGAAAACGGGGCGCCTACCGTGCAATGCGGTGGGCGCTTTTTTAGTTTGCGCAGCGAAGAGGGCTAATGCCACCAATTCCGAACCGGCCGATGTGCATTCGAAAGTAACCAAAATGGTGGCTTTGCTACCGATATCTGGCGCAGACATTCACGATGATTGTCTTATAGCGTTGATTCAATGGGGCCCATGCCTGTGTTGCCCATACCCTTCGGTTGGCGCGGTTTATGCCGGCATACTAATAGCAGTATCGAATGTGTTCCCGAATCTGGTCGAGTAGTCGGGTCGACCGCAGTGGCGGCTTGTCATGCTTCGCTCTTTTATTATATCTGTATAGATAGACAGTATATTTGCGTAAATGGTTGATATTGTAAAATTTATAGAATTTATACACAGCGTGTTATATGACAAGGCGTCATGTTATATCGCACTTTTGCGATATAAATCACGTTAGATGTCAGATGGAAATTATGCCACGCTGAGGAGAGTTCAGAAATCATGAATGATGCCAGTTCAACCGAAGGCTCGCTGACCTATCGCGAGCTGATATTTGCGAGTCAAAAACCTGATTTCAACCCTAGGAACGAGAAAGTACGGTCTATGCTGGCACTACTCAACTGGGACTTCAGCAATCCTATCCTGAAAGAGCCGATAGCTGAACAGGCTCTTGTTGAGTACCTTGAGCAGGAGCGTCAAAAAGAAAACATCCTGCCAGTCGTTGAGTATCACCAAACGGATAAAGTTCTTGATGCTCTATTGATGGTCGATTGGAATATAGACAGGGATGGTGAAAAAGTAGTTTTCGATTATTTTGGGGGCAATATTTCTATATTCGGTCCACGCATAGAGGTGCTTCTCAATAATTGGCTGGATGGACCAGACCTACGGGTAACGGAAGCAAAAGACCTTACACGTTTCGCTAATTCAGTTTGGTTTCAAATGCTGGAAATGGTCCATGTAGTAGCCCGAGGTAAACCTGGCAATTGCAATAAAGTACTGTTACGAATTCTCAATGATGAACGCGTACCGATCTGGTTTAAAGGGTGGACGGCTCAAGCCATAGGAAAGTTGAAGGAGAAAAGTGCTGACGAACCAATCTTGGCACTAATCAGCTTTTGGGATTCAACAAATACCTTGTCTCTCTTTATAGTGGCATTAAAGGATTTGCGTTCAGTCAAAGCACTACCCCTTCTTTACAATTTACGCTCTAATCTTAACCAATTGATTGATAGTGATTTCACCTTAGTAGGGGACTGGCATGAATCAAAAGAGGGAATTGCCGCAGCATTGGAAACCTTGATACCCAATCAGGCTCGAGCAAAACTTCCGGATTCTGTCCTGGAGGGAATTAACCTAGCACGCGAATTGAAAAAAATAAGGAAAGTAACTGAAAATGCCGTGTCCATTTTGGAGAAAGCGGCAAAGTCATATTGAGTGTGTGAATGGATCCAAGACATCTGACAAACAAATGCAGTCGGACGCGGCTAAAGCCGCGCCGCTGATTTGGACGTTAGGAGGTAAACCGCATGGAATTAAACGACGAGTTAGCATCAGATGAAGAGCAATCTGATCTTATGCATAACCGTGCAAGGGAAGCGGGATCTGAGTTGAGGCGTGTGATAATTGCAATGTCCACAGGAAGCATAGCGATGCTGTTTCTCGCTCTGACAGGAGAAGTAAATCCACCTCTCGACCTACTCGAGAAAATATGTGCTACTGGCACAGTATTGGCTCATGCCATGGCCACCTTGTCTGGCTTATGCGCATGGCGAGCCGATGCTGAAAGAAATTTTTACTGGGCACACTCGTTAAGTTCGAAACAAGAAACCGACTGGCGAAAGAAAGCCGAGAAAAAGCGTCAGAAACGGCAATCTATAATGCAATTTTCCGATGCTGCTTCTCGTGTTCTTTTCGTCGTCGGAGTCATTCTTGCGGCAGCTTACTTGTTAGCCCGGACTATATAGCGTGACAATTTCTCCTAACAAGCAACTAGTGTCGGAATCACTCGCTGCGCTCGCTCTCCGCACAGTTGGCCGTTAGTCGGAATGAGCGCTACAAGCCAAGAAGAATTGATGTAATGATGAAAGCTAAACAGTTTTTACGAAGCGCGCGTCGGCTCGCTCCCCTACTGATCTTTCTTACGACCGCTGGACCCGGTTATGCGGGTGAGCAAGAAGCAGTAACAAAAGCAAACTGGGGAAATCCGGAAGTCAATGTGCGTTCGTTTCAGAATCCAGGCTTTTCCCAGTTCACTGCAATGGTGTCACGCAGGTCTACCCCAATTAGGAAGCTGATATTCACCCCCATGAGCCTGGATAGCTTTTCGTTCGAAGGCACCCGGGAAGGAAAGCCATCCACGATTTCACTGAACGAATATCTTGAAGGATCGCACACTGACGCGCTATTGGTGCTTCTTAATGGCAACGTTGTGTTTGAACGATATTTAAATGGTATGACCCCCTACCAGCGCCACTTGATGATGTCTGTTACGAAATCGTTTGTTGGAACTCTCACAGCGATGTTAATTGCGGAAGGTGAGATTGATGAAAAAGAGAAAGTTTCTAAATACATTCCCGACCTTGTAGGGACAGGCCTGGGAATCAGCACCGTACGCGATATCCTCGATATGCGCACGGGTATCGGATATTCTGAGGATTACGCCAATCGCGACTCTGACGTATGGAAATACATATCCGCAATCGGTTTGATACCGAGACCGGAGAATTACACAGGTCCAGAGACGATTAGAGAATATCTTCCTCATATGAAGCAAATCGAGGAAGCAAATGGACAATTCCAGTATGTAACTCCGTTGAGTGAGGTACTAGTATGGCTCCTGACCAATGTGACCGGAAAACCGTTCCATGAAGTCCTCAGTGAGCGAATCTGGTCGCAGCTTGGGATGGAATATGATGCTCAAATACTCACAGAGAGTAGTAATCAGGCTCTGGGTGGTTCAGGCCTCACCGCCACTGCGCGCGACTTGGCGCGATTTGGCCAAATGATCCTACAGCGCGGCATCTATAATAGTCGTCAGGTAGTGGCGTCCGATGTGGTTGAAGGGTTCATCAAGGGGGGAGACCCGGAAGCGTTCAAACGACATTCGTCTAAGAACCCTGCGGAAAAGGGGTTCTCGTATCGCGACCAGTGGTGGAATACTCACAACGAACACAACGCCTTCACTGCTTGGGGCGTACACGGCCAGTTCGTGTACATAGATCCGACCGCCAATGTTGTGATTGTCAAACAGAGTTCCCTTCCCAAGGCTATGAACAACTTTGCTTCAAATAACGACTTCAAATTTTTTCATGCATTGAGCAAGAGACTCATGTCTAGGTATTCACGTGACTGAATTCAGATATGACTAACAAGGCATTCAATTCGGACAGTCCAAAGCGTCTTGTTTTGCGGTTGCAAAGCAAGCGCCTCTTTGTACTGCCGATTAACGCGACGTTAGGTGCCTAAAAGGATCAGCATGATAACTACCAGGACATTCCTATTTTCGCTATCAGTACTAGTATTGTCTGCTTGCACACCGGATAAATCACCTGGCCAAATCTATGAGGAATACAACTCCAAGGTAATCCAGGGAATAGATTTTAACGACGAAAAGGCATATTTCACGAAACGCAAACAAGAAGAAGTTGAGGCAAAAATGCCACAGTACATGGAGTCAATGAATAAAACCCGGGCAGAGGTAATTCAGGTTTACCTGGAGGTCTCCAGAGGGCTAGCGAAGTGCAAAAAAATTGCTCTCGTAAAAGAAGAAATTAATGGCAACACCGCCATGCTTGAGTACTCACAAAAAGATATGTGCGGTAACGAGTCCACATCACAAGAAAGGCAATCTATACGAATGATCAATGAAAACGGCTGGAAAATTGATGACGTTGTGGTCAGCATCTAACAATCGCATGCGGTCGGACAAATTGTTGCGCTCCTCAATTTGCCGCTGATGCGAGGCGTTAAGCGAAAAAAGGAGTCGAGCATGATCAAACGAATCATATTTATATTATTCTTATTGTTTGCATCAAGTATTTCATTAGCGGCATCGAACGATTGGTTGCTAGGTGATTGGCAAATGACATATGACCCTGATGGTGACTCTAAGGATGTATTGTCTTTTTCAAAGGGCGGTGAATTCGTAACAACAGAGGCTTCATCTGGTCGGAAAATTAAGGGTATGTACGTCCTTAAGTCAGATAGAGTTGATGTCAGTCTTATTCATCAAGGTCAGATTTTTTTGAGACTTCGAATAACTTATGATAATGATAAAAATAAACTGTATTACAACCCTGACAATACTGATGACCCGGCATACTACACAAAATTGCAATAATCACTTAACAAGGCATTAATGGGGTCAAGTCTCGAATCGCACACTTTAGAGTCCCCAATAGGGGATCCGTAAACCCCTCGCCTTTAGGCGATGGATAAAAAACGTAGGTCGGGTTGGCGCAGCGTAATGCGACGGTCTTGTCCAATTCTGTCGAAGCCCCGAGGCGACATCTGGCGTTGTTGCCGTATGCAGGCGTGCCGGGGGTAGCCCGGCAGCTAGTATCTTTCTCTTGCTTGCCCAAGAGAAAGAAACCAAAGAGAAGGGCACCCCGCTGAACCGTCCCTACGGGATACCCTGCGTTACTCGAAGCGACAGGCGGCTGCGGAACTCGCCCGCTGCGCGGACTCAGACAGTCCTCGCCGGACCCTCCTGTCGCCTCTGCGTTACTCGGCGATTCAGAAAGGGGAGATACTTCCTTGGTGCGTAGTGCGGATTAGCGCAGCGTCATCGGCCGTATGGCCGATTAATCCGGCTTGTAGCCGTAACACGAAGCCGCCGGCTTTAGCCGGCGGAGTATTCACTAAAGTCGGCATAACCCTTTACTGCTGTAGTGATAAGGAGTGTTAATGTGAAATGTCACTTGCACGCTCAGTGCGCTTGCCTTGACCACTAAACAGGCTTTTCGGCGCGACGCCGTTTCGGTCGCTAGACGGGTGTCAATAGTCTTTCAAGTATGGGTGACTGTCGTGCTCCTGGCCGCGACGCTGGCGTGCACAAGTCCGCCCGACGAAACCGAGTTCAATGTGGGCATGACCAGGTCCCAACTGATCGAGCAGTTCGGTGAGCCGGGCGCAAAGCAGAGCATGGTCAAGACTTCTCTCCACATGTTCGGACCTATAGAGACTTTCTGGAGTTCGTTGCCAGAACAAACGCAGGTCGAAATATGGTCTTATCGAGCAGAGGGGGGCAGCGTTGAGCTCTACTTCCTGAACGGTGCCGATGTCGCGAGCGGACGTAGTTTTGCTCCGACAGGTGTCGTTTACTAGAGCAGTCCGTCCTTGGGGGGGCATCAGAACCTTCTTCAAAAAACCATGCGGACCGTGTCCAGGACCGTAGCGTTTTCGCACTCCGCCCGTATCGAAATGTCAGCTAGCCGTACCATTGACGCTGGCGCCGACCGAGATGCGCTCGCCTGATCGGGACGTGGCAACTACGATACGAACATCACTGAATGGTGGTGTGCCTGGAAACCCGAATAAGAACTCATCCGGTCTAAACTGCTACGATATTTCTGGCAAGTAAAAATATCGGAGAAAGAATGTCAATTTATCTGATTCTTGATAATGAAGTGCACGACGCAGAAGCCTACGATCGCTACAAGGCCGCGGTGAAACCGATGGTTGAGGCGGCTGGCGGTGAATACCTGACCAGGGATGGAAAAATTAACGTGCTCGTTGGCGATTGGAAACCGAGCCGGGTTGTGATTTTCAAATGGCCCAATCAGGCGGCACTCGAGGCATTTATATCGTCTGAGGATTACCAACCGTGGAAAGCGCTTCGAGAGTCGGTGACAACGACCAAAACGCTTGTCCAGGTAGAAGGCATCGATCACGAATCTTAGTGACTTTGCCCGCGATGCTGTTCCGGTGATTTACGAAGGGTAGGCACGCTGCGCCATTTGGTTCGCGAAGACGGTTGGTGGTTGAAATTGTGAAGAACGAAGCAGCCGAACGTCGTTGTAGTGATTACTCCATCCGTCGCTGATGTGCCTTGCTCGGTATAAGTATCGGAACGAGTGTTGAGCCCTGCTTCCTGAACGGTGCGGATGTTTCGAACGGACGTGGATTTGCTCTGGCAGGTGTTGTCTATAAGAACAGACCGTCCTTTTCTTGGGGAACATGAGAGCGTTTTGTGAAGGGCGACTGGAACGGCTAGTGGGCGACCTTTTGAATGCCCTCAATAGTGCGACAGTCGAGGAGTCAATGGTAGTAAACGAGGTGATCAGACGGCTGGAGGAAATCGCGGATCCGCGCATTGTGGAGCGAAGATCACAGAGATTTGGCATCGTCGCGAAGAACGCACTTGGCGTAGATCAGAAACAACTGAAAGTTATCGCCAGGGAGATCGGGCCTGACAATGCGCTTGCGATATCGCTGTTCGAAACTGAAATCTACGAAGCGAGACTACTCTGCAGCAAGATTTTCGAGCCGGGCGATTTATCCGAAGCGTTGATGGAGTATTGGGCGACATCGTTCGACAACTGGGAGATCTGCGATTCTTTTTGCATGGGTTTTTTCGCGAAAAGCCCACATGCCCGAAAGAAAGCACTGGCGTGGTCCGACAGGGAAGAGCAGTTCGTTAAACGCGCGGGATTTTCAATCATGGCGGCCTACGGCTTCGCACATAAAGAGGCGGAGAATGCAGTTTTCGAGGCGTTTCTTGAACGCATCGAGCGCGAATCGTCAGATGAACGCCACTATGTAAAGAAGGCTGTGAACTGGGCATTGCGAAGTGTTGGCAAGCGGAACTCGGACCTGAATATCGCGGCTAGCCGCATTGCGGATCAACTTCAACGGTCTCCGAGCAAGGCAGCGCGTTGGGTCGGTTCTAACGCGCTGCGGAACTGGAAGATCCTGGACGGACGATGTATGACTATCCTCGTGCGCAATACAGGGTAGATTCATAGGCAGAGCGCACCGCTTGAATGGCAAGCGGGGCGCGACTGGTGCATTCCACTTGCAGGCCCGCAGAGTCAAGGCAATTTCCCTTGAGCCGATTGAGAACGGCCTACAAGCCTGCCTCTGATTCTGCTAACGGGTTGTCGTGAGCAGGAGCGGTAATGGTATAATTACTATACTATGGTTTCTTTCGAATTCGATGCGGCAAAAAGCCAATCCAATCATTCGAAACACGGCATCGACTTCGTTGAAGCTCAGTTACTTTGGCTAGACTCTGATCTTCTTGAAATACCCGCGAAAACTATTGATGAACCCCGATTTTTGATGATCGGAAGAATAGGAGATCAACACTGGTCCGCTGTTGTTACGCACCGAGGCGAAAATATTCGCGTCATTTCTGTTCGGCGATCTCGAGTTGAGGAAGTTGAGTTGTATGAAAGCTAAAAAATTTGATTCAGATTTTGATAGTGGTAAAGGCGTCACTGGCTCTTTGGATCTATCCAAAATCAAACGGCCTAACCAGGTTCAAAGAAGGGTAAATGTAGATTTCCCTACCTGGATGATTGAGTCGTTAGATAAGGAGGCGTCACGACTGGGAGTAACGCGTCAATCAATCATCAAAGTTTGGTTGGCGGAACGCCTTGAGTCACTGACCCATTAACAAGCGCATTCAATCGGACGCGGCAAAACCGCGCCGCTTAAGCGAAGCGTTGAAGTTGTAGAAGAACCCTTTCTCGCACGAGCTGCATGTTGTCGTGTGATTGGGGCCATCACGCCGCGGCGGACAAGGTGTTGCCGGGTCTTGATACTTTATGGGAGACAAGTTTGCATGAAGCGTGAACGAAAGGAGATTCGAGGCGTCCTGACTTTGGGAACACTGCTTCGACTAAGCGCCGTTGCAGGCTTCGTGATCGGCCTGATGGGCGGTGTATTTTATGGTGGTGTCAGGTTCCAACTCAACGGGAATCTTCTCGAGTTGATCTTGACTGTTGTGATCGCGCCGTTCTTCAATGCATCCCTGGTCGGGCTTATCACGATGATTGCATATCCCATGTATGTGGTGCTCGGACGCGCGGGACTTCTTGGCGTCGACAAGGTCACTTATGAAGCGTCTATGGACTAGGATTTCGGTCGCCAGGAAGTGCGCACACGCGGCATCAGTGGCGCAAGGAAAACGATATTCAGATGGTTGGCTGAGAAACTGACCGGGTTACCGGATCATGTGCCGATAACATTGTGACGCAAGCAGTTACACGGACTTGTTTACAGGCACGCGCCGGGAACTGTAAGTAACAACAACGTCATCACCATCCTGTTGGAGATCGCTCCTCCAATCGCCCGAGCGCCGCGTCCCGTTCAGACCTGGAAGTCTTGTGGCAGGAATGCACCCACCAGACTCAGGGCGAATGTCACGCCTCCGAGCACAACGGCAACCCAGTTCCAACCAGTGAATGATTCGTTGTTCTCAAAATTCGCTAGCAGCTTCCTGTTGCAGGCTACTGCAACACTATTTGCCGGGAGAATGAACGCGAAGCTCAAAAATCCCAGGAGCCAATATGGATCAGGCGCCTGGGTTATTGCGACGGCAATGAAATACATGGCCGCGAGAGGGCCGATAGATAATGACTCCGGTACCTCGTTTTCCTTGGCTGAAGCCTTGACGTACTTGAAGTAGCTATATGCCCAGAATGGAGAAAAGAAGGCCCTCCAGAATGGCGAGATGTTGGTTTCAGTTGTCGCTCTTATTTGAACCCAATTCTTGTAGAACCAATACAGCTCATACAATCCGAAGGTGCAAATTGACATCACCGTGAGCTTCAAAGCGGATGTCGTAAAGAAAACCAGGTTGGCGGTACTCGCAACTTCATTTGCAACCGCGCTTTGTGGTGGCTCATAGGGATTTATGGTTTCTTGCAATTTTGGCTCTCCTTATCGGTCGAGTGCGCTAAGCGGTTGACTCGTGTCCCTGGAAAGGGAGGAGCGTGGTAGAGACACGCACAGGACCCAAAGGCCAGCGGCGCCAGAGAAGAAGCCTTGGCTCATGCCTCTTTTCTTTAATTTGAGTTGCTCAGAACCGGTCATGATTTGGTACAAAATCAATCCAATACCAGAAGAGCAAAGCAAGTGATGCGCCTGATCTGTAGCTTCAAATCGCTCACATTACGTATGGAAAGAGATATGACATTGGCGAACGAAAAAGAAGCGACTGAAGCTGCAATACACAGCGCGTGAATGTGTATTACGGATTACCCTGTTGTAAGCATTGGCAACGCCGGAGGCGGCGTGCTGATCACTACGCATTCGGAGCAGGTATCCTTCGGGGTGCCGGAGCGGTGGTCGACATGATCTGGCAATGGGATGACTGAATACTTGCGACGGTGGAAATCCACTCTAAGGAGGCGAAGCCGTTTCCCTTTTCATAGCGTCTTGCAACGGAGGAATACGCGGTGAATCCTGACGGTGAACTGGCAAAACTGATGGCAACTTTTCCGCGACCCGGGGCGGTGGAATGGATTGGCATTAGGTCGAAGCGTCGCGCGTCGCTTGTTGCGCTTGATGAAGTTGAGGCGGTCGCCGGGGTTGGCCTAGTCGGTGACCACTATGCGTCGAAGACCAATGGCAAGCGTCAGGTGACGTTGATTCAGCTGGAGCATCTCACCGTTGTCGCGCAGATTCTGGCAAAAACAGAAGTGCTCGCGGCGTCGGTCAGGCGCAACATTGTCGTTTCTGGAATCAATCTGTATGCGTTGCGTGATCGCAATTTCAGGATCGGTGACGTCGTGCTGGAGGGCGCCGGAACCTGTGATCCCTGCTCGCGCATGGAAGAAGTTCTCGGCCCGGGTGGTTATAACGCAATGCGCGGGCACGGCGGCATCGTTTGTCGCATTCTCGAAAGTGGCACGATCCGGATCGGTGATCCGCTCACCGCGTAATAACGTTGCCAACAGATTAGTATTTCCAACGAACTGTTATTCGAGTTCGTCGATCGAGCGCGGCCAGTTTTTCTTGAGAAGCCGTGAGAGTGCGCGGTCTGCCAGAATTTTCCCGCCCGTCTGGCAGCGCGCGCAGTAGTTGGTCTCGTTGCTTGCATAGACGATACGTTGCACCGGTGATCCGCACTCCGGGCAAGGCTGGCCAAAGCGGCCATGCACGGCCATGCCGTCACGGAACGCGGTCACTTTTTCCGGGAATTTACCGGCCGCTTGAAGTCGCAGCTTTTCTGTCCATTCGCGCAGAGTCGTACAGGCCGCATCGAACATTCGCTCGACTTCGTCGTCGGACAGTTTCACGGTCATAGCAATGGGAGACAGCCGCGCGCGGTGCAGAATTTCGTCCGAGTAGGCGTTGCCAATGCCGCTGAAGATCTTCGGATCGGTCAATGCGCGTTTGAGTGTATGGTTCTCCGACTTGAGTCGAGCGCCGAAAGAGTCCAGGTCGAAGTCGAATATCTCTTTACCACCGGCGTGCAAAGTCTGAACGGCGGATTCGCCGGACACGAAATGAAGCGATGCGCGTCTTCGCTTACCAGCCTCGGTCAGTATCAGCTTGCCGGATTCAAACTCGAATACCGCAAGTGCAGATTTGGGTGCCTTGGCTTTGTTCGCAAGCCACTTCAGGCGGCCGGCCACCATCAAATGAATGACCAGATATAGGTCATCCTCCAGGCTGATCACAATGCGTTTGCCCATGCGCCGAACGCTTACAGCAAGCCGCCCTTCGGCCGACGAAATTGGTGGCACGACGGTGCGTAGCAGAAACGGATTCTTCAGCCGCAACCGATTCAGTCTCGAACCGAGAATACGCTGTTCGAGGCTTTCTACATAAACCGTGATATCGGGTAACTCGGGCATCGTGGCAGCGTTACCGGTGATCAATCCAACGTGTCATCGGTGCTGATTTTGCCCTATCGACCGATCGATAGCACTCTGGCATCTTGAAGCATTGGCATCACAGGTGCAGTATTGCCCGATGGAGTATGTAAGTGTTCGCTATTCTCAATGACCCGGGTTCACAGCTTTTCGCCGGTCACTGAAAAGTCCGTGACGAAACTGATTCTCGGTTCGATGCCTGGCAAGGCGTCGCTGGTGGCCAATCAGTACTACGCTCACCCACGGAATATTTTCTGGCCCATGATGCAGACCGTTATGAACGTGCGGTCTGAACTACCCTATGCGATGCGCTGCAAAGCGCTGACACAAAGCAAAGTCGCGCTTTGGGATGTCCTGAAAATGTGTACAAGGACTGGCAGTCTTGACTCTGACATTGTCGAGTCGTCGATCATCCCAAATGATTTCGAAAGCTTTCTTCGGGCGCATTCACAAATCGCTGCGATCTTTTTCAACGGCGCCAAGGCGGAAAGCATATTCGTTCGGCATGTGGTTCCACGCTTGTCGAGAGCATTTGCTGGCATCGCGATGACGCGGTTGCCGTCTACAAGTCCGGCCAATGCATCGATTTCGCTTGCGGATAAGGTCGCGCAATGGCAACTTGTGGGAAAGACGGCTACGAAACTGGAACGGTAGCCTGAACAAACAATAGATAGGATGAGATTCCGCGTTCGGCTGGTTGAATACAGAGGAGAAAGTCATGATCGCTCGTAGTAGCCGTCTACTCTTACTCTTGGTCACCGGTTCTGTCATGTTCTTCCCCGGTTGCGCTGAAGATCAGCAATGGGCGCCTCAGCCGGAGCAGGTTCTTGATGAGAATTCCGATTACTCACCCTATGTAGGCCAGCGCTTTCCGCAACAAGTCTTCTTTGGTGATACTCACCATCACTCGTCCTATTCTTTCGATTCCGGCATGTTCGGGAACACGCTCGGCCCGGAATCTTCGTTTCGCTTTGCGCGCGGTGAAGAAGTGAAAGCCAGCAATGGCATGACGGCCAGACTCGTTCGTCCCCTGGATTTTCTGGCTGTGACAGATCATGCGGCTTACCTGGGATTTACCGACTTGATCAAGAGCGCAGATTCGCGCCTCATGGCGACAAAGGGTGGGCGCGAAATGGTCGAAGGTTATCAGGCAGGTGGCGAGAAAGCCTGGTTGTTTGTCGTGAGCATGATGAAGGATTTCGATATCGGCAAACCGCGCTTCGAAGATCCAAAAATAAATCGAAACATTTGGGAAAGCGTGGTGGATATCGCCTCCAAATTTAATGAACCCGGTGTGTTTACCGCTTTCAACGGTTATGAATGGACCTCAGCCCCGGAAGGAAACAATCTGCACCGCGTTGTGATTTTCCGTGACGGCCCGAAACGCGCCAAACAAATCGTGCCGTTCTCGGCATTCGACAGTATCGAGCCTGAGCGGCTATGGGAATTCCTCGCCGGCTACGAGAAAAAGACCGGTGGGCAGGTTCTGGCAATTCCCCACAATCCGAATATCAGTAATGGCCGGATGTTTGCGAAGACCATGAGTGATGGCCAGCCGATCACCACGAAATACGCGGAGCAGCGTGCGCTTTGGGAACCACTGATGGAAGTCACCCAGGCGAAGGGTGACAGTGAGGCCCACCCTTTCCTGTCCACGGAAGATGAGTTTGCAGATTTCGAGACCTGGGACTTCGGAAACGCCGGATCGCCAACCGCGTCGAAAGAGAACGACATGCTCCAACATGAGTACGCTCGCTCTGCATTGAAATGGGGGCTGAAGCACGAGCAAGAAGTCGGGGTCAATCCTTTCAAATTCGGCATGGTGGGTGGAACAGATACGCACGTCAGTTTGTCGGCCACGCGGGAGGAAAACTTTTTCGGAAAATTGCCGAACCTGCTGCCAGGACCGGAACGCACTAAAGAAGCCATGGTCATGAAAGCAGACGGAAACCCTGCGGTTTCTTCCTGGCAAACGAGCGCCTCCGGACTGACCGCCGTATGGGCCAATGAAAATACTCGCGAGTCGCTATTTGATGCCATGGTCCGGCGGGAGGTCTACGCTACGACTGGGACGCGTATCAGGATGCGCGTATTCGCCGGTTGGGATTTTCAACCAAAGGAAGAAGAACGCCCCGATTTCGCAGAGCAAGGCTATGCTCGCGGCGTACCGATGGGAAGCGATCTCCCGAAACCGCCTGCAGCGGACGACGCGCCTCGCTTCATGGTCCGTGCGTTGCGCGATGCCGATGGAGCCAATCTCGATCGCGTCCAGATCGTCAAGGGCTGGGTTGATTCGAAAGGCGGGATGCACGAGCGCATTTATGATGTCGCCGTGTCTGACGGACGGACAATTGGTAAAGATGGCCGGTGCAAGGAAGACGTTGGCACTACCGTGGATGTCAAGGGCGCGACCTACAGGAACTCGATTGGGGATGCGCTGTTGACGGCTCATTGGCAGGACCCGGATTTCAATCCAAACGTGCGCGTTTTTTACTACGTTCGAGTAATCGAGATTCCGACTCCGCGCTGGACTGCCTACGATGCGGCGCGCTTTGGAATCGAGTTGCCGGATCATATTCAGATGACCATCCAGGATCGTGCATACACTTCGCCGATCTGGTACACGCCTCAATAGACAAGGAATAGCCAAACGCTTGACCGAACCGACTATCTCCCGGCTTTCAGTCAGCCAATTGTGTTTGTCGCGAGTAGTCCTGCCCTCTGTATCTGGCGGACATGTGTGCCGCTGCTTATTGTTCGCGGATGTTCCTCGGGTGATACCGCCACAGCAGGAAGACAAGGACGAAAAGAATCGGTATGTCGGACCACATGTGCGGCATCTCGTACTTCGGCATCATCAGTGTCTGACCGACCATGAGTAGTGCGTGCAACAGGTTGGCGATAATTCCGAAATCGAACAACAGCCCTGCGCTCGTGGGTCTTTTTGACTCTCGTACCAACAAGTAACACCAGGCGATATACAGTGTGAGCATCATCCACAGGTAAGGATGATACTGGGTGCCCGCTTCAATGCCCCAGGCAAAGCCGTGGGGATAGATGACCAAAAGGATCAGCAGAGCCGGGATCAGTCCCCAGCCAACCATGCGCATCAGCGCGGAGGTGGCGTTAGCAGTTACGGTCATGGTGTGTACCGGATTGGACTGGCATAGGTACGATCAGCAATCGTCATCGGCACAATGTCCGACATCTCGCGAGTAATTGCGATTTTCCAATCGTTCGTGACTGCCGTGTTCAGCTGTCATCGGGCGGACTATCCTCTTTCTGCGAATGACCCGGCGCACCCTTGGGTGGATAGGCGAGGGTATGCCTTAGGCTGGACACGACTTCTTCGGGGAACGACGGCAAGTAAAGTTGATCGTTTTCCCTCCACTGCTGCACCTGCTGCTCCGTTTGCTGAACACGATCCTCTTTCAGGCCGGCTTCTCGTTCGATCAAGGTACGCTGGGCAGGCACGGCTACGCTCGTTCCTGCCTTCGCAAGGATGTCCATGATGCGCAGATTGAGGTCTTCCGCCACGCCGAGGTAATCGCCGTAATCGGTCACCGTGACATACGAAAAAATGTCGAGATCCAGTGAATACGCGCCGAACTCGGCGAAGCGAATGCGCGCCGGATCCGCGCCCACTTTGGGGTGGGAATAGAGCATCTTGCGCACTTCGACGAGCACAAAGCGAATCTGATCCGGCGTCGCGTTGCACGTTAACTGGATACGCGGGTGATACCAGAACTTTCTTCGTTTGGAGTAATTTTCGAGCTCCATTTTCGAAAAGGTCGAGTTGGGGATTGCTATCACCGTGTCGTCCAGCGACCGGATGCGTGTGGTGCGTAGGCCGATCTCCTCGACCGTGCCGACCCGCGAACCAAAGCGGCAGAAATCGCCGACGCGAATTGGCCGATCGGTGAACAGATTGAATCCACCTATGAAGTTCTCGACAGTGTTCTGAGCTGCCAGGGCGAACGCGAGGCCGCCGATTCCCAGGCCGGCGAGTACGGGGGTCAGTGGAACCCCCAACTGGTTGGCAGTGTGAAGGACGATGAGCACAAATGCGCCGATGATCACCAGGCGAAAACAGATCCGCACGACCTGCGCGTGGGTGCCTTTCGGCCTGATGCGCGGCGACGCCACGATCGCCTCGGCAATGGCGTTACTGACCAGGACGACAAGCCACAACGAGCCTATTGAAACGAGGAGGGTGTTCAGTATGGAAGTTACAAACACGACGTCCTTACCAACATTAATCTGGGTGATCGCACCCTCTGCAAGCAACGCGAGGCCGATTCCGCTGATCGGAAAAATAATGCGCTTGCTAAACGGTGCGCGCTGGTCGGTTGCGTGTTTTCGAATTCCGAAGCGGAACGCCTGAACGAGCCCGCCGGCGAGCAGAAACAACACCACGACGAGCCCAATCCACTTCCACAAAGGCTGGTCGTACACGATTCGCTGTAATGATGAGGGCATTTTCAGAACCCACGAAATCGGAATCAGCTTTCCGGGCGCCTGCAGATAAATGTGATATGCATTCGTGAGTACCGTTCCGTCCTTGTACGGAAGATGCTCGACTTGTTCGTAGAATATTCTTGCGCGCCTGACCGTTTCGGGCGAAAAAAGAAACTCGCCTTTCAGCGGCCCCTCTTCGACGCGAGCAATGGTGATTTCGGTATCGGGAATCGTCCATTTCTTGAGCCCGGTTCCCGTGGATTTCTTGGCATCTGGCACGTCCTCGATGACCGGAATCTCGATCCGGTCGAAAATCTCACTGAGCAAAACGCCGGTCTCCAGTCCCACTTCGTTGACCACGTTGCGCGGAACCTTGCTGAGATTCAAAGTGCCGATTGCGCGGCCAACAGATTCGCGTCGCTCGGCGACGGCTTTGCTGCTCATTCCGTGGGCCTTGAACGAGCGATACGCTTCGCTGACATTGTCGAGGAAGGTTCTCATGGTCGCTTGCGGACTGGCCGTGTCGGCGGGTTTGAGCGGGTTGGTCTTGCTGGGGACGGGCGGCGCCTGCGTGAACAGCTTTTTGAACGCGCCCTCCAGCACCGTTCCCTTGCGATACGGAAGATTTTTTACTCGCTCGAAGAATTCCGGCAAGCGACTCACCGTTTCTGCGGAAAACAGATACTCCCCCTGGCGTGGCCCATCCATGATCTGGACAATGCCGATCTCGGTATCGGGTATCCGCCAGCGCGTGATCTTGTTCCGGCGTGCCGCGTCGGCATCCGGTATTGCTTTCAATGCAGGGAGCTCAATGCGATCGAGAATCTCGGTCAGGATCACCGCCCGTTTTTCTCCCAGGTCCTCGACCGCTGCGGGATCGATATTGCTCAAATCCAGACAACGAATCGCCCGAATCTTGAAGATTGCCGCTTGACTCGAATCGGCCGAGACACCCTGCTCTTTGATCAGGCCGTACAGGCTGTTCATGTTGTCGGTGAAACTCTTGAGTGTCGCCCGCGGACTGGAGGTATCCGCCGGCTCGAGCGGATGGGGATCGGCTTCAGCCTTCGCAATGCCGGGACCGACGAGGCACAGTGCGAGAATCGTGAAGAAAAGCACACTCTGAGGATTCACTTTGGGGCGTATCGAATCCGGCAGTCGAACTTTCATCGCTGATGCTCCATGTGAGCGGCCGCTGCTTCTTCAGCTCGGGAATTTATTATAAGTGCTGAGCGTAAAGTTGTGCGGTACAGCGGCTCGCTACTTAGACGGATTGCCTGGTCGTAACCGGATCGGCTTCGATTCCACGCGATCTTTTTCAACGGCGCCGAGGCGGAGAGTATTTTCGTTCGTCATGTGGTTCCAAGCTTGTCAAATGCATTCGCGGACATTCCGATGACACGGTTGCCGTCGACAAGCCCGGCCAACGCATCGATTTCACTTGCGGATAAGGTCGCTCAATGGAAAGTGATTTCGAAGGACGCTTTTCCTGTTGGAGGCGATACTTGAACAAGAAGGATGACGTCGGGAAATTCTCAACGCGCACTGTCAGCATGCACTAGACCGGCATCGTGACAACGGCGGCGACAAACGCGTTATAGTGGCGATTGCTTTCGGATGTGTTTAGAGCGACTCTGATACCGAATTTCGCTACCCCCTACAAATGACTGAAAAAAGGGTTAATCGCAAGCTGGCAGCAATTCTGAGCGCGGACGTTGTCGGCTACAGCAAGCTGATGGCGGATGACGAGGCGGCGACGGTCTCTACTCTCAAACAATACCGTGAGGCAGTCGGTCATGTAATCGAGCGCCACAAAGGCCGCATCGTCAATGCGCCGGGCGACAACATCCTTGCCGAGTTCGCAAGTGCGGTAGAAGCGGTTCAAGCCGCTGTTGAAATCCAGAAATCGATTGAAGGCAGAAATGTCGAGTTACCCGATGACAGGCGCATGCACTTGCGAATCGGCCTCAACCTCGGAGACGTCATCGAAGAAGACGACGGCACCATCTACGGCGATGGCGTCAATATCGCCGCACGCATGGAGGCACTAGCCGAAGAAGGCGGCATCTGCATCTCCAGCACAATCCATGATGCCGTTGAGGGCAAACTCGATTTCGGTTTCGACTTCCTGGGTGAACGCCCGGTCAAGAACATCGCGAAGCCGGTGCGTGTGTATCGCGTGCGCGACGAACCAGGTGAGAGGCCGATACAAACAACGACCGGCCAGACGAAGAAACTTCCTCTGATAATGGCCGCCGTTGTTCTGGTGGTAGCGATTGCCGGTGTCTCGATTTGGCAGAGCGGGGGTGGCCCTGCGTCAGAAGAAACCGAGACCGCCCCCGAAACAAGCGACCCGGTGCTCGCGCTGCCTACTGGACCGTCGATTGCGGTCCTGCCGTTTGTAAACATGAGCGGTGACCCTGATCAAGAGTATTTTGTTGATGGCCTAACGGAACAAGTAATTTCTGCGCTCACGCGTTTCTCGGGGCTCAGGGTGTCGTCGCGCAATTCTGCATTCCAGTTCAAAGGCAAGGCTGTTGATGTGGGTGAGATAGGCCGCAAACTGGATGTGCGCTACATACTTGAGGGCAGCATCCGAAAGGCAAACAACATCATTCGTGTTACCGCGCAATTGATTGACGTGACCACGGACTCACATCTCTGGGCGCAAACTTACGAGCGCGAATTGACCGCTACAAATATTTTCGCGTTGCAAGACGACATTACTGAGAAGGTCGTTGCGAAAGTCGGTCAACGCCACGGTGTGATTCCTCGCGCGGCAATGAGCAGAGAGGTAAGAAAGGAAACTGATAGTCTTTTCGCGTATGACTGCGTTCTTCGGGGCTATGAGTACTATCGAACCTTGTCTCCGGAACCGCATAAAGTGGCGCTGCCGTGTTTATTGCGAGCTGTGGAAATTGCACCGACATATGCGGATGCGTGGGCTTGGTTGTCGATCATGCATGGCGAGACCTATAAATGGGGTTATTCGGGCGTCGAAAATCCTAGAGAGGCTGCGCTGTTGGCCGCGCAGCGGGCGGTAGAGTTGGATCCGGACAGCGCGACTACACGCGAAGCGTTGGCGAACGCACATTATTTGTTACATGATGTGGAGCGTTTCTACATAGAGGCGGATCGCGCAATGGCCTTGAACCCAAATGATCCGAGCATGCTTGGTTCGCTGGGAAACTTTATCGCCTACACCGGGCGCTGGGATCGCGGTGTGGCACTCGTGAACAAGGCGATGGCACTTGATCCGGTGCATCCCGGTTGGTTTTACATGGCGCCGGGCAAGAAGCATTATTGGGAACGTGACTTTGCCACAGCTCTCGCGGTTTTCAAGAAAGTTGGCTTGCCTGGGTTCTGGATGAATCAGTTACAGTTCGCTTATACGCTGGGCCAGCTGCCTGGGCGAGAAGGTGAAGCGGCAGCTGCGGTTACAAAATTGCAAGATCTCTACCCCGGCTTCTCTATCGAGACTTTTTACGAGGAGTATCGAAAATACAACTTCACTCGTGAATTTATGGACCTTGCTGCCGACGGATTGCGTAAAGCCGGGTTGCCGGAGGCGCAGTCTCCGGATTAGTGGTAACGGCAGTTTCGCGAAAGCAGTTGCGAGTGCTGCGGCGGCACGATGCGCATCATCGCGTGCATCGAAGATTCGGTAGTGATCAAGACGATCCTCGAGCACCTGCCGGACAAAGCGTGCGCGGTGCACGCACCGCGGTCGCCGCCTGCGCCGGTGGTTAGCTAAAGCGTTTCACTAAACGCCGCCAGTCCAACCGCATTTTCCCCCTGATGCCATGGGCTCGATGCCTGGGCAGGGGGCCGGTTGCGCCGACGCATTCTTTACCGGGGACTGGATTGGAGATAGGTAGAGAACCCCTTTTATACGTCCTATACTCTCATGCCCACTCTCGGTTAGAGCTTGATAGGCACAAAAAGTATATAAAGGGTTCCTGATCTGTACCCACCAAAGGATGGCAAAACCGATCGCGCATTATTTCGCGTGCTAGCATTCATTCCCCAGTCGCGGTAACGGAGGAAAGTCATTGAAAATCGTTATTCCGGAAGGACAGCAGAGCACCTACGACAACTCGCATTTCTCGCCAGCGGTCATTGACGGCGATCGTATCTTCATCTCGGGCGTGATCGGATCCGACGAGAACGGGAAAGTGCCCGGCGACCCAGAAGCACAATTCGTTTGCGCGTTCGAAGGAGTGAAGACCGTCCTCGAGGCAGCGGGTGCTTCCCTGTCGGACATCGTAGAGATGACGAGTTATCACGTCGACCTGCACGATCACCTCGGCGTGTTCTTCGAGATCAAGGACCGCTATATCAAGGAACCTTACCCTGCCTGGACCGCAATCGGTGTAAGCGCGCTGGCTCGCCGAAAAGGGTTGGTCGAGATCAGGGTGATCGCCTCGCGCGGTTGATCGCGGTAGGCTGCCATGCGCTCGATGCCCGGGCATGGGACCGGCTGGGCAGATGGCTGCCCGAGATGGAAAAGCGGCGGCGGGGAGTGCCGGGCAATAGCGATGAAGTAGCCCGAATATCAGCCGCGCGTCACGCGTGATGGTAGCTAGGCCGGCATTGGCGGCGCCACCGATACACCACGCACACCATACTTGGTGATCAGGCTGGCGACGAGGCCGGAAGACTTTGCCTCCTCGATAAATTCACACAGGTAGTTGGCACCTGCCTCGCGCCCGTGAAGTGTTCCGGCGGATTGTCTGACAGCAGTCACCTGGCCTTCGAGTACGCGCGATCGGGGAAGCTGTTCCGCATCAATCACCAATCGTGGCTTGAGTCCAGCAAGTGCGTCGAGCTTTTCCGCCACGAAAAGTTCGTAAGAGCCATCAATACTGCCGGCCCGATTGAGTTGTGCATGCTTCAAATTGCGGGTGAGGTACAGGTCGTATGCACTTCTTTCCATTACCGCCACTCGAACACCCGGCTGGTCAACCTCGGCAATCGAGCGGATAGGCGAATCCGCAGGAACAAGGTAAGTGACCGGAATCTCGAGATAGGCGTCGGTAAACGCGATTTCGTTTGCCCGCTGTGGTTCGTTGCCAAGAAACGCCACGTCCCATACGCCGGACTTTCCAGCCTCAGCCAGCTTGCCGGGGGAGTCGAAAACGACAAACTCGATGGGGACGTCGAGCCGCAGCGCGAGTTCCCGGCCAAGGTCGGGCGCGACACCATGGGGATCTGAACCTGGAACATAAGTCGTCACCAGAAGAAAGTTCGCCGCATTGATGCCGACGCGCAACTTCTTCGTTGGGGCGAGATCGGCTCTTATTGAATCATGATCAGTAGTTGTCATTATTCTGTGTGGAAAACTATGTTCGTTGTAGGTTTGCACTCCAATTTCGGTGCGGCGAAAAAAATCGATTGATTACATCAAGGAGCAAACTCTCGCAGCATGGTTGCGAACGGACGCCTTGGCGTAGCAAACTTGAAACGCATCACGAAAGACATTGCGAAACGCGTTACGTTGTCACATCGAACCATTTTTCGACATTCGTCGCCGAATGGCCGGCCTTCCTGAAGCAAAAGACCAGGCCATACTCCATACTTTTTCCAGCGAATTTACCCGCTTGAATGGCAGACAATGCCGCACTCTCATACCACCGGACACAAACCCCCGTCGACGTTTATCGCCGTTCCGGTGATGTAGCCGCCGCGGTCTGAGGCGAGCAGACAGGCGAGAGAAGCGAACTCCTCCTCCGTACCGAGGCGCCCCATGGGCAACTGGCTGCCCATCTTGTCGTAGTAGTCCTCGATTTCAACCCCATCTGCTGCCGCCCGTTGCACCCACTGGTCACTGCGAATACGCCCCACCAGCATCGCGTTCACCAGCACGTTGTGCGCAGCGCCTTCATTGGCAAGCACCTTGGTCAGCGCCATGCCAGCCGCCCGCGTCACGGCCGTTGGCGCACTGCCACCGAGAGGCGCCTTGGCGCCTGTGTTCAGTGTATTGATGATGCGTCCGAAGCGGCGTTGTTTCATTCCGGGCAACGCCAGCCGTGACAGCCGAATGGCGGCGAAGAGCTTGAGATCGAAATCGTGTTGCCAGTCATCGTCGCTGATCTCCTCGAATGCGGCGGTCGCCGATGTCCCGGCATTGTTGACCAGAATATCCACCTGGTCGAATGCCTGCTCCGCCGCCCCAAAAGCATCGATGCAACCCTTTGCGCTGCCGACGTCGGCAGCAATGGTAACGACGCGGCCATTGCCGGACGAACCAATAGCGGTGGCCGCCTCATCGAGAATCTCCTGACGGCGTGCGACAATCGCGACGTTCGCCCCGGCCTCGCAGAATTCGGCCGCAATTGCACGCCCCAAGCCGAGGCTGCCTCCCGTGACAAGAGCGTTTCGCCCGTCCAGACTAATCTGCATTCGTTTCTCCTTGTTTATGTCGTTTACCCGCATTTTCGGCGAGCAAAGTATAGGAGGTATAAACCGGGCTCTCAATCTATCGCCATCCCGAAGCGTTTTATCGCGTGCATTGAAGGGCCGGTAGCGATCAAGGCGATCCTCGCGCACCTGGCGGACAAAGCGTACTCGGGGCGGCCGCATTCTTTTTCGGAAACCGGGCTGGAGATAAGTAGAGAACCCCTTTTATACTTCCTATACTCCATCTCTTGAGCCGCTGACGCCAGACATGACTGAACTACATACACAGCTAGTAACTGTTTTTCTGGCGTTTTTCGCGGTTATGAATCCCATTGCCAATACCGCCGCATTCGCAGGGCTGGCAGGCGGCGAGGACAGGTCAGAACAATTCAGAATCGCCGCCAAGGCGTTGACGATTACGTTCTTCGTCGTACTGGTGTTCGCCTTGCTCGGCAAAACGATATTTCATTTGTTCGGGATTACGCTCCCGGCATTGCGAATTACCGGAGGTATTGTCGTATTTCTTGTCGGCTATCACATGCTTGAAGGGAAAGCATCCAGATTGCACTCGGCCGATCGAAAAGGCGATTCTGACGTGGCGACGTCTCCTTTGGCTGTCCCGCTTCTCGCCGGCCCCGGAACTATTGCTACCGCAATGAACTATTCCGCTTCAGGCGACCTGACGGGAATAGCCGTTACGGTATCCATGTTCGCTGTTCTGTGCCTGTTAACCTTCGTATGCTTTATGTTCAGCTCAAAGATAATGACCGCTATCGGGTCAAGCGGACTCGCCGTCGTTACGCGGTTAATGGGTTTGATTCTGGCAGTCGTCGGTACGCAAATGGTTATTACCGGCGTGACTGGGATTGCAGGACTACACTTGACGGAATAGCAAGGCCTTGGAACAAACCTGTTGATACAACGGGGCGCAAGCGTTGCAAAAGTTCCAATGGATAAAGTTGTCTCGTCTGTAGTTGCGCGCCGGCTGTTGACAACCGTGTCCCTATGCCGCGTCGAGCGCGCTTGGCTCACCCGGCATTTCCGGGACGCGAGCAGCACGTAACAGCCTGCCCAAAAACGTTCGATGCCGGTCTGGCCCGGATCGCAGTCGGCCCGGCATAGTGGTACCGTTACTACGCTGCCGAGCAAAGCGAGGAAGATCAGCACCGCTACGCGTTTGCGGAGTACGAAGCTCGCGTGCGATGGCTGGTCTCTGGATCGATAATCAACCCGTGCAACCGCGGAAATGGCGGGCAATGAACAAGTGATGAAGCTGCGTTTTCTGGTTTTGATGCCACTGTTGGCATTGTGTCCGGGCGCCTTCGCTGACGACTTTGAAGAAGGTCGGGCAGCCTATGATCAAGGCGACTATGCGGCCACGATTCTCCGCTATGAAAAAGCAGCCGATTACGGACATGAAGGTGCGCAATACAATCTGGCCGTGATGTACCACGAGGGAGACGGCGTTCCCCGGGATCATGCACAGGCAGTGTTCTGGTACACAAAAGCCGCGCAACAGGGCAACGCACTCTCACAGGTGTGGCTGGGCATCATGCACCGGGAGGGACTGGGCACCCCGCGAGACTACGGAGAATCTCGTTACTGGTTCACACGGGCAGCCAATCAGGGGAATTCAGACGCGCAGTTTGCTCTCGGGCAAATTCACTTCTACGGCACCGGTTATCCGAAAAATAATATAAAGGCCTATCTATGGTTCTATCTTGCCGGTTCACAAGGTGACCGCGACGCTGAAGCAATGATGCCAACGCTTGAGCAGCACTTGACGCCAGGGCAGGTCGCTGAAGCAAAGCGGCTGGTGCGTGAGTGGGAATCGCGTTGGCGGACCGGCGACTTGCAGAATTGAATTCCCTGATGGACGTAAGCCTTGCAAATTGACGCGAGTTGCCGGCTAAAATTCCTCCAATCCCAGAAACGAGATCGGCGGCTCACAGGATTTCTCGTTGACCAGGGTTTTATTCAACCAGGGTTTAATCCAACCAAGGTCAAATGCAACGAAGGTCAAATACAATGAGTGCTGACCATGTTTTCATTTTCATAATCTGGCAAGACATGAAGGCGAAGCGAAATGCGGCAGATGATTAACGTAATTGGCGTCGTACTGGCGGCCATCATTTGTACGAGTTGTACGAGGGCACCCGCCGAGACATTGGACGTCACGGTGTACAAGAGCGCGACCTGTGGTTGTTGTAACAAGTGGATACAACATCTCGAGACGCACGGTTTTTCGGTCACGGCACATAACGTACAAAACCTCGACCAGATCAAGCGCCAATACGGCGTGAGCCCACGGCTCAGTGCCTGCCACACTGCCCGCGTCGGAGACTATGTCATCGAAGGTCATGTGCCGGCGCAGGACATCAAGCGTTTACTCGCCGAGAAGCCAGGCGTCGCAGGGCTGACAGTTCCGGGCATGCCTGCGGGATCGCCCGGGATGGAAGGTCCGCGCAAGGATAATTACAACGTCTATACGTTCGACTCAGGAGGTAGCACCAAGGTTTTCGCGCGTTACTAGACGCAACGAGAAACAATTGACTGGCGCCACCATCCGATTGGCGGTCCCGGCCCCCGGACTTTAAACGCATTGGCTTTTGGCGGACGGTAGACTGGCATTTGCGGATAGAACAACAAAGTGAGGTTAACCAGAACATGAAACAAGTTCTTGTCTACTCCGATTCGCTGACATGGGGCATCATCCCGTCAACGCGCGAGCGGCTCGAGTTCGACGACCGTTGGCCCGGAGTGATGGAAAACCGGCTGAATGAACAATCAACCGCTTACCGCGTCATTGAAAACTGTCTCAATGGGCGCAGGACAGCATGGGACGACCCGTACAAGCCGGGACGAAATGGTTTGCAGGGCGTTGGTCAGGTGATCGAAATGCACTCGCCGCTTGCACTCGTGGTACTGATGCTCGGCACCAACGATTTCCAGTCGATGCATCCGCACAATGCCTGGCATGCTGCACAGGGAGTGCGCGCCTTGATCAGCGCCATCCGTGAGGCGCCGATCGAGCCTGGCATGCCGGTTCCACCTGTATTGCTGGTGACCCCGCCGCTGATACAGACGCCGAAAGGTCCGATCGCGCCAAAGTTTGCCGGGGGCGAGGTGAAGTGTCAGGGCATTGCGCAGGAGTACGAGATCATCGCCAGGGAACTCAATTGCCCATTGTTTGACACATCATCGGTCACCCCATCGAGCGCAGTCGACGGCATTCACCTCGACAAGGATCAGCACCACCTGCTCGGAAAGGCACTGGGAGATACAGTACGCAAGCTGCTTGCTTAGTCTGTACTGCAGCGGCGCGGAGCAACAACCTGCTCAGTAATACAGGCCTGGCTCGTATGTTCCGAATGTTCCCTGAGGTCTCAGCCTCACTGCCCTCTGGTCAAGAGGTGGCGTCCGTATCTTCTATGCCCATCATCGATTTCCCGCTAAGCGGGTGATAACATATGACGATCGGGCAGCGCGGCCCGATCTGTTCACAAGTCGTTCCGGAGTCATCCATGACAGACACGCTGCAACGCGTCGACTCGTCAGTCGACGCGCAACGAATGGCACAAATCCTGGACCAAGACGGGGCGCTTATCGTGACCGACGCACTGACGCCTCGACAACTATCCCGGATTAACGGCGAGGTCGATGACTTGATGCAGTCAACTGCCCCTGGTCTGCGCCACCCCACCACGGACTATTACGTCGGCTTCTACGGCGCACGAACGATTCGGCGGGACGGTTTGCCGGCCATATCGTCCACCTTCGTAGAACTCATGGAAGATACCTTTCTGACCCGCGTGGCCGATGAACTGCTGTTGCCGAATTGCACGGACTACCTGCTCAATACCGGGCAACTTATCCAGATCGGCCCAGGTGAGAATGCACAGTTGCTGCATCGTGACGAAAATGCCTGGAAATACCTGAAGCCGCCGAAGCCGTTGCTGGAAGTTGAGGCGATGTACGCGCTGACCGATTTCACTATCGAGAATGGCTGCACGCAGGTCGTGCCAGGCAGTCACAAATGGGACCTCGAACGCAAAGCGAAACCGCACGAGATCCAGCGTGCCGAGATGGAAGCAGGCTCGGCACTACTTTACCTTGGCACGACCATGCACGGCGGGGGTGCGAACACAACCACTGACCAGTGGCGTCGCGGGATGTTCTTCGGGTTCGTCGTAGGGTGGCTGCGCACGGAGGAGAATACCTTCCTTACCGTGCCGATCGAACAGGTACAAAAGATGCCGACCCGAGTTCAGGAACTGCTGGGCTACAAAGCCCACGACGGTATCGGCGTGGTGGATGTCGGCAGCCCAATGGCATTGCTCAAGTAGGAATGGGCCGAGTGTCGTCCTGATGAGCCTACTGTAAGTGCGCTATGGCTTTGCCTTGTGCCTTCTGGCGTCCTGGTCGCGAGTAAATCTCACCCGCTGCAACGGCGTGTTTGTTGCGAGGAATCGTGCTCTGTAAGACTGTTCACCCGGGAAGTGTCAGGGACGAGGGTAGATAAGACGCTACGACAATTAATGCAAGAAATCCGGTCGGATAACTTGCAAGCGATCATCCATGTCCAGTTCGCGCGGAGACCAAGGGGTTAGGTCTAGGATCGTAGCATTTCCACGCTACCCTTGCGCGCATGTCGCATCCTGTTCGCATCGAATTCCCAAACGCGCTCTATCACGTCAGCGCGCGCGGTGACCGGCGTGAAGACATCGTCGATGACGATGGCGATCGGCAGGGGTTTGTGGATACCCTCGCCCAGGTTGTCGAGCATTTCGGCTTGCATCTTACGACGGTGGGAGGGATCGTGAGAGATGGCAAATAGATGCAATACTATAATCCTAGACCTGACCCCAAGTGAGCAAGTGAGGCGCGGATTCGATCGAGCGGTTCGCCCGAGACAACCGTGAAATTCCAGGGTTGCGTATTCATTGAAGACGGTGCACGCATGGCCAGTTCCAGGATCTCCTTGATCAGGGCCTTGGGTACGGGGTCGGGTTTGTATCCGCGAACGCTACGGCGTCCGAGAACGACTTCGTCAAACTGCACTGTATGTCTCAGCTCTGGGGCGGGCCGGTAGTTTACTTCAACGCCAAGCAAGTTCCGATGATTGATCGGGCGGGGCGCCGGTTGCGACCGCCTGTACCGCCGGAATCGGCAGGTATGAAGGCAGGCTGGGACCTCGCAGGGTGTCCGGCGGCGCGTACGTGGTGCAGGCTCCAACGGCGGGATAATGCGCGCTACACTCGTAGTGGCACTGCACTGAAACATTCACGAGAGGGGGATTCTATGGGGCCTTTGGCAGGCTTGCGCATTATCGAGTTGACGGGCATCGGTCCCGGTCCGTTCTGCGGGATGATGTTGTCCGACATGGGCGCGGAAGTGATCCGGGTGGATCGCCCTGGCGGCGGCCGGGGCCGTCCCAAGGATGTGCTTGCACGCAATCGGCGCTCCATCGCGGTAGACCTGAAGGACCCCAGAGGTGTGGAAGTGGTACTGAAGCTGGTGGAGACGGCAGATGCCTTGTTCGAGGGTTTTCGGCCAGGGGTCACCGAGCGATTGGGTCTGGGGCCGGATGAGTGTATGGCGCGCAACGAAAAGCTGGTGTATGGGCGTATGACCGGATGGGGTCAGGAAGGCCCAATGTCAAAGGCGGCCGGCCACGACATCAACTACATCGGCCTGGCTGGCGCGCTGCACGGTATCGGCCGTAAGGGCGAGCGCCCGGTTCCGCCACTGAACCTCATCGGCGATTTTGGCGGTGGTGGCATGATGCTGGCATTCGGCTTGGTATGTGCCCTGCTGGAGGCCCGCTCATCGGGGCGCGGGCAGGTAGTGGACGCTGCCATGGTGGACGGAGCCGCAACGCTGATGGCCATGTTCTTTTCCATGGGGGCAACGGGGGACTTCAAGGACCAGCGTGGCACCAACCTTCTGGATGGCGGTGCTCATTTCTACGACACCTATGAAACCAAGGACGGGGGCTACATTTGCATCGGCTCCATCGAGCCGCAGTTCTACGCTTTGCTGCTGGAAAAAGCCGGTCTCGACCCCGAGCGCTTCGGCGCCCAGATGGATGCGGATCGATGGCCCGATTACAAGGCCGAGATGGAGGAGATATTCAAGAGCAAGACCCGTGACCAGTGGTGCAAAATCATGGAAGGCACCGACGTTTGCTTCGCGCCGGTGTTGTCCATCTTCGAAGCGCCCGAGCATCCTCACAACAAGGCCCGAGATACTTTTGTGGAGGTGGACGGAATGATGCAGCCGGCCCCGTCGCCCCGTTTCTCGCGCTCCAAGGTGAGCGTCCAGCACGGGGCCCGACAGACGGGGGAGGATACGGCAAGCGTGTTGGCCGATGCCGGATATGCAGCCGGGGAAATCGCCGAACTGCAGTCAGCGGGCGTCATCCCGGCCGGATAGGCGCCGTCCCTAGAACTGGAAGACGTCTGCCCGGAAGGCATCGAAAGTCCGCTTGAGATCCTCCGGAGAAGCGGCCAGCGGCGCGATGATGGATGTATGCACCCCGCCCTCAGCATCTTCCCGGATACGATCGCGGATTTCGTCCTCCGGGCCGATGATGGCGATCTCGTCGATCATCTCGTCTGTCAAAGCCCCCGTGGTCTTACCACGATCCTTCGCCGACCAACCCTCGGTGATCGTCTCCGCCGCATCCTCGTATCCTGCCCAGGCGAGAAATTTGTTGTAGACCGGTGTGGCGTAGTAAGGCGCGAACGTCGCCCGAAACAGGTTGCGTCCGGCTTCCTTGTCGTCAGTGGCCAGCACCATCGCCCGGTTGACGATCTCCACGTCATTTACGTTCTTGCCCGCGCGTTCTGCACCGATCTTCACATGCTCCATCATCTTCGGAAGCACGCTCTTCGGCCATAGATTGAATATCACACCGTCGCCATATTCGGCGGCCATTTCGATCATTTTTGGCCTGAGCGCTCCGATGTAAATGGGCGGCGGATTCTCCAGCGGTGCCTGACGGTAGCCACGGCTCGATACCGTCTCACCCTGGAAGTCGGATTTCGCGCCACTGAGCATAGACCTCACCAGCTGAGCGGTTTCCTTTACCCGCGTCAGCGGTTTGTCCAGCGCAATGCCGTTCCATTGACCCATGATGGTCTGGCTGGACGAGCCGATGCCCATCACGAACCGGTCCGGCAGCAGCTGTCCCAGAACGTCGACACTCGCGGCGATTACTGCAGGTGTTCGCGTGTAGGCGGGCGTCACCGCCACTCCGATCCGGATGTTCTGCGTGTGGTGGGCAACGGCGGCCACCTGTGTGAGAGTATCCGGCGCACCGGAATCGCTAAACCAGGCGTCCGGGAAGCCGTTGGCCTCGGCCCAGGTGAGTCGCTCAATGGTTTGACTCAGCTTCGGCCCCGCAGGTAGCGTGACCGCAACTCGTTTTTTAAGTGCCATGAATCCCTTTTCCCCGTCCTGTGCAGAAGACGGTCCTGTGCATAAGAGCGCAAGCCTCGCATTTTGTGGCCCGCGAGATCAAGCCCTGTCCCCGCGGTTCGCTTCTGAGATAACAGCGGGGATTCAAGTCATGAGTGAAATCGCTGTCACACCGGTTCGCGAACACAAACAGGGGAATGACCACGGTTTTTTGCACAAAGCGATGGGCTGGGCCGATGGTCGCCCGAGGCGCTAAAGCGGTGGTGATGCGTATGCAAATACGGGTGGATTGGAGCTAAGTGGGGCCAATATCAGACCGAACACAGCCAATAGCTCACTCAGAGCGCAATCCTGGCGAGGGGTACTGGTAAACCCTTCGCTTCTACCTTTGTCTTATAGACCGCACCGGTGTTATCCCCGGTGCCGCCCGATCCTGAAACGATGTAAAGATCCGTCAGATCGTCACCACCGAAGCAGACGCTGGTGCACATGGGCTGCGGGATATCAATAAGCTGCTCAAACTCTCCTTCGGGACTATAGACACCAACGCCGTTACCATTGGCCAGCGCAACCCAGACCCGCCCATCTTCGGAAACGCAAAGTCCATCCGGGCTGTCTTCGTCAACGCTGAAAAAAGTCCGTCTGATGCCAAGAGAACCATCTTCACTGACCTCATAACAGTTCACCCGCTGGCGCCGGGTATCCGAGTAATACAGCGTGTTGCCATCCGGCGAGAACGCAAGGCCGTTACTCAAGCGGTTGTCATGCGCAACCACACGTACCGAACCATCCAGATCGATCAGATAAAGATCTCCGGACTTTGGTTCCCGGCCATCTTCAAATACCGGACTGGCACCGAGCCCTCCTGCATAGACGCGACCTTTTGAGTCAGTGGTGATGTCATTAAACCCTACCAGACCAGCCGCCTCATCCCGCTCAAGCACCGTCAGCGTTTCGGTCTCAGGGATCGACTTCCAGGAGATGTTTCGCCCGGAAACAATCACGCCGCCATTTTCATGGAGGGACATGCCGCCGATACCTCTGCGATGCTGAAAGATCACCGAGCGACTGCCATCAGTATCCAGACAGAACACACCGCCATTCAGCACGTCGCTGAACATCAGACCTTTTCCTGGTACCCAAATGGGGCCTTCAACCAGACCGTAACCTTCACTCAGTTTTTCCATGTACGTACCCTTTCCCAGCATTTCAGAGCTAATTACGCTACAAACACCCTTGGTGCTCGTCAACCAGCACGAATACCAGGGGACAGACTGAGCTAACCCCTTTACCTCTTAGAGCGCCCTTTTCGTGACCAAAATCGTGCGTCTAAGCGTTGTTTCACAGCCCAATTAGCGCCCAAACCATTGCACTTCAAGACCTTGCGGAGGTCCGACTCCGGTGCCGTAGCGGCGGCGGAGATTTACGGCGTAATCAAATCAGGACGACCGTTTGACATCAATCTCGCGGCACCACGGCTTGACTTACAAGACGGTATCTGACCCTATACTTTCTATGTTTGTACCTTCTATACATTTGCGCAGTGCATTTGTCGCGGCACTGTCGTTCTCGCTGTTTCTATGGCTGATAAAACTGGTGGAGTTTTTTGGCGGTTTAAGCTTTTTCCGGTTCGGTATCTATCCACGCCAGCTTGAGGGATTGCCCGGAATTCTCCTCGCTCCCTTTATCCACGGCTCCTTCGCTCACCTGTTCGCGAACACCGCTCCGATTATCGTGATCGGAACATTGCTGCTTTACGGTTACCCGCGATCAGCCAAAGTAGTGCTGCCAGTTGTTTATCTCGGCGCCGGCAGCGCGGTATGGTTGTTTGCACGAGACGCTTATCACATCGGGGCAAGCGGGCTGACTTTCGGTGTGCTGTTCTTCGTCTTCACGGTTGGTGTACTGCGTTGGGAGCGACGGGCGATCGCCATCTCGCTGATTGTGTTTTTTCTATACGGTAGCGCGATCTGGGGCGTATTACCTTCTACACAAGACGTTTCATTCGAATCGCACATTAGCGGTGCACTGATCGGAATAGTGCTGGCGTTTCTATTGCAGCATCGGGACCCTGAACCACCACCTAAACAATACAGCTGGGAACGCGAGGCAGAAACCGACGACTACGAATGGCGAGGCAGGCCATAGGCTAAACAATCAACATTCCGTGAGCGAACGGGATTCGATTGTACGATTCTAGACTTGCCCCATTTTCCCGCAGTGCTATATTGCAAGACCTGACACCTTTTTGTCATTTTTTGAATCATCAGCGCAAAGGGCTCTGCCCCCCTGAAACGTTGGAAAACACCGATTCGATTTGAGAAGGCAACTAGCGTCGCCCTCTTACCCCGGAGCATCATCCCGGCCGCCTTGTTTCGCGCTTAGAGTGCACTCTTCGTCCCCGACAACGTGCGTCCAAGCGTTTTTCAAAGTAGAAATGAAGGCAAAAATATTGCGCTTCAATGCGTTGCCGAGGTCCGACCGCGTTCAGCTACTCCGTAACGGAACTACTTGCCCTTACGCGCCATGAGTGCTTCAAAGGCAGCTGTCTGGTCCGCAACCACTTTCTGCACGCTCGGGCGCGCCATCATCGCCTCCATGTACTTGCTCGCTCCCGGCAGTGTCTCCATCACATCGCGGCCGTATACATTCTTGCTCATGGTGGAGACCAGCCCGAAGTGCGCGAATGCGGAACAGTCAGCAATGGTGAACTGATTGCCGCAGATGTAGGGATCGAACTTCACCACCCGTTCAAGCGCACCGATGGTTCTCTCCCAACCGGCCATCACATCCGATTTGGCTTCGTCCGAGGCCGTGCCGCCGAAAAAAGCGGCGCTGAGGACCCGCGCTGCCGGCGTGGACATGTACAACTCGATAATGTCGATTACCTCCCGGCACACCGCACGTGCCCACGGATCACTCGGGTAGAGAGGCGGATTGGGGTGTGTCTCTTCCACGTACTCGATAATCGCCTGGGATTCAGCCAGGAAACGACCGTCTACCTCGATGAAGGGCACCTTGCCCATCGGTGAGCGTTGCAGGAACTCCTCTTCCTTGGACGGTGGTGCTGCCACTTCCTCGAATGAAACGCCTTTTTCAATAAGAGCGAGCTTCGTTTTGTTGTAGTTGTTGCTGAGCGGTATGCCGTAGAGCTTGAGCATGATGTATCCCTCCCACATTGAAACTGCATAACGAGTCCAATAGCGTACGCCCGCTACGACCGCGCGTCTACGCGGAAGCGGATGACGCCAACCTGTTTCTCAGTGACCGTTATATGTAAAGGACTCCGACCCATTTAACCTTGGCTTACAATTCACTACAGGAGAGATCGAGCCAAATGAACCAGGAATCTTTTCGTGACATCACCGAAGAGGAGATACGGGCCTATCGCGAAGACGGGGTAGTCCTCCTCAAAGGCCTATTCGACATGGTTTGGGTTGAGCGCCTTCGCGATCTTGCCGAGGCGGATTTGCAAACCCCCAGGGACATGCAGCAAGAGTTGAGTAAAGATGACGATTCCGGGCGCTTCTTTAACAACACGTTTCTTTGGCCGCGCAATCATGACTTCAAGGACATCGTATACCACTCACCTGCCGCCAAGATCGCCGGCCGGCTGATGGAGACCAGAAAACTCAACATTGTCTTCGATCAGTTCCTGATCAAAGAGCCGGGAACGTCGGAACGCACCATCTGGCATCACGATCTGACCTATTGGCCGATCAACGGAAATCAGGTCTGCACTCTTTGGTTAGCATTGGATTCCGTGACTGCTGAGTCCGGAGCGGTAGAGTACGTCAAGGGTTCGCACTTATGGGGCGAGCGATACAAGGCCGAAGCCTTTACCGGCGATGGGCGATACGGGGAGGACCTGCCTCCTGTGCCGGATATCGAGGCGATGCGCCCAGAGCTGGAATTCATTCAGTACGAACTGGAGCCGGGCGACTGCACCGTGCACCACGGGCTCGTCGTGCACGGTGCGCCGGGCAACGCGACCGCGGAACGACGCCGGCGCGCCTACGTCACGCGCTGGGCCGGGGACAATGTAATTTACCAACCGCGTCCCAATATCCAGCCCATGTTATGGGACCCCGACATTTCGCCCGGCGAGCCGCTGGACTGTGAACTTTGGCCGGTGATCTGGCGTGATGACTGAATGACAGCATCATTGATTTCGGCTTCACGGGAGATCCATCGCGTCCAACCCACTGCTCCGGTGATGCAATTCGCGTGTGAATCCATCGCTCCTGGTCCGTACCCTATTATGCTTGCGAGCTTAAAGTGCACGTTTCGATACAAGAATGATGCGGTTAAGCCTTTTCCAGCGGCGAGTTTGACACTTTAACGGTTGATTTTCAGTGCGTTGCGCGGTTCCGACCCGGTTGTCTTGCGTGAGAATACCTAAGGGCTCAGATATTCAGGTCTAACCCGGAAGCTCCGGAGACGCTACGATCATAGACCGGACCCTCACCTTCTCTACAGACAGTGCACTGACTAGAAAAGTAATACAGCTCAGAGTCCTTCCCTATGCGAAAAACGGCCATTAACCATAGTGGCTAACACTTTGACGTTGTGAATTTCCTCTGCCGCTACGTCAAACAAGTTCTGTTCAAGCACCACGATGTCTGCGTACTTGCCTACTTCCAGAGTTCCGATCTTGTCTTCCATTCTGGTTTGCCAGGCAGGATCAATCGTTAGCGTCTTGAGGCCCTGTTCCAACGTGATAGCTTGAGATTCCGGCGGCCATGGCTTCGAGTCCGGGTCATTGGGATTAATCTGGCGGATGGCAGCAGCCAATTGCAACAGGGCGCCCGCTTCCGCAGAAGGCGTCGATGGAACGTCAGCGGAGATACTGACGGTTGTTCCAGAATCGATAGCGCTCCGAATTTGTTGAAAGAAATTGTGAGCACGATCCTCGCCCAGCTTGTCCAGCGCTAACTGGTAGCTGTTACCCCAGTCAGTGCGCCACAGTGGGGTCAAATTTACGGGAATCTGCATTGCAGCAACTCGCTTCATGTCATCCGGGTGGACAACAGCGAAATGATGCAGACTATTACGTTCGTCGACGTTACCGGCATTTCGCGACGCTTCAATGCCGTCGATGGTGGCGCGTACAGTAGCGCTACCGTCAACGTGAACCGAAACATCGATGTTCTCTGCGTTGGCTTTCAAGATAACTTCTTCGACGCGCTCGGCGGTGATACCGCGAATGCCTGTGTATTCCGGCTTATCGGTATAACCCTCAAGTAGAAACGATGTTTGAGTGCCCCAGTTGGCTTCAGGATGAATTTTGATACCGGCTATACGCAACATGTCAGTGTCATATTGCTCACGGAATCGCAAGGTCTCGGCCACCACGTCCTCGGCAGGGTCATCACCGTTTTTGTACATGTAGTGCATGAAGGTTCTCAACTTGAGCTCGCCACTGTCCTCAAGCTCCTTCAGCATTGCCATCGCAAACTCGTATTCTTCGACGTTCTTATCGAAATTCGAGATATTTGGGGAGACCAATCCGGTGTTTACTACCGATGTCCATCCCTGGCTGGCGGCAATGTCGTACAGTGCCTTCTGACTGTCTTTGACTAACACCTCCCGATTCCACGCGCCTGAGCCGTTATAGGCATCAAACCAGGCCAACTCAATTGAATTTCCGGTCGGATTTCCGTCTTCGTCACGCTCCCAATAGCTGAACCCCGGCTGTTTGTCTTTCGTGTTCTTATCGATTCCGCCAGCTTCCATCATAGCCGTGTTTAGCCAGGCATCATGAATAGTGAAATCGAACAGGATCGCTTTGTGATTCGGCGCAACAGTATCCATGTCCGCCGCGGTGGGTCGCCCGCCATAGGTCGTGTAATTCCAACCGTAGCCATAGAGAAATTCGTCATCAGGGTGTGCGGCAGCGTGATCCTTGATCAGCGCCAAATACTCTTCTTTGCTCTTTGCAGGGAAAAGATTCACTCCCGCTTTGGTCCAATTTGATGCAACCAAATGATCATGACCACTAACGAAGCCGGGCAATACCATCCCGCCGCGAGCATCGATGACCTCTGTCTCGTCGCCGATAAAAGCGTCAGCACGGTCCGTATCTCCCACGAAGACAATCATGTTGTCACTGACAGCTACGGCTGTAGCCCATTCTTGATCCTCGTTTAACGTATAGACCTTCGCATTGGTGAATACGACGTCAGCAAGCTGCTGATCGGATGCTGCGGTTGGCGCCTTTTCGGCACAGCCAGCAAAACAGATTGCAATACCTGTGCACAGAACCATGAGAACTATTGATTTCACTATGAATTGCCGCCAAATCTGGAAAGAATTTGGACTTTATCTAAAATCCAAAGCTTTTGCCACCCGACTGAAACTCGCCGCAATGCCTGTCAATAGAATCTCCGCACACTGAGCATCAGGCGAGTGTTGTCCGGTATTTTGAGTTCGGTCTTTCAAGCTAGTGACGTGCGTAATCGCTTGCCAGCACGACGTCAGCTTCTACGACCGAATGACCGCTAAGTGCCGCAGGACTAAACCGCTAGCCTGCGGTGGCGCGATGCGCATCATTGCGTGTATCGAAGACCCGGCGCTGATCAAGGTGAATCTGGCGCACCTGGCGCGCAAAGCGCACCCGGTGCACGCAGCGCGGCTGCCGCCTGGGCGCGCACCGCCTGCGCCGGTGCTTGGCTAAAGCGTTTCACGCAGCGCTGTCAATTTAACCGAATGTTCCCCTGATGCCGTGGGCTCGATGCCCGGGCAGGGGATGGGCTGGGTCGATGTCTGCGCGAGGTGAGGGTACAGCGCTAAACATGCGCAGAGCATGAGCTGAGCAGGGAAAACTAGCCCGGATTTACCCCGCGAGACCTGGCTTACCAGCGCGTGCTGCTGCATTTTTCGCTGAAGGCTTGACCGCGGATAGGTTGGAAACCCTGTTTATGCTTCTTATACTCTGAAACCAATTCCGGTCCAGCTTGATTGGTCAGAGAACGATCTTATCTCGGATGACGTTAAAGATGGCTATGCCGCGTATATCCACGGCGACTACGAGACTGTGCTTTCCAAGTTTAATAATGCCGCCTTGCAAGGAGATGCGCGCGGGCAATACGAGGTGGGTACCATGTACGCCACCGGTAAGGGCGTTCCAAAGGACGTCAAGCAGGCGACGTACTAGTCAAAGTCGCCGAGCAGGGATACGCAAATGCGGTGATCAGCTTGGGCGGGAGGTGCACAGATAGTCGTGACCTTGTACATGCGATGTACTGGTATAACAAAGCCGCCGAGCAGGGAGACGCAACGGCGCAGTTCGAGGTGGCTATATGGTATGCAACGGGGGAGGCCCAGGCGTTTCCCTTGACACAGGACCGGCTAATGGGTGTCCTCTATTATTTTATTATTGATTACTGCTAAATAATCAAGGAGTCTGCCCCCTTGATTTATTCTGAGGATGGATTTAGTCAACCCGGAACATCGTCGAATAACAATCGGTCCAGTCCACGGACAAGTCCGGTGATTTCTTGCACCTTGCGGGCTGCAAGGAGGCTACCGTTGACGAATATGCTGTTGTCCTCGCCCATCTCGTGACGCAGGCTCAGCCGCTCTCCGGGCATTCCGAAAAGAACCTCAGTGGAAGCAGTCTGACCCGGCAAACGAACCGCATGCACTCGTGTCCCGGCCACGTCGGCTCCGAGGGATTCAATTTCTCCGAGATGTTGCTTGGTTGAAAGTTCGTACTTAGGTCGCCTGATCTCCCCCATTAGCTCGGCCAGCTCACGAGCGGTACCACTTGGCACGTCCGGCTTGGACGCCTTGCCGTAATCCAGCACGGTCCAGTGCGGAACGTGCTTCGCGGCAAAAAGGGCGAAATGCTGTAACAACGCGGCTGTAAGCGCGAAGTTCCCGGTTGCAAGCCCCACACCAGCATCGCGTGCCGCGGCATCCAACTGTTCAAATTGTTCTGCCGTGAAACCGGTCGTGCCAATTACCACCGGAATGCCATGTGAAATCGCTGCCACGACGTGCTTCATGCGGACATCTGGATGTGTGTAGTCGATCAACACGTCCGGCTTGCGCGCCAGGGCTTCATCGATGTCGCCACTTACAATCACTCCGCAAGGCGCCTCGCCGATCGCTTCCCCGGCATCCGCACCGGCGGCTTTGCGCGCCACCGCCCCATCTAGTGTGAACTCGTTGGACGCTAAAACAGCGCGAACCAAACAGCGGCCAACGCCTCCGGTAGCTCCGCCAATACAAACTCTCATTTCACGACTCCGTGCCGATTAGTTGCCTAGTGCCCGAGAGCCCAGTACCCGCTATTGCCGACTGAGCCGACAGGCACTCGACGACATGGGCCGCATCACTAATATCACCAATTTGTTTTCCTTCGGATCGATCCAAAACGCCGTTTTGCCCGCTCCGCGCCAGCCCGTTTTCGCTGAGTATAGATCTTTCCCGATTTGTACGCCGCGGCTTACGCATAGTTTCGTTGGGAAAATTCCAAGAAAATGCAGGGAAAGAATCTATACTCAGCGTGGCAGTTCTGTGGGATCGTTTTGGAGCAGGGCAACTGCAAGCGATTCGAGAAATCGCGCATTCATTGCAAATTCAAGTCGATCTGATTAAGGTCCAGAAAATGGACGAAATCGAAGAAGCATTCGATCTTGCCAACACACGTAACGCCGCCGTCGTTCTCATGACATTTTCCCCCATATCAGGGGTAAACCGAAGCGATATTGCATCGATCGCGATCGAACGTAATATGCCAACGATGAGCACCGTACAACTCATGGCATACAGCGGCTTACTGCTGGCTGGCTTACGGGTCCAATGGCGTAGGTAACTGGACACGAGGGGCATATTTCGTTGATCGACACCTCAAAGGTGCCGACGCGGTAATGATGCCGGTTGAACTCCTGTCGAGGTTAACATTGGTAGTACATCTGAAGACCGCCAAGACCCTCGGTATTGCCATCCCGCAATCGGTCCTGCTCAGAGCGGATGAGGTGATTCGATGATAAGGACGCAAGGCCGTCACTGCTCATATAGGGGAAAGACCACGGTTTTCCGCGTAACGCGATGCGTTTGGCACAGCACCTGAAGTGCGCAACCGACATCGTCGTGCAGATGTGCACGGGCTAAAGCGGGACGTTGTGACTCATCGCGGTCATTGAAGATCCAATGGCGATATCTGCGAGGGGCGTATGGATTGCGACGATAGTGTCTTCAACAGTTAAGGCCTGAACTGTAATGCTCGTGGCCCCAGCCGCGCCGGTTGGGCGATGATCCGGTAGGCGGTATCGACCCATTCGCAGATCAGGCGGCGGGTGTCGCGAGGGTCGATCATTTCTTCCATTTCGAAGCGGTTCAGCGGGCCGATCGGGCCACGCGCGCTTTCGATGCGGGCGTCGATTTCGGCGCGTAACGCTGCCGGGTCGGCAGCCTCGGCTAACTGGCGTTTGTAGGCTGCCTCGATGCCGCCTTCGGGCGGGATGCCGCCGGCGTCGGCAGCAGGCCAGACGACGCGAATCGAAGGCCGCGCCAGCGGAGTCGCGTAATTGTTGCCAGCAACGCCAAAGCTGCGTCTTGCGATCACTGTGAACATCGGGACCTGGATTTGCGCCATCGCTACCATCCATTCGCCGCCTTTTCTGATCGTACCGGCGATCTCGTGTTCCAGGCCGACAGCAAAGCCGGGATTGTCGACCAGGTTCAGCACGGGAATATGAAATACGTCGCACATGTCCACGTGGCGTTTCAGCTTGTCGCAGCCGTCGGCCGTCAGCGCGCCGCCATTGATGTGGCGGCTGTCAGAGGCGATGACACCTAGCGGGTGGCCGTTGAATCTGACGAAGCCGGTAATCTGGTCTGCGCCCCAAAGTGGTCCGATCTCGAAAAAAGAACCTTTGTCCGCCAGCAGGCGAATGACCTTGCGCATATCGAATGTCGCGGTGCGTTTGCGGGGGACGATGGTAAACAACTCCTCTTCCCGGCGGTCTGGCGGGTCGACCGGATTGGCGGGTAGCACTGGCGGCGTTTCATAGACGCTTGCCGGCAGGTAGGAAAGAAAGCGGCGCGTAATCGCTGCCGCGTCGTCTTCGTCTTCTGCCAGGTTATCGACTGATCCATTTGTGCAGTGGATATGCCAGCCGCCCAGGTCTTCCTTGCTGATGTCATAGCCCATCGCGTGAGAGACTACTGGCGGTCCGGCGACGAAGAGTTGCGAAATGTCGCGGATCATGACAGAGAAATGGCCCAGAACTGCTTTCGCTGCACCCAGGCCGACGACGCTACCCAACAACATGTTGACCACCGGCACAGTGGCCAGTTGTTGTGTATAGAGCTCACTGCCCAGATGCCCCGGCAGAAAGCTGCCACCTGCGCCGGTAACGCGCGGTCGCCCGGCAGTAATCGCACCCGAACTTTCCTTGGCTTCACTGTCGCCAGTTTTTTGTTGCTGCGGCACCATGCTGGCGACACTGCCGCCGCCGGACGAGCCGTCAAGCAGCCGGATCGAAGGCGAATTCAGTTCCAGTGACAGGTGATCCAGATAGCGGCTTTTGGACGCGATCGCACCATCGGAGTGGCCGCCGCGCGAGGTGAAGTCGTCGGCGCAGACTACCGCAGTGCGTCCATCGATTTTGCCCCAGCCGCCAATGTGGTTGGACGGGGTAAATTTGTCGATGGCGCCATCTTCGTCATAGCTCGCGAAGCCGGTAGCGCTGCCGACCTCGCGAAATGAGCCGTCGTCGAGCAGCAGCGCGATGCGTTCCCTGCAAGTTAGTTTGCCGCGGCTGCGCTGGCGGACTACGCCGCGTTCTTGCGACTCCGGCCCCAGGCGTTCATGCGCGAGGCGCCGCAGTGTTGCGACTTCTTCCAACACCGGAGCCCAGGTTTCGTTTGGGTCTTGTGCGGCAAGGTCGCGTTCGGCGTCGCCAGCGTCGGGCATGATCGTGGCGACGACCTGGCCGGCGCCGACCTGATCATCTTCTTGTATGGCTTGCAACGCTGTAACGGTGCCTGAACAGGGTGCCTGAACGGTCGTTTCCATTTTCATCGCGCTGATGACCAGCAGAGTGTCGCCCAACGTAACGCGCTGGCCTTCGGCGAGCGAGAGCCCGATCACCGCACCTTCCATCGGGCATTCGACACCATGCGCGCCGCCGACGATGTCAAGCGCAGGCAGTTGCGATTGAAAGGGCAAATGGCGCGCCCCGGTTCCTGGCCCGGTCAGCGTGGCTGCCTGCTGTTCCAGGAAGCTGACCGCCTCGCCGGTGCCTTGTGATTTTGCCGAAGCGCTCAGTTCCGGGTTTTCGGCGAGCAGCGACGTTCTGGCATCGCTTGCGCGCACGTCTTCGTGGGCCAGGATTGCCTTGAGCAAGGTCAGATTGGTTGGCAAACCGCCGACATGAAATTCTTCCAATGCCAGTCGCGTCCGATCGACCGCGCTGGCGAAGCTGACGCCACTGTTGGACGTGCAGATCAGTTTGGCGAACAGCGGATCGAACTGCGCCGGCGGGGTGTAACCGAGATAGCCGCAGGCATCGACCCGCACGCCGGGGCCGGACGGTTCCTTGTAGCCGGTAATTGTCCCGGGACCCTGTGCGACCACACGAGCCTGTATGGAAGTGCCGCGCGGCGCGCCGACAGCGGCCTGATTGGCCAGGCCGAGAGAGGCAAGCGTAGCGCCGCCGGCGATCTGGAACTGCGCCGCGACCAGATCGACCCCGGTGACTTGTTCGGTTACGGTGTGTTCGACCTGTATGCGCGGATTGCACTCGATGAAATAGTGTTCACCACTGTCGGGAGCAACCAGAAATTCGACCGTGCCGGCATTGACGTAGTCCGCCGCCTGTACCAACTTGATTGCGTCATCCAGGATGCGTTGGCGCAGACCGTCATCAAGTCCCGCCGCCGGTGCGATCTCAATGACTTTCTGATTGCGCAGCTGGACCGAACAGTCGCGCTCGTGCAGGTGGACCGTGCTGCCCGTCCCGTCGGCAAGAATCTGTACTTCGATGTGGCGTGGCCGCTCGACCAGTTTTTCGATAAAGATTGCACCGTCGCCGAACGCAGTTTGCGCTTCGCTGCGGCAACGCTCGAATGCTTCCGCCAATTCGTCTGCGCTGGTCACTGCGCGCATGCCGCGCCCACCGCCGCCGGCAGCGGCTTTCAGCATAACCGGATAGCCGATCGCGTCGGCAGCGGCGCGCGCCTGATCGGCACTGGACAGCGCTTTTTCGCTTCCCGGCACCACCGGAATGCCGTTCGCTTGTGCCAGAGCGCGGGCGGCAACCTTGTCGCCGAACAATCGCAACGCTGCCGCCGAAGGCCCGACAAAGGTGAGGCCTTCGTCTGCACAAGCTGTCGCGAAATCCGCATTCTCGGCCAGAAAGCCGTAGCCCGGATGAATGCAATCGCTCCCGGATTGCCTGGCAGCTTCGATGATTGCAGCACTGTCTAGATAGGCTGCAATGCCGTCCTTTGGCAGCGCGTGAGTCTCGGTCGTCATGCGCGTGTGCAAGGACAAATTGTCCGTCGGTGCGTAGACAGCGACCGAGTCCATTCCAACAGTGGCCGCCGCCTTGGCGATTCGAATGGCAATCTCGCCACGATTGGCGATCAGGACACGATGCAAACCTGTCATGAGATCCTCTTGATATCGTTTTAGTTGTTCTATGGTGTAGGCGAGCCCGATTTTGTCAGAGCTTAGCCGCTTGGCGCTTTAGCGCCAAGCTTGGAGATACGTCGGGGGGGGGCTGCCATCTCATAGGGGCGCAAGAGCAAATTTTGTTATAAGGTGCCTTTGAATAATACTGCACTGACTCAACCCGATTTGAGAAAGAGCCGATGACAATCAAACGAATCACAAATGAGCAGGTCCAAGAGCCACCACCTGGATCATTTTCCAATTGCCTCCTGGTCGGCAACCAAATCTTCATTTCTGGAATGGTCGGTGAAGGGAGTGATGCTTATGAGCAAGCCAGGAATATTTTTGCGAAATTTCAGCATATGATGGAAACCGCGGGTGGCAGTATGGCGGATATTGTAAAGTTCACCGTTTTTCTCACAGATATCAAGGATCGGCCACGAATCCATAAAGCCCGTCAAGAATTTTTTGAAGGCGATTTTCCTACGTCCACATTGATTGAAATCAGCAAATTGGTTCAGCCAAAATATTGCGTAGAAATTGAGGCCATTGGAGTGATTGGTGCCAGTAAAGAATAGAAACCGGCTGTTCTTCGACAATTCGCGCCGCCCGGCCCGGTGTAGCCTGCGTTTGGTTACCGCGTTTCACGCAGCGCTGCCAATTGCGATGGTAGACCCTGAATGTGCGGCTGATTCCCGGAATATCTGTTCGTCATATCAAAGTAAAGGGTCAGTTTTTTACTTTCTTTCCCCGTTGACCTAAGGTCTGTTGATGACACGCCTCGTTCATGCAATAGTTGCCCTCGCATTTGTGTTTATGGCGGCGATCCAGTTAAACGATCCCGACCCTGCCTATTGGATTGTAGTCTACGTTGTCGTCGCAGCTATTCCGACTGCAAGAGCGTTCGGGTACCGGACGCCAAAACTGATCTTGTTCGCCAGCGGCATGGTGCTGTCGGGATTGATCATTGCAACGCCCGGTACGATTGACTACCTCACATCCTCCGACCTCGCCGCCATCAGAGGGAAAATGTTGGGCGAGAAGCCTTACGTAGAATCGGCGCGCGAGTTTATCGGTTTGACGATGGCGGCGATCGGCCTGATCTATTACCGAAAATAGGACCAGCGCAACGCTCGGAGTCAATTCCATACAAAACTGCGGTGAACCCTTGCTCTTTGCCTTCTCGAGCGTTGCAACTACTCGGGGTCGCCCCAATGCAAGCGATCGACTCTGCGAAATTCTTGTTCGCCTTGGCGGGCACTCTGAAGCACTTGAAAGTGCCGTTCAGGTATAGAAAACGCCACTCCAGGACACGGGGCGCATTCCAACTCTTGGATTGCAACTCTCTTACGCCCGTGATCTCGATAGTCGAACTGGAATTCCAAGAACGCAAATCCAGCCCCTCGCTGAACCTGTGGGCGCCGCCCGCGCCGCTCGTCAGCTAAAGCGTTTCACTCAACGTCACTGGCTTAAGCACAATTTTCCCTTGATGCTGTGGGCTCGATGCCCGGGCAGAGGATCGGCTGGGTAGATGGCTGCCGAGAGGCGCGGCAAGGCCCCAAGGACATGAGTCGGGCCCTTTGTCGATAGGGTGTGTTTTTGTATTGAAAGCGCCTTCTCCCCGGGGATATGCGTCAGGCACGTCTGGCTAATGCGCTCTGAGACCTCAAAATCCAGAACCCTGTGTTCTCGCGCCGCGGATACGGATTCCCTTTCTGCAAGGCACGTATTCTGCTCGTTGTTTGCTTCGAATCGGCGGTTCTTTTCGCCTCTACAAGACTCAGGTCGGAAATCAAAGAGATTCGTAGGTGATGGGCAAACGAAAGCTGTTGTTGGTTGGCCTTGCAGTCATGGTGGTCTTCGGAGCGACGATTGGTGGCGCGCATTATCGTGTCACGTTCGCACCAGTGGAGGGCGCTGGTCAGACTGAACTCTCTGGCCAGATTGCGGACATCGTCACCGCGTATCGAAAGCTAATCGTTCTGGTGGAAAGCCAAGCTTCCCTGGATGCTGAGCAGCAACGGCGCATACCGATTGTCGGCAGAATGATTTTCCACGAAAACCAGGCGAAGCTGAACAATCTCACGGCTCAATTGGTTGCGCAGACCGGGCGTGTCAATGTCGCAAAGACACCCCTCGTCGACCATTTTCTGAAGTGCGTTGGATACTAGAACGAACGAATAGTCGTCAATGCGATAGCGTCTACTGCTGGTATCGGGTGCCGAACAGATCTGTCCCGAGTTTCGAGGGGACCGCAGGTTGTCATGACTTCATCATTAACCTTGGCGAGCTTTCAACGTCGTTGCTGGCCTGATTGCTATCGAACACAGCGGATTGGATAATTAGCCGATGGGCGGTCTTTGCATATTTGTCGTTGAGGACGAACCTTCGATTGCACAGACGGTGCAGTTTGCGCTGGAAGCAGAGGGTTTCGCGACAAATCACTTCTCCACCGGCGCCGGCTGTCTGACCGCGCTTGAAACCAGTGCGCCGTCGCTCATCTTGCTCGATATCGGTCTGGCTGATGGTAATGGTTTTGAGTTCTTCCAGCGAATCCGACAGTTCACGCAAACCCCCGTTATCTACATGACCTCCCGTGACGCTGAGATAGATCGGGTCGTCGGGCTGGAAATGGGGGCGGATGACTACATCGTCAAACCTTTCAGCCTGCGTGAACTGGTAGCCCGCGTGCGGGCCGTACTGCGCCGCGTTGACAGCGCTGCGGCGAATGCCAATCACACAACAAACGGCATTGCAGACGGCGAAACAACTCCAGCTACAAATACTGCGGCGAAAGGGTTCCAGATCGATGTGGACCGCAGGCAGATTCGCTACCACTCACAATTGCTGGACCTCACTTTGCACGAGTATCGGTTGCTCGAAACCCTGCTCGGTCATGCGGAGCGGGTGTTCACGCGTGCCCAATTGCTGGAGCGCGGTTGGGATGATCCCGACCACCGGCTGGAGCGCACCATTGACAGCCACATCAAAAGCCTACGCAACAAGCTTCACGAGATCAGACCCGAAGCAGACCCGATCTGCACTCACCGTGGAGTCGGATATTCACTGATACCCGACTCGTGAGTATCCGCGCGCGCATTTTCTTTGTTTTTGTAACCGCAATCATTGCCGGATTTGCATTGCTTGCCTACTGGGTCAGTAGTGATGTTGCCGATCGCTATAACGAATCCTTCGAAGAGATCATGGTCGATACCGCGAACCTGCTTGCGGAAATCATTGCAACGGACATCAACCAGAGTGATGTGGCATTGCCCAAACTGCAGGACGCATTCGCGCGGCTCAAGCTGCGTCGATTCTCGGCACAAATCTACGATATCGAAAAAACCAGTGTCGATATCGAGGTCTACGTGACCGATGACAAAGGCATCGTGGTGTTCGACAGCGACAATGGGCAAGCGGTTGGGGAAGACTATTCGAGCTGGCGTGACGTGCACCGGACATTAGTCGGAGAATACGGCGCCCGTGCAACCAAATTGCCCGGTCGGGTCTCGCCCGGAGACCCGGCGGAGCAACTGACCGTTGCCTATGTTGCCGCGCCAATCTACCAACAAGGCAAGATCGCTGGAGTCGTGACGGTGGCGAAGCCCAAAAGCAACATCGATCTGTTTGTTGCGAATGCCAAGACCAACCTGATGCTCGCCGTATTGATATCCGTGATTATCGTGTTGTTGCTTGGACTCATGTTGTACATCTGGGTCAGTCGGCCGCTGCATGCCCTGGTCGATTACGCCAACAGTATCAGCCGGGGTGAGCGCAGGCGCCTTCCGCGACTTGGAAACAACGAAATCGGCAGGGTCGGTGAAGCCATAGACAGCATGCGGCAGGCGCTTGAAGACAAGCACTACGTTGAACGTTACGTGCAGTCGTTGACGCACGAGCTGAAAAGCCCGTTAACTGCGATCCACGCTGCAGCTGAACTGCTGGACAGGGATATACCTGCGGACAGGCGTGCGCAGTTTACTCAGACTATCCTGACTGAGACGGAACGTCTCAACGTGTTTGCCAGCCGCATGTTGCAACTGGCGGCAGTGGAGACACAGCGCAATATCGAGACCCGGGAGTCGTTTGCAATTACAGCACTGGCAGAAGAAATCATCGAAGCGCATGTGCTCGAATGTGAATCTCGCCAGCTGAAAGTAAGCCTCAATCAGACGGCAGGTCACGAGATTCATGGTGACCGCTTTCTGATCGGCCAGGCAATTGACAGCCTGTTTCGCAATGCCATGGAGTTCTCTCCGGTTGGCGGCGAAATCGTCGTTGATATCTATCGCGACGATGGCAATATCGTCATCGATATCAGCGATCTAGGTCCTGGTGTGCCCGATTATGTTGGTGAGCGGGTATTCGAACGCTTCTTTTCCCTTCCGCGACCGGACACCGGGCAGAAAAGTACCGGACTGGGGCTCAATTTTGCCCGTGAGGTCGCTGAGCTGCATGGCGGCAAGTTGTTGTTGGAAAACAGAAATCCAGGGGCCCGTGCGCGCTTGATTCTGTTTCACGCAATCTCCACCTGATCTCCATCCCGGCTCCACGGTAAGCACACAGGGCGATAGCACACTCGCTCCGTCATCAATTCAGACGGAGCAAAACGATGTGTGTTTTCAATAGCAGGTTTTCATATTTTCTTGCGGCATTGTTCTCGGTGCTGGCGTTTGCGTATGGCCCGCCGGCGAGCGCATTAACCACCACGGGCGAGACCACTGCGGGCGAGACCACCGCGCCACTGTCACCGTACTTTTTCATTGAAGGGGGTGATTCCGGTGTCGACCGATTGCCGCTGAAGAAAACCAGTGCGGATGTCAGGCTCAACGGCTTTATCGCCAGTGTGCAGTTGTCGCAGGTCTATCGCAACGAGGGCAATCGCCCGATCAACGCCACTTATATCTTCCCCGGCTCAACTCGCGCAGCCGTTAACGGTATGACCATGACCATTGGCGAGCGCAGGATCATTGCAGAAATCAAGGAGAAGGAAGAGGCCAAACAGGTGTTCAACGCCGCCAAGAAAGCTGGCAAGTCGGCGAGTCTTTTGTCCCAGAAAAGACCCAACGTATTCTCGATGGAAGTTGCCAACATCCTGCCGGGTGACGAAGTGAAAGTGGAACTCACCTACACCGAAATCATTACGGCCGAAGAGGGGGTGTACGAATTTGTGTATCCCGGTGTGGTCGGTCCCCGATTCGGGGGTGATGCGCAACACGCTTCCGGAGAAGTGCAGTGGATACAAAACCCCTATCTTGCCGAAGGCGAGCAGGACCCGGTGACCTATGGCATTAACCTGTCCATTGCATCACCGCTGCCGATCAGCAGCCTGGAGTCCTCCAGTCATGCACTCGATACCGTGTGGACAGACGAGAAGTCGGTGCAGGTGTCGCTCAAAGATGCGGCCAACGCAGGCAATCGTGACTTCATCCTGCACTATCGTTTGCAGGATGAAAAGATCCTCACCGGGTTGACGCGTTTTGAGCACGAGGGCGAGAACTACTTTTTGCTGGTGTCCGAACCGCCGGAACGGGTAACGCCGGACCAGATTCCGGCCCGTGACTATTTCTTCGTTGTCGACGTGTCCGGTTCCATGGCAGGTTTTCCGCTGGATACCACCAAAAATCTGATGACGAACCTGTTGCGTGACCTCAAGTCATCAGACCGATTCAACATCCTGTTTTTTGCCGGTAGTTCATCGGTGCTTTCGCCGGAGCCGTTGACGGCAACACCGGCGAATATCGCGCTGGCTGAAGCCATGATGAGCAACCAGCGTGGCGGCGGCGGGACGCAACTGTATCCCGCGCTGCAAGAGGCGTTTGCAATGGAAAGCGATGAGAATGCATCGCGCAACATCGTGTTGGTGACGGATGGGTACATCAGTGCGGAAGATCGCGTATTTCAACTGGTGGATCAGAACCTGCACCGCAATAACCTGTTTGCCTTTGGCATAGGCTCGTCGGTCAATCGTTTCCTGATCGAGAGCGTTGCCAGGGTCGGCCGTGCCGAAGCCTTTATCGTTACGAGCAGAATGGACGCGACTCAGAAATCGAGGCAGTTCAAGAAATACATATCAGCGCCGGCGCTGACCAACATCCGTGTCGAGGCAACGGGTGTGGATCTGTATGACATGGAGCCGGCGAAAGTGCCCGACATGCTCGCGCAAAGGCCGGTGATGGTGATCGGCAAGTATCGAAACGCTGGTAAAGACGCACGCATTACGCTTAAAGGTGTGAGCGGCCAGGGCGAACAGCAATGGTCGTTCCGGTTGAAGGACGCGCAAGCCTTGGATGCGACCTTGCCGCAGTTGTGGGCACGCAAGCGACTTGAGCGCCTGTACGTCATTCCTGAAGCAGACAAGAACGTGCAGCGCGAAAGCATTGTGACCCTCGGCCTGAAGTACTCGTTACTGACCCGTCATACCTCGTTTGTTGCCGTGGATGAAACTGTGCGCGATACGACGCTCGACGCCACAGACGCGACAGATGTAAAACAACCCTTGCCACTCCCCCAAGGTGTTAGCAACCTGGCGGTCGGGCGCCCCATGCCGGAACCGGAACTGCTTGGCGTCGGCTTGTTGGTCCTGTTGATGAGCTTTGTCAGTCGCATCTGGAGACGACGCCATGCAATTGCAGCCTGATAGCGGGCTTTGCAAGGTGCTCATCTGGTGGGTGGCGGTGATGGCTGTAGTGGTGGCGCTAAAGCACCACTACAGCATCGCAACCGCGGCGGAACTGGAGTGGGTGTTTCGTCCCTTGTCGTTATTGTTGGAATGGTTCAGCGGGCACGCGTTCTACAGAGATAGTAACCATGAGTGGGTCAGTGAAAGTGCCAACGTGCGTCTGGTAAAGGCCTGCGCAGGCATCAATTTCATGCTGATGTCGTTCATGGCCTACGCGTGGACCTTTCGCCCGGACCGCTATGAGACGCGTGAATTGTGGTCATGGATGGCAGGTCGAATCATGTTGTTGTGCGCCGCCTTCGTTGCCGCCTGGGCGACCTGCCTGTTGGCGAACAGTCTGCGAATCATCGTTGCGATGGCAGTGAGTTCGCATGATGCTGGGCTTCACAGGCTGATCGGAATGGTGATCTACGTGCCGCTGTTGTCACTGCAGCTCTCTCTCGGCGATCGTCGGGATCACAGGATTTCCCTTGCCGGCCCGGCGCTGCTGTATGTGCTTTTAATGGTGTTGATCCCGTTACTCACTGGCAATGCCTTCCGGCACCCGGCGCTGTTCCTGCAGCACCTGCTGTTTGTGTCAACGCAGGTTGCGGTGATGTGCGTTGTCTTCTATCTGTGTAGGGACTTTAAACGTCGTCGAAGCGTCCGCAAAGCAGCGAAGTTAAAGGGCTCAAGTCACAGGGTTCTGAACTCTTTAACGTTGCCTCAATGAGAATAGGCAAGAACGCTGAACGGTTCGTGGCCGCGCTGACCAACATGGTGGTGACTGGTCTGGCCTGTTAGTTGTCTGCAAAGCTGAAGCCAGGCGAACCATAGTCGAGGGCTGGTTGGCCGTCGGTACGCATGTTGTGGACGCGCCGTCCTGTCCGCGGGCTACCGGTTTTTGCACGACTAGTCATTTCTGTTCGCGCCGTCGTTCACGAACAGCGATCCGCCATCGCCTGTTCCGGTCTTCTTCCCGGTAATATTTGCCTATGACCGCGCCACGGCCCGTACTGATTCTGCAATTGCGTCCGGAAGATGAAACTTCCGACAGCGAATACGCGTGTTTGCTCAAATACGGTGGGTTGCGAGCCGAAGACACACAGCGCATCCGCATCGAAAACCTCGGCATCCCGGACGGTCTGGACCTGGACGACTACGCCGCCATCATCGTCGGCGGCAGTCCGTTCGACATCAGTACACCCGAAGAGCGTAAGACCTCCATCCAGAAAACAATCGAGACCGATTTCAACCGTCTACTCAAACAGGTCGTGACACGTGACATTCCGTTTCTCGGCGCCTGCTCCGGCAACGGGTTACTGGGTAGCTACCTTGGTGCCAACATCTCCACACGGTTCGGAGAAGCCGTTGGCTGCGTCACCCTGGATATTAGCGACGCCGGCAAGCAAGACTCTTTACTCGCCGGTTTCCCGGCGAAGATCGATGTGCTGCTCGGTCACAAAGAAGCCGTTGATAACACACCCGATGGCGCGACCTTGCTCATGACCGGTACAAACTGTCCGGTGCAAATGTTTCGCGTCGGCCAAAACGTCTACGCCACGCAGTTTCACCCTGAAGCCGATGCCGATGAATTCTCTTTGCGCATCGACGTCTACCGCAACCATGGCTATTTCGATCCGGAGCAGGCAGAGGATCTAAAACAGCGCGTCGGACTGAGACCCACTCCGTACGCGCACGAGATACTCAGTCGCTTCGTGCGACGATATCGTTCCCCTGACGCGTAACGCACGCACGCCTGCTCAGATCTTCGCAAACTTCCAGGGGTCAAGTTCGCCGCAAAGCCGCGTTTCCTTCTTATGGTCGAGGCGAACCCACAGCACGTTGAAGCCATGTGATTTCTTCAAAGGAAGCTCGTAGCCTGCCGTCCACGGGGACTCGCCGTAGACCGGTTCAGTCAACTCTGATCGCGGCCGCATCTCGCCCTCAACCTCCACGGTCTCTGTCGTTGGCTTCAGGTCGCGCCATTCGCCTTTCGGTTTCGACTTGCCGCGCGAGAGCCGGACGGAAAGCCTAATCCCGTCCACCGGCCCGTAGACGTCGTGCAAAACCAGGCGGAGCAATCCACCCGGCCCCTCCTCCGGCCAATACGCCGTATTCAGCCCGGTCTCGCCAACAAGTTCCCAGAAGGTCGCGGCTGCGGGCTTGCGTTTCCCGGGCGCCTTGGCGGTGCCACTGCTACGTTGCTTCAGGTGGTTCGCAACGTCGCCCAGTTTCATCTTTTTCAGATCGTCGAAGGACGAGATCGCATTCAGCTTCTTGCGCGCCTGAGCGAGGTCGGCGCCGGCTTCGAACAGCACGTCGAGTAACTCGATACGCCGCTCGATCATGTTGCGCTCTGCTTCCGGCGCAATGGTCATTTCCTCTACCAATTTGACTAACGACTTGCGCTTGCGCTCGGCCTCGGCGAACAACTTGTCGAAATTGGAACCGTCCTCGTTCAGCAGATCATTGTCGAAAGAGACCGCGCTCGCACCGGGGTGGCCAATGTACTTCGTGTAGTGAAACGCCATTTCGAGCCCACCCGGAATCGCGTCGTCCCACAACATCGCTGATGCGCATGTCTCCCACAACGGATTGAGCTCAGCCGTCACGCCTTTGTTGGGGTCGTGCCCTTGCGCCAGCATGGCGCGCACCGCGTCGACATCCAGCCACGCACACCGGTAACAAAACAGCAGGCGTCGTGCAAACGCATCGAGTTTGGCAATGTCGAGCAGCTTTGCCATAGTCTCTGGAAAGGCAATCGTCTCTTCGAGCAGGCTTTTGCCCACGGAAAGATTTTTTCGACCGCTGCGCTCGAAGACGTCAAGAAAATTACGCAATCCTGTCTCGCCCTTAGCATAGTAAGCAACCTCAGGCGCGGTGAGGCCGATGACGTCCTTTACATCGGTTTTCGCGCCGGCGTCGAGGAGCGTAGCCATGACGTCCGCATTGCCGGCCCGACACGCCGTGTGTAGTGGAGTACGCGCGTAAGCCAGGTCCTTCCCGAAGCCTCCCTCGAGAAATGCCTCCAGCCTGGAGATAGGCACCTCGACTGCGTTCATCGCAACCGCGTGCTTGATTGACTTTTCTTTCTTCGCGTCAACCGGCGCGGCAAACTGGAGCGCATCCGGATCCGATGCCAGTAGCGCAGCGACTTCGCAATTGTTGGAGAGGATTGCAACATCAAAAAGCGTCCGATTGCGCACGTCGAACAGGCAACGATCTGTCAATGCAGATAACGCCGGCACCACCGACGGATCATGCGCTTCGGTCCTTGCCATCAGATCCGCCACAGATCCTTCATCCGTCATTGACTTCACTCCTCTAAAAAAGGACTACACCGCCGACTGACCTGGCGAGTCGTCTACACAAGCCGCGATTTTTTGCAGGCTCGTTTCTTCACCCTGCTGCCAACGTCACTCTGAGGCAGTGACCGAGAAAGCCACCGACATGGACGACAAACTCAGATGGGGCAAGCACGGCAGCCGACTGCCGTTTTTTGGACGTCTGTCAAGTTTGATGAACGCCTGGTGATGCAAAATCAATGCCGCAAGCAGGTGCTGACACTGCCCGTCGGCCATCAAGGCAGGTACTTGCGTTTGGCCGTTACGGTCGATTTAGCCTGCACGAAGGCGTAGCGATGGGCACAAACTAACGAAACAAGTGCGAACAGCTGTGCCGCTACCTAAGCCGCCCGGTGTTCTCGGAGCAAGAGCAGCGAAGGGGTTGCATGGGCGCAGCGCGAACGTCGACTAATCTTGCCAGTTGTGCCAGAGTCAGGGAATCACACGACTTACTCTCACCGGTGTATAACTGCTGCACAGAAGGTTTCGATACGAAGAATCTGAATGAAGCGAGAGCGTTTCTCGGGGAGTTGACAGAGTGAGTAGTCTCGGTGGTTGGCTTGTAGAGCTGGGTCTCGAGCAATATGTCGAAGTGTTCGAACAGGAAGAGGTCACGCTTGATGACCTGCCTCATCTGAGCAGCGCGGATCTCAAGGAACTGGGTTTGCCTCTTGGTCCGCGCAACAGAATTCTTCGTGCGGCGGCGGCGATAAGCGCTGGTGAACCGGTGTCGGTGCCGGTAGCCGCAGAGCCTGTGCAAGCTCCAGCAAAACCGGCGCCGGCACCTGCTGCAGCCCCGGTTTCGGCCAGCGCGAAACCGCCGAACGAATCTGCCCCACAGGGCGAACGCCGTCAACTTACAGTGATGTTCTGCGATATGGTGGGTTTCACCGCGCTTGCGTCGCGTGTTGATCCGGAAGTCTTGCAAAAGATCATTCGCATTTATGAGGACGGTTGCGCCGCAGCAATAACCCGTTACGACGGTTACGTGTTCCAGCGACTTGGCGATGGCATCGTTGCCTTTTTTGGCTACCCGCTTGCGCATGAAAACGAAGCTGAGCGAGCTATTCGCGCAGGTCTCGACATCATTGACGTCTTTGCCGATATGGATGTGACCGAAGTCGGGCATCTGGAAGTGCGTATCGGTATAGCCACAGGTCTGGTTGTGGTTGCTTCAGCCGAGAAAGGCGCAGTCGGCGAGACTATGAACCTCGCCTCCCGCTTGCAAGGCATCGCGCAAGTCGACACTATCGTGGTGAGCGAGCGTGTGAAACGCTTGGCGGGACGCGGGTTCGAATACGAGGATCTGGGTGCGCAGAACCTGAAAGGAATTTCCCAGCCTACCAATGCATTTGGCATATCCGGCGTAAGCGACGCAGCCAGCCGCTTTGATGCTGCCCAGGGTCAATCCGAGCTGACGGCTCTGGTTGGTCGGGACCAGGAGATCGGGTTGCTGATGGAGCGCTGGCAACTTGCTCAGGATGGCGAAGGCCAGGTGGTTCTCTTGTCCGGAGAGCCGGGTATCGGTAAGAGCCGCATCCTGAGTTCACTGCGTGAAAATCTGGAGGCCGAAGGCGCAAAGCCAATGCGTTTCCAGTGCTCACCTTATTACGTGAACAGTGCGTTCTGGCCGAGTATTGAAAATTTTGAGCGCACACTCAAATTTTCTAGAGACGAGTCACCTGAGTCGAAACTCGACAAACTCGAAGCGTTAATCGTCGGTCAATATGGGCGTCCGCAAAGCGACGTGCGATTCATTGCGAACATGCTGTCGATTCCCTGTGATGCGCGCTACGGAAAAAGTGCATTGACGCCGCAAAAATTCAAGGATGAAACCTTGCGCACATTGGTAGATATCACGGAAGCCGTCGCAAAGAATCAACCGACGCTGTTGTTGTTCGAGGATGCGCATCTGGCCGACCCCACCTCGCTGGAGGTGCTTGATCTTCTGGTTGACCGGATGAGGACAGTCCCGCTGCTGATTGTCATCACCCACCGGCCGGAGTTTCAGTCGCGCTGGTCCGATCACGGCCATGTGGTAAGCCTGAATCTGTCCAAACTCACAAGGGCGCAGAGCACTGCGCTGGTATCACGTGTCACTGGAGGCAAAGCGCTGCCCGATGATCTGCTTGAGCAGATTCTTCTCAAGACCGATGGAGTGCCATTGTTCGCTGAGGAACTGACCAAGTCGATACTCGAATCGGGAGAGCTCATCGACGCAGGTGATCATTACGACTACGCCGGCAGTGCACGCAGCGTCACCATTCCTGCCACGCTTCGGGATTCGCTGATGGCGCGGCTGGATCGCTACATGCCGGTGAAAGAAATCGCTCAGATCGGCGCCGCGATCGGACGGGACTTCAGCTATGAGTTGATCGCTGCAGTCGCCCCTTTGTCGCAATCGCAACTCGACAGCGCACTCGGCCAGTTCACCGATTCAGGGTTGGTGTTTCGAAGAGGCACGCCCCCGGAGGCGGTATACACCTTTAAGCATGCGCTGTTGCGCGACGCCGCGTATGACTCGCTGCTCAAAAGCCGCAGACAGGAGCTGCACGGAAAAATCGCCACCATACTCGATGAGCGTTTTCCGGAAACCAGAGATACCGAACCGGAAGTGCTGGCGCATCACTACACGCAAGCCGAATTGCCCGACGTCGCCGCGGCACTCTGGTTGCACGCAGGTCAACTCGCCTCAGCGCGCTCGGCGAATCAGGAGGCTGTCTCACATTTACAGAATGGCCTTGCCATCGTCGGGAAAATGTCAGAACACGACGTCGTCTCACATTTGCAGGGCGGCCTGGCGATCGTGGAGAAAATGCCAGAACACGCCACCCGAAGCCACATGGAAATCGCATTGAATCTTGCACTGGGGCCTGCGCTGATCGGAAACAAGGGAATGGTTGAAACGGTCGTGCTGGCATTCGAGCGTGCCCGCGAACTTAGCGAGAAGGTGGACAGCCCTGATGAACGTTTTAGAGCGACGTGGGGGCTCTGGCATTTCAACAATGTTCGCGGCGCTTACAACAAGGCGATCGACCTGGCAGATGAATTGATGGGAATTTCCGGGGAGCAGCAGGAAACGGGACACTTGCTTCAGGCCCATCATGCGTCATGGACCACTAAACTGGCTATGGGTAAAGTTGGTGAAGCCCGAGAGCATTCCGCGCACGGGCGCGACGTCTATGACGTCGAGGCGCATCAGGCGCATCGAATGGAATATGGTGGTCACGACCCGGGTGTTTGCAGTCGCGTGTTCAGCGGGCTTTCTCTCTGGTTGTTGGGTTATCCGGATCAGGCAGCCGCTAGCGCTGATGATGCCGTGGAGCTTGCTCGCCGACTGGAGCATCCCATGAGTCTGGCGCAATCGCTCACCTACGGAAACTGGGTGTACATTCTGCGGCGCGACGCCGACAAAGCGGGACGAAATGCCGATGAAGCGATCAGGGTTGCGACCGAGAATGGCGTTGCCATGTTCATTGGGCGTAGCCAGATCGCTCGTGGCTGGACGGCTGCGCAACGTGGCGAGACTGAAACCGGTGTCGCAGATATTCACGAAGGCCTTGTGGCTTGTGGGCAGACCGGTTCACGCATGGGCGAGACCTGGTACATGTTGTTACTGGCGGAGATTCATCTCGCTGCCGGCCAGATCGATAAAGCCAAAGCGTCGATCGCACAAGCAAGGGACATTGTGGCGACGATTAGCGAGCGATGGCTCGAAGCGGATATTTGTCGTATGGAAGGCGATATCAATGCGTCTCTCTCGCCTGAACATGCCGCTGACGCGGAAACCTGTTATGTCAATGCCATAGAGATTGCGCAAGCCAGTCAGGCAAAATCCCTGGAGCTGCGCGCCGCTTCTTCTCTCTCGCGGCTTTGGAAAAACAACGACAGGCGCAAGGAAGCACACGATCTACTCGCCCCGGTGTATGACTGGTTCACTGAAGGGTTTGAGACCAGTGACCTGAAAACTGCGGCGGCATTGCTCAAGGAGTTGCGTGTGTGAGTAGTGTTCGTGATTGGCCCGGTGGCCTGGTATTTGGTCAGACCTCCGTCGATGACTATGTTTGTCTAACGCTTCTCCGCAGTGCGGGTCAGGCCACGGAGGATTCCATCAGCGCCATGCTGGCCGGTTCGAACAACTCGTCGATGGTCAGCTCGCGTTTGGACAATCCTTGCTCATGTGAGTAGCGGAACAAGGTTTCGAGTGCCTTGCGATTGGGCTCGATACCGTATGAATAGAAATTCTCTCCCATCAGGGCACGCGTCGCGGCCAACTCGGGTGCATACCACGGAAGCGAATCCCTGAACCAGGCCTCCCTCTCCATATAGCGATAAGACTGCTGCTTCGACTGCGAGTACGCGTCAAACACCGCTTCGACCAGCCACGGATGCTGCCTTGCAAGCGTTTTCCGAATAGCGACCGCGTGCATGATCGGAAAGATTCCGGTTCTGGCGTAATAGTCACGCTCAGTTGACCGGTAATCGTCGAACAGGCGTCCAATCTTCTCGTGCCCCTCGATATACGCTCGCGGCTCAGCTGCATGAAACACCGCGTCCACTTCACCCAGGGCAAGCAGATCGGATTCGTCCTTGCCCTTCGGCCCCTGGCTGACCGAAACGCCGTCGGGCAGCACGCTCTCATTGCGTGACACCGCTCCAGAATCTTTCGTCGAGGAATCTTTCGCGGAAATGACCCAGCGCAACGCATCCGGACTAATTCCGTATTCGTCCTGCAACACGCCACGTATCCAGGTCAGTGAAGTCGACGAGTAACCCGTTGTAGCGACGGTTTTCCCTTTCAGGTCCCCGGGGGAGTCGATGCCACGATCGGTGCGCACGAACACGCTTCTATGCCGGAACAGACGCAACGGGAAAATCGGCAGCAGCGTGTAATCGCGAAAGCCGTCATTCGCGTACGCCAGCATGAACGGGTGTAAGCCGATCTCGGTGACATCCAGGCTTTGTGGCCCGTTGAAAACATTCGAATTGATATCACCTATACCGGATACTTCAAAATCGATCGCGCAACCATCGATCGAAACCCTCTCATCCACAATGGGAGCGCTGCGGTTGTACTTGTAGCCCGACATCGCAAGCGGCAGTGCATCCCCACTGGCCGCCGCGTGCACCGATGTCAATATGGGTGCCGCGAGATTGCTCGCAACGCCGATGGTCAGTGCAGCACTCTTCAGAAAATTTCGGCGATCCTTGTCAGGTTCGGTCGTTACATTCGCGTCATTGTCCTTCACGGCAGTCCTCGCATCTGATTGCAAAAAAGGCTGCAAACGTTTGCAGCCTATAAAAAGCTCACGCCCTTCTGATACGTCCAGGGGATGCGCGGCCAGGCAGGACGCTGACCGCGCCTGGACTGGCTACTGGCCGATACTAGGGTCCATCGCCCGTTCAAACGGCAACTCGTCAAGATGCTCGATGTACTCCAGCGGGTCGAACGGTAATATACCCAAATCCATCTGCGGATTGGCAAGCGCCTTGATCTCCGGCGACGCATTGGCAATGCCCGTCCAGGGAATGCCGTGAGTTGCGTAGAAACTTAAGAATCAGGTCTAGGATCGTAGCATTTCGATGCTATCCTCGCGCCCACGTTGGCTCAAATCGCGAAGCGTGCGCCGAATCGCGACAGTGCCATCAAGCAGACTCCCGCTACAGATGCCTATTCGTGCCAGCAAATCGCCGAGCATTTCGGCTTGCATTTTGCGACGGTGGGAAGGATCGTGAGAGGCGATGGATAGATGCAACTTTATGATCCTAGACCTGATTCCTCGATTGTTTTTGAGCTCAATGTCCGGGCAGGAGATCAATAGGGCAGATGGTCGCGCGAGGCGGGGCAGCGGCGGTAAAGAAGCGCGGAGTGCGAGGTGAGCTAGGCGAAATAGCCTGGATTTGTGCCTTGCGACCCGGCGGCGCACCAGCGTGCGCTGATGCATTTTTCCTCAAGGACTTGGCTGAGGGGATAGGTTGAGAACCCCGCTTATACTTCCTTTACTCAGACAGAAGGAGGCCCGTCCACATACGGAGCGAACCAGACAAACTCCTGCCCGCTATTGATGCGTCCTCGCAATCCCTCTGCCTGCTCTGTCCACCAGTTCATTCCCATGTCCTGGAACAACACCTCGGATTGGTCAAGTTGTTCCAGGGCGGCGTCCAGGTCGCCCTTCTTATGGAGGCACTCGGCAAATCGGAACAGACTAATTGCCAGATTAGGTAATTGCCGGGTACGTTCAGCGAATTCACGGCCTTCGCGAAAATGATCTTCTGCCTCACTCCAATCTGGATCAGGCTTCATGGCGATGGCACATGCCATTGCTCTTCGTGCGATGACGGCAAAGAATACATCTCCATATTCTTTTCCGGATATACCAATACCCGCAACGCGGATCGCCTCGTCGACGTTTCCGGATATGCAAAGCACCTCACTCAGGTACGAGTATTTCGAAAAATACGATAATTTGACTTCACTTTCCTCCAGAGCGTCGATTGCCGATTTCATTTCCCGTATACCAATCTTAGCGTCGCCCGACATGAAACGGCTCGAACCTTCTGAAATTTTGCACCATGCCGCCATCCAATAATCACCAGCCTGCTCTGCATTTATAGCGCCATCATGCGCTGTCGACACCGACTTAATCCAGGTACCTTTCAAATTTTCCAGCACGCTCTTCCAATAAGATGCCACGTAAATCATTGCAGAGTAATCGTACTGTTGCGCAATTTCCAGAGCCGCCTCTAGTGAAGTTAACCCATCGTTGAAATTACCAGTTAGCCCATAAGCAAACCCGAGAAAGCTTGTATTGGTACTTTCTTCCCACGATCTGGCACGTTGAAGAATAGGCGAAGCCTTGCGGAAATAGTCAATAGCCGGGGAAAGCTCACAAGTCCAGAATGCCATGCGACCGATGATGCTCGTCGAAAGGCCGATAGGCTCTTCGTCTTGGATTACTTCGGACAGTGCCAATGCGCGTTTACTGTCGTTAACAGCAACCTCAAAGTTGGTCATTAGATAATTCATGTAACTGGAGAAACTCAGGGTTCTGGCTATCAATGTACTGTCTTGAAGAGCCTCGGCCAATTGCTTCGCCTGTTCCAGATCTGCTAATAGCTGTTCAGATGGTTGCGTTCCAGAAATCTTTGCCCATTTGAGAGTCGTACTAATCATTCGAATTTTTGATTCAGAAGATACCAACGTATCTTGCATTCGATTGATCGCTCGCCTGAAATATTCTCTAGCACTCTCAAGTGAGTGAAGACGAATAGCTTTGTCTCCGGAAATGTCCAGGAAATTAATTGCCTTCTCGTTCTCGTTACTCAGGCTGTAGTGATGGGCCAATACCTCATAGTGTTCCTCATTGCCGTCAACGTTCGTTTCTTCGATAGCCTGCCCTACGGCCGCGTGCAGTTCCGCCCTCTGGCTTAGCAAAATCGTCTCATAGACGACCTCTCGTGTGAGTACGTGCTTGAAGATGTACTCTGTCTGCGGCACAGCACCTGTTTGATGCACAAGTTCCTGGCGGGCCAGTCGCTCCAGCACACTTGCCACCACTGTTCTGGACTGAGCGATTCGTTCAAGCAAGGCCCGGTCAAATTCCCGACCAATTACTGACGCCAGGTGAAGCACTTCCCTCTCATCAGGTTCGAGGCGGTCAGCGCGAGCGCGAATAATTGCTTGTACTGAATCAGGCAATCTAATTTCCGAAAGCGGTCGAGTTAATACTGCGGATTCACCAGAGAGGCCCACTAGTCCATCGTCTTGAAGTGATCGTGCAATTTCCTCAGTAAACAGGGCGTTTCCTTCAGCACGGGTGTGTATCGTTTCAGCCAAGCCATCTGGTAAATGCCGGACTCCGACTACCGAGGCGACCATATCGGCGGTATTCGTCGTGTCGAGTCTATCCAGAACGACGGGGGTGTGATGATTGACCTCGGTCCAATTCTGCTGGTACTCGGGGCGAAACAGCACGATCAGCATTAAGGGAAACTGTGGCGCGATGTTGATCAAGTTTTTGAGTGCAGAATCCGATGCCTCGTCAGCCCAGTGCCAGTCCTCGAAGACAACGATCATTGGTTTGAGCTGAGCACTCAGCGTTGCAGCTGCTGCGAGAGCCAGCTCCATCTCCCGGCGAAGGGGTTCACCATACAAAGTTTCCGGCAGTTTGTGGTCGCTCGATGGTATCGAGAGCAGATGCAGCAGGTGGGGCAGGTATCGCTCCAGATCAGGTGATATTGCTCTGATATTTGCTACGGCTATCTCGTGGAGCAAAGTGCGATCGCTGATATCGTGAATCTGCAAACTACGCCGGAGTGCGTCTAAAAGGGGTAGATATGGCGTCTCCGCTCCATAGCTTTGACATCGACCTTCTACTAGCGTGGCAATATCCGGATTGACAGCGTTTCGAAATTCGTGAATCAGGCGACTTTTCCCAATTCCAGCTTCCCCCATTACGGTGACTAATTGGCCAAGGCCGCCTAAAGTCTGATCCAGCGCGGTGCGCAACACCTTGAGCTCAGTTTCCCGCCCGGAAAACGCCGTAAATCCCCGGTGCGCAGCTGTGGCCTCTATTCGTGTTCGGTCGGCGGCCACTTTGCCCACGACTCTATATGGCTTTACGGGCATAGATTTGCCCTTCGCCGTGGTTGTACCCATGGGCTCCAATTGCACAAAAGCCTCGACGAGCCGCGCGGTGTTTTCACCGACGAGAACAACGTCGTCAGTCGCGAGTGCTTTCAGCCGGGCGGCGGTATTCACAGTGTCACCGGTGACGCCAATAGTCCCATCCCTGGAATCGGAGGTGCTTGTCACCACGAGCCCTGTGTTTATGCCAGTGTGCATAGAGATCGAACGACCAGTTAGTTCCTCCACCTCCGGGCTCAGCGTTCGAGCCAAATCATGGATCTCTCGAGCGGCCCGGAGAGCCCTCAGGGGATCGTCCTCGTGTGCGAGCGGTATGCCGAAAAGAGCGAGAATTTCGTCACCTACGAATTGGCTGACGATACCGCCGTGATGCTCCACAATCTGGACTGATCGGTCCTTGAGACGCCGCATTAATCCTTGCACCTGTTCGGGGTCAAGGCCTTCCGCCATCGCAGTAAATCCGGCAAGATCGGAGAACATTATTGTTGCATTGCGTCTTTCGCCCGGCGATGCTGCCGACTGGAGGTTGTGACCACATTCACCGCAGAACTTTTGATTTCTTTCGTTCTCGTGTTTGCAATTTGGGCATTGCATGAGGTCCCTCTCTTTTTGTCTATTGTTGTCTTGCCAACTACGATCCGTGCTCGCCCCGCTCTCGCGATGATTGCTGTCCGCAGTGAATAACCTCTGTTCCCAGACTTCACGCGCGACCTGAAGCGAACGGCATATGTCACGTCCATACTCACATCGCAGAACAGCGCCCTCCAAGATGAGAGTAGAGTACGTGGTGGGTAAGGACCGGTCAACACGAAGTATGTGAGCCTCACGCAGGATGCAAGGGGCTGGAAACGCAGCATTCAGCTACCTCTCCAGACCACTTTACCTAGCGTCGTGAAGTGTACGTCGACGTGTTCAGCGATTTATTGATACGGAAATAGCTGAATAACTGGGGACAGACTGTGCCTAACTATTTTGATTGAACCATCTGGAAGCTTCTGAAAAATGCCTTGAAACTTTTGGCAATTATTTCTTGAATAAGACAACCAAAAAGTCAGGTCCCGGCACGAGCTTCGAGCGCTGCAATGCGTCGCTCAAGAGGTGGATGACTGAGAAACAGATCGCTGAAACCGTCCTTATCTTTGCCCGTGATGCCAAACGAAGTCATGGGCTCGGCCAGTCCGGCCTCGCCTTCGCTGGCCCGAAGTCGTTTTAGCGCCGCAATCATTTTCCCGCTGCCGGCAATGTCGGCACTGCCCGCATCTGCGCGAAATTCGCGTCGACGCGAGAACCAGAGGATTACGATGCTGGCCAGCATGCCAAACAGAATTTGCGTAACGATAGACGTCAGGTAATACCCGATTCCAAGCCCACGTTCATTCCTGAGCAAAACACGATCTACGAAAAACCCGGCGAGACGCGAGAGAAAAACCACGAAAGTATTCATCACGCCCTGAATCAACGCCATCGTAATCATGTCGCCATTGGCCACATGGCTAACCTCATGCGCCAACACTGCTTCGACCTCGTCGTGCTTCATGCTTTGCATCAGACCAACGCTAACAGCCACCAGAGCATTGTTGCGCCGTGCGCCCGTTGCAAATGCGTTCGGCGACGGCGAATTGAATATACCCACCTCAGGCATCCCTATATTGGCTTGCTGCGCCTGCCGTTGCACCGTGCTTAGCAACCAGCGCTCAGTATCATTGCCCGGCCGTTGCGGGTCGATGACCTGCACGCCCATCGAGCGCTTGGCCATCCACTTGGACAACGCCAACGAAATGAACGAACCGGCAAAGCCGATCACAGCCGACATGACGAGCAATGCGCCGAGGTCAATATCGACCCCGTTCTCTGCCAGGATGCCGTTAAAACCAAGTAAACCGAAAACAATGTAGATCACCACGAGAATGGCCATATTCGAAGCAAGAAAAAGTGCGACTCTGAGCATTGCATTCACCTGTAGACAATTGTCAAACGAAAGAGAAGAAAGTTATAAATGACTCTTATTACTGAAGGACGGCTCGCGATTACGTGCCGAGCCGCGGCGGCCCAAGTTAGTGAGTCGGGTAGGGGCTAATAGCGAGATCTTTTCGCCTCCATGTTGGAACGCACATCAATTAGTACAGTTTTGCCGTCAGCATTAAGTCGTTTGGCCTGCTCGAGCGCCGGCGCCATTTCCGCCACCTTTTCAACCTTCAGCCCAACAGCGCCCATTCCTTCGGCGATTTTTGCGTAGTCACCCTGCATGTGGGACACGCCGTATTTTTCGCGCGCGGTCGGAAAGCCGCCAGGATAGGTGGCCATGCCACCATTGTTGAGTAGTACGGTTGTGATCGGAAAACCGGTGCGGGAAGATGTCTCAAGATCGGTTCCGGACATGCCAAAGGCACCGTCGCCCATCATGTTCAGGCAGAATTTGTCGGGATTCGCCATCTTCGCGCCGATCATGAGCGGAATGCCGAAACCCAGGTGGGTGGTTTTGCCCCAGCCGACGTAACTGTGTGGCGTGGTTGCGGTGTAGAACGGCACGATGCAATCGCGCGGTGCGCCGGCATCGTGCGTGACGATGCTGCTTTCCCGATCCAGAGTACGGTCGATCTCGCGAATCACGCGATAAGTGTTGAGCGGTTCTTCGTCCGATTCGAGTAATGGCGCCCACTCCTTGAGCCACGCGCTGCGCGTGTCGGCAATGACGGACGCATTCTGTCGCGCGCGATCTTCTCTCGGTGTGCCAAGTTGCGTACGCACTTCTTCGAGCAAGGCTTCAAGCGTCAACCGGGTGTCACCGATCAAGCCGATGTCTACCGATTCGTCCTTGTTGATGTCGGCCGGGTTGTCGGTGTTCTGAATGAGCACTTTTTCGCCCCGCACCGGCTGGCCATAAAATGATCGCGTGAGGCTGGAACCCAGCGCGAGGATCAAATCGCTTTCCTCGAGCCATTTGCCCGCCGCCATGGTGGTCGCTCCGCTACCAGAACCCAGGCACAACGGATGTCGCTCATCCATGGCTGATTTTCCTGGCATGGTGCAGAACACCGGAATGCCAGTGAGTTCGGCAAGTGCTTTGAGTTCTTCGCTTGCGCGCGACGTCAGCACGCCTTGCCCGGCCCACAACACGGGATTCGATGCCGCGAGCAATGCCTTGACGGCGTCTTTGATGTCACCGCTGTCTGGTTGTTGTTTGCTCATGCGCGGCGATTTGTAGTCGAGCGCGTCTTCCGGGATATCTTTCGCGCAAACATCCATGGTGAGCTCGACGACGACCGGGCCAGCCGGGCCATTGCGTAACGCGTTGAACGCGCGCCGCATTGCTGCGCCAATGTCTTCCGGACGATATATTGCCTCTACGTGCTTGACGATGCCGCGATAATTTGCGACGGCGGAGAAATTGGGTTTGACGGCAAGCTGGTTGAGCATGACACCGCCGGGAAGTACCAGAATGGGCACGTTGTCCGCATAGGCCTGGGCGATACCGCCCATCGCGTTCTCGGCACCGGCCTGGGCCTGAATTGCGGCCACGCCGAAGCGTTGCCGGCCACTGGTCCGGCTGATTCCGTCGGCCGCCATGATCGCACCGCGTTCATGGCGAAAGGCGACGGGACGGATGCCGAGTTTGGAAACCTCCTCGATCAGCGGGTTGCTGGGGTAGCACGGCATCAGCTCCACCCCTTCTTGTTTGAGAATTTTGGCGATGTATTCGTTGCCGTTCATAACGTGTTTTCCTTCTCGATCGATTCGTCACTCCACCTCAAGTGTGGAAAAACAATCGGTTACTTGGTCGTCAATATCGCATGCGATATTGATGAGCGGGTGGATATTGTTCGTGACACGCGATGGCCCGGATGCCTGCGAAAGCGAGCCGAGGTTTTCATTGTCCCAATTGTGGCACGACTGTGTTCTGGTATAACGCCAGTGATGTCATTTTTGTGCAACACGTTGGCAAATGTTTTCGTCACCAGCGGTGCGTTGTTTGTGTTGTTGTGCGCACCTCTGACGGATTGCGCCGCTTCGTCGGAAACTGCTGCTACGCGCGCCGAACCGGTAACTGCACAGTTTCGTGGCTGCGAGGCAGCAGGTTGGTGTCGGTTCTGGATTGAATCACTGTCCCTGCAAGCGCAATCAATGCATCGCGTGTATCCGGATGGCGTTCCTCGAACGAACGGAAACGGCGCCATTTCCCTGGCAGTTCGTGATCGCCTGAATGCACTTCTTGCCAGCATGGTTCACCAACACAAGCGCATCGTATTGCATGATCTTCGAGAAGTTGGCGACGGGATGTTTGCGGCGACGGTGACGGTGAACGAAGCGGACCTCGCCTCGGACCTGATTGTGCTGGAATTGCGAAGGAAGATTTCGGGTACGACGCGGTAGTCGCGAATCGCTATGGCCAGCCCTGGTGGCCGCGACATCGAATACTCACGCACTGAGCGGCGCGCAGCGTCAGCTATACAGGGGCCAGGCTGATTGCTTTTTCGGGGCAAGCCGCAATGCACAGCCCGCAGGCCTCACATGCTGCGGCATTGACTAGTATCGCTTGCTGCCACCTGTGAGCCAGGCCTTTGACCTTTCCCCTGAAACTCAGGCCGACCCGTTCCTCCTTTGGCAACGTACCAATTGCATATACGGACACCGGGCATACTCTCACGCACTCGGCTTTGCCTTCGCAACGGTTTCGGTCGATGACTGGCTTGAACGTTCCGGCTTCTTGTTTGCATTGTTCGGATCTAGCCAAGATGGTTACTCCAGGAAGTCCTCGAGCGAAAAACTTCCTTCGAGGTAGTTGAGAATGTTCGGTACGGGAACAAGCGTGCCCTTGAAGCATAGAGCGCGAGTCATTACCTCGGTATCACGGCTGATGCAATCGTCTTCAATGCCTTTTCATCTGGCGGTTCCAGTGTATCAGGTGGGCGAATTCGCGGAGAATGACGATCGCGTTCAGGGGGGGGCGCAAGCGGGCCTGAATGATGCACCGCAGCGCGCGCTCGATTCGCCCAAACGCGATGCCTCGCGCTACACTCCATGTTTCGCATGCAAGCGCGTGGACGCGCGCTGTCGCCGGACGTGTTCGTGGACGGCATGCTGATCGAGGATTTGTCCAAAAAAATAGTTAGAAGGGTTGCCCAAGCATCCGCTTTCGACGGATCGGGCGATACGGAGGAGACAGCAGTGAAGCCGGATTTGAGGCCAGCGGGCTACGCATGAACCGAACACTGGTACTAAATGTGGTTGGCATGACGCCTGCCTTGCTGCCGCACGCGCCAAATCTTTCCAAGCTGGCGAAACAGGGCGGCATGCGGTCGCTGCGGACAACGACTCCGGCGGTGACAACGACAGCGCAATCCACTTTTGTAACTGGTGTTCCGCCGGGTGAGCATGGCATCGTGGGCAACGGCTGGTATTTTCGGGATCTCTCCGAGGTCTGGTTCTGGCGCCAGTCAAATCGTCTCGTTGGCGGCGAAAAACTCTGGGATGTCGCACGCCAGCGCGATGCGTCTTTTACGTGCGCCAAGATGTTCTGGTGGTACAACATGTATTCGACTGCGGATTTCGCGGTCACGCCGCGGCCAATGTACCCGGCCGACGGGCGCAAGCTGCCAGATATCTATACGTATCCACCCGAGTTGCGCGACGAGTTGCAGCAATCGCTTGGCCAGTTTCCGCTGTTCAACTTCTGGGGCCCAACCGCCAACATTGTTTCCTCGCGCTGGATTGCTCAGTCGACGTTGCAGGTGATGGAAAAGAACCATCCGACTTTGACGCTGGTTTACCTGCCGCACCTTGACTACCACCTGCAAAGCCTTGGCCCGAATCACCCCAGAATCGCCCGTGACGTTGCGCAAGTCGACGCCGTCTGTGGCGAGCTGATCGAGGCGGCGCAGCGCGTCGGGATGCATGTGGTTGCGCTGTCCGAGTACGGCGTCACTGAAGTGTCGAGGCCGATACACATCAATAGGGCTCTGCGTCGGGCCGGATGGTTGCGCGTGCGCAACGAGCTCGGGCGCGAACAGCTTGATGCCGGTGCATCGGATGCGTTCGCGGTCGCCGATCATCAGATCGCGCATGTTTATGTATCTCGACCGGAACTGGTTGAAGACGTAGCTGACCTGCTGCGTTCGCTGCCAGGCGTTGAGCGCGTTCTCGACGAGGCAGGTAAGCGCGCGGCCGGGCTGGACCATTCGCGCTCAGGCGAACTGGTAGCCATCGCAAGCGCCGACAGCTGGTTCACGTATTACCATTTTCTCGATGATGCGCGTGCACCGGACTATGCGCGCACGGTGGATATTCATCGTAAACCGGGCTATGACCCGGTTGAGTTGTTTCTCGATCCCGCGCAGCCACTGGTCAAGGCGCGCATTGTCTGGAAACTGATTCAGAAAAAACTCGGGTTTCGGTATCTCATGGATGTGATCCCGCTTGATGCGACGCTCGTCAAAGGATCGCATGGTCGTCCGACTGACAATGAAGCAGATGGGCCACTTTTTATTTCGTCCGCGCCGGATTTGCTGGATGAAGGCCCGGTGGCGGCCACAGACGTAAAGCGACTCCTGCTCGATCACGTGTTTTCCGCTAGCTCAACTCTGAGGTCAGTGGCATGAACCCTGAACTTTTGCTCAAACAGTGGCTGGACGACAGGTTGCCGGTCGATGCGCAATCCTGGCTGGGCGAAGCCGCGCAAAAGCTGGGTGATGGCAGCGATGCAGATCTGTATCGATCCATCAGTCTGGTCACTCGCAAGATCGGCAAGGCCGATCTCGCACTGACTCCGGGAGAGTTGGAACAGGCTGCTGCGGCCCGCGCAGGCTGGGACCCGTCGGACTGGAGCCTGGATCAGGCCGCGCGCATTTATCTGTTGCTGGTGTCGGCCTCGGATGGCGCGATTTTTCTGCGCCGCCTGGACCAGCTTTGCAACACCGCAGATGTCGGCGAACTGGTGGCGTTCTACCGGGGTCTGCCGCTGTATCCGGATCAGCCACGTTACGTGTTGCGGGCCGCGGAAGGCATACGCACCAACATGAAGGCGGTGTTCGAGGCCGTGGCACACCGCAATCCGTACCCTTCAGAGCAATTGCCTGAGCCGGCCTGGAACCAGATGGTGCTCAAGACCTTGTTCATTGACAGCAATCTGCATTCGATCGCAGGACTGGACCGGCGTGCAAATCCAACGCTGGCGCGCATGTTGTGCGATTATGCTCATGAGCGCTGGGCGGCAGGGCGCCCGGTCAGTCCCGAGCTGTGGCGCTGTGTCGGACCGCATGCCAGTGGCGAAATGCTGCATGACCTGGCGCGTGTGCTGGAGAAAGGTACGGATTCCGAACGCGAAGCCGCGGCGCTGGCATCGGCGAGTTCGCCCGACCCCGCTGCGGCGGAACTATTGAAGGCGTATCCTGAGTTGTCGGATGCCGTAAAGCAAAACAAAGTGAGCTGGCAGACGCTCGCCAGCTCGGACTGACCAGATTGGATTATAGGGAGAGGAAGCATGAGATTTATCGACCCCCACATTCACATGAGCGCACGCACTACCGACGACTATGAGCGCATGGCCGCTGCCGGTATCGTAGCGCTGATCGAACCGGCATTCTGGCTCGGGCAGCCGCGTACCCAGGTCGGCAGCTACATTGACTACATGTCGAGCCTGGTCGGTTGGGAACGTTTCCGTGCCGCGCAGTTCGGCATTCACCACTACTGCACAATCGGATTGAACAGCAAGGAAGCCAACAATGAGGCGCTGGCAGAACAGGTGATGGAATTGCTGCCGCGTTATCTGGTGAAGGAGGGCGTGGTGGCCGTCGGTGAAATTGGCTACGACGACCAGACGCCAGCCGAAGACAAATGTTACCGCGCCCAACTCGCGCTCGCCCTGGAATTTGACATGCTGGTGCAGGTGCATACACCGCACCGCGACAAGAAGAGCGGAACAATCCGCAGCATGGATGTCGCGGTGGAGATGGGTGTCAAACCGGAACATGTGGTGATCGACCACAACAACGAGGAGACGGTCGAGGATGTTCTCGATCGTGGCTTCTGGGCGGCGTTCACCATTTATCCGAACACCAAGATGGGCAACGAGCGCATGGTGGAAGTCGCGCGCAAGTATGGCTCCGATCGAATTTTTATCGATTCGAGCGCGGATTGGGGCGTATCGGATCCGCTGGCGGTGCCAAAGACTGCGCGGTTGATGCTTGAGCGCGGTATTGCAGAAAAGGATGTCGAGGCGCTTTGCTATGGCAATGCGCTCAAGGCGTTTGGTCAGAGTGGCCAGATAGACGAAGCGCACTGGCTCAATCCAGAACCGATTGACCAACGCGTGCTGTTCGAAGGCAATTCCGTATTGCGCGGGCAAACGCCGCGTGTTGAAGAAGCGGCTGTCGCCGAGCGCATTGATTCGGCGGTATTCAAATAGGCCTGATGCGGTCCCGGGGGGCGGGAAGAGTCCAATGAGCGTCGAACTGATCAAGCCGGTCGCAGATTCCGGCATGGAAGCGGTGTACCACCAGGAGTTTTCGGTGAGTTATGACTATCCAGTCCATTTCACCGAGCATTTGTTCGCGCGCGACAATCCGGTGTTCGTGCAGTCAATCGTGCGCCGTGAACCGGCCAAGCGTCATCGCGTCGTCGTTTTCCTGGACGCCAATGTCGCGGCGAGTTGGCCGACGCTGGTGCATGATATTGCCGCCTATGCGCAAGTGCATGCAGAGTCGCTGGAACTGGTCGGACCCCCGGAAGTGGTGGCGGGCGGCGAGACGGTGAAAAACGACCCTGCGTTGGTAACCGGCCTGCAGCGCCGTCTGGTTGATCTCAGCATTGATCGCCACGCGTTCGTGGTTGGAATCGGTGGCGGGGCCTTTCTGGATATGATCGGCTTTGTTGCCTCTACCACTCATCGCGGCATCCGTCACATTCGCGTACCGACCACGGTGCTCGCCCAGAACGACTCCGGCGTTGGCGTCAAGAACGGCATCAATGCATTTGGAATGAAGAACCTGCTCGGCTGTTTTGCACCGCCGTTTGCCGTGTTGAACGATGCCGACTTTCTGCGCACGCTGCATCCGCGTGACAAGATCGCCGGCATTGCCGAGGCGGTCAAGGTGGCGCTGATTCGCGACGCGTTGTTCTTCGAATGGCTTGATGAACATGCACAAGCGTTGCGCGACTGCGAGCCGCAGGCGATGGCCCGTATGATCCGGCGCTGCGCGGAATTGCACATGCGCCAGATCGCGCACGGCGGCGATCCGTTCGAAAGCGGCAGCGCACGGCCGCTCGATTATGGCCACTGGTCGGCCCACAAGCTCGAAGCGTTAACCGCCCACGAGTTGCGCCACGGCGAGGCGGTGGCGATCGGCCTGGCACTCGATACACGCTACTCGGTGCAGATTGGCATGCTTGCAGCCGGCGGCGAAGACCGCGTTTACCAGTTGCTCAAGCGCCTTGGCTTTTATTTGTGGCATCCGGCGATGGAGACCCGAGATGAACAAGGCCGTCTGGTTATCATGCGCGGCATTGAGGAATTTCGCGAACATCTCGGCGGGGAATTGACCATCACGCTGTTGCGCGACCTTGGCCAGGGCGAGGAGGTGCATGCCATGGACAACGATGAAATCCTGCATGCCATTACGTGGCTGCGCCGGAAAGAGACCGGGCAGTGAAAATTGGTGCGGACGGGGCGCATCTGACCTACTGCAGCAATATCCACCCTGGAGAATCGTGGGCCGAGGTCCGCGCGAACATCGAAGGTTTTTTCCCCGCGGTGCGCGATCGCGTAGCGCCGGACGCGTTGTTCGGGGTCGGACTGCGCCTGTCGGCCCGCGCAGCGCACGAACTGGGCAGCGGCGGCGCACTTGCCGAGTTCCGGGAATTCCTGGATCGCAACAAGCTTTACGTTTTCACCATCAACGGGTTTCCTTACGGACCCTTCCACGGCACGCGGGTCAAGGAGGAGGTCTATCTTCCCGACTGGCGGGACGATGAGCGCTTGCGTTACACCGATGAACTGGCGGATTTACTTGTGCAATTGTTGCCCGAGGGTCTGGAAGGCAGTATCAGCACCGTGCCCGGCGCGTTCAAGCCGGCGATGCACGGTGAGACGGATGTCGAAAAAATTGCGGACAACATGCTGCGGCATGTCGCAAAGCTGGTGGAAATCCGGCGTAGCAGCGGCCAGCGTATCGCGCTGGCGATCGAGCCGGAGCCGTATTGCTTTCTGGAGACAATCGACGAAAGTGTGCGCTTTTTCCGGGAGTATCTTTTCAGTGCGGGCGCCGTGCGCCGGCTGAGCGAGCTCACCGGACTCGATCAAGAGGCAGCGGCGGCGGCACTGCACGAGCACATCGGCCTGTGCCTGGATTTGTGTCACGCAGCGGTCGAATTCGAAGACGCGGTGGCGTGTATTCGCGATCTGCAAGACGCTGGTATCCGTGTGACCAAACTGCAGATCAGTGCCGGGCTGCGCCTGCCGGAACTGACGCCCGAAGCAGTGACGGCACTGAAGCAGTTCGATGATCCGGTCTATTTGCATCAGGTCGTGGAACAGGGGCCAGGTGGAATGAAGCGCTATACAGACCTGCCGGACGCGCTGGCGACTGCAACGGGCAAGGCGGACGGACGGGAATGGCGCGTGCACTGTCATGTGCCGATTTTCATGGACGACCTCGGTGCATTCTCATCGACGCGATCTTTCATCAGTGAAGTGCTCGATATCCACAAGCGCGATTCCGTGTCTGCACACCTGGAAGTCGAAACCTATACCTGGAATGCCTTGCCTGAACATCTGCGTGCCGGCGGCATGGAGCTGGCGATTGCGCGCGAGCTGAACTGGGTGATGGAAGCGCTGGCCACATGAAACCGGCCGTATGAACCTGACAACTGCGCTGCAACTCGGGCGCGTGTCCAATCTACCGACGGTCTGGTCGAATGTGCTTGCCGGCGCAGGATTGGCAGGAGCCGCAACGGTGGATCTGCGTCTGTTGCTCCTGATTATCTCGATGTCTTTGTTTTATACCGGTGGCATGTTTCTGAACGACGCCTTCGATCATGGCTTTGATGCGAAAGTGCGGCCGGAACGCCCGATTCCGTCGGGGCAGGTGAGCGTGGCGCAAGTCCATGTATTTGGTTTCGGCATGATGGCGATCGGGCTTGTCCTGCTTGCCTGGGTTGGATATGGCTATGAACCGCTGACGCAATGGCGACCGGTGGTTGCTGGCCTTGCCCTTGCAGCTGCGATTGTGTTCTACAACTGGCACCACAAGAACAATCCGTTGAGCCCGCTGGTCATGGGCATATGCCGGATGCTGGTTTATCTGACTGCCGCATTGGCCGTGTCCACCGTGGTTCCACCGCAAGTCATGGTCGCCGCTGTGGTCCTCCTCTGCTACCTGATCGGGTTGACGTATGCGGCAAAGAAAGAGCACCTCAGAAGCCTGGAAAATATCTGGCCTCTCGCTTTTCTTGCAGTGCCGCTAATTTACGGGATTTATCTTGCACTGACGGTACCGATGGTAGTGTTGCCTCTCGTCGCGCTCGCCGCGTGGACGCTTTACGCACTGTCGCTATTGCGCCGCCGCAAGCCTGGTGACGTGCCGCGCGCGGTCGTGAGCCTGATCGCGGGAATTTCCCTGCTGGACGCGATGCTGCTTGTTGGCACCGGTGCAGTGATGTTGGCGTGGTTTGCGATCGCCGCGTTTGGTGCAACGCTGGTAATGCAGCGGTGGGTGTCTGGTACCTGAGCGGAGGGTAAAAGTGCGTTGTCAGCTTCAGGTCGACGGGCTCGGGCGGAGCCTGAAGCGAACCAGGGGGATCCGTGCCCAGACTCTGAATTGTGTGTCTCTGGACCTTGCTCCTCAATGCATGGGCGATGGGGCAGTATCGATTGCAGTTCGTGGTCGCCTCAACACGTTCCTCGACCGCATGGTTGAATAGCACGGCGGCACATTTGCCATGATCTTCCAGGCAAAAAAATCCCGGCGACCACAGCCGCCGGGATTGAACCAACAAAACTTGATTGACTTATTCCTTCGTGATCTTCCAGACGACTGCTGATTTTGGCGTCGTGTAGAACGGCGACCCCATCTGGTAGTTCACGTACAACTCGCCGTAGTCAGCTACGTACATGGTCTTTCCGTCCATGCTGAACTCGACGTCGTTGGTGCGTTCAAACCCGCCACGGTTTTTCTTCTTCTGGTAGGCGTTCGGACCCGGTTCGAGGTTCTCAGCAAAAATCGACCATTTGACGCCAGTCGGATTGAGGAACTCGACCTTCACGATTGCCGGCCACATCGGTCGCAGACTTTCCGGACCATTGTCGATGATGCCGAACACGGCAGTGTAAAGCGTGTCGGGCGGTGCACCGAATGCTTTCGGCGCCCATGCCAGGCCGTCCATCGGGTTGTTGGTGTCCCATTCCAGGACCGGGTTGATGTACCCGTTTGGATTGGGATTGGCAACGATCAGCGGCGTGCCCCGAACTCCGATCGAATGGTCGATGAAGCGATAAGGCGGCAGCTTCGGAATGAACGGCTTGTTTCCGATATTCAGCTGCGGATTCGGCCGCGTCGGATCGTACTTGTTGCCGCGATACACACTGGGTCCGTAGCGTTTGATGTCGACAAAGTTGTCGCCATCCTTGTCAGGCCAACCGGCGTCCTGACCTTTCTCGGTGAAAATGAAGAGTCTCTCTGCGGAATTGGCGACGCGGCGATTGCCTTTGTCGTTATGTCCATTGTCGCTGACGGCAAGGGCTTTTTCAAAGCGCGAGCCCTTTGGACCGAACGCAACGCCGGACGAGTTACGCAATCCCATCGCATACACTTCCCAGTCGTCGGTGGTGTAGTTGCTGTTTGACTTCAACCTCGCACGGTGAACTGCGCCACCACAGGGTTTTTGCGCCGGGATTACCTGACCTGGCTTGGAAGGCGTGCCTTTGGGCAGGTGCGAGCCAGTCATATTGCCCTGGCTGTCACGGATATTGAGCCCGGTCAGAACGAGATCGCGGCATGGCGCGTCACGCGGCAACGCCGGCATTCCCGGTGGTGTACGTTTTTCCCAGTAGGGATCGATTGCATCCGTCCAACCATGGATGTCAGGATCGGAAAAGCCGGAGTTCGATGGCGCGCCTACGGCGTAATACAGCCAACCGTCGCGGCAGGTAATGCCACCCAGCGCGTGGTCGCCAATCGGTACCTCATTCATGATCAGCTTTGGTGTGCCGTTTACGCCATTGATTTCCCAGATGCCGTAGCTGTAGTCCCCGACATAGGTGCGGCCGTTTTCTGGGCAATAGGCGATTTCGTTCAGCGCAAAGGACTTGAATATACCCAGCCCAACGTTATCGCGGATCAATTTGCCGGATTTGTTGAAGATCTTGACGTGGGGTTTGTCGATGCCTTTTGGGGGAAAGCCAAAGGTATTGCCCGAAATAGCAACCCAAACGTTGTCACGTCTGTCGACGGTAACGGATGTAATTGTATCGAGGCCAGCAGCGAACACGCTGACTTTGTAACCTGCCTCAACCTTGATCTTGCTCGGGTCCGGTGTGACCGGCGTGCGTTTGGACCAAGTCCCTGCCGGTCCACCAGGCTCTGCCACCGCGCTGGTTTGCGCGAACGCGGGTACCGAAAGAGTCCCCAGCGCGAACGCGCCTATCAATGCACATACAGACTTCTTCATTTTCGTCTCCTCCACTGATGATTTACTTTCATCAAACTACTGTTTCTACTTGTCGTTTCTACTTGTCGTTTCTACTTGTCGTTTCTACTTGTCGTTTCTACTTATTGTGCTTCTACCAACCGTGTTGCAACTTACCGTGATTGATTCAAATCAATTAAATACAAATAACAGAAGCGTCGCTATTCTTCGCGAAAATGGCCGATGTGCTGACTCACTGGGGTCGGTCAAATTCAGAACGTCCGGATGTATGCCACGATGCTTCGGATTTGCTCATCGCTTAGTCGTTTCTCCCAGGCAGGCATGGTCGCAATCTTTCCCATATATTCGCCGCCTTTCTTGATGATCATAACGAGGTAGTCGTCGGTCACTTGCGCCATATATTCCGTGTCAGCCAGGGTCCCGACGTGGGGACTGAAGCCGCCGCGGTGTCCTTCCCCGCCGTCTCCCCAGAACCCATGACATCCGGCGCACATCTGGTCGTAGATTTCTACCGGATCAGTGGGGATGTTCTGTGCCGCGATCGTCATCGGCATCAATGACAGCAGCATCGCAATTATTGTTATTGAACTCTTCATGAGCGGATTCGGGATATTGACAGTATTCTGAAAAAAAACACGTTAGCACCAACCGGGCATGGTCTCAAGTACGAACTGAAGAGAGCAGGTCGTCACGATACGTAACAAGTGCAATTCAACTGAATTGGGTGTCGACTGATATACCAATTGGCTTTGTCTGCTAATCGTTGATCTCGTGGCGCCGCACAAAATGCTTTTACGCTGTTGCTTTGGCAGCGCAATGGGCGGCGCAAACCATCCCAGTGAGAATGGTGAACTTCCACTTGGGCCGCCTACTTCCATTGCGAGGCCGTTGCTCGAGAAACCGGGATCGCAGGTATTCGACTACTGCATCAACGCGGGCATTGCCTGCCGATCTTGTTAAAACCGGTCATATTTGCGTTGGTCGGCAGGTGAATGTGGCAGTGCGACATATTCAGCATGTGCCACTAATGGCTGCGCGGATTTGGCAAAATCAGATTCTCGCAGCGGTTTTCAGTCAGGACGATGCCATCCGCGTTTCGACAAGTCCCAGCGAATGCCGATCGAAAAAACGTCGGATCCGCGAGTCCCGTCGGCATTGAGGCTGTCGTCAATGCGAACGTTGACGAAAATCATGCGCCGAAAATCGTCGAAGCTGTAGCGCAATCCGGCCACCATATACCGGACTCGGTAGTTGCGTGCCAGCACCTCATTGTCGTCCGGTTCGAGGACGTTGTAGCCGCCGACGAACCAGACCGGACCGGCAACACGATACTGTGCGTAAAGTTCGCTACCCCAACCGTCGAAGTAAATGCCGTCGTCAGTGGTCTCGTGGTTCTGGAGTCTGGATACCAGGAAACCCGCGTACCAGCGGTCACCAAACGAGCGTATTCCCACCAACCCGGCCTGTGCATTGCCGGACAGGCCGACCTTTCGCAGCGAAGGGCTCTCATCAATGTCGATTTGTGCGTAGTTGTATGCGAGACCGAGTGTGGAATTATTCTGTGTCGCCAAAATGGCGCTCAGACCAAAAGCAGTGCCGTAGTCGACACCATTGCCAAATGGAATTGCGTTGCCGCGCTGAACCTGAGCATTTAGTTTAAAAGGCTTGAACCAGCGGTCCGGCAGGAAATTGATGGAAATGTGCGTTTGAAGAGTCTTGTCGGCTCGCCCTGGCCCGGTCGGACCACCATCGGTTTGCGCATTGTATGTGCCACTTGCGCTGCCACCGGTTCCCATAAAACGGTCAGTGAAGTAGCTGACCTTGTAGTACGTCGACCAGTTCTTGCCGAGGACGTAGTTAACATGCGGTGTGTTTATGCCGGTATATAAGAGTCTCGTAAATACGGTCTCATTAAATTGCTCTCCGGTTTTTTCACCCGGGTTGGCAAGTTCATTAAGGCCGGTCAAAAAGTTGAATCCCGCCTCGTAGCGCGCATAGATGAACGAATCCTCGAGAACGCGCCATTCAATATTGGCGCCAATGCGGGAACTGCCATCTTGCCATTCGTCGATGTTGTCCTGGTGGCGGTAACGGATTCGAACACTGCCATAGATGTCAAATCCGGTTCCAGGATGTTCAGCCTTTTCGGGTATGTCCTTGCGCTCTACCTCGCGAATTTCGTCATCGGAGGCCATCGGATCTTCGTTCGCCCCCAGTTCCCGTTCCTCCGCTTTGCTTGCTTCAGCTTCCGGTTTTTCGTCGGGCTTCGTGTCCGCAGGTTGCGCGGCTACGGCACCTACGACCGGAGGCTTGTCGGCCGCATCCACCGCTTTATCCCGCGATTCTTCACTGGCTTGGGCAATCGCCGCAAATAGACCGAGTGCGAGCACGCATATTGATAGAGCGACTCGATTCCGCCTACCACGCACGGTCGTTCCTTTGTTTGCGACGGGCTGAACATGCCGTGCCGGCGTAGTTGGTTTCGCGGTATCGAAGCATGCCGAAGCGATTCCCGATCAGGTGCTCGCCTGCATATTTCGCGAAGGCGATTGCGTATTGCACGCATTTGCGAAACGAATCAACTTGATTGGAAGGCTTTTGGGCATTGTTGCACAGTGATCGGTTGTACCTATTCACTTTCAGGCGCATTTCACCTGAGAAGTGAATCCTTTGTGAAACATGCAGGTTCAGTGACTTTTCGCGGGAGTGCAGCTTCACCTCGAGATCGATTTCGGTTCTGCCCGATCTGGAAACGGTTCCGTGTTACTTCAAAGTTGTCTGAAACGCTCTCGCAAAATCTTTCTTTGGAATATTCCTTGGCCCTGCTCGTTCCCGCACCCGCCATGCTTGAGCCGTCAGTCGAATGCCTCCACCCGTGCGCCGCTGAAAGCCCACGGTCATGAAGTGTTCTCGCGTGCGGGTTTTGGGATACGCGGAAAACAACCAGCCTTTCTTTGTTGTAACTTCGAACTTATTCGAATAGGTAACAGGCGCGGCTCGCCAATCATCCGGCCTGGTGCTCGCGTCGGGAAATCGCGTGGGTTTGTGTTTCGGTTTGGCCGTGGCAATACCATTGAGATAAGTCAGGTTTGATAAAGGTGAGGATATGACCTCTATCAGGCGAGCGCCGTTGTTGCCCAAACGACACGTGGCGATTCGCCCGAAGTGCACATCCCCGGTCAGCAGCACGATGTCATGACCACTGTGAGCAAGTGCCTCGATAAGTCGCTTGTACTGATTCTGAAAACTCAACAGGTTTCGCTCGGTCTTGTTCTTCTCCACGATAAGCGGCTGAGGTGCTATGAGTATCCCGGGCGATTGCAAACTGCACGCCCATCTAACGATCTTCTGAAACTCGGCTTCAGGCAAGAATCCCCGGGCCGATCTGGATGAACGCAGGTCGGCCAAGCAAATCGCCAAGTCCTTGCCAATCGAGAACGTCTCTACGCTTGGGCATCGTTGCACATTCTTTACGGCGTCGGCTGCTGCGCGCTTCCATGTGTTCCGAACATTCTTAAGTTTGAGTGCAAGTAATTGCGGAATTAGCGAATCAAAGAAAGGGTAGTCATTCCAGTATTCGTGGTCGTCGGGGAGCATCCAGGTTCCCCCCCGGTTCAGAATTCCGCCAAGTGCTTGCCAATGGCGTGCGTAGTCGTCACCCACCCGTTGGCGAATTTCGTTGGCATCGGTTGATAGTGAATCGAATCCGATATCCAGATAGACCTGATCGCCCGTGAGGAATGTAATGTCCGGGCGGTAGTTGTCAGGGCCACGCTCGTATAGTGCCTGATAAGCACTCGCGGCCTGGCCGCCATCGCGATGGTCATAGAAGCAACTGCCAATTCCAATGGTAAATGGCGTTTGATTTTCGGTCGGAATACGAACGGGAAGCGTGTCGAACTGACCAGAACGCAGGTTCTGCCATTCGGCAGGTCTAATATTGTTTAGCGGTTCTACGTGGCGATGAAACTCGACCCTGTAATGCGTATTCGGTTTTAGCCGCCGGAATTTCACCAGCGCAAAGAAGCGTTGTTTGGTACTACTAAAAGGACGCTTCCAATCGGATTTGGCAATTTTGCTCGTGCGAACACTGCCGTCTGGCGCCTTGAGTCTGACTCTTGCGTTCAGTGGCATCACGAGCGTCGGGAAAAGGGCGCCTACCCACACCTCGACACTCGTCTCCGTAACCCTGTGAATCGCCAACGCCCATTTACTGGTGTCTGTTGTATGCTCGTTCACGAATTGCCTCCTTTGATGCGCAGTTACCCGGTACGCGTTAGTGTAGTGCTTCATTAATCACGGCGCATGTCTTCAGTCAATCGAACGCCTGTTCGATAGTGCCGGGTGGTCAAAATAGTGGCCGAGCAATCAAATGAATGCCGGCCCTGAAAGACATCGCGCCGCAGTGCAGCTTGCCCGAGAACGGGAGTTAGCCTGCATGTTTCACGAAGGCGGTAGCGTATCCCACGAATTTGCGAAACGAATCAACTTGATTGGACGGTTTTTGGGCATCGTCACGCTGGAACAATTTGTACCTATTCACTTTCAGGAAAAATGTGCCGTCACAGCTTGAATGATCGGCCTTGAGCAATAGTCTGGCTATTGCCCTTCGGCCGATCGTCCAACCTGTTTAGCCACTTTTCCCCTGAGAAGCGAATCCTTCGTGAAATATGCAGGCTAGACCGATCCAACCGAGAGGCGGTTAGAATGGCAGCCTACAGGCTTCGTAGATCGGCAAGGCTGCCTACAGAGGACCTCGCACTGTTTGCCCGTTTCTCAGGTGCTGCGGAATTCGCAGGTTTGGGCAGCGATGGCGTGCTGAAGATAAACCTACCAAATTGAAACCTAACGTGGCAATCCCCTCAAAGGCCGCAGTAATTTACTACATTTGCCTTCCTCTGATCTATGCGGTCTCGTTGCTTCCGTTTCGATTATTGTATTTGCTGTCTGATTTTGGCTATCTGGTTATTTACAAGCTGGTGAGATACAGAAGGCGGGCTGTACGTGAGAATCTGGAAAACGCATTTCCGGAAAAGTCCGCGGCCGAAATCAACAATATCGAAATCGAGTTCTACCGCTATTTCTGCGACCTGATTCTGGAGACCATAAAAACCCTGACGATCAAGCCGAAAGCTCTCGAAAAGCACGTCAAATTTGCCGACACGACCGTTTTCGAGAACCTCTACAAACAGGGGCAAAGCGTGATCATTGTGATGGGACATTTGGGCAATTGGGAGCTGGGCGGCGCGCGATTCAGTTTGTACCCTTACCACCAGCTCTTTGTTATTTACCATCGCCTGTCAAATGAGTATCTTGACCGACTGGTATATTACATGCGTACCCGCCTGGGAAATAAGCTGTACGTCATGAAAGACACTTATCGGGGCATGATTCTCAACAGGAATGAAATTACGGCAACCGCATTCATTGCTGATCAGACGCCTTTGCCCAAGGGCGCCTACTGGACAACCTTCCTGAATCAGGACACGCCCATTTTTGTTGGCACGGCGAAGATCGCGAAAAAGCTGAACTACCCGATTATCTATGTGTCTATAAAACGTCCGAAGCGGGGCTGCTATGAGATAAGCAGTGAACTGCTGATAGAAACTCCCCACGCCTTCACAGAGAATGAGATCTCAGAGTGCCATACACGCAGACTGGAGCGTGACATTCGGGAGAATCCGCACATTTGGTTGTGGACTCATCGGCGATGGAAACACAAGAAATGGAATGAGGAACTGAATGATTAGGGTATTATTTCTACATGCTTGAAGGCAAAGAACTGATCCTGGCAACCAGGAAATATGCTCACGAAGATCGAGCGAAAAGCTGGTTTACGCTGCTGAGTACAACCGTTCTTCTCGTCGCGTCCTATGCGGGCGCGATCGTGAATATCCATATTGTTCCCCAGATTGCATGCTCGCTCCTTGCGGGATTCATATCGGTGCGGATGTTCATCATCTATCACGACTACATGCATAGAGCAATTTTGCAGCGTAGCGTGATCGCCAAAGCGATTTTCACACTTTACGGCATGTTCATTCTTGCGCCAGCCAGTATTTGGAAACGCTCGCACGATTACCATCACGCGCACAATTCCAAGTTGTATACATCCAGCATTGGTTCTTTCCCCCTGGTGACCAAGCGCAATTTTCTGGCGGCAAGCAAGTCAGATCGATTTATTTACCTTTTCATCAGACACCCGCTCACCATAGCCTGCGGCTATGTTTTTGTTTTCCTATGGGGCATGTGCCTGAGAACGCTCTTTAAAAGAGCCGATAAAGGCTTCGAAGGCCTGACTGCCGTGGTCTTTCACTTTTCAATCGGGATCGGCATTTATCTTCTGTTTGGAATGCAAAGTTTTCTACTGGGTTTTTTGCTACCGGCCTTGTTGAGTAGTGCTTTTGGGGCCTATCTGTTTTACGCTCAGCACAACTTTCCGTCAGCGATGCAACGTGGCAAGGAAGACTGGAACTACGTCTATGCCGCACTCCATTCCTCGAGCTACATCAGGATGAACAAGCTGATGCACTGGTTTACCGGCAACATTGGTTACCATCATATCCACCATATCAATCCCCGAGTTCCTTTTTACCGCCTTCCGATGGTGTTTAACGAAATGGAAGAGTTTAGGCATCCCGGCACGACATCACTGCTGCCTTGGGACATTTACCGTTGTTTGCGGGTCAAAGCGTGGGACTCTGACGAGAAGAGAATGGTTGGTTTGAAAGAGATTTACGCGCCAGCACAATAGATGCTGTGCCTCCTTCCTTGAGCGCTTGCGTTTCTCCAGGTCTGATTGCGCGCAAAAACGGTGCGACATCACCGTCGCGTTGCCGACTGATATGATCGATCTGACAGCTTGCAGGAAGGAAACGGCATGATTCGACAGACGTTGATTTTGGTTTCGATTGTTGCTGCTTTAGGCGTCTTCCCGGTGCCGGCCGTTCCCGCGACGATTCCGGAGGCAGACCCGGAGAAGGGGCTGGTTGTGTTTTATCGCCCCAAGAAATTCTCGGCAAGTGCAATCCGTTTCAATGTCAACCACTCCGAGGGTTCGTTGGGAATCCTCAATAACGGCACTTTGCTCTATCGCTATTTCCAGCCTGGACAACATCAGTTCTGGTCGCAGGTTATCTCGCAGGACTCGATCATGATCAATGTGGAGGCCGGCAAGGTTTATTTTGTCAAAGGCGAAGCGAAGATGGGCGTAGTGGCGGGTCGGCCCAAGTTCATGCAAGTGGATGATGCCACCGGCAGGGCGGAAGTCGCCAAACTCTAAACGTTTTCCGGTTGGCGGCACTCACCCCGGTTACCGCGATTCAGCGCCGCCGCAATTTTAGTGCAGACGCCCGGCGACACAAACCATTGCTCATGGCAAGGCGACACCTGGTGGCGATGTCGCCCAGTCATAGCCGTGACGTGATAATTCGTATCCGAGATCGAATAATGCGCGCATGTACTCCGGGTCGAAGGCCTGGTTCGGTTCGAGATGGAAATCGACGGGGATATAGGCCAGTCTGAACGGTATCTGATCGCGCTTTGCGCCCAGATAGATGCGGTACAAATCGCCCATACCCTGAGTGCGAATCAATGTCGATATTGAGGCAACCGCCACCGGTCTCAACCTTGGTACTACTTCAGACCAGTGGGGGGCAAGGATGCTGTTGCGAAGTACATAGATTATCTGCCCGCCTGAAAGGGTCAAACTATTGGCGGCGTCCCGCAAATCTACTTGCGCCGGGTACAAGAACACCTGACTGCTGACGCCGCCGTCCACATGGAGTTCGTCATATTCCTGCTCGCCTACCTGCACCGTTATGCGCACCGGTGGGAACAATCCCGGGATCGAAGCTGAGGCCAGCATGACATCTCTGATCAGTTGCGCGGATTCGTCCGTGCCTGCCGTGGCGATGGCGCCAATGTTCCAGATCACCGGCCGCTTGGCATCAAGATTGGTCGTGCCAATGAGCAGGCGACGCCCCCGGGCATGCTCTTGCGCAATTTTCTCCAACATCTCTTCATTAACGTGTTTTACCAGCAACTTGCGCATGGGTGACGTGTCGGCTAACGCGTCACTGGTTAGACCGGCTATCAGCGAACGTTTTTTGATCAGGTCCGATGTGGACATCGTCGTGTACAGGAGCTCAAGTTCATCATCGTAGTCGCTGCCGAGAAATGCGAACGGCGCGATTAACGCGCCGGTACTGATGCCGGTGACGATCGACATTTCCGGACGCTCGCCGGATTCGGTCCAACCTTTCAACAATCCGGCCCCGAATGCACCATTCGCGCCTCCGCCGGAAATCGAAAGGTAATAGCGCTCTCGGGTGTAAACGTCGTCTTCACCGCTGGCATCCATTTGATTCCTGAGTATCTCGATTCGCCGTTCGACATTTGTTGGCAATGAATCGCCCCACATGCGTGCCACGGATCCGCCCGGAATAGTCGCCTGATCAATTCTTTCTTCCGGCACAGCGTTGCGTGGCGGGACCGATATACACGCTTGTAATGCCATCGTCAGGGCGACAAGAAAGCCAAGTGTGCGAGGTGAATTACTGCCAGTCATAAGCGCGACCATTTTCGTTAGCTCGAACCAAAAGATAGAGACAATCATTGTGAAAGGCTCGGCGCTCCCAAAATTTCCGGGTGGCACCGCATTCTCTGAAAACCTGGCTGTTAAAGCTCGTCAGCACCTGGCCCGGCCTAAAGCGGCATGCATTCTGTGCCATCGTGCATCATCGGATACGCTACCACAAGCTGCTGCTTGCCAGTCGCGGTAGTCCTATTTCACCTGCCTGTCAGCATCAGGATGTGCGAGACGCCAGTCTTCAGCCCTTTTTTTCGCGAGCGCAATCTCCTCGTCGGACATGCGTCGTGCAATGCCGTTGCGGTATCGTGCGCCGACCTCCATGCCATGTGCTGCGGCGATGTCAAACCACATATAGGCGATGACTTCATCGACCGTCAGACTGTTCCCGTCGTAATGCATTCGTCCAAGCAGAAACTGTGCTTCGACATCACCGGCTTCGGCTGCGCGCAGAAACCAGCTGACAGCCTCATCATAGTTCCGCGCACGATACGCGCCTACTCCTTTGTAAAATGCATTCTCGGAATCTGTTTCGGTATCTTGCGCAGCCACGCTAAAGCACAGCAGTAGAGCTGTTGTGAAGATCAGGATTCTGGTTCTCATATCCAGTGATCGCAGTTGGTGGTGGGGCAAGCTAACCCTGTTGCTTGTAAATGCGCTCCGCTATCGGATCGCGCGTGATCAACTCAGGCGAATTCTTCGGGTGCGACAAAAGGCTGCAGCGAACGTTCCAGGAATCGTGCCGCGTCAATGCACTGCAGGTCTCCATATTGCGGCCCGATGATTTGCACGCCTATCGGCAGCCGGTCTTCCGTAAACGCGACCGGGGCAACTGTCGATGGAAGATAAGCCATACCCGACAATCCGGCCCAGAATAACTGGGTTGTTGTCGGTTGTGTACTCCCATTGACCGGGATCATGCGTTGCCAGCGTTCGCCTTTTTGATTGTGTTTGAATGCCGCGCTCGCCGCCGTCGGGCAGAGCAACACATCCCAGTCGCGAAAGAACTCCATCCACTTTTGGCGAATCCATTCACGCTTCTCATGCCACACGTGCCAGTCGCGGAGAGACATGGTCGTCGCGCGGATCATCCACGCTTCGTACCGGTCGTCGTCCGCAGATACATGCGGGGCGCGTCGGCGCAAGGCAGCGAACTGCTTGTCACTGACTGCGCCGGAGGTCGCACCGCGAAGAAGATGAACATATGTGCGGTGCGCGTCGTGAAGATCGAAATCCGGGCGTGCCTTGTCCGAAACCTTCGCCCCGGCGTTTGCAAAACACTGAGCCGCGGCCAGAATGCCGGCCTGCACGGTATCGTCGACCTCTGCGGTTGGCGCCGAGGTGAGGACCGCGACGCGTAGTTTTCTGATGTCCGGTTTCGGTTTCGAAAGCGCGATTCTGATTCCGCGGGCAGTTGGTTCGTCAGGCTGACCGATAATCCTGAGCGCCAGTTCCAGATCATCGGCGCTACGCGCCAGCGGGCCGATGACAGCCATGTCTTTGGTCGACAGGTTCGGTGGCAGGTTATGACCGCGAATAGGACACAACTCGAAAGTCGGTTTGTGTCCGTATACGCCGCAGTAGTGAGCAGGACCGCGTATCGACGCGCCGATGTCGCTGCCCAGTTCCAGGCCGGTCAGTCCTGCTGCCAGCGCCGCTGCCGCGCCGCCGGATGAGCCTCCGGGCACTCGCGTGAGGTCCCATGGGTTGTTTGTCGTGCCATATACCGGATTGAACGTTTGCCAGTCAGACAGCCCGACGGGCACGTTTGTTTTGCCGAAAACGACCGCGCCTGCACCCATCATCCGATGCACGGCCAGCGCGTGCTGTTTTGCAATATTGGTCTTCAGTCCTGGGTGACCCCATGTCGTAGGCAAGCCCTCAACATCGAACGACTCTTTGACTGTCATGGGAACACCGTGCAGCGGTCCCCACCAGTCGCCTTTTGCCGCTGCGCGATCCGCCTTTTTTGCGCGCTGGCGTGCACGTTTGTCATCGAGGACGACAATCGCATTGATACGCGCATTCAATTGCGATACGCGCTCGAGATACATATCAAGCAGTTCGAGGCAACCGATTTTTCGGCGGCGAATCAATGAAGCGAGTTTTTTCGCCGAGGAAAACGGTATCGCGCTAGGCATGACGATTATCGCTGATTGCGTGGAATCAGTCTTAGTTTTGCGAATGCGCCTGGTCTCCGAGCAAAGCTTCCCGGAAACGATTCTTCAGATGAGCGCCATCGCGTGGCGGCAATACCAACGGCATTGGTTCGGCGGCGATCTTGATCTGTGCGAACAGCGGACCAATGCCTTCATGGATCGCTTTGCGTAGCGGAGCGATTCCCGTTTCTTCGGTTATGGTCGACGTGGCAACAAAGCCACACGCTTTCGCGGTTGCCGCCAGGTCAACGCCGAATGCCGTGTGCGTGCTTTGCATTCCGGTCTCGCCGTACACCTCGTTGTCGAGAACGACTACAGACAGATTCTTTGGTTGGCTGACACTGGCGGTCGCGAGCGAGCCTAAACCCATCAGCATTTCGCCGTCACCGGTCAATACCAATACTCTTTTTTCGGGTTGTGCCAGTGCGAGTCCCAGCCCGATCATGACCGCGCCGCCCATGCCACCCCACAATGGGAAGGTCAGCGGATGGTCGCCGGCAGCGGTGGCATCCCAGGCCGGCGCGCCGAGCCCGGCGACAACCAGCAAGTCTCCACGTTCGGCAAGCAGCGCTTTTACAACTTCGCGTCGCTGCAGTAATGCGGTACTTGTGGGTTCAACTGAGGCCATCGAGTTGCTCCGGGTGGTTGTGCTGCCAGGGTCGTGTCTCGAATACGTTGTTCAAAATGCCAGTCTCTTGAATCTCATTTCCGACTGTTATTTTCCGAATGTTTTTGCGCCGAGCAGGCGCTGGCCAATCAGCAGTGCAGCAGGCCGCAAGGTATTGAAGGCAATCCGCAGCGTTCCTTCGGCGAGCGGTGCAACTTCGCCAGCGTGGTCTGCGCGTGCGACCAGGGTACCCATTTGCTCCAGTACGGTTTGCGTAGCGCGTCCCATTGGAACTTGCCAGGGATTGAACTCCCCCCAATCCCCACGCATGGTGACGAACATTGGACAAGGCACCTGGCATACGGTCAGCATCGACAACATGTTGATGCAGTTGCCAACGCCGCTCGACTGCATCAGCAAAACGCTTTTGTCTCCGCCGAGCCAGGCACCGACTGCCAAAGCGACGCCTTCCTCTTCCGTGGTCAGACGCACCAGTTTAACTTCCGGGTCCGCCTCGCAAAGCCGGATCAGCGTGGCATGACCCGCATCGGGAACCATGCAAACTTGACGTACTTGTTGCTGCTTGAGTGTCTGGTAGAGCTGCTGGCTCCAGTCAGAAGGCGCTGTGTCCATTGTCTTTATCGTTGTATTTCGGTATCACCGCCGAAGCTGAAGGGAATTGAAAGCGGTCCAAATCGTGTGCCCAGATCAAGTATTCCTGCGATGCCATAGTCGGCCTCGCTGCCACCCAGCATGTCGAATATACCAGTTATACCTACACCGAAAGCGCGCGGCGAGAATGAGATTGGTATTTCCACGATCGCTGATTGCCCGGCGGCCAGCGAGTAGGCGCGGCGCGTGCCCGCGTTCGCCACCGTCTCGTTACCCAGTTCAAGATCGAACTGGAGCTTTGCGAGTTCGATCTTGAACTGGTTGGTATTCGTCACCCGCAGATTTGCCGTCGCGCTCACTTCTTCCCACGTCATTACGCCAACATCGAAAGAATCAATGCTGATATCCGGAACCGCCGGGATCGGAATTTCGCCTTCGTGTTTTAAGGGCATGTTAATCGCGCCGATAAACGGGGCATCAACTGCGATATTGATCTCGGCGTGATAGGGCAGAATCGAACCGGGACGCACGTTCGACAGCGTCTGGATGGCAGCGGCAAAATCGAGGCTGGTGGGAACTTGTATCACCGTTGAGCCGTGCGCGGGCACGTCTTCCAAAGTTTCAATGCCACCGTGCAGCAGTTGCAACTCGCCGCTGCCAACTGCGTAGTTCAGATCAACGATCGGTAGCTCGACGCCATATGGGTTGGTGATTTCGATATCGAAGACCAGGTCCATGCCGTTGAGATTGAGGTTGCGCACGTCTGCGCCAATGACTCTGGCGGCGGGCTGAGGTGCCGTCTTGAGCGCATCGTCGAGCGACTTGCAGCCGCCAGCAAATGCTGCCAGGAATATGAAGGTGGTAGTGATTGCAAAGCGAGAAGGTTGCATCGCGCGGTTTCCGATTCTGATGCCCGCGATCATAGCGCGGCAATGCGATGTCTGCGTGTGCGCGGTAATTGCGAGCGGTGTGACAGTCCCTGGCGAATTTGCAATTCGACGCAGGCCGTAAATCAGGCCATTCCACGCAAGTGCGATACCAGTTCGTCGGGAACGTCCAGTTCGAATGCAAGAATGCGCGCCGACAGGGATTTGCCGTAGTTGTCGAGGCACAAGCTGCGCGATACGCCACCACCCAGTGCTCCTTCGGCAACGAAGTTGAGCGCGTGCAGTCCATCCACCGGGTAGCGCGTCACCGGGCCGGTGACCACGCCTGCATAGAAATCCCTGAAACGCGCTTCCGTGAGCTGATCCTTGATGCAGCTGTAAAGCTCCGGTGCGTACGCAATGACCGAAATATTGGAGGTATTGCCTTTGTCACCTGAACGGCAGTGGGCGGCGTGTTGGAGCATGACTTTCATGCGCTCCCCCATTTTTGCCGCCGTGTGTTCCGTAGTGCGTTCTGCAGTGTGGAGCATTGTGGCCGGGTTTGCGAGTTCATCAAGTTCAGCTCTCGTAGAAGTTGATACTGGGTACGACTTTTTCACGTGCCACAAGTGACGACCACACGCCGATAATCTCACGCGTTCGATCCTGGTGCGGGACTCTTTTTCCGGTCATTCCCACGCCGGACACCGCCATGCCATCGACTTCGCGCCCGACCTTGTTCGCTTCCTCTCGCGTTTTCGTTTTAGCCGCTACGCGCACGGCCACTTCGTAAGGCTCGGCGGAGGCGGGTGGCGTCATTTCGCCGTGAATGGCGTTCACCCCGAGAAAGTCGATGCGCAGTTCTTCTGCGTCAAGTTTGACGATCTTGAAGCGCTCTTCGAGAATCTGTTTCGCAAGCTGCGCGCGCCGCAACGCCCCGGGCCCTGCATAAAAGAACATGTCTTCGCCGATATAGCCTTCGGTGCAGCCGATCGAGACTTTCAATGTCGGCGTTCGTGGTTTGCCGGAAATGCCACTGATGCGCACGCGATCGGGACCGATCTGCTCAAGTTGCGCCGTGGTGAAATCGACAACGGTGTCAGGTGTGATGTAGTTCGCAGGATCGTGAACTTCATAGAACATCTGTTCTTTTACCGTCATCAGGTTTACGGCACCACCGGTTCCCGAGACTTTAGTCAGCACCGCCGTTCCATCATTCTCGACTTCAATGATGGGGAACGCCAGGTCCCACGGTCGGGGCACGTCCTTGAACCCGGGATCGGCGAAATATCCACCGGTAACCTGTGCGCCGCATTCGATCAAATGACCGAGGCCGCTGCCTCGCGCCAGGTGCAGGTGATCGAGTGCGTCCCAGCCAAATTCGTACATCATCGGCGCCATAAAGATTGAAGGATCCGCGACCCGCCCGGAAACGACAATATGCGCGCCCTGTTTGAGCGCTTCGACAATTGGCTCGGCGCCAAGGTAAGCCTCGGCCGAAACAAGCTCGTGTTGAAGCGTCGCAGTAGGCAAGCCGTTCTCCAGAATAGTGTCGGTGAGGTCGAGCACGCGATCGGTGATGAGGCCGCCGTTGATGGAGGCGACCCTGATGCCGCGAGCGCCGAACTCGCGCAGCCAGTGAACAATGCGTTCTGCCGCGCCGTCAGGATTAATCCATCCCTGGTTGGTGATGATCTTCGTTCCGCGTTTCAGGCATCCGGGCAATACGGCGCGCATGCGATCATCAAGCCACGTGTCGTATCCGGGGAAAGTCGGGTCGCGACGTTTGCGCACCTGTGCTGCCGAAACCGTTGCTTCGGCCATCGTCTCGAAACACAGATAGTCGAGGTCGCCCTTGTCGGCATTGAGCGCGGCAGGAGATATACGATCGCCCCACCATGCTGAGCCGGCGCCTATGCGCAGCGTCATGGGCGACCTTCCTGTGGGTCGTCTCGCCGCGTCGCCACTTGTTTCGCAGCGCAAAACATTATTTCTGTCTGGTAAATCATAGTATTGTTTTATTGAAAGAAAACGTTCTTGTGCATTCCGGTATGCACAACCAGCTTCTTGACAAGTCTACAGCGAGAACCAATGATCTTCGCGAGTTCCGGACAACGACAGTAGCGCAGGCTGGAGTTTCGAGCGTCCAGGTTGAGGATAATCGGGCTGACCTGACTAACCTGTGAACAATGAGAAAATCAGGAGGGAGCGTTTTGGGATGGTTATACCATCGCGTTGGAAAAAGCGATCGGACGGCACCAAATGGGGTGATTTCGGGCCGGATGATCAACTTGGGCGCCTGAATCTGATGACACCTGAAAGAGTCCGGCAGGGAGTGGCGGAGGTGCGCGAAGGCGTGGCGATCTGTCTTTGCTTGCCGCTGGATTATCCGGGCGAAAATATACTCAATCCGCGCTGCTTGCCGCCTGTCCTGCGTCCTGCGCTGTGCAAAGGTAGATTCAATATGAACTATGTCGTCGCGCGAGACGCTCGCGCCGCGCCGGAAGTGGTCAAGTACGACTGCCGAGCATGCGCTCGGCGTGGAAAACGTGGCTCGGAAATGCGTTCAGGGCCGCGGCGTGATGGTTGATTTGCATGCAGAATTTGGCCGCGCGCGTGAGCTTGCGTGTTATGACAATTTCATGCGCGTGCTGGACAAAGACCGGGTCGTGGTCGAACAAGGAGGCATGCTTTGACTGTATGCCGGTTTCGCGCAGATGTCTGAGCATCCTGATCGATGCTGCGTAGAGCGCGGCCCGGATTTTGAGAAGCGGGCGAATTGAATGTCCACAAGGGAAGCGCCACTTTCTTCTGTCCAGAAAGCATGCCGCATTCTTGGGGTGCTCGCGGAATTGGATCGCGCGCGTTTGACCGATATATCGGTCAAGGCCGTTTTGAACAAGGTTACGACCTTACGCATTCTTGACGTCCTGGTACGCGAGGGTTTTGTCGAGCGCGACGATATGAACAAGACTTATAGTCTTGGCGATCAATCGTTGGTATTGGCAGCGGCTGCGCGCAGGCAGGATGATCTGCGAGCGCGTGCACGCGCGTCGCTGGTGCGGCTGGCGGCGCTTTCGGGCGATACGGTTCTGCTGTCTGTACGGCAGGGTTTTGAATCGGTGTGTATCGATCGCGAAACAGGCGCTTTCCCGATTCGCGCTGCCTATCTGGATGTCGGCTCCCGTCGACCGCTTGGCGTCGGAGCCGGCGCGATGGCTGTCTGTGCCTGGTTACCTGACGAAGAGCTTGAAGAGCTGTTGAAGCCTGTAGTGTCGCGGCTCCCTGCCTATCCAGGATTCACGATCGAGTCGATTCGCGACGATATTCGAACAGCACGTTCGCATGGCTACGCGGTGGTTCTGAACCGAATCGTCGATAAAATGGGCGCGTTCGCTGTGCCAGTCATCGGCCTCGACGGCCGACCGTTCGCTGCGTTGTCGATCGCTGCGCTGTCCGATCGTTTGACTGCGCGCGAGGACGAGCTCGTCGCCGCCATGCAGCTCGAAGCAGAGCGTATCGCCGACCCGCGAATTCGAGAGGGAGTGGCAGCGGGAATGGGTGCCGAAAAGTGAGCTGGATATCGGGCGTCGGGCTGACCGCCTACGGCAAACACCCTGGCCAGAATACACTTGATTTAATGAGTGACGCCGCAAGCCGCGCGCTTGACGACGCCCAACTCGAACGCGGAGACATAGACGGGTTGATTTGCGGTTACTCGACGACTATGCCGCATCTTATGTTGTCGACCCTGTTCGCGGAGCATTTTGGTCTACGGCCGCGTTACGCGCATGCGATTCAGTTGGGTGGCGCCACCGGTTTTGCAATGGCGATGGCCGCGCACCTGGTCATAGAATCGGATGCCGCGAAACGTATTTTGGTGGTTGCAGGAGAGAATCGCCTGACCGGACAGAGCCGGGACAATGCGATTCAGACACTGGCGCAGGTCGGGCATGTTGACTATGAGGTGCCGTTAGGCGCGACTATTCCTGCTTATTACGGATTGGTGGCTTCGCGCTACATGTACGAACACGGTATAAGTGAACGCGAGCTTGCCCAATTCGCGGTGCTGATGCGTGATCACGCATCGTCTCACCCCGGTGCGCAGTTTCGTACTCGCATCGATGTAGATCAGGTGCTGGCTTCGAAGCAGATAGCGTCTCCGCTCAAGCTGCTGGATTGTTGCCCGGTTTCAGACGGTGGTGCTGCATTCATTGTTTCGCGTGATCCAACCAGTGAGCGCAAGGTGCAAATCCGTGGTGTAGCGCAGGCGCACACGCACCAGCACGTGACGGCGGCCGCGAGCCTGACCGAGTTCGGGGCGGGCGCTTCATGCGCAAGTGCATTGCAGAGTGCGAACGTGACGCTGACGGACATCGAATATGCCGCCATTTATGACAGCTTCACGATTACCCTGACTATCCTGCTTGAGGAAACCGGGCTGGCACCGCGGGGGCGCGCCGGCCAATTGGCGGATGATGGACATTTCTCTCGCGATGGAAAATTGCCGCTCAACACTCACGGAGGGCTGCTTTCGTACGGTCACTGTGGGGTAGCGGGGGCGATGGCACATCTGGTCGAAGCACACCTGCAATTGACTAACCGGGCTGGTGTCCGACAGGCGGGTGCCCCACGCCTTGCGCTGTTGCACGGCGATGGCGGCGTGATGTCGTCGCATGTGTCAATGGTGCTCGAAGCAGGATAGCCAGGTGAAATGAGCGACCAACGAGAAGCAAGCTGGATCGGCGGCACCGCAGCAATCGTGTATCAGTGTTGCGAAAGCTGTAAAAAAGTCTGGTACTTCCGGCGCGATTTCTGTCCGAACTGCGGTTCGAGCGATCCGAAATCATGTCGGGCATCCGGCGCGGGTCGGGTGTACGCAAAGAGTCTGGTTCATCGCGCGCCGTCTGAGGCGCTGCGCGCCTTGGCGCCCTACCTGATTGTGATGATCGATATGGATGAAGGATTCCGGATGATGGGGCACGGCGATCCGTCACTCGAGATTGGTGATCGTGCATCTGCGCGCTTCGTTGATTTTGATGGGAATGTTGTTCCCCGTTTTGAATGAATTTTTATGTTCGCTTCACCCTGCGGTAGCGTCCGGCGGACCACGCGCATTGTCATTTCACGTACACGGAAAGGAATTTAGACGTGACTTCACCTCGAGACACACAACGCGCTGCACTGGACCCCAAGTCGGTTGCGATCGTGGGTGCTTCGCAAGATCCGAACAAGATAGGCGAGTCGCGCGGACCCGTGCGCCGCAGGCTCGTTTGCGGGGAGCGCGACTGCGTCCGCCGGCCCATGGGCACAGGTATTTCCAGTACGCGAAAGAGGATTGGAACATGACATCGCCCCGAGACACACTACGCGCTGCACTGGACCCGAAATCGGTAGCGATTGTCGGCGCGTCGCAAGATCCGAACAAAATAGGCGAGTCGCGCGGACCCGTTAGCCGAAGGCCCGTTTGCGGGGAGCGCGACTGCGTCCGCCGGACCATGAGCTCAGGTATTTGCCGTGCGCGGAAGAGGATAGGAACATGACATCACCCCGTGACACGCTGCGCGCCGCACTAAATCCGAAATCGGTTGCGATTGTCGGCGCGTCGCAAGATCCGAACAAGATAGGCGGACGCCCACTGATGTACCTCGGGCGGCACGGATACGGTGGCCTGATCTATCCGATCAACCCGAACCGCAATGAGGTGCAGGGACACAAGGCCTATCCCAACCTTTCTGCGCTTCCGGACGTGCCGGAAGTGGCAATCATTGCGGTCGCCGGCGATGCAGCGGTAGACGCAGTTGAAGTCTGCGCTGACATGGGTGTCAAAGTTGCCGTTGTAATGGCTTCCGGATTTGGTGAAGTCGATCCAGTCGAGGGTAAAGCCAAGGAAGCGCGCATGCGAAAGCTTGCACGAGAAGCCGGCATGCGGGTAGTGGGACCGAATTCGCAAGGACTCGCAAACTTTGGCACCGGCGCAGTGTTGTCGTTCTCCACGATGTATCTCGAAATGCCTCCCGAAACAGGGCCGGTGGCAGTGGTAAGTCAGTCAGGAGCAATGAGCGTCGTGCCATACGCGCTTTTGCGGGCACGCGGTATTGGAGTGAGGCATTCGCATGCAACCGGAAATGACTGCGAAGTGAGCGTAGGCGAGTTCGCTTCAATCGTTGCTGAGGACCCGCAAGTCAGGTTGATGTTGCTGTACCTGGAAAGCATTGCCGACGCACAGTCTCTGGCGACGCTGGCCAGGGTTGCACGTGATCGGAATTTGCCGATCGTTGCTCTCAAATCCGGACGCACTGCGGCCGGGCAGAAGGCGGCGCTCTCACACACCGGTGCCCTGGCGAACGAAGACAGGGTTGTCGATGCGTTTCTCGAACAGCAGGGTATCTGGCGTGCACGCAGTACCGGCGAATTGGTCAGCGCGGCTGAATTTTATCTGAAGGGCTGGCGTCCTCGAGGCAAGCGGCTGGTCGCCATCAGCAATTCCGGGGCGGCTTGTGTCATGGCAGCGGATAGTGCGACACAGGCCGGACTTTCCATTGCGAAGTTGTCGAGCGATACGCGTAGCGAGCTGGAGAAGGTGCTGCCCAGTTTCGCCACCGCAACCAATCCGATCGATCTTACCGCTGCCTTGCTTTCGAACAGCCGGCTGTTCTCTGACATATTGCCGATCGTCGCGCGTGATTCTGGTGCCGATGCAGTGATGATTAGCGTTCCGGTTGCGGGGCAGGGATATGACGTTCAGGCGTTCGCCAGGGATTCTGCAGACTTTGCGCGTGATACCGGGTTGCCGATTGCAGTTTCGGCCACGCAAGCATCAGTCGCCGACACTTTTCGTGCCGAAGATCTGACGGTGTTTGCCACCGAGGCAGAGGCCGTGGAGGCGTTGGCGCAGTTCCTTTCGCATGTCGAGTTAATGGGTACCGCTACCAGAGCGGGCATATCGCCGGTTTTACGTAATGTCGACGGCGCCGAGGGAGTCGGTGAATCTGCACAGCCCGGGAATCTGGTCATGCTCAACGAGGCTGATGCGCTGGCCGCAGTGAAACGATTCGACATCCCGGTGGTCGCGCATCAGCTTTGCAGGACGGAAGACGAAATGGCTCAAGCGTTCGACGAAATTGGCGGGCCGATTGTGGTGAAGGGCTGCTCTCGTGACATCGTGCACAAGAGTGAACTGGGGTTGGTTCGTCTGGGTATTGGCAACCGAGATGACGCACGAGCCGCGTTCCGGGCTGTAAGCGAGTCAATGGAAGGAAATGGTCTCGCCAATGACGGTGTGATCGTCGCGCGCATGGCTGGCGGTCGACGCGAGCTAATGCTTGGCGGCCGACGTGATCCAGTATTCGGACCGGTGGTGATCCTCGGTGACGGCGGCAAGTACGTCGAGTCGATGCCTGACGCTCGTGTGCTTGTGTGGCCGTTTGATGACGATGACGTGCTGGTTGCCATGAACCGTTTACGAATTGCCCCGCTGTTCTCCGGGGTGCGTGATGAGGCCCCTCTGGATACAGATGCAGTTGCGAAAGCGGCCGTTGCTGTAGGACGCATGCTCGCCGATCCGACAGCCGGCATTGATAGCCTCGATTTGAACCCCTTGCTGGTGGCGGCGCGTGGCGAAGGCTGTCTGGCGCTTGATGCTGTGGTGTATGTCCAGCCCTCCACGTCATAGTGTCTTGAGCGCAATTGTCTCGGAAATTCGCTACGAAATTAACGATCAAACGCATGTTTCCAGGTGCATTTATTGCAACGGAATATGAAGGCGAGCTACCGTTTTGACGATGCCTGGATTGGGAAAGTCGTCTGCATTTTGGCTCTTCTGACGGGTGTCACTATGTCCTCCGAAGAATGACCAGGGAATGATTGGCGCATGTGACTGCATCGTTGAAGTAGTCGCTGATCAATTCGCAGGTGACCGATTGCCGGTTTTTCCCTCTAGAAAAGTGTTGACAATGCTTAAGTCGCTGTGCATTCTCTGATGCGCATGCCGGATACGGCACGGTAGTACGGATTTCGTTTTCGCGATCTAACGAATGATCGAAAACTCACAGGAGAGTAGAGATGGCAGCAGCGAAGAAGAAAACTGCGAAGAAAGCCCCGGCAAAGAAAAAAGCGGCGGCGAAGAAGAAGGCACCGGCTAAGAAAAAAGCGGTGGCGAAGAAGAAGGCTCCGGCAAAGAAAAAAGTCGCAGCCAAGAAGAAAGCACCGGCTAAGAAAAAAGCGGTGGCGAAGAAGAAGGCTCCGGCAAAGAAAAAAGTCGCAGCCAAGAAAAAGGCTCCGGCGAAGAAAAAAGCCCCGGCCAAGAAAAAGAAGTCCGGTGCAAAGCGTAAACCCAACGCGGCGTTCATGAGGCCGGTGACACCCAGTGATGCGCTTGCTGCAATCATTGGAAGCAAGGCAATACCACGCACCGAAGTAACAAAGAAGATCTGGGCGTATATCAAGCGCAACGATCTTCAGGACAGCAAGAATCGGCGCAACATCAATGCCGATGACAAGCTGAAAGTTGTTTTCAATGGGAAGAAACAGGTTTCGATGTTTGAAATGACGAAGCTGGTCTCGAACCATCTGTCGTAACAGGTCAGATGTAATAGACCTGAAGTCCTAAAACAGGTTTCCCGGCCGGCATATATTTGCCGGTCGGTTGCCCTGTCATTTCTGTGCCGCTGCCGCCGTAACGGCACTCTAAAACGGTCATTGGCTACAAATCAGTTGAGTGGCTGGCGTTTTTCCATTTTTTCCAAAGTGTTGCGTCGTTTGACGCACGTTCCAAATATTTCGCGTCGCCGGGCGCACTTTCCCAGTATGTTGCACCATCGCCCACGGTGGCATAGTTAGTTTCATGCTGGAGCGCGACCCGAGGTGCTTTCTGTGCGGTCGAGAAGTTCCCACCTGTTTTTTCGATTGGGAGCGCGGCAGATGTTGACGTTCAACTCCGTGCGCACATAATTCAGATTCGCAGTCGACGTCTTTCAATGCGGCACCGCTTCCCTTGACCGAAGACCATAACAAGAGTCCTTTTGCCATGCCTCCGGCAGAGATGCCTGGTCATCTTTCGATCGGCCAAATGGGGCTGTGCGTTGGCCTGATCGCTAGCTTGCTCGTATTGTTGTTTGCCGCAGGGGTGGGAGATTTGTTGCGCGGCGGTCGCGGTGAGGCAATGTACGTCGTTCTGGAACTGCTGATCGTCATCGGTGCCGCCCATGTTGCGTCTGTCGCCACTGCTATGTGGTTCAGCCATCGCAATCCGCGATGGCTGGTGCTCGCCACTGCTTTCGCGATTGTTACCGTGCTATACGCCAGTCATGTGACCAATTTTACGGTGGCATGGACGACAAATGCCGAGTTGAATGATCTGTGGGTATGGTCACGGGAAAGTATCGTATGTGTGGTTTTGCTCGTATCCGCTCTGATGGTGGCCGCGCCCATCATTACTGACAGAACAGCTTGGCTGGGTGTCATTGGCCTCATCGCGTTCAGTGCGTTGCTGTGGTTTTTCGGCCAGTTACAGACGCCGGTGGGAAATGGCGGTGTGATCCTGGTCTTTAACGCGGTTGTATGCCTGGCTGCGCTTGGATACGTGAATGTGCAACTGCGTACCCGATCACGCAACGGAGTCTTGATCATTCTCGTCGCAGCGATTTTGCTGGAGCTGTTTTCACAGTGTGCTGAACTGGCCGCCTTCGTCATCGATGTCGATGCGGGTCTTGGGCAATCCTTCAGATTTCTTGCCTTCGCAGCCCTTTATTACGGACTGTTCGTCATGGGACTGCTTCGCCCCTACCGTCATGCGCGATGTGCTGAAGAATTCTTCAGCACGCTGGTTGCGAGTTCGCCAGCGGGAATTACGCTTACGCGGGCGGGCAAGATTTTGCACGCTAACCAGGCGTTCCTCGATCTAATGGGTTTCGATTCGCTGGAGAAAGCCAGAGAAGCCTACGTCTGGGATCTTGATGCCGAGGAACCGCAAGGGCACGACCAATACGATCTTGAGAGCGACCGCGAGGACCGCAGATTTCCGAACAGTGTGGTTCGGCGTCTCACTTCGGGCGATGGACGTATGGTGCATGCGCGGGTTGAGCATGCAGATGTGGAGATGCCGGATGGCCGCGCCACGCTCACCTACTTCATTGATTTCTCCAGAACGGTCGAGGCACAGGACGAGCTGCAACGAATTGCCAATCACGACGTGCTGACAGGCTTGCCCAACCGCGCGCTATTGCGTGATCAACTTGATCATGCATTGCGCCTGGCCAGTCGTATTGGTGATCTCGTGGCCGTCCTGTTTGTCGATCTCGACCAGTTCAAACAAGTCAATGACACGCTGGGGCATGGAAGCGGAGATGAGCTGTTGAAGCTGGTGGCGTTGCGTCTGAAAAGTGTCTGTCGAAAGCAGGACATGCTCGGAAGACTGGGTGGCGATGAATTCCTCGTTATCGGCCAGAATGTCCGGACCCGCGATGGTGCTGCAACACTGGCCGCAAAGCTGATTCGAGCACTTGATACACCGTTCGATCTTGAGGGCCACGAGATGTACGTCGGCGGCAGTATCGGGGTATCAATTTTTCCTGACGACGGCGAGCATGCAGATACGATGATCCACAATGCGGATGTGGCGATGTATCACGCGAAGCGGGGCGGTGGTCCGCGCGTCGCTTTCTATGATGCAGAGATGAATGCGCGAGCGCTCGAGCGCCTCGACCTTGGCACTGAGCTGCGCTGGGCGCTGGACCGCGAAGAATTTGAATTGTTCTATCAGCCGCGCGTTGATCTCAAGACCGGCCGTATTGCCGGAGCTGAATCGTTGCTACGCTGGCGTAGCCCGGTACGTGGCCTTGTGCTTCCCGAGAGGTTTGTTCCAATACTCGAGGAGTCGGGACTGATCGTGCCGCTCGGGCGACAGGTTCTCGCCAAAGCATGTCATGCGGCGATGCAGTGGCGCTCTGAGGGATTCGGTCGTATTCCGGTTGCTGTCAACCTGTCCGCCGTGCAGTTCCGTGGGTCAATCGTCGAAGATATCGAACTGGCTCTCAGTGCATCGGGTTTGCCGCACGAGGATCTTGAACTGGAAATCACCGAAAGCCTGTTGTTCCGCGACTATGAGCAAGCCCGAATACCACTGGAGAAACTGACGGCCAAGGGAATACGCTCGGCGCTGGACGATTTCGGCACCGGTTATTCATCGCTGTCGTCGCTGCACAACCTCCCGGTACATTTCGTCAAGATCGACCGTTCATTTGTTCAGGCACTGCAGCCGGGGCGCAATACAATTGTTGCAGCCATCATTAACGTAGCCCACACGCTGCGCGTGCGCGTCATTGCCGAAGGAGTTGAGACGATCGAGCAGCGAGATGTCCTGATCGAGTTGGGTTGCGACGAGATGCAGGGCCACTTGTACGCGCCAGCGATGTCCGAGGCAGATTTTGTCGCCTGGCTGCGCACGCATCGCAAACCGCACCTGATAGCGATCAGCGACGATAAGTGAAGCCGGGCGTTAGTCGAGCCGTACAAGGCTGACCGGAAACCCTGCGCGCCGTGCGAGCGCGCGTGGCTCCATGTTGGCATAGTCGGCCGGAGCGGTAACGTTGTCTATACCGAAGCTGGCCATGTCGATTACCGACAAATAGAAGAAGCCGCGCACACCATATTTGTCGTTGCCGATTCGCGTCACGTACTCGTCGACGTCGATGCGGTAAAAAAACGCATTCTGTTTCTGAATGGCAGCAGTTGCGTATTCGATGTTTGCCTGTCGCGCGCGTGTAATTTCTTGCGCCCTCTTGCGACGAGATAAGCCTTGGGCGTTGATATCATCTTCTACCGCTTTGTGCATTTGCTCCAGCAGCCCGGGTTGTTTTGCGCTGCCGTGCCAGGCGACGACCGCCCCGGGCTGGATTTCCTTATTGCGTGCTGCCGTAAAGACGTAATTTGCACAAGATGACAGGCATGCCCGGTCGACGACCACGTTGAGTCCGCGTTCGTATACCCATGTTCCGAAATCCATACCGACCACAATTTCACCGCCTGCTGAATCGATGAGCAGGGTGGTAATCGGATGGCCAAGACCGGCATTACGCATTGCCTTGAGCCCGTCTTTGGTCAGTCTTCCGCGATAAATCACGGTACTGCCTTTGCGTTTGACTGTGATGCCGCGGCTGACTTGTATGTAGGAATCAGGATTCCGAATGCTTTGAACGTTTGAGCCACCATCGTCGGGAGCCATGCTTGTATTCGTTGCGCAGGCGACCAGAATCGGCAAGAAGATCAGAAATCCGTATTTTTGATGCATGGGATCCATTCTAGGCAAGTTCGTCCAGCGTGTTTTTGTGTGCGATGTCGCGCGACTTTCCGGGAGCAGACTCGAATCCGTCGGCAATTGAAGCCGATATGGTCTTTGCCGGTAGAATTGCGCGTCTCTCTAAGCAAATGTGATTCTTGTGAGTCTGATTCGTCCTTTTCCAGGCCTGCGTCCTGCTCCGGACCGGGCAGTCGAAGTCGCCGCCCCACCTTACGACGTGCTGTCGACAGAAGAAGCACGCCAACGTGCCACAGGCAAACGTTGGAGCTTTCTGCATATTTCGAAGCCCGAGATCGATTTTGCGGAGGGGACTGACCCTTATTCCCCGGCTGTCTATGACAAGGCGGGGGAAAATCTCCGCGATATGATTGCGCAGGGTATTCTGATACGTGATGGCCAGCCAAGGCTGTATGTGTACCGGCTAATAGCAGCAGGAATCGTGCAGACAGGGATCGTCGCCACGGCATCTGTCGCCGACTACGATTCAAACCGCATCCGCAAACACGAGCTTACTCGCCCTGACAAGGAGGACGATCGTGTGCGTCAGATTGATGCACTTGATGCCCAGACAGGGCCGGTATTACTGGCGTACCCGGAGGCTGCAGATGTTGATGCGATTCTTGCGGGCGTAGCAGAGGGCGAGCCGGACAGCGACGTTGTCGCTGAAGACGGCGTTCGTCACTCGATATGGGTTGTTCGTGATGGCAATACGATTGAACGACTGGTTTCCGCGTTCGATGCAATGCCGGCGCTATATATAGCGGACGGACATCACCGTTCGGCTGCCGCGTCGCGTGTCGCGGCAACGCGCCGTAAGAACACTGCAGGGCATACCGGCGACGAGGCATACAACTATTTTCTCGTGGTGGCATTCCCTCAGAACGAAATGCGCATCCTTCCGTACAACCGGGTAGTGCGCGACATGAACAATTTAAGTAGTGACGAACTGTTGCGGCGGATTGGCGAACGCTTCCACGTCGAAAAAAGTAACAACCCGGTTGCGCCGGCAACGCCGAAGGCATTCGGACTATATGTCGCCGGCAACTGGTTTCGCCTCACGATCCGGCCCGAGTTTGTCCGCGACGGCGATCCGATCGCGCGCCTGGATGTAAGTCTGCTTGCCGACAATCTATTGGTGCCGATCCTGGGTATCACCGATCCACGCAGGGATAAGCGCATCGAGTTTATAGGTGGCGTGCGCGGCCTTGCGGCGCTTGAGCAGGCGGTCGATAGCGGTGCTATGGCATTTGCTGTATCCATGCATGCAACCAGAATGACCGATTTGATGGCAGTGGCTGATGCCAATGAAGTCATGCCACCGAAGTCAACCTGGTTTGAACCGAAACTTGCCGACGGTCTGGTGTCGCATCAGCTCATCTGAGCCTGATCAGTCAAAAAAGTATGACCGTCTTGTTCCGGCTATCGGAAACTGTTTTGCCCGGCGATGCCATCAGGACCGCACTCAGGATGGCTAATATCCTATTTAGCCAGTCACTTAATGCGTAATTTTGGTGATTTTGCCGTTCACTCTGGCGTAACAAAACAGTAAACTATGCATCTGTTGGGTGGTCGCAGCCCGTAGTTGGGAGGTACTCCGCGCATAGTGGGTTTCCCGACGAAACTAAATATAGACGAAAAGCAGCGAGTGCCCCAGGAGAGGTGCGTTAATTGAAGTCCACAGATATCGCAGTACCCGACTATTTCCACAAGGTCGTGGATTGTCAGTGGGCCTGTCCGGCACATACTCCGGTCCCCGAATACATCCGCCTGATCGCGGCAGGGCGTCACGACGATGCCTATATGGTCAATTGGGAGTCAAACGTATTTCCCGGCGTTCTGGGCCGTACCTGTGACAGACCTTGCGAGCCGGCATGTCGCAGGGGACGTGTGGAAGACCACAACGAGGAAAAGCCCGAGCCTGTCGCCATCTGCCGCCTCAAGCGAGTTGCAGCAGATAACAAGGGAGACATCCGCGAGCGCCTGCCGGCGCCTCCATCGAAGAAGAACGGTAAACGTATTGCCTGCGTCGGTGCTGGACCTGCATCACTGACCGTTGCCCGCGATCTGGCGCCTCTTGGTTATCAGGTATCGATTTTTGATCAGGACCCGAAAGCTGGCGGCATGATTCGTAGTCAGATTCCCCGATTTCGACTCCCCGAAGAAGTTATCGATGAAGAAGTGGGCTATGTCGTCGATACCGGGGTGGATTTTCGTGGTGGGGTCAGGGTCAACAGTATGAAGAAGCTCCTGGCCGAAAAGTTCGACGCGATATTTGTCGGTTCCGGTGCACCACGCGGGCGCGATCTTGATGTGCCAGGGCGTAAGGATGTCGCCAAGAACATCCATATTGGTATCGATTGGCTGTCGTCCGTTTCGTTCGGACATATAACCAAAATCGGGAAGCGTGTCATTGTGCTCGGCGGTGGTAACACTGCTATGGACTGCTGCCGTACGTCACGGCGACTCGGCGGCAGCGATGTCAAAGTCATCGTTCGAAGTGGTTTTGACGAAATGAAGGCAAGCTCGTGGGAAAAAGAGGATGCGATGCACGAAGGAATCCCCATCCTCAATTACCTCGTTCCCAAGGAATTCCTGCACACAAAGGGCAAGCTGACCGGCGTCGTGTTCGAGAAAGTGCAGGCGGTTTATGATGATCGCGGTCGGAGAAGCCTGGTGCCGACAGGCGATCCTGACGAGGAGTTTCCGTGCGATGACGTGCTCATCGCAGTCGGCCAGGAAAACGCATTTCCCTGGATTGAGCGTGACTGCGGAATCGAGTTCGACGAATCGGGAATGCCCATCGTAGATGAAGTGACGATGCAAAGCTCGTTGCCCAACGTGCTGTTCGGCGGAGACGCGGCATTTGGCCCAAAAAACATCATCTGGGCGGTCGCGCATGGACATGACGCGGCGATTTCAATCGACCGGCTCTGTCACGACGAAGCCCCGGACGTTCGCCCGCCTCCCATGGTAAATCTGTTCAGTCAGAAAATGGGCATCCATGAGTGGACCTATGACAACGATGTTTCCAATGATTTGCGCCACAAGGTGCCACTCAAGGAACAGAAGATTGCGCTGAAGAACATCAACGTGGAAGTAGAACTCGGATTCGACGACAAGCTTGCCTTCGATGAGGCGCAACGTTGTTTGAACTGCGACGTACAAACGGTGTTTGCGTCGCCATTGTGTATTGAGTGTGATGCCTGTGTTGATATCTGCCCAATGGACTGCATCACATTTACCGAGGATGGTGAAGAAGAGGATCTTCGCAGCAGATTGACTGCGCCGGCTGAGAATCGCTCGCAGGATCTTTATGTGGCTGGATCACTCAAAACAGGGCGCATTATGGTCAAGGACGAGGACGTCTGTCTGCACTGCGGTTTGTGCGCGGAGCGTTGCCCGACTGGTGCCTGGGACATGCGCAAGTTCTTGCTGGATATGACGTACGCGGGGCCCGGATGCCGCAGCCGAAAATAAACGATTTCGTAATCAAGTTTGCCAACGTAAACGGTTCCGGCTCAGCGTCGGCCAATCAACTGTTTGCGAAGTCCATACTTCGTATGGGAGTGCCGGTAAGCCCGCGCAACATTTTCCCGTCAAATATCCAGGGGCTACCTACCTGGTATGAAGTGCGTGTTTCGGAAGCCGGTTACCTCGGCGCGCGTGGTGGCGTCGACCTGATGGTGGCGATGAACCCGCAAACGTGGGACAGGGACGTGCTTGGTATTGAACCGGGCGGTTACCTTCTTTACGACTCTACCAAGGCTTTGCCACCGTCAAAATTTCGCGAAGACATTCATGTTATCGGCGTACCGCTGACCGGGATTGGCACCCGCGAATACTCTGATCCTCGCCAGAGGCAGTTGTTTCGAAACATCATCTATATCGGTGCGCTTAGCGCGTTGCTTGCGATTGATATGGCCGAGATCGAGAAGTTGATTCGTGAGCAGTTCTCCGGCAAGGACTCTCTCATTGCGCCGAACATTCAGGCACTGCACCTCGGCCATGCCTACGCTACGGAAAACTTCGAATGCCCGATTGGTTTGCAGTTGCGTCCCAGCGATGGCGTGGGCGAAAGGATATTCATCGACGGCAATGCCGCGTCCGCCCTGGGATGTGTATATGGCGGGGCGACTGTCGCAGCGTGGTATCCGATAACGCCATCGTCGAGTCTTGCCGAGCAGTTCGAGGTGTATTGCCGTAATTATCGATCCGATCGTGATTCAGGCAAGAATCGTTTCGCAGTTATTCAGGCGGAAGATGAACTGGCGTCGATCGGTATGGTAATCGGAGCGGGGTGGAACGGGGCGCGCGCATTTACTTGTACTTCCGGGCCGGGTATCTCCCTGATGCAGGAATTTATCGGGCTGGCCTACTTTGCCGAGATCCCGGCGGTTATTTTCGATGTGCAACGCGGAGGTCCGTCTACTGGCATGCCCACGCGAACGCAGCAATCGGACGTGCTCGCATGCGCCTATGCGTCGCACGGCGATACCAAGCACGTGTTGCTGTTTCCGGAAGATCCGCACGAGTGTTTTGAGTTTGCGTCGAGCGCTTTCGATTTCGCGGAACGCCTGCAAACGCCAGTGTTCGTCCTGTCGGATCTCGACATCGCCATGAACGACCGGCTTTGCGATCCGCTGGTATGGGACGATTCGCGCACATATGATCGCGGCAAGGTGGTCGGCCATGACGAACTTGAAGCCGGCGTCGAGTTTGGCCGTTACCTGGACGTCGACGGCGATGGCATCACCTACCGGACATATCCCGGAGCGCACCCAACGCGTGGTTCGTTTTTCACGCGCGGAACGAGTAAGGACCGATATGCGCGCTACAGCGAAGCGGGTCCCGACTACCAGGACAACATGCAGCGATTGCTGCGAAAGTTCGATACTGCAAGAGCCATCCTGCCTAATCCGGTGATTCAAAAATCCCGCAAGGCGACCAAGCTTGGAGTGATCTGCTACGGTTCAACGAGCTCTGCGATGAGTGAGGCTTTCGACAGTCTCGAGAACGACGGGCTATATTTCGATGTGATGCGCATCCGCGCGTTTCCATTTCATGATGAAGTTATCGACTTCATTGCCGAGCACGGGCGGGTGTTCGTTGTCGAACAAAACCGTGACGCCCAGTTGCGGCTTCTGCTGATCAACGAGTGCGCCGTGGACCCGGCGAAACTTACCCCGGTGTTGCATTACGACGGCACTCCGATTACCGCGCGGTTTATCATTCAGGAAATATCAGAGGATGTCGCAGCGTTGAATGCTGCTCCAAAGAAGAAAGTTGCTCCATGACGGGATTTGACATGATGGAATTTGAGTCGTGACCTATATTGCCAAACCGAAACTTCGTCACCCGCGCCTGGTGACGAACAAGTTCGGTTTTACTCATCGTGATTACGAGGGTGCCGTATCCACCCTGTGTGCCGGTTGCGGGCACGATTCAATCAGCGCGGCAATTATTCAGTCGTGTTTCGAGCTTAATCTGCCGCCGCATCGGATTGCCAAGCTCTCTGGAATCGGATGTTCGTCAAAAACACCGACTTATTTTCTTGGTAGTTCGCACGGTTTCAATAGTGTCCATGGTCGCATGCCGTCAGTTCTTACGGGCGCCAATCTTGCCAACCGGGACTTGATTTACCTCGGGATTTCCGGCGATGGTGACTCGGCCTCTATCGGGCTGGGTCAGTTTGCGCATAGCGTGAGGCGCGGCGTTAACATGGCGTATATCGTAGAAAACAATGGTGTATACGGGTTGACCAAGGGTCAGTTCTCAGCGACATCTGACCGTGGATCAAAAAGCAAAAAGGGCGCACTCAATCTGGATTCTGCTGTCGATATGGTGATGTTGGCGATGGAACTCGGAGCGACCTATGTGGCGCGCGGTTTCTCTGGAGACAAGTCCCAACTGGTACCACTCATCAAGGGCGCGATCGTTCATCGTGGCTCGGCTTTCATCGATTGTATTTCGCCGTGCATCGCATTTAACAATCATTCAGGCTCTACCAAGGGTTTTGATTACGTGCGCGAACACAACGAAGCGGTAAATCGATTGGATGTGATGCTGCCACGTGAGCCGATTACGGCCGAGTACGAGCCCGGAGAAGTAGAGGAAGTTACGCAACATGACGGCTCCGTCCTGAGGTTACGCAAAATGACTGAGGAATACGACGTACATGATCGCATTGCTGCGATGAACTATCTGCAGAACAGTAAGGCTGCGGGTGAGATTGTGACCGGGGTTCTGCATGTTGATCCGGAAGCAGATGATTTGCACGACAATCTCAATACCCTTAGTGCGCCGTTTAACAAGTTGACTGAAAAAGAGCTCTGCCCGGGATCGGCAGCACTGGAGAAATTCAACACCTCCCGTCGCTAGCGCGTTCGGCAGGTTCGCGAGCAGTGGGCGGCGTTATCGCAAGAAGGCGAAGCCACGGGACTCACAGTCAGCATCTCTTGGCTCAAGGTTGTCACGCCTCATAGCCGCGAGTGGCGCGCAACTTGACTACATCGTGGCGTAATATCTCAATTCAAAGTGCTGGCCATGGAGTGGAGTGCGGGCCAGTGTTCTCTGGCACGGCGCCGGGACTACGGTGTTTGAACCGCAGTTTGCGCAAGCGCGCGTATTTTCAATGCATTCACGAATGCAGGTTTACCTAAAGGAGGCGACATGCTGAAGGGCGTCGGAGGATTTGAGAACCTGACCGACGAACAGGTCGGGATATTGACCGAACGCGCGGTAACGCGTGCGTATCCCAAGGGTGCAATCATCGTCAACGAAGGCGATGAAGGCAACTCACTTTTTGTAATCCAGACCGGATCCGTCAAGACTTTTCTAAGCGACGAAAACGGAAAGGAGGTTGTGTTGTCAACGCAGGGGCCCGGAGAGTATTTTGGTGACCTTGCCCTGTTTGATAACGAGCCACGATCGGCGTCGGTGATGACGCTTGAACCGTGCAAAGTGATGATCATTTCCAAGGGACAACTGCGCGAGACTATTATCGACGACGCTGAAATCGGGCTGGCGCTGTTGAAAGGCCTTGCGCGTCGAGTCCGCATCCTGACGGAAAATGTGCGTACGCTGGCGCTGCTGGACGTATTTGGTCGGCTGATCAAGACACTTTATTCACTGGCAAAAGAGCAGGATGGTGTGCAGGTGATAGATCAGCGGCTCACCCAACAGGATTTGGCAAGTCGGATCGGGGCATCGCGGGAAATGGTCAGTCGTATCATGCACGACCTGACAGAGGGTGGTTACATTAATGTCAAATCCAAGCGGATCACCATTCTCAAGAAAATCCCGTCGAACTGGTAGTCGCTATCAGTCGTCGAAGCGAAACCGGTTCCGATCAAATGCAGCCGGGTAGAACAGAATTGCGCAATTCTCTCTAAGGTATCGCTTCCCTCTTTGCGGTTCGCCCGACTACTCCTGTTGCAATTGTCTTTCGCACTTCTTGCCTTGTTTGCCGGCAGGTTTGGGCGTGCGCCAGTCGCCAGTATGGAAACGTGAATTCCGCACATTTGTATTGTGCCGTAGCACATCGAACAGGTTGAGAGTGACAAGTAAGCTTTGCACTGTCAATTTGCAGCCGTTGAAAGGCTGCTCGAGGAGAAACGGCATGTTCACCAAATTCGCGACATTTATTACCATTACCGCATTTGCATTGATTGGCTCCGTAGCGCACGCAAAAGTCTCCGACGTTTCTGGAGGTCAAAGCGGCGGTTCCGATCAGATGCTCCTGCATTCGATTGATCAGATGCCTTCCTTGTTTGGGTGCGATGTCGGCTCGATCAACTTTCCGGTCCGCTCATCAGCAGATTCAGCGCACAACGAAAACGGACCAGACATCTTCGCAAGTAATCTCGATATCCTGGACGACAACCTTGTGGCCGACTCCTGTGCGGTTCCGATTCCGAACCTGAGCCCAGAGCCAATCGGAAACGTCGCCATGCGGTAATCCCCGGTACCAGTTTTCGAACGAAATCCCCTAGCTCTCTCCTTCTTTGGCACACCAATCGGTGTGCCATTTTTTTTGCGAATGCCTGCGCACGGCGAACAAAGTGCGGTAAGCACGCCTCCTTGCGTATGTGTGTGCAACAGTAGCTGTCAGAGCGCAGAAATCCAACGCGAATATACGTGCGAAAGGAACCAGGAAGTTACTCGCAAAGATGCTGGCGAAGAAAACTCGTCTGTTTCGCTATGGCGTCTTCGAATCCATTCCCATTGTAAATATCGAAGTGTCCGAAGGGGTAACTGATTACCTGCGCATTTGCCATCCGTCTGGCCGCCTTGCGTACGATATCGGGCACAACGAGGCTGTCGTTCTCAGCGAGCATTAGCAGTGCCGGGCATTTGACGCCGGATGCAAAACGAAGCGGACGGTACATTGGAAACTTGAACAGAATTCGCGCGCAAACCTTGTTGTCCCATTTTGCCTTGTCGGGAATTATGGACAGTAGCCCCGGCAGAGATTCCGGCGTATTCATGGCAGCGAAGCTGCCAGGATTCGCGGCCAGGCTCACGTAATGCGGTGACAGCCCCAAGGCTGACTTGACGACATCAAGAATGCCGTGGGGCGTGGCCTGGAGCAAGTGCGCCAGACCAACGTGTGCGATCGAGCTAAACGGATCGAGAAACGGGACTTGCGCAACGATCGCGCTAAGTGCGGCGTCTTGTGACGCGCAAACGATGCAATGGCCGCCACTGTATGAGGTACCCCAGAGTGCAATCCTCTCCTTGTCGATATCCGGGATCGTGCGCGCGTGGGCGATTGCCGCCTTCCAGTCTGCAACGTGCCAGTCGGGGTCAACCAGGTTGCGCGGCTCGCCTTCACTGTCACCGAAAGTTCGGTAATCGAACAACAATACCGCGATACCGTTACGTGCAAAATGTTCGGCGTAGGCTGGCAGTCGAAAGGCGCGCTCGCTTCCAAATCCATGAGCCATGATCACTAGTGGGAATGTGGCAGCGACTTCAGGCAGGTACAAATCGGCAGCGCAGCGAAAACCGCCACTCAGAAATCCGGTCTGTACAACGCGGTATTCGTGGATCATCACCACGGTGGCCATCGTCAGATGAGTTCAAGAACGTTTTCGGGCGGACGGCCAATTACGGCACGATCGCCTTTTACAACTATAGGGCGTTCGATCAGTATCGGATTGTCGGCCAGCGCATCCAGCCACTGATCATCACTCAGGGTTTTACCGGCAAAATTTAGCTTGTACGTGTCTTCCCCTTTGCGCACGATCTGATCTGGTTGGACCCCGAGTTTGTTGACGATGGATTTCAACTCCGACTTGCTGGGTGAATCCTTCAAATACTCGATTACCGCCGGTTCGATCCCGTGTTGCTGAAGCAGTGCAAGGGTGTTGCGGCTCTTGCTGCATCGCGGATTATGATAAATGGTGAACTCTGTCTTGGCCATATTGAAGTCTCCTCGGCGCTAATATGTATCAGGAACCTGGCTGAAAGCGTTCTGGCAGCAATTGATTGTAAGTAGCCGTCATCCCTATTGTAGTGATCGGGCGACGACTTCGGTCGTGTCTCTCGATAGGTTGGGCATTGCCTGGATTCGCCCGAGCGCATCTTTCGCATGCACTTGCCTTGCATTGTCAAATTTTCTCCAACGGTCGAAGCAGCGTACGATGCGTGCCGCAATTTGTGGGTTTATTGAATCGAGGGCAATGGCCTGGTCGGCCAGAAACGCATATCCCGAACCGTCTGCGGCGTGGAATTGTGCGTGATTTGCACCAAACGTTCGAATGAGCGCATAGACCTTGTTCGGATTACGAATGTCGAATGCAGCGTGTTGCGTCAGACGTTTGACGTTGTCGAGCGTGTCAGGCAAGCGTGACGCCGCTTGTACGGCAAGCCACTTGTCCACAACCAGTGGTTCGTGAGACCATTTTTTGTAGAATCTATCAAGTACCTCATGGCGCAGATCAGAATCATGATTGACCAGCGCAGTGAGCGCGACCATCGCATCAGTCATGTTATCAGCCGTGTCGAACTGCGCCATGCACAAGTTGATCACGGCTTCGTCTCCGAGTTGCATCACGTAGGTAAGACACAGGTTGCGTAGCGCGCGCTCGCCAGACGGTTTCGCGTCAGGGCTGTATTGACCAGCTGTTTTGAATGCCTGGTAAGCAAGCAGCAGATCGCCCTTGAGTTTTACGGCAAGCTTATAGGTCAGCGCCTTGCGTGCCTCGTGCAAGGCGTCCGGATCGACTTCTTCCACCTGTTCGGCGAGATACGTTTCGGTTGGCAACGCCAGTGCTTCGGCGGCAAATGCGGGATCTGTTGCAGCACCAGAAAGAATGCGTGAAAACGCGTCGAAGAATCCGTCCGGATAGTCGGGCTCCTGCTTGAGGTGTATCGCCGCGGACGCTCGCAGGATGATATTTGTTGCAAGACGTTGACCGGCTTCCCAGCGATTGAATGAATCTGAATCATGTGACATCAGATGAGCCAGATCCGCTTCGCCGTAATCAAAGCGCACGATCACCGGCGCCGAGAAACCACGCAACATTGAAGGTGCAGGCTCTTCCGGGACGTTTGTGAAAACAAAGTCCTGTTCGGGCGCTGTCACCGACAGCGTACGCGTGGTACTTCCCGGCCCATCCTCGCCATCCAGACGAAGCGGGATATCAGTCCCGTCAGTAGCTACCAAGCCGACGGTGAACGGTATGTGCAGTGGCAATTTTGTTTCCTGACCGGGTGTTGCTGGGCAGGACTGTCTAAAGTGCAGCGCATAGCGCTTATTGCCTGCGTCGTAATTTGCCGACACGTCGACAACAGGGGTGCCCGCCTGGTCATACCAACGCCGGAACTGGGTCAGGTCAATACCTGATCCGTCCTGCATTGCCTGTACGAAGTCGTCGGTGGTTACCGCTTGTCCGTCATGTCGCTGAAAATACAAATCCATTCCCGTGCGAAAGTTCTTCGAACCCACAATAGTGTGAATCATGCGCACGACTTCCGCGCCTTTTTCGTAGACGGTCGCGGTGTAGAAGTTGTTGATCTCCATGTATGACTGTGGCCGCACCGGGTGGGCCATTGGGCTGGCGTCCTCGGGAAACTGTGCGGAGCGCAATGCGCGAACTTCCTGAATTCGCTGCACCGGACGCGAGTAGGTGTCCGCACCGTACTCCTGGTCCCGGAATACGGTCAGGCCTTCTTTCAGACTCAACTGGAACCAGTCCCGGCACGTTACGCGATTGCCGGTCCAGTTGTGGAAGTACTCGTGAGCGACGACTCTATCGAGAAACATGAAGTCGCGATCAGTGGAAATATCCGGTCGAGCAAGGATGTACTTCGTGTTGAATATGTTCAGGCCCTTGTTTTCCATCGCGCCCATGTTGAAATCGCCAACGGCGACAATCATGTATTGGTCGAGGTCAAGCTCCAGGCCGAATGTGTCTTCGTCCCATTTCATGGCGCGCTTCAGCGCTTGCATGGCAAAACCGGATTGATCGAGTTTGCCGGGCTCGACGAAAATGGACAGCGCGACCGTACGTCCCGATCTTGTTGTGAACGTGTCGTCCAACTGGTCGAGTTTTCCGGCTACCATTGCGAACAGGTACGACGGTTTGGGGAAAGGATCTTCCCATTTTGCCCAGTGGCGAACGCGCTTCTGCTGACCACCTTTCTCCCGCGTTTCTTCGGCTGCTTCTTCGTCTGTTGCTTCCCCTTGATCGACAAGATTGCCGTTTGACAGGAGCACCGGAAATAGCGCCTTGTCGGCATGAATCGTCGTGGTGTAGCGAGACATGACATCGGGGCGGTCAGGAAAAAACGTGATGCGCCTGAAACCTTCCGCTTCACACTGCGTGAAGTAACCGTCCTTCGATGCGTACAGGCCCATGAGCTTGGTATTGTTTTCAGGGTCGATCTGGACCTGTGTTTCCAGAACGAACTGAGCAGGTACTGTTTGGATAGAGAGCTTCTCTCCGCTCACCTCGTATTCACGTTCGGATAACTTGCGGCCATCGAGCAATACGGACTCGAGTCGTATCTCGTCACCGTCCAGCACCAGCGGCGCGTCGGGGTCGGTCGCCGCAGGGTTCCTGGTGATTGCCAGGGTCGCGCCCACCGTTGTGTAATCGCTACGGATATCGATTTCCAGATCAATGGTCGATACAAGAAAATTTGGCGGCGCATAGTCTTTGAGCAAGACCGCTTGGTCAACGGGCCTTAGCATGTTCATTCCAGTCATAGTGAGTGACGCGTAGTCGACAAGGCCCAATTTTACCGGCCAGCTTGCACTGAGGCTGGGTATTTGTACCCGCCATCTGACAACCCGGGTGTCGCGGCGGGGCCATTAATTTGGCCACGCAAGTCTGGAGGAGGCGGATTCTGCTTCCGAACAGGAATGTTGCGATACTTTCGCCCTCGAGCAAGTTCATAAAGGGAAACACGATTTAGTACGCTTTTGCGTGACGAAGAAGCGCGGCTGCATTATCGGGTACCGCTGATTCAGCAAAGATGTCTGCCTACAATGTCGACAATTTGTCATACGAACTGTCGAGAAATCGTCGATTCAAGTGATTTTCCGGGTCGAGCCAAAACGAGATGACACTAGCGGCTTCATCGTTAGCCCACAGCATTTGTGATGGATAAGCACTCGTGCAGCGGTATGGTTCTAGATTTTCGAGAGCTGCCCCCGCAACATCGTGGGCAGTCTGGCCTTGCAACGACTGGCGTATTGCGCTTTTCGCCGAATTCAGGTGGTTTTCTCAGCAAGTGCCTGATCGCGAATCTGCGTCACGATCGCATCGATGGTGTTGCCGAATTTTTCAAAGGCTGTGGGCGGCCCTTTGTATTCAAGCCATACGCCCTGTTCTGCAGGATGCATCAAGACGATCCGAAGAGGCGTGTCCGAGCGGTAATCGGCAACGGCGCCATTGCGCCTGGCATCCTCCAATGGGAAGTAAACACAACTGTCGCGCGCGCACAGATCCTTTACCAGATCTACCGGTTGCGTACCGTCGTTGTCGCGAGTGAACAACGTCAGCCTTGCGTGGGGGCGAGTGGCACTGCGGATAACCAGGGTCGATTCATCCAGCCTGCTAATGCGCTCGTTCCTGCCGGGCGAGACCGCGAGATTGTTCCAGTAGACCGTGTCGTCGTCGAGGACTGCGTCCCAAACCGCCGTAACATACTTGAGTGAGAGCGACAGCACGATCAGAACGAGGCCGAAAAAGAGAAGCGCGCGTTGCCAAAGTGAAAATTGAAACATGGGGCGTTACGCTAACCGATGACAACACCCTTACTCAAGCAATGTAAGTTTTTCTTTAGTGCTGTGTGGTCAGATTTGGCAGCCAGCGCGCACGCGAAACCGCGTGCACTTCCAGAGCCAGGCGAGGCCAGCAAAGAACAGCGTGAATGCGGTGGCCGCATACCATTCAAGAACGTTCTCAAGGCGATCGACAAGCTGTGCATCGCTTGACAGTGATTTTGCAAACAGATTCGTGAGTCCGAACGCCATTATTAGAAGACACAGCACGCCGAGCGCACGATCGAGTCGCATTGGCGGGCGCAACCAGCCGGCTCGTGCCAGACGAAACACTTTCGCGCTCGCCATCAGCATGCACAGATAGGTGAGCCCGAAATAGAAGTTGATTCCGTACCGGCGTAGCCATTGATACGTTTCGCCTTCGGTCCCCAGAAAGGCGCCGTAGAGTACGAGAAACGTGGCGGCCAATGTTCCAAGCCAAGCCAGCACGAACGAATATTTTCCGGTGGCAGCGTCCAGACTCTTAAGCCATTGCGCACAAAGAATCCAGGTGAGCCCTTGCAGTGTCGCAGCCGGTAATACAAGTGCACGAAATATATGATTTGGAAGGTCGTGGCGTGCTGACTTGCTAATTGAAACGCAGCCGTCCAGATACAGGTTACACGACGGGATAAGGCCGCTATTTACCGAAATCTGATGCGCAACGATCGTTGCCAGTGCGGGCAGCAGTCCAGCAAGTAGCGGAAGCAACCATATCGGTTGCGAATTTGACCGATTGGCTGCGGAGGTGCCCATGCGTCATGTTAACTCTGGAATTGCATGGTGCTGTGAGCGCGCGAAAAAAATGCTACAAAAGGCATGGAAACTGCTAGAGTTTCGAATGAAAAACAAGAATTTACCTTCGACACTGAAGAATTTGCTTGATTGACAACGGGACTAGCGCGTGACAAAGGGAAGAGTCCGTACCACAGGCGAGTCGCCCCGGTTTGGGGTGTGTCCAAATATTGGTCGGGGAGATTACCGCGGAGTCTCGCCAGGGTGCGACAAACTTGTCGGCGAGATCGTATGGCCAGTGTTGACCGCTGGCGGTGATCCGCGTCGCACGACACCTGTGAGAATATGCGATAGATGAAGGGCTTCCGCAAGACTTTAACCAACACACTGGGAAGCAAGCGGCTGCTAGCCATTGTTTGGCCATTCCTCGTAATCGTGGTGGTGCTTCTAGTGGTGTCGGCGCAAAGCATGGATTTACTGCTTGCGACGCGCTCGTACTCAGAGGGCGAAAGTCTATGGTCAAAAGGTCAGAAGCGCGCCATATTCTATCTGCTGCGCTACACGGAAACGCGGGCGCAGGCTGACTACGAACAATATCAGGTTTCTATCGCCGTTCCGAAAGGAGACGAAAAGGCGCGCATTGAAATGCAGAAACCGAATCCTGACGAAGCGATCGCCTGGCAGGGCTTTGCCGAAGGGCGTAACCATCCGGACGATATCGAACGCATGATCATGCTGTTCCGCCGCTTCAAGGATTTATGGTACATGCGCGAAATAATCGAAGTGTGGACCCAGGGCGATTTCTATGTCAGCCAGGTCACCGACATCGCCGAAGAGTTGAATGCCCGCGTTATTGCTGGCGACGTATCAGAGACAGAAATGAGGGCGTTGCGAGATCGGCTGTTGGCTATTGATACGCTGCTTACCCCACTGACTGACAAATTTTCAAGATTGTTGGGAGAAGCTACCCGCATAACCAAGGTCCTTCTCCTGATACTTAACCTTGCAGTGGCGGGTACTTTGGTACCGATCGGCATGTTCTTGTCCAACCGCATGGCGAGACGCCGGGACGAGGCTGAGAGCGCCCTCAAACTCAGTGAGGAGCGGTTCAATCTCGCAGTCGAGGGTAGCAACGACGGCTTGTGGGACTGGGATATCGCATCAGAGAAAGTTTATTACTCACCGCGGTTCAAGGAGCTTCTGGGTTTTAGACCCAAGGAGTTCGAGGACACTACCGACAATTTGATGTCGAGGATACATCCGGACGATAGCAAAATTGTAGGAAACGCTTTTCGCGCGCACTTCGAACAGCAACAATCGTTCGACGTTGAAATGCGCTTTGTCATTAAGTCGGGCGAATACCGATGGTTTCGTGTGCGAGGTCAGTCGGTGAGCGACGAAAACGGCAAGGCCGTACGAATGGCAGGCTCGATGACTGATATTACAGATCGTCAGATCGCTGCCGCTGAATTGTTTTCCGAGAAGGAGCGCGCCCAGGTCACGCTCGCGTCCATCGCCGATGGTGTTATCACGACCGACCCGGATGGCTGGGTTGAATTTCTCAATCCCGTTGCCGAGTCGCTTACGGGATGGAAAATGTCGGCTGCGAGGGGGCTCCCCCTGCAGGCCATCTGTCGACTGACAGACGAAACGAGTCGTCAGCCAGCGCCGAACCCGATCGAGACGGTTCTGCGCGACGAGCGCACGGTAGAGGTCGCTGCAACCATGTTGCTGGTGCGCAACGATGGCGTTGAGATTCCGATCGTGCACTCTGGTGCACCAATTCGCGGCAGTAATGGCGAAATTAATGGTGTTGTTTTGATCCTCCATGACGTCAGCAACGAGCGCCAGTATGCCGCGAAACTTTCCTATCAGGCGACGCATGATTCGCTCACCGGGTTGATCAATCGCACTGAGTTTGAGAACCGTATGAATCTTGCGCTCAAGTCAGCGGCTCAACTTGGACGCCACCATGCAGTGATGTATCTCGACCTCGACCAGTTCAAGGTTGTCAATGACACATGTGGTCATGCGGCTGGAGACCAGCTCATTCGGCAGGTGTCATCGCTGTTGCAGAGACGTTTGCGCGAAGGCGATACGCTGTCACGGCTGGGTGGAGATGAATTCGGAGTGCTGCTGGAGAATTGCCCACCGGACCATGCGTTGCGCATCGCCGAAGAACTACGCCAGACAACGCGGGATCTGCATTTTGCATCGGACGGGCGATCGTTCGCCGTCAGCGTCAGCATCGGATTGGTGTCGGTCGATGACGGGCTTTACACTCTGTCGGACGTGCTCAGTGCGGCCGACGCTGCGTGCTACATGGCAAAGGACAAGGGCCGCAATCGGGTGCAGATTTACCGGCGCGAGGACAGCGAAGTTTCTATGCGCCACGGTGAGATGGAGTGGGTAGTTCGCATTCAGAAAGCGCTTGAAGAGGACCGCTTCGTTCTCTATGCACAGGACATCGTTCAGGTCAACGGCAAGTCGGACCACGGCAGTCACTGCGAACTGTTGGTGCGTATGCTTGACGAAGACGGCAAGCTCGTGCCGCCCATGGCTTTCATTCCTGCTGCGGAGCGCTACGGATTGATGCCTTCGATCGATCGTTGGGTGTTGCGGAACGCGTTTGCAACGATTGCACGGATGTTAGCGCAGCCGTCTGGCGATTCGCTTCAGTTGTGTTCGATCAACTTGTCAGGCGCTACGCTTGGCGACGATACTTTTCTCGAGTACGTAAGCGAACAATTCGACCGCTTTGCGTTGGCGAGAAATCGTGTCTGTTTCGAGATTACGGAAACTGCCGCAATCGCTAATCTAGACAGGGCGACACGGTTTATCGAGGAAATGAAAAAGTTTGGCTGCAGATTTTCGCTTGACGATTTCGGTTCCGGAATGTCCTCTTTCGGTTACTTGAAACATCTACCGGTTGATTTCCTCAAGATCGACGGTGGATTTGTCAAAGACATGGCGGAAGACCCGATCGATCGGGCAATGGTGGAAGCGATTAACAGCGTTGGTCACGTGATGGGGAAGCAAACAATTGCCGAGTTCGTTGGCAGTGCAGAGGTCATGGAAGCGCTGCGTGAAGTTGGTGTCGATTTCGCCCAGGGATACTGGGTGCATAAGCCCGAGCTTTTCGAGCCGAGGCTAAAGAAAGTGGCAGCTTCGGGCAACTGAACGGTAGCCGGGCAAGCCTCTGAGCGGCTGTCTTGATGCCTGCCATCTCGTTACGAACTGTCCGCAATCTCAATATCAGTGAACGCTAACTACCGGTCGATGCCCCCGCATTAACCAGCAGGCTTTGTTTCGTCTCGCGGAGCCGCGAGATTGGACAGGTTCTATGCATCGATGCACATGCTGTGGGCGTTCTTGCTGCGTTCAAACTTAACATTTTGATAGATTTGACATTTTGCCAGTTCTTCTTCATGTTGCGATCTCAACTTGGGCAAGAGCATACAAATGCTTTCCAGGTATTGCGCTGGATCGGGGAGGGGACACTTCGAGTCCAATGGGTAGGTACTTTGCATTTTGATCAACTGCTAATTGGGAGATTTACGACGCCATGGGCTCGATGCTTGAAATTTCTCCGCGTACGCCGTGGGTTGATGCCCTGCACGGCTACGTGCGACCGTACTGGAATGAACTTCTGGAAGGGGACTGGGCGGAAGGTGTTGCCAACACCCGGCTAACGATCCCGGAGATGCAGGGCTGGATCCTGCAGATGTATCCCTTTATACATGCTTTTCCGAAATTCCTTGCCGAAGCCTTGACCAAGGTCGAGGATGATTATTCACGTGGTTTCCTGATCGACAATATTCGCGTCGAGAAAGCGCACGCCGAGCACTGGATTTGGATGGGCACTGGTTTCGGACTCGATCGACAATCAATGATTGATCTTGCCGAAGGCAACCAACCGATTCTGCGTGATGTGCAATCTCTCAGCGACTGGCTGTGGCACGTCAACACGAAAGGGTCACTTGCCGAGGCTGTTGCTGCCACCAGCTTTGCAATAGAAGGAATGGCCGGCGATATCGCAAAGAAGGTGGTCAGCGGATTTGAGGCCTACCGAGGCACACCTGGCGTAGACATGAAACCGAAGACCTACAAGTGGTTCCGGGAGCATGCGGTGTACGATGACCAACATCCCGTAATCGCACTTGAGATCGTTAAGAAGTACGCAGTCACTGAGAAGTTGCAGTCAAAAGTCATGATTGCGTCCAAGCGAAGCGTGCAGTTACTCCACCATGCGCTGATGACGTCATACCAAGCGTATTCAGTAAGCGATGAAGTGATGGGCGATGTCAATTCAGGCGAGCAGTACGCGACCCAGCAGCGCCGTAACGATCGCAGAAACGACGTCAAAGCGACCGGATTTCCGGAACGCCGCTTTGGTGAACGGCGCGGGCGAGCATGTCGCAATGTGGCTTGAACCAGTCCATATAGAGCGTAGCTCATATCGATAGTTATCGCTGCTCGCGAATAACTTTGGCAACGGGCGTCTGTTAAGGCGCCCGTTGTTTTTTTGTGGTTTTAGTCTACGACTGGATCGTTCGTCAAATTCGTGAATTCAAGGTTCGCTTGTATAGCGCTTTATCGCCCCGGTGCGTACACCTCGTGTGGATTTGTAACGAAGTATGAGGTCAATCCTCGGCATCTTTTGTGCCGTTCATAGTGAAGCACTACATTAGCCACAAGCAACGTTCTTCAACACTCCCCCCTCTCTCGCGTCAGACGCGGGGTTTCGCGGCCTAACAATCCCCGTGCTGCTTGCAGGCCGACATCCTGTCGCGGCGCATGAATTGTGGCTATTCGCTATCATGTGCCGTGAATTTGCTGAATTTGTAACTACGGAGAAGGATGAATGCGACTTACGTCCGACCAACTGACACAATTCGATGAAAGTGGTTTCTTGTTCTTTGATTCGTTGTTCACTGAACAAGAAATGACTGTTCTCAACGCGGAAACGCCTGGTATCTTTGCGCAGCACCGTCCAGAGAACGTGCGCGAGTCGGGGTCCGGCGCGGTGCGAACCAGTTTCGGTGTTCACATGTATAACGCGGTGTTCGCCCGGCTGGCGCGTCATCCGCGCCTGGTCGAGCCGGCCAGACAGCTTTTTCGCGAAGACGTGTACATGCATCAATTCAAGGTCAACGCGAAAGCGGCGTTCGACGGCGATGTCTGGCAGTGGCATCAGGATTTCGGCACCTGGCAGGTTGCTGATCAAATGCCTGAGCCGCGCGCAATGAATATCGCAATTTTCCTCAACGAGGTCAGTGAGCTGAACGGTCCGCTCATGTTTGTTCCGGGCAGCCACAAGCTTGGCGTAATTGATGCAGATCTCGATACTGAAACGACCAGCTACCCATTGTGGACGCTAAACAACGATACGGTCAGAAAACTGGTCGAACGTGGCGGCATCGTCGTACCAAAGGGTCCGGCAGGATCAATGATCATGTTCGACTCACTGCTGGTGCACGGTTCGGGATCGAATCTGTCTCCCTGGGATCGCAATACGGTGTACCTGAGCCTGTGCGCGATCTCGAATCATATTCGGCAGTTCAAGCGACCGGCATACCTGGCGCAGCGGGATTTCGAACCGATCGAGTGCCTGCCTGACGACTGTTTACTCAAGCAATATGATGTCACGCTGCCGTGGATAGACGGCACGCCCGAATCCGCGCTGAATCCACAAATTGCTGCGTAGAAAAGTCGTCATGAAATGGAATCTTCATGAATCTGTATAACAAACTACAACAACGTGCGTCCGATGGCAGGCCGCTTCGTCTCGGGCTTATTGGCGCCGGAAAATTTGCCGCCATGTACCTCGCTCAGATACCCAAAATTCCCGGTGTTCAATTGGTTGGCATCGCCGACATTGCGCCGGATAACGCGAGGAGCAGCCTTAGCCGGGTCGGATGGCCGGAATCCCGTTATTCAGCAACGTCGCTGGACTCCGCCTGCAAGGAAGGCACAACCCATGTCGGCGACGACTGGTACGCGCTTGTCTCGCACCCGCAGATCGACATCATTATCGAAGCCACCGGTCATCCCATTGCCGCGGTCGATCATGCGCTGTCTGCTTTCGAGCAAGGCAAGCATGTGGTGATGGTGACGGTCGAGGCAGATGCATTTTGCGGGCCGCTTCTGGCGCGCAAGGCGCAGCAGGCGGGCGTAGTCTATAGCCTTGCGTATGGTGATCAACCTGCACTAATTTGTGACCTGGTTGACTGGGCGCGGGCTGCCGGATTCAATGTTGTCGCGGCAGGTCGCGGCCACAAGTGGTTGCCCGAATATGCCCAGTCGACGCCGGAAACCGTTTGGGATCATTGGGGCCTCACGCCAGAACAGGCACGCCTGGGCGGACTCAATCCAAAAATGTTCAATTCATTTCTCGATGGATCCAAGCCAGCCATTGAAAGCACTGCAGTCTGTAATGCAACCGGTCTGACGCCAGCACCAGATGGTTTGAGTTATCCGGCGGCACGCATTGACGATATCCCGAACGTGATGCGGCCACTTGCAGACGGTGGCCGGTTGCATCACAAGGGACAGGTCGAAGTTGTTTCGTCGCTGGAACTGGACGGTACACCGGTTCCGTATGACATTCGAATGGGCGTATGGGTTGTGTTCGAGGGCGACACTGACTACATCAAACGATGTTTCTATGAGTACGGGGTGCAGACCGATCAGTCGGGCCGTTACGCCTGTATGTACAAGCGTTGGCATCTGATTGGCCTTGAGCTTGGCATTTCGGTTGCATCAGTTGGCACTCGAAATGAACCGACCGGGGCTGCTACCGGGTTTCGCGCGGACGTTGTCGCAGTGGCAAAACGTGACCTTAAGGCCGGCGAAATTCTCGATGGCGAGGGCGGTTATACAGTTGTGGGGAAACTCATGCCGGCGGCAGATTCCCTGAACCTGGGCGGCCTGCCGCTTGGCCTCGCTCTCGCCGTCAAATTGCGCAACCCGGTTGCCGCCGGAAGACCGCTATGCTGGACAGATGTGGTGGTGGACGATTCTCTTCTTGCCGTTAAAGTGCGTCGGGAAATGGAGCAGAAATTTGGCGGCGAGCAGCGCGCGGCGGCCTGATGTGTTTTCGGGTCTCGGTTACGCCGAACTTTAAGTCGCCTGGCAGCAGGCCGGGTTCTTCGCTCCTTTCATCAACGGAACACTGGCACACGGCGCAAGCGCCGTGTCATCCAAAGTGGACTTCAGAGTCGGAATCAAACCGAAAGTAATCAAGGATTAGCTCTGGTGCTTGTACAAATTGTGAGCTGAGTTCAAGGGAAATATCGGGTTGCAACCCAGCTGGTATTCGCCGTAGATAAATTGGCTAAGAAAGGAATTTGTGTGTCACTGTCAGAAAAACTGCGCTCGGAAATGTCTCTACCGATAATCGCGGCGCCGCTGTTCATTGTGTCGAATCCGGATCTGGTAATAGCGCAATGCACCAGTGGCATTATCGGTTCGTTTCCTGCGCTAAACGCGCGCCCGGCGGAAATGCTGGACGAGTGGATCGAGCGAATCGAAGTTTCTTTGGAGGCGTTCCGCAAGGATTATCCCGACCAAAAAGTCGCGCCGTTCGCGGTCAATCAAATTATTCATCAATCCAACGACCGTCTCGATCACGACCTGGACGCGTGCGTACGTCACCAGGTGCCGATGATCATCACGAGCTTGCGCGCGCCGCACGATGTGGTGAAGAAAGTTCATGAGTACGGGGGAGTCGTGTTCCACGATGTGATTTCAATCCGCCATGCGCAGAAGGCGCTCGAAGCGGGCGTCGATGGTCTAATTCTGGTATGTGCTGGGGCTGGTGGGCACGCCGGGTTGATGAGCCCATTTGCACTGGTGCGCGAAGTGCGGCGCTTTTTCGATGGCCCCATAGCATTGTCCGGAGCGATCACGGATGGTGCCGGAGTACTTGCAGCGGAAGCAATTGGAGCTGATTTCGCATATATCGGGACGCGCTTCATCGCTACACAGGAAGCGAATGCGGCGGAAGCTTACAAGGCAATGATCGTCGAAAGCCAGGCAGACGATATCGTCTACACGCCGTATTTTAGTGGCGTGAATGGTAACTATCTCAAGCCGAGCGTACGCGCGGCTGGTATGGATCCGGAAAATCTGCCGGGATCGGACAAGACCAAGATGAACTTCGGGTCAGAACGAGAGAAGCCCAAAGCATGGAAACAGATCTGGAGCGCCGGCCAGGGCGTTGGCAATATCGATGATGCACCTTCGACGCGGGCGATGGTGCAGCGCCTTACGCGTGAATATGAAGACGCGAGACAGCGCCTGGCAGTAGGTGTTGCTTGAGTTCGACTTGGTTGACTTATCTGCAGTTGGTGCGTTTCTGGCAATTCCCCATTTAACCGCGGTCGAGACGGTTGGTTCTCAGACCAGGCGCTCCTTGTTGAAGAACACCTTGCGCCAGCGCGTCACCGTCGCGTGCTCGAACAAGCCGGCTTTGGTAAACGGGTCTTCAGCTACGAAACGTTCTGCTTCTGCACGATCATCGGTGTCGATGATGATAATGCCACCATGGCCGCCTGTGCCGTCGTCATCCGTTGTGGCGCCGCCCGCAAGTATCAAGTCCTGCTTGTTCGTCAGGTATTCCAGATGTGCGGCGCGATTGTCGCTCCTGATATTCTCGGAACCGGCTTTGTCTTTGGTCTGAATTGCGTATGGCATTTGTAATCCTTCGGCTGGATATTGAACTGTGCTTCAGTATATCGGCGTGACCGAACCAATGATACTTCGTGGCGCATGTGCGTGCCTGTTGTTTGCACTTCACGCATAATGCGTCGCTTTCCAAACCAAGTTCGATAGACTTCAGAAAATGGCTCAATACGTATACACGATGATGCGGGTCAGCAAGTTGGTGCCGCCGAAACGCGTCATTCTCAAGGACATTTCACTCTCATTCTTTCCCGGCGCAAAGATCGGCGTGCTTGGTCTCAACGGCTCCGGTAAATCCAGTCTGCTCAGCATCATGGCAGGAGAAGACAAGGAATTCGACGGCGAAGCAATACCGATGTCGAATATCCGCATCGGTTACCTTCACCAGGAACCGCGCCTCTCTCCGGAGCACACTGTGCGCGAGGCGGTTGAAGAAGGTCTCGGTGAGGTGATAGAGGCGAAGAACAAGCTCGACGAGATCTATGCTGCTTATGCTGAACCTGACGCTGATTTCGACAAACTGGCCGAGGAGCAAGCCAAATATGAGGCCGTTCTTGCCGCCAGTGGTTCCGACATGGAGCACCAGCTTGAAATTGCTGCGGACGCACTGCGCCTACCGCCCTGGGATGCGAAGGTTGACACCTTGTCGGGCGGCGAAAAACGTCGGGTGGCACTATGCCGCCTGCTTTTGTCCAAGCCCGATATGCTTTTGCTCGACGAACCGACTAACCACCTTGACGCCGAGAGCGTCGATTGGATTGAGCAGTTCCTGAAGCGTTTTCCCGGTACCGTGGTGGCAGTCACACACGATCGATACTTTCTCGACAATGCAGCCGAGTGGATACTGGAACTCGATCGTGGCCACGGTATCCCCTGGAAGGGCAATTACTCATCCTGGCTGGAGCAAAAGGAACAGCGTCTGGAGACGGAAGAGAAGCAGGAATCAGCACGCATCAAGACCATGCAAAAGGAACTCGAGTGGGTGCGTGCCAATCCGAAAGCGCGGCAGGCAAAAAGTAAAGCCCGGATCGCCCGATTCGAAGAACTGTCGTCGCACGAACATCAGAAACGTAATGAAACGCAGGAAATTTTTATCCCGGTTGCGGAGCGTCTTGGCGACCACGTTATCGAATTAAAGAACGTGTCGAAGGGTTTTGGCGATCGCCTGCTCGTTGACAATCTATCGCTGACGATTCCTCCGGGTGCGATTGTCGGGATTATCGGACCGAATGGCGCTGGCAAGTCGACGTTGTTCCGCATGATTACGGGTGCGGAGAAACCGGATAGCGGGGAAATTATCATCGGCCCGACAGCGCACGTTGTTGCCGTGGACCAGGTGCGAGACGCATTGCCCGACGACAAGAGCGTGTGGGAGGCGGTCTCGGGCGGCCAGGATATTCTTACAGTTGGCAGGTTCGAGATGCCGTCGCGAGCCTATCTTGGTCGCTTCAACTTCAAGGGGGGCGATCAGCAAAAGATAGTCGGAAAACTTTCCGGCGGTGAGCGCGGACGTTTGCACCTTGCGAAGACATTGATCGAAGGCGGCAACGTGCTGCTGCTCGACGAACCATCGAATGATCTCGACGTCGAGACATTGCGCGCGCTGGAAGACGCACTACTGGAGTTTGCCGGTTCGGTGCTGGTGATCTCGCACGATCGCTGGTTCCTCGATCGAATTGCCACGCACATTCTTTCTTTCGAAGGTGATTCTAATGTGGCATTTTTCACTGGTAATTATCAGGAGTACGAAGCCGACAAGAAAAAACGCCTTGGCGAGGATGCTGCCAGGCCAAAGCGGATACGATACAAGCCGCTCAAGACCTAGAATCCGAAACAGCCCTCTGGTTATTCGCTATTGGCCGAGGAGCTATTGCAGGTCGGGAAATGACAGTTGTCGCACGGTGTATCGTCGTAGTCTGATTGGGAGATTCAGTTGAGAGTTGCGGCTTTGTTGATTATGTTCGCTGTATTTTCGGGTCTTGCACTGGCGGCCGGAAAAGGGCGTTTCCAGGGCAGCATCATTCTGGAGTGGGTCGATGACAGCCCGTTTATCGCGACAATGCTACTCCTCGACGAATTCTCGTTTCAGCAAGCCAATGAAAAGTTGTGGGTGGTTCCCGCACAGACGACGTTGGATGGGCGTTTTGCACCGCCGTTGTTCAAGCAACTGATGGGTCATCCGTTCGAAGGTGGCTTTCGCAAGGCGGCTGTCGTCTACGAGTTTGTTGCAAAAGATATGACCCAGCCGTGGCCAGAGGCGCAACGGATGTTTTACGAAGCCAGCGTCGTTGAAGGAGTTTTGCCGATCGAGGCGAAAGTGATGTTTATGTTGATGAATGCAGGAGGTCCTCGATGGGCCGAACGTGGTTCGAGTGACTGTTTCAACTCCTGTCATACGGGCGACTCCGAGCTCTCGTGGCGCCCACTGGTGGATGACGAGCAGGTTATCGCCTTGGTGAGTTGGGTGCGCGAGAGCGATCCGTCGCTCGATGAAATCGAACGGCGCGTTGATGAGACGCTACTTCATCGTGGCCCGCATATTTTTGCGTATGTACGCTAGGCTGGGCTGTCGAAAAATGAATCTCGATCGCGGCGTCACCGCTTCGTTCGCCGGTAGCTGTCTTTATTGTCTGTGATTTCTGCGATGATTGTCCTGTCGACTCCATATGCATCAGTAGGCGCTTGATGAAGAAGATTCTTTTGATTGTCGTTTTTTTGGCGCCATGTATGGCAATTGTGAGCCTTGCTGGCGGCGAAGAGTTTGTCGGTGGTGTGTTCGAAGGACGCGTTGTAGCCGAGTGGTCGGAAGACCCTTTTTTTCCAACGATGCGGCTTAAAGAGGAATTGTTATTTCGGCAAACAGCTGGAGATACCTGGGTCGTACCGGCGGATGCGATCGTCGATGGCCGGTCAATGCCCAAACTTTTTGTCAGCCTGATCGGTGACCCGTTCAAGAGCGGATTTCTGAAATCAGCGGTCACCTATGACTATGCAGTGAAGGCCAAAGCGCGGCGCTGGAAAGATGCGCAGCGCATGTTCGTAGAGGGAAGCGTGGTCGAAGGTGTGCACGCGATCGATGCCAAGGTAATGTATATGTTGCTCCAGGCGACGGGTTCGCGCTGGGCTGTTCGCTGGATGAGTGGTTGTTATGGCAGATGTCATGCAGCTGACAGTGAGTTGGAGTGGCGCCCGCGGGTCGATGACGAAAAAGTCATTGCGCTCGTAACATGGGTTCGACAGGAAGCTCCGTCACTGGAGGCAATCGAGCGGCGAGTTGGCGAGGTGATTCTCGAAGCGGGGCCGCATATTTTCGGGCCCGAAAAATGATGAATCATAGAAGATAATTGACTCGATTCACAGTATGATAAACGTTGGTCAGCGCAATATGGTATGTGCTATCAGGCTCTTGTCGCTGACGTGGATATCCCGAACATGACACGCAGAATTGAGACTTGACGGATGAAAACGCTTCTCATTGTTGTATCAATGGTGGCGTTGTCGGCTGGCGCGCTTGCAGCCGACGGCGGCAATACAAATAACGGCACATTTGAAGGAAGAGTCATCGTCGAATGGCTCGACGATCCTTTTGTACCGACGATGCGTCTGGTCGAGCCGTTTGCATACCGGCAACCACAAGGAAAGGTATGGGCTGTTCCTGGCGGGCACCTGGTGAAAGGCAGAGGTTTGCCGCCTTTGTTTCGAGATCTTATCGGCGAACCGTTCAATGGCGGATTTCGAAAGTCGTCGATTGTCTACGATTACGTCACGCAGAAGATGACGGAACCCTGGGAAGATGCCCAACATATGTTTCTTGACGCGACTGGTGCCGAGGGCGTGCCGCAGGCCGAGTCCAAAGCGATGTACATGCTGCTCCGTGCTCAGGGCTCACGCTGGGAAGTCCCCGATTCGACATGCTATGGCCACTGTCATGGCAAGGAAGAACCATTGCTGTGGCGTCCGGCGGTGGACGAGGCAGTCGTGGGCGAGCTTCTCGGCTGGGTGCGCCGCAACAATCCAACTCTGTCGGAAATCGATAAGCGTGCCCAATCGGCCATACTTGACCCTGGGCCTCACGTGTTTCCGCAACAGCCGTGCAGGGTGTTCTCCGGGTCAACGCTCGTGAAGATCGTCTGTTAGTCCGAGCAGTTTAATACCTGCTGTGTAGCTCCTAGGATCTGAGTTTCTTTAGTACGTGCCGCCGGTTTCGTGTGAATGGCCGGATCTCAGTCGGCCAGCGGCCCGCGTCAACTGCCCTGGCCCACGCTTCGCTCGTCAGAACATCCGCGCTATCCAATTCGTACACTGCGCTGTGACGTGGTTCGCCTTCTGCGACGATCGTTGTTCTCTCGCCGCCCATCATCATCGTCAGTGGCGTTGATCGATAACGTTTAGCTGATATTACGCCAGGCACATCAAGGATAAGTGGGATGTGTTCCGAGTCGTAGATTTCGTCGAACAGATCTTCCTTGTCGTCATCGACATCCATGCTTGCAATAAAAATGTATCGAGCTGCCCCGCTCATTGTTCGATCCTTTCAGATTGGTTTCACTTGTTGATGCCACAAGAGATGTGTCCAGCAAAAGCGCAGTTCGGTTTGCCGTTTCATCGTGAACCGAGCGTGACGATGACCAAAGCGGCAACGAGTACGCCGATTCCCGCAATTTGCAGGCGGCTGAATTCCTCCTTGAAGATGCGTCGCGAAATCGTGTAACTGAATACGAGTTCGATCAACGCAAGCGTGCGAACATTTGCTACCGGTTCAATCGCCATCGCGGTGAACCAACCTGCCGACGCGGCGGCGCCGGCGAAACCTGCGAACAGTGATGCGCGCCAGGCGCGCATCACACGCGTAAGCAAGCCCGGCCGAAATATGCTCAACCACGCGCACAGGACGATGCTTTGGAACAACTGAGCACCAATCAGTGTAAAAGCGGCGGCCATCAGGAAAGGCGCATCCAGCGCGAGCGCAGCGCCCCGGTAGCCCACTGCCGACAATGCGAAGCCGCCGCCTGACGCCAGGCCGAGTAAAGCGGGGCGCGTTGCCAGTCCAGTAATCAGGGTGCGAATGGGATGCTGGTTGTCGACTGGCGTCAAGAGCATCACTCCCAGTGTCCCCAGAACGACCGCAACTACGGTGATTGCAGTCAGAGGATCGCCCAGAAAAATGAACCCGAACGCGGCGACTTGTATGACTTCGCTTTTCGAATAAGCGACACCGAGCGTGAAATTGCGTTCATTCATCGCACGCAGCAGCAGCGCGGTCGCCACGATTTGGCTCAACGCGCCGACTACGAGCCATGCGGCGAAGGGCTTGCTTAACGTCGGCAGTGCATAGTTGCCGATTTCTTTAACTGCGACCAGCCACAATGCTGCGAAAGGCAGCCCGTACAGGAAACGCACCAGCGTCGCACCCAGTGTTCCGAGGTCGGCAGTCAGGTGACGTTGCGCCGCGTTGCGTACTGTTTGCGCCCCTGCGGCGGCGACCGTGATCGGAATCCATAGCCACCCGGCAGGCGTCACAGCAAATTAGCCTCGACCGACAAACGGCATTTTCGTCGCCATGATCGTCATAAACTGGACATTGGTATCCAGTGGCATGCTCGCCATGTGCACAACAGCACTCGCCACTTCGCGCACGTTCATCATTGCTTCCGGTTTGATAGAACCGTCAGCCTGAGGAACGCCTTTGGCCATTCTCGCTGCGAGTTCGGTCATTGCGTTGCCGATATCAATCTGGCTGCACGCGATATCGTACTTGCGGCCGTCCAGCGAAGCGCATTTCGTCAACCCGGTTACAGCATGCTTGGTGGCGGTATAAGGTGCCGAGTTGGGTCGCGGCGCGTGCGCTGAAATCGAACCATTGTTAATGATGCGCCCGCCTTGAGGATCCTGGTCTTTCATGGCCCGGAATGCTGCCTGAATACACAAAAACATCCCCGTCAGGTTGATGTCGACGACCGCCTTCCATTGATCCAGTGTCAAGTCTTCCAGGGGCACGCCGGGCGCATTGATGCCTGCATTATTGAATACGACGTCGACGCGGCCGAACGAATCGCGGGTTTTTGAAAACAGGTTGTTCACCGCGCTCTCGTCGCTTACATCGGTAGGCACGGCGATGGCTCGTGAAGCGTCGACACCCGCTTCCGCGATCGCTGATTCGAGTGCTTCCTTGCGCCGACCGGCGAATGCGACCTGATAGCCATCGCCAAGAAATGCAAGCGCTGTTGCTTTGCCAATTCCGCTGCCGGCGCCGGTAATGATTGCTACCTTGTTATCTGAAGCCATGATTGTTCCCCGTTCCCTGATTTATTAGGTGAATTCAGCACCGATTGCGCATGCGATATCAATGATGATCACTTCGAATGATATTTGCAGCTATCGCTTGCCGTATGCAACAGGAGCATCAAGTACGCTGTTGCCGCGTAGGCAATCTGTATGGTGGTTGGAACTGATAATACCGCCAAAATCAATCTTGGCTCGTTGTCGAGCCAAATTCCTGAGCGACCGGGAACATTGAAACCGGAGTCCGCATACCAGCAGTCTCGTCGTGGACGCGTGGCAGTTGCAATACGGGTCGATCCGAGCTGAATCTGCGCGTCGAAACGCCTTTGCTTGCGGAGCCTGTACACTTTGGATCTTGCACATTAACCTGGGGACATTTGATGTTGCGTTTGGCACGAACCGTATGCGCTGGCACGTTGTTGTTCTGGATGTCGATGACAGGCCATGCCTTCGCGGATGAATTGAAGGACCGGGCGGTTTCACGCCTTGCGCAAAGCCTAGACCCGGCCATTCCTGTTGCGCTTGGCAAGGCGGTGGTCAGACAGGCTGCGTTGCTGCATGCGCGAGAACTGCTTGCCGAATATGGCCGGCGTGCGAATCTCGATAGCGGGTGGAATGCGTCGGCGCCTGAATGGCAGGCGGCTGAAAACGAGTTGATGCAAGATGTTCTCGAGTTGATCGACACCCGCATTGCGTCTCCCGAGTGGTTTTATGCCGTACTGCAACGCGAAATTGCCGATGTGCTCGACGCCGAGGAGGCCGATTACGTTGCGACGCATTTCACCACGCCGGCGGGGAATGAGCAGCGAATTATTCTGCAGATGCGTGTTGTCGGGGAAGTTCTCATGGCCAACTACACGTTCACTGGCAGGATTGATCATACGGTTCCCGGTATGGAAAATGATCTCGCTGAACTCCAGGCCGCCTACTGGAAATTCGAACCATTTCGCGAGCGCGACTTCATGGATGATCCGCAGGCGATCAGGTTTGCGGGCCAGGACGCCGGACTAAAGTACACGCGGATGCTGGCGATACGAGGTATCAACGGTTTCACTGTGCACATAGATGCGGTAGCTGCCGAGGCGCGAGAGGCAATAGATAATGCAGAGCCGCTGATCGATGACTATATCGAGGCCTATCGGCGCCGCGTCAATAGTGCACGAAAATAGGACACGGGAGGACCGGACGTCCGGTCCGGCAAGATGTCGGGATAAGCGCGAAACATAGCCAATATGTGACTGCACGACAATGCGTAGAATGCCACCCGGTTTGATGGCGCAGTCTTGTGTATGACGTATCACTTCTTGAGTTGGCGTCGGCAACGTCCGAGCCAGATTTGGATGTCTTTTTTTTGTAGAGCACGCGACCAGTGACCCATATGTCCGAGCGTCCACCTTTCCACCTTGCGTTTCCGGTCAATGATTTGGCGCAAGCGCGGTATTTCTATGGCGAATTGCTGGATTGCCCGGAGGGACGTTCGTCCGACGAGTGGGTAGATTTCGATTTCTACGGGCACCAGATTGTTGCGCATTTGTCGGACGAAGGTATTACCAATGCCACTAGTCAGGTCGACGGCGACAATGTCCCGGTGCGGCATTTCGGCGTGGTGCTCAGTATGAACGAATGGCACGCTATCGCGGAACGCCTGAAAGACGCCGGCACCCAATTTATTGTTGAACCGCATGTCAGATTTGCCGGGCAGGCTGGCGAGCAGGCAACATTGTTTGTGCTTGATCCCAGCGGCAACGCGCTTGAATTCAAAGCGTTCGGCGATGTGGATCGATTATTCGAAAAATGAGAGATCACGCAAGTTGGTCGTTTGTGTATTCACAGGCCGTTGTTGCGGCCGTAAGGGGATGAGCAGGCAGTGGAACAATTAAACAAGTTGTGGAACTATTTTGGCGGTGATGTTGGCTGGATGATCCAGGTGTTTGTCATGGTGACAATCACGTTCATCGCCGGCGCCGTCGTACGGCAGATTATTGCCCGTCTGGCAAAGCGTGCGCAAAAGACCCGCACCCAGGTTGACGATGTTTTGTTCGGGTCGCTGTTGGGCCCATCTCGGCTCCTTGTGTGGATAGTAGGGCTCAGCTTTGCAGCGCAGATCATCGGGGTGCAGACTGAAGCGGCGCAAACCAAAAAAATAATCTTCGATGTAGTGAGCGTGCTGCGCAATGTCGGCATTATCGGAACGGTTACATGGTTCCTGCTGCGTTTCATCGGCAATTACGAAGCAAGCTACATCGCGGCGAAGACCAAGGCCGGAGAAAAAGTCGATAAGACATTGATCAGCGCCGTACGCAACGCGCTTCGTGCTGCCGTGATCGTTACTGCAGCGCTGATCGTTCTTCAGACTATGGGAATCAATATCAACGGCCTGCTCGCATTTGGTGGTGTCGGTGGTATTACGGTGGGATTCGCAGCGAAAGAACTGATCGCTAACATGTTTGGCGGGCTCACGATTTATATCGATAAGCCGTTCGGCGTCGGGGACTGGATACGATCACCTGATCGTGAAATCGAAGGTACTGTCGAAGAGATCGGCTTACGCGTGACTGTCATTCGCACATTCGACAAACGGCCGCTTTATGTGCCGAATGCAGTGTTTACCACTATCTCGGTAGAAAATCCTTCACGAATGTCGCATCGCCGAATCCGGGAAACTATCGGTGTTCGCTATGACGATATTGCCCAGATTCCGGCAATACTTCAGGATATCCGCAAGTATCTGAATGACAGCCAGGAAATCGACCAGTCGCAAACGCTGATGGTTAACGTGGATGAATTCGGCGCTTCGTCAGTCGATTTTTTCATCTACACGTTTACCCGAACGACGGTGTGGACCGAATTTCATACCGTGAAAGAAAAAGTGATGCTGGCCATTAGTGACATCATTACGCAACACGGTGGCGAGATTGCCTTTCCAACGACCACTGTACATGTGCCGGACGCGATCAGACTTGTTGAAACCGTTCCCGGGAAGGCGAGTTAGAGCGCCGACTAGAACGTGCCACGCGCGAATTCGTCAATCGTTTTCGGCGCTCAGTTGCTCTCGAAATTCAGCTGCGCGCGAGGGACAAACGTTTTCGCGTTTTGCTTGAACATGAACTGGTTGCGCGCATTGGCGAAACAGTAGACTTTGTCGTCCTTGGGGTTCTTCCAGTTGATTGAGCAGTCAGTTTCGACGCGCTTGCCCTGTGAAAGCGACATTGCGTCATGCCCGGCAAACTCTTCGGCGCTGGCCAACGATGCGAAACCTAACACGAGTGCGCCGATCACTACCTTTGTAGTACGCATTGATATATTCATTGTCTCAGCGAGTTTTGTTGACATAAAAATTCGTTACACGTCTGGATCATACGGGTAATTGCGAGACATGGATGAGCGGAAGATGGGGTTCTTCACAGCGGCATTGCGGGACCGGTTTCCTGAGCACGCATAACATTAGCTTGGCAAAGCAAGCGGGCTAGCTTACCTGGCGATCATTTTCTGCAACGACAAGAAATTCCTCCAGCCCTTTACGTATGTCGCCCGGAATCGATACTGCCTGGGCGCGATCCAGGTCCATGAACACGAGCGTTTGCGTGATATGCAAGTGTTCGATGCCATCTTTGGTGCCGACGTAATCAACGTCCACTGAGGCGTTTCCCAGTTTCTTGACCCGTAGTTCGAAGCGCAGCTGATCACCCATACGCAGCGGTTTTATGAAATCGCAGTTTATGGCGACGGTCGGTGTGCCGATCCGCCGCTCGCGGATCATATCCGAGAGGGCAAACCCGACGCCTTCTGCAAGCCAGTCTTCCATCGTGCTGTGCGCGAGATCAAAGAATCGCGGGAAGTAAACGATTGCCGCCGGATCGCAATGCGCGAAGCGAATAAGCTGGTCATGAGTAAATACCCTGTTCATTTTGTCGGCTATTCGTGTGAGATTTGCGGAATTCTTGTAAGTTTATTTACAGGCGCGTACGAACTGCGCCTGATCGCTGGCGGCATTCATTAACAGGCTGACGTCATTTCCCGCCAGAATCATGCGTACGCCCCGTGATATGTATGGTTTCAAAAGTTCTTTCGTATAGACGCCGCCCAGTCCAGCCCATTTTCCGTGCTTCTTGCAAGCGGCGACCATGCTGTCAATCGCGGCTGCGACTCTTGGGTCATTGATTTTTCCAGGAATTCCCATTTCGAGACACAAATCGTTGGTGCCCATCAGGAGCACGTCTATTCCTTCTACCGCTGCAATCTTGTCCGCATTCTCGATCGCACGCGGCGTCTCCATCATTGCCACGACCAGTATCGCATCATTGAACATGCTGACGACATCTGCTGCGGCCCTGGTGGTGAATCCGAGTTGTGCGTAATTTCCTGCAATGGAGCGATGTCCCTGTGGTGCGAAACGAAAGGCATCGACCATCGCTTTTGCTTCCTCGACAGTATCGACATGTGGCATCACGATGCCCATTGCCCCTGCGTCCAGACAACGCGTGCCCATGTTCAGGTCACCATGTGGCACGCGAACAAGAGGCGCGATGCCTGCTGTAAGGGCGGCAACGGAGATCGAGGCTGCCGTCTCAATTGAGGTCGGACCGTGTTCGAGATCAATAAAAAGCCAGTCAAATCCGGCAGTTTTCATGATTGAAGCGACCTCGACACCGCGCACCGCCCGAATTCCTACACCGATGGCGAGTTCGTCGCGACTTAGTTTGTCCCGTGCCGGGTTGGCGATCGTGTCCATGTGAGCTCCTGTTTCAATTACCGATTTTTGTTTTCTTTGACTTACCTTAGGTCACAATTCGCTTGGAAACGCGGACTTATATGCGATCAATCAGGCAGATCATGGCAATGTTGCGTTGCAAAATGCATTGCCTGGCACCCGCAGGATGTATACCGTTTTCAATGACATAGCGACCCGATGTCAAAGGTACTGGCGAACACATTAACACGGGCGTATCCTCATAATTATGGTCGTGTCCTGCGGCCGAAACTGACGACGGGGGTGAGCATTTATGTACATTCAGCCACACGACGTTGAACACGAGTTTCCGGAATTCAAAGAAGTATTACTTGAAATGAAGTCACAAGACTCTCGCCTGGCGGATCTGGTCGAGGAGTATGAACGACTTAACGCGGATATCGTGGACATCGAGGAAAATGACAAGCTGTTTCAGGACTTCGAATTCGAAGAAATGAAAAAACGGCGACTATTACTGAAAGACCAAATATATTTCATCCTGCGTGGCGATCAACACTGAATGTACTGACCACTTTCCAGTACGGTAAACGGGCACCTTCGGGTGCCCGTTGTACTTCTGGTGGTCCGGCAGGCTAGCGCACGGCCGCCGATTCCGAGAAAGCGTCTCTCAATGCCGACATTCCGAAACCGGGTTGCCGTGCTGCGTCGAGCACGACTTTTTCGCGGCGTGCCATGAGGTCGATGGCGGCCGGTAGCTTGTCCAGATACTGTTGCGGAATTACTGCGGCACCGTGACGGTCAGCATGTACGATGTCACCGTCGGAAACAGACAATCCAAAGACCTCTACCGGTTTGCCGGTTTCGGCGACCTGAACCCAGGCGTGACTTGGCGAAAGCGACCCTGCCAGGCACTGGAAGTCTGGATGCATTGCGTCGAGATCGCGCATCGAGCCATTTGTTAACGTCCCGACGCAGCCAAGCCCAAAGTGAACATGCGTATTGACCTCGCCCCAGAAGGCGCCCAGGCCCGGTCGTTCGTCGATATCCTGCACAACCGCGATCGAAGGTTGATCGGGCTTTGCGACATACTCGTAATATGCAAGCTGCTTGCTTCGGCGTTCATCGGCGTCGTACGGGGTTGTACAGCGGATCGTAGCGGTGCGCGCGAAGCCGATGATCGAGGGCAAACCGGGTGCCGCCGCGATCAGTGTTTGCTGCGTAAATCCCGACAACTCGCGCTTCCCGCTCGCAACCTCTAGCGCATTGCAAATGGTTGGCGTGTCGAACTGACTCAAATGGGTGAAGAGTTCCTGCGCGTTCATTGCTGCTCCTGTATGACTTGGGTTGTAATTGAACTGTTCCGTGCTTGATCGCGCCAGCCATGCCGAATAATCGATGCCGTATCCAGGCTTTGCGCGGACGCCATGTTACAGCGACGTGATTTTTCGACAATGCGAATAAATGAATTCTTTGTAGCTCGCGCCACGCATCCGCAGTTTTCATTTTGCAAAAAGAGGTTTCCGAAAAAAGCCGTGCTTGCCCTCAGTCAATGATGGCGGCGTACACGAGCTGTTTGAACAACTTGCGATAGTAAGCTCGCTTTGGGCCGGGGGCCTGGCTCATATAGACTGCGACAATCTGCTCAGCTGGATCGATCCAGAAAAAGGTACCGGCGTAACCGCCCCACATGAATTCGCCCTGCGAACCGGGCACGCCGGCAATCCCTTTTTCTTCGCGCACAGCGAAACCCAGCCCGAACGTATAGCCCGGTACGCCGAGCAAAAGTTCTCCTGGCGTCAGTGGTGCACTAATGTGATCGCCGAGATGGTCCGACGCCATGAGAGCGACGCTGCTGCGACTGAGGACCCGATTCCCACCGAGTTGCCCGCCGTTGAGCAGCATTTGCGAAAATCGCAGGTAATCGCCAACCGTGGATACGCCCCCCGCACCGCCCGAGTCATTGGCGGGCACAATTGAAACATCGACCAACTGTGCGGTTTTCTTACCTGCCGCGTCAGTAGCGAGTGGCTCGGCGACACGTGCAAGATTTGCCGCGTCAACCCAGAAACCGGAGTCGACCATTTTGAGAGGGTTGAACAGCCTCTGATCGAGAAAATCTGCAAGCCGCTTTCCCGACACCGTTTCTACCACGCGCCCAAGTAGATCGCTCGCGAGGCTGTATTCCCACACGGTGCCGGGTTGGTGTGCAAGTGGTGCCCTGGAAAACGCCGCGATCTGTTTGCGTGGCGTCTGGTCGCGTATATCGAAGTTCGTGTTCGTCCGGTACAGCCCGCTGTTTGCGTAGGCGTCCTTTGCAGGTTTGTTGCTGCTGATTTCGCCATAGATGAGTCCGGCCGTATGGCGCAACAGATCCTGCACGGTCATTTCTCGTTGCGACGGTACAAGGGAATAGGACGTCTTTGCGAACTCTGCATCGACGCGCGCAACGCTGACCGGGCGGTTCTGCAGAGAAGGCAGGAATTTCGAGACTGGGTCGGTCAATTGAATCGCGCCGTCCTCCACCAGCATCATGGCGGCAACGGAAACGAGCGGCTTTGTCATGGAGTAAATGCGGAAGATGCTGTCGCTTGTCATCGGTTGGCGTTTCACAACGTTGCGAGCGCCGATGGCGTCCGTGTAGGCCAGCTTGCCGTTACGGGCGACCATGAACGTGACGCCGGGAAGCGCCCCCTGGTCGACATGTTTCCTGAAAACCGTGCTGATATTCTGCAGCCGCTCGGTTGACAGGCCGACCGACTCGGGTTTGGCAGTGGGTAGCGCCTGCGCACCCGCAAATGCGGCGTAAACAAGCGTTGAAATGCAACACAGTACCAGCAGCGAGTTCTTGGTTTTCACGGTATTCCTTTGCGAAAAATTGACGGTATAAGACCTGTCTGGGCGCTGCGCGCTCGGCCTGCGTGCCCGCACAGCGCATCGAAAGGTGCGCCTTACTGATGCGAATACATCAGTTTCCCTGCTGTATCCAGCGTAGCTTTCAATATCGTTCCTGAACCGGATTCGGTGATGTAGAGCACGTTGCGGTCGGGCCAGCCAAACGCCATATTGGTGGTGATCTGATTCATGCACGTATTCACGCGATAGCGCGGTTCACCCCTGGCGTCGGTCACCCAAATGGCACCGAAGCCGACGTGTGCTATCAGCAGTCCACCGTTATCGTCCAGTGCGAGTCCATCCGGCCCGTGTCCACCTGACAACTGTACTTGAACACCAACCTTGGTCACGTTGCCATCAGGAGTGAATGGCAAGCGCCACACACAATTGCCGCGCGTGACTGCAATGAACAAGGCAGTCTCGTCGAGATTCATGACCAATCCATTGGGGCTGGGAACATTGTCGATCAAGCAGGTGACGCGCCCATCCGGACTTGCCCGAAACACGCGCCCGGTTGGATCGTGTAGCCCCGTCAACCCCTGGTCGGTGAAATAAAGATCTCCATTTGCGCCGAAGAACAGGTCGTTTACCGCCTTGAATCGTTCGAGATTTGCGCGTTCCAGATAGGGCGTGACCTTGCCATTGACCGGGTCGAGCAACATGATGCCGTTCTTGTAGTCGGCAATGAATATGCGCCCGTCCTTGTGAATCTTCAGACCGTTCGGCCAACCATCGTATTCCGCGACAATGTTGAATTCTCCGTTGTTGCTTACCGTGTAGATGCGGCCGGTCACGACGTCGACGCAATACAGCGTTCCGTCCCTGTCAACTGACGGTCCTTCGAGCAGCGAGCGCGTGGGCAAACCGAGCGGTTGTCCACGCGCCCATTCGCTGATCGTGCCCGGTTTGAGCTTTAGTTCGTCCGGGAGGCTCGCGAATATGGCTGTCTCAACGACTTCGGGTGGCGCAAAAAACATGTTCGGAATTCCTGTTATCGGGTTGTATGTTTGCGTCGAGGCAACTGGCTAATGGGCGACAGGTACATGGGGCAAGGGGGCAGCGCTAATTCCAATCGCTTTCGCCGTTACAGGAGGCGCGTCACAAGCAAGTATTTACATATCCTCTTGCTCTTCGTCCGAGACGGGCGGGCGGTCGCGCCGCGCGATGAATCGACCACCACCAAGCTTGTCTTCGCGGTAGCGGCCAACAAAGAAAGAATAGGCGTCGTCCCATTCACGAGAACGGTCTGCCCCAAAACGGCGTTCAGTCTCTGTTTGCAAACTACGGTACATGGCGAGCCGTTCTTCCAGAATCCGGCTCCACACCTCGCCCAAGTCGTGGCATTCGACCACGGTACAGCCATTTTTTTCGAGCAACTGACTATACCCACGTAGCGTCTCGAGCTCTTGAAATGTCATTTCGCTACGCAGGCGCCGCATGTCTCCTTCACTGAGTTTGTCGGTGCGCAAGATGTCGGTGAATGCGATCACCCCACCTGATTTAACAACGCGCGCACATTCGGAAATCAGGCGTGGCTTGTCCGGCACATGGCACCAGGCCTCCTGGCCAATGACGACATCGAAACTTTCGTCGGCGAACGGCATATCCAGCGCGTTGCCGTGTTTGAAGTCGACCAGTTCGTCGAGTCCTACCATTTCGGTCAGTTTGATCGCGCCTCGATAGCGGCTTTCGGTAAGATCAAGTCCGGTGACGCGGCAGCCGATCCGATGTGCAATATAGCGTGCAGGTCCTCCCATACCGCTGCATACGTCCAGTATGTGATGCTCTTTGCGGATGCCGGCTTTGGCGGCAAGCACATCGTTCGCCTGCAATCCGCCGTAATGATCCTGATCGTGGTCTTTGAGTTCCTCTTCAGTGAGGCTCGTGATTGCAATGCCTTGCGCTTCCAGCGCGCGCATGATCTGCTCTTCGTTGATCGGGTGGGTGTCGTAGTAGGTGACGACACCTGAGTAATGATCCTGATGTTCGGACATATTGTGTATCAGCCTCCGAAACCGTCGGCGACGCGCATGTCAATCAGATTTGGCATTCCGCTTGCGATGCCTTCACGCACTGCGCCATCGATATCGTCCGGATTCTCAACACGTCTGGATCGAATACCCAATGATTCGGCCAGTCCCACAAAATCAATGTCGGGATCTGCGATGTCCATACCTATAAAACGATCGGTTTTGCGGAAGGACACCAGTCGCTCCTTGAGTATTCTGTAACCACGATTATTCGGAATGATATAAGTGATCGGTAACTTCAGATGAGCCGCCGTCCACAATGCCTGGATACTGTACATCGCGCTCCCATCGCCTACGATTGCAACGACCGGTCTGTCGGGCAGCGCAATAGAAATTCCAACAACACCTGACATGGCAAAGCCGATTCCGCCGGAAGCAAGCCCGAAATAGGATTGGTGGTCGGTTAATCGCAAGTAATCGAGCAGCCGGAAAGTGGAAGTCAAACCCTCGTCAACAATCACTGCGTCGGGGGGCAGCGCGTCGGATATACGCATCACCATGTATTGCGGATCGATGGGCGAGATGCTGGCGAGCTTCAGCGTTTGCTCTACCGCCTGGACACGCTTGTTGCTCCAGTTGCTCTTTTCGATTTCGCTCATACGCGCGTCGGCGCTACTACGCTGCTGTGCCGTCATTTTCTTGCGTAACAGTGTAGTGAGCGCGAGCAGTGTTTCCTTCACGTTCGCATTTACTGCGATCTCGGCAGGATAATTTTTCCCGAGTTCCCAGTCACGCTCGGCAATCTGCACGATGGGCATGCCATCAGGCAGCGCGTCGACAGGGTTATACACGGACATACGCAACACGTCGGCACCGAGGCATACGAGCAGATCGTAGGGTTCAAGGCGAGCACGTACCTGTGTCTGGCTTCGGTTGAGTGCGCCCATAAATGCGCGGTGCTCCGAGCGGAAATGCGTACCATATGGCACCGTCTGCTGAACCACGGCGGCACCGAGCAATTCGGCAAGGTCAGCGGCCTCGTCGAGCGCGTCGCGCGTGGCCAGTTCGTGGCCGGCGATGATCACCGGCCTGGTTGCCGCCAGCAGGCGCGTAGCCAGTTTTTCGAGCACTGCATCGCTCGGCCGCACATCAGTTTCCACGCGTGTCGGTTGGCCCAGGTCAAGGGCGGACTGATCGTCGAGTACGTCGCCGGGCAAGCTCAGGAATACCGGACCTGTTGGGGGCGACAACGCTATTTTTGCGGCACGTCTTACGATGCGCGGCAGGTCCTGAATTCGGGCACACTCTGTCGCCCACTTGACCATCGGCTGGGCAATCGGTACCAGCGGGTCGTAAAGCAACGGTTCCATCAATCCATGACCCTGCTCCTGCTGACCCGCCGTCAGCAACACCGGAGAACCGTGGAACTTGGCGGTGTAAAGCGAGCCCATGGCATTGCCAAGCCCGGGAGCTACGTGGACATTAGCTGCTGCGAGGCGCCCGGACGCGCGCGCGTATCCGTCGGCCATGCCGACCACAATGCCTTCCTGAAGGCCGAGCACATAGCGAATATCGGACTGTGCTCCCAGCGCCTCCATGATGGCGAGTTCCGTCGTTCCGGGATTGCCGAACAGATATTCGATGCCTTCGGAAGCGAGCAGGTTTATGAATGCCGCGTGGCCAGTGGTGATTGGGGGTAACGGTGCTTGATCCATATTTAGGTTTATCCAGACGGGTGTTAGCTAGCCTATGTATATACCAGGCACACACGGTACGGTGCCTGGTGCTGGGATACCTGTTCCCGGTCATCCAGCCAATTCGGTCACAGATTACGTGCGTTGAAAAGTCCTGCACGTTTCCGAATCCTACACGTTTCCAAAACTCGTACGATTTCGAAACCTGCCCTTTTCTGAATCGCGGTTCTTGTACAGGAAAGAACTGTGGTCGACAGGAGTGCGCGAAAACCTAGCGATCAACCATCTTTGCCGGTCTCGGCCATGAACGATCCGCCACCAGAAGAACATTGGAAAACGGCGTTCCCTGGCTCATCGGCTGCGTAGAAACCGAGAATCCCAGATGTCCAAGGATTTTCATCCATTCGCTAATTGGCCGGTGAACGTGGCGTGGCCAAAGTTCGCCGCGTAGCAAAGTGCCGGCGCGGTCGCCCAGGTAGGTGAATACTGATCTTGCACCAGCTTCCGCGTCGGCAACTCGCAACAGCAGTCGGCCGGAATTGCCAAGGCATTCGGCAACGCGACGCAGAATATCTTCCTGCTCGCTTTTGGCAACATAGTGCAATACATCGAGTATCACAACCACGTCGCTTCTGGGAAAAAGCGCGTCGCGAATATCACCCTCTTCAACAGTAACGAGGGCACTGAGCGCCCGTCGTGCGCGGCGGATATCGCGTGGCAGAAGATCGATTCCGCGCAACTGAAGCCGCGTTGGTGGTGCCGGCCAGCCGACGGGCCAGACGCCTGAATCATAGCTTTCGCGTGCCGCAATAAAGGTCGACAAAAGGATGCCTTGCCCACAACCAAGGTCCAGTATGTGCGCGTCGTCAGGGATCATGGCGTTGCGCAGCATTGCGAAAAAGACCGGATCATGTTTGAGCTTGCCTCTTGCGAAATGAAGCGCGTATCGGCCCGCAGCGCGGTAACGCCTCGTCGCTTGTTCGAAGAGTGCCTTCTCCTCCGGCGTCATGGCTGCATCGCCTGGCGCATTGAAACAGGCTTTAGCCCGGAAGACATTGCCTGTTCCAGCAATGACGGCAGAACTTCGAGAATGACCGGCTGATCGCTATCAGTCCTTGCCGAGTGCCCATCGTGCAGCAACAGAATGTCACCCGGCGCAAGATTGTGCGTAAGGCGGCTCAAAATTTTCCGGAAGTCATCTGTCCTCGTGTCGAATCCGCGGCGCGTCCACGTTACGTAACGCAATCCGAGGCGGTGCAGGGCGGGGTACAGAAATAGATTGCGTAGCCCGGCAGGCGCCCGAAAAAACACCGGGTCATCGCCCGCAGCATCTTGTATGCTCGCTTGCGCCGCTTCGATTTCGCGCCGAAAAGCGCCAGGCCCGCACAACGAAAACAAGACCGAATGGTGCTGACTGTGATTTTCGACAGAGTGTCCTCTTTTGACGATTTCACTTGCCAGTTCCGGATACCTGGCAGCGCGCGCTCCGATGACGAAAAAACTTGCGCTGACCCCGTAGCGGTCCAGCAGGTCCAGAACCTGCGGTGTGACCAGTGGATCAGGGCCATCGTCGATGGTGATCGCTATTTCATTCCTGACGATCGCAGCCGCCGGCAGGCGCAACATGTTGTCACCAATCAGTTTGCTGCGTGGCCAAAGGCCGGCGAAAGTCAGCACCAGGTGATCGGCGATAATCACGGCCAGCCACCACGGCCAAAACCCGGGCGCTAAAGCGACTGCCGCTGCCATCGCAATATGCAACAACAGTGAGAATCGGACAAATGGCGACGGGCGCCAGTGATTGGGAGCGGCCATGACAGCGTGCAGTTTATCTGTTGTCGCGATGACCGGCTCGATCACGAACTTTAGCAAGTACCCGAAATTTCTTGGCTGAGTGCAGGCTAGGTGGACCATGCTGAATCTAGGCGAAATGGACTTAGTGCTGTAAAACAGATAATTACGGTGGAAGTGGAGCGCGCCTACTTCCTAAAACACCTCGCTGGCTGCTAAATTTCTCGGTCGGCTGTATTTTTCGGTAGGATTAAGAACACGCTGGATGGCTCAGACATTGGGAAGTTCAGCTTGAAATTGCATGTAGTGATTCGGATCGACGCCGGGGAGCCCGCATTTCGAGCGAGCAATCGACTGCATGTATAAGGGTGTGGACAGATGCATTATCTGGCAGGCGCATGAAAGATATTCCTTCAGAGGCAGGCAATGCCAGGGGCGCTTATGCGTTGCTGAATGCCGCAACGGACTCGCGAATTGCTTTAACGGCTCTAAAAGTTGCAATCGTTGTGGGCATATTTCTGAACATCATTAATCAGGGCCCCCGTCTGATAGAAGGTGACGGCGTCAACTGGGTACAGGTGGTTCTGAATTTCGTTGTTCCCTATTGCGTCGCCAGCTACAGCGGTGCCAAAAACGAGTTAGGCAAATCCCGGTAAGCAATATGAATATCGCGCCATGAACGTTCAACTATGAAGAATCGTCAGGTAAGACTCAGATCCCGTCCAACGGGAATTCCCCAGGCCCAGCACTTCGAAATCGGCGAGGAAGCAGTTCCCGAAATTGCGGTTAACGAGGTTCTGGTGCGCAATATGTATCTTTCTGTCGATCCGGCGATGCGCGGTTGGATCGTCGATACGGTCGGCTATTCGGATCCGGTCGCTATTGGCTCGGTAATGCGATCTTTTGCGACCGGGCGGGTTGAGGCGTCGCGGCACGCAGATTTCAAGCAAGGTGATTTCGTGACAGGGATGTTTGGCTGGCAGGACTATGCCGCGGTCAATGGCGCAGTAATTGACCGAATCATTGGCGAGCGCGACCTGCCACTTTCAACATCTCTTGGTGTACTGGGGTTGAACGGGGTGACCGCGTATTTCGGCTTACTCGAAGTTGGACAGCCTGTTCGCGGCGAGACTGTGGTGGTATCGACAGCGGCGGGTTCGGTGGGTTCGTGTGTTGGCCAGATTGCAAAGATCCATGGTTGTCGGGCCGTCGGTATTGCAGGTGGCATGGAGAAGACGCGTTTGTGTCGTGAAGAGTTTGGTTTCGATGCGGCGATAGATTACAAGTCGGGCAACCTGGACGCAGCACTTGCTTCGGCGTGCCGTGACGGAGTCGATGTGTACTTCGACAATACTGCCGGGCGTATAAGCGACGCGGTGCTGAAGCGACTGAATATTGGCGCGCGCATCATTATTTGCGGGACAGCGTCGATCTCCAACTGGAATCCGATTCCACAGGGGCCGCGCGTTGAGCGGCATCTGCTAGTCAAGCGTGCCCGCATGCAGGGATTCGTCGTATTTGATTTCGCAGAGCGCTACGCTCAAGCGCGCGAAAAACTGGCGCAGTGGGTGAAAGACGGCACAATTTGCTATCGCGAAGATATTCTCGACGGCATAGAAAATGCGCCTGGCGCCATTGCCGGGCTGTATCGTGGCGACAACGTCGGTAAGCGATTGATTCGGATCGCGTCGGAGAGCGCTTGATCGTCAGCGTTTTTGTTTTGCCCAGGTATCGCGCAAGGTCACGGTTCGATTGAACACCGGTTTTCCGGGCGCTGATTCGACATGGTCAGCAATGAAATAGCCATGCCGTTCGAACTGAAAGCAATCGTCCGCAACCGCTTGTTCAAGTGAAGCTTCAACCTGAGCCGTGATAGTCGTCTTCGAGTCGGCATTCAGGTCGTCCAGGAAATCACCACTGGCGCCGGGTTGCTCAACACGAAACAGGCGGTCATACAGGTGAACTTGCGCCTCGAACGCGTTTACTGCGCAGACCCAGTGAATGTTTCCCTTGACCTTGTAATTGTCGGCACCCGGCGTGCCGGATTTTGAGTCGGGAAAGTACTCGCAGTGCACGGCGATGACTTTGCCCTCTGCATCCTTGTCACAACCCGTGCACTTGATGACGTAACCGTAACGCAGGCGTACCGTATTGCCGGGAAACAGGCGGAAATAGCCTTTGGGCGGATCCTCTGTGAAATCGCTGCGCTCAATCCAGAGTTTTCCCGAGAACGGTATTTTGCGTTTACCCCACTCCGGTTTCTGCGGATGATTGGGCGCTTCTGTTGTCTCCTGCTGATTTGCAGGATAGTTGTCAATGATTAGCTGCAAAGGGTCAAGTACCGCCGTCCGGCGTGCGCTGGAATCGTTGAGGACTTCGCGCATGCAGTTTTCCAGCACCGAACAGTCGATCCATGAATCGGCTTTCGAAACACCGATACGATCGGTAAACAACTGAAACCCAACTGGGGTGTAGCCACGACGGCGTGCACCGACAAGGGTCGGCATGCGTGGGTCATCCCAGCCGTCAACATAATTTTCCTCGACCAGTTGAATCAGCTTGCGCTTGGACAAGATTACATAGCTGAGGTTGAGTCGCGAGAATTCGTACTGGTGCGGGAGAGGGTGCTTGAAGACCCCAAACTCGGTGAGTTTCTCCAGGATCCAGTCGTATAACGGACGATGATCTTCGAACTCGAGCGTACAGACCGAATGGGTGATGTTTTCCAGCGCATCGGAAATGCAATGCGTGTAGTCATACATCGGGTATACGCGCCATTTGCCTCCACAGCGGTGATGGTGCGCGTGGCGAATACGATAAATTACCGGATCGCGCATGTTGATGTTCGGCGCCGCCATGTCGATCTTGAGTCGTAACGCATGTGTCCCGTCAGGGTGTTGTCCGTCACGCATCTCGCGGAACAGAGCGAGATTTTCCTGCGGAGTGCGATCGCGATGCGGACTGTTGCGGCCAGGCTGCGTCAAAGTTCCGCGGTGCTCTCGAATTTGCTCAGGCGTGAGCGAATCGACATAGGCAAGACCGTGCTCGATGAATAACTCGGCGTAACGGTACAGTTCGTCGAAGTAGTCGGACGCGTAGTAAAGGTGATCATGCCAGTCGAATCCCAACCATTTCACGTCATCGAGAATCGAGTCGACGTACTCGGTGTCTTCAGAAACCGGATTGGTGTCATCGAAACGCAGATTACAGATCCCGTCGTAATCACGTGCAAGACCGAAGTTCAGGAATATCGACTTGGCGTGACCGAAATGCAGATAACCGTTGGGTTCGGGGGGGAATCGAGTGCGTATCCGCGCAGGGTCGACTGGTGCGCCATGCTGGGCATTGGCCGGACCGGGTCTGCCACTCCAGGTTCGCGTCGCGTAAGTATCGGCAGAGAGGTCTGCTTCAATCACGTTTTTGATGAAGTTGCCGGTGGAGGCTGGTTGTTTTTGCTTGTTGTTCACGTTAAGACAGGTAGTTCGATACTGAGGCGATGCACGTTAAACGGAGACGGTTGGCGGCGGCCATCAAAAACGGCGCCGCTCCGCGTCACGAAAATTGCCCTGCATTCGGGCCGAGTACGACGCGAATTTTACTCCGCCTTGCGTGCGTAGCGGAAAACTAGCCGCTGATGGAACGCGATGCGTTATTTCGTCTCGAATGTCGACCCGTACCTGTTCCCTCTGATTCCTGCGACTTGTATGTAACCGGAGTAATGATTCTGCCGTAGCAGATTAGCGGCAGCCGCGGCTACTTGCGCTTGCTGCGCTGAAGAAACTTTTGCATCGCTGCCTGCGGTTCGCCGGCGGCGTAGACCTGTTTCTGGCACTCGATTGCAACTTCCAGTGCAGACTCGAAGCCGTGCTCGGTGATGGAGCGGAAACGCTGTTTTGTTAGCCGCATCGCCGTGGGTGCCAGTTGTCCTAGCTTACCCGTCATTTCAAGTGCGGTTTCGGTTATCGCGGCTTGTGGCACAAGGCGATTGAGCAGCCCGATTTCGTGGGCACGCTGGCCGCTTATCAGCTCTCCTGTGAGCGATAGTTCAACGTTATGCGCCATACCAAGGTGGTCCATCATAAGCTGGCTGCCGACGATAGATGCGAGACCAGCCTTGATTTCTGGTTGGCCGATTCTCATCTCCGGATAGCCGATGCGCATGTCGCAGCACAGGCCTATTTGCATTCCCGCGCCTGCTGTGACGCCGTTGAATGCCGCAACTACCGGTTTGTCCAGCAAGCGCACGGCGCGATACATCGCATGGTTGGCAGTCAGCCAGGCTTCAACATCGTCAATGTCGTAACGTGAGGTCTCGGTCAGATCTTGCCCCGCACAGAACGCCTTGTCACCTGCCCCTGTCACGATCACTGCGCGCACGGAATCGTCCAGATTGGCTTGTTGGAGTGCGTCTATCAGCAGCAGTCGCAATTCGGTGTTGATTGCGTTAAGCGCTTGCGGTCGATTCAGTATCAGGATGACCGTGGCATCGTGTCGTTCGGTGATAAGTGCTTTGCGCATTGTGGTATCCGTCGTCTTGCCGGGCATTTAGAATACTTTGTTAACTGGCTTGCAATTGCTGTCAGAGCCGAAGGGAATGAGTATGTCGAATTTTGCAAAAGTATTGTACGTGCTGGCGTTTGTGTCTCAGCAAGTAATGGCCGATCAGGCATTTCCGTCCGCTCCGCTCGAAGCATCTTCTGCAACTGAGGCCGGATTGCAGCGCCTCGACACAAGCGACCTTAAACAGGCATTCGCCGGCAAGCGCTCGGAGCAGGACGGCCGCGGGAGATCCTATGTTGCTGAATATGGTTCTGACGGCAGTGTCATTCTCAGCAACAACTCAGGCCTGATTGACCGCGGTACCTTCACAATTATCCGGCAGCACGGCGGCGGTATTTGCCTGCGACTGGAGCAGCAGATGAATCAGCGTATGTGCGCAGTCTGGTATCGCGCGGACGATGGCGTTCACCTGTTTGGCTACAATCCGCGGGATGGAAAGTTGCGCGCTGTGTCGAGGCCAGGCTCGCAATGAAAAAGAAAGATCTGGTTAGCGGGCCATATTAGAAAAAAACGAAATAGACTGCAACAAATCAGACCATGCGAATAGCACGAACTTGCAAACCGCTTCATACATATGCTGCACCTTCAATAACGGGATGTGCAGCAAGAAACTGTTCATCGACTTCCAGGCCAATACCCGGAGTTTCCAGCGGTCTGGTATTGCCTTTGTCGTCGACAATGAACGGGAGATTGTCGACAAGTTGGTCTCGAAACAGGTTGTTTCGCGAGACGTCTGATTCAAAATAGCCGGCGTTCTCGATTGCAGCAAGGAAGTGCACTGATGCTGCCATGTTGAGTGCCGTCATCGAGGTATGCGGGTGTATCGGCAGTTTCCAGGCAGATGCCATCGCAGCGACCCGCAAAGCTTCGGTGATGCCGCCTGTTTTCGAAAGATCGGGCTGCAGAATCGTAATTACGCCGTCTTCGATCAGCCGGTCGAATTCAAACCGCGTGTAGTGGTTTTCGCCTGCCGCGAGAGGCAGGCTCGCGTAGCTTCGTGCCTCGCGGTAACTGCGAAAATCGTGCGCCGGAAACGGTTCTTCGAGCCAACCGACTGCGTTTGCGTCGAGCGCAGGCATCGCGACGCGTGCGTCGTTCAGGGTGTACGCGGTATTTGCATCGGTGAGTATTGCCACGTCCTCACCAAACGCCTTGCGTACGGCGGCGACGCGGCGCAGGTCATTTTGAACGGTATCGCCGATACGCAGCTTCAGCGCGCGGTAGCCGAGTTCAATATGAACACGTGCCTCATCGACGAGCGATTCGGGCGTTTGATAGCCGAGCGAGACTCCGCCGGCATAGGCCGGAATGGATTTCGATGTTCCGCCGAGCAGTCGGTAGAGGGGGACATCAAACGCTTTTGCGCGAATGTCCCACAGCGCCATATCAATACCGGAAATCGCCAGGCAGGCGCCCGCTCCCATACCGTGACTGCCGAGTTGCCGGTCGTACATGCGCTTCCAGATTCCAGTGACATCGTGCGCGTCCTGGCCTACGACGCATGTTTTCAGCGTAGTGTTGACGATGTGCGCAACGGCACCCGGACAGCGTCCGTGGTGCGCCTCGCCCCAACCGGTAATGCCGTCTTCAGTGGTGACTTTGACAACTACTGCATCGCGTTTGACAGTGCGTCCGACTCCAATCGTGACGCTATCCCTGGGGTTTACCGGGAACGAGGTCGGAAAGGCCTGCACATCACGTACAGCAAGTTTGTCAGTCTGTGCGATTGCCATCAATCCATTGTCCGGTATTCGATTCCAGAGGCGTGCGTCACGAGGGACTACCCGGTTCGACTGCAGGCAGGAAGTCAAGCGCGACTACGCGATAGGCAGGTTTGTAGGCCTTGCGAAAAGCCGCCGAGTGGGTGACGACCGGGTACCCGTCCTCCGCGATTTTCGTGAAATAGCGGCTCACTTCGTCTTCGTCGAACGGAATGCCACCTGCACCCGCCAGGTCCGCCATGCACCCACAGAATTTCGCCAGTTTGTCAGGCGAAGGGGGGTACTCGCGCGCGGTTTGCACGAATGCATCAAACAGGGAGTCAACGCCGTGACCTGCCTCAAGGTACGCACGCAGATGTATGCGCGCAAGTCGCCCATCGGGGGAGATCGCTTCGGCGACCGGTTCCTCCGGTCCGGATCCGAGCGCGTCGACTTCTGCGACCAGACGTTGCCGCAGTGCCGCAACGTCGTCCATTGCGTGTCCTGCACCAAGTGCGGCCTGGTGCAACAGTTTGTACATGTCGTCAAGCTGAGCCAGCGGGTAGCGCTGCAGGTGGTGTCCCAGTAGCTGACCAACGAATTTCATTGCGCTCTCCATGCCGGTTGATACAGCCCGACGATAGCGCGCCGCGCTGTCCGGTGCAAATTCCGGCTGCACGCAATTGTGAGTTGCGCGGGGGAAAGGTCGGGCGCAGAATGATACGTGAGAGGCGAAAGCGAGTCGTGCTGGCCAGGGTGACTGAAAGGTCGGGCAGGGGTGATTTGCGATTGACAACTCATAAGCGAGCCTGACGTTCAACAAGCGATCGGGTGTTACGCTGTAGCTACGAAGCATCAGGCTGGCCAATAAGCCGTATTAACTAACAATAACGGAGGAAATAATGGCACGTATTCAGGAGCATGAATTCGTTGACTTGTCCAAGCCGACGACAAAAAAACACGATGAAAATACACGGCGCAGTTTTCTGACTAAGGTCAGTGGTATTGCTGCCATCACCGCGATGGCGCCGCAGGCTTTTGCGCGTAACTTCATCGACAAGTATGACGCGGACGGCCCGATTGCACGCTATCCGAATCCTGACGTCATCGTTCACGACAAGCGATTCAAGTACAAGCTCGGTAACACGCCGATTCTGCGTTTGTACCGTGGCACAATGTGGGCAGAAGGACCTGCGTGGAACGGCGTTGGCCGATATCTGATCTGGAGCGATATACCGGCAAATGAGCAGCTGCGCTGGATCGAGGAAGATGGCCACGTGTCACGCCAGTTCCGCTATCCGTCCGGCAATTCGAATGGCAATACGTTTGATTTCTATGGTCGCCAGATCGCGTGCGAACACGGTAATCGTCGTGTGGTGCGCTATGAGTATGACGGTTCCCAGACGATCATGGCGGACAAGGCGGGCGGTAAGGGATTCAATGCGCCGAACGACGCGGCCTGCCATCCCAATGGATGGTTGTACTTCACGGACCCGGGATATGGTGGTTTGATGAATTACGAAGGCGAGCGGCTCAACACCGGATCGCCGCAACCGATCCAGAAAGAAGCGCTTTATCGTATCGACAAGCCGGGCACGGCGATCAAGGTCGCGGATGAGCCATTCAAGCCCAATGGGGTGTGTTTCTCGCCTGACTATAAAAAATGTTATGTGGCCGACACAGGCCTGTCACATTACAAGAACGCCAAGAGCGTGATCTGGATGTACGACGTTGACAGCAGTCGCAAATTGCGCAATCCGCGCGTCTTTGCGAGCATGGAAATGGACGGCAAGATTGGTTTCGCGGACGGTATTCGCTGCGATGAAGACGGTAACGTCTGGGCCGGCATGGGTTGGGTTGGTGACGGATATGACGGTGTTCACTGCTTCTCTCCTGACGGCACGCGTATCGGGCAAATACGGATGCCCGAAATTGTCTCTAACCTTTGCTTTGGCGGCACCAAACGAAACCGCCTGTTCATGACGGGCTCAACATCTTTGTACGCGATTTATGTTGAAACCAAAGGCGGCACGCGGACCTGATCAAGAGTCAGGTACTTGCAAAAAAAGCCCGCGCGGTGAAAATCGCGCGGGCTTTCTTTAACTATTTTGCAAGCGAAATTAGTCTGCGTTTATGCGTGAATCACCCCGATGATGCGCAAATGTTTATTTTGATTTGTGAACCAGCACAGCGATTTTCGAATGCGACAAAACTTTGGCTGCCTGGCTTCCCAGCAGGATTCCAGGGAGTCCGGTACGGCCATGCGAGGCCATAAAAATAAGATCGCATTTGTTTCGTCGCGCCGCGTCAACGATCGCTTGCCACGGCGACATGCTCTCCCTGTAGTCACTCTGATAGGGAACGCGCGCTGCTTTTGCGGCCTTTTCTATCGCAGAGAGATATTTTTCGGCGGTCTGTTCGCTGCGTTCGTTCCATTCGGTTCTTGAAATCAGGTTAGGCGGAAAATACTCACCGTAGGCCAATACCTCGTACTGTTCGGGGGAGTAGAAACCGGTAACACGTGCGCGTAAGGCTTTCGCAAGGGCAATACCGTCCTTGATCGATTTCCTGGAAAGCGGCGAGCCATCGGTGGGCATCAGAATGTGTTTGTACATGCTCAGACTCCTGGTTCCAATCACTAAGTTTAGTTTCTCGTGAGCACCTTGCCCGGGTCATTGATCTGCGTCAACAAGCACGCATGCATTCGCTCCGGTATAGTTTTGCGCAATTCTGATCTGGATCATTATGAACGCGCTGACGTTTCCGCTGTTACGTTTTCTCGCTGATGGTCGCTTTCGTACTTTCAGTGAAATCGGCATTGCGCTGGGCGTCCCTGTGACCGAAATACCCCCAACGCTTGACGAACTTCTATCGATGGGAATGGATATTGAGCACACTGTGGGTAGCGGATGCAGATGGACGACTCCGGTTTCCTGGCTGGATGCGGACAGAATTGCGCATCACCTTGGCGGTCACGTTGGCGCTTTTCAGATCGAGGTCGTCGATCAAACCGGTTCGACCAATGAAGACCTGGTGGCACGTGCCAGACAAGGGGCTGCATCTGGTCTCGTACGTGTCGCGGAATTGCAGACGGCCGGCCGCGGTCGTCGCCAGCGCACCTGGCATTCCGGCATCGGCGATGCGTTGACGTTTTCCGTGCTATGGGTGTTTGCAGGTAGTCCGGCCGCGCTTTCCGGTGTGTCGCTGGCGGTGGGGGTTTCGCTGGTTCGCAGCCTGCGGAGTTTGGGCATCGCGGACGTAACGCTCAAGTGGCCCAACGATGTTCTGTGGCGGCGACGCAAACTCGGTGGTGTCCTTATAGAAACGAGCGCTCGTATTCCCGGCGCGATCCAGGTGGTGGTCGGAATTGGATTGAATCTGCGGCTGTCCGAGTCAATGAAAAAACGTATCGATCAGGCTGCTTCAGATCTCGAATCCACTGGTTTGCGCATCGATCGAAATAAATTGCTTGGCCGCGTGCTCCGCGAACTACACAGCGTACTGAGCGTCTATTCGCAAAGCGGTTTTGCACCTTTCAAGGCGGAGTGGGAGCGTGCGCACGAATACCAAGATAAAATGGTTCGCCTTGCGCTTTCTGATGGTACGGAGCCGGAGGGTCGTGTGGTGGGCGTGGGGGACGACGGTGCGTTGCTGCTTGCCGTGGGTGCAAATACGCACAGGTTTACCGGTGGCGAGGTGTCATTGCGCCCCACTGAGCCGTAGACCATTTCACTGGTCGGTTCATGGATGTTCGCCTGCGTGTTTTTGGCTGGACTTCCCATGTGTTCGTCCGGTCGATCAATATGCAAGCCTTGTTTTTGAGTCTTGTCGAAAAACCTGGTGTCGCGGGCCACTAGTTGCGGTACAGCTGATTGCGAGCACGGATGGTGAGAAATGGCCTGGTACTGTATAGAAAATTGTCGCGAGATCGATCAACACAATCGAACTCGCGTTCGATCAGCAAAGACATTTGAACTCGCGTTCGATTAATCCAAACAAGCGCCGTGAGCCGTGAAGCACTACACTAGAATCCTCGCCGTCGATGCAGGCAACAGCCGAGTGAAATGGGCGCTGCACCACAATGCCGATTTCGTGAAAGAAAGCGTTTGTGCACACGAGGAGCTTGGTGATCTTGAGCAGGCATGGTCGGCGCTTTCACGGCCTGATGCCGTGGTGGTCGCGAACGTCGCCGGAGAAGTCATTGGTGCACGGCTCGCACAAGGCTGCGCGCGTTGGGAACAGTCGCCAGTCTGGGCGAAAGGCCGAAAGCGGCAATGTGGTGTCACTAACGGTTACGTCGATCCCGGCCAGCTCGGCCCCGACCGATGGGCGGCTCTTATTGGTGCAAATGCGCTTTCGATTGGCAACTGTATTGTGGTTTGCATGGGAACGGCAACCACAGTCGACGTGCTTACCAAACAGGGTGATTTTCTTGGAGGAATGATTTTGCCGGGAATCGAGCTGATGCATGTTTTACTGAATGAGAATACGGCCCGACTTGGTCCTGAACGCGGTGAATTGGTTTCGTTTCCACGCTCCACGCCCGATGCGATTACCAGTGGCGCTATCCGGGCGACCGGCGGCGCTATTGAATACATGCATGCCGAAATGCAGAAAGCCGGCCATGGTGATGTATCAGTGGTCGCGACCGGTGGCGCAGCGCCCGCGTTTGTAAGCTTGTACGAGCGCCCCGTTTTGCTGCGTGAGCGACTGGTTCTTGAAGGTCTCGTGTGTATAGGGAAATCCGGCGAGGAATGATACGCCTGCGCACATGGCTTCTGATTGATGAACGGTCCTGAACGATGAAGTGGTTATTTGCTCTATTGCTGCTGGTAAATGTCGTTCTGGGCGGGTACCTGTATCTTCAGGACAAGCGCCCGAATTCGGATGCCCAGATCATTAATCTGCAAATGAATGCAGATCAGATCCGTGTTATTCCGGAGCCGCCGCGACCGAAACGGCCTGCGCGCACGGCATGTCTGAAGTGGGGAAGTTTTGGCGATCTTGAAATGGAACGCGTGCGCGCGGCATTGTCGGCGGCCAAGCTGGCAGAGCGCCTCAGTGAAAGCAAGAGCGCGGTGACTGCGAATTGGTGGGTGTATTTGCCGCGCCAGCGCTCACGCGCGCGCATGGAACGTAAAGCGAACCAGCTGCGAGAACTCGGCATCACTGAACTTGAAACGATGACGGAACAAGGTCGCTGGCAATACGCTATTTCACTCGGCGCTTTTCGGAAGGAAATCAGTGCGCGCAATTATGGCGATCAGCTCAAGGCCTCGGGTGTTCGTACGGCGGTGGTCGGCGAGCGTGAGCAGCGGGTGTTGCAGACGACGTTAACGATACGCGCGCCCAACACGTCAGAGTCGACAAGGCTAGTCGAGTTGGCTGCCAGATTTCCAGGTGCCGATATGCGGGCAGGGGAGTGTCAGGGCGAGTAGAGGTTAACCTGATGCGCTGCATCGAGCACATGCCGAACACTTCCAAGTGCTTTGTTTTCCGGTGGTTCGCTGCATCAAGTACTGAATTCGGATTCAACAGTCAGATCAATGTCGAAAGCGGCTGACATGAGGGCGCGGGTATAGGGCTCGCGCGGGCTGTCGAAAATCTGTCTGGCTGGGCCATGTTCGACCGAGATCCCATCGCGCATTACGATGACTTCGTCACTGAGCGCTCGAATTACGCTCAAGTCATGACTGATGAATAGATACGCAAGCCGGTGGCGTGTCTGCAGTTCACGCAACAGATCCACGATCTGCGCCTGTACTGACATATCAAGAGCTGAGGTCGGTTCGTCGAGAACCAGTAATCGCGGCTTAAGGACCATCGCGCGGGCAATGGCGATGCGCTGACGCTGGCCGCCCGAAAATTCGTGCGGATATCGATTACGGCTTTGCGGGTCGATCCCGACCTCTCCGAGCGCTGAGACGATCAGCTTTTTCCGCTCTATCGGCGTACCGCCAATTTCGTGAAATTCGAGTCCTTCGCCGATAATTTGCGCGACCGACATACGCGGACTCAGGCTGCCGAACGGGTCCTGGAAAACGATCTGCATTTCCCGGCGCAGTGGGCGCAATGATTTTGATCGCAAGCCTTGAATTTCTCGTCCTTCAAACCGGATGCTGCCGGAGCTGTGTTGCAGGCGCAGCAGCGCAAGCCCCAGCGTGGTCTTGCCCGAACCGCTTTCGCCGACCACGCCGACGGTCTGACCTTCGCGCACACTGACACTGATTCCATTGACGGCTTTTACATGACCCACGGTTCTGCGCAGGACACCGCGTTTGATCGGAAACCAAACCTTGATGTCGCTGCCCTGAAGTACAACTGGCGCATCTGCAGGCACAGCCGGGGGGGTGCCACTGGGCTGGGCGGCCAGCAGTCGCTGGGTGTAGGGATGCTGTGGTCGTTCGAAAATCGTATTTACCTGTCCCGATTCCACCACCTCGCCGTCGTACATCACGTATACCCGTTTTGCCATTTTGCGCACGATGCGCAGGTCATGAGTAATGAGTAGCATTGCCATGCCAAGACGAGAGCGCAGATCGTTGAGTAGCGCCAGCAGTTGTGCCTGAACCGTGACATCGACGGAAGTGGTCGGTTCATCGGCAATGAGCAGATCGGGTTCATTGGCCAGCGCCATGGCGATCATTACTCTCTGTCGCTGCCCGCCTGACAGTTGATGCGGGTACGACTTGAGGCGTTGCTCGGGTTGCTGAATGTGCACCAGTTCAAGTAGTTCCAGCGCCCGCGCTCGTGCTGCGGTCTTCGATAACCCCTTGTGCAGCGTCAGCACTTCGCAAATCTGCTTTTCGACGATGTGTAAGGGATTGAGCGAGGTCATCGGCTCCTGAAAGATCATCGATATGCGATCACCCCGCACCTGGCGTAAGGTTTTATCGGCGGCGCCGACGAGCTCGCGCCCCCTGAAAGTAATTGAGCTGCCAGGTGTGTGCTGGGCAGTCGGGTAAGGCAAAAGTTGTAGTACAGACAACGCTGTCACTGATTTGCCGGACCCGCTTTCGCCGACCAGCGCGACTGTTTCAGCTTCACCGATCTCGAGCGAAACGTTGTTCACTGCCGTCGTCGCACCGCCGGGTTGGTGGAACTGCACGCCGAGATTGTTGACTTCGAGTAGTTTGACGGACATGGGTGTGCTATCAGGCAGGTGCTTTGGATTCAGGCGATGCAGCCTGCGCGAGTGTCGATCCAGAGGGATCCGCCTGAGGCATATTCGGCGTTGACGGCATGCTTGGTTCCGGCGGTTTGCCGCCCGTGAAGAGCTTGCGCGGGTCGAAGGCATCACGAACCGCTTCACCGATGAAAATCAGCAAGCTCAACATTATTGCAATGGCGAAAAAGCCAGTCAGCGCAAGCCACGGCGCTTGCAGGTTGGCTTTACCTTGCGCGAGCAGTTCCCCAAGCGATGCCGAGCCTGCCGGCAAACCGATCCCGAGGAAGTCCAGCGAGGTCAGCACTGTGACCGAGCCAGCCAGCGTGAATGGCATGAAGGTGATGGTGGCGACCAACGCGTTCGGAAGTACGTGGCGACGCATTATCGTCGCGTCGCTCAGGCCGAGGGCGCGCGCGGCGCGAACGTAATCGAAGTTGCGGGCGCGCAGGAACTCGGCACGAACAACACCGACAAATCCCATCCAGCTGAATAACAGCAGCAATACCAGCAACCACCAGAAATTCGGTTCTACGACGCTTGCCAGAATGATGAGTAGATAGAGGGTTGGCATCCCCGCCCAGATTTCAATAAAGCGTTGCGCCAGCAAGTCGACCCAGCCGCCAAAGTATCCCTGAATTGCGCCCGCAGCGACGCCGACGATCGCACTGATGACCGTCAGCGTGAATCCGAATAACACTGATATTCGGAAACCGTAAATAACTCTTGCGACGACATCGCGCGCCTGGTCATCCGTCCCGAGCCAATGTGCAGCGTCCGGTGGTGACGGTGCGGGCACTGGAAGGTCCCAGGCGACTGTACGGTAACTGTAAGCAACGACAGGCCAGATCATCCATCCGCCGCGGTCAATCAATCTGGCAACAGTTGGATCGCGATAATCGGCCTCGGTCTCGAATTCCCCACCGAACACGGTTTCCGGGTATGAGCGGAATATTGGCATATAGAAGCCGTTCTCGTAGTACACGACGATTGGCTTGTCATTCGCAAAAAATTCCGCCGGCAATGTGATTAAAAGCAAAGCCAGGAAAATCCACAGTGACCAGAAACCGCGTCTGTTGGCGCGAAAGTTGTGGAGTCGTCGCCGTGTCATTGGCGATAGTCGCGACTGTTTCATCGACTCTTCTTGCGGGCGTGCCGCGTTGTTATCCTCGTTCATATTCTGGCTCATCGCGGTTTTACCTGGTCTCAAAGTCGATTCGCGGGTCGACAACGGTATACATCAGGTCGCCGATCAGATTCATCAGCAATCCAAGCAATGAGAAAAAGAAGAGCGTTCCAAACATCAGCGGATAATCCCGATTGAATGCGGCCTCAAATCCAAGCAATCCCAGTCCGTCCAGCGAAAAGATTATCTCGATCAGCACCGATCCGGTAAACAGGATGCCGACAAACGCACCGGGGAAGCCCGCGATTACAATCAACATGGCGTTGCGGAATACGTGCCTGTAGAGCACGCGGCGCTCCGAAAGACCTTTGGCGCGCGCCGTCAGCACATATTGCTGATGCAGTTGGTCCAGAAAGGAATTCTTGGTGAGCATGACGAGTCCGGCGAAGCCACCAATCACCATCGCCAATACCGGTAGTGCAAGATGCCAGAAGTAGTCGGCCACACATGCCGCACTGGTGACGCAGCCGGTGAATCCGAGGCCGAGGTATTGCTCCGACACCAGTCCGCGAAGGGGGAACCAGCTCAGGTAGCTTCCGCCGGCAAAAATCACCAGCAGGAATACCGCAAATAGAAAACTTGGAATTGCCGTACCGATGACCAGCGCGAAGCTGGTCCCAATATCGAAGCGACTGCCATCGCGCACTGCTTTTCTGATGCCGAGAGGTATCGACACCAGGTAAACGATCAGTGTTGTCCATACGCCAAGCGATATCGACACGGGCATTTTTTCCAGAACCAGATCTACCACTTTGCGGTCACGGAAGAAGCTTTCGCCGAAATCGAATTTCAGGTAACTACCCATCATTTTCAGAAAACGTTCGTGCATCGGCTTGTCAAAGCCGAAGCGCTGTTCAAGTTCCTTGATGAACTCGGGGTCCAATCCTTGCGCACCGCGGTATCTGCTATCGGAACTGCCGGCCGATGGCGGCGGCGACAGCGTCTCGCCGGTCCCTGATCTGGTAATGCGTTCGGTAATTGCCGACCCTTGTCCGGTAAGCTGGGCGATTGCCTGTTCGACCGGACCGCCAGGCGCTGCCTGGACGATGACAAAGTTGATCAACATGATGCCGATCAGAGTGGGAATGATGAGTAACAGCCGTCTTATGATATATGCAGTCATGATCAGGCTACCCGATCCCGTTTACGACGAAATACGATCACGCCGAAGATTCCAATGATGGCGAGGCCAATTAAGCCGAGTCCACCAGGCGCGATGCCTGCGCCAGGCTTTTCATCGGTTTCTCCATCGACACTTTGTGGTTGTTCATTTTTTTGTTGTTCGAGTCGTGCGGCTTTGGCTTCGTCCCACCACCAGTAGTTGATCGAGGTTCCGTTACGTGGCGTGAGTGTCGGCCGCGAGAATTTGTCCCAGTACAGTATCCGTTGCGTGCGTAAGTGCCACTGAGGAATGACGTAGTAGCCAAACAACAGAACGCGGTCAAGTGCCCTTGTTTGTGCCACAAGGCTTTCGCGATCCGGCGCGTTTATCAATTGTTCCACAAGTTCGTCTACAACAGGATTGCTAACGCCGGCGTAATTGCTCGCTGCCGGCGAAGCCGCTGCCGCACTTGTCCAGTAACTGCGTTGCTCATTGCCGGGGGATTCTGATGATCCCCAGCCGGAAATAATCATGTCGAAATCGAAACTGCGCAGACGATTGATATATTGCGACTGATCGACCAAACGAACCCTCGCATCGATGCCCAGTCGTCTGAGATTTCGCACGAAGGGCAGCACAATACGTTCGAACGCAGGGCTCACCAGCAAAATCTCGAATTCGAACGGCTGGCCGGTTTGCTCGTTGACAAGCTTCAGGTTGCGAACAACCCAGCCTGCTTCCTCGAGTAGCTTAAACGCTTCTGACAGATTCTGCCGCGGCCATCCGCTGCCGTCCGTTGATGGTGCCTGATATGCCTGCGAAAATACTTCGGCCGGTATCTGTCCCCGGTAAGGCTCAAGGGCCTTCAACTCCAGCCCTTCAGGCACACCTGTCGCCGCCAGTTCCGAGTTTGAGAAGTAGCTTTCAGTGCGCGCATATTGACCGAAGAACAGATTCTTGTTGGTCCATTCGAAGTCAAACGCGTAGGCGAGAGCGCGTCTTACTTGCGGGTCCTCGAAAATCGCGCGGCGAGTGTTGTATACGAAAGCCTGCATTCCGGTCGGGCTGAAATGGCGGATCGTTTCCTTCTTTAGCCAGTCGCGCGCGACGGCCGGTACGTCGTAATCGAGTGCCCAGGCTTTTGCCTGATTCTCCAGTCGGAAATCGATATCGCCTGCCTTCAGGGCTTGCCTGATCACGGTGGCATCACGGTAATAGTCGTAGCGGATTTGATCGAAGTTGTCTTGTCCCAGGTTGACTGGAAGGTCCGCGCCCCAGTAATCCGGCACGCGTTCGGTAAGGACATAGCGACCGGGCTCAAACTTCGTGATGCGATACGGACCGCTGCCAAGAGGTGGATCCAATGTCGTGCTCTCGAATTCGCGCGCCTCCCAGTAATGCTTCGGAAGAATCGGCAACTGCCCGACGATCAGCGGGAGTTCCCGATTACCTTTTTCGGAGAAAACGAACTTGACCCTTCGCGCCCCGACCTTTTCGGCGCGCTCGACCCCACCAAAATAGAACCGGTAGCCCGGCTGGCCCTTGCTTTTCAATGTATTCAGCGACCAAATCACGTCCTCGACCGTAATCGGTTCGCCGTCGTGCCAGCGTGCCTGCGGTCGCAGTGTGAAAATGACCCACGAACGATCGGCTGGCACTTCCATGCTCTCGGCAATGAGTCCGTATTGCGTAAACGGCTCATCGGCGCTACCGGTCAGTAGCGTTTCAGTCGCATTGCCTTCACCGGAATTGCCTTTCGCAATGAACGGATTGAAACTGTCAAACGTGCCCTGTGCCGCCAGTCGAAGGATTCCGCCTTTTGGTGCGTCCGGATTTACGTAGTCAAAGTGCTTGAAGTCCGGGCCGTACTTCACGGTCCCGTGCATGGCAATGGCATGTACGGCAGGCGGTTGCGAACTATTGGCGGTGTATGCCGATGGAATCCAGGCGAAAGCCAAGGCCGACACAGCGATGATCAAATGTCGTTTGTCGCTGAACTTCCCCTCTTGAAAAGCGAATCTTGCCCAGAGCACTTGTTTACACCATGGCAATATCACGGCTCATCCTTTGCGTATTCGCGAAAGTGTCTCAGTCGTCGATCGTTCGAATTCGAAAGGAATTGAACGCACGCTGCCGTTCCAGCCGAGCACTTCTTTTGCGCCGACGATTTGCTCAGCCGGCCAATCCCCTCCTTTGACGAGCACATCGGGTTTGCAGGCGACAATGATTTCTAGTGGCGTGTCATCGTCAAACCAGGTCACCATATCAACCGACTGGAGAGCGGCTACAAGTGCCATTCGGTCCTCGAGATTATTAATCGGGCGATCAGGACCTTTTCCGAGTCGTCGCACGGATTCATCTGTATTGAGTGCGACAATGAGACTTTCGCCGAGTTCTCGGGACTGCGCCAGATAGGTTGCGTGGCCGCGATGCAGGATGTCGAACACCCCATTCGTAAATACAAGCGGGCGCGCCATCTGCGCTGCGCGCGAGACAAGCATTGCGGGTGGGCAGATCTTGTTGTCGAAGTGTGCGTTCATGGCAATTACAGTAGTTTCTACCATGAATGATACAGGCGCACAGCCGGTCAATGCGTGAGTGCGATTTAAAATCTGAAAGCGAGAAGGCGAGCAACTTGCAAATTCACCCCGGATACGCGCTATTGTGCGGCGAAAGGCTGGGTGGATTTATCTGACTAATGCATCCAACTGGAATGCCGCATCGTAGAATTGCGGTAACCGTGAGGCATTTTCCTGCACGGTGCATCCGTACCTGCGGCAGAAACTGCGGAGCCTGGGCGTTAGGGAATTCGTTGTGATTCAGTTGGGACTCACGCACGCAACGGCCAAGACGCGTAGCGATAGTTTTGCAGGGCGGGACCAGTTTCAGAACGGGCCAGCGATTAGCTGTCTGCCTCCAATCCGGGCCATTCCTGTCCCCTCCCCGACCCGGATTGACCGACTCCTTTGCCGATGCTTGCCATCTGCAACAGGGCTGGCCCGGGCTGAGCTTTCGGCAGTCGAGTGTGCGACTTTTCTTTGTGGCTCGCATTCGGGCGCTCTGGTGTAACGCGCGGACACATCCGCACAGAAAAACAGTCATGCCTTGTCTTACTGTGCGCAACGCGTTCACCGTCGCACGGTCCTGAATTGAACCGTCGTTTCGCTATCGAACGCCTGAGTCCCGCAGGCTGCTAGTCGAGAAACTCGAAAACCTTGACTACGCGTTTTACACCACTTGTCGTTGCTGCGGTTTGCGTCGCCGATGCGGCCTCGGACCGCGTTACCAGGCCCATCAGATAAACGGAGCCGGCATCAGTCACCACTTTGACGTGATTGGCCCCGACGTCGTCGTTGCCCATCAACCGGCTTTTCACCTTGCTGGTGATTAGACTGTCATTGCTGCGAGCGACGAACGAGCTGGCCCCTGCGATTATGATTTCATTCTGAACATCGCGCACATTTTGCGTTTCGAGTGCCATCGAACCGATATCGTCCATTACTTCCTGGCTTGGTACTTGTCCATAAAGCAGTACTACGCGGTTGTAGCTCGTGAGGCTGACCTGTACCTCGTCTTCATATTTTTCGTTTATGAGGTTCGCGACCTTGCTCTTGATGACCCTGTCCTCAAGTATCGTGCCGCTGGTTCTGCGATCGTTCGCAACCATGATGCCGGTGGCAACCCCTGTAGCGACCACCGCGGCACAACCTTGCAGGCTCAGTAACGCAACTAGTATCACGACTGGTGACAATGCTGAAAGTTTCATTCTTCGACTCCTAGCAAGATGCAATCGATCCCATCGCATAAGCAATGTATGCAGATTAAATGGACTTCCTGGATTCGTGCAGTGCTGTTGGACGGTACGCAAAGGTTAATGTCGTGGTCATGCAGAATGCCGGGCATTTTGCCGCCGCTTTTCCCCGTCAATGCAACGACTGTCATGGAACGTTCGTGCGCGGCCTGAATGGCCTTCAACACATTGGGAGAATTTCCGCTGGTCGAAATGGCGAGCAGAACGTCACCGGGTCGACCAAGACCGACTACCTGTTTGGAAAAAACTTCCTCATAGCTGTAGTCGTTTGCTATCGAGGTCAACGTCGATGAATCGGTGGTGAGTGCAACCGCCGCAAGTGGCGGGCGCTCCATTTCAAAACGGTTGAGCAGTTCGGCAGAGAAATGCTGGGCGTCGCCTGCAGATCCGCCGTTCCCGCATGCGAGAATCTTCCCGTCCTTTTTCAGGCAGGCGGCCATCAGTTCCGCCGCTTCGGAGAGTGGCGTGGCCAGCACTTCCATTGCCTTTAGTTTGACTTGGGCGCTGTCCGAAAAATGACGACTGATTCTGCTAACTAGATCCATTAATTCCTTTTGCTGGCCCCTTCAGGTGAGAGCATATTACTTCTGGCGTGAATTATTGCACAATCGCGCCGCGCGAATATACCAGAATTTATTCCCCGAACGCGTCCCGAATCCACTCGATCCGATTGTCGCCATTCAGCAACACTGCGTCGAAGCGACAGTCGGGTATGCTGCCTTTGGCCGCCATGTAGTGCCGGGCGGCGGTCAGCAGCTTTTTCTTCTTGCGCGCGTCGATACTTTCGAGAGCACCACCAAAGAAATTTGACGAGCGCTGTCGGACTTCCACAAAAACGACTGTTTCGACATCGCGCATGATGAGGTCAATCTCGCCGAAGCGGCAGCGATAATTGCGCTCGATTTCTGTGAGGCCGTGCTTGCGCAGATAATCAAATGCAGTGTTTTCCGCTTCCTGACCACGCTTGATCATTCGACTGTGGATCGTTCCCTGGCGAACAGTCGCGCCCGGCCCCACGCGAAATGGGCTGGCGTGAGTTCGCGCGTGAAGTATTGACGTTCATCCAGCCTGATCGTTCCCGTGACGCCGTCTATTTCCGGCACGAACGACGGATTGTCGAGCAAGGCCTGAGTTATTCGGAAAGCGTCGATGCCCAGTGCGTAAAAGCGCTCTTCGTCGAGCGCGTCGGAATCTATCGTCGGTCGCAGGTAAGCCAAAACGGCAGGATGGTCCTCAAGCAGTAACCACGGCATGTCGAGAAAGCGCACGCCATTGAGGTCATAGAGTTCGGTGCGGTCTGCGTTTGACGCATATACCAGGGAAGTTGCGTATATGGGTAGCTCGTTACCGACATATGGTCTGATAAAGCGTGCACGTGGAGCGTCGACCGAAACAAACACAACGTCTGCTACCGTATCGGTTAGTAGTGTCCGTAGACCTACCAGTGCAGCGGGGTCGGTGGTGTACGTGAATCTGTCTGCGACATCTCCTTTCAGTGCATGCCATTCGCTGACGAACGCACGTGAGATGCGCTGACTAAGCCCCGTTTTTGCGGTGATGATGAGTACTTTGCGCCCGCCTTGGGCAAATGCGAGCTTCGCTGCCTGGCGCGCCTCGGATTCGATCTGCAGGCCGAACGCGTAGTTTTGCTGAGGCAGAATGACGTCTTCGTAGGGTACATTTAGCGCGACAGTTGGAACCGAGATCACGCCGCTTTGCGCCAATCCCGAAACACCTTTGCGGGTGAGCGGGCCGATTACGGCTTTTGCGCCGTCGGACACCGCGCTCTCGTACGCTTCACGGATTCGTTGCGACTCGGTCGTGGTCGAGTAGAAGATAATTGGAAGCGGGGCTTTATAGGCCAGGTTGGACGCGGTCAGTATGCCAAGCCTGATTTGTTCGGCAAGTCGACGGAAGTCGATGGACTGAAGCGGCAAGATGACCGCTATGTGGCCTTGAGTAGTAAATGTGCTGGTGTTTGTGGGCGGTGCGGTCTCTTCATAGCCCGGGGGGCGTTGAATTTCATTGACTGGGGAGCGTTCAACCGGACGATAGTCAAACCCCATCGCGGCGGCTTGCTGAGTGGATATGCCGCTAGCCGCAAAGTATAGTAGTGCCGGTAGTAGCAGTGACAGGACCAGACGACGTTGCATAAGCAGATTGAAAAAGCTAAAGATGCCACATTATATGTGGTGGCAACGCCGATCGGAAACTTGCGAGATATTTCGCTGCGCGCGCTTGATATTCTCAAGAGCGTGAATGTGGTGGTTGCCGAAGACACGCGTGTAGCGGGCAAGTTGCTCGCGCATTTTGGTATCGATGTCCGGGTCATTTCCTCTCATGAGCACAACGAGCGACAGTCAGCAGCCGGGATCGTAAAACTTCTGGGCGACGGAAAGTCGGTTGCGCTGACGACGGACGCTGGCACGCCGGCAATCGCCGATCCAGGATCGGAAGTCGTGGCTCGGGCCCGCGAACATGGCTTCCGTATTGTCCCGATTCCAGGCGCCAGCGCGTTGTCTGCGGCACTATCCGTGTCAGGGGAAAGAATGTCGCGGGTATTGTTCTGCGGATTTCTTTCCGCTAAGGATGGAGAGCGGCACAAAGTTCTCGAAGAACTGGCGGCCGTGCAAGCGACGTTGGTTTTCTATGAGGCGCCGCATCGCATTCTAAAGACCGTAGATGATCTTGCGGATACACTGGGGCCGGAGCGCCGTATCGTGTTATGTCGTGAACTCACGAAATTGTATGAAGAGGTACACGCCACCACAGCCGGCGCCGCGAGGCTGTGGCTGGAGAAAGAGCCGTTGCGCGTCCGTGGCGAGTTTGTGCTGGTTGTAGCCGGAGCGGAACCGGAAAAACATCCGGAAAGCAGGGAAAGCGAGCGTGTGCTCGCATTGCTTATGGCGCGGCTACCGCTTAAACAGGCGGTTTCGCTGGCCGCTGAAATTACCAATGGGCGAAAGAACGCTCTGTATCGACGCGCGCTTGAGCTGGCGAGCGAAGGTGCTGGCCAATAGGCGCAGGGCGTCGTTTGTTACAACTTTGACGATCTGCAATATGGAGTAGGCACGTCATGGATCGAATCACGATCGCTACGCCGGACGACTGGCATGTGCATTTTCGCGACGGCGAAGTGCTGCGAACGGTTGTCGCGCACACGGCGGCGCAGTTTGCGCGCGCCATTGTCATGCCCAATCTCACGCCGCCGGTGCTGACTACCAGTCTAGCTGAGGCGTATCGCGAACGGATTCTGGCTGCTGTTCCGGCGGGAAGATCTTTCGACCCGCTGATGACCTTGTATCTGACGGACAATACGGATGCCGGCGAGATTCGGCGTGCAAAGAAGAGTGGGCTCGTATTCGCAATCAAGTATTACCCGGCCGGGGCAACAACGAACTCTGATTCGGGCGTAACGGATATCGGGAAATGTCAGGCTGCGCTGGAAGCGATGGCGGACGAAGGCCTGCCTTTGCTGATTCATGGCGAGGTTACTGATCCGGAAAGCGATGTATTCGACCGAGAGAAGATTTTTATTGAGCGCGAACTGGTTACGCTTGTGGAACGCTATCCAACACTCAAGATCGTGTTGGAACACATCACCACGTCGCATGCCGCCGCGTTCGTGCAGTCGGCCGGGCCCAATGTTGGCGCTACCATTACTGCGCATCATTTGCTTCTCAACAGGAACGCGATTTTCCAGGGCGGGATTCGTCCTCACCACTACTGTCTGCCAGTACTCAAGCGTGAAGAACACAGGCAGGCGTTGTTAAATGCGGCGATATCGGGAAATCCGCAGTTCTTCCTGGGTACCGATAGCGCGCCACATGAGCGCGCTACAAAGGAAAACGACTGCGGTTGCGCGGGCGTATACACCGCCCATGCCGCACTTGAGTTGTATGCCGAAGTGTTCAGCGCAGCCGGTGCGCTAGATCGTCTGGAAGGCTTTGCAAGCCATCACGGTGCTGACTTCTATGGTCTGCCACGCAATATCTCTCGCGTTTCGCTCGAAAAGTCTGAATGGCGGGTGCCGGGCAGTTTTTCCTATGGCGATGGCCAACTGGTTCCACTGCGCGCAGGCGCCACCGCCGCATGGCGAATGGTGACCAGCTAGCAGCCTCGGTCGGGCGAGCCGCGATTTGGTTTCAAGCGCGGAGCAGTGACGAGGAAGAATAAAGACACTCAATTCGCGGTGGCTTTTCATTTCGTTCACGCGACCATCGAAATTGAGTAATACTCCAGATGGGAAGCTGGCCGGGCAGTCGCTGCATGACTTTTTGTGGTGCAGAGGAAAGTCCGGGCTCCGCAGAGCAGGATGCCGGCTAACGGCCGGGCGTCGTGAGACGATGGAAAGTGCAACAGAAAGTAAACCGCCAGCGGCCTGCGCAAGCAGGTGCGGGCAAGGGTGAAACGGCGAGGTAAGAGCTCACCGCGTACGTGGCAACACGGACGGCACGGCAAACCCCATCCGGAGCAAGACCAAATAGGGGGGCGTTAGCGCGGCTCGCGCTGCTCCCGGGTAGGTCGCTCGAGCCCGCAGGAAACTGCTGGCCCAGATGAATGACTGCCTCGGAGGCCGCAAGGCCTTCAGACAGAACCCGGCTTACAGGCCAGCTTTCCTCTTCAACCCGGTTCTTAGCGCAGATTGGCGTTGTTGCAACAGCACTGATTGCAGGCCGATCATGCCGATCTACTTGATGAGTACGTTATAACCGTTTGTTTATGATGGTTATTTAAAGTGTCGTCATTTAGCGACTCAAGAGTCGCCAGTAAGTCCTTGTCCTGTCAGAAGAAACCCCGATTTTTAGCCTTGACCTACTTGTTTAATTCACCTAGAGTGGAGAAAAGTGGGAATCAGTGGGAATTGGTATCAGAAACCGATGCTTCCCAGATAGGGGACGATGTTTCAGGGAGCGACAGGACTTAACCTCGATGCGAAGGGGCGATTGGCGGTGCCGACGAAGCACCGGGAATTCTTGCAAGCTGGCCCTAATCCGAAGTTAGTACTCACTGCGCATCCTCACCGTTGCCTGTTGCTTTATCCGGAGCAGGCGTGGGAGCCAATTTCCTCGAAGCTGATGACATTTACGAGCTTAGACCCGCAGGTGAGCTTATGGAAGCGGTTGCTGGTGGGATATGCCGAGGATATCGAGTTGGATGCCGCAGGTCGGTTTCTGATATCGCCGGGGCTACGCAAGTTTGCCGGACTCGAAAAGCAGTTGATGTTTGTCGGGCAGGGAAGCCACTTTGAGTTGTGGAGTGAGCAAGGCTGGGAAAAGTTGCTAGAGGGCATTGACACGGCAGTTGAGAAATCGCCACCAGGCATGGAGGGCTTTGCCTTGTGAATCATGGCTCACGCAGATTTGCATCGTGAGTTCTTATTCGCACAAGACAGTATTACTTAGAGAGGCTGTCGACGCATTGAATATTGAGGCTAATGGAATTTACGTGGACGGGACGTTCGGCCGAGGCGGACACAGTCGCGAAATGCTGTCGCGTCTGGGAGCGGAAGGTCGCGTGATTGCGTTGGATCGCGACCCTCAGGCGGTTGCCGCTGCGGCACAGCTGCCGGACCCACGACTGACAATACGACACGCGCGTTTCAGTGACCTTCTGGATGTTCTGCGCGCCTTGGATGTGCACAAGGTCAATGGTGTTTTGCTCGATCTTGGCGTGTCTTCGCCGCAGATTGACGAAGCGAAACGTGGTTTCAGCTTTCGGCAGGATGGGCCCCTGGACATGCGTATGGATCCGCAAAGTGGGCAGAGTGCTGCTGAATGGCTGATGAAAGCGTCCGGGAAGGAAATTGGGGAGGTCATAAAGGTCTATGGCGAAGAACGGTTTGCTAAACAGGTTGCAAGAGCGATTGTTACGGCTAGATCGCAACAGCCTCTCGAACGTACAAGGCAACTTGCCGAGATCGTGGCAAAAGCCATCCCTACGCGTGAGCCACGTCAGGATCCAGCGACGCGCACCTTCCAGGCTCTACGGATTTTCCTCAATCAGGAGCTTGAAGAGCTGGAGGTGACGTTGCCGCAATGCGTCGCGTGCCTGAAGCCTGCAGGGCGCCTGGTCGTAATCAGTTTTCATTCGCTTGAAGACAGGATTACCAAACGGTTCATGCGAGCGCAGTCACAGCCGGCGGTGCCCGCCCGACTACCGTTGCGCGAAAGCGAAATGCCCAGGACTGCACTTAAGCTGGTCGGGAAGGCGATTCGTGCGAGTGAGCGCGAAGTTGCTGAAAATTCGCGAGCGCGCAGCGCGATGCTGCGTGTAGCGGAGAGGCAGGCGGCATGACGCGAATTAACGCGCTGCTATTTGCGGTGCTAATCGTGTGCGCACTTGGTCTGGTGGGCTCGCAGCATCAGGCAAGAAAGCTGTTCGTTGAATTGCAGGCAGAGCAGAAACGCGCGCGTGCGCTAGAAATCGAGTACGGCCAACTTCAGCTCGAACAGAGCACCTGGGCGACGCACTCGCGCATCGAGCGCGTCGCATCAAGAGAACTGAAAATGCGCGTGCCCCCGATGGCGCGCGTTCGAGTGGTTCCTCCCCCTCCCGCGTCGTTCAACCCATGAAATTGCGAGCAATCAGGATCACGATCGATCGTCTGTCGCATCGGCAGTCGTGCGTTCCTGATTTGCAGTCGTTCGCAAAGTTCATGACGTTGGCGGCGCGGGTTCTTTATTTTCCGAGTGTGCGCAACGAACCTGTGCAGGTGCGCGCACGAATGCGCTGTGCGCTTGGCGATCGCATCGGGCCTAATCTTGAGGTGGGCTCCGGTGTGAATGACGTTCCACCGTTGCTGCGTGTGCCGGCTATTTCGAAATCATTAATGACGCGTGAACATCTGGTTACTCGCGTTGCATTGGTTCCTCCCCCTCCCGCGCTGTTCAACCCATGAAATCGCGCGCGAATAAGGCTCCGAAGGTTCGTCTGCCCATGTGGCGGGCGCGCACTGTTGTGTTGCTTGTATTCGCGGGATTCACGACGTTGGCGGCGCGGGCTCTTTATCTTCAGGGAATGAACGACGATTTCCTGCAGAAGAGGGGCGAATCACGCTACGCACGAACCATCGATGTCACTGCCAATCGCGGAACAATTACCGATCGCAACGGCGACCCGCTGGCCATCAGTACGCCGGTCGAGTCTGTCTGGGCGTCCCCGTCGGATGCAAAATTGTCTCCGAAGCAACGAAGAGAGCTGGCACGTGTACTTGGGGTGTCTTCCCAAACTCTTGGCAAGCGACTCGGCAATAGTCAGCGAGAATTCATTTACCTGAAGCGTCAGCTGTCACCTGATCTGGCTGCGAAAGCGCTGGCGCTGAATTTGCCCGGCATATTTCTGCAGCGCGAGTATCGTCGCTATTATCCAGCCGCCGAGGTCGCAGCGCATGTGATCGGTTTTACAAGCGTCGACGATCGTGGCCAGGAGGCGATGGAGCTGGCTTATCAGCAGTGGCTCGCAGGAAAGTCCGGAAGTCGCCGCGTCATCAAGGACAGGTTAGGCCAGATCGTAGAGGACGTCGAGCGTTTGAGGGCGCCGCAGGAAGGGCGGCCGCTGGCACTTTCTATCGACCGCAAGGTTCAGTACCTGGCGTACCGAGAGTTGAAAAAAGCGGCGATCGATAACGAAGCGCGAGCTGGCAGCATCGTAGTGCTTGACGCGCATAGCGGCGAGGTGCTGGCACTCGCGAACTGGCCCAGTTACAACCCGAATAACCGCTCGACGTTCAAGGCACGGCGAACCCGTAATCGGGCAGTGGTCGATTTATTCGAGCCGGGCTCAACGCTTAAGCCATTTACTGTGGCGGCCGCCGTCGACGCAGGGTTTCTTGGGCCCGGATCTGTCATTGATGTCGAATCGGGAATTTTGCGCATTGGCAATCGAACAATTCACGATACCCATCGAGACGACGAATTTCTGACTGTGTCGCAAGTCATCCAGCAGTCGTCAAACGTCGGTTCCGTGAAGATCGCGATGTCGATGCGACCCCGTGACCTCTGGAACATTTTGTCCGCGGTTGGATTCGGAGCGCCACCGAAGTCGGGTTTTCCGGGAGAGGCATCCGGGCGATTGCGGGACTTCAATAGCTGGAAACCGATTGAACACGCGACGATGTCGTATGGACACGGCATATCAGTAAGTCTGCTGCAACTGGCGCGTGCATACACCGTTTTTGCAACCGACGGAACTCTTGCACCACTCACGTTTGTACGTCGCGATACGCCGATCTCGGGACAACGCGTGATCTCCGCGCGAACGGCGCGCACTGTACGAGCGATGCTCGAAGGCGTTACCCATTCAGGTGGTACTGCGGTACAGGCACGGGTAACTGGTTACAGGGTAGCGGGAAAGACAGGAACTGTTCATAAGCTGATCGATGGAAGCTATGCGCCCCATCGATATATAGCGTCGTTCGTTGGTTTCGCACCGGTATCTGACCCTCGTCTGGTGGTCGCGGTCATGCTCGATGAGCCGGGCGGTAAAAAATATTATGGCGGTGATGTGGCTGCACCCGTTTTTCGAGAGGTGGCAGCTGGTGCGCTGCGTGTACTCGGTGTGCCCCCTGACAGCATCGAGACTGTAGACCCGGTACAGGTAGAAATGCCCGGGGAGGAGGTATGAGTGAATCGGAAGATCCTGCCATGGATGCTGCATCGCCAAGGCAGCGGGATACTTCCACTTTCGTTCCACTTGAGCGAGCCGCGGTCGATGCGCTCAACATCGAATATACGGGCATCGCAATTGACAGCAGGAAGGTAAAGCCCGGCGATCTGTTCATTGCCTACGCCGGCGAACTGGCCGATGGCAGGGCCTATATCCCGCAGGCGCTGCTCTCAGGAGCCGTTGCGGTGTTGTGGGATGCATCAGAATTTACCTGGAATCCCGACTGGAAAGTGCCAAATCTACCAGTTGAGAATTTGCGCTACCAGGTCGGCCATATAGCGGACAATTTTTTCGAACACCCCTCGCGCCAGCTGTGGATAGCCGGAATTACCGGCACAAACGGCAAGACGTCGTGTGCGCACTGGATCGCGCAATCTTTGACGAGACTCGGCAGGCAATGCGCAATCATTGGGACCCTCGGCAGCGGACTGGTCGGCGAATCAGCGGCTCCGCAGTCTCCGGCGAACACGACCCCGGATGCCGTGTCATTGCAATCGACGCTTGCAGGCATGAAGGCGCAGGGCGCGCACGCGGTGACCATGGAAGTTTCCTCGCACGGCATTGAGCAGGGCAGAGTGAATGGTGTCGCGTTCGACGTTGCATTGTTCACCAATCTGACGCGCGATCATCTCGACTACCACGGCAGCATCAACGCATACAAGAAGACCAAGGAGCGCCTGTTTTCGTGGCCGTTACTCAGGCACGCCGTTATCAATCTGGATGACCGGTTCGGCGCAGAACTGGCGTCACGCATCGATCGTTCAAGAGTCAACGTAATCGGTTACGGGTTCGGCAAGGGCGAGATTGCCGGGCACAACCTTGATCTTTCGACCCGAGGGCTCAAACTGGAGATTAAAACGCCGTGGGGCGCGGCACAGGTGTCCAGCAGCATTCTTGGTGCCTTCAATGCGCACAATCTATTGGGTGTGCTGGGCGTTCTTGCCTGTGCAGACGTTCGCCTGGATGACGCAGTAGCAGCCATTTCCGAACTAGAGCCCGTACCCGGGCGCATGCAAACAATCAGACAAGCCGGTTATCCATTGGTTGCTATTGACTATGCACATACGCCGGACGCGTTGGAAAAGGCACTAGAGACACTTCGTGAACTCCTGTTACCAGGCGCGAGACTACACTGCGTTTTCGGTTGCGGTGGCGATCGTGATGCGGGTAAGCGCCCTCTTATGGGGGAGATTGCGACGCGACTCGCCCATCAGACCGTCATCACAAGCGACAACCCACGGTCCGAGAATCCCCGGTCCATTATTGAAGAGATCGCGGCAGGTGCCAACGCGAGTTACCGGATCGAACCCGATCGTGCTATTGCGATTCGTGATGTGATCCATGACGCAACGCCTGACGATGTTGTTTTAATCGCCGGTAAAGGCCACGAAACTTACCAGGAGATTGCGGGACAACGTGCGTCCTTCAGCGATCTTGAGATCGTACGCGCCCTCACCCCAAATCGCGAATCACCCAGGGGTACGCGTGTTTAAGTTATCGGTCGCGGCGCGCGCGATTGGAGCGAACTTGCTCGGCGACGATGTCCAGATCACCGGGACAACGACCGACAGTCGTGTTGTTCAACGCGGAAATCTTTTCGTTGCAATTAGCGGCCCCCGCTTCGATGGTCATGATTTTGTTGAACAGGCTGTGGCCAACGGCGCGGCGGCTTTGATGGTCAGTGCAAATTCGCAGCCAGACAGATTTTCGATTCCGGCATTGATTGTAGATGACGTCCGTCTTGCATACGGCCGCCTTGCCGGCTGGTGGCGCTCGCTGTTCTCGATACCCTTGGTCGCCATAACCGGCAGCAATGGAAAGACCACTGTCAAAGAGATGCTCGCATCGATTCTCTGCGAGCATGCCGGCGATGACGCGGTGCTCGCGACAAGGGGCAATCTCAATAACGATATCGGTATGCCCGCGATGCTTCTCGAAATGGAGCCGCACCACCGGTTCGCGGTTCTAGAGATGGGTATGAACCATTTGGGTGAAATTGCCTATTTGACGCGGCTGGCGCGCCCGACGATTGCGCTGATCAACAACGCCGGCACGGCACACATCGGCGAGGTCGGATCGGTTCAGGGAATTGCTCGCGCCAAAGGAGAAATTTTTTCGGGTCTCGATCCCGACGGAGTAGCGGTAATTAACCGCGATGACGCGAGTGCGGAGTACTGGCGGTCTTTGGTTGGCGACAGACGAATCGTTGATTTCGGGTTAGCGGAGAAAGCGGCCGTATCAGCACGATATGAGTTGTCTGGCATAGGCAGTCTGGTAACTGTGCGAACGCCGGACACGCAGTTTCCTGTGAGCTTGCAGGTGCCTGGGTTGCACAATGTCAAGAATGCACTTGCTGCAGCAACTGCGGCGTTCGTTCTTGGAGTGCCGAGCGCCCAGATTGCCGCTGGATTGCATCTCTATACCGGTATCGCTGGTCGCCTGCAGAGAATGGCACTTCCCGGTGGAGATGTAATTCTCGACGACAGTTATAACGCGAATCTCGAGTCGGCGCAGGCCGCGTTATCTGTGCTCGGGACTGAATCCGGGCAGAAGATTTTCGTCATGGGAGATATGGGAGAACTCGGTGCGACGGCAGGTACAGTGCATGCCGAAATCGGCGGGTTCGCAAAGCGTGCAGGCGTCGATCGTTTGTTCGCACTGGGCACTCTATCCGCCGAAATGGTACGGAACTTCGGCAGTGGTGCTACACATTATTCCGACGTTGACGAGCTGATATCTGATTTGCGTTCGGCACTGAATGGGTCCACCACTGTGCTTGTCAAAGGTTCGCGCTTCATGCGTATGGAACGAGTCGTACAGGCATTGACCAGCGACCCGGTGCCGCAGTCGGGCGAGACGACCTGATGCTTTTGCTCTTGACGCAGTGGTTGGCAGAGGATATTCGCGCTTTCAATGTGTTCAGCTACATCACGTTGCGCGCGGTGTTGGCCACCCTGACGTCGCTGGTGATCTCCTTTATCGTCGGTCCGATCATGATTCGAAAACTGACTGCATACAAGATTGGTCAATCGATACGCGACGATGGGCCGCAGAGTCATTTGAGCAAAGCCGGCACGCCAACGATGGGAGGAGCGTTGATACTCGTGTCAGTCACGGTGACGACCCTGTTGTGGGCAGATCTGACCAATCGGTTGGTGTGGGTTGTACTCATCGTTACGATGTCATTCGGTGTAATCGGTTGGGTCGACGATTACCGAAAAGTGGTGCATCGCAATCCGAAAGGCATGACGGCGCGCGGCAAGTTTTTCTGGCAATCGGCGATCGGCATTGCTACGGCGCTTTATCTCGCATGGACCGCGGTACTACCGGCACAGACGGAGCTCATCGTTCCTTTCTTTAAACAGGTTTCGTATCCGCTTGGCATATTCGGGTTCGTTGTGCTGAGCTATCTTGTCATTGTTGGAACGAGCAACGCTGTTAATTTGACGGACGGACTCGATGGCCTGGCGATCATGCCCACCGTGATGATTAGCAGCGCCCTGGCCGTGTTCGCATACGTCGCGGGCCACGCTGTGTTCTCGCGCTATCTCGGGTTCCCCTATATTCCTGGCGCGGGCGAGCTCACGGTGCTTTGTGCTGCCCTGTCGGGAGCCGGACTCGCATTCCTGTGGTTCAACGCGTATCCCGCGGAGGTATTCATGGGCGATGTCGGTGCGCTTGCTCTCGGCGCCGCGCTTGGCACGATTGCCGTAATCGTTCGACAGGAGATTGTGCTCCTGGTGATGGGCGGTGTATTCGTGGTCGAAACACTGTCGGTGATACTGCAAGTCACTTCTTTCAAGTTGACCGGCAAACGGATCTTCCGAATGGCACCTTTGCATCATCACTATGAGCTTAAGGGCTGGAAGGAGAACCAGGTCGTGGTCCGCTTCTGGATTATTACGATGATGCTGGTGCTTGTCGGTTTGTCGACACTGAAGCTCAGATGAGTACAACAGGAAATTGTGTTGCATTTCACGCGGCATTGCGATTCGCGGAGCATCAATCCAGAGCTGAACGATTTGAGCAAAAGAACAGGGGGCGTGGCTCCCGTGCGGAAGTGCCCGTAGAAAACGCTATCGAACTAGAGGAAGGCGAATGCGTTCTGCGGCTACTGCTTTTTCAGGCGACTCTGCAGAAGAGGCGCAATCTTGACTTTAAAGGGTAAGAGAATCCTGGTGCTGGGACTGGGTCTGAGCGGAATGTCGATGGTGCGATGGTTGGCGAATCGTGGCGCCGATGTAAGCGTTGCTGATACGCGACCAGAACCGCCGTTGATGGGCCAATTGCAAAGGGAGTTGCCCAGCGTTGAATTGCGTCTGGGCGCCTTCGACCAGCGCGCATTCGCGGGGGTTGATGTGGTCGCAATCAGCCCGGGCGTCCCGCTTGCAGAGCCCCTCGTTCGGCGCGCGCGCGAACGAGGCGTACCAATCGTCGGGGATATCGAACTGTTCGCGCAAGTACGAAGGGATTACCTGCAATGCAAAGTTATTGCAATTACAGGATCCAATGGGAAAAGCACTGTGACCGAAATGGTCGGAGCCATGTGCAAGGCTGCCGGGCTTCGAACGGAGATCGCCGGCAATATTGGCACCCCGGTTCTGGAAGTGGTGAGCGAAATCGATACTGGCAAACGTCGCGCCCCGGATGTCTTTGTTCTGGAGTTGTCCAGCTTTCAGCTGGAGTCAACCGCGAGTCTGGGCGCAGAAGCGGCAGTTGTGCTCAACCTCAGTGAAGACCATATGGATCGCTACGAAACCGTGGCGCAGTATGCCCAGTCCAAGTCCGGCATTTTCCGTGGTGATGGCATACAGGTACTTAATCGCGAAGACCACTACTCACGCGATATGGTGCTTGACGGTCGATGCGTGTTTACGTTCGGCTCGGAAGAGCCCAGCGGCAGACATGAGTGGGGATTGCGGGAACTCGATGGCAATGTCTGGCTCGCCCAGGGTTCAGAGAATCTGATGAAGGCTTCGGAACTGACTGTTTCCGGAAAGCACAATTTGTCCAATGCGCTGGCAGCCCTGGCCCTGTGTCGCGCTATCCGTCTTCCTTATCCGCGAATACTGGAAGCCTTGCGCAAATTCCCAGGGCTTCCTCATCGTGTGCAGAAGATAGCCGAGTTCTCAGGAATCCGTTTCTACGATGATTCGAAAGGAACGAATGTCGGTGCGACTGTCGCCGCTCTGGACGGCATGGATGGTCGCAGTGTGATCATTCTTGGTGGCGACGGGAAGGGACAGGATTTCTCTACGCTGAAGCCGGTCGTCGCGCGTAAGGCGCGCGCAGTCGTGTTGATCGGGCGCGATAGCAATCTTATCCACCGGACGATCGAGCATGCTGGTGTTTCGATCGAACACGCTCGCGACATGCGCGATGCCGTAAGTCGCGCCTATCGGCTGGCGAAGCCAGGCGATGCGGTCCTACTATCACCGGCTTGTGCGAGCTTCGATATGTTCACTGACTATGTGCAGCGGGCCGAGGTGTTTATTTCAGAAGTAGCGGGACTGGGAGGCGTGGCTTGAACGCGCTTATTGGCACCGCAGCGGCGCGCCCCGTGATCGAACCAGATTTCGACCCGGTCATTGTATGGCTGGCGGCAGCGCTATTGGGACTGGGTGTGGTGATGGTGTACTCGGCGTCTATTGCGATCGCCGAAGCTGCAAGCTATTCGGGCGGTCAGTCGCACTACTATCTGCTGCGCCACGTTATTGCTCTGGCTGTAGGAATGTTTGTCGCCGTTTTTATCGTGCAAGTGCCGATGCGCGTCTGGCAAATAGCTGCGCCATATCTGTTCATGGCTTGCGTAGCGTTACTTTTTGTTGTCTTGATCCCAGGCGTGGGGCGCGAGGTCAATGGCAGTCAGCGATGGTTGGGCTACGGCGGGATTACCTTTCAGCCTTCGGAGCTGGCGAAGTTGTTCGTTGTTCTGTATGCGGCTGACTACACCGTGCGTAAGGCCGCGCATATGGCGAGTTTTCGCAAAGGTTTTATGCCGATGTGTTCTGTGATGTTGCTCACTGGAACGCTCCTCTTGCAGGAGCCGGATTTTGGCGCATTTGTGGTAATCACCACGATTGCAATGGGATTGATGTTTCTAGGTGGTATTAACTGGCGACTGTTCGCCAGTCTGGTGGCGTCACTGGTAATAGGGTTTGTTCTGTTGATCTGGACATCACCCTACCGGATGAAAAGGGTGCTCGCATTCATGGATCCATGGTCGGATCCGTTTGGCGCGGGCTATCAGCTCTCGCACTCTTTGATTGCGTTTGGCCGCGGCGAATGGTTTGGGGTTGGCCTCGGCGCAAGCATTGAAAAACTATTTTATTTGCCGGAGGCGCACACCGACTTCCTCCTCTCTGTTATTGCTGAGGAACTCGGCTTTATCGGCGTCATCGTGACGATTGGCGCGTTCGCGTGGCTGTCGTGGCGTGCAATTTCAATCGGCAATCAGGCTGCTCGGTTGGAGCGATATTTCTCGGCGCTGGTGGCGCAAGGCGTGGGATTGTGGATCGCGGTGCAAACCATGATCAACATGGGAGTCAACATGGGATTGTTGCCTACAAAGGGATTGACCCTTCCATTGCTGTCCTATGGTGGTACCAGTCTGGTCGCGAGTTGCGCAGCGCTCGGTCTCCTGCTGCGCGTCGATTACGAGAACCGGCAGATGATGAAAGGCTATACGTTTTGAGGCGTATTCTTTCCGACAAGTCAGCAAGAGTCGGCATGCACTGTTTCTGCGATGGAATGGCGTGCATCAAGGCCTCGTTGGGCGTGCCGGGCTCGTCTGGCGATGAATGTAGTTCCGCGTGGAGTCGAGTTGCGTGAGTAGAACGATTCTGATCATGGCTGGTGGAACAGGCGGACACATATATCCGGCTTTGGCCGTTGCCGACGTGTTGCGGGGGCGCGACTGGAAAGTTGTGTGGCTTGGTTCCCGGACCGGGATGGAATTGCGCGTCGTTCCTGAGCACGGCTATCAGCTCAAGACAATTCGTTTTGGTGGTCTGCGCGGTAAAGGCATCGTTCGCATGGCGCTGTTACCGCTCAATTTGCTCATTGCTTTCTGGCAGAGCGCGAGTGTGATGTTCAGTGTGCGGCCCGATGTCGTACTCGGCATGGGGGGATACATCAGTTTTCCGGGCGGGATGATGGCCGGGCTTTTTCTTCGGCCGCTGGTTGTCCACGAACAGAACGCTATTGCGGGTCTTGCGAACAAGGTACTGGCGATGCTTGCAGATCGGGTCCTGGAGGCGTTTCCCGGAACATTGTCGCGCGCCATCTGCACCGGCAATCCAGTGCGTCAATCGGTTATCGATATCGCGGACCCGAAACAGCGATTCTCCTCTCGATCAGGTTCTTTGCGTCTGTTGGTGATTGGCGGGAGCCTTGGCTCGAAGGCGTTGAATGAAACGGTTCCCGACGCGCTTGCATTGCTACCGCAAGATTCACGACCAATGGTTACGCATCAGTCGGGTCGCCAGCACTTGCCGGCGCTGGAAGCCGCTTATCGTAATGCCGGTGTGGACGCCGAGATGGTTGCATTCATAGACGATATCGCAAGTGCCTATGCGCAAGCCGATGTCGTGGTGTGCCGCGCCGGCGCGACTACGGTCGCGGAGCTTGCCGCTGCAGGCGTGGCGAGCGTACTGGTGCCGTTTCCTTACGCCGTTGATGACCATCAAACGGTGAACGCACGATTTCTTTCCGACAATGAAGCGGCCATTCTGATACAACAGAAAGATCTGACGCCACGGCGGCTTGCTGACGAGTTGGTGCGTTTTACGCGGGATCGTTTGGCGCAGATGGCGAGTCGGGCACGTACTCTCGGAAAGCCAGGCGCGGCCGGCGAGGTCGCGAATCACTGCGTGGCGATGGCAGGATGAGGCACAAGGTAAAACATGTGCATTTCGTAGGCATCGGCGGCTCTGGCATGAGTGGTATCGCCGAGGTCATGCTCAATCTGGGCTATAAGGTCACAGGGTCGGATCTCAATGACAATCCGACTGTTTCACGCCTCCGGTCTTTGGGTGGAAAGGTAGAGATCGGCCACGATCGCGCCAATATCGATGGCGCAGACGCTGTAGTGATCTCGACTGCAGTCAGTGCCGAAAATCCGGAAGTTGTGGCAGCACGTGCCAAACGTACCCCGGTCGTCCCGCGGGCGATGATGCTCGCCGAGTTGATGCGACTCAAGCAGGGTATCGCCGTGGCCGGAACGCATGGCAAAACCACTACTACGAGTCTGATCGCAAGCGTGCTGGCGGAAGCTGACATGGATCCGACGTACGTCATCGGTGGGCGCCTGGAGGCTGCCGGCTCCAACGCAAAACTCGGTGGCGGCGAATTCATCGTAGTGGAGGCTGACGAATCGGACGCGTCCTTCCTCTATTTGCAGCCGGTCCTTGCGGTCGTCACCAACATTGATGCCGATCACATGGGCACCTATGGCCACGATTTTGGTCGCTTGCGCCAGGCGTTTCTCGAGTTTGTCGAACATCTGCCATTTTATGGAACGGCGGTCCTGTGTATTGATGACGCAAATGTACGTAGCTTGCTTCCAATCATCTCCAAGCCGGTGACGACTTACGGCCTTGCTGAGGCTGCCCATGTGCGTGCGGTCGATGTGAAGCATCGCGGTGGTCAAATGCAGTTTCGTGTCATTCGCCGAAGCGCGAGCGATGACACGAAGTTGCACGATCTCGAACTGACCTTGAATATGCCTGGCGAACACAATGTTCGTAATGCATTGGCGGCGATCGCGGTTGCCATGGAGGTAGGAGTTCCCGACGAGGCGATCGTCCGCGCATTCGCCGGATTTCGCGGTGTTGGACGGCGCTTTCAACACTACGGAGAGGTTCCGCTCAACGGCGGCAAGTCGTTTACGCTCGTTGATGACTATGGACATCACCCGGCTGAGATGCAGCCGACGATAGAGGCCGCGCAGGGCGCGTTTCCGGGGCGGCGCCTGTTCCTTGTGTTTCAGCCGCATCGCTACACGCGCACGCGAGACTGTTTTGAGGACTTCGTACGCGTGCTTTCGTCAGTCGACGCGCTGTTGCTGACCGAGGTGTACGCCGCGGGTGAGACGCCAATCATCGCCGCTGACGGACGGGCGCTGATCAGGGCGGTACGTGTGGCCGGCAAAGTCGAACCGGTTTTTGTAGAAGATGTTGCAGACCTGCCTGCGGCAATCATGGAGATGGCCAGGCCGGACGACGTCGTCATGACGATGGGGGCGGGCTCGATCGGTACGGTGCCCGCCGTACTCGCGAAGCATTGACATGAACATGGCTGATACCAGACACGTGGATGAGCATGCACTTCGCGGTATTTTGCGTATCAAGGAATCAATGCGCCGGCATACGAGTTGGAGGGTTGGTGGATCTGTAGACCGGTGCTACACACCTGCTGATTTGGAGGACTTGGCCGTTTATCTGCGCAACATTCCGATTGATGAGCCCGTTATGTTTGTCGGTCTTGGCAGCAATTTGCTGGTAAGAGATGCGGGTCTTCGAGGGACGGTGATATTCACTCATCCGACGCTCGGCAATCTGGAGCTTGTTCAGGTCGACGACCATCAAGAGATCTACGTACAGACAGGAGCTGCGAGTCCCAAGGTCTCTCGTTTTGCAGCCAAGCACGGATTCGAAGGCGGTGAGTTCATGACCGGTATTCCTGGAACGGTCGGCGGGGCACTGGCAATGAATGCTGGTTGTTACGGAACCGAAACCTGGGATGTCGTGACGCAGGTTCTGACGGTTGACCGTAGCGGGCAAATACGAAAGCGGCGGCATCACGATTACAAGATCGGATATCGGAGCGTTGTTCCTGATTTCGGAAACGAGGAGTTTTTTGCGGGAGCATGGCTGCGTTTTTCGCCAGGTGACGGAGAGCGTTCGCGGCGCAGGATAAAGGCATTGTTGCGCAGGCGCATCTCAACACAACCACTGGAAATACCCAATGCTGGCTCTGTGTTTCGCAACCCTCCAGGAGATCATGCGGCACGCCTCATCGAGGCCTGTGGACTCAAAGGGTCGCGCCAGGGTGGGGCGATGGTGTCGCCAAAGCATGCGAACTTTATAGTGAATGCAGGTGGGGCGAGTGCGCGCGATATCGAAACACTGATTGAGCATGTGCGTACCGCTGTCAGAGATAAACATGGCGTTGATCTGCAGCGCGAAGTGCGCATCGTCGGTGAGGTGACCGAATGACCGGCCGTGATTTCGGCAGAGTCGCAGTCCTCCTCGGCGGCAGGTCGGCCGAGCGGGAAGTGTCATTAATGTCCGGAACAGCAGTTCTTGAGGCCCTGCAGCGCCAGGGCGTTGATGCGCACCCTTTCGACACCGGAGCGCGAAATATGACCGACTTCGCCGCTGACAAATTTGACTGCGCATTCATTGCGTTGCACGGCCGCTATGGCGAAGACGGCACAATCCAGGGCGCGTTGGACTTGATGGGTGTCCCGTACACCGGTAGCGGCGTGATGGCGTGCGCGCTGGCGATGGACAAATGGCGTACCAAGCTGGTTTGGCGCGCGTCGGGAATCCCCACACCTCGCTTCGAGATGCTTAAAGCGGAATCGAACTTCATGGCAACTGCCGATTCATTGGGGTTACCGCTGATCGTGAAGCCGGCGCGTGAGGGATCGACAATCGGTCTCACAAAGGTGTCCAGTGCCGAGAATGTTGCCGGGGCATATCGTGAGGCGGCTAAACATGATTCGATGGTGCTCGCGGAACAATTCGTCGACGGCCCCGAGCTGACAACGGCAATACTCGATGACGAGGCATTGCCGTTGGTTCGAATCGAGGCGCCAGGCGGTAAGTACGACTACGAGGCCAAGTATTTCTCCGATGAGACACGCTATTTTTGTCCGGCTGGTGTTGATGTCGGGCTGGAGGAGCGCGTCAAACGAATTTCCGTCGATGCTTTTCGTATCCTCGGTTGCAAAGGTTGGGGACGTGTCGACGTCATGATCGATGCTGATGGTGAGCCGTGGGTGCTCGAAGCCAATACTGTTCCCGGAATGACTGGCCACAGTCTGGTACCCATGGCCGCTAAGGTGGCCGGACTTTCATTCGATCAACTGGTCATCCGAATTCTGGAGGCGGCCGATGTGGAATAGCCCGCGAGCCTTGAATCGTATTTCGGGTGCTACGTTTGCCTTGACGATTCTGACGCTGCTTTGTGTCATGGCGTGGCGCGTGGCGCACTTTGACGCGTTTTCTGTTCGCGAAATCACCGTGCTGGGTGAAATAACGCATGTCACCAGAGCGCAGGTTGAGGCCATTGTATTCAGTGAGCTGGAGGGAACGTTTTTCACAGTCGAACTCGGTGCTGCGAAAGCGGCCTTTGAGAAACTGCCGTGGGTGCGACGAGTAGAGGTGAGACGCCGTTGGCCGAATCGGTTGGAGGTAGCAGTTGAAGAGCATCGAGAGCTGGCGCGCTGGGGTAACAGCGCGCTGGTTAACCGCTACGGAGAGGTGTTCGAAGGTGCCAGCAACAACCGATTGCCGAAGTTCGAAGGCCCAGCGGGAAGCTGGCTTGAAGTCACGCGCAACTACCTGCTTTTCGACGAAGCGCTTCGACAAATCGGCCGTCGTGTGGAAACCGTGCAGGTGTCGGAACGGCGTGCCTGGCGCGTGCGCCTGGATGATGGAACCGTGATCGAACTCGGTCGCGATGGTGTGATCGCGCGCTTGACCAATTACGTCACGGCGTATGGGCACAGCGTAGCGAGGTTGGAAGGTGGTGCGCGGCACGTTGATTTGCGCTACGCAAATGGTTTTTCGGTACGAGTAAAGGGACTTCGCTGGAGTGACACACGAGCATGAAACCCGCTGTCGAATGGAATCAACCAATGCCGCGCACTAAGGGCCGGGAAAGCAAGAATCTGATCGTTGCGCTCGATATTGGTACTTCAAAGATCGCTGCTGTTGTCGCCGAGTTGCGACCTGAAGGCGGATTCGAAGTGATTGGAATGGGTAGCGCACCTTCGCGAGGGCTGAAAAAAGGCGTCGTCGTCAATATCGAATCGACGGTTAACGCAATTCAGCGCGCGCTGGAAGAAGCGGAGTTGATGGCCGATTGCAAGATCCGCGACGTGTGGACAGGAATTGCGGGTAGTCACATCAGAAGCTTCAATTCTCATGGGATGGTTGCGATCAAGGATCAAGAGGTTGCGCAGGGCGACGTCGACCGGGTCGTGGAAACCGCACGAGCGATCCCGATACCCACCGATCAGCAAATTCTGCATGTACTTAATCAGGAATTCGTCATCGATGGCCAGGAAGATGTTCGCGAACCGATCGCGATGTCTGGCGTGCGCCTCGAGGTCAGAGTGCACATCGTGACTGGCGCAGTTTCCGCCGCGCAGAACATTCTGAAGTGTGTGCGCAGGTGCGGACTGGAGGTCAGCGATCTGATTCTGCAACCGCTTGCTTCGGCAACGGCTGTGTTGTCCGAGGATGAACAGGATCTGGGCGTATGCCTGCTTGATATAGGCGGTGGCACCAGCGATCTGGCGGTATTCACGCAAGGAGCGATTCGCCATACCGCTGTCATTCCGATCGCGGGTGATCAGATAACGAACGATATTGCGATGGCACTGCGCACACCGACGAAGGACGCCGAAGAAATCAAGCGTCGCCACGGATGTGCATTGCGTGAACTTGCTGATCCACAGGAAATGATTGAAGTGCCGGGCGTTGGCGATCGTCCAACGCGAAAACTTTCGCGACAGACTCTGGCGGAGGTCATTGAACCTCGCGTGGAAGAGTTGTATTCGCTGGTCCAGGCCGAGTTGCGCAGGAGCGGATTTGAAGAGCTCCTATCGTCTGGAGTCGTGATCACCGGCGGCAGCGGAGCGATGCAGGGCATGGTCGAACTTGGAGAGGAGGTGTTTCACATGCCTGTTCGTTTGGGCTTGCCGGCTTACTTCGCGGGTCTGTCCGAGGTGATTCGCAACCCGCGATACTCGACCGGAGTAGGACTGTTGATGGCAGCGCTCTCTCAGCACGAGCGACAACAGATGGACAAAATGCAAGCGGGGTCCTTCAAGCACATTTTTTCGCGAATGCGAAAGTGGTTCGAAACAAATTTCTAGGAAATCAGGTAGTCAGGTTGCAGGTTTTCACCATCGTCGGAGTTTCACAGAAGGAGGCAGGAAATGTTTGAAATCGTAGACACGCAGACGCAAGAAGCGGTTATCAAGGTAATCGGTGTGGGTGGTTGTGGCGGTAACGCGGTAGATCACATGATCGAAGCAGGCGTTGAAGGAGTTGAGTTCATTTATGCAAACACCGATGCTCAGGCATTAAAGCGCAATAAATCCAAAACCCTTTTGCAGATGGGTGCAAATGTTACCAAGGGTCTAGGCGCTGGTGCCAATCCCCAAATCGGTCGTGAATCCGCATTGGAGGATCGTGAGCGAATCATCGAGCTGATCGAAGGCGCTGACATGCTGTTCCTGACGGCTGGCATGGGTGGCGGCACCGGTACTGGTGCCGCGCCGATTGTTGCCGAAGCCGCGCGAGAGTTGGGCATATTGACGGTGGCAGTGGTCACCAAACCATTCGCCTTTGAGGGCCGGAGGCAAAGCATTGCAACTCAGGGTCTTGAGGAATTGGCCTCACACGTTGATTCGTTGATCGTTATTCCGAACGACAAGCTGATGGAAGTGCTTGGCGAGGACGTTTCCATGCTCGACGCGTTCAAGGCTGCGAACTCGGTGTTGCATGGTGCAGTGGCGGGCATTGCCGAAGTGATAAAGTGCCCGGGCCTCGTGAATGTCGATTTTGCCGACGTGCGCACCGTGATGTCGGAAATGGGAATGGCGATGATGGGATCGTCGTCGTCTAATGCCGACGATCGTGCTCGGGTCGCTGCCGAACAGGCCGTGGCAAGCCCCTTGCTTGAGGATGTCAATCTGGCTGGTGCGCGTGGCGTGCTGGTGAACATAACGGCGAGCACGAGCCTCAAGATGCGCGAAGTTCATGAGGTCATGAACACCATCAAGGAGTTTACGGCAGAGGACGCAACGGTTATTGTCGGTACTGTCATAGACGAGATGCTTGAAGATTCTTTGCGCGTGACAATGGTTGCTACCGGCCTGGGAGGATTTGGCGATCGGCAGCAGCAAAAGCCTTTGGCAGTTGTCAGGACCGGCACGGATGAAACGCCGATCAATGTAAATTATGAGGATCTCGAAGCACCTGCTGTTATCCGACGGCGTAGCCGCGATGCGGCTGTTGAAGCGATGAAACAATCGGGTATCGACATGCTCGATATTCCCGCGTTTCTTCGCAAACAGGCAGATTAGGTATGAACGGCCTGCCGTAGAATACTGGCGGAAGGATTGAGATCTATTAAAATAATCAGTCGGTTATGCTGATTATGCAGTGCAATTATTCGGGTTCGCCCATGGAACGATGATCAAACAAAGAACGCTGAAAAATATTGTCCGTGCAACAGGAGTCGGGTTGCATACTGGAGAGAAGGTTTATCTTACGCTCCGGCCCGCTGCCCCCAATACCGGTATTGTGTTCCGCCGAATTGATCTCGAGAAAGTGGTCGAGATCAAGGCAGATCCGTATGCCGTAAAGGATACTCGGCTGTCTTCGTGTCTGGAGAAAGACAGTGCACGCGTACAAACAGTAGAGCATCTGATGTCTGCGCTCGCCGGTCTCGGTATTGACAACGTATATGTCGATTTGAGCGCAGGTGAGGTACCGATCATGGACGGGTCGGCCTCACCATTTGTATTTCTTATTCAGTCCGCCGGAATCGAAGAGCAGGCTGCGGCCAAGAAATTCATTCGTATTCTGAAACCCGTGGAGGTCAAATCTGACGATAAGTGGGTCAAATTTGAGCCGTATCACGGATTCCGCGTCGATTTCAGTATCGATTTCAAGCATCCCGTGTTCGCCGACAGGAATCGGCGCGTGCTGGTTGATTTCGAAGAGACTTCCTTCGTCAAGGAGGTCAGCCGTGCGCGCACTTTCGGGTTCATGCAGGATGTGGAAACGCTGCGCTCGCAAGGGCTGGCTTTGGGCGGTAGTCTCGATAACGCTATTGTCATGGACGAATATCGGGTTCTGAACTCCGACGGTCTGCGCTACGAAGATGAATTCGTGAAACACAAGGCACTGGATGCGATCGGAGACCTGTATTTGCTGGGAAGGCCTTTAATTGGCGCGTTTACCGCGTTTAAGTCGGGCCATGCGTTGAATAATCAATTGCTTAGATCTCTTCTCGAACGTGAAGACGCATGGGAGGAAATCACTTTTCAGTCGCGCAGCGACGCACCCGCGTTTCTACGTATCCAGGCCCAGGCAGCGTAAATTTGTGTTGGCGGTCGCACCGTTAGGCTGCCGAACCTGCTGATGCCGAAAGAATGCTGATCGCACGCATTCTCGGGGTTTTGTTGCCAATTGCGCTCGGTGCGAGCCTGATTCTCTTCTTTATTACCAAAGATCGGAAATGGTTACGTATTTTCGGCAAGATCTTTATCGTCGGAATCATTATCATGCTGATTTTCATAGCTATTTACCTTGTTGAGCGTTTCTTGCTTGTAATTTAACGGGGTTGCTCGGTCGGCCAGTCTTCGCAGTGCTGACTTTAGTGGCGACGTTTCGAGGCGGGCAGAGAGAGTGAGAAGCGCATCCCTGGCGTTGTGATCGAGAAAAATTCGTTTCTTATGCAAAGACTTATGAACAACCGTGACTTGCACCTGAACTCTTATTGCGTTAACTTCCGGCTCCTGAGGGCGTAACTTATTGAGTAAACGTGGGACAAGTTGGCGAATTTTGGCCGCAGCAGCGCCATTTTCTGTGGCGATGGTCAAAGTGCCGGACTCCAGGTGAGCAACGAAAGTCCGGGAAGCGAGACTGGCGGGAAGGGCCTCTCGAACGAGTCGCTGAAGGTCGAGTAGCTGTCGAGTATGTTTGGTGAGCGTGCGCAGTTCGGGCGCATTGTCCAGTATGGATCTGATTTCTTTTGCTGACATGGAATGACGCTGGATGACCTGGAATATAGTTGAAGGGCCTGTAGAGCTGAGAGAGGCATCCTAAGGGGATCAGATGGACATTATTCTCGTTTCCGACAAATTTAGCCAAGCGCGAAGTTTCACGCTTAGCAGGCCGCAGATTTTCTTCCTGTGTCTGTTGTTTTTCCTGACAGTTATTTCGTTGTCAGTGTTACTGAACTATTTCTCCCTGCGTTACGCAGTGACAAATAAGAGCCCTTACCTACATTCTCTACTGGAAGCCGTTCAGGCAGAGCAGACAAAGCGCACCCAGTCCTATGTGCGCGAGAGCCTGAATACAATGGCGGCGCGAATTGGGGAGATGCAGGCGAAGTTGCTTCGCCTGGATACCGTCGGCGAGCGGCTTAGTGAACTTGCAGGCCTCGACCCGAAGGAATTCATGTTTGATCAAACGCCGGCCCGCGGCGGTCCGGCAATCGTAGTCGAAGCTAAACCTCTTTCTTTCGCTGAATTGACAGGGCAACTGGACCTTCTAGGCGGAAATCTGGATGATCGCTCGGATAAATTGGGGGCGCTGGAGTCGCGATTGTTTCTGGATTATGCGAAGAAGCAGTTCGTACCAAGCTCGCTTCCAGTCGACAACAACTGGTATTCCTCGAACTTCGGATGGAGAATTGATCCATTTACTGGGCTAAGCACGTTTCACGAAGGAATTGACTTCATGTCCAGGAGCGGGCGCCCGATCCGCTCAGCCGCGGCAGGAGTCGTAGTCTATTCCGCGCGTCATCCACAATATGGAAACATGGTCGAAATCGATCACGGCAATGGCCTCGTAACCCGCTACGCGCATGCGTCCAAACTGGATGTCAAGGTTGGGGACGTCGTAGTGAGTGGCCAAACGATCGCGGCAGTTGGAAGTACCGGGCGTTCTACAGGCCCGCACCTTCACTTCGAAGTTCGTGTACGCGGTGCTGCAGTGAATCCAAACAAGTTTCTGAAGAAGAATTCTCGCGGTTCTCAACTTGTGTCGCGGTGAGCGCGCACTTGCGGCGTTTGGGACTATGAAAACGACTCACCGACAAAACCTGAACTGACTCGCGGTTGGAATGAGCGCGCCTTGTGTTCGCGCACCTGCTTTTTTTGCTTTCCGCTCCAGTGAATCATCTGCCAGATTGTCAGCGCGTTCCCGATCTTGCTCCCGTAGCTAAGATTCGAAGTGCCGATACAGGCGCTGGCCACCTCGCCCGAAATTGGCTGTTGCTGAGTTCAGTCAGTATGACGTCGGCCCAATGAAGCGTTTCTGAATCCGTCATGCGATCTTTACACATTGTTTCGACAATCGCCTTGATGGCGTTAACAACGCCAAGTAACGGGATGGAATGCGGGGCGAGTCCGTCATTTTCGCCATTGCGGGAAACGGTGACCATCAAAGCTGTTGGTGACATGGTTTTGGGTACGACCTGGCCTGAGCTTCGCATTGGTCCCGGCGTGGAAAAGCGATTTTTCGAAGGCGTGGCCGACGATCTGGCCGGCAGCGATATCGTGTTCGGGAATTTGGAAGGCGCACTGACGGAATCGGACGATACTCACAAAGATCCCAGTCGTGGCACGCAGTTCGCCTTCAGGATGCCGCCACACTTCGCCGGCGTCTTGCGCGATGCAGGGTTCAATGTCCTCAATCTGGCAAACAATCACAGCGCGGACTTCGGTGATAGTGGACTTGACGACACGCAGCGGAATATTCGTGAAAGCGGAATGCTCGCGATTGGACTGAAAGACGAAATTGTCTATCAGCAGATCAGGGGAATCCGTATTGCGTGGATAGGGTTCAGCTATTTGCACCGGCATAATTCGATCCATGATCTGGATCTTGTCGCCCGGCTTGTCCGCCGCGCGAGTAAGTCCGCGAACCTGGTTATTGTTACTTTTCATGGTGGCGCCGAAGGATCCGATGCGTTACGGGTCTACGACGCCGAGGAGATGTATCTCGGCGAAAATCGCGGCAATGTGGTTAAGTTTGCACGTACTGCGGTGGAATCTGGCGCTGATCTGGTGCTTGGCCACGGTCCACATGTGTTGCGCGGCGTGGAGTGTTACTGGCAAAAACTGATTGTTTATTCCCTGGGAAATTTTGTCGGATATGGCGCCTTCTCGACAAAGCGGGCCGCTGCGATCTCGACCATACTCGACGTCACGCTTGACCAGGACGGATGGTTGCGGCGGGTCGAATTTCACCCGATACAGTTCAATGGTGAGCATCTGCCTGAAATTGACCCTCTAGAACGAAGCCTGTATTTGCTGAATGATCTTTCGGTCCTCGAGCCGCTGGAAGTGGAAGGTAAGGTGTTGGATCGCCCTCTTGATGCCGATATCAACTATCGCTCGTATCTGATGTGGAGGCGCGAAGCGGGCCTCGAAAAGCAAATGGTCGACTGATCGGTCCGAATGCGAATTTTGACGCCCCATCATGACGAGCGCCCGGCCTTTTGCGCCGCTTTCAACGTGGTAGACTTTCGCGCTTTCTTGATACTCCGCTAGCCGCGGATCGCGGTAAATGATCCCCAGTCTTCTGAAAAAAATCTTTGGTAGTCGCAACGATCGCATCTTGCGCAAGTACGCACAGGACGTGCAAAGAACCAACGCGCTCGAGCCCGCGATGAAGGCGCTCAGTGATGCCGAACTTCGTGGTCTGACCGAAACATTTCGCCAGCGTGTCGGCGGCGGCGAAACTCTGGATCAGATTTTGCCGGAAGCCTTCGCCGCTGTCCGGGAAGGTAGCCGCAGGGCTTTGAACATGCGGCATTTCGATGTTCAGCTACTCGGTGGCATTGCGCTTCATAACGGCAAGATTTCCGAAATGCGTACGGGCGAGGGCAAGACCCTGGTCGCGACGCTACCAGCGTATCTGAATGCGCTCAGTGGCAAAGGCGTCCATATTGTTACCGTGAATGACTATCTGGCGCGTCGCGATGCCGAATGGATGGGCCGTGCGTATGAGTTTCTCGGCCTGACCGTCGGCGTGAATCTGTCGCAAATGGATCATGATGCCAAGCAACAGGCGTACGCCGCAGACATTACGTACGGAACCAATAATGAATTTGGATTTGACTATCTGCGCGACAACATGGTGTTTCAGGCATCGGAGAAAGTTCAACGCCCTCTTGTCTACGCGATTGTCGACGAAGTCGATTCGATTCTGATCGACGAAGCGCGCACGCCACTGATCATATCCGGGCAGGCTGACGATAGTACCGATCTTTACTACAAACTGAACGACGTTGCACCGCAATTGCAGCGTGCACCAGGCGAAAACGAACCTGGCGACTACGTCGTTGATGAAAAAGCGCACCAGGTTCTGTTGACCGAGCAAGGGCACGAGCGAGCCGAAGAAGTACTGACCAAGGTCGGGCTGCTCCCGGAGAATGGCAGCTTGTACGACGCGAGCAATATCGGACTGATGCACCATCTCTATGCCGCGTTGCGGGCACATAACCTGTTCTTCAAGGATCAGAATTACGTAGTACAGAATGACGAGATCGTGATCGTCGACGAGTTTACCGGGCGATTAATGCCGGGACGGCGCTGGTCTGATGGATTGCATCAGGCTGTTGAAGCCAAAGAAGGCGTGAAGATTCAACGCGAAAACCAGACGCTGGCATCAATTACTTTCCAAAACTACTTCCGCATGTATGACAAGCTTGCGGGAATGACCGGAACTGCAGACACCGAAGCTTACGAATTCCAGCAGACATACGGGCTTGAGACCGTCATCATTCCGACGCACCAGAAGATGATACGAGACGACCGGATGGACAAGGTGTTCAAGACCGGACAGGAACGTTATCTGGCGGTCATCGAAGATATCAAGGAATGCTACGAACGCGGTCAACCGGTCCTGGTGGGAACAACGTCGATCGAGAATTCAGAGCTGATTTCGAAACAGCTTGATAAGGCAGATCTTACGCATCAGGTTCTGAACGCTAAGCAGCATGCTCGTGAAGCAGAAGTCATTACTCAGGCCGGGCGTCCTGGAATGATCACGATCGCGACCAACATGGCAGGTCGGGGCACTGACATTGTCCTTGGAGGAAACCCGGAACCCGAAGTCAAGAGCGTGCAGGATAACGCCGAACTCGCCGACGATGCCAAGGAAGCGCGAGTTGCAGAAATCCGCAGCGAATGGCAGGAGTTGCACGAGCGCGTAGTGCAATCCGGCGGACTTCATATTATCGGTACCGAGCGGCATGAATCGCGGCGCGTTGACAATCAACTACGCGGCAGGGCAGGTCGCCAGGGCGATCCCGGATCGACGCGCTTCTATCTGTCACTTGATGATCCGTTGCTACGCATTTTTGCGTCAGACAGGGTTGCGTCAATCATGGATCGGCTGAAGATGCCTGAAGGAGAGGCTATCGAACATCCCTGGGTTACGAGGGCGATCGAAAACGCGCAACGCAAAGTCGAGGCGCGCAATTTCGATATTCGTAAACAGCTTCTCGAATACGACGACGTTTCCAACGACCAACGCTCGGTCATCTACCAGCAGCGCAACGAATTGCTCGAAACGGACGATGTTTCGGAGACCTTGCGTTCGATGCGGGAAGGTACAGTGCAGGCAATGGTCCTGGAACATATTCCGGCGGAAAGTGTGGAAGAGCAGTGGGATATTCCGGGTCTCGAAACGGCGCTCGCCGCAGAGCTTGCTCTTGAGGTGAAACCGAGTGAGTGGCTGGCGCAGGACGAGAAGATGGATGAACAGATGTTAGGCCAGCGGATTGTCGAGGCTGCCAATCTTCATTACGATCAGAAAGTCAAAGAGATACCGGCGGAAGCAATGCGACATTACGAGCACGCGATGATGTTGCAAAGTCTTGACAGCCATTGGCGTGAACACCTCGCCGCGCTGGATCACTTGCGTCAGGGCATTCATCTGCGTGGCTATGCGCAAAAGAATCCGAAGCAGGAATATAAGCGTGAGGCGTTCGAATTGTTCTCTTCGTTGCTTGAGGCGATTCGCAATGAAGTGACGCGTGTGTTGATGATGGTGCGCATTCGCAGCCCGGAGGAAGTCGACGAGGTTGCGGACGAGCACACCACAATGAGGAACATTCGCTATCAGCACGCCGATTTCGACGATGCGCTCAAGGACGAGGATGACGAGCCAGAAGAAGCTGCCGCCACACAGCCGTTCGTACGGCCGGGTCAAAAAGTTGGTCGCAATGAACCATGTCCTTGCGGCTCGGGAAAGAAATACAAGCATTGTCACGGCAGGCTGAACTAGTGCTCTTTAGCTTGGGGTGCTCGTTGGGTCGGGAATTCGAATATGAAACTGTTGGAGACTGGAGACAGATTGTCACGGTTTCATGCACCCGGATGAAGCTGCGCAGGTCGGGAGCAGGCGAGAAGAAAATGGCGAAATACGGGTCGCCTGAGTCTCACAAGTTCTGACCAGGTGACGAGTAAACATGCCGGTCAATCTTTCCGCGCCGAATCCTGACGCGCTTATCGCAGTAAAAGGCGTTCGCCTGGGTGTTGCGCGCGCAGGAATCCGGACCGCGAATCGCAAGGATCTGCTTGTTATTTCGCTCGCAGAAGGTTCGCAGGTAGCCGGTCTCTTTACCCAAAATCGATTTTGTGCGGCTCCGGTTGTCCTGGCCAGATCGCATCTTGGACAGACATCCCCGCGGGCGATGGTCGTCAACACCGGGTGCGCAAATGCCGGGACTGGAGAAGAAGGCATAGCGCGCGCAACGCGTGTGTGCCAGGAAGTCGGCCGCCTTCTGGACTGCGATGCCCGTGCTGTTCTGCCTTATTCGACTGGCGTCATCATGGAGCACTTGCCGGACGATTGCATCGTAGCAGCGCTGCCGGCGTGCATTGAGGCGTTGTCAGATGGCGGGTGGCTTGATGCTGCGGAAGCAATCATGACGACGGATACCGTTCCCAAGGCGGTGTCTCGAACGCTCACAATCGATGGTTGCATGGTTACGGTGACAGGGATCGCCAAGGGCTCGGGAATGATAAGGCCGAATATGGCCACCATGCTCGCATTCATAACCACTGATGCGGTGGTTCCCCAGGATGTTTTGCAGCGCATGGTCGAACATGCGACGCGACGAAGCTTTAATTGTGTCACGGTGGACGGCGACACTTCTACCAATGACAGCGTAATGCTGGTAGCGACAGGATCGTCGAAATGCCCCGAGATTACCGCTGAGAATTCTGCTGAATTTTCTCTGTTGCAGGAATCTGTTACCGATGTCTGTGTGGAGCTTGCCCAGATGCTGGTGCGTGATGGCGAAGGCGCCACGAAATTTATCACCGTGTGTGTCGAGGATGGGCGTAGCGAAGAAGAGTGTCGCACCATAGGGTATTCCATCGCGCAATCACCTCTGGTCAAGACTGCGTTCTATGCGTCTGACCCTAATTTGGGGCGGATTCTCGCCGCAATCGGTTATGCAGGGATCAACGATCTTGACGTCTCAAAACTGGATGTTTATCTCGGAGATGTACTTGTCGCATCGGGTGGTGGCCGGGCTGTCGACTATCAGGAAGATGAGGCGCAGCGAATCATGGATGAGGACGAGATCACTGTCCGCGTTCAATTGAATCGGGGAACAGCTTCGGCGACGCTATGGACATGCGACCTGTCTCACCAGTACGTCAGTATCAACGCTGACTATCGGAGCTAAATGTGATGGATTGGGAGAGCGTTTTGGAGAAACTCGATCGCATTCTGGACCGGGTCGAGCAGATCGTGCCGCAAAAACTGGAATCTCCCGACTGGAAGAAAGCGATTGCGTACCGCTGGCGCAGGCGCGCGAACGGCGGGTTTCTTCAACCCGTTAGCAGCCCGCACAAAATACGCTTGAGCGACCTTCAAGGTGTTGACGAACAGAAGCGGCTTGTGGAGCAGAATACCCGGCAATTCGTCGAAGGTTTCACCGCAAATAACGTGGTTCTCACCGGGGCTAAAGGGACCGGCAAATCGTCTTTGGTCAAAGCCGTTCTAAACAAGTTCGCCCGCAAGGGTTTGCGGATGATCGAAGTCGAGAAGCACGATTTGCTCGATTTACCCGATATTGTCGATCTGGTAGAAGCGGCCCCCTATCGATTCATCATTTTTTGCGACGATTTGTCGTTCGACGCGGAAGAGCCGGGTTACAAGGCACTGAAAGTTGTTCTCGATGGCTCGATTTCAGCGACATCAGAGAATGTGCTGATCTATGCAACGTCCAATCGGCGTCATCTGATGCCGGAGTACATGCAGGAGAACCTCGAGACCAAGTATCTCGGTGAAGAAATCCACCCCGGCGAGAGCGTGGAAGAAAAAATTTCACTTTCCGAGAGGTTTGGGCTTTGGGTTTCGTTCTATCCATTTGACCAGGACGAGTACCTTACTATTGTTTACTACTGGCTTGGAAAACTGGGCAAGACGAGCGTCAATAAAGGGGATGTGCGGCAGGACGCATTGCAGTGGGCCCTCTTGCGTGGGTCACGCAGCGGTCGAGTCGCCTGGCAGTTCGCGCGCGATTGGGTGGGCCGTCAGCAGGTGGCGCAGCTGGCACGCAAGCGCACGTAAGTCCAACAGGCTCCTGGGTTTGACTGACAAGATTGTCGACGTGGCTGCCGCAGTGTTGCAGCGCCCGGATGGTTGTTTCCTGATGGCACAACGACCGCGCGGAAAAGTCTACGAAGGGTACTGGGAATTTCCTGGCGGCAAGCTCGAGCAAGGCGAAACGCCTTCACAGGCATTGTGCCGGGAACTCGATGAAGAACTCGGTATTCAGGCGCAATGTGTCTATCCGTGGTTGACTCGCGTTTACCGTTATCCGCATGCAACTGTGAGACTGCATTTTCTGCGAGTCGTGCAATGGAGTGGGGATCCGGTCTCCAGGGAAGAGCAGGCGTTCGCCTGGCAACGTCGTCCCGGTGAACTAAGCGTATCGCCAGTCTTGCCGGCCAATACAGTCGTTCTCAAAGCGCTGGAGTTGCCCGATCGTTATGCAATCACCAATGCCGGTGAAGTCGGCGAAGCTGAATCACTGGCGCTTCTTCAGCTGGCCTTGTCAAGAGGGTTGGCTCTGGTTCAGGTTCGCGAAAAAAACTTTGATAAAAGCCGCTTAAGGCGTTTTGCCCTGGAGGTTGTGCAGCGGTGTCGGCCTAAGGGAGCAAAAGTGTTGATAAACGGTGATGTGAATCTGGCAGTTGACGTAGGCGCCGATGGCGTGCACTTGACGTCGAAGCAGTTGATCGAGGCGAGCGGCCGTCCCCAATTGGCGTGGTGTGCGGCCTCATGTCACGATCAACGCGAGCTGGACCAGGCCGCAAAACTTGAGCTGGATTTCGTCGTCCTTGGGGCGATCAGAGAAACATCATCCCATCCTCAAGCGCAGCCACTGGGCTGGGACCGATTCCGGGAAATTGTGCTGAATGCGCCGATCCCCGTCTATGCGTTGGGTGGCCTTACCAGCGCCGACTTGGCCGATGCCTGGACGCACGGTGCACACGGTATCGCGATGATGCGTGGCGCGTGGCTCGAACACCTAGGCCCGACAGGCTCCTAGCTTGTAATTTTTCAGGCTTCGCTATCGCTTGGCGGTGACTGATCCGCGTCAGTGGGGAGGCGGTAGTTTCCCGATGCCCATTGCCCAAGATCGATTAGTTTGCAGCGCTCCGAACAAAATGGCCGGAAAGCATTTTGCGGATCCCACGGCAAAGCTTTACCACACTGCGGACAATTAACGACTAGCTTGCGCCCGTTCGATTTTTCCATGATTACACATTGCAGAACGTTAACTCGAAATCGATATCTTCATCGCTGGTATTGCGCCGCGGGCCGGAAATGGAGGCAAAGCGAATGTTGATCGCATATTTGTTGGCACTGATTTCCGGCGAAAAGGTAAATTTATCGTCGATGCGAAGCCGTAACAACTGTGCCTGCCTGCCAGCCAGCATTTGCTGAAACACGCCTTTGTGCGCAGTCTGTCGTGTCATTTTCCCGCTCTCGCGCAGCAATCGAAGGATCAGTCTGACGCCGTGGCGTAGCGGTTGAAAAGGAGCGAGCCATTCATCCAGATCATGCCTGCGGGTCTGCGGCGATTGGTGCATCCAGTGATGGTAGGAAGGTAGATCGAATTCACATATTCCGCCAGGAATCGCGGTTCGCTGCCTGATAGCCATCAACCATTCGTTCTCACGCAATTCCTGCCCGGTTTTTCCGGATGTGCGAACCAAGTCTGCGATTGCCTCCTCGGTTTCTCCGATGATTGACGCCAGCGTGCTCTGGTCAACAGACGGATTGTCTTTTAGAGCGTCCAGCTGATGCTTTTTTCGCTCAAGTTCCTGCATCAGTTCCGACTTCAGGTCGGCTCGCCCGGCGACGTCAAGTATCTCGAAAAGCGACAGGATTGCTACATGATGCGCCTCTGGATCATCTTTGGATATGAAATGCTGAGCGCGCTCGTAGAGCTTCTCTATCCTGAGCAGTGTGCGCACTCTTTCATTGAGTGGAAACTCGTAGGTGATCACAGTGATCGTCTGACAGTGATAGTGCGACAGTGATTGTGTGACGGACACGGTGTGTCCGCCAGCGGCGTTGTTAGTATTGCCGATTCGGGTCTAAAAAGAAAGTCCGCGGTCCTAGTCTTCTGATGCGAGATTCAGATATTTACGGTGCAGTGCGTCAACTTGTGAATGAAGCGCTTGCGTCGAGCTACCGTTGTCGATTACGTCGTCGGCAATAGCCAGGCGATCTTCGCGAGTGGCCTGTGTTGCCATTATTGCCAACACTTGATTGCGTGAGAGCTTACTGCGCTTTGTGACTCTTGAAATCTGCAATTCCTCGTTGCAGTCGACAACCGCAATCCTGCTGGCATAATCGTGGCCGCGAGATTCGGTCAAAAGAGGAATGACAACAAGCGCGTATGGTCCGGGCGAGACAGACAGGCGGTGCGTGACTTCCGCGCGAATCAAAGGATGGAGAATGTGCTCGAGTGCCAGTCTGGCGTGTTCGTCGAGAAACGCAATTTCGCGCATGCGTGCGCGATTAAGCGATCCGTCCGAATTGACCACGTCCGCGCCAAAATGGTTTGCGATCTGCGTGACAGCAGGTTGTCCGATTGTTGTCAGGGCTCTCGCGATTTCATCAGTGTCGATGACATCGGCCCCGAATTCGCCGAAGAGATCGGAGGCGGTCGTTTTTCCTGAACCGATTCCGCCTGTCAGAGCGACTGCGAAAACCATATTTCAATTACAAACCATTGTTCAACGATTAATCATTGTCTAGCGATACAAGCCAAGATACATCGCATTGATGTCTGCGCCCCACAGTATCGCTATTAGTCCGGCAGCGGCGAGATAGGGGCCAAACGGAATCGGCGTACTACGACCGTGCCGGCGAAAAACGATTAGCAGTATGCCGACCGCGGCGCCGACGAAAGATGAAAGCAGAATCACTAGCGGGATTAGCTTCCAGCCCAGCCAGGCTCCAATAGCAGCCAGTAATTTGAAGTCGCCGAACCCCATCCCTTCCTTGCCAGTTGCGATTTTGAACAGCCAGTAGACCGACCACAGGGCCAGATATCCCGCAACGGCACCAAGCACGGCCGCATCGAGCGGTGCGAATGTTGCCGACATGTTTGCCAACAAACCCAACCAGAGCAATGGCAGTGTGATGCTGTCGGGCAATAGCTGGGTATCGATGTCGATAACGGTTAGTGCAAGCAGTGACCACGCGAACGCCATAGCGGCAAGTGCTGCAAGCCCAAAACCGAAATGCCATGCAATGTATCCCGTCAAAACTGCACTAATTGCCTCGACCGCCGGGTAGCGAATGCTGATTGGCGTCTTGCAGCCAGCGCAGCGTCCTCGGAGGACGAGATAGCTGATGATCGGAATGTTCTCAAGTGCCCCGATGCCGCGTCCGCACTTCGGACAATTCGATCTCGGCGCGATCAGGTTGTAGCGAACAGGGCCATTGTGTTTCTCGCGAAGTGATTCTGCGCAGTCTTGGAGCTCTGCTTCCTCAAGTACCATGGCAGCCTGTTCGTTCCAGTCCCGCTGCATCATTCTTGGGAGGCGATAAATCACGACGTTGAGGAAGCTTCCTACCATCAGCCCCACCACCGCTGCGGTGACATAGAACACAACAGGATTATCCTGCAGAAGGTAAACGATTTCAGTCATTTGAAAGGCGGAATTTGTTCGGGCCGGCGCGTCCGTCGATGTGCGACATTATATGGTCGCGTGGCTCAAACGCGCGATATAAAAAAATGACGGGTGACTTGAGCGCGAAGTTGTATTGGAAGGCGACTCGTACGCTAACTGCGCTTGCGCGCGACTCGTACGCGCGACATGAACAAAATCAAAAAAAACGCCCGAGAACTCTCGGGCGTTTCGTAGTCTCGCAACGTGCGTCAGACTGCGTTGCCCATCTTGAAAATCGGGAGATACATCGCGATGACCATACCGCCAATCAATACGCCCAGGACCACCATGATCATTGGCTCCATCAGGCTCGATAGTGCATCGACGGCGTCATCTACTTCGCCTTCGAAAAAATCCGCCACCTTGCCGAGCATGGCATCCAACGATCCTGATTCCTCGCCGATGGATGCCATCTGAACCACCATGCTGGGGAAGACATTGCTGTTCTGCATTGCAACGGTGAGCGCCGTTCCAGTCGTAACTTCCGCCTGGATCTGCTTGGTAGCCTTGAGGTAGACGTAATTACCGGCAGCCCCGGAGACTGATTCGAGCGCTTCGACGAGCGGCACCCCTGCAGCGAACATCGTTGACAGCGTACGCGTCCAGCGCGCAATGGTCGCTTTTCGGATGAGTTCGCCGAACACCGGAAGTTTCAGGAACAGCTGGTCGAGTATCTGCTGCATCTTCAGCGATCGCTTCCATGTGTAGAAGAAAAACCAGATTCCAAATCCAAGTCCACCGAAAATCGCCCACCACCATTCGACAAAGAAATCGGAGATATTCATAACGAACAAGGTTGGCGCCGGTAGATCGGCGCCGAAGTTGGTGAACAATTCCTTGAATGCCGGGATGACAAAAATCATGATGATCGCGGTAATGATGAACGCGACCACGACGATCGAAAGGGGATAGAACATAGCGGCCTTGATTTTGCTCTTGATCGCAAGAATCTTCTCTTTGTAGGTCGCAAGCCGATCCAACAAGCTGTCAAGAATACCGGCTGATTCACCCGCGTCGACGAGGTTACAAAACAATGCATCGAAATGCAGTGGTTTCTTGCGAAAGGCGCCGCTAAGGCTTGTTCCTGTCTCTACATCAGACTTGATTTCCATGAGTAACTTGGCGACGGCCGGGTTCGCGTGTCCTTTGCCGACAATGTCGAACGCTTGCAGAAGCGGTACTCCGGCTTTCATCATGGTCGCCATTTGCCGCGTGAAAAAAGTGACATCCTTTTCAGAGACCTTGCCACCTGCGCCGCCACGCTGGCGTTTGACCTTGGCCTGGCTGATCCCCTGGCGCCGCAAAGCAGCCAACACAACGTGCTGGCCACCGGCGCGCATATCGCCTTTTACCAGCTTGCCGGACTTGTCCCTACCTTCCCACTGAAAGTCATATTCCTTGACCTTTTGCTGTCCCCGGCGGCGCGCTGATGCAGTTGCAGTTGCAGTTGCTGTTGCCATTAAGTGTTCCTCTGAGTCCTTCGTGCCTGATGAAGCGCTTGAATACGTGTTGGAATCTGCGCAAACTCGGCTTGCCAGGACCGTTAAGCCTTAATAATTGACGCTAGCGAATACGTTCCCTTGGCATGAATGTCCGGCATGGGCGCCGCGTTTGCGATATCGTGTATTCAGCAGTTGAAGCAATCTTCGTGCAACTTGGGAATGCTGCTGGCCGTAGGGAAATCGTCCCACGATCTCAGCTAAAGGTGGGATATGGGGCCAGGAGGAGTCTGCAGAACCCAGGTGTTAGAAAGCGAGGCACTGGTTGGATTGAATCCGGCGTCAGCGAGTACTGATATTGGCCATTTCACGCATGTCAATGAACTTGCGCATATCGGGAGTATGTAAGGAGAAGGCGATGAACTACGGATTGCTCTGACTCTCCTGCTCTCTGGAACCGCTGCAGCATAATTAACCTGAATCCGGCAGGCTCCTAGGTATTGTTGTCAGAAGGTAACTCGATTGCTGAAAGGCGCACTGACTTGATTGCCCTGTGTTGCGTTTGCAGGATTTCGGCCTGGCAGCCAGCTAATTTAAGCGACGTGCCTGGTTCGGGGATTTCTTGCAGGTGCTCGAGTATCAGCCCGTTCAACGTTTTTGGGCCGTCCACGGGAAACGCATAGCCAAGCTGGCGGTTGAGTTCGCGCAGCGAGCTGGCACCGTCTACGACGACGCTACCGTCGTCACTGCGTGTGAAATGCGCGGCTTGTAGTGGTGACTGAGTGGTGAATTCGCCGATAATTTCCTCGAGAATGTCCTCGAGGGTCAACAGACCCATCAGCTCTCCATACTCGTCGACGATCAGAGCGATACGGTCCTGCTGGTCCTGAAAATTCTGGATCTGGGTAAGCAGGCCGGTATCGATAGGAACGAAGTATGGCTTCTTCATAATCTCCGTTATCATTTCCCCATCGATTTCGGCGCCGTCTGAACGGTTCAGTACTTTTCGAATGTGAACGACGCCGACAAGTTCGTCTAGTCGTCCGCGGTACACGGGCAGACGGGTGTGGTTACATGTAGCGAGTTCGCTACGGATTTCTTCGTCTGGCGCATCAAGATCAATAGCTTCGATCTTACTGCGCGGCGTCATCACATCTTCGACGGTAATTGATTGAAGTTCGAACAGGTTTAGGAGTATGTGCTGGTGTTTCTGCGGAAGAAAGTTACCGCCTTCAAGGACCAGCGTGCGCAATTCCTCAGTGCTCAGGGTGTTCGCCTGCTCGTTCTGCAGTCGCAGTTTAAAAACCCACAATAGTCCGTTGACAAACAGGTTGGCGACCACGATGACAGGATGCAACAGCCTCATCAGCGGACCCAGGACCAAGCTTGCCGGAAAGGCGACTTTCTCCGGGTAACTTGCGCCGATCACTTTGGGCGTTATTTCGCTGAAGATTAGTACGATTGCAGTGACCGCCAGCGTGGCAATGGTCAGTGACAGTTCGCTTTGCCCCACCAGACGAAAAGCAATCGTAGTTGCCAATGCGGCCGCCGCCATGTTGGCGAGGTTGTTGCCAAGCAGTATCGCGCCCAACAGGCGATCTGTTCTTTCAAGCAGGCCGGTCGTACGTTTAGCGCCTCTGTTTCCGGTTTTGGCAAGATGTCGCAACCGATAGCGGTTGAGCGCAATCATGCTGGTCTCGGAAATAGAGAAGAACGCGGAAATGATAATCAGGACGACGAATGCGATAAGCAGCGTATAGAGCGGAATATCGTCCAATGTATGGGAACCCTCGAAGGTCGATTCTTAAGTGAGTATTCTCGGCGGCTTACTGCGTGTCAAGCGCACACGTGGCCTTTTATTTCTGCGTTCATTCAGCGCCCCAGAATGATTTCAACGACAAATCTGCTACCAATGTATGCCAGTATCAGCACCATAAAGCCCGCAAGCGTCCACCTTACCGCCACACGACCCCGCCAACCATAGAACTTGCGCCCGAATAGCAGTGCAGCAAATATTAGCCAGGATATGAAGCCGAACAATGTCTTGTGGGTAAAGGTGAGTGCCTTGCCGAATAACTCTTCGGAATACAGGGCGCCTGTTGCAAGCGTGAGCGTCAGAAATATAAAGCCGGCACCGATTATCTGAAATAACACGCTTTCCATTGCCAGCAGTGAAGGCAAGGCTTGCATAGACGAAGGAATGTTGCCCGAATGCAACTGTTTTTCGACGACCGCCATCAGAAGTACATGTAGCGACGCAACAGTGAACAGACTGTAGGCGAGCAGAGCAATAAGAAGGTGTGCCTTGAATACAAGAAGTTCCGTATTTTCCAAGGGCCCCGAAGCGGGAAGAATTATCGGTAGCAGCAATAGCGCGGCGGCGGCTGGTAGAACGAGCACGTAGAGTGCTTCCAGGCGATGAAAAAAGCTGGCAATCCAATAGATCAATACCGCGAGCGCAATGATGGCTGAGATTGCGTTTCCGACTCCGAGATAAAGTCCATCGGGACGCAGCAAGGTCCCGGCAAGCAATGCGGTATGAACAAATAGCGGGATCGCGACCAGAGTGTGCGCAATACGAATTGATCCCGTTGCTTGGGTTTGCGGCCTTCGTTGCAGATTTCTCCACAAAAAGGCGGCGAGTACCAGGTACGCGAGGCTAGCAAAAAGATGAAGTAGAATCGGATTCATTCGCGTCTGACAACCAGGCGCAGTTTACATCATCTCGTTTCACACGACACCCGTCTCTGCCAGCAGACCGCCGGACTTATGTGTTCGATAGCGAAATGGTCGGAGAGCGAGCACAGATTTTGGCGAATTTGACGCGCATATCGGAAAGATCCAGGGAGCAAGCGGTGAAATTTTGGCCGCGCCGACTCTTAATGCCGGCCACCCTTGTGCCGGATGACCGTTGCAACCGAATCATCCTAAGCCCTGCAGGCTGCTAGATGCTGGAAACCCTCACAGACCGACTCGCGGGCATTGTCAAGACCGTCCGTGGTCAAGCGCGCCTTACCGACGCCAATATTAAGGATACGTTACGTGCAGTTCGCGTTGCACTGCTCGAAGCAGACGTGGCGCTGCCAGTGGTCAGGAATTTTATCGACAGCGTTCGCGAGAAGGCGGTTGGCGAAGCAGTCCTGGGCAGCCTTACTCCGGGACAGGCATTTGTGGGGGTGGTGCGCGAGGAGCTGACTGCGCTAATGGGGCAGCAAAATGACGCGCTTATGCTTGCTGCGCGTCCTCCGGCGGTAATTCTCATGGCAGGTCTGCAAGGATCTGGCAAAACAACGACAAGCGGCAAACTTGCACGCTTGCTCGCAGAACAGAAAAAGAAGGTGCTGCTGGCCAGCTGCGATGTATACCGGCCTGCAGCAATGGAACAGCTCAAGACCCTGGCCGAGCAGCTCGGAGTAGATTATTTCCCGGCAGACGCAAAGGCCGAACCGGAATCGATCGCAGGGTCGGCGCTGGATCATGCAAAACGTCATTTCCATGACGTGCTCATCGTCGATACCGCCGGCCGGCTGGCTGTTGATGAGCAGATGATGGGCGAGATAAGCACACTGCATTCGGTGCTTGATCCCGCAGAAACGCTGTTCGTCGTCGACGCCATGCAAGGCCAGGATGCGGTCAACGTTGCCAAAGCTTTCGGTGATGCGCTGCCCTTAACCGGCGTGGTGCTGACCAAGATGGACGGTGACTCTCGCGGCGGTGCAGCGTTGTCAGTTCGTCATGTCACCGGTAAGCCGATCAAGTTTGTCGGGACAGGAGAAAAGCTGTCCGGGCTGGAGCCGTTTTTTCCGGAACGCCTGGCGGCGCGCATCCTCGGCATGGGCGACGTGCTCTCGCTCGTTGATGAAGCCAAGCGGAGTGTCGATGTTCAGCAAGCGGAACGCCTTGCACGCAAAGTCAAGTCAGGCAAGGGTTTCGATCTGGCTGATTTTCGCAGTCAAATGCTGCAAATGAAAAATATGGGAGGCATGAGCGCTATCGTCGACAAATTGCCTGCGCAACTGGCGCAAGCCGCACAAGGCGCATCAATGGACGAGCATGTAGTGAATCGCACCATTGGAATTGTCGACTCGATGACGCCCCGCGAACGGACCAAGCCCGAACTGATCAAGGCGTCGCGTAAGCGGCGCATTGCCAGTGGTGCTGGCGTCAGCGTACAGGAGGTCAACCGCCTGCTTTCCCAGTTCTCTCAGATGCAGAAGATGATGAAGATGATGGGCAAAGGCGGTATGCAGAAGATGATGCGTGGTGCGCGGGGCATGTTTCCCGGCCTCGGGTGAGCGCTTGATTGCCCGTCCGCGCAATGTGATGCCGAATTGCTGTCCACATATGCGAGGACAACCCGGCGTGCTGTCGCTGTAACGTAATTGCCGCAATTATGTTTTCAGTGCAATTCTCACGGCGCATCGTTCGAAACGGTGCAGCAGTCAGAACGACACGGCGGTCAAAATGGGTCGCGGTCTATCTGCTGTGACCGATCGTGAATTGAGATCTAGCTGGAGCTTGAGCGTAATGCCCACACGAGTTTTTGTTCTTCTTTGTTTGCTTGTCGCTACTCCATCTGCACTGTCGATTGAGCTCGACTACGAGCGCGAGACTCGCTGGGCGGAACAGGTGTTGCCGTCGATACTGGTGGGCGATCCAATATGGATTGAGCAGCCTAACGGGCACAAATTCCTGGCAATCTATACGGAAGCAGAGAATCCGCGTGGCGCCATCATTATTGGTCATGGGCGCGGCTGGAATCCCGACTGGGAGTTGTATGGCATTCTGCGGATGAAACTTGCCGATGAGGGGTACAGCACGCTGGGAATTCAGTTGCCGGTTTTGGGTCCGGGTGCCAAGGTCGGTGATTACATCCCGACCTATTCTGACGCGGGCGAGCGCTACGACCTTTCAGCTAAATTTTTGCAGGACAATGGGTTCGAAGATATAGCTATTGTGTCGCACAGTCTTGGTGCCACGATGGCCAATGAGTACCTCATCGCCGCCGACGAGACCGCTATAAAGGCCTGGGTGTTTATTAGTATTATCAATGGTTTGCAGGAAATGTTCAGGATCAAGATCCCGGTCATGGATGTGTATGGAAGTGAAGACTGGGTCATTACGCAAGTCGGTGGATATGAACGCAAGCAACAGATCATGAAGGTGCCGGGTTCGCGGCAGGAAATTCTGAAAGATGCCCCTCATTTTTTCGAAGATAAGGAGGAGGAGCTGACACAGGTTATCGTTGATTTCCTTGACTCCATTTTCCATGCCAAGGACCAGACGTCCGCGAAGTCTGCCGAAGAAGCTACCGCTGAGCGTTGATTCGGCTTGCGCGAGGTTGAAAAACAGGCGTAGAATCGCGCGCTTGGCTTTTCAGGGGTGCCGGATCTGGCACGTCTCTATCAGGGTGAATCAATGGTTGTCATAAGACTGGCGCGAGGCGGCGCTAAAAAAAGACCTTTCTACAATATGGTTGTGGCGGATTCGCGTAATCCCCGCGACGGTCGATTTATTGAGCGGGTCGGATTTTACGATCCCAAGGCGCCCGAAGGGCGAGAAGGCTTGCGCGTTGATATGGAGCGACTTGCTCACTGGAAGAGCAAGGGAGCAAAACTCTCCGATACGGCAGCGCGCCTCGTCAAACAATTTGGTAGCAAGGCCTCCTGACGAGATGATCGTGATGGGGCGGATAAGCGCCCCATTCGGTCTGAAAGGTTGGGTCAAGGTTCGGCCTTTCAGTGAGCACATCGACGGTCTTACTAAGTATCCGGAGTGGTGGCTCGCTGCTTCGACCGGTTGGGACGGCGTCAAAGTTGACGAAACGGCTGTTCACGGAGAAGCGCTGTTGGTGCGCTTTGCCGGAATCCATGACCGTGACCAGGCGGCACGCCTGAGAGGGCGGGAAGTTGCGATCCCGCGAAATCAACTGCCAGTTCCGGAAGACGGAGAGTATTACTGGTCGGACTTGGTGGGGCTGGAGGTGGAGAATACACAAGGGCAGTTGCTCGGACGGGTCGAGCGGCTGTTCGAGTCGGGTGCCAATCCGGTATTGGTCGTCGCAGGAGAACGCGAACGGCTATTGCCATACGTTGAGACTGTGATCAAAGGCGTCGATCTGGATGCAGGCCAGCTTCTCGTAGACTGGGAGCTGGATTACTAGAGGTGCCGGCGTGATGAAGCGCTTCGATGTTGTAACGCTTTTTCCGGGTATGTTGGATGCGCTGACCGAACACGGAATCACGCAGCGCGCACGGGATCGCGGCCATTTCGAACTTGTTGCGTGGAACCCACGTGATTTCGCGGCCAACGCATATCGCAGCGTGGACGACAGGCCTTATGGTGGCGGGCCTGGCATGGTGATGGCGGCTGAGCCGCTTGCAAAAGCAATTCGCGCTGCGCGGTCACGCCAAAGTAGTTGCGGTGTTCAGGCAAGTCGTACTGTGTACTTGTCACCGCAGGGCAGGCCGCTCGATCAGGGGCTTGTTGACGAGTTGGCGGGGGTCGATGGTCTTGTGCTATTGGCCGGCCGCTACGAGGGTGTAGATGAAAGGCTCATTGAGCTGGAAGTCGACGAAGAGGTATCCATCGGGGATTATGTACTTTCCGGTGGCGAGCTAGCTGCAATGGTGGTGATTGACAGTATCGTGCGCCGCATTCCCGGGGTGTTGAATGACGCCGAATCAGCATCTCAAGAGTCGTTTGTCGACGGGGTTCTGGATTTTCCCCAGTACACGCGGCCTGAAGTGTATGCGGATCAGTCTGTGCCGCAGGTGTTACTGTCAGGAAATCATGCAGATATCTCGCGTTGGCGTTCGAAGCAAGCGCTGGGAAGAACGTGGCGGCGCAGGCCGGATTTGCTCGCAAAACTGCAACTTGATGTTGAGCAGGCAAAATTGTTGGAAGAATATAGAGCCGAATACGGCGAGACGGAGAAGACAGGAGTGAAATGATGGATCTGATCGCTAAACTTGAGCAGGAAGAAATCACGCGCCTCGGCAAGAGTATCCCGGAGTTTGCCCCTGGTGATACGGTCGTTGTGAGCGTAAATGTGGTCGAAGGCGAACGCAGACGTGTTCAGGCTTTCGAAGGTGTGGTGATCGGTAAGCGTAATCGCGGCCTGAATTCATCTTTTATTGTTCGCAAGATGTCATCCGGAGAAGGGGTCGAACGCACGTTTCAGAGCCATTCCCCCTTGATTGCGGGTATTGAAGTGAAGCGCCGAGGAGCCGTGCGTCGCGCCAAGCTCTACTATTTGCGCGAGCGATCCGGAAAATCTGCGCGTATTCGCGAGAAACTTACCAGATCGAGCAAGCGCACTGCGAAGGCGGCAATTCAGCCTGATGACAGCGCGACTGAAGCTAGTGCGGGCCAAGCTGCTGAATAAATTGTAGTCTGTTGCTCACGAAAAAATGGCGGCCAATTGGCCGCCATTTTTTCGTTTCGTCGTTATGAATGGCAACAATATCGCAGCGGTGCAAAACGCGCTTGCAACCATTCCCCTGCCAGCATATTCGGTCAAAGCGTGTGGACCAAACAACTGTCAGCACGCTCTGATACCTTGCTGAGAGGGGCGCCACCATAGATTGCGAATTTCAACTGTCGTAGATTTGGGCGCATTGTTGTCGGTCCGGCTGACTGGTGTGTATTGATGGTTGCCATGCGAAATGCGGTTGTACAGGCGTATCATGCTCATCGTCGACGACTCGCTTTCTGGCCTATCCTGATGTGCCGGCGGGTGTGGCCACGTTGACGATCATGGGAATGGCCAAGGGGCAGAACTTGATGCGACCACGCTGATGCACAGCATATCGGAAGGGAATTTCGACGCCATACATCTTGCGCCGTTTGCCGTGCTTGGCATTCGGACCAACGGGAAAGCTGTAACGGGCTTGCAGTACCTTTCAGGTGATGTTGCCCCGTCACGACCGAAAAGCTCTCTTGCGCGAGAAGTGGTGCGACAGGTCGAGCGTTACCTCGTCGAGCCTGATTATGTTTTCGACCTACCGTTGGAAATTGGCGGAAGCGAATTTCGCAAGCGCGTCTGGAAGGTAATGTGCGAAATTCCTGCCGGCAAAACGATGACTTACGGAGAGGTGGCGGAGCGCATTGGATCGGCACCACGTGCCGTCGGTGGTGCCTGCGGTGACAATCAGATTCCACTGATTATTCCCTGCCACCGCATTGTCGCGCGCAACGGTATCGGTGGTTTCATGCACACCACGGGGGATGTCGAACTCGGCATCAAACGCTGGTTGCTTGCGCATGAGCTGAGCGCACTTCCGGAATAATGGCTGGGTGAAGTGAGGACTGATTCCGCACTTTTGGATGAATTTTGTGACGCACTATGGCTCGAAGACGGGTTGTCACGAAATTCTCTCGATTGCTACCGGCGCGACCTGAGGATCTTTTCCGAGTGGCTGGCGAGCTCGCACCAAAAGACGCTTATCGGTGCGGAGCACGGCGATCTTCTCGAATATCTGGCGCAACGTTTTCAGAAGAACGTCAAGCCACGAACGGCGGCCAGGCTATTGTCCAGTTTCAAGCGTTTCTACCGGTTCCAATACCGCGAAGGGAAGATAATCAACGATCCGAGTCTGCAGATCGATATGCCGAAATTGCCGCGTAGCCTTCCTGGCAGTCTCACCGAGGGGGACGTGCAGGCTCTCATCAATGCGCCGGATGTTTTGACGCCGCGCGGGTTGCGTGACCGGGCGATGCTTGAGACGCTCTATGCAAGCGGCTTAAGAGTTTCCGAGCTGGTGTCTCTGAACTTTTCCCAACTCAACCAGGATGCCGGCGTGCTGCGTGTACTTGGCAAAGGTGCGAAGGAACGTCTGGTGCCAGTCGGCGAAGAGGCTTTGGACTGGATTCGTCGTTACCTGGAGGAAGCCCGCGGTGCCTTGCTCGACGGGCGTATTTGTGAAGCCTTGTTTGTCACGGCCCGCGGCCAGGGCATGACGAGGCAGGCATTCTGGATTCTGATCAAACGCTACGCGATCATGGCCGGGATACGCAAACAAGTATCGCCGCACACGCTGCGACACGCTTTTGCCACCCATCTGTTGAACCACGGCGCAGATCTGCGTGTCGTGCAAATGTTGCTCGGGCATTCGGATATTTCGACGACCCAGATCTATACTCACGTCGCGCGCGAACGACTCAAAGAGTTGCACGCGAAACATCATCCGCGCGGATGAAGGAGCCCTCGTGTTGCTGTCCATTGTCCTGGTTGTTGCTGGCTATCTGATTGGATCTGTATCGTTTGCGGTCCTGATCAGTCACTTGATGGGTTTGCCGAGTCCGCATAGCTACGGGTCGGGAAATCCCGGCGCGACGAACGTATTACGTACCGGTAACAAGTACGCTGCGATATTGACCTTGCTGGGTGACGCCGCAAAAGGCGGTTTTGCGTTTTGGCTTGCGCAGCGGATTAGCGTCAGCCAGTTTGGCGCTGCCCACGGTGTGGGCGAGTGGGTTCCCGCAGCGGCGGCATTGGCGGCGTTTCTGGGACATTTGTATCCACTGTATTTCCGTTTCCGCGGCGGCAAGGGGGTGGCCACCGCTGCGGGAATCCTGTTAATCATGAATGTGGAGATGGGCGCCATCATCCTTGGTATATGGATCGTGGCCGCTCTCGTCACGCGCTATTCGTCGCTCGCAGCAATCGTCGCAGCGATTTCAGCACCGGTCGTGGCGGTGGCGCTTCTCGGAAAATCGTGGCTCGCGCTGACGGTCTTGTGCATGGCGCTGCTGTTGCTCTGGCGGCACCGCGGCAACATATCCAAACTGCGCACAGGGACGGAAAGTCGTATCAGACTCGGCGCTCGTAAAAGCGGTGCTGGCTGAATTCGTGTTTGAGCCAATTCGGGTGTTTGAGAAAATCAGGCGCGTGTGCCGATGACGGGCAAAGAATCAAGTTCCCAGCGCGGCCGCACACTGAACGGCTGAGCACCGGTCAGGCCTTGCCGGAGACGCTGTGCGCCGGCAAAGGCGATCATTGCGCCATTGTCCGTGCATAACTCAATCGGTGGGTAGAAGACATCAAAGCCGGCCGCCATGCCTGCTGCGTCCAGTCGTTCCCGAAGCCGTCGGTTTGCGCTAACGCCGCCTGCGATTACCAGCCGGGACATGCCGGTTGTCTTGATCGCCAGTTTACTTTTTGCAGTGAGTACGTCGACAATGGCTTCCTGAAATCCGGCGGCGATATCGGCTTTCTCGGTCGGGCCGACGCCAACTTGTTGGCTCAGCGTCAGCACGGCGGTTTTGAGGCCGCTGAAACTGAAGTCGAGGTCGCTTCTACCAAGCATCGGGCGCGGTAACTTGAACCGCGCACGGTCGCCCTTGTCGGCGAGGCTGGCTAGCGCCGGGCCTCCTGGATAGGATAAGCCCAGCAACTTTGCTGTCTTGTCGAAGGCTTCCCCTGCTGCGTCGTCGCGCGTCTCTCCCAGCAATTGGTACTTACCGGCCGCCTCGACAGCCATCAATTGAGTGTGGCCGCCCGACACCAGGAGCGCCACGAACGGAAAGCCGGGAGCCGGATTTGCCAACAATGGTGAGAGCAGGTGACCTTCGAGATGATGAACTTCCACCACCGGGATGGACAAAGCATAAGCCAGCGCTGTCGCTACGGATGCGCCAACCAGGAGTGCTCCAGCGAGCCCCGGGCCTTGTGTGTAAGCGATGCAGCCAAGGTCGCCCACGCGATACCCATTCTCATCGAGCAGCGCTTTGATCATTGGAAGCAGATGGCGAACATGATCGCGCGAAGCCAGTTCCGGGACCACACCGCCATACTTCGCGTGCAGGGCAACCTGGGAATGAACGCGATGTCCGAGCAACCCTGCTGAGACATCGTACAAAGCCACGCCGGTTTCGTCGCAAGAGGTCTCGATTCCGAGTACAAGCATTTCAGCGGGTCCGGCGGGGCTATTGCGTGGCATGACTGTCTTGAACGGCACTTTCAGTTTGCAAATCAGGTGATTATTGTTAGAATGCGCGCCTTTCGCAAAAGCTCAGCACGAGTACGGGAAGTATTTAATTCTATGCCGACGATCCGAGTAAAGGAAAACGAGCCGTTTGAGGTCGCATTGCGGCGTTTCAAGCGCACCGTGGAGAAAACCGGGCTGCTTACCGAATTGCGCGCCCGCGAATACTATGAGAAGCCGACAACGGCACGCAAGCGCAAGCTCGCTGCCGCGGTAAAGCGCCATCACAAGCGGCTTCGCGGCCAGATTTTGCCTCCGCGCATGTATTAACCGCGACATGAATTGACGCCGGGAACTGATTATCCCGGCTGTTTGCGGGAACTCGACCGGACGGTGAGTGGCGTACAGCCATTCACCGTTTTGTATTTGTAGGTCCGAAAAGACGGTGGCAGTTCTGGATGCTTTTTGCGGCAAATGTCGCGGGCGGCGCGGGAAATTTCGTTCCCGGAGAAACCACAACGGGGAGGAATCCACTGCAGGAAAAGCCCCCAGCGGAGAATGTCAATGAACCTCAGAACACAGATAACTGAAGAAATGAAATCGGCGATGCGCGCCAGAGATACGCAACGCCTGTCCGCGATTCGCCTGCTGTTAGCGGCGATCAAGCAGAAAGAAGTCGACGAGCGCAAGGATCTTACAGACCAGGACGTGATTGCGGTGGTCGAAAAGATGATCAAGCAGCGCCGCGAATCCATTGTTCAGTATGAAAATGCGGCCCGCGCGGATCTTGCCGGAGTCGAACAGTTCGAACTTGACGTTCTGCAGGCCTATATGCCGCAGGCGTTGTCAGAGTCCGAAGTGGAAGCAGCAGTTGCTGCAGCAGTGACCGAATCGGGTGCGCAGAGCGTGCGTGACATGGGTAAGGTCATGAGCGTGCTCAAGGCCAAACTCGCCGGGAAGGCCGATATGTCAGTGGTGTCGGCTTTGGTAAAAGCTCGATTGAGCGGCTGATCAATTCGGCAGGTTCGAAATTCGGGCTTTGTCTCTGGAGCGCGATCCAAATGCACGCGAGTCGATTGCATCAATCTCGCCTATAATCCAAAGGGCGACAACGTGGTGGGCTGCGTTTTCACAAACCTCATTGAGGCTATCCGGGCGCACGAAGGATGATTCCGCAATCTTTTATAGAGGACCTTCTGACGCGGGTTGACGTGGTCGACGTGGTCGAGTCGTACGTTCCGCTAAAGCGCTCGGGCTCCAACTTCTCTGCGCGTTGTCCGTTTCATAACGAAAAAACCCCTTCTTTCACCGTCAGCCAGAGCAAACAGTTCTATCACTGCTTCGGCTGTGGTGCGCACGGCACCGCGATATCCTTTCTCATGGAATACCAGGGAATGGATTTTGTTGATGCAGTCAAGGATCTCGCAGTACGGGTTGGAATGACCGTTCCCGATATTGCTGCGCCCAAAGACAAATTGGCCGGTTCCGGTGCAGATCTTATTGGCGTAGTAGCCCAAGCAGCTCAATTCTACAAACAGTGTTTGAAGGAATCCGAGCGCGCGATTGGCTATCTCAAAGGCCGTGGGCTGACCGGCGAAGTTGCGGCGCGCTATGGTCTTGGCTATGCCCGCGACGACTGGCAAGGTCTGGAGCCAGAATTTGGCGAATATGCCAAATCCAAAGCCCTGGTTACGACCGGGCTCGTCGTCGAAGGAAACGAAGGCCGCTGCTATGACCGGTTCCGCGACCGGGTGATGTTTCCCATTCAGAATCAGCGAGGAAACGTCATCGGTTTTGGTGGTCGCGTGATTGACGCAGGAGAGCCCAAGTATATGAACTCGCCGGAAACGCCGCTGTTTGAGAAGGGCCGGGAGCTGTACGGCCTGGTGCAGGCGCGCGCTGGCATCCGGCGATCCGGCATGGTTGTCGTCGTAGAGGGGTACATGGACGTAGTCGTCCTTGCCCAGTTCGGAGTTGATTATGCTGTCGCCACACTCGGCACGGCGACTACGGCATGGCAAGTGCAGAAGTTGCTGAAGCAATCTGATCGCGTCGTTTTTTGCTTCGATGGGGATTCGGCAGGTCAGCGCGCTGCCTGGCGTGCTCTTGAAAACAGTCTGGCGCAGCTGGTTGACGGCAAGCACATCGGATTCTTGTTTCTGCCGGAGGGTGATGATCCTGACAGTTTCGTACGCCGAGACGGCAAGGAGGCATTTGAGAAGATGTTGATTGAGGCGCAACCTTTGTCAGAATTTATGTTTCACGAACTAACGTCACGCGTAGATATGCGTAGCGCCGAAGGTAAAGCCAAGTTCCTGCAGGATGCCAAACCCCTGCTAACGAATGTCAAGGCACCGATGTTTTCGCTGCTTCTCCGTAAGCAGGTCTCTGAGCTTGGCGGTGTCGCGCAAACTGAACTTGACGCTCGCTATGGTATCCAACCGTCAGCCCGCAAATCGGTTACTTTGCGCAAGGCGGCGGAACGACCATCGGTTTTGCGCCATTTAGGTGAAATGCTGCTCATATCGCCAGGACTGGCGCGGCATATCGACATTCAGCGCTTCCGGACGTTTTGCGATACCGCCGCAGCTGACTATTCGAAGGCCGAAATTGAATTTGTGCTCGCATTGCTTGAGATTGGCGTTGACGACCCCAATGTGCAGGCGGTCGTTGAGCGGTTTCGGGGCAGCCCGCTTGAGCCACTTGTCGGGCGCTTCCAAGCCGCCGGGCTTCTTGCGTGGGAGGGCAGTGGATTCGATGAAGAAGCCCTAAGGGCAGACTTTTTGGCAGCGTGGCAATCTATTGAACAACGCCTGAGCAAGGCGCGCATCGACGCCTTGCTCGAAAAAAGTCGGCGAGGCGACCTGTCGGACGAAGATAAGGCGCTTTACAGAGAGCTTGTGAGTAGTTCTGCAGGCAATCACGCATTTCCCGGGTGAAAATGTTTCCCGATGAAGATATAATGGAAAGTTCTTTTTGTCGCGTTTTTGCCGCTCGGCAAACAACATATTTCTCTTTTAGTTCGAATAGTTAGGGGTCCAAAACACATGGCACGAGTGGCACGCGAAAGGCGCAAGAAAAAGGACGACAAGCACGTCGCGGCACAGCAGCCTTTGGATGCTGAGGCGCGGCGCATGCGACTCAAGAATCTGATTGTACTCGGCAAGGAGCGTGGCTACCTGACCTACGCCGAGATCAACGATCATCTCCCGGACGATATGCTCGATGCTGAGCAAATCGAAAATATCATCAGCATGATCAACGACATGGGTATCCAGGTCTACGACGAGGCCCCGGATAGTGAGTCGCTGCTGATGACCGAGCCCGCGGCGCCAGTCGCGGATGAGGATGCCGCTGAAGAGGCCGAGCAGGCTTTATCCACGGTTGACTCGGAATTTGGACGCACAACCGACCCTGTGCGCATGTACATGCGTGAAATGGGCTCCGTCGAACTGCTCACCCGCGAAGGCGAGATCGAGATTGCAAAGCGCATCGAGGAAGGCCTGAAGCACATGGTGCAGGCGATCTCGGCGTGTCCCATGACTATCGCCGAAATTCTCGCGCTTGCCGACAAGATCGAGCGCGACGAGATGGGTGCCAATGAGCTCGTCGACGGGTTGATCGATCCGAATGCCCCCGAAGGTTTGCCTGCTGCGGTATCGGATCGGCAAATGGAGGCGGAACTCGCGGAAGAAGAAGAGGAACCAAGCGAAGAAGAAAAAGCGGCTATCCAGAAGGAAAAACTGCGGAAACTGAAGGTCGGCGCACTCGAACGGTTTGCGCGTATTCGCGTGCTGCATACGAAGGTCGTAAAGGCGCTGGCAAGAAACGGGACTACCAGCCGTACTTACGTGAAGGCGCAACAGGAAATCTCCGTTGAGTTAATGTATATCCGTTTCTCCGCCAAGCAGATCGAGTTTCTGGCCGATAGCGTACGTAAAGTGGTCGAAGAAATTCGTTTCTACGAGCGGGAAATCATGGATCTCGCCATAGACAGATCAGGTATGCCGCGGACAAATTTCATCAAGACTTTCCCTGGATCGGAAGTAGACCATGAATGGGTCGAGCGCGAGCTCGAAGTTCGCAAGCCGTACAGCGAAGTCCTTGCGCGGTTCGCGCCAGACATCGTGGATTGCCAGAGCAGACTGTTAGATGTGCAGACGCGTGTCGGGATTCCTCTGAAAGAGCTGAAGGAAATCAACCGTCGTATGTCGACTGGTGAGGCGAAAGCGCGTCGCGCCAAACGCGAGATGACTGAAGCCAATCTGCGGCTTGTGATTTCAATCGCAAAGAAATACACCAATCGTGGCCTGCAGTTCCTCGATCTGATTCAGGAAGGCAACATTGGGTTGATGAAAGCCGTAGACAAGTTCGAATACCGTCGTGGTTACAAATTCTCGACCTATGCGACGTGGTGGATCAGACAAGCTATTACGCGTTCTATTGCGGATCAGGCGCGCACTATTCGTATCCCGGTACACATGATCGAGACCATCAACAAGATGAACCGGATTTCGCGTCAGATTCTGCAGGAAACTGGAATCGAACCCGATCCTGCAACGCTTGCTGAAAAAATGGAGATGCCCGAAGAGAAGATTCGCAAGATTCTGAAAATCTCGAAAGAGCCTATTTCCATGGAAACGCCGATCGGCGATGACGACGATTCGCATCTTGGCGATTTCATCGAAGATACGGCCACGATGGCCCCCGTCGAAGCGGCTGTTTACACCAGCTTGCAAGATGCGACAAAGGAAGTTCTCGGCACGCTTACTTCGCGGGAAGCGAAAGTATTGCGCATGCGTTTCGGTATTGAAATGTCAACTGACCACACGCTCGAAGAAGTCGGTAAGCAATTTGACGTAACACGCGAGCGCATCCGGCAGATAGAAGCCAAAGCACTTCGCAAGCTGCGTCACCCGTCGCGATCGGAGCGACTGCGCAGCTTCATGGACGGCGATGAATGATCTGTTATTGTGATAAAAAGTACGGCCGGGCAAACCGGCCGTTTTTTTGATCGCGCAGTCAGTGGGCCTGTAGCTCAGTTGGTTAGAGCAGAGGACTCATAATCCTTTGGTCGTAGGTTCGAGTCCTACCGGGCCCACCACAAAAAGCGAGAGATTGACGGATGACGGACTCCTGGCAGCATGCCTTCCTGGACACGCTACCTGAGCTAACTCTCGTTTAGTTTGTACCTGAAGCTAATTGGATCCCCGCTTGTGACAAACCGGGAAGAGGCGGTGTGTGCGCCTGGCAACCTCTGACCTTCGATCGGGAAAACGGTTGCTCATTGTGAAGCGCGGCAGCGCGGAGGAAGAGGACGACTTTCCAGCACCGAGCGGCAACGAGGGCGGCCTTGCTTCAGATTTTTTGAAAGGCAAATTCGCTTTTGGTATTTCCGAAACGTCGAAAACGCCGCTGGCTCATCTGGTGCCAGGTACAGAATGGTTTTCACTATTCTGACGATCTGACTACGCATATCTGTGAGGTGACTATTGAGCAGGGTGTCTGCTCAACAGCCTCCTCACACGGTTGATCGATCAGCCTTGACGGCCGTTGGTTTTGCCTGCGGTGTTGCTCTTCAGGATGGGTTGGGTTCCTTCAGGCGCGCTGCGGGGATTCACGTAGGTCGAGTCACCTTTAACTTCAAAGCCAGCGTGTGTGCTGGTGGGGCTACGGCCGTTGTCGTTGTGAACTTTGGCAGTTGCCGGGCTGATGGACAATCCACCGATTAAAAGAGCTGCGAATGTAGCGGCGATGGTGTTTTTGGTAAATTTCATGGTGTATCTCCTGAATTAAGTAAGCGTTAGGTTAGTGATCATCTCGCTTGAATCATTAACCGTGCGAGTGATTACAGATTACGCACTTGCCGCTTTCAGGGCTGCGAACAGTGAAGCAGGAAAACTGTGTGGAATTACCGCTTTCAGGAAAAGTGCCGCCCTGGGAGGGGCGCACAAAACAAAACCCCACCGAAGTGGGGTTCTGCTGGGGGCGTTACGCATAGCACAACAAACTCGCGAGACAATTCTATGTGCCTTCCTGATGGGCTTGTTTGATCTAGCGCAAACGAAAGTCTTGCTGGCGCGGGTTCATGCCGGGTGTCTACTACGTTGGATCAGCAGCGTGCTGTTGTTTCTTTCTTCGCGCTAGCCAATGTGATGCGTTGATGACCATTGATTCAGGCCAGGCCTAACGTGTCGTAAGTACTTCGCGAATGTTCGATATTGAAAGCGAACAGGCGCGAGTGTAATAGCCAGTTCGAAAGCCTTTGGAATAATCGTCCATGCCGTACTTGTAGCATGCGGACAAACCCAGCCCCTCTCGTTGGGATGCGTCCCCATCGACATAACCCTCGGCCCGCTTCAGGGTCCAACCCATTTCCTGTGCAAGCTCCTTCTTCTCATTTGCCAATAAATCCTTCAAGCCGCCCCCTTGATCATCGTTACGTTCGCACCTGAATCAACGCAAAAAGCGTTCTTTGCCCGGGTATTTCTGGCGCAGCGGTCGTTTCATTTTTCGCAGCAAGCATAATTTGTGGACGCTCTTTATGGAGGCGAAGAGAATGTGTTTGCACGTAAACACTTGCACGCGCATGAGCGCGATCAGAGGTTATTTCTTACAACATGTGGCGTGCCGTCGAACAAGAATAGGAAGAAATCGTCCGAACGTGTCGAGAGAGAACTGACGAATTGTGAACACCCAATCGCCGAGTATCGATCACTGAATCGCAACGAGCGCGATTATGTGCGACATGTAGGTTCCGCGTAACCGGAGTTGTTATTGTCAGGAGGTAACGCACTCGTACGGCGCAAAGGGGCGACCGCTGAAGGAGATTCCAGATCGGGGTGGCTGACGAACTGGTGCAACCGCGCTGATAGACCGCAGCCGAGGCTGAGGAAAAGAAGTCGTGAGGTGACCATCGAGCAGTGTGTCTGCTCAACGGCCTCCTCACACGGTTGATCAATCAGCCTTGGCGGCCGTTGGTTTTGCCTGCGGTGTTGCTCTTCAGGATGGGTTGGGTTCCTTTAGGCGCACTGCGGGGATTCACGTAGGTCGAGTCACCTTTAACTTCAAAGCCAGCGTGTGTGCTGGTGGGGCTACGGCCGTTGTCGTTGTGAACTTTGGCAGTTGCCGGGCTGATGGACAATCCACCGATTAAAAGAGCTGCGAATGTAGCGGCGATGGTGTTTTTGGTAAGTTTCATGGTGTATCTCCTGAATTAAGTAAGCGTTAGGTTAGTGATCATCTCGCTTAATTCGTTATCCGTGCGAGTGATTACAGATTACGCACTTACCGCTTTCAGGGCTGCGAACACTTACACAGCAAAAATGTGTGGAATTGCCGTATTCAAAAATTGCGTAGTTGCGGCGGGGCAAGTCAGGAATACTGAAAAGGAACTCAGAGCGAAAGAGGAGCGATGCCGTGAAATACAGCAAAAAAAGTGAGGGAGCTACTGGGTAGGTCCTCTACCCAATAGATCCCTCGAACGGTTGATCAGATCAACCAGGGGAAGGGAGTTAGTAGTGCGTGGAGGCTGTTACGACATAGCGGCCGTGCGAATCGTGCGAAACAGGTGCCATGTTCAGGCCGCCGATTAACAGAACAGTGCATGTAGTTGCGATCAGAAGAACGGATAGTATTGCTGCGACTGTGTTGTGGGTGATTTTCATGGCGTCGGCTCTTTAGCGAAAAGTGTCGGCTTGGTAATCGTTCATAGATCCAGTGATCACAGATTACCGATTTGAAGCTCAAAGAGCTGTGACGCACGTCTCGGTAAAGCCGTGCGGAACTACCGTTCTTAAAATAGCGCGCAGATGTAAAAAGGTGCCTGCCCTTGTACTGTTTTGCGCTCGAAAACGTGACCAACTGGAGCTCAGTGCGGATTGTTGTAGCCGACAACGTCGGGGCCTGAAATTTCAGCCGACTTTCAATTGATTTGGCGCGAAGCCTCCTTTGGAGACCGTCGTTGTTACTGGAGTCGAACGAACACCCCAGCTGCTCGTCCGTACTGTCGTCTACGTTGATGGCGTCAACAATTGCAACAGCGATTGTGCATTACTTTTTTTGGGAGACCGCTACGGATCCATCGGGTCGCGACTGCTACAGTCTATCCGCGTATTGTTCCTCCAAGAACAACTGGCAGAGGCTGATCCCCCTTTCGTCGATTTCAACTATCTTCAAGCCTAAGCTCTCGTCGCTCACATGCCTGACTTCAACTTTGCATTCGAGAATCTTGCCAGGGAAAAGCTCGCATTGAAATTCCAGCAACTGGCCAATCGGAAATTCTCGACTACTCATAATCCGAATGCCGTTCGGACTCATGTCCTCAACCAGGCAGGGATACGATGTATCTTCGACTTTCAGAGTGCCTCGCTGTGTGACCGGTACACGCCGTTCTGCACGCAGATTTTCTGCTGCCATGATGTTTGTCGTCCTAGTCGTGGGTCATCCCGCTTGACCACAGCGTCATTACCAAATTTGGCTCGTAATGATGTTTGTACGCGGTTCTTGAAACCGGTCTAGTCGACCAAATCCCCAATGTATGGAGTTGCTCCAGATTATCATGCTGGAGGCTGACGCAAGAAGCATACTTGCGTGACGCGCCACTATTAACGGTACAAGGGTTTGACAAGACTACGCTCCCTTGCCATCGAGACTCACGCGTCGCGGTATTGCAGCTTATTGGAAGTGAACGATAACCACGCCCCAGCTCACTTTGATCCCGCTGTTTCCTGTGCCCGGTTGTGCCGGAATGCGAAATATGGAATGAAGCCGGAGTCACGTCGGGGCGTATTCAAACTTCTAGCGTGACTGAAGGGAACCGACAAGAGCTCGCAGGGATTCGCACAGCCGCAGTCTGAGTTCCGTATGGGTAGTTCAATATGAACTATATCGATCCAACCCGGTCACGTTCTCATTGAACGCGCCAGGAATTGCAGTGTTGTTTTGATTGAGCGACGGGTGGCGCTTACGCTGATAGCGCCGGGCTGTAAGGAGGCAAATTACCGAACAGTGCCAGCCCTGGGACCACGAACGAATTCGCGGCGCTCGACGCAGCGAGTAATGATACGAGAGCTTTTTTGCGACGAAAGTGTTGCGGCTAATTGTTGTGGTCCGATTCGATTCTTGTACGACCACGACCACGACCACGACCACGACCACGACCACGACCACGACCACGACCACGACCACGACGAGGGAGACACCTAAGACTGGCTGGCGTTTCCCAAACCACACGATGTGCTAAACAACTTATGACAACAGCTCCCAGCCGAACCTGGATTTCACAAAGGGGTTTTTGTGCATGTTCAGCGCAAGGCGCACTTTTCGGCAAATTTGTGCGAGCAAAGAGCACGGCCCATCTCTCACTACATAAGATTGCGGAATTTCTGCTGTAATGTTCATTTGCGCGATCTAGCGCTTCACTGAGGGCTGCCATACTTCCCCGGCCATGATCTATTTCAACAAGATTCTTCCGATGTTTGTGCTTCCTTTGGGGATTGTCATTATTCTCATGCTGTGCGGGCTCGTATTCCGACGTCGAGTGTTAATCTGGCTGAGTTTCGCTATTCTCTGGATCAGTAGCACACCTCTGATCAGCTCGTCGTTGATGAGAGCAGCCGAAGGGTGGGCTGAACGCTCGGTTGCCGCCGACGTAGCCAATGCCGACGCGATCGTGGTGCTGGGCGGTAGACGAGTAATTGCTCCCGGCCCCAGCGCTACTAGCGAATGGAATGACTCAAACCGATTCTTCGGCGGCGTAGAGCTCTTCCATTCTGGCAAGGCGCCACTTCTGGTGTTCACCGGGGCGCCACACTCGTGGGAGCCCAATTCACGACTTGAGGGCGATATCCTCAAGGAGTACGCCACCGGGATGGGCGTGCCTGACGAAAGGATCATCACGACTGGACGGGTGCTTAACACTGCGGAAGAGGCCGCCGCGGTTTCGGCGCTGCTCCGTATTCGGCAGGCGAATTCACCGCACATTCTCCTCGTGACTTCTGCTTTCCACATGCCGCGCGCCCGGGCGCTTTTCGAGCGCGCCGGGCTCATCGTCACGCCTTTTCCAGTGGACTTTCAAGTCTCGGCCGTGAGCCGACTCGATGTTCTGGATTTTTTGCCGCACCCGAAAGCGCTTTATCAGACACAAACGGCGATCAGAGAGGCATACGGCCGTCTGTTTTATTGGGCAATCGCTCTTTGGTAGAAACCAATGGCATAGTGGGCGCTACCTTGTATTGCATGCCTGCGGTGATGATGTGTTTCATCAATGCCCTCTTCTCAAAACCGTCTGCGCCCAGGTACCGCGCTATATAATTCCGCAGAGCAATCGATGCGAAGACGCATTTCTTCACTAAGACCGGCTAGCTTATCCGGGTTAGCTGACTGAGTACTTCTGATGAATCCAGGTTGAGCTTCTCGCTGATTGCTTGATGACCAATCAGATCCATTCTATAGAGTTCCAAGCAGATCAAGCGTCAGCAGGATTGGAATGGTCATATCTGGTAGGGCATTGCGGTTCTGCAAACGTGTGCGACCAAGGAGCGACTCTGATGAAGAGAATTGTTGGTGAGTTTAGAATCGCCGTTTTCCCAGTTCGTCGAGAAATGCATTTCCCACAATGAGGACTCAAATCGCGAAAGCATACGACATCATGGTCCTGGGCCGACCATGGATCGTTCTCAGTCTGCTAACTGCGTTGTTCGTTTTCTTCGGTTATCACGCCAAGGATTTTCGCCTGGATGCATCCGCCGACTCGCTTCTCCTTGAAAACGACCAGGACCTCATGATATTTCGCGAGGTTAGCGAAAGGTATCAAACCAAGGAATTTCTCTTTCTCACTTATTCGCCGACCGGGGAATTGTTTTCGGACAATTCTTTGGCCCGCATCGCAGACCTGAAGCGCGAGTTAGAAGCGCTGCCTGAAGTTGACACAGTTGTCACTTTGCTTGATGTGCCTCTGGTCAAGAACGTTGACGGTTCCCTGGTTGATCTGGCTGACAATGTTCGGACCTTGTCCGAGGACGGCGTTGACAAAGTCCGCGCCAGGGAAGAGTTGCTCAATAGCCCCTTGTTCAAAGATCTGGTGGTGAGCTCCGACGCTCGAACTACGGCACTACGTATCGACTTGCAACCTACTCCCGATTTCGCTGAGCTCAGAGGGCAGCGCGATCAACTCCTCGCGAAACGCCGCGCAGGGCAGCTCAGCGATCAGGAGATGCGGTCGCTGACGGACACTTTGGCGCTGTACGACGCTGCGAAGAAAGGCGCGGATGATCTTCGGCACCTGGCTATTGTGAACGTCCGTGAAATCATGGGTCGCTATGGTAGAGATGGTGAGTTGCATCTCGGGGGCGTGCCAATGATTACCGACGACATGATCACCTTCGTTAGAAATGACCTGGCGGTTTTCGGGACCGGCGTATTTGCCCTGCTGGTGGTCATGTTAACCATCATATTTCGCCGGGTGCAGTGGGTTATGTTGCCCCTCGCGAGTTGCATATTTGCCGGGTTGTTGATGATTGGAATACTCGGTTTCGCAGGTTGGCGAGTGACCGTCATCTCTTCTAACTTTGTATCCCTGATGCTCATCGTCACCATGTCGATGAATATTCATCTGGTTGTGCGCTATCGGCAGCTCCGGAAAGACTACCCTGACTTCAATCAGCGAGAGTTGGTGCTCGAAACAGTCCGAAGAATGGTCTTGCCTTGCTTCTACACCTCCCTGACTACCATGATTGCATTTGCATCACTGATTGTCAGCGACATTAAGCCAGTTATCGATTTCGGTTGGATGATGACTATTGGATTGACGGTCGCTTTCCTGACCACTTTCCTGTTGTTTCCCGCCATTTTGGTGTTGCTGGACAAGACTCCCGATGACACCGAACCTGGTGACCAATTTCAGGTTGCCGCGACATTGGCACGGCTGACTGAAAGGCACGGCAATGCCGTGCTGGTAATCTCGGCTGGGTTGGCTGTATTGAGTGCATACGGGATATCCAGGCTGCAGGTCGAGAACAGCTTTACAAGCTACTTTCGACCAAGCACCGAAATATATCAAGGACTGAAGCTGATTGATGAGAAACTGGGGGGCACGATCCCGCTGGATGTCATCATCAGGTTTAAGGATGCGGCATTCGAAGACGAGGATGACGAGCTGTTGGAGCTATATCCCGAGCTTGAGGCCAACAAGGCGGATTACTGGTTCACGCCATACAAGATCGATCGAATCAAGCAAGTTCACGATTATCTGGATGCCCTACCTGCCGCAGGCAAGGTTCTGTCATTGGCTTCAGTCATCAGGGTAGCAGAGGACATCGAGGGAGGCCGCCAGTTCGACAGCTTCGAGATGACTTTGATGTACAAGGCGATGCCGGAAGAACTCAAGAGCAGAGTCGTGAGCCCCTACGTATCATTCGATCACAACGAAGCCAGGATAAATTTGCGCATTCTGGATTCGTCGCCGGATCTGCGCCGCAATGAATTGCTCGACACGATTCGAAATGACCTGACTGGCAAGCTCGGCTTTGCCGAGGACGAGGCTCGAGTGACCGGCGTGCTCGTTTTGTACAACAATATGTTGCAGAGCCTGTTCCGGTCGCAGATCTTGACTCTGGGTGTCGTGATGCTGGGTATCGCCTTTATGCTCCTGGTGCTATTCCGCTCTGTGCCTCTGGCGATCATTGGCATCATTCCAAATGTGCTGGCCGCCGGAATCGTTCTGGGCCTCATGGGTCTGGCAGGTATTCCGCTGGACATGATGACGATCACTATCGCCGCCATCACGATCGGCATAGCGGTCGATAACAGCATTCACTACATCTACCGCTTCCGCGAGGAGTTTGCAAAGCGCAACGATTATTTGGCCACCATGCACTACTGCCATGCTCATATAGGTAAAGCCGTGTTTTACACGGCGATCACTATCATTCTCGGTTTCTCCATACTGGTGTTGTCCAACTTCATTCCGACCATATATTTTGGAGCGTTGACTGCACTGGCAATGTTCATCGCTCTACTTGCTGCCCTGACCTTGCTCCCCAAGCTGATCTTGCTTTGGCGGCCCATGGCGGAAAAATGATGATTGGCCTGCCAACGGTGACTCTTCGCTTATGAAGTCGGGGGCAGATGGGCGAGCCTGGATTGAATGCGCGGCAGATATCGAGCCAGCGGTAGACATCGTCGCGGCGAAGTTCGTCAAGCGAGACGACGGCAACTCAGGCATCGCCGAGCTTGAGGGGATCTTTCTTTGCGGAGGCACGGGCGTCTTAACTGAAGCCAGCGAGAACCTGAAATTGTTAGGCAATGGACGGCTACCGCAGTAGGCAACAGTGCTGGCTTCGCGAAGTTGGCAGGCACCCATTTCGCGAATGAGTTTGCTTTTGCAAGAAGGCTGAAGTTAGAGCACGGAGGGTCGGTAACGCGTGTTGCGTTATTTACTTATGCCGCAAATTGCAGATAGGCCATCAAGCAGATCTTCCGCTTGATGGCCTATTCAGGATGTGAAGCGTCTAGCCCTGGCGTCCGTTGGTTTTGCCTTGGGCGTTGCTCTTCTGGATGGACTGTGATCCTTCTGGGGCACTGCGTGGGTTAACGTAGTTCGCGCCCTGTACGTCTGTACCAGTGTGCGTGCCTGTATAAACGCGACCAGAATCATGCGGTACGGCCGATGCCGGGTTGATGGACAAACCACCGATCAAAAGCGCGGCGAATGTGGCAGCGACGGTGTTTTTGGAAAGTTTCATGGTGTATCTCCTGAGTTAAGTAAGCGTTAGGTTAGTGATCATCTCGCTTGATTCCTTAACCGTGCGAGTGACTCCAGATTAAATGCCCCGGTTGATGCACACAGCGAACGCTGTCGCAGCAGAAATGTGCGGAAATACCATGAGGGCGACGATTTGCGCGCCATTTCGCTCGAACGCAATAGGCTGCGGAAGACCGGGGCGGCCAGGAACGCCAGGCACACAAAACCGAAAGGCGGCCATTCATTGCATTGCTTTTGTTGCCGCGTTTTCGTCGCGTTGACGTCTATTTCCGGTCATTGCAGCGGGGCCAGGCGGGTCTGTAATATCGGCGCAGCAGCAGAGTGTTAGAGGCGTTGCTAGCAGTATTGAAAGTGAGGCTTGCCATTGGACGCCACTATTGCCTACTTGAAAGCAACGGAAACAGGGAGCAACATCGGGGCAGGCGAGATAAACGCTGCGGGACTTGTACCAGGTATTGACGTATGCAAGCAATTGGCAGGGCACTGATCAGCGTGACTTTCGAATGGGCTGCCGATCTGCAAACAGTTTCGAACTTGTTGCAATAGAGCGGCTTAAGATATTCTCTGCTGACTCGGCTGGGCGATTTATCTTCCGCGAGTGTAGTTTGTTGTTAACAACCAAAAATTTTGGGGGAGACACAATGTTGAGTAAATATTTTCATCATCGGAACTGGGTTCGCACGGTTGCAGTCGGGCTATCTGCATCGGCAGTAGGTTTTGCGTCCATGGCTCAGGCCGCAGACCCGGTCGGCGATCGTGAGTTTCTTCCGGCTGGCGTAAAGCTTGAAAAATTGGTGGACGGAAATGCCAACGATTTGATTTTTGCGGAAGGGCCAGTCGTGACTTGCGACAATAGAGTGCTCTGGAGTGACATCACGTTCAGCTCTGCACCCAAAGCGCCGAACGGAGAAATACGCGCTGGAAATATCATGGAGTACGACATCAGATCCAAGAAAGTATCCGTATTCCGGTCTCCGAGTGGCATGTCCAATGGCCTTCGTATCGACCTCGATTGCAACTTGCTTGCAGCTGAAGGCGCGGACTATGGTGGCCAGCGCTTGACGCGAACCGACATGAAAACCGGCCGTGCCACGATCGTGACTGCGACTTATAACGGTCGAAAATACAATGCGTTGAATGATATTGCGATCGACTCGAAGGGCCGTATCTATTTCAGCGATCCTCGCTATCTTGGATTCGAGCCAGTGGAACAACCGGGTTTTGCCGTTTATCGTGTAGACGCCGATCATTCTGTTAAGCGGATAATTACTGACGCTGGCAAAACGAACGGTGTGGCGATCTGCCCGGATGAGAAGCACATCTTCGTCGTCAGTAACGACAACGGTGGCCTTGATTTCCAGGGTCTTGACAAAGGCCAGGGTTTCTTCAAAGGGCCAATGCACCTTGCGATGTACGATCTGGACAGTATGGGCAACGCGACCAACAGACAAATTCTGGTCGACTACTTTCCGGAAGATGGTCCCGATGGCCTTGTCTGCGATGCGGATGGTGATCTATGGGTCGCCGTACGGGACGCAAAACGGCCCGGTATCTATGCTTATCGGGTGGAGAACGGCAAAGCCATTGAAAAAGCCTATATCCCGACAACCATTCCAACCAACGTACATTTCGCCCGTGGCAATAGCACCTACCTCTACATCACGGCCGACAACAGCTTGTACGGAATCAGGACCAACAAGAGGGGGCATCATCTCCAGTAATCATGATCGATGATGGTATGTAAAAACATCAGGGGCCTCTCGCGGGGCCCCTTTTCTTCAGCAGCATCAGGTAATCTCAGCGAAACCGCTGCGTTATCACGAGGTTGCTTGTAATCTGGTTGTTTCCATTGCGAATCCAATGGATCGTGGCATTCTGGTCAGGGTGAGTCTCGAACAAAATACGTTTGCTACCGGCGCCTTGCAAATTGTGGTCGAGCAATTTTTTGCCTACTAATAATTTTTTCAGCGCAATATTCTGCTGACCGGCGTCGCCGGAATGTTCTGAGCGTTGGGTGCAATCCGTGCTCGTTTGGTGCGTCAGCTTCGCATCGTCAAGGAGAATCTCGCCGTGAAATTCACCAGTCTCTGCGGCCTCCAGTGCTGCGCGCTGGCAATTGTAGCCACATTGGTCGGGTGTGCAGCCACCTCTCACGTCATTACCGGCCAGCCGCGGGACCCTATCGACCCGGCGCAAGTTACGCTCTACACGAAGGCGCCGCCTAACTACGAGGAAATTGGCATTGTCGAAGCGTCGAGCAGAAACTCGTTCGCGTTCGGCGACCAGGCAAAAATGGACGCCGTGATCGAGCGGCTAAAGGGTGCGGCAGCATCCCTGGGTGCGAACGGCATTCTCCTCCAGAACACAAGATCAGAACCTGGACATGGTGGTGTGGGAACCGGGGTCGGTGTGTCGAGTGGTGGTGGGACGTACGTGAGCACCGGGATATATACCTCGACTTCGAGTAAATCGGGGCAAGGACTGGCGATATATGTTCCGGCTGAATAGCTTTGGTAATCTTTCGGAAAATCGATTCTGGCCTTCTGGATTCAGGAGCGCTCTGCTCGCCCGGTTTCAAGCAAGCGGCGGCAAGTTTTCGCTATCGCTGTAGGGTTCACCCATCTTGAAACTGAACAGGCGAACGTCCGCAATGCGAAGCCTGCGGCTTAGTTCCCTACCGATATTCATCTGGATCAGAGCGAACTGCTCAAGGTCTTTTTCATAGAGATGATAGACACTTTCAGTGGACAAAGTGATCGCGGTGCAATCCGGAACTGCCAGCACCGATGCGCTTCTTGGGAATAAGTCCATTAACGCCATTTCGCCGAAGCAGTCCCCCGGCCCCAATCGGCCAATTTCGTACTGCTCATCATTCCATGATTTCAAAACGGAAACCTCACCGGTCTCCACGACATACATTGCTGTGGCCTTGTCATTCTCGCGAAAAAAATACTGGCCACCCTGGACCGTTGTCATCTCTGCCTCGTTCACGAGGAACTCCAGCATATCTGCACGGATGCCGCCGAAAATTGGCATGCGTTGCAAAGCCTCAATTCGTGTTTGCTGCACGATTTTCTCCCGACGTGATTGTTAAGTTAGTGCCTCACTAATCATAACCGCATATGGCCGTGACCCGTTCGCCGGCTTAGCGTTGTTTGCAAGCACAATTTCGTCGAGAAGTAGCAGGAGATTTCTTCGAGCGCACGAATCGAGGCTTACACCTGCGATGAGACCACAATGCTGCAGGTTGAGACTGCGTCTCTGACGGGCGTACGACAATTTTCGATGTCACGGTGTCGGGGTGCACGCGGGCTGGGTTGATGAGAATCAAATGTTTCAGAACAAGAAATAGGTTTTTCAGTGGTCAAGCAACAGAGAATGGGTGAGAGGGGGCCACCGGACATATTCAATGTCTGCAGTCGCCCCCTCTTGCATTGGCCAAGGCAATCTCAACCCTGACGGCCGTTAGTCTTGCCACCGGCGCTGCTCTTCAGGATCGGACGAGTCCCTTCGGGGGCGGTACGGCCATTGTTGTAAAACGTATCGCCCGAGAGCTCAAACGTAAACGCGCGCTCGCGCGTATCGACGCGGCCGGTTTCATTGTGAACTTTTGCTGATGCCGGGTTGATGGCTAGACCGCTGATCAAGAGTGTGGCAAATATAGCGGCGAGGGTGCTTTTGGTCAGTTTCATTGTGATATCTCCTGGAGTTTAAAGTAAGTGCTGGTTCAGTTGTCTCTCGTCAATGTCACCGCTTTGTTCGAGCTGTCTCGTTCAAACCGCTGAATCGTCCGAGTGAGCGCAGAATACGCAGTCGATTCTCGCCAGGCTGCGAACGTTGCCGCACAAGAAATGTGAGGAAAGAACGTTACTGGCATCAATATACGTACTGCGCTCTTTCACCCGTCAAGAATACTCAGGCGTGGCGGCTAGTTCCGCGCGCATCCGAACAGCGGATATCATGTGGTGTGCGCCGGGCAAAAATTGAGCGCTCGGACCGCAGTCACGCACGGTTGCCGCCGCCCATGGGTTTGGCGGCGCGACAATGTGAGTTCGCTGATACGTCCCACGCTGCGGTTTGGCGGCGAATGGATATAGTCACGCAATTTGTTGTTTATAGAGGGCATCGACAATGTTGTTCAGCATTCATTGCATGGATCATGCAGGGCAGTTGCAAACCCGGCTCGATAACTATGATGCACACCGTGCGCATCTGAACAGCACGCGCACGACTATTGTTCTAGCTGGCCCGATCACGGAGGACGATGGCGAGACACCGATCGGAAGTGTGTTCGTGGTCGATGCGGCCGATCGCGACGAGGCGCAAGCGTTTAATCGTGCTGATCCGTTTTTCAAACTGGGCGTGTGGGCGCCGGAATGCATTCACATCCATCCGCTGACCAAACGCCGAGGTTGGCTGGAAGGCTACTGAAGCCGCTGCCGTGTGATTCGAAATGGCTCTCTTGGTAGCTGACAACGCGCGCATACCTCTTCATTGGTAAGCGGTGTATTCAGTTCACAGACCAACCGAAGGTTTTCGTATGCGACATTCATTCAAGGGTGGCAGATTGTGATGGTTAACTTTGCCCGGCTGAGAGATTCGATTTTTGCCACAGGGCTTTCGGTTGGGATGTTTATCGTAATCACGCCGATCGCCTGGGCGGTTGAAGTGCCTGCACCCGGTGCTGAATTTCAGGACTGCGCGTCATGTCCTGAAATGAAAGTGGTGCCTGCGGGGAAATTTGTCCAAGGTTCGCCGCCAGGGTCTTCTGGGCACTTCCACAGTGAAGGCGTTATCCGTTCAGTTTCCATTGCCAAGCCGTTTGCAGTTGGCAAATACGAAGTTACCTTTGACGAATGGGATGCCTGCGTCGCGGCGCAACGCTGCGTAGCGGTCGATGACGGAGATTGGGGCCGGGGCCGCCATCCTGTTATTTATGTTAACTGGGAGCAGGCAACTGCTTATACCGACTGGCTGTCCGGCGTAACGGGAAAACCATACCGGTTACTCTCGCAATCGGAATGGGAGTACGCGGCGCGCGCCGGTTTGCCCCGGTTTCGTTTTTTCGGACTAACGCCGGAGCAATTGTGCCGAGTCGCAAATGTGTACGATGTGCGTTCCTGGAAGGAGTATGAGTTCGACTGGGAGTATGTAGATTGTGATGATGGCTTTTCCGGACTTGCGCCGGTGGGTTCGCTCAAGCCCAATGCTTTCGGGCTCCATGACATGCAAGGCAATGTCGCAGAGTGGACGATGGATTGCCGCAGTTGGCGGGCATGGCGAAACGCAAATCTGGACGGAAGCCCCTTGTTAGCGGGTGACTGCCGGCAGCGTTCCTATCGCGGTGGTTCCTGGCTGGCCAATGGGCCTCGTTACTTGCGCGGGCCCGATCGTTATCGCTACTTTCGAGCACGTTCGGAGGATCTCGGTTTTCGTGTTGGTTTGTCGTTGCCCTAGTTTATTGGGTCATGTTTGCGGCGTCAGTCCTGAATGATCGAGCGAGCGATTGAAATATGTAAGTACGAAAATTTCTTGAGCAGGTTTGAGGGGGATTACCGCCATTTTGTATGCCGATAGTGGTGACGCACCACAACGGGAGCCTGTCGGACTGAGGATGATTCGGTTGCAGCGTGGCTGTGGCGAATGACGTGGATGTTGCGGACGCTCCAGTATGGTCACGCCATTGAACCGTCTATACTTTGCGGCGCATATATGGATAAGCGATACCTATACTTTTTGGAAAGTTGTAGGAGATGACGGCAAAGGCTATGAATACAATTCTGCGCGGCTTGGCGATAGCTGTGTGGTGCGTTAACTTGACCTGGGCGCAGGAGCAATCGCTGCAGCCGGGCGCAACGTTTCGCGATTGTGAAAGTTGTCCGGAGATGGTTGTAGTGCCAACTGGTTCGTTCGAAATGAGAAATGCGCCCTGGGGGCCCGGTCATCCACACAACGAAGGATTTTATTTTTCGGTTACGTTTGAGAAAGCGTTCGCCATCGGCAAATTTGAGATCACGTTTGACGAATGGGAGAGCTGCGTTGTCGCAACCGCATGCGAGCCAGTGGATGATGCCAAATGGGGGCGAGGCAGACGACCGGCTATAAACGTCAGCTGGAGCCAGGCTTTTGCCTATACCAAGTGGTTATCCAAAAAAACCGGTCAGCGCTACAATCTTCCGACTAATTCCGAGTGGGAGTATTCGGCGCGGGCGGGTTTGAATATGAACCGGTTCTTCGGCATTCCCCCTGTGGAGATCTGCAATTACGCCAATGTTTACGACCAAACCTCTCAACGGGAGTTTGAATTCGACTGGGAGCATATGCCGTGTGACGACAAGCAGGTAGTAACGGCTGCGGTGGGCTCGTATCAGCCCAACGCATTCGGCCTGTACGACATGATCGGCAACGTGTTCGAGTGGACTGAGGACTGTGCGAGTCCAAACTGGCGCGGAGCACCAACGGACGGGGGCGCCTGGCTGCAGGGCGATTGTTCTCTGCGTGGCTACCGCGGTGCCTCATGGCTGACCAATGAGCCTTACTACCTGCGCGAGGGTGATCGATTCCAGTTCACTGGGTCACGTGCCGATGACCTCGGATTTCGCGTCGTCAGGGAGTTGCCCTGAATCATCAGCGGGCGCGCGACTGACTGGGAGTCGTGCTATTCGGCAAGTAGCGGTGTCAGAAATCTCTGGAAGTAATTCGGAGTCTTGCCGCCGTACTCGCGCGAGCGAACGATGCCTTGGCGGTCAACCACGAACGCCCGAGGGGTTCGGTATTTTTCTCCGAATCCATTTTGCTCGAGATCGTGCGACATTATGCCTTCGAGGTTGTAGAGCTTGACCATGCGTTCGACACGATGACGGTCCTCTGCACGATCCACGCCGATAAATATGACCACCAGGCCTTTGTCGCGGTTTACGTCGAGAAAGGATTCGATGTTGCCGATTTCGATCGCGCCTTGTTTGGAATAACTGGAGTAATAATTGATGAGCACTACCTTGCCGCGCATTTGTGCCAGATCGAAATTTTTCCCTGAAAATAGTGTGCCCTTTAACGCTGGGGCGACCTCGCCGATTTCTGGCAAAGCACTTGCCGGTAAGGATGACACCAGCAAGACACTGGATAAGAGCACTGCTGCAATATAGGATCGCTGTTTGACATTCATGATGGTGATTGCGGCTGATATGTTCCACGTACGGCTGAGTGCCATGCGTTGGACCAAGCCCGTTGCCGGTGGTTTCGGAAGGTGCGGACTTCGTATTATGACTGCCTCGCCGTGAATTGGCTCGCGTTTGATCAGTGCGAACGGGGTTGGCACGGCCAGATGACTCAACAAGCTTGGCGCTCGGATTTGTGGCGGACCTGCACACGCGCGTATGCCTGTTACTACGATTGAAAACAAGGAGATGCAGTGATGATCAAACGCCATATGGTGCCGGGCCAACCGACTCCGTTTAGCCACTATTGCCATGTCGTGCGCGGTGGCCAACACGTGTGGGTATCAGGCGCGTGTGGCATGGACGAAGATGGCAGGGTGCCAGGCGACACGGTAGACCAGTTTCGTCTTGCACTTAGGAGTATCGATGCGTGCCTTCGGCATGCGGGGGCGAATGCCAGTCAAGTCGTCAAGGTGACAATTTTCATGACCGACATTGGTGAGCGAGCGGCCATCAATCCCCTGCGAGTCGAATACTTCGGGGAAAATCGCCCTGCATCCACCTTGGTGGAAGTCAGTCAGCTCGTCGACCCCGCATTCAAGGTCGAAATTGAAGTCGTGGCATTTGTCGACGCCTGACGGCACATGGGCCGCCCCGGCTGAGGCTCTTAGTAGCCGCTGGCGACCGGGCCCGGCGTTGATTCATCATCTTCCCCGAACAGGCTATCTTCCTCTTCCTTCCAGGCGCCAGCATCCAGAATCTCATTGACGATGTCGTCGACCCGATCCTGCACGTCCTGGAGTGACTGTCCGCTCAGGCCGCTGATCTGCGCACGGGCGTCCTCGTCGTCCTCGATTGAGACTTGCGCTTCGGGCCATTCATCCTGCAGGCCTTCAGATAGCAGGTCCTTGAAATGTTCGACGTCCTCATCTGACGGGACGCCGAGCATTTCATGCGATACGAAGTAAGTGATGGTTAGATCAATTGCCATATCGGTATTTTATTTCTGTAGAGATTGATCGTCTAGAAGCCTGTTGGACTCAGGTGTTCGATAGCGACACACCGGTTCGATAAATACGGAAGAGAGTGAGGACAGATTTTGACCGTTTCGACGCGCATATCGGGAATATGTACCGTTAAAGCGGTGACATATGGGCCGTTCTCCGACCGTTGCAGCCGAATCATCCTGAGTCTGGCAGGCTCCCACGTGAACTCGAACCCTTTCATTATAGAGGCGTTGCGGGGAGCGCCTCGCCATTGATGAGCAAGTTGGGCATGGTAAAGATTTTGCTGCCTATGATCGTATTAGGTACGCCTGTACAGGTGCGATCGGTTTCAATGTTACCCGGTTGGATTCGTGCTGGCACCTGAAATGGAGCACGACTGTCTTTGATACCCGACACATGCCGGCTTTCATGATGACTGTATGTCGGGTAAATTCGGGATGCATTTCCGGTAGCGAATATCGGCGTGACGTGGGTCCGATAGCGTAAATAGCCGGCTTTTGAGAGGTTCATGGCAACACCTTCTAAACACAGATTGGCTTTCGTCGTTTTCACGGCGAAGCTGTGCCTGAGCGCTACTCTCGACCCTACCAGTTTCGTCCCGCGTTTTTGTCCACCAGTCGGTGGTGGCCAGGTTTCGAATACCTGGGACACGACATGCGGGCTGGCGCGTGGCTAACGGCGTCGTTCCTCCGAGCCTTCTGCGCCGCGGGCGGCATGCATGGCTGAGTCCGCGCTTGTGGTTGCGCCGCATACTCTTGTGGGCAGGTGCCGTGTCTGTGGGGGTCGCAGCCATCGCGTTTGCGCTGGGGGCCGAGTTCGCAAATGACTTGCATCAGCACATGGTCTCGTCCTCGTTCCTGCTTCCGTTTGTGGTGGGTCCGGCCGGATTGGCGTTCGTTGTCTGGGTTACCAGGCGTTTCCTACCTGGTTCGCAAGGCAGTGGCATACCGCAAACGATTGCCGCACTCGCGGTCCGCGACGACAAGTTGCGCGACAAATTATTGTCACCGAAGATCGCGATCGGAAAGTTTTGCCTCACGATTGTCGCACTGTTGTCCGGCGCGTCCGTTGGTCGCGAGGGCCCTACGGTACAAATCGGGGCGTCAATCATGCACGCGCTGGGTCGTCTGACGCGCTTTTCCAGAATCGAAGCCGAGCGTGGACTCATTCTGGCGGGCGGGGCGGCCGGAGTCGCCGCTGCATTTAACACTCCGCTGGCCGGTGTCGTATTCGCCATCGAAGAAATGAGCCGGTCATTTGAAAGTCGAACCAGTGGCACGGTTATGACTGCGGTCATTGTGGCCGGTATCGTATCCCTGTGGTGGTTGGGTGATTACACCTATTTCGGAAGCACGTCTGCGGTCCTCGAAGGCAGTGGGGCGTGGATTCCTGTCTTGATATGCGGCGTCGTTGGCGGGTTTGCCGGGGGCGCTTTCAGCAAATTGCTGATCATATTCTCTCGGGGAATTCCGGGACGGGTAGGTAAGTATGCCGCTAAGAGCCCGATACTGTTTGCCGCTTACTGTGGTTTTGCGCTGGCGTTGATTGGTGCGATATCGGGCGGGACCACCTATGGCACCGGTTACCATGAAGCGCGCAGCATCATGGAAGGCAGTGGCGATATGCCGGGTACCTTCGGAATTCTCAAGTTGCTCGCGACACTGATTTCATATGTGAGCGGAATTCCCGGAGGTGTATTTGCGCCATCTCTTGCGATCGGGGCAGGTATTGGGAGTAACCTCTCCTCGCTGATGCCGTATGCGCCCGCTGGTGCAGTCATTGTGCTGGGCATGGTCGCTTATTTCGCCGGAGTCGTTCAGGCGCCGGTCACGGCATTCGTGATTGTGATTGAGATGACCGATAACCATGACATGATTGTGCCGCTGATGGCGGCATCGCTATTGGCGACAGGATGCTCGCGCATTGTTTGTCATCGCCCACTCTATAAGGCGCTGGCCGACCAGTTTCTCGATCGGATCGACCGCAAAACCTAGTCCCGTACTGGAAATCGTCTAGGGCGGCGCATCGTCCGGATTGCGATTGGAGTTAGCCGTCAGCTGCCGAATGGCAGAGAACCTCAGCTGACCAGCACACTGCGATCGATTTGTGAAAGATCGGAGCATCCTAGCAAGGCCAGCGACACATCTATTTCGTCGCGCAAGATGCACAACGCGCGCTCTACGCCGGATTCGCCACCAGCGGCAAGCCCGTATAGCCAGGCGCGTCCGATCATGCAAGCGGTTGCTCCGAGCGCGATCGCCTTTATGACGTCCGATCCCCTGCGGACACCGCCGTCCAGTATCACCGGAATCCGGCCTGCGACGGCGTCCACGATGGCCGGCAACGCCGAGATCGATGAAATGGCGCCGTCAAGTTGTCTGCCGCCGTGGTTGGAAACGATGATGCCATCAATCCCCGAGTCAATTGCAAGCAGCGCATCTGCCGGCGAAAGCAAGCCCTTGAGGAGCACCGGGCCGCCCCATTGTGATTTGAACCATTCGACGTCGCGCCAGCTGACCGACAAATCGTACTGTCCGGCTATGAACTGGGTGATCGTGACTGCATCGTCTGCGTCCACACTCGTGCCTACGAAGTTGCGGAACTTGATCTTCGGGCCAAGACCGACGTCGAATAGCCAGCGCCAGTGCATCGCGAAATCCAGCAGCGTAGTCGCACTGAACCGGGGCGGAACGGTGAACCCATTGCGCATGTCACGCTCCCGCGGTCCTTGTATTTTGGTATCGACCGTGAGCACCAGTGCGGAGCAGCGCGCATCGCGGGCTCGCTCGATAAAGGCTTTGGTCAGCTCGCGATCGCGTAGCACGTACAGTTGAAACCAGTTGGGCGTGTCAACTTCGCTCGCGATGTCCTCAATGCTGCAGGTCGACATGGTGGAAAGGCAGTAGGGGACATTGATACGACTGGCCGCTCGAACAGCACTCAGCTCACCCCGCCTGGAAAGTAGTCCGGCCAGTCCGGTAGGTGCGAGAACGATTGGCGCGTCGTAACGCCTTCCGAGCAGTTCAATAGACTGGTTTCGCGTCTCAATATCGGTCAACACCCGGGGCATCAGGCGTATTTTGTGGAAGTCTTCCTGATTGGCGCGCAGCGTTATTTCGTCAAGCGCGCCGCCGTCGATAAATTCGAACACTGCTCGCGGCAGACGCTTGCGAGCAAGAGTCCTCAGGTCGTCAATGTTGATTGCGTTCATATTGTCATACTGGGTCGAATTGCCGTTGCCGATATGTGCCCATCAACCGTTGTCTACCCACCAGTAACTTGTTGATTGCCGTGGCGCCGGCCAGCGCAATTCGTGTTTCGAAAGCAGTCGTTGTCAACTACAGTCAACGCGCACTGTCTCGCTGTCATGGGCGTTGCGGGTTTTCACCAAAGAAAATGGGCGTATCGTAAGGGCGGGCCCGCATGAGATCCTCAAGATACATCGATGGTTTCATTTCCCACGCGTATTCGTTCAAGCGATTCCGCATGTCTCGTACGCGATCGGGTTCGCGTTTGCTCTGATCGTGCTCTTCCGACGGATCGTCGGCGACGTTGTACAACTCGATGCGCGACGGCAGCGAAGCGTAGACGATCAGTTTCCAGTTGTCGACAGTAAGCGCGCCGCGGAATTCATTGACATTGATCAGCATTTCATTGCGCGGACTGGGATGGCCATTGGCTATAACCGGCCACATATCCAGACCGTCAATCGGTTTTGTCTGGCTGTCACTGCTCAGCCCCGCCCCGGCCAGGTTCAGAAGCGTCGCATACATATCGGTAACATGGATGCGCTCCGTTACGAATCCCTGAGATATGTGATCGGGCCACACGGCCAGAGCAACGACTCGTATCCCGCCCTCGTAGAAAGACCCGCGGCCATTTCTGAACGGGCCGTTGTCCGCAACCTGCAGCGACACGTCGCCGTCGCCGGATCTAAATTTGTTCTTGACTGCACCACCATTGTCACTGTGAACGACCAGCAACACATCGTTTATGATGCCTTTGTCCTTAAGCGCATCGACTATTGTCCCGACTGCAGCATCGAGGGCGCTGATCATTGCGTAATAGCTGCGGCGATCCGGCTGTTCGATGTCTTTGTATTGCTCAAGGAGCGCACGCGGAGCCTGTAGCGGAACCGCCGGGACCGGTAGCGATACGTACATAAATAATGGCTTTGACGCATCGTGTTCTGCTATGAAAGCGGCCGCGTCTCGCGCAATGAGGGTAGTGGCGTAGCCGCGCTCCTTTATCGGTTTTTCACCACGTCGCCAGTCGCGCTTGCCAATCCGGTCAGTCTTGTTGAAGTGATCGATTCCGTTATCGAGGCTGCCATAAAAATAATCGAAACCGCGTTGCGTCGGAAGCAGATCACGCGACGCGTGTCCTAGCTGCCATTGCCCGAAGGCCGCTGTGCGATAGCCGGCTAGTTTGAGCGCTTGTGGAAGCAAACGCTCGTCCAGCGGAATTCCGAAGCTACTCCACGGCAGAATCGACAACATCTGCATGCCGTATCGCATGGGATAGCGCCCTGTCATCAAGGCCGCTCGAGTCGGGGTTGAATTGGGTAAGGTGTAGAACTTTTCGAGCCGCGCGCCGGTTGCGGCGAGCGCGTCCAGGCGGGGCGTCAACGCTTGACCGCCGTGATAGCCAACGTCCTTCCAGCCCAGATCGTTGGCGAGGATGTAAACGATGTGCGGACGTTCCGCAGCCTGTGCCAGGTTCAGACAGATAGCTGCCAGTACAAAAAGCAGGCATGTGCGGAAGATGTTTGGTTTCCTCCTCATGGAATCTGTGTTTGTTTAGAGTTTCGCACACCATATTAACCGACTCGGAAGGTGAATGCCTTTCTTCGCGCCGGCGGGGCCGCCGCTTTCGTGCCGTCTGCCCAACCCTGCGATACAATCACGGCCATCATGGAGGATCGCGAAATAATTCTGGGGCTGCTTCGGACAGTAGCCAGGCGTATGCGTGTTGCCCGCATTTTGCAGGAGGTTGGTTTTGCCGCATGCGTCGTGCTGTTTGCGCTGGTGGCATTTCGGTTGCTGCAGCCCCGGCTCGGAGGTGCGCTCGGGGGGCTGGATCAACCAGTTCTGATTGCCGGGTTGTTGGTCTTCTGCGCCTATATTCTGTTTCAGGCACTCAAGCGCGTTCCGATAGCTCAGGCGGCGACGTTGGCCGATTCCCGCCTGCCGTTGCATGACGAGTTGAAAAGCGCTTACTGGTTTGCTTCGCATTCGGAAGCTTCGGCGTTTGTGCGTGCCCACATCGCTAACGCGGCACGAACCGCAAAACGGCTTTCCGGTGCAGGTGTGATGCCATTGAAGCTGCCACCCAACATGCTGGTCGCCGGCCTTCTAGGTCTCATGCTGGTAGCCGCGATGTGGAGTAGTGCCGATCTTGTGCGAGCCGGCACCGCACCGGGATCGCAGAAGACGCAGCCTGACGCCGGAGTTGACTCTGCACGAGCCTTACTCGCTGCAACCGCAGCTGACGAAGAGGAGATACAGGAGCTTGATAGGGCGCTGTCGATATTTGAGCAAGACGATGCAACGCCGCTGCAACTTCAGGAAGCGATGGTCGCCGCACGTGGTGCTGTCGACCAGGTGAACATGCGCGCCTCGATTGCACGAGAGGGTCTTGCGAAACTTGCACGCGCCATGAGAGGGCACCCGGAACTTGAGCAGGTCGCACAGGCTCTTGAGGAGGGTCGCACGGCAGACGCCATTGCCATGCTGCAGCAAATCAAGGCCGAATTGCCGCAGATTACCGGTGAAGATGACGGTGCTGAACAATCCGGAGTGGCGCGGACCAAAGAATCCGACATGGATTTACAACAAGCAATCGGCCAGTCTGCGCGCGATCTTTCTCGCATGGCCGGTAACATGAATGAGGAAACGATCAATCGTCTGCTCGAGAATCTGGACGACGCCGATCAAAGTATGGAGATGCAAACGCGCACCAATGCGACCGAAAGTCGCATGGGAGACATGGAAACAATAATGATCGCGAATACTGAGGGTAGTGAGTTGCCTCCCGCGGGGTTTGGTGACGAGGGTGCGCGACCAACCGCAACGCCATCGCCGGATACCGGTAACACTGACCTGCGCGGTGGGACCATGTTTCGACAAGGCGCCATGACCCCCGGCGAAGCCGACAAAGGAGACGATGGCAGCACCACTGGTTCGCCCAGCGGAGATTCTGCCTCTCTTGCGCTGGAAGGCAGGGCGACGCGCCGGCTCGATGCGCAACTCGAGAAAAAGCGCGTGCGTGTTGGCAGTGGCGACGATACGAATGCCAAGGATGGCGACGAGTCGGCATGGTTCTACTCTGCCAGTCAGCAACAGGCGTCAGAAACAGCGTTGGTTGATGCTCGCGCGCGCGATGACTATGCGCGCGCCGATGTCGTTGATGGGGGCCATATTCCCATTCAGCAACGGCAGGCGGTTCGCGAGTACTTTATAAATGTACACAAAGGTGAGGGGCAATGAGCGACGATGTAGAACGACAGGTCAGGGACTTCCGGGATCGGTTCACGCAGGTCACTGACGAAGTATCACGCATCATCGTCGGAAATGAGGACGTAGTTGCCGATGTAATGACTTGCTTGCTGGTGAACGGACATGTGCTGCTTGAAGGGATACCGGGCGTAGGCAAGACGAAACTGGTGCAGACTCTTGCCGATGTCATGCATTTGGAATTTTCGCGTATTCAGTTCACGCCTGATTTGATGCCAGGCGACATAATTGGAACCAATATCGTCAGAGAAGACGCATCAGGAAAGAAGTTCTTTGAGTTTCAACAGGGCCCGATTTTCGCGAACATGGTGCTCGCTGACGAGATCAACAGGGCGACGCCGAAGACGCAATCTGCGCTACTTGAAGCCATGCAGGAGAACAGCGTCTCTGCGGGAGGATCGACCCAGAAGCTCGACCAGCCGTTCTTCGTGTTGGCTACCCAGAATCCGATCGAGATGGAGGGAACCTATCCCTTGCCTGAAGCGCAAATGGATCGCTTCCTTTTCAAACTCAGGCTCGACTTTCCGGCCGCGGATCAGCTCTACAGCATTGTCGATCGCACGACGCAGCAATCCGAACCCGATATAAATCGCGTGCTCGAAAAACAGCAGATTCTCGAAATGCGAAGCACCGCGCGCTCGGTCCCGGTTTCAAAGCCGGTCATGGAATATGCAATTGCTGTCACACTTGCGACACACCCGGAAAGCGAAAAGGGCCATGAAATGGCCAAGAAATATGTTCGCTTTGGAGCGAGCCCGCGTGGCGTCCAGTCTCTTATCCTGGGCGCGAAAGTCCACGCCCTGATGAGCGACCGGGTGCATGTCAGCTGTGACGACGTCCGCGCGGTCACGTTGGCCGCGTTGCGTCATCGCGTATTGCTCAATTTCGACGCCGAGGCGGAAAGAATCGAAACGGACCAGGTTCTTCAGAGCATTCTCGATTGGGTTCCCAATCCGGGAACATGAAGCAGGGCTGAGGCGAGCGATTTGGAGTCGGCCGGACAGGCAGTGAAATGAAACATGCGGTGAAATGAACAGGGTTCGAGTTGAACCGGCCCCGCGACGAGCGGTGTTTGACTGCACGCAAACTTGCGGTTTGTCGAATGGTCAGTGCGTGCCAATTTTCATAGCTGGCTGGTGATCTGATGTCGGAAATCCTAAGCGAAGAATTCCTTCGCCAGCTTGAGCATCTCGCACTGGTGACACGGCGCCCTGTAGCGGGGCACCTGCGTGGTCACCACAGGTCGCGGCGCACCGGGCTCGGGATGATATTCAGCGACTACCGACCTTATTCTCCCGGCGACGATACCCGCAATCTGGACTGGGGCACTTACATGCGCCTCGACCGGTTGATACTGCGCTTGTTCGAAGAAGAAGCCGACCTGCCCATTTACATTTTCCTGGATACAAGCAAATCCATGGGCGTGGGCGAGCCGGACAAACTCGACTTCGCACGGCGTTTTGCCGCTGCACTGGCGTACGTGGGGCTGATCAATCACGATCGAGTCAGCATGGTGGCATTTGCCGATGGCGTGTTGAAAGAGATGCCGGCGCGCCGCGGCAAGAATCAGATGTGGCGCACATTGCATTTTCTTGAACGTTTGAGCCCTGACGGAAAGACCAGTCTGCAGGGCGCGTTTCGCAGTTTCTTCGGCGCGCGTCGCACGCGCGGTCTGGTCATCGTTGCGTCCGACTTTCTCGACAGGGCCGGATTTGAACCGGCGTTCCAGGTGATCCGCCAGTTCGGTCATGAGGTGTTTGCAGCGCACGTTGTGAGTCCGGAGGATCGCGAACCACCTTTCGGCGACGATGTGGTGCTGGTTGATGCCGAGGACGCTACAAGCGTGAAAGCGCATTTGACGCCGGAGCTCCTGGATGCCTATCGCAAGGGATTCGCACATTACTGTGCCGGGATCGAGAGTTTTTGCCGCAGTCACGGTTGGGGATATCTGCGAGCGGACACGGATTCACCATTTGAGCATCTGATGTTGCGCGCCCTTCGGCACGAAGGCCTGTTGCGATGAATGCATTTGCGCTATCACCGTTAGCCGTCGCCGCTGCGGTCGCGGCCATAGTCGCAGCTGTGGTTTTGCTCTATCTGTTGCAGCCGCCTGCACGGCGACGCTTCGTGTCGTCGAGCCTGATCTGGGAAAGAGTGCTTGAAGCAAGCCGACGCGTATCGGACCGCTGGCGCTGGTGGTTATCTTTGTTCATTGCGGGCACCATCGGCGTGTGCATTGTACTGGCGGTGGTGCGGCCGGGAGGCCAGGACAGTGAAGGCAGCGGAAAGACGATCATCGTGGTTGACAATGCGCCGACGATGGCGACGCGTACCCGGAACGGCGTGCTGCGATTTCGTGTGGCGCAGGATCGTGCCGTCAACCTGATTGGTTCATTTTCGTCCGCAATGCAGTTCATGATTGTGGATACGCAGCGCCAGATTGGCACGCCTTTCTTCGAATCTGGAATCGATGCGATCGAGACAGTCGAGAGCCTGAAACTGGGTCGCGAATACTTGCCGATCGTGCCGTCTGCGATTGCGTCGATTCCGGCTGAGGGGCGCTATGTAGTTACCGACGGTGTGCTGCTTGGTGCACCACCGGCTGACTTCACTACGATTTCTGCGTTTGAACCGGCTGAGAATCTTGGCATTACGGGATTCGATCTACAAAACGTGCCCGGTAGCCCGGCGCAGCGCGAAGCTTTCATCGAGGTATTTAATGCCGGTAACAAGCCCCGGACGACCGAGATCGTCGTCAGTGGTGCGGGTGAGCAACGGATTGCCCGTGAAGTTTCCATCGCGGCGAACAGTGTGGTGACACAGACGTTTGATCTTTCAAGGTTCAATGGCGGCCCGGTTCGAGCGGCATTGATCTCGACAGACGATGCTTTCGCCGACGACGATGTTGCCTATGGATATCTGTCTTCGCGCAGGATCGTGCGGGTTACGCTGGTTTCGGACTCTGACCGTTACCTTGTCAAGTCACTGGCCTCGCAGCCGCGCGTGCGGCTTAACGTTGTGCCGCCTCACCGCTATGCGGATGGGCTTGACACGGATATCTATATATTTGACCGCTTTGCTCCAAAGGTAGCGCCATCTGCTCCCTCTCTTCTGATTGGCCCGCAACCTGTGAACTGGTTGCCGTCCAGCGCCGGCGACGTAGTCTTGCCCGAAGTGACTACGGCTGACGCAAGGCACCCGGTACTACAGAATATTTCTTTACGTGATCTACATATTGAAAAAGCGAACATTTCACGACCTTCCACCGGTCGGGAATCGACAGTGCTGTTGCATGCCGATGGTGACAAGATTCTGGCCGTTGCATACGATGGTGCGACGCGCTGGCTGCTGCTTGGTTTTGATGCGGATGATTCGAACTTCGGCCTGCTGCCCGGTTTCCCGGTTTTTCTCGGTAACGCCATTAACTGGCTCGCCGATGAACCAGCCATCGTGCGCGCCACGCCGGGCAGAGTAACAGTGCCTTTTGAAAGCGCCCGTGTATTTGCAATGAATGGTTCGGAATTGCCGGTTATGGCGCTCGACGGTGAAATTCATTTCGATGCGACGACATCGGGACTGTACACCGTGATTGGCAAGGATCGGCCGGTGCGCGTTGCGGTCAACCTTCTTGAGCGGCGAATCAGCGCCGTAAATCGTTCGGCGCTTGGCCCGTCCGCGGCCAGATCGTCCGATCGCAGCGCTGTGAATGAATTGCCGGTTGCTCTTTCGACCTTGCTGCTGATCATTGCGGCAGTGTTTCTGTCCATCGAGTGGGTCGCGTACCACCGGCGCATAACCTTGTGAATCGGCGACCGGCGTGAATATCAGCTTCGACGCACCGTGGGCCCTTGCGCTATTGCTCGTCTTACCGATCATCTGGATGGTTGCCGCGCGCACACGCACAAATTTGTCGCGCAAGCATCTTGTGACGGTCGCTGCGTTGCGTTCGCTGGCACTTGCATTTCTCGCCTTTGCAATGTCACAACCGGTATGGCACGGCTCTACCAGTGAGATCTCGGTCGTCTACGCGGTGGACGTGTCCCGCAGTGTTGCGTCTGAATTCGTAAACGATGCGCTTCGATGGATCGAAGCTGCACAGCGCGAGCAACAGCCCGCCCACTCGAATATTGTAGTGTTCGCAAAACAGGCGGCAGTCGTTCGCGATACTGATAGCGCGCGCGCACTGACGGTTGTCGATGCTGGAACCGGCGACGGTGGAACTGGCGATGACCCGTCGAGCATCAATCAGGCGGCGACCGATCTCGAAGCGGCGCTCGATGAATCTCTGGGAGCGCTGTCGCGCGATCGCGTGAAGCGTATCGTGCTGCTCAGTGACGGTAATGAAACAGGTGGAACCGTCGCGAATGTTTTGCCCAGACTCAAGACAGCCGGCGTGCGGGTATTTACCGTGCCTGCCAGACCATACGGTGATGGTGATGTCTGGATCGATGGTATCGATGTCCCGGCTCGGCTGCGAAGCAATGAACCGGTGTCGATCGCGGTTCGCGTGTTCAGCCCGGTAGAAGTACAGGCACAGGTTTCGTTGTCCAGTGGCGGACGTTTGCTTGCGCGCAAGACGACGCGACTCGTTGCCGGAATCAACAGCGTTGCATTCGATACGCGTATGCCGAGCCCTGGGGCGGTGAGCCTGTCTGCAGAAGTGCGCGCCGAAGGCGACAGTATTCGGGACAACGACCGAATGCAGATCTCGACCTGGGTTGGCAAGAAAGCCAAAGTGCTCTATCTGGAAGGGCAGAAAGGCACGTCGAAGTTTCTTGCCGACGCTCTTCGAAAAGAGGGCCTCAATGTTGACGTGATCGGCCTGGGTCGGGCACCGCGCACGGCCCGTGGCTTGTTGAGCTATGACGCAATCATTCTGTCCGACCTGCCGGCAAAGTCGCTGCCCCCCGAATTGATGCAGGCTGTCGAATCCTATGTCCGGGATTATGGCGGCGGACTGGTATTTGCCGGTGGCCAGAACACGTTTGGTGAGGATGGTTATAGCGGGTCTGCGCTGGAGAAAGCGCTGCCGGTTGAGTTCAAGGCGCAAGAGAAGCGCAAGGACATCGCTCTGGTCATCGCGATTGATCGCTCCTACAGCATGAAGGGGCGCAAGATGGAGTACGCAAAAGAGGCGGCGCGCGCAGCGCTCGATTTGCTTGAGGAGCAGCATAACTTTGCGGTGGTCGCGTTCGACTCACAACCTTATGTCTCGGTGCCGATGCACCAGGTACGTTCAAAGCGAAAAGCCGAAGCGCAGATCAGCCGGATTCAGGCAAGCGGCCAGACCAATATCTACCCGGCTCTTGGCGTTGTCTATCGGATGTTGCGCAAAGTCGATGCGCGCACCAAGCACGTGATTCTGTTGTCCGACGGTGATACCCATCCTGCCGACTTTGAACGCCTGATTGGTCGCATGCGCAAGCAAGACATCGTCGTGTCGACTGTGACAATCGGTGAAGGCGGTAACCCGCAATTGATGCAGGACATTGCATTCTGGGGCAAGGGACGAAACTATCTGGCGGCTAGCGCAGAATCCATTCCGCAGATATTCACCGAGGAAACCCGGAAAGTTGTTGGCGCAAATCTGGTAGAGGAAGCAATTTTGCCAGTCGTGAAGCAGCGATTGCACGCTCTTTCTGGGGTCGACTTTGCTGATGCACCTGCGCTTGGAGGCCATGTTTCGGTAAAGGCGCGCGACACTGCCGAAGTCTATCTGGCGACTCAGCAGGGCGCGCCGCTTCTGACGCGCTGGCAGTACGGTTTGGGCAAAAGCGTCATGTTTGCATCGGACGTAAAGAATCGCTGGTCCTCTGACTGGGTAGAGTGGGAAAACTATGGGAAGCTCTGGGCGCAACTGGTTCGCGACACCATGCGCCAGGGCGGCTCGGATGCAGTCGATTTTTCGCTGCGGCGCGATGGCGGTGAAGCTGTTATCAGATTGATGCTGTTGACGGAGGATGGTCAGTTTCGCAACGAATTGTCACCCGAGGTAGGAGTTACCCGCGGTGACGCAGGCGACCTGGTGGTCAATCTTCATCAGGTTGGGCCCGGGGTCTATCAGGGGCGCGCGCCGTTCGGGTCTGCTGCCACGCTGTCCGCACAAGTACGCAAAGGCGGTGGCATCGACAGCGCGACCGCCGAACGCGCCGGGGTTCACACTATTTTTTCCGGCTTTCCGGATGAATACCGGTCATTGCCACCGAACATTGGTCTGCTAACAACGATATCAGACCAAACCGGTGGCAAGGTGGGCCCATCGATTGAGGAAGTGTTCAATACCCAGGGAGATCTCGGGAAGAGAACGTCCCCCCTATGGCCATGGCTGGCATTGGCGGCATTGCTCGTCTATCTGATCGATGTCCTGCTGAGACGCCTGCCATATGCATGGCGCCGCCTGGGCTCTTGACGAGGTGGGCGCGCTCATTTGAGCGGGGAAAGCGGGAGTGAATATCAGCCTCGTCTGACCAGGCAATAGCTGTGTCGGCGTAGTTGTGAGAGTGTCTGACCGCGAGAAACGATGAATCGGTTCGTTGCAGGTCATTGCCCGGTCAGGCTGCTAAACTTCACCTGCTGCATCGCTCCGGCTGGGAGGTACGGGCGTTGCTAGTACAAATAGTCGCAAGAACCAAAGCGAAGGAGAATTCGATGCATCGCATCCCGGTCCTGTTATTTCTGATTGCGATGTCGCTTCATGCTGGCGCCGACACCCTCAAGGGTTACGAGGCATACCAGAAGGAGGACTTCAAGACGGCGGTTAGCGAGTTCCGCAGCGCGGCCGATTCAGGTGATCCACTTGCGCAGTTTTACCTGGGCGAGTGCTATTTCAATGGTCGTGGTGTTCCTCAGGATTTTGCCAGTGGAATCGAGTGGTATACGAAAGCGGCCGAGCAAGGGCAAATAGAAGCACAGGAAACGCTTGGCGGTATCTACTTCTTTGGCAAAGGCGTTGCCGTTGACTATGCGCTCGCGGCCAAATGGTATACGGGCCCGGCGGAAGAAGGCGGAGCCTACCCCGCGTTTCTGGTTGGTTATTTGTATGACCAGGGACAGGGTGTCGCGCAGGATGCCGAAATGGCTGCAAAGTATTACCGCATTGCTGCCGAAAAAGACAATGAGGACGCCCAGGAGGCGCTCGCCGCGCTGTATTTCTTCGGCCGAGGCGTTGAACAGGATTACGCGGAAGCCGCGAAGTGGTATGGAAATGTCGCGGCAGCGGGGCGAGTTTATCCGCAATATCTCATGGGCTGGATGTATGAGAACGGGAAGGGCGTCGAAGCGGATGCCGCCAAAGCTGCCGAGTGGCATCAGAAATCAGCCGAACAAGGAGAGGCGCGCGCGCAGGCAAGTCTCGGATTTTTGTACGCGCAGGGAAAAGGCGTTACGCAGGACGATGCGCTGGCCCTGCAGTGGTTTCTCAAGGCCGCCGAACAAAACGAAGCATCCGTTTATTCGAGCCTGGCCTGGGCTTATCATCAAGGCAAAGGTGTGGCCGTCGACAATGCACAGGCGGCGATGTGGTTTGAGAAGGCCGCGGCCAATGGTGACGCGCAGGCCAAGTACATGCTCGGGTTTTTCCATGAGGAAGGACTCGGTGTTTCGCAGAACGGCGAGTTGGCTGCAAAGTGGTATCAGGAAGCGGCCGAAGCCGGTAACCGCGAATCGATGGAAGCGCTGGGTGCGCTCTACTTCTTTGGCAAAGGCGTCACGCAGGATTATGCGCAGGCGGCGAAGTGGTATCTTGTGCCGGCAGAACAAGGCAGCACCTATGCCCAGTATCTGCTTGGATACATGTATGAAGATGGCAAAGGCGTGGCAAAAGACCTTGCGTCGGCCTCAAATTGGTACGCGCTTGCCGCCGAAAAAGGCGATGCCCGCGCGCAGAGTCGACTCGGCTGGATGTACTACGAAGGTGAAGGCATCGATAAAGACCTCGTCGCGGCCTATATGTGGAGCAATCTTGCTGCGGCTCAGTTAAGCGGTGATGAGCGAGGTCGAGTCGAGAAGATTCGCGATTTCATCGCTTCGAAATTGACACCCGATGAATTGTCGCGCGCCCAACAACTTACGCGCGACTGGCAACCCAAAACGCAGTAGCGCAGTGAGCGGTTGATTAACAACAGCCGCAGTTGCGATTGATTTCAGTCTGCTCTGAAGCGTTCCACCGTTTCAGCATCGAGTTCAATGCCGAGGCCAGGCCGTTCAGAAAGCTCGATTTCGCCGCTGGCAGGATCCAGGTTCAATGGTTCACGGACCAGATCTGTCATGAGTTCATGCGCAGGGAAAACCGTTTCAGCCATGCTGCCGTTGCGCACTGCGCCAAGGAGATGCAGGCCGGCCGCAACTGCTACCGCTGAACCGTGGATGTGCGGCGCGATTGGCAGGTTTGCTGCCTGCGCCAGGTGCGCAATTTTCAGAGACTCGGTCAATCCGCCCGCCCACGCGACGTCTGGTTGCACGAAGTGAACCGCGCGCGCTGATATGTAGCGCGCAAAATCGACAATGCCATAACTACAGGTTTCGTACCCTGCAATGGCAATTGATGTTTTCTCCGCAACTTCGCGACTACCATCGACATCGTCCGGCCACACCGGTTCTTCGTACCAGTAGATATCGAACGGCTCCATCGCCCGTCCCATTTTTACGGCGGTCGCAACGTCCCATGCGCCATTGGCGTCAACCGCGAGCCGGATGTCAGGACCGATTGCGTCGCGAACTGCTGCGACGCGTTCAATGTCGGTCGCAAGGCTGACCTCCGCGACGCCTCGCTCGTTCGATGCTCGCAGCGCTGACATTTCAATGTCACTGTTTCGGCCAACCTTCATCTTGACTGCGCGAAAACCGGCGTTGACATAGCTTTGCATTTCAGCGACCAGTTCGCGCACACCTTTTCCTTCAGCATAGAAGCCGCCTGTCGCGTAAGCGGGGACTCGCTTACGATAGCCGCCAAGCAAACGCCACACTGGCATGTTCGCCATCTTGCCGCGCAGATCCCAGAGCGCGATGTCGATACCACTAATAGCGGCGATCACGATCCCGCCGCGTGCATGCTTGTACGCGCGCCGGTGCATGCGTTCCCACAGTCGTTCGATGTCGTTGGGATCCTCACCGACTAGATACGGTTTCAATTCGTGTTCGATGACCTGCGCAGTCGATGCCATCGGTCCGCCGAAGTGTGCAGCTTCGCCGAGCCCGATCAAACCCTCATCGGTGTGTACTTCGACCAGTAGTGCAGGCTTCGTCGCCATGGTGTAGTTGGCATCGAAGACCGTTTGTTTGAGATTTACTTCTACTGCAATGGTTCGAATGTCTGATATGCGCATGACAAAAATGTAATGATGATCGTGTTCATTATGTTGTCGTCACCAAATGGCGACGGCGGTGCAAAAAATATAAGCAGTACTAACGAAGCAATATGACAGAGAAAGCATTTGTGACAATTCCATTACGCAATCCACAAGGTTATCCACAGATAATGTGGATAGCTCGCACGCAAAAACATGTACTGCACGCGATCGTTCACAGAAATTAATATTCGAATGCGAACCGATGCAAAAAACTCTTGGCGTGCGAGGCGTCCCGCATATTTTTGCCTATCGCTGTTAGCATAATTACATATTTATCTTTTGCAAAGGTGTTGCACTGCAACTCGACTGGCGTCGATACACTCGCACGGGTTTGATGTCCACTGTTTTTGCCCGAATCGTTGCGTTGCTTGATCGTCTTGTATGAAAGCGACGCAGTGCGCGGCATCGCTAGTCGAGCCTCGAATACTTGTTGATACTGAAGAAAATATCGACTGGAAATTTGGGCGAATTTCCGATTTCGCTGAATCATGAGGATTTTGCTGGCTGTACACGTGCTAGCGTATTGGTAATACTGAGAACCGCATGGCATTGATTTGCGACACGACAACGAACGATCGGCTGCTTGGCTGTCACCCCCTACATTGTTTCGATGTGAGCACAAGATAGCTTGACGATGCAGCGAGCTACAACTAATCGACTTCGCTGGATGTGGAGCGTGCTTGCCCTTCTTGGCCTGATTTGTCAGCCTCTGGTTTCCGCTTCACAAGTACCAGTCGAAGATCCTGGTTCGGACTTGACAGGTTCCGTGCTGTTGCGAAACGTGACTTTGCTGGATCGAACAGGCAAGACTGACGATGTTGTTGTCAATATCCTGATCCGCGACAGGAAGACTGACGTTGTTACCCAGGAAGAGATTGCGGTAGATACCGTAGAACACGCTTTCGACGCGCGCAAGGGTGTCTTGCTCGGTCAACTCAAGCCCGGACAATCGCCGAGCTTCCTGATTCTCGATGGTGACCCGCGCGAGAATGCCGATCTCTTGCTCGACACGGCGACCCATGCTCGCTTTGCGATAAGGGATGGTGTGATTCTTCGCAACCGGCTCTCGCGGGTCGTTGAAAGTGGTGTCAAGCCGAAGCGCTCAGCCTGGCTCGCTTATACGCCACCGCCTATGTCGTTGCCCGGAGCGTATCAGGACACTACAAAGTGGAATCGCTGGGAATCCAAGTACGTTTCGGGAATCTTTCTGGGCGCACTTGCGCTGGATCGTCAGTTTTGGCAATCCCAGGATGCAAACAGTCTGGCACAGGTTGGCAACCTGGATAGTTTTGACGGGGGCGAAATCCGAGCGCTTCGATTCGGAGCGGTTGGGACATTGAATTTCCCGCAGCCGTGGGTGTATACGATATTCGGCGCAACCCATGCGTTCGACAAGGGTTTTGATACCGACACAACAGACAATGCGGCGTTGTTCGACTGGCGACTGGATATACCAACGGTCGCCAAGACGACCTTGAGTGTCGGCAAGCAGAAAGAACCAATGTCTCTTGAGCGAAACATGAGCCTGATCTATTTGCCGATGCAGGAGCGCGCGGCGGTTTCCGACGCATTGCTACCGCAGCGCAATGTTGGCATCGTTCTGAGTGGGCTGGGGCTCGATGATCGCGTGACATGGGCGGGTGGCGTTTTTAACGACTGGCTGGATACGAACGACTCGTTTAGTGACGCTGCAAACCAGTTTATCGGTCGGGTCACGGCATTACCGTGGGCATCAGCCGACGAAAGTAATCTGGTCCATCTGGGATTTGGATTGCGCTACACCGATGCCAAGGAAGGCTTGCGCTATGGCACCGAGCCGGAATTCAATCAGTCGCCTCTGTTTGTTGACACTGATTATCTAACCGCAAATAGTGCGCTTACGTACAACGTCGAAGCGTCCTGGCGCAAAGGTCCATTTTGGATCCTGGGTGAGTACATTTTGAACGATGTTGATGCTCCCCAACTCGGGAATCCCGATTTCTCTGGCTACTATCTGTCCGGTGTCTGGGCTCTGACCGGTGAGATGCGCAGTTATATTCGCAGAAGTGGCGTGTTCAGCCCGCTGCCGGTCGCGAAGTCCGTCAACCAGGGAGGCTGGGGTAGCTGGGAAGTTGCAGCTCGCTGGTCAGAGCTCGATCTGACCGATGGTCTCGTCGCTGGTGGCGACATGCAGATTGCGTCGCTGGGAGTCAATTGGTGGCTCACACCGACGTTCAGTCTCAATATCAACTTCCGACATATCTTACTCGACAGATTCGGCGTCGAGGGTGAGAGCACCGGCATTAATAGCCGTATTGTGCTGCTGCTTGAATAACAGGCGGGAGCAGTCGACATGAATCGAATATCCAGGGCGATCCCACCCTTTAGCGAAAAACCAGCTTCGCGCACTCGGGAACAACTCGGTTGCCCCCGTGTTGTTTATCAGCCTGTCGCCGATTCCAGCGCTCCGTCATTTGTGTTGAAGCCGAATAGACTCCCGTCAGCATCATAGTCAAACGGTTGTGGCGTAGACCGGATCTCGAATCGTTCAGGATTGGATTTCACCTCTTCGAGCATGTTTTCCGATACGCGAATTTCCGCCAGATCCAGTGTGTTGCGAATGTGAACGATCCGGCAGTTTTCGGGCTTGACGCGTACCACCGACTTGACGGCCAGGGCGATGGCGTCGCGATCGGTGTTCATAATGAGCGGGATCGCTGCGCCCCACAGGCTCATTGACGTTATTACATTCGCGTATGTCGCGCCAACATCCATTTGTTGATAGAGGCGCATTGTGATGACATCCGCGCTTCCAACACCGGTTGCATTGCCGTGACTTTGCGGCGTAAGGCCGAGCACGACGATTTTCTTGATCATCGGGTCGGCGACCCAATCCGGGCTTCGGCTGCGGCCTGTGATGTTTGGATCGAAACCTGCGCCGCTGATGTTTTTGCCCATCTCCTCAATGATCAGAACGTCGATTTCCGAGAAAGAAATGCGTGGCATATTGCGTTTCGCCATTTCCTGCAGGAACGGCTCCCGCTCACCAATGGTTTCACCGGGTATCAGTTCGATTGCTGCGGTCTTGTCATACGCGTTTTCGATGATACCGACGCCAAACAGTATGTTGCGTGCGTTCAGATTTACGTCACGCACTTTTGGTAACAGCGTTGGAAACATGTCCATGCCGTGTGTGTGATACGTGCTGGCGCCGTTGATCTTGCCGATGCCGATGGACAGCATTTTCGTAACACCGCTCTCGGTTGGTCCGCGAAACGATGTGTGTGGTTTGATCCGGTTGATGACGACGATTGCGTCCGCTTCAGATGCATTCTTGTCCATATGAACCGGAGTACCGTCATCGAGGTGACCGACGATGGTGGTGTCCATCGTTGCGCGTATCGGCACGCCCATTTTTTCTTCGGAAATCCCGTAACCTTCAAGCACTTTCTTCTGCCCTTCAGCAGTGGCTGCTCCGTGGCTGCCCATGCAGGGGAAGATAAACGGCTTTGCGCCCAATGCTTGTAATCCCTGAATAACGGACTTTGCAATGGTGTCGATATTGGCGATCCCGCGGCTGCCGCATCCCACGGCGATGGACTGACCGGGTTTGACCTTCGATTTAATTTCAGGCTTGAGGAACTCGCTCTCGACCAGGGCCGGGATATCGTCGACGGTGGGTGCGTCGAATTTCTGGCGAACTGTCACCATTTTCGGAATCGGAATATCCAGGCCGCCCGCAATGTTTACTTCGATTTTGTCTTTGATCATTGGATCTCCCTGCAGATTTGGGCCTGTCGGTGGTTGACCGAATCAGGCTTCTGGTCGAAAAGCCGGCACGACATATGGACCTTCCGGAATAACGGCCACGTTGTTCTCTCCACTGGCCTCGACACAACGGCGCACCGCGTCGTTGACTGAATCTTCAATAATGCCGATCCCGGTCAGCTGCTTGTCGGCCTGCGACAAGCCGGTCGTATACAGCTGAACGGATCCGGCACGCATCGGTTTGAGCTGCATCTGTGTTTGCCACTCGTCGATGTCTGCAAATTCCTTACCACTGATATCGTCGAAGAAGCCGTCCACACCTTTATCGATAAGGCGCCGCTGTGCATCGGCATATTCGACTGAACCAATTCCTTCGGCGCATTCCGAAACAATAACCAGATTGCCGCCCGGTTCGAGAATGTCCATCGGAACGACCATACCCTTGACGGTTTGATAATAGGTCTGATCGAGAGGGTAACCGGCAGCGCTGGTGAGCACGGTTTTGAAGCGGCGCGGTACTGCAACTACGGTGTATTTTTCGGTAAAGCGCACTGCGTCCAGATGGCTTTGCACGACTTCGCCGAAATTGACGAACGACAGCCGCCGGTGTTCATCCAGCACGACGTTCACCGCCAGCACCTTACCCAGCATGCGCACGATTTCCAGTTGTTCCTCGTGCAAAGGATTGCCTTCCAGTATGCAACTGTCGGCTTTAGCATCAGACATGAATCGTGCATTGTGAAAAGTCGTAATCGTGTCCCGATGTGCGATACCCGGTGCGATGACTTTTCGCCCACCCGAATATCCCGCCATGAAATGCGGCTCGACCAGGCCGGTGACGATCTTGAGATCTGCATCTACGAAGCGCCGATCGAGTTTCACATGGGTGCCGCGTGGCGTGCGGCCCAGATCAACATGATCTTCATCATTGCGGGCGAAGTGGTTTTCAATCCGGAAGTTCTCCATCACCCACGGATCGCCAATCAATTCAGCGAGCTCATCGCCCTCGTTCGGCCGGTGCAGACCGGTGGCAACAAGAATGCGGATGGACTCGCGAGCCATGCCGGCGTTGAGTAACTCTCGTAGAATCACTGGAAGTAACAGGCCGTTGGGAACCGGGCGGGTGATGTCGCAAATCAGTACGCAGGCGCTGGTTTTGCCTTTCGCCTCTACGGCTAACGGTTCCGAGCCCACCGGGCTGGCCAGTGCGGCCTCGACCGCTGCGCTCGAGTCCGCCTGCAACGGCATCTCCGGTTTGCGGATCACCGATACATCCCAGCGATCGTCGAGATCAACCGGCAAATGGCCTTTTCCGTAGTTCAGGTCGATTCGCATATGAACAATGTTCTATTGGAAACAGCAATATAACACCATGCGTCGCCGTGCCGGAGTGCGCTTCAATCATTGATATGTGTGAACGACTCAAGCCTGCCGATCAGCTGATTGGCGCTGCGTTTGCGCTTCTTGCCTTGTTTCTCTTAGCTGGGAGGCCTCCCTGTCTTTCCGCGCTGGGCTCTGCGTCCCAGTGCTATGGCAGTCTCGGCCCCGAAACTGGCGTTCCCTTAGCTCCCATTGCCGCGGATTGCCTAACGGATGTGATCCAATTGTTGCTCATTGACTGGGCACCTGAACAACGGCAGGTAACTCGACCACTCGCATTTCCTTCTATAGCGAAAAATATGTCGACCCGGACCTGATTGCGTTCAATATGGCGTTGGCCGGCCGCTACATAGTCTTCTTTCCCGGCAGTGCGGGAGCGAAAGCGGCTTTCCCGCAATGTGCCGCTGCGCCCATAGGTACGGCGGTTGACGTACTGCATGTAGCGCTGGCCGAGATATCTCATCAACAGTGCAGCTCTGGACGATGTGCCAGAGGATGCGGCGGTTCTTCAAGCGGGCTGGGCGAGGCCTGCCGGAGTTCCATACCTCGGTGGGAGCGGGCGCAAGTGCGTCGGAAAAATGTGATCTGAGCTGACCTTTATACTTCCATTTCCCCGGTTTCGGATCTGGACTCGTACTGGTAGTCACGTGTCCACGGCACATCATTGTTGCCGCGTCGCGTAAACAACATCTGATAGAGCTGTAGAGTTCCCGACTCAAATCCGGCCGATGATCCGGCCAGATAAAGCCGCCAGGTCCGTACAAATTCCTCGCTGTACATCTCGCTTACCGTGTCACGGACTGCCTCGAAATTCTTCAGCCAGGCAGCGCAGGTACGAGCGTAGTGAAGCCGCAAATTTTCGACGTCGAGTACAGAGAACTTGTACGGTTCGAAAATTGCCGTAGCTTCCCCAAGGCTCGGGATGTGCCCACCTGGAAAAACATGTTTTGATATCCACGGATCGAGTGGCCGTGGATGACTTCGCCCGATGGAATGAATCAAGGCCAGACCATTCGGTCTCAGGCACTTATTGACAACGCCACCGAGTATCCCGAAGTTGCGAAGCCCCACGTGTTCAAGCATGCCCACAGAAACAAATGCATCGCACTTGCTGTCAATGGTTCGATAATCGTCAAGGACAAACTCAACCCTGTCTTCAAGCCCTCTTTGTGCCGCCGCTTTCCTGGCATATTCCACTTGCTGACGCGAATTGTTGTAAGCCTTGACGCTGACACCGTAATGCTCGGCCATATGCATTGCCAGTGCACCCCAGCCGCAACCCGCTTCGATCACTTGTTGCCCTGGTTGCAGCCTGAGCTTGCGGCATACGTGGTCGAGCTTGGCAACTTGCGCCTCCGCCAGTGTTGCGTCGGCATGATCATAATAGGCGCAGGTATATACCATGTTCTCATCGAGCCACAACTTGTAGAAATCGTTGCCCAGATCGTAATGGTGGTGCACGTTGTGCCGCGAGCGGGATAAGGAATTGCCACGCATTGACGTAAGTAACGAACGGAACTTGTGCCACTGGTAGCCACGATCACGTTTCTGCGTAAATGCCCTCGCGATTTCGTTGACGCACGCCAGGAAATCACCGTGTATCTCTATTAGTCCCTTGCTGTAACACTCACCGAATCCAACCGAGGGCGACGTAATCAGCTCAAATATTGCGCGCCGTTCGCGCAGTTCAATACATGCGACAGGACTGCCGCCCGGTACGGAAAATTCCTCACCGTTCCACAGTCGCAATGTCACGCGCGGGTTTCCCACGTGGCGCATGATGAAACTCAGGATGCGACGGTGCAGTTCGGTGTCCGCCATTGCCGGACTGGTTTCGATTTCCATTTTAGCGCTCCTCCAACGCAGGTTTTAGCGCCAGTCTCGCATTACTCGGCTCGATCGACAAGTAGGTACGTTGTGCAGTGCCGTCGTAGCGTCATTGTGAGTTCCTGACAATTGTAGACAATTCGTCGGCTGGGTATTCCTGATGACCATCTCTGACCGTCAATTCTGCATCCGGACCAGATTGAATATCAGCAGTCACCTGGTCAGGCGCAGGCACGCATGGCCGTTCTGTTTCGGGCGGCATTGCAGGAAGTCAGCGCCGGATCGAATTCCGCTACCAGGCCTGCCGGTCTTGCCACAGTTGGTGGCGCATAGGAAGAATGAAGGGCGTTCTCATACTTTCAGCAGTCCAATCTCGGGTAACGAATGAGCCAGCGTAATATAAAAGGGACGCTACACATTAACCAACTCCCGTTTAGAGTAGGCGAACGACCTGGATCAGTCGGAGCCGTATCGCGCCCGCAATCCGGGTATAAGGGAATTCATGGAACATGAAAAAGTACGTGGCGCCGTGCGGCGGTGGGTCGAAGATTTTATTGTTGAGCTCAATTTGTGCCCATTTGCAGGGTGTGAATTGCTCAGGAAACGGATCCGCTTTGTTGCGACCGAATCGACAACGGAAGAACATTTGCTGTCGGCACTAGAGACCGAACTGGCGCTACTTAACGATGACGCGGCCGTGGAAACCACGTTGCTGATTCATCCCAATGTGCTACGCGATTTTGTAGACTATAACCAGTTTCTGGATAGCGCCGACCAATTGCTGCTACAGATGGGACTGGAAGGTGTTCTTCAGATTGCCAGTTTTCATCCGGATTATCAGTTCGCCGGCACTGCTGCAGATGACGCCGAAAACTTCACGAATCGCGCGCCTTATCCCCTGCTGCATATTCTTAGAGAGGCAAGTGTCGAGCGGAGCATCGCCGCGTATCCGGACGTCGAAGAAATTCCAGTCCGCAATATTGCACTTATGAATAGTCTGGGGCGCGAAAAGTTACTGGCACTCCTACAGGATTGTTCCGAAGGCAACAGGAAATAGCAGCCTTCATCGTCGAAGTGTTCGTAGCTGACAGTTCGCCCATTACCCATCGCTCCGCTTCCAAATTACCTCTGCGCTGACTCGTGTCTTAGGCTTATTGGGATCAGGGCTGGATTCGTAGCATTCAACCTTTCCTCCGCACCGCTCTCCGAGCAAGGGGTAGTCGTCGTCCGCCACGCATCAAGCAGGAAGTTTCAGGGGCAGCCCCCTACGCCATTGCGATCGATCGCTTGCTATTGTGACATTCATCTTGGCAGTTTTTCGTTACGGCACATTGAGTTACAAGCGTTCACCGATCAGTGAAGCGCTATGGGCACATAAACTGACCTGGATCAAATTGGCGAGGTGGATTCAACATCAAACTGCACCACGTGGTCTGGGGTAGGAGATGGCAGGTGTCTAGTAGTGCGAGATCGCCCGTCGGCTAAGGCTTCACTGCGATACTTTTTCACGCGGAGTCAATCGAATAGGGCTCGATCCTGACTGTGCGGCCGGCGTGCCCAGGGGGGTGAGAATTCCGACAATCACTGGCGGATGCTTGATCGCAGCTCTGCATTGACGAAAAAATTCCTTTTCAGGAGGAGGCCACTCAACAGTGGAAAAGACAAGTCAAACGACAACCCGAGCGGCAACAATTGAAACAGGGAAATCACGGGCGCCAGAAGGTGCGCGTCCGATGATGGGCAACGAAGCGATCGCGCGTGGCGCCTGGGAGGCCGGCGTAAAGGTCGCTGCCGCATATCCCGGCACGCCCAGTACCGAAATTATGGAATACCTGGGCGAATATCCGAAACAAGACCTGCACGCCCAGTGGTCGACGAATGAAAAAGTGGCGCTGGACGTCGCCATCGGTGCATCTTTTGCCGGCGTACGCGCGTTCGCGGCCATGAAGCATGTGGGCCTGAACGTAGCGGCCGATTCCCTGATGTCAGCAACTTATATCGGCGTGAACGGCGGCCTGGTGCTGGTGGTTTGTGATGATCCCGGGATTCATAGCTCGCAGAATGAACAGGACACTCGACTGTACGGCCAGCTCGCTATGGTGCCAGTACTGGAACCCAGCGATGCACAGGAAGCGCTGGAATTCACGCGGCTTGGCTATGACATCAGCGAACAGTTCGATACGCCCGTCATTGTGCGCGGCACGACCCGTTTGTCGCATACCCGTAGTTCTGTCGTACCCGGCGAGCGCAAGGAAGTTCCGGGGCGTGGATTTGTGGAACGCCCCGACAAGAACGTCATGATTCCCTCTCACGCACGGCTGCGGCATCCTGCCCTTCTGGAGCGCGAACGGCAGTTGCAACAGTATCTGGAAAACTCGGACCTGACCCGCTGGGAGACTGGCATTTCCGATGTCGGAGTGATCACCTTGAGTACCGCATATACCTATGTGAAGGAAGTATTGCCCCACGCCAGCATACTGAAACTGGGTGCCAGCTGGCCGTTGCCAGAAGAGAAGATGCGCCGATTCTGTGAGTCGGTGCAAAGGGTATTTGTGGTCGAGGAACTGGAACCAGTTATCGAAAACGCCGTGCGGTCTTTGGGAATCGAAATCGAGGGCAAGAAATGGTTTCCAAGAGTCGGAGAATTTTCACCGGAAGTGGTCCGCGGTGGGCTGCAGCAGAGCGGCATTCTGGAACCGCCAAAGAAACGTGCCGATCTGAATATCGAGCCGCTGTTGCGGCCACCGGTATTGTGTGCGGGCTGCCCGCACACCACCACTTATATGGCAATGCGAGCGCTGGAGGCTCGCGTAGCTGGCGATATCGGGTGTTACACGTTGGCGGCAATCGAGCCGCTCAAAGGCATTGACACCTGTGTAGCCATGGGTTCCAGCATTGCCAATGCGATCGGGTTGGCAAAGGCCGGCAGCGAAGTTCGGCCCATCGTCGCCACCATCGGTGATTCGACGTTTCTGCATTCGGGCATAACGCCGCTAATTGATGCGGTTTACAACGATGCCAATATCACGGTACTAATTCTGAACAACCATACGGTTGCGATGACCGGAGGCCAGGATCATCCGGGAACCGGTATAACGCTGCGTGGTGAAAAAACGCATCGCATCAACTTTGAGGACCTGGTGCGGTCCATCGGCGTGCAATGGGTGCGTACAGTGGATTCCTACGACGTGGCCAAGCTTATGCATACCTACCGCGAAGCAACGCAGTTCAAGGGTGTTGCGGTGGTGATTTCCGATCGGCCCTGCGTACTCGATCCCGTCAAGATCAAGGGGCCCGCTTATCGGGTAAGGGGCGAGGACTGCACCGGTTGCCAGACGTGCATGAACATTGGCTGCCCGGCCATTGCCTGGTCGGGGGAAATTGTGGACGGCCACAACAAGGTTCAGATTGACGCCGAACAGTGCATCGGTTGCACGCTATGTCGCCAGATGTGTCCCAGCGACTGCATCGAGCTGGCCTGAGTCACTTATGAACAAGTTTTTTCAGGCGGCAGCCAAAGCCGATACCCCTCTCAACGCGCCAGAGCGCAGCGCACGTCCGACCAATGTGCTGGTTGTGGGTGTCGGGGGCCAAGGCGTCATCATGATCTCGAAAGTGCTGGCGCAGATCTGTCAGGAGCACGACTTCCAGGTCAAGCAAAGTGAAGTGCACGGCATGGCAAAACGCGGTGGTGTGGTCTTCAGTCATGTGCGTTACGGAAAGGTGGTGTATTCACCTACCATTCCGGCCGGGGAAGCGGACATACTGCTGGCAATGGAATGGGCCGAAGGTCTGCGCTGGCTGTCCTTCCTGAATCCTGATCACGGCACCTTCATTGTCGATACCCAGCAGATCGTTCCTCCTTTCGCCTGCCGCGATCGGCATCGGGGTGCGCTCACCGGATACTCGCACGAAACGATCGAGGAAATCATGCGCCGTGTGCCCAGCACCTACGCGCTCGATGCCGGCAACATGGCGGCAAAATTGGGCAATAGTCGCGTGGGTAACACGGTGCTGCTGGGCACCCTGTCAACCGCACTCGACTTTCGCGAGCAGGAGTGGCGCGACGCAATCGCTCGTTTCGTACCGCCGAAAACTGTCGACATCAATCTCGCGGCATTCGAACTTGGCCGCCAATGGGTGTTGCAGCCGCAACCAGCCAGGCGCGAACTACCGCGTCCCGTCGATATAGAGGTCTATGCGCCAAAGGACGAACTGCAGGTCCAGATCACGCCTGAATGGTGCAAGGGTTGCGATATTTGCGTGAAGATGTGCCCGGAACATTGCCTGCGCCTGAACAAGCACCTGATCGTGGAGCTGGCCAAGCCGGAAGCCTGCACCGGCTGCCGTATATGTGAGTGGTTGTGTCCCGATTTCGCCATTGAGTTGAAACGTATCCCTGTTGGAACGGGCACCTGAATGGCTGCGACGAGTAGCAATCGCGCGCAAAACCTCCAGGGCAATCATGCCTGTGCGCTGGCCGCCGTAGCCGCTGGTTGCCGATTCTTTGCAGGTTATCCCATTACGCCTTCCTCGGAAGTTGCGGAGCGCATGTCATTGGAGTTGCCGGCCGTTGGTGGCATATTCATCCAGATGGAGGACGAGATTGCCTCCATGGCCGCAGTTATCGGAGCATCCATCGGCGGAGTGAAATCGATGACCGCAACCAGCGGTCCCGGTTTCTCACTCAAGCAGGAAAATCTCGGCTATGCCGCCGGTGCGGAAGTTCCCTGCGTGGTTATTAATGTCATGCGAGGTGGGCCAAGCACCGGCATGCCCACGCGCCCGGCGCAGGGCGATGTCATGCAGGCGCGTTGGGGTACCCATGGTGATCATGTCACCATTACATTGACGCCGGCGTCGGTGGCAGAAGTTCATCAACAGACGGTGCGCGCATTCAATCTCTCGGAACGCTTTCGGGTGCCGGTGGTGGTGTTGATCGATGAAACCATTGGTCACTTGACTGAAACGGTCGAACTGCCTGATACGGCTAGTCTGCAACTCAGCGAACGAAAATGGGCGACAGGTGACCAGGAAAGTTTTCAACCCTATTCAGAAACTGAAGACCGGATACCGCCAATGGCAAGGCCGGGTGATGGTTTTCGCACTCACACCACCGGCCTGACTCATGGTCCGAGTGGTTTCCCTACCCAGGAACCGGAACTGGTGGATCGCGTTTCACGACGCCTGCTGGAGAAACTGGAACTGCATCGGAACGAGATCGACAGTTTCGAAACCATTGAGTGTGACGATGCACAAATTATTGTTGTCGCCTACGGCATTACCGCCCGCGCCGCACGCCGTGCCGTGCGTTTAGCCCGCGAACGAGGTATCGCCGCCGGCCTGTTCCGGCCGATTACCTTGTGGCCGTTTCCCGAGCAACAGTTCCGCGAACTGGTCAACGGTGCTAACGCGGTACTGGTCCCGGAAATGAATGCCGGCCAGCTAAGCCTGGAAATTGACCGGTTCTGCCCCGACGCGACAAAACTGAAAACCCTGAACCGGATCGACGGTGAAGCCATCTCGCCGGCCCAGATCCTGGAACTAATCGAGGAGCTGGCATCCCATGGCTGACGCAGTCACCGAATTCAACATCCGTGACTATCTGCGAGAAGAACTGATGCCGCACTTCATGTGTCCGGGTTGCGGACACGGCATCGCCCTGCGGGCACTGCTGTGGGCACTGCATGAATTACAGATCGACAAGGACAAGTTGGCCATCGTATCCGGTATCGGTTGCTCTGGCCGGGTTGGTGCCTACATCGATGCCAACACCTTGCACGTTACCCACGGACGGCCACTTGCCTATGCTACCGGTCTGAAACTGGCGCGGCCCGATCTGGAAGTGGTGGTCATTACCGGCGATGGTGATTGCCTGGCCATCGGTGGCAATCATCTTATTCATGCCTGCCGTCGGAATCTGAATATTACCTGCATGATGCTGAACAATGAGGTCTACGGCATGACCGGCGGACAAGTCTCACCCACCACCAGTGAAAGCCGCTATACCACCACCACCCCGCTGGGCGCACACGAACCGGTATTTGACGCTTGCAAACTGGCCGAAGCCGCTGGTGCCGGGCTGGTGGGACGTGAAATCACGCTGCAGACACCGGCCCTGAAAAACCTGCTGCGCAAAGCCATTGCTCATCCCGGCTTCGCCTTTGTTGAGGTCATTTCCGATTGCACCGAAATATTCGGCCGAAAAAATGATCTCGGCAATTCTCCGGAGATGGTTTTAAGCCAGAAAGCCGGCGTGCGCCCGGAGTCCTATGGCACTATCGTTGACCAGCCATTCCATGCCAATGAAATGAGCACAGGGGTGCTGGCGCAAAATGACCGCCCCGAATATTACGACGGCTACTGCAAGTTGATCGAGACAGCGCAAAAAAAGCGCATCGGAAATAAATAGTGGAGCACTGCGAGATACGTTTCAGCGGCAGTGGCGGCCAAGGCCTGATCCTCAGCGCCCGCACTCTGGCCACCGCGCTGACAATGGATGGCAAGAAAGTCGCCCAGTCACAAAGTTACGAACCCACTTCTCGCGGAGGCTTAAGCCGTTCCGATCTGGTTGTGGCGCAGGAAACGGTCGACTACCCTCTGGCCACCAAACTCGACTACCTGATTGTTCTAGACCAGGTTGCCGCCCACGTCTCACTTGACCTGCTAACAAAAGACAGCATTGTTATTCTGGATCAGGAAAAAGTGAGCGATCCGCCTGACGGTGAATTTATCCGCTACTCCTTTCCACTCACGGAAGCGGCCCTGGAACTGGGTAATGTCAGGGCCACCAATATTGTCGCGCTGGGCGCACTCGTCGCACTGGGTCAGTTCTGCTCGCGTGCGTCTGTCCACCATGCCGTCAGCATGCACGCACCTAAAGCATTCCTGGAGTTGAATCTGGCCGCACTGGAGCGCGGTTACCAGTTGGTGGAAGATGTATCAGATGCTCAAGCTCGGGGCTCTACTTTATAGTCACGGCGCCCTGACTTTCCACTCTTCGTCCGTCCCTTGTATCTTATATTCCGTGGCGCCATCTACTACGCCATCGGCCGCCGCATTCATGGCAATAGGATGTGCCGATGAAAAAGCTTCAGGTACTGGCACATCTAGCCTGCATATTTCACAAAGGATTCGCTTCTAAGGGGCGTGTAGCTAAACAGGTTGACGATCGGCCGCAGAGTAAAAGCCAGACTATTGCGCCGGATTCTCTCCTAATAGCGCGATCGTCCAAGCTGTGACGGCAGATGTTTCTTGATGTTGCGTTACCGAGCCAATGCCGAAGGCCGCTTGAACGCGCAGAGCGCGCCGCCTGAACACTATCGGCGCTGCTTTCCTGCGTTGGTTTTTCAGCTGAAAGTTACCGCGGCCAATATCCCTAACCCCGCCAACGTGCCTGAAGCCAGCGTGAGCACAGCGGCTAATCCACGTTGGTCGGGTGAAAGCGGCGAGAAGAACGTAGCGATGCGTCCGGCTAGTGCTATGGGAAAACCTGCTATCCATAAGGTCTCTAACCGCTTGCGGCCCGCCCCGCTCCATGACCGCCTGCACTTGTCCTATGGCCCGGGTTACCGGACCAATCAAAGTGCTGCTTTGTTTCATTTCCGGTGTTCGTCCGGCTGCTACGGCATGCACGGCTTGATGCATCGCGTCCCGATCCGCGGCCCACAGTGATCGGAACAGGATTGTTCCGTCGCTGTTCATCAGGACCGCGGAGTTCGGTTTCGGTTCCAACGCTCGGTGCAAGTCGCCGTCCAGGTTGTCGGCCGCGACTGTCCACTCAATGCTATAGAATTTCCTTAACGCCCGCGCATGCTCCATTTTCTCTTCTATGGTTTCAGCTTGCGATATGTACTCGCCCGGATGTGCTTCGCGGACATATACCATGATAAATCTGACGCGGTCGCCAAATTTTTCATAAAGCGTTTGTACTGACGGCGCGGCGCTTGCTGTATTCGGGCATGTCATCGACCCGAAAACGAACAGCACGGGTTTGTCGTCAAACACGTCGCGGTTGACCAGGCGATTGCCATCCGTGGTGACCAGCTCAAATTGCGGGAGTACATCACCCGGACCAGCCGTGTTCTTGTGAAATCGCAAGTCCCGGAAAAGCAGGCTCGTGGTGAATCGCTGGTACCGATACGTGTTGATGTCGGCAGTCAATCGCCGCTCAACCCTTGCGGCACTCATGACTCAACTCCGGTCGCGAACGCTTCATATTCAACTTCTGTATATCTTCGCGTAATGTGCTGAGGGCAATTCCAGTCATATGCGACTACATCGATAAACACAACGCGCTCTGCTCTCGCCTTGTATGCCGGCAACGCTACTTTCGCCAGGTCCGTGGCTGTAACGGTGCGGCTGTCTTCTACCTGCATGTGGCCAAGTATTTTCAGACGAAGGCGATTGGGATAATCCATCAATATCAATGAGCAACGATCGTTTTTCGCGGCATTGCCGACACTGATCAACTGGGTGTTGCCGCGAAAATCCGCATAGGCGATCTGGTTCGGCCCAAGCACCTTCAGGAATCCCGGCGGTCCGCCTCGATGCTGGACGTAGGGCCAGCCGGTCTCACTAACCGTTGCCAGGTAGAAGCTGTCACGTCGCGCAATGAAGTCCGCTTCTCTCGGAGTGAGCCGGTCATTCGGACCAGCGTTTTCCTGCAAGCGCTTGTTGTTCGGCCGCGACCCGTAGTGTTCCTGAGCCGCTTGTACGCTGTCGGTAAATGTGACGTCTGCGAATCGATGCGTCATGTCTGCTCTCTCTTCAATAGGTGCGGAAGTTGCGGCCGTACGAATACGACCGCACGATCAGTGGCGCTACTTTGCCGCCAGGGGGGTGGTTCCAACCTTTCTGTTCAGGAAGTCACGCATCAGGTCGGCGATCTCCTGACCATGCGTTTCCAATGCAAAGTGGCCGGTGTCAATCAGGTGGTACTCGAGATCATTCAGGTCGCGTTTGTAGGGCTCAGCGCCTGCAGCGGGAAAGATCTCGTCGTTCTTTCCCCAGACGATTAACGTCGGTGGCTGATTGGTACGAAGGTATTGCTGCCATGCGGGATACAGCGGCGGGTTCGTTCCGTAGCTGTAGAACATCTGCAACTGGACTTCCTGATTGCCGTCACGATCCAGCAGAGGCTGAACGTGTCCCCAGGTATCCGGGCTCACTGCCTCGACGTTCGACACGCCGTTGGTGTACTGCCACTTTGTTGCGCCAAGTGTTGTCAAAAACCGCAGCGCGTCGTCGTTCGTCATTTCAGGTTGCTTGTAGGCAGCTTTGACGTTTTTCCACCAGGCATTGTCCAGCCCCTGATTAACAGAGTTCCGGTCTTTCCAGTAGGCTTTGATCGGCTCCCAGAAGTTGTTGTCTATGCCTTCGTTATAGGCGTTGCCGTTCTGCACAATCAAGGTTTCGATGCGATCGGGGTGGGCGGTCGCGATACGAAAGCCGACGGGCGCGCCATAGTCCATCAGGTACAAGCTGAACTTGTCGATACCAATCTCGTCCACGAACTTGCTCATGAGTCTGGCCACGTTGTCGAACGAATAGTCGAACTCACTGACAGTGGGCATTGAACTAAAGCCATAGCCCGGATAGTCCGGTGCCACCAGGTGAAACTGGTCGGCAAGCTTGGGGATCAGATCCCTGAACATGTGGGATGAGGTTGGAAAACCGTGAAGTAACAGAATCGTCGGGTTGTTCGGGTTGCCGGCCTCACGATAAAAGATGTCGACATCTTCTAAGGTGATCGTTCGGTAGCTGACGTTGGGCACATTTTCGGCTTGCGCTGCAGTCTGAAAGCCGGTGATGACCAGCAATGCAATGAATAGCCGGAATGCTGCTCTATTGAAACTGAATGTTTTCATCTTCGTTCTCCTTGGGAAGTTGCGGGTTGTGAATCGGGTTACTTGGTATTAATTTTTTGAACGGCCTGTTTGGTCGTCCAGACGGTGTTGGCGATGAATCTAAAGTTGATCAGGGCAGCATCAATTGCGTTTTCATGGTTTTGTCCTTGTTGTTAATTGGTTTTATTTCCAAAGCGTCGTTCCCGTGGGGAAATCGCGATGTCATTGGCACTCACGTCACGCCGGGTCATGAAGCCGTCCACATTGAATTCACAGTGCTCGTTGCTATGCGTTCGATACCATTGACCGCTCTCGGCGTGCTGCCATTCGTACTCGCAGCGCACTGAAATCCGGTTGTCGGTAAAGGCCCAAAGCTCCTTGCTCAATTGGTGGTTCAACTCGATGGCCCATTTACGCTTGAGGAGGAATTCGATCGCGGCCCGACCCTGGAATAACTCTTCCCGGTTTCGCCAAATGCAGTCCGGTGAAGAAGCGTTCGAGACGATCGAAGGGTTACGTGTGTTCCACGCATCTTCAGCAGCTTGAGTTTTTTTCAATGCCGTTTCGTGGGTAAAAGGTGGGAATGGAGGTCGTTGCATGGTTGTGGCTGGCCTGTCTGAAGAGTTATAAAAACTAGGTCACATTTAGGTAACGCTGCGGCTTGAGTAACGTTTTAGACCTAAATTCCAGCATGGACAAACGACGATTTCTAGTGCAGACTTATAAAAACTAAGCCAAATATATGCCCCGTCGAATCTATCCACTCAATGCGTTGCGTGCGTATGAGGCGTCCGCACGTCAGCTGAGCTTTGTAAAAGCGTCCGAAGAGTTGTCGGTAACGCCGGCGGCCGTTAGTCACCAGGTAAAAAAACTTGAGGAATACTTGGGATTGCCGCTGTTCCGGCGCCGCTCGCGCGGTTTGTTGCTGACGGAATCGGGGCAGTTGCTGCTGACCGAGTTACGCGAAGTATTCCTGCGCCTGGATAAGGCCATGGAGCGGGTGGTTGACAGCGACTCGCGCGGAACAGTCACATTAAGTGTTGCTCCGACGTTCGCGACAATGTGGTTAATCCCGCGTCTGCAGAAATTCTATGCACTGCAGCCGGATATCGATGTTCGAATCTCAACCAGTCTCGGTCTGGTTGATTTCCAACGCGATGACTACGACGCAGCGATACGGCTGGGTAGTGGGCAGTGGTTTGGTCTGGAAACGATCAAGCTTTTTGACGAAACCGTTACGCCAATGTGTAGCCCGCGACTGTTAGAAGGACCTGATGCTATTAAACGTCCTGATGACCTTCGCAAGCATGTGCTACTGCATAATCACTCCATGGACTACGACCCTGAAGCACCTACCTGGGATACATGGCTAAAAGCAGCAGGCGCGAGCAAAGTGGATGCTTCACGAGGTACACATTTCAGTTTGCCCGACCACGGACTACAGGCGAGCATCGACGGCGCTGGAGTTGTGCTGGGTTGGCGTACTCTCGCGGCGCCAGACATTGCGGCCGGCCGCGTTGTTGCACCGTTTGATCTCGCCTTACCGCTGGGGTCCAGCTTCTACCTGACCTATCCGGAAGCGCATGCGCCAAGGCCGAATATTGCAGCACTTCGCGATTGGCTGGTGAGTGAAGTCCGCGAGAGTTAAGTGGGGTAGATTCACATTCCAGGTGCACCGCCAAGAGCGTGTTGGACGCCTTCAGGCGATGCGCAGTAGCCGGGGCACTTGGAGAGTGAATCTACGTTGACGTGCTCGATCAAGTGTCGCCTGGGAGGCAATGAAATGAATCGACTGAATGGTAAGACAGCTTTGATAACAGGTGCCGCGAGAGGCCTTGGCGCGGCCATCGCCAGACGTTACTACGAAGAAGGTGCCCGGGTACTTGTCAACGACCTGGACCTGGCTGCGGCCAGCGAGACGGCGCGGGCCCTCGATGGACTTGCATTCGCCGCAGACGTGTCTGATGCCAGCGCGGTAAACGAAATGTTCGAGGCGGTCGACGCGCAGGTTGGTGCATTGGACATACTTGTCAACAATGCCGGTATCAGTGGTCTCGAAGGTAATTCCGATTTGCTGCGGGTGCGGTCGGAGCGCTCGCAACGCCAACAACAGGAAATTGCCGCCGGCGGTCCGGTCGAGACTCACCTGGATGTCACGATAGGCGTTACCGACGAGGCATGGCATCGCATGATCGGAGTGCACCTGAACGGCACTTTCTTCTGCACCCGCGCCGCATTGCATATCATGAATCGCAACGCTCATGGCGGTGCCATCATAAACATGGGATCCATTATGGGCACTGCGGGTGGCGAAGCATCCCCACACTACTCGGCGGCGAAAGGCGGCATTCTTGGCTTGACGCGCGCACTGGCACGAGAACTGGCCAGCCGCCACATTCGCGTTAACGCGATCGCGCCCGGCTGGATTGACACCGATATGACGGCGCCACTTGGACCGTTGCGAGAGAAATTGGCAGCCTTGACACCCTTGCGCCGATTTGGCGATGTCGACGACATCGCCTGGGCGGCAGTGTACCTGGCATCCGACGAAGCCAAGTACATGACCGGCCAGGTTATCTCGCCAAATGGTGGCTACGTAATGAGCCAATAAGGGTCGAGGGGTTTAATCCGAGTCGAAACTATGCAAGCCACTGATCTGTAAATATGTTCAAGCGGGCTTGACGGGGCATTCGACAGGACAAGAGAATATATAAGAAAACTGTAGTCTGACCCTATGTCATGCTATTTACCTGGGCACATTGCTGCCATGTGAACGCGCTACGATGAGGCTGCGGTGCTTGACCTGGCGCCGCGCTGTGCATGCTGGTCGTGCGCCGCTACATGGCACGTGGCCAATGACCGAAAAAGGACAAAGAATCGATGATGGACGACACCCTGCCGCGGATCGACGCCGCCTCGCTGGTCGCGTTTCCGGCCGAGCGCCCGACCCTCGACCGCCATTCCAGGGAAATGGCGACGGCGCGGGATCTGGCGAACAAGGTCCTCGGCGGCAAACCCCTGCTATCGCATGTCTGGGAAAGCGCCTATGGTCGCGTTGGCACCATCCTGCTACCGACGGTCGACATGATGCTGTTCGACGACCGTGCCGAGACTGTGGCAGCGGCGGTGCATGGCGTCGATCTGGCCATCGGGCTGGGCGCCAAATGTGTTTCGTTCACCGGCATGATACCCGCCTCGACGAGCTTCGGCCGTGATATCGCCGCGGCAATTGAAGCGCGGGGCGGCGCCTGCCCGCCACGTCTGACGACTGGCCATGCGGCGGTGGTCGCGGCCTTCGCGTTCAATGTCGAGACCATGCTCGAGTCCTGCGACCGCGCCTTCGCCGACGAAAGCGCGGTGTTTGTCGGCATCGGATCGATCGGCTCCGGCATCCTGCGCCTGCTGACGCGCGAAGGCGCTCCGAAAAAATGTACCCTGGTCGACGTTCACGCCAAAAAGGACCAACTTGCGGATTATGCGAAACGTATAGGCGATGACGTCGAGGTCGTGGTCATCGACCGCGACCAGGGATTGCCGGACGGACTGTATGACGAGGCAACGCTGATCCTGTCGGCCACATCGACGCCGCTGGTGGTCGACGTGACCAAACTGCGCCCGGGAACCCTGGTGGTCGATGACTCGTTCCCCTTCGGTTTTGACAGCGAAGCCGCATCGCAACGGATTTTCACTGATGCCGATATCATGCTTACCATCGCTGGCGGTCTTCGCGGCCCACGGAACTTCTCGCTGGTCTACACTAATCCTAACGACCACGGGTCAACCGATTTTGCGGCGTTGCTCTCGCGCTTGGCGCAAATGGTTAACCCATGGCCGGACTGCATGACCGGCTGTGTTTATTCGTCGTTACTCACCGGCTATTTCGATCTGCCGGAAACCATCGGTCCGGTTACCTACGAAGGCGCTCACATCTTCCGCGAAAGACTTGGCGCGGAAGGCTTCCGCGGCACCCCGCCACATATTTTCACCTTCGATCTCAACAAGTCGCGGGCTATTCGCGAAATGCCGGAACGGCCACTGGCAAGGCCTGGAGCAGGGGCGTGACGATCTCTCGTCCAACTTTCTCGATCTTCACCACGTGTTCAACTGGAGGTGGACTGATAGAACGAGCAGTGAGCGATAAGGTGCGGCAGGCGGAGCAGAATCGTTTGTCAGTCAGGAGGCAGGAAAAACGCAAGGTATGACCCCGTGTACGTGTATACTTTTTTGCACCAAGGAGATTTGCCAAACTGGCGCGCTTCGCGCGGCACTCGATGCGAGAGAGATCTGGACGATCTATGATGAATGACTTGATTTGTCACGACCGGTTACGGAAGCGGATCACGGCGAATCTGGCCGCATTCGACGCTAACCGCAAAGATGAACCTGGGAAGCGGGGCGCGGCGGTCGCTCTGACGATTACGGACGAAGCTTTCGGCGCGGATCTAGCCGGACTTCCAAGCCACTCACTGTGGCAGGACCGCTCGGCCCTGGTGCTGACAAAACGATCGTTGAAACTCAAGAACCATCCAGGGCAGTGGGCATTGCCCGGTGGCATGCAGGACCCGGGCGAAAACTCTGTCGAGACGGCGCTGCGCGAATTGGCGGAGGAGGTCGACCTGCACCTTGATGCTGATGCAGTGCTCGGCACGCTCGACGACTTTGTCACCCGCTCGGGCTTCGTTATCACGCCGGTCGTAGTCTGGGGTGGTCCGAAACTGGACCTCACGTCCGATCCGTCGGAAGTCGCGTCGATTCACCGCATCCCGATCGACGAATTCATGCGCGAGGACGCGCCACTACTCAATTCCATTCCCGAGAGCGAGCACCCGGTGCTGCGCATGCCGGTCGGCGATTCCTGGATCGCAGCGCCAACCGCCGCGATGTTGTATCAATTCCGTGAAGTCTGCATCGCAGGACGTACGACTCGTGTGGCACACTTCGAACAGCCGTATTTTGCGTGGCGGTGATGCGAGCTTAGGCAGTCGGAGCCCTTTTTGAACGAGTCGTAGTTCTTTATCCAATTGTCAGTTGCGCGCAAGCAGATGGCAAATCAAGCGGTTGGTCCGCCTTGATTCGCGATGTCCAGATTCAGTTTGGAATTGTCGCGGTGTTGTAGGCTGCGCGACTGAACGCCATGCTATGCATAACAGCAACCGAGCTCCCTGATTTCGTTAGAATCAAAATATGCAAGACGAACTGGAAACAAGATACGCAGAATGCGACGGCTTGCAGATCGCCTATCAGGTGTTCGGTGAAGGCCCAACGGACCTGGTCATCTCGTTCGGTTTTTCCTCCAATTGCGACAGCCTGTGGGATATTCCAGCCACCAGGCGTTCGATGGCTCGCCTGAAGAAATCATTCCGGATCATTTTGTTCGACAGGCGTGGTTCTGGTCAATCCGATCCGCTTCCCACGGACTCCTTGCCGACATGGGAAGATTGGTCTGATGACATCATCAGCGTCATGGATGCGGTCGGTTCAGCGCGAGCAGTCGTCCACGGCGAACGCGATGGTGGTTGTATGGCCCTGTTTTTTGCGGCAATGCACCCCGACCGGGTCGAGGCTTTGTCACTGGCAAATGCGACGGCGCGGTTACTTGAAGCGCCGGGTTACTCAATCGGCCTTGCTTCCCAAACAGCCAATGAGCTTGGAAATATGTTTCGTAGCAATTGGGGAACCTCTGAGTTCGCCAGGCGCTTGACACCCACCCTGCCAAGTGAAGAAGTTGCGCAAGCGGCAAAACTCATGCGTGATGCCGTTACGCCGCGGCAGGCCAGCATATTCTGGCGCTCCATCGTGGGTTTCGACGGCCGGGCGGTACTTCCATCGATCTCGGCACGCACACTGATATTGTCCCGATCAGACAACCCGCTGGTCCCCATGTCGCACGGAATATTTCTCGCTGAACAAATCCCCGATGCGCAATTCAAGGAACTGGGAGGTGGCGGTGGCACTTCAATATTCATGACAGAAGATCATGCTGGCATCGACGCACTCGTAGAATTTGCAACGGGTCAGCCACCAGTCGTGGAACCAGAACGAACCCTGGCCACGCTGCTGTTTTGCGATATCGTTGACTCCACGAGGAAGGCAGCTCAATTAGGCGATCGTCGCTGGCACGAAGTGCTGACGCGTTTCTACACGTTGGTTCGTGACAAACTTTCAATATACGGCGGCAGGGAAATTGATACCGCAGGCGATGGTTTTTTTATTTCATTCGACCGCCCGACTAAAGCGATTCGTTGTGCTTGCGCCATTCGTGATTCCGTGAAGTCACTCGATCTTCAGGTCCGTTGCGGCTTGCACACTGGCGAATGCATTATCAGCAGTGCCAAACTCGCGGGAATGGCGGTTCACGTCGGCGCCCGGATTGCATCGGCAGCCACACCGGATGAAGTCTGGATATCCGAGACTGTGCGGACCTTGACCATGGGTTCGGGCATTTCGGTTAGCGAGCGTGGCTCGCATGAGCTCAAGGGTGTTCCAGAGCGTTGGTCGCTGTATGCAATCGAGTGAATTATTGTTTGAGCACTCCGCGCAATAGCAGTAGGTAACAGGTCACGTTTTTCGCTATCCGAATGGCGTAGAGCCTGAACTGCGCACCCGTTGTCCACACCGGTACCATCGAATCTTTACCCAAAAAACACTCGCCCTACCCACCGCATAAACAATCCAACCGCGATGGCGTTGAGAACCAACCCGACCGTGGCCGGTGCGGCGAGAAGCAAGCGCAATCTACCGCGGCTGGCCTGAAACGCATGCCAGGAAATGAAAGCGCCGCTGAGTGCGATCGCCGGAAGCAGAAGCGCGATGGGTAGAATGACTATATACAGTAGCGTCGTCCCGGGAGCGGAATCGGGTGATTTGATCGATAAAGTGACCCATGTGGTGGCAATCCCGAGGATGGCCGCTGTAATGACGCCTTTGGCCGGGTTCCTGATCCACCAGCGCGGGAGTTCAGGCGCGGATTCTTCTATCTGCTCTGTCGCGGGGTCATCGCTGGAATTGACCCTGTTGTCGGCGGACACCTAAACTAGCTCCCGGAGTCGCATTTTCCGAAAAGCGCGTGCAGGATCACCTGATGTCGCGTCAGTTGTATAACGTGGCATCGTAGGTCGCCATTGAATATTCGATGTAAGGACCATCATGAGCACCATTGATCGCGTTGAGGTACATGAGTTTACGTTTGATTTGGCAGACGTGGGCTGGGATGCAGGCGGATTCAATATTGTTTATCAACCGGGCAACACGTTGGCGTTGTCCAAATACGCGGTGGTAATCCGTACTGCCGATGGCGGGCGGGGCGAGTATGTCGCGTTGTGGGGCGGCACGCCGATGGCGTTGGCGCAGACGCTGGCTCTCGCGCCGCACTTGCTGGGACGTGACGCGCACCAGCGCGAGAAAATCTACGACGATTTCAAGCGAGCGCACCGTCAGTATGATCACATGGGTTTCGGCTGTATTGACATCGCTTTATGGGACTTGGCGGGCAAGCAGTTTAATGTCCCGATATCGAAGTTGCTCGGCGGCTTTCGCACCAGTCTGCCGGCGTATGCGTCGACTTATCATGGCGATCGCAATGGAGGGCTGTCTTCCCCACAGGCCTACGTTGATTTCGCAGAGCAATGCTATGAGATGGGTTACCGCGCTTTCAAGGTGCATGGATGGGGCGACGGTAACGTCGCCGAGGAAGTGGCAACGGTGCTTGCCCTGGGCAAAGCGTTTTCGGGTCGTATGAGTTTGATGATCGATCCGGCTTGTGAACTGCGCACGTTTGCGGATGCGCTGGCCGTTGGCCGCGCCTGCGACGAAGCCGGATTTTTCTGGTACGAGGATCCGTTCCGCGACGCCGGCTGGTCGCAGTTCGCTCACCGCAAGCTGCGTCAGTTTATCAAGACGCCGTTGCTGCAGACCGAGCACGTGCGCGGCCTGGAACCGAAGGCGGACTTCATCGTTGCGGAAGCGACCGATTTCGTTCGCGCCGACCCCGAATACGACCTCGGCATTACCGGCACCATGAAAATTGCTCATCTTGCCGAAAGTTTTGGCCTCGATGTGGAGATCCACGCGTCTGGCCCGGCGCATCGTCACTGCATGGCGGCGATACGCAACACCAATTTCTATGAAGTCGCGCTGGTTGGGCCTGGCTGCACGAATGCCATGCCGCCGGTGTACAGTTGCGGTTACAGTGACCAACTCGATGCCGTTAACAGCGACGGGTGCTTCTCCGTGCCCAATGGGCCGGGACTCGGCGTTGTCTATGACTGGGAGTTTATCAGGCGCACCCAGTTGCAAGTGCATGTATTCGAGTGATTTCAAGCCGATTCGTTTTTTCAGAGCACAATATATATTTATGCGGATTCCAGGTCCCGTCTCGGTAGACGGCCGAGCCATGCGTTGGCGCAATTTGTGGGCACTTCTTGTTGTGGTTTTCTCGGGACCGGTACTGGCCGATGAACGGGGCTGGTTCGTCGAGGCACAGGCAGCGCTGACGAAGGCGCAGCAATTGACGCCAGTCAATCAGCGAGCGCGCAATGTCATTCTGTTTGTTGGTGACGGTATGGGAATCTCTACCGTGACTGCCGCGCGCATCCTTGAAGGACAATTGCGCGGCGAACCCGGTGAGGAGAATTCTCTCTCTTTTGAGCGCTTGCCATACTTGGCGCTGTCTAAAACCTATAGCGTCAACCAACAGACGCCTGACTCAGCGCCGACGATGAGCGCGATGATGACCGGAGTCAAGACAAACGACCGCATCTTTGGTGTCAATGAATCGGTAGCGCGTGGCGAAACCCGATGGTCGGAGGTGCAAAAGAATCGTCTGACGACATTGCTCGAAGTCGCCGAAATGAGCGGCCTGTCGACCGGAGTCGTTACCACGGCGCGCCTGACGCACGCTACGCCTGCAGCATGTTATGCGCATATCCCGGAACGTGACTGGGAGTCCGATGCTGATATGCCCCGTGGGACAGACGTGCCCGATATCGCTCGCCAGTTGATTGAGTTTCCGTATGGTGACGGCCTGGAAGTCGCGATGGGTGGTGGACGGCGCGCATTCATTCCGGTCGGGTTCGTTGACGGTGAAGGCAAGCACGGGCGCCGGCGTGACCGGCGTGACCTGACGAAAGAGTGGCTCGATGGAAACTCGAATGCGGCGTATGTCTGGAATCTGGAGCAGTTCCGCGCTATCGATCCCGATGCGACCGATCATTTGCTTGGCCTGTTCGAATCGTCGCACATGGAATACGAGGCGGATCGCGCAGGCGACCGCGGCGCAGAGCCATCACTCACAGAAATGACCGGGAAAGCGATACGCATCCTGTCGAAGAACCCGAAAGGATTCTTTCTCAATGTCGAGGGTGGTCGAATTGACCACGGACATCACGCCGGGAACGCTTACCGCGCGTTGACTGACACCATTGAGTTTTCCAACGCGGTGAGGGTTGCGCTGGAAATGACCGACCCGGCAGAGACGTTGATTATCGTGACTGCGGACCACAGTCACGTATTTACGATGGCTGGCTACCCTCGCCGCGGTAATCCTATTCTTGGAAAAGTGATCGAGCCAGGTCAGTCAGCACACGCATTGGCGGCTGACGGCAAACCTTATACGACGCTGTCGTACGCCAACGGGCGCGGCTTCCATCAGCTCAATCCTGGTGGAGATACCAGCTATCTGAAACCTATTCACGCCGGTCGCGCCGATCTGACGGGCGTGGACACGACAGACGAAGGATTTCATCAGGAAGCCTTGATTCCGCTATTGATGGAATCGCACGGCGGTGAAGATGTGGCGATTTACGCAGGCGGGCCGATGGCACACCTGTTTCACGGTGTTCAGGAACAACACTATATATATCATGTGATGGCCGAAGCGCTGGGATTGAACCAGTTGGGGCAAAGCGGAGAGATTGATGGCAACGATCAATGAGCGACTCACACAGCTGGGTATTACATTGCCGGCGGCAAAGACGCCGGCCTTTGAGTATGTTGCTGTAGCGCTTCATAACGGTATCGCGCATGTCAGCGGGCAGTTGCCGTGGCTTGATAGCGAACGTGTCATCAGCGGGAAAGTGGGCGATGATTGTGATCTTGAACAGGCGCAGGAAGCCGCCCGCGTGTGCATCCTGTTTGGGCTCGCTGCTTTGAATCAGCAATTGGGCAGTCTCGATGCGATTGAACGGATATTGAAAGTGACCGGCTTTGTAGCATCGGCGCCCGGGTTTGTTTCTCAGCCCAAAGTCATTGACGCTGCTTCCCGCTTGCTGGGGGAGGTCTTTGGCGAGAACGGACGCCATGCTCGCAGCGCAATCGGTGTCGCCGAATTGCCGCGAGGTGCCGCAGTTGAAATTGAAATGGTTGTCGCGATCCGTACTCAGGCGGCTCGGTAACGTTCGATTATTTCCGGGTCCGGATCGTGTCCAAGCCCCGGGCCTTCGGGCAACTTGAGTTTGCCATCGACCGGCACGACAGCGTCGCCGTATAAACGGGCTTCGGTGTCGAAGAAACGCCATTCGACAAGAGGATCGGGTGACAGGGCAGCGCTGCACTGGATGGCAGTGAGCAAGCCCGGACCTTCGTAAAAGCTGTGCGGCACGACGCGTACGCCGAATTCTTTTGCGAGGGTGAATACGTCGCGTAGCCCAGTGACGCCGGCGCTTTTTGCAGGACTGGGCTGAACCACATCAATGGCACCGGCTTCGAACATCTGGCGGTACTGGTGTAGCGTGGCGGCGTTTTCGCCGGCTGCAACCGGAATGCCGCAGCGCTTCCGAACAATTGCCAGTGACGCACTGTCTTCGGGCGGCCACACTGGCTCTTCCAGCCAGGTGAGATCAAATGGACGCAACTGCTCGGCCATGTCCAGCGCTTCATCGAGTGTCCATGGACAATTCACGTCGAGCATGATCGACACGTCCGGGCCTGCCGCTTCTCGGGCTGCGGCAACCGCAGGGACTGTGATCTCGTGCAATTTGATGTGCTTGAAGCCCAGATTGCAGGCGCGCGTTACATTTTCGGCGACCAGGTCCGGTTCGACATAGCGAATCAAGCTGGCGTAAGTGCTGATCTGGTCGTGCTGCGATCCTCCGAGCAACTGGTGCAGGGCCTGACCGGTCGATTTTCCGGCGATGTCCCATAAAGCGGTGTCCAGTCCGGACAATGCATATATCACCGGCCCGCCGCGACCGAAAATATGTAACTTGCGCTGAAGATCGAGCATCAGAGACTCGATATCACCAAGGTCCGCGCCAATACAAATCGGCGCGATCATTTCGTCCAGAACTGCGCGAGTAGCTGGAATGACGTTGTAGCCAAACGCCTCGCCCCAGCCAGTAACCCCAGTATCGGTTGATACTTTGACCAGCAGTGCATCTGCGGTTTGCCATTCTTTGCCGCCCCAGGCGCTGGTTTGCGAAGTACCACCTGCCGTGTAGGGGATGCGCACCTCAATGGTTTCGACTCCGGTGATTTTCATAGCTGCCTTTTCGAATGATTCAACGATTGCGAAATTGAACTCGCCTGATCTGGGTTGGACGGGTCGCCGCAAACTTCAGTTTGTCGGAGCACCCGAAGCCTTTAACTTTCCACCTGATATCGCTATGCCGCCTGATCAACTAAAGAACGTTAGCACGTTGGCGGCGATCGTTGATTCCGTACAGCGCACTGGGATTCGGGCGTTTGACAGGCAAATACCTGAATTGCGGCAAACCCAAAGGCGCGTGCCTGACGCTGTTCCCGCCTTCCGGGGTTTGGTACCATAAACCGAACGTGGGAGCGGCTTCTGCAGCCTACGTGGATCTGGCAAATCGTAATGGTCTCAGTCCGGCCAAAATGGCAATCGCGTTTGTGCCAACCGTTGGTTCGAAACCAGCATGATCATAGGCGCAGCCAGTCTCGGTCAGTTGGAAGAGAATATTGATGTTGTCGAGGTTGAGTTGCCGGAGCCTGTTTTGAGGGAAATTTGCGCCATCCACCAGCGTTATCCCAACCCTGCGCTCTAGGTCTTGGGCAGGATCGCCTGTCATGGCAGCAAATGCGCGCAAGCGTTTGACACAGTGCAGTTAATTATCCATAATCCGCGGCTTCGTTCGGAGGGGTTCCCGAGCGGTCAAAGGGGGCAGACTGTAAATCTGTTGGCTCAGCCTTCGAAGGTTCGAATCCTTCCCCCTCCACCAAAAGAATCAGTTACTTAAGGTTTCGGGGGCGATAGGGTTCGATGAGCTTTCTGGGCGGCCTCGGCGCAACTTATTGTGTTGGCGTATCTGGTGGCGAAGACCAAGGAATTGCCCGGGTTACTAAAGGCGGGTGTAGCTCAATGGTAGAGCTGAAGCCTTCCAAGCTTATGACGAGGGTTCGATTCCCTTCACCCGCTCCAGTATTTTTTGCATTTAGCAGGTAGCGCCGCCCATGTAGCTCAGTGGTAGAGCACTCCCTTGGTAAGGGAGAGGTCGTGCGTTCAATCCGCACCATGGGCACCACACGATTCTTGAATCAGGCAGTACCGGAGAATACAGAGGACAGAGATGGCAAAGGGAAAGTTTGAGCGCACCAAGCCACACGTCAACGTAGGCACGATTGGTCACGTTGACCACGGCAAGACGACACTGACTGCGGCGATTACGGCGATATTGTCGGAGAAGTTTGGTGGAGAGAAAAAAGGCTACGACCAGATAGACAATGCGCCCGAAGAAAAGGCGCGTGGCATCACCATTAACACCGCGCACGTGGAATACGAGACGGAGAATCGTCATTACGCGCACGTAGACTGCCCGGGTCACGCTGATTACGTGAAGAACATGATCACGGGAGCGGCGCAAATGGACGGCGCTATATTAGTAGTGTCTGCTGCCGACGGCCCGATGCCGCAAACGCGCGAACACATCCTGCTAGCGCGCCAGGTTGGCGTTCCGTACATCATTGTGTTCCTGAACAAGGCCGATATGGTCGATGATGCCGAACTGCTCGAGCTGGTCGAAATGGAAGTGCGCGAACTGCTCGCCAAGTACGACTTTCCGGGAGACGACACGCCGATCATTACCGGCTCGGCGCTCAAGGCACTCGAAGGCGACAAGGGCGAACACGGCGAAGAAGCCATACTCAAGCTTGCCGCAGCACTTGATGAATACATTCCCGAGCCCACGCGGGCGCTGGACAAACCGTTCCTGATGCCTGTAGAAGACGTGTTCTCCATCTCCGGGCGCGGCACCGTGGTTACAGGCCGTGTTGAGCGTGGAGTGATCAAGGTTGGAGAAGAAATCGAGATCATCGGACTCAAAGACACGGTCAAGACCGTATGTACCGGGGTTGAGATGTTCCGCAAGCTGCTTGACCAGGGACAGGCTGGCGACAACGTAGGCATATTGCTGCGTGGAACCAAGCGTGAAGATGTCGAGCGGGGCCAGGTTCTGGCCAAGCCGGGGAGCATCACGCCGCATACGAAGTTTGATGCCGAGGTGTATGTGCTGTCCAAAGATGAAGGCGGGCGCCACACACCGTTTTTCAATGGGTACCGGCCGCAGTTTTACTTCCGCACGACGGACGTGACGGGATCTGTTGAATTGCCCAAGGGCACAGAGATGGTGATGCCAGGTGACAACACGCAGATGGTGGTGACGTTGATCCAGCCGATCGCGATGGAAGAGGGCTTGCGCTTTGCCATTCGCGAGGGCGGACGTACCGTTGGTGCCGGTGTCGTAGCCAAAGTTATCGAGTGATTGGCACTTGAGTCGTTGGCTTTCGGGTCATCGACAATGGTTGCTTAACGAACGGAACTGCAAAAAACTAGGCCAGTAGCTCAATTGGTAGAGCGTCGGTCTCCAAAACCGAAGGTTGGGGGTTCGAGACCCTCCTGGCCTGCCACATCAGGACCGCGTGAATTCCGTCGCGGTCTTGTGTCTGGGATGTAAATGCGAAGAAACGCTGGATGTTAGATAAACTCAAACTTGGCCTGTCGGTACTGATCATTGGGGTCGGTATCTCCGGTTTTTATCTTCTTGCCGAAAGTCCGCAGGTCGTACGCGTGCTTGCGTTTATTTTCGCGTTGGTCGTCGCGGCACTGGTAGCCTGGACGAGTGTGCCCGGAAAAGTGTTTGTCGTTTATGCGCGTGAGTCCGTCGTAGAAACAAGGAAAGTTGTCTGGCCTTCCCGCAAGGAAACGATGCAAAGCACCGGCTTGGTCCTCGCATTCGTATTTGTAATGGCGGTGTTTCTGTGGGGTGTGGATTCGATTTTGGCGTCACTGATACGCATGTTGTTGGGCACGGAGACATAATGGCAAAAAAGTGGTACGTAGTTCACGCCTATTCCGGCTTTGAGAAAAGCGTCAAGCGCACGCTGGCGGAGCGTATCGAACGCGCCGGAATGCAGGACCTGTTTGGCCAGATACTGGTACCGGTTGAAGAAGTCGTTGAGATGAAAGCTGGCCAGAAGTCGATCAGTGAGCGCAAGTTCTTTCCCGGCTATGTGCTGGTGGAAATGGATATGACTGATGACAGTTGGCATTTGATCAAGAACACGCCGAAAGTAACCGGCTTTGTCGGCGGAACGGCGAACAAGCCCGCGCCGATCAGCAAGCTGGAAGTACAGAACATCCTGGATCAGATTCAGGAGGGGGTGGAGAAGCCCAAGCCGAAAACCCTGTTCGAGGTCGGCGAGGGTGTCCGTGTCAAGGAAGGGCCGTTTACGGACTTTCATGGCAATGTTGAAGAAGTGAACTATGACAAAAGCAAGTTGCGTGTGTCGGTTTCCATTTTTGGACGCTCGACACCCGTAGAACTGGAATTCAGTCAGGTCGAGAAGGCTTGAAGCAACCCTCAAGCATTACGGGCCGGGCATCGGACCCGAAGTGTTCGGGCGGTTCGGATATGGACTGTCTTGGGGAACGAGCGACTTTGTCGCATGTTGCCGGATCAACGGGGAGCGCGTCTGTGAGGCGTGCGCTGGCACCCACTCTCTAGAGGAGATTATGAAGTGGCAAAGAAAGTAGTCGGATTCATCAAGCTGCAGGTACCTGCAGGCAAGGCCAACCCGAGTCCGCCAATTGGTCCGGCATTGGGGCAGCGTGGCCTGAACATCATGGAGTTCTGCAAGGCATTCAATTCAAAGACCCAAAGTCATGAGCCGGGCTTGCCGCTTCCAGTGGTCATCACCGCCTACGCGGATAAGAGTTTCACCTTCATCATCAAGACGCCACCGGCGTCGGTGCTGATCAGGAAAGCGCTGAAGCTGGATAAGGGTAGTCCAGTACCGCACACGAATAAGGTCGGCGTGCTGACGCGTACCCAGGTCGAAGAAATTGCAAAGACAAAAATGCCCGACCTGAACGCGGCAAACATGGAAACCGCGATGAAGACGATCGCCGGCACCGCGCGCAGTATGGGCGTTGACGTGGAGGGGCTCTGAGATGGCCATAGTTTCGAAACGGGTCCAGGCGGTCCGCGCCAATGTTGACCGTATAAAAGCCTATCCGCTTGCAGAAGCGCTAGCGCTCGCCAAGCAGAATGCGACGGCGAAATTTGACGAGTCGATCGATGTAGCAGTGAATCTCGGCATAGACGCCAAAAAATCGGATCAGTTGGTTCGCGGTTCCGTAGTGCTGCCGAAAGGTACAGGCAAGACCGTAAGGGTCGCAGTGTTTGCGCAGGCAGAGAAGGCGCAGGAAGCCACCGACGCTGGCGCTGATGTCGTCGGTTTCGACGACCTTGCTGACATAGTAAAAGCGGGGAATATCGACTTCGATGTCGCCATTGCTACGCCGGATGCTATGCGGGTGGTGGGTCAATTGGGCCAGATTCTGGGGCCACGCGGACTGATGCCAAATCCCAAGGTTGGTACGGTGACGCCGAACGTTGCCGAAGCCGTCAAGAATGCAAAGGCAGGTCAGGTTCAATACCGGACTGACAAATCGGGAATTATTCATTGCTCGATAGGACGCGCGTCGTTTGACGAGGAGGCGTTGGCCGAGAATTTTCGCTCGCTGTTTGATGCGCTCAACAAGGCCAAACCAGCGACTGCAAAAGGCGTCTACATGAAGAAGATTTCGGTCTCCAGCAGCATGGGGCCTGGTGTCAGGGTTGATCAGGCAAGCCTGGTCTCCTGACTGAAAGTTTTTTGAAGGACTTTGGGGTCTGGCCGATCTCGCAATCTGAGACCGGCCAGAGCTGTCAAAGACCGTAGGAGCCTGCAAGGGCTTAATCGTCATTGGTCGTAGCGTGGCGTCCTACGCAGATAGCGTAACCGGGGAAACAGGGTTGCATATACCGACGGAATGCACTGATAAGTTTGGTGAATTACGGTCAGTTCCTGGATCTAGGGCCGCTATTAAACGGGTGGGACTCAAGCGAAGCACGCATGGTTGAGTCTCGATTAGAAACTTCAGGAGGGTAGACCTTGAGTCTCAATCTAGATGAAAAGAAAGCGGTCGTTGCTGAGATGAGCAGCAAGGTAGCGCAGGCACAGGCCATCGTGCTTGCCGAATACCGCGGCCTTGGCGTTCATGATATGACCGAGTTGCGGACTAATGCCCGCAATCAGGGCGTATATTTGCGCGTTTTCAAGAACACCCTGGCTCGCCGTGCACTGGCTGGCACGCCTTTCGAGAAGCTTACCGAGCACATGCTCGGTCCGCTTGCCTATGGTATCTCGGAGGATCCGGCCGCCGTTGCAAAAGTACTCAACGAGTTTGCAAAGAGCAACAAGAGTTTCGTCATCAAAGCCGGTGCGATGCCAAACCAGTTGATGTCCGTATCGGACGTCGCAAGTCTGGCGGCGCTGCCGAGCCGTGACGAATTGCTCACAAAACTGTTAGGCACGATGCAAGCGCCGGTCGCGAAATTTGTCCGCACACTGAATGAAGTGCCGGGCAAGTTCGTACGCACGCTTGCTGCTGTCAGGGATGAAAAAGAGAAACAGGCTGCGTAGTACTTCTCAAATACAGCACTTCTCAAACGCAACTATTTCGATATTCAGGAGATAAGAATCATGGCTGTTGCCAAAGCTGAAATTATGGACGCAATCTCAAGCATGAGCGTCCTCGAGCTGTCAGAGCTCATCACGGAAATGGAAGAAAAGTTCGGTGTATCTGCGGCTGCCGCCGCAGTCTCGGTTGCTGCGCCGGCTGGCGGAGGCGCCGGTGCTGCCGCTGCTGAAGAGCAATCAGAATTCGCTGTCGTCCTGGCGAGTTTCGGTGACAACAAGGTCAGCGTCATTAAGGCGGTTCGTGCGATTACCGCCCTTGGCCTGAAAGAAGCCAAAGACCTGGTCGACGGGGCGCCAAAGCCTGTCAAGGAAGGGGTTTCCAAGAAAGAGGCCGACGATATCAAGAAACAGCTGGAAGAGGCCGGGGCCACAGTGGAGGTCAAGTAATTTGACTTCAGAGTGGTACGTTAGACCAGAGTGGTGCGCTAATTCGGTGACCACGTAAATCGTCTACGGTTTAAGGGTGGCGGGCGACGCAAATGCAGGTTGTCCGCCACTTTGCAACTCTGGATTTGCCGCGAAGGCCGGGAATTCAGGGTGCAACAGCAAGAGGCTAAAGAAAAACTGTCATAACAGTTTCTCTTTGTCCTTTGACGCGACTGCAAGGGACAGGTTTGGTCGGATCGCGGGATCTCCGCGGTTGTCAGCCAGCGGTTGGTAGAGGCCAACCACCAAGCTTTTAATCACCAGTCGATGAGCACAAGAATCAGCTTTTACTGATTCTTGTCGTGATTCGGAGATTCCATGGCTTATTCCTTTACCGAAAAGAAGCGGATTCGCAAGAGTTTTGCAAAACGTGCAAGTGTTTTGCCGGTTCCGTATTTACTGACAACCCAGCTGCAATCCTTTGCTTCGTTTCTTCAGGCGGACACTGACCCCGACAAGCGAAAGCATCAGGGACTGCAGGCGGCATTCCAATCGATTTTCCCGATATCCAGTCATTCTGGAAATGCCAACCTCGCGTTCGTCAGTTACCGGCTTGGTGAACCGCCCTTTGACGTCAAAGAATGTCAGCAACGAGGCTTGACATACGCAGTGCCACTGCGTGCAAAGGTGCGGCTTACCATTATGGACAAGGAATCCGCCAAACCGACAATCAAGGAGGCCAAGGAGCAAGAAGTCTACATGGGCGAGATGCCCCTGATGACTGACACCGGTTCGTTCGTGATCAACGGCACCGAGCGCGTGATCGTGTCCCAATTACATCGCTCACCTGGTGTCTTTTTCGAGCATGATCGTGGCAAGACTCACTCCTCAGGGAAGCTGTTGTTCTCGGCGCGTATCATTCCCTACCGCGGCTCTTGGCTCGATTTTGAATTCGATCCGAAGGATTCACTCTTCTTCCGTATTGATCGTCGCCGCAAGTTGCCGGTGAGCGTGCTGCTTAAGGCGATCGGCATGACACCCGAGCAGATTCTGGCCATGTTCCACGTGTTCGATACGTTTTACTTCGGCAAGAAAGGCATTGAATTCGAGCTCAAGGCGCAGCGCATGCGCGGCGAAACGGCACGCTTCGATATTCAGACCAAGCAGGGCAAGCTTATTGTCGAGAAGGACAAGCGCATAACCGTCAAGCATGTGCGCGAGATGGAGCAGGCCGGGCTCAAGAAAGTGCTGATTGAGGACGAGTTTCTCATTGGCCGGATTCTCGCCAACAACATCGTTAATACCGAGACAGGTGAAATCGTCGGTAATGCGAATGACGAGATCACTGAAGAGTTGCTGGAGAAATTGCGCGAGGCAGGCGTCAAGGAGATCAAGACGCTGTATGTCAACGATCTCGATCAGGGCGCGTACATTTCGCAAACCTTGCGTGCCGATGAAACGGCAGATCAACTGCAAGCGATGGTTGCGGTCTATCGCATGATGCGGCCTGGTGAGCCGCCAACCGAGGACTCCGTTAAATCGCTGTTCAACGGGTTGTTCTATGCGCCAGAGCGCTACGACTTGTCGGCGGTCGGTCGCATGAAGTTCAATCGCCGTGCCTATCCAGATCATGTCGATGACAAGACCGCGGAATGGATGAAGACATTCTATGACCAGGTCGGCGACCGTGGCACCGAAGGCGAGAACACGCTCTCCAACGAAGACATCATTGCCGTGATTGGCATTTTGCTGGAATTGCGCAACGGGCGTGGCGACATTGACGATATTGACCATCTGGGCAATCGTCGGGTTCGTTCGGTGGGTGAGCTTGCCGAAAATCAATTCCGTGCTGGTCTGGTAAGAGTTGAGCGCGCGGTTCGCGAAAGGCTATCTCAAGCAGAATCAGATAACCTGATGCCGCATGACTTGATCAATGCGAAGCCTATTTCAGCGGCCGTCCGCGAGTTTTTCGGATCATCGCAACTGTCCCAGTTCATGGATCAGACTAACCCGCTATCGGAAATTACCCACAAGCGCCGTGTCTCTGCACTCGGCCCGGGCGGTTTGACGCGTGAGCGCGCCGGCTTCGAAGTGCGCGATGTGCATCCGACCCATTACGGCAGGGTGTGCCCGATTGAGACGCCGGAAGGTCCAAATATCGGCCTGATCAACTCACTGGCCCTGTATGCGCGTACCAACGAGTACGGGTTTCTCGAGACGCCATATCGTCGCGTTAAAGACAAGCGTGTCAGTGACGAAATCGAGTATCTGTCTGCGATCAATGAAGGACAGTACGTCATCGCGCAGGCGAATGCCGCGATTGACAAGAAAGGCAAGCTCCTGGACGAGATCGTGTCCTGCCGGCACCGCAACGAATTCAGTCTTATGCCGGCTGATCGTGTTCAGTTCATGGATGTTGCACCGTCACAGATTGTGTCGGTCGCCGCTTCGCTCATCCCGTTTCTTGAGCATGACGACGCGAACCGTGCACTGATGGGTTCGAACATGCAGCGCCAGGCCGTTCCATGTCTACGGGCGGAGAAAACGCTGGTCGGCACGGGTATCGAGCGCACCGTCGCAATTGACTCTGGTACTGCTGTGCAGGCACTGCGTGGCGGGGCCGTCGATTACGTTGACGCGTCGCGCATCGTGGTGCGTGTCAACGACGATGAAACTCTCGCCGGTGAAATTGGTGTCGATATCTACAATCTGGTGAAATATACGCGTTCCAATCAGAACACCAACATCAACCAGCGACCGATTGTGAAGCCTGGTGATCGGATCGCCCGCGGTGACGTTATTGCTGACGGCGCTTCAACCGATATGGGTGAGCTCGCGCTCGGGCAGAACCTGCTGGTAGCCTTCATGCCGTGGAATGGTTACAACTTCGAAGATTCGATTCTGATATCCGAGCAGGTCGTCGCCGAGGACCGTTTCACTTCGATTCACATCGAAGAGCTATCGGTTGTTGCGCGCGACACCAAATTGGGGCCGGAAGAGATTACGCGGGATATTTCCAACCTGTCTGAAGTACAGCTTGCACGACTTGACGAGTCCGGCATCGTATATATAGGTGCTGAGGTTGAATCAGGTGACGTACTGGTTGGCAAGGTGACGCCTAAAGGAGAAACGCAACTTACGCCGGAAGAGAAGTTGTTGCGTGCAATTTTCGGTGAAAAAGCGTCCGACGTAAAAGACACCTCGCTACGAGTACCGTCGGGCATGTCGGGGACGATCATTGATGTGCAGGTATTTACACGCGAAGGCATAGAGCGGGACAAGCGGGCACAGACCATCATCGATGAGGAACTAAACCGATACAGGCAGGATCTCACCGACCAGATGCGCATTGTCGAAACCGACACGTTCGAGCGCGTCGAAAGGCTCGTGACGGGCAAGAGCGCCAACGGTGGACCGGCAAAGATCGCCAAGGGATCGAAAATTACCAAGGCGTACTTGCAGGACATATCGCCGCATGAGTGGTTTGATATCCGACTGACCAGTGAAGACGGTGCTAAACAACTCGAACAGTTGCGCGAAGGCCTGGAACAGGCGCGGGTCCGATTTGATGCCATGTTCGCCGAGAAGAAAAAGAAACTGACCTCGGGTGATGAATTGCCGCCGGGCGTCCAGAAAATGGTGAAAGTCTACCTCGCCGTCAAACGTCGGCTGCAACCCGGCGACAAAATGGCAGGTCGGCACGGCAACAAGGGTGTGATCTCCAAGATCGTGCCGATTGAGGATATGCCGCACATGGCCGATGGTACGCCAGTAGATATTGTGCTGAACCCGTTGGGTGTGCCGTCGAGGATGAACGTTGGTCAGATTCTCGAGACGCATCTGGGCTGGGCCGCCAAAGGCCTCGGTAACCGCATTGGCGACATGTTAAAAGCGCAATCAAAGATAACCGATCTGCGCAAGGCGCTGACGCTGGTCTATAACTCGAGTGGGAAAAGCGAGAACATCGACGAATTAAGCGATGAAGAAGTGGTCGATTTGTGTCGTAATCTGAAGAACGGCGTGCCGTTCGCCACACCGGTATTCGACGGCGCTAACGAAAGTGAGATCAAGACAATGCTCGAACTCTCTGGCGTCCCGCGCAGCGGCCACATACAGCTCATAGATGGACGTACCGGCGAGGCTTTTGACCGACCGGTTACCGTGGGTTACATGCACATACTGAAACTGCATCACCTTGTCGACGACAAGATGCATGCGCGTTCGACCGGACCGTACTCCTTAGTTACCCAGCAGCCATTGGGTGGCAAAGCACAGTTTGGCGGTCAGCGTTTCGGCGAGATGGAGGTATGGGCACTGGAAGCCTATGGCGCCGCCTACACATTGCAGGAGATGCTCACTGTGAAGTCGGACGATGTGTCGGGGCGTACCAAGGTTTACGAAAACATAGTCAAGGGCGAGCACAAGATCGATGCCGGTATGCCGGAGTCGTTCAACGTGCTGGTGAAGGAAATTCGCTCGCTGGTGATCGATATAGATCTGGAACGGCGTTGATCGGAATCGATCACGAAGCGCGACTGATCGGAATTGATCACAAAACGAAACTGATCCGCCCACGGACTAACTGAATCAGGAATTCAAGGAGCCGAGAATGAAAGCATTACTCGATCTGTTTAAACAGGTAACCCAGGAGGAAGAGTTTGATGCGATTCGCATTGGACTTGCGTCTCCGGAAAAAATTCGCTCATGGTCGTATGGGGAAGTAAAGAAGCCCGAGACCATTAACTACCGCACGTTCAAGCCGGAACGCGATGGTTTGTTCTGCGCGAAAATTTTCGGGCCAGTCAAGGATTACGAGTGCCTGTGCGGGAAGTACAAGCGTCTCAAACACCGCGGTGTGATTTGCGAGAAATGTGGCGTTGAAGTGACGCTGTCAAAAGTGCGTCGTGAACGCATGGGGCATATTGAACTGGCCTCGCCGGTCGCGCACATTTGGTTTCTCAAGTCGCTGCCGTCACGTTTGGGCATGGTGCTTGACATTCCGCTGCGTGATATCGAGCGCGTGCTGTACTTTGAAGCATTCGTTGTGACCCATCCGGGAATGACGCCGCTCAAGCGCGGCGAGCTTCTTTCCGATGATAGCTATATCGAGAAAATCGAAGAGTTTGGCGACGAGTTCTCTGCCGTGATGGGCGCTGAAGGCGTTCGCGAGCTACTACGCAAGCTCGACCTTGGTGGCGAGATCGACAAATTGCGCGCCGATCTCGAGGCGACAGAGTCGGAAACCAAGATCAAGAAGTTTGCCAAACGCCTCAAGGTACTAGAGGCATTCTACAAGTCCGGCATCAAGCCGGAATGGATGATCATGGAAGTTCTGCCGGTGTTGCCGCCGGATCTGCGCCCGCTGGTCCCACTCGATGGTGGGCGTTTCGCGACTTCAGATTTGAACGATTTGTACCGCCGCGTGATCAACCGCAATAATCGTCTAAAGCGCCTCCTGGAATTGAAGGCGCCAGAGATCATCGTGCGCAACGAAAAGCGCATGCTGCAAGAAGCGGTTGATTCATTGCTCGACAATGGCCGGCGTGGCAAGGCGATGACTGGCGCCAACAAGAGGCCGCTCAAATCGCTTGCTGACATGATCAAGGGCAAAGGTGGTCGTTTCCGGCAAAATCTGCTTGGCAAGCGTGTCGACTACTCGGGACGTTCGGTCATCGTGGTTGGTCCGCAACTCAAATTGCACCAGTGCGGCTTGCCAAAGAAAATGGCGCTGGAATTGTTCAAGCCATTCATTTTTCACAAGCTTGAAGTGCTCGGCCTGGCGACGACGATCAAGTCAGCCAAGCGATTGGTCGAACAGGAGGTTCCCGAAGTCTGGGATATCCTCGAAGACGTCATTCGCGAACATCCGGTTATGCTCAATCGTGCTCCGACATTGCACAGGCTAGGCATTCAGGCGTTTGAGCCAGTCCTGATCGAGGGCAAGGCAATCCAGTTACATCCGCTTGTTTGCGCTGCGTTCAATGCCGACTTCGACGGCGACCAGATGGCTGTGCATGTGCCGCTATCGCTGGAAGCTCAGATGGAAGCGCGTACGCTGATGCTGTCTTCGAACAACATTTTGTCACCAGCCAATGGTGAGCCAATCATAGTTCCATCGCAGGACATCGTTCTCGGTCTGTACTACATGACGCGCGAAAAAATCGGTGCGCGTGGCGAAGGCATGGCGTTTGCCGATGTAAAAGAAGTGCAACGCGCTTATGACAACGGAGACGCCGAGTTGCAGGCGCGGTGTCGGGTGCGCATTGTCGAGCATTTGCCCGGTGCGGACGGTGAGCTGGAAGAACGGCTTACCCGTCACGAAACGACCGTTGGACGTTCGCTCCTATCGGAGATTCTTCCAGAAGGTTTGCCGTTCTCGGTAATAAACAAGCCACTCAAGAAGAAGGAAATATCGCGTTTGATAAACGGCAGTTTTCGCAACTGCGGACTGCGCAAGACCGTGATATTCGCGGACAAACTGATGTACATGGGCTTTACCTACGCTACCCGTGCTGGCTTGTCATTCGCAGCCGACGATATGGAAATTCCCAAGGAAAAGGAATCCCTCATCGAGGCGGCGGAGAAAGAGGTCCTGGATATCGAGTCACAGTACACCTCAGGGCTGGTCACTCAGGGCGAGCGCTACAACAAGGTAGTCGACATCTGGGGCCGTGCGGGTGATTTGGTCGCCAAGGCAATGATGGAACGACTCGGCAAAGAGCCGGTTCTTCATTGGGACGACAAGAAGAATGAAATGGTACCGATGAAGGACAAGAAGGGTGCCGAAATTATGCAGGAGTCATTTAACTCGATATACATGATGGCTGACTCTGGTGCTCGCGGTTCCGCCGCGCAGATCCGGCAACTCGCCGGCATGCGGGGACTGATGGCCAAACCAGACGGATCGATCATTGAGACGCCGATTACCGCGAACTTCCGCGAAGGTCTGAACGTCCTGCAATACTTTATATCTACCCACGGTGCCCGAAAGGGTCTTGCCGATACGGCGCTGAAGACGGCTAATTCAGGGTATTTGACAAGGCGTTTGGTCGACGTAACGCAGGATCTGGTGGTTGTTGAAGAGGATTGCGGTACGGTCGAGGGCTTTACCATGAAGGCCTTGGTCGAGGGTGGCGAAGTGGTAGAGCCGCTGCGTGATCGTATTCTCGGACGCGTCGCCGCCAATGAGGTCATCAATCCCGAAGACGGCACTGTGTTGGTCGCGGCGGTGTCCTTACTCGACGAGACGGCAGTTGATCGTATCGAAGAGCTTGGCATCGATGAAGTCAAGGTCCGCACACCGCTCGCCTGTGAGACGCGCTTCGGTTTGTGTAGCAAGTGTTACGGTCGTGATCTTGGCCGGGGCTCTCCGGTCAATATCGGAGAGGCCGTGGGGGTGATTGCTGCGCAGTCGATCGGTGAGCCTGGCACGCAGCTTACGATGCGTACCTTCCACATCGGTGGTGCCGCATCACGTACCGCGGTTGCCAGCCAAATCGAGTCGAAATCAAACGGCACAGTTCGCTTCTCACCGCAGATGCGTTACGTCACCAATGCAGCGGGTGAGCAAATCGTGATTTCACGTTCCGGCGAAATACTGGTTGCCGACGAACTCGCTCGCGAACGTGAACGTCACAAGGTGCCGTATGGCGCAATGCTCAACGCGACTGACGGAACGTCTGTAAAGGCGGGTAAGGTGCTCGCGACCTGGGAACCGCATACGCGTCCCATCGTCACCGAGTATGGAGGACGAGTGAAATTCGAGAACGTCGTAGAAGGCGAGACTGTCGCACGGCAGATTGATGATGTAACAGGACTTGCGACATTGGTTGTAATTGACTCCAAGCGTCGTAGTACTTCTCAATCCAAAGGGTTGCGGCCGAGTATCAAGCTGATCGACGAGCAAGGTCTTGAGGCGAAAATTGCTGGAACCGAGACGCCCGTGAACATTACGTTTCCAACTCATTGCGTAATTACAGTCAAGGATGGGCAGGAAATTGGGGTGGGCGATGTGCTCGCGCGGATACCGCAGGAGACCTCCAAGACCCGGGATATTACGGGTGGTTTGCCACGGGTTGCCGAGTTGTTCGAAGCACGTTCCCCGAAGGACGCAGGTGTGCTCGCGGCCGTTACCGGTACTGTTTCGTTCGGCAAGGACACCAAGGGCAAGCAGCGACTGGTCATTACAGACCTGGATGGTGTTGCTCACGAGTTCCTTATTCCGAAAGAGAAGCACGTGATGGTGCACGATGGCCAGGTCGTCAACGGCGGTGAGATTATCGTGGATGGACCACCCGATCCCCACGACATCTTGCGCTTGCGCGGTATGGAAGCGTTGGCGCGTTACATCATTGACGAAGTGCAGGACGTGTACCGTCTGCAGGGCGTCAAGATCAACGACAAGCACATTGAGGTCATTGTGCGTCAGATGTTGCGCCGGGTAACGATCTCTGATTCAGGAGATTCGCACTTTATTCAAGGTGAACAGGTTGAGCGTTCAGAGTTGCTGGATGTTGCCGATGAACTCGTTGCAGAGGGCAAGAAGCCGCCTTTATATGAGTTCATGCTCCTCGGTATCACCAAAGCTTCGCTGTCGACGGACTCGTTTATTTCCGCAGCATCTTTCCAGGAAACGACGCGAGTCCTCACTGAAGCTGCAATTATGGGCAAGAAGGACGATCTGCGAGGCCTCAAGGAAAACGTCATTGTCGGGCGGCTCATACCTGCCGGGACTGGCCTTGCTTATCATCGCAACCGTAAGGCACAGGCGGAGTCGGAGGTCATTTCTGAAGAAGCACTATTCGGTGAGGAAGTGGTGGCAGAAACACCGGGGGATGAACAGGTTGCTTGACAGTCCTGTTCGCTAACCATAGAATTCTGCGTCTCTTTTTTGGCCCCCCGTTTACGGCAGTACTCCCGTAGCGGCGGGCTTACACGCAGCAGAAAACGATCCGGGACGGCGGAAACGCCGTCCCAGATTTATTAGGGATCCAATAAAATGCCCACAATCAATCAGTTAGTGCGTAAGCCGCGCTCTGTTCCGATCATGAAGAGCAAGGTGCCGGCGCTCGCCGGATCGCCGGCAAAACGCGGTGTGTGTACACGTGTTTACACGACGACACCGAAAAAGCCGAACTCTGCGCTTCGCAAAGTCGCAAAAGTTCGTTTAACGAATGGTTTCGAGGTGATCAGCTACATCGGCGGCGAAGGCCACAACCTTCAGGAGCACTCCGTCGTTCTGATCCGCGGTGGACGGGTAAAAGACCTTCCTGGCGTGCGTTACCACGTTGTTCGCGGCAGCTTGGACACTCAGGGCGTCAAGGACCGCAAGCAGTCACGCTCAAAATATGGCGCGAAGCGCGTTAAGACAGGTTGATATTGCGCGCAGCGTACTGATTTTGTGCGCAGCGTAAACAGGGAATCGAGGACTTATGCCAAGACGTAGAGAAGTTCCGAAGCGCGAGACGCTGCCGGATCCTAAATTTCACAATCAGGAAGTCACCAAGTTCATGAACGTAATCATGACTGGGGGCAAGAAGTCGGTCGCCGAGCGCATTGTCTATGGTGCCTTCGAGCACATCGCCAAAAAAGGTGACAGCGATCCTGTTGAAGTGTTTAGCAACGCGCTGCAGAACGTGCGTCCGACCGTCGAGGTTAAATCCCGTCGAGTTGGCGGCGCCAACTATCAGGTGCCGATCGAAGTGCGCCAGTCACGACGCAATGCGTTGGCGATGCGCTGGCTGCGTGACGCGGCACGCAAGCGTAGCGAGAAGTCAATGGCGATGCGGCTTGGCAATGAGTTACAGGAAGCATCCGAAGGCCGTGGCGGCGCGGTCAAGAAGCGCGAAGAAGTTCACCGTATGGCAGAAGCCAATAAAGCATTCTCGCATTTCCGCTTCTGATTCTCTGTCGATACGCACGACTGGCAACACGAAAAAAGCACCGAATACATGGCTAGAACGACCCCAATTGAGAACTATCGGAACATCGGAATCAGCGCCCACATCGACGCTGGCAAGACGACGACGACCGAACGCATCCTGTTCTACACAGGTGTCTCGCACAAGATCGGTGAGGTGCACGATGGCGCCGCTGTCATGGACTGGATGGCACAGGAGCGTGAGCGCGGCATCACCATTACGTCTGCGGCGACGACCTGTTTCTGGAGCGGAATGGACGGCACCTATCCAGAGCACCGCATCAACATTATCGACACTCCGGGCCACGTCGATTTCACAATCGAGGTAGAGCGATCAATGCGCGTGCTTGACGGCGCATGCATGGTGTATTGCGCGGTCGGAGGTGTTCAGCCACAGTCAGAAACTGTATGGCGACAGGCCAATAAGTATCGCGTGCCGCGTCTGGCGTTTGTGAACAAGATGGATCGTCAAGGCGCGAACTTCTTCAAAGTCTATGAGCAGATGCGTTCACGGCTCAAGGCTAATGCGGTTCCGATCCAGATACCTATCGGCGCCGATGAAACTTTTACCGGTGTTATCGATCTGGTGAAAATGAAAGCGATTCTCTGGGACGATACCACCCAGGGCACGAGCTTCGAAGAAGTTGAAATTCCGGCCGATCTCCAAGACGAGGCGCAGCAGTGGCACGACAAGATGGTCGAAGTAGCCGCCGAGGCGAATGAGGAGTTGATGAATAAGTACCTCGAGAACGGGGGATTGGCGGAAGAAGACATACGATTGGGCCTTCGCTTGCGAACCATCGCAGTTGAAATTGTGCCGATGATGTGCGGATCGGCATTCAAGAACAAGGGCGTGCAGGCGATGCTTGACGGCGTGATCGACTACATGCCGTCACCGAGCGACATTCCGCCGGTCAAGGGTGTGCTTGAAAACGGTGACGAGGGTCAGCGCGCTGCCACGGACGACGACCCGTTCGCCGGGCTTGCGTTCAAGATCATGACTGACCCTTACGTTGGGCAACTGATCTTCTTCCGAGTCTATTCCGGCGTCATCAAATCGGGCGATACCATTTATAACCCTGTCAAGGGCAAGAAGGAACGCATCGGCCGTATTTTGCAAATGCATGCCAATCAGCGCGAAGAACTCAAGGAAGTCCGAGCTGGTGACATTGCCGCGGCTGTCGGACTCAAACTCGCGACCACCGGCGACACATTGTGCGATCCGGACCAGGTCATCGTTCTTGAGAAAATGGAATTCCCTGAGCCGGTGATTTCGCAGGCTGTTGAACCCAAGACCAAGCCTGACCAGGAAAAGATGGGCATCGCATTGGGCCGTCTGGCTCAGGAAGATCCTTCTTTCCGCGTCCACACTGACGAAGAATCTGGCCAGACCATTATTTCCGGAATGGGTGAATTACACCTCGAGATCCTCGTCGATCGCATGAAACGCGAGTTCAGCGTCGAGGCCAACATCGGCAAGCCGCAAGTTGCCTATCGCGAAGCGATCAAGAAGCCGGTCGAAGTGGAAGGCAAATTCGTCAAGCAGAGTGGTGGCAAGGGACAGTATGGGCATGTCTGGTTGAAACTCGAACCAGCCGAACAAGGTGCTGGTTACGAGTTTATCGACAAAATCAAGGGCGGTGCCGTCCCGCGCGAATACATTCCAGCAGTGAACAAGGGCATAACCGAGGCGCTGACGGGTGGCGTGCTCGCCGGTTATCCGGTGGTTGACGTCAAGGTTACGCTGTTCGACGGCTCCTATCACGATGTCGACTCATCGGAGAATTCGTTCAGAATGGCCGGCATTTTGGCGTTCAAGGACGGCATGCGTAAAGCCTCGCCAATATTGCTGGAGCCGCTCATGGCTGTTGAAGTTGAAATGGCAGAAGAGAAAATGGGTGACGTAATGGGCGATCTGTCCTCACGTCGCGGCACTATTCAGGGTATGGATGACATCGTAGGTGGCGGCAAGGCGATTCGTGCCGACGTGCCGCTGGCGGAGATGTTCGGATACTCCACGACGCTGCGTTCACTGACGCAGGGTCGTGCGACTTACACGATGGAATTCAAGCACTACGCCGAGGCACCAAAGAGCATTGCAGACGGCATTATCAACAAAGACACCGTGAAGTAGCGCGGTACAGGCAAGGATAGGCCGCGTAGTAGTTTACGCGCAGATAATTTCCGTAGTTAACACGCAGAGAAATTCCGCAGTTCACGCACAGAATAGAACGACGAGAGGTCATCCATCATGGCAAAGGGAAAGTTTGAGCGCACCAAGCCACACGTCAACGTAGGCACGATTGGTCACGTTGACCACGGCAAGACGACACTGACTGCGGCGATTACGGCGATATTGTCGGAGAAGTTTGGTGGAGAGAAAAAAGGCTACGACCAGATAGACAATGCGCCCGAAGAAAAGGCGCGTGGCATCACCATTAACACCGCGCACGTGGAATACGAGACGGAGAATCGTCATTACGCGCACGTAGACTGCCCGGGTCACGCTGATTACGTGAAGAACATGATCACGGGAGCGGCGCAAATGGACGGCGCTATATTAGTAGTGTCTGCTGCCGACGGCCCGATGCCGCAAACGCGCGAACACATCCTGCTAGCGCGCCAGGTTGGCGTTCCGTACATCATTGTGTTCCTGAACAAGGCCGATATGGTCGATGATGCCGAACTGCTCGAGCTGGTCGAAATGGAAGTGCGCGAACTGCTCGCCAAGTACGACTTTCCGGGAGACGACACGCCGATCATTACCGGCTCGGCGCTCAAGGCACTCGAAGGCGACAAGGGCGAACACGGCGAAGAAGCCATACTCAAGCTTGCCGCAGCACTTGATGAATACATTCCCGAGCCCACGCGGGCGCTGGACAAACCGTTCCTGATGCCTGTAGAAGACGTGTTCTCCATCTCCGGGCGCGGCACCGTGGTTACAGGCCGTGTTGAGCGTGGAGTGATCAAGGTTGGAGAAGAAATCGAGATCATCGGACTCAAAGACACGGTCAAGACCGTATGTACCGGGGTTGAGATGTTCCGCAAGCTGCTTGACCAGGGACAGGCTGGCGACAACGTAGGCATATTGCTGCGTGGAACCAAGCGTGAAGATGTCGAGCGGGGCCAGGTTCTGGCCAAGCCGGGGAGCATCACGCCGCATACGAAGTTTGATGCCGAGGTGTATGTGCTGTCCAAAGATGAAGGCGGGCGCCACACACCGTTTTTCAATGGGTACCGGCCGCAGTTTTACTTCCGCACGACGGACGTGACGGGATCTGTTGAATTGCCCAAGGGCACAGAGATGGTGATGCCAGGTGACAACACGCAGATGGTGGTGACGTTGATCCAGCCGATCGCGATGGAAGAGGGCTTGCGCTTTGCCATTCGCGAGGGCGGACGTACCGTTGGTGCCGGTGTCGTAGCCAAAGTTATCGAGTGATTTTTGTCCGATTGGTACTAATTGGATAGGCATTGATTGGATTGCCATTTATTGGGTTAAATTTGTGGGGCGAGAGGCGAAAGGTGAGGCGCGAAAGCGAATTCGCTGCTTTTCCCGGTCACCTCACTCCACACGGGATTAAGATATGCAGAATCAGAAAATACGTATCCGACTGAAAGCGTTCGATTATCGTCTGATCGACCAGTCCGCAATTGAAATTGTCGAGACCGCAAAACGCACTGGTGCTGTCGTGAAAGGCCCTGTTCCGCTGCCGACGCGGATCGAGCGTTTCGATCTGTTGCGCTCGCCGCACGTTGACAAAGCCTCGCGCGATCAGTTGGAAATGCGTACGCATTTGCGTCTGATGGATATCATCGATCCGACTGACAAGACGGTCGATGCACTGATGAAACTCGATTTGCCCGCGGGGGTAGATGTGGAAATCAAGCTGTAACGGGATCAGGGAGCGAATGCTTCCTGTGACTGAAATTTTAAAAAACCGGCTGGCCAACTGAAGCCAGCACCTCAGAAGAGGAAATAATAATGACGTTAGGACTTGTCGGTCGCAAGGTCGGCATGACCAGATTTTTTACTGACACCGGGATTTCCGTCCCGGTGACGGTACTGGACGTGTCCGGAAACCGGGTGACGCAGATCAAGACCAATGAGACCGATGGATACTCCGCTGTCCAGGTCGCATTCGGTGATCGCCGCGCCAACCGTGTTAACAAGGCCCAGGCTGGGCATTTTGCTAAAGCAGGCGTTGAGGGCGCACGTGTTCTGCGCGAATTTCGCGTTGCACCCGAACAGCTTTCCAGCCTGGAACTCGGTGGCAGTCTTGGAGTCGATCTGTTCGAAGTCGGGCAGTACGTTGATGTTGCCGGTACCACCAAAGGCAAGGGATTCGCTGGCGTGATTAAGCGCCATAACTTCTCGTCCCAGCGAGCAACGCACGGTAACTCGCTCTCGCACAATGCAGCTGGATCGACAGGGATGAATCAGGACCCTTCGCGGGTCTTTCCGGGCAAACTCATGGCCGGTCATCTCGGTTCAGTACGCCGCACAGTACAAAAGCTGGAAATCGTTCGCATTGACACCGAGCGCAGCTTGTTGCTTGTCAAAGGGCCCGTCCCGGGTTCCGATGGCACTGACGTAATTGTGCGTCCGTCAGTGAAGTCGAAGGGATAAGCGATGGAACTGAAAATCATAAATGATGAGGGCAAGCCCACCTCCAGTGTCAACGCGTCAGATGAGTTGTTCGGGCGCGACTACAATGAGCCGTTGATTCATCAGGTTGTCACCGCCTATCTCGCCAATGGCCGGAAAGGTACGCGGGCTCAGAAGGCGCGCAGTGATCTGGAGCGCTCACACCGCAAGCCGTGGCGCCAAAAGGGTACGGGTCGTGCGCGTGCCGGTTTTTCCGGCAGCCCGATCTGGCGTGGTGGCGGCAGAGCGTTTCCGTCCAGCCCTAACGAGAATTTCAGCCATAAAGTCAACCGCAAGATGTATCGGGCTGGCATGGCATCCATCTTCTCGCAGCTGGTTCGAGAGGGGCGTCTTGCAGTGGTCGACGCGTTTAGTATAGACGCACCGAAGACAAAGCTGCTCGACCAGAAAGTGAAAGGAATGGGAATGGACAGCGTTCTGATCATTACAGACGCGCCGGATGAAAACCTTGCTCTTTCATCGCGAAATTTGCCGAACGTACATGTCGTGCAAGCGGGCCAGGCAGATCCGGTCAGCCTGCTGCATTTCGGCAGTATCGTCATGACCAAAGCAGCAGTTTCCAGGATAGAGGAGATGTTGTCATGACCGGGCAAACCGTAAGTCAGGAACGACTGCTTCAGGTGCTGCTAGCACCGGTCGTATCGGAAAAGAGCACCTATGTGGCTGACAAGCATGAGCAGGTCATTTTTCGAGTTGCATCAAATGCAAGCAAGCCGGAAATCAAAGCAGCAGTGGAGCTTTTGTTTAAAGTTCAGGTCGACAGCGTCCAGGTCATGAACGTTAAAGGCAAAATCAAGCGCTTTGGACGCTCTCTCGGCCAGCGTCGTAACTGGAAGAAGGCATACATCTGTCTTAAGCCAGGCCAGGAGATTAATTTTGCGGCAGGGGAGGTCAACTAAATGGCTCTGGTAAAAACCAAACCCACTTCCCCAGGCCGGCGTGGCGTCGTAAAGGTAGTCAATTCGGACCTCCATAAAGGTCGTCCGCATCAGGCATTGGTCGAAAAGAACCCGAAAAATGCCGGACGCAACAGCGGCGGCCATATCACAATGCGGCATCAGGGCGGAGGTCACAAACGCCTTTATCGAGTTATCGACTTTCGCCGCAACAAAGATGGAATTACTGCGCGTGTAGAGCGCCTGGAATACGACCCGAATCGCAGCGCGAATATCGCCCTGTTGTGCTATGCGGACGGGGAACGCCGCTACATCATCGCGCCGAAGGGCATCAAAGTCGGTGATGAACTACACAATGGCGCGCAGGCGCCGATAAAGGCAGGAAACACTTTGCCGTTTAGGAACATCCCTGTCGGAACCACTGTTCACTGTGTCGAGTTGCGACCCGGAAAGGGCGCGCAGATGGCTCGTTCGGCTGGCGCTTCGGTGCAATTGCTGGCTCGCGAAGACGCGTATGCGCAACTGCGCATGCGCTCTGGAGAGATTCGCAAAGTGCATGTTGACTGCCGCGCGACCATTGGTGAAGTCGGCAACTCTGAGCATAACCTTAGGAGTATTGGCAAAGCCGGCGCGATGCGTTGGCGGGGCGTTCGTCCGACGGTAAGGGGTGTCGCCATGAACCCGGTTGACCACCCGCATGGTGGAGGCGAAGGCCGTACCGGCACCAAACGTGATCCGGTAAGTCCTTGGGGAACGCTCACCAAGGGATTCAGAACCCGCAAGAACAAGCGGACGCAAAACATGATCGTGCGGCGACGCTCGAAATAAGACGCACGAAACGAGAGGTAAAGGAATATGGCACGCTCAGTCAAGAAAGGCCCGTTCGTGGATCTGCACCTGATCCAGAAAGTAGAAGCCGCGCGCGCGACCAACGATAAACGCCCGGTGAAGACCTGGTCGAGACGCTCTACGGTACTGCCCGATTTCGTCGGATTGACGATCGCGGTACATAACGGGCGCCAGCACGTACCAGTTTACGTAACCGAAAACATGGTTGGTCACAAGCTCGGTGAGTTTTCCCATACCCGAACCTTCAAAGGACATGCAGCCGATCGCAAGTCCTCGGCTGGCAGGAAATAGCAAGAGCGCATAAGGAGTGAATGAAATGCAAACCTCTGCCGTGTTACGCGGTGTAAGGCTTTCGCCTCAGAAGGGCCGGTTGGTTGCCGACCAGATCCGGGGTCTGGCAGTCGACAAGGCGCTCAACGTTCTCAAATTCAGCCCGAAGAAGGGCGCGCGTATTATTCAGAAAGTCGTTGAGTCAGCAATTGCAAACGCTGAGCACAACGATGGCGCAGATATTGACGAACTCAAGATTACGCGCATCTTCGTGGAACAAGGACCGGTGCTGAAACGTTTCAGACCCCGTGCCAAAGGCCGCGCTTCCAAGATCCTCAAGCCGTCCTCTCACATCTATGTGACAGTCGGCGACGAGTCCAAGGAGTAGACATGGGACAAAAGATCAATCCGATCGGCTTTCGTCTTGCCGTTCAACGTAACTGGACATCACGGTGGTATGCCAACAGCGGAGGATTTTCCGACATGCTGCTGGAAGACATCAAGGTGCGCACCTATCTTCGCAAGCGACTTGCGCATGCGGCGGTAGCCAAAGTGATAATCGAGCGGCCGACCAAGAACGCCAAGATCACCATTCACAGCGCCCGTCCTGGTGTCGTGATTGGAAAAAAAGGTGAGGATATCGAGAAGCTGCGCGCCGAATTACAGCAAATGATGGGCGTCCCGGTGCACGTCAATATTGAAGAGGTCCGCAAGCCGGAAGTTGACGCACAGTTGATTGCTGATTCGATTTCACAGCAGCTGGAAAAACGCATCATGTTCCGCCGCGCTATGAAGCGCGCAATCCAGAATGCAATGCGACTGGGTGCGCAAGGTATAAAGATAATGAGCGCCGGACGCCTGAACGGGATCGAGATTGCGCGCACGGAGTGGTACCGCGAAGGCCGGGTGCCGCTTCACACGCTTCGCGCCGATATTGATTACGGGGTGTCCGAGGCCAAGACCACGTACGGTGTTATTGGAATCAAAGTCTGGGTGTACAAAGGTGAAGTAATAGGCCGTGGCGATCAACCAGCAGCACCGGGCAGCGCCGACACCCCACCTCAGAAGAAGCCCAGAAGAGCAGGAGTAACAAATGCTGCAGCCCGCTAAAACAAAGTTCCGTAAGGTGTTCAAGGGGCGCAACTATGGCGTCGCTACGCGCGGTGCCAAAGTCTCCTTCGGGGAGTTTGGACTCAAGGCGACCAATCGCGGCCGACTCACGGCGCGTCAGATCGAAGCCGCTCGCCGTGCAATGACGCGTCACATCAAGCGCGGCGGTCGCGTGTGGATAAGGGTTTTCCCGGACAAGCCAATCTCCCAGAAACCGGCCGAAGTGCGCATGGGTAAAGGTAAAGGTAGTATCGAGTACTGGGTGGCAGAGATACAGCCAGGCAAGGTTCTTTACGAAATGGATGGTGTTCAGGAAGACGTCGCGCGTGAAGCATTCCGCCTGGCAGCTGCCAAGCTTCCACTACGCACCGTATTTGTACAACGTACCCTGGGATAAGCGATGAAAGCGAGCGAACTCAGAAACAAAAGCCAGGCTGATTTGGACAAGGAACTCACCGAGTTGCTCAAGGCGCAGTTTTCAATGCGCATGCAACTCGCCACGCAGCAACTCACCAACACCAGTCAACTTGGAAAAGTGCGTAAGGACATTGCCCGTGTGCGAACAGTGATTACAGAAAAGGCGGCCAAGGCATGAGCGAGAACACCACCGAAAAAACCATTACCAAAAATCGCCGGCGGCTGACGGGGCACGTCATTAAAGACAAGATGAACAAGACTGTGACGGTGAGGGTTGACCGGATGGTGAAGCACCCTCTGTATGGAAAGTATGTGCGTCGATCTACCAACTATCACGTGCATGATGAAAACAACGAGTGCCATACCGGTGATACTGTGCTTATCGAGGAGAGTCGGCCGATTTCCAAGACCAAATCCTGGACACTGGCGCAGCTTGTGGAACGGGACGCTGGAGCTTAATGCTCGCTTGCGCGAGTAGCTGAATGCACGTAGAATCGCGCGGTTCCGTCAAGGCAGATACGAATTGGGGCCGGAATTGGGCGCCAAAGTCGGGGGCATTTCAGCTTGCGCAATTGAGATGTACGATTGACACAAGCAACAAATAGAGCCCCGAAGCTTTAAGACGACCGCGCTGTCGGACGATGCAGCTTTACTGATAGGGGGCAGACGCCCCGTATTTGATCCGGGAGACTAGCTCCCTATTTTGATCCGGGAGACTAACTCCCGATGAAATGACCCGAACGGGTCCCAAAACTGGCTCGACGCTGTAGCGGGGCGGGCAAAGTTGGAAAGAGGTTAAGAATATGATTCAAATGCAGTCCCGGCTCAAAGTGGCCGACAACACCGGTGCACGTTCGGTCATGTGCATCAAGGTGCTTGGCGGCTCGAAACGACGTTATGCCGGTGTAGGCGACGTCATCAAAGTCAGTGTCAAGGATGCTGCGCCGCGCGGAAGAGTCAAAAAAGGCGAGGTTTACAATGCTGTGGTGGTGCGCACAGCTTCAGGTGTGCGCAGAACAGACGGGTCGCGGATTAAGTTTGACTCGAACGCGGCAGTGTTGCTCAACGCCAAGCTGGAGCCCATCGGTACGCGTATCTTCGGTCCGGTAACCCGCGAGCTTCGCACCGAACGATTCATGAAGATCGTTTCCCTGGCACCCGAGGTTCTCTGAGGAGTTTGGCAATGCGCAAGATTCGCAGAGACGACCAGGTCGTCGTCATCACTGGTAAAGATCGTGGCAAGCGAGGCACAGTGCTGCGCATAGTAGGCGAAGACCGAGTCGTGGTAGAGGGCGCAAATCGCGTCAAGAAACACGAGAAGCCCAACCCGGCAAAAGGATCGACCGGCGGAATCGTCGAGAAGGAGATGCCGATCCATATCTCGAACGTGGCCGTTTTCAACCCGGCCACCGAGAAAGGTGACCGCGTCCGAATCAAGGTTCTCGACGATGGGCGCAAAGTGCGGGTTTTCGGATCCAATGGCGAAATGTTGGACAGGTAAGAGATAGTTATGGCAGAGCAGGATACAAAAGCGGAAGTCAAGGAAAAGGCGCCCAAGGCGAAAACTTCCAAGGCAAAAGCGCCCGCCGGCAAAACACCCAAGGCTAAAGCGGCCAAGGAAAAGGCGGTCGACGAAAAGGTAGCCAAGACAAAGGCAACCAAGGCGAAAAAGCCTGACGAAAAGGCCCCTGCCCCAAGGCTGGCTGAGCAGTATCAGCAAGAGATCGTGCCAGGGTTGATGAAGCAGTTCAGCTACAAGTGCGTCATGCAGGTCCCCCGTATTCAGAAGATCGTTCTCAATATGGGGGTAGGCGACGCGGTAAATGACAAGAAAATTCTTGAGCATGCAGTCGGTGACATGACAAAGATCGCCGGCCAGAAGCCTGCGGTTACCAAAGCGAGAAAATCGATCGCGGTCTTCAAGATCAGGGAAGGTTATCCCATTGGGTGCAAAGTTACTCTGCGCAGTACTCGCATGTATGAGTTCCTGGATCGCCTGATCACTGTAGCGATCCCGCGAGTGCGCGACTTTCGTGGCATATCTGGTCGGGCGTTTGATGGTAGGGGTAATTTCAACATGGGTGTGAAAGAGCAGATCATTTTTCCAGAAATCGAGTATGACAAGATCGATGCTCTGCGCGGCCTAAACATCACCATAACGACCACCGCGAAAACTGATGATGAGGCGCGTGCGCTTCTCTCAGCGTTCAGGTTTCCGTTCAGGACTTGAGGTAGACATGGCAAGACAATCCGTGATCAATCGCGATAAGAAGCGCCGCAATATCGTTAAAAAATTCGCTACCAAACGTGCCGAATTGATGACAACCCTGAGAAGCAGTAGTGCATCCGATGAAGACAAGGCGATGGCTCGCGACAAGCTGCAGAAGCTTCCGCGCGACTCGAGCCCGGTTCGGCTGAGAAATCGCTGTGCGCTAACCGGTCGGCCCCGCGGCGTGTTCAAGAAATTTGGTCTCGCGCGGAATAAACTGCGAGAAATTGCCCTGCGTGGCGAAATCCCCGGCGTGATCAAGGCGAGTTGGTAGGAGATACAGACATATGAGCATGAGTGACCCGATTTCGGACATGCTGACCCGCATTCGCAATGCGCAGATGGCGGAGAAAGTAACTGTGGCGATGCCGATGAGCAAGATCAAGATAGCCATCGCAAAAGTCCTGCAGGACGAGGGCTATATTGAAGACTTCAAGGTGGACGACAATGATCCCGTCAAACCCCAGCTTGAAATTGGTCTGAAATATTACGCCGGCAAACCGGTAATAGAGCGTATTGAGCGCGTAAGCAGGCCAGGGCTGCGCATATACAAACCCGCTCGGGATATTCCGCAAGTCATGAACGGGCTTGGCGTCGCGATCGTATCCACCTCACGCGGAGTGATGACCGATCGGAAAGCGCGATCGACTGGCGTAGGCGGTGAAGTACTTTGTATCGTCGCTTGACCAAACGGTCGCCTGATGAAACTGGTTGCATAACAGAAGGTCGAACTGGAGCAGAGTATGTCGCGCATCGGTAAAAACCCGGTGAACATTCCCGCAGGTGTTGATGCCACCATCGGTGGGGATGCAATCACAGTAAAAGGAACACTGGGGACGCTGTCGCACCCGGCAAGCAAACTCGTGAACGTTAAACGCGAGGGGGACAGCGTTGTTTTTGAAGCTGCCGACAAGAGCATAGCGGCTAACGCAATGTCAGGAACGTTGCGTGCGCTCGTTGCCAATATGGTGACTGGTGTGAGTTCCGGGTTCGAAAAGAAGCTGACCCTCATTGGTGTTGGATACAGGGCACAAGCACAAGGCGACAAACTGAATTTGTCGCTTGGATTTTCGCATCCGGTTGTGCATCAGATGCCCAAAGGTATCAAGGTTGAAACGCCCCAGCAAACCGAAGTCGTGATTAAAGGTATCGACAAGCAGCTTGTCGGACAAGTCGCTGCTGAAGTTCGAGCTTATCGACCGCCGGAGCCGTATAAAGGCAAGGGCGTCCGATATGCAGATGAGTATGTCGTACGCAAGGAAACCAAGAAGAAGTGAACGTAACGCCATGATTGACAAAAGACAGGCAAGACTTCGCAGGGCGCGCCAGACCCGACACAAGTTGGCTGAACTCGGCGCAGTGCGGCTACTCGTCCACCGTTCGAATGGACACATGTACGCCCAGGTAATCGATAACGGAGCGAAAGTTGTCGCATACGCATCGACCCTAGAAGCAGACGTACGCAAGGAAGTTGGAAATGGCGGCAACATTAAGGCCGCTGCTATGGTCGGAAAACGAATTGCTGAAAAAGCCAAAGAGAAAGGCGTCGAGCAGGTCTCGTTCGACCGTTCCGGCTTTAAATATCACGGTCGCGTAAAAGCGCTTGCTGAAGCAGCGCGCGAAGCCGGACTGAAGTTCTAAGGGAAGAGCTAATGGCAAGAATGCACCAGCAGCAGAGAAGTGGTCCAAGCGACGGATTGCGCGAAAAGATGGTCGCAGTGAATCGTGTCACTAAGGTCGTCAAGGGCGGTCGCGTCCTCGGGTTTGCAGCACTTGCCGTCGTTGGTGACGGTGATGGCGGCATTGGCATGGGCAAGGGCAAGGCACGTGAAGTGCCTGTTGCTGTGCAGAAAGCCATGGAAGAGGCGCGCAAAAAACTGTTCAAAGTCGGGCTCCGTGATGGAACCCTTCAACATGCAGTGGTTGGCATCCATGGAGCCGCGAAGGTGTACATGCAACCTGCCTCGGAAGGGACCGGAATCATCGCCGGCGGACCGATGCGAGCGATTTTCGAGGTGATGGGCGTTTCTGACATTCTTGCCAAATGCATTGGCTCGACAAATCCTTACAACGTTGTGCGGGCAACACTGAACGGCCTTGCAGCGATGAATTCGCCAAGCGAAATCGCGTTGAAGCGCGGCAAAACAGTCGAAGAAATTCTGGGGTAACCAGCATGGCCGAAAAGAACACAGCCGAGAAAGTAACCGCTACCGATGAAGCTGCGGCGAAGCCTGCCGCAAAGAAAACTGCGGTGAAGAAAACAGTGGCAAAGAAAACTACCGTAAAGAAAACAGCGACGAAAAAAGCCGCACCAAAAAAAGTGGCAGCGAAGAAACCTGCGGCGAAGAAAACGGACAAACCCGAAAAGACTGTAAAAGTTACCCTCGTAAAGAGCGTGATTGGAACAAAATCGTCGCATCGTGCCACCGTGCGAGGGCTGGGATTGCGTCGTATTCGCCACAGCGTAGAACTGGAAGATACGCCTTCGGTACGTGGAATGATCAACAAGGTAAGCTACCTCGTCAGGGTGGAAACGCAATGAGACTGAATGAACTGAAGCCAGCGGCAGGATCCAAGTCAGCGCGTCTTCGCGTTGGGCGCGGGATTGGCAGTGGCAAAGGAAAGACCGGTGGTCGTGGACACAAGGGTCAGCATTCGCGTTCCGGCGGCTATCACAAGGTGGGATTCGAAGGTGGCCAGATGCCTATGGCCCGGCGCCTGCCCAAGCGCGGTTTCGTTTCCATGACGCGCGGGGATGTTGTCGAGGTGCGTTTGTCAGTTCTGAACAAAATCGAAGGCGATGAAGTCGATCTGATGGCACTCAAGCAGGCAGGCATTGTGCCCAAAGGTACAGTCGGCGGAAAAATAATTCTCGCTGGAACGCTTGAAAAGAAGAACTTGAAAGTTCGTGGCCTGGGTGCCACGAAAGGTGCGCGTGCTGCCATAGAGGCAGCCGGCGGAAGTGTAGAGGGATAAGGTTTGGCGCAACAAGACGGCACGCTCGGGATGGCAGGCAAGTTTGGCGATTTGAAACGCCGACTTCTGTTTTTGCTGGGCGCGCTCATCGTATATCGTATTGGAGCGCATATCCCGGTTCCGGGTATCGATCCGGTACAACTGCAGGAGTTGTTCAAGGCGCAGGAGGGCGGCATTCTGGGAATGTTCAATATGTTCTCGGGAGGGGCGCTTTCGCGATTTACCATATTCGCGCTCGGGATCATGCCTTACATTTCGGCTTCGATCATCATGCAGTTGTTGACCGTTGTCGTGCCAACACTCGAACAGCTCAAGAAGGAAGGCGAATCTGGTCGCCGCAAGATTACCCAGTACACGCGCTATGGAACTCTTGTTCTGGCCACTTTCCAGGCGACTGGCATTGCCATCGCGCTTGAGTCCCAAAGTGGACTGGTCCTGGATCCAGGGCTGGTGTTTCGTTTTACTGCAGTTGTGACATTGGTAACGGGCACGATGTTCCTGATGTGGCTGGGAGAGCAGATAACCGAACGTGGTATCGGTAACGGTATCTCGCTGATCATTTTTGCAGGCATCGCTGCCGGGCTTCCGGCCGCTTTAGGTGGCACACTCGAATTAGCGCGAACCGGTACATTCCCAATTCCATTGGTGTTGCTGTTGCTCGTGGGCGCAGTCCTGGTAACTGCTTTCGTGGTGTTTGTCGAACGTGGCCAGCGGAAAATCCTGGTTAACTACGCAAAGCGCCAGGTCGGTCGAAAGGTGTATGGCGGCCAAAGCTCGTTCTTGCCGCTGAAGTTGAACATGGCTGGTGTAATACCGCCGATTTTCGCGTCCAGCATCATTCTGTTTCCGGCGACGCTGGCAGAGCTTTTGGGCTCCAGCGAAAACGTCTACTGGCTGCGCGACATTGGCGGCTTGTTGCACCCGGGGCAGCCACTGTATGTGGCATTCTATGCGGCGGCAATTATTTTCTTCTGCTTCTTTTACACGGCATTGGTGTTCAATCCGCGTGACACTGCTGAGAATCTCAAGAAAGGCGGCGCATTTGTCCCGGGAATTCGTCCTGGAGAGCAGACTGCAAAGTACATTGAGAAAATCATCATGCGCCTGACTTTGGCAGGTTCTCTCTACATTACCGCGGTATGTTTGCTGCCAGAGTTTTTGATTGTGAAGTGGAACGTGCCGTTTTACTTCGGTGGCACGAGCCTTTTAATTATTGTTGTTGTGACAATGGACTTCATGCAGCAGGTTCAGGCATATGTCATGTCGCACCAATACGAAAGCCTGTTGAAGAAGACTAACTTCAAGGGCGGAATGTTTCCGACCCGATGAGGAGCGAGAGTAAATGCGAGTTAAAGCATCGGTTAAAAAGCTGTGTCGTTACTGCAAGGTAATCCGGCGCAATAATGTCGTTCGGATAATTTGCAAAGACCCCCGTCATAAGCAGCGACAGGGTTAATCTGCCCGGATAGTGGGCACACAGGGATAGAAGACAATGGCACGAATTGCAGGTGTAAACATTCCGAATCACAAACATACGTGGGTCGCGCTGATGGCGATCTACGGGATAGGCCGCACGCGCGCTTACAAGATATGCGCTGACGCAGGGGTGACGCCATCTGTAAAGATGAAAGACCTGTCAGACTCGGATGTGGAAAATATTCGCGAGCAGGTGACGAAATACACGATTGAAGGCGACCTGCGTCGCGAAGTATCGATGAACATCAAGCGACTGATGGATCTCAGCACTTACCGCGGCTCGCGTCATCGCAGGGGATTACCCGTGCGTGGCCAACGTACTAAGACCAATGCACGCACCAGAAAAGGTCCGAAGAAGCTGTTGCGCGCAGGCAAGAAATAGTAGTGCAGTGCGACTAGCGGCATCTGAAGTAACCGATTAAACAGGCAGGAAAAATTAACGATGGCAAAGGCAACTACCCGGGTCCGGAAGAAGGTCAAGAAGAACGTCGCGGAAGGTATCGCACATGTTCACGCTTCTTTCAACAATACGATAATCATGATTACCGACAGGCAGGGCAATGCGTTGTCCTGGGCGACTTCCGGGTCGAGTGGGTTTAAAGGCTCGCGTAAGAGCACGCCTTTCGCCGCACAGATCGCCGCGGACAATGCCGGACGAGGAGCACAGGACTGCGGCGTCAAGAATCTTGAAGTGCGCATCAAAGGTCCCGGGCCAGGTCGTGAGTCGGCCGTACGCGCGCTCAATGCCGCTGGATTCAAGATCACCAGCATTTCGGATGTAACACCGGTTCCGCACAACGGTTGTCGTCCTCCGAAAAAGCGCCGGATTTAGGGAGAATAACGTGGCCAGAAACCTCGATGCCAAGTGCCGTCAATGCCGGCGTGAAGGCGAGAAGCTTTTTCTTAAGGGCGAGAAGTGTTTTACCGACAAGTGTGCGATTGAGCGCCGGGCGTACCCGCCCGGTCAGCACGGGCAAAAACACTCTCGGATATCAGACTTTGGCAGGCAGCTTCGCGAGAAGCAGAAGATCCGTCGTATATATGGCGTACTTGAACGCCAGTTTCGCAAAGGATACAAAGAAGCGGCCAGCAACAAAGGCGTGACCGGAGAGGTCTTGTTGCAAGGACTCGAAAGGCGGCTTGATTCGGTTGTCTACCGTATGGGTTTCGGGATTTCGCGTACGGAAGCCCGCCAAGTCATCAGCCACAATTCGATCCTGGTTAACGGTAAGCGGGTCAACATTCCATCCTATCAGGTGCGTCCCGGTGACGTCGTTGAAGTAGCTGAAAAATCCAAGGCGCAATTGCGAATAAAGGCCGCTGCCGAAGCTGCCGAGAGCCGCGGATTTCCCGAATGGTTGGAAGTGGATATTAAAGCCCTAAAGGGTACTTTCAAGGCACTTCCGCAACGCTCTGAATTGCCGTCGACGATCAATGAATCAATGGTCGTTGAACTCTATTCCAAGTAATACCGCTTTAGGCCTTCTGGTCGGGATTTTGTCAGAAGCGGAAACTTTCGAAACTTTTTAAAGGGTCGAATCTATGCAAAGCAGCTTTCTCAAGCCGCGAATTATCGATGTGCAGTCTGTTGGGGCGTCTCACGCCAAAGTGACGATGGAGCCGTTCGAGCGGGGCTATGGCCATACGCTTGGCAACGCGCTGCGTCGCGTACTGTTGTCTTCAATGCCGGGACACGCGCCGACTGAAGTCAAAATATCCGGGGTTCTGCATGAATACTCGGCGATTGACGGTGTACAGGAAGATGTCGTTGACATCATGCTGAATCTCAAGGGTATCGTTCTCAAATTGCACGATCGTGATGAGGTCGTCCTTCAATTGCAGAAGGAAGGCGAAGGTGCGGTATGCGCGAGCGATATTGAAGGTACGCACGACGTGGAGATTGTCAATCCTGATCACGTTATTGCGCACCTTGCTCCGGGCGGTAAGCTCGACATGCAAATCAAGATCGAAAGTGGCAGGGGATACATTCCGGCCAATGTTCGAGAAGAAGATGAGGAAGGTCGCAGTATCGGAAGCCTGCTTCTGGATGCATCCTTCAGTCCCGTGCGGCGTGTCAGTTACGCGGTTGAAAGCGCACGAGTCGAGCAACGCACGGACCTCGACAAGCTGGTTGTCGATATCGAGACCAATGGTGTGCTCGAACCGGAGGAAGCGATTCGCTACGCGGCTCGCATCCTCATGGAACATCTTTCGACGTTTGCCGATCTCGAGGGCACGCCGGCGCCAGTCGTAGCGCCCCAAACGCCGCAGGTTGATCCGATTTTGCTGCGCCCGGTGGATGATCTGGAATTAACCGTACGCTCGGCGAACTGCCTCAAGGCGGAGAATATTTATTACATCGGCGATCTGATCCAGCGTACGGAAACGGAGTTGCTCAAGACACCGAACCTGGGCCGCAAGTCGCTAAATGAAATCAAGGAAGTTCTGGCAGTGCGTGGACTGACGCTTGGGATGAAACTCGAGAGCTGGCCACCCGCAGGCCTGGAAAAGGAATAAGGGGTAACGACGATGCGTCACCGTCTAGGACTACGCAAGCTAAATCGAACCAGCGCTCATCGCCAGGCGATGCTGCGTAACATGACCAACTCTCTCCTGAAGCACGAGATCATCAAGACCACGTTGCCCAAGGCAAAGGAATTGCGTCGTGTAGCGGAGCCAATCATTACGCTGGGTAAAAAGCCGTCGCTGTCGAATCGCCGATTGGCGTTTGCGCGGCTGCGTGATCGTGAAATTGTGGTCAAGTTGTTCAATGAGCTTGGACCCCGATACGAGAAACGCAACGGTGGCTATCTGCGCATACTCAAATATGGCTTTCGCCAAGGCGACAATGCACCGATGGCACTGGTGGAGTTGATGGACCGTACCGACACCGACGAGGCGGCAGACTAGGCTGATTGCGCAGACAGGGCTGATTCTGGCCCGCAAAAAAGGCCGGCTCTGCGCCGGCTTTTTTTGTTTGAGTAACGAAGAAGATTCACCGGTTCTTGCGAATCCCGGATTGTGCCTATACGTTCAAAAGAATCAGGCGGTTTTTTGCAGCGCAGAGGGCTGTTTTTCGCCGAGTGAAACGCTTAGATAACGGCCCGTCTGGCTGGATTCTATTTCTGTCAGTTCCTCCGGGGTACCGGTCGCGATAATGTATCCGCCTTGGTCGCCGCCTTCCGGCCCCAGATCGACGATCATGTCAGCAGTTTTGATGACGTCCAAATTGTGTTCGATGACTACGACGGTGTTACCGTGATCGCGCAATCGATGCAGCACGCGCATTAAAAGCTCGACGTCCTGGAAATGAAGCCCAGTAGTTGGTTCATCCAGGATATAAAGAGTGTTACCGGTGTCGCGCTTGGACAACTCAAGCGACAGTTTTACGCGCTGCGCTTCTCCTCCCGACAACGTTGGTGCGCTTTGCCCAAGACGCACGTAGCCAAGTCCGACATCCAGTAACGTATCCAGCTTGCGCACGATGGCGGGCACGGACGAGAAAAATGCCCTGGCTTGCTCGACATTCATGTCCAGTACGTCGTGAATATTTTTTCCTTTGTAGCGAATCTCCATGGTTTCGCGGTTATAGCGTTTTCCGTTACAGATATCGCAGGAAACATAGACGTCCGGCAGAAAGTGCATTTCCACTTTGATTACGCCGTCGCCCTGACAGGCTTCGCAGCGACCGCCTTTTACGTTGAAGGAAAATCTGCCTGTCCCGTAGCCACGTTCGCGCGCAAGTGGCACATTTGCGAACAGTTCACGCACAGGCGTGAACAATCCGGTGTAGGTGGCTGGGTTAGACCGGGGGGTGCGTCCGATTGGACTCTGGTCAACATTGACGACCTTGTCGAGATGCTCCAGGCCTTCCAGTTCGTCATGCTCTGCCGGTTCCGTTGACGACCCGTAAATATGCCGCGCGACTGCGCGGTACACCGTATCGTTGATCAGTGTCGATTTACCAGAGCCTGAGACGCCGGTCACGCAGATGAACAGTCCCAGCGGCAAATTCAGTGTGACGTCCTTGAGGTTGTTGCCACGTGCACCCGTCAACGTCAGCATTTTCTTTGGGTCGGGATTGTTGCGCAGCGAAGGAATGCTGATCTGCTTTTTCCCACTGAGAAACTGCCCGGTTACCGATTGGGGCGTGTCCGAAATCTGCTGTGGTGTCCCGTGTGCGACAATCTCTCCGCCATGCTCGCCTGCGCCAGGTCCCATGTCGATGACATGGTCTGCCGCCAGTATTGCTTCCAGATCGTGCTCTACGACGATGACCGAATTGCCAAGATCGCGAAGATGTTTGAGTGTTTCGAGCAGCCGGCTATTGTCGCGTTGGTGCAGTCCGATGGACGGTTCGTCAAGCACGTACATCACCCCTGTCAAGCCGGAGCCGATTTGAGATGCAAGCCTGATGCGCTGTGTTTCGCCTCCCGATAACGTATCGGCGGAGCGATTCAAGCTGAGATAGCCAAGGCCGACATCATTCAGGAATTTGATCCTTCCCGAAACTTCGCTAACGATTTTCTCGGCAATTGCATGGCGGGCGCCTTCCAGCTTCATGCTGCTAAAGAATAGCTGCGACTGTCGCAATGCGAGCTGACCCACTTCGTGTATCGTTTTACCGTCGACGAACACATGGCGTGCCTCGCGTCGCAACCTGGAGCCGTCGCATTCCGTACAACGGCGGTCGGCAATCAGTTTTCCAAGTTGCTCGCGTACGACACTTGAATCGGTCTCTTTGTGGCGACGTTCCAGGTTGGGAATGATGCCCTCGAACGCGTGTTCGCGCTGATGCCGGTTGCCGCGCTCACCGACATAGGTGAACTGGAGTTTCTCGCGGCCAGAACCATAGAGCACAGCATCGCAAATATTCTCTGGCAGATCTTCGAACGGCGTATCGATGTTGAATTCGTAGTGAGCTGCAAGACTCATCAGCATTTGAAAATAGAACTGGTTGCGCTTGTCCCAACCCTTGATTGCACCGGCCGCGAGCGAAAGACCCGGGAAGGCGACCACCCGTTGTGGATCAAAGAACGTGATCTGTCCAAGGCCGTCGCAGCGCGGACACGCACCGACCGGGTTGTTGAACGAAAAAAGCCGTGGTTCCAGTTCGGGCAGTGAGTAGCTGCACACCGGACAGGCGAATCGGGTGGAAAACAAATGCTCCTTGCCGGTCTCCATTTCCAGGGCAAGCACTTTGCTCTCCGAATGTCGCAGCGCAGTCTCAAAAGATTCCGCCAGTCGTTGTTTGATATCCGGACGAATCTTCACGCGGTCGATGACAATCTCGATCGTGTGCTTTTGACGCTTGATCAGTTTGGGTACATCGTCAAGGTCGTGTATTTGACCGTCGACACGCACCCGAACAAATCCCTGCGCGCGCAAGTCGTCGAACAGATCGACATTTTCGCCTTTGCGGCCGACGACCAGTGGCGCAAGTATCATCAGCCGAGAGTCTTCCGGCAGTTCCAGTACGTGATCAACCATCTGCGAGATCGTCTGTGACGACAACGCCAAATTGTGGTCGGGGCATTGCGGTTCGCCGACCCTTGCATACAGCAGGCGCAGGTAATCGTGAATTTCGGTGACCGTGCCTACCGTCGAACGTGGATTGTGACTACTTGCCTTTTGCTCGATTGCGATTGCCGGCGACAATCCCTCGATCAGGTCGACATCGGGTTTTTCCATTAACTGGAGAAACTGTCGCGCATATGACGATAGCGATTCCACATAGCGGCGATGCCCTTCCGCGTACAAGGTGTCGAATGCCAGCGATGATTTTCCTGAGCCGGACAAGCCAGTCACTACAACCAGCTTGTTACGCGGCATGTCTACGTTGACGTTCTTGAGATTGTGCGTACGGGCGCCTCGAATACGGATCGTTTCCATTATTTCAGCTCCGAACATACGGCTAACCTCAAACTTATGGCGTGGCGCGCACTATTCATGAGCCGCTGCCTGAAAACATTTCCTCTAAAGACTCCGCCCTTGATAACACTGTGTCCGAAAATACGGCGTCCGAAAATACGGCGCCCGAAAATACGGCGTCCGAGAAAACGACGCCAAAGAATGCTGCGTCCAAAAATGCTGCGTCCAAAAATGCTGCACCCAGACATCCGGTGTTTAAAAATGCTGTGTCTACTAAATGCACGACGACTAAGTGAACTGCGTCTACATGAATTGCTCTTGTGAAACTCGCGTGGGAAAAACATATGCTTTAGAAACATCCTCTCGGAAGAATCTAACCAAGTCCTGTACGGTGGCCAACCTGTTACTATACGGCACTTCGAATTTCATTCCCAATCCGTTACTTAGGTTCCATTTTTCGATGCAGTCCCCGGATCGGATGTCGCCCCTGGAGCTGCGAGCGAGCCTGGGTCTGGCAAGTGTTTTTGGCCTGCGAATGCTGGGGATGTTCATCATTCTTCCGGTTTTCGTACTGTATGCACGCGAGCTTCCAGGCGGCAGCAATCAACTCCTCATCGGTATCGCGCTAGGCGCCTATGGCCTTGCGCAGGCGTGCTTCCAGCTGCTGTTTGGCCGTCTCTCCGATCACTGGGGGCGCAAGCGCGCGATCTATCTTGGCCTGCTGATTTTTGCCGTTGGCAGCCTGGTTGCTACGGCGGCAGACAATATTTACGTTGTCATTGTTGGGCGTGCAATACAGGGGGCGGGCGCGATCTCAGCAGCGCTGATTGCGCTGAATGCCGACCTTACGCGCGACGAAAACCGGACCAAGTCGATGGCAATCATCGGCATGACGATAGGCGCGACTTTCATTGTTTCGATGGTCGCCGGGCCCGTACTCAGTGGCGTATTCGGTGTGCCAGGGATTTTTGCGCTGACAGGAGTCATGGCGTTGCTGGCAATGCTGGTGGTGCGCTTCGTCGTTCCTGACCCACCTGCGAGTGCCGCGGGCGATCCTGCTCAGAAGCCAAGTACGATCATGGATGTACTGCGCGACAGGCAACTCGCGAGGCTGAACTTCGGTATCTTTTCGCTGCACGGTGTTTTGATGGCAATGTTCGTCGTCGTACCTGTCGAACTGCTTGCCCAGCTCGCGGAAAGCGAGCACTGGAAGATGTACCTTGGCGTGATGCTGGCAAGCGTCGCAATCATGTTGCCTGTCATGCTGCTATCCGAAAAACGAGGTCAACAAAAAGCCGCTTTCCTCGGCAGTATCGCGGTAATCGGTGCGTCGGCGTTGCTGCTGGAAGCGGGTTCAAGCGTATTCCAGCTCATGGCTGGTGGGTTGGTTCTGTTTTTTGCAGCTTTCAACCTGCTTGAGGCCATGCTGCCATCGCTGGTATCGCGAGTCGCGCCGTCGAATGCGAAGGGCACCGCGATTGGGGTCTACAGCACACTACAGTTCCTGGGGACATTTTTCGGCGCGACGGCAGGTGGCTGGATGGCCCAGCACTATGGGAACATTGCAGTATTTGGTTTGTGCGCTTTTGTGGCGGGTGTCTGGTTGCTGGTAGCAAGCGGGATGCAGATACCGCCGCGTCCCACCCGGCCATCAACCACTGCGTGAACGCCAGGTGGCGGGAATGGCCTGCACCATTGAAATATGGCAGGCTTGCAGGATAAGGTTTTGTACTGACATTGTGTCGCAGTGGGCGCAATTTTCGTAAGAACAACGCCCGGTAGTGAGCGCTGGCCACACGTGACTGCCAGCTATGAGTGAATCCGGGAATATAGTGAATCCGGAAATACAATGGGAGAAATTGTATGGCATCAGTAAATAAGGCGATTCTGATAGGCAACCTCGGGCGTGATCCGGAGGTTCGATACATGCCCAACGGCGATGCAGTGGCCAATATGAACCTCGCCACTACAGAAAACTGGAAAGACAAGAATGGTGAGAAACAGGAAAAGACCGAGTGGCACCGGGTTGTTATGTTCGGCAAGGTCGCCGAGATTGCCGGTGAATACCTGAAGAAAGGGTCGCCGGTCTATTTTGAGGGTCGCATTCAGACGCGCAAGTGGACCGACAAGGAAGGTCAGGAACGATACACCACTGAAATCGTCGCTGATCGCATGCAAATGCTGGGCTCGCGCTCGGGCGGGTCATCGCAGCCAATGCCTGACGAAACAGGGTCTGCTCCGGCTGCAGGCAAACCTGCTGCTGCCAGCCAGGCAGGTGGCGGATTTGACGATATGGAAGATGATATTCCCTTCTAAGCCCATGGTTATTGGGTAGAAAACGAACTCGTTTTCCGCGAAAATGTGGTGTTCTCTCGCCGCTCATGGTCAGTACATGGGCCGCTATTTCCTGTACACGAAAGGTAGTTTCGAATGGCATTGCGTAGCGTTGCGCTCGACGACAAATACACTGTAACTGACGGTCGAATATTCATTACCGGCACCCAGGCACTGGTACGGTTGCCGATCATGCAGCACTTGCGTGATCTGAGTGTCGGTCTGAACACCGCCTGCTATATCTCCGGCTACCGCGGTAGTCCGCTTGGTGCGTACGACCAGCAGCTGTGGGCGGCGGGCAATCATCTGAAGGACCACAACATCGTCTTTCAGTCGGGCGTCAACGAAGACATTGCCGCTACTGCGATCTGGGGCACGCAACAGGCGGGTCTGCACGGCAAGCCAAAATACGCAGGCGTATTCGGCATCTGGTATGGCAAAGGCCCGGGCGTCGACCGCACCGGCGACGTTTTTCGTCATGGCAACCTGGCAGGGACGCATCCCAGGGGTGGCGTATTGGTTCTCATGGGCGATGATCACACCAGCGAGTCGTCGACCACTGCGCACCAGAGCGAGTACGCACTGGTCGATGCGATGATTCCAATACTTAATCCTGCCGGCGTTCAGGAATTGCTCGACTATGGTTTGATTGGTTGGGCGCTGTCGCGCTACTCCGGCTGTTGGGTTGGACTCAAGAGCATGAAGGACACCATCGACGCCAGTGCAACGGTTGATGTCAGTCCCGAGCGCGTACAAATCGTCACACCTACCGATTTCAAGATGCCTGAAGGCGGTGTGCACATCCGCTATCCCGATCAGCCGCTTCAACAGGAAGAACGCTTGCACAAGGTCAAGATCGAAGCCGTGCTTGCATTTGCGCGTGCCAACAAGCTCGACAAAGTCGTGGTGGATTCGCCTGATGCCAAGATCGGCATCGTCACCTGTGGCAAATCCTACATGGATGTGCGCCAGGCGCTTCAGTACCTCGGCATCGACGACGCAGAAGCAAGTCGCCTTGGTCTACGCGTGTACAAAGTTGCCATGACATGGCCGTTGGAGCCGACCGGTCTGCAACAGTTTGCGGAAGGACTTGACAAGATCATCGTCGTTGAGGAAAAACGTGGCCTCATTGAAAGTCAGATTAAAGAGGTGTTGTACAACGCCGAAAGTGCGCCGCAGGTTGTCGGCAAGCGCGACGAACTCGGCAAGGAACTTTTCCAGTCGAATGCCGCGCTTCATCCCAACGAAATTGCGATCGCTATCGGCCGGCGCCTTCTTGAGCTCAACAGCAACCCGCAGCTTGCCGAGCGGCTCGCTCAACAGGAAAAGCTCGCCAACCGCGACCCTGACAAACCAGCTATGGAACGTACGCCGTATTTCTGTTCCGGTTGTCCGCACAATACCGGCACGCGCGTACCCGACGGTTCGGTCGCACTCTCCGGAATCGGTTGTCACTTCATGGCGCAATGGATGGACCGTCGCACCACTGGCTATACGCAAATGGGCGGCGAAGGCGCGAGTTGGATGGGAGAGGCCCCCTTCGTTGATACCGAGCACGTATTTCAGAACATCGGCGACGGCACCTATTACCACTCCGGATTGCTGGCAATGCGGGCCGCAGTCGCATCCGGTGTGAACATGACCTACAAAGTGTTGTTCAACGATGCGGTAGCGATGACTGGCGGCCAGCAAGTCGATGGTCCGATGAGCGTGCCACAGATTACGCAGCAGATTGCGGCTGAAGGTGCCAGGAAAGTCGTAGTCGTCACCGATGAACCAGACAAGTACGGATCGAACCCCGGCTTCGCGGACGGTGTCGAAATTTATCACCGCGATGACTACGAAAAAGTGCAAAAGGAAATTCGTGAGATTTCCGGTATAACCGCGATCGTCTACGACCAGACCTGTGGTGCTGAAAAACGCCGCCGCCGCAAGCGCAATCTGTTTCCAGATCCACCCAAGCGTGTGGTGATCAATGACCTGGTCTGCGAAGGCTGTGGAGACTGCGGAGAAAAATCCAACTGTGTTTCGGTTACTCCGCTCGAAACCGAATTCGGCCGAAAGCGCACAATTGACCAATCCTCGTGCAACAAGGATTTCTCATGCGTAAAGGGGTTTTGCCCAAGCTTCGTCACCGTACATGGCGGTGAGTTGAAGAAAGGCAAGAGCGCGCCGGTCGGCAAGAATGTAGATACCCTGTTCCCGGCGGTGCCCGAACCGAAATTACCCAGTCTTGATCAAGCGTACGGCATTCTCGTCAATGGCATTGGCGGGACCGGGGTTGTCACCATCGGTGCCATCGTTGGCATGGCAGCGCACCTCGAAGGTAAGGCATTCGGGGCGCTCGACATGGCCGGGCTTGCGCAAAAAGGTGGTGCAGTATGGAGCCATTTGCAGATTGCCGACAAGCTCGAAGACATTCGTACGGTGCGTCTGGGTTCAGGTGGCGCGAACGCCATGGTTGGCTGCGACTTCGTTACGTCCGCCAGCGAGAAATCGATGGAAATGGTGCGTGCAGGAGAGACCGGAGCGGTGGTCAATCTGCATCAGCAAATGACGGGTGAATTTACCCGCGACACCAACATGCAGTTTCCAAAATCGTCGCTGGAGAAAACGATTGCCAGAGGCGTAGGCGAGGACAATGTCCAGTTCGTGGAAGCGACTCGTATTGCCACGGCACTACTCGGCAACTCTATTGCAACCAATATGTTCATGCTCGGCATGGCCTTCCAGAAAGGCCTCATTCCGGTAGGCAGTGAAGCGATCAACAAGGCGGTCGAACTCAACGGAACTGCGGTCAAAATGAACCAGGCAGCATTTCTCTGGGGCCGCCGTGCCGCAGTTGATCTTGCGGCGGTTGAGCGACTGATTGGTCCGAAGGCAGAAGTTGGGAAGAGCACGAGCATGTCGCAAAACCTTGACGAAACTATCGAACGCCGCGTGGAATTTCTCACCGGCTACCAGGATGCAGCTTACGCGCGTCGCTACATATCGCTCGTTGAGAAAGTGCGCGATGCCGAAGCGAAAATCAGGGGGCACGGCGGACTTTCTGAAGCCGTAGCGCGTTACTACTTCAAACTGCTGGCTTACAAGGATGAATACGAAGTCGCTCGTCTTTACACCGATGGCAGTTTCAAGAAAAAAGTGGCGTCAATGTTCGAAGGTGATTACAAGCTCCGTTTCCATCTTGCGCCACCACTGTTGGCGAAACGTCACTCCGAAACCGGTGAGCTGGTGAAGTCCGAGTATCGTTCCTGGATGCTTGGTGCGTTCGGCATTCTTGCGAAATTCAAATTCCTGCGTGGTGGTCGCTTTGACGTATTCGGCTATACCAGGGAGCGTCGAATGGAGCGCCAGTTGATCTCTGACTACGAAAACATGATTGGCGAACTGCTTGCAACTCTGTCGAGCGAAAATCATGCGCTTGCCGTGCGTATCGCAAGTATCCCTGAGGAGGTTCGTGGCTTTGGTCACGTGAAGGAACGCAGCATCGAGCTGGCGAAAATGAAGCGAGCTGAGCTCTTCGAATTATTCAAGTCTCCTGCCGCGGCAAAGGCCGCTGCTTGAACTGCATAGAAATGCAGCAGACTGGCGACGAAGTACGCTCAAACTTATTCGCACCGGTGCAATGCTCGGCTTATCTCGCCAGGCATGGTTTTGCATGGACTTGAGCGCGGGTCGGTGCAGGTGCGCGCCGATGCCAGAATCGAAGCGCTCAAAAACTTCGCCTGCATGAAATTGAGTTATGGGCTGGAATGCCTGGTTGGTGTCTTGTCTAATTGTGTAGCTGAAGTGTTCGTTAGCGGCGTAAGCCATGGCAGCAAGATTGGTCAAGCTCAACGTCTGACCAAAGCGTTACAAAGAGCTGTCTTCAAGGGCAGTCGCGATCTGATGAAGGTTCCATCATGAGTCGCAGATGCGTACGCATAAAACATGCGGGAACAAACAGTCTGATAGCGGATGGTCCATTGGGGTGGGCGATTACGCCCTTTGAAGGAAATTATTACGTTCGCAAAACGAATCTGGTGACCGATGGATTTCGAGTCAACTACCTTCCCGGATTGTGCATATACAAATTTCTCTATGTGTGGCTCGATTTTGTAACCCCCGAGGGTAGTGTTATCAAGAATCTCGGATGGAAATACTGGTTGCCAAACCCGTTGTTTCCGTTCATTTGGTTCCGTGTTGCAGTACCAGCAGTCGATCCTGAAATTGACGTTGAAGAATACGACTGCTCGCCTTAGACCAGGCAAGCGCCGGTCGTGCTGCGACTGCGCCAGGTATGGTGGGCGGTGCCTTGCAGCATTTACAGGCACTGTGTCGAATGTATAGCGATGGTGGCTGGACTCGCACACTTCTGGAAGATGCAGAGAATGAATGCATGCATCTGATGACGTTCATCCAAATAGCTCAGCCCCCCTTTGTTTGAACGCTTGCTGGTGTTGAGGACGGTACCTGCGAAAATGTTCCGGCGCCGGGCATTACGATCGAATACTGGAAGCTTGCGCCGGATGCAAGCTTGCGTGAAATTATCATCATGGTGTGAGCAGACGAGGCGGGTCACCGTGAGGTCAATCACAAGTTCGCAAACAAGCTGTCCTGATCACCGAAATTTGCCAATCATTGCAGCGCTAGCGTTTGCTGAAGAGTGCCTGACAAGTCATCGAAAAGCGTAAGCGCTGCCATAGTGTGCCGACGATGATCGAGTTCAGCGAGGATTGTTGAGTATGTTTCAGACCAGGATCACGCCGAAAACTGTAGCGCCGGAAGTTCACGCCAAATAGTGTTTATGGGAAAGAAATTGATCGCCATGATAGCTTGGTCGCTGACCGCGATCGCCACGCTAGCGGCGGATATCGACATGACGACCCAAAAAGAAATTGATTACATGTTTGCTCGGTTACAGCAGTCGAACTGCCGCTTTGATCGCAATGGCAGATGGTATGGTCCCGAACGGGCGGTGCAGCACGTCAACAGAAAATATCAGTACCTGCTCAAGAAGAAGGCAATTCAATCTGCGGAGAATTTCATTGATCGTGCGGCGTCCAGAAGCAGTACTACCGGTAAGTCGTATTGGGTGAAATGCGACGAATCCGCGGCGATGAAAAGCGCCGACTGGTTTCATGCGGTACTGAAGGGGTTTCGCAGGCAAAATGAAACTCCGCGCTAAAGGGTTTCGACTCTGGAGAAAATTGAAGTCGCACTGCCTTTTTTATGAGATCAGAAGGATATGTATTGTGGTTACGACTGGCAGTGGAGTGGCTCAAATTTGCGCAGTTTAGATGTGGCAGTTGAGCTTGTGTGATCCGATTTTATCGTGATTGGAGGGATGCAAAATGACAGTTGAGATTTTTCGCAATGCACTAGGTTGGTCCGCTTTGATCAACTATGGAATATTGATGATCTGGTTTCTGTTTTTTATTGTGGCCCATGACTGGATGTACCGGTACCACACAAAGTTTTTCACACTGTCGGTAGAAAAATTCGACGTAACGCACTACGCTTGCATGGCGTTTTTCAAGCTGATCGTTATCGCGTTTAATCTTGTGCCCTATCTGGCGCTGCGAATCGTCGCCTGACATGACAGCCTTTGAAGAGCGTTCATCCGATCGAGCTCGCACGCTTAATGCGGATTCTGGAGGGTTTTTGTAGTGGCTGGGGTGCTGGCGCAACAAAACATTCTGTTACCGAGGTAAGCCGTTTATTTCTGTGAGACCATGTCTCTGAATACATTTCCTGGCACCAGGTAGTCTGCAACCAAGGTGGTCTTAAATATTGAGGATGAAGCAATGAAAAAACTATACAAGCAGCGACACAAGCGATTTGATTTCCGACAACAGTCCCTGTTTGCTGTGGCGGCACTTTGTCTGACCGCCGGGTTTAGCCAGCACGCCCTGGCGGCAGGTGGCGGAATCGTCACCGACGACGAGTCCTCTTTGAGCAGTGCTGCCAGAACCGAGCCGTATTCGCCATATGCCCAACGTAATTTTCCGATCAAACCACTGTGGGGTGATACCCATCTGCATACGGCTGTTTCTTTTGATGCAGGCGCTTTTGGCGCCCGACTGCTGCCGCCGGATGCCTATCGCTTTGCCAAGGGGGAAGAGGTCGTTTCCTCGAATGGCCGGCCGGTAAGGTTGTCGCGCCCGCTTGATTTTCTGGTTGTCGCCGACCATTCGGACAATATGGGGTTCTTCCCAAAGCTACAGGAAGGCGCCGCCTACGTGATGGCGAATGAACATGGGCGCAGATGGAATGAAATGGTTAACAAGGGCGGCCAGGACGGCGTAAAGGCAGCTGCCGAAATCATTGGCATGTTCTCGCAAGGAAAATTCCCGGAGGACTTGATGTCCTTGCCTGGATCGGGTGTCTACAAGTCGACATGGGATGACACGATCAAAGCTGCTGAAGAGGCCAATGATCCGGGGCGGTTTAGCGCGTTTATCGGGTACGAGTGGACGTCACTGGTTAAGGGAAACAACTTGCACAGGGTGGTCATGTATCGGGACGGTGGCAATCGCGCGGGTTTGATGGAACCTTATACGACGGTACCCCCACTTGGCAGCAACAACCCGGTTGATCTGTGGAAATGGATGGCCGAATACGAGAAACGCACAGCGGGCCAGGTTCTGGCGATCGCGCATAACGGCAATCTCAGTAACGGCATCATGTTCCCGGAAGAAAAGGCCTTCGGAAAGAGACTTGGCAAGAACTACGTAGAGACGCGTGCGCGTTGGGAGCCGCTTTACGAAGTCACGCAGATAAAGGGCGACGGTGAAACGCATCCGTACCTGTCCAGGAATGACGAGTTCGCCGACTATGAGACCTGGGCCATCGGCAATCTGGATCTGAGTGTGCTGAAGACAAACGATATGCTGCGTGGTGAGTACGCTCGCGAGGCATTGAAAACTGGAATGCGCCTGGAAGACAAACTCGGAACCAACCCATATCAGTTCGGCATGATTGGTTCCACTGACAGTCATACCGCGTTGGCAACTGCCGAGGAAGATAACTTTTTCGGCAAGCATTCCGGCGGCGAGCCGAACAGGGACCGTTTCACACACCCAATGGCGAAGATGGGCGATGTCGAATACAAGGGTTATGCGCCCCTTGCATCGGGTTGGGCTGCGGTATGGGCTGAAGAAAATACCCGCGCGTCGATCTTCGATGCCATGTTACGCAAGGAAACCTACGCGACTACGGGCAGCCGAATGATCGTGCGTTTCTTTGGTGGTTGGGAGTTTGAAAACGCAGATGCAAATAGCCGCTTGCCTGCCCGCGTCGGATACGCCAAGGGCGTGCCCATGGGTGGTAATCTGGCGGTTGCACCCAAAGGAAAGAAGGCGCCGACCTTCCTCGTTGCGGCTTTGAAAGATCCGATTGGTGGCAACCTCGATCGACTCCAGATTGTCAAAGGTTGGATGGACGCCAAAGGCAAACTGCATGAGAAAGTTTACGACGTTGCCTGGTCCGGTGATCGCAAACCGAATGCAAAAGGAAAACTCCCGTCCGTCGGGAATACGGTAGACGTTGCCAACGCAACCTGGACCAATACCATCGGTGCGACGGAACTGGTCACGGTGTGGAAAGATCCCAGCTTTGACGCGAAGCAACGGGCGTTCTACTACGCAAGAGTGATTGAAATTCCGACGCCGCGCTGGACCGCATATGACGCTAAATACTTCAACGTGAATATGCCCAAGGAAGTGCCAATGACCACGACGGAGCGCGCCTACACGTCGCCGATCTGGTATACGCCTGGTTCGTAATCGTTGGAAAGGCGTGGTCGTCGTGTCAAAGCGATTGCAGGCGCCTTCGTCGAATATTTTCTGACTAACGCGGCGTTTTCCGTCTCACAACGAGAACGCCGCGTTCGCAATGGCGGCCGACTAAGGTCGGTAACCCTATACCTCGAACGATAGTTTCCAGTCGTGTCCGCAACAACAGGAATCGGAGCAACTGAATGTTCATCGCAATTCGTCGCGGGGCCTTGCTTGGTTCAATGATTCTTGCCTGCGTGCTCGCCTCAAGCACCCTGGTGCGAGCCGCAGACGCACCTAAACAGATTCTCTTCACTAACGTGAATGTGTTCGACGGCAAACGCGACAGACTTGCCATGCGGCAGGACGTGCTGGTCGAAAGCAATTTCATTCGGAGAGTCGGAAAAAATCTGCAGGTGGGTAACGGTGCCCGGATTATTGACGGAGGTGGGCGCACGCTGATGCCCGGCCTGATCGACATGCATACGCACCTGATGTTCCGTTACGGCGTCACCGTCATGCGCAATGATTTCGATGCTCAGGCTTCAGGAGCCGCGGCGATGGAGTCACTACAACTTTACATGCAAATGGGATACACGACTGTCCGGGATGTGGGTGGTAACAGTCTCGGTCTGGCGAGAAATATTGCCGCAGGCAGGCTCAGCGGGCCGCGTATTTATTCCAGCGGTGGTGCGATATCGCCGATATCGGGGCACAATGACCTGGCCATGTTCAGCGAAGAGCCCGGGCAAGACGTATTTACCCACCGGGGTGACGCCCACATTGTTACCGGGCCGATTGAAGCCAGAGAAGCCACGCGCAAGCTGCTTCGTGGTGGTGCATCACAGATCAAAATCATGGTTGGCGGTGGTGTTGCGTCAAGTTTTGACCCGCTTGAGGCAACTACCATGAGCGAAGACGAAATCCGGGCGGTCGTCGAGGCAGCGGCGGATTTCGGAACCTATGCATGCGCGCACGCTTATACGGATGCCTCCATAAATCGTGTACTGGATGCAGGGGGGCGCTGTATCGAGCATGGCTTTCTGGCCTCGGAGAGAACCATCAAAAGAATGAAGAAACTCGGCGCGGTCATGTCTCTTCAGCCCTACGCGGCAGTGGAGGTTTTCAAGGAGCCGGAAAAGCTGGCGGGCTTTAGTGCCGAGAATATTCGCAAGGCACGCCAGGTGCGCGATGGTGCTGATCAGATGCTTCGGTGGGTGGCAGAACATGCCGTGGACACCTTTGCCGGAGCAGATCTCTGGCAGGAGGGGCTCATCGAACTGACGCCACAGGATATGGTGCTTCGCAAACGCTGGTTTCCGGATGTCGAAATTCTGCGCCAGAATACGTCATCCGCTGGCAACTGGCTGGCAAAATCCGGTACCAAGAATCCGTACCGTGAAGGGCCTCTCGGTGTTATTCAGGAAGGTGCTTACGCTGACCTGTTGCTCGTGGATGGTAATCCGCTGGAAGACGTAACCATCATGGCCGATTGGCAGAAGAATATTCAGCTTATTATGAAAGATGGAAAGATATTCAAGAACACGTTGTGAGGGAGTGTGCCGCAACGATCAAATCGGAATGACATTCTTTGGCATAAGGAGTAATGGGTAGATGAGGTTCATTGGTCTGGCAATTGTCGCCATGTTGGCGTTGTCGTCTTCGGGCGCACTGGCCGAAGAAAATGCAACTTCCCTGATACTGATCAGGAACGTAAATATATTCGATGGCAAGAATGAAACACTCGCCATGGGTCATGACGTACTGGTCGAAGGTAATCTGATACGGAAGGTCGGAAAAGATCTGAAAGCCAGTAACGGGGCAAGAATCATTGACGCTGGCGGTCGAGTACTTACTCCGGGGTTTATCGACGCGCATACGCATATCGCGCTGATCGCACCTTTCAATCAGCTCGAGAATGAATACACCGGTATCTATGTCGGTGCGGCCGGTGGCCAGATGGCAGAAAACATGCTGATGCGCGGCTTTACATCAGTCCGTGATGCCGGCGGCGCCAGTATCGGCATACAGCGCGCAATTGACGACGGCTGGTTTCCAGGGCCCAGAATATTTTCCTCGGGTGCGTTTATTACTCAGACCTCAGGGCATCTTGATATGCGCGATCGCACAAATGCGCACAGGCATGCTGGCGGCGCGATTAGCCATGCCGAGGCAACAGGTCACTTTGCGGCGATTGACGGGCGCGCTGAAATGCTCGCGTCCGCGCGTGAGCAGTTCAGAAAGGGAGCGACCCAGCTTAAACTGGCGACCAATGGCGGCATATCTTCTGTCTACTCGCCACTCGATCTGGACCAGTTTACGGACGAAGAGCTTGGTGCAGCGGCACACGTGGCCGAGAGTTTTGGCTCTTACTTTATGGTGCACGCCTACTATGACAATGCCGTTTCCCGGGCAATCGATTTTGGCGCAAAGTCGATAGAGCATGGGCACATGATGACGGAAGCGTCGGTCAAGAAAATGGCGGAGAATGGTGTGTACCTCGTGGTGGAAGCGCTAATGTCGCTGTCGGAGGGCTCGCCCGATTTTACGCCGGAGCAGCAACAGAAGTTTGCGCTCGCCAAAGCCGGCTTTATCAAAATGATCCGACTGGCAAAAAAGCACAAACTTAAAATTGCACTTGGTTCGGATCTGTTCCTGTCGAAGGAAGCCTATGACTTGCAGGCACTCGAGTGGAAGGCGCGTTCGAGTTTGTTTTCGTCACCAGAAGTGATGAAACAGGCTACCAGCATCGGGGCGGAATTAATCGAGATGTCCGGTGAACGCAATCGATATAAAAAAGGCAAACTGGGTGTCATCAAAGTCGGTGCTTATGCCGATCTTTTGATCGTCGAAGGCAATCCATTGGTAGATGTGTCGATCCTTTCGGACCCGGACAATAGTCTGAAGCTGATCATGAAAGACGGCATTATTTACAAGAACGCCTTGTAGACAGACGTTTAGGATTCGTGCCACTCATCTCTAACCGGGTTGTCCAGTTGCCGAAACGATGAGGCGCAAACATACAGCACTGGCGGTGGCCACTGCGTTTTTGCTTGCGATCGCAACGCATGCTTCGCAAATGGCTCAGTCAGTCGTGCCGGACGAATGGCTTCCGTTGCCGGAGGGAGATATTACGCGCATCGCTTTCGGTTCCTGTGCCAAACATTGGCAGTTCCAGGCGGTCTGGGATTCCGTTATCGAACAGCGACCAGATGTGTTTCTGTTTATTGGAGACGCGATCTATGCCGATACCGATGGCAAGACGGCATGGCAGGTTACCGAGGACTCCCTGAGAGGTGACTGGAATCGCCTGGCAGACAAGCCGGAATTTCAGCGCGCACGCGCGAGTTTTCCGTTCATGGCGACCTGGGACAACCATGATTACGGTTCTCACGCGGGTGGCGCGGATTTCCCGTTGAAGGAAGAGTCTCAGCGAGTGTTTCTCGATTTCTTCGGCGAAGCCCCGGGTTCATCACGACGCAAACAATCGGGTATCTACGATGCGAAAATTTTCGGACCTGAAGGTCGGCGCGTTCAGATCATTCTTCTCGATACGCGATATTCGCGAGGGCCCGCCATTCGTGACTTACGTTCCAGCGGCGAAAAGGAAGCATTGGGTATCGTCGGGAATTACCTGCCGAATAACGACCCGAATGTCACGCTACTGGGTAGCGAACAATGGAATTGGCTGGAAAAACAACTCTACAAACCGGCGGAGATCAGGTTGATTGCTTCCAGTACACAAATCGTTCCTGACGAAAAGGGTATGGATGAGTGGGGCAACTACCCACTGGAACGTCAGCGTCTGTTTGACCTGTTGGAAGATGCGCACGCAAGTGGCGTCATTCTCTTGACCGGCAACGTGCATTTCTCCGAAATTTCGCGCAAGGATGATTTTTCCTACCCGCTGCATGACTTTACCTCGAGCGGCATGACGCACGTAAACGAGAGTTATGCACGCAAGCACAACAAGACGCGCGTCTCCGGACCCTACGTAGGGATTAACACCGGGCTTGTTGAAATAGACTGGGAAACTGGTGCGTCACCGTTGATACACCTGAAAACAATCAGGCTCGACGGCGCTATCGCATTTGAGCGCAAGGTGCCCCTTAGCGAACTTCAATATCCCCGTTAACGTGAACTCGGCGGAATCTAGAGCTGCCCTCTGATGGGCAAGATGCGCATGAAGCCGGCAACAAATCTTTGCCACCATGTGGTCTGGGGTTCTTTCTTATAGATGACCTCTTTGCCATTCTCGATACTTCGCCACCGTAGTTGGTCTTGTTCATCAACATAAACTTCGTAGGCTTGTGTGGCAACTCGATCGTCAACAACTTCCGCGAACTGCGTGGCCATTTCTGGTGATCTGATGATCACGCCCAGTTCCGTATTTATGTTGGCGGAACGGGGATCGAAATTGAAGGAGCCGATAAACAGTTCCCTCCGATCGACGATAAACGCTTTCGTGTGCAAGGTTGCTTTGGCACCGCTGGCAGCAACGATTTCGGAACCGGCAACCTCGGCGTCCGGCCGCACTTCGTATATCTTGACCCCTTTTTCAAGAAGTGGTCTTCGTGACGCCGCATATCCTCCGTGAACGGCAAATTGATTGTTAGCGGCCAGTGAATTTGTAATGATGGTCACGTCAATTCCGCGGCTTCTGATTTGCGTCAGCGCTTTGATTCCATCTGTTCGGGGCACAAAGTACGGAGAAACAATAATCATCTCGTCCTGCGCGGACTCCAGCGACTCGGCTAGTGGCGTCGTGATCGATGCGGCCTCGGCCGCTTTCGATTTGAAAGCCTTGTCCGGGGAGTCGACGGCCAGTACGTACGGTGCCCAGGTGAATACGTCGTTGTCGGTCTCGACATACTCGAATACCTGGTCTCTTACTGCAGCCGCGTAGCGAGTATTCTGAACTTCCTGCCGTGATTCTTCCAATGCTACGCGGATTCGAACAAGTTCGGCGTCGGGATCGTCCGGCATTTTGGCGAATGCGGCGACCGGTGCAGCGCGCACGTGATTCCAGTAACTGTCGAACATTTCGGATACTTCGTTGACGACCGGTCCGATCGCCAGAACGTCCAGGTCGCCGAATTTGGCATCTTCCCGCGCACCGAAGTATTCGTCAGCAATATTACGTCCGCCTATGAGAGTCATCTGATTGTCAACCGTGAACGACTTGTTGTGCATGCGACGGTTGACGCGGCTGAAACTCGTTATTCCGTCCAGGTACCGGGCCGAACGGTTTGCGAACGGATTGAAAATGCGGATCTCGAAATTCGGATGCGAATCCAGTCCTGCCATGCCTGCGTCATAGCCGCTCGTGAATATATCGTCGAGCAAGAGGCGTACGCGAACACCACGATCCGCTGCGCGCAGCAGGACGTTAATGAATGCGCGGCCGACAATGTCGTTTTTCAACAGGTAATACTGGGCATCGATCGAGCGCTCTGCGCTTTCTGCCATCAGAAGGCGGACCGAAAGTGCATCAATTCCATCATTCAACGGAAGGAAACCCGATTGACCAGGCGCGTGGGCTTCGACCTCACCTTGCAGCCCCCGGCCCAGGTACGTGTCGTCGGTGTCTTGTAATGCAGTCGAGACGGTTTTCGGCCGGTCGAAATCTACGCTGGCGCAGCCAGACAGAATAGCAAGTGCTATCGCCAGGAATAGGTGTCTTATCGATGCATGCATCTCGTCTCTCTCAAATAGTGAAATCTATTGCTTACGGCAGGGTAGTAGATAGCATGATGAGGCTTTGGGGACAATAGGCCAGATGCGAGTGAAGCACTACACTAGGGCATTGCTACCACATTGGCCGGGTGCGAATGTTTTGGCCGCAATCCTTAGACTACTTAGAATCAATGACTCGAGGCCAAAAACAGGATTCCATTACGCCCGGCCGCTCGTCGGGCGCAGTGGGGATTGCTGCGCAGTGTATTGTGGCGGGGAGAAGACTGAATTGACTGAGATCGTGACTATTCTTCCGCGGCGTCTGAGTTGATGTAACCGGATGGCAACGATGAAGCTTTTCGCGTCCGGACGGAATCGCGCCCTCTTGTCTGTGGCGCTGTTTCTGGTTTCAGCGAGCGATGCCCACGCGCAGCGAATACCGATAATTTACCTTTGGTTTGCCGGCGCAGGGTTATTTGCACCATTCGTCGCCATTCCCGCAAAGCTAGGAATACTGCGCCTTATCCATGTCAAGGTCGGGATATCGCGTTTGTGGATTCTCAGCACGGTCGAATGGGCACTGTGGTTTCCACTCGCTTTCATCATGCTTCGCTTCGGCAGCCCGGTCGGTGTCCCGCTGGTCTTGCCAGTGGTGCTTGCATTGGTTGTGTGGGTTCACAAGGAGAGTGTGGCCAACGTGTCGTTGCGCTCTGCGTTGTTGCTGTCTCTTCCAACGCCAATATTGGCAGTTACCCTGCCGATTCTGGCGTTTGTTTTAGCGAGTCAGTTCGAAGACTACATTCCAAAGAGTATGCAGTAACACTTTTGTACCGGCATTGGATAGGCCGCTGTTTACCAATTGTTGCCGATCGAACCGGGAACGCCTGTCTGTTCCACGGTAATTTTCGTTTCCTGTATCAGCTACGAATCAGTAATACAGCTTTCCGTAGAGCATTAGCGCGCCATAACTGATGCCGATTTCACCCCGGAAATCCTCTTTGTCGCCCTTGACCAGCATTGAAACGTAGTTGTAGCCGAGACCGACACCGAAATGTTTGAAGGCGTTATATTCAAGCGCGATCAGCCCGTCGGTAAGACGGCCACCAGTGCTGTCAACGCTGACCGCAAAAAAGTCGATGTTCGATCTCAGGAAGACGCTCGGTGTGATCGCCCAGTCGACGTGCAGGCCAAGCACGGGCAACGGCGCCAACAATGTCGAAGATTCCGATATGCCTGCCCCCTCTGCGGCAATGCTCTCCTTCAGATCGAGGACATGCAGCCCTGCGGCGAGGCCTACGTCGAAGCGCGAATTCTGAATAACAGAATAGCTGTAAGAGGCCTTGTATACCGTCATGTCGACTTCGCTAGCGACCAACGTACCAGCGGGAAACACCTTGTCGCCGACCTCAATGGTGCGCTCGAGTGTCTTGCTAGCTTCGCGGTCGAGTTGGTAGATGGAGAATTCTGCACGGTGGCGCGGTTTGAAACGCCATCTGGCATCAAACCGGACCGTCTGGATTGACTGGTCGAAGCCGAGATCGTTCTCGAGGTCGATTTCGGTTCCGGTGCCGGTCAACGAGTCGTCGATGCGCAGCGTCGAATCATGCGTGGTCAGGTAGCCGCCAAGCGCAAACTCCCACGTCTTCCAGGGGAGTTTGTCCGTGCCACTATTTGCGGCCAGTGCGCACGGTGAGAGCCAGAAGCTCATGCAAAATATTGCAGAGACTCGCACCGCTGTTGCGTGCGTCACTTTCTCGATCCTTTGGTCTTCACCAGATACCTGCCATGCGAGTATCCCGAAAGGCGTAAGTCCCTACCCGGATGCTCATATAAATGCTTTATATTACAGAGAATTAAGGCATCATCTTGCATGCTTGGAGGCGTTGGAAATCAGGCAGAGAATTGTTTTAGAATACGCCCCGGATTATTGAACGAAAGCATCAAATCGACACGCCGGGACAAGACGGATCCGAAGCCCACCGAATCATATCGTTGATTCGCCGCGAGCGCCGCAGTCGCATCGCGTGGTCACCGCATTTTGGGCGTGATTGCGCCCGTTGTTGGATCCATGCTCAATCCGGAAAACATAGAGGATATATTGATGACACAGAGAAAATTCATTCCCCTGATGCTGGCCGCCTCCCTGTCTCTTTTTGCCATTGCAACCAATGCACTGGCAGCCGAAGACAAAGCGCCAACACGAGTGCTTATCACCAATGTCAATGTCTGGGACGGGACCAGTGATCGCGTCAGGAAAGGCGTCGACGTGCTCGTTGAGGGCAACAAGATCAGCAATGTCGCCAGAGGGATAAGGGCGAGGGGCGCAGTTGTCATAGATGGCAAGGGTGGCACAGTCACGCCGGGACTGATTGACATGCACCAGCATTTGACTCTTAACGGTGGTACCGCCGCTGGCAACAACTGGGATGCCTATGTTCAGGGTGCGCACGCGTCGCGAGCGGCGGAGTACCTGCTTAGAAGTGGATTCACGACCATACGCGACATCGCCGGCAACACGCTCGGTCTGAAAAAGGCCATAAACGAGAATGTGCTGCCGGGCCCGCGCATGTATACCTCGGGACCGGCAATTGGACCGACTGGCGGACATAGTGACTGGGCTTCGAGGGTTGCGGGACCCGGCGAAGATTTCTATCAGAAAACGATTGGCAATACACACGTAGTCGACGGTCGCGCGGAATGGTTGAAGGCTGCTCGCTGGAATATGCGCAACGGCGCTGACTTTCTAAAAGTGATGGCCGGCGGTGGTGTAGCGAGTGAGTTTGATCCGTTGCACCTGCAGTCACCCTCTCCGGAAGAGATGGCGGCTGCGGTACAGGTCGCAAAAGAGTACGGCGGTTACGTCGCTATTCACGCCTATACCGATGATGCTTACCTCAAGTCACTTGAAGCCGGCGTCATAAGCTTCGAACATGGTTTCCTTACTACCGAAAAATCCATCAAGCCTCTGGCCGAATCCGGAGCCTGGTGGTCATTTCAACCTTTCGGTGCCTATAAAACGCTTTGCGGTGCGTACCCCGACTGGTATACGGAAGGTATGAAAGCCAAAGGCAAAATGGTGTGCAAGGGCGTAATCAACGCAATCAAGACGATGAAGAAATACAAGGTCAAGACGTTCGTCGGTTCGGACATGTTTGGCTGGGACAATTGGCACAACGCGCTTAACAATGTTGCGTCACCAACCGTCGACCTGCCGGATGATCTGAAATATACGTCTCTGGAATCCATGAAGATGTCGACCTCGCTGCCTGGCCAGTTCCTGCGTGAAAACGTGAACCAGAACCGGAACGATTTCATTGCGGCCAAACTGGGCGTGGTTGAAAAAGGTGCATGGGCGGACATATTGATCTGGAACGGTGACCCGACCAGGGACATTGCGCTGATCATGAAATCAGGCAACCTGAAGATGGTGATGAAAGACGGCAAGGTTTACAAAAACCTGCTGGTCGATCCGACGCATGAGTCATTCCGAAGTGCGCCGGCACCGGCGGGACATTCGTTCAACATGTAATTGGCAGTTTTCGTGATTTTGCGGAATTGGGCGAGGGCTTCGACCGTCGCCCGATTGCTTTCACTTTTGGGAACCTGGTGCACACATGCCGTAAGCAGAAAAAGTGCGAACTGTCTTTTCTTTCTGATAGTGGTTGTGATGGTTCTTGCAGGAGAGCGGACGGCTGTATGGGCCAGCGGAAATCCCCCGAAAGTACGGGAGCATTTCACTTCCAGCGATTTCGAACGCGGTGCAAATCAGGTGGGTCGTAGCGACCAAGTTCTTTGCCCGGATCCGAGACCACAGATTTGCACGCGGGAATATCGACCGGTGTGCGCGCAGATGCAAAATGGCGGTTTTAGAACTTATTCAACCGGATGTACGTCGTGCGCTGATGCGGATGTCGTAGGTTATCGGGACGGGGCCTGCGAGTAAGGCGGGGCAAAACGAGGTCAGACGGCACGTCTCGCCCGACTCTAGAATGACAGAATACGCCGTTTGCGACTAAAGGATTCTTATGAAATTCGTCAAGACGACAATTCTCGGTGGCGTCATCTTTCTCATTCCCTTTGTTATTGTCGTTGTCGTGCTGAGCAAGGCGCACCGAATCATGCTGCTGGTAGCCGAGCCAATGAGCAACTGGATTCCGATTGACGAAGTCGGTGGAGTCGCGCTGGCCAATATTCTCGCATTGCTCGCTATCGTTTTGTCCTGTTTTGTGTTTGGACTTATGGCCAGAAGTGTTCCGGCGAAAAAAGTCTACCGTGCTCTTGACTCTTCCTTGTCGTCGGTTCCTGGATACGCATTTGTCAAAGGTTTTGCCGACAGCATAAGCCGTAGCGAAGAGCAAGCGAAGAGCTTTATACCGGTGATAGCCCGTTTCGATGACAATGCCCAGATAAGTTTCGAAATCGAGCGCACACCTGAAGGGAGCGTTGTCGTGTACCTGCCCGGTGCACCAAATCCATGGTCGGGCGCAGTCGTCTATCTCGAACCAGGACGAGTCGAGAAACTGGACATGTCGGTAGCAGACGCAGTCAAAAGTATCCAGGCACTCGGGCGCGGGTCCGCCAAACACGGCTAGAGAAAAAAGAATATGGGAACCATCTTCATTTGAATAACCGGCGGTCGAGGCCGAGTATCTTTCGTCGGGAATGGTAGTCGTTGTCACGGTCAAGACTGTTGATCTGGCTGGTGTCGCGATGTCGACCGAAAATGATTTACGTTCGGCGGATGTGATCACAAAATTGAATAATTAGGGCGAAGGAAGTAACTAATGTATTCAGCGTTAAAACTTGGTTTGTGTTTGGCGACTATCTTGCTGGCGGCATGTGCGCCGCCAAATGCCGACTACGATGTGGTCATTCTGGGTGGACGCGTAATGGACCCGGAAACGAACTTTGATGCTGTTCGCAATGTTGGCATCAAGAACGGCAGGATTGTTGCGATTACGGAAGAGTCGATTGCCGGCACGCAGACCATAGACGCGAGCGGACATGTCGTTTCGCCCGGATTCATCGACACCGAGCAGCACGGTCTCGGTCCCTGGGGAATCAAGGTCAATCTGCGCGATGGGGTCACCACCCAGATGGATTTCGAAGTCGGTGCGGCCAATATCGCTGAATGGTATGCCGCCAGGCAAGGGAAAATGCAGGCCAACTTTGGCACCGTCGTTGGTCAGGAATTCGCGCGGATGAGAATCCACGACGGGCTAAAGCTCGAGGGGCCGAATGTGTCCATGCCGCACTTTTTTGACTACCGCGCCGAAGCCGCGAAAGACGGCGTCGATGGCTGGTCGGTGAGTCGCAGCAGTGTTGAGCAGATGAACGAGATCACCAGAATCCTCGACGAAGGCCTGCGCCAGGGTGCGATCGGCGTCGGTTCGACGATTGGCTATGCTCAGAAGGGCATCACAACCTACGAGATGTTCGAAGCGCAACGTGCGGCGGCGCGCTATGGCCGTCTGACGGCAGTGCACCACCGTTTTCATCCGAGTGCTGCAACGCCTACCGAGGCACCAACCGGTGTCAATGAAGTACTGGTCAATGCGATGGTATTAAAGGCGCCACTGCAGGTGCACCATGACAACGACTACGGTTGGTGGGAAAACCAGGAGAAGCTGGCGTTGGCACGCGAGCAAGGCCATAACGTCTGGGCGACCTACTACCCGTGGATCGCAGGCTCCGGCAACTACGGCGCGTCAGTCGTCGCGCCTGATACCTGGGAAAAAGCGATGGGCTACAAATATGAGGAGACCATCTACGATCCGCAACTGGACAGGTATGTCACGAAAAAAGAGTTTCTCGAGTTCAAGAAAAATGAACCAGGCCGCACCCTGATCGCGTACAGCCCTCCCCGCAAGCAGTGGTTGCCTGAATGGACAAAGGTCGAACATTTTGTCATTGCCGGCGACGGCATGCCTGGCCTGGATATCAAGGGCAACAGGTTGGGTTGGGATGCACCGTATGAAGACTTTGCGGGGCACCCGCGTGCCGCCGGGACCCATGCAACAGCGCTGCGCGTCGCGCGTGAAAACGGCGTGCCGCTCATGCATACGATCGGCCAACTCAGCTACTGGAGCGCCAAACATATTGGCGACACCGGCCTCAAGGCAATGCAGGAACGCGGGCGTATGCAGGAAGGTATGGTGGCCGACATCGCGATCTTCGATCCGCAAAAAGTCACCGAGCACGCGACGTTCAAAGGTGGCACGAACGGATTGCCGTCGACGGGTATTCCTTATGTACTGGTCAACGGCACAATTGTGGTCAGGGACTCGAAAGTGCTGAAAGATGTGTACCCCGGCCAACCGATTCGTTTTCCGATCGAAGAAACAGGTCGCTTCGTGGCGGCGACGGGCGAGTCGTGGTTAAAGACTTATACGATCAAGACCAATCCGCCGACGATCGATATCGAAGACAGCGTATTGAATCCGGATGAAGCCAAAGGCGCAACGACGGGGGCGCAGTCTTCTCTTGCCCCTGAAACAAGGCCTGAGCAGCATAAGGTCACGATCGCCAAAGGCGAGTCAGCCGGCGGACTCTTTGTCCGCGAACCAGAAGCACTAGCCGAAATTGCGGGACATTCACATGGTGACGACGATTTCCGGCCTCACGAACCAATCGATGCGCATTCCATTCCGGGCAGACGCGACGATCAGTTTGCGATGACGGCGACAGACTGAAACTGAGCCACTTAAGATGGCAAGAATGCGTGCGTGATTGCAATTGCGGTGGACGGTACGCCATGGGCGGAAATTGCGACCGTGTTGTCGGTATAAGGAAAAGGACGAATGAGAAGCACTCGTTTAATCGCACTGCTGGCTGTTTGGAATCTTGCCTCTCCAGTCAGCGCGGTGAGCGCCAACGAAAGTGGAGCGCCTGCTTTTGGTGGACCAAATGCGACTGAAAATATCATCGCGGAAGATGCCGAGGAAAAGGGCGGGTTCGTAAAAAAGCGCATTACTCAACCGTGGTTTGACTGGAAGAAGAAAATTCAGGATGAGCACGGATTGTCTCTGGGCGTTGACTATTCCGGGGTCTATCTACGGTCAAACGAGAATGGCTTTTCTGGCGAAGACGATGCTGCCGGTGGCATGGTCCGGTTCTATGGTTCCTGGGATCTTGTCGGGCGGGGCACCAGCAGTTCCGGCGCATTCGTCTGGAAAGTGGAGCATCGCCACAAGTACACCAATATTGCACCAAAGGGCTTCGGATTTGATCAAGGCATGGTCGGATTGATCGTGCCGCCGTTCAGTGATGAAGGGTCTCGCTGGACCAACTTGTTTTGGCGCCAGCGTTTCAACAACGGGAAAATAACTGTGATTGGTGGATTGCTGGACGCGACAGATTACGTCGACGTTTTTGCTCTGGCCAGCCCGTGGACCGGTTTTCTGAATTTCGCGTTCAGCACCGGTACAACGACGATATTTATTCCCAATGATGCAACAGCGGGCGTCGCCGCCGGTGCGATGCTTACAGACAAGCTATATATGATCGGTGGCGTTACCAACGCCTACTCCGATCCGACTGATCCGCTTGACGGCGTCAGTGATTTTTTCAAAGACAACGAATATTTTTCGAGCATTGAACTGGGTTGGACCAAATCGCAGGATCGCATCTACCTCGACAATACCCATGTCACGCTGTGGCATGTTGATAACAGCGTTCGCGCCGGCACGCCCGGCGGATGGGGGACGGCGTTTCAGTACGTGACTTTTGTCAATAACAACCTGATGCCGTTTGTCCGGGGAGGGTATGCGGATGATGGCGGGACCTTGATGCAAAAATCCGCCAGTGTCGGCTTTGCTTATCAGAAGATTGCGGGCCACGACGTATTTGGCGTCGGTTTTAATTGGGGCGAAGTCAACGAGAACACGTTTGCTTCGGGACTTAAAGACCAGAAGTCGCTGGAAGTGTATTACCGTTTTCAGTTGACCGAACAATTTGCGCTGACACCCGACATTCAATACATCCAGGATCCGCCGTTGAATCCGACTGAGGATTCGTTGTGGATCGTCGGTCTGCGTGCGCGGTTGGCCTTGTAACAGAAAATGATTATCGATTACACGAACGCGGGTGGGTGCGTTACTCATGTTTCCGTAGACGGAATGATCAATAACAACTCTTGACTCTAAGAGGCACAACTTGTCGGCTGGGTTACCGGTGCAGTTCGTTTCAATGTTTCTCTTCGTAGCAAAGGAGACATCATGAAATTCAAGGTCATCGTACTTGCGATTGCCACTGGAATATTCTTTGGCGCTGTGATCCTTCTGGTTTCCCTTGCAAATTTGATATGGCCAGGATACGGCGTGGCCTTTCTTGACGTCGTTGCCTCTGTCTATCCGGGGTACCAGCCTGGTAAGGGCGTCGGATCTGTCATCGTGGGTACGTTGTACGCGTTGGTTGACGGCGTGGTCGCGGGCGCAATTTTCGCAGTGCTCTTCAACTGGGTTTCGAGCCGTCACTGACACAGGCGCGATTATCCAAACGTTCGTTCAGGAGTGCCGGCAATAGGTGCTTCGCTCGCGTTCGCGCCATTGGGCGGTACAGTCAAACCGGAGCTAGGTCCTGTGTCCGACAAGCCCCTGGAGTCGCAGGTTACCTGGCGTAGTGGCTGATCTGGACTTCCTCGCCGCGATCGGTGTAATCACCGGCAGCGCGCAGCGCGCGAAACTCGCCCCAGTTTATTGCGCGATAGCGCGCCGGATATGCAGCATCGATCGTAGGCGGTAATGGTTCGTAATGCGTGTCGTACGATGGATTGAAAAAGAATGGGGCGCTGAATCGCTCTGCTGCCGCGCTGGTGATCACGCGATGCAAGGAGGCGCGATAACGGTCATTTGACCAGACCTGCACAATGTCGCCAACATTTATCACTAATGCATCGAATCTCGGTTCGACAAGATGCCACTGGCTGTTACGAAATACTTCCAGTCCCGGTTGCTCGTCCTGCAGAAGAAGTGTCAAGGCACCTGCGTCGGTGTGATGATTTATGCCGAGATGACCTTGCTCCGACGAGTTCTCTCCACCGGGTGCAGTGGTTACCGGGCAGACCGGATAGTAGTTAAGACGCAGGAAGCTCGTGTGATTTGATCCAAAACCTTGACCAAGATAATTATTCGGCATACCGAGATTGACTGATATCGCTGAGAGCAAGCGGTACGCGAGTCGTTCGCAGCCGTCATAGAAAGCGCGCACCGCTGGTTCGAACTGTGGGAGCAAGCGTGGCCATTGCGGTCTAATCGCGCGACCATCGTTCGGGCCAAAATCGTAGATCTGTTTCCAGTCTCGCGTGTTTTTGGTCAGTTCGCGATCGAAGTATCCCCAAGGATTATCGGCGGTGCGTGAAATTTTCCGTTTGACCGCCGTTGGCTGATGAAAAAATATGCGCATGGCGTCTGTCAGCGCCGCAATGGTCCCTGCGTCGATGCCATGCCGTGTGACCTGAAAGAATCCCCAGTCGCGGCAGGCAGCATCGAGCGCTTGCATCGTGCCCGGGTCATCAAGCCGTTTGATGTCGATTACCGGAATTGAATTCATGTTCATGATGTACTCCTTTGTTTGCTAGGCCGACTTGCGCGGGTGTAGCCATTTCGGCAACAAGGTATACGGGTCTATGTTTACGTTGGCGTCGTAAGCGGCGCCACACTTTTCGAGCTGTTTTTGCATCGATCCATCGCGTACTGCGTCGAACAGTTCCGTGCATCCTCCGGCGTGTTTTCCACCGATGAAGATCTGTGGAATTGTCACAGCACCGGTTCTCTGGGTCAGAACGGCGCGAATTTTGCCGCCGAAATCATCTGCCTGGAATTCGACTGAATCCAGATCAATGCTTCGGTAATCGATGCCAAGCTGTCCGAATAGCTTTCGCACAGACCAGCAGAACTCACACCATTCAAGCGCGAACAAAACGACGTTGTCGTTGGCAACGGTTTTACGCACGAAGTTCTCAGCGTCAGAATTGAGGCTGACTTCACTCTGGTTTTGTGCTTCGATAATTCTTAGAGACGGTGCATCGAAGCGATAACCGGGCGTCGAAGTGGAGATCGCAAGCTCTTGCTCATCCATCTCTTCGCCGATGTCTTCGAAAAGCGGCGTCGACAAATAGCGTTCTCCCGTGTCCGGAAGCATGCAAACGATGTTTGTTCCGGGCTCTGAGCGATTGGCGATTTGCAGTGCAGCCGCGAGTGTGGCGCCGCTTGATATACCGGCAAAGATGCCTTCTTGTCGGGCCAATTGGCGTGACAGACGCAGGGCATCGTCGCCGGATACCGGCTCCATTACATCGACAAGGGTTTCGTTGACGGCACCTTCAACCAACGTCGACATGAAGTCAGGGCTCCAGCCCTGCATCAGATGCGGCCTGAAATTCGGGTGGCTTGCCGATGGAGCACCGTCGGCGCTGCGCGGTTGTGTGACACCGCTGCCAAGCAATTGAGCGTTGTCGGGTTCGGCAGCGACGATCCTGGTTGATGAGTCGGCCAGCTTGAGCGCTCTGGCGACGCCCAGCAAGGTGCCGCCAGTGCCGAACCCGGATACCCAGTAGTGAAGTCGCTCGTCGGTGAAATCCGCGAGGATTTCCTGCGCTGTTGTCCGCGAATGAACTTCGGCGTTGACCTCGTTTTCGAACTGCCGACACAAATAGTAACCGTGCATCTCGGCGAGTTCGATGGCCTTGTTGAGCATGCCGGTGCCCTTCTCGGAAGCCGGCGTCAAGACCACTTTCGCGCCCAGAAAGCGCAACAGTTTGCGTCGTTCAACGCTGAAACTCTCGGCCATCGTAACCACAAGCGGGTAACCTTTCTGTGCGCAGACCATGGCGAGGCCGATACCGGTATTGCCACTGGTCGCTTCGATGACTGTTTGTCCCGGTTTGAGTTCTCCGGTTTGTTCTGCGCGTTCGATGACTGCCAATGCCATGCGATCCTTGATGGAACCCATCGGGTTGAAGGATTCGATCTTGACGTAGACATTGATCTCGGGCGGTGCAAGTTTTTGAAGCTTGACCAGAGGCGTGTTGCCAATTGTGTCCAGAATGCTGTCGTAGCGGGGCATTTCTCCACTCCTGTAAGATGTTTGTGGCTTGTAGCTGGTGCCATATTGCAGGCTCAGCGGGGTAGCGAGCGTTGAAACGACCGTGGTTTTCTCTTAAGGGGTAGATTGCGCTGTGGTTTCGGGGTTGCGAATTGAAGGCAGTCACTCCTATAGTGGTAGCCATGCTGTTCGAGACGTTTGTACGATGACGGGACTTGAGCTCAGATTTCTGGGCGATTTTGAAGTGATCCGGGATGGCGAGGTGATGACGCTGCCGCCCTCGAAAAAGACCCGTGCCCTACTCGCCTACCTGAGCCTTAACGCCAGACGTTTTCGCCGCGAACATCTGTGTGAGCTGCTTTGGGAGGTTCCGGACGATCCGCGTGGTTCATTGCGGTGGAGTCTGTCGAAGTTGCGTCGTCTGATAGACGACGAGGCCCGGACCAGAATCATCGCCGACAGGCTGAACGTCGGGGTGGACGCAGAAGATCTGAACATTGACGTCGCGAAACTTAATGCCCTTGTCGAGGCCGGTCTTGAACACGCGACGACGGATTCCCTGGAAGATGCCGCGAATCTGTATCGCGGACACTTTCTCGAGGGTCTCGAATTCTCCAACTTTCACGAATTTCACGCCTGGTGCGTTGCAGAAAGAGAGCAAGTGGTGCGCGCGCAGGCCAGTGTTCTAAGTGAACTCGTCGGTCGATTCGCGCAGGCACCGGAAGGTGCGCTGCCATATGCCCGCTTGCTGGTCGGCATCTCTCCATACGACGAGGCATCACGCGCCGTGCTGATCCGGCTACTTGTCCGTCTGCGTCGTGTGGAGGAAGCAGAACAGCAATACCAGCTGGGCGTTCGCATGCTTGCGGAGGCTGGCGTTACGTCGACCGGCGCATTGTTACAGGCGCGGCGTCCAGTCGAGGCCGGCGTTCAGAGTGTTACCGGAGTCCCGTTGTCGCTAGGTGCTGCGGATGCAAAATCAGTTGCTCCCGGAATAAGTTCGCTCATTGGTCGCGATTCGGAAGTGAAACGAATCACGGACGCGTTTGCGAACGCCGTGCGGCAAGCACAGGCAACCATGGTGCTTGTACATGGCGAGCCAGGCATCGGCAAAACCTGTGTGCTTGAGATAGTCGCCCGGCTGGCCAGAGATTCTGGTGCGTTCCTAATTGAATCCAGCGCTTTTGAATCTGAAGTCATCCGCCCGTTCTCACTCTGGATCGACGCGCTCCGAAAGGCTGGAGACGATGCGGCTTCCAATGTGTTCGGCGAGACCAATTTTGGTGCGAAAGGTATTGAGGATCGCGACAGCCTGTTCGCGGCGTTGGGCGATCTAGTGTCACGGGAGTCCGCTGATCGACCGGTAGTGCTGATTTTCGACGATGTTCACTGGTCTGACGAATCAAGTGCCGCGGCGCTTCATTACGTCGCGCGCATGAACCGTCAACGGCCGCTGTTCGGCATTGTCGCGGGGAGGGAGGATGAGCTACGCGACAACGTTGCAGTCCAACGGGCGGTCCGGGGAATGCGCGGTGATGGCTTGCTCCAGGAGCTAAGGCTTGGCCGCTTGTCAGAGCAGGCTGTTGTGAGCCTGATAGCACAGCGCGCACCGGGAGCAGACAGTGAGCGCCTTGGCCAGGAATGTGGCGGAAATCCGCTTTTGGCTATCGAATTGGCTCGCGCGGAAAATGAAGGCGGTAGCGCTAGCTCGCTGGATGACCTGGTGCAGGAACGTCTGGCACGTTTCGGCGTCGATGGTGCCGAAGTGCTCCGCTGGGCTGCCGTGCTTAGTCCGCCTATAGATTTGCCGACTCTCGAAGAATTGACTCATCTGGATTCGACCCGGATCGGAGCTGTGCTGGAAAATGCCGAGCGGCACGCGATGTTGTTGTCCGATGATCGTGGTCTGCGTTTTTCGCATGAGCTGGTGGCGCGCAGCGTGTACACGGGAATATCGCCCCTGCGGCGACAACTCATGCATCGTTCCATAGCTGAATTGCTCGAGAAGAACACGGCCGTCGATCTCGCCTATGCGTCGGATCTGGCGCATCATGCGGCCCAGAGCGGTGATCACGGGCTCGCCGCCCGCGCGATGGTTTCAGCCGGTCGATTGTGTCTGCGATTTTTCGCCAACGACGAAGCTTTGAATCTGGCGCGTAAAGGCACGCAATTGGCCGAGCAACTTCCAGATGCTGACCGTGTGTGCGTGAGCATCGATCTTCACGATATTATTTTGTCGGCGGCCCCGCTCGAAAACTGGGAGGACGCGGCGCAAGAGTATGTCTCGCTTGCGGAACAGGCCCTGGACCACGGTGCGCTGGCGCATGCCCGGCTCGGTTATCACATGGCAGCTTACGTGCGATGGGCGCATGGACAGTGGAGCGGTGCTCAGGAGGAAACCCTGCAGGCTGAGCGAGTGGCCCGCGGTGGCAGCCCGGAAGAACATATTATTGGTATGGCTGAAACTGCCAAGTGCCTCGCTATGCTCGAGCGCGATCTCTCGCAGGCGGACGCCATGCTGATGGAGGCACAAGCGCTTGGTGCGCGCAATCGCGTGAATCATCAGGCGATTTCTGCAGGACTGGGGATGCTGCGATTCCACGAGAACAGACTTGACGAAGCCGAGGAGTTGTTCAAAGAAGGCCGTACTCTGTGCAAGTCCGCCGGGGATCGTGTGAGTGAATTCCAGGCGAACGAGTATCTTGTCATGATCGATTTTCAGCGCGGTCGCTTCGAAGCTGCCAGGAAGCGCTGCGCGGAGCTGCTTGCTATCGGCGACAAGTTGCGCGAGGGCAGTGAGGCGCCATTTGCCAGGGCTCTGAATGATCTTTGTGACTATGCCATAGGGGATGAAGCTGAAACGCTTGATGCGTCGCTGGAGGATCTTCGCATCGCTGATGCGAAACATAGACTTGCCTATATATTGACGCAGGCGGCACTGATTGATATTGAGCGGGGGCGTACTGACGACGCAATTGCGCGTGCCACGGAAGCGCTTGGATACGCCGGACTGCTCGAACGTGCAACCGAAACCACGCTCGCTCATGTGGCTTTGGCACAGGCTTATCTGAAGTCAAACGATACGTCGCAAGCCTCTGGGCACATTACTTCTATTGCAGAACTTGACGAGTCAGAGGTTGCCGCATGGGCGCGCGCACTCGCCGAAAAGCTGACGGTGCCCGGCTGACACGTGAAGAAATGACTGAAGTTTTTCTCGAGCGCTCCTTCGATATACCGGTGAGCTTCCCCGAGGCGCTTCAAATGCTGCAGTCAGGACAAGCGTGCCTTGGTCTGCACAGGGTTGACTGGCGGGTGAGTTTGCTGTCGGCAGACGGTCGGCAGATGATTTGCCGCTTTAGCGGTCCCGACGCGGAATCCGTACGTATTGCGTTGCGCCAGGCTGAAGCCGATAGCGGTATAACCTGGCCGGGCACAGTCCACGATGCACCGGGACTGACGCCGGCGGATCTTGACGCGGCCAACGTGCTCGTTACGCGGGCATTCGACCTGCCAGTCGCCCTTGAAGAGGTACAGTCCATTGAAGACGCCGGTGCCTGGTGTCTGGAGACGCACAACGTAACATTCGTTCGTACGTTCTTCTCCATGGATCGCCGGCGCATGGTCTGCATCTACCGGGCGCCGGATGCGGAATCGGTACGGCTGGCGCAACGTCAGGCGGGGATGCCAGTTGATCGTGTATGGGGTTTCAAGCCTGTCTGTCCCGGAGATTTGGCGACGTCATAAACGGACCAGCCGTGTGCGATTCCACGGTGAGTTCCCAAATACCACGCAAGCTTCAACGTTGAATCCAACACTCCGGATGCACGATTGCTCCTGCCCGGCGACTGACCGGGGAACTTCAACAACCAAAGGAGTAATCAAATGAGCACGCAAGAAATTGCTGTCGACAATGGCGTCAACGTAGCAGCATTGCTGGGCGCCCGTGAAGCACTGACCCAGGCGCCGGAAGCAGCCAAATTTACCTGGCGCGCTACTGCCGGTTGGGTCAATGGTACGCATACATCGTCGACCATCCAGAAGTATTACGGGCTTGGTGAAGAGCAACAGCACCGCACCGAGTTCACGTTTGATACCGATCACCCGGAAGTTTTCGCCGCCCAGGACAAAGGCGCAACGCCGGTAGAGTTTGTGCTCGTCGGTCTGGCCGGCTGCCTGACTGCGGGGATCGCTGCAGTTGCACAGAATCGCGGCATCCAATTGCGATCGGTCAAGGCCACGCTGGAGGCGGGTATGGATATCCAGGGCATTCTCGGTATGGACCAGGACGTTCGAAATGGCTTCGAGAATATCAAAGTCGACTATGACATTGATGCTGACGCATCCAGGGAGGATATCGAGGCATTGGTTGCGCAGTCGCAGAAACGCTCGGCGGTATTTGACATTATCACCAACCCGACCGAAGTATCGGTGAATGTGAGATGAGCGCGACGATCAAGCGCGCGGAGCGTTCTTCCGGGAGCGAGGTTGACGTCGTTATTATCGGCGCCGGTCATTCCGGGCTCGCGATGAGCCGTTGCCTCACCGCGCGCTCGATCAACCATGTGGTTCTGGAACGCGGTGAGATCGCGAACTCCTGGCGGCATGAGCGCTGGGATTCTTTGCGGCTTTTGACACCGAACTGGATGAGTAAACTACCTGGATACGACTACGCTGGCGATGACCCGCATGGCTACATGAGCATTCAACAGGTCATCGGGTTTATCTCCGGCTATGCCGAAGCCAGTTTGGCCCCGGTCAGGACAGGAACGACAGTAACCTCGGTCGAACCTCATGTGTCTGGCTATCGTGTTGCCACAAATAGGGGCGCATGGCGGTGTCGTGTCGTGGTAGTGGCCAGCGGTGCATTTAATGTACCGGTGGTGCCCGCTGTCAGCAAAGCGGTGCCCGTCGGCATAACGCAACTGACGCCCCGGCAGTATCGCAACCCGAACCAGCTTGAACCCGGCGGCGTCCTGGTTGTAGGCGCGTCCGCAACGGGCTTGCAACTTGCCAATGAATTCCGGCGTGCCGGCCATCCGGTAACGATGGCTGTCGGCGAGCATGTGCGGCTGCCGCGAGTCTATCGCGGGCGTGATATCCAGTGGTGGATGCACGCAGCGGGTGTTCTCGACGAGCGCTACGATACTGTCGACGACATCGTCAGGGCGAGGCGTGTTCCGTCGCCGCAACTCATAGGTTCCCGTGAACGTTCAACACTCGATCTGAATACCATGTACGCGAACGGCGTTCGGCTCGCCGGCAGGCTCGTCGGCATTCGCGGTGGCAAAGCGCAATTCTCCGGTTCGTTGCGAAATGTTTGCGCGTTGGCCGACCTGAAGATGGATCGTTTGCTGCGCGCCATCGATGATTGGGCAGATTCCTACGGATATGCCGACGAGATCGATCCTGCTGACGATTTTGAACCGACGAATGTTGCACAATCTCCTTGCCTGAATGTCGACCTGACAAACGGTGAAATCAGAACAATTGTCTGGGCGACCGGATCTCGTCCGGACTATTCATGGCTGGACGTCCCTGTGCTTGACCGAAAAGGCCAGATACGGCATGAGGGTGGCGTTGTTGATACGCCCGGACTGTATGTCATGGGTCTTCCATTCCTTCGTCGCCGCAAATCGAGTTTCATACATGGCGCCGAAGATGATGCTCGAGATCTCAGCAAACACATCACATTGTATCTGGACGGGCTTTCATGCCGGCAGATGGCGGGCCTGGCTGCCTAGCGTGCACGCCGTTTGATGGCCAGTACATTGTCATGACAGACGTATTCGTCGAGTGGGCGACTGGAATGGGGCCAAGTGAATCCGACATGGAAGAATTTGTCCGCGATTCGAATAGATGTCGGAATTTGCACAAAGTGCAGTTTCAGGAAAGCCTGCTCGACGATGAAGGCCGGCGGCTTATCTGCCACTTCCGGGCGCCGGACGCGGAGTCGGTGCGCATGGCGCTTCGTTGCATCGGCGCTGATATTGATTTTGTATGGGCCGGCACCATACATGAAGCAAAGGAACCGACAATTGCCAATGTTGTCGTCGAGCACAAGCTGAGCCATTCGAACCTATCGGACACAATCGAGACAATTGATGCCATTGCAGCGGAGTGGGCTGATTCTTACGGGTTCAGGTTAACGCGAGCGATTGTCTCGCTTGATGGTGCGCGTCTGCTCTGCTTTTACAAAGCGCCAGATGCAGAATCAATCAGTCTTGCTCAAAGTCAGAATAGTTCGCGTACTACAACGATATGGGCATGCCGACGCTTTACGCCACAAGTTCATCAGCCGTAGGTGGCAGTTGGCGCACAGTCTGACCGACTGCGCAATATTTTGTCGAGTTGGAAGGTCGGCTTTCAACCAAATCGATCAGTTGTACACCCTGATTAATCCAGCGCAGACTCGTTTAGCGTAGTTCCCTTCAGGGGGCAAGGAACCGTGAATCGGTTCCATCATGCCGCTTTGAGTGGCTCACAATTCAAAGCACCCGGCTTCAGTAGGGATAATGTATTTCATCGTACCTAATGTACAAGGACAATCCGAGTACGGGCCTTGCTTGGGAAATACTATAATGGCGCCCGCACCGAACGGTACAACTACCTTATCTCCAGAGTACGGCTTACGTCTTCCGGGAATATTACAAACTTTACGCCGAACTGGACTCAAGGCCATCCGTTGAACGGCAGCCACATGTCCAGCGCCACGAATATGCGCGGCGCGGCGGATCGAAACTGGAGCAAAATCAGCCCAACATGAAAATTTTTCCGTCACTGTTTTCTATCGTCCTACTGGCGATTTTGAGTGCTTTTCAATCTGCGCACGCACAATCGCCGGATACTGCCGCGCATTCCGAGTCGAACGCTGAGCGGGTTGCGCGAATCGAAAAAGTTATCGCGTCGGACAAGGAACGGCTCGTGGTGCTGTCAAAAGACCTCTTGGAGCGTGCCGCAAGGTTCGAAAAAGCGAGCAGTGACGTTGTGAAGCGTGAGGCCGCGCTCGCAACCTTGCGCGAGAAGCTCGAAGAAGCGACCGATCCGGGAAAAGCGGCCGAAATCGAGAAAGAGATTGTTGCCTCCGAAGAAAAGTACGAGTTGGTGAAGGGACTCGCCGACCTTGCGCTTCAGGCGGAGAAATCGGTACGCGGCCAGATACAAACCCTCGAACAGAAAATTGGTATTGATCAGCAAGCGCTGGATGAGGCCCTGGGCAAGGTCGAGATGCCGCAGATTTCCGAGCCACCGGTCAGCGCAACGATCCCGCATCAACCTGTGACGCAGGCGCCATCTCAACCAACTGCGGTTCCCGGAATGGTTCCTGGAATGCCGGCGACACCAGCTGCACCCGCCGTGGCTCCCAACGTGGTTCAGCAAAAACTACCGGAGACAGCCGAACAGATAGAAGCCCGCAAGCAGGCGGCGAGATCCAAACGCGAGGCGGAATTAGCCGAGCGGGCGGTGCTGAGTTTTCTGGAGCGTAAGGCAGCCCTGCAACATCAGATCGACCTTGAGAAGTCGTTGCTCGATACAGCGGTTCAATCGAAAGCGCTTGCTGATCAGGCGCTACAGATACGACAGCGGGAGCTGGATGCCGCGAAAAGAACCGACGACGAGGCCGGGACGAAGCAGGCACGGGTAAACCTTGACAAGATCATAACGGCATTGCAGGGAATAGATGAGGAAATAAAGCGTCGAAACAATACGCTAGAACGGTTCGGCAAAAGAATGCAGGCTCTGCATGACGAGCAGACGGCGGTAACGCAGCAGGCAGAACTGAAGCGCGAGGAAGCCGCAGTCGCAGAAAAGCAAAGTGTCTGGCTCAACAGTCGTTTACATCCGACAAATGTCCTTCGCTGGGCGCTTAGCCGGGGTCCAAATATTATTGCAGTGCTGATTGTTGTATTGGTGTTGCTCGTAATAATCCGGCGATCAGTTCAGGGGGTAGCCCGTGCGATGGTCGGCAAAGGACGCAGGGCGCGGCGCGATGCGACGACGCGCGCCGATACGCTCGCGCTGAGTTTTGGCAGCGCTGCGACAGTGATCATTGCGGTTGTCGGGTTTTTTCTCGTATTCGAAGCCGCCGGCGTCGATGTTACGACTGTTCTCGGTGGCGCCGCTGTCCTCGGTGTAGCGATCGCCTTCGGCGCGCAGAACCTCATGCGCGATTATTTCAACGGATTTATCATCCTGATCGAGGACCAGTACGAACTCAATGATCTGGTCACGATCGGCGATGTCACTGGGCGAGTCGAAAGCGTCAGCCTGCGCACGACGGCGCTGCGCGACCTGAAGGGAAAGCTGCACTTCATACCCAACGGTGCAATCACGGCCGTAACCAACCGTTCTTACGAATGGGCACGAATCGTGTTCGACATTCGTGTGTCATACAAGGAAAGTGTTGATCAGGTCATGGCGGAGATACTTTCCGTCGCACGGGAAGTCTGTGCCGAACCACAATATAAGGACGGTGTTATAGAGCAACCGCAGATGCTGGGTGTTGACGAATTCACCGAGTTCGGCGTGATAATAAAATGTCTTCTGAAAGTTGCGCCCAGTCAATTATTCGAGATCAAGCGCGAGATTCTCCGGCGAATCAAGAATCGTTTCGATGAACTCGGTATCGAAATTCCGATGGCGGATGCGGCCGCACTGCCGAGGGCTTAAAGTTGGCGCAGTCGCTCTTTAGCGGCCTGCCATTGAGAAAAAGGAATTGCCATGGACCAGTTGGAGCGCAACAAGAAAACAGTCACTGCGTTCTATGACCTCATGTTCAATCAGAACAAGCCGCGCGAGGCAATTGAGCGCTATGCCGGCGCGGAGTACATTCAACACAATCCAGAAGTGGCTGATGGCAAAGACGCTTTCATCGCGTACTTCGAGCGTATGGCAAAGGAATATCCCGATAAGCGTGTTGAATTCAAAAAAGTAATCGCGGAAGAAAACTATGTGGTGTTGCACTGCCATCAGGAATGGCCCGGATTCGAGTCCAGAGACTGGGCCGGCATTGACATCTTTCGGCTGAATTCGGCCGGCAAAATTGTGGAGCACTGGGACGTACTGCAAGTGGTGCCGGAGACAGCGGCAAATTCCAATACGATGTTTTAGGAGCTTGTCGGACTTAGGTGTTCGAAAGCGAAACACCGGTTCGATTTAGACCCGGTGAGAGCGAGCACAGATTTTGCCGATTTCGACGCGCATAGCGGAAATATGTAAGGAGAAAGCGGTCAAATATGGGCCGCTCTCCCACCGTTGCAGCCGAATCATCCTAAGCCCGATAGGCTCCTAGGGCTTTTTTTTACAAATTTGATCGACGCCGAATCCGGGCGAAAGACCTGATCTTCTCGTTGTCCCATGGCTAAACCTTTCCTCGAAAAACTGGAAACCCTCGTCAATCGACACGTGCCTGGTGACCCGCAACTGGTGTGCAAACACTTTTTCAGTGGCGCGGCGCTCTACGCCAGCGGTGTCATGTGCGCGTCACTGTCGCCGGTGGGCCTTGCGTTCAAACTTCCGACTGAATTGCGCACCGAATTGATAGATTGCGGTGCCGCATCGAAACTAAAATATTTCGCCAAGTCTCCGATAAAGAAGGGCTATGTCCTGTTCTCGGATATTGACAATGTCAGCGACGCGGATATCGCAAAGTACTTCGGGATCGCAGTTGCACACGTGCGTTCGATTGCGACCTGAACAGTCGAATTCGAGTCGTCATTGCGATGGGTTGCCATATCTTCTACGGCAGCGGCAGCATCTGCGTCTACGACAGGCTCGACATATGCGAGAACTTGCCGACTGCCTTCGGAGGAGGCGGACACGCTACCCAACGACGTCCGGGGTTGATGGATACACGCGGTTGGTGAGGCTCTGGGTAAAAACCGAAGAATGACGATCAGGCGGTTTTCGGTGGATTCGTTTTTTTTCCCTAGCAAGTGTGCCTGACGCGATCGGGCAGTAGTCCTTGCGCGGTTGCACCGCTACGTTTCGGAGTGCTTGAATGACCGTTTAGCGGGCCAAAGTCGCCATCGAGGCGGAAGTGAATCTATCGCTTTAACTGCGTGATGAGCGCTGCCATGACGACGGTCATCGGCCCCGTCAACCCCGAAACTTGCGAGCGTGTGCCCCGAACACGGCCGCGAAGAATCCGACGAAAATTGCGCCATATAGCCCAGCCAGCGGTCCGGCGCCGGAGGCAACGCCAAAGGCAAGTGCCAGAGGGAGGGCGACCACTGCCGCTGTCAGGCCGCCGTAAATTCGCCGCGCAATGTCTCTCGGAAATTGCCCCCGAGACGGATCCGTAGGTGGCGGTTCATTGAATGAAATTATGATGCATGAAGGTTTGCTGCATCTTGATGCCGTTTCCAGAGTGCGTCAGGATTCCCCGATTTAGTGTCCAGTCTCCTCGCGCCGCGTTAGGTAGAATGCGTAGCGAATACCGAGTCTGGCTGCGGCGGATGTTCGCATTCTAACGATGTGTGTCGCGTTCGAGACAATAAGCAGAAGATGCGAGGATCGTTGACCGAATCGATGAACCTGGTGGGTGCCATAAGAGACACGATCTTGTCTGCTGCCAATGGCGATGAGCAGAGTATTGTGCTGTTGGGAGCGATTTATGTTCTGCTCGTTTGTAGCTATTCGGTTGCCTGGCAAGTCCGCATGAATTTGTGGCCGAGTGTGACCGGCCGCCTGGAGAAGCTCGGAATGCGAAAGCTTCCCGTAACCGAAAATTCGATCCCAGATCAGGAATACGTGAGCGATGCCTTGTACACGTATCGGGTCGGTCGCAAAGAGTACAAGGGCAAACGTGTTTCGTCATGGGTCTTGGTTGCATCGCATAACCTGCGCGGTGTGTTGCGCTTGCAGCAGAAAGGCGTGGAAGTTCGTCATGGAAACGAAGTGACGGTCTATTACAATCCCGGAAAGCCCGAAAAAAGCCTTTTGGTGAGGACTGGTCCTGTCGGTCAGATTGTTACTGCATTGATCGGAATAGGCCCGCTATTGTTTTACCTTGTTAAGTATTAATACGTCGCCCAGCATCAATGCCGGGCCAGGTTTCAGATTTATTCTGGTCGAGCATGAGCACAATTTCGAGTGCCGCGCGTGCAATGAACTGAATTTTTCGACGAATCGAATACGGCGCCGAACTGGACATGACTTCGAATTGGATACGATGAACAGGGTAAGGCGAATGAATGTAGGTCGAACTTGTGCGACACTGCGATTCACAGAACACTGCAATTTACGAACTACTGTACGGGAGGAAAAACCATGAAGATCGGAAATAGATCAGATGACGGCTTGCGCGTCGCTGGCCAGATGGCAAAGGGCTTGTCTATCGCAACCGTTTCTACGCTGTTGATTTTGTTTGGCAGCTCGTTCGCGATGCAAACTGGTGACGTTGTTGTTACACCCGAGATTCGGGCGATCGTTAACGCGCCGGACCGAAGCGAAGACGACCGCGTGACCGATGGGCGCCGGCATCCAGCCAAAATGCTTACGTTCTTCGGCGTGCAGCCCGGCATGAGTGTCCTCGACATCGGAGCTGGACGTGGTTATACCTCCGAGTTGCTGGCGCGTGCGGTGAGTCCGGGTGGTTCGGTCGTGGCGCAGACTGACAGCACCATTTCCGAACGATTCATGAAGGGTGAAACGCCGGCGCGGTACAGCAAGGACGTCATGAAGAACGTGACCTACGTGGTGCGCCCGTATGGTGATCCGGTTCCACCTGGGACGCGCAATCTCGACCTGATTACGCTGATATTTGTTTATCACGATATGGAATGGCTGGGGGTGGACCGCGCGGCAGCGAACCGTAGCTTATTCAAGGCACTGAAACCCGGAGGCCATGTGGTCGTCGTTGATCACGCCGGCAACCCCGGGACTGGTGTGTCGGAGTCGAAAACGACCCATCGCATCGAGGAAAGCGTTGTTCATCAGGAATTTTCGGCCGCTGGATTCCAGCTCGTCGATGTGGCAACGTTCTTGCGCAATCCGGACGATCCACGCACTGAGAGTTTTCGTCAGGCGACGATTCCGTCAGACCGGTTCGTTCTGAAGTTCCGCAAGCCCTGATCGCGGCTTCACCGTAACGGCGGGACCCGGGTTGTGCTCATGCGAAGTTCGGGGTGATGTGATCGATCTGATCGGTGATCAGTGCGTCCACACCCATGCCGATCAGATTGAGCGCATCAACCGAATCGTTGACGGTGTAGGCCAGGACGCCGCGCTCGGTAGCCTGTATTGCCGCGACACTGTCCTTGTTGAGCTGAACAAAAGCGACGTGCAACGCCACACATTCGAGCTGGTCGAGCGTTTGTTCCCAGTCGTCGGGAATCTCGTTACAAAGCAGGGCGCGCGGCAGTTCGGGCGCTTCCGCCCTGGCAGCGTCGAGCGCGTCCTCCGAGAAAGACGCGAGCAGTGGCGGCAGCGGGGCGCCACTCCAGAGGAGTTTTGCCATGCGCGCAACGAGTTGGCCTGTTTCAGATTCACGTCCCGGGCAAGGCTTGATCTCGACATTTGCCCAAAGACCCGCTTCCATGCAGAGTGCGCTCGCTGCGGCAAATGCCGGTACCGGCTCATTTACATATTCATTGGCGAACCAGTCTCCGGCGTCGAATTGCGTGATGATGTCAAAACGCGTGTCCGCAACCGGGCCACTTCCGTCGGTGGTGCGCTCGAGAGTGTCGTCATGAAACAGGACCGGCACGTCGTCGGCGGTTAGTTTCACGTCGAATTCAACGCCGGCAAAGCCGAGATTGGCCGCGTAGCGAATTGCCGCCAGCGTATTTTCGGGGGCCAGCAGACCACCACCGCGGTGGGCAATGATTCGCGGGTAGGGCCAGTAAGGTCGATCAGTCAACATAGCCTCGAATTATAAGGCGGTGAAGCCGCGAGACGTGCCCAACAGCGACAGCCCTCGATATTCGTATAGATACGAGACTGGAGTCGTTGCATGCGGCGACAATCGGCTTTTGTCCTGCATTCGATCGGGTATACTTACGCCCCTGTTTTTGGGGGAAAAATGCCATTCTACGAATATCGTTGCGGCGCCTGTGGGCACGAACTGGAGGCGCTGCAGAAAATGTCGGCCGCGCCTTTGGTCGACTGTCCGTCATGCGGCAAAGCCACGCTTACAAAACTGGTGAGCGCGGCCGGCTTCCAACTCAAGGGTAGCGGCTGGTATGTGACCGACTTCAGGGACGGCGACAAGAGCAAGAAGGATAAGAGCGATACGACGTCGAAAAGTGGCAAAACGGCTGATTCGAGTGCTGCCACCAAGGGTGACAAGTCTGCTGATAGCACAAGCTCAGACAAGAAATCCGACACTAAATCCACTGAGTCGCCCAAGAGCGATTCGAAGAGCGGGGCATCGTCTGATTCGACTGGCAAGTGATGCTGGTGAAGCGCTGCACCGGGTGACAGGGCGCCGAAAAACGGCGCAGTGCGCGGATTGCGGTTTGGCGCGCGGCTTCCTCGCACGCGCGATCGGGTATACCCGGCGCCCTTCGTCGAATGCGACTAACCGAAGCGAGTCGAGTCACTGCTCGTTTCTACAAGATTTCCTTACTGAATGACACGATCCGGATTGGACCCATGCGTACCGAATACTGCGGCCTGATTGATACCAAGTTCCTTGACCAGACGGTCACCCTCTGTGGTTGGGTGCATCGTCGCCGTGACCATGGCGGTGTGATATTTATCGACCTGCGCGACCGGGAAGGCATCGTGCAGGTGGTTTGTGATCCCGATACCAAGGAAGCGTTCGAAACCGCTGATCGTTTGCGTAGCGAATATGTCATCGAGATTACCGGCAGAGTGCGGCGGCGCCCCGAAGGTACCTTGAATACCGACCTGGTCAGCGGCGAGATCGAAGTTTTGGCGAAGTCGATTACGCTCCTCAATGCAGCACTGACGCCGCCGTTCACGATCGATGACGAGGACGTTTCAGAGAACGTGAGACTGGAACACCGTGTCTTCGACCTGCGGCGTCCACAGATGCAGCACAGCCTGCGCCTTCGTTATCGCGTCGCGATGGCGGTTCGCCGCTTTCTCGACGATAACGGGTTCATCGATATTGAGACTCCGTTCCTATACAAGTCGACACCTGAAGGTGCTCGTGAGTTTCTGGTGCCGTCACGGGTGCATGACGGACATTTTTATGCATTGCCGCAGTCTCCGCAGTTGTTCAAGCAGATGATCATGATCGCGGGATTTGATCGTTACTATCAAATCGTCAAATGCTTTCGCGACGAAGACCTGCGAGCCGATCGTCAGCCTGAGTTCACACAGATCGATATTGAGGTCTCATTCCTCGAAGAGCAGCAAATTCGCGACATCATGGAAAACATGATTCGGGTGGTCTTCAAATCTTGTCTGAGTGTCGATTTGCCCGATCCGTTTCCGGTCATGCGCTACGACGAAGCTATTCGTCTCTATGGCAGTGACAAGCCTGATCTGCGTGTGCCGCTACAGTTCACCGAATTAACCGATCTCATGAAACAGGTCGAGTTCAAGGTATTCCGGGGCGCAGCCGAGATGGACGATGGGCGTGTTGTTGCGCTGCGCGTTCCCGGTGGTGGCGAACTGACACGCAAGCAGATCGACGACTACACATCGTTTGTTTCGATCTACGGGGCAAAAGGGCTCGCCTATATCAAGGTAAACGAGAAGGCGCGTGGCATTGATGGCTTGCAATCCCCCATTCTGAAGTTCCTGCCGCACGACGTCGCACATCAGATACTCGAACGATGCGATGCGCACGACGGTGATCTCATTTTCTTCGGTGCAGACCGGGCGACTATCGTCAACGATTCAATCGGCGCGTTACGCCAGAAGATCGGTCTTGATCTGGGATTGATGGAGGAAGGATGGCGACCGCTGTGGGTCGTTGATTTCCCGATGTTCGAGTACGACGAAGAGGGCAAGCAGTGGGCGGCGCGGCACCATCCGTTCACTTCGCCGAAAGACGGTCACGAGGACTTCATTGAAAGCAATCCCGGGAAAGCCTATTCCAAGGCGTACGACATGGTGCTGAACGGTTGGGAGATTGGCGGCGGGTCGGTGCGTATACACCGGCCTGAAGTGCAGGAGAAAGTGTTCCGCGCGTTGCAGATTTCGCTCGAGGATCAGCGTGCCAAATTCGGTTTTCTGCTAGACAGTCTGCAGTGGGGTGCGCCGCCACATGGCGGTATCGCTTTCGGGCTCGACCGGGTTGTGACTCTGATGTGTGGCGCGGAGTCGATCCGCGACGTGATTGCATTTCCGAAAACACAGCGCGGTCAGGATATGGTTACCGGTGCGCCGTCAAGAGTGGCCGACAAGCAGCTACGGGAGTTGCATGTGCGGTTGCGGAATCGGGAATCGGCCGACAAAAAGCCAGCTTCAGGTTAAGCATGCCGGTATTCGGAAGATTGCGAGTCTCTGCTTCTATTTGACCACGTTCTTCCCGGTCCCCGCAGTGAGATGAGATGACTTACAAAATCCCGGTTTCGGTTCTCGTGCTGGTGTATACGCCGGGCATGCAGGTATTGCTTCTCGAACGGGCGGACCATCCGGGATTCTGGCAGTCGATTACCGGAAGCCAGGAACGTGGTGAAACACTCGAGCAAACTGCCATACGGGAACTGGAAGAGGAAACCGGTCTGGACGCCAGGCGCTACCGCCTCGATAACTGGCGCATGAGCAACGAGTTCGAAATCTACAAGCATTGGAGTGGACGCTACGCACCAGGTGTAACGCATAACACCGAGCACGTTTTCGGGCTACAGGTGCCCGAAGTGGTACCGATTCGTCTCGCTCCCCGCGAGCATCTTCAATTCGAATGGGTGTCAAGAGACCATGCAATTGATAGGGTTTTCTCTTGGACCAATGCTGACGCGCTACGTGCACTGCCTGAATTTGCAGCCAAAGCTAATTGAAACCAACGAATTCGTGCCTGGTCTCATATAATATTCATTCGCTAACCTGACACAAGGCGACGGAAAGAACGCATGACACAAGCCTCTGCTCTCGCATTTGACCAATACAGCCCGTTGCAGGATGCAGACTGCGATGCGCGCATTGCTGCGGCCAAGTCGCAGCTGAAGGATCGAGCGATTATTCTCGGTCATCACTATCAGCGAGCGGATGTTTACAAGCACGCCGATCTTGCCGGCGATTCGCTGAAGCTGTCTAAGCTGGCCGCCCAGGCCAACGCTGACTACATCATATTCTGTGGTGTGCACTTCATGGCGGAAGTGGCGGATATCCTCTCGAAGCCGGAACAGGTCGCGATTCTTCCGGATATGGCGGCGGGTTGCTCCATGGCTGACATGGCGAATCTGGCGAAAGTCGAGCGTGCGTGGTCCGAATTGTCGGAGGTGCTCGACCCGGACGAACTGGTCACGCCGGTAACCTATATCAATTCCGCAGCCGATCTGAAAGCGTTCTGTGGTGAGCATGGCGGCATCGTATGCACGTCGTCTAATGCGAAAACCGTCATGGAGTGGTCATTTTCCAGACGTAGCAAGGTTCTGTTCTTCCCGGATCAGCATCTCGGACGCTGGAGTGGGCATAGCATGGGCCTTGCGCCGGAGCAGATGCAGGTATGGGATCCCGACGAATGGATGGGTGGCTTGACCCCCGAGCAAATCGATGCAGCGAAAGTGCTGCTTTGGAAAGGGCATTGCTCGGTGCACCAGATGTTTCAGCCTCAGCATATTCTCAAGTTCCGTAACCAGCATCCGGATGGTCTGGTTATCTCGCACCCGGAATGCCGGTTCGAGGTGTGCAAGCTGTCCGATTATGTAGGTTCGACCGAGTACATCATCGAGACGATTCGCGAAGCACCTGCCAACACGCACTGGCTGGTTGGAACCGAGCTGAATCTGGTCAATCGCATTGCCGAGGAGTTCAAACCGCAAGGCAAGATTGTCCAGTTCATGTCGCCGCTGGTGTGCATGTGTTCGACAATGAACCGTATCGATCCCCAGCATCTTGCATGGTGCCTGGAGAATCTGGTTGATGGAAACGTCGTTAACCGCGTCCAGGTCCCTGATCGTGAAGCAAAACTCGCCAGGCTTGCACTGCAACGCATGCTCGACGTTTCCTGAAGCGGGGTGCGTCGTAAGATGCCTGATTGTGAATCACTACACTAGCGTTGTATCCGCAATCGCCGCCTGTTTGTCGTTGCTTGGATTGGTCGCGGACGTTAGTGCGGCCGACGAGTTTCCCGACCAAACCACGGTCACTGTCGTGCGCGATGGCGGCGTTTTTGAGATCGAGGCGCAAAGCCATATTGTTGCCGACCGGGAAATAGCATGGGCGGTATTGACGGATTACGATGGCTATGCGGACTTTGTCCCTGGAATGACCTCGAGCCAACGGGTTGGCGAGTACCCTCTGCGCATTGAGCAGCACGGCGAGTTCGGTATTCTGTTTTTGATCAAGCACATCTTCTCAACGCTGGATGTGCGCGAAGAGCCGCCGTCGACTATTCGCTTCCACGCAATTGAAGGCAATTTACGCAGGCTCGAAACTCAGGTGGACATTGCCCAGGACGGCGACACCATCGTGTTGATCTATCGTTCGACGATCGAACCGGACTTCTGGGTGCCGCCTTTGATTGGGTCTTCTATTTTGCGTGCCGGAATTCGTCGGAAACTGATCTCGGTCTCTGCCGAGATCGAACGACGCGCGGCGCAAGAGACACTTCAGTGAAGCAAGTTCAGGTTGTTACTTACAATATGCACAAGGGCTTCTCGCAGTTTCAGCGGGAACTGTCGGTGCACGACCTGCGAGAGCGATTGAGGTCGCTATCTGCCGACGTCGTTTTTCTTCAGGAAGTCGTCGGCAGTCACAGCCGACACGCGCGCCGCTATGGAAACTGGCCGGTCACACCGCAGTACGAATTCCTTGCTGACCAGCTATGGAGCGCTTACGCGTACGGGAAGAATTCGGTCTATGACGCCGGTCATCATGGCAACGCAATTCTGTCCAAGTATCCGATTGTCAAATGGGACAACGTGGATATTTCAATGAGCCGGCTGGAACGTCGCGGTCTGCTCCATTGTGAGATTCAAGTGCCGGAATGGTCGCGGCCTCTGCATTGCATCAATGTGCATCTTGGGTTGTTCGGTCACTGGCGAAAACGGCAACTGGAATTGCTTCGCCACCGTATTGAAAGGCTGGTGCCGCGTTACGATCCGGTCATTATCGGTGGTGACTTCAATGACTGGCGGCTCAGAGCCAGTCGCCACCTCGCGCAAATACTGGGACTGACCGAGGTGTTCGAGAACGTACACGGGCGACCCGCACGCACGTTTCCCGCGATGATGCCTTTCCTGCATCTGGACCGTATTTACACGCGTGGATTTCGTGTGAAACACGCGCAAGCCCACGGGGACCGACCCTGGGCCCGCATATCCGATCACCTGGCACTGTCCGCACGACTGGAGCGTCTGGAGCGCTAACCGTTTATTGAAAAAATCGTCACGTATCAACTTTTTCAACGAACTGCTAACACTCGACAGCCCGGTAGGGCGCAATAAGCGCAGCGCATTGCGCCGCATGGATGACTTGATGCTGCCGAATCTTTTCGACGTGGCAACAATTCTTGAATGCGAGTTCCTTGGTACGGGTGCGCTCTTTACTCTGACTCGTTGCTGGCGTTGGGCACTGCGACTCGTCTTAGTGCGGCAATGTCACGGATGAGGTCGGCCACTGTTGCCTCGACAATGATCCGGCCTTTTTCGGCCGTCGCGAGCGTTGCATCACCGTAGATCCCGGTCGGCGAGTAAACGCCGGGTTCACCGGCGTGCGGCGTAAGCGGCCCTTTGCCCGGGTGATAATCCTTGGCGGCTTTGGACATGTCGACGCATTGCGGGTCGATATGAAGCATCATCGAAGTCTCGATTTCGTCGGCGTGCGATCCACCCTCTTGTTTCTGCAGTCTGTGCACCGCCTCGTTACCCGCCCGGTCGATGCGTGTGAAATGCATGACCACTCCCTGTTCAGCGAGCGCGGCTGCTGCCGGTTCAAGCGCCCGCACTGTCGACACGCCGGTATTCAACACGTAGAAACGGCGCGGTCCGAAGGCCGCCAGGCTAGCGATGACGTCAATGACCATATCGCGTGCAGTTTCCAGCCGCAGCGAGGTCGAGCCAGCGTATGCAACGAACGCCGGATAAAAATGGTAAGTAAGAGTCGGCGCAACGACTACATTCTCTTGTTCGGCGACGCGGCCTGCCAGGTACTCGGCGAGAATTCGATCGTTGTCGAGTCGCAGATGCGGTCCATGTTCCTTCGCCGCTGCGCCGAGCGGTATCAGTACAATTGTTTCGGCAGTGAGCGCTTGTCTGGCATCGAGCCAGGTGAGATTCGAAAGTTGCATGATCAGTTTGTTGGCTCCATAGGCCGATTATCGCTGAGGTTGCATTGTCTGCGGTGTAAAATCGCGACTAATTCATGTGGCGGAACGATTCCGCCTTTCAGGTCCCTGTTTTTCCCATGCATCCCACAGTGATTTCTCCGCCAGACGACGCGGCCAGGGGCGACTGGCGTGTCGTGCGCATGCTGCTTCCCTACCTGCTGGAGTTTCGCTGGCGGGTGGCGATCGCGCTGATATTTCTGGTGTGCGCAAAGCTTGCCAATGTCACCGTGCCGTTGGTGATGAAAGAAATTGTCGACGACCTTGACGCTTCGCAACAGATGGTTGTGCTGCCATTCGCGTTGTTGTTGATCTACGGCGCTTTGCGTATGTCGACGACCTTGTTCGCGGAACTGCGCGATGTTGTGTTCGTGCGTGTCACCAGGCGTGCGATTCGTCGCGTTGCACTCGGCGTATTTCGCCACTTGCATAGCCTCAGTTTGCGTTTCCACCTGGAGCGGCAGACTGGTGGGGTGTCGCGCGACATAGAGCGCGGAACCAAGGGCATATCAACGCTTCTGTCCTACATGCTGTTCTCCATTATTCCGGTGATTCTGGAATTCGTGCTGGTTGCGGTGGTTTTGTCGACCCGGTTTGACTGGCGGTTTACGGCGGTCACGTTCGGAGCCGTAGCGGTATACCTGACATTCACCTTTGTTGTGTCCGAATGGCGCATGGGTATCCGGCGGCTGGCCAATGAACTCGATTCAAGAACCAATACGCTCGCAGTGGACAGCTTGTTGAATTACGAGACGGTCAAGTACTTCAACAATGAAGATTTTGAGGCACGTCGTTACGATGAAAATCTGAGTGCGTACGAAGAGGCTGATGTGCGCACCGAAGTTTCTCTCGGCCTGCTCAACATCGGCCAAAGTGTGATTATCGCCACCGCTGTTACATCGTTGATGATACTTGCAGCCAAAGGCGTAGTTGCCAAAGAGCTTACGCTGGGTGACCTTGTGCTGGTGAACGGTTTGCTGATACAGCTATATATTCCTCTCAATTTTCTGGGGATGGTTTATCGGGAGATCAAGCAGTCGTTGATTGACATGGATCGAATGTTTCAACTGGTTACCGAGGAACGCGAGATCGAGGATCGACCTGGTGCGGCCGTTCTGGACAGCCGTAACGCGTCGGTGCGATTTGAACATGCGGTGTTTGCATACGATTCCCGCCGCAGGATTCTCGATGACGTCAGCTTTGAGATTCCGGCAGGCAAGACAGTTGCAGTGGTTGGACATAGCGGCGCTGGCAAATCGACGCTCGCCCGTTTGCTGTTTCGCTTCTACGATTTGCAGCAAGGCCGGATCACCATTAACGGTGTCGACATTCGCGACGTGACACAGCAAAGCGTGCGTGCTGCGATTGGCATCGTGCCGCAGGACACAGTGCTTTTTAACGACACGGTGTTTTACAACATCGCTTATGGCCGCCCGGATGCCGGTCGCAACGAGGTCATCGACGCGGCCAAGGCGGCGCACATTCATGACTTCATCGAGACATTGCCCGACGGGTACGAATCGACTGTCGGAGAACGTGGCCTGAAGCTCTCGGGCGGAGAGAAACAGCGTGTCGCAATAGCACGTGCGCTACTCAAGAATCCACCGATACTCGTATTCGATGAAGCGACTTCGGCACTGGATTCCCGGTCGGAACGAGCGATCCAGGAGGAACTGGATCGCATAGCGGCCGATCGTACTACCCTGGTGATTGCGCATCGATTGTCAACCGTAGTGAATGCAGATGAGATACTGGTGCTCGATCACGGCAAACTTGTCGAGCGCGGTCGGCACAGGCAATTGCTGGAATCCGACGGCATTTACGCCGGAATGTGGAAACTGCAACAGGAGGAAGCACGGCGGGTGGGCTTGCCGGCGCCTTCGGATGATCCTGGTTCGCTAAATCCGGGCTAGTGAACAACTGCAGCCAGATGACCGAAGGCTTGCAGTTGCGCGCCGTCTATTCGCCAACTGCGCCAGGCTAACGTCGTCGTGTTTCTCGATATCCTCTATTACCTATTGATTTTTTGTGGTTTCGGCCTGAAAATTGCCTATCAAGGGTAGGTTTTCGTTTGATTGTCAGGGCTGGCGAGAGTCCTGCATCAGTGCCCCTACAGTCCACTGCTGACGAATAGGAAAAGATTAAGAATGCGTCTATTTCGCTCCATCGGTGTTTATGTTGCAACCGCATGTGGCCTTTTGGCATTTGCTGCACAGGCGTTGGCTGATGGTCCCGATCCGGCTGATTTCCGCAAGGCGCGGCTCGGCCTTAAATCGGCACTGGCTCTGGTCGTTGATCAGGATAGCGGCGAGGTGTTCTACAGCAAGCATGACAACGAAGTGGTGTCGATCGCATCGATTACCAAACTCATGACAGCAATCGTAATTCTTGATTCCGGCATACCACTGCTCGACAAGATTACAATCGATCGCAAAGACATTGACCGCTACAAGGGATCATTTTCGAAGCTAAGTGTTGGCACGACGCTCATGCGGGCCGAGGCACTGAAACTTGCGCTGATGGCATCGGAGAATCGCGCTGCCGCGGCGCTGGCGCGAACTTACCCTGGCGGCAGTGAAGCTTTCGTTGACGAGATGAATGCGAAGGCTTTTGAGCTGGGCATGCTAGACAGCCGGTTTGTTGATTCCACCGGTTTGCGACCGGAAAACGTGTCGACTGCCGAGGACCTGGTGAAACTGGTCAGCGAGGCACATTCATTCCCGATGATTCGCGACTACACAACAGCACAGTCGTTCGCAGTCGAGTCTCAAGCCCGGCGCCGCACTCGCGTGCTGCGTTTTGTGAATTCGAACCGACTGGTGCGCAGTTCCCGATGGGACATCGGACTTTCCAAGACCGGTTACATCAGCGAGGCAGGGCGTTGTCTGGTGATGCAGGCGCGCATCGCGGATCGATCTTTGATTATCGTACTGCTCGATTCGTGGGGGCGGCTCACGCGAATCGGCGATGCCAATCGCATCAAGCGCTGGCTTGAAAGTGAGTTTTCGCGACTCAGCGTGCGCGGCTGATCAGCCGGTGGACTCGTCGTACAAAGATTAGATTGAATTAGCGGGCTGCTATGCGCTAGGCCGCGCGTACGCCGCTACGGAAACCGATGGTGCGTGAAATGGTATCTGCGACTTCCTTGACTTTCGGGCCCCAGCTTCTGTCAAGCCGGTTGGATGGTGCTGAGATCGAAAGTCCTGCAGCCAGCCTGCCCTCGTCGTCGTAGATTCCTGCGCCGACACACGACACACCTTTTTCCGCTTCCTCGTTATCGAACGCAAAGCCTAGTTTGCGCACCTTTTCGAGTTCTTTGGACAGTAATTCGAGGCTGCGAATCGTGTTCTGCGTGTACGCCGAAAAACCGGGGCGCTTGACATATTCCTGAATTTTCTCCGATCCGTCTTCGAGCAGAAACAACTTCCCCACCGCGGTGATGTGTAGCGGTGCCCGTGCTCCGATGAGATGCACCACGCGCATGGCAGAGCGGTCCGACATCAATCGCTCGACATAAATCATTTCGTCGCCCTGGCGCACTGACAGATTGACTGTTTCGTGCAATTCATCATGCAGGCTCTGCATGTACGGTAGTGCTTCCTGGCGTAGATCGATGCGGCTCTTTGCGAGGTTTCCCAGTTCCAGCAATCTGATGCCGAGCCGGTACATTCCGGGCTCGACCCGGTCGACCATGCGGTACTCGACTAGCACATTGAGAATCCGATGGGCGGTCGAGGGATGCAAGCTCGTCATATTGGCGAGTCGCTTCAGATTTACCGGATCCGGGAAGCGCGAGAGCGTATCAAGCAGATCCATCATCCGTTCGATTACCTGTATCGAGGTTTTGCCATTCGTTTCCGGCACAGCGTGATTGTTCTTTCGCGAGTGGATGTTGCAACGCCGCAATACTAGCTGAGGCTGCGAGGTTCAACAAGCACGCGCCGTTCCACGCCTTCCGCAGAGCTCGCAGTGAGGTCGGCATGTGTCACTGTGATAATATCAAGTCCTTGTTGCGCCTCGTAAATTGGCTGCCTGGCGGGTGCGCCCTTGCCGGATCCTGAGGCCTGATTGCACGTGTCGCGACGCAGATCAACTAGCAGGACCGGTTAATACCTATCAATTGACGCGTTAACACCTGAAACGCGGTAATGAAAGGTGTGAGGAGCGTATTTTTGTCAATTCAGATCAACAACGGGCAACATGACATCGCTCTGATGTGGTGTGTAGCTTCTGGAATGGGGGATGAATTGACGCGACGCGGTGTTGCAGCCCGGCCGTGCGCAATGGCCGCCCCATCGTGTTTGCGCTCTCTCGCTCTGGCGCCAGCATTGACACGGATACATTGATGAAACCAACAGATACCAGGTTGAAACAATGCGCGTAGGCCTCTTTGTTACCTGCCTCGCCGACCTGATGCGTCCCAGCATCGGATTGGCTACCCTCAAGCTGCTGGAGCAGTCCGGTTGTGAGGTTGTCGTGCCTGCGACCCAGACCTGTTGCGGCCAACCCGGCTACAACTCGGGCGACCGCGCTGGCGCGCAAGCTCTCGCGCTCAAGGTGATTTCAGAATTTGACGACTGCGATTATGTCGTTGTCCCTTCTGGTTCCTGCGGCGGCATGATCAAGGCCCACTACGCCGAGTTATTGTCCGAGCTTACCGACGCAAAAGTGAAGGCCGAGTGGCTGGCGGCGCGGACATGGGAGTTGACAGATTTTCTGGTTAACGTAATCGGCATGAAGGATATTGATGCGGATTTCGACGGCACTGTCACCTATCACGACTCTTGTGCCGGGTTGAGAGAAATGGGTGTCAAGGCGCAACCCCGCGAACTGTTGTCGCAAGTTGACGGCCTGACCATTAAGGAAATGGAAGGCGCAGAAGAATGCTGCGGCTTCGGCGGGACGTTTTCAGTTAAGTACGGTGATATCTCGTCGCGGCTGGCTGATCTGAAATGCGAAGACGTAGAGAGCGCAGCAGCCGATGCCGTAGTGCTCGGAGATCTGGGCTGTATGCTGAATATCGAAGGGCGCTTGCGCCGCCGCGGAGATAAACATACAAAGGTTTTACACATCGCCGAAGTGCTTACTGGAATGACCGGCAATGAAACGGAGTGAATGACGTATCTGCTAACGCTGTGGCAGCTGCAAAGTAAACGCAGTGACACTGGAAACTGGCAACATGGTGGTAGCGACATCACGTCATTTTGCCCCGTCCACATTTCAGGTGCAGCTTGCTATTCGTATTTTCTTGTAACCGCCAAATAATCAATGAACTGATTCATGCACGCTACTTCGACGCAATTCAAGAAGGTCGCCAACCAGAAGCTCGCTGACACCACGCTTCAGGCAACGCTTGCCAATGCCAAGGGGCGTTTCGTCGTCGCGCGCACAAATGCGCTACACGACATCGATAATTTCGAGGACATGCGAGAGGCGGCGGCACAATTGCGTGACCATTGCCTTGACAATCTGGACGTGTATCTGGAGGAATGGGAGCGCAAGGCAACCGCTGCCGGTGCAGTGGTTCACTGGGCGGAGTCGGCTGAACAGATGAATCAACTGGTACTCGATATCGCGCGCGATAACGGTGTCAGGAAAGTCATCAAGTCAAAAAGCATGCTCGGTGAAGAAACCGGCCTTAACGAATATCTCGAAAGCGGCGGTCTGGATGTGCGCGAGACCGATTTGGGCGAATACATTGTCCAGCAGGCCAGGGAACATCCTTCCCACATCATTGCGCCTGCGAGTCACAAGTCCAAAGAAGATATCGCAAAACTTTTTGCGGACAAGCACCAACGGCCGCAACTCGACGACATTACCGAATTGACGCATGAAGCGCGCGAAATTTTGCGTCCACATTTTCTCGATGCGGACATGGGGATTACCGGCGCGAATTTTCTGGTTGCCGAAACCGGTTCGACAATGATTGTCACCAATGAAGGCAATGGGCGAATGACCACCACCATGCCGCGCGTACATGTAGCGATCAGCGGTATAGAGAAATGCATTCCGACTCTGGAAGATCTGTCTTTGTTGCTGCGCGTGCTTACACGTTCAGCTACTGGCCAGCCGATCAGCAACTATTTATCGGTGACGACGGGTCCGAAGCGCAAACAGGACGTGGACGGGCCGGAGCAGTTTCATGTGATTCTGGTCGACATTGGTCGCTCCCGGGTGCTGGGCTCGAATCTGCGTCCGGCGCTGCGCTGTATCCGCTGCGGCGCGTGCATGAATCATTGTCCGGTTTATCAGAATGTAGGTGGGCACGCCTATGGTTGGGTTTATCCCGGCCCCATCGGTTCCGTGCTTACGCCGGCATACGTCGGAGTAGACAAGGCGATCGATCTGCCGAATGCGGCGACGTTGTGCAATCAATGCGGCGTTGCCTGTCCGGTCAAGATTCCGTTGCCCGACCTCATGCGCAAACTGCGTGAGAAACAGACTGAGCTCGGACTCAGGTCAATTTGGGAGCGCACCGGCTTGAGGATATGGACCTGGGTTGCGACACGGCCGTTCCTGTACGGTTTGTTGACGAAGGTCGCAGTCAGGCTCGGCAAACTGGCCGGCGGCAAAGACGGATTGCTGCACTGGCTGCCTTTCGCCGGCAAAGAGTGGACCGGAGGACGTGATTTGCCTGTACCGCGCGGCAAGACATTCAGGGAAATTTACGCAGCGCGCGCGAACAAGGGCGGCGGAGAATCGCATGTCCGCTAGAGAGAATATTCTCGGTCGTATTCGAGCGGCGAATGCGAGTCATCGCATAGATGGCACCGGCAGCGAGCAAATTGTTGCAAGCCACCTGAGTGATCGAAAGCGCGGACCACTGCCGGGCATGAAATGGAAACGAATTGCGCGATTCAAGCGGTGCAGCGCCGAGGCTGCGACAACAGTTGATGAAGTCAGCTCGCGCGCCGACGTACCGGCCGCGGTTGCGCGCTACCTTGCGGAACATGAACTTCCGAAAACCGGTGTGTGCTGGCCGGAACTGGGTGATCTCGACTGGCACGGAGCAGGCCTTGAAATCGAAGCGCGTCCTGCGAACGGTGACGACAAGTCCGGAATTACCGGTAGTTTTTGCGGATTGGCCGAAACCGGAACACTGATGCTGTTGTCAGGAGAGCAAACTCACGCTACGACCAGCCTGTTGCCGGACACACATATTGCGCTCGTGTCTGCATCTCGTATCGTCCGGTGCATGGAGGATGCCTGGGACCTGTTTCGCAAGGAAATCGGCGATTTTCCCAGGCAAGTAAATTTTGTATCCGGGGCTTCTCGAACCGCTGACATAGAAATGACACTGGTATACGGTGCGCACGGACCGTTTCGCGTTCATGTCATCATCGTTGATGAGTGATAGTCAGCCCGCGCACGATCACCGACACTGCCAACATAGGTGAATCGCCTTGCGCGCAAGCGCGGTTGAGATTGCCTGGCGCGAAATGCGTTTGCGGTTGGCCAGCCTCAAGGCCACAGTTGTGGACGTGATGAGGACAATGCGAAGAGACCTTGGCCGCCGATGTGTTTGGCAGTTAAGAAACTACAATAAAACCGGGCGAGTGGCATGCTGATCCATACTCCACGTTTGCGTTTGATGACAATGGAACTGGCGCACCTGGCTGCGATCGTTCGAGATCCCGTTTCGCTCGGTGATTTGCTTGGAGTCGCGATACCGGAAGGCTGGCCGGCGTATCCTGTTGCTTATCCTCACGCGCTTGCTTTGCTCAAGAAGGAATCATTGCGATCGTCGTCGGGTTGGTGGCTTTATCTTTTCATCGACCCTGCCCTTCAAGTCCTGGTGGGGTGCGGAGGTTTCAAGGATGCGCCAGATCAAAATGGGGTAGTGGAAATTGGGTGCGAGATAGCGCCTGCGTCGCGGGGGCGGGGTTTTGCAACAGAGGCAATGCGTGGGTTGATCAATTACGCGTGTACGAGGCCAGAGGTTCGTGCGATAGATGCGTACTCGCAATCTGAGTCTGGCATTCAGGCGTCGCTTCTTCAGGCCGTCGGAATGACCCGGGTCGGCGAAGCCCTCGACACAAATGCGGAGATCGTGTGGCATTGGCGGGTAACGAGCGACGCATTTGTGGACGCCCGCCGTACCGGGATGGAGTGATAATTGCTGCCCTTGTGAAGGTGTAGCGGCCTGTCGAACTTGCTCAGGCGACGAAGGTCGTAACAATTGGTTAACCGATGTACCGATGACTGATTTCCCCAACCCAGAAGCATGAAAGCGCGAAGACCAAGGCCTGCAGGTTGGCGTACCCGTCTGCGCCGCTTTTTGCCCACTGCCGATTCCGTCAAGGGCAACCGTTGGGTCGGCTGGATCGGACCGGCCTTGCATCATCCACGTCTGTGGCACCTGAACAGGCGTGGCGTCGCCTTGGGGATGGCGATAGGCGTGTTTTTCGCGTTCCTCATTCCTGTTGCGCAGATTCCGCTCGCTGCGGTCGCGGCGGTGTGGCTGCGTGGCAATGTCGTTGCTGCTGTGGGCAGCACCATGATCACCAATCCGTTCACGTTTGCGCCAATCTATCTGGTTGCCTATCGATTGGGGTCGTTCATCATCGGTCAAGGGGACGTCCCGGTAGACTCGACACTTGAACAGGTCGCCGAGCAGGCAAGCAGCATCATGGTGACCTGGTCGGACAAGTTTCTTGCTGTAGGCCAGCAATTGATCGTCGGACTTTCGTTAATGGCGGTGGTCGGCGCGTTTTGCGCCTATTTCGGCGTGCTAGGTGTATGGCGCCTGTTTGTCGTCGCTGAATGGCGCCGGCGCAGTCACCAGCATCACAAGTAGTACATCACCAGATAGGCCGCAAGCAGAATCGCCACCCACAGCACCATGCTGCCGGTGGGCCAGGTCCGGGCAAGTACGCCTTGCGGGCCATAGTGACTGTAGATTCTGGACGCCGTACCTTGCAGCACCGCGATTGTCCGGCGGCGGGCGTTCTCAAACGGTTTGGCGAGAATGTCACCAAACCAGGACGTGATGCGAAAGAATGCAACGCGATAGAACCAGTCGATGTCCAGTGATATCGTCCTTGTTCGTTTGAGCCACGGCAGCATCACGAAGAACGCCAGCCCCGAGAACAGCAATAGCTGCAAGTAATACAACACCTTGCCCGGGGAGTAAGCGTGATAGTCGACCGGGTAAGGCAACATGCGGTAGAAAAGCTCGGGCATCACCCCGATCACAACGCACAGCACTGCGAACAGCACCATCGCTGCAGCCATGTTCCATGGCGCATCCTTTGGCCGCATGCCCGAGTCCTTCTGAAAGAATACGAACCAGGGAAACTTGATCCCCGCATGCAAAAACACGCCTGCGGACGCGGCCGCCAGCAGGAAGTAGACCGCAACGAGTCCTTGATCAACTGCCGCCTGTGAGATGAGGGTCTTGGTGACGAATCCGGAAGTCAGGGGAAAGCTTGAGATTGCCAGCGCACCGACAATGCCGCAGATGGTTGTCAAAGGCATGGTGCGGAACAAGCCACCGAGATCCGTGCACTTGTTCTTGCCAGTTCGATAGACCACAACGCCTGCACTCATGAACAACAGAGCCTTATAAATGATATGGGCGAAGGCGTGGGCCGCGGCGCCGTTCAGCGCCATTTGCGTTCCAATGCCGATCGCGCACACCATGAAGCCGACCTGGTTGACGATGGAGTAGGCGAGAATGCGGCGGGCATCATTCTCCAGCAGCGCGTAAACGATGCCGTACATCACCATGTACAGTCCGACACCGATCAGCACTGGTTCGCCCGGGAACAGAAGAATAAGCGCAAAGACAGCAGTCTTGGTGGTGAAGGCCGACAGGAAAACCGATCCGGTCGGGCTTGATTCCGGGTAGGCGTCTGCAAGCCAGGCCGAAACGGGTGGTGCAGCAGCGTTGATAAGAATGCCGATCAGCAGCATCCATGTATCAAAGTTTGTTGCCAGCATCGGGCGAATGTCGATTGATCCGGTATGGACCACGACGCCTTCTATGCCCACTTTCAGAATAATGCCGCCCAGTAAGTGCATCATCGCGTAGCGAATTCCAGCTTTGCGCGCAGCCGGAGTGCCACCACACCAGACAATTACGGTCGAGAACAATGCCATCAGTTCCCAGAACAGGAACAGCGTAATCAAATCACCGGCGAAGCAGACGCCAATCGCGCCGGCCGCGTAGGCAAAGGCTGCCGACAATTCGTACCAGCGTGCCTGCCGGAACGCGTACAGGCCGCCGGCGAAAGCCATGATTGAGAAGATTGTGGCAAACAGGCGCCGCAACGGGCTGCCTTCGACAGGTTCGATCACATAGTCCAGGAAGCGGGCGGTGCTCACGACGCCATCGGGTACCTGCCAGACAGCCCATAGTGTTAGCAACGGTGCGATCAAAATGACCGCAGAGCGCCAGTGCCCCCGCGTTAACGCGATTAGCAGGGACGCGATCAGTAGAATCAGCGCTGGTGGTGCCCACTCAATCATCGTAATAGTGATCGTCTCGTTTCAGAATGACGCCAAGTGCCTTGGCGACGAGCACCATGGCCACGCAGCACAAAAAGCCAAATCCGGCGGCAAAACCGAACCAGGCATCAATGCCGAAGTAACCCTTGACCTTGATCAGCGCCTGGGCGAGGACGGTTGCGGCGAGTATTCCAGCGAAGAAGAGCCAGATACGTCGTATGTTTTCCGGACGTTCCAACCAATGATCGTCGGGTGCCACCTGTTTCATTTTTGTCTTCCCACCAGTTGGGCCTCAAGCTGGATCACTGGCTGATTAAAAAAGAAGAAACCGATCGTCAGCGCCGCCGTTATGGTCAACGCAACTACCATCGCAAGCGGTGCTTCGCCGTGCTGCTTTCCGGTTCCCGGGCTTTCCTCTGCGAACCATGCCCAGTATATGATCGGGAGGAAGTAAGCGGCATTGAGCACCGTGCTGGCAATGAGGGTAAACAGCGCAACATAATTGTCAGCCTGAAACGCGCCTGCAAGGATGTACCATTTGGATACGAAACCGGCTGTGGGTGGCACTCCGATCATGCTCAGAGCGCCAATGGTAAATGCCGTCATCGTCCACGGCATGCGTCGGCCGATGCCGCGTAGCTCGGTAATGTCGACTTTCTTTGATGCGGTATAGATTGCACCGGCGGCGAAGAACAGTGTGATTTTCCCAAAGGCGTGGGAAACCATGTGAATCGCTGCGCCAATTTCGGATAGAGGTTTCAGTACTGCGGTCGCCATCACGACATAGGAGAGCTGGGCGATGGTCGAGTACGCAAGCAGGCGCTTCAGATTGGTTTGCCGCAACGCCACTATGCTGGCAGCAATTATTGTGAATGCGGCCACATAAACAAGCCAGCTCGAGCTTGGCTCCGAGAACAGAAATTCAACGCCGAACGTATAAACAATGACCTTGGTGATCGTGAAAACGCCGGCTTTCACGACCGCTACAGCGTGCAGAAGCGCGCTGACCGGAGTCGGGGCCACCATGGCCGCCGGCAGCCAGCGATGCACCGGCATCACCGCTGCCTTGCCGATGCCAAATACATATAGACCCAGTAGTAGTCCCACTGCCGGACCATGTATTTTTCCATCGAGCACGCCGCCTGGAACGAAGTCGACAGTTCCGGCTGCGATGTAAGTCCACACAATTGCCGGGATCAATAATACGATCGAGGTGGACAGCAAGATGCCGATATAGACGCGCGCCGAGCGAACCGTGTTTGCATCACCTTTGTGCGCAACCAGTGGGTAGGTGGATATCGTCAGCGCTTCGTAAAAGAGGAGCAATGTGAGCAGGTTGCCGGCAAAGGCAATGCCCATGGCGCAAGCCAGTGCGATTGCGAAAAAAACGTAAAAGCGTGTCTGGTTCTTCTCATTGTTGCCACGCATGTATCCGATCGAATAGATCGAGTTCACGATCCACAGGCTTGATGCGATCAGTGCGAACAGCATGCCCAGTGGTTCAACCGTAAACTGTATCGACAATCCCGGCAGCATGCTAAACAGAGTGGCCGATGGGCGCTCTCCAGCCATCACCGACGGGAACAGTGACGCAACGACAATCAGCAGAATTAACGCCGTAGTCAACGTGATGGCTTCCCGCACGTTCGGCCAACGGCCGAAAACAGCAATCAGAACGGCACCGACTGCAGGGACGGCGAGAGCAAGTTGTGGATCGACGGGATTCACTGCCTTGCCTCCAGAAGCGTCTGCGCAGCGATTTCGGCCATACCAACGGTGACCGAAGTATCGAGCCCGAAGTAGATGCAGGCGATGACGAAAATCCACGCTGGAATCAGCATCGACAATGGTGCTTCACGGACATCTTTCAAGTCAGCCGAAGGCTCGCGGAAGTAGCAGATTTCCAGCACGCGCCAAACGTATACGACAGCCAGCAAGGAACTCAACAGTACAAGTGCGGCCAACCACCACCAACCTTTTTCCAGCGCCGCCAGAACCAGGTACCACTTGCTTACAAATCCAACTGTGCCGGGTATGCCGATCAGGCTCAGTCCGCCGATGACCAGGCCGGCAGCCGTCACCGGCATGCGTTTGGCCAGTCCGGCCATCTGGGAAATGGCTGGTTGACCGATGCGCAGAGCGACGCAACCAAGCAGCAGAAAAATGGCACCCTTGGCCAAAGCATGATTGGCTAGATGGACAATAGCGCCGGTCAGCCCGTAGCTGTTCGCGAGTCCGATCCCGAGGGTGATGTAGCCAATCTGTGCGACGCTTGAATAGGCAAACATGCGCTTGACGTCGTTCTGAAAGATGGCGACCGCTGATGCGGCGAACATTGCCACTACCGACAACGTGAGAAGAATTTGTTCGTAAGGCAGGTCGTCGATGACATGCGACTTCCCGAATACGGTGTAGGTGAAGCGCAATAGCAGGTAGACGGCGACTTTTGTTGCCGTTGCTGCGAGGAAAGCGGTTGAAACCGACGGCGCATAGGCATATGCGTTGGGTAGCCACAAGTGCAGCGGAAACAACGCCAGCTTGAGAGAAATCCCCACCGTCAGAAACGCAAGCGCTGCAAGCTGCGGACGATGCAGTGGCATCTCGCTGATTCGTTGCGCCATGTCGGCCAGATTAAGCGTCCCGGTCATGAGGTAAAGCAAACCGACGCCGATGACAATGAATGTCGCACCGATCGTACCCATGATCAGGTATTGATATGACGCAACCATGGCCCGCCGGTCACGCCCGAATGCGATGAGGATGTAGGTCGCGAGTGACGATATTTCGAGGAACACAAAAACATTGAACGCGTCGCCGGTGATCGTGACACCCAGCAGACCGGCCAGGCACATCAGATAGGCAGCCCAGAACAGATAGTGTTGTTCGCTGCGAATCTCCACTCTTATGCTGCGCCGTGCATACGGAACGATGACTGCGGCGACGAAAGAAACCAGCACCAGCACAAACGCGCTTAGCGCGTCGACGCGATATTCGATTCCCCAGGGAGGGGGCCAGCCTCCAAGCGCGTATGAAATGGCGCCGTTATCCAGTACGTGGACCAGCAATGCAACTGAGACAGCGGCGCTGGCCCAACTGGCGAGCCAGGCGATCATCCACGCCAGCGTGCCACGACGAAACAGCACGCAGATAGGTGCCGCGATCAGCGGCAGCACAACCTGCAGCGCCGGCAGATTACTTGAGATCATGGTGCGTCCTGGTCCTGCGCGAGGATCTCATCCTCTTCGATGGTGCCGTAGGCCTCATGGATGCGAACGACGAGGGCCAGTCCGAGCGCGATTGTTGCCACACCGACGACGATGGCCGTAAGTATCAGTACATGCGGTAGTGGATTGGAATAGACGTCAAAGCCCGCGGCGATAATCGGGGCGGTACCGCCGATAATCTTGCCGGGAGAAACGTAAATCAGATAAACAGACGTTTGAAAAATACTGAGTCCGACCAGTTTTTTCACCAGGTTGCCGCGCGCAATGACGATATACAGTCCTGTGACCAGCAGGAACATCGCGATCCAGTAGTTGACGAAATCCAGGATGTTCATGATTCGCTGTGTGGACTGCGACTACGCCCGGCAAACATGTAAAAGATCATCAGCATGACGCCGGTTACGGTAATGCCGACGCCCAGCTCTACCAGAAATATGCCGCGGTGTTGCCCGTGCACGGCATCGTGCAAAAGAACCGAGTAATCGAGGAAATTGCCGCCGAGCAACATTGTGGCGACACCGACGCCCATGTAAAGCAGTATTCCTGCTGCGACCATGATCTCCACAACCCATTCTGGTACGACACGGCGAGTTATCGGCAGGCCGTATATCAGGGCATGAAAAATAATCGCGGCAGCAACGATGACACCCGCCTGAAAACCTCCGCCTGGCCCGAAGTCACCGTGGAACTGTACGTACAGTGCAAAAACCAGGATAAACGGGATGAGCAGTTTCGCAATTACGCGAAGGACCAGGTCGCCTCTCATTTGTCTTTCTCAGTTACGTCGCTGCGCCATCGGCGCCGCAACAATACGATTACGCCAATGCCCCCGGTGAAGATCACGCCCACTTCACCCAGCGTATCGAAACCCCGATAGCTCGCTAATACCGCCGTGACGATATTGGGTACGCCGGTTTCCGTCGGGCCGTCCTTGATATAGCGTGGTGCAACGTGCTTGTGAATGACGCTGTCGGGCGAACCGAATTCCGGGAGTCCCAGCGTGCCGTATGCCAGCAGGCCCACAGTGACCAGCGCAACTGCGAGTGGAATCAGCGGATTATGATGTGGCTTGGCCTCCTCACTTTGCGTCAGGTAAAGGGTGGCGAGCAACAGTACAGTCGAAATGCCTGCGCCGACCGCCGCTTCGGTCATCGACACGTCGACGGCATCCAGCACCAGCAGGATCGTCGCCATCAAAAAGCTGTACACGCTTCCAAGGATAACCACTGCGAACATATTGCGTGTCCGCGCAATCGCGACTGCCGCTGCCGCCATCATGAGCAGCAAAGCCGTGTTAATCAGTGTCGTGCTCATGGCTATTCTTGATCAGGCAGTTTTGGCCCTATTCCGCGGGCGCGGGCAGCGCGCGCAAGCGCGTGAGTCGCGGTAGGGCTGGTGAAAAACAACAACACGCCAATGAACACGAGTTTCACGCTCACAAGCGTGAAGCCGGCTTGAAGCAGCATGCCGAACAAGAGCAATCCTGCGCCGAGCGTGTCGATCACGCTTGCCGCATGCATTCGGGTAAAGAAACTGGGCATGCGCAACAGGCCGAGTGCCCCGATCAGGCAGAAAATGCTACCAGCAGAAATCGACAGCCAGCTTGCCAGATTGATGATGTCGCCGGTCATTTCAGTTCTCCGGATCGTTGGTTGTCTGCTTCGTCCGGCATGCTGCCGGAATCCCCGAGATCGCCGTAACGGAAGAATTTCAGTATCGCAATCGTACCGATGACGTTAAGAAGCCCGTAGACAATCGCGATATCGAGAAAATCGGGTCGACCGGTCATGAAACCGACGACTGCGAGTAGCAACATGGCGATTGTTCCCGACGAGTTCGCCGCCTGCGTGCGATCGAATACAGTCGGACCGAGAATGGCACGCACGAGCGCGCCCGCCAGCGTAATCAACAGGGCGGCGGCGGCAGTTTCAAACATTACAACTCACGCTCAAATTCAGTTACACGCCGGTCCATTTCTCCGCTGGCAAGCTCGCGTGCCCCGTTGCTGGTCAGCGCATGCACGAGAATTCCCTCACGGTCGACTTCGACCGATATCGTTCCGGGTGTAAGCGTGATTGAATTGGCAAGTGTTGTGCGTCCTACGTCAGTCTTCTGGGTTGTACGAATGCGTATCAGCGTCGGACTGACTGGGAGACTTGGCTGCAGGATGATTGTTGACACCTGCCATCCGGATTTGATGATCTCCTTGATGAGCCACGGCCAGTAGACCAGCAGGGCTCGCGGTGCAAGATGCACCGGATGGCCTTCGTGATCGACGATATCCATGCGCCTGCTGAACAAGACCACTGCGAGCGCAGTCACTACGCCGGCTACTATCAAGAAAGCCGTGAAGAATCCAGACAGAAGAAGCCAGAAGGCGAATAGAACGAGAAACGTGCTGACGAGGCGCAAAACCCCTCCTTGTCCCTGATGTATTTTCTTTTAGGGTGTACGCGCGCCGCATACGGCGGACGGCAGATTCTATCGGCTGCACATCGCTCGTACAAGACCTGGTCGTACAAGCGCTGACGACGGGGATGCGTGGGTGCTTTTTTGGCTCAGATTGTTGCGAGAAACGCCGTATTGCAGATTTGAGATCGGGCCCGAGGGGCCATTGGACGGCGCAACTGCGGCGCGTGCTGGTTCCGAAAAAAGTGGCCTCAGGGTACGGTTCCCAAATACAATCTTGGCTTGTGCCCGGATGGGTGGCGGATCGGTGATCAGCGCCGGTGGCAGGGACGCTGAAGAAAACGCGGAAAACATCTGTATCTGGTTCCGGTTGTAAGCAACGGGTTCGCGAGCGAATACGATAAAAATCAAAGGTGGAGGAGAGAATCATGACCAAATATAAGCGCGAAGACACGCGCCCGGAAGATCGGCGGCTTTCCCGTCGTCGGTTTCTTGGCAATGCGGCTGCCGCGGGCGGCGCGGCCACACTTGCCACATTGGCGGGTTGTGGCGTCGGCGGCGACAACAGTCAACCTCAGCCTGGCGCTGCCACGGGCGGAGGCGATACCAGTCTGCCCGAAGTCCGGCTCAAGTTTCAGGGCGCATTCTCTCCCAAAGATCCGATTTTTGAGATTGCCACCGAAGTATTCACATTCGTTGAGCAGTTGTCGGGTGGACGCATGACTGTAGAAATGTTGCCGGCGGGAGCAGTCGTCGGTGCGTTTGACCAGGCCGATGCGGTTCATAAGGGCATTCTCGACGGCTCTCAGGCGGTTCCGGCATTCTGGTACGGCAAGAACAGCGCCTTGTCCCTGTTTGGGACTGGCCCAGCATGGGGCCACGAAGCCAACACCATGTTGGGGTGGATGGAATACGGCGGCGGCCAGCAATTGTACGAAGAAATCTATCGCGATTTGCTCAAGCTTGATGTTGTGCCGCTTGCATACGGGCCGATGCCGACGCAGCCTCTGGGCTGGTTCCGTAAGGAAATCACATCGGCAGCTCAGTTCAAGGGCGTGAAGTACCGGACCGTTGGTCTGTCGATTGACGTGTTCAAGCACATGGGTGCGTCTGTTGTTGCGTTGCCCGGCGGCGAGATCGTTCCGGCGCTTGAGCGCGGCGTGATTGACGCTGCCGAATACAATAACCCGGCGTCCGACATGGCGCTCGGTTTTCCCGATGTATCCAAGATCTGCATGGTGCAGAGCTATCATCAGCCGGCGGAATTCCTGGAGGTCCTGATCAATCGCAAGGTCTGGGAAGATTTCCCCGAGCAGTACCGCGCGTTCTGGCGTGTTGCGATCAAGGCGGCAAACAGCCAGATGTACTGGCGCACCATGGAAGTCTATTCCAAAGCATATGAAGTATTGCGCGACGAGCGTAATGTCAAGTTCATCAAGACACCGGACGATGTGCTTGAATCGCAACTCGATGGTTGGGACAAGATAATCGAGGAGAAAGGCGCGGAGAATCCATTCTTCATGAAAGTAGTTGAATCGCAGAAAGCGTATATGAAGCGGGTTCTGGGCTATCAGACCAAGTTCATCGTCAGCAGGCAGCAGGCTTACGATCACTACTTTGCGTAGATCGCGGTTGCGGTGCCGGTCAGGCTGATGTCCTGACCATTCGAAAAAAATGGTGGGGCGGGTGGAGGCGGATGGAACCCGACGACATCTGGCCGTCACTTGCATCCACATAAAGGAAATTCCGTGAATCGCTATTTGTTGATGATTGACCGGATTAGCGCATGGTCCGGAAAACTATTCGCATGGACAGTGGTCATGTTGACCTTGTTGGTGTGTTTTGACGTGACCATGCGTTACGTTCTGAATGCGCCGAACCAATGGGTATTCGACGTCGCGTATATCTTGTACGGTCTGTTGTTCATGATGGCTGGCGCCTACACCTTGTCGCGCAACGGCCATGTTCGAGCCGACATGGTGTATCGCACACTACCGCCACGAACCCAGGCCTGGTTTGATCTCGTTCTCTATGTCGTGTTTTTTGTCCCGGGCATCTCCGCACTTGTCTATGCCGGTATTGAGTTCGCCCAGGCGTCATGGGTAATGAAAGAGGTTTCCAGCGTGACTTCCTCGGGTGTGCCGGTTTATCCGTTCAAACTCGCCATTCCAGTTGCCGGCGGATTGCTGTTGCTTCAGGGCATTGCGGAGATGTTGCGTTGTATTCAGTGTATCCGCACCGGTGAGTGGCCGAAGCGCTTGCACGACGTTGAGGAAGAAGATATCGAGCAGATCAAGGAGTTGCTCGGCGGAGACGCCCCTAAAGAGGGGGCGAAGTCGTGAACTGGACCAGATTCCTCAAATTTGAGGCGCGCACCATCGGCTTCGGCATTATCGGCCTCATTATTGTGGGCTATATCCTGTTCTTGCCGCCGCCATCCATGATCACCAATCAGCACCTTGGAATGGTGATGTTGGGTGTCATCATTGCATGCATCCTGTTGGGTTTTCCGATTGCATTTACGCTGATCGGGTTGGGAATTCTGTTTGGGTTTGTGGCATTCCATCGTCCCGGAGTGTCGCTATTCGACAGTCCGGTTTTCGACAACATGGTGTTGCGCACTTATGGCGTGATGACACTCGATGTGGTTATCGCCGTGCCCTTGTTTATTTTTATGGGGTACATCGTCGAGCGCTCGGGCATTATTGACAGACTGTTCCACACTCTCGAACTGGCAATGTCGAGAGTGCCCGGTGCGCTTGCGGTTGCCACAATTCTGACCTGCGCCGTGTTCGCAGCAGCAACCGGCATTATCGGCGCTACGGTGACACTGATGGGTCTGTTGGTACTGCCACCGATGCTAAAGGCCGGTTACGACACCAAACTTGCTGCCGGGTCAATTGCCGCCGGCGGAACTCTGGGAATCCTGATTCCGCCCAGCGTGTTGTTGATTCTCTACGGTGCGACTGCCGGCGTGTCGGTCGTGCAGTTGTATATGGGGGCGCTGATACCCGGGCTGATGCTTACTACCATGTACATCGGCTACGTGATTATTCGTGCCGCCATAAATCCGAAGTTGGCGCCGAAACTTCCGGCGAGCGAGCGCAACGTTCCCAAAGCCGAAGTGCTCAAGATGCTGTTGACGTCGTTTTTCCCGTTGGCCTTCCTGATCGCAGCCGTCCTTGGCAGCATTCTGTTTGGCGTTGCAACCCCTACCGAGGCGGCCGCTGTCGGCGCGCTCGGTGCGGCTATTCTTGCAGCGTCCTACGGACGCCTTTCGTTCACGCGTCTCAAGGAATCAGCCTTCCTGACCGCCCGCACCACGGCGATGGTGTGTTGGCTACTGGTCGGTTCGTGGGTGTTTTCCTCGACGTTCGCGGCTCTGGGCGGCCAGTATTTGCTTGAGAGCTGGGTCTACAGCATGGACCTGTCGCCGGGTGGTTTTCTGTTCCTGTCGCAGTTGCTCATCTTTCTGCTCGGTTGGCCGCTGGACTGGACGGTGATCATTATCATCTTTGTGCCGATTTTTCTGCCGATGCTGCCGAATTTCGGAATTGATCCGTTGTTCTTTGGACTATTGACGGCAATAAATTTGCAAACGGCCTTCCTGTCGCCGCCGATGGCAATGGCAGCCTACTATCTGAAGGGCGTGGCACCGCCACAGGTATCGCTCGCCCATATCTTCATGGGTATGGTGCCGTTCATGCTGCTGCAATTGATCGCGATGATCCTGCTGGTGACGTTTCCGGCAATTGGCATGTGGCTGCCGCACTTGTTTTACAGTAATTGACCGCATTTGCCGTGTGCTCGCCATGGGTACCCGATCGAGCTCACGGCTGACAACGCTTGTTGGAACCAAAAATGAAAAAAATAGTTATAACCCGTGGTATTTTCGACGATGCAGTTGAGTATCTCGAACAGAATTTTTCGGTGATCTCAAACCAGCAGGATCACGTATATCCCCGCGACGAACTTGTGGCCATGCTGCAAGGTGCGGACGGAGTTCAGATCACGTCAACCGAAAGAATTGATGACGAACTTCTCGACAAATGCCCGACTCTAAAAGCGGTATGTAATACCGCCGTCGGATACAACAATATTGACGTTGACGCATGCACGCGTCGTGGCGTGATGGTGACCAACACGCCCGGTGTGCTCGACAACAGCGTTGCAGACTATGCGGTCGGTCTGATGATCGCCACCTGTCGTCGAATGTGCGAAGGTGAACGCTATCTGCGTGCGGGTGAATTCAAGGGGGTCTACCTCAAGCAGACGCTCAGTCACGATGTGCACGGTGCCACTCTCGGCATTTTCGGGTTTGGCAGGATCGGACAGACCATCGCGAAGCGCGTCAGTGGTTTCGACATGAACATCGTCTATCACACACGCAAGCGTGTCGCGCCGGACATTGAGAACATGTACGCTGCGCGCTATGTCGACAAGCAGGAGCTGTTGCAGCAAGCCGACATCGTAATGCTGATACTTCCGTATTCTCCGGACACCCACCACTATATCGGCGCGGGCGAGCTTGCGCTGATGAAGCCCTCGGCCGTACTGGTGAACATGGCGCGTGGCGGCATCGTTGACGATGCTGCATTGGTTACTGCACTCAAAGACAAAACCATATGGGCGGCCGGGCTGGATGTCTATGAGAATGAGCCGAAATTCGATCCGGGATTTCTTGAATTGGAGAATGTGGTGCTTTCACCGCACATCGCCAGTGCGGCCGAGCCGACCCGGCGAGCGATGTCCATGACTGCGGCCAGGAATTTGGTGGCAGCCCTGAATACCGGCGAACCGCCCAATCTGGTAAATCCGGACTATCGAAAATTTGTGAAGGCCTGAAGCGTTGGGCGTGCAGGATATCGGAAACGTTACAGGACAATAGAGGCAGTGCGCAAACGTACAGGTTTGCGGAGAATGATATTTTGTCTATTGATTAAGTGTGGGTGTACCCATTATGCTCGATGCATTTGTGGGTAAATATGGCTCCCGAAAAATACAAGCTATGAGCGAACTTTATAAACTGGGATTGCACCAGGCGGCGCAGCGCATCCGCTCGGGAAAACTGAAGCCGAGTGTTTATCTGCATAGTCTGTTGTCACGCATTGACGCTTGCGAAGACACCGTGCAGGCTTGGCAATGGCTTGATCGCGAGCGCGCCCTCGAACTGGCGAGCAGTGCCGATTCGGCGGCAACGCCATGGAAAGCGGCCCACCCGTTGCATGGCGTTCCACTCGGGGTGAAGGATAACTTCTGCACCGCTGGAATTCCGACCGAGATGGGATGCAAAGCCTATGAGGGTTACATTCCTGAAGAGTCGGCTGATCTCGTGGTGCGGCTGGAAAGTGCCGGCGCGTTGATGCTGGGCAAAACGGTGTCGACTGAGGCTGCGTTCATGGTGCCTGCGAAAACGCATAATCCGTGGAACCCCAAACACACGCCCGGCGGTTCGTCGAGCGGCTCCGCCGCCGCTGTTGCGGCCGGCTTCGTGCCGGCTGCGATCGGAACCCAGACCAATGGTTCGGTTATACGTCCCGCCGCATTCTGCGGTATCGTCGGCTACAAACCCAGCCAGGGCATGCTGTCTGCGCGTGGCGTGATACCGTTTGCATCGTCTCTCGATCAACCGGGAGTGTTTGCGCGAAGCGTTGCTGATGCGGCCCTGCTGGCCTCTTGCCTGACTCCACGCCGCAGCACCATTGCGCCTGATGCGACCATGCTTAAGAGCCCACCTCGCCTTGCTGCCGTGCGTTCGCCGGTCTGGCATCTGGCGCAACCGGAGCAACGCGCGCAGTTTGACACCGATGTCGCGAGGTTGCGCAAGGCCGGGGCGATAATCGATATTATCGAGATCCCGGGTGAATTCGATGGTGCGCACAAGATTCATCGCACCATCTCACTTTTTGAAGCCGCAGGCGCCTCGCGTAAAGTTCGCGCGCATTACCGCGACACTTTTTCCGAATACCTGGTCAGCGCACTGGAAGAGGGCGATGCGATCGCCGATGCAGACTATCGAGATGCCATGAAGCGACGCGGGCAATTGCAGCACAGCCTCGCGGCATTTCTTGATCGGGGATACTCGGCGATAATTACGCCACCGGCCCAGGGCGAAGCACCTTCAACACTGGAAAATACCGGCGACCCGGGTTTTTGCACGATCTGGACATTGATGGGTACGCCGGCGATCACAATACCGACCGGAAAAGGACCTAACGGTATGCCAGTGGGATTACAACTGGTCGGCGCGGTTGAAGAAGAAAACTATATGCTTGCCACGGCTGCCTGGTGCGAGAGGCACACGACTTTCAAAGGTCTTGTCTGAACAACGTCACTGGGCGGGCAATTTCCAGACCAGCATCGACCTTGACGTCTAGCGGTGCGGGTGGTCCATCTTTTTCCCGAGTGTTGTCTGTTGAGATTCGCATCAACAGGTAACCAGTCTGCGAACGGTTCAACAGCGCACCCCCTGACAATGCTCTCGACAGACACGGGCTGAATGACTGCAGTCAGTTTCCTTCTCGGCCTCTTCGCCTTGACTGTGGGCGCGGAGATGCTGGTGCGTGGCGCTTCACGGATTGCGTCATTGCTGGGGATTTCGCCGCTGGTTGTCGGGCTCACCGTTGTCGCATTTGGCACCAGCTCGCCCGAGTTAGCGGTGGGTGTCGGAGCCGCATGGCTAGGTCAGGGCGATATAGCCGTCGGCAACGTTGTCGGTAGCAACATCTTCAACGTCCTGGTCATTCTTGGGTTGTCGGCGATGATTGTGCCTCTTGCAGTGGCACAGCAGTTGGTGCGTTTCGACGTTCCCCTTCTGATCGGCTGCTCATTTCTGCTGGCGTTTCTCGCTGCCGATGGTCTCATCGACCGTACCGACGGGGCGCTGTTGTTCATCGGCGTTATTGCCTACTCTTCTTTTCTCGTATGGCAAGGGCGTAAAGTGCGGGATTCGAAGGTGATCTCGGAATGTGCCAGTGCTCATCCGAGTTCGGTGGCAAAACACTGGTTGATCAATCTGTCGTTGGTTCTGTCGGGATTGGTGTTGCTTGTGCTCGGCGCTGGCTGGCTGGTTGATGCTGCAGTCATTTTTGCGCGTCATTTTGGTGTGAGCGAATTGGTCATCGGTTTGACCGTTGTGGCGGCCGGTACTTCTCTGCCTGAGGTCGCCGCCTCGGTTGTCGCGGCAGTCAAAGGCGAGCGCGATATCGCAGTTGGCAATGCGATCGGAAGCAGTATCTACAACCTTTTGCTGGTTCTGGGTGCGACCGGACTGATCGCACCGGCCGGCATCGCTGTTGCGCAATCGGTGCAGAATTTCGACTTGCCGGTGATGATCGCAGTTTCAGTCGCATGTTTGCCGATCCTGTTTACCGGATATCGAATCAGCCGCTGGGAAGGTGCTGTGTTTTTGGCGTACTACCTGGGCTACACCGCATATGTGGTGATGAAGGCAACGGAACATGATTTGCTCGAGCCGTTCAGCCGGGCCATGATGATTTTTGTACTTCCACTTACCGTTTTTACGATTGTTGTCCTGCTCATCAGAGCCTGGCTCGCAGCCAGAAAACCGGTTGCATGAGCAACGAACATTCACCTATGTTTGGTCGTGGCGGAAACAGGTAGGGGGCCACATTAGAAAATCCAGACATGTTTAGCATCGAAACACAACATGGCTACCGCTTCGACGACCTGACAACCATTCAGTATGGCTGGGACTTCATGGTGGCTCAGCTCAGGCCCAGTAAAGAAGCGTCCAGCGTAAGCCTCCATCAGACTGCCCATGTCGGGTATCACAAATTTCGATATGGTCCTGCTTACGATCAGAGGCTACGTTCCAGAGAAGGTATTCTGAGTTTCGGATTACTTGATTCCGATAACCCGGCTACCTGGACATACGATCAACTGATACCCAACGATTCTCTGACCGTTTTTCCTCATGAAGATTATATGAAGGCGGCCTCTCCGGCGGGGTTTCGTGGCAGCGGTATGCATTTTTCGGCAGACTTCCTGGCGAACCTTGCAGAGGAGATTTATCACCGACCTCTGAGCTTGCTCATCCCGGCGGCAGGTACCTACGTTCCAAATTTCGAAAAACTCGCAGTGCTTCGGGCGGAATTAGGCCGGTGGCAACAGCTTGTGGCCTGCAAGGTTGATCGCCGAATGGCAATCATATCGCGCCGCGAAGAGAGCCTTGCCCTTGCGGTCGTTGACGCCTTGATTGATGCGCAACACATCGACAACGAAGGTTCCACAAAATCCGGGCGCTCGCTGGGCAGGGCGCTGGAAATCATTCATGGCAGCGAGCTGGAGAATATTTCTGCGATGGAACTTTGTAAACATGCCGGATGCAGTCAGCGCGCATTGGAAAAGGTTTTCCTGAAGCGATTCGGCGTGACTCCAAAAAAATACGTCAAATGTTTGAGGCTGGCCCAGGTGCATCGGGGATTGCGGACTTTTGATGCGTCGGGTTGTGACAGTATTATCGAGCTGGCGGGCATCCACGGTTTCTGGCACATGGGCCAGTTCGCTGCGGATTACCGCAGTATCTACGGCGAATTGCCATCGGCAACACTGAATCGAAGCAAACGCCGATACGACTTCAAGAGCGCGGTATCCTCCACGGTGACTTCGCTCTGATGCATCCCAAATTTGTCACTGCAGTCCCCGGTTGGCTAACGCCTGTTCGATTTCTCGATGTGGGACGATAACGCTTTGGTGTATAAGACCACCGGTACTCTTCGCTACATGCAGGTCGCGGCATTGCGGCCGATCAGCATAGCCAGTAATCATATTTTCCAGATGGGTCTGAATCAATGAGAAATTTTCGTAGACACGTGACGCTTTCAATCCTGTTGCTTGCGCTACCCCAGTTATGTTTGGCAGGTGCGCAGCGAGGCGAGATTCAACACGATGCGGAGCACTACATGCTGCTGGCGCAGCACGGTGAACGATGGGCGCGGGAAGACAAGGCAATTTCAGCAAAGCTTGAACAAGTGCGCAATGCTAATGGCGGCAAGCGCCCCAATATTCTATTTGTGCTGATCGACGACGTCGGTTTTGGTGAGATGGGTGACCCCGTACTCAACCACGTGCGCGGCTACACTACGCCGAACATCAATGCCTTCGCACGGCAAAGCTTGACGTTCTCACGCATGTACTCGGAACCCACTTGCACGCCGACCCGTACCGCGCTTCTGACCGGCCGTCTGCCAGTGCGCAGCCATATGCTGGAACCTAAAATTGTGCCGCCCGAAGGAACGGGACTCCATAAAGACGAAGTCACGTTGGCAGAAATTCTGAAGAAGGAAGGTTATAACACCGCCCATATTGGCAAGTGGCATCAGGGCGATATCAAACAGTCCATGCCCCACAATCAGGGCTTTGACACCGCAAGCTTCCCCCTTCATAACCAGGCCACCTTCAACTTCATGACCATCGAATCTGAAGAGGACCGCCTGGCTGACAACGTCGCCGTACGCAAGACAATTCCAAATTATCGAATGGACAAAAACTTCCGTCCAGCGGGTTGGGTACTCGGAGTGGATGCCGTTGCCGGAGAAGACGCACATGAATGGGGTGCTGAGGCTGGAAAACCGCTCGACTACGCCTACTATGACGCGTTAAACGAACGCTATAAAAAACAAGTCATTGAGCGACTGAAGAAACTGGCATCTGACGACAAACCGTTCTTTCTAAATTACTGGCCACAGATCCCGGTTAACTTCACGCGCAGGAACAGGACCTTTATAACCGCGAACGGGGGTACCTGGGTTGAGAGCATGAAAGATCTCGACAATCACCTTGGCGATCTGTTTGCGGCACTGGAAGCTACTGGAGCAGCAGACAATACCGTCGTCGTTGTCATGAGTGACAACGGGCCCATGATGCAAGCCATGCCGGAATCCGGTTACTCGCAACTGGTGTTCCGTGGCTTCAAGGGCGATACGCTCGAAGGCGGTATCAGGGTAAACGCCTATGTGCGCTGGCCGAACGTCATACCGGCTGACACCTTTGCCGGCGATATCGTTTATGCCGGCGACTGGTACACCACACTGGCCACAATTGCGCAGGCAGATCAACACATTCCGCGTGACCGGGTGGTCGACGGCGTCAATCAAACGTCAATGCTCTTGAATGGTGATGGCTATGGCCGCCGCGACTACCATCATGTCTACGAGGGCCCTCATCTACAAGCGACGATCAAGGAGCAGTTCAAGGCGCACTGGCCGGCACCGGGATCACCCGGTTTTGCACTACCCGTGTTCGACCTCTATCGCGACGTCAAGGAGACAAAACCGCTTTTGGCGACAGGCATGTGGTCGGTCGCGTACTTCCCCGACATGCTCGAACGTCACATGGCTCTGAAAAAGAAGTATCCGGATCGAAAAGAAACGCACGCCAGACCATACGAAGGAATTGCCAACCTGCGGCCAGAAACCAGGGCGTTGCTGGAATACTACTATTCGGCCCGGAAGGCCGCGGAGTAATCACTTGTGGTAAGCAGACGTGACACATTAAAGCTTTCCGGCGCAGCGGCGTTGGGGTTACTGACCACCGGAAGCGGGGCCGCATCCGACGCATCTTCTCCGCCAACAATCAAGGTTGCAGGCTATCCCTATGATCGCGTGCAGGCAATCAGGGACGGCCTGGCAGGAATCGATCAGGTTGATGTGCGTTTTCATACTGAAGGAATCTACGACCTGAATGCCCAGGCATTCGGTCCGGAAAAGCCTTATGAGGTGGCCGAGCTTGGTCTGATTCCATTTGTAAGTCAGTACATCAACAATGACTTTCGTGATTACGTACTAATCCCGGTATTTATATCGAGGACGTTTCGTCATCGCAACGTATTTGTACACGTCGACTCAGGAATCGAAAAGCCTGAAGATTTGCGCGGAAAACGAATCGGCACGCCCGGATACGGGATGAGTGCCACTACCTGGATTCGGGGCTTTCTGCTCGACGTGTATGGTGTCAAAGCGGACGAGATGCGCTGGATCGAAACCACCAAGAGTTCGGACAAAGGTAATCTAAATGCGGGCTTCGGCAAATACTACTTTCCGGATGACTTTCCGATAGAGAAAGGCCCACCCGATGTTGACGAGTCAGAATTACTGCTCAGCGGCGGTTGCGATGCACTGATCACGGCGATCACACCCAAGGCATATGAAGATGGCAACCCGGCCATCCGCCGTTTGTTCGCAGATGTAAAGACCACCGAACAACAGTATTACAAAGACACCGGCCTCTTCCCGATCATGCACGCGATAGGAATCCGCACCGATGTCGCCAAAGAAAAACCATGGCTCCCTGCGGCGGTAATGAAAATGTATTCGGACGCAAAACAAATCGCGTACGACAATCTCGCATCTACCACGGTGCTGCGCACGAGCCTGCCGTGGGCATTGGATGAGTACGAAGAAACCGTAAAGTTAATGGGCGATGATTACTGGCGCTATGGCATCGAGGCCAATCGAACAGAACTGGAAGCGATCATGCGCTACACCTATGAGCAAGGCCTGGTGAAGCGAAAGATGGGTTTTGAGTCGTTATTTCACCCATCCACGCTGGATAGCTGAATGACAACGGCGCTAGACAGGGCATCAACATCGGTGAGTTAAAAATCGATGTGGTCGTGTAGGGGCATTTGCAATGCGGGTCCATGGTCACCGGCCCGCTGCGAGTTGCGCTCTCGTCGAGAGCCGAAAACGGGCAATTTGCGAAAAACATCGTTCGGGTAGGTAGAAGGTTCCGCTTTGGCCCGAACAGCGTGGTGCGCCGCCACCTGCGTTCGCCCCTGCCGAGGGCCGGTTGGTCGTATCTCGATTAGAATTGCGTTGTGACCCTGTATCGCCCCCGCTGCCAGTAGCCGCCCGGCCACCGATGTCTACGACCAATCCGACTGAAGTTGATTACGGCGCCGACCTGGCGTCGCTGTCCAGCAGCCTGGGAGGGTGCATGCTCGCCGATCGTTGGCGTTTGCGCGCAAAATTGCGGCGGCTTGTAGATGTGTCGAAGTCGGGCAAGACGGTTGACCGGGACACGGATGTACGGGACACGCTTGGTCAGGACATTGATCGCTTGCGAGCGGCGATCGATAAGGCATGCGCTCGGCCGGAATTGCGCCGGGAACGAAAGCCTCGCATCGAATACCCACAGGAATTGCCGATATCGCAGAAGCGCGACGAAATCGCGCGCGCTATAGAAGAAAACCAGGTTGTGATCGTTTGTGGCGAAACAGGTTCAGGTAAGACGACGCAACTTCCGAAAATCTGCCTTGATATCGGGCGCGGCATCCTGGGTCAGATCGGACACACCCAGCCACGCCGAATAGCGGCGCGCGCCGTCGCAAACAGAGTCGCGAAGGAATTGCGCTCGCCACTTGGCGAAGTAGTCGGTTATCAGGTCCGCTTTACCGATCGATCGAATCCCGACAATCTGATCAAACTCATGACTGACGGCATCCTGCTGGCAGAGACCCAGTCGGATCGATTCCTGAATACGTATGACACGATCATCATTGACGAGGCTCATGAACGCAGTCTGAATGTCGACTTTCTGCTCGGCTACATCAAGCAGCTTTTGCCAAAGCGTCGCGACCTGAAACTGATTATCACGTCGGCTACGATCGACGCGGAGAAATTTTCAGAGCACTTTGGAGATGCGCCGGTAGTCGAGGTGTCGGGCCGTCTCTATCCTGTCGACGTTATCTACCGCCCATTTGATGAAGACGACGAGGACACACACGACATCGACTTACCTGATGCCGTCGTAAATGCGCTTGACGAAATCACGTCATTGGGCAGTAGCGGCGACGTGCTGGTGTTCTTGCCGGGGGAGCGCGAGATTCGTGAGTGTGCCGAAGCGCTTCAAAAGCATCCCGCTCATGGACGCGGATCCGGACGCTGGGAAATTCTTCCATTGTATGCGCGCTTGTCTGCAAAAGAGCAGGAGCGTGTGTTCAGCCCCGGTGGCCCCCGGCGTGTCGTGCTCGCCACCAATGTGGCGGAAACCTCTCTAACGGTGCCCGGTATTCGATACGTGATTGATTCGGGCCTTGCCCGGATCAATCGTTACAGTTTTCGAAACAAGGTCGAGATGTTGCAGATCGAGAAGATTGCGCGCGCATCTGCCAACCAGCGTGCCGGGCGTTGTGGTCGCGTGATGAATGGTGTTTGCTTCCGTTTGTATAGCGAGGAGGATTTCGATTCGCGTCCGGACTTCACCGACCCGGAGATTTTGCGCTCGTCCCTGGCCTCGGTGATTTTGCGCATGCAAGCCTTGCGATTGGGCGAAGTCGGTGAGTTTCCGTTTGTTGATGCGCCGGCTGCCAAGGCCATTGCCGACGGTTATCAGTTGTTGACAGAACTTGCTGCAGTCAACGACAAACACCGCTTGACGCCCATCGGCAGGCAATTAGCAAAATTGCCGATTGACCCGCGCATCTCGCGCATGATCGTGGCGGGAAATGAATTCGGTTGCCTCAACGAAATTCTGATTATTGCCGCCGGACTGTCGGTGCGGGATCCGCGCGAGCGGCCTATCGATAAACAGGAAGCAGCCACTCTCGCGCATCAAGAATTCTCCGATGAACGTTCGGATTTTCTTGGCTATGTGCAAATCTGGAACTGGTTTCACGAAGCGATTCGCCACAAGCAGTCCAACCGCAAATTGGTGCAGGAATGTCATGCGCGCTTTTTGTCCTATCTGCGATTGCGTGAATGGCGCGAACTGCATGGGCAGCTGGCGTCAATGGTGACTGATATGGGCTGGCGACCCAATGAGAAACCGGCCCGCTACGAAGAGGTGCATCGCGCTTTGCTTACCGGCTTGCTCGGCAACATCGGATTCAAGTCCGACGACGCCGGCGTTTACCTCGGTGCGCGCGGCATCAAGTTCGTGGTGCATCCCGGCTCCGCGCTGAAAAAGCGCAAACCCAAATGGGTGATGGCCGGAGAGCTGACCGAAACGGCGCGACTGTTCGCGCGTTGCGTGGCTCAGGTGGAGGCGCAATGGATCGAGAAGCTGGGAAGCCATGTTGCCAGAAGCAGTTATCGAGATCCACGCTGGTCTCGCGACGCCGGCAATGTCGTGGTAACCGAACAAGTCAGTGTGTACGGCCTCATTGTGGTGCCGCGTCGCCAGGTACTTTACGGGCCGGTAGACGCTGTGGCGTCGCGAGAGCTGTTTATTCGCGGTGCACTGGTAGCCGGTGACGTCAATTCCCGGGCGCCATTTCTGAAGCACAACCGCAAGATCATCGAACAGGTCGGCGAACTCGAACATAAGTCGCGACGGCACGACGTGCTGGTAGATGAGTCGGCAATGTTCGAATTTTTCGACGAGCTTGTACCTACGGGAATCTGGTGCTGGGCGGATTTCGATAAATGGCGACGCCAGGCCGAGCGCGGGAACCCGCAATTGCTGTTTCTGAAACGCGCCGACCTGATGCGCCATTCAGCTGAACAAGTTACCGTCGATTTGTATCCGGACAGCATTGAGTTGGCCGGGTATCGGTTGGTACTTCAATATCGTTTCGAACCAGGGCACGTGATGGACGGTGTCACTATTTCGGTGCCGCTGGCTGCACTCAACCAGCTCGACGAGCGTCGCTGTGAATGGCTGGTTCCTGGATTGCTGCGTGACAAGATCACCGCGATGATCCGTGGTCTTCCCAAAGGCGTGCGCAAGCATTTTGTTCCCGTGCCACAGGTGGTGACCACTGTTCTGGGCGCGATCAAGCCCGGCGCACTGGCGCTGGCGCCGGCCCTGGCGCAGGCGCTCCACGCAAAAACCGGGGTCGAGGTCGCGGCGGAAATGCTCGAAGGCGTCGAGGTACCCATCTATCTGCGTATGAACTTCCGTGTGGTCGACAGCAATGGTGACGAAATTGCGATGGGACGCGACCTTGTGAGATTACGCAGTGAACTTGGCGTGAAGGCGTTGCGCAGTTTTACTGAATCGGCGGCAAGCGGGTTCGAACGCAAGGGCTTGCGACGTTGGGATTTCGACGAGTTGCCGGAAATCATGGAAATCGAACGCGACGGTGGCAGCGTACTCGGTTATCCCGCCATCGTGGACGACGGCGACTCGGTGGCACTGACGTTGGTCGATACTGAAGCGGAAGCGCAGCGGGCGACGCGCGTAGGCCTGCGACGCCTGCTGCGCCTGTCGTTGCCGGAACAGTTCAAATATCTGTCACGCAATTTGCCGGGGCTTGCCAACATGTCCTTGCGCTACGCACTGTTGCTGGAGGAGCAGGGCGCGCGTAGCAAAAAGATGTCGGTTGCGGATCGCCTGCGTGACGAGTTGATCGAGGCAACCTGCGATCGCGCGTTCTTCGTGGACACCGGTTCTGTTAATGACGGATCTATCAATGTTGGCTCCGTCAAAGCGATTCCGGTGCGCGATCGAAAGGCATTTGAAGCACGCGTATCCAGGGCGAAAGCACGGATCGTTGAGGTCGCAACAGAACTGTGCAGACTCACCGGCGAGATACTTGCCCACTATCAGAACCTGCGCAACCGGCTCGATGATGATCGCTTTGCGGCCTGGCCACGCGCGCTTGCTGACATTCGAACCCAGCTCAAATTTCTGCTGAAAGACCGGTTTGTTGCCGACACGGCGTTTGAGCGGCTAAAGCACTATCCGCGTTACCTGAAGGCGATGGAGGTTCGCCTCGGCAAGCTCGCATCCAATTCAGACCGGGATTCCGATTGGCAGCAGCAACTGGCGCGCTTCTGGCAGATGTATACAACAAGGGTAGAACAGGACCGCTTGCGCGGTGTTAGCGAGCCGAAAGTCGAAGAGTTTCGCTGGATGCTGGAGGAGTTACGTGTTTCGCTGTGGGCGCAACAACTCAAGACACCTCATCCGGTTTCGTTCAAACGGTTGGAGCGGTATTGGGCTGAGTTGTAGCGCCTGCAGAGTGCAATAAGGGCAGCGCATTGCACCCTGCAGGCCGTAACAAGCGCATACAATTTGACGCAAGTATCGCTTCTCCTCCATTTGCAGCGATTGACGTTCGATCGCTGGCGGTGCCGGGATCTGCGAAGCACTACATCATGATCTTGCGTTGAGCCTGCCGCAGCCGTGTGCTACGGTTGAACTCCAAAAAAAAACAACCTATCCTGGAGGAGTCTATGTCGGCAACTGGTAAGGGACGCGTCTCAATCGGAGTGCTCGCCGCAATTGTGCTTTGCGCCGCAGCTTTGCCGGAAACCGCAATGGCGGATGTCCAGAAACGCGAGTTCCAGGTCGTCGGTACCTGGGGCAATCTCGAACTTTGGAAGGAGCACGAGAGCAAGTTCTGGAACGAGACCCTGCCACGCGCATCGGGGGGTAAGCTCACCGCTAACGCCAAACCCTACACAGAGGTCGGGCTGTCGGGCTTCGAAGTCATGCGACTACTGAGGCTGGGCGCCTACGACGTTGTCCACGCCGTTGCCACGTATGTTGCTCAGGATTCACCTGCACTGGAGGGGATGGATCTCGCCGGCGTGACACAGGATCTGGACACTTACCGCAAGGCGATGGATGCGTATAAGGGTGTGCTGGAGCGTGAACTCTCCGACAAGTACAACGCCAAGCTGTTGATGGTTTATTCCTTTCCGAGCCAACAGTTGTATTGCAACCTTGGAGGCAAGAACAACAAGAAAGTGCACCTGGCCGATTTGAAAGGCAAGAAAATCCGCACCTACTCCACGACCCTGGGAGATTTCATCGAAGGATTGAACGCCAGCGCAGTGACCATCGCGTTTGCCGAAGTTGTGCCGGCGTTGCAAAAGGGCGTGGCTGACTGCGGGATCACCGGTACCACGCCTGCGTATAGTGCCAAATGGTGGCAGGTCGTCACCCACAACATCCGCGTGCGGCTCGGCTATGCCGCGACCGTGTTGGCCATGAATATGGACACGTGGGACAGCCTCAATGACGACACAAGAAAGTTGATGACCGCGCAAGTCGCAAAGCTCGAGGACGAAATCTGGGCGTCAACCAAGGCCGCTGACAAGCGCGGGATGGACTGTAACGCAGCCGGCCCATGCGCGCTGGGCGAGCCGGGCGGGATGGTGCCGGTCGAGGCGAATGCCGCAGACAAAGCGCAGCTTAAGGACATCGTCGAGAACTATGTGGTTAAGCGCTGGGCGAAGCGCTGTGGTGTTGCCTGCGCCAAAGAGTGGAACGACACGGTCGGAAGGGTGGTTGGCGTTAAAGCGCCGCTCTGATCTCGAGCGTGAATTCGGTGACAAGAGGGGCGTTGTCGCACCTGTCGTTTTCTGGTCCGGAATGCACTAGTGGGCGATAACGATGAACAAGCGTACTTTCCCTTGCGGGATCGCTTTCATGACTTTCAAGAGCGATGATTCGATCCGCAGAGCCGGTGCCTTCTCCTGTTTGGAGAAAGGTCCTTGCTTGTCAAACGAAGGGGTGCATGTGTTTTGTGGCGAGCGGGCAGGTTTATCGGTAGCGTCAGGGAGAGGCGAATGACTCAAACGGCTGTTACAGCTCACTAACATGAGAGTCTTCGCGCAGATCCACGCGTGGTTGGAGCAGGTCTCTCGCGTCGCAGTATGGATTGGAGGTGCGGCGCTCTTGCTATGCGCATTCATGGTCAGCGCCGACGTCGTCATGCGCAAGTTGTTCTCGATCACAATGAGCGGTTCCGACGAAATCTCGGGTTACGCGTTCGCGGCCGCCACCACCTGGGCTTACTCGTATTGCCTGTTGCATCGGTCCCACATACGTATCGATGCACTCTATAACGTTCTTCCGGTCTGGCTGCGCTCCGTGCTCGACGCGCTAGGCCTCGCTTTGCTGCTCTACTACATGACGTATCTCACGAGCAAAGCATTCGACGTGTTTCTTACGTCGTGGGAGCGTGACTCGGTTTCTATTACCACACTGAGTGTTCCTCAGTGGGTACCTCAGCTGCTCTGGTTTTCGGGACTGTGCTGGTTCGTCTTGACCCTTGCGTTTTTGCTCATCTATGTTTTGTTGTCGTTGGCCCTGCGCGACTTCAGCACAATCCAGAATCTCGCGGGAGCGATGAGCGCCGAAAAACAGATCGACGAGGAAACGCACGGCATGGACGCCAGGCGAGAGGTGACCTGATGCTCCTCTGGATCATTGTCATCCTGCTGGCGCTGGTATTCGCCAGCGTTCCGGTCGCGGCCACGTTAGGCATTCTCAGCTTGTCTCTGGACGAGTTGTACATGAACGGCCGTCTCGCGCGCGCTGTCGGCGAGTTCACCTGGGACAAGAGCAAGGAGTACATCCTCGTTGCTATCCCGATGTTCATCCTGCTCGGCGAGATCATGTTGCGCGCCGGAATCGCGAAGCGGATGTACGAGGCTGTGGTGGAGTGGTTGTCCTGGCTGCCCGGCGGTCTGATGCATGCCAACATCGGCTCAAGTGCGATCTTTGCGGCGTCATCCGGGTCGAGCGTCGCTACCGCGGCCACCGTGGGTACAGTCGCTTATCCGGAGATCGACAAGCGCAAATACAATGAGCGGCTCTTCCTCGGGTCACTGGCGGCTGGCGGCACTCTGGGGATACTGATTCCGCCGTCGATCAGCCTCATTATCTATGGGCTGATCACAGATACGTCTGTCCCGGAGCTATACCTGGCCGGAATCCTCCCTGGATTGATTCTCGCACTGCTGTTTATGGGTGCCATCACGATTGCCTGCTGGTTACGGCCGGAGTGGGGCGGCACGCCGGTCCACACTTCCTGGCGCAAACGTATTCGCGTTCTCCCCGATCTCATTCCGCCAGTACTTCTGTTCGCGGTAGTTGTGGGTTCGATCTATGCCGGCGTTGCAACACCTACTGAGGCTGCGTCGCTCGGCGTCGTGTTTGCACTGGGCCTGGCGGCGTGGACCCGAAAGCTGAGCCTGCGCATGCTAAAGGAGGCTTTTGAGGGCACGATGCGCACTACGGCGATGATCATGCTGATCATCCTGGCCGCAGTGTTCCTGAATTTCATCCTCGGATTCATCGGCGTCACCAAGGGATTGCTCGATCTGATCGCCGAGCTTGGACTCACCCCGATTCAGACTATGGCTTTGCTGGTGGTGTTTTACATTATCCTGGGTATGTTCATGGAGACGCTCTCCATGTTGTTGACGACCGTGCCGATCGTCTTTCCCATCGTCGTGCACATGGGCTTCGATCCAGTCTGGTTCGGTATCATGATTACTGTGCTAATGGAAACGGCGCTGATCACGCCACCGATTGGCGTCAACCTGTATGTAGTGCAAGGCATCCGTGCGGGCGGTGGGCCGTTTAACGATGTAGCTTATGGCGCTCTGCCATTCGTGCTGATGATGGGTGTCATGGTCGCGATGCTGATGATCTTCCCACAGCTCGCGCTCTGGCTTCCCACGATGGTCTATCGCTAGAATTTCGACGAGGTATCCTGGAATGCGTTTTTGACAGTGTTCCTTGTGTTGTTGTTACGCAAGTGATGCGTTGGCGCGGTTACAACCCCTGCCTTTGCTGACAGAGGTGGCTGGGTGCTACCCGGCACCTGACGTGCCGTTCATCGGCGCAGCATCGCTATCTCTTCGGCCCCGGATCATACCGTCAAGCTCCTGTTCGTGTTTGAACAATATTTCCAGACTGACTTTGTACTTGTTAAACGCCTGCTGGTATGCAGATTTGTCCGGAAACAAGGTGTTGATGTAGTCCATCATCAGTGAAGTAGGCAGGGCAACCAGCGAACTGATGATTGCCACAGCCGCGCCTGATTTGATATCTCCGCCTTGGCTCAAGGCCAGGTAAAAGCCCGCAAACGTACCAATGATTCCAAGCAGAATAATCATAAAAGGCGCCCTGCCAAGAACGCCGACAATATCTTCCGAGTCAAAAAACTTATAGGTGGTCGAGAAATACGGATTGCCATCAAATGCGATGCGGGTAATTATTTCATAGTCCGGCGCATGGTCGTAGCTTTGATCCTTCAGCTCGGCGGCGGTCAGGTCAATAATGGCCGCTACCCCATTCTCAATATCGAATATTCTATTCAGGAATGTTGGCGGCGTAACATCGGTGAGTTCTTTTTCCACCAGGATTTCTTTGGTTTTGCCCAACATGACGTTCGCCTTATTGTCGAGCTGACGCGCTTTGAGTTTCATCTTTTCCGCTTCCTGAATTCTGGCTCGTAGCTTGTCCAGGAATGGGTCTTTCCCGGTATAAAGTGAAACGGGAATTTTCAGTTCGGCAGTCGACAGCGTTGGGTCAAAGTTGGCAGCGAGGGCGACCTCAGCCTGCTCCCTGACGCTGTCCCTGTAGTTCAATCCGGAAGGAGATGACTGCGCCTTCTTGTATTCAAAAACTGAATAGTAAAAGGCAATGGCATACTTGTTCAGCGACTCAATCTTGTAGTGAATGCCAAACTTGAACAATACGAACAGGAGAAAACTAGCCAGAACGCCCGAAACAAACAGTTGCCCGATTAGCTCGTTGGTGAGCACGGCATCAAAAAAGAACACAAAGTAAAGTGCTGCCCCCAGAACTGCCAAGAAAATATATTTGAACATATTAAGCCTTTAGCCCCTTATCCTCGAAGCCCAAAGAAAATCCACGATGTATGCCGCCTGGAAAGGCGGCTTACTCTTCTGTAATCAGACGAAACTGTAGAACTGCCGCCTGCTCCTGCTTACAATCGTACTCGACACAATCCGCTGGTTTGCCTACCAGGTCAGCCCGGACAGGCGTCGCATTCTGGAAGCCCAGAGCTGCTATGCCCATATCTGCTTTCAGCCTTCTGCGGTACTTGTAGTCACCCATCTCGTCTTCATTAAAGATGAATTCGTACATGGCTACCGCGCGTTTGTTACTCAGAGCCATGTTGAATTCGCGTGCTTTTTCTGCGCGGGGAGTTGTGCCGTTGATGTCGATGTACATTCCCAGGTATACGGGCGATGTCATACCGGAAATTTTCAACGATTCGACGTGTTCGGCGGCATCCGTATTCTGGTAAATGCTCCGGGCATACTTGGGAATCATTATTTTCAGAAACTTCTTCATATCGTCAGATAACTGGTGAGATCCCCGCACGAAATAAGATTCCTGGAAGTGGAGTTTTACCTTTCCTGTCTTGGCGTCGATTTCCACTGCAGAATCGTCAAAGTCATTAAAGTTCTCATTCAACTGATCGACGATTTTCTTCTTGGCTTCCTGCGCCGCGAGATGGGGCACCAGCTCCTCAGCCACTTTCGCTACCAGCTCTTTTTGTTGGTCCAGTTTCTCAACATACTCCTGCTCCGTGGCAGCCACGGCAGTGGCTTTCTCTTCCTCAAGCTCGGATTTCTGCGCGGCCAGCTCGGCCTCATTCGCCTGTTCAGCTTGCGCCAGAGCTTGTTTCTTCTCTGCCGCCAGCGCGGTTGCCGCCATGACCAACTGCTCCGCGTGTTTCTTTTCTGCGTCGCCCAATTCCTTTTGGCGCTGTTGCTCGGACTCCGCCAGTGCCTGCGTCCGGGCCTGTTCAGCTTGTTGAAGCGCTTTCTGTTTGTTGGCCTCCAGTTCGGCTTGTTGGCGCGCAAGACTTTGCGCAAGTTCCTTTTGTGCCTTGGCTTCATCCTGCCGTTTCTGCTCTTCGAGGGCAGATTTTTGCCGGGCCAGCGCGTCTGCCTGATCCTGCTGGGCTTTTGCCAGGGTCGCAGCTTGTTCCTGATCAGCTAGCCGTAATGCGGCAACCCGTTCCTGTTCAGCTTTCGCCAAGGCAGCACGGCGCTCCTGCTCCGCTTCCTTTTGACGCTCCTGTTCGACCTTGGCTACTTCTTGGCGCTTCTCCTGTTCCAGTTCGGCTTCCTGTTTGGCCAATTGAGCCCGTCGCGTTCGCTCGGCTTCGACAAGCGCATCCTGCGCTTTCTCAATTACATCTTCCTTCGAGGAGAGTTCTTTTTCATACTCGAGCTTGGCCAATGACAGCGCTTTCTGCTTCTCTTTCTCCAGCTTCGATTTTCGCTGCGCAAGTGCCTCTTCCAGTTCTGCCTTTTCCTGATTTAACTCATCCTGCTTTTGTTGCTGTAAAGACTCTTTTTCGCGTTCCAGCTGTTGCTCGTGCTCGACCTCGTACCTGGTCACAAGCTCTTCATATTCGGTTGCCGCCTGGCTTTGCTGAGCAGCCAACATTTTTGTAAATTGCGCCACCAACTGCTCTGCCTGTTGCTCTCGTTCTTTTTCTATTTGTTCCAGCGATTTTCCGACCTTGCTGGCCACGAATTCCCGGCGCTCTTTTCTGGCCTGCTCTGCTTCGAGAATCTCCTGTTGCATTGTTTCTCTTTCCACTTGTATTTCTGCAACAATCTTTTGAATCTTTTTCTGACTTTCGACTTTGTTGACAGTGATTTCGTCATTCGCATAAATCAGGAATACGATCGCCAGCACTGCGAACAGATCCACCATAGGCACAAGCGCTTCGATAGTTTGTGATCTGCTCGAATCGGATCCGTCAAATATCATGAGTACCTTTTCCTTCTGGCTCGTGAACCGAAATGAGACGTGGCATCCAGAACACCCTTAGCCGATCAGCGTCCCACTTCTTCCATCACGTCTGATTGCTGCCGCAGATCCTGCTCGCTCCACTGATCTCACTTTTTCTCGAGGCGTTTCGGGCACCCCGCGGGAGGCATTGCTCGATAATCACTAGTCCAGAGATCGTGTGAAGAACGCCTGGCGTCACAATTGGAAGTGACATTCCAGGGAAGTCTGAATTGCTTTCGTAAAGTTACTTTTGCACGCACCCACATGCTTACGGCCTTTAGGTCACCAGGTAGCGTGGCCGACTGAATTCACGTGCGATATGAGAGCGGTTTTGCGAAGGCGACTACTCCCGACGTTGGAACAAGAATGCAACTTTCGAGCCCATGCGGTATTCGAAATCGCCACCCATTCTTGACCACATTAAGGGGGGTAGCCTTCAGGTTGCACCGAGGATTCGCGTCCAAGGGGATTCGTTTCACAGGGGATTCGTTTCACAGGGAAATTGCGCAGGTAAGGGTTTGCGCATTGCGCAGAGCGCGTTGTGGTTTCTACACGTCCGTTATCCGACCGCGAGAATTTTAGTGCTTGGGCTTAGTCGCTGACCGGACCCACTTCCAGCCGGTGATCATCGGTTTGATCAGGTTCTCTTTTTTCCAGAGCAAGTAATAGAAAACAGCCGCGACGTGCAGGCCGATGATCGCAAGGATGAATTTCGACAAAAGTTTGTGCCACCAGGTCAGCCGGTTACTGACTGCATCCGAGACTAAATGCGCCAAAGGGCCAGATTCGAAAAAATCGTCCGATACGATAAACAGCCCGGAAGTGGCCTGGGCCGTCAAGAGCAATATCATCGCGATGATCGACAATGCTCCAAGTGGGTTGTGACCTGGCGTGCCACTAGGGATACGTTTGCCAATATCCTTTAGATAGGCAAGGGTCCGGGTCGGGGTTGGAAGTAACGCGCGGAAGCGGACAGGTGCCGGCCCCACAAATCCCCACAGGTAACGAAAGACGAGCAACCCGAGAATTGTGTAGCCGCAGTAGAAATGCCACTGGATGGTGGAGAACGACATGAACTTGCCGAAACTCCACCCCAGCGTCACAACTATTGCGAGAACCCAATGCCACAGTCGCGTCACCGGGTCCCATATTTTTGTCCGGTGGAGATTTTCCAAAGAAAAACTATTTCTTTTCGCGGTAATCGTCGTGACAGCCTTTACAGGATTTTCCCACTGGACCGATCTTGGACCGTAACGCGTCCAATCCGTTACCGGCGACCGCAGCCAGTTCCTCGACGGCTGCCTTGTATTTCTTTCCTGCCTCTGCAATTTTGGGGTAGGTGCTCCAAATTTCGGGCACTGCCTGGGTTTTGCCAGGGTACATATCGTTGCCTGTTCCCGGTGCCCAGGCGCCTCCGACGTCGACCTGAAGAAGCAGCAACAGATTGTTGGCAAGTGTTCCGGCTTTCGACGCATCGTAGGGCATTTTTCCCTTAGCCATGGCAAACAACGGACCGGCGCTGTAAGCGCGTATCTGCATATGGCCCTGGCGCGCTTTTATCAGACCCAGATTGGGGTCTTTGTCCGCGGCAAAAGTGTGAGCAGAAAAAACAAGCGCCATCGCGCCCAGCAACATGATTCCTATTCTTTGCATTGCCATATCCCCCGTGTTTTTTTGGATGAGAAGCATTAGCATCATACGCCAGCAGCAAGGATGGCTGAAATACCTTCGGACGTTCACTTTTTGGCCCTGACGATTTGGCTTTTCCCACATAGTGTTGGGGAGAGCTCAACCGGTGCACCGTCGGCTGATGCCGCGACAAGCTGGCATCGATTCCTGGTCGCAACGCCAGTGCACAGTAGACGTTCTTCCCTTTCCCGCAGGCGCACGCGGGATGCTGCGAACACGTCTGCGTGCGCCGTCTGACCAGTCGACGCTTGTAGCGTTTCGCCTGATGCTGAAGCAGTCGCGGTCATCGCAATCGAACCATCCGCCTGGCTGTTGGTCTGGAATTTGCAATACGCATACTCCTGTCCGGTGACTTTCGTATTCAAGGATTTTTCCGAACATGATCAATACTTCCCGCTTCAACTGGAAAGAAAGGCTGCACGCCAGCGGCATTCATTTCTGTATCAGCGTCGCCATCGCTTTGTTGGCCGCGCTACTGGTATTTCTTGTCTGGTATCCCGACCCCTACCGTGAGATTTCCGGGGGGCGTGAATTGTTCTTGATCCTGGTGTTGGTGGACGTGGTGCTCGGACCACTTATCACACTCGCGATATTTAACCGAGCCAAACCATGGCGTGTGCTTGCGCGTGACCTGATGATCGTCGGCTTGATCCAGCTTTCTGCTTTGGGTTATGGCATGTGGACGGTATTCCAGGCGCGTCCGGTGCATCTGGTTTTTGAGTTCGACCGCTTCCGAGTGGTCCACGCGGTCGATGTGCCCGAGGAAATGCTGGATCAGGCGCCTCCAGGAGTCGAGGCTCTGCCTCTTAGAGGCCCCACGGTGCTGGCGGTGCGACTTTTCAGGGACGAGGACGAGAGGATGGACGCAACGTTGGCGGCTTTAGGTGGCGTGCATCTCAGTGCTCGTCCAGATCTGTGGCAGGTTTATGCAGATGCCCGACCGAGAGTACTGGAGGTCGCCAAGCCGGTCTCGGAGCTCAGCAAGCGATTCCCCGAAAGCGTCGCACAAATTGACCAGGCGATCGCGCGTACTGAACGTTCTTCCGATTCGTTGCTTTCCTTGCCGATGGTGGCAAGAGGTTCGACCTGGACGGTGCTGATCGATGCGTCCACGACCGACGTGGTTGGTTTTCTTCCGCTGGATTCGTTTTAAAACTGATTGCATTGCCGGCAAGTCCGTTGTTCTTTTTTCAGCGACCATTCCCGACGATGCATGCCGGCCATGGCGGCGGCGAGCTGAGGCCAATTTCAGTAGTCCCCTCGGGCGTTGCCCCCCCGGTCCCGAGGTGATGCACACAGACTCCTTGCAACGCCATCGAGTCGACGCACTTAATCAATCCGGGAATGGCGACGATTCCTCCGGCGGGAGAGGTGCCTCGAATGCGTTGAGCGTTATGGACACCATGCAGTAGTAGCCCATGATCGCGATCAATTCCACGACCGTTTGCAAGCCAAGCGACTCTACTGCACGCTCGTACGTGGCGTTTGTTACACGCCGCGACTCGAACATTTCCGTACACAAGTCGTAGACAATTTCGTCATCCGCCTTGCTAAACTCGGGGCGCTTTCCTGCAGCGACAGCCTGGATGATCGGCTCTTCCAATCCCGCTTTGCGCGCAAGTTCCGCATGGGCATAAAACTCAAACTCCGCTTTCCAGAAATGCCCGGTGATGAGTATTGCCAGCTCCGCAAGCCGCTTGGGTGGAGAGGATTGAAAACGCAGAAATTCACTGAGCGACCGCGTGCGCCGCGCCAGTTCCGGGCTTTGCAGCCATGCCGGGTACGGACCGACGACGCGGCGGTGAGGGCCCGACACAATCTGGTCGACAACGCCACGCTGTTCTTCGCTCAGGTTTTCCTCGGATACATCCGGCATACGGTTCATATTGGTTCTCCCATTATTCGTGGCGGCGATGCGTTGCAGCCGCCGGCCGCGGCTGTCAATGCGCCTCTGCTTGCGCGTAGAGGGCCTCGGCTACCGGTTCAACATCCAGTTGCAGCGCCTCGTTGAATCGGTTGTAAAACTCGCACATGCCTACGCGTACTGTCAGCTCCACTATCTGCGCAGGGGAGAACGTCTGGCTCAACTCTGCGAAGAGGGAATCATCAATGCGCCCCTTGCGCGTATTCATCTGCTCGGCGAAACGCAGTATCGCTCGCTCGACCGGATCGAATTGCCGTCCTTCGCGCCACGAGCCGTCCTCGATAGCCGCCAATTGTGTTGCGCTGACTCCATTGTTCAACGCCGGTGGAGTGTGGTGTACGACGCAATAATTGCAGCGATTGAGATGGGAGACCAGCAGGATCGCCAGTTCCAGGTATTTCTTGTCGACCAGACTCTCGGCGTAGTAGGCCTGCATCAGGCCATGGATTGCCCGCGCCAAAGGCGGATGGTGGGCAAGCGCGCTGAACTGGTTCATAAAGCGTTCCAGACCCATGCCTTCGACGCTCTGAAAAACAGTACGCACCTCCGGCGCAATGTCGTCATCGGCGGCTAACAATGGAACTCTTGCCATGGCTTCTCCTTCGCTTTGAGGATCGCAACTGTCTTGGTGTCAGTGAACCCTAACACGCAGCAATTACGATGGGAGCAGTCCTGGTCCTGCGCCGTGTCAATCTGAACCTGATCACCCAAGGCGCACCATCGTCCCGCCATCTACCGGCAAGGCCACGCCGGTGATGAAATTGGCTTCGTCTGAGGCCAGGAACAACGCAGCGTTGGCGACATCCCAGGCCGTACCCATTTTTCCACGTAGCGGGACCTTCGCGTCGCGTTCAGCCGCGACCTTCTCCCGGCTCTTGCCGGTCGCGCGAACGCGCGTTTCCAACGCCATCGGCGTATCCATCAATCCTGGAAGGATGACGTTAGCGCGAATTCCGTAGGTGGCGTTCTGTAACGCGAGTTGCTGGGTAAACGCAATCATCGCTGCTTTAGTGGCTTTGTAGACAACGAGGGGGTAGTCCACCCACGCTGCGACGGACGATATGTTCACAATGGACCCGCTTCGCTGCGCACGCATGATGGGAACAACATGTTTGCAGGCCATGATCGTTCCACGAAGATTGATCGCATTCATGTGATCGAAGGTCGTTTCGGTCAGTTCAAGCAGCGGCGCGTCTCCTCCTGAAATACTCACGCCCACGTTGTTATGCAGGATATCGATGCGTCCCCATCGCTGCTGCGCGAAGTCGACAGCTTTGGCGAGGGTAGCTTCGTCAGTGACGTCCGCTCGGAACGTGATGCATTCTGCGCCTTCCTTCGCCGCAAGCTCGGCAGTGTTCGTGGCGGAATCAATATCCCGATCGACAGCAAGAATTCTCGCGCCTTCCTGAGCAAAACGAATCGCCGTTGCGCGACCGTTGCCGAGGCCTTCTCCCGGACTCTGACCGGCGCCGATAATGACCGCTACTTTTCCCTCAAGGCGCATTTCGAGTCTCCTTGTGATTGCGCGCTATCTTGTCAGCCGCATCTGTAGACTGGATGGTTACAGATCCAGGTTGCATCGCTGGGTCATGCTTTGCATTTTGTCGCTCAATGCATCCGGATACCATTGACAGCCGTGGTTGGTACCGTCTTCTGCGACGCGTACGCGGCGTCTGTCCCGGCACTCCTGCTAACATGCTGGGTTCGTGCAGACTGGAACTGACGATAACGCTGCTGCAACTGTTAGATGACTTGAAGATATCATGGAAAAATCATTCAAGAGTGAGATCGAGCTTCTCCGCCTGGGTCAGGGAGAAACCTTTCATGGTGAAGGGATACTGGCGATTACCAAAGCGCTGTTGCAATCAGGCGTTTCCTATGTCGGCGGTTACCAGGGTGCGCCAGTGTCTCACCTGCTTGACGTGATGGTGCAGTCGACCGACTACATGAACGAGCTCGGTGTGCACGTCGAAGCCTGTTCCAACGAAGCGTCGGCCGCAGCGATGCTGGGTGCGTCAATTCACTACCCGATCAGAGGCGCAGTCACCTGGAAGTCGATCGTCGGCACTAATGTCGCGGCGGACGCCTTGTCCAATCTGTCGTCACCCGGCGTGAAAGGTGGTGCGCTCATCGTGGTCGGGGAAGATTACGGAGAGGGCGCCAGCGTTATCCAGGAACGCACACATGCATACGCGTTGAAATCATCCATGCTGATGCTTGATCCGCGACCGGATCTTGCGAACATGGTGCGCATGGTGGAGCATGGATTCCGGCTTTCCGAAGCCTCCAACATGCCGGCGATTGTGGAGCTACGTATTCGCACCTGTCATGTTCGGGGCAGCTTCGAATGCAAGGACAATGTGGCGCCGGCGATATCGACGCGCCACCTGCTGGAGAAACCCGCGGATTTTGACTACTCGCGACTGGCGCATCCGCCGGTCATGTTCGGGCACGAGAAGCTGAAAGTGCAGCAGCGAATTCCCGCAGCACGTGCTTACATCGCCGAGCATAAGCTGAATGAGTTGTTTACGGGGCGGCGCGATGACGTCGGCCTGATCGTACAGGGCGGTTTGTACAACTCACTTATCCGGGCGATGCAGCAGTACGGGCTTGCCGACGCTTTCGGTGAGCCGCAGATTCCAATTCTGGCGCTGAACGTAACCTTCCCGATCGTCCCGGAGGAAATCTCTGATTTCTGTCTGGGCAAACGCGCAGTGTTGATACTGGAAGAAGGCCAGCCGGACTATATCGAGCAGGACATACTGACGACGCTGCGCCGGCGTGACATAAATACACCGGTGCATGGCAAAGACATGCTTGCAGCCACAGGTGAATACAGTGTCGAAGTGATGGCCGGCGGCCTTGAGCAGTTTAGCGATCGCTATCTGGATGAGGTGAACATCGAGGCCGGCAAAGCATGGCGCGCAGGCAACGCCGCGCGGCGCACCGATGTGGTGGCACACATGGCTGCACCGTTGCCGCCGCGACCGCCGGGATTCTGTGTCGGTTGTCCGGAGCGGCCGGTGTTTTCGGCGCTGAAACTCGCGCAGCTGGACGCCGGACCGGTGCATATCGCGGCGGATATCGGTTGTCATGCGTTCGGTACTTTCGAACCATTCTCGTTCGGGCATTCGATACTCGGTTACGGCATGAGCCTGGCGAGCCGGGCGGGAGTGTCGCCGATGATGAACCGGCGAGTGCTCGCGGTGATGGGCGACGGAGGTTTCTGGCACAACGGGCTGCTCACCGGGGTGCAATCGGCATTGTTCAATGGTGACGATGCAGTGCTGGTGATTTTCAAGAACGGCTATACCTCGGCGACTGGAACCCAGGACATCATCTCAACGCCGGACGACGACGTGAAAGAAAGCGTGGCGCTGAAGAACCAGAGTCTCGTAGATCGCAACACCACTATCGAGAAAACGCTCAAAGGCCTGGGCGTGCAGTGGATGCGCACAGTGCATACCTATCATGTCAAGAAAGTGCGCAAGGTGTTCGACGAGGCGTTCGCCAGCGACTTCGACGGGCTCAAGGTCATCATTGCCGAAGGCGAATGCCAGCTCGAGCGGCAACGACGGATCAGACCGTGGATCGCAGGTTTGTTGCGAGCGGGCAAGCGGGTTGAGCGCGTAAAGTACGGGGTCGACGAAGACGTGTGCACTGGTGACCATGCCTGCATCCGGCTTTCCGGTTGCCCGACTTTGACATTGAAGGATAACCCTGACCCATTGAAAGTCGATCCGGTCGCGACGGTGATCGATGGCTGTGTCGGCTGCGGACTGTGCGGAGAGAACGCCCACGCGGCAACGCTTTGTCCGTCGTTTTATCGCGCCGAAGTGATTCAGAATCCGAGGTGGTACGAACGCCTCGCAGCAAGCATGCGAAGCGGTGTGCTGCGCCTGTTGCAGCCGGCGTAACGCTACGATGCCGGATACCGTAAGAGACGACAGCAAGCCGATCACGCTACTGATCTGCGCGCTCGGTGGCGAGGGCGGCGGTGTGCTGGTCGAATGGCTGGTGCGCACCGCGACGGCAAGCGGGTTTGCCGTGCAGAGTACCTCGATCCCGGGCGTGGCGCAGCGCACAGGCGCGACGACGTACTACGTTGAAATATTTCCTGTGCCGATCGCTGAGCTTGATGGCAGGCGACCGGTGTTCAGCCTCTATCCGGTACCAGGCGCACTCGACGTTCTGGTGTCGTCCGAGTTGCTCGAGACCGTGCGCCAGATCGGCGCCGGCATGGTTTCTCCCGACCGCACCCATGTGCTGACGTCGACGTCGCGCATACTCACCACCATTGAAAAAATGCAGCTATCTGACGGCCGAATCTCGACGAGCGATTTGTTGAAGACTGCCGACAAATTCAGTTTTGATTGCCATGCGTTTGACATGAACGCGATCGCTCGCGAGAACGGCACCGTGGTGAGTGCTGTCATGATGGGCGCGATCGCGGGCAGTGACCTGTTGCCGTTTCCCAGGGAAGCTTTCGAGGCGACTGTTCGGCAATCGAATCGTGGCGTTGAGGCCAGCCTGAACGGCTTTGCACGCGCTTTCGATATGATTCGGATCGATTCAGCGGTAGATGGCAATCCGGGTGATATCGCAATAGCACCGTCGGTTGAGCTTCCAGCGCGCGCAAAGTCGATTTTTCCGCCGTCAGTCACCAAAATGGCGTCGCTGGGATACGCGAGGCTGGTTGAGTATCAGGACACGCAATACGCGGATCTCTACGTGTCGCGTCTGGAGCGAATTCTGCAGGCAGAGCGCACCACCGTTCGTGACGGTGCACATGATTGCGCAGTTACACAGGAAACGGCGCGTTACCTTGCGTTATGGATGGCGTTCGACGATATCGTGCGTGTCGCTGACTTGAAGTGCAGGCGCAGTCGCTCGCAGAGGGTGCACCGCGAAGTGAAAGCGCAAGCGGACGAACTCGTGCATGTCTACGATTTCTTCAAACCCGGAATTCCGGAGATTGCGGCACTTCTGCCGCAGGGGTTGGCAGACCGGTTAATGCGCTGGGACAAGCGGCGCGTGAGCGCCGGCAAACCACTGTTTGCATTTCCGCTCAAGATCGGTACGCACACGGTGACGGGATTTGCAGCGTTGCGCATTCTTGCCAGCCTGGGTTGGTTGCGCAAGCGCGGCTCACGTTATGCCAAAGAGCAGGAAATGATTGAACGTTGGCTCGGCGGGATCGAACAAGGCGCCCGGGCACACTGGCAGGTCGGCTACGAGATTGCACAATGCGGGAGGCTCATCAAGGGCTATGGGACGACCAACGAGCGCGGTAAGGAAAGTCTTTTACATGTGCTCGATCATCTATCGACAGCGGCGTTCGACAGCGAGCTTGCGCGGGCTGAGGCGATTGGTGCGGCGCGTGCATCAGCGCTTGCCGACGATAGCGGCAAGGCGCTGGATAATACGCTGATCAGCCATGGTGCGCCGCCCCGGCCAATCAAGGCTCAACCCGTTGTATGGATGAAGAAACCGCGTCAGTCGGCGTCGCAATGACGTATTCACGCAGTGACGCATTGTCGTATTGACCGAAACCGGCAACCGAAATCCGGCTCAATTCGAATCGCTACGGACGTCAATATTCGACACAAATGCCGACAACAGTGAAGTTCTACACCAGGTCCGGCAGGCTCCTGGTGCTTGAGATCAGTTACGGCCGCCGCAACTGCGCGGTTGATTGAATACCACGCCGAAAGGGGGTGTTCGTCCGGTGAAGAAACGACCGACAAGTATGCCGCCGGTGATCGCATTGATGCCCGGCGGGTGTCCGCTATTTTTGTCAAAGCGCACGCCCGGATATTCTTGTTTGAGATGTTTGTCCCATTCATGGCGCGAATGGATGACGCGGCTCATTTGCAGTTTCCCGAACAATAGATCACTCGTTGAGCGCAGCTAATTTGATCGAAGGCGTCCGCGGCGATCAGATCCTGATCCCCGCCAACATGATTGATCAGAGCGCCATTGCATTGCCGGCGTTTGGTTACGTAAGCCGGTGCGCTGATCCATTCAACATTGGCGCAGCCGGGGTTGCCTATTCCAAACTGGATGCCGAGTTGATAGGTGCTACACAGGACGCCACGGTGGCGGATGCTTCCTTCAATATGCCAGTTGCCGTCCTGAAGAAGCCAGGCACGAATGTCCCCATAAAAGAAATCGAGGCGCGCCAGGGAGTGCGCGCCGCCAATATTGCTTCCGCGCCGCGGCTCGGTCGCGAGTTTACGAACGCCATCCGCATCGACAGGGCTCGCATGCGTTGCGCATACGATGGCAAAAAACATCGATATCAGAACACGTTGCATCAGCTTAATGTAGCACGCCTATGAATTACGCGCCGCCGCATTGACAAGCGCAACGCCTGGTTTGATACTGAATCATCTCGCGATGATGGTATCAGGGAGGCGAAGATGAGAAACGTACAACAGCTGCTGGAAAACAAACCTTACCGACTTCTGTCGATATCCCCGACGGCAAGCGTTCTAGACGCACTTAGACAGATGGCCGAGAAGGAAATCGGGGCACTGGTGGTGCTTGATGGAGAAAAGCTGGCCGGTATTTTTTCCGAACGAGACTATGCGCGGAAAATCATCCTGTTCGGCAAGTCCTCGCATGACACGGCAGTAAGTGAAATCATGACATCAAGTGTCGTGTGCGTTCGTCTGTCGCAGAGTGCTGACGAATGTATGGCGCTGATGACCGGCAGACGAGTGCGCCATTTGCCGGTTCTTTCGGAAGATGACAAAGTCGTCGGCGTTATTTCCATCGGTGATGTGGTGAAGGAAATGATTGATGACCAGCGGCGAACAATTGAGCAGCTTGAGCAGTACATCAAGAGCTAGCATTGCGCGCAATTGTTTACATGAAGTATGGCGCGCTGTCTGTTTTGTTCATTGTGCTTGTTCTGGCTGCTACCGGTTGCAAATCACCATCGTCCATGAGCGCGAAGGCGATCGGCTGTAGCTCGTCGGAGCTTGAAATACTCGACAGTCGGTTTTCGCGGGAAGGGACGACCACGAGTTGGTGCGCGCGTTGTGATGGTCAGACGCATATATGCGTGACCAATCCAAACCGTGATCGTGTTGAATGCCGGCAGGTAGATGCGGGCCCGCCGTGCGAGTGATACAGCGCGGGTTAATCCGCGCTGGAATAAATGAGCGCGAATCAGTCCGCGCTGAAAGTACTCAGCGCACATCAGGTGGCGCTGGAAGAAATCAGCGCATATCAAGCTGCGCGGAATGACTTGGCGCCGGCCTGGTGCGCCTGACGGTGTTGCGTAGGCCAGGCGGCGCGTACCCATCGACATGAATGCGGGATTGACTGGCCTGACTTTTTCCCCGCTTGGCGATCGTGCGCTGTTGCTGGAGCTTGGCGGTAGCGCCGATTCTTTGACAGTCAGCCGTGTTCGCGCGCTTGCGGAATATCTCGGCCAACAGCAGTTGCCGGGTGTACTCGACTTCGTCCCCGCATTGTCCACTCTGGGTGTGCACTATGACCCGGAAACATGGCGTGACGATACCGGTAAACAGTCTCCATACGAGAGTCTGGTGCAAAGAATCCAGGAGGTGTTGCCGGACGCTGATTCTCTGGCGGCTACCGATGGACAATTGCTCGAAGTTCCTGTTTGCTATGACGGTGAATATGGTGAAGATCTGCTGTCATTGGCGCGTACTCTCGACCTTTCTGTAGAACAGGTGGTCGAGATTCACAGTGCATCCGTATACACGGTATACATGCTCGGCTTCGCACCTGGATTTGCCTATCTGGGGCAACTGGATGAGCGGCTCGTTTTACCGCGACGCGACACTCCAAGGGCGATCGTGCCGGCCGGGAGTGTTGCCGTGGCGAATCAGTACACCGGTATTTATCCGGCGGCTCTGCCTGGTGGATGGCACATTATCGGACGTACTCCTTTGCAACTGTTTGATCTGTCACGGGATCGGCCGTCACTTCTCAGCGCGGGCGATCGAGTCAGGTTCGTGCCCGTTTCTGCAACCCGGTTCCGCGAACTGGAAAGCACGCAAACATGAGCTTCGAGGTTTTGCGTGGCGGAGTGCTGACTACGGTGCAAGATCTCGGGCGCTATGGCATGCAGCATGTCGGCGTTCCGGTAAGTGGGGCGATGGATGCATATTCGTTGCGAGTAGCTAACCGTTTGGTGGGAAATGATGATGAGGCCGCAGCCCTGGAAATCACGCTCGCCGGACCGCAGCTAGCGTTTCACGCCGATACACTGGTTGCGTTGTGTGGTGGCGATTTGTCCCCGACGATTGGGGGAAAACGGGTGCCCATGAGGCGGCCCGTCAGTGTCTCACGAGGTAGCCAACTGGTCTTTGGAGAGTGCGCAGCCGGTTGCCGCGCATATCTTGCTGTAGCAGGTGGAATCAATGTTCCCGAAGTGCTGGGAAGCCGCTCAACTTATGTGCGTGCGGCGATCGGCGGTGTGCAAGGTCGCGCATTGAAGCACGGTGATCGCCTCGCCGCGGCGAAGACCTATCAGCATCGTTTCGCCAAACTGCGCGAATCCCCGGCGTATGCGCGGGATGGGTTCGCGGCTGAGAACTGGTCGGTACGGGTAAACCCGGAAAGATTTCTGCGGCGGCCGCAGGAGATACGTTTTGTTGCCGGGCGTCACTGGGATACCTTGACGTTGGCCGCACGGGATTTGTTTACAGGTGAGACCTTCCGGCTTGGGTCTGCGTCCGACCGGATGGGTTATCGGCTTGAAGGTGTCAGCCTGGAGGGTACTGAACGCGGCACGATCGCATCGGAAGCGGCGGCATTCGGAACGATTCAGCTCCCGCCGGACGGCAACCCCATTGTGCTGATGGCGGATCGCCAGACAATTGGCGGATACCCGAGAATCGGGGAGGTGGCGAGTGTGGATCTGCCTTTGCTCGCACAGTTAAAGCCGGCAGATAAGCTTGCGTTCCGGCAAATCTCGCTGCCGGAGGCACAGGAGCTTGTTCATGCGCAGGAAAAGGCGCTCGCGCTGATCGGCGAGGCCGTAAAGATGAGGTTTCAACAATGAATAGATCGATCGACCTGAATTGCGATCTCGGCGAATACAACAATGAAGAGGGCGAACAGCGCGAAACAGCGATACTGCCTCACGTCAGCTCGGCCAATATCGCTTGCGGCCTTCATGCCGGCGATGCGAATGTCATGCGAAAGACGATGCGGGCGGCCGCGCAGTTGGGGTTGGCCATCGGGGCGCACCCGTCATTCGATGATCGGGCGAATTTTGGAAGACTTGAGTTGCCGGTAACGCCTGACGAAGTCTACGAATTGACGGTTTACCAGATCGGCGCAGCCGCGGCCATTGCGCGCTCGGTCGGCCAGATGCTGAATCACGTCAAGCCACATGGTGCCCTGTACAACATGGCTGCTCGCGACCGGCAACTTGCCGACGCGATATCGCACGCGGTTCGTGATTTTGACTCGGGGCTGGTTCTGTTTGGACTGTCGGGCTCTCAGCTCATTGGCGCCGCGGAGTCGCTCGGATTGAAATGTGCAAGCGAGGCCTTCGCGGACAGGCGCTACAAAGCCGACGGTACGTTGACGCCTCGTTCGGCATCCGACGCGCTCATCCACGATGTGCAGGAAGCTGCAGCACAGGCGCTCAGTATGGTCGCAGACGGTGTGGTGCGCGCAAGCGATGGCAGTGAAGTAAGGGTGCACGCCGAGACCGTGTGCATTCACGGCGACGCGCCGGACGCGGCGCAGTTTGCCCGGGAGCTTGGGAAAACTCTGGCCGAGGCTGGCATCAAGCTCCAGGCTATCGAAAGAGGCGTCTGAAGCGCGCACAATTCTGCAGTATAATTTCGCGATTTTAAAAATTCCGGCCGCCGAAGCGACTCTCGGCGGCCTTTTCGTTCGCTACGCCAAGATTAGTTCGCTACGCCAAGTTTATTAGCTGCGCCAACATCTTTAGCTCCGCCAAGTTCATTCGCGCCAAGCTGCATCGCTGCTGCAACGCGCTTCTGGATAACAATAATCGAATCGATACGCAGATGAAGCTTCACGTTTATATATGGATTGCCGCATTGCTGGTGACGGTGTCGATCAATCCGGCGTTTTCGCAATCCAAAGAGTCTGAACCAGAGCCCGGAAGTGTTGCTGACACGGTAAATCCGGCCAAGGCGAAAGCGCGATTTTTCTTTCGTAATGAATTCAGGGAGCGAGAGGATGGTGCGCAGATCAATATCACCGAGCCTTTGTTTGACCTTCCGCTGACCGACAACCTGGTTTTGAGAATGCAGCTTCCCTACGTTTTCAATAACCAGGCCAACGGACCTACGAGCAACGGGATTGGCGATCTGACGACCAACCTCTATTATCGATACAAACGGGGTGGCGGAAAATCCTACTTTGCCGCGCTCGACGTGAGATGGGATACCGCAAGCGAGCCTACGCTAGGTGTTGGCAGGACGCTGGTTGGCCCGACCTGGTTTGCGTCGATCAATGTCCCCAAGTACGACACGATCCTGTTTCCGCTCGTACAGACGTACTTTACGGCCACCAAGCGCAACGACAAGGCAAACGACATTACCTACACCGCGCTCAAATGGCGTTCCCTGACCAAGCTCGAAAATCGCTTCTACACGTTTGCCGAGATGGCGGTTTTTATCGATCACGAAGATTCCAACGATTCAACCGGGGTACTGGAACTGGAGTTGGGTCGTTTCGCAAACAAACAGACAATGATTTATGCACGGCCGGGGGTCGGTCTGTGGGGTAACACCTTGTCACGGTATCTCTTTGATTGGAACTTCGAAATCGGTTACCGGTATTTCTTCAAATGACATCGGCTCAGTACATGCATGCTGCCGGACAGAAATTTTGAGTCTTCGATAGACGGATCCTGGTATTCCATCGTTGAAGGTTTTTACCGATACAGAAGCAACTGTAGCTGGCTAGATATTCAGGGCTGTTTGAAAGCTTCGACACCAATTCGTATCGTTACGTTATCGCCAATTGTCGGGACGTAAGTCTTCATTCCCCAATCAGAGCGACGAATTTTCGCATATGCATCGGCACCGCAAGCAGGTCTCTTGCGAATCGGGTGCAGGCGGCAGTTGAAGCGCGTGATCTCGAGCGATACGGGAAGGGTTTTTCCCAGCATGGTCAAATGGCCGTCCGCTCCGATCAATGTGTTGCCATCAAAGTGCATCGTAGATGCGGTAAATGTCATCGTCGGATATGCAGCAACGTTGAAGAACTGCGTCGCACGCAAGTGCTCGTCGCGTTTCGCCAGCCCGGTGTCAATCGATGCGGTATCGATCACGATTTCGATATACCCGCTACCCTCAGTTGGATCGATTTCGATGTTGCCCGATGTTCGGTCGAACGTGCCGCGGGCCATTGACAAGCCAAGATGATCGACTTCGAAACTTGCATACGTGTGCTTCGGATCAACCGCATACGATAGCGGAGCGGCCAGCAGCGGCGAGTGCATCGTAGCTATACACGCAGTCGCGATAGATAACATCGCGATATACGCTGCAGCGGTGCGTGTTTGTGCACGGTTTCGGATGGTGGGTGCCGGTAGTGCCATCGCGTTCCTCCTGATTGCATCTGGGCTTTTTATCTGGAAATTGTGCTCGGACGCGGTGCCGACGCCAGAGTTTGTCTGTACGGACATCGAAAACGGCTTCGCGAGACTATTCATTGAGTCGTTTGCGTTTGCACGATTTTACAGCGAGCGGCTTGACGCGAATCTGTCGCGCGCACACACTTCGACGCCGTGAGCTCCGACCATTTACCAATAGGCGTACTGATAATCGGCGACGAGATTCTTTCAGGAAAGCGCCAGGACAGGCATTTCCCGAAGTCGATCGAGATTGTCGGGTCGCGCGGTCTGTCGGTCTCGTGGACCATGTACCTGCCGGATGAACCGCAAACCATTACCGATGTGCTCAAAAGCACGATGGCCCGGGACGACGTCGTTTTCAGTTTTGGCGGTATTGGCGCTACGCCAGACGATCATACCCGCCAGTGCGCGGCGCGCGCAGCGGGTGTAAAGCTCGCGATCCATCCTGATGCGAAACGCGAAATAGAAGCGCAATTCGGCGCCGACGCGTATCCGCGGCGCATCGAAATGGGCGTCTTTCCGGTGGGTTCACGGATCATTCCGAACGCTTACAACCGGATTCCAGGGTTCAGCATGGGCCGGCACCATTTCCTGCCCGGCTTTCCGTCGATGGCGTGGACGATGATGGAATGGGTACTTGACCATGAATACCTTGACCGGCAACGCGAGTCGGTCCCGGTGGATATCGCAATCATCGTCAAGGACGCCGGCGAAAGCCAGTTGATTGACTTGATGAATGATTGTCTGCATCGTTTTCCTGCATGCAAGGTGTTTAGTCTGCCGACCTTGACTGCTCAGGGCAGACGTATCGAACTGGGCGCAAGAGGCGAAGCGGCTTTGGCCGAAGAAGCATTGTCTTTTCTTAAGCAGGGCGTGAGCAGCCTCGGTTTTGACTGGAATTTGCGTCCATGAGCAAGCTCTCTGGTAGTTTTTCACTACACTGGTATTGAATTTAAGGTGTTGATGCATTGAGGGTTTTTATCTAATTTAACCCCGTACGTGTGTTCCGTTCGTTTATATCGCCACTGGTCTATTTTCGGAGGTTGCGATGAAACGATGGATGATTGCTGCACTTTTGATGGTGTTTTGCTTGCCTGCTTTTTCAGCGGGGCAAATTGCGCGCGTAGAAGTTGTCGACAGCGCTTCGGGGCGCACATTACCCGTGTACTCAAGCGGCGGGCGTTATTATGTGGCGGGGACGCCGGGGCGGGAATATTCGGTGCGCTTGAAAAACCGGCTGTATGACGAGCTTCTGGCCGTCGTTTCAGTTGACGGCGTAAACGTCGTCACCGGCGAAACTGCATCGATCGAGCAGGGCGGATACATTCTTGGTCACCGTCAGCGTTTTGATATCAAAGGTTGGCGAAAATCGCTTGACCAGGTCGCGTCGTTCTATTTTTCGCGTGTCGATGAATCATATGCGGCGCAGACTGGCCGACCGAATAATGTCGGTGTGATCGGCGTGGCATTGTTCAAGCGCAAGGTGTATCCAGTGGAACTCGAGGAGCGCAGCGACGCGGATCATGCCGGCCGGGCACGATCGCCGGCAACACCTTCGTCCAAGGCCCGTTCGTCAGAGTCGAGCCCTTCAGACTCTCCCGAATCCTTTGCTGACGACGAGCTGGAGTCAGCGCTGGGCACAGGTCATGGCCGCAGGCAGACGTCTGTTGTGCGTTACGGGCAATTCGAGCGCGCATCGCAAACGCCGAATGAGACGATAACGATTTATTATGACAGTCGCGCGAATCTGATCGCCCGCGGAATCATTCCCGGGCAACGCCGCCGTCCGGACCCATTCCCCGTCGGTTTCGTCGCGGATCCCCCCAACTGCTAGCGAAGCACCACATTAGTGTCCAGTCTGTCTGGGCAGGGATCATATTATGTCGCCGCCAAAGCCGTTAGACTTGTGGCAATGGCGGCGACCGATCCCGACGAAACATTAATGATCGCGTACAGCAACGGTGATGCCGATGCGTTTGCCGAGCTTTACGCGCGCCATCGTGGCGCGCTGTATCGGTTTATGCGGCGACAGTGCAGCAGCGCAGTCGTCGATGAGTTGTTCCAGGATGTCTGGACGAGACTGATTGCGGCCCGAGACCGTTATCAGCCCAGCGCGAAGTTCTCTACGTATCTGTATCAAGTCGCGCGCAACCGTTTGATCGATTATTTTCGTGCGAGCGGGCGCAATCTCGAGGATGCGCCGGGTGACGATCTGCCCGACGCACCTGCTGCTCGCGGTCATCAGCCGGAGAATGCCGTTGAGACCCGTCAGCAGGCCTCACAACTGTTGACGTTGATAGAAGCGTTGCCGGCGGCGCAGCGAGAAGCATTTCTGCTGCATCAGGAAGCGGGACTGACGCTTGAAGAAATTGGCGAGGTTACCGGTGCCGGCCGGGAGACGGTGAAGAGTCGCTTGCGTTACGCACTTTCAAATCTGCGCGAAGGAATGGAGGGATGGCTGTGAGCGTTCGCGAGCCGGACAAGATAATGCGCATCCGCGAATGGGACAAAGCCGTGAGCGTTCGCGAACAGGATAAAGTTGCGCGTTTCGCAGGGGACGAAGTTGCGCGCATCCGCGCGAACAGGAGGAAATTGTGAGCGATCAGCCGCGCGACGATGACGAGCTACAGGCATTGCTCGCCGGAACGTCTGCACTGTCTCATCGCTATAGTGAATTGAGCGACGAACAGCCGCCCGCGCATCTTGATGCTTCAATACTGGCCGCATCGCGCTCGGCGGTCGAGCCTGAAAAGCGCCGCAGCAGTTTGCGCCGTTCTGGTTCGATCTGGAGTTCGATATGGTCGCGCTTTTCCTTGATGCAATGGAGTGTGCCGATGGCGACGGCGGCGGTTGTGATCGTTGCGGCAACACTCACATTGACAATCCAGCGTGATCCTGAGATTGACCGGCTCTACGACAAATACGACAAGCCGTCATCTGCTATGCGTGAGCGAAGCGAGACATCGTCCGCTGCTACGTCGGAGATCACGACCTCTGGCGCGGTCACGCGTGAAAGTGTGCTTGCGTCGCCGAAGTCCTCCGTTCCAGCAGACGCGTCCGCGCCCCGGCGCGTACCGGCGTCGCCCCCGACGAAAGCAAAAGAAAGGGCTTTCCAGAAGAACGAACAGCGGAGCACTGCGACGCGCAAGCGAAGCGATCAGTCCCGGCAGGAACTCGCCGCCGATCGGTCCGGAGAGCGCGATGCAGCGGCGTCTGTGAGAGCGAACAGAGAAGCGAATGTAGAGGGCAAACAGAAAGTCATTGACACACAGAGCGTCGTTGGAAAAGAACAAATCGCCGGGCAGGCACAATTTCTTGTCGAAGAACAAATCGCGGACGCTCCAAGACCGGCTGAAGCTTTTCCGGATAGCGACGATGTGTTTGCGGTGAACGAGCCTGCGGACGTCGCTGCTGCGAGCGCCGAACTTTCTACTGACGAGATTGCAATCACGGGTGCACCGGCATCTTCAGTTGCGTTGGATTCTCTGGAGGCGGAAGAGACTGAAGAGTTGATGAAGTCGACTATTGAGACGTCGCCTGGCCGGCAAAAGGCATCAACTCAAATGGCTGAAAGTGAGCCGGTCGTTAGGCAGCGGTTTGCCGACGAAGATTCACCTTCGCGGGTTGCGAAGGTCGAGGCAGTACGCAACCCCAAGGATTGGATCGAAGACATCGCGCAATTGCTGGCGGATGACAAACGCGACGAGGCGATTGCCTCGCTCAAGAAATTCCGCCTCGAATACCCGGACTATCAACTTCCCAAGGACCTGCTGCCGCTGTTGCCGTATTCGGCTGAATAGTTGCAATCGGCTAATACGACGCCTTGCCGCCCCGGTAGTTGAGTGCATCGCCAGCGGCGAAATATGGACCGCTCTCCCACCGTTGCAGCCGAATCATCCTAAGTCCGACAGGCTCCTAGACTAGCGTTTTAGCGCGAGCGTGAGCCCGTCGCCAATGGGCAGGAGCGATATGTCCACTCGCTCGTCGGTATGAAGGTGGCGATTGATACCGCGAATCGCCTGTGTGCTTTCGCTTTGGTTGGATTCGTCGGCAACGTCGCCGTTCCAGAGCGTGTTGTCGATCGCGATCAGGCCACCGGGGCGGATTAAAGCAAGTGCGCGTTCGTAATAGTCTTTGTATCCTTCTTTGTCAGCGTCGATAAACGCGAAATCGAACTTGTTCTGCAGTTGTTCGTCCACCAGGGTGTCTAGCGTTTCCAGCGCAGGTGCAAGGCGCAATTCGATCTTGTTGTCCACGCCCGCCTCTTTCCAGTAGCGTTGCGCGATGTCGGTCCACTCTTTGTTGACATCGCAGGCAACGATGCGTCCGTCATCTGGCATTGCCAGTGCGACGCACAATGTGGAATAGCCGGTGAATACGCCGACCTCGATTGCGCGTCTGATGCCGAGCGCTTTGACGAGGAGCTGCATGAATTGACCTTGCTCAGGCGCAATCTGCATCATCGACATTGACAGGCGGCTGGTCTCCTCACGCAAGCGTGTAAGCACATCCGGTTCGCGTAGCGATACGCTTTGCATGTACTCTCCGAGCGAATCCGACATGGTGAAGGTTTTGTTCGACACAGTGCTCTCCTGGCTCCGATGATTGTTCGATCTAGTGAAGCACTAGACTATCGACGTTTCTGCAATGGCGCGAGCTTTTGGCAAGTTCTCGCGCCGCCAATTGTGAACTGCCCATTCGATCGCTGCCCGTGCCGGCACTTGCGCCAGGTCGGGAGGCGGCTGTTGGCCGAGAAATCTCAAAACCGAATGGATGACTTTGCCGGGCCGGGTGTTGTCGACGCCGCGGGCGCCGTGCTGTTTCGACATTTTCTGGCCCTGGTCATTCGTAGCCACAGGCAAGTGCAGGTAAGCCGGAGTTGCCAATCCAAGCAGGTTCTGCAAATGCACCTGGCGAGGCGTCGACTCGATCAGGTCGGAGCCGCGTACGATGTGTGTGACCCCTTGTTGGGCGTCGTCGACTGAGCAGGCGAGATGATAGGAAAATATGCTGCCCGAGCGATACAGAACGAAGTCGCCGACTTCCGATGCCAACTGCTGACTGACCGGTCCTTGCAGCAGATCGATGAAGCCGACCCGGGTATCGTCATCGACCCGCAGGCGTAGCGATCTCGCGCTTTTCCCGGGACGCAAGCCGTTACGACAAGTGCCAGGATAGAGTGGATGGTCCGTACCTGTATCAGCAGCTTCGTTGATGTCCTTACGGCTGCATGAACAGGCGAACACCTGTGCACTGCTGCGTAACATGTGAATTGCCGTGTGATAAGAATCGGTTTTGCGACTCTGGTATACAAGTCTCCCGTCCCACTCTAACCCGTATGCCGTCAGGGTCCGCAGGATGTCCTCGGCAGCTCCAGCCACGATTCGCGGTTTGTCAATATCGTCGATACGAACGTGCCATGTACCGTCGTTTGCGCGCGCGTCGCAATAGCTGGCGATCGCGGCAATCATCGATCCGAAATGCAGCGGACCGGAGGGGGTAGGCGCGAAGCGGCCGCAATAGCGATTCATTGCTGGCGGCGTCCGAGATCACGCGCCAAAAAAATCAGACTGACAAACAGCGTGGTAGCCAGGAGGATCTCAATCATTGCCAGGTAGCGGCTGGGAGCAGGATCACTCATCGCCCGCACGACGCCTTCCGTAAAGTACGCGAGGCTTAGCAAAGATGCCCACTGGCAGGTATAGCGACTGGCCCTCAGCATCCCCGGTAGCGGCACAAGCAGCGGCAACGCTTTCAACACCATCCATGAACCACCGCTGCGTAGAGGGGCAACGAACAGCTCCCATGCGATGCACAATGCGATCAGGAGAATGAGGCTTGCATTTGCCGTGATGTAAAGCGACCGCATCAGGCGCGGGCAATGTTTGCGAGAGATACGAGCTGCGCGCGAGCCGCCTGAGCGTCCTGAATTTCGGATTCAAAGTCGATCCGGTAGACCTCGTCGTTCGCGCGCAAGTCAAAACCGTCGCAATCTATTCCGATCATTTCCACTTGTTCTGTTTCCACAGCGTGAAAGTGTCGACAGTAGTCGATGAGATTGCCGTGATGATCTGCAGTCATATGGTTGATGATGTCTGTTTCGGCATCTGCAATGGGCAGTTTCGCCGCAAGCACTTGTGCACCCGGCAGCCAGTGCAGACTGCCGAATCCGGCGATCAGGCGGACGTGTAGCGGTTCGATCGCGTAGAAACGAAACCCGCCGATTCTCAGGTAACGCTTGCTGTCAGGGAAAAATCGCAGGAAGCGATTGGAGACCACATCGTCGTCGCACGGTGCGATCTCGCCAAGAAGTGTCGCCCGTGTCTCCTCCTGCAGCGCCGCGTTAAGCGGAGAGACCGTGAATGAGACCCGCCGATCCTGTGTAATGTTTCGCGTATGTTCGGCAAGGTGGCTGATAAGGACGACGATGCGCCCTTGCTGGTCGGTACAAAACGGCATCGCCGCACCATAGGGGTAGCCTGGATACACAAGCGATTGTGTCGCGAGTACGCCGGCGCAAAACCGCCTGAGCAATTTGCGGGCATCACTGCCGTGCACGTGATTTCTGTCCTTGCGAGTGCCGGGCGAGTCGTTTCCATCTTCAGGGGGCATGCTCATGTGGAAAGCTTACGCGCGATTTCGGCGAGATGACGCCCATGCGCGATGCACAGCTTGCGCTCGTCTTCACTGATTGGGTGATCGCGGTTGGGGCCGGATACATGGCTGGCGCCATAAGGCGTACCGCCGGTGCTTGTGGCAAGCAGTTCAGGCTCGGTGTAAGGCAGGCTGACAATTACCATTCCATTGTGCATCAGTGGCAGCATCATCGATAGCAGGGTCGTTTCCTGTCCTCCGTGTGCCGACGAAGATGCTGTAAAAACAGCGGCCGGTTTTCCAACCATGGTGCCGCGCAGCCACAACGCACCCAGCCCATCGACGAAGTATTTCATGGGTGCGGCCATATTACCGAATCGGGTAGGACTGCCGAGTGCCAATCCGGCGCATTCCTCCAGATCCTTGTGCTCCACATAGGGTGCGCCATCGTCGGGAATGTCTGCCTCGGTGGCCTCCGTGCGGGTTGATATTGCGGGGACGGTCCGCAGGCGCGCACTCATACCTGGCACCATTTCGACACCGCGTGCGACGAACTGCGCCATCTGCCTGACGCTGCCGGTTCGCGAATAGTACAGAACGAGAATTTCAGGCATGGGAATAGCTTATTGGATACGGTCTGACGATATCACATGGCTCAGTATCCGGTTCCGCGATGACTTCCAAAAAAGCCTCCTCAATGAGCGTGGGCCACCAATTTCATCTGCTGGTCAACTTCATTTCGCTGGTGTACTCACGCTTTCGGGAAGAACGTTGCTTTCAGTTGTGTGGGAGCCTGACGTTTACCACCTTGCTCGCGCTGGTCCCGTTGGTAACCATCATGTTGATGGTGATGACCGCGTTCCCGGTCTTTACCGAGTTGTCGGATCGCCTGAGGGAGTTTGTAGTTTCCAATCTGGTACCCCAGGCGGGCAGTAAAGTCATATCGGTGTACGTGCAGCAATTCTCTAGCAATGCAGCGAAACTCACGGCCGCTGGTGTCACCGTGTTGGCGCTCACCGCGATCATGCTGATGCTCACGATTGACCGCGCATTTAATACCTTGTGGAGAGTCAAGCGGCCACGGCCGTTGGTGCAACGGCTACTGATCTACTGGTCTTTATTGACGGTGGGCCCCCTTCTAATGGGCGGGAGTCTGACGCTTTGGTCGTGGCTGCTTACTTTCTCTTCTACTGCCACGGCGTTTGCACCGAAACTGGCGATCACACTGTTAAAAATCATTCCGGTTGCTCTGACCGCAGTCGCGTTCGGGTTGCTCTACCGAATGGTTCCCAATCGGCGGGTGTCGACCATCGATGCCGCTATAGGTGGCATTTGCGGGGCGATTGTTTTTGAACTGATGAAGTTTGGGTTCGGTCAGTTTGTCACCCAATTTAGTAGCTACAAACTGGTATACGGTGCGTTCGCAAGCGTCCCGATTTTTCTGCTGTGGATTTACTCCTCATGGGTTGTCGTGATCTTTGCCGCGGTCATAACCGCAGGGCTTTCCTACTGGCGATCCGGTGGCGTCAAGAACCCCGGTCCACCCGGATCATTGTTTGTCGATGCGCTTGAAACTACAGTTTTGCTTGCTCGTGCCCATCAAATTGGTGAAGCCTTGAGTCTGGAAAAGCTTCGGGCTGTTGTCAAACTTCCATGGGAAGAAATGGAATTCATCCTTGACCGCCTCGTAATCTGTGGGTGGGTCGCCAAGCTGCAAGGCCATGGCTGGATTCTGGCACGCGATGCCGACAGCATTCCGGTAATCGAAATCTTTCGAAACTTCGTCATTCGGTCAGAAGCCATCATGGCAACAGACATCGAGTCAATACGGAATCTGGTGTCGCGTATTGTTGAAGACAGTGACAAAATTATGGACATGACGCTCGCTGAGATCGCTTACGGTGAAGCGGCGCCGCCCAAACGCAGGGGCAAGGTTAAGGCAGCTTAGCCTGCATGCATCTCCTGAAAGGGAACAGGTGCAAACTGTCCGCGCGCGACGTTGCCCAAAAGTTTTCCTGTCAAGTTGATTCGTTTGGCAATTTTGTGCGCTACGCAATCGCCTTCGTGAAATGTGCAAGCCAAGTACGCCTGCCGGGTGGCTCGGAATATATTTTCAACTGTTTCCAGGCTGCCTAATGCAGGCTAGTCAGAAGTCCGGGTGAACTCCGGTTTGTCGAGCGCATATTTCCAGTGTCTGTTCCACGCGCGCAGTACCTTGTTGGGATACTTCGCCTTGCCAAGCGAGCCGTTGTAGCGGCCCAGCGCGCGAAACAGATTTCCACGCTCGATGTCGATATAGTGCCGCAGTATGACGCACCCATAACGCAGATTGGTTCTGAGATTGAACAGGTTATGAGTGTCCTCTTCGCCAAGTAACTTCACCCAGAATGGCATGACCTGCATGTAGCCGCGTGCTCCGGATTTGGAAATCGCATACTTGCGGAAAGCACTTTCTACCTCGATGAGTGCCAGAACCATTTGCGGATCGAGCCCGGCACGGGTTGCCTCGTAGTGCGCGGTCACCAGGAAATCATTGCGAGTAGTGTCGTCACGAATATATTGGCGCAGTCGCGATGACATGTCGGCCAGCCACACGGCGCCGTCCATTTCGTCTTCGAAAGCCAATCTAGGGCTGGCGGCGTCGGCTAAGGAGTGTTGTAGCACCGTGCTGACACTGGCCGACAATGGCGCGTACTGCTGATTTGCCTGCGCCGCCGAAGAGAGCAGGGTGCAAATGGCGACGCCGGTCGCTAAGTGTTTCAGCACAATAGAGATTTTAGATGGTTTGCCACGTCGCGCAAGTCAATCTGTGTGGCTTCGCCGTCACCGCGTGCTTGGACTTCAACTTTGCCCTCCTTGAGGCCGCGATCACCAATGGTGACCCGATATGGAATCCCGATCAGTTCCAGATCAGCAAACATCACGCCGGGTCTCTCTCCCCTGTCGTCGAGCAACACCTCAATTCCCATTTCCGCCAGATCGTTATGAACCGCATTGGCGGCATCACGCACCGCATCACTTCGTGAATAGCCAATGGCGGCAATAGCGACCTGGAACGGTGCCATCGGCTGGGGCCATACGATGCCTTTATCGTCGTGACCCTGTTCAATTGCTGCCGCGACGATGCGTGAAATACCGATGCCATAGCAGCCCATTTCCATCGGCCGGGTCTTGCCGGCGTCATCGAGGAAAGTGCATTTCATCGCTTCGGAGTATTTGGTCCGCAATTGAAAGATATGGCCGACTTCGATACCCCTGCAGATTTCAAGAGTTCCTTTGCCGTCAGGGCTGGGATCTCCAGCGACGACGTTACGTATGTCCACCACTGCCGAAGGTTCGCAAAAGTCGCGGCCAAAATTTACGTTCGTGTAGTGATATCCAGCTTCATTTGCGCCACACACAAAATCAGTCATTGATGCGACCGAGCGATCGGCAATAATCTGAATATCTTCGGGCAAGCCAACCGGGCCTATGTAGCCGGGGCGGCAACCGATACGCGTTTCGATTTCACCTTCGGTGGCGAAGCGAAACGGGTCGAGGCCGGGAATTTTCGATACTTTTACTTCATTCAAGTGGTGGTCGCCACGCACCAGCAGCATGAACATGTCATCTTCATGCATTACTGCCAGTGCTTTTACTGACTGCGAAAGTGGCAGGCCGAGCATCTGCGTGACCTGTTCGCAAGTGGTCTTTCCCGGCGTTGCCGTCTTCTTCATTGTTGCCGACGATGGTCCGTGCTGAACTTCGGGAGCAAGCGCTTCGGCGAGCTCGATGTTTGCTGCGTAATCGGAGTCCGGGCAGAAGGCGATCGCATCCTCGCCGGAATCGGCGAGAACGTGAAATTCATGCGAGCCAGTACCGCCGATGGCGCCGGGATCTGCTGCAACCGAGCGATAGCGCAGACCCAGGCGCGTAAAGACACGAGTATATGCGTCGTACATATTCTGGTATTCGCGTTTCAGGTCGTCGAAATCGATGTGGAAAGAATAGGCATCTTTCATGACAAACTCACGCGCCCGCATGACGCCGAAACGTGGTCTGATTTCGTCACGGAATTTGGTCTGAATCTGGTACAGATTCAGTGGCAGTTGGCGGTAGGAGCGGATATCCTGGCGCGCAATGTCGGTGATGACTTCCTCGTGGGTCGGCCCAAAACAGAATTCGCGCTCGTGCCTGTCCTTTATCTTGAGCATCTGTGGGCCAAACACATCCCATCTGCCGCTTTCCTGCCACAGTTCCGCCGGTTGTATCGCCGGCATGAGCAATTCGACGGCACCTGCCTGGTCCATCTCTTCGCGTACGATCTGTTCCACCTTGCGCAATACGCGCAGGCCTAGCGGCAGCCATGAATAAAGGCCGCTGCCCAGTTTCTTGATCAGGCCAGCGCGAAGCATTAACTTGTGTGACAGCAGTTCCGCTTCGGCCGGTGCTTCACGGAGTGTCGGTATGAAAAATTGCGAGACGCGCATTGATCTTCTTTTTCCCGAAAAAGCGCTATTCTACAGACGTTTAGATCGGGAAAACGCAACCACGCGAAAGGCATATCCAACTCGATGAGGCTTGGAAAATGGCGAATTCATCGCATTTTCGACCGGGAAGAGTCGGTTGACGTAAGCGAAAAGGACGGCGTGCGCAGCCTGCATCTCGGCAGTTCGACCGTGCAAAGTTCAATGCGAATCAGTGACCCGGTCGAACTGGTGCTGTCTTACACACGGGCAATGATGGGCTTCCTGTTGTTTATGCCGGAACCAGCTCGTGTTGCCATGATCGGTCTGGGCGGCGGATCGTTGCCCAAATTCGTTCGTCACCACTTTCCCAAAACGCAGATTGTCGTAGTCGAGAGTAACCCGCGCGTGATATCGGCCGCGCGCAGTTTTTTTGAGGTTCCCGAAGACGACCAGCTATTTTCGATCGTACTTGGCCAGGGGGAAGAGTGGATCGCAGATCAGGCGCAAGATCAGAACGTTCTGATGGTAGATGGATACGATGGGCAAAGGCAGGTCGGTGGTTTGTCGACCGAGGATTTTTATACGCTGGCAGGGCAGGCGCTCGCGCCGGACGGGGTGCTTGTGGTCAATTTGTGGTCGAGTGATCGGAAGTACGACGTGTATTTGCAGCGTATCGAACGCTGTTTCGACTTCGTAGTAACGTTGCCGGCGGAACGCAGGGGCAATGTGGCGGTGCTGGCCTTCCGTCGCCCGCCTCGTGAGCTGCGCTGGACAAAGCTCAAAGACCGGGCGCGAGAGCTCGAATCGCGCTTCGGGTTAGGTTTTGTCGCTATGTTGGCTGCGATTCGGGAATTTAATCCTAGTTCCGACAAGGAGTTACGTATCTGACTTTCCCAAATTCAGGTTTCTGTGGAAAAATCGAGATATATCATCTGAAGGGGTGGCTGAAGTGGTCGATCGTGACGGCTTTCGCCCCAACGTAGGGATTGTCCTGTGCAACTTGAAAAACGAGGTCTTCTGGGGTAAACGGGTCAGGGAGCACGCTTGGCAGTTTCCGCAAGGTGGCATCAACGGCGGAGAATCTCCTGAGCAAGCGATGTTCCGGGAACTCAAGGAAGAAGTCGGGCTTGATCCGGCGCATGTGAAGATTCTCGGGCGCACGCGTAACTGGATGCGCTATGAAGTGCCGCAGCACTATATCCGCCGCGAAAGTCGTGGCGCCTACCGAGGGCAGAAACAAATCTGGTACCTGCTGCGACTGGTCGGGCGCGACTGTGATGTGTACCTCAGGCACTCCAGTCGTCCCGAATTTGACGCGTGGCGCTGGCACGCGTTCTGGGTGCCACTGGGCAATGTTATTGAGTTCAAGCGAGACGTGTATCGGCGTGCATTGACGGAGTTGTCGCGTCATCTTGAATTGAGCAGCCCCAGTTCATATCAGGATCCCGAACAGGAAGCAGCGCAGTCATTCGAGACTGACCGGCGGTAACGTTCGACAGACCCCTGGTGGCCTGTTGGATTCGGGGTTCGGCTCCTATGGCGCGAGAGAACAGGAAATAGAGCGGCCCTCACCCCTTTTTCCTTGCATATTCCTGATATGCGCGTCCAAATCCGCAAAGTCTGCCCTCACTCTCGCTGGTTCTGAATCAAACCCGTTTTTCGCTATCTCGGACGCCATGTCCGACAGTTTTCCAGCCGAGTGAATTCGCGAGGGCGCCGGATAGCCGTTATGGCTATTTGTGCGACCGATTTGCCGATTTCCTGTGGAGATTCTGTCGATTTCTGCATCAGGTGACGGTTCCTGGACGTTGCTGGCCGGCGCAGGTGCTACCAATATGAAGCGAAGCTACCAGCGTATGAAATCGGGCTTGGCCAGCCATCGCAGAAACACTTGTTGCATCACCTTCCGTTACCCTAATGGCTTGAACTAGAAGAGTTTCATCGGTTTCTTCTGATTCCCGAAAATTGGCATCGTATGTGCTGGTAACAGGTGTTGAGCGGTTATTGGGAAGAGGGAAATTGCCTCCGCGTGATGCTGTACCTCGCGCAACTCAAGGGAGCCGGATGGAATCCAGACGCAGCCAATATGATGTAACGAATCAGGTGAACACCACCGATGCGGCTTCCGTGAGCAGGGAAGTTAACCGCATATTTCAGAGCTTGTATCCGGATGCGTCGCCTCAGCATCTCAATCAATCCTTTGAGGATGTCCGCCGTGTATTCCGTGGCGACTATCCCGGATATCGGTCATGTGATACGGATTACCATAATTTGCAACACACCCTGGACGTGGCGCTGGCGATGGCACGCATAATGGACGGGTATGAGCGCTCGCGTGAATTCAGCGATCCGATCGGGTCACGCCTCTTTGTTTTCGGGACGGTGACTGCCCTGCTGCACGACGTCGGTTACATCCGGCGCAAGCATGACACACGTCACCACAACGGCGCGGAATACACATTGACCCATGTTTCGCGTGGCGCACGATTCATCGAAGAATACATGAGCGTCATCGACATGGCTGATCTTTCACCAGTCGCTCGGCAGATCGTGCATTTCACTGGTTTTGAGCGAGCGGTAAACAAAATCAAACTGCCAGGCATGATATTCCGTAGGCTGGGAAATATGCTGGGAACGGCAGATATTATTGCGCAGATGTCCGATCGCTGTTATCTGGAAAAATGCCACGATCGCCTGTATCCAGAGTTCGTAGCAGGCGGATTGGCAGAATCGAGCAAACAACGCGCCGCGAACAGCACGCAGTTTTCCTCCCCGAGCGATCTCGTCTCAAGAACACCGATGTTTTATCGTACGGCGACAGCGCGTCTGAACGACGTGTTGGGTGGCGCGTATACACACGCGCAAGATCATTTCGGTGGTCAGAATCTATATCTTGACGAAATAGAAAAGAACGTCAGCTACGCTGAATTAGTTGCTGAATCGAACGATATGACTCGGCTTCGCCGTTCACCGCCTTTGGCAAACAGCAAGGACTAGCAACCTGCCGGGCTCAGGATGACTCGGCAGCAACGGCAGGAGAGCGGCCCATATTTCGCCGCTTTTTCCTTACATATTCCCGAAATGCGCGTCAAAATCGCCAACATCTGTGCTCGCTCTACCACCGTTTCGCTATCGAGCACCTAAGCCCGGCAGGCTGCCAGACATCAAGACGGACTGACTTCCAGTATCAACTTGCCAATGTGCGCACTCGATTCCATGAGTGCATGCGCATCGCATGCTTTGTCCAGAGCGAATCGGCTGTGAATCACGGGCTTGATTTTCCCCGCTGAGATGAGCGGCCAGACTTTCTCTTCAAGCGCTCGAGCCAATTTGCCTTTGAACAAAACAGGACGCGGCCTGAGCGTGGAGCCACTAATGGTCAGTCGTCGAACCAGCACGTCGGTCAAGTTCAATTGCACCTTTGTCCCACCGAGAAATGCGATGATGGCAAGCCGACCATCGTCGGCGAGACATTCGAGTTCGCGCGGCACGTAGTCGCCAGCCACCATATCAAGAATGACATCTACGCCGCGGCCGTCAGTCAATTCCTTTACGACGGTAACAAAGTCCTCGCGCTTGTAATTGATCGCGCGCTCAGCGCCGAATTGTTCGCAGGCCCTGCATTTCTCGTCGGAGCCCGCAGTGACGAACACCCGGTTTCCCAATGCGTGCGCAAGCTGGATCGCTGTTACGCCGATGCCGCTTGAACCGCCTTGTACCAACAGCGATTCCCCGTCTGAAAGACGAGCACGGTCGAATACGTTCGCCCAGACGGTGAAGAAGGTCTCCGGCAGACTGGCTGCCTCTGCCATGGACAATTCGCCGGGAATTGGCAAGCACTGCTCGTCCGGAGCGGTGACGTACTCCGCGTAGCCGCCGCCAGCTACCAGAGCGCATACGCGATCATTGATCTTCCAACGCGCCGCTCGCTCACCGATGCGCACCACGCGACCCGCGACTTCCAGGCCGGGAATGTCAGGAGCGCCGGGTGGTGGCGGATACATGCCTTGTCTTTGCATGATGTCCGGGCGATTGATACCGGCTGCATCCACTTTGATCAGGACTTCGCCTGGCCCGGGTTCAGGTGTCGGCCGTGTTGTCGGGCGTAAAACCTCCGGCGCGCCGGGCTCTGTGATCTCGATCGCGCGCATGCTCGTGGGAATTTCCTGGCTCATCGTTGTTACCGGTCGAAAGTGATGCATCCTTATAGCACCGTCGCGACATGCGCCTCAAGCGATTGTATGCCTGGCTGTGTTGCGGCATCATGGGTTGAAACAACCAGCCGGGGCAAATTGTGGAATATCGATATCTTGGAAATAGCAGCCTGAAAGTTTCTCCATTGTGCCTTGGCACCATGATGTTCGGTGACCGAACCGATGTGAAAGAGTCGGATCGAATCATCAAATCCGCGCGCGAGGCCGGCGTGAACTTCATCGATACGGCGGATCCGTATGCAAAGGGCGAGTCCGAGCGCGTTGTAGGGAAACTGATTGCAGACGAACGCGATTACTGGGTGCTCGCGAGCAAGGCAGGGAACCCGCTGAGCGCTTCACCGAATGAAGCTCGCCTATCGCGAAAATGGTTAATGCAGGCTTGTGACAACAGCCTGAAGCGAATGCAGACGGAATACATGGACATCTTTTATCTGCATCGCGACTTCGAGGATCGACCTCTCGAGGAAACCATAGCCACCGTTGGCGACCTGATTCGATCCGGAAAGATTCGCTATTTCGGAATATCCAACTTCCGTGGTTGGAGAATTGCCGAAGTCGTGCGTCTTTGCCGGGATATGCGCGTCCCCCTGCCGGTCGTCTGCCAGCCCTATTACAACGCCCTGAACAGGCAGCCGGAGGTGGAAATTCTGTCCGCATGCAACAACTATGGCATCGGTGTTGTACCGTACAGTCCGATCGCCCGTGGCGTGCTAACCGGGAAATACAAACCCGGAGGTCAGGTGCCTGCCGGAAGCCGGGCCGATCGCAAGGACAAGCGGATGATGGAAACCGAATTCCGCGAAGAGTCGTTTGTGATTGCCCAGAAATTTGTGACCTATGCGCAAAAGAGAGGGCTTACACCGGGCCAGTTTGCGACAGCCTGGGTGCTGGCCAACAGCATCGTCGACAGTGTCATTGGCGGTCCGCGCACGCTGGAGCAGTGGGAGGAATATTACGCTGCCCTCGAATACCGCCTTGATGATGAAGACGAGAGTTTTGTTGATTCCCTGGTGAGCCCGGGACATCCGTCGACGCCGGGATACAGCGATCCGCATTACCCGATGTATGGCCGCCCTGAGCGAAGCGACTAATGCACGGCGCGCTGGCCTAAAGTACTCGACATCATGGCTGAAGCCGGCATTGCGGCGGTAACGGGTGGATCGCGGGATATCCGTCGCGCAATTTTTTAGTTGCTTGCGGCGCGCAGAGATCGCGTACTGTTTGGCTATTTGCGCAACCAAGCTCAGGGTAGTGATGTCGCTGTCGCGGGAGCGAAATCGGCAAGGGAGGCGCGTGAAGTATGTGCTGAGTGACCGATGCAACCAGCGCCACGTCGGTCGTGCAAGCAGCGATCGTTGCGTGGGGCGGCGCGAAATCCTTGTCAATAACGCCGGGCCGTTGAACTTACTCGGCGATCAGTGGCTGCTTGACCCGCGGTTCGATACCGGGCGGTGATGCCGCCCACGGGTAACCAGCCTGAGCCATGTCGTAAGCAAGATCAAACAACGCTCGCATGTAATCCGGATCGAAAATTTCCGTAGGCTGCATATCGAATTCAGGCGGGATCGACGCCAGTCGGAATTCAATCTTGTCACGAAGCGCGCCCAGGTAAATGCGGTACAGGTCGCCCATACCTTGGGTACGAATCAGCGTGTCTATCGCGGCCATGAGAACCGGCCTCAGCTTGGGATTGACTGCCGACCAGTGCGGTTCCAACATGGCGTTGCGTATGACGTAGACATGCAGTTGGCCAGTGAGCCCGAGAAAGCGGGAGAAATAGCCCAGGTCCATCTGCGCGGGATACAGAAATACCTGGCTGCTGGTGCCGCCGTCTACATGCAGTTCGTCGTAGATCTCGCCATCGGCTACAACCTCAATGCGTACCGGCGGGAACGCACCGGGGACGGAAGCCGAAGCCAATATCACGTCCCTGATCAGTTGTGCTGCCTCGTCCGTGCCCTCCACCGCAATCTTGCCGATGTTCCAGATGACCGGCCGTTTGGCATCGAGGTTGGTCGTGCCAATCAGCAGCCGCCGTCCTTTGCTGTATTCCTCAGCGATCTCCGCGATCATCTCGGCATCGATGTGCTTGACCAGCAGATCCCTTAAAGGCTGGGTATCGGTCATTGCATCACCGGTCAGACCTTTTAGCAGGCTGCGCTTCTCAACCAGGTCCGACGTAGAAATGCCCGTATAGAGATCTTCCATCTCCTGATCATAGTCGCGACCAAGGAATGCAAACGGCGCGAGCAGCGCGCCGGTACTGATGCCGGTAACCACCAGAAACTCCGGCCGGTCGCCGGCTTCACTCCAGCCTTTCAACAGGCCGGCGCCGAACGCCCCTCTTGCGCCACCACCCGACAGGCTCAGGGCATATTGATCTGCAGCGAAAAAGCCCGCGTCGTTCGCTGCCTGCATCTGTTCACGCAAAAAATTCTGACGACGCTTCGAATCTGAGGGCAATTCGTCTCCCCACATGCGTGCGTAGTCGTTAACCGGGCTCACGGCCACGTTCACCAGGTCTTCCGGCACCGGTTTGCGCTCCGGCACGCTGGCGCAGCCAGCCACCTGCGCAGTCGCAATCAGGATGTATACGAAGAGTCGTTTGGATACTGCCATCTTTGGGTCGATATTTTCAGGTTCAAGTCTGCGAGTTTGACGACCATGGTTTGCATGCAACAGCCGTTTTCGCTGAAAGTGCAGGACGTGCCCTGGATTTTTCAGCGTATCGTTCAGGTAACTGGCTACGTCATCAGGATACGCTTCGCTGTGCTTCTCATGGAACTGCAGGGCTCTACGATATTACCCGCCCAGAGATTGTGAATGAAGGGCTCTAACGCAATACCGATTTCGCCGCAAATCGGGCGGGTATACATTGAGACCCCGTTTTGTATTCCCTATACTCCACCACGAATATGCTTCGTTACTAGTGTCCTTACTCGGGTGGCATCGAATTATCGGCGGTTGCCCGACAAAATCAGTGGTGAGAAATACGAAAGCACGTGCTTGTGTCGACCACCCTGGCACGAATCCGGAGGCTTTGACGGAGAAGCGATAACAACCTTAGGAGGGAAACGCATGGCACTGAACCGCTATGTCACCGAAATGGGCATGGGTGCCGACGTTCATGGCAAGAACTATACAAAAGCTGCCAAACGCGCCGTATCCGATGCGATCCGCCACTCAAGCCTGAATTTTTTTCGTGCCCTCGACAAGTCACCTGATGACATGCGCATCACTGTGCATATCGGCGTGGGTAACCCGGACGCCATTGACAAAGAAGCAGTCGCCGCCGAGTTGCCTTATGGAAAGGTGACCGTGGAACCCGTGCTAGGTGGCCTCGAGGTTCCCAACGAAGATGGATCAGATTCGATCATCATTGCTAATGCCGCGGTCGTCGTCTGCTTTGATGAATAGCTCGTACGAATCTAGAAGTGACCCTCTTGTTCCAAGAAGGAGCATGACATCAAGTGGGCCCTCGCAGTCGCGAACTGCCGCCTGACTGGTCGGACGGATACGCCGACATCTGGGCCCGTCAGGCTGGCGAGCGCATCGCGTAGTCCGGCGGCTCGGCCGGCCGTTTCTAAACACCGGTCTGCTAACATCGCCTCACGCGGTGTGGGGGTGACGATGGCAAAACAGACGATGGGCTTGCTGGACGACCAGGCGGTGGTGGAACGCGTGTTGGGACACGTGGACAACGCAACCTCGGACATGGGCGAGAGTGTGTGGCGCGAGCCGGTGGATAACTACCACTCGCAGGAGCGCTTCAGGAGCGAGGTGCAATTGCTGAAACACCTGCCGATACCATTCTGCCCGTCAGCGGCAATTCCGGAGACGGGCAGTTACGTGGCACGCGTCGCCGCCGGCACACCGCTGCTGGTGGTGCGCGACGAGAACGGAGAGGTGCGCGCCTTCCGCAACGCCTGCCGCCACCGTGGCATGCAGGTCGCGCAGGGCACCGGCTGCCGTAAGTATTTTGTGTGCACCTACCACGGCTGGGCCTATCGGCTGGACGGCAGTCTGCGCCACATTCCGCACCGCCAGGGTTTTCCGGGCATCGACGATGCATCCCACGGCCTGGTGCCAGTTGAAGCGGTGGAGCGGCACGGCCTGGTGTTCGTGACCCAGGAAGAAGCGGTCGGCGCGGGCGCGCTGGAGGGGCTGGACGACATTGCGCAACTCATCACACCGGACCAGCATATCTTCGACTCGTCGGAAAAGACTTCCGATGTGAACTGGAAACTGAACATGGAAGCAATGCTGGAGGGGCTGCACATCAAGTTCACGCACCCCGAGTCGTTTTATCCGTACGGCTACGACAACCTCAACGTGGTGGAGTGTTTTGGTAACAACAACCGCGTGACCTTCCCGTTCCGGCGCATCGAGAAGCTGCGCGACACGCCGCCCGCCGAGCGCGATGTTGCCGGCAAGCTGACTTATGTGTATCACCTTTTTCCGAATGTCGCGATTGCGGTGTTGTCGAATCACTCGGTACTCATCATTTCCGAGCCAATCTCGCCGACACGCACACGGTTCGTCAGCTACTTCCTGACCAACTCGGGCGAAGGTTCGGACCCGGACAACGTGGCGCGCGCGAAACGTGACGCCGGGTTTGTATCCGACATCGGAGGCAAGGAAGACCGAGCTGCCATCCAGGCGATTCAGGCCGGGCTTGATAGTGGCGCTAACGAGCACTTCACCTTTGGCCTTTTCGAGAAGGCGATCGTGCACTTCCACCAGGTGTTGAGCGCCAACCTGCAAGCACTATCGCGCGGCTAGCGGTGAAAAGCAGCACGAATTTTACCGCGCGCGCCCGCGTAGCTTCGCCTGAAGTCGCATATTTCTCTGGAGATTTGACCGCGGATAGGTTGGACACTCTGTTTATACTTCTTATACTCGCCGCCGGACCGCTCAACGGTGCTTGATCCGAACGAACAGCAGAACCGGTATCGTCGCGAAACACACCGCTGCGTACATGATGAAGGCGTTGTCGTAGCCGATCATCTGCGCCTGGCGATCCACTTCGGAGCCGAGTTTTGCGAGCCCATGCAGCGAGCCGATGTCCCAGTACCCGACCACTGATGGGAAGCGCAACGCCTCGTTGTATGGGCTTACGTTCTGGGCGAGTTCAAAGTGGCTGATCTGCGCGGTGCGCAAGACGACCATGAAGCTGACGGCGATGAACAGGCTGCTGCCGAAGTTGCGCAGCAGGTGGAAAAGCGCCGTGGCATCCGGCATAAGGCGGTCTGGTAGCGAGGCGAACGCGACGATGGTGAGCGGCACCCACATGACCCCGGTGCCGATTCCCTGGACGATACTCACCCAGCTGACCGTTTCGGGCGAGACATTGAAATCGAAAGTCGCCATGACCGCGCCGCTCATACCGACCAGGAGCATTCCAGTCGTCAGCCCGACCCGCGGATCGAGGCTGCCCATCCTGCCGGCGATATAGAAGCCAATGACCATGCCGACGCCACGCATCGCGAGCAGCAGCCCGATGAGGGAGTCGGGATAGCCCTTCAGGTTTTGCAGCATCGGGGGCAGCAGCGTGATGGGCGTGAAGTTGAGCATGCCGTAGACAAACACCAGTACCAGGCCGATGATGAAGTTGCGGTCCTTGAAAAGCTGGGGGTTGAGGAACGGCCTGTCGCTCGTCATGGTGTGCACGATAAGCACGTAGAAGCCCAGCACAGCACCACAGGCGTAGAGGATGATCTCGCCGGACTCGAACCAGTCGAAGCGCTCGCCGCGATCGACCATGAGTTGCACGCAGACGATGGCGAGCGCGAGCGCGAGGAAGCCTGTCCAGTCGAGCTTGAGTTCCTTGTCCCTTGCGCTCGGACGGATGAACGACACCACCATGATGAATGCGGCGATGCACAGCGGCACGATGAGAAAGAATATCCAGCGCCAGTTATACGCCTCGGCGAGGTAGCCACCGAGCGCCGGCCCGACGGCCGGTCCGACAACCACCGACATGCCGAAGAAGCCCTGCGCCATCGCCCGGTCCCTGCCGGTGAAAGTGACCAGCAGGATCGCCTGTGAGAGTGGCACGATGGGCGCGCCAAAGACGCCCTGCCCCACGCGGTAGGCCAGCAGTGGCCCGAGCGAAGCGGCGGTGGCGCACAGCAGCGACGTGATCGCGAAGCCGACGATGCAGGATATGAGCACCGTGCGTTGTCCCATGCGTGCCACCAGCCAGCCGGTCATCGGCGTCACCACTGCGGTGGCCACGACGTTCAGGGACACCACCCAGGCGATCTGATCGGGCGTCGCTGAGAGTGCTCCCTGGAGCTGCGGCAGCGCCACATTGACGATGGTCACCGTCATGGCGTAGAGCATGGTGGACAATGCCACCGTCACCAGGATCAGGTAGCGCCGCACCCGGGAGAGCTCGTCGGGGGTGGTGGCCGTTTCGGATGTCACGATTCGGGGAAGTCTCCGCCGGAGATTCAGCAAGGACGAACAATATCAAAAGACAAGGGCCCGGCGCTCTCAGAGCAGCGTTTGTCGCTCACCGCGCGCGCCGTCGGGCCGGGCGCCGCCTGCTCCGGTGTTAAGGCGTTTCACTTAAAGTCAGCTGTTCAAGCGTATTTTCCGCTGACGCCGTAGGCATGATGCCCGGGCAGGGGCCGGCTGGGCAGATGGCTGCGCGAGCCGGGCCAGCAGCGCTAAGGAAGCCGGCAGGCGAGTTGACAAGGGCGAAATAGCCCGCATGTACGCCGCGCGACATCATTCGCTGGCGCATTTCTCGTCAAGGACTTGACTGCGGATAGATTGAGAACCCCGCTAATACTTCCTAATCTTCGCGTGGCGTCAAACCATGCGTCGCAGCGCGTTTACGGCGGGAACACGCAGTTACCTCGACAACTGCTCTTGAATCCTTGCTACCCAAACACCGGGAAAGGCTCGAACCTGCCTCTGAGCAGCGGCTCGGTGTTGTCGTACCCCAGCCAGCCGCTGATCGCAGTAGCGTAAACACGACGGAAGTCGGTCGTATGGACGAGGTTTCCGTCATCTAGATCGACGAGGCTTGGTAGTTTTCCATAGTGCCCGCCATTTACCTGCTTTCCGATGAGGTACATGTTGTTGGCGGTGCCATGGTCGGTTCCGAGGTTGGTGTTCTCGGTGACTCGCCGTCCAAATTCAGAAAACACCAGCATGACAACGTCGTCGGCGCGGCCGATGCGGTCCATGTCTTTGAAGAATCCCGCCACTGCGTCTGATGCATAGGTCAGCAGGCGTTGATGCAGATTGGGCTGCTGAACATGGGTGTCGAAAGCGTTGTGACGGAACGACGTGTAATACAGGCGCGACTGCATTCCCGAAGAAATCAAGGCTGCGATCTTTGGCAAATCCAGAGGCGCGACACCGTAGTCGACCGGCGACTTGTAATCCGACCAGGCGCGCCGGACATGTATCGAAGCATCCTGGGCACTCTGTGCAATATTGAGAAGGTATCGCTGCGATGTGTTCAGGTCGGGTCCTGGTGACCTGACGCTATCTAGGATGGCGCGCTCCTGATAAAGCCCTTTGCGACCGAACTGTTCCGGATCATCAAATACGACGGGAACATGCTCGCGAGCAACAACCGCCAGAGATTGCGCTTCGTCTATGTTGACAATGTAATTTGGCGTGAGCGCCGGATCTACCGCGTCGGCCAGGCGTCCAACCCATCCCAGTTGCTCGCCGCTGTTCGGTGCGGCCGTGTGCCAGTACGCCATTGACGTGAAATGCGAAAATGATGGTTGTGCATAGCCGCAGCCGTGCACGGCTGCCATCATGCCGTCTTTGTAGAGGCGCTCGAATCCAGCCATCCCTTTGTTGAACCCGAAATGATCGTCGATCTTGCGGAGCTTGTCGGCGCGAATTCCGAGCTTGGGCCGGTGTCGATAGTAGGCGTCGTCGCCATATGGCACCAGAGTGTTTAGCCCGTCGTTGCCGCCCGATAGTTCGAGCACCACCAGAATCTTTCCTGAACCAGCAGAATGATGCTTGGCATGTGCAGTCGATAAGAATGGCGAGATACCTGCCGCATTCAAGGCGCCCAACGCCATGCCGGAGCCGCCGATTTTAAGCAGGTCGCGGCGTCGCTGAGAATCTATGCGCTTGTCGTGTTTTTTCATATGTCCTCCGTAAACTTTTTCTGATTAGCCCAGCTGGTAATCAGGCAGCGACAGAATCAGGTGCAGAGTGGCGCGCAGCGGTTCTTCCAGATAGGTTCCGGCTCGCGTGAGATCATCCGTTCCCAACTCGGTTCCGAGGAAGCCGGCGAGCCGGGTACGCGTCTGGTCGTCGAGCGCCACGGACAGGAATCGATCGCTAAGATAGTCAACAGCCTCTTGTGTGGTTTTGCAGCCGGCGCTGCGAACCATTTCTGTGAGATCAAGTTGCGCGGTCGCGCGCGGTATGGGTTTCACTTTCTCGATCGCCATACGCCAGCCGCGATAACTGCCGAGACGGGTATTGAACGCCTCATCCCGGTCCGCCATGCTGTTCGACATGGATGTCATTTCGCGACCGGGGGGCTTGGTCGCTGTTGTCACATCTGCGCCCATTGCCAGTTGGTCAGCGACGGAACTGATCTGGAAGATGCCCGACGGATGGCGGTCGGGCGGAATGAAATTGATGTCAGGAAATACGGTTTCGTAGACGAAATTGCTGCGCGCGAGCAGTAGTCCGGGTGTGATCCAGCTTTTGCCTTGTGCCCACCCTGCGACCGTGGGCGGAAACAGGAGTTTTTGGCCGAGTGACTCCGTGACGGAATTGAAGTCGGGTACGCCCGGTACTTCGGTCAAGCCCATCTTTTTGTAAGTCGAAATCACCAGTTCGACCGGGGGCTTCATTCTGCTCGCAACTGATGCCGGGCTGTAAAAGTCTTTCGACATGAACATCGTGTACAGAAGGGGTGCAATTTCGTAGTTGTTCCTGCGCAAGAGCTTGCCGAGCTGCGATTTCACTGCTGGTGAAATGTTCTCACTCACAAAGTAGCGATAGATTTTCGCCGCGATGTATTCCGAAGTAACCGGCTGTGCAAGAATGATGTCGATTACTTCGACCCCGTCGAAATTGCCTGTTTGTTTGAAAACGACTTTGGTGCTGTCGTCGTGCTCTCCGGGCGTGATCACGAAATCGAGATCCACATAGTTCCAGCCGGTGAACGCGCGCGCGGCCTCGCGAATGTCATTCTCAGAGTAATTGCCCACGCCCATGGTGAACAATTCCATAATCTCACGGGCAAAATTTTCGTTTGGCGAACCTTTGACATTCACGCCGGCATCGAGAAAAGCCAGCATGGCGGGGTCCTGGGATACGCTGATTAACAGGTCGCGGAAATTGCCGGTGCCTTTTTCCCGGAACAGGTTATTTTGACCGAGCAGTTTGCGGTAATCGCGCACTTTGTTTTCGGTGGTTGCAAAGTGGCCGTGCCAGAACAAAGCCATCTTTTCTTCCAGTGGACGGCTGGAGGCCAGCATTCGATTTGCCCACCAGTAATTGACGCGATGCGTCTCAAGCCTGCTCGCTCGCAGCCAGTAGAAAAACCGGTCGACTACCGGCTGCAATCTGCGATTGCCAGTCGGTTTGACTTTGACGCCGATGGCTTCGCCGGTTTTTCGGGCCATATCAGTAGCCGCTGGCCGTGACGCAGGAAACGGTTCGATCCCGGGGTCGTGTACGCCGGAGTGATCGAAATCCGGAAGACGATCGGGGATGTCCTGAAAGTAGACGAGCTTGCGCGCAGCCATGTCCGGCGTCATTGCCGCGAATTTGGCGACGTCCTCGGGGGTGCCACCAAAACCGGCGCGCTCGAGCAGATGTGCAGCCCGTGACGGGTTCCAGTCGGCTGCGGAAATCGGTGCCAGATCCCCAATCCACGCGCCAGGCCCGGCTGCAGGCGAGGCTGCTACCGCCGGCAGAGCCGCTGCGCAAAGCAAGGCAAGCCAGATTTTTGATGGTTTTCTGTCACTCAGTTTCATCACGCGACTCCTGTGGATTTGCCGTTCAAAGTACTGCGCCAGACCGCGTCGTGCCATACAAAATGGGCCATTCTCCAACCGTTGCAGCCCAATCTTCATTAGTCGGACAGGTTGCTAGCAGATACTACAGTCCCACGAAAGTCTCGCGCGTCAGGATTTTCATGAATTCGAACGGCGTTCCGGTTGGCAATCAGGCAAGAATTCGTTGCAGTGCCGCGCGCATATCCGCCGGAACGGCAGCCGACTTCCGCGAGGTGCGGTCGACATAAACATGTACAAAATGGCCTTTCGCGGAGGCAATATCGTCGTTATTGCGGAATAGTCCAACGCCGTAACGCACACTACTGTTTCCCAGGTTCTCCACGACCAATCCCGCATGGACGACGTCAGGAAAGGTGATCGGCGAAAAATAGTTGCATTGGGTTTCCACTACAAGGCCGATGATGTTGCTTGCTTCGATGTCGAGTACGCCTTGCTCGATCAAATACTGATTCACGGCGGTATCAAAAAACGAGTAGTAAACGACATTGTTTACGTGATGGTAAACATCGTTGTCGATCCAGCGTGTCGGGATCGCCTGAAAGTGCCGGTATTGCTCGCGTGTAGTAGGTGTAGGGCGGGACATGTGGTTGCTCAATCGGGTTTGTTCGCACCGGATTCTTGTGGAGTTCTGCGCATTTGTTTCCAGTTTAATGCAAGCAGGCCCGCGATGACGACGATGGCCATACCAAGCAATGATCCGCCGTCGGGAAAATCGCCAAAGACCGCGTATCCAAGAACGGTTGACCAGACCAGTTGGGAGTATCCAAACGGTGCCAGCGAGGCTGGCGACGCGTACTCCACCGCCCGAATCAACAGGTAGTGTCCGTATCCTCCAAACACGCCCATGCCAAACATGATTGCAGCCTGAATCAGCGTCGGGTTCTGCCATCCAAACGGCAAAGCGATCGACGCAACAATTCCACCGATGAACGCCGTATAGAACAGGGTAGTGTAGTTGTGCTCGTCCCCTGACATTTTTCGCGTAACGATCTGGTAGAAGCTGAACAATACGGCGGTCAAGAGCGGAAACACGGCAGCAGGTGTGAACAAACCTCCACCTGGTCGGATAATGATGAGCACGCCTGCAAAACCCAACAAAACGGCAATCCACTGACTACCGCTTGCCCTTTCGTGTAGCAACCAACCGGCAAGAATTGTTGTCAGTACCGGGCCGATGAAACTGATCGCCGCTGCTTCTGCCAATGGTAGATAGCGCAACGCCAGATAAAAACACAGCGTGCTGGCAACCAGCAACAGGCCACGGACAAGCTGCAAACCGGGTCGGTTCGTTCGAAATAGTTTGACACCCATGCGTGGCCAAAGCAGTGCGAGCATGACCACAAGATTCACGGCGTAGCGCGCCCAGATCAATCCGGCGACCGGATAGTTGGCGCTCAGCATGAACTTCGCGAGCGTATCCATCGCCGAGAACATGAAAACGGCAGCTGTGATCAGCGCGATTCCACGTAGTGGATGGTGGTCGTGCGTTTTAGACATTGATTCCTTGAGTTGATACCACCCGCAAAATATTTTCGGACGCAGCGCAAGCCATACGCAACGCAAGCGGCATGCTCAAAAATTACTCGCGGTGACTGAATTGCGCGGCACTTACTGACTGCTGCAGTCAGGACTTTGTACCAGGATTGCGAAGCACTGCGCTATGCCAGCGCTACGAGCGGTCGCACTGGCAAACCGATGCGATTGGCGAAAAATTCGAAATCGCATGCGGGGGCAAGCCGTGCAGTCACTTCGTGCCAGTGTGCTATCTGGCGCTTGAGGGATCAGGGACCGTCATTCGAATCAGAATGATTCGGATCGTGAATGTTCGCGCTGTTTGTGGCCGTGCGATCTGGTTCTGGCTTCTTGGAGTTCGACGATCAGGCGGCTCCCGCCTGCCCCGGCAGTACCGAACGCCCTGCAAAGCGCGCACGATCGCCCAGTGATTCCTCAATACGCAAAGCTTCATTCCACTTCGCCATGCGCTCGGAGCGGGAGAATGACCCCACTTTCAGCTGGCCGGCGTTCCAGCCGGTAGACAGATGCACGATTGTCACGTCTTCCGATTCGCCTGAACGCGCCGATACAATCGTTCCGAAGTTGGCCTGTTTCCCGGCGAGTAGTGCTGCCCGCGTCTCGCTCACAGTGCCGGCCTGATTGGGTTTGATTAGTACGGCGTTGCACCCTTTCGATCTGGCGGCTTGTTCGACTCGGTCGGCATTGGTGACCAGATAATCATCACCAATAATTTGTACACGGTCACCTACCGCCGCGGTGAACTGGCGCATGCCAAGCTCATCGTCTTCGGCAAGCGGATCCTCGACTGAAACAATTGCATAGCGGTCGATCCAGTCGATCAACATTTCACACAATCCGTCACGATCGAGATCACGCTTTTCCAGGCCGAGGACGTAGCGCCCATTGCTGCAAAATTCAGACGCCGCGATATCCAGAGAGATGCCAATTTGCTCGCCTGGCGTATAGCCTGCCTTTTCGATCGCCCGCGTAAGTTTCGTGAGTGCTTCCTCGTTTGAATCGAATGCTGGCCAGAATCCACCTTCGTCGGCAACGCCTTGCAGTTTCCCTTCGTCTTGCATAATTTTTGCGGCGGCGCGGTAAACATCGGCGGTCATGTTCATCGCTTCCGAGAAACTTGTTGCGGCAAGCGGCATGATCATGAAATCCTGAATATCGATACGTCCACCGGCATGAGCGCCGCCACCGAAAATCTGGATCTCGGGCATGGGCAACATGACTTCCTCGCCGCCAGCCAGGTGGCGCCACAGTGGCATACGCTTCGAACCGGCGGCCGCGTGGAGCACCGCCATTGATACGGCAATCAGTGCATTGCCGCCAAGCCGCATCTTGTTCTCGGTCCCGTCAAGCCTGATCAGTGCATCGTCAATCTCGGATTGATTCTCCGAATTCCTTCCTGTCAGGAGCGCGGAAATTTCGCCGTTAATGTTGGCGACTGCCGAAGAGACACCCATTCCTCCGAACTTCTGACCGCCGTCTCGCAGATCGACCGCTTCATTAGAACCGCGGGACGCGCCTGCCGGTGCGATTGCGCGTCCAATCGAGCCGCCGATAAGTCTGATCTCGGCTTCAACGGTCGGCCGTCCGCGAGAATCCCATACCTGGCGTCCGGTGAGTTTTGAAATGGTCGTATTCGGCATAGCTGGCAATTCTCTAAGAAAGTGTGTTCGACAAAACGATATGCTTGGATGGCGAATCTCTACCGGATCTGCGAGCTTCGAATGATGCACCTGAAACGTTCGGAGCACAGTTCATGGTTCATCATTGTTTCCTCGCATGGCACCAATGCAAGTAGTTTCGTTGATGTGCGTGAAATCGTCAAAATACATCCTTGCTCTCTCACAATTAATGCTGAAGCCGCTAATGTTGAAACAGTGATCTACTGACGCACTCCCGGGCCCGGCAGGTCGCCAGTGTAGTTCTTCAGTAGTCACGACACAAAACATGGAGCGCACTCGTCGCACAAATCATTACAAAACTCGCGCTCTCACGAATTCCGCAAGGCGTTCAAACTGCTATTTTGTTCACGCTGATTTCATCCGACCAGAGTGCGCGCACGTCCGCGAGGCGCTCAACGGGATGCAGCAAAAGCGTTACCGCCGTGCGTCGCACGTGCTCGCGCGCTTCGTCGGTCGTGATGTACTCAACCGGAGACTTTCCGTCTACCCGGCCGAGCAAAAGACCGGGAAGCAGATGTGCGGCCCGCAGTTCAAGCGCTGCCGGCTTCTCCCATTCAACAAAGCCCATATACGCCTCAAGCAAGGCGTCAAAACAGGCAAGGTACCTGTCTGCCCACTGAGGGCGCCACAGGCACTTGAGCAAAAGGTGGTTCAGGCAAAATGCCAGATCGAAAGCCGGATCTCCGTACCATGCGCATTCGGCATCGATGAACACCGGGCCGTTCGGGCCAACAAGGACGTTTTTCGGACTGACGTCGCCATGGACCAACGCCTTTTTTGTGGTCGCTGTCAGCTGAGCCAGCGCCTGGAGTTGTGTTGCGCACTCCGGGTGCTTGAGTGCCGTAGCGCTGAGATAAGGTTCAATGCGGATCGGAATAAAAATATGATCGGTCGAAAAGTTCTTCGCAATATCTGCCCGGTCTGATGTCGCGTTGTGAATCGCGCCGATTCGGCGACCGACTTCGGCCGCCGTGGACGTATCGATGATGCCGTCGCGCAATTGATCTTTCCACTCGGCATGGTGCTGGGTATCGAGAAACTCCATGGCGAACATTCCTGATTCCGCGTCTTCCGCGATAATCCTGGGCACAGCCTGTGGAACAATACCGGCAGCGGTCTTCAGCCACTCGAGTTCCCAGCGGTTACGCTCTACGGGAGCTTGCCAGTCGGCGTCGACTTTGAGTTTTGCCAGCGCGCGTTTGATGCATACTGGACCTTGTGCAAGATCGACGCGCACGATGTCGGACGACACGCCACCTGCCAATGGTTTCATCGGAGGAGTTTCGCCAGCTTTGATCAATCCCATCCGTTCAAGTGCGGAAAGAAAAGGTTTGTTATCCATGCCAGTGTCGTTTTGCCGAAAGAGACTCGATTGCCCGATTATATTTCAGATTACCCGCAAATCAGACGCTGCGCGCGCGCGCAGGATCGTTGATGAAAGCGCGGGCCTGGAAAAGAGCGCTGCGTCAACTGGGCTCGCCACCAGACCATGAAAGTCATTATCGCTCTGGATCAGGGGACAACCAGTTCGCGCGCGATCGTGATCGACCGCGACGCCCGCATGCTCGGCGTTTCGCAAAAAGAGCTGACGATGCACTATCCACGACCCGGTTGGGTCGAGCAGGATCCACAGGAAATCTGGTCGGCGCAACTTGAAGTGGCGCGCGAGGCGCTTGCGGCGGCGAAATCCACCGCGGCTGATGTTGCGGCGGTAGGTATCACCAATCAACGAGAGACGACCGTATTATGGGATCGGGAAACCGGTCGACCGGTTTATAACGCAATTGGATGGCAGGATCGTCGCACCGCCTCGATTTGCGAACGGTTGCAAGCGAAGGGTGTTGAGGCACTCGTTACGAGTCGAACCGGTTTGCTGCTAGATCCATACTTTTCCGGCACCAAGCTGCAATGGATGCTCGATAATCTCGACGGCGCAAGAGCACTTGCCGAAGCCGGTCGCCTGGCATTCGGGACAGTCGACGCCTGGTTGATCTGGAATCTGACCGCGGGGCGCGTGCATGTAACTGACGTGTCCAATGCGTCACGTACGCTGTTGTACAACATCCATACGCGCGACTGGGATGAAGAACTGTTGCAGTTGTTGCGAATTCCACGGGCGGTATTGCCAGACGTGGTTGGCTCCGGTGGAGTGTGCGGCGAAATTGATGAAGCGTTGCTGGGCGCGGCCATCCCCATCGCGGGAATTGCCGGTGACCAGCAAGCCGCGTTGTTTGGACAACAATGCGTGAACCCGGGGATGGTCAAGAACACGTATGGAACGGGTTGTTTCATGCTGATGAACACCGGAGATCGGCCGGTTGAATCGGAATCAAGGCTGCTTACGACCGTTGCCTGGCAAATTGGGGAGCGATTCGAGTACGCGCTTGAGGGTAGTGTTTTTGTAGCAGGGGCGGTGGTGAAGTGGTTGCGCGACTCGCTGGGCATTATTCAGTCGTCTGCACAAGTCAGCGAGCTGGCCGGCACGGTTGAGGACAATGGCGGTGTGTATTTTGTCCCGGCGTTCGTGGGGCTTGGTGCGCCGTATTGGGATCCGTTGGCACGTGGCACTGTTATCGGGCTGACTGGCGGCTGCGGAGCAGGTCATCTGGCACGCGCCGCACTTGAATCGATCGCTTTTCAGACCGCAGATGTTCTGGGCGCGATGCGCGCGGATTCGGGAATTGATGTGAAGGAGCTGCGAGTCGACGGTGGGGTCTGTCAGAGTGACCTTCTGATGCAGTTCCAGGCGGACATCCTCGACGTGCCCATCTTGCGTCCAAAAATATTTGAGAGTACGGCGCTCGGGGCTGCCTATCTGGCGGGTCTGGCAGTCGGGTTCTGGCAGGACGCGACAGAGTTGGAAAACCAGTGGCAAGTGGATCGGCGTTTCGAGCCGCGCATGTCGAACACGCGTCGCGAGTCGCTCAAGTCAACCTGGCATGAGGCCGTCAAGCGATCCAGGGGCTGGGTTCAGTCAGTGCCAGGTAGTGGCTGAATGATTCATCAGGTGTTATTGACAACTAATTGATTTTATTTGTAGTATTGTCATTCCGCCTCATTTTACGAGAGGTAGCGGACGGCCGCGCCAAATGGCCAAGATCGCGATCTTCAATCAAAAAGGTGGCGTCGGAAAAACGACGACATGTCTCAATCTTTCCGCTGCGCTTGCTCGACGCGGTTTCAACCCGTTGTCGATTGACCTTGATCCACAAGCCCACTTGTCGCACGTATGCGGGGCGCAAGTCGACAATGCAGAAGACTCGGTATTCAGCTTCTACGATCAGATAATGCCTCTGGGGCGGCTGATTCGCCCCACTGTTGGCGGCTGGTTGGTGATACCCGCACATTTCGAATTGTCCAAGGTCGATTCAAAATTTGGCAAAGGTGCAAACGTGCTCAACCGCCTCAATCAAGGTATCGTCCACGAGAATCTCAACACAGGACGACCTATCCTTATTGATTGCAGCCCAATGCTGGGTGTGTTGAGTTTGTCAGCAATTTTTGCATCTGACCGCGTATTGATCCCGGTTTCGACCGACTATCTGGCAGTACACGGTGTGATGGCGGTGGAAAAGACATTGAAAGCGCTCGAGCACGTTCTCAAAAAAAGGGTGTACAGACGCTACGTCATTACCCGCTTTGATTCACGGCGCAAAATGTCGCACGAAATTTTCAGTTCGCTCAAAGAGCGCTACGTTGGCGAGATCTGTACGACCCGAATCTCGGAAAATGTCGCAATAGCGGAAAGTCCTGCCGCTACCAAAGACGTATTTGCACATGCACCGGATAGCCGTGGCGCGGCAGATTACGATGCGTTGCTTGAGGAGCTCGTCACGTCGGGGTTTATCGAGAATCGCGAGCCCGGGAGAACGGCGAATGACGACTTGCTATCGGAATGGAGGTGAACTATGAGTTTGCAAACGTTTGCGACTTTCCCTCGTTTGCCGGGTATGGGTATCCGGGCGGCTGTCAGAATTTGTCGCCGGGTGTGCGTGAGATCAGGGTTATGATGTTCTCGAAGTTCATGTCTTCCTCGCGAACCGGCAATTGCAATTCCCTGCACTCCAGAATTTCGCAATGCAGATACATCTGATTAATGCGCTTTTCCGCCTCGTTGCGATCACGCGCCTGGATGACCAGATTGTCGACCGGTAAACCACCGCGTGTGCGGATTCTAATCGCGAATTTGATCAGTTCATTCGGTGCCAAAGCCATGGTGGGAATTCTAGCCCGTGCGGTTCGATCGGGCCAGCCAGTTGCCCTTGGCTCGCAACCGACGCAGAATTTACCCTTGGATGATGCTGTCGTATCTGCAGGCATTGCGTTCGAACACCGTTTTATGTGACTTTTTCACACTACAATGCACTCTGCTGCAATCTCGCACAATCGATTTCAGCCGAGTATCCCCGCGAATGAAATTGCTTAGAAAGGTATTGCTTTGAAAAAATGGGTGACGATCATGTCTGAATTGTCTGGTTGCAAATTGAATCTGCTTACGGTACTGGCGGCCAGCTGCATTCTCGCCGCATGTGCAACGACAAACACTGACTCGCAAGACGCGTCATCGACAGAGGCTGAGATCCCGGCTCAGTTCGAGCCCGAACCTGAGCAGGTCGAAGTAATCGAGGCGCAGGTAGATGAAGTGGAAACGTTGCAAATCGAGACGCAGACGGAAATTGACTCGATGCCAACGCCATTGGAGGCTGAAACGGCGTCCGGAAGTGCCGGCGAGGAAGTTGTGCAGACCGAAGTCATCGAAGAGATGGCCGTATTTCCCGAGCAGTCATACGAGATTGAAGAACCGCTCGAATTTGAATCCGACTCCGATGCGGAGATCGATCGCCTGCGCGAAGAACTCGCCGCCAGTGAGGCCGAACTGGACCGCAACCGGGCACGCGAGGCAGAGGCGGAGCGCAGTCGTGAGCTTGAGGCCGAATTGGAGCGTAGTCGTGCGCAGGAGGCGGAGCTGGAACGCAGCCTTGCCATTGAGTCCGATGCAGAGCAAAGCCGCGCTCTAGAGGCCGAGCGAGTACGCAGCCGCGAACTGGAGGCCGAACTGGAGCGTAGCCGCGCGCGACAGGCCGAGGCAGAACGCAACCGTACGCTTGAGGCCGAACTGGAGCTCAGCCGTGCGCAAGAGGCCGAGGCAGAACGCGAGCGTGCGCTCGCGGCCGAGTTGGAGCGCAGCCGCGCGCGCGAGGCCGAATTCGATAGCAGTCTTGACGATGGACCCGATAGCGATTTTGACGCTGAGCTGGCCAGCAGCACGTTCGCTGACACTGATGAGATGGAATCCGCCGCAGATGAACAGGATACTGGTGTGCCTGATTACTCAGCGATCGCGCAGGCGTCTGAATATCCCGAGTCGGATGCGGACGAATCCAGGTCGTTTCCGCCCGGCAAGCCTGTCGAATACAGTATTTACTTTGGCTACAACCAGGCCTCACTTGAGCTTGGGTTCGAAGCCACGCTCACCAAGCATGCGGAGTATCTGAAGGCAAACCCCGATCTCAAAGTGGAGGTTCAGGGGAACTGCGACGAGCGAGGGAGTCGTGAGTTCAACATTGCACTTGGTTCAAGGCGTGCACTCACCGTCAAGCGTGCACTCGAACTGATGGGCATTGACGGCGATCGAATTGAAGTCGTGAGTTTCGGTTCCGAGAAGCCTGTTGCTTTCGGGCATGACGAGGAAAGCTGGCGTCTGAATCGCCGCGCGGACATTGTCTATTGAGTTTTTGTGGCCGATATTTCACGCTAATTTTTTGCGTACCTAATTTTTCCGCAACTATTTTTCTGCAACCATGACTCGTTCAGTTCTTTGTTTGCTGGTGCCGTTGGTGGTGACAGCTTGCGCATCACCCGGTTTTACTACTACGTCCTCTGGCCCGAGAAACGCGGAGGCGACCGAGGTTGTCGTCGTCGAGGCGGACCCGGGGGAAGTCCGCGCGGACCAGCTTCGCAAGCAGGAGAAGGAAATAGAAGCACTGCGCGATGAGCTTGACGCCAATCGCTCCCGTTCAGAAGCTGCTGTGAGACGTTCGGACGCCGCATCCCGGAAAGCGTTATCTGCAATTGAAGGAATGGATTCACAGTTCGCGGAGCTCAGGTCACGCACCGATTCGGCTGCCGCACAAGCGGACAAGTCGTTTGCACTGGCTACTGAGTTTCTATCAAACATTGTTGACGCCCGCGCAGAACAGAGCGCCATGGTCCAGCAGAACACCACCAACTTTAATCGCATGGACGAGCGCCTCGATGCGATCGAAGGCAGCATATTGGAAGCCCGGAAGTTGGTACAAGCTGAACTGGCAACTGCACAGTCACGTTCCTCGACGATCGAACAAACTTTGAAGAACACGGATCTTCAATTATTGGCCTTGAGCGAGCAAATGCAGCTGGCGAATCGAACGCGCGACGGATCCCGGAAACAGAGTCAGACCGAACTGGCTGCCGTCCGTGGCCGTTCTTCCGAAATGGAACAGAAGATGACGACTGCTGATCAGAAGCTGCAGGCCACGGAGCAGAGGCTGAAGCGTACAGATCAGAAACTGAAGGCGGCAGATCAGAGGCTGTTGGAGTTGCAAGCACTGCTGCAGCAGTCGAATCGAAATAGCGAGAAAGCGCGCAAATTGAGCCAAGCTCAAATGACAGCAACCATTGCCCGATCCGTGGAGATGGAGCAAAAGCAGAAAGACACGGACAAGCAATTGTCGGAAATGCGTGAACAATTGGTACTTGCGAATCGAAGCCTTGAAGAAACGCAGGCGGCGATGAGTTCAGGTCCGATGCTGGAAATGATGCGTCGTCTGGAAAGCACGCAGCGCGATACTTCCGGATTGCGCGGCCTTATAGAAGAAATGCAGCAAGAGCAGGAAATGGCCCGAAAGCGCCTGCAGGATTATTATCTTGACCTGGACGCGCGCATAGTGGATTTGCAGAACAGGGAACGGGCAGAGCGCGAGGCAGCAGAAGCGCGGCGCCTCGAAGCCGAAAATGCGCCCTTGCCACCTCTGCCGGATATAGAAATTCCAGCTACCATTGATATCGATAGTGGGGGCAGAAACGGTGCAGAAAACGGCAGCGTAGAGAACAGCGGCGAAGGAAATACAGCGGCAGCCAGAGCGGAGCGAATTGCGAGCGAAGTGCGCAAGTCGTCAAATCAGATCGAAGCGATGCCACTGCTCGAGCAAATATCGCCAGAGTCGTCGTTCGATACCCTCGTTTCAGAGCCGGAAGACGGATTGTCTTCTTCATCGGGTGAAGTCACCAACGACGACGTCGTTGAAGAGTCGGGCCCGGAAGAAATGCTATAGCGGACACGTCCAGGGCGTTGCGCCCCGGACTGTGTGTGGATCGCCCGGAAAACGGCAGCACTCGGATTTCAAGGCCGTCGACAGGATGGTGCCCTACCTGATAACAGGCTGTGAGTCGGTCAGCACAACGCTAACCCAGCGCCTGCCATTACGATCCCTGAGCCTCAGTCCTCGATCGTGACTCCACCCCAGAATGCGACATAGCCCTCAATGTTATTTGCCGCCGGCTTCGTCTCCGGGTAATACCATGCCGCGTCCTTGTTGACCTCGCCGTCCGCAACAATGTCGTAGTAACTGGCCGTTCCTTTCCAGCTGCACACGGTGTGTTTCTCACTTGGCTGAAGGTGCTCGCGCCGGACTGAGTCAGGAGGGAAATAATAATTGTTGTCCACGATCTCGCACTGCGGGCTTTCGGCGATAACGGTTCCATTCCAGACTGCTCTTGCCATCTGATTGTTCCTTTTCTGTTGGGTGCGTTCGAGGCTCAGGCGGCCTCAAGCTGTGACGCAAAGCGCGGATAGGTTTCCGCAATTTCCTCACGTATCGGGCCGCGAATTGCCGCAAGGAGTGCGGCATCAGGCGCCGGTGTATCGGGTACAGCGGCAGGACAGTCGAAATCGAAGCCGGTGTTGTCTCGTATTTCCTCCACCGAATGTCCCGGATGTACACTGGCCAGTCGGAAACAACGGCGATCGCGATCGAAATCGAACACGCATCGCCCAGTAACCAGTGCGAACGGTCCACCAGGCCGATGAATGTGCTCGCTGGTTCCGGGAGCGCTTACGAAATCGACTTTCGGCACCATCACGCGACGTGTGTGTTCCTCGCGAAACAGAATGACTCTCGGCACCAGATAGTACAGATAGGCTGAGCCAAACGAACCAGGCCAGCGAACGCCGCCGCCAGGGTAGTCGCCGGTTCCGACCAGATTGATATTTCCCTGCCCGTCGATCTGGCCCCCACCGAGGAAGAACGCATCGATGCGCCCTTCGGCGGCAAGGTCGAACAATTCGACACCGCCATTAGTGAAGAAATTGTTTTTTCGCGATCCCAGAACAGATACACGCATGGCGCCGTCGGACAGCGAACGTGCAAGCAATGCGCCGGACCCCGGGATCGGCGAAGAAGCGCCAACAGCAACGTGGTGACAGCCGTGCAGCAAGCGGTTGATAGCTGTTATCAGCAGTTCGGTCAGGGTGAATTCGCTCATGCTTCAACAATATCGTGGTTCAGCCACTCCTCGACGTACTGCGCGAAGCCGTCATCGGAGCGCGCGGTCGCCGCGTATCTCGACAGCGCTTTTTCGTCGTTAGCGTAGTAATCGCCGAGTCCGAGCGGCCACGCGCCACGCTTCGCAATTGCAATGCGCGACACGTAAATTGCCGGTAGCACGGCGCCGGCACGCGAGTTGTCGTCGAGCAGATTCTCATCGGTTACCTCTTCTACCGTGACAAGTGTTTCACGGGATGCATGCGCCATGGTCAGCAGGTCACGTTCACGCCCAACGAAAACATTGCCGAAGCGATCCGCAAGCGGCGCGTGGAACAGGCTGACGTCCGGTCGTATTGCCGGTAGAACCGCGATGGGATCGTTTTTCTTGAATGGGTTGTCGATGATTTTCCAGTCATTGCGATACTTCATCAGATCGGACCCGATCAGGCCACGCAGAGGTATAAACGGAATGCCTTTTTCGCCCGCTTGCAGTGCCGCGTAGACGGCGGGACAGGTCGCGTCACGCATTGTCAGCGTGCCGTTGCGCAGCGCATCGGCGAAACGCGGAGCGCCTCCAAACTCGCCCAGCGTTATTGCCGAAGTCTGTAGCGTATGTATAGCATTGCTGCCGATCAGGATGTCTGCCTGAATCCCGCTGGTCGGCACGCAAACAAGATGCAGGTTGCGCACGCCACGCCGCACGAGTTCGCGCGTTGCCTGCATCGCCACCCCCGAAGAATCCTTGGGGATCGCGAGCATCGCTCCATCCTGAATATCGCTGGTCAGTTCGGAAATCGGAACAAATGTATTGATCATCATTACAGCAACTCCACTTTGCGACTATGTGTTTGCATATTATCGTGCGCAATCGGGATGTGAGTCCAATTGCGGCTCTCGATTCTGTGCGGGCCGAGGCCATCGCAGGCCCGGCGGGGGGGATTTTGCAAGCAGCATAAGAATTCATTGGCAGTAAGCGCACTGCGGGAGCTACAATTCTTGCGCGGGTGGGGCGTTCCCTCGCTGAGACATCGGGTTTCGTTAACAGGCCGTGGAACGGAGGTTCAAGATGCTGATTGATATTCGGCGGTGGCTGCTGGATGGTGGCAAGCACACCATTGTCCCGGAAGCAGGCGTTGGAGTAATGCCCGAAGCCAATACCGGCATAATCACTGTTGCCGAGGCGTTGCAGGCCGAAGATGCCCGCTACGAGGCCCAAATGGAAATTAATCTGGAGGCACTCGACAGACTCATCGGCAAGGAGTTGGTGTACATCCACTCGAGCTCGGTGGAGGATACCAAAGCGAGTTTTATCGAGTCGCTGCGTTCAGGGAAGGTGGTATACCATTCCATGGAGCGCAGTGATACCAAAGTTCGCACCTTTGGAAATGTTGCCATTGTCACTGGAAAATCGGTATTTGAAGTGACCGCCAGAGGGAAAGATAAAACGCTGAACCTGCTGTTTCATTCCGTGTGGGCGAAACGCGAGACCGGCGTGCAGTTCGTGTCGTGGCAGGCAACGCCAATTGTCACCTGACGGTTGTTCAAAATCGACGTAACGAAAATATCGCGTCCGAAAGAGCCTGGCGCTGTCCGGCGTACTGTTTTTCGTATTGCTTGAACCTGTTTTACTCTAACCTGAATTTGGTCGAAATGGCGCTGTCAGAGAAGATGCCTACTATGTACGTTGATCAGGATCGGGCGCGATGATCTCACGCCTGAAATTTGCACATTTACCGACACCGATTGAGGAGTTACCGCGCCTGAGCGAACTTCTCGGTGGCCCGCGAATTTTGGTCAAGCGCGACGATCAGACCGGGCTGGCGTTCGGTGGTAACAAAACTCGCAAGCTCGAATATCTTGTTGCCGACGCCATGCAGCATGGCGCACGAACCCTCGTAACCGGAGGCGCAATCCAATCGAATCACTGCCGGCAAACTGCGGCTGCCGCGGCACGATACGGCCTCGGCTGTATTCTGGTGTTAAACGGCGAGAAGCCGGACCGGCCAACGGCAAATCTGTTGCTCGATCAGTTCTTCGGCGCAGAGATCGTCACGGTTACTGATCGCAGCATGCGTGATCAGGTGTTGCAGGAAACATTCGACGGGGCTGAAGCAGCCGGTAAGCAACCCTATTTGGTTCCTTATGGCGGTTCGAGTCCCATTGGAACTCTTGGATATGCGTTTGCCATGGAAGAGTTCATGCAACAGGGTGTTCACGCTGACTGGATGGTATTTGGAACATCGTCTGGCGGCACGCACGCCGGATTGGTGCTCGGCCAGCGGCTGCACGGATATTCCGGCAAAGTTCTTGGTATCAGCATAGACGAACCGCTGGAATGGATCACTTCACATGTGTCGGCACTCGCGAGCCAGGCTTCCGAACTTGTTGGTCGCAGGATTGGGTTCACGCCGGCCGACATTCTGGCAAACGACAAGTATTGCCAGGCAGGTTACGGCGTGTTGACTGATGATGAACGCGAAGCGGTCAGGTTATTCGCACGTACCGAGGGTCTGCTGCTTGATCCCGTTTATACCGGACGGGCCGCAGCCGGATTGATTGATCTCGTTCGCCTTGGCCATTTCGCCAGCGATGAAACGGTTCTGTTCTGGCACACCGGCGGCCAGCCGGCGTTGTTCGCAGACAAGTACAGTACTGACCTGATTTGAATCGGTCACGTCGTTAAGGTGCTGAGGTTCGTGGTGTAGTCGCGTTGTGCAGCGGGCAGGGCATGCGAAGACGCAACTCGTCCCGCGTGGCAGCGAGATGGCATCCGATTCGAAGTTCAGCAGCGAAATCGATTTTTCACCGTGCGTCTACTGTGGCTCCAGTAATTCACGTAGCGCTTCCAGAAGCAATGGCTCGCGGACCTCTTTGCCAGTGACCAGAAGCGCAAAGTTCTCAGCGAGGATTTCCTCTGGATGGATGACGTATCGCGTGTTTCTGCCGACCTGCTCCAGGAAATCTTGCACTTGACCGAGTTTAAGAAGCCTCGGCGCGCCATGTTGTTCCACAGCATGCAGATCGTCGTCTGGTGAGACCTGTTGAACCACCAATAACCGCAGCGTCCAGAAATGGTCGAGGTCACTTCCAATTTGCGGATCGAAAACGGCTGATCGCGACAGCAGAACAGGAACGACAGTTATCTTCCGGTCGTTAATTTCCACGTCGATGTAACTGTCATGGCGAGGCGCATCCGGATTCGTAATCTGCAATGGCGCAATCAGGTCAGGCAGAGAAATTTCGTTACCAATTCGGAAGCCGATCAGTCCATACGCGTTTTGGCGAAAGTGTGAGTCATGTCGAGACATGACATGAAACAACTCGTGGCTAAGCAGAAATAGCAGCGCTTCGTCGTTCTCGCCCAGGCTGCGCTCAGGCAAGACGATTGCATTCGCTCGTGTATGCGCCTGGCCGACTTCTTCCTTCCCGGTAGTTTTGACAAGCAGTACCGTAGACGGAAGCGGCCCCCGGAACTGCTGCAACGCCGCCTGTATTTTATGAACAAGCGGTTTGAGCCTCTCCCTCTCGGCGTCTGTCCATTCGAGCACATTTTCAGCTACGAAATCGAGATACTCGCGTTCGCTCACCCGCTGCGTCGATTTCAGCCTTAGCATGCGATCGAATTCGCTCATGCGAGACACATAGTCGTCCCTGGTTGCCATGACGGCGATGCCGATTTCACGCGTGGCGAATACCATTTCTGACTCGGCGGTCAATTCCAGGCGCGCGGGACGGGCCGGCGCCGCCAGTTCCTCCAAGAGCGCGGACGGCGCTACCTGCGCTCTGGCAAGCGGTATGGTGGTCAGCAGCGCGCAAATACAGACGATTCTGGCAAAAGCGGTGTGCACCTGACTATCATGCCACTTCCAGGCCTATTTGCCAGTCAGGGCTAATCGTCTGGCTCAGTCTTGTTAAGCTCTACACTAGTTAAATCTGAATTTGCGGCTACTGCGTACAACTGGTGTCGAGTTCGTGCGGGCCATGCGGGAAGATGATTTGTCGGTATGATTCGCCAGAGTGGGATTGGTGCCCGGGCGCCACATTGCGAACTAATTGAGGTGGTGGCGATCATAAGTTTCGGGACGGGAATTGCTTGGCATGAAGCAGGACCGGGGCTGTAAACAGATCGTGAACCGACTCGTTTCGGCTCTCAAAGAGGCCAGGCAAGGGCACGGGACGCAGCGTGATCATTCCAGATCAGCGACGGGCAATAAGGAATCGCTCCATTTGGGGCAGCAACTTTATCTTGAGGACGCCTGATGGTACGGGGTTGCATCAATGCAAGGGGATCTGGGGCACATTGCGCTGCAACCCGTTTATACGGAATGAGCGCGGCGCGATTGCCACTACTGGTCTCGCGACACAGCAGTCTCCAGTTTACTGAATCCACCCGGTATCAACAGAATCTAAACGCAGATCGCATCAGTAGCAATACATCTAGTATCTACATATGAAATCCTCTGTCTCATTTGCCATGCGATCACTGATCGCGCTGATCACGGCAGGGCTCATTGCAGGCCCGGCTTCCGCTAATCCGGTCCGCGCTGACCATATCGAAGTCGAGTTGATTCCGGCAACGACTGGCGTAGAACCCGGCGGCACACTCACGCTGGCCTTACGGCTGAATGCGGACGAGCACTGGCACACCTACTGGAAGAATCCGGGCGATTCCGGGCTGGCCACACAGATTGACTGGACCCTGCCCGACGGCTTTGAAGCCGGACCGATACTGTGGCCCGCGCCGGCACGAATCGATGTCGGCCCGCTGGCCAACTACGGTTACGACGGCGAAGTAATCCTGCTTACCGACATCCGCGTACCGGACAATGCGCCTGGTCTCGTGCCGATCCGGGCCAAGGCATCCTGGCTGGTGTGCGAGGAAATCTGTATACCGGGCGATGCGGATTTCACACTCATGTTGGCAGCCGGCCCGGCTACGCCGGATGCGAAATGGGCTGAACGCATCGAACAAACACGAGCCGCTTTGCCGCGTGTTTTCCCGGAGCTTGATGTGCGCGCGCAACTCGCAGGAGATGAATGGGTGCTCACACTGCCGAAAGACGCCGCTCCCGGATTGAACAGGCTGGCGTTTTTCCCTGACGAAGAAGGGTGGATCGAGTACGCCTCACAGCAACAATTGGGACTTGAACGAGACGGCGACGTGCAATTGCGGTTTGCGGCGAGTGCCGGTGGCGAAAGGCAAGGGCAACTGAGCGGCCTGCTGGTTGCCGATCCTGGCTTTGCCGGTGGCGGGCGCGCAGCGATTATCAATACAGCATTCTCTGTTACCGATACATTGCCGCCGGCGCCGCCCGCCGGCAGCCGGCTTACCTTGGTTCTGGCGCTTGGTTTCGCATTTGTCGGCGGCATGATTCTTAACCTGATGCCTTGCGTGTTGCCGGTGGTGGGAATCAAGGTCCTCACCTTTGTTGAGAATTCGCGGTCCAGTCCGGCCAGCCTGCGCGCTCACGGCTTGATGTTCACGCTGGGCGTCCTGATCTGTTTCTGGTCGATCGCCGGTGTGCTGCTTGCCTTGCGCGCGGGAGGTGCAACCCTCGGATGGGGATTCCAATTGCAGTCGCCATTGGTGGTGTCTGCTCTCGCGCTGCTGTTTTTTGTGCTCGCCCTCAATATGTCTGGCGTGTTTGAAATGGGTGCCCGTGCGCAACAACTTGCAGGAAGTGTGCGCGCGGAGTCGGGATATGTTGACGCGTTTCTGTCCGGCGTCGTTGCGACCGTTGTCGCGACGCCGTGCACCGCGCCGTTCATGGGTGCTGCGCTAGGATTTGCCGTAACGCAGCCGGTAATGGTTTCGATGACGGTGTTTACAGCGCTCGCTCTCGGCATGGCTACGCCGTATCTCGTGCTTTCGTTCTCGCCGAAACTTGTCGGCCGGTTGCCCAAACCAGGGCATTGGATGGTAACGCTCAAGGAGGCGCTGGCGTTCCCACTCTATCTGACTGTTGTCTGGCTCGTGTGGGTGCTAGGACGACAGGTCGGCATTGACGCGGTCGCACGATTCATGATCGGCATTACCTTTGTCGGCGCGGGATTGTGGATCTACGGCAACTGGAGTACCGCGTCCGCGACGCGCGCGCGCGCAGTCGCTTACGCGCTGTCAGCGGTGTTCATTCTTGGTGGTTCGGTAGTCGCGTGGCCGGAAGCTTCGGCCGATAGGGATGGTGACCTGGCGACGACGAGGGGAATCTGGGAGCCCTGGTCGGCTGACGCCGTGAATCTTTCCCGAGAGCAAGGGCGGGCAGTTTTCGTTGACTTTACGGCGGCATGGTGCGTGACCTGCCAGGTTAATAAACGGCTCGTCCTGAACAGGGATTCGGTGCAGGCGCGATTCCGAGACAGCAATATCGTGCTGATGGTCGCTGACTGGACAAACCGCGATCCGGAAATCAGCGCCGCACTCGACTCTCTCGGCCGTAGCGGCGTACCGGTGTACGTGATGTATCCCGCCGGTGGAGGACCGCCGAAGTTACTGCCGGAGTTGCTGACGGAATCTCTGGTGCTTGATGCCATTGATGACGTTACGCAGTCGATCAAGACCGCTGAGGCACAGCGGAAGGAGCAATGATGATCTGCGCATTACGCAGGACGTTGGGAATCGCACTTGCTGGCGCATTAATCACCGTAGCGCACGCGGCCGTTGCGCCCGGTGTAACGGCCCCTGATTTTTCGCTTACCTCGGTTGACGGCGCATCCGTCAAGCTCTCGCAATTCCGCGGCAAGTATGTCGTCCTTGAATGGTTCAATTCTGAATGCCCGTTCGTTCAGAAGCACTACAACAGCGGCAACATGCAGGGCCTGCAGTCAACATTTACTGGCAAGGGAGTTGTCTGGCTTGCGATCAACTCCACCAATCCGAAGCATTCCAATTATCGCGATGCCAAACGCTCCAGGCAGATTATGTCCGACTGGGAGGCTACGCCCAGTTCGCTGTTGCTGGATCCTGACGGCAAGGTCGGTCGCGCCTACAGTGCGCGCACTACGCCACATATGTACATCATCGATCCCGATGGCAAGCTGGTCTACATGGGTGGGATAGACGACAAACCATCTTTCAGTGAGCGTGATATTCCAGGGGCGAAAAATCATGTTGTGGCAGCGTTGGACGAACTACTCGCAGGACAGGCCGTGACCAATAGCGACACCAGGCCTTATGGTTGCTCGGTAAAGTACCCCTACTGACGCACCCTGTTTTCTCCGAAGCCCGTGGCTGATACCGCGGGCTTTTTTTGTTCGATGTGACTTTCTGATTATGACGAACGAATTTCAGCTCGAACTGGTGCCGGGCGCTGTAGAATTGGTGCCGGGCACTAACGTTGCTACTTGAGTGGTCATCAGGTAAAAAGGCCTGGGCACTCACGAATACCGGGAATGGAAAAACAGCACAGTCAGTTCCGCCTGCTGCTCGAACGTCGCTTCGGACCATTTTTTCTTGTTCAGATTTCCGGCGCGTTCAACGACAATGTTTACAAGAATGCACTGGTCATTCTGGTCGCCTATAACGCGGCTGCCTATTCCCAGATAAATCCGGCGGTCCTTGCGAATGTGGCCGCGGGACTGTTCATTCTTCCTTTTCTGTTGTTCTCGGCCAACGCCGGTCAGTTCGCCGACAAATTCGAAAAGTCGATTCTGATCCGCATCATCAAGGCCGTTGAGATCATCATCATGGTTGTTGCTGGTGCAGGGCTTCTTACGAAGAATCTCCCGTTGCTGCTGGGTGCCTTGTTTCTGCTCGGTGCGCAATCGGCATTCTTCGGTCCGGTCAAGTATGCATTGCTTCCGCAAGCGTTAAGCCCGCGCGAACTTGTCGGCGGTAACGGCCTGGTCGAGTCCGGAACATTTGTGGCAATCCTGACCGGTACGCTTGTCGCCGGTGTTCTGACTACATTTCCGAATGGGACGCTTCTGGTCACCGCACTGATACTCATCGTGAGTATTGTCGGTTTTTGCAGCAGTCTTGCTATCCCTCGAGCGCCTGCGCCGACCCCGAAGCTCGTTATCAACTGGAATGTGTTCAGCGAAACCTGGGCGAACATGCGGTTTGCGGCGAAGGATCACACCGTTTTCCACTCCATCCTGGGCGTGTCGTGGTTCTGGTTCTACGGAGCACTGTTTCTATCGCAGCTTCCAAATTACAGCCGGGTGTCGCTCGGTGGCAGCGAACAAGTGGTCACATTGTTGCTGGCCCTGTTTTCTGTTGGCGTAGCGTCAGGTTCGCTACTGTGCGAGCGATTGTCCGGACACAAGGTCGAGATCGGGCTGGTGCCGTTTGGTTCGATCGGGCTTAGTATTTTCGCCGTCGATCTGTTCTTCTCCACACCCGGCAGTGTGACCCAGGTTGATGTTGGTCCTCTCGCATTCCTGATGCAGGAGGGGGCGTGGCGAATCGCTCTCGACCTGTTTCTGATTGGCGTATTCGGTGGCTTCTACATCGTTCCGCTTTATGCGTTGATACAAACGCGCAGCGAACCTTCGCACCGTTCCCGCATCATTGCAGCGAACAATATTCTCAACGCCTTGTTCATGGTCGCGGCGGCAGGCATTGCGGTGCTGATGTTGTATCTCGGCGCGACCATACCGCAAGTGTTGTTGTTGACCGGCATACTTAATATTGCCGTCGCTGTATACATCTATTCACTGGTACCGGAGTTTCTGCTGCGTTTTGTGGACTGGGTACTGGTGCACTCGGTGTATCGACTGAGAATTGCCGGCATCGAAAATATTCCCGAGAAGGGGCCGGCGCTCCTGGTCTGCAATCATCAGAGTCTTGCCGATGCGATGGTGATTTCCGCTGCGTGCCGTCGGCCCATCCGGTTTCTGATGTATTACACGATATTCAATATTCCTGTTCTGAACTTCATTTTTCGATCTATGAAGGCCATCCCTGTCGCGCCGGCCAAGCTTGAACCGCGGTTGCTTGAGAAAGCCTATGACGAAGTCGCAAAAGCACTTGACGACGGGCAGCTTGTTTGTATTTTTCCGGAAGGTCAGTTGACGAGAGATGGAGCGGTCGCTGAATTCCGCTCTGGCGTGAGCCACATACTTGAACGCACGCCTGTGCCGGTGATCCCGTTGGCGCTATCGGGACTGTGGCAGAGTATTTTCTCCAGGAACCGAAGTCGGAAGCATTTCGTGAAGCTGTTTCCGAAAGTGCGCCTGAGCATCGGTCGCGCGCTCGCCCCGACGGAGTTGAGCCTGGAGCAATTACGCGACATAGTGATTCAGCTGCAAGGCGAGCAGTACAGGCGACGTGAACAATGAAGCACTACACTGGATGGATCAGCATCATCTGGTAAAGAAGTCATAATATTGCTCTTTGGCAGGAGCCCATTAAAAAAACTCGAGGAGTTGGCAATGAGTGGACGCGCGCTACCGGCCAAACCTGACTGGCTGGAAAATATCTTTCCCTGGCACCAGAAGTCAGTTGTGGTCAATGGCAGAAACATGGCATACGTTGATGAGGGACCGCGGTCCGGCAGGCCTGTGCTGCTGTTGTCCGGTAACCCGACCTGGGGCTTTCTTTACCGGGATTTTTTTAAGCCGCTTGCCGATGCCGGATACCGACCGATTGCGCCGGACTGGATTGGTGCGGGTTACTCCGACCATCCACGCCTCGATTCCGCTCTGACGCTTGCGCATCACATTGCAGACCTGGTGGCGTTTATCGATCATCTGAATCTCGAAGGCTTTGTGCTGGTCGGCCAGGACTGGGGTGGGCCACAAGGCCTTGCCGCAGCACTTCAAAGACGGGAAAAACTCGCCGCACTGGTCTTGATGAGCACCTGGGCGTTCAACGGCGACGTTGGTAAATTTCACTCATCGCCGCGGCCATGGACGACATGGCATTCACCACTTGTCGGCCAGTTTTTCATGAAACGCCTCAAGGTACTTTCCCAACACGGACCGAGCGCACTGTCGAAGCGAGGCATGACAGCGGATGAAGGCAGGGCATACCACCATGTTTTTGATGAGCCGGACTCGGACAATGTGGTACTCACCTGGCCCAGAACCATTCCGATGCGCGAAGGCGACCGTGGCTGGGAAGACATGGCATTGCTCGAAAGCCGGCTTGCCGGGATTGGCGATGCACCCGCACTACTTCTTTGGGGTACCAAAGATACGGTCTTCGGTGAGCCTTACGCGATGCGCCTCAAAGCGAAAATACCCCACGCCGAAGGACCATTCCCGATAGACGATGCGGACCATTTTATGCAGGACGACAAAGGCGAAGAAATTGCCGGCAGGATTGTTCAATTCCTGCAGCGGACCGCACCCCCGGCCGTAACAGCGCCGGCATCATCCCGGGCAATTTCGGAACGGCCAGCGCCCGATGCAGACTGGAAACTTGAATTTGTCCAATCAGCGCCTGATGAGAATACGTATCGTGCCGACCCGCTTCTGTGCGAACAGGAACTCGATGTCAGGCCGCAAGTCAGCGAAGCATTGGAGGTCGCGCTCGGAACCCGGGCAGGCAGGCGCTACTGGCATTCGCGCCGAGGTTACTGGTACGCGCTTGAACTCGGAGACCTTGGACGAGGTCGACCGTCCATAGCGACTGTCTATGGTTTCTGGGAACGCTGGGAGCCACGTCCGCCGGAAGCTGAGATCGATGCCGATTTGTTTGATTTCAGCCTTTGGGTTGCAGAGATCGCGCCGGATATGGACCCGTCAGATGTGGAGCGAGTCGCGGATTTCGCAGGCTTCAATCGATAGATATGATGAATCGCTAGCTAACCGTTCGTCATAATCCGCATAAATTGAAATTCCTGTAGCCCGCGTAGCTTGCAATCGCTTGTAGGGCGCAATAAGCGTAGCGCATTGCGCCGTATGGGAGACTATGGAGCCCGCGGTCGTGGTTTGCGCTGCGCTATTCCGATCTACAAGACTGCGCGGCCATTAACGGCCGCTAAACTTTGGCTCCCGTTTTTCGACGAAAGCCCTCGCAGCCTCCTTTGCATCGGCGCTTGCCATGGTGGACTCTTCGAGACTCAGCGAGATTGGCAATACCAGGTTCGAGACCATCTTGATGAATTTGTTGATGGGTACCTTCGACGCAGAGATCGCTTTTCCGGGACCTTCGGCAAGTCGGTTGGCAATCCCGGTAGCTCGTTCGATCAGCGCATCGCGCTCTACAACGAAGCTGACAAGACCCAGGCGTTCGGCTTCGGCCGCTGACAGGCGTTCGCCGGTCATCAAGTGGTACTTGGCACGATTGACGCCCATCAACAACGGCCAGATCACCGCACCACCGTCACCGGCGCCAATGCCCATATTGACGTGCGTGTCGGCAATGATGGCGTTATCGGACGCGACGACGATGTCCGCCAGAAGCGCGAGTGTTGCGCCCAGACCCATTGCATAGCCGTTCACTGCGGAAATCACCGGCTTTGTGCAATCGAGCAGGTTATCCACAATCTGGCGCGCCTCGCGCATCATGTTGCCGCCACCTCCAGCATCACCTGGTGCCGAACCACTCGCGAAATCACCACCCGCACAAAACGCTCTTCCTGCACCGGTGAGCAGCACGGCCCTGACTTCGGCATCCGCCTCGGCGTCCAGAAATATCTGGCTGAGCTCGTAGTGCATCGCAGCATTCACCGCGTTGAGCTTGTCCGGCCGGTTCAGTGTTACAACGGCTACGCCGTTCGCATGTTTGTCGATCAGGATAGTTTCATAGTCGTCTTGAGTGAGCATGGGCCGTCCTCCTTTTGGACGATCATGTTACTCCGGTTCGCCTGGCGACTCGCTGTCTGGTCAATAATGAATGCGGCCATTCCGGTCGCTGAGAAACGCAATTCTCCTGTCAGGCTATTAACCGTTTCTCGACTTCCCGTTGCCGGCGAAAAGTGCGTCACTAGTTCCCGAACTGGCGGGAAAATGCACAACATTGCGATATGTGCGATCTTTCAGGTATTGAGGCAATTGAAGGGTGTCACCAATGGGTGTGTTGCAAGGTAAACGCGTGCTGGATTTTGGCCGGTATATTGCCGGACCGTTTTGCGGCGCGATGCTCGCCGACCTCGGAGCTGACGTGATCAGGGTCGAAAAGGTCGACGGTAGTGAAGACCGCTTTACTTCGCCGGTGGCAGAAGTTGAAGGGAAGGAGATCGGCGCAATGTTTCTGCAGATGAACAGAAACAAACGCGGCTTTACCTTCAATCCCAAAAAGCCCGGTGCACGGCGGGTGCTCGAACGGCTGGTGGGCAGTGCCGACCTGGTGCTGGCCAATCTGACACCCTCTGGGGTGGTGGACATCGGCCTGGACTATGAGAGTCTGCGCGGCATCAAAGAGGACATCATTCTGGTAACCAGCACCGCATACGGCGCCGCGGGACCGTTTGCGGATCGGGTGGGCTTCGACGCGGTGGCGCAAGCAATGTCGGGCAATTTGCATCTGACCGGCTCGCCGGAGGCGCCGAGCAAGAATTATTTCCCTTACGTGGACTTCATGACTGGGGCACTCAATACGGTTGGTGCGTTGTCAGCATTCATGCATCGGGATCGAACCGGAGAAGGGCAGCATGTGCAGGGTGCGTTGCTTGCCTCGGCGCTGACCATTGCCGGTGGCACGCTCATCGAGCAGGCGTTGACCCAGGTCAATCGGGTGGCGACCGGCAATCGTGGTCAAATCGTTGCACCGTCGGATGTATACCAGACGCAGGACGGTTGGGTGATGGTCAGCGTGGTTGGCAATCCGCTCTTCGTCCGCTGGGCCAATCTCGTCGGCAAATCCGAGTGGGTTGCCGATCCGCGCTTTGCCACCGATGCGCTGCGCGGGGAGCACGCCGAACTCATCAGCGATGTTATGAACGAATGGACGCGAAGCCGCACCACTGCCGAAGTATTGGAGGTGCTCGATCAGGCCCGCGTTCCGTGCGGTGAAGTATTGAAACCCGCAGAAACGCTGGTGCACGAGCAGGTACAGGCGATGCAGTATCTGGTACGTATGATGTTCCCGGGTCTGGATCAACCGTATCCGTTGCCGCGCACGCCCATTGAATTTTCCGCGTCGAACATGACTCGTGAACTCACGCGGCCGCCATTGCTGGGGGAGCATGCTGATGAGATCTTGCTCGAGTTAGGATTCAACCGTGCTGAAATCGAATTGCTGCGCGCAGAACGCGTCGTCTGATCAGCGCCAAGGCTGCCAGAGTGACGTGCAGGTTCGTGACATGTACAACATTCCGGAAACCTGGCTTATTCTTCTTGTGATCTCTATGGAAGGCGGATCATGACCAATCTGCAAGGTCGCATTCGGAGCGGCGAACGAGAGCTTGGCCAGGAGGAGCTCGTCGAGCGCTCGGCTAGAGCCGCGACCGGGTTTGCCGCAATGGGAGTAGGAAATGAAGATGCGGTAGCGATCATGTTGCGCAACGACTTTCCGTTTTTCGAGGCATCGATGGCGGCAAACATGCTTGGCGCCCGTCCGGTGCCGATCAACTGGCATTTTCGGGAGGAGGAGGGCGGTTACATCCTGCGAGATTGCGCCGCCAGGGTACTGGTGGTTCACGCTGACCTCTTACCTCAGATCGAGGCAGGAATACCGCAAGGGGTTGAAGTTCTGGTGGCGGAGACGCCGCCAGAAGTCTGCAGAGCGTATGGCATCAGCGACAATGCGAGTCGCGCATCCGTAACCGTTCGTTCCTGGAGTGAGTGGCTTTCGAATCAAGAACCACTGGCGCTTTTGGATTCCCCACCGCCTCCATCGAGCATGATCTACACCTCCGGCACGACCGGTCATCCCAAAGGGGTCAAGCGCAAACCATTCACTGCAGAATCCGCAGCCGCGTACAAGACTATGGTCAAGGAGATTTTCGGTTTCTCCGACGAAGGGAATTTCCGCACCGCGGTGACCGGGCCGATGTATCACGCAGCGCCCAACTCCTATGGTTTGTATGCTGCCAGAAGCGGCGGCTTCTGCGTTCTGCAACCCCGCTTCGATCCCGAGGGCTTGCTCGCACTTATTCAGGAATATCGGCTCACCCATTTGCATATGGTTCCGACCATGTTCGTGCGGTTGCTCAAACTACCTGAGGCCGTCCGCGCTCAATATGATCTTTCCTCTCTGGAGTTTGTCGTGCATGCGGCCGCTCCGTGCCCTCCCGATATCAAGCGGCGAATGATCGAATGGTGGGGTCCGGTCATCAATGAGTACTACGGTTCAACCGAGACCGGCGGCGTCGTCGCCCACACCGCGGAGGAGGCGCTGCGAAAACCCGGTACGGTCGGTCGGCCGGTGCCTGGGGGCCACGTGCGGATCTACGCTGACGACGGCGAGGTGCTTGGCCCTGGTGAAATCGGAGATGTTTATCTGAAAATCGACGGCTACCCGGACTTCACTTACAACGGGCTCGACGAGAAACGGCAAGAGATCGAGCGCGACGGCATGGTAACCGCCGGTGACGTTGGCTACGTGGATGAAGACGGCTATCTTTTTCTCTGCGATCGCAAGAAGGACATGGTGATCTCGGGCGGCGTCAATATTTACCCGGCCGAGATCGAAGGTGTCCTCATCGACATGCCGGGCGTGAAAGATTGCGCCGTGTTCGGAATCCCCGACGAAGAGTTCGGCGAGGTGCTCTGCGCTTACATCGAGCCGGAACCCGAGGCACAACCGGGCGAAGACGAAGTGCGCTCCTACCTTCTGGGTCGACTGGCCGGGTACAAGATGCCGCGAGTCATCGAGTGGATCGGCGCGTTGCCTCGAGAAGACTCGGGCAAGATATTCAAACGCAAGCTGCGGGCGCCGTATTGGGAGCAGGCTGGCCGGCAGATCTGAGAAGTGGGGCCAAGTCTATTCACTCCGAAAGCACGTTGTATTCAGTCGGTCACGGCTTGCGGAGAGTACATCACGCCGATTGAGTGGAGAGCGCATTGTGAAACAACGGGGAGAGAGAAAGATTTTCGCGCTCGCCTCTTCGGCATACTGAGGATACATTGTCCGTCCACGAAAAAAAGGTGTTGAAATGCCTGTACTTCGACGACCACGGTAACGTCCCGCCTCAAAAGTAAATCTGTCTTCAAAAAAATTCTAATGTCTCACGGGCAAGGCTAATATTCATGATTGCTTCTAATCTGGGATGACGATGGCCAAGATCACTGCGGTTCGAATTACCGAGTTTAATTTTCCGGTCAAGAATATCGGGCTCGAAACTGCCGCCGCCGGGGTGGGCAATATGGCGATGGTGCCGGGTAACGTCTTCGACGCTCGCCGCTTTGCCGTGCGCATAGATACTGATGCCGGCGTTAGCGGGGAATACATTGCCAACTGGGTGAGCACACCCTCGTCGATCGCCCAGGCGGGAATGCTAGCCCCATTGCTGATTGGTCGGAACCCCGAACATCGCGAAAAAATCTACGACGATCTCAAGCGTGAGGTTCGAGCTTACGATCATATGGGGCACGGCGTGCTCGACATCGCATTATGGGATTTGGGTGGCAAACTAAACGACTCGTCGGTGAAGAGCATGCTCGGAGGCTTCCGTGATCGGTTGCCCACTTACGCCAGCAGTTATTGCGGGCAGGAATCGTCCGGTGGGCTGTGCACACCAGAGGCCTTCGCTGATTATGCAGAACAGTGCAAGGAGGCAGGCTTTCATGGTTTCAAGATTCATGGCTGGTTGAACGGTGAAGTGAAACGCGAAATTGCCAACCTGCGCGGTATTCGCAAACGGGTGGGTGGTGACTGGAACATCATGATAGATCCGGCCAGTATGCTGCACACGTGGAATGATGCGTTGAAACTGGGGCTTGCTTGCGATGAGGTCAATTGCCTGTGGTACGAGGATCCATACAGGGACTCGTCGGTTTCCGCCTTTGGGCATCAGCGCTTGCGTGAAAAGCTGAAGACTCCGTTGCTGATTTCGGAGCATGTGCGCGGTCTTGAGCAAAAGGCGTCTTTTATGCTTGCTGGTGGTTGCGACATGATCCATGCTGACCCCGAATACGACATGGGGATAACAGGCACGATCAAGATCGCACATTTTTGCGAGGCTTTGGGGCTTGATTTACAGCTTCACGCGGTTGGTCCGGCGCATCGCCTATGTATGTCGGCAATACGCAACACCATGTTCTATGAAATGGCATTGATCGGGCCGGACATGCCCAATATGGTGGGGCCGGTCTATGCCTGCGATTACTCGGATCTGCAAGAAGACCTGCCGGCTGACGGTTGCGTGCCAGTGCCCGATGGTCCCGGACTCGGGGTTGTTTACGACTGGGATTTTGTTGATACAAACAAGACCAGCGACGTGACCTATTCATAAACCGGGACATCAGACCCAGGGTTCTTTTGAACCAGAACGAAAATCCGGACCGCGACCGCATTCACCTGATCAAGGGGCCAAAATCGTAGCTTTCAAGTGAGCATAGACGAGTCTGATCCCCAAATTCTGCTTACCCCGTTCACGCCATAGTTTGTCTCACGCAGTCTCAACGTCCCGGCCAGATTATTACGCATCGCGCCGACAGGCGATTTGCCATGCATGTCATGGCAGAATGACCTGATGTGCTGAGGGTCTGCGTGTTGTCGGACGCGGTCCGATTTCCACAATACGGCGAAGCGAAAGCTGAAGAAAAAGGAACGCCCCATGAAATACAGCGTACTAAGCTCTGTACTGCCGGAACTGACGGCTGAAGAGGTGGCCAGGGCCATCGCGCGGGCAGGCTACGATGGTGTGGAGTGGCGTGTCAACGGGGAGTACCATTTTCCGGAGGCGACGATCGAAAAGGAGGCGCCGCGCATCAAGGCCCTGTGTGACGCACATGGGATCGAGGTTGCAGGGCTCACAACATACATCGAGTCAGATGACAGTGACGCAATTCGGCGCCTTGCGGCCGCATCAAGGGTGATGGGTTGTCGCCGCTTTCGGTTATTCAGTGCGCACTACGATCCGAATATCGGATTTTGGGCACTTCAAAAACAGACTATAGAGAAGTTGAAGCGTGCCGAGCGTATTCTCGAGGGCACGGGCGTCAAAGGACTCATCGAGGTTCATTTCGGCACCATCGCCTGCAACCCATTGCTGGCCTACGAACTGGTACGCCACTGTGACCCGGAAATAATCGGCGTTATCTGGGACCCGGCAAACATGGTGATCGAGGGCAGTATGGATTTGAACATGAGCGTCGATATTTTGGGCGCATATGTCGACCACGTGCACGTTAAGAACACGCGTTGGGAACGCACGGCAGACGGTAGTTGGCGTTGGCGCTTTGACGAATTGACCGACGGAACGCTCGATTGGCGGCAGGTCATAAGAGCACTCAAGTCTGCCGGCTATGACGACTACCTGTCTTTCGAAAATCTGTATCAGGTACCGGTGCGGCATCGCGGTCATGTCGGCGAGGATCTGACTGTCGGATCGGACGCGGTGCGCGACATCGATAGCCGCTTGAAAAACGAACTGGACTACATGCGCGGATTGGTCGAAGAGGTTTGAGACTCAAGTGGTCAGATTGTTACCGGTAACAGCTGTGTTTCTGGCCGCTTTTTCGGATCGATCCCTACCCGGAAGTCTCTGAAAAACTCAAATCTGAGGGTATTTTTCCCAGCGACAAACGTAGACTGATCAGGCGAATCGCCTGCATCAGAACGATCGCTAGACCGAGCATCAAGGCCACGCCGGACACGGCGAATGTCAGCAGGAACGGCCGGATACCCTGCATCATTTCCTGGAAAGAGCCGCCATCATAGAGTCCCTTACCCAAGCCTGCCAATATCAAAGAGACAAAGAATACCGCCAGCGAAATGTTCGCCATCCAGTAACCCGCCGTCACCTGGTTCGAAGCACCGGCGTGCACTTCGAGCGGTAATTCCTCGCGGATGACGTAGAAGATCGACGCCAGCAGGATCATCGTATTGATGCCGATAGTGCTTCCCATCGCATGCGCGACCGTAATGTGCGTCCCGTGCGTGACGAGATTCCAGGCTGGCACGGAAATAACGAGCGCGAGGATCAGGTTGGCGAACACCCAGATTTCCGACGCAAACAGAAAGCGGTAGGCATTGCAGTGTTTGTTCTTCTGGTAGTTGGCGAGCGATGCGCGCCAGTCCCAGAGGATTTTACCGAGCACAAGGAGTTCGGTCATGCTGACGGCATAGGCAAACGTTCGCAGCCATGGTGCCGAAGGCACGAAGTATGTGTGGTGCGCCCAGCCGAACATTAGATTGAACAGACCAAGGAAATACAGGCCGTATGCCATTTTCGAGCGAGCCGTTTTCGGGTCCTCGCTGATCCGGCCTGCGACAAAAATTGCCGTGCCGTAGACCAGCATATTCCAGGAACCGGTCAGTGCACCATAGGATTTCCACTGGATCGTGATTTCCCGGATAAAGGAATCCCTGAAATATGGGATCAGCCACAGGTAGGATTCCAAAAACGTAATAAAGAAGAAGACAATGCCGGTACCCCACATCCAGTAATACACCGGCCATGGTTCTGTACTCTTGAACACTGTCTTGAAGTAATTCACGCCAAACATGATCCAGGACAGAAAAATCGGAATGCTCAGGACGGGTGGAAATTCGAAATACTCCCGGCCGCCGAAATTACCGGCAAAGTAACCGCCAAGTATCGTCAGGCCGGTGATCAGAAAAATCCAGAAATGCCAGGCCGCCGCACGCGGCGAGAAAAGTTTCAACTTGCAGTGATTGACCAGGTAGTAATAGATGCCGCCAATAGCGACCAGAAATATCCAGGCAACAACCGGTGACACGTGTAATGGCCGTGACTTTGAAAATTGCAGTCCCGGGAGGAACTCAGGAAACAGAAACTGGAATGCGGCAATAACGCCGAACAACATGCCAGCCACGAGGGAAAGCATGCCTAGCCGCATGAATTGCAAGCCAATCATGTTTTGCTTGTCATTCATCGTTCTGTACCACCGTCCCGTACCAATCGACCTCGTATTCAGCAATCGGGTATCTGCCTGACGCATCAACGAATTCGAGGTAGGCGACCACGGCGTCCAGTTCAGACTCGTTGAGATTGAAATTCGGCATTCTTTGCGTGCCACTCATCAGAAAAGCCCGGGCATAGGCAGCGCCTTTGCTTGAAATAACGTTCGTAAGGTCCGGGCCCATATAGCCACCAAGACCATAAAACTGATGGCAGGCAACGCAGTTATGCGCCTGGAACAGTTGCAGACCGTGTCGTGCTTCGTTGGATATCGGGCTGAAGTGCGAGGCCTCGGTGCCCTGCGTATAGACATAGGCCGTATACGGTATAAACGCTGCAAAAAGCGTAATGAAAATGGCGCGATTATTAATGTCCGCAGCTCCTCTTTTTGGTGGCCGCCTGGCCGATTGAACCCAGATGAGACGGTACCTGAATCGATGCGAAACAGGGTCCAAACATATTCTCCAAAAAGACAAAAATATTGTAATTAGTTCTTAAATATTTGTTGTTATTAGAACAATATTGCGTTTTCTCCAATAATGGCCGACCATACGTCGCTCGCCGCATTCGCCCACGGAGATACAGGATATGGACAGAAAAGACAAAGCGATTCTCGACGCCCTGCAAAAAGACGCCACAATGACCGTTGGCGATATCGCAGATCACATCGGACTGTCAAAATCGGCCTGCTGGCGTCGTATTCAAGCCCTGGAGGATGACGGCGTCATCAGCGCTCGCGTAACATTACTCAACCAGGAAAGGCTCGGGCTGGATCTCACCGTCTATACGCGGATCCGGACACACGAGCATACGCAACAATGGTTTGACAGGTTTCATGCCATGGTGACCGCCATGCCAAACGTCATGGAGGTACACCGGTTGAGCGGCGACGTCGACTACCTGGTTCGTTCCGTCGTCCCCAATATGCGCAGCTATGACGAGATGTACAAGGAGATGATCGCCAAAGTCGATTTATTTGACGTCAGCTCCAACTTCAGTATGGAAACCATAAAGTACACCACCGCGCTGCCGCTCGATTACCTGTAGATCAAACCGCTATCACGTTCTAAAAAAATGCGCGCTGAATTTGTACACACTGTCCGTACGGCCGCTGCGCATCTACCGTTCGTTAGGAGTGAAGCACCGCTCTAACAATCGTCTGCCTTTCCTATCTCCGCCGGATTTAGCACTGCAGATTCAGAGAGGCTCGCCGGGTTGCGCAAGGTCCAGCGCCCGCCGTCGACCTGGGTTATGAAATCCAGGAGCGAGCGGTTGAAGAGATCCGGTTCTTCCTGATTGATGTTGTGGCCGGTTTTTGGCAATACCGTCAGCGCTGCGGATGGCACGGTGTGCTTCAGAAAAAGGCCGGGTTCGAGGCACGGCCGGTCTTCGTCGCCGGTCATGATCATCAGCGGCACGGTCATCGTCTTGAGTTCATTTTCCAGATCGTAAACTGATGGTCGATTGCTTTGTACGCCGCGCATGGTGTTGGCATGTCCGCGCGCGGAGCCTTCCCGGAACTGCGTGTTGAATTCCTGCCACCCGCGCGGATCCTTGTCCTGGAACTGAACCCGATTCGGACCGGAGGTGTAGAACTGGGACACTCTGTCCATGCCTTCTTTTTCGAAGCGCTGGATGACGTATTCCATGTCGCGCAAGAACGCGGCATTGTCACCACCACGTAACGAACCCGAACCAGTCCCGGCGATGGTGATCGAATGGGCGCGCTGCGGGTATTTCAGACCGAAACTGAGTGCGGCAGACCCGCCCATTGAAAAGCCAACGATGTGTGCGCGCTCGATACGCAGATGATCCATGAGACCTCGCAGGTCTTCGATGGCGATGTCCTGAGAATATGCGGATGGATCTTCCGGTACCCCTGAAGGTGGGTAGCCTCGGGCGTTGTACGTCACCACCGAATAGCGCCGTGCAAAAAACCTCGCCTGCATCTCCCAACTGCGATAGTCGCCGGCGAATTCGTGAAGAAAGACGATGGGCGTTCCATCCCCTGTTTGCTCATAAAATATCTCAACGTCGTTGATTTTGGCAGTCGCCATTTCGTGTCTCCCGTAGCGCGGCCCTATCGGGCCGCGGGTAAACTAAAATTAGTGCGGCCCCGACAGGCCGCGAGTAGCCTAAAAAGTATGCAGCCGGGCGTCGCCTCGCTTCCACGCCACCGTTACTTGCTCGCCGGCCGATGGAACCGCTGTCGTGACTGACGCGAGACCGCGGATCTGCAGGTCGGTACCATCGTCCAGCCGTACCCTGTCGTTGATGGTCAGTCCCAGAAACAGCCGTTCGACAAATATTGCCGGCAGGCACTCCATGTTGTCGCCCGTGTCGTCTGCCAGGAAGAGCTTCTCCGAAGGTATCGACAGGCTGACCTCGGCCCCGTTTTCAACTGCTTTGCCCGTATTTGCAATGCGCACCCTGGCGTGGCCGAGATCGATACTGCTCTCATCCCGATCCGAGGACGCGATCCTCCCGTGCAGCAGGTTGTTCTCGCCGATGAATTCAGCGGTAAATCGTGCCCGCGGATTGAGATAGATATCCCGCGGCGTCGCCGATTCGACCAGATCTCCGTCGGCGATGATGGCAATGTGATCGGCGACCGTCATCGCCTCTTCCTGATTGTGGGTCACGTGCAGAAAAGTGATGCCCACCTGTTCCTGGATGTGCTTGAGCTCCAGGCACATATCCTTGCGCAGCTTGGCGTCGAGTGCGGCCAGCGGCTCGTCAAGAAGCAGGATGTCGCTGTCCAGCACCAGCGCGCGGGCGAGCTGGACTCTTTGTTGCTGGCCGCCCGAGAGTTCGTGGGGCTTGCGTTTGTTCAGCCCGTTCATGCCGACCAGTTGCAGAATCGCGTTCACCTTGTCGCGGATATCGCCCTGTTTCATGCGTCGCAGCCGCAGGCCATAGCCGACGTTTCGCTCCACGTTCATGTGCGGAAACAGCGCATAGCTCTGAAATACCATGGATGTCGGGCGCTTGTTCGGTGGCAGGTCACTGACGTCCACACCGTGGAGCAAAATCTTGCCGGCAGTTGGTTTCAGAAAACCACCAATCAGACGCAGCAGTGTTGTCTTGCCGCCACCGCTGGGGCCCAGTAGCACGAAATACTCGCCGCTCGCGATGCGCAGGCTGACCGAGCGCAGCGCCGCTACCGAGCCGTAGTGCTTGCTCAGGTCGATGACTTCAACTGCGATGTCGGATTTCGTTGTCATTTGGACTGTGCCGGCTCGGATTTCACTCTGGCCGCGCGCTCGAGTCGCTCCGCGCGCGCCATCGTGTAAATCAGGATCGAGCCAACTACTACCATCGAGACGATGCTCATCGTGCCGGCCATTGCATAGGACTCCTCCGACATGCCGACGTTGAGCATCTGGGATATCAGCACATTGGAGAACGTGTCGAAGCCGCCTTTCAGGAGCGCCGTGCGTGTCCCCTCGTTGAACGACAGGATAACGACAAAAGCGCACGCGCTGAATACGCCGACCCGGATCTGCGGAAACTCGACCTGCCAGAATGCCTGCCAGCCGGTGGCGCCGCAGCTGCGGGCGGCTTCAGTTTGCTGTTCACGATAGCGTGACATCGTTATCAGGATTACGATGAAGGCATAAGGCGTGGTGTAGACAATCTGGCCGATGAGGGCGGTCAGGAACCCTAGCTCGAACCAGGTGTAGAACCAGTCAACGCCGAGCGTTTTGCTAACTGCCGCGAACATTCCGTTCAGGTTCTTGAAGTAGACCAACAGGCTGGAACCCATGATGTCCGCCGGAATGAACAGCGGCAACAGCATGAGCGTTACGAACGCAACTTTGCGTTGTGCTCGCTTGTAGAACTTGGCCGCCAGCAGCGCCATGGGCACTGCGGTTAATGCCGTGCCGAGCGCCAGATACCCGGTCCACTTGAGCGACGCAACCAGCATGGTGTCGCCCAGAACGACTCGATACCAGTCGAACGTGAATTCGTAAATGCGTGCACCGAAGCCGTGCTCGTTGAACGAGATGAAGATTATGTAAAAGGATGGCAACAACAACGCACCGACGACGATCAGGAGGTAGAGCCACTTGATTCGATAAGTCCAGATGTTGCCGTATTCGTCGAGCATACTGTGTCAGCTGATTGGATCGAGAATTCTGGTCAGATCGAACAGTCGATGACCGATATAAAGCAATAGCATCATGGTCGCGATCATGATCGCGCTGATCGCCATCGCGAGCGGGAAGTCCAAAGAAGCGATGGCCTGGTTGGCAATCAACCCCGCGTTGACTGCGCCCGGACCGCCCAGAATGGTCGGCACCAGTGCCGTGCCGAGGCCGTTGGCGAATATGAAAACACTGCCTGCGAATATACCCGGTGCCGCGAGTGGAACAATCACGTCGCGGAATGTGCGAACCGGCCGCGCACCCAGATCGTCGCAAACTTCGAAAACGTAACGCGGCACGGCTTCCATCGCGAGAAAACCGGAAAACACCATGAACGGCAGGAACGAGAGCACATCACCAATGACCACGCCCAGCGGCGTGAACAGGATCGCCGAGATGGGTTCCGATGTCAGTCCGATGTCCATCAGAAACGTGTTGACCAGGCCGAAGCGGCCGAGTAGCGGGCGCATTGCGAAAACACGCACCAGCTCCGAGATCATGAACGGCAGAATGAACAGCAGGATGACTCGGTGTTGGGCAGCGCGCGGTACCCGGCGACGTACGAACACCGCGATCGGAAAGCCGATGATGAACGAAATCACTACCGCAGCGCCGGAATGGATCATCGAGTAGAAGAAGTTTTCCGCCCGCGCCGAGGTGAAGAAGTTCTCGTAGGCGAACAGGGTAAAGCCGGGTTCCATCCAGAACGTTGTACGTTCGAAGAAACTCCAGACGAACGTCAGAAGTGTCGGCGCCGCGAGAAAGACCAGCATGAACGCGGCGGGAATGTAGAACACCCACCGTTGCAGGCCGTTCTCTCCCAACACTCGCTGCCACCACTTATTACTGGACGCGTCCATACTCACCAGGGTGTCTTTTTTGGAGCCGCCCGTCGCACTATCCGTCATTGCAAACTACGCGGCCTGTAGTCGCGACCACCAATCCTGGTAGTCGCGCATGTGTGTCGGAAATACGTTCTGCCAGGCGTTTCCCTTGACCGCGTATCTCGCCTCCTTGCGCTTGAGAATATCGAGGACTTGCGCCTGCTTCTCCGCCGGTAAGTCGTCCGGGTTCGCCTTGATGTAGGCATCAACGCCGCTCATCTGCGGTCCGAAGCCGAGATCGGCCAGGGTGCGCATACCGAACCAGGGTGACAGGTAGACGTTGGCAAGCTTGTAGTACAAATCCTCTGCGCCCCGCTGTCTTGCACCTTTGGTAAGCATGAGCACATTGTTCCAGGCCTGGTGACCTTCCTTCATCGTGCCATAACGGATGTCGGCATGTTCGCCGGTCTTTCTCTGGGCCACGATTTGCACCGGCTCCCAACACGAGGACATCAGCACTTCGCCGCTGGTCAAAAGCCCGACCCCGTTCTGAAATCCGTCCCAGAAGGTGCGGAACTGGCCTTTCTTCTTGAAGCCAATTAAATATTGGCAGACCGCCTTGACCTCTTTCGGTTTCATGTTCGAGGCGTTCTCGATCTCGATCTTTCCGCTTCCCTTGAGGTAGATCGCCATGTTGGTCAGTGTCGGTCCGAAATCATTCTGCAACGCGACCCGGCCCTTGAACTGGGAATCGAACATGACGCCCCAGCTATCCGGGTGGAAGCCCAGGGCCTTGTAGTCGTAGGCCATGGAGTCGGCATTCGAAATCATCGGCGTTGCGTAGACTTTGCCTTTGGCGCGAATGGTGTGTGCGGCGAAGCCGCCTTCGTCGTAGATTGGCAGTATGTTCTTCCAGTTCGGAATGTTTCTGGTATCCAGGGGCACGATGGCGCGCTGGCTTGCCAGCGCATCCTCCATGCCGCCACCGTTGTCCGTCAACGCGTCGAACAGCCTGTTGCCATCGCCCACGACCATTTTCTGAATGGCTTCGTCGCCGCGAGCGCTCTTGGTCGTAAAGGCGATGTCGATGCCCGCCTGCTCGGCCATGGCACTCCAGTCCTTGGCGCCAACTTTATGAACAACCGCCGCCCAGAGTTTGAGAGACCTGGTCTCCTTTGCGGAGACGCCAGGCACGCGACCGGCGGCAGCAGCGGTGACTATCGCGCCCAGGCCGTGCAAGAAAGTGCGTCGTGTGAATTGATGTTGTTTCATGGTTGTCCCGGTTGCTGATATGCTCTTTTGACCTTAGGGTTTGGTTGCCAACGGTACTGGTCGACCCGATCGCGCCACATATTCGCGCACTTCTTGCATGTGTATCTCTCTTGCCTCGATGACAACTGTGCTGCTCTTTGTGCTCAGACCGCTCGCTGCGCTCGTCTGTTGAAACTGCTAAATTGAAGCTTGATTGTAATTTGGCGAATGGCACACAACCGCTCGAGATTGAGCAAGAGTCTCGTTTTTGTTTCGGTTGCGCCGTCAGGCGGTTACTTGTAAGCAGGATACCACTCCGCGCTGCGCGCAGCGTCTCTGGAATGCTCTCCCACCAGGCTGATGTGTATCTTTCGCCTGGCACTACGGTGATGGGTAAGCAGGGCAGTTTGTTCCCGGGTGCGGGCGTTGCCTGTGGTGAGATTCAACGAAACACGCCGGCGCGGTTGTGTCGGTGCGCGAGCCCCGCGAGATATGCGGGCTCGCTGAATCGCAGAACTCGAAAGAACGTAGTTCTTAATTTTTTCATCTGATTTTGTGGGGTCCGAGATTTCGAACGAAAATCTTCTTTCCGTCCAGCAGCTCAGCAAGTCGTATCGGCTGGGTGAGGTCAAACTGCCGGTCCTGCGTGGACTCGATCTCGACGCCGCAGCCGGAGAGATGGTGGTCGTAATGGGTCCGAGTGGATCAGGCAAGACCACACTGTTGAACTGTATTTCAGGGATCGATACACCGGATCAAGGCCGGGTAGTCGTCGGCGGGTCGAGGGTGGATTATCACTCGGAGCATGAGCGAACACTTCTACGCCGCCATCGGGTGGGCATCGTTTTTCAATTCTTCAACCTGATTCCGACACTGACGGTTCGTGAAAACGTCGCTTTGCCGCTGCTGATTGACCGGTCCGGCAAGAATCGTCTTGATCGAGTCGAAGAGTTGCTGGATCAGGTCAAGCTGGGCGGCCGAAGCGACCACTATCCGTATCAACTCTCGGGCGGCGAGATGCAGCTTGCTTCCCTGGCCCGGGGTTTGGTACACGAACCGGACTTGCTCTTGGCCGACGAGCCGACGGGTAATGTGAATCCCAATGTCGGGCGCCGGATCATGGCGGTGTTGCGAACCCTCACCGCCGAGAAACGGACAAGTGTTCTCATGGTGACCCACAGTCCGGAACACGCAGCCTGGGCCGACCGCATCTGCTTTCTCAAAGATGGGACGATCGTCGACCATCTCAATCAAGGCCGACAGGAAGGCGACGTCTCGGCCATTCACAAGCGCTTGCTCGACCTGGAAATCTAGTGCGCGAGTTAAATCTGCCGCTCGCGTTTTATCTCGCATGGAGAGGTCTGGCTCGCCAGCCAATTGTCGCTACTGCCACAGTAATCGGCGTGGCGATCGCCATGAGCGTGGTTGGATCGATCCTGATCGTCGATCACCATAGCGCGACATCGCCCGCCCAGATCGATCAGCTCGAGCGCGACTTGCGAGTCGGGGGTGTTGAGCCCACGCTCGTTATCAATTTCATCCGTCGAGGTGAGGCGGTCGACCCTGTTCTGGTGGCGCCACAGCGAGGTGACGGGTTGACAGACGGCAGCTCGGTGAGTGTTCTAGCGGGCGAAGAGGACTACCAGGCCATGCGTCTGGCTGTTCGACTGGGCTCGTTGCTCGCCTTTGGTGTTGGGGCTGTCATCGTTTTTTACACGCTACGATTCTCCGTCGCGATGCGCGCACGTGAAATGAGCCTCCTGCGTTGCCTGGGAGAATCGCGAAGTAATGTGGCCGCCTCGCTTCTGATTCAAGCGCTCGGCTTTGGTCTGCTGGGTACATTGCTTGGCTTGGTGCTTTCGGTTCCATTCGCGGTCGCCATGCTGGAGATGGGAATCTCGACAACGGGTCGTATGCCGGTTCGCGGCGTGGGGCTGCCGCTGGGCGAGCTCTTCGCGATGTCCCTCATCAGCATCGCAGTTGCCCTTGCGGGGGTCGTCAATCCTATCCGTGTTGTGTGGAAACAGGACATTGCCACGAGTCTAAATCCGCGTTTCATCTCATCGGATGTCGACGAGCGTAGTTTCTCGCGTGGCGGGATCGGCTGGCTCGCGATGCCGATGATCGCCGCAGCTTACCTGGCGTTTCGGCCTTTTCTGAAGGATTGGATCTCGGTGGTCCAGTTCCTGGTGGTGGAGGTGGTGGTGCTGTCGGTGTTGACTTTCGCCACGCTTTGGCTAGTGCCTTCGATCCTCAGAGCCGCCCTGGTGCCATTCGAGCGCTTGCTCATGTCGCGTCTCCCACTTGAAGCGTTGTTGGTCGGGCGACGTATGCGGCTCACCAGCCAAAGCCTGGTCTTTACGATTGGTTGTGTGGCGCTGGCGTTCAGCCTGTTGACGGCGCTACACGATGTGACCGCCGCGCTCAAGAACGAAATTCGAGAATGGTCAGGCGCAGCTCTCGACCCCTATACGTACTTCGAGACGAATCCGTTCGAATCTGCCGACCCGGCAGTTGTGAACGCGCTGTTGGAGCGAGAGGGGCTCGAGCTGATTCGCGTCTCCGACAGGTTACAGGGCAGCTTCCCGTTACGGATTGTGCACTCCTCGGACGTGAATCCCCGGCGGGTCGAAACAGGGCGGCCGCTGATCGTTCCCGGCAAGATTATTTTGTCGCGTACGCTCGCATCACTGCACCGGGTTGAAGTCGGCGATAGCGTGATCGTTGATGACAGTTCGAGTTCGAGTGCCTTCGAAGTGATCGAGATCGCTGATGATATGGGCTTTTTCGCGAGAGACGGTCCTTACGTGAACCTCAAGCTCTACGCCGCGGTGAGCGAGGGTAATCAGGTGTTCTCGGAGATCCTCGAGCCGACCTTGGGGCGCTTCCTGATTCTGCGTAATCGAAACGCGGCCGCTCGCGGGCCGAGCCAGGCGCAGATCAACAGCGTGGGAGAGCACTTCCAATTTGTCGCGAACGGGGCCTGGGATAAATGGGCGCGCATAACGGAAATCGACCGCGACTTCCTGATTTTTGATTTTATCCTCATCATGACAGTGCTCCTGGTGGCGACTGGCGTCACCAACAACATGCTGATTCAGATTCATTCCAGGAGAAGAGAGATCTCAGTGCTTCGGACTATAGGCGTCGACCGGCTCCAGACTGTCAGACTGGTCCTGCTTGAGGGCCTCGTAATCGGCATCGTGGGAGCAACTCTGGCGCTTGTCCTGGGGCACGTGATCGGAGCGATCAGCGTCTCTTTTCTGGATCAATTTACGCTGTTCGAATACGTGTTCGTATTCTCCGTACGAAACAGTGTCGCGATCGTACTGCTAGCCGCCACGGTATGCGCCGCAGCGGCGATTTACCCTGCTTTGGTGGCGCCCCGCATTTCGTCGGCCGAATCCCTTCACTACGAATAGGTGACTAGCCCCGACAATGTTGCAGGTGTGATGCGCCTTGCCGCTATATCGCTGAAATCCTGGGGAAGTGGTTTATGCTTCTTCTGCTCGTATTTGACTTGAGGGGAAGCGCATGAATTTCGAATTCTCGGAGGAGCAGAAACTGTTGCGCGAGCAGGGGTCGCGGTTTCTTGCAGACAACTGTCCACCTGCTGCAGTGCGTTCAATTCTGGAAAGTGATGCCGCCTATGACTTGGAACTATGGCGCAAGGTGGGCGAAATGGGATGGCTGGCGGCCTGCATCCCGGAGGAATTTGGTGGTCTCGGATTGTCGTATCTTGAACTGTGTGTCATAGCCGAGGAGCTGGGCCGGGTTACCGCGCCAATTCCCTTTTCTTCGTCGGTCTATCTCGCCACCGAAGCGCTGTTGATGGCCGGCAGCAACGAGCAGAAGAAAACCTGGCTGCCGAAACTTGCAGCGGGTGATGCCATCGGTACTTTTGCGCTTGCCGAAGGCCCGGGCCGACCGACGGTCAAAGGGCTGGCCACGCGCGCATCCGATAACGCGACTGACACTGTGGTGACTGGAAAAAAGATTGCGGTCCCCGACGGCGATGTGGCAGATTTTGCAGTTGTGGTCGCCGCCTCGAGTTCTGGCGACGGCGCGAGCTGGTATCTGGTGGAACTCGATCAGCCAGGCGTCGCGCGCACCGTGGTCGAGACGATCGATCCGACCCGTTCACATGCGCAGATCGAATTCTCGGACGCGTCTGCGCAACTGCTAGGCGAGGCAGGTCAGGGTTGGGGGTTGACCCAGCGCTTGCTCGATCGTGCCGCGATCCTGTTCGCCTGGGAACAGGTTGGCGGAGCGGATGCGGCGCTTGAGATGGCGAAGGAATACGCCCTGGGCCGCTACGCATTCGGTCGACCCATCGCGTCCTATCAGGCGATCAAGCACAAACTCGCTAACGCGTACATCAAAAACACGCTTGCCCGCTCCAACTGCTACTACGGTGCCTGGGCGCTGAACACCGGCGCGGCTGAACTTCCGCTTGCCGCGGCGACGGCCAGGGTCGGGGCGATCCAGGCGTACTACTTTGCGTCCAAGGAAAACGTTCAAACCCACGGCGGAATGGGCTACACCTGGGAGTTCGACTGCCAGTTCTACTACCGGCGCGCCAAGCTGCTGTCGGTGAACCTGGGCAGCGAGGGATTCTGGCAGGACCGGTTGATCCGGGCCGTTGAACAAAGCAAGGCCGCCTGAGCGCGCCACGGCACACAGGAGAAGAGCATGGATTTCGACGATACTGCAGCAGAAGCAAAGTTTCGAGATGAAGCCCGCACGTGGTTGGCTGCGAATGTTCCGGGAGAGGCGGAGTTGGCGGGACTGGATTACGTCGCCAGTGCCAAACTATGGCAGAAGCGCAAGTACGATGCCGGATGGGCCTGCATCCGCTGGCCGAAGGCGTACGGAGGGCGCGATGCGTCGGCCATTGAGCAGGTGATCCTGAGCCAGGAAGAAGCGAGGCTCGACACGCCAATGAATATTTTCACAATCGGCCAGGGCATGGCCGCGCCGACCTTGATGACTTACGCTAACGAGGACGCCAACGCACGTTTACTGCCGAATCTCGCAAGCGGTGAAAAGATCTGGTGTCAACTGTTCAGTGAGCCGGCCAGCGGCTCCGACCTGGCAGCGCTGCGCACCAAATCCGAACGCGATGGGGATGACTGGATCATCAACGGGCAGAAGATATGGACTTCCGGAGCCCATTACAGTGACTACGGAATTCTGGTTACCCGGTCAGATCCGACGGTTGCCAAGCACAAGGGATTGACCTTTTTCTATCTGGACATGAAATCACCTGGCATCGAAATCAGACCGATCAAGCAGATGTCAGCGCAATCGAACTTCAACGAAGTGTACTTCACCGACGTGCGCATTCCCGATGCGCAGCGCCTGGGTGAGGTCGGCCAGGGCTGGCAGGTCGCGCTGACCACCCTGATGAACGAGCGTGCGTCTATCGGGGCGGGTTTCGCGGGGGTGAACTTTGACCTGGCCTACAAACTGGCCCAGCGAATCAACCTGGACGATGCGCCGGCAATCGAAGATCGCGCGGTGCGCGCCAAACTCGCAGACTGGTACGTGCAGGAATCGGGGTTGAAGTACACGGGCTATCGAACACTGTCGGCGCTGTCGCGGGGTGAGATTCCCGGTCCCGAAAACTCCATCGGCAAAGCGGTCGGCGCGTCCAAGACCCAGGACATGGCGTCGTTCTGCATGGATATGCTGGATATGGCGGGCGTGATATCGGAACCCGATCTGGCGGAGGCCGCCGGGCTTATTCAGTTGACCTACATGAGCGCGCCGGGAGGGCGCATCGCGGGCGGTACCGACGAGATCATGCTGAACATACTTGCCGAAAGAGTATTGGGGTTGCCCCAGGAACCGCGAATGGATAAGGGTATTCCGTTCAACGAAGTGCCGACGGGTAACTGATTGTTCTCGTAGATAGTGGTTATGAAAAGACTAGCAAAAGCATTGCAAATCGTAGTGCTCATCGCGCTCGTAGGGGCAGCGTCTGTGTCCTGTACGCCGACGCAAACCAATCGACCTCAAATGTCAGGTCCAACGGACGACTTTGCACGAATTGAAGCTAGTGTCGATCTGTACGTTCCGTACGTTGAACGCCGCGCAGTCCATCGTACAAAACAGATTGGGACCGGCCCAATAGAAGGCGTTGCGATGCTCCCGCCTCCAGCCGGAGTAGAGCTCGTGAGTTACGTTTCGAACGGCCTTGAACTAAAGGGCTGGCTAGTCAAACCGAAAGTGGCTTTGAGTCAGCCTGGGCCCGGGGTTGTCTACTTGCACAACAACTTCTCACTAACGATGCGCTCCTACAATAACGCACTCGCCTTTGTTGACGCTGGCTTTACGGTTTTTCTGCCAACATGGCGTGCGGAGAACGGTAACGCTGGTGACTTTGAACTGCTATACGGTGAAGTCGATGATGCGAAAGCCGCCATTGCATGGTTCGCAGCGCGACCGGACATTCGCTCAGATTCGGTGTATGTAATCGGCCATAGTATCGGCGGCGGCATTGCCGCACTACTTTCGTTGCACCCTGACCAACAATCTCGCATCACTGCGAGTGTCGGAGGTATTTACCGTGCAAGGACATTCTGGTTTTGGGCCAATCGGTCTTCTACACGGAATCTGATTCGCTTTGACCCTTTGGATTCAACAGAAGTGACGTTACGCCTACTCGGCCCGAACGTTCGGGATATGGCCAATCGACACATCGCATACGCTGGCCAGGCTGACAGCTTTGACACTGCGTACGCCTTATACGTTCGGGATCTGGCGAGAGAATTTGATGCGCCGTACGAAGTTGTTCTTGTAAGCGGCGACCATATGTCATCGATCGACGAAGCGATCCAGAATTTCATTGGCCAAATCAGTTTAGATATGGAACGGTAACGCCTTAGAGGGTTGTCGGCCCAGGGTTAATGGGGCAGACACCACAATCAATTGCATCCTCGGACGAGAGTCGTCGAATTGCAAGAATGGAAGTTACCCTTTATCCCTTTTGGGGTGGCCACGGAAAGTGGTCGATAGTGGTGTCTGACCCTCATGACGGTAACATAATTCCCGGTTGCGCGACAACTATACTGATACAGGGAAGCACGGATGCAGCGCGGGCCCGTAGGGCGCAATAACCGCAGGGCATTGCGCCGCATGTATTGCGCGATAGAGGCGCCGGGGTCGGACCTCTGCAAGATATTTATACGAAGCTATATCCAGGCACATTTTAACTCTGTGTTCTCTGGAAAATGACGCACCGCTAACATCACTGTGAGGCCTGGCTCGGTCCCCTGCCAGGCATTGCAAGAATTGCGAATGGAAAAATCGGATGTCAGGACATTGGAATGGAGGGCGATGTAATGGGCATTGTCATTATTGGGACGATGGCGCTCTATCTGTTGCTAGCCGTTGGTGTGGTGTACTGCGCGATCCGGTATGCAAAGAAGAATGGCAAGAGCGCAAAACGCTGGGGCTGGAGTGCCGCCCTGGTGATGTATCTGATCCCGTTCTGGGATTGGATTCCGACAGTGGTAGTGCATCAATACTATTGCGCTAAAGATTCCGGGTTCTGGGTCTATAAGACCCTTGATGAGTGGAAGGCGGAGAATCCAGGGGCTTTAGCGCCATTACGCTCTCGCCAAAGTGTTCCTTCAGCAAGGACGGGTGATGCGAACAATTTCACGCTGACTAACTTCTGGAACGCCTGGTTCAACTCGATACTCAAGAAAGAGGGGCCATTGCCAATATATCGTTGGCGATGGGAGCAACAAGTTGTCGACGTGGGAAACGGCGACGTTCTGGCTCGCCATATAAACTTCTCAACGGGCGACGGACGTATTGGTGGGGAACCGGAAAGCAGATTCTGGCTTCACAGCGATGGATGTCCAGGTAGCGACAAGCGCGCGAAAGGATTCGTCCAGTTCGCGACGCAGTTTAAAGGGATGCAAAGGTGAGTAGTGCTATCGAAGTTGCATATCGGAGACGGACCTCTGCAAGATATTGATATGAAGCCATTTCCAGGCATATTTAGTTCTTCTCAGAGGCATAGAGGTTCGTTTCCGGAACCGAGAATCGCACTCTAACGAGGGCCCGTAGGGCGCAATAACCGCAGGGCATTGCGCCGCATGTATTGCGCGAGAGAGGCACCGTGGTCGGATCTCTGCAAGATCTTAACTAGAGGGTAGCGTCCACTTCATTTTTTAGCGAAGGCATTCCTGAGCGCAGTAATCGCGCTGTTCTGCGCGTTCACTGCACTATCAACAATGGGGATGAAGCCAAAAAAGCCGTGGATCATCCCCGGGTACTCTTCGTACGTCACCGAGTTACCCGCGGCAACCAAAGCGTCTGCAAGCGCAGCACCATCGTCGTGCAACACATCGTATTGCGCTGTCATAACCAGCGCCGGTGGCAGCCCGGAAAGATCAGAGGCAAGCAGGGGTGATGCGCGCCAATCGTCGCCTTCCGCCGGCGTGTTCAGGTAGTGGTTCTGGAACCAGATCATTGTGTCCGCTTCAAGGAGGCCGTAACCCGTGCTGTAGCGCTCGTAGGAGTCCGACTTGCACCGATAGTCCGCTACGGGATAGACCAGCAACTGGAAACACAGTGCCGGTCCGCCCGCGTCGCGCGCCATCAAAGCGGCAACCACAGCCAGATTGCCGCCCGCGCTATCGCCGCCAACGGCGATTCGCGAGGCATCGACGCCAATACTTGATGCGTTCTCCGCACACCACTGCACCGCCGCGAAGGCATCTTCGACGGCTGCCGGAAACTTGTGTTCCGGGCCTTTGCGATAGTTCACCGATACCACTTTGCAGTGGGCGCCGGCGCACAAGTTGCGGGCTGTGGGGTCGTGGGTTTCAGGACTTCCAATTACGTGACCACCACCGTGGTAGTAGATCAGGACCGGCAACGGGCCGCTGGCGCCTTCGGGGGTATAGACCAAAGCCTGGAACTTGCCGCCAGGCCCCGGAATCTGAACTTCTTCCACTGAATCTACTGGTACAGGATCGACTGCCCGCGCTTTCGCCATCGCCAGAAACTGTGCCCGGCCTGCCTCGACAGACAGCGTCTGCATTGGCGGCAGATTGAGTTCCGCCATTTTGTTGAGAATTTCCTGTACTTGCGGGTCGATGCTCATCGATAAATCCTCTGCGATTCGAGACTGCGTGTGGTCCTGTTTCGAGTGTCATTCTAATGGAGGGTTACGCTGTGCTGACCAAATAAATTCGTGACCTCAAACGCCCCTCAGCTATTGAAGCAGGGTGGGATGCTCGAACTCCACGATTTTATGTCCAGCCCGACCGGGGCCAATGCATCTCAATCGACGCTCTCCGGATGGACGAGCATTTGAGTAAGCATGATCATCCACCACCAAATTTGCAACTGTGGTGGTGCTTCGGCATGTTCAAGAGGATTGTTTCGCACTTGTACCTTACGATAGCGCCGGTGCGGTCCGGTATCCGGCATACTTTGGGCAAGCGGCTGCATTTGCGCCAGGTTGCTGAGCTTACCTACGCCTTGTTCGCCGAAAACTGCACGACTGGTGGCGGATTGGAAAGGGTGTTTATACTTCCTGTGCTCGGGCGTTAACTGGGCGTTCTTTATGGTTTGGTGCGTAGTCAATCATTAGTATTGAATCGGCCGGAGATGTATTGTTTTTGGTGAGAGCCGTCGAGATCGTCCGCAACACCACGACTTTAAGGGATTCCTATGAGAAATATGTGGCAGACGCGAAGGCGCAGGGAAAGGAGCTTTGATCCGGTGCTGCCGGTAGAAGCAGGAGAGCAGCGTTGACTAACTCCGGACGCGAATCGCTGGAAGCGGCGCGAGAATTTGCGAACGGGTACGTCAAGCAAAACGCTGCGGGTTGGGAGCTCAGTCGAAGTATGCCACGGGAGTTTTTTCTTGCGGCATCGGACGCCGGTTTGTGCGGTCTGTTGGTTCCTCCGGAGCAGGGCGGCAAGGGAATCGGCTTCAGCACCTTTGTTCAGATTGTTGAGACACTGGCCTACGTCGATTTCGCCTCAACTTTTGCATTGATCGTCCACAATAACCATGTCCGCGCCATCGGTACCAGCGGGACTGCTTCACAAGTAAACAAGTGGCTTCCTGAAATGATTGCAGGAAGAATGATCGGTGCTTTCCTGTTGACCGAACCACAGGGCGGGAGCGACGCTGCTGCAATTGCCACAGTGGCGGTAGCGGACGGTGACGGTTTCGTCCTGAATGGCGAAAAAGCCTGGGTCACCAACTCAAGCCATGCTGATCTCCTGAACGTATTTGCGCAAACCAATCGGGATAGTGGAGCGAACGGTATCGCCAGTTTCCAGGTGCCTTCTGACAGTCGAGGTGTGACGCGTATTCCAGCCTATGACATGCTGGGCGGTTACGCCTTTGGCGCTGGCGGGTTCCGGTTTGAAAATGTAAGAGTTGAAGCCGATCAGCTTCTCGTGCCCTCGGGTCAGGGATTCAGGTCGGCAATGTCCGGAATAGACATTGCCAGGACTGTGGTTTCCGCTATGTGTTGCGGTATGTTGCAGTCGGGTATTGACTGCGTCATGCCCCGTTTACTGAAGCGGCGGGCGTTTGGAAGACCGCTGAGCGAGCAACAAGGCCTGCAGTGGCAAATCGCTGATGTCGCAACTGATCTTCACGCCAGCCGACTAATGGCACTGGATGCCGCACGACTTATCGATCAGGATGGTGCCGCGCGGATTGAGGCTGCCCACGCCAAGAAGTTTGCAACTCGCGCAGCACTTGGTGGAATTTCTGCATGCATGCAGGCCATGGGGGCGGATGGTCTCAAGCAGGAATATCCACTGGCACGCCACCTGGTAGCGGCAAGAATTGCACAGTTTCTGGATGGCACAACCGAGATCCAAAACGTCGTTATATCTCGCAAGTTGCAGGAAAAATACAAGGATTAGGAACGCGCGTCTCGCGAGTTCACGGGACCGCGCGTGGCCTGCCAAACGAGAGCATGCCGATCAGGCCAATAGAGGAAACATAAAGAAGATTTACCAGGATTGCGGTGTCGGAACAAACTTTTGAATGCACTTCGCAGATGCGCCTGACGAACAAGGCGGCACTGTCAACACGGGAGGGTCTTATGGGAAAGCATTGGTCGAATTGCACCGGTTTTAGGTGGATCGGACTGGCTGCGGTTATTGGCGTAATGTCGCTTGCCGGGTCGGCCGCGGCCGCTGATGATGGCTCAGACGGCGGTGTGCTGGAACACCAATTGGGCGCGACGTTCTACCGGTCGATGGCTCACTGGAAATATGATTACAGCAAGATTCCCGGCCGAAAAGCGGGCGTTGCCTGCATACCCTGGAAGCGATTGGACGCGGCGTTTCTGGACAGCGCAATTTTCGAAGCACTCGGTTTCTCTTATTCGATGGCCGAGGATTCAGGCGCGATCAGTGTTGCGACCCAGGGCTGCAACAGAATGAAGGATCACTACAAATTGACTGATTGCGCTTGTGAAGTGGTATTGATCGGCGACACGGTGGTGGTCACTGTGCCCGGAGAGGATGGCGAGTAAAGGGGGAAAGGGCGCCGCCTCTTGATCGCTCTAAGTTTGTGGCAGGCATAAAGGCATCTTTTTGAAAGTGGACGCTACTCTTTACTCTCTTCTGATGCCGGAGCTATGCAGCAAGTCATAGCGTCGCACAACGGCCGTGACGCAGTTGTCGCGATGGCGCGGCCTGTGAGAGACTTTGCGTGTTGAACGGCGTACCACGACGATTCCGAGAGGCATTAGCAAGGGGGGCAGGCATGCTGAAACCGATACTGCGCAAAAGCGCGGTCGCGCTGGCCGGGGCCATTGGGCTCACCGGTACGGCATTGGCCATGGACGGCGAGTTGCCGAGGACATTGGTCACTACGGCCTACAACACCGGGACCTCTGGCTACAGCCAGATGGTCGCCATCGGCTCCATGCTCAAGAACAAATACCAGGTGAATCTTCGGGTTCTGCCCGGCAAGAATGACGTCTCCCGAATGTCGCCGGTGAAGAGGGGCAAGGCCCAGTTCACCGCGACTGGCTCAGACAGTGTCTTCGCGCAGGAAGCCGTCTATACGTTCGGTAAGAAGTCCTGGGGGCCGATGCCGATCCGGCTGCTGCTGCTGAACCGGTCCTCCGGTTGCACCACATTCGCTGTGGCCAACGACATCGGCGTCAAGACCATGGCCGACCTCAAGGGCAAGCGGGTGGCCTGGGTGCGTGGTGCACCGGCGCTGCAGCAGGCCACGAAAGCACTGCTGGCCTTTGCCGGCGTCAGTCTGTCGGAAGTCGAGAAGGTGGAAGTTGGCGGCTGGGCCGCTTCCGTTAACGGCATCATTAACGGCGACATCGACGCGGCGATCACCGCGTCGCAGTCCACTTTCATGCTGAAGATGGAGGCGAGCCCGCGCGGTGTCTACCATCCGCCGATGCCATTTGCCAACAAGGCCGGCTGGGCCCGCACGCAAAAACTGATGCCGTGGTTCGTGGAGGGAATCTGTACCGACGGCCCGGGCATTCCAGGGGGACGATCCGAGGCCGTCGCCAGCATCTATCCGATCCTGATCTCCACCACCGACACCAGCGACGGCGTGGCCTACGCCATGACCAAGGCTTTGGTCGAGGGCTTCGACGACTACAAGGATGGTGCGCCGGGCGCCGAGGGATGGGCACTGGAACAACAGATGGACGACTTCTTCCTGCCGTTTCACCCAGGTGCGATCGCCTACCTGAAGGAAGTCGGGCACTGGAATGACAAGGCCCAGGCCAACCAGGAGAACATGCTGAAACGCCAAGGCGTGTTGAAGCAGGCCTGGGACGCCTATACGGCGAAGCCAGCCGACGACTTTGACAAAGGCTGGATGCAGGCGCGTGCCAGTGCGTTGACGAAGGCCAACATGCCGGTCATCTTCGAGAGCTGGTGACGCGGGCCGTCAGTCTGACGTTAGCGGGGTACCGGAACAGCGCGCCTCTGGCGCCCGACCCGGCCTTGGTCGTTGGTCCGCCATCAACCCGCCACCATAGTTGAGCTCGGACACCCCGTAGGCGAGATGAAGGAACCCATGAATGCGCCAGCCGCCAGCCAGGCCGACGAAGTAGAGATCGCGCGCTATCGCCGACCGGGCCGGTTCTGGACTACGGTGATTTTCGTGCTGACCATCTTGTCCATCGTCCTGGCGGTCAACGAGATGTTCCAACTCGGCTTCTTCAAGCTCGTCCTCGGTTTCAAGCTGGTGCAGAACCAGTACATGTACCTGATCATCGGTGTAATGGTGTCGATGATTTTTCTGTTAATGCCAGCCTACAAGAAGGCGCCACGTGACCGCGTGCCCTGGTATGACGTCGTCCTGTTCGCGCTGACGCTCGGCCTGACGATCTATTTCACCTATTACGGTTTGCCGATCCTGGAGGAGAGCTGGGAGTACAACGCTCCCGACGAGGCCAAGTACATGGCCGTGGTGCTGTGGGCGGTGATTCTGGAGGCTGGCCGACGTGCCGGCGGTTTGGCGGTGTTCATCATCGTTGTCGTGATCTCCTTCTATCCGACTTACGTGGAGTTCATGCCGGAGGTGATTTCCGGCGTCAGCCACACCTTCCTGGATACCGCGGCCTATCACATCTATTCCGAGGAGAGCCTTCTCGGCATACCCATGCAGGCATTCGCGATGCTGTTTTTCGGTTTCCTGCTGTTTGGCAACGCGCTCGTATACACCGGTGGCGGTCAATTCTTCATTAACCTGGCCTTTGCCCTTTTGGGCCACGTGCGCGGCGGGCCTGCCAAGGTGGCGATCTTCTCATCAGGGCTGTTCGGCTCGATGTCGGGCGGACCAATCACCAACGTGTTGACCACCGGGGCGTTAACGATACCGGCGATGAAGCGCATCGGCGTACGCGCCAAGACCGCGGCTGCCATCGAAGCCTGTGCTTCGACAGGGGGCACCATGATGCCGCCGATCATGGGCGCGACTGCGTTCATCATGGCCGATTTCCTGGAGGTCTCCTATGCCACTGTTGCGATCGCCGCGATCGTGCCGTCGCTGCTCTACTACCTGGGCTTGTTCATGCAGATCGACGCCTATTCGGCGCAGAACGGCCTGAAGGGACTGGATCGATCGGAATTGCCTTCGCTGTGGGAAGTGATCAAGGACGGCTGGTATTACGTCGCCGTATTCGCGCTATTGGTCTTCATGCTGGTGTTCCTCAAACGCGAGGCGCACGCGCCGTTTTATGCCACCGCGCTGCTGCTGGTGATCAATCAGTTGAACAAGAACCACCGGCTCAATTTGAAACAATTCAAGCAGTATATTTTCGCTACCGGCGGATTGCTGGCGGAACTGGCCGGTCTGCTGGCCGCTGTTGGGCTGATCGTCGGCGCCCTGCAGGCCACCGGCATGACCGGCACGCTGACCAACGACCTGGCGTTCCTGGCCGGCGGCTCGCCGCTGGTCCTGCTGATCATGGGTGCGCTCACGAGTTTTATCCTTGGCATCGGCATGACGGTGACGGCGGCCTATATTTTTCTTGCCATCATTCTGGCACCTGCACTTATCAAGGTTGGCCTGGACCCGATGAGTGTGCACATGTTCCTGCTCTACTGGGGCATGCTCAGTTTTATCACCCCGCCTGTGGCGCTGGCCGCTTTCGCGGCGGCTTCCGTCGCTAAATGCGAGCCTATGCAGACCGGCTTTGAAGCCATGCGCATCGGCACAGTGATCTATTTCATTCCCTTTTTCTTTGTCTTCAATCCGGCATTGCTGCTGCAAGGTGATGCGGGCGAGATCGTCATCGTGATTACCACGGCGCTCGCCGGCATCCTGCTGGTCTCAGCCGGTTTGCAGGGCTGGCTGATCGGCATCGGTAGCCTGGGGCAGGGGCCCCCGGGTTGGATCGCGCGCTTGTCGTTGATCGCCGGTGGCCTGACGCTGGCCGCCCCTGGCGGCGGCATGCTTGGCATCGGCCATGTGCAACTCATGCTGATCGCCCTGGTGGTCGCCGCGCCGGGCGTCCTGATTGCCTGGCTTGGCAGCGGTCGGCGCACGACTGCCGTGCGCGATCGAGCGTAAGAGCAGCCTGCACGCGAAGAGCGTTTCGTGGCCGTCTGGTCATAACTATCAAGCTATCTCCCCGGTTGACTTTGCCTGGTTGCTAGTTCCTTGTTGTTGGCGATCGGTTCGAGAAGCTGCACGAAGGCACGCATGATCTCGAAGTATGGTGCGATTGCGAGAATTGCCGGCTCGCGATCATCAGTATGCGGATTTGGTTGATATTGCCGCCAGATCAGGGTGCTTGAAACCACCCGCCCCTGCAGCATATGTATTGAAGTGTTATTCTTGCACTAGTGGTTCCGCCCGGTTGCAGGCGAACGATTGCCTCCCGATAAACAGCTTCGCGTTGCTTCTATTGGGTCGAAGGCTGATTTGCCGTCGTGAATTAGCTCAATTGTCTGACCACGCAACAGTGTGAGTCATTCTTTCAGGCTTGCCTGGGCGCGTAAACGTTGCGCCACCACCGTATATTCGCGTCACTGCCACTGTCATGGTCATTGTCAGGCGATTACCGTTTTGAATTACCTAAGGAAGTCATGTACAAAAAGCACAGAATTCAATTCCCCAAAGCAGAGTCGTCACAACTTGATCAAGACGAAGCGTACTTCTACCTTCAACACGAGGGTGGGCAGAGGAAAATGCGCTTTCATGATTACAACGAAATTTACAAACTGCCTGGCCTGTATGAGCAAATCTTCTACGACCGGCTGAAGTGTTCCTCTCCCGAGAAGGTCACTGCAATACTCGAAGCCGCGATAAAGCAGTCGCAAGACAACCTGAGTGAGCTTCGGATACTCGATCTGGGTGCAGGCAACGGCATGATGGGAGAGGCACTCCAGAATCACGGTGTCTCGCGCCTGGTCGGCGTTGATATTATTCCGGAAGCGTATGACGCGACCATACGCGACAGACCAGGCATGTATGACGCTTATTACGTAGAAGACTTTACAAAGCTGACCGAACAAAAACGCGAAGAAATCGCGTCATGGCAATGTGATTGCATGGTCACCGTTGCGGCTCTGGGCTTCGGTGATATTCCACCGAAGGCATTCATCGAGGCGCTGAATATCGTCAAGAACGAAGCGTGGGTAGCGTTTAATATCAAGGAAACGTTTTTTGATATCGAGGACGATTCAGGTTTCTCAAAAATGATCCGGGAGCTGATTTTCTCGAAGTACCTTGATGTTTACTACATCGAGCGCTACCGACATCGCTTGTCCATCGATGGAGAGCCGCTGTACTACTTCGCCATCGCAGCCAGAAAGCGGTTCGATGTTCCTGATGCGTTTCTGGATTCGATCGGGTTCGGGTAGTCGATCGGATTTGGGAAGTTGATGGCGAAGCGGTAGGAGCGCGAGGGCACGAATTCGTCGATAGGCGTTTATGACGAACCTTTCTCCACCATCGCAAGCGAATTTGCAAGCCATGGTTCCTTCTAAAGCCACGGCGGCCTTATAGGGCAAGTTCTGCGTGATGGGTTTGTCATCACGTCTCGATTTGGACGATGCTTCAGCACGTTACTAGCATGTAAGGACGTATGGTGAGGGGCCGCCGTTTGAAGCGTTTTACCGGCTTTTGCTTCATGAAGAACCGAGCTTGTTCCGTCGTTGTATTGATGCTCGCTACACTTTCAGGCTGCTCGACCATACCGGTAGGCGAGCGGGCCGAAATTCGGCAACAAGTTAACGATCGTACTGACGACACGATCAGCGCGCTCGTGGCGCAGAAGCCGGAGCTACGGGAATCGGTGGACTCCTCAGTCGGCTACTTCGTCGGACGTCTCTCGGGTGTGAAAGTGCCGATCATCGGTGTCGGCAGCGGCCTTGGCGTACTGTATGACAAAGAAGCCGGTACCCGCACTTACTTGAACGTCAAGCGCTACGACTTCGGTGTTGGTCTGGGCGCAAGCAGCTACCGGGTGGTCGTTCTGTTTCAGGACCGGGAGTTGATGGAGACGTTCAGGGCAGGGACATGGCAGTCCCGTCTGGGCGCGGAATCCGTCAGCAGCACACAGAGCACGGCAGTCGGCACTCCTGTTGATAGGGGCGCGTCGGTTCACATGATTTCGGAGTCCGGCGCAGTGGTAACAATGACCGCCCGGGTGGTCAAGCTATCTGTCAATACCGACCTGACGGACACCGGTGTTTCGGAAGTCAGTATTCCCGGTACCGGATTTACCGAGGTTGATGTGCAAGGCGCAGACGCTCCCAGAATCTGGGATCGCCGGCTGCCCTTTATGGCGCAGAAAGTGATCGATCTCGGGTACGACTTGCCGTTACCGTATGGTATTGGAATCACTTACGCCGACGTCAACCAGGATATGTTCCTCGGTGCCCTCCAGGTCGGTATTAACGGCGGTGCCAAGGAGTCATTCGATTGGGTCTCATTTGAGAACGCAAGCGCCGATAGTGAATCGGTTCAACTCAAACTTGACGCCTGGTTATTTCCGTTCATGAATGTGTTTGGACTGGTCGGCAAGGTCAGGGGCAAGGCGCCGCTCGACGTGCTGATTGACGGAAATGGCATGCTTGACCAACTCGGAATCGACTGCTCCACGCCACCGCCCAATCCTCAGTGTGCGATCCTCCAGGACAAAAATTTCAAACTGTCGATCCAGGCCCCGTTTTCGGGCAACACTTACGGGATTGGAACAGTGCTGGCTGGTGGTTGGAACAACTGGTTTGTGGCGATTCCCTTCAACGTTACGTATGCGGACATGGATACGACTGATACGGATGGCCTGGCGATCACGGTCACGCCGCGATTCGGCCGCGTAATCAATCTCGGAGGTGCCGGAAACCTGGCTTTGTATGCAGGCGGCAATTACCTGAACGCCGAATTGACGGTTACAGGGACTGTGTCCGATCCGGGAAACAATTTTGTTGTCGACTACACGATCGAGCAGAAAAACGCGGATGAATGGAACCTGTTGCTCGGCGGAAACTGGGATATCAACAGGCGCTGGTCATGGTCCGCGGAATACAACGGCTTTATCGGTTCGCGCGAGGCTTTTATAAGTTCAATCACCCTGCGGTTCTAGCTCGCAAATTTCACGTGGATTCGCATTTCTTGGGAGAAGTGAATCGTTCGTGAAATTTGCGGGCTAAAATACGGCAGTCTGGTGTATTTTGAGATCTCCCGAATCATTTGGCGGGGGCCTGTTTTTTGAAGGGAATGAATGATGCTGAAAAGTGGAAGTACGATAGCAGGTGTTGTGGTCATGCTGTTAAGCACGGCCGGTTGGGCGCAGAGCGATATGGTGATTTACCCGACAAAGAATCAAACCAAGGAACAGCAGGACAAGGACAACTACGAGTGTTACGGCTGGGCGAAGCAGCAAAGCGGATTCGATCCGATGGCGCCACCCACGGCGAGTGCACCGCCGCCACAACAGCAAGCCCCGAAAGGTGGCGCCGGCCGTGGAGCGCTGCGAGGTGCGGCCGTTGGCGGAATTGTCGACGGCAGTGATGGTGCCAAGACCGGTGCGGCGGCAGGCGCGGTGGTCGGGGGAGTACGGCGCAGAGATCAGCGTCGACAACAACAGGTGGAACAGCAGCAGTATGCACAACAGGAGGCGGCCCAATATCAGGGCAACCGTGACAGTTATAACCGTGCGTATGCGGCCTGTATGGAAGGCCGTGGCTACAGCGTCCGCTGACACAAACAGGGAGAGCACAAACATGAAATTATCAAGCAGATTTTTGGTAGGTCTTGTTGCCCTGTTGAGCGCGGGATCAGTCTCGGCCATGGATACGTCGAAACCCTTCTTGTGCGCGTCGGTGCAGGTCAACGAATGTATTGACGGGCGGGGCTGTGAAGCGGTGTTGCCCGAAGAGGTCAATGCGCCCACATTCCTCCGTGTTGACGTGAGAAAAAGGGAAATTCGGGTTCTCAAGGATGCGCCTGCAACGAAGATTCGTTCAGTCTCTCGAATTGAGAGCCGCCTCGTCCTGCAAGGTGCTGAAGACGGTAATCCACGGCAGCCCGATGGTACCGGGTGGACACTTTCGATTGAGAACGATACCGGCCGCTTTGTCGCGACGGCAGCGATATTGCAGGGCGCAGTTGTGATTTTTGGAGCCTGTACCGAACTCTGACCGATCAGCCAGCAGAAAAACCGGTTAATGCCGGCGGCGGCATCCAGGTATTAGAGGAGCGTGATTGCGTATCGAACGCAGGCCTTTCATATCGAAAGTCGCCCGAACCACGAAAATGAAAATCTGCGGAAGAGTTATCCGGTTCTCTTCCGCGTGATCGGGATCAAGCCAGCGTGCTATTTTTGTGGCAGGCCCAGCATAAAGATTTCGACCACTTTTTTGCTTTCCGGCCTTAGATTCTCAATCCCTTCGTAGGGCCTGGCATGAACTGGTGGCCTGTCAGGATACTTTTTCTTGAACGCCAAATGGCGCTTGATCATGCCGGCGAATTGGCCGCCTGCCCAGGCACCATACTTGATCGAATCCATGGGGCGTTCTTCCCGGGAATCACGATAAAGATCGAAAATAGGCGCAGCGATCGGATTTGATCCCGGCGGAGCGAGATGCATTTTGTACTTGTTCTTGACGACTGACTTGAGCATCGTGCCCTCATAGATATGCACGTAGTCACGACGGCCGTGCGTTTCGCCCAGCAACAGCACGCCACTCTGATCCACGCCGTCGATTACCCGGTCCCGGGGTACGCCATTCGTCGCATTACCCAGGCGGGCAAACGTCGTGAACAGGTCGCTGACATGGATAATGTCTTCAGCGTAGCTGCCTGGCGCAATGACACCTTTCCAGCGAACCCAGGCGTTTACTCGAACACCACCTTCCAGGTGATCGGTCTTGCCGCCGCGATAGATGCGGTCGGACTGGCCTGAGGCACCGGCGTATTGCATAAACGGGCCGTTGTCGCCCATTACCATGATGATGGTGTTTTCGGCGATACCCAGTTTGTCCACTTCCTTGACAATGTCTCCAACCCACTCATCGACCTCGACAAGGATGTCAGCCATCGTTCCACCATTGAGCGTGTTGTACTGACTCCTGTGCTCCTGAACGAATGACAGAGGAAATAACGGCCAGTAATTCAGGAAGAAGGGCTTGTCCTGTTTGGCGAGTGTGCGAAGCTGCTTCACAGCATTACGCTGATAACGTTCGTTCATCTCCCGGTATTTTTTCTGTGTCCAGGCCTCTCCGGATTTCATTTCAACTTCGTAGAGTTTGCCATTGCGCAGTTCGACCCCGGTAACCATGTGAGCCGGATCAGGCGTAAATTGCTTGTCCAGAGTGAAGGTCTGCTTCTGCCGGTTGACGTCCACACCACGAATGATGTCGGCGTCCTCCATGTCCCGTCCCATGATGGCGAGCTGCCCCTGCTGGTGAATCGGGAACTCGGCATGCATGAAACCCTGGTTGCTTGCGTAGGCCTGTTCGATGTCGCCCATATGCCACTTGCCCACATGCGAGGTGTAATAGCCTGCGTCCCTGAGTACTTCGGCAATCGTGATTTCTTCAGCAGGCAATCCATCGCCGGCGATGGTTGCTTTTGCTTCGGTCACGCCCGTACGGGTTGGGTAGCGCCCGGTCATCATCGCCACGCGCGTCGGAGTGCATGATGGTTCCGTGTACATCCGCTGCAGGCTGAGGCCTTCCCTGGCGAGCGCGGTCATGTTCGGCGTTTTGTAGCCGCGGATTACGCTGAGCTCGTCCATGCCGATTTCACCGAAGCCCACGTCGTCGAGCAGGATGTAGACAATGTTTGGCGGCTTGCCGCCATTTTTCTTACGGATTTCGGCAAGTCTTTTATTCAGCGTTTTATCGTCGGAAGCCCATGCCTTGCCGTTCTGCGCTTCAATAATCGCGTACTCGGCGTCGTGAATTATTTTTGCGGCATTGGCGAATGGCGCAACTAACAATAGTGTGATTACTGTGAGTAGTGAAATTGGTTTCACCATGAAACTCTCCTGTTAGTTCTGAACCGTCAGGCGCGCTGCATAAAGCTGCTGCCTGTCCGAAATCATTATTGTTAGAATCTGAAACCTACACCGAGGTATCCGCCGCTATTGGTCATGTCCCATTTGAAAGCGCCGTTCTGGTAGTCCTGATAGAAGTAGCGGTATCCGAATTTCGCACTGACCACTTTGGAGAACTGCCAGTTCACGCCGGCCAATAGCTGATAGGTCAGATCCGACCCGCCAGCGCCGACATCGGCATAACCCGCCAATTCCCATTTGCTGGCAATCGGCATTGCCACGCGTACCGCAACCGCTGCATCCCACCAGCTTTCACTTGCGCTGACTGAACGTGATCCGTCCGGTAGCAAATTCGGGCCGGTCGTCAATGCCAGCTTCAAGTCAGTGTCAAGGCCGGTATAGCGTGCCACTCCCATAACATCCAGCTTGGTTCTCTCGTTCAGCACGCGACGCCCGAACGACAGGGAATAATTTTGCTGCGTCATGCCAACATTCAGTTGCGCTGTAGATGTATTGCCAAGCGGCCCTTGCCAGGATTGGCTGGGTTGATCCGTAATCTTGAAATAAATGGCATCAAGTGCATACACCCATTTGTTTTTCCGTGCGGTCATATAAATCATGAATGCGGAATCCAGGCGTTCCGTGATGTCGCTGAAACTCATGTCGACGTCGGCTGAAATGGGACCTATCCCTGTCGTTCCGTTCATGCCGGCGGCAAACAAATAAGGCGTTATCTCGAATTGCCACTTGTCGTCGCTACTGCCTTCATCCGCGACTGCGGGCGAGACAAAAAATGACCCACCGACAATCAGCGCGACGGCATACAAGGTCGGGGTTATTGGTGATTTTTGTCTGTTCATGGAATTTCTCCTGAGTGTTTCGGGTTCATCCTGCGGCGATGGCGATTCGAATCTGTACCGCCACATCGCATTTCAGGTTTGTAGTTACAGTATACAAAATTTCCTGAATATATCGGTGTCTGCTAGCCCCAGCGCTCGCGCCGATCGAGCAGCGCATGCGTGGCGATCGTCACGGTGCATGCCGCTGGCGCCTGATCGCACAAGGCGCTCGGCGGGCAATCCGGGAGCCATTTCGCGACCTTGGGAAAAGTGGTCGGCGAGGTGATTGAAGGCTGCAATTCCAGACTTGAGCCTTTGTTTCTGCGCCCCTTGCTGTTTTTTTCAGCGCTACGCGCTGGCCGTACGTGAAACTTGCCCGTCCTTGACCAGGCTGGTGAAACATCGAGAAGCGTGTTTATACTTCCTGTATTCAAAGTTTCCGGGGTATCTACCATGCTTGAGCAATTTCAAATACCAGCCGGCGTGGAAGTCCGCGTGCCGCAAGCTGATATGCGCGCCACGGTTGAAGCCGTGTTCATGCACTTCGGTATGTCGGCTGAGCACGCTAAACAATCAGCTGATGTCTTGCTCTACGCAGATTTGCGCGGTTACGACACGCACGGTGTGTCAAACATGTTGCGGGTTTATGTCGATTTTTTTGGTAGCGGCAAAATCAATCCGACACCGGCATGGAAAGTGGTGCGCGAACGCAAAGCCACCGCTACCATTGATTCCGACTCGGCGCACGGCGGTGTGATTGGACCTGAGGCCATGCGCATGGCCATTGAGAAAGCGCGCGATTGTGGTGTGGGCGTTGTGAATGTCTACAATGGTGGGCACTACGGCGCTGCAGCTTACACTGCTGCAATGGCTCTGGAGCACAACATGATCGGTGTCTCCATGACCGTCGGTGGCCTGGAGATGACGCCAACCTTTGGCGCCGGCAAACTGGTTGGTCTCAATCCCATCGCTATTGCGGCACCGGCAAACAACGAGGCTTCGTTTGTATTCGATGGGTCGATGAGCGGTGTCGCGGGCAACAAAATCCGCATTGCCAATCGACTCGGACGCGGCACCTTGCCCGCCTGGATTGCGCAGGCCGACGGCACGCCCATCATGGATGACGCGCCTATTCCTGAGGGTTTCATGCATTTGCCGCTGGGCGGCACACGCGAAATCGGTTCACACAAAGGCTACGGTCTGGCAATGATGGTCGAGGTGCTGGGCAGCGTTTTGTCCGGTGCCGCGGCAGGCCCTGACCGGCGGGTCTTCCAGTCGCAACAATTCATCGCCTATGACATTGATGCGTTCACAGACCTGGAGGTCTTCAAGTCAGATATGGATACCTATCTGTCGACGCTTCGAAATGCAACCCCGGCGCCAGGACATGACCGTGTGATGTACCCCGGCCTGAATGCCCATGAAGTCGAGCAGGATCGGGGCAAGAACGGCATTCCCTACCATCCTGAAGTGCTGGAATGGTTCGCCACTATATGCGGCGAACATGGGATTGCGAGTTCGCTGCCAAAACTTTAGGCCGTATTGGCGTGGAGGCGAGCGCTGTTGCGGGATCACGTCGGATTACGCTGTGCAATCTCGACCTGCAAGCCTGATCCGACCTGCAGGATGCAGTCTGTCCCTTAATTATGGAATCTGTCTCCGACAATTCCAGAAACGAAAAGGAGTCTGAATGTCACATGACCTAAAAGGCCAGGTCGCGTTAATTACTGGTGCCAGCCGAGGTATTGGAAAGGCCATCGCCGTATCGCTTGCGAAAGCAGGCGTTGGTGTAGCCCTGGTTTCCCGAAATGCTGAAGCGCTCAAGGAGACGGCTCAAGCTTGTAGTGAGTTCGGCAATCCTACTCTGGTGCTTGCTTGCGATCTCGAGAATACGGGATCCATTGAGCAGTTGGTGAGCGATACAACGTCCACACTCGGTGGGCTGAATATTCTTGTCAATAACGCGGGAGTGAATGCGCCGGGAGCAGCCGACAGCGGGGATTTGAAGGCCTGGGACCTGGCTATTGACATTAATCTGAGAGCGTTGATGCATGTGACTCGCCACGCGCTGCCGGAAATAGAAAAGGCGAGCCGGGGCGCGGTCATCAATGTTGCCTCAATGGCGGGAAGGCGGCCTTTTGGTGGAGCCAGTGCCTACTGCGCAACCAAGCACGGCGTAGTCGGCTTTACCCATGCCTTGTTCGAGGATGTCCGCGAAAGAAATATCAAGGTAAGCGCCATTTGCCCGGGGTTTGTCGCAACTGAAATGGTTTCTGGAATGGGCTTGGCTGTTGAAAAAATGATTCAACCTGACGATGTCGCAAAGGCAGTTGAATTTGTCCTCACCTATCCTGATACCGCATGCCCGATAGAGATCCAGATCATGCCGCAACGATCGCCTTACGGAACCAGCTCTTAACGAAATATCGAAGCTGCAGTCCTTCGTGAAGTGTGCAGTCCAGGTTAATTGAAAATCTTGTTACCGAATCGGCGATGATCGGTTGTGCGTCGCCGTTGCGAATAGAGTGTGCTCGATGTCGTGCTCCGGGGCGGGCTCTTGGCAGACCGCCCCGTGCTAGTATCCGAGCACCCGCAATGAGAGCGTGGCGGCGCACCAGGCCTTGATGATGCGCCGGCGCAACGCAAATGCGGGAGTGTATAAATAGCAGCACTGGGAGGGAGTCAAATGAACAATCAATCGGCACGCTTGCGGCGCGCGATTCACAAGCTTGCGCTCGGAGCGCTGGCGTTCACTGTCGGCAGCAGTATGGTGCAGGCGGCCGACGACACATTCAAAGTCGGAATCGTCACCTTCCTCTCTGGGGGTGCGGCGGAAAGCTTCGGCGTGCCGGCCTGGGACGGTGGCAAGCTGCTGATCGAAATGCTAAATGAGGGTGGCAAGCTGCCGGCCCCATATGGCAACCAGAAAGGCTTTGGCGGCATGCGCATCGAGGCTGTGGTTATCGACGAAGCCGGCGGTGCCACCAAGCAGGTGCAGGAGTTCCGCAATCTGGTGCAGCGAGAAAATGTCGACGCAGTGGTCGGCTACGTCAGTTCTGGTGATTGTCTCGCCGTGCCTTCGGTTGCCGAGGAGCTGAAGGCGTTCACCATCCTCTACGATTGCGGCACACCGCGCGTGTTTGAGGAAAAATCGTTCAAGTACGTATTTCGCACCGCTTCTCACGCGGCGATGGACAATCTCTCGCTCGCGCGCTACATCAACTCGCGCGGTATCAAGGTTGGCTCGTTTGCGGGAATCAACCAGAACTATGCCTGGGGCCAGGATTCCTGGGCTGATTTCGCCGCGTCCATTAGCTATTTACAGCCCGACGCAAAGATGAAGACCGCATTGTTCCCGGCAATCTTTGCCGGTCAGTATGGAACCGAGATCTCGGCGCTGATGAGAGCCAAACCGGACCTGATGCACTCATCGCTGTGGGGCGGTGACTTGCAGGCGTTCATCCTGCAGGCGACTGCTCGCGGCCTGCACAAACGGATGCGTATCGCACTCGCGGCCGGCGATCACGTTATTCCCCAACTTGGCAAGAAAATGCCCGACGGCGTCATCCTTGGTGCCCGCGGGGTCAACGGCCTGGCAGCGCGCGCGCAAGGCACCGAGTTGACCAACGTACTGTGGGATGCTTACGAAAAGCGCTACGACGTGTTTCCGGTGCAGGCGCCGTTTCGCATGTGGCAGGGTCTGCTCGGCTTGAAGACTGCAGTTGAAAAAGCGATGGCAGCCAACGGCGGGAAAAAGCCAAACTCCGAACAGCTGGCAGCTGCGATGACCGGGCTCGAATGGGATGCCCCGTCCGGGCGCATCCAGATGAAGCTCGGTGGTGGCCACCAGGCGATCCAGCCCAATGCCATCGGAACGACCAAGTGGGATAGCGCGAAAGGCGAAATGACCCTGGTCGACATCGAGTACTACTCGGCTACCTGTGTCAATCCGCCCGACGGCGTGATCGCGACGGAGTGGCTCAAGAGCGGCTTCAAGAGTGCCAAATGCGACTGAATTCGATTTACACCTGAGCCTTGTATGACGGACACAGTGGCGCACTATCTGAACCAGCGCAGGGATGGAGCGCGCTGGCGTCTTCCTGCTAACAGAAGAACCGCGCCCGCGGCGCGGCGATAGCGACCATGGAACTGCTGGCAATCATACTCATTGACGGGCTCATCTACGGCGCCTGGCTATTTATCGTTTCGCTCGGCCTCACGCTCGTGTTCGGCGTCCTGAACATTCTGAATATTGCCCATGGCAGTCTCTACGCCATCGGCGCCTATACCTGCGCAAGTGCCGTCGGTGCTTATTACGTCCTCGGCGGCGAGGCGTTTCCAATGGGTAGCTACGCGGTGATGATTGTTGCCGCAGTCGTGGTGGCACTCATTCTGGGGCCGTTGCTGGAGCGCGGACTGCTGCGCTTGTTTTACGGACGCGACGAGGTGCTGATCGTGCTCGTAACATATGGATTGTTCCTGGTGCTTGAGGACGCGACGAAACTGATCTGGGGCACCGAACCTTATTTCGTCTACCAGCCATATGACCTGCTTGGTAACATCGAACTGGGCCCACTGTTCTACGTGACATACGATTTCGTCATCGTCGCAATAGCGGCCGTGGCCGGTCTCGCTGTGTGGTTGACCTTGAACCGGACCCGAACCGGCAAAATTGTACTAGCCGTCATTCACGACCGCGAGACCAGTCAGGCGCTGGGCGTGAACGTCAACCGGGTGTACCTGGTTGCGTTCACAGTGGGCGTATTCCTGGCGGCACTCGGCGGGGTGGTGACCGCGCCCACCACATCAGTTTCGACGGGAATGGGGGTCAGTGTAATCATCGTTGCGTTCGCAGTCGTTATTATCGGCGGTCTCGGCTCGATCGAGGGCGCGGCGATCGGGGCGCTTATAGTCGGAATCTCACGCGCCGCTTCGGTACACCTGCTGCCCCAGGCTGAGTTGTTCATCATCTATCTGGCGATGGCGGGAGTGTTGCTGTTTCGCCCTGAAGGTCTGTTCCAGCAAGCGCAGGCGCGCAAGATATGAGTGCACGTAGCGGAGGCGTCCCCGCCTTGGCGCTCGTTGCGCTTTTCGCGCTCGTGGCACTCGGCTGGCTGTTGCCCGATTGGGCAACGTTTTTACTTACCATGGCCTTCGCCAAGGCACTGGTAGCGCTCGGCCTCGTCTGCATGATGCGCGGCGGCCTGGTCTCGTTCGGCCAGGGACTGTACTACTGCGTAGGCGCCTACGTGGCGGCGTTGATGGTGAACTACGCCGGCGTCACTGATATCTTTGTGCTCTGTTTCATGGCGGGACTCGCGGCGCTGCTGCTGGGGGCGTTGTTCGGGCCGGTGCTTGCCAACTATCGTGGTATTTTCTTCGCGATGCTGTCGCTATCGTTGGCGATGATTTTGTACGGGGCACTGACCAAGATGACCGCGCTCGGCGGTACTGACGGCATGACAATTTCCGCACCTACATTCCTCGGATGGGCGCCCGAGGGACATGATTTGCAGCTTGGGCTCTATGTATTGACGGTTGTGGCAACGGTTGGCGTAGGCGCCCTGATGCGAATCTACTTCAGCTCCGAGCGCGGCCTCATCAGCCTGGCGGTCAAGGACAACGAACTTCGAGTCGAGTACCTTGGCGCGTCGGTACGCAACGCGATGTCGGTCAACTACATTCTAGCGGCGGCGCTCGCGGGGCTCGGGGGCGCGATTTCCGGTCTGGCCATCGGCCACGTCGACCCAGAATACAGCTACTGGACTACCGGCGGTGAGTTTGTGTTCGTGGCCATCCTTGCCGGTCAGCTATCGATCCCGGCAGTGTTCGTCGGCTCGGTACTGGTCGAGCTCGTGCGCTCGTTCTCTACGTTGTATTTTCCCAATACCTGGCAGATGGCGCTTGGCGTCTTCTTTCTGTTCGTCATCCTTGTGCTTCCGGGCGGTCTCGGGTCTATTCTCGTGCGTTTCAGGGCCGCGCGTGCGCGGCAGCATACGTGAGCGGCGTCGCGCTTCAGGCGCGCGCCGTGAACAAGCGGTTCGGGGCGGTTTCCGCAGCGCAGGACGTGAACGTCGCGGTGCCGGAGGGTGCGATATACGGTTTGATTGGCTCGAACGGCGCTGGCAAAACCACATTTGTCAACATGGTGACGGGTTATATCAAACCCGATTCGGGTTCGATCGAGTGTGTCGGCCGTGACATTACGGGGCTCAAGCCACGGGAGATTGCGCGCATCGGCGTGTGTCGTTCGTTCCAGATTCCGCAACTTTGCATCGGGCTGAGCATGCTCGAGAATCTGCAGGTTGCGCTGTCCATAAACACGACGGCGGGGGCATCATTCTGGCGCCGCGCCGATGTGTCGGCTGAGCGTGACCACGCGCTGGAAATCCTCGAGCAATTTCAGATTGCCGAGCACCGTGACCGGCTCATTCCAGAGCTGTCTAATGGTGACCGCAAACTGCTCGATATCGCTATGGCGATGGCCGGTCGCCCCAAGGTGATGCTGCTCGATGAGCCGACCAGCGGCGTCGCTGCCGACGAGAAATTCGCGATCATGGATCGGGTCATTGAGGTGCTCACGGCAAGTGCGGTGACGATACTGTTCGTCGAGCATGACATGTCGATTGTCACACGCTACGCGCAGCGTATTCTCGCGTTCTATGACGGACGCATTATCGCCGATGATGCACCCGATGAAGTGCTTTCCGATCCGGATGTGCAGCGCTACGTGACCGGGACTTTGCGCTGATGCTGCAAGTTGAAGACATCCAGGTGGCCATCGATTCGGTACAGATTCTGCGCGGCGTCTCGCTGCGCGTCGGCGAGGGCGAGATGATCGGCATCGTCGGCAATAACGGCGCTGGCAAGACTACGACGTTGCGCGCGGTGATGGGTCTTGCCCGGCTTGGTGGCGGGCGCGTGGTGTTCAAAGGTAGCGATATCTCCCATCTCGAACCGTTTCGGCGCGCGCGCCTGGGACTCGGTTACATGCCCGAAGACAGGCGCTTGATTCCCCAGCTCACGGTGGAAGAGAACATGGCGCTACCGGCGTGGGAGAACAAGGCGCTTGACGGAGTAGCCGGGCTTTCTCTCGTCTATGAACTCATGCCCGAGTTGCTGGAGATGAAGCAGCGCAAGGCGCTACTGCTCAGCGGTGGGCAGCAGAAAATGGTCGCGCTCGGACGTGCCCTGATTGCCGGCACCGAACTACTGCTGCTTGACGAGCCATTCGAAGGTGTCGCGCCAGCTCTGGCGCAACGCCTGATCGAGGTCATAGCCAATCTGCGCGAGCACGGTCGGTCGATCGTCATCGCGCATTCCGATCTCAGCCACGAAGGCGTTACTCTGGACCGCGAGTACCAGATCGAGCGGGGCGCGATCCTGTGATGGCTTATAGGACTTAAGGCGCTGAGGTCGAGCGGCTGACCTGAAGTCGCAAGCACGGAGTAGTCGCACGGGTACCGCCAGCGGTAGTCCAAAGCCCTGCAGGCTGCCAGGCCGGCAATAGTTTCCAGGTTTTTATGGCGAATTTGATATGGATCAAACCGCTAATAGCAGGGACTCTCTATGCTTTTTCCCACTTTTTTCAGAAAAGGGAAAGAGCGTCATGGTCGAATTCGTTACAACTATCAGTGCGTTAGTGGCCGCTGCGTCGATCGGCGGCATTACCATTACATTGTTCCTTATTGCTATAGGAAAGATTGGCTAGCTTTTCTGACGCCAGCAGAGGCGACGAGAACGCAATTGTCGGTGAGATGTTTGTCTGGAAATCTGGTCGGTGGCGATGCCTGCGTCGCTATCGGTGCAGCGGAGCGATTCCATCGGTTCTAATGCGGCGCAATGTGCGGGGCTTATTGCGTCCTACTCGGACTGTGTCTTCTGTGATCAATACTTCGCGGTGCAGAATCTGAACCACAATTGCCTAGTAGCGTAGGTTGGGTTAGCGGAGCGTAACCCAACGATTCTCCAAAACTTGACGTCACCCATAAGCGTGGGGAGAGACAGTCGGGTGAGCGCGTGAGCGATAGGCGGTACAGTGTTTGCGATTGCGTCGGGTTACGCTGCGCTAACCCGACCTACAAATCATTGGGCACATATGGCAAGAAGAAATCTGCAGATGAAAAGACCGACTGGTGCAGAGACAACAAAAGGACGCAAGCAGTTCCTGATCGGTTCAACATTCGATTGAATCCAGGCTCAACGCGTTAAATCAGGAACCCTTGAATTCCGGCTTGCGCTTGGCGTGAAAAGCGGTGACGCCTTCACGGAAGTCCTCGGAGCTGCGCAAGCGGCTGTAAGCATGACCTTCGAGTTCGATCGCTGTTGCGAGGGTCGCATCTTCGGTATCGTTCAGCAGCTTCTTGGCAGTACGCTGCGCGAGTGGCGCAAACTGTACCAGTTCCTCTACCAGTTTGTCAGTGGCCTGTTCGAGTTCGCCATCCGCAACGCACTCAGTGATGATCCCCCAGTCGAGTGCCTGTTTCCCGGTGATGCGACGCGAACGCATGACGATGTCTTTGGTGCGGGTTATGCCAACCATTTTCTGCAGCCGTGCCGAGCCGCCGGAACCTGGAATTTGCCCGAGTTTCTGTTCCGGCAGTGCGTAGCGGGTGGTCTCCGAAGCGATGCGAAAATCGCAGGCAAGGGAAATCTCGAATCCGACGCCGAAACAGTATCCGCGATTGGCGACGATCACCGGTTTATCACAACGCGCCGGAGCCGCTATATTCCACGCAAGCCTGGACACAGTCTCCGGGCTGGCTTCCAGAAAACCCTTGATGTCACCGCCGCTGGAAAAGTGCTCGCCGACTGAGCGCAGCACGATCACGCGCACGCCTTCGTGGGCATCAAGTGCCTCGAACGCGCAGCGCAGTTGATCACGTTGCGGCATTGAAACGACGTTCAGTGGAGGGCGATCGAGGATGATGTCCGCGCGCTGGCGCTGCTCGTCTATTTCGATATGAAAACCATCGGGATTGTCGAGTAGTGTTTGGGCGGGGTGGGCTAGTTCTGTCATTGGTGTTCCTTTAAGTAAGAATCTTGAACCACAGAGACACAGAGAACACAGAGGAAAAACAGAAATCAAGAATATTGCGCACTGCCAAACCGGCACTAATGCAGAAATTGGCGGCGAAGGCACGAAGACCTAAACAGTTTCATGCTCGCATTTGACTTTCTCTGTGTCCTCTGTGCCTCTGTGGTGAAAAGTTTGTCGCCTTAGATTTCTCGCTCGTACTCGCCAGCAATCAATTTGCGGCGCAGGATTTTGCCGACCGGCGATTTGGGAATGTCGCGCACGAACACGTATTCCCGTGGGCGCTTGAAGTCGACCAGACTGGATGTCTTACAGTGCCCGTCCAGGATGGCTGCATCGACTGACGAACGGCGTTTGACAAAGGCGACTACGCGCTGACCCCAGCGCTCATCCGTAAGTCCGGCAACTGCGACTTCATCGACCGCCGGGTGTAGCGACAGTACCGATTCAATCTCGACCGGGGAGATGTTTTCTCCGCCCGATATAATCATATCGTCAACACGGCCAGTGACGAACAGGTCACCGTCGTTGTCAAAGTAGCCGGTATCACCGGTGAAGTACCATCCTTGTCGTAGCGCTTTTTTGTCGGCGTCTGCACGCTTCCAGTAACCCTGAAACGCCTCGTCGCCGGTCAGGTCGGCGATGATTTCACCTTCCTCTGTGGGTGCTGCCAGTTCGTCAGGTTTCCCGGCTCCGAGATTGACGACTCTTATCCGTGCATTCAGACCAGCGCGGCCGGCACTGCCGGGTTTTTCGGTCGCGGCCTGGTCAATCGTGAATGTGTAAATTTCCGATGATCCATAGTGGTTCACAAAAATATCGGGCCTGAAAGCACCATCCAGCCGTTTGAGCAAATCTTCTGACATGGGTGCGCCGGCAAACCCCAGCCGTCTGACCGAACCGATATCGGTCTTGTGGAATTCGGGATCGGCAAGCAGATCATGGTAGAGCGTGGGTACCAGGTACAAATGCGTAATTCTTTCGCGTGCAATGGCTCGCAACGCGTCACCAGAATCAAAACGCTGCATACATGTAAAGCATCCGTTGACCAGCGCCATGGACAGTAGAGAGCGCACGCCCATCGTGTGATAGAGCGGCATCACCCCAAGAGTGCGCTCACCATTCGAGTACAGGTTTTGCGCGACGTGCGCGATTGCTGCAGCTCTTTCAGCGCGGTGACTTCGCGGCACACCTTTGGGCTTACCCGTGGTGCCGGAAGTGTAGAGCATGATTGAGCAGTCATCGGCACTTGCGCTCAGCAGCGTCGCCGGCGCATCCGCAGCAAGCAGATCGTCAAACGCAATGGTGCCGCCCGCTTTCTCTTCAGTTGCCTTGTTACCGATTGTGGTGTCATCGACGCTGATCCGTTGAATCTGGCCGCACGCTGCGGATTCCGCGACTGCTGCCGCGCTCGCTGCGTCGTATGCAACCGCACAGGCATCGGCATCCAGCGCGCAATACTCTATTTCATCGGTCTTCGCGCGCCAGTTCAGTGGCGTCACGATCACGCCGAGAAACTGACAGGCCCAGTGCAGAGTCGCCATCTGCCAGCGGTTTTGCATGACCACAAGCAGGTGGTCGCCATGACGCAGTCCGAGCAAGCGCAGTCCGCCGGCAAGCGACCCGATGCGCAACATCCACTCCACGTAGCTCAGGCGGGTATTGCCATCTACGATCGCGGGGGCATTCGGCGATCTTTCCACGCTGGCGAGAAAGGAACGCCCGAGATCAAACATCAGACCGCTTATCGGATTGCCGAACTACGCCTTCGGGGCGTGCGGCGCCTTCGGTACCAGCTGCCACTTCGGCGTCGGAAGCCGTTGCAGCCTCGAGAATGGCGGTGACGATGTTCGTATAACCCGTGCACCTGCACAGATGCCCGGAAAGCATTTCGCGAACTTCGGTTTCGCTCGGCTGCGGCACACGGCCAAGAAAATCCGTGCATGACATGAGTATTCCGGGGGTGCAGAAACCACATTGCAGTGCGTGGTGCCGGCGAAACGACGCCTGGAGTGCGGACAATGGTTTATCAGCTGTTGCGAGACCCTCGACTGTCCTGACATCGCGGCCTTCGGCGGTGACCGCGAGCGTGAGGCAGGAACGCTGGGCGATGTCGTCTATGGTGACCGTGCATGCGCCACACACGCCGTGTTCGCAGCCGACGTGAACGCCGGTTGCACCAAGTCGGTAGCGCAGAAAATCGGAAAGCAGCGTGCGCGGTTCGCACTCCGCGGTACGCTCGATTCCGTTCAGGCGCAAAGCGACTGTATGCTGCCCGTGCGGTAGTTTCTTCATCGTTTCTTTCGATTGCAGTTCATTCTCTATGTAGTGATTTCTAGTTGCCCAGACCCGCGATGAGTTTTCGTCCCAGATTGCGCACCAGGTGGCGCCGGTAGTGTGCGCTTGCATGCTGGTCGCTGCGTGCGTCCAGCTTCCAGACAAGATCTTCAAGCGAAGATTCCAGGTCGGTACGCGACGCCTCGGGAATATCTTCGATCCACGGGCGGTCGGCTACGCCGCCAACACCCAGTCGCATACCCCGTGGGGAAACTGCTGCGGCAAGTGCGACGATGGCGAAATCGCCATGGCGCATGCTGACTTCCCAAAAACCGTAGCGCGTTTTCTTTTCGGCAAGTGGAAACTGCACCGATTCGACAAATTCGTCTGCCTCTCTTGCGGTCGTCAACACCCCCTGAAAAAAGTCACTGGCCAGCAGGCTGCGTTGGCGGCGTTTTGAGCGAAGATTGACGGTGCCTCCAAGCGTAGCCAGGCAAAGTGGCAATTCCGCACTGGGGTCCGCATGGGCAATGGATCCGCAGACGGTGCCGCGATTTCGTGTCTGGAAATGACCGAGATGCGGAAACGCCTGCGACAACATTGGGAGGTTGTTCTGATTTTTGACAATCGCTTCTACTGCGGCTTGCGTCACGGCAGCGCCAATTGTCAGTTCGCTCCCGCTTACTCTCATCTTTGACAGATCGTCAACTCGCGAGATGTCGATGAGCACTCTTGGCTGAGTCAAACGCATGTTCAGCGCCGCCATCAGCGACTGTCCGCCGGCAAGAATGCGCGCGTCATCACCGTGGTCGGCTAGTAGCTGCACGACCTCATCGGTCGAGTCGGCACGTATGTAGTCGAACGCCGCCGGCTTCATTTGGCAACTCCAAACAGTCTCTTGATCCATTGCCATAGTCCGGCCGCAGGTGTCTGGCCACTGGCGACGCGGCCGAGTCTTTGAAACAACTGTTGCAGCACGATACCGGTCGCGCTTTCAATCATGCGCGCGCCCACCGCGACAATCTTGCCACTGAGCGTAAACGAATACGTATACTCGAGCCGGGTCCCGGTCTGGATCTGACTGAGTAGAACCCGGCCTTCGCCTTCGGCCGTTCCGAGCGGGCCATTGCCTTTGCCGGCAAGCCGGATGCGCCGCATTGCTTCTTCGTCGACAATCGACATTTCGACATGGAAACCGATCCTCACCAGCCCGACCGATAGAGACACGTCTGCGACGTAGCGTTCGTCTCCCATCGCTTCGAATCGACTGCATCCCGGAATGACCAGTGCCAGTGCACGCGGATCGTGCAAAACCCGGTAGACCGCTTCGAGCGGGGCGGCGATATCCACGCTTCCCGAAGTCGAAAAACGTTCGCCATCGTCGGCTGACTCGGGCGCGAAATCCTCAGGCGGTATTTCCTTCGGCGCGATCAGTTCGATCACACGCGACGGCGTCATCGGCAAACTAATTTCCTGCGGGTCAACGCTACTCCCGAGCGCATCTGCAATCGCATTCGCGATACACACCGGCGTGCTCATGTTATTTCCTTCGCCGATGCCTTTTGCACCCAGCGGAGTAAAAGGCGATGGTGTTTCCATATGCGCAATGACCGGCTCGGGAATTTCAACCGCGGTAGGCACCAGATAGTCCGCAAAGGTGCCGGATGCGAACGAACCATCAGAACGGTATGCAAACTCTTCCATCAATGCCGCACCGACCCCTTGCGCAAAGCCGCCACGTATCTGGCCGTCCGCCAGCGCGGGGTTGAGCAAGGTGCCCGCATCGTGTGCCGTGACGTAACGGTCGATACGAACCTGTCCGCTATCCTTGTCGACTTCTACGCCGCAAATGTCGAACACGAACCCGTAGGCCGCGGACGTGTTGATCCTGTCGTTTTCGTCTGGTGCCTCCAGTTGTGGCGGTGTCCAGAACGCCGTTTCCCGCATGCCGGGCGTCGTGCCCGCAGGCAACATGGCGGGTGCCCAGTGAGGCCCACTGGCAAGCCTGGCGAACTTCATCAGTTGTTCCGGCGCCTTGCTCGAGAATACATTGCCGCCTGAAAACTGCACATCATTTGCATCGCATTCCAGTTGCGCGGCGGCGATTCCTGCAAGCTTGTCGCGCAACTTGCACGCGGCAAGATGTGCGGTTCCTGCAACCGCGCCGGCAAAGCGGCTCGAGTAATTGCCCTCGGCTACCGACCATGCATCCTTGCGCGTATCGAGTTCGACGTCGACGGTAATATCGTTCGGCTGCAGTCCGAAGACATCGGCAATCACTTGCGACAACGCCGTAATATGTCCCTGGCCGTGCGGTACCGAGGCAACATTGACGGTCACTGCGCCGAGCAAATCGATGCTTACAGTCGCACTGGTGATCGCGCCGTTCTTCGGTCCGGCTTTGGCGCGTGCTTCGCGCGTCATCACCGTCGTGATGTAACCCATGTTCGATATCGATGGCTCGACAATCGCGGCGAAGCCAATTCCGTAAAGCCTGCCATCGGCGCGAGCGGCGTCTCGTCTGCGCAGTAGTTGTGCGAGATCTCCGCGTTCGGAAGCGAGATCGAGTGCGGCGTGATAATCACCCGAATCAATAAGTGCACCAGCGGCTGCGCGATAGGGAAAATCCGACGCATTGATGAAGTTGCGCCGATAGACGTCCAGCGGTTCAAGATTCAATTCCACCGCGATGCGTTGCATCAGCCGTTCGAGCGCAAAATAAACCTGTGGCCCGCCGAATCCGCGCACCAGGCCCGCGGGTGTCTTGTTCGTCAGTACGACGCGGTTACGCACTTTCAGATTGGCGATGCGGTAGGCGCCGGTCAGGCAGCCGTGCATGCGGTAGAACGTCGCCGGCTCCGGTGCGCGCAGGTAGGCACCGCAGTCGTCCAGTTGGTCATAGGAAAGTGCGACGATGCGCCCGTCGTCATTCACCGCGGCTTCGATGTCGGTCACTCTCCCTGTTGACGACGTTGCCGCCAGCAGATGCTCGAGCCGGTCTTCGACCCACTTGACCGGCGCACCGGCTTTTCGCGACGCAAGGCACAACGCGATGATGTAAGGAAACACACCTTGTTTGACGCCGAAGCTGCCGCCGCCGTCGCGTGGTGCGCGCAATCGCAACCTGGATGCCGGTACCTTGAGTGCCAGCGACATGACCGCGTGCAGGGAAAACGGCCCCATAAAATTTGACAGGACATCGTAGTCGCCGTTGCTGCCGAATTCCGCAACGGCGACGTAGGTCTCGATTGGCGTGCACGAATTTCGTGGATAGTGTGCCTTGAGGCGTACCCGGTGCGGCGCGGACGCAAATGCTGCGTCTGGTTCGCCATACTCGAACTGCCGGTCACTGACGACGTTCGATCCCACTGCTTCGTGCAGCACCGGCGCATCAGGTCGGGTGGCGGCTTCAACATTGACGGTGGCGGGAATCTGATCGTATTCAACCTCGATGAGGTCAAGCGCGTCTTCCGCGATGTAACGGTCTTGCGCGACAACCAGGGCGACTGGTTCGCCGACATAGCGCACTTTGTCCACCGCGACGCACCAGTGTTCCATCGGTTGTTTGACACCAACGACGAAAGGTCTCGTCCAGTTGCGAACATCACTGCCCACCAGAACCGTCCGCACACCCGTCAGCGCCAACGCGCGCGAAGTTTCAATCGATTTTATGCGGGCATGTGCGTGCGGCGAGCGAAGGAAAGCGGCATGCAGTGTTGCGGGATGCGTGCCCAGGTCGTCCGCGTAGCGCCCGGCGCCGGTCAGCAGTGCCGCATCTTCCTGCCGTTCAAGGGCTTGCCCGACCCACGTGGCCGGCTTGTTTGAAGTCGTCAGATCGTTCACAACAAGGTCATTGATGGACCCGATCGACGAACTTCGTCAAGTGGCCGAATCGAGCTTTTACAGGTGTCGCGATGTGCATGAGACTTCCCCGGGGTGTAATCGGAATTATCGCATTGTCTGCCCGCAGGCTGGGCACACGGGCTGTGTTGGCTATGTTGCGACAGTGGCCCGGCGATCAGCGTGATGTTAGGAGACTGTCGGACTTAGGTGTTCGAAAGCGAAACACCGGTTCTATCAAGACCTGGGAGAGCGAGTACAGATTTTGACGATTTCGACGCGCATATCGGGAATATGTAAGGAGAAAGCGGTGAAATATGAACCGCTCTCCGACCGTTGCAGCCGAATCATCCTAAGTCCGACAGACTCCTAGTGCGCCAAGTTGTTATAGTTCCTGTATATCTACGCTTTCGACACAAGCTGGTTCACCGGTATCGGGCGATTCGATTCGTTGCGCGCAAGCGCACATCACAGAGCTGACTATAAACATGAAAGTAAATCTCGAGAAAACGTTTCCAATGCCGGTGGCGCCTGCTGTCGCCTGGCACTTCCTTCAGAATATCGAGTCAGTCGCTGGCTGTATGCCCGGCGCGAAGATTACCGAGCGTATCGATGACACACATTACAAAGGTGAGGTGACCGCCCGGGTTGGGCCAGCCACGCTGTCATTCACCGGTACTATTGAGGTGCTCGAAGTCGATCCGGCGACGATGACATTGCGCATGCTTGGCAAGGGAACAGACCGTAGCGGCACTTCCGGTGCGAGCATGGATCTCACCGCCCGTATTGATCCCGGCGATGACGGAAAATCGAATCTTGTCGGTAACAGTACGGTGACAATGAGTGGCAAAGCGGCAACCTTCGGTGGCCGCATGATGGTTCCGGTTGCCGACCAGATTCTCAAACAGTTTGCGGGGATCTTTGCGACCAGAGTCCAGGAATCCGAGAACGAACTGTCGAGCGCATCCGAAGACACTGCGCAACGCCCTGACGAAGACGGCAGCGCTGCCCCCGAGACATCATTGAACGCCCTCGGGTTGTTGTGGGCCGTCGTCAAAGATGCGTTTGGCCGGCTTTTCGGCAAGAAGGGAAGCTAGCGCGGACTTCATCGGGTGGACCGGACTGAACGTTTCTACCGAATCGATCGCCTGCTGCGCGAGAGCAGAAGCGTCACCCTTGAGCGCTTTCTTGACGAACTCTCGGTGTCACGCGCGACCTTCAAACGCGATCTCGAATACATGCGTGATCGGCTCAATGCGCCGATTGAATGGGATCGCGACGCAGGCGGATACCGGCTTAGCGAGCAGCTAAAAGGCTCGCTGGAGTACGAACTGCCAGGACTGTGGCTGAATGAATCCGAGATTCTCGCGCTGCTTTCAATGGAAAGACTCCTCGAAGACATTGAACCGGGATTGCTCGGCGCGCGCCTGGAGCCGCTGAAGGCCCGACTGTCGGCGTTGATCGAGTCGACCGAACACTCTGCTGACGAAGTTCGCGAGCGTATACGTGTACTGCACATGGGTTCGCGTAGCCGCAAGATCCGCCACTTCGAGCAAGTCGCCTTTGCGTTGATGAACCGGCGCCGGCTGCACCTCGATTACTTCGTGCGCGGGCGAGGCGAACTGACCCACCGAGATGTGTCGCCGCAACGGCTGGTCCATTATCGCGACAACTGGTACCTGGATGCCTGGTGCCATGTTGCCAACGGCGTGCGCAGCTTCGCACTGGACGCAGTCGAGCGCGCTGAGGTACTTGGCGAAACGGCGAAGGACGTTGCGGCCGATGACCTCAACCGCCTGTTGGGTGCGGGCTATGGCATTTTTTCAGGGGAAAAGGTGAAATGGGCGAGGCTGCGTTTTACGGAACAACGCGCTCGCTGGGTGGCGGCCGAAGAATGGCACCCGCAACAGCGTGCCAGTTTTGACGAAGCCGGGTGCTATGTGCTCGAAGTACCCTACAGCCAGGATCCCGAACTGATGATGGACATCCTCAAGCACGGCCCTGACGTGGAAGTGCTGGAACCGCCTGAACTTCGCGAGCGAGTGGCGGTGCAACTGGCGGCTGCGTCTGAACGATACTGCCGCTGAGTGTCACTTGCGGTGCCTCGCTTGACGTTCCTCCTTGTTTTGTTAGTGTTTTTTGTTGTTACTACGCGCACGAAACTTGCGTTTATTGGCATATATGCCGGGATCGCGAATTTCTGGTCCGGCAGATTGAAGCAAGTCAGCTTTGCGTTCCGGGAGCATGGAGCCGTGCAGCAAGTGAAAACAAAGATCAACAATTAGACGAGGAGTAAGCGAGCACACGACACAGCAATCGGGCCGTTCGGTAGTCTGCCTGCAATCTGCGACCATTAGTTCTCGGCCTGGTTCTTTGTGAGTAGGGGTTGTTTGAATGGAGGTGGCATATGCATTACCGACGTTCGTTACGCAACACTGTGGCTGGCATTGTCGTGTGCCTGCTGTCATCGATTGGCCATGCCGGCCAAAGCCAGGTGAACTATAAATACTCCGCCGCCGCACGGGAGATCGCACAGTTGTACTGGCTCGCAGAGACCGCCAACGCCTGCGGATGGGCGACTCGCCAGGAAGCAGACGAGTTCGAAGCGTTTGCCGTTCGCTTCCTCACCGAACATCTTTCCGGCGTGCAGCGCGCTGCCTTTCTCTCAATGACCAATGACGCAGGATTTCATCCTGGCGTTCAGCGTATCGCGTTCGACGATCACGCCAAGAATTGTGAACTGGATCGCTGGAAAAATGGCTGGACAAACTACAAGTCCGCCGCCGATGAGCACGCTGCACGCTACTAAATGCCTATTGCGTTGACAGAGAAATCATTTCCACACTCCGTCCCATCAGGACGTCCCGGCATGTATTGCATGACTGGGTAAAGAAGGAGGGCACTGCAAATGAAAACGATTGTTATGGTATTCGGATTACTGGTTTCAACCGCCACATTTGGAATCGGATTGTCTGAGCTGGACGAAACAGAGCGATGCTCGTCCTGGGTGGCCAACGCCATGCACGGTGCAACGCAGGCCATGCGCGGTGCGTCTCGCGACGTGCAGTACATTCCCAGAATCGCACTTGGTGAGATGCTGGCGCATACCGGAAGCGTGGCTCGCGACAAGATCTATATCCTCGCAGATGAGGGCTACACAGATGAAGAGCGTGAATTCCTCGAGACGTCTACCCTGTTCGGATACGACGCCATGTCGAACTGGAAAGCTCGCAATGCTGGCAAGGGACCCAACCGACATGAGTGGCAGCGGAACCTCATGGCCGTGTGCATGGAAAAAAACGCGATTTAGTCCGCCCGCATCGGGCGCGAAGCACGAGAAATGGAGCAGCAAGATGGAAAGAGACGCCTGGGCGCTGACGCGTTTCAGCAGGGACCACGTCTGACCGTACCCGCAAACGGCCGGCTTCGTCGGTAACGAGTCCGCGCGATACCGCCATGTGCAAACGAGGCTTCGGAAGTTTGGCCAATGTAGGTCGCCGTTTCGGCATCTTCTCCCTCACGCTGGTGCTATGATTTTCGCGCGTCAAAATGTAGCCACGCTTATTCGTTAATCATATGCCCGATTAACGACAGAGAGAATCACCCAATAGTGGATTTAGTCGCCGATCACCTCGCCGAACCGCACCCACTGCTTTCCGTCGAAGCGCATGAGCTGTGCGGATTCGACTAGATAAAAATCATCGGCACTCGTATTCCATTTGATACCGGGCAGTATCATCGGTGCTTCGATATCCTTGAGCGAAGCCATCTGTTTCATCACGTTGGCGCGGCTCAAATCATCGCCACATTGTTCGAGTACTTTGGCAGTTCCCCAGGCAACCGAATATCCGGCCACGTTGTTAATGTCGGCGATGTCGCCTTTCGGATAGTATTTTTTCATCCACGATTTGTATTCCTGTACATCGGGAAAATCTTCCCACTGAGGGTCGGAGGGATCTTTCAGAGCATTGGCGGTTATGAGGCCAATCGATTTCTGCAGTCCGGCGGGTTTGAGTACCGCACCGACAGAGCTTGAGACATTGTTGAGAATGTGCAGCGGCCGCCAGCCGATGTCATGAACTTTTCGAATGGCCTGTGCAGAAAATTTTGCGGTGGAAACATTCACGAGGGTATCCGCGCCCGAGCCCTTGAGCGAGATAATTTGGGAATCGACCGTCGGGTCGGTCACTTCGTAGCTGGCCTCGGCAATGATCATCGACTCGGCTTTGTCACCGAGCCCCAGTTTCAATCCGTGTAGGTAGTCTTTGCCATAATCGTCGTTCTGATAAAGGACGGCAATTTTCGCGTCAGGTTTGGTCTTGAGTATGTATTGGGCATAGATCTTTGCTTCACTCACATAGCTCAGATTCCAACCCATAGTCCAGGGGAAATTTTGCGGGTCTCCCCATTTGGCCGCGCCGCTCAGGATGAAGATGTGGGGTATCTGATTGGCATTGATAAACTCGTGCACTGCGCTGTTGGTTGGTGTGCCGACGGTCCCGGATAGAAGCAGTACTTGTTCTTCCTCAACCAGCTTGCGAATCTGTTCCACGGTTTTCGGCGGACTGTAACCGTCGTCAAGGCTGATCAAGTTGATTTTTCGGCCGTTGACGCCGCCGCTGTCGTTGATCATGTCGTAGTAAGCGGCGGCCGCGCGGCCAAGTACGCCATAGACGGAGGCTGGCCCGCTGTACGGCGTCGTATTGCCGATCTTGATTTCGGTGTCGCTGACACCTTGCTCGTATTGGTTTTGGTCGCCACAGCCGGCAAGGTAGCCGAATATGAAAACGGCGGTGATGAGCGTTCCGAAAGTTCGTGCCAATGTCATGATCGCCTCCAAATCGGGATACAGACGTCGATCTTGTCGCCACAAGCCATTGTCGTGACGTTGAAGCTTACGCGCAAGGCATCTACGGATTGGTTACTTATTGGAAGAGTTTGATGTGCCGGCAGGTGCTGCAACACAGCGAGGAATGTGAATCGGCAGAATTTCGATTAGAAAGAGCGCGCGTGTCCCTGATGCGCAGAGAGCGCACATCGTTGTATTAATGCATTTTTCGAGATGAGTGAGTCCGGTTATGGCCTTGCGGTTGCCTCGCATCTCTTGAGGCCCCGTTCGTGCGAGCGATGTTATGCGTTTCCCGGCGGTGATTTGCGGGCTGAGCTGCCGAAGGGTCGCGCGTTTAACTGCCATCTTCGCTCTATTGGTTGAACATTTCCAATCAATACAAAGGGTTCGGAGAGTCGCGTTTGTTCAAGCGGCTCGCGGTCCTGCCTTCAGGAAACTTGATGCGCATATCGAAGTTGTTATGAGTGGCTCACGTAGTGAGCCACTGCCCGGCGCACACTGCTTTCACTTACTACAAGGAGACAGTCATGGGCGAAATCGTTAATCCGGCGCTTGCGGGTATCCGCAGACAGTTGCATTCGAGCATGCCCGAATTGCGCGCAAAGGCGGACGCATGGTCAGCACGCAACGATCTTCGAAACTACACTGGCAGCCTGCATGAGATAGCGGCCCTCGTACCTGAATTTGACCGCAGGTCGCTGGCGAAGAAGGATTCCGGTATTACGCACGCAGCCAGCGTGCAAAGCGATACGTCGCATCTGGACGTCGTCCTGCGGCGCGCCGGTCCCGGAGTCGGCCTGCTCGAGATGCCAGTTGGTGTGGTCACACGGCGACACCAACTTTTGCCGCACGCTCGTGTGATCCAGAGTCTCGAAACTGCACTTGGAGCAGCTGGTGCCGACCCTGCGCGTGCGCGGACGCAACTCGATCTCACCGATTTCGGTGCGCGTATGTCGCTCGTGGTCGATCTACCGGGGCGATTCGACCTCGACGTCGGCGACGGTACGCCTTTGGGTCTGCGCATTATTGTCCACAACAGCGTGAACGGTGGTGGGCTCAGGCTTCTTGTGGTCTGGCAACAGCAGAACTCGGCGAGTTCATTTGTGTGCGGTGTCACTCACCTTGAGTCGCGCCTTGTTCACCGGTTGCCGACATTGTTGGCTGATATTGGCGCCAATGTGCGCAAAGCGCTGGAAATCGCGACAGCAGAACGCGAGGACCTCAAACATTGGAGCACGCAGTTGGTTACGCGTGATCAATTGGTTGCCTGGGTTGACGGATCAGTGCGACGAATGTGGGGTTGGCAGGCTGCTGCGCGCATATTTCATATTGCCATGACGGGCTGGGATGCCGATCCTGCTTTCAGCGTTGAGCGCGTGTTGCCGTCGCGCCGAACGATGCAGGCGTCTGACCCGGTTCCGGGCGCGCCGGATTTCGTTGAAACCGCCTACGATGCGTTGCTTGCACTAGGATGGATAGCGCGCGATGGGCGCGATGCAAATGAACGTTTCGACCGCATGGTGCAAACCGCGATGCTGATGCGTGCTTTGTTACGGGGGAACGTGCAGTAGTTGACGAAAGGCGAGCCGCGCAAGCATTTCCGCCCTTCAATTTTCACTTCGAATCGCCGCCAAGTGCTGCACGCCTTCTAGGGCGGGCAGCGAATCGCAGCGGGTCCAGATGGAACCGGACACCGTAGATTGTCCGAACACTGACAAGCTATCCAAGCGACTGAGTCGCAGTTGTTCTGGTCTTACTTGTCAGATCCTGCAAATCGATGGTGACTACGGCTTGAGAAACATTCAGGCTAATTGCGGCGCCGCATTTTCCCCCGGCCAAACTGGGACTTCCAGTACTTGTCGAAGATCGTCTGTTGTTCAGACGTGAGTGCTTGTTGGAACGTGCGTGTGTCTTGCGCCATCTGTTGCATTTTGTCCGCACGCTCTCGCATACGCTGTGACATGTGCTCCAGTCGGCTCGCGGTATCCATGTCGCCGTGGTGGTCACCACCTTTGGCGTGATGTTCTTCCATGTGCTTTGCCCGCTCAGTGGCACGTGCAAGTGCAGTGCTGGAATAAGTGTCCCACGCTGCCTGTTGATCGGATGTTAACTGCAGTTTCTGCTCAAGCTTATCCAGATGTTTCTGCGCCCGTTCTACCGGGTCCATGCGGTGGTGCTGATCTCGGCCGCCAGACTTCGATTGGTCATTTGAATGGTCGGCGGCGATGACGAACGCCGGGGTGGTCGCGATGCTCGTTATTAACAAGGCGCGAAAGAAGTAAGTGCGATTCACGTAGATCTCCTGTGAACAGAGTGAAGGGTAAATGGTAAACAGGAAGACACCAGCAGTGCCAGTCAGTTCCCTCGGCGATCATACCTACAAGGCATCCCGCGCGTGTGGTTGACACCGGTGTCGTCACAATCAAGCCCAGCACCCTGCTTATAATGCCTCGATTGAGGCAGGCAGAGAACACCTACTCGTTCCCATAAGCAGATTTGATGAGTTTACGTCGATCCTCCATTCTGGTCGGCCTGATTGGCGCAGGCATTCAGGAATCGCGGGCGCTGGCAATGCACGAATGCGAAGGCGCGGCGCAAGGCCTGAACTATGTCTACAGGTTGATTGATCTGGACGGTCAAGGTTTCGAGGTGGAATCCTTGCCGGAACTGATCGGGGCCGCCGAGCGTATGGGATTCGACGGGTTGAACATCACGCACCCGTGTAAGCAGGCGGTGATCCCTTTGCTGACTGAACTGTCCGACGATGCACGGGCCATTGGTGCGGTCAATACGGTGTTGTTGCAAAACGGTCGCCGTATTGGTCACAACACGGATTGGTCCGGATTTGCAGAGAGTTTCCGTCTCGCCCTTCCGGACGCCGCATTGCAACGGGTAGTGCAGCTCGGGGCTGGCGGTGCCGGCTCGGCCGTTGCGCATGCAGCACTGACTTTGGGTGTCGAGCGGCTTGCCATTCTTGACACAGATCCGGATCGTGCGCGTGGACTCGTGTCCAGGCTGGACGCGCATTTCGGAAAGGGGAGAGCGATCGCCGCTATGGATGTCGAAACCGAGCTGGCTGATGCTAATGGTCTAATTCACGCGACCCCAACGGGCATGGCGAAACACCCGGGCCTGCCGTTGCCTGCGAATTTGCTGCGGCCGAAATTATGGGTTGCCGAGATTGTCTATTTTCCGCTCGAAACCGAATTGCTGCGTACAGCCAAGGCGCTTGGTTGTCGCTGCCTTGATGGTGGTGGTATGGCTGTATTTCAGGCGGCCGAGGCGTTTCGGTTATTCACTGGTATTAGTCCAGACGTCAAAAGAATGCAGCAGAATCTCAATACCATGAAGTAGCAATTCTAGCGTTGCCGATTGTTCGCTTTTGACAACAGATGTGACTGCGTTTTTATCGAGCCGCAGCATGGAATCGTCCCGGTGCGATTGGTGTTGCCTTTGCGTTTGCACGCAGCTGTGCGCCGTAACCCGGGAAACTGCGCAATAGCGGAAACGCACATTCCTTACAAAAAAAATTGCGCGTTGGCCAGATTCTCGTTCTAACACCGCGAGCATTTCCTTGGAGTTTCGCAATATCTGCGACGTCAATCGACGACACTCGCTATTTGCGCTTGTCGTTGGATAACGACGGCGGCATGAAGTGAATGTTTTTTCGCATCTAAATATTTTTCTCGCGACGATAAATTGGGTTGTTTCGTAGCTATACTTTTTTTGCGTTTTCGCTAACAGCGTTTGACTAATTCACTGGCGATTGGATGAACGCGCCGGATGAAAAAACTTCGTGCCTGTAAGTGGATTCGGATGTTTGATACGCCATGGAGGTGTAGCGGATGCAAGCTGTGAATGTGTCGAAACAATCGAACACATCAGAACGATCGTCGTCCGGAGAGTACGAATCGGCCCGATGGCGCGGCATCGTGACTGTGTCCTTTTCCGTTGTGTTGCTAGCTGCCTGCGGCGGTGGCGCCAATGAAGAAGAAGCTCGTGTTTCTGCAGAGGGCGAGGGGCCGTTTGTAGCGCAGACTACGGAGCCGGAAGCGTCGCGCTTTCTTGCGCAAGCAAGTTACGGAGCCGATGACGGCTCGATTGAGGATGTGCAGCGTTACAACTACGCGGGGTGGTTGCAACGGCAGTTTGCGATGCGGCCACGTAACGCACACCAGGCATACATCAATAGCGTGTCCGCCTCCGGAAACAATCCAAACCAGTCGCACGTACAGCATACCTTCTGGAAGGAGGCCGCAACGGCCCCCGATCAACTGCGACAGAAAGTGGCATTTGCGCTATCGCAGATCTTCGTAATATCCATGCGGGACAGTGCGGTTGGCGGTTACGAGCGAGGTGTCGCGTCGTATCTCGACATGCTTGGGCGGGAAGCGTTCAGTAACTATCGTGTCATTCTGGAACAGGTCACGTTGCATCCGATGATGGGAATTTATCTCTCCCATTTGCGCAACCAGAAGGCATCCGGAAACCGCGTGCCGGACCAGAACTACGCGCGAGAGGTGATGCAACTCTTCTCAATTGGGCTCTACGAGCTCAACCAGGACGGGACACCGATCGTTGTAGGTGGTCAGCCGGTCGAAACTTATGACAATGACGACATCATTGGTTTGTCTCACGTGTTCACGGGCTTTAGCTGGGCTGGTCCCGACAAACAGAATGGCCGATTTTATGGTTCGTCATCGAATCCGCCGCGCGATCCGAACCGGGATGTGCTGCCCATGCAATCGTATCCCCAGTTTCACTCTACTGAAGAGAAACGTTTTCTGGGTACGGTGATCCCGGCACAGGGCACGCCCGACGCTGACAACAGTTTGCGCATCGCGCTTGACGCAATATTCAATCACTCTAACGTCGCCCCTTTTATCGGTCGCCAACTGATACAGCGGCTTGTGACCAGCAATCCCAGTCCAGGTTACGTGGCCCGGGTGGCGCAGGCATTTAACACTGGTATCTACGATACAGGCAGCTGGCGTACTGGCGCTGGCGCGCGCGGTGATATGCGCGCCACAATCGCAGCCGTACTGCTGGACCGGGAAGCGCGCGATATTTCCATGGTCACACAAATCGGTTTCGGAAAAGTCCGCGAACCGGTGCTCCGGTTGGCTGCATGGATGCGCGCGTATAACGCGAATTCCGCCTCGCGCAACTATCTGCTGGGAAATACCGACAGTTCCACTTCGTCACTGGGTCAATCGGCGTTGCGCTCGCCGTCAGTGTTCAATTTCTATCGGCCGGGATATGTGCCACCGAATACGAGTATTGCTTCGGCAAACCTGGTTGCGCCGGAGTTCCAGATCCTTCATGAGACCTCGGTTGTGGGTTACTCGAATTTCATGCGCAGCATTGTGCCTTCGGGAGTTGGTAGTAATTCTCCCCGAGACATTCAGCCCGATTACTCGAAAGAAATGGCGCTTGCTGACGATTCGGATGCGCTGATTGACCGAGTCGACTTGCTGTTGACGTCCGGGACGATGAGTGACGAGACGAAGGACCTGGTTCGCGACGCTGTCGAATCGGTTTCGATTAATCCGCTCAAGTCGACAAGCGGGCGAGAGAGCCGTGTCCACCTTGCCGTGTTCTTCACATTGTCATCGCCAGATTTCATTGTTCAGAAATAGAGAGTCAGACATGTCCGGATCCAGAATTTCTCGCCGCGAGTTTCTCAAACGCGCGTCGGCGCTGTCAGTTACCGGCACGGCTGCGCCTTTTGCGCTAAACCTCGCCTCTATTGGCGCAGCATCGGCGCAGATGGCCGGCGGTTATCGAGCGGTAGTGTGCCTTTTTCTGTTTGGCGGCAATGACCATACGAACACTATAATTCCGTACGACCAATCAGAGTATGACGAGTACTTCAATTCGCGGCCGGATATTGCGTTGATGCGCAACGCTTTGGCGGGCACAGCGACAGCGCCGGTCGCGTCCCAGGGCGGCCGGTCTTTCGCGTTTCACCCGGCACTGACCTCGTTAAAGTCGTTGTATGACAACGGCAACCTCGCTGTCATGGCGAATGTCGGGCCGCTGATCCAGCCTACGACGAAAGCACAATACCAAAACCGTTCGGTCCCGCTGCCGCCGAAGTTGTTTTCCCATAATGACCAACAATCGGTCTGGCAGGCCAACACGGCCGTGGGGGAGGGCGCGCGCCTGGGCTGGGGCGGGCGTATGGGGGATATGCTTGCCGCGCAAAATGGACTACCGATTTTTACGGCAGTCTCGGCGGCTGGCAACACTGTATTTCTGTCAGGCTCGAACGTGCTGCAATACCAGATGAGCACTAGTGGCGCGATCAGCATCCGAGGCATTTCCGGCAACCTGTATGGATCGTCTAGTGCGAGCAGTCGTTACCAGCAACTGATCAGGGGCAATCGTTCCCACTTGTTTGAGGACGAATTGGGCAACGTCACTTCGCGATCCATTGACTCGAACGCCCTGCTGTCGTCTTCCTTGCCGCCGGCGTCGCAGTTCATGACGCCGATTCCGAGCGGCAACCGGCTCGCATCGCAACTGAATATTGTTGCGCGGATGATTTTTGCGCGCGGGTCTTTGGCCACCAACCGGCAGGTGTTTTTTGTGAGTCTGGGCGGTTTTGATAATCATGATTATTTACTCGACAGGCATGGCAACTTGATGCAAACGCTGAATGACGCAGTCGCCGCGTTCTACGCCTGGCTCGGAGAGATGAGCATGGAGAGTAATGTCACTCTGTTTACAGCGTCGGATTTCGGGCGCACGCTGACCAGCAACGGCGACGGTTCCGATCATGGTTGGGGGGCGCATCACTTCGTGGTGGGAGGTGCAGTTCGAGGTGGCGATATTTATGGCACGTTTCCTCAAGTTGCCTTCAATACGCCCGAAGATGTCCGACAGGGAAACTTGTTGCCTTCAACATCTGTGGATCAGTACGCGGCAACATTTGCGCGCTGGTTGGGCGTACCTGATTCGAGCATCCCCGCGGTCTTGCCCAACGTCGTCAACTTCAGTTCGCGTTACGTCAATTTTCTTGTATAGAGGGCATCGCCGGCGACATTAGTAGAAATCATGCGCCCGTTCGGCGAAGGGTTGATTGGGGGTTCGCCGGGCTACTGGTTGACAGACTGCTAACGTAAGTTTTGGGCGCGTCGTTTATCGCGTCAGGTGCGCTGGCGCTTGCTCCGGGTCCTGGCAACATTTTCGTACTCACCCAGTCAGCATTGCACGGCCGATCGGCAGGTTTACTCGTGACCATCGGATTGTGTACCGGACTGCTGGTAGACACCGCGGTGGCTTCACTTGGTGTGGCCGCATTGCTTCAGGCCTCGCAATATGCCTTTACGGTCCTAAAGTTCGCCGGTGCTGCCTACCTGTTCTATCTTGCCGTCCTGGCTTTTCGGGCTGCCGGCTCGACGATTGTCACGGATGGGAACAGCGCACCGACAGCATGGCAGTTGTATCGGCGAGGGATCATCATGAATGTCGCCAATCCGAAAGTCTCGATCTTCTTTTTGGCGTTTCTTCCCCAGTTCGCCGATCCCGCACGCGGTTCGTTGATGCTTCAACTTCTTGCGTTCGGTGGCGTATTCATGTTGGCGACCATTCTCGTGTTTGGGTCGATCGCAATGTCGGCAGGTTTTGTTGGCGAATGGTTCAGTGAGTCACCCAAAGCACAACGAGTGATAAACATAGTGGCCGGAACTGTTCTCGCCGGCCTCGCGGTCAAATTGGCTCTTACCCAGCAATCAGGCGGTGCCGGCTGATTGGTTTTTGTCCGAAGGCCCGAGCTCTATCCGAATCTCGCCGCAAGTGTCTACATTCGGGGTTGATGCCGTCGCAATGCCTGTCGCTTGTGGAACATGTTCGCACCGATGTTCCGCTGTCGAGCAGCTAAGTCCGGCAGGCTCCTGGTGAACACTTAAAGCCGAATCTCCAATCCCCACTTGTTCAGTGTTCCCGTGTCCCGGTTCGCATTGTCAGTTACTGTTAACTGCCAATTGCCTTTCGATGGGTCACTCTCGAAATTTTGAAGCGCAGGTAAGGTTTCCTTATCGAATGCGACGATCAGGTTGTTCTGATTTCCGCCTGACCGATCGTGCAATGTGACGGTCTCGCCTGAGGGGTTCGTCAGTTCGACTTTGAGATCGCCGATCCAGGAATGGGTGATGTCCACCCACGCTTTGATTTCGCGTACCGTACCCGGCTGAGTGATTTCTACCGCACTACTTACGCCTTCCATATTGTCGTCCGGAATCGGTAGCGCCGGGGCTGCTTCGACTTTTACTTCTTTTGCGGGTTCGATTTCAATCGCGACGCTCCAGCGGCGTAGCTGGCCGACATCGACGCTCCAGTGATCAGACACTGCAAGTGTCCAATCGCCTTCCGTTGGTCCACTCTTAAGATCGGCTAGCGCCGGCGTGTTCGCAGCATCGTAGGTCTTGACGATGTTGTGCGCATCTCCGCCTGATTTGTCGTGCAGCAGGAAAGTCTTGCCATCCGGTGCCGTCAGGGTGACTTCTAGATCACCAATGTAAGTGTGAGCGATATCGACTGTGATCTTCGCACTGCGGATTCGATCAATGCGCGAAAGTGTCAGCACGCTAGTGACACCCTTGGGCGTGGCGTCGGGGATCGGCAAATGCGGGGCCGCTTCCGCGCGCACCACTAACGCTGCCGTGGGTTGCTCCGGCTCGGCGGGCTCCCCGATGCCGACGGCGGCCCAGGCATTTATCACCGATGCAAGCCTGGCTTGATCTCCCGGATAGAGTTGCATGCAGGCGTCCAGTGTGGCGAGGCGCGCGTGGCGAAATGTCCACCGGCTGGATGTTGCGCTCTCAAGGTAGACAGTCAGCGCAAGATAGGCAATTTCCTCTGCCACGGTTTTTCCGAGACCGCGTACCTCGATGTCATGATGGGTGCCGCCGGCGACCATCAGATAAAACGCTTTGTTCGGAATGCCGCTGTTACTGTGGACATACCCGTTGTCGTTGTAGCGCGGCGAGCGTGAATTGCATTCAGGAAGTTCACCGGGCTGCAGGCGCAACTGGTTGTCGGTGTGGTCTGGCTGACTGCCACGCGTTGGTTCTGACATGTCGCGCAATGCATCGCCCGGCCTGCCCGGTGTGTAGACATGTTCACCCATCTTCCAGTCCGTCACCGGGTCGCCATTGCTGATCATGACGCCGAAAAAATCAGCGAACGACTCATCCAGTGCGCCGGCTTCGTTGACGTAAACGAAGCGCGCCGTGCTCGATGTCACTGCATGCGTGAGCTCATGCGCGACCACATCCAGCGCAGCACTGAGCGCACTGAAGCGAACGCCATCACCATCGCCATACACCATCTGCTTCAGTGATGACGTCCAGAAAGCGTTGTTGTAACTCTTGCTGTAATGCACCGTGGAGCGCACGCGCGAGCCCTGATCATCGTACGAATCGCGGCCGAACCGGTCATGAAAATACTGGTAAACGATACCGGCATTGGCATGGGCGTCCCACGCCACTTTGTCGGGATGACTGCTGTCTGTCTCCAGAATGACCTGTTGTCCGGGCAGCAGCTCGTCGTTGTTCGCCGTGAATGTTTCACGCGCCATGATGTGACGCATATCGTTGTACTTGTAGAGCAAGAACCCGGTATGGGCATCCAGGAAGTAGTAATAGCCGGCCATGTCCAGGTCCGAGAAAATCCGGATTTGCCACGTAAGGTAGACGCGCCCGGCGTCATCCCTGAAAAACATCAACTGGCTCTCCGGGGGTATTTTCCTGGACTCGGCTTCACCGAATTCCTGTTTCGCCCGCTCTATCGCCTGATCGGCGGAAATTGTCGGTATATCAGAGACGTCTAACTGCACGACGCGATTGGCCTTCACTAATACCACCTGGCCCTCGGCGTTGATGTGTACCTGAATCGAACCCTCGAAAACCTGCACGCCGTTGATGACCTGTTGAAAGACTGCATGCCTGTAGCCCTTCGAATCGGTCGTGACGTTCGTCAGGTCGAGTCGCTCCTCGACGTGATCGGGCAAAGACACAAGGTTGGACATCTGCTGGAGGAAACGCCGCGCGATACTCTCTGGTTTGTCTTGAGATGGCTCGGAGAGTATGCCGCTGATGAATTTGGGGTTGGTGAAGTTTCTGTCCCAGCGAATCTGCTGAATACCTGTGTCCGGTGATATACCCTCAAGTTCTGCTAACGCTCTGCGTTGCCTGGGATTGAGTTCAGTCGCCATGATTTTCTCCAGAAATGTATTCTGTTGCTATTGTTGTTGCGCTCCTATGCATTCCGCCAGGAACTATCACATAGTTTCAGGTTAGACGAACGACCGGTGGTTTCCCGGGTTAAATCGTGTGATGCGAAAGAGTCGTCATATGCGAGATGAGAAGCTGGACTTGATCAATCCATCCGGTGTTTGTGTACCAGTCAGAGCGCGGATTCGATTGGCCACCGGTAGGTACTCTCGATACTACGGCCTTGGTTTTTGTGCTGCCGCCATTAGTGCATCGTCTACCTCTTTCGCCCAGGGCAGCGACTGGCCACGGCGATCGCGTGCGTCACTGATCAGACGCAGATTTCGCGCCGTTGTTTCCGGTTCCCACGTTTCGCGCACATTGGCGAGTGCGTTGGCCAACGCATCTACGGCAGCCTCTTCATCGTCTCCGAGAACGGCAAGTTCGAGCAGCGTAGCGTAATCCCAGTAATCTGGCTTGCCGCTATCGATACGCCGCTCCACAGCGTAGCGAACCACTGGAATCAGATTTGCCGCGAGCGAATCCGGAGGATCCTTGAGATTCATTAACGTGACCGCGTTGATACCAGGATACGCGTCCCGCCAGTCGGCTTCGAAACCTTTGAGATAGGCATCAATGGCTTTTGTTAGCAGGCCACGTGCAAGTATCGCGTTGCCGTCTTTCTGCGCGGCTTCCCATCGATCTTTATAGACGCGACCGAGAATTCCGTAGGTTTCACTGCTCGGTCCGCGCCGAGCGATGACATCCAGGAGAACCGTTTCGGCTTCGTCACCCCGACCATCACGATTGAGCGCCAGACCGAGTTGTTCGCGCACCATGACGGTCGCGGCAAGTGCCGGTGACATTCGTGCAACCAGGTCAATCATCTCCGGCCAGGCGTTGACCGCACGGTAGGACAAGAAAAGATCAATGACCACGCCGGAGTCGGCATCAATGATCTCACCGAGTGATGATTCAACTTCATGAATAGCGCCAGCAGTGCCCAGTTTTCTTGCACTCGAGAGATCGCCTTTCTTTTCCTCAGAATAGTGAACGCGATCACGGAACACGTCGGTCTTGAGCCGCTGGATATCCGGAAAACCGTCCACCAACTGATACAGCGGACTATCCGTCGATTCGTCACGCGCCGCGCGCAGGCGCTCTGCAAGAATGCCTCGCGCTTTGTCCGCTTCAGATGGTTTTCCATCCGGATCAAGCTGATATGGCACGGCACGCAGTGGGGCAACGTCAAACGGCAGTTGGCCGCAATCCGCAGCGAACAACAACACCGTGCACGCCGGGCGGACTGCATGCCGCACTCCGAGTTCATAGAAGACATTGGCATTCGCACTGGTGAGATCAGCGATCGCGTATTCGCACAGAATGAGCCGCTCGAACATCGGTTTGTGAATGATGCCTCCCGCCTGTTCCTCGTCAGCGCGAAGCGGGTCGAGATTTGCGTCGCATATCGCAGGTGCGATGATCTGCGTGTAAACAGCGTCGAAGTCGATTATCCGTCCACCAGCGGCAGGTTTTTTCCCGAATGGCATCGCAACAAAGCAAAGTGGAAGCGACATCGACCGTTCCTCAACGACAATCCTGATTGTAGTCTGCACGCTTCTGCAGAATTCGGCTAGCACTTAGTGATGAACAGAAACAAGCGGGATTAATATGCAGTCCTGCCGGCATGACCACATATTCCCGTTCGGTACACAAATCGGGACTGACAAGGGGCTACTGCTCGGCTGGCTGACATTCGCCGGTATCGGTAGATTTATGGAGTAACGGTTGTCCCGGTCCTTTGTTACGACGCAATTGAGATACCGATTGCATCAGCCGCGGCCGAACGTTTTGCGGACCGTTATTCCGAATACAGAATTTTGGTTTTCGAGAGTTTCGGTAGTTGACTGTTTGCCATTTGCGAAATACATTGGCCACGGTAAGACTAGTTTATAGGTATCCAATACGAGGCCGCTGGCGAGGCACAACATTAGGCCCGCAAAGTTCGGCAGAATGGGAAGCATGATGCGACTTACTGCAATAGCACGTTCGACGCCGTATTTATCACCGCCATTTTAGCTTGCCACCTGACAGTCGATGTCTGCATGGCGATAGACCAGTCTGACGCCTTTATGTGCGCAGGTGAGGGAAAGAATTGAAACGCGAGCCAGATTGCGTGCTCCCGAATATGCGGCGAGTAGAGCGCATGACGCAGCGCGAACAGTTGTTTGAAGGCTGCCAGGCACCGGGATTGATTCGCCTGTCAGGATCGAGGTAATTGACAACAGCATTGACCTTCGTGTACCGAAGCTCAATGTTTTCAACACCGATAGAATTTGTAACCAACGGCAGGCGAACAACACCTGTTCCATACCGACAGTAGTGTTCGGCGAGTGATAGCCATCAATCGTACTTACAGTCGAGACTTGGAGGAAGCCACCATGAAGAACAAGAATAACCTCGTAATCATTGTTATTGCATCCTGTTTCATCGGGTTGACGAGTTGTGCAAGCGTGCCCGAAGAAACAGTGCAACTCTCCGCTGCTATCGGAAAGGACATTCAACAACTCTACACCGGTTATCGCAGTACGATCAGGTTGTCGTTCGAGCAAATGCGCCAGAACGGTCTGGCCATCATCGACAAGCGTTGGACTCCTGAATACCTGAAGGTGCTGATTGTGGATGGGGAGCTTGTTGAAGCCGCGAAAGAAGGGGATACGGAGTATGTCGAATATTGGGCTCGGGCAGCGATCGAGGACATCGACCAAAAGCGTAAAGAGTTTCTCCAGCCTCTTCAGAATAAGGAAGACGCTCTTCTTGCCGACATCGACGAGGCCTTCGGTCGAATCATTCGCGCTAATGCCGCCATCACTGCTCATCTAAAGAGTATCCGCAAAGTCAAAGAGACACAGAACGAGGCCTTGCAAGCGGTTGGACTGGAGGATGTTCAAGACAAGATCAACACGGGACTTGCAGAGGCATCCAATTTCACTAAAAAACTTACTAAAGAGACAGAAGAGGCAGCGGCAAAATTGGAAGCGCAAGCAGAATGATGAAAAGCCGAAGCTGACGCAAAGTGACTGGGAAGTCCTACTATGAGATAGCATCTCTGTTCAAAAGGAGAAACGAATTGTGGCAAACGAAGACCGAAAGGCAAGATTAGCCAAGGCCAGAGCTAAAGCTAAAGCCCAGGCGGACGGCGTGGTCAATGACGATCTCGATCAGATTACGGCTCAGGCCGATCAGTTGCAGGGAATCTTCGACGATCTCAAATTAACCGACCCGGCGACCTACGATGAGCTGGTCAAGATCGTGGACGAAGCCAATGCGAACAACGAATCGATCGCGAGTGTCGTCGACCGCGTCAAGGCGCTCGGCGCAGCGGGTACGAAGCTCGCCAGCTCCATAACCAATGTCGCCAGTGGGGCTGCTCTCAATGTCGCTAGCGGCGGCGCCATGGGAGTGCTGCAAGCAGCTCTGAAGTTGACACCAAAATCCTAATCGCTAAAAGTAAACGGTGCCAAAATCGGAAGAGTCGAAAAAGGGTCATAGCTCTTTGTGGAGCTCTTTACGCGGTGAAGGCCGCGGTCGCGAGGTAGAACAATGGCTGCATCAGTAAAAGACATCAGAAAACTTGCGCAGGTGTTGCTCAGGGACAAGGGTTATTACAGCGGCGAAATAGATGGTCTCTGGGGCAAGGGCTCCAACGCATCCTTTGCTGAATATAGTAAATTCTTGCGCAAGTCGGGCCTGGAGATCGGCAGCGAAGGTGCCATCGTCGAAGACTCCACGGTCGCAAGCATTGCCGGGGTAGTCGTGTTGGATCCGGGGCATGGCGGCAGGAACAGAATAGGCGGCTCGTCTGCCAACAATGCCACGAGTTTTAGTGGCGTGCCGGAAAAAACCATGACGCTCGAGCTGGCCAAACTGGTTCGCAAAGAGCTGAACAAGATAGCATCAGAGCGTCCAGGTTCGAGCATCAAGGTTCACCTGACGCGTGCGGACGACAGCAATATTGGCCTCGCGGACCGTGCCAGAGTGGCTCGGACGAAGAGCGCGGACGTATTTCTCAGCATTCATTACAACGGCTTCAACAGGAGAGTGCGGGGTACGGAAACGTTGATCCTGTCGGGGAAGAACGGAAACGTGAACGTTTCCGGCGACAAGGCTTTGGCGGCACGCGTGCAGTCCAGTACGCTCGAAGCGCTGAGCCGCCACGATCCCCAGGCTCGGGACCGGGGCGTGAAGGACAATCAGCGACTCGGAGTGCTAAAGGATGTTCACCTTCAGAATCCCGGCGCTGATCACCCGACGCGTGCTTGTATGGTCGAAGTGGAGTTCATCGACGTGGACGTTGTCGACAAGTTGCTTAACACGGGACCGAATGCAAAAACGGTACGGTCGGACGTAGCGAGAGCGATGGCGGAAGCGATCGTCGAGGATCTCGAAGCCCATACCTAGAACGGCTGACAGGATTTCCTCGGGTGCGCGTCACGTCTTCTTGGTCAGCCGGGTCACTTCTCGTCTCGTTAGTAGTGGCTGTGCTGGGTTGTTTCCCCGCGCTGTCGATTGCCCAGGATGAGCTCACGCCCTACGTTTCCGTCTGGGCGCAGCTGAATCCAGAAGTACTCGAAAGCCCGAGTTCGATGGGTTCGCTGCAGGGTGAATTTCTCACTGCGGCAAAGGCGCGCAGCGACCATGTGGCCCTCAGGAGCTGGCAGCGGTTCGTCGAAGAATTCGACCCAAAGGACGGGTATTTCGAAGACGGAATGCACGCGCGGCTTGTCGAGTGGGCGAAGATGGAACTCGTGCGTATGCGACACCGCGCAAGCGGTGACGTCCAGGCCGAGCAGGCGCAGATCGCAATGATGCGTCGAGAAGCCGAGTGAGATTGACCGTCAAGACCGCGCGAATCGGTTTTCGCTCAGGTAGCTGTGGCACCTGGCCGGCTTGGGTAGCGCGGGTATTGGATCAGCGGTCGCGTTCGCATGGGCGCACCAGGGGATGACAAAAGACAACGCCATCACTCCGTTACGCACCCACTCTCCTATTGAATGATTGGCCACCGCTTTTCATCTGCAACCGGGCCGATGTTTGTTGCGTTCGCAGGAGTGCGGAACCGCCCTGTCATTTGGCAGGGAATCAGAAAACCTGTCTAAGCTGTAATGAATTGTCACGTGCTGTATGCTCGTTCTATCCACTAATTCCACCATCGAAACGGTATGTTTCGCCTTTGCAGTTTCTGCGCGATGTTTGCCAGCATAGGCGTCAATGAGAAGTGCGCCGTTTTATCCGAATGACGAACAGCTTTCCAGGGTTGTTCGCGCGTCGAATAATCGTTCACGCAAGTGACCTCAGGTATCGAACATTCCACCAAATCGTTCAGAACGCCCGCAGCCGGGCACCTGGACGGTAAACTCGCTCTGAGAAAGTACGCCCAAAGGAGATGGCAGTAATGGTGTTCCCCTGGAACAAACCACGCAGCGACAAGATCTTCATCAACTATCGGCGTGATGACGCGAGCGGTTTTGCCGGCCGTCTGTCCGATACACTGACCAGTTACTTCGGGCGCAATCGGATTTTTCGCGACGTTACGGGTATCGACTACGGCCACGACTTCTCGCAAGTGATCGATCAAAAGCTGGACGAGTCGGGCGCGGTCGTGGTGCTTATTGGTGAAAAGTGGTCAGCAATCACCGACAAGGACGGCAAGCGGCGGCTGGACGACCCGGCTGATTACGTGAGCCGGGAAATTGCGGCCGCACTGAAAAGTAATGTGCCGGTCATACCCGTTCTGATCGATGACGCCACCATGCCTCGCGCGGACGAACTGCCCGAGACGCTGGGCGAGCTCACCCGACGCAACGCCATAACGTTAACGGACGAGCGTTGGGACTTCGATGTGACGCGACTGGCGAAGGTGCTGGCCATCGACGTACCCGGTTCCGTGGTGCAAAGAAAGCTCAGCCTGTTGCAATCGTTGGCCTTGCTACTGTTATTTGCATCGGGTGCGTTGGCGACAGTCGTTTTTTGCAAGGCAGTTTATAAATGGGTGCAGGCGGGGAACGAGACCCTGCTCAAGGACGCCGGATTTTCCTCGCTCGAGTCTGCTTTTCCTTTCATCGCAATTCTGCTGGCGGGTACGCTGGCCCTTGTTGCTGCGCCCATGATAGAGGCGTCGAAGCGGAAGTTCGCCTGGGCAGCTACGTCGCTGGCGTACGTCGGAACATTAGGGACGTTTATCTATTACACAATTAGCAATGCGGCGATGCCTTCCTTGAGCCTGGTGGTCAATTATGGCGCGTCGATGATCATCATCGTCGGCGTGCTCGCGCTGATGAGCCTGACTGCATTCAGGGCGAAGTAGGTCGTTCGACACTAGTTGATGTGCTGTCTGCTTGCGCGCCATTTGACGCGCGGGAAAGAGATCAAGTCGATCGAGGTCAATTGCAAAGATTGAATACCCGTAAGCGAAACACGGAAGGAGTTCGTCATGACAATCGCAGAAGCCGAGTACATCGAGCAGCGGCTCGACGATCAGATCAACTGGTATGACAAGAAGAGCGGTTTCAACCAAAAGTGGTACAAGCGCCTGAGGCTGACCGAGATTGTTTTTGCCAGCACCATCCCGTTGCTCGCGGGGTACAGCCAAATGTCAGGAAAAATCGGCCTGACCATCGGGATTGCCATCGGTGTAATCGGCCTGATCGTTGCCGTCCTCGCCGGCATCGTCAGCCTGTACCAGTTCCAGGAAAACTGGAGCGAGTATCGCGTCAGCGCAGAGTGTCTCAAACAGGAGAAATACCTCTACCTTGCGCGGGTCGAGCCGTACAACGGCGATCAACCGTTCGAATTGTTGGTGCAGAGAGTCGAGGCGCTACTCAAGAGTGAATCGACGGGCTGGGCGCTGGCAATGCGCACTGCCGGAGCGGCGGACAAGTCTGGGCGCGAGCGCATGGCCGCGTCGTAACTCGAGTTTACTGAACCGGTGATGCACAGGAACATACTGGATTCTGTCTTTCAGGCTGGTTGCCTGGCTGCGTGCGGCCGGAGGTAGCGCAACGGAGTCGCAGCGACTGCATTTCGCTTTGGCTGGTTGCCGTTCGCCAACCGTGCGTACACCACGTGAAGCGCGCTCGGGGCATAATGTTCCCTACACATGGCACGCATCTTTGTAAGCTACCGCCGCGAGGACACAACTGGCTTCGCGGGGCGAATTAATGACGAACTGGAGCGCCGCTTCGGAGAGGTCGAAGTATTTCGTGACGTCGACGATATCGCCTCGGGGGAGGACTTTGTCGAGCGTCTGGATCGCGCGCTTCGGGACTGCCGTGTACTCATTGCCGTCATCGGCAGAAACTGGCTGACGGCCAGCAACGTGCAGGGGACTGGGCGGCTGCATGACTCTGACGATTTCGTCCGCCGGGAAATCGGTGCCGCGCTTTCCGGCGACGTGCGCGTCATCCCGGTGCTGGTGGGCGGCGCGCAGATGCCCACTGAAGCAGATCTGCCTGACGATCTCAAGTTGCTCGCGCGACGCCAGGCGCACGAACTGGCGGATTCGCGCTGGGACTACGACATCGGAAGACTCGGAGACCTGATCCAGGAGACGCTCGGCTCAACCAAGAAACCGAAGCCAGCGGCGAAGTGGCGCTGGCCTGCAGCAGCAGCGATCATTGGTCTGGTGATCGCCGCGCTGGTGCAATGGCGCTTCGCTCTGGGACCGCCCGACCTGGAGGGCACCTGGGACTTTCCGAATGGAAGCCATTGGATCGTTGAGCAAGCAGACCGTGACCTGACCATCCAGGAAGTGCACTATGACTCGAACGAAGTCTGGAAGAAGGGTAAGGGCACGATCGACGGCGATTCGCTCAAGTTCAAACTCCTGCTGGTATTCCAGCGCGGCTATTACACCGAGGGAGAATTGCGCCTGTCGGGGGATGGGCGGCAACTCAGGGGCGTGACCGTGACGCATCCTCGTAACACTCAGGACGAGGTAGTGCTCACGAAGCGGTGAACTGTCCGACGTTGCGACCGCGCCTGCGGGAGCAACTCGGCGGTGTTGTATTCATGGATTCGGACGCGTTCGATCGGACCACCCAGGCGGAACAAGACGCAGCGATCTTCGCCGAGTGCTTGGCTGACAACAGCAACTGAACCTCGCTTATACTCCTTGCGCGGCCCCTTTACAGAATTCAACCGAGACTTTTACGATGCAAATAAAAGCGACTCAATTGCTGCTGCTCGTGATAGGCACGGCGCTGGCAGCGTGCTCCCCGACCCCGAAGGAGGGTAGTACCGGCATTGAGACCATGCCGGAGATCAATCCCGCGAGTGAGATGCCGCGCTATCCGTGGCCGCCGGAAGCGCCCTCGTCGCGCATTAAAATCGATCGCATGTTCAGGCCGCCACTCAAGGCGGGGATAAGCCTCTTCGATGTCAGTGAACGTCTGTCCGAGGCGCTGGCGGTTGCCGGCTACTCTGAGAACGCTTATTACTCGGCCCCGGGTGGCTTCGCGATGGTGACCCGCCTGGAGGCGACTGACAAAAAAGGCGCGTCTCTCGGTGACGAAGAGAGGTACCGATTGCCTGAAGAGCAGCGGGATTTCGGGTTCGTGGAATTCATCCGGAATCTTTTCTTTGCGCCTGAAGGCTACTACCGCTTCATCGTGTTCATCGTCACGGACGTTTCCTTTGCAGCGTCGGAAAAGGAGCTGGAGGAGTCAGAGGCGCTGGATCGTCTGAGGCGTGGCTATTCGGGGCTCCCTGACGAATATCGCTCGATACCGTTCTCATCGAGGCATCGAGTCGAGGCGTTGATCTACGAGTTCAAGAAGGGAGCCGGTGATCAAGAGGTCGAAAAGCTGCTGCCGGGGCGTCTTCCTCCTCAGCTGCACATTACCAATTCCGGGCTCGGTCCGGCATTGGAGCATTCTGCCCCGTGAAGATCTTTATCAGCTACCGAAGAGCTGACAGCCAGCACCTCGCCGGGAGATTGGCCGAGCGACTCAAGGACGCGCCAGGAGTGCGCCGAATCTTTATCGACGTTGACGGGATCGATCCGGGACGCAATTTCGAGACAGCGATAGAGGAAGCGCTGCGCGAGAGCGACGTTTGCCTGATTCTGATTGGCTCTGACTGGATTGGCAAACAAGAGGACGGGACCGCGCGCATCCAGGACGAGGAAGATTTTGTGAGGCGCGAGACGGCGGCGGCGCTCGCGAGCGGCAAGCGCGTGATCCCGGTACTCATCGACGGGGCGGCGATGCCGGCTAAGGAGGATCTGCCAGCGGACGTCCAATCGGTCGTGACTGCGAATGCGATAGCGTTGCGGCATAGTTCCTTCAGCCAGGATTTCACGGTCGTGGAGGACGCGGCCTTCAACCGCAAGCCGGGGACTCCGATGACGCGGTTTTTTCGACGTCATCCATTTCTGACGCTCTTCCTGAAATCCGCCGCCGGAGTCGCGGTCGCGGGTGTCCTGCTACTCGTCGTGGCGCTGGTGCACTGGGCGGCGACAGGTGGGCGCGGCCTGGATCAGACCGTTGGCGGGCAGGGAGTGGTCATCCTCCTCATTATCGGGACGCTCGCGTTGGGTGGCGTGACGCCCCTGGTTCGTGCGTTGTTGCGCCGGTAATCCATTGGGGAGGCAGGATTCGCTTTCAGGAAAAATGCGCCGTCAATGCTTGAACGATCGACGCTTACGAAAAAATCCGGCGCAATAGTCTGGCTGTTGAACTGCCGTCGATCGTCCAGTCTGTTTAGACACTGTTTCCCTGAGAAGTGAATCCTTTGTGAAATATGCAGGCCAGAGTTCGCTGCGGATTTTCCACGTGCATACGTAGGGGCACGACAGCGTCATGGTGCAACGCGCTTTGGACTTGCGCGCCTGGTGTTTGATGTGTCCTCCAGGAGTTCGACCAACGCGAGCCGAAGTCGTGAATCGGTGTAGAGGTTGCGGTACAGTTTCTTTCTGGTGATTCCGAACAGCGAATTCGCTATACTGGCGTGGAAACTCTCGCAAGAGAACGAGGGTGTGCTCCAACATAATGAGGAGAATATGCCCGAAGACACTCTTCCTCGATACGATGAACTCTACGTCATATCGGACATCCACATGGGTGGAAAGCGCGGGTTTCAGATTCTGAAGCACGGCCCTCGGCTCGGCGCTTTCATCGAACACATCGCGAATGTGCAGCCACACCAACAGGTGGCGCTGGTGCTGAATGGCGACGTCATCGATTCACTCGCTGAAGACATTGAAGGGTACGTTGCCATGGGCGAGGCGCCGCGGATGATGCAGCGCATCTACGACGACCCGACGTTCAAGCCAGTTTGGCACGGTCTTGCAAGTTTTCTCGAAAAGATCAATCGACATTTGATTATTGTGATCGGCAACCACGATATCGAGCTCGCATTGCCTGCGGTTGAACGTTCCATACGCCGGCGAATCGCGGGCGATTCTTATGAGCGCAGTGGCCGGCTTCACTTTGCCACACACGGCGGCGGCTACGCTTGCCAGGTCGGAGACGCGAGAGTGTTTTGCACTCACGGCAATGAGGTAGACGACTGGAACGTGGTCGATTACGACCGGCTCGGGCAGCTCGGCAATGCCCTCAATGCCGGACGTGACCCGGAAGCATCGAAGTGGGAGCCCAACGCCGGCACCCGCCTGGTCATGCGCGTGATGAACGACATCAAACGTGACTACCCGTTCGTGGATCTCCTCAAGCCGGAAACAAAATCCGTCCCGGGTGTCTTGATGGCGCTGGATCCGGGGCGCGTGCGAAAGCTCAAGCTCAATGACGCTGCATACATCGTAAAAGACAAGATCAAGGGCGCCCTGGTTACTCGCGATTTGCTCTCCGCCGACTCGGAGGATATCGATGAAACCGCCGATGTACAGGCGGCCGCAGAAGTGGCAATGGACGAACTGCTCGGCGCCAACCTCCGGGAAGTTGCCGACGTTAAGCACTCGCGCGGCGGCGACAGAAGTGCCGAGGATCTTCTACTCGCAGTCGAAGAGGATTTCGAGGCCGGCAAGACCGCGTTAGAGGTTGGTCAGAGCGAGTCACAAGAGGGCACGCTCGGAGTGTGGCAGTACGTGGTTGACCGCTTCAGAGGCGTGCCGAAAGAAGAGGCTCTTCGCAAGGCGCTGCTTGATTGGCTCGACAATGACGAGACTTTCGATCTGGCGACGCGAGACTCTACGTTCGATGCGATTACTGAACGAACCGGACCTGAAGTTGACTTTGTGGTGACGGGCCACACTCATCTCAAGCGCGCAATTCGCATCGATGGCGGCGACGATCGCTTCTACTATAACTGTGGAACGTGGATACGCCTGATCCAGTTTACCAAAGCGGTGCTGAATGATGCCAACGAGTTCAGCAAGGTATACCAGGCGTTGGCTGCTAAAAGCATGGCAGCAATTGACGATGCGAAAATTCCCGGGGCTGACGGCTCAGCCAGGGACCTTGTGCTCGATAACACGACGGCAGTTCATATCGCCGTGAACGAGGGTGGTGTGATTGGGGAGCTGCTTTACGTGCGTGGCGTCGACGACGGCAGCCCGGTCACTTTCGAACAGGTTTCAGGCTCCGAGTTCTTCCGAAGGAGTGCGCCGCAATGAGTAATCAGAACGGACAACGGTTGGATGCGATCGAGAGCGTTGCGCTCGAAATGCTTCGTCCGGGTCCAGCGCATGGGCAGCTACTGTCGCCATTGACTCCGTACCTGGCGCTTTGCGGCGACGAGGGACCAGTTACGTTGCGTATCGAGCTCGAGCACTGGAAACTCATGAACCGCTTGCGACGCCTGCGTTACGTCGTGCGTGACCGCCGGCAGAACCGGTTCGATGCGGTATCAGATCCAATCCGTGAGTCCGAATTACTGGAACTGGGAGGCGAGGTGAGTCGCATTCTCGCAGGTATTCCGACACTCGCAAGCGAACTTGGCCGTGCAGCCGGGCGGCTGGGTGCTCACGCGGCGAGTGGTGCGGGGCTCGTGCACCTGCGCCTGGTGATCTCCGGGTCAGAACTTTCGCTCATTCCTTTCGAGCTCGTGATTTCGCCGCAAGGACTTCCCGGTGACGGCCTGGCGATGCTGCTCCAGACTCGCGTGCCGATCATCGTTACGCGTGAGGTGCGGCGTGGTACGCCAGCAGATGTCCATTGGAATCGCGTGCCGCGGGTGCTGTTCGTGGCCGCGGCGCCCGGGCCACTTGAGGTGCCGCAGCGCGCCCATCTCCACGCTTTGCGGGAGGCGCTGGACCCGTGGGTAAAGTGGGCGCCGGATGCAAAAGCGCGACTGAAGCATGTGTCGGAACTGATGACCGTATTAGTCAACGCAAGCATCGAGGATATCGAAAAAGCCTGCGCGCACACCGACTATACGCACGTGCATATTCTTGCCCACGGCGATAGCTACGAAAAAGCAGGTCAGCTTCAGTATGGCGTAGCGCTTTGCTCGTCGCGTGATGCAGGTCGCAAGGAGGTAGTCGATGGCAAACGCCTGGCCCAGGCCCTGCGCGCGCCGCGCGAGGGCGGCCAGAAGAGGTCGACACCGCTCGTCGTCTCTCTTGCTACTTGTGACTCGGGAAACGTCGGTTCCGTGGCGATCCCCGGCGGCAGCATTGCGCACGATCTTCATTTCCATGGTATTCCGTGGGTATTTGGTTCGCAGTTTCCATTGACCAAATCCGGGTCAATACGCATGACGCGGATTCTCTACGATGGTTTGCTGCAAGGCGAGGATCCGAGGAAGCTATTGCACCGGTTGCGCGCGTCGATGCATATTGCCGGATCAACTGATCACGATTGGGCAAGCCTCGTTGCATATGCATCAATCCCTGACCAGTTCGACTTTCATATGCACTGGTTCCGAAGCGAGCAGATGCGCAAGGCGGTCGACGTCGATCTCGATCGCGCCGACAAATTGAATGAAAAGAAAGACTATGAGGGCGCGGACGAGGCCATTGCCGAGGCTCGCCGCCAACTAGAAGTGTGGGAAAAAAGATTGCCCGACCCGGACTGGATACAGGGATTGTCGAATGCGTTGCAGTCGATGGCGGACGCAATACGCGCCGAGTGCTACGGCATATTTGGCGCGACCGAGAAACGTGCTGCATATCTTTACTTCGTACGTGCTGACCAGACCGACCTGGCTCAAGCCGAGCTGATTCACAAAAAAGAAAATGACGCACTCGTAAAAGCGCGAACCTGGTATCAACGGGCAATGCAAACAGGTGTGAAAGACCGGGAACATTGGCCCGCCACGCAATACTTGTCGCTCACCGCCGTTCTCGACAAACCAGCTGAGCCGGAAACCTTCGACGGCACATTCACATGGGCTGAACAAGGTCTCGCGGGATCCACGCCGACCAACGTCGCCTGGGCCCATGGAACGCTTGCGGAACTTGAGCTTCTGCGTCTCTATCACAACCGTGCCACTATCCGGAGCCGAAATGCCGTCAGCATCATCAGACAAAGAGTTTGCGAGCACTGCAAGACAATTGTCCAGATGATGGGATTCGAAAGCTTTCACGTTTCCTCGACCCGCCGCCAGTTTGGCAGGTACGCCACCTGGTTCAAACGGGAGGAATGGCAGGAAGTCGCCGATGCGGCGGTATCGGAACTTACGCCGATAACGAGCGCGTAGGGAAGCCTCATGAATATTGAGGCAACAGTTGTTGGACGCGGTTTTGATGGTGCGATGGGATGGCGATGTGGGTTTGGGCGAATTTGTAACGAGGATGTTTCTCTGGGTCCAAGTGCCACAGGCGTGAGTAACACGCCGGTGTTGTTTGTTGGTGCCAATAGAGGGCGCCCGCGTATCTGCGGATTATTTGAGAAGAACGGTTTCGGTGCCAGGATGAGTATTCAGTATCCGATATTTTGAACAGACGAAATTCATCAGACGACTGCTGATTTTGCTACCGGTATCCCGGGGGAATGCATCGGCACTCACGGAAGAGAGGGCCGCACGTGAAAGCGAGTAGAAAGTGACGACTGAGCGAATCGTGGAATTTGTTGCCGGTGACGGATTGAAGTGCAACCTGATCCACGTACAGGGTGATCGTCCTCCAAGCAAGGGACCAGTACTATTGGTTCATGGAGCAGGTGTGCGCGCCAACATATTTCGCGCGCCGGTCAAGACCACGCTGGTGGATTTTCTGATTGATCATGACTACGACGTATGGTTGGAGAACTGGCGGGGGAGCATCGATCTCGCACCCAACCGCTGGACGCTTGACCAGGCTGCGCTATACGACCATCCGGAAGCCGTAAAAAAGGTGATGGCGGAAACCGGGGCGACGGAAATCAAAGCGGTCATCCATTGCCAGGGTTCGACGAGTTTCATGATGAGTGCCGTCGCCGGTCTCGTGCCAGAGGTCAAGGTCATTGTCAGCAATGCGGTGGCGCTGCACCCGATCGTGCCCTGGATTTCCCGACTGAAGGGAATGGTGGCGGTGCCCCTTGTGTCCAGCCTCACCGACTTCCTCAATCCGCAATGGGGGCTACATGCCGAAGGCGCGGTTCAGAAACTGATCAAGGGTTTGGTCGAACTGACGCATCACGAGTGTGATAATCCGGTGTGCAAACAGGCAAGCTTCACCTATGGCACCGGCTTCCCGGTACTGTGGCGGCACGAAAATCTGAACGACGAAACCCATGAGTGGATCAAGCAGGAATTTGCGCACGTGCCGATGCGATTTTTCCAACAGATGGCGCGTTGCCTGAACAAGGGGCACTTGGTCGCGGTAGAGGGATTTTCGCAGCTGCCGGCGAATTTTGTAGCGCAACCGCCGCGCACCGACGCGCGCTTCGCATTCATGGCAGGCGAACGGAACGTGTGTTTTGTTGCAGAGAGCCAGGAACGCACGTTCGACTTCTTTCAGAAGCAACGCAAAGACTTCCACTCTCTGCACGTGCTTCCAGAATACGGCCACCTGGATGTTTTCATGGGAAAGAATGCGGCTGATGATGTTTTTCCGATCATTCTGGAGCAGCTGGACAGGCCACACTGAGGAGTACTGCGATGGGTATACCGAAAAGAATTGAACGACAAGAGGGACGCTTTTCGCAGGTAGACGGCATTCCATTCGAGATGCCGGTCCGCGCTGCCGAGTCCCCCGCATTCATGGCGGCTTTTTCGATCGATGCCGACCGGGCGGCAAAGCTGCTTCCTGGAGAGGAGATTCATCCGTTGCGTATCTGGAATCGGGGCGTGCTGATCGTCACGGTGATTAACTACGAGAACACGCCTATCGGAAAGTACATCGAGTTCAGCATCGGCATCGGCTGCACGCATGGTTCGAAACCGGCACCCAGATTACTGCCGCTCGCGCTGATGAAGACGTTCGGCACCGGACAGTATGTGTTCGACCTGCCGGTGAGCACGGAGGTCTCGGTGAAGGGCGGGAAGGGGATCTGGGGGATGCCGAAACACCAGGCGAATATTGATTTCAAAGTCAGCGACGGCGAGGTCAGCAGTCAATACGATCTGGACGGCAAGCTCGCGATGTATATTTCGATACGCAGGCCCGGTGGCTTCGGCATTCCTTTAGCCACTGCCGGCTCGAACTGGTGCGCCTTTCGCGGAATGCTGATGAAGTCGGTGATTCACTTCCGCAGTCGAATGCACTTCGCGCTGGGCGGGGCGAAGGCGGCTCGACTGGTGATCGGCGATCATCCGCGCATGCAGCCGCTCAAGGATCTCGATATCGCGCCGCGTCCGATGTTTACCGCGTTCTTTCCCGAGATCAATGGCGTTCTCGACGATCACGTTGAGTCCTGGTTTCTGACTAACCAACAGCAAGCGCAGCAGGACATGGAAGGCATGGAAAGCGTGGTCAACCTCGGTCTTGGCGAGCAATGGCTCGCGCCACCGAACGCGCCGGTGCCGCAGGACGAGCGGATAGTCCGGTGAGCATGGTCGCGCCGATTAGCGAGCAAGAATTTATGCGTTTCGACCCGCGGCTGGCGCGCGAGAAACGGCCGCTGCAGGTCGGTCAACCCGAGACATTTCCGGTGCGTACCGACGATGGCGTTGAACTCCGGCTGACCCGCTACCGCGGCGGCGCGAAGGGGCCGGTTATTCTGTCGCATTGCATCGGCGTGTCGAGCCTGATGTATTCGATCGATACGATTGAACCGAATCTACTCGAATACCTGTTCCATGCAGGGTATGACGTGTGGCTGCTTGATCATCGCTTCAGCATCAATCTGCCGGTATCGCGGGAGCAATTCAGTTTTGATGACATCGCGATGCGTGACTACCCGGCAGTGGTGTCGGCAGTATGCCAGGCGACGGGAGTGGGTAGTGTGCAGATCGTTGCGCACGGCGTCGGGTCTTCCACGCTGACGATGGCGTTGCTGTCCGGACTTGAGAGTGTGCGCGCCGCAGTGCTGTCGCAGGTCTCGACGCATCTTTACACGACGTGGAGCAATCGGCTAAAAGCGCAGACCCGGATGCCGGCGCTGCTGTCCTCTATTGGCGTGCGAGAGATGACCGCATATACCGATGCGATGGCAGGGTCGGCCGAAAGATTGTATGACGGTGCGCTGCGCATGTACCCGGTTGAGGCGGAAGAGCGCTGCAGTAATCCGGTATGTCGGCGAATCACAGTGATGTACGGACAACTCTACGAACATGACCGGTTGAACGACAAAACGCATGATGCGTTACCTGAAATGTTCGGAGTCGTGAATCTCAGGGCGTTCGCGCAACTTTCCCGCATCGTGCGGGCCGGACACCTCGTTGATGAGGGTGGCGCCGAGCGCTATCTGCCGCACCTGGATCGGCTCAAGTTACCAATTGCGTTTATCCATGGTTCGGAAAATGTGTGCGTATTGCCACGGAGCACGGAACACACAGCAAATTTGCTATCACAGGTCAATGGCGCGGACTATTACCGACACCACCTGATCGACGGGTATGGTCATGTCGATTGTATCTTCGGGCACAACGCGGCACGCGACGTGTATGGCCATGTCCTCGAGCATCTCGACAGCAACTCCGCCTGATATGACAGATACTGGTGGACAGGATTCAGTATACGGCGCGCCTGCTGCCGGCGATCCTGGCCCGGCGCGCAGCTTGATTCTGTCCGGCGGCGGGATGCGGGTTTCCTATCAGGCTGGTGCTATTCGCGCGCTCATGGAGGCGGGCCTGACATTCGGACACATGGACGGAACTTCCGGCGGAGCGATCAATCTGGCGCTTCTGCTGTCGGGCCAGTCGCCGGAAGCAATGTGCGATCGCTGGCGGACGTTGCCATCGCAAAATTTTCTGTCACTTCGTCCACTGAAGAAATACCTCAGGAGTGCGGACCTCACAGCAATGGGGGACGCCGATGGAATACTCGCACGCGTCTTTCCGCATCTCGGCGTGGACATGCGGCAGGTGCGAGCGGTCAGTTGCGTGGCTGGAACCTTTAACGTTTTCGATTACGTGCGTAAAGTGAACCGGGTCTTTCAGCACACCGAAATGGACGAGCAGTTGCTGGTGGCGTCGATGTCGCTGCCTGGCGTCCTGCCGCCGGTTGAGCGTAACGGCGACGTACTGCTCGATTCGGCTTTTGTGCAGGACGTAAATCTGATGGAAGCAGTGCGTCGCGGAGCTGAGGAATTGTGGGTGGTGTGGTGTCTCGGAAATTCGGCACAATATCGCGGCGGCGCGCTACGCCTGTACGTGCAGATGCTGGAGATGGGCGCCAACGCCGCCCTCAATCGTGAGCTGGAGAGAATTGCCGAGATCAATGAAGGGATCGCGCGCGGCGATGCACCCTACGGACTCAAGCGTCCGGTTCGGGTTCATCTGATCATTCCGAAGCGACCACTACCTCTGGATCCAGACCTGATGACAGGACGCGTCGATCATGCCACCCTGATTGACATGGGCTATGCCGATGCCAGGCATTACCTGGATTCGGTTCGACCAGAAGGCATTCCACTATTGCCGGAGAGTACGATGATGAAAGATTCAAAACCGGGCGTGAATTTTCGAGAAACTATGGCGGGTTTCTTTTCGCTCGACGAAACGGATCCGCAGGCAGGTGCCGCAAAAGCCCAGGGTGGTACCCGGCTCGCGATGCACGCCACCGTCGACATTGGTGATATTCGCGAGTTCATTTCGGATCCACAGCACCGCAGCGGCCTCATCGGTCACATCGATTTTGCGCCCTTTGGTCAGGGCATACCGGCGAGCGGTGGCGTATTTCAATTGTTCGCGCCGGGTAACGAGCCGAAGCTGAAATGGATGGTTTACGAGATGGGCTTTACTCACCAGGGCAAGCGCTACTATCTTGCGGGTAAGAAGCACGTACGCTCGCACTCCATTTTCAGGATGTGGACTGACACGACTACGCTTTTTACCCAGTTGCACGAAGGAGCGGATGCGAGCGGTCCGGTCGTGGGCGCCGGTGTGCTTACGCTCGGCGTGATCGATCTGATCAAGCTGTTGTCGACCTTTCACTCGACCAACGCTGAATCCATTGGTGGCAGGCTTCGCGCTGCCGGCGCGTTCGCCGGATTCTTCGTCCGTGAGCTCTGGAAAAGTTACGTCCTCAAACGTTGAGGCTGGTACCTGCCATGTTCACACCGAAAAGCGACCGACCTGCGATAGAGCAAGAAGTGGAAGTGATCGCTGTTGAACCGATGCCTAACTTGATGCGCTGATGCAACTGATACAGACCGGCACCAATGCGCAGCTCGGCACGGCACAAGGCAGGCGTTATCGTCGCCCTACGTCAGCGCACAAGCCTGGTTGTTCACTATTGATCAATAAAGCACGGCCGTGGATCGAGCCGCCGGTCGAAATCGGAAAGCGATAGGGGGAGTCCATGAATCAGAACTGGGATGTGATCGTAATTGGCAGCGGTTTTGGCGGTGCGGTGTGCGCTTGCAGGCTCGCTGAAGCAGGCCACAAAGTACTCGTTCTTGAGCGCGGCCGGCGATGGGAGACCACAGATTATCCTCGCGACCCGGACGATGCATGGCTGTGGGATCAGACAGAGCCGGAGAAACAGAACGGCTGGATCGACTTGCGAATTATGGACGACATGGCTGTGGCTCAGGGCGCCGCGGTTGGCGGCGGGTCATTGATCTACGCCAATGTTTCGGTCGAGGCCAAGCCGGATGCGTTCCAAAGCGGTTGGCCGTCGGAGATCAGCTACGAAGAATTGAAGCCTTACTATGAACGCGTCGGTACGATGCTCAATGTGCAGACGCTGCCGCACAACCAACTCACCGAGCGCTACAAGCTGATGAAGGAGGCTGCAGAAAAACTTGGCTACGGCGAGCGCTTCCGCGATTTGCCGCTGGCTGTGACTTTTAGTCCGGAGTGGAACTACGGTTTGCCAGATGCGTTCAACGACCGCCACTCCAGGACATGGTCGAATGCACAGGGGCAGCAGCAGGGTACATGCGTACATTGTGGTAATTGCGACATCGGCTGCCAGGTAAAGGCCAAGAACACGCTCGACCTGAATTACATTCCTTGGGCAGAGAAACACGGCGCGCAAGTCCGCCCGCTACACTTGGTCCACAACATCTCGCAGCACCAGGGTGGCTACAGGGTTCACTTCAATCGCATTGAAAATGGCCGTCTGGTTTCCGGCAGCGAAACCGCGCAGCGCGTGATCCTGGCAGCCGGGTCGCTCGGCTCCAGCGAGCTGTTGTTTCGCGCACGCAACCAGTATCGCACCTTGCCCGGCATCAGCGCCTACCTCGGGAATAGCTGGAGTTCAAACGGCGACTTCCTGACGCCTGCGATTTATCGAGATCGTCAGGTTTCGCCGACAGAAGGCCCGACCATTTCTTGCGCGATCGACTTTCTGGATGGTGCCGCAGACGGACGTCAGATCTTCATCGAGGATGGGGGATTTCCAAACCTGTTGCGTGACTATATCCAGTCTCGCGGAAAAAGCCCGCACCGTCGCCATCGGCTATTTGTCAATTGGCTCAAGTATCTGGTCAATGACGATGACCCGCTGAGCAACGTGATGCCCTGGTTCGGTCAATCAGTGGACGCGGCCGACGGCAGGTTGTATCTGGGGCGAACGTGGTATGCGCCATGGCGGCGCAAGCTGAAACTGGATTGGGATGTGACCCGTTCGGAGGCAACAATTGATGCGATGGTCAATATGCACAAGCGCCTGTCTGCGGCCACCGGCGGCAAACCCAAGGTGCCACCAACGTGGACGATATTGAAGAATCTTGTCACACCTCATCCGCTCGGCGGCTGCAACATGGGCACTACGCACTCCAACGGTGTGGTCGATCACAAGGGCGAGGTATTTGGCTACCCGAATCTGTACGTAGCAGACGGCGCCATCGTGCCGCGCGCAATCGGGCTGAATCCCTCGCGCACGATCGCTGCGCTGGCAGAGCGGATCGCGCATCTGATCACGCAACCTGCCTGAGGGGCGGGCGCGCTCGGAATTCGCGACATTGGCGAAGCAGGATCCCCTTGGCGGTCCTGTCACATTGTCGGCACATATTGAGAGCGGGCTCAGATGCTGCCTTTGTGTCACCAACTCAATTGCAGTTGGGTGATATGCGTAGATGGTGCTGGCACATCTGAATCCCGAATGTTTTAATAGGCATCGCAAATGTCGAGTTCGAGCTGAATTTGGGAGGCGAACGACACAAGCGTATTCGCGTTCGACGCGTGTGCGGATGCCGATTTGAATCCGCAAAATTGATTCCGGCAGTTCCGCGCAACATGTCGCTGACCCACTAGAAATCTTGTTCGTCCTATGAATTTGAAAGACTGGCTCGAATCAAATGGCTTGGGCAAATACGCCGAGTTGTTTGCCGAAAATGAAATCGACCTGGATTTGCTGCCGCAGCTCACGGAAGGTGATCTGAACAAACTGGGTTTGTCGGTTGGTGCGCGGCGCCGCCTTGCTATTGCGATTGGGTTGCTTGATACATCTGAGCAGCAGCAAAGCGTCGCGAATGTTGCCGGTGTTGCTTCTGCCGAGCGCCGGCAATTAACCGTATTGTTCTGCGACCTGGTGGGCTCTACTGCGTTGTCGCAACGCCTCGATCCCGAAGCATTGCGCGCGCTGATCGGCGGTTATCAGAAAAAATGTAGTGCAGTTATCGCGAAACTCGATGGCTATGTCGCGCAGTATCTGGGTGACGGTGTGATGATTTATTTCGGATGGCCGAGGGCGCACGAAGATGATGCCGAACGTGCCGTTCGCGCGGCGCTTGAGATGGTCGACACGGTCACCAAGTCGGGCGGGGCTGAGCCGCTGCATGTGCGTATTGGCATTGCAACCGGAACTGTCGTGGTTGGGGAATCCAGCGAGGGCGATCGCGCAGAGCCGGGGCTGGCGGTTGGTGAAACGCCAAACCTCGCTGCGCGTCTACAGGGGCTAGCGGGCGTTGACGAGATCGTGATCTCGCCAGTTACGCGCCGTCTTGCCGGCGCATCCGTCGTTGTTGAAGACATGGGTGACCAAACCCTGAAGGGCATCACGGAGCCAGTGCGGTCATGGCGTGTTACCGGGCTCGGCCGCAGCCGGGCGAGATTCGACGCGTCTTCGAATGCGGGCAAGGCAATGCCGCTGGTGGGCCGTGAGACCGAACTCGCGCTGTTGCTCGATCGCTGGGATCAGGCCAGGGAAGGTGAGGGGCAAGTGGTTCTGTTAAGCGGTGAACCCGGAATTGGCAAGAGCCGGCTCACGCAAGCACTGCGCGAGAAAGTCGGCGACAAGCCGCACATCCGGATCCGCTATCAATGTTCTCCCTATCACTCCAGCACCGCGTTGCACCCGTTTATCGAGCAACTGCAACATGCAGCCCGTTTTGCGACTGACGACACGACCGACATCAAACTGGCCAAACTTGAGTCGATGTTGTCGCAGGCAGTTGACGATCCTGCACGAGCGGTTCCGTTTGTGGCATCGCTACTATCGGTCGACTATACGAGCAAATATGCGCCGCTGACAGTCACACCGCAGAAACAAAAGGATCTGATGCTGCAGGCACTCGGGGCTCAGCTTACGGGCCTGTCGGGCAAGACACCTGTGCTTATGATTCTTGAGGACGCCCACTGGATCGACCCGACCTCACAAGGGCTTTTCAATCTCATGGTGCCTATGGTCTCCGAGCGCAGTGTTCTGTTGGTGGTGACGTTTCGGCCGGAGTATCAATCGCAGTGGCAGGGGTTTGGCCATGTTACGCCGTTGCAGTTGAGCAGACTTCCGCGTAGACACGCAGCAGCGATGATTGAGACGGTCAGTGCCGGCACCGCATTGAAGAAAGAGGTCATTGACGAAATTGCCGCGAAAACCGATGGCGTACCCCTGTATGTAGAGGAAGTTACCAAAGCCGTTATGGAAAGTAGCGTTCAGACGGTCGACGGCAGCGGGCATGCTCTGCGCGGTGCGGCCGGTGATCTGATTGTCCCATCTACATTACAGGCATCTTTGATGGCGAGGCTTGACCGGCTGAATTCAGCAAAGGACATTGCCCAGATCGGCGCTTGCATCGGGCGTGAGTTCAACGTGGATTTGCTCGCCGCTGTGTCAAAGAGATCTGAAGAGAATTTGACCGCGGCTGTGCATCAACTCATAGAGGCCGAGCTGGTCTATGAAAAAGAAACACTGAACAAGGTTACCTACGTGTTCAAGCATGCGCTCGTGCAGGAGGCCGCCTATTCGAGCCTGTTACGCAGCAGGCGAGAGCGCATTCATGCTGATATCGCGGAAGCAATTGTGCGCCTGTTTCCGGATCTGGCTGAAGCCCGGCCAGAAGTGTTGGCACATCATTTTTCGCATGCTGCTCGTGCTGACGAAGCGATCGCGCAATGGCTGATTGCAGGTCGCCGGGCGGTGCAACAGGCGTCAAACGTCGAGGCAATCGCACACCTGGAAAAGGCGCTGGACGCACTTCGCAACTTGCCGGAGACAAAAGCCAGACAAGAGCAGGAACTTGCCGTTCGCATCGTACTCGGGCCCGCGGTGCTTGCAGTCAAGGGATGGTCGTCTCCTGAAGTGCATAAAATCTACGAGCGCGCGCGCGTTTTGTGTGAGCAGTTTGCCGGCACACCTGAAGCTTTCGCTGCGGTCTGGGGCATCTGGGTGTACCAGATGACATCTGGCGGCAGTACAGGCTCGATGGAATCAATTGACGAGTTATTGAGGTTGAGTGCGGGCGATGAGAATCCAGAGCACGAACTGCAAGCCCATCATGCAGCGTGGACGGCGAAGATCTGGAATGGGCAACTCGATGCTGGACTCAAGCATGCTGAAGCAGGCCTCCAGATCTATGACATCGATGCACATCGTGGTCACGCAATGCGCTTCGGCGGTCACGATCCGGCTGTATGTGGATGGGGCCAAGCAGCCCTTGCAAAGTGGCTCACAGGGAACGCAGATCAGGCGTTTGAAAGTGCGCGAAAGGGAATCGAGCTCGGCCGTCAATTGAATCACGCGCCGAGTCTGGGCCATGGGCTGGTGTGGGCATCCTTCGTTCATCACGTTGCCCGGGACCCGGAAGCCGTTGCCGTATTCGCCGATGAAATTGAACGTATCAGCACCGATCATGGTCTGGGTCTCTACCTGGCATTTGGCGGGGTGCTTGGTGGATGGGCTCGCGCCGGTTTGGGCGAGACAGCGGCTGGTCTTGAACAAACGCGTCAATGGCTCGAGCGATATCACAGCATTCAGATACAGATGGGTGCCGGCTACTTCCAGTCGATCCTCGCCGAAACACTTGCTTGTGACGGCAGATATGACGAAGCGTTAAGTGAACTCGACACGGCGATAAAGTTGAGCGCAAAGTCTGGAGACCGCTTCTGGGATGCAGAAATCCTGCGTCTGCAAGGTGCATATTCCTTGCAGAATGCCAAGCTGGACGAAAGCGCGGTTGAGCAAAAATTTCTGCAAGCACTGGACGTTGCGCGCACCATGAATGCACGTTCCCTTGAGTTGCGCGCGGCCACCTCGCTCGCATCACTTTGGCTGGGCCAGAGTAAGTCTCGACAAGCACATGATCTTCTCGCGCCGATCTACGGTTCGTTCGGAGAAGGTTTTGACACAAAGGATCTTGGGGAAGCGAGAACGCTGCTTGGGAAGTTGGAGGCGCAATAGTCAACCGCAACGAGTTACAACCCAAGACGAAGAATTACCGGCCTGAAATTGCACGCTCACACTTAACGGTAGAGATCAATTTGCTTGCATCGTTTGCTACGGTCACTATCGTCTTGGCGTTTCAAAATGAAGAAACGTTTTTCATATTGTAAGAATTGATCCCACGCCACGCACATCCAGCCCGTGTAGGGCGCAATAAGCGTAGCGCATTGCGCCGTATGGGAACGGATGCGAAGGACCGGCAACAAAATTCACGCGATAGCATCGAATCACGCTGCGCTAACTCGGCCCACGCAATCGCGCAAGCGATCAGCCCTCACGCAGCGATATAGAATCTGCTTTCTTCAGTCTGTCGCGCAAACCAGAATCGGGAGATCGGTTACTTGAAATTCACGACGCACAAGATGATTCAGTTCTCGCACTGCGATCCGGCGGGTATCGTTTTCTATCCGCAGTTTTTCTACATTCTCAGTGAGTCGAAGGAAGACTTCCTGATGCATATCGGGCACCCGCAGCATTATTACATCAATAAACTTCGAACAGGCTGGCCGATGGTGCGGTTGGAAACCGACTTCAAACGCCCCAGTCGCTATGGCGACCAGATTGACGTCGATATTGAAGTATTCAAACTCGGTAGCACTTCGCTCGGCCTGGAGTACACCATTCGTGGGGATGACGGTAAGCGCCTGGTTGCGAAATCGGTCATCGTTCTGACCAACATGGACACCGGCAAGCCGCTGCCAATTCCGGACGACTTGCGCGCCGCGCTGACGCCGTATCTTCAGCAGGATTGATCAGGCGCGCCAACTGGACGTCGCCGACTGGTGCCGCGAACGCCTGGCATCGATTGATATGCCTCGCTAAGTGATAGTCATGGAATCGCTGCCGCGGACGCCGACATGTCGGATTGCAAACCTCAAGCCCCGCTTTGATAAGGCGCTGAAAGAACACGCGGCGGATTGGGAGGCTGGTCTCAGCTGACCGTAGTTCAGTGCACGAATCGACAACAACTGATCTGATGCGAAATTTGATTCGGGTGAAACGGTGGGAGGCTATTTCTCTCTGCGCGTTTCCGTCGCGGGGATATGCGCGTCCAGGTCGGCAGCATGTAGTGCGTGTCCACTGGAGATAAACAGATGGCCGACGATTCTCGCGGTCGCATTGATGTAAGCCCCGGGGTTGGCGTAGTAGCGTAGCTGCTTGTGCTCCCGGATAAAGGAGCCGTAATAGTCGCCAAAAATGATGATGACGGCCACCATGCTTGCCGCCGTAACGGCAAGCAGTTTCAGCCGCGAGATAACTTGTTTAAAGGCGGGTTGGAAAACAATGTTCGCCTTGTATACAAGAATGGACGGGACTATTCCCAGCAGAGTCACGTAGAGCACCAGCTTCATACTCATCAGATCCATCGACTCGGAGAGGCCGTTACTGACAACATCGCGAATCACCGATTCGTCTATGATCGTGTTGTAGCTATCCATAAAATAGCTGGTGCATGCAGAAATCAGAAATACAGTGATTACGACCGGCTTCATGGTCCAGCGGAAGCACACAAATGACAGCAATAGAAGCGTAAAGCCCGTGCATATCCAGGCGACCGACAACAGGAAGCCGATGTTTCCTGTCGTGAACGGGTAAACGTTCAGTACATTGGCAAAGAAAGCCACGTTGTAGAACGTCGTCAGAAATACGGCTACGGCAACAAGAAGCGCGGAGCTCGAAATGGCGGGCGGTTGCCTGAAATAATTCTTCATTGTTTCCAGTGAGGTGTGCATATGTGCCCACATATGGGACACCGTCATGTGTTTGCCGGTTCCTGCCGGGGTAAAGAAAGCCAGTTGGCTGGACTGGCGTAGCGTAATCCGACGCAATTGTTCGTGCGATGCATTCCGGGTTTCGCCCAAGGGTTAATCCGGTCTACGGTCTTATTGTGCCCTACGTGCGCAGATTGCCAGGCTCAGGCCTGTCCCAGTTTCGCTCGAATGGCTTCCGTCTCTGGTGAAGGCTCGATGCCCAGCACTATGGACAGCATGTCACGACAGCGACGATAGCTGTTCAGTGCTTCCGCCGGTTCCCCGAGCTTGATAAAGCAGTTCATCAGTCGCCGATAAAGTGCTTCGGCGAGGTTATCGAGTTCTAGCGCGCGTGAATACAATTCTGCTGCCCTGGACCAGTCCTGACGCGCTTCCAGGGCCGTACCGATCAGTGACACGGCGCGAATGAACTTCGCCTTCATACGATCACGTGCGGCGACAGCCCATGCTTCCTGCAATTCACTGTCAAGAAAATGTCCAGAATACAATTGTAGCAGTTCCTTCATTAGTGGCCCGGCGGTTTTGTCCAGATTTCCCCCGACCGCATTTGCATCCTGCTCTACGCGGGAAACCGCGTCCTCCAGCGCTGCGACATCAAGCCAGCACTTGGACTGATCCAGCGATAGTTTGCCCTCTGACATGGACAGTACGTCTGTAACGCCGATTAACTTTCGCAGGCGATGAAGGTTGGTGTCGAATGACATCTTTCCGGAATCGCCTTCTGCGTCCGGCCAAAGCTGTTCGATGATCGTGCTCGCCTCGACTCTTTCACCGCCGTACGCGATCAGCACGCGCAGCATATCCAGCGGTTTTTTCTGTACCTTGCGGCTGAACTGCAGCGGTTGTCCGTTCACTTCCACTGTGAAACGCCCCAACGAATGAATTCGTAACGGCCACTCGCGCCTGGCGACCGGTTGCGTTTCCGTTTTGATGCCGATTACCCGGTAGGCGGAAACGGCGCGTGCGAATCCGGCCATGTTGACTTGTTCAGCCTCTGCGGCATCGATTGAATCGTCAGTCAGCGCCTTCACCGAGGCGCTGATCAGGATTTCGCCTTCCGCCGCTTCGTCGCACAGGCAGGACGCGACATTGGTTACCCGGCCAATTACGCCGTAGCTGGCACGTTCCTCGTCGCCGATGGCGCCAATGGTGGCAAAGCCGTGTGAAATGCCGATGCCGAGCGCGAGGTCGTAGCCTTGCTTGCTCCACTCCTTTAACAAACTGTCGAAGCATTTCTGCATTTCGAGTGCCATGAACACGGCATGCCGCGCCGGGTCTTCCACCATAACCGGATCATTGAATATGACAATCATGGAGCTTCCGGTGAATTGTTCCAGTGTGCCGCCGTGCTTCTCGATGATGTGGCCCATTTCGCCGTGAAAGATGCGCAACAGGCGCATGACTTCTTCCGGTTCGGATGTATCGGCAAAGGCATTGAAACCGCGCAGACCGGCCGTGGCGACAGTCACTTCTCTTCTGCGGGTTTGCATCGGATCACTAAGGTCGCCCGATACGATCTGCTCCGCAAGATGCGGTGAAAAAAACCGCTTCAGTTGTTGCAGTCGGCCAAGCTGTTCCAGCTGTTCCTGGACGCGGCGCGTGAGCCCGCTGTTCAGCGTTGCCAGTTCGTCCGCCTGTGACTGGACAACGTCATGCAGGCTCTTGATGCGCAGCAGGGATTTCACGCGAGCAAGCAATTCAGGTCTGTTAATTGGTTTGCTTAAAAAATCGTCTGCACCTGCTTCAAGACCCTTGACGCGCTCTTCGGTTGCATCAAGCGCAGTCACCATCACAATGGGTAGTGCCTTGCCCGAAGCATCGTCGCGAATCGCTGTGCAGACTTCGTATCCGTCCATGTCCGGCATTAACACGTCCAGCAGCACCAGGTCAGGCGGTTCGTTCCGTATCTGTGCCAGCGCTTCGCGGCCGCCGGGTGCTTCCGTTACGACATAGTCATGCGCCGACAGCAAGTCATTGAGCAGCTTCCGGCTCATGGGCTGGTCGTCGACGACGAGAATGCGGTAAGGCTCCGTCATTAATCGCCGCCTGAGTTACCCGTGGCTGCGGATCCGTTGCTCATGTTTGCGGCTGGAGAGTCGCTAGTTCTGTCTGCGGCTGTGGAGCCGCTGTCCACTTGTTGACTCGCTCGCGTGTCCTCATTGGTGCGCGGAGCAACGAGGTTAAAGGCGGGCACCGCCTTGAGAAATCCGCGAACGTCAAGTTCGCCGTAGGGCTCGCTTTCGACAGAGTCCGCGACGGTGGTGTGTACCCGTTTGGAGACCAGAATCTCGCCGCCCCTGGCCTTGTCGCAAAGGCGTGCGGCGAGATTTGTAACCGTACCGATGGCGCCATAATCCCAGCGCCCCTCAAACCCGATCGCGCCTATTGTCGCAAAGCCCTGCGCAATGCCGATGCCTAGCTCGAGTTCATACCCATCCTTGCGCCATTTATCGGTCAATGCCCTGCCGCGTTCTCGCATCTGGAATGCCATACGCACTGCGCGTTCGGTGTGGTCCGGGACCGGCACCGGGTCATTGAAGAAAATCATCATGCCATCGCCGGCAAAACGTTCCAGCGTTGCCTCGTGTTCGAGAATGAGTGTGCCCAGCTCGGCGTGATATTCACGCAAAATCCCCATTACTTCTTCCGGCTCCGCGGTTTCCGCGAACGCCGTGAAACCACGCAGATCGACGAACACTACGGTTACTTGCCTGCGATGGCTCTTGAGGGGATCCTCTGCGCCCCCGGCAACAATCAGTTCCGCCAGTTGTGGAGAAAAGAAGCGCTTGAGTCGCGACAGACGATCGAGTTGTTCAACCTGTTCGCTGACCCGTTCTTCGAGTGTACGATTAGCACTTTCCAGCTTGTCGTGCAGCTGCTTAATACGCATGAGCGATCGTACGCGCGCCATGAGTTCGGGCTGATTGATGGGTTTGGTGAGAAAGTCGTCGGCGCCGGCTTCAAGCCCGCGTATGCGCTCTTCTCCCTGGTCGAGTGCGGTGATCATGACTACCGGCAGCATCGCCGCATCGACGCTTTCGCGGATGCGGCGGCATACCTCGTAGCCGTCCATGCCAGGCATGACAACGTCGAGTAGCACCATGTCCGGTGGATCGTCGTTGATAATTGCCAATGCTTCCTGTCCCGATTCGGCGGTCTTGATCGCATATCCCTTGGCAGCTAACAGATCACCAAGAAGCTTGCGATTCAGCTCCGTGTCATCGACGACCAGGATTGTTGGCTGTTCGCTCATTTCGTTTCCTGTTGCGGGTCGCCCGCGGTGTACTTGCGAATGAGCCCAAGCAACGACCGAATGTTTACAGGCTTGTTCTGCACTGCGTCGAACCCCGCGCTCATGGCCTCGGCTTTCTGCGATTCCATGACTGAAGCTGTGACGGCAATTACCGGGATCGCTGAAGTACTTTCTTCTTTGCGCAGAACTTGCAGCGCATCGATTCCACTCATCCCCGGCAATCGAATATCCATCAGGATCAGGTCCGGAATCGTTTCCTTCGCAATTCGGACGCCATCCTCCGCGTTCTCGGCCTCGCTCGTTTTATAACCGGATTCGCCCAGTACGTCTCGCAACAGCTTTCGGCTCTTCGGGTCGTCCTCGACAATTAGAATATGTAGTGTGCTCATGATCGTGTGACCAGTGTGAATGTGAAAGTGGCGCCCTCTGACTTTTTGCTTTCAACCCAGATTTTCCCGTCATGCTTTTCGACGAATCGCCGCGCAAGTGACAAGCCCAGTCCGGTTCCTTCCCGTGCGCGGTCGCGTCCGTCAACAGCCTGCTGGAAAGCGTCGAATATCGCTTTTTGTTCTTCCTGTGCGATGCCGATGCCGGTATCGCTGACCGAAATTTTCAGTCCGTTCTCGATCGGAACCGCATGAACCTTGACGTCTCCGCCCGCAGGTGTGAACTTGACTGCGTTGGAGAGCAAATTGAGCATGATCTGCTTGAACATGCGTTCGTCCCCGGTGAACACATCGATCCGGGGATCGATGTCGCTGGCAAGTTTGACACCATGTTTCCTGGCCCGCTCTCGTACCAGAGTGAGCGCGTCGCCAATCGCCGCAGTTACGTTGAAACTGGTCGGATTCAATTCCATGCGACCCGCTTCCACTTTCGACAAATCGAGAATGTCGTTGATCAACGAAAGCAGGTGATGGCCGGATGCGTGAATGTCCCTGATGTATTCGTCCTGCTTGGGTTGCAGTGACCCAAAAAGACCATCTTTTAATACTTCGGAAAAGCCGATGATGGCGTTGAGCGGCGTGCGCAATTCGTGCGACATGTGCGCCAGGAAATCGGTTTTGTGCTGGCTGACGATTTCCAGCTCGTTACTCTTGTCTTCGATCTCACGGAACAGTCGCGCGTTCTGAATCGCCAGTGCTGATTGTGCAGCGAACGTTTGCAGTACATCGATCATTCCTGTCGGAAATTCGCCCACGGTGTTGCGTGAAACAACGAGGCTTCCAAGAATGCGGTCCTCGCGCAGCAACGGTACGGCGAGCACGGCCATCACGCCGGCACGCTTTGTTGTAGCCTCGAGCGGTCCGCTATACGCGTCTTTGACGCTCAGGTCAGGAATCTGAACCGGCATGCGCGTAGCTGCCGCCCGCCCGGTCGCGCCTTCATTGATTCGAAGAGGCGTGGCCATGACGGTAATGACCATGCTGGGGGTGAATCCGTAGGTTGCCCGCGCCTGGAACTCTTCACGGTCTTCATTGTATTCGTAGACTGCACCACCGTCCGCGGACGAAAGCTTTACCGCGTGACCGACCATTGCGGAGAGCACTTCCTGAAGATCGAGCGTCGAATTGACCGCTTGACTGACTTCGGCAAGTGACTGTAGTTGTTTGACTGACTCTGCGAGATCCCGGGTTCGCGATTGAAGTTCGTTGAACAAACGGGTGTTTTCAATCGCGATGACGCCTTGGTCAGAGAAGGTTTTGAGTAACTCGATTTGCCGTGCGGTGAAGGAGCCCGGTTCCTTGCGCATGATCGCGATTCCGCCGACGGCGGTTCCGTCGCGTAACATCGGCACGGCCAATGCGCTTCGAAAGCCCACCAGCTTCGCGGCATCCGCTAATTCGTAATTCTCGATACTGGATACATCGTCGACCGCGACAACTGTTCGATCCAGTATGGCTCTGCCGGTCACGGATTTGCGGCTCGCCGGCATGGGAAACGCCCCACCGAGCGCACCGGTGCCGCCCGGGGGTAGTGCTGATGCTGCCGCGCCATGAATCAGTTTTCCGTCAAACGTGGTCAGTCCGACGTGATCGGCAACGCAAAGTGCTTTCGCCCGATTCGCAATCGCTTCGAAAACCGGTTTGATATCTGTTGGTGAGCGGCTGATCTCCCTGAGGATTTCCGCGGTGGCCGTCTGTTGTTCCAGTGATTCTTGCAGCTCGTGTGTGCGCTCGTCGACTTTGCGCTCGAGGCCTGCGTAAGAATCCTGAAGCCGTTTGGTCATGCCGTTGAACTCGTCAGCGAGTTCCTGCAGTTCGTCACCGCTGTGTACGTCGATGCGATGATGGAGTGCGCCCGAACCAATGCGGGTAGCGCCGGTACGCAACACCTGGATTGGTGACACCATCCGGCGCACCAGATACAAACTGGCCGCAGCCGAAACCAGGACACCAGCCAACACGAGCAACAGCGTGCGCAAGATGGACGCGTATATCGGCGCAAACGCTTCGGAAATTGGAAGGTCTACGAACACCGTCCAGTTCAGCGGAGCAATGATTGCGTGTGCCGAAAGAACATCGGTACCGTGGATGTCCTGACCAACAATAGCCGTATCAGATGAACCGGTTTCAGGGTCGGGTGTTTGCGCGGCTGCACGTACCTGGGGCAGCGAGGCCAGATCGGTTTTCTGCAGAACCATACTGATGTCCGGGTGCGCGATCAGACGGCCACGTTCATCGACTACGTAGGCATTGCCGTTTTTGCCGACCTTGAGGTTGGAGACAACGTCCCAGATGAACTTCAGATTGGCTTCGGCTGCGACCACGCCGGTATCCTCGGTTGCTCCGGTCATTGCAAGCGTCATGTATGGCTCGGACTCCTTGCGAAAGTAAACTGGGCTGAAATAGACTTTGCGTGCCATCGCATCGACGAATTTGGGGTCATTCGAGAAATCGAGATCGCTGCCGATGACATCCATCGCGATACGGGACACACGCAACTGCTCATGACCGGTCGGATCAATATGACTTATCTCGGTGATCGCGGGGGACTGGCGCAGCAGCCGCAATGAATCCAGTCGCCGTTGATCGAGCGGATCCTCAGGCGCTCCCCACGGCGTTTGCGCAATCCATGATAAATCGTGTTCCAGTTGGCGCGCGAACTGTTCAATTCTGATCGCCGCGGCGGCCGCTTTTTCATGCTGGATGCGCGCAAGCGCGGACTTGCTTTCCTGATAGGAAAAATAAATCTGTATCAGTCCGCTCACGACGAGTGCGCCGCTCACCAGAAGCACCAGTGGAATCGAATACCTGGCGAACAGGCTGCCGCGCCGGATCATCGGATCACCTCATCTGCTCTGAGCAGTATCGACTGTGGGAAGGTGATGCCAAGGGTTTTGGCGGTCTTGAGGTTCACCACCAACTGAAATGTTGTGGGCCGCTCCACCGGAAGTTCCGCCGCCTGAGCACCACCAAGGATCTTGGCTACCAAAGCTGCTCCGCGCTCGATCGTCGAGGGCACGTCGGGGCCGTAGGCGAGCGTACCACCCGCATTGGTGAACGCGCGGGCCATCGATGTCGCCGGCAGTCGTTGCTTTAGCGCCAATCTGGCAAGTCGTGCACTTTGTTGATACATCATTGGCGAAGGCAGAATGATGCCGGCTTGGGGGCGTCCACGCAACGTCGCGAACGCGGTGTCGAGGTCCTCCGGTTTGCGTACCTCAAGAACCTGCAGTTCTATATTCTGCGATCTTGCGACACTGCCCACGGCTCGCAGATGCGTGGCGCCGGGGCCAGGGTCCCACAGCACCGCAACGCGTAACAGGCCGGGCACCATGGCCTTTAACAAGTCGAACCATTTTCCGGCGAACTCGGGTGCGTCGAGAAAGACTCCGGTGACGTTTCCACCGGGCCGGGAATAGCTCTCGGCGTAGCCTGCCGCAACCGGGTCGTTCGTGTAATCGATCGCGACGATCGGGATGGTGCGGGTGGCCGCGAAAGCGGCGCGGACTGCCGGTGCGCCTGGGGCCAGGATAACGTCAACCTTGAGTCCAACGAGGGCCTCGGCGGCCTCGCCAAATCGCGTCGAGTCACCGTGGGCGTGTTGGTACACAAACGATACGTTTTTGCCTTCGATCCAGCCTCGATCGGCAAGCCTTCGACGGGTTTGCTCCGCCCAGTTCTTCCACCACGCGTTGTTATCATCGAGTGCGGAGAAGGTGAGAATCCCGACCCGTTGAACATCTGCCTGCCCCCAGGCGTCTCCGGTCCAACCGAGTGCGGTCAGTAAGAAAACTGCGAGAAGCAGCACTGCGCCAGCGCGCAACTGAATATGCGGTCGCATGCGCGCGGGACTCTTCATCACCGAATCACCTCATCTGCCCTGAGCAGGATTGACTGAGGCATGGTGATGCCAAGTGCTTTTGCGGTTTTGATGTTCACCACCAGCTTGAGTCTCGAGATCTGTTCGACCGGCAAGTCTGCAGCCTCGGTGCCCTTGAGCAAACGATCGACAAAGTAGGCGACCCGCTCAAAGGGAAAGTAACCATCCGATCCGTATGAAAGCAGGCACCCGGCCTCAGTGGTCTCATTCATTGCGCTGAAAGTCGGCAGAGAATAATCAATAGCCAGCGCTGCGATGCGGGCCCTGTAAAGGTAGAACAGTGGCGACCACACCAGCATTACCGCATCGGCCCTGGTTTTTCTGGCAATTCTGAATGCAGGCGCGATGTCGTCGGGATTTAGAACTTCTACGGGTCTTAGCTGCACCTTGAGCAGGCCGGCTGCGTACTTCAGTTTGTCGATTGAATTTTTGCCGAAAGCTGGATCCCAGAAAACGGTTACGCGCGACGCGCCCGGCAGTGTTTCCTTTAGCATCTCCAGTCGCTTGCCAGTCAATACCGAGTTGACATTGAAAATGCCAGTGACATTGCCTCCCGGGCGGCGATAACTTTCGATCCAGCCCAGGCTGAGTGGGTCATCTGTGAACCCAACCATCACGATGGGAATAGATGTCGTCTCTTTCCTTACAGCGCGCAGTGCTGGCTCATTGACCAATACAATTACATCGGCCGGCAAGCGAACCAGTTCCCGCGCCAGTTCCGGAACCCTTTCGAGGCGGCCGAGGGCTGTGCGGACCTCGAGCCTGACGTTTCGACCATCTTCGTAACCGTATTGTTGCAGCCCGTCACGCACGGCCTGAACGACCTTGTCAGTTACCGGAGGGTGGGTGATGAGTAACCCGACAACAGGCACCCGCGTGGACGTTTGGGCCTGCGTGCGAGATGCAACAGCGGCCAGACTCAGCGCAAGCATCCGAAGCACACTGCGACGATTCATCGAATTACCTCATCGGCTCTGAGCAGAACTGATTGCGGGACCGTGATACCGAGCGCCTTGGCGGATTTCAGATTGACCACTAGCTGGAATCTTGTCGGCCGCTCCACTGGAATTTTTGCAGGGTTACTTCCACTGAGGATCTTGGCCACCAAAACTGCGATGCGTTTCCACGCCAAAACCAAATCGGGGCCGTAGGAGAGGGCGCCGCCGGCAATGGCGAACTCACGGGCCATCGACGTCGCGAGCATATGGTGCTCTAGAGCCAGCGTGGCAAGCCGTGCGCTTTCGCTATAGCTCATTGGTGAAGGCAGAATGATGACGGCGTGGGATTGTCCGCCTAGCGCATCGAAAGCCTTGTCGATTTCGTTGGGCTTGTGCACCTTAAGAACCTGGAGTTCTATACTCTCTGATTCGGCAACACCGCGCACGGCGTGCAGGTGCGTGGCACCGGGGGCGGGGTCCCACAGCACGGACACGCGCTCCAGTTCAGGGATCATCGCCAACAACAACTCGAACCACTTGCCGGCGAACTCGGGCGCATCGAGAAAGACGCCGGTAACGTTACCCCCCGGCTGAGCGTAACTCTTCGCGTAGCCTGCTGAAACCGGGTCGTTCGTGAAATCGACTGCGACGATCGGAATCGTCCGGGTGGCTGCGTAGGCTGCCCGGAGCGCTGGCGCGCCTATTGCAACAATTACATCCACCTCAAGTTTGACAAGCGCGTCGGCGCCTGACGCAAAATTATCTGATAAATTGTGAGCGCTTCGATAGTCAAACGATACGGTCTCGCCTTCAATCCAGCCCTGGTCTTTGATCGTTCGACCGAAAGTCTCCCACCAGATTCCCGACCATATCTCCGAATCGACGTCGAAAAAAGTGAGAACGCCGACCCGTGTAATGTCATTCTTTCCTAAAGCCTCGCCAGCCCATAAGAGCGCAGTTAGCAATGATGCAATGAGAAGCGGTGCAACTGCAGCCCGGTTCTTCAAATCGGGTTGCGCGCTCGTGCAGTGCGTGAAGTTCATCATCATCGGATCACCTCATCGGCCCTGAGCAGAATTGATTGCGGGATCGTGATGCCGAGCGCTTTGGCGGATTTCAGGTTGACCACGAGTTGAATGTTCGACGGCCCCGCAACCGGGAGCACGGCCGGGCTGTTTCCGTCGAGAACCTTGCTAACCAGTGCGCCCATACGGTGCCAGGCCGACATCACTTCGGGCCCGTAGGAAATCATTCCGCCTGCGATGGCGAAACCGCGAGCCATTGATGTTGCGGGCAACCGATGTTCCAGCGTCAGGTGTGCAAGTCGTGTGCTCTGTCCGTAAATCAACGGGGACGGCAGCATGACAACGGCCTGCGGGGGACCACTTAGGGTATTGAACGCCTTGTCGATATCGCCGGGCTTGTGCACTTCAAGAACCTGAAGATCAATGCTCAGCGAAGCGGCCACATTGCGTATGGCTTGCAGGTGAACGGCGCCGGGACCGGGATCCCACAGCACGGAAACGCGTGACAGGTCGGGGATAGTGGCCGTCAACAATTCGAACCATTTGCCGGCGATTTCGGGTGCGTCGAGAAAGACCCCGGTAACGTTACCGCCGGGCCGCGCGTGATTCTCTATATAACCCGCCGAGACGGGATCAGTCGTGAAATCGCCCGCGACAATTGGAATCGTGCGGGTCGCTGCGTAGGCCGCGCGCAGTGCCGGCGCGCTGCCTGCAACAATTACATCTACGTCTAGTTCAACAAGGGCGCTAGCTGCCCGGGGAAATTTCGTCGGATCGCTGAGTGCGCTGCGATACTCAAATGACACGTTCTTGCCCTCTACCCAGCCCTGGTCGGCCAACGTCTGTTTTAACGCCTTTAGCACCGCGAGCAGCCTTGGCTCATCAGCGACCTTGGCGAAGGAAAGAATTCCGACGCGGGGCAATTCGTCTTTTGCAGATACTGATCCGGCCCAGAACAAGGCCATCAGTAGCGAAGCTGCGAGAAGCAGCACAAATGCATCCCGGTTGTTTGTATTGGGTTGCTCGTAGTGGAAGTGCCTGAAAGAGATCATGGTGGTCACCGGATTACCTCGTCCGCCCTGAGGAGAATGGATTGCGGAATGTTGAGGCCGAGTACCTCGGCGGTTTTGAGGTTCACCGAAAGCCGAAACTTCGTGGGCCGCTCGACCGGCAGATTTGCCGGCTTGCTGCCGCCGAGAACTTTGGCCACCAGAATCGCGATGCGCTCATCTGTCAAGGTTGTCTCGGGCCCATAGGCGAGCGTGCCGCCAGTTTCCGTGAACTCGGTGAAAATGGATGTCGCTGGCAGCCTGTAGTTCAGCGCGAGTGTGGCGAGTCGCGAACTCTGGTTGTAGCTCAGCGGAGAGGGAAGGATGACGACAGCCTGGGTTTTTACACTGAACGCTTCGAACGCCTTGTCAATGTCTCGCGGCTGATGCACTTCGAGTACCTGTAGCTTTATATCCAGCGATTCGGCAACACCGCGCACAGCAAACAGGTGGCTGTCACCTGGGCCAGGGTCCCACAATACCGCGACGTGTGACAGATTCGGAACCGTTGCTTTCAACAAATCAAACCATTTGCCGGCAAACTCTGGTGCATCCAGAAAGACGCCGGTTACGTTACCTCCGGGCCTGGAATAAGTTTCGATGTAGCCTCGGGCAATCGGATCGGTCGTGAAATCGACAGCGACAATCGGGACGGTGCGCGTTATGGCGTACGCTGCATGCAGCGCCGGTGCGCTCAGGGCATAGATAACGTTAACGTCGGCCTCGACGAGTTCCTTGGCTGCTTTGAGGAACTTTGAGGGATCGCTTTGCGCGCTACGGTATTCGAACGAGACGTTCTTGCCGTCGACCCAACCGCGGGCGGCGAGTATTTCGCGAACAGGCCCTACCCATGGCTCCGAACCCGGATTGTCGCCGACCGGGAAAAACGAGAGAATCCCGACACGGACCAGATTTGTTTGACCGCGGGCGTTTTCAGTCCAGGCGATGCTGGTCAGTGCCAGTAACGAAAGGACAAGCGCAGCGACGCAACGATTCTTCATACATGTATCGTTCGTGAAGTGCGCAGTGATCACCGGATCACCTCATTGGCTCTGAGCAGGATTGACTGCGGGATTGTGATGCTCAGGGTTTTGGCCGTCTTCAGATTCACTACAAGGCGGAATTTGGAGGGGCGTTCCATGGGTAACTCACCGGGTTTGGCGCCGTCGAGGATCCTGGCGACGAAATTGGCGCTACGTTCGAACGGTGACTGCAACTCGGGACCATAAGCGATCACACCGCCGGTGGTAGCGAAATCAAGCGCCATTGATGTTGCAGGAAGCTGGTGCTTTAGCGCCAATTTGGCAAGTTGTTCGCTTTGCCCAAAGATCATAGGCGAGGGTAGCAAAATGACAGCCTGGGGCCGGTCCCGAAGTGAAGAGAAGGCAGCATCGAGTTCACCCGGCTTTTGAACCTCGATGATCTGGAGTTTGATGCCCAGCGATTTTGCGACACTGCGAACAGCTTTCAGGTGAGTCGATCCCGCCGTGGGGTCCCACAGCACGGAAACACGAGACAACCCTGGAACCATCGCCTGTAACAGGTTGAACCATTTTCCGGCGAACTCTGGCGCATCAAGAAAGGTGCCGGTGACATTGCCGCCGGGGCGAGCGTAACTCTGGGCGTACCCCAGTGCGATCGGGTCGGTTGTAAGATCGGTAGTGACGATCGGAATGGCCTTGGTAGCGCTGTAAGCCGCGTGCAACGACGGCGCGCTCGCGGCCATTATGACGTCAACATTCTGTCGAACGAGTTCGGCCGCAGCTCCTGAGAATCTCGATGGGTCACCGCCGGCGTTTTGATATTCGAACATCACATTCTTGCCCTCAACCCAGCCTCGTTCGGCAAGCTTTCCCTCAAACAAATCTATGAACGCCTCCAGTCTCGGGTCATCGGCGGTCGAAGAAAACGAAAGAATTCCAACCCGTGCCGGTCTCGATTGCCCCCAAGCTTGTTCCGTCCAACCGAATGGGGTGAGTATGCACAGCGCGACAAGCAGCACCGCGGTAATTTGATTCCTCATACAAAGTCGCGTCCGGAGCATTTCAACCTGGCAGCATTAGCCGGCCGTGCAGGTGGATGCCAGCGGTCGAGGAGAGTTTGCACTCCGGTGCCTGATGATTCTGCCCATCTCATAGCCAAGTTTCCTGAAATCCCGAAAAAAACATGCGGCTAACCATATCATTCGCTGATTGTTGAGTGAATGTTCCGGCGAAGACCGCAGTGCGTCGCGGATGTATCGGTGAGAGCAAGTAGGAGAGGCTGGTAAGGGATGGGATCAGGTGCTGGTGCCGCGTCATTTGATCACTCCATCGGCTCTGAGCAGAATTGACTGTGGGACTGTGATACCCAGGGTTTTTGCTGTATCGAGGTTTACTACTAGCTCGAGTTTGGTGGGGCGTTCCAGAGGTATATTGGCAGCCTTTGCGCCACCAAGAATCTTGGCCACAAGCACAGCACTGCGTTCGTAGGTCGCGGGTTCCGTGGGGCCATAGGCGAGTGCGCCGCCGGTCATTGCGAATGCACGAGCCATCGATGTCGCGGGAAGCCGGTGTTTCAACGCCAGACCGGCGAGTTGTGCACTGTATGAGTAATGCATCGGGGACGGAAGAATGATGACCGCCTGGGTCTGTTTCGACAAGCCATCAAAGGCTGGAGAGAGGTCGTCAGGTTTTCGTACCTCCACAACCTGAACCAGTATAGACAGCGATTTGGCAACGCTACGGATCGCGAGTAAATGATTGGAACCAGGGCTGGGGTCCCATAGCACGGCAACGTGCGACAGGTCGGGCACCATTGCTTGCAAGAGCTCGAACCATTTGCCGGCGATCGAGGGTGCATCGAGAAAGATACCAGTGACGTTTCCACCCGGCCGGGCGTAGCTCTCGACGTAATTGTTGGCAATCGGGTCTGCGGTGTAGTCGGCTGCGACAATCGGAATGGTCCGGGTCGTGGCGTGGGCTGCCCGAACCGCCGGCGCGCCTACCGCCAGAATAACGTCGACATTGAGATCAACGAGAGCCTTGGCGGCTTCAGCGAACCGCGCGGGATCGCTGTGCGCACTCCGGTACTCGAACGATACGTTCTTTCTTTCAACCCAACCCTGGTCTGAAAGCGTGCGAAGGAAAGGCAGGAACCACGTCTCCGGTGCGGCGTCATCGCTAATGGAAACGAATGACAGAATTCCGACTCGTGCAAGCTGTGTTTGTCCCCAGACCTGCCCGGTCCATGCGAGGCTGGTCAGTAAGAAAACAATTAGAAACAGCACGGAAAAGGCCCGACCTTTCGCTTCCTCTGCTGACTGTGCGTAGTATTGGATCCGCGTTGCCATGTTCACCGGATGACCTCATCGGCCCTGAGCAGAATTGATCGCGGGATGCTGATGCCAAGCGTTTTTGCACTTTTCAGATTCACCACAAGCTTGATTTCCGTTGGCCGTTCTACCGGAAGTTTAGCCGGATTGGCTCCTTCGAGGATTTTTGCCACGATCATCGCGTTACGTTCGTATGTTGAAGTTCCCTCGGGACCGTAAGCAAGCACGCCGCCTGCATCGGCGAACGCAAGAGCCATTGAGGTCGCGGGTAGCCGGTGTTTCAATGCCAGCCTGGCAAGTCGCGCGCTTTGTCCATGAATCATCGGCGACGGCAGAAAGATGGCGGCCTGGGGTTGCCCTCGCATCGATTCGAACGCAGTGTCGATATCCGCTGGCGTGCGCACTTCCAGAATCTCCAGTTGTATACCCAAAGATCTTGCGACACTGCGCACCGCTCGTAGGTGGGTGTCACCCGTTCCGGGATCCCACAGCACAGAAATGTGCGACAGGTTGGGAATCAACGTCTTCAACAGCTCGAACCATTTGCCTGCAAATTCGGGTGCGTCGAGAAACACGCCGGTGACGTTCCCCCCAGGTCGCGCATAGTTCTCAATATATCCTTCGGCGATGGCGTCGGTCGTGTAATCGACCGCAACGATCGGAATGGTGCGCGTGGCCGTGTAGGCCGCACGGACCGCTGATGCGCTTGAAGCGAATATTACGTCAACGTCCAGTTCCACCAGCGACGCGGCGGCTTCGTCTAGACGCGATGGATCGCCTTTGGCGTTTCTGTACTCAAACATGACGTTCTTGCCCTCAATCCATTCCAGGTCGGCGAGCGTTCGACGTACAACCGCCTGGAATGCCGCCATTCTCGGATTGTCAGCGACCGCAAAGAACGAGAGAAACCCTACGCGAGCGGGCGTTTTTTGTGCCGCGCTTTCTCCGCTCCAGCCGGTACCCGCCAGAAGCATAGCCGAGACAAGCAGCACACGTGCGAACCGATGTCCGGCAGTCCGGCGCGTTAGCGCGTAACGACAGAGATCCAGCATCGTCATCGGATGATCTCGTCAGCTCTGAGCATGATCGATTGTGGGATCGTGATGCCGATTGCCTTGGCGGTCTTCAGGTTTACCACCAGCGACAACTTGGATAATTGCTCGACCGGCAGCGTTGCCGCGTCCGCGCCCTTGAGCAAGCGGTCTACAAAGTATGCGCCGCGCGCCCAGTTGTTCGCGCCATCGGAACCGTAAGCCAACAGGCAGCCCAGGCGTGCCAGCAATTGCATGTCGCTGATCGTTGGCATCTGTTTTTCTATCGCAATCTCTGCGATTCGCTGCCGATTTACCCAGAACACTGGCGAGAAATTCATTAGCACGGCGCCGGCCTTGCGCGCCTTTGCAGTTTCAAAAGCCTCGGGTAGGTCAGCGCCATCACGAATTTCGATTAAGTCGAGCCGGATATCCAGCATCCGGGCCGCGTCCTCCAATTCGGGGAGTTGGCGTTCGCTGAATGAATCCCACAGGACCGCTACGCGGGAAATTGCCGGTAATGTATCTTTCAGTATCTCGATTCGCTTGGCTCCCAGGGCTGCGTTGACATTGAATACCCCGGTTATGTTTCCGCCAGGACGGCTGTAGCTTTCGATTACGCCCAACTCGACCGGGTCGTCGAGGAACCCGATCATCACGATGGGAATCGTGCGAGTCACCTTCCGTACGGCGTGCAGGGCAAATTCGTTGACGACGACGATTACATCGACGGGAGTCAGAGCCAGGTCCTTTGCCAGTGCCGGAACCTGTTCGAGTCGACCGAGCGCCGAGCGCACTTCGATGCGGATATTCTTACCGTCCTCATAGTTGAATTGTCGAAGCCCAGCGCGAAACTGCTCGACGACGACGTCATCAACGGGTGGGTGGGTGATGAGAAAACCCACTACAGGGATGCGCCCGGATTGCTGCGCGCCCACGCGAGTTGCCGCCGCGGCCAAACTCAGGGCCAGCATTCGGAGCGCCATGCGCCGGTTCATTGGAACAGCTGGCCATATTGCGTTCATGATTGTGACACCAGAGTAAATCTGAACGTGGATCCTACCGAAATCTTGCTTTCTACCCAGATGCGCCCACTGTGCAGTTCGACGAGTTCTCGCACGAGCGATAATCCCAGCCCGGTGCCTTCGACCCCCGGTTTGCGTCCGCCTGCACCCTGTTCGAATTTGTTGAATATAGCTTGTTGCTCCTCTTCCGCGATGCCGGAACCAGTATCAGTTACCGAAATCCGGACGCCGTCCGCCGTCGGCACCGCGTGCACTGTGACGTTGCCACCTGCTGGTGTGAATTTGACTGCGTTGGATAGAAGATTTAACAGAATCTGCTTGACCATGCGTTCGTCGCCGGTGAATGTGTTGATGTTTTCGTCAATCTCGCTGGAGAGTTTCACTCCGTGCTTACTGGCGCGCTCGCGCACCAGAGTCAGCGCGTCGCCTATCGCCATGGCTATGTCGATGCTGGTTGGACTAAGTTCCATGTGGCCCGATTCAATTTTCGACAAATCGAGAATATCGTTTATCAATGAAAGCAGGTGCTGCCCGGACGTGTGAATGTCCCTGACATACTCGTCCTGCTTGGGCGTCATTGCCCCGAACAGACCGTCCTTCAGTACTTCCGAGAAGCCGATAATGGCATTGAGCGGAGTACGCAGTTCGTGCGACATGCTGGCGAGGAACTCTGACTTGTGCCGGCTCACGGCCTCCAATTCCTGATGTGCCTTTCCTAGTTGCTCACTCATGCGATTCAGGTCAGTCGCGAGTACTCCTAGTTCGTCCTTGTTCGCTACCTCCACCTTATTCGTGAAGTCACCTGCGGCGATTTCCTGCATACGTGTCTCCATCGCTTGCACGGGCCGGACGATCGACGCCGAGATCGCGTAGCCGAGCAGCAACGCCATTGCAACGCTGGCAACGGCTAAGACTGCGACCGCATTTCTGGACGTTGCGTATGTTTCTTTGGATGCATCGACGCTAACGACCATGTCGGCCTCGGCCTTGTTGACGAGCTCGTTGGTCAGACGCTCGAGTCGCTCACTATGCGGCGTGGCTGCGTTGAACTGCAGCTCGCGGCCTTCGTCGCCGCGGCCTTGCCTGATGAGCTCAATGACCTGGCTTACGATGCGGATGAATTCCTCGTAGTCCCTTCTCAGATCCTCAAAAATCTCTTTCTCGTCCTGCGCGACGAATTGCAATCGGTCCAGGTCATAACCGAACCGGTTGAGCTGACGCAGTGTGGCCTGTAAAGATCGTTCCTCCGGCTTGAGAAGCGAGGACGCCACGCTGTACAGTTGTACCAGCGTGTCATGATTGAGTTGCCGGTATGCGCCGATCTTGCGCTGCAATTGCACCATTTCCTCGTTCCGCTGGTTCACTTCGTTCAGCGCCTGCAATGCCACGTAGCCTGACACCAGCATGATCATCGCGATCGCCAGAAACGCGCACACTAGTTTAGTGCGAACGGAAGCGTTTATCCGGGCAACCTGCGCCGGAATCCAGTCAGCGATGTTCAGGGCCGTTCCTCCAGCGGCGAGCGAACGTCATGGAGGAATTCTTCAGTATCGAATTTCGTGCCGAGGTATTGCACTCGAAGCGTCCCGCTGCGGTCGATCAGTGACGTCAGAAACGTGTGGTCAACATCGCCGCTTGGCTGCGCCTCGCGAAACACCGCATATCGGCGTGACACATCCTCGATTTGCCGGATTGAACGGGTGAGAAAGACAAAGTGCGACATATCCGCCCGGTACGCCTCGGCATAGGTCTTGAGTGTTGCCGGCGTGTCATGCAGCGGGTCCACGGTGATTGCCGCAAAAAAAATCACATTCGTCGCTTCGCTTCCCAGATCGCGCTGGACGCTGACCAGTTTCGCGTTGAGCAGCGGACACGTTGCCGAGCACGTCGTGAAAATGAACATGACCACTGCGACCTTTCCTTTTGTACTGCGCAATGAAAAAGGCCGGCCTTTCTGATCGATTAGGTCGAACATGGGCGCTGGGCCTATATACGGCAGCGCAGAACTCGCACCGCTAGCTGTTGTTGCGGAACAGGCAAGGGCGCTCGCGGTGAGGCTTGCGAACATCGCGCGACGAGCGAATCGCGTCTCCCGGTCAACGCGCCGAGCCAATTTGCTTGCCCAGCCAATGTGTCGGGCCGATTGGTTTCCCCGGTCGATGAGGCGGGTTGTCACGCCTTCAGTTCCCGCTTCAATTCGTTTGGAAACGTGAAGTCCGAGCCACGCATTATTATTGCTTGTGGGATGGACTTGATCATCCCGGCAGCTCGCAATCGCAATGCATGAAACCGAATCGTGTCGGTTGGGTCGTCCGTACGCCAGCGGTTGTAGGACAGGCTCTTGATAATTGCCAGTACCACGTTATATCGCATGTCATAACCTTTCTCCACGAGAAACCGGGCCGCCCGCTCGGGATCTTGCGAACAATTGTCGGTGACCTTGATCAGGGCGCGTAGCGCTCGCTTGGTTGCGACGGGATTGTTTTCGATGAAAATTCGCGGCGGCCACCGACCATGCAGCAGAAGTACTGGCGGTGGCTATTTGCAACAACGGACAACGGGGTCGCGTTCCGACCCCGTCGCTCGTTAACAGATAGCGTGTATGTGTGGCGACTATCCTGCGTAGAGGTAGGTGCAACCTCGGGAAACGGCCCCCTGGCACGCCACCAGGCCTGACGGCATATGGTTTATGCCGCGCAGCACTGATTGATTCCAATCGGCCTTTACGTCTTCATGGCGCAATCCCATTTTCTCGGCGGCAACGCTCGAATAGTGGTGAATGGCCATATCGCAAGCCCCCACATTGACACCACGGTCGATCAATTTCTGTAGCGCCATATCGGGAAGAAATCCTTCGCCCATCGTCAGGTAGAAGGGATTGCGCACTGCGGGTTTGCCGGTGTCATAGTCGGTAATATCAAACAGCTCGCCGAGGTTGTATTTCTCCCACGCAGCATCGTCAAGTGCGATCGGGATCGCGTTGTGGCGCATGACGAGTACGACGCCAATATCTTCCTGGGGTACGCCGTAGGCCTGTGAGGCGGTAAGGTAATACACCCAGGCCCAGCCAAACGCCATGCCGTCGTTGTGCTCACGCATATCGAGTACGACTTTGTGCTTGCCCTGGATGGTGTCGAGCCAACGGGTAAAGTCCGTAGTCGGGCCGTCAGCTGCCATGGCCGTAGAGGCTGGCAATGCCGCACCAACACCGATTGCTGCCATGGCAGTGGCCATGCCCATGAATTCCCGGCGACCGAGTAGTTCTGTTGCGGCTTCAAGGTTTGTGTCTTGCGTTTCCATTTTTTCCATCAATTTCTCCTCGTGTCTTGTGACTCTGGTGATTCTCGCCATCGGACGAAATCTTATGCGCAGTGCGCGTACAGGCAACTTACGGATAGCGACGCCAAGCTGGGCCTGAGTGCGGTCCTTCGGTCGGTTTTATTGGCTTGAATTGGACGCGCGAGCCTGGGCGGCCCGCCACTACTGCGTCTCTATAGACTTGTTTTAGAACAATTTATTGTGTAGATGTGCCGCAATTTGACGCAGGCGCGCCCAATCCGTATGCGCGCTGTCAGTTTGCGTTGCTTTTTTCGATCAGGCAGAAATTTGCTGACACTCTGCAATTCACCGATTCTCAAAAACAGTTCGGGGTGGTGCGCCCGGAAACTGGCAAGGTCGGCGATAATTCTTCACGGCATCGAACAATGCGCAATTTCCGGACGTTTTGTTACGCTGCCTGACCCAGATCAATATGCGCGATCAGTGATTGGTCATAGTTATTGTTCTGGTGTCTCGGAAAATCCAGCACGTGACGGTGTATCGTGATGTTGTGCAGTATCTTTACAAACGCAGGAAACAGGAGAAAATCCATGAACAAGAGAGCTGTCTTGAGCGCACTAGGGACTGCGGCGTTACTTGCCTTCGCGAGTAGTGTGATCGCGGCGGAGTCGATGCCGCCCACAAAAGTATCGATGGAGGAATGTCTTTCGGCGGCGCTTGAAGGCTACCCGGGCAAAGTCAAAGAAATCGAGTTCGGTCTTGAGGATGGCGTTCCGCATTATGAGTTCGAGATTCTCACGGCAGACGGGCGCGAGACCGAGGTCGAGTGCAGTGCAATGACAGGCGAAATTGTCGAGGTGGAATGGGAGAATGAGAACATGGACCTGGACGCATTCCTGGCAACGTCCAAAGTCTCTCCTTCACAGGCGCGCAAGGTTGCCTTGCGACGCGTGCCCGGAAAAGTGACCAAGATGGATCTGGAGATGACGTCGACCGGTGTGATGTCCTATGAGTTTGAAATCAGGACGCGTGATGGCAAGGACGTGGATGTTGAAGTTGATGCGATGAGCGGAAAGGTTCTTGAAGTCGAGACGGATGTGTACGAAGTCGGTGACGTCTGCAATTGAGTTCGTATCTTGAACTCGGGAGTGCGACCGCTATCCTCGAAAGTTAAAATTGCCTGCGGGCGCCCAAGTTTCGTAGGTTGGGTTAGCGCAGCGTAACCCGGCGCAGTCTTTCGTACCATGCGATGTCGGATTCCGCCTATGGACCAATCCAACAATCCGGTGAAATGTCGGCCCCACCAGCGTAACTGGGGACTTGGATTCCAACGGTTTCCTTGCGGCGCAATGCGCTGCGTTTATTGCACCCTACGCGGGCTACTAGCGGATGGCGACGCGCGCGCCGTGCAGAACTTGCGGATCTTCAGCGGCTGTTAATCCGAGCATGGAGGTTTCGAATTCCTGCTGCGGCATCGGTTTTTCGCGCAGATACCCCTGATACGTGTCACAGCCCATGTGGCGCAGGATCTCGAGCTGTTCCTCTGTTTCCACGCCCTCGGATACGACTTCCAGCTTGATGTTATGGGCGAGGCCGACGACCGCCCGAACGATGGCGGCGCTTTCTTCGTTACTGGTAATGTCATTGACGAAAGCCTGGTCGATCTTGATCGCGTGTACCGGCAGGCGCTTGAGATAACTCAGCGAAGAGTATCCAGTTCCAAAATCGTCAATGGCCAGGCGTATGCCCAGCTCGCCCAGGTTTTGCAGGACATTCATGCTGGCTTCGTCGCCACTCTGAATGAGCAGCGATTCCGTGATCTCGAATTCGATCAGGCCATGCGGTACGCCGCTTGTTTTCAGCAGTGCCTTTGCCTGGTTCAGCAGTGTATCGCCATCCTGCAATTGTCTGGACGATATGTTTATCGCAAGCCGAGGCGGCACGACGCCCCTGGACAACCACCCCGCGATGGTAGCGAAGGTGCGTTCCAGTACGAATTGTCCAATCGGAAGAATCAGCCCACTTTCCTCGGCCGCTGAAATGAACTCGCCGGGTGCGACAAGGCCGCGCACTGGATGGTTCCAGCGCAGTAGTACTTCTGCACCATCAACTTTGCCAGTTGATATGTCGTGCTGTGGGTGGAAGTAAAGTTCGAACTGTCCGTGTTCAAGTGCGTCTCTAAGTTCGCGATCCAGGGTGGCGCGCACAAGTGCGCGCTGGTTCATTTCGTCTTCATAGAAGCGAAGGCAACCGCGCCCGGCATCCTTGGCTTCGTACATGGCGAGGTCTGCATGACGCAAGAGTGTTTCAGTGTCTGTGCCATTGTCGGGATACATGCTGATCCCGATGCTTGCGGTCGTTTGATACGGAATGCCATTTAATTCGACCGCTTCAGCAAGGACTTTGAGCAACTTTGCGGCGATTGCTTCCGCGTCGGAATTTCCACGTAAACGTTCCAATACGACGACGAACTCATCTCCTCCGAAACGTGCCAGTGTGTCACTGCGCCGCAAGACCGCTTCTAGGCGCATGGATACCTTTTGTAGAAATTCATCTCCAATGCCGTGACCGAAGGTGTCATTTAGTGTCTTGAATCGATCCATGTCTATAAACAGCACCGCAAAGTGCCGTTTTGTACGCAGTGCTTGCGCGATTGCGCGTTCCAGTCGGTCGACAAGCAACGCCCGGTTGGGCAGTTCGGTCAGTGCGTCATGCGTGGCAAGTTGCAGGGCTTCAGCCTCTGCCATCTTGCGATCAGTCACGTCCTTGGTAACACCTTGATAACCGCGAAACGTACCGTCGTCATCAAATACGGGTTCGCCGCTGACGTACGTATATTGATCGCGAGATTCTGTAGTCAGCAGTAGGTCGCGGAAAGGACGGCGCGCTTCCAGTGTGTCAGCGTGTTCTTGTTTGGCGGCTTGGGATGCAAACACCAATGGCAGCTCGAATCGGGTATGTCCGATTATGGTGTCAAGAGGAGCTGATACATTTGCCTGACCGGTGGGGGAAAGATAGGTGTAACGCAGGTTTTCGTCCTGCTCCCAGAACCAGTCGTATGACATTGTCGCGAGGGCTCGAAACCGAGCTTCGCTTTTCTGCATCGCATGCTCTGCTCGTTTCTCGGCAGTAACGTCGCGACTCAATCCATGATAGCCGCAGAACTCACTGCGCTCGTCGAAAGCGGGTTCACCCGATACCAGGGCGTAGCGGTCGTTGGCTGGATTGTGCAGCAATAGATCGCGAAACGGCTTGCGCTCAGCCAGAAGGCGTTCATGTTCTGCACGCGCTTCCGATGATTCCCAGTTGTAAGGCAGCTCGAAGCGGGTTTTTCCTTTTGCGCTGTCGATAGTGTTGAGTTGGGCGTGATCGTTCTCGCCATAAATTAACGTGAAGCGCAAGTCGGCGTCCTGCTCCCAGTACCAGTCAGATGACAGCACTGTGAGCGCTCGAAATCGGGCTTCGCTATTGCGCAAGGCATTCTGTGCGCGTTTTTCATCTGTTACATCTCTCGCAACACCGTGATATCCACAGAACTCCCCGCGCGCGTCGAAAACAGGTTCGCCCGTGATCTGTGCATAGCGATCGTTCTCGGGGTTACGAATCAGCAGGTTCCGGAACGCCTCGCGCTGAGCGAGTGTTTGCTCATGCCCTACCCGCTTCGCTTCCGATTCGTACTCATACGGCATCTCGGAACGGGTTTTTCCTATGACCGATTCCGAATTGGTGATGTGGGTCTCTTTTCCCCAGCCCGAGATGTAGGTAAATCTCAGATCGGCATCTTGCTGCCAGTACCAGTCTGATGACATCGCGGTAATCGTCTGCAATTGCTTGTCGCTATGGGCGCGGATTCGCTCGAGTTCGCGCCCCTGGACGAGACTGCGGAAAGTTGTTATGACATAGCGATTGCCGTCCAGGTTCATCAAGGTGAGTTGCACGTCGACCGGTATCTCATGTCGTTCGTGCGTCCACGCTGTGAGGTCTTGCGCCGCTGCGTTCGTACGCTTCGATCGTCTGGCCGCCAGCGACTCGCGTTGAATTGAAAGCTGCTTTCGATGCTGCTCCGAAATTAGATCGTCTGCTTGAAGCGAAAGTAGCTCGTTGTTCGTATATCCGAACAAGATTCCGGCGGCTTCATCCGCGTGCACGATGCAGCCTGCCAGGTCGGTGACAATCACTGCCTCCGCGACGGTTTTCAGGCCATCATCAAGCATTGGCGTTTGGCAAGTTATCGCTTCCTTTCACGTAGCGATTCATGAGCAATCGGTGCGAAAGACTTGCTGCCTGTCGTGAGAGTTTCTACGTTGATGCACCGGGCATATGCGCTATGCGCGCAAAAGACTTGAATACGAAAGTGGCACGATTATTTCGCAGTGATTTCCAGTTGACGAAGCACACAGTGTGCCGAAAGGCATGCGTGATGAAAACGCGACTCAATTCGTGCGCTGAAAACGTTGCCGGCCTCCACGGCGCAGCGAATTTACAACGGAACGTGGTGACATGTATGCGCTGTATATGAGTCCGCTGTACATGAATGCGCTGTACATGAATGCCCTGTACCTGTGCGGGACTTGCAGGTCACCGGTGTTTACCGATGTTCACAGGCAATTCGGACGCCTGCGATGTGCTGACTACAAGCGTGCACGAACAGGCGTAGATTGGGTCGGAAATGGTTATCTGAACCTCCAGCGATCAGCTGATACACACTACTGTATAACGCCTTGGACCGATACGCAACGGGTGATATCGCAGGCTATAAGCCAGTCTTCGCCTATTTTCGCTTGCGCTGGTGCGACACTTTCCCAAACAAAATTCGACATTGCGATGCAGAGAGTGGATTGCGTTTCGCCTCGCCGCGCATTGTCGAAGTTGCGCCTCGCGGTGCACTGACGCAGCTACGCCTTCAGGCGCACGAATAACCTTGAGTCAAATATAGTGACGGATGTTGCGTGTTAATCGACTCGGTCGGAGGGAAAGTCTGACTTGTTGCTCGCTACCTGGCGATACTTGCCGTGCAGTGGCGTTCCGACCAATTTGCCATCAACATGCCAAAAGTTGGCCTGCTCGGAATTATAGAGTGGCAATACGTATATTGGGTGGTGTTTGCGAATCTCCGGCGCCTGGCAGGCCGAGCATGCGCTTTTCGAATTCGTGCTGCGGCATCGGTTGTTCACGCAAAAAACCCTGATAGGAATCGCAGCCCATGTGCTGCAGGATCTCGAGTTGTTCCTCCGTCTCCACACCTTCCGATACGACTTCGAGCTTGATGTCGTGGGCAAGGCCGACGACCGCTCGAACAATGGCCGCACTTTCTTCGTTATTGGTGAGGTCGCTGACGAACGCGCGGTCGATTTTGATCGCATGCACCGGTAAGCGCTTGAGGTAACTGAGCGATGAATATCCGGTTCCGAAATCGTCAATCGCAAGGCGTATGCCCAGATTGCCGAGATTCTGCAAAACATCCATGCTGTTATTGTCGCCACTTTGGATCAGCATCGTTTCGGTGATCTCGAACTCGATCAGGCCGTTCGGAACGCCGCTGGTTTCCAGCAGGGTCCTCGCCTGGTTCACCAGGGTATCGCCTTCCTGTAATTGTCGCGACGACACATTCACGGCAAGGCGGGGCGGCACGACGCCCTTGGACAACCAACCGTTGATGATCGCGAAGGCTTGCTCCAGTACAAATTGTCCAATGGGAAGAATCAGTCCGCTTTCTTCGGCCGCGGGGATAAATTCACCGGGAGCGACAAGGCCGCGCACTGGATGATTCCAGCGCAGCAGTACTTCGGCACCATGCACTTTTCCAGTCAGTATGTCGTGCTGCGGATGGAAGTACAGTTCGAACTGGCCTTGTTCAAGTGCATCCCTTAGTTCGCGATCCAGGGTGGCACGCTGGGCCACTCTGTGGTTCATCGCCTCCGCGTAAAAGCGAACACATCCGCGTCCTGCATCCTTGGCTTCGTACATTGCGAGATCGGCATGACGCATGAGCGTTTCTGTATCCGCACCATTGTCCGGATACATGCTTATTCCAATGCTGGCGGACGTCTGAAGCGCCACGCCGTCTAACTCGACGGTCTCGGCAAGCACGTCCAGCATTTTATTTGCGATCGCCTCCGCTTCCGCGTTGGCGTTGCCATGCGGACTCTCCAGCACCACAACGAACTCGTCTCCTCCCAAGCGCGCCAGTGTGTCGCTACGCCGCAAGACGCCGCCGAGGCGTGCGGACACCGTTTTCAGAAACTCATCTCCACCGCCATGGCCGAACGTATCATTCAGCGTTTTGAATCGATCCATGTCCAAAAACAGGACTGCGACGTACTGATCCTTGCGCGATGCCCGTGCAATGGCGCGCTCCAGCCGGTCGACCAGCAGAGTTCTGTTCGGCAGACCGGTCAGGGCGTCGTGTGTGGCAAGCCACAAGACTTCCGCTTCCGCAAGCTTTCGCGCTGTCACGTCATTCGTGACCCCGTGATAACCTTTAAACGTGTTATCGCTATCAAAGACGGGCTCGCCGCTGACGTTTAAATATCGATCTCCGGACAGGGTGCGCAACAGAAGGTCGCGGAACGGCAGACGTGCCTTCAATGTTTCGGCGTGCCGTAGTTTTGCAGTTTCGGATTCCCACACCAGACCCAGTTCGAAACGGGTATGCCCCAAAAACTCATCGATCGGCGTTGGCGCGTCGGCCGGGCCGGCTGGGGACAGATAGCTGTAACGCAGGTTTTCATCCTGCTCCCAGAACCAGTCGGACGACATCGCAGCGAGCGCCCGGAATCGCGCTTCGCCCTTGCTCAGGGCACGTTGTGCGCGCTTTTCTTCGGTTACGTCTCTGGCTACACCGTGATAACCGGAGAAGTCCCCACGGGCATCAAACGTAGGTTCGCCCGTTACTTGCGCATAACGATCGTTTTCAGGGTTGTATATCAGAAGGTTCCGGAACGGCTTGCGCTGGGTGACTGTTTGCTCGTGTTGTTTTCGATGCGCCTCTGATTCGTACTCGTATGGCATCTGGAAACGCGTTTTACCAATAGCGTCTCGCGCTTCGGCAAGCTGAGTGTGGTTACCCCGGGGTGAGATGTAGGTAAATCTCAGGTCGGCATCCTGGCGCCAATACCATTCCGATGACAGCACATTAATCGCATGCAATTGTCCCTCGTAGTCTGCAACGCGGTGCTCAAGTTCGTGCTCCCAGGTGAGGTTCTGGATGGCCGTTACAACGTAGCGATTACCGTCCAGCCGCACCAGAGTCAGTCGTACTGTGACCGCTATCTCATGTCCTTCGTGTGTGCATGCCATTAGCTCCTGTGCCGCTGCGTTGACACGCCCATCCGGGTTGGCGATCAACGATTCGCGTTGCGCACGGACCGAAGTTCGATGTTGCGCAGACAGCAGATCGTCGACGTGAATTGAAAGCAGATCCTCGATCGAGTGCCCGAACAAGATCGCCATCGCTTCATTCGCCTGCACAATACGCCCTGCGGTGTCGGTGACAACGGCTGCGTCCGGTATTGCCGTCAGAACAACGTCGAATATGCGGTTTCGCGGACCGTCACTTTCGGTTGCGTCGTAGCTCATGAGAGATGGCTCATGGGATCGCTACAGATTATGGCCAATTCTGATTCGTCGATCGATGCGGTATTGATGATCTACGTCCCCTTAGGCATGGGTAGGAGAGTGGTGCGCTCGCGCAATGGCTAATCTCATTTCGTATAGCATACATTGCTATGCTTTACCTGAAGACATTTTTTTGCAAGCACTGAATTCAGCCGAGGCAAACTTTGCTCCGGAATGTGCGTGCATTGTGCCGGGAGGTGCCTGGATCTCGTTTTCCAGGCGCTCATGGATGGCTCGATCGCAATCGCGATTACTCGTGCCCCTAAATTATCATGGTTGTGCGGCAACGCGACGGCCCTGGGGACGGCAAACGAATTCTTGAAGCGCGCCTGTTCTGCCAGGCTAGCTGATGTGGCAGCTACTGGTTGCAAGTGCTTTCCTGGCACGCAGGGCCGGAAAGTACCTGGACTCAGCGGGAGAGCTTACTCACCTTCATTGTTCGAGAGGCGTTGCCGGATCCGGGGCCGCGCCCGACGGAAGTTGCTTCGAAAGTCGCCATGCCATGAATCCCAGCACTGCGACGCCGGCAAGCAGGGCCACCCAGAGTGCGACTTTCTTCATGTCGATGCGCTGTCGCGCGGCCGCAACGCCGGCGAGGGTTTCTACGGCGCCGGTCGTGGCCAACACTATTTCCGGAGCAGTTTCGCTGCCCCATCCAGGCACCAGCGTTTGCATTGCGAGCGCGTTCGGCAAGGCTTTGCCGTTTCCGTAGGCGAGCATGAATGGTGCGCTGCCGCGGGCGGCGAATACAATCTCGCGCGCGATCCAGCCAGCGCGAATCTGAATGGCACCGTTGCCAATGCCACCGCCTTGTTGGTCGACCCTGAACAGCCAGTATCGGCGCATGCGTGGCGTGACGATGATTTCGGGGCTTGAGATTTCCTGTCCGTTCTGGCGCAGGCGATACGCGACTGTGCGTATTTCGCGCGCCCATTCGTCGCCGGGTGCGTTGCGCGAGAAGATCTGCGTCGGGGCGACAGCGTTGTCCTGCGGGAGACGAATCTGCAGACGATCAACCGGGAATATCCCCCCAAAGTCGGCCAGATAGTCGCCGTGCTTGTCCGCATCGGGCATCGCGAGTACATCTTTCCAGGTGCGTTCGCGAGGCGTCGTTTCATTGGCGTGCTGACCCAGCACGCTTCTTAGCGGCACGACGTTGGTACCGGTCGGCCACGTTAGCCGCAAATACCTGCTGCGAACCCGCCGCAGGTCCACGCTTTTCTGTTCCAGTTCCTGTCCGCCCTGTGCCAGACTCACCAGCGGCGCATTGCTCGCTATCCGCTTCCAGTGCTTGAGGTCGTTACTTGCTTCCACGTTGACAGCGCCAAGGTAGCCTCCGGGAATTCGGTCCCATTCCAGCAACAATTTGGATAAAGCACCCTTGCTTGAGGACACATCGACGAGATAACCGAGCAGCACGGCATCGTCTTTGGCCTGCTTGCCAGAAGAGGCACGCAAACTGAACTTGACGTTCGACATATTGACAACGATATCGAGGTCGTCGCCTTGTGTGCCGCTCGGTCCGCGCAGCGCGAAGATCGGCAGATAAACCGGCGCCGGCTGGCGGGCTGTTACATTTTCGAGCGGACGAAACGCATGCGGCACGATCTCGCCGGCACTGTTGAACACGCGCAGGTCGCGCAGGTCAGGGAAGGTGGCGCCCTGGTACACGTCCGGACTTATCACAACGCGATACAGGGCGTCGGCGCCGGTACCTTGAATCGGTACGCCGAACGCAAAGTCTCCGGGGGCAGTTTCGTTTGCGTCTGCGGCAACTACCCAGTTGGCAAAGAGCAGCAGGACTGTGGCGAGCAGACGGTTCTTCATGCTTTCTCCGGCATCGGGAAAGACATGTTGCGCGGAGGAACTGGGGCGAAGTATCCGATCACCAGCATCAACACTCCAACTGCTATGAACAGCACGATTCGTTCGATGCCGCCAACGCTTGCCAGGTCCACTATGAACAGCTTGAGCACCACCATCGCCATAAGAGCCGCACCTGTAATCCATAGCCAGCGATGGGCGCGTCTTGTCGCAAACATCATGGCCGCGAGTGCGAGCACGCTCCAGAAAATCGACAATGCGGCTTGTGCCAGATCCGAACGTACTACCGAGTCGAAGTTGTATGGCATACCCCCCCAGTGATGAAGTGAACGGAGTAGAACGCAGTTCAACCAGATGAACACGAGCGCGCCAAGAACACGCCACATCAATGTCGTAGACAACGCTGATGCGTTGTCAATTCCGCTTTCGCCAAGCGAGCGCCACCAGGAGATGAAGGTTGCAAAAATCAACATTTGAGCAATGTCGAGCGGATTGATAAATGGCAGGTAGGGCAGCGGCGCCGGGTCCGCGTTGCTACTCCAGTTTGCATACAGTGACCACAGGTAGAGAAACACGGCGAGTGGAACTGCACCCAGCCAGAGGTATGCACGGGAATGCTGTTGCATTGGCCATAGGACGCGCATTGACTTGGAGGCGCCTGCGTTGAGCAGGATGACCGGCATCAGCACCCAGCCAATTAATGGCCACACATGCTGCCCGTCTACGAATTGATCAAGTTGCCACGCAATTTCCCATGCTCCGCTAAACGCGAGCAGCCACACGCCGGCGGCATGCGCAAAAGCCAGGTAAGCATATTCGGGAATACCGCGGTCGGGATGCTCTGTGCGCACCTTATCGTCGCGCCGCATAATCAGAAAATGCAATGCAAAGGCGACTGGCCAGGCAAGTAAACCGATTCCCGCTAGAGGGTGAACTTGACCAGTTTCGAAAATGCCTGCTGCCAGTACCAGTGACATTATCGGTACCAGCGCCAGCGCGGGGAAACGTGCAATCCACCATCCACGACCGAACAACACGCTGAAAGCGGTACAGCTACCCGCAAGAAACAGCAGAGCAACGCTGGTACGTTCGCCCCGCGGAACATGGGCCTCGATTTCGTGCAAGCCGCCGAATATCCACCATGCCAGTCCCCACACGAATACGCCGATTGCCGCCTGCATTGCAATATAGTCGACGTTCTTTGAATGACGTTCGATTGTGCGATTGGAGAACAACGCTGCCAGTGCAATAAAGATCGTGCCCAGGCAGAAGCTGTTGAATACGGGGATGTCGCTTACTGCCGAGCGCGCGTCACCCAGAAAAGCGACGCCGGCGCCGAATTGCATCAACAATCCGAACACGCGCGGTGCTCTTCGCGACTGGCGGACGCCGACCCAGTATGCCGCCGCGCCTTCGAGTGCCCACGCCGCCGAAGTCCAGCGCCCGTCCAGCGCAAGCGGGATGGCCAGGGTTATGAAGATCACGCCGAGCGCGAGAAATGCCTCCACCAGCATGCGCAACGCTTGCTGATGGCGGCGGTAAAGCATGGCGGCAAGTCCCAGGTAGAGCGCAGCGATGGCAAGCGCGCTGAATGCCGCGCCGTACTGAAAGGGATTCATGAGCCGGACCTGCAGGCCGAATGCGACAATCGGCGCGCCGAATACCAGCGTCGCATCCACATAGTGCTTCAGGCGCGGCGCCTGGCGCAGTGCAAATATGACGGCGATCGCGACATACATCAGGAAGAATAGAACCAGGAATGGCTCGACGCTCGAGAACAATTCGTCGCGGTAGAAACGCGCGCCCCACAGTGTGCCGATGCCAAAAGTGAACACAAATCCGAGCACATTCAGGGGGCGCCAGGCCTTGTAAAGCGCAATCGCGAAAATGCCCAGGTTCAGGACAGCGTAATAGCTGAACAGCATCACATGGCTGCCGCTACCGGTTGATGCGAGCACCGGTGCGAGAAAACCACCCGATATGCCGATTACTGCCAGCGACTGCGCATTCTGCGCGATGGCCAGAAAAGCGGAGATCACCGCGATGGCAAGCAGTAGAGCGAACGCAAGCTCACCGGGTAACAGGCCAAACATGCGGAACGCGCCGAACACGGTGAGATACAGCACACCGACGCCACCGCCCTGCATCGCAAGGGCGTACACCTGTTTACTCAAGCGCAGCCGCCAGCCGATGACGAGCATGACGCAGGCGCCAAGTGCCACTCCTGTCAGACGCAATTCGACCGGCACGCGGGTGTGCTCGTAGGCGTACTTGAGTAGGAAGGCGACGCCAAAAAACAGTACAACCACGCCCGCTCTGACCAGCGCATTGCCGCCGCTCAACCAGCCCCATGCTTTGTGGAACGATTCGGGTATTTCCGGCATCCAGGTTCCAACCGTCGCCGGCGCCGCAGGTTGTGTGTCAGGAGATGGCGATGATTGCGTAGTCTGCGGCTCCAGCTCCGACGCAAGCGGAGCGCGAGCAGGTGGAGAATCCTCCGCAACGGAAGGCGCGAACCCCGGATCTGCTGCATCTTCGGTGCTATCCGCACGTGCGGCCGGCGCATCGGCAATTTGTTGCCTTAGTTCCCGTACCGCCGATTCGAGGTTGCTTACTCTGGCGGCCAGCTCGGGAGCGGCGCTCTTCTGTTTGAGAAGTGAAATGATGGTGCCCAGAGCCGCACCGAGCGCGGCGCCCACGAATGCGCCGTCATCGCCTTCGAGCACTGCGCCTAGAACCAGTCCAATGAGAAGACCAATAAACCACATTAGGTGTTTCCTCCTAACGTGCCCTTCTTGCAGCCCGCCGGTACTGTGGCCGTGTCCCGATCCGGAGCGACGGTATTCAAGAGATGTGGAACAGCGCAGACGCTGAGCGCCAGATCGAATGTCATATGCAGCCGGTTTGTAGAAAGACGTGAGCTTTCTTGCATCAATATCCCGTCTTCATAAGCTTTGGTTAGGCGTTTGAATCGGCGCCAGATTGATGTATTTAAAGCAATTTGTGCACCGACGCGCGACGAATGTCCGGCGATCGGTCCAGGTGAGGTTTGCTCCCGGGTGGCGGCACTGAGTGACAGATCGGCTGCAAAGGGAAGGGTTCGTGGATTAAGAAAGCGAGGACAAGTTCTGGCTTCTTGCGGGGCTTGATGTGGTTGACCGTACTGTGATTGGGGGTATAGATTGCCGGGAGGCGAAGAACAGATGGCCAGTTTCCGGAATGCCGAGTTGCGGGATATCTGGAAGCAAGTTCAACGTGCCGGAGGATAGTTATGACAACGCTTGAACAGCCCGTGGTTACGGGCGCTATTTCAATGATGCAGCGCTCGTCAGAGCGCCTCTGTCAATTGAGAAAATCAATGTTCAGATCACTATTCGCCGTCGTGGCAATCATTGCGATCGCAGGGTGTGCAACTTCTACCAAGGTTAAACAGATCGACCGACTCGAATCAGTGGGTGAGAACCCGCGAATCCTGATCATGGAGCCGGATATCAAGTATTACCTGCTGACCGTGAGTGGCGTGCCGGAGCCGCATGCCGAATGGACCATCGCCGCCAGAGAAAACTTTGCAAATGCGCTCAAGGCGTACGCGAATGAACGTGGCACTGAAGTCGTGATGATGACCGACAGTAATCAGCTGGGTTCCGCGGAAATCGAATACAGTAAGTTGCACGGTGCAGTCGGCTTGACGATTCAGGTGAATCACTTTGGCCAGTTGCGCCTGCCCAACAAGGAAGGCGTGTTCGACTGGAGTCTGGGACCCGGTGTCGCCGAGATCGGCGAGAAGTACAACGCGGACTACGCGTTGTTCAGCTACTACCGTGACTACCAGGCTTCGGGTGGTCGCGTCGCGTTTGCTGTGCTTGCAGCAGCTCTTGGCCAAGTTGGTGGATATTCAATCGGCTCGGAGCAAGGTTTCGCCTCATTGGTCGACCTGAAGAGCGGCGATATCGTGTGGTTCAACGTCGTGCAAACGAGTGCCGGAGAACTGCGCGACGAGCAAGGGGCCGGAACGGTGGTCACAAATCTGTTCAAGGGCATGCCACAACGGTGATTCTGTGATGACCGGTCGGTATCTCACTGCCGTATTCTTGTTGGCGCTAAGCGGCGGGTTGGCGGCCGAACCCGTCGACGTAGAGCCAAAGATCCCTCCCGGCTACACCCCCGAGAAAGGCGGCGACGAACAAGGCTTGTGGATGGAAGTGGACGATTACGAGAAGGCCGTGAAGCTGTCCGCGCTGCTTGTCGACGATGCCGATTTGAACAATTATGTGCGCAAAGCCGCCTGTCGGGTTGCGGGCGACTATTGCGGTGATCTGAGAATCTACGTGATACGAAACCCCGGCTTCAATGCATCAATGACGCCCAACGGCATGATGCAGGTCTGGACCGGGCTGCTGTTACGCGTTTCCAGTGAGGATGAACTGGCCGCGGTTCTCGGGCATGAGTTGGCACACTACGTTCGCTTGCATACCCTGGATCGATTGCGACGTATCAAGGTCTCGCTTGCGGCCGGCTCACTTGTGGACTTCGGATTGATTGTGCTGGCGGGCGTTCCCATACCGATCGGGCAAATGGCCGCCGTGGCGGACGCCATGTCGTTCAGTCGTGAGCAGGAGGAGGAGGCGGACCTGCTGGGCGCGCGATTCATGGCCGACTCTGACTATGACCCGCACGCGTCATATCGCGTGTGGAACATGCTCGTCGACGAAGAAACCATGGCGAGCGCCAAGCGTGAGAAACCCGGTCCGTTCAACAAGACGCATCCGGACTCAGACAAGCGTGCGGAGACACTTGCGCGCTATGTCAGTGAGCACTATGGAGCTGTACTGTCAAATGATGCCGGTCGCGAGCGCCATGTCGAAATGCTCAATCGACACTACATGATGTTGATGGAGGACCAGATCGATACGAATCGCTTCGGTCGCACCCGGTCAATTCTGGACAAGCACAAGCAGATCGGCGTAGAACCGGGCCTGGTCGATTTCTTCTATGGCGAGATGTACCGGCAGCGCGGTCAGAAAGGGGACAAAGAGAGGGCAAAGAATGCCTACTCGAGTGCGATCCAGCGCGGAAACCCGCCGCCTGTGGCTTTCCGGAACCTTGGCTACCTGAATCTCAAGGAAGGTGACACCGAACAGGCGAAACGCAACTTCAATCAGTACTTGCAGCTGAGTCCTGATGCCACTGACCGCGAAATGATCGAATTTTATATGGAAGATAGCTGATCATGAATCTGAGACTAGTGTTTTCCCTGCTTTGCGCGTTACTTGTCAGCGCATGCGTAGCCTATTCGGCAGTCAAACCCGGGACGGCGCAGGTTGGCGCACTGCAACTGGACCCATCGGTAACATGGAGTTCTGCTCCGAACGTTGGCAGTGGCTACACCAATGGTCAGACCCAGGTCTGGACGCAGGATGGTCTGTTACTAAACCGGCTCATTATTGTGCCCGGCGTCGCTGCCGGTGAGCCCATTTTCAAACAGGACAAGAAGTCGCAGGCACTACCGGTATTCGAATCAGACATGCTCGCAATCGAGGTCGAAGAACTGGTGGAATCATCCATCGTCAAGCTCTTCGGTGAGGGTCAGGTTGCCGTGCAAACAGAGAAACTTCGACCGAATCGGTTCGGCGCAAATCGGGGTTTTCTGTTCAACATGCTAGTGTCTGTGTCCGATGGGCCGGATTATCGCGGCCTGGCCGGGGCCTTTGTCCACGAGCAACAGCTTTACCTGCTGATCTATCTTGGCGCGGAACCCTACTACTACGAGAAACGTCGCGAAGAAGCGGAAGCGATTATCAGGAGCGCGAGAATTTAGCAGCCCAATTATCCTGAGTCCGACAGACGGCCAGCCTGCATATTTCCCAAATGTGAACAGGTACAAACTGCCTCTGTGCGCCAAAGCCCAAAAGTCTTCCTGGTAATTTGATTCGATTTGCGACAAATTGCGTCGCACAAATTCTTTCTACGCGCGAAAAATATCCAGGTTCGAATCAGTCATGCGAGATTGGCTTATCCGTGAACAGGATATTCTTCAGTTCCTTATCGAAACTCGGATCTTTCCGGCGTATCCATTCCAGAACCATCGCTGCATGTTCTTTTTCCTCATCGCGGTTGTGGGCAAGTATGGCCTTTAACTCCGCGTCATTACATGCGTCAACACGCTGGTTATACCAATCGACCGCTTCCAGTTCCTCCATCAATGACGTGATCGCGCGATGCATATCCCTTGTTTCACCGCTTAGTTCATGAATTGGTTCGTGGTATCCCTCGTTTGCCATCGTCATTCTCCGTTCGTTGTTAATGAATAATTCTCGTTGTTAGTGAATTAGTGTTGTAAGGCGAGTTAAACCGATTAACGCACTTCTCTTTCGCGCAAGCGGGCACCATCGATGATGTCGTTGGATGGATGCAGGACCGTGCGTTCGCCCGCTTCAAGCCCCGAGAGCACCTGAACTTCAAAAGCCGTGCGCCGACCAACTGTGACTTCGCGTAAACGCGCATGTCCGTCGTCAAACACGAATGCGGCCCAGCCGTCCTGCTTTCGGAACAATGCGCTGGCGGGTGCTTTGAGCGCATTGTCCGAACGCCAGATGACGACACGTGCTTCAACCCGATACGCATCGGCGAGCGCGGCATGAGAACCGACGAAATCGGCGATCACGTTGACCCGCTGTTCTTCGACACCAAGCGCCGAAACTTTGGTAAATGCGTAAGGTTCGACCACACTCACTTTTGCCTGCAGTGGTTCGTCGCCCCCCCAGCCTTCGATTAGGACCTGCATGCCCGGCTTGATTTTGACAGCTTCAGTTGAAAGTACATCAATAACGATTTCGAGTTTGTCGGCATCGCCGAGTATCAGCAGCGGTGTGCCGGACGTCACGACTCTTTCGCTCTTTTCCGGGATGCGCAATACTTTCCCTGAAATCGGTGACTCCAACCGCACCGCGGCCCGACTGCCGGGTTTTTCTGCGATCGCCAGTTGTGCCGCCTTTGCTGCACGCAATTCTGCCGCCGCCGAGCGTTCACGGAAACGCGCCGCGTCGAGCGCGTTGGCGCTGATGCTCTCGGCCACTATTGTCTGTTCGGACGCCTGAGGTGATACGAAGCCGTCTCGCACCAGGGTCTGCATGCGCTCACGTTCGCGTTGCGCTTGTTTGTGTTCGATCCTGGCGCGGCGTACCTGTTCCGTTGCTTCGCGGCTGAGCGCCTCTGCCGATGCGATGCGTGCCAGCTGTTCGTCGCGCTCGCGGGCTGATAACGGCACTGGCCAGATCTCGGCGACGATCTGAGCCTCCTTTACAGAATCGCCCTCGTGCAGTTCGATCCGGCTGACACGACCAGCGACCGGAGCGCTGACCACGTAGCGGTCGTGCGCCCGCGTTTCTCCATCTTCATCAACGGTCACGACCAGTGGTCCGTTTTTGACCGGCGCGACGTCCACATCGATCGGGGCAGGAAGGAATAACACCACGACGCCTGCTGCAGCTGCGGCCAATACAACGGTATAGAGAATTTTCCTTGTTCTTGCCTGCATGATGAATTGCTATTCCCTGGTCTTTAGTACTGCAATCAGATCGAGAGTGTTCAAGCGACGGGCAACGAGCACACCGGACGCCGCGGCTGCCACCAGTACGACGCTCAGCGATAGGCCGAAGGTCGCCGAGGTGAACAGCAACGGCATTCGATAGAATTCGGTATCGAGTTTTTGCGACAAAAGCCAACTCAGTATTATCCCGAATGTGAAGCCCAGCGGTATGGCTGCCAACGTGAGTGCAGCTTGTTCGCCGAGAAGGATGGCAGAAACCTCGCGGCGAGTAAAACCGAGTACCCGAAGCGATGCCAGCTCATTTCCACGTTCCGAAAGAGCGATACGCGCGCCGTTATACACGACGCCGAATGCGATGATTGTGGCGAACACGATATTGATCAAGGTCGCGGTGACGATGCTGCGGTCGAGAATTTCCTCGAAGCTCTCCAGCAGTGCCTCGCGGAATGCGACTCCGGCGACTGCAGGCAGGCTTTTCAGCTTCGAGTAGAGATCACTGGCGTGTTGCGTATCGATCGCGAGGTAAGCGCCTGAGACGGATGCCCCTTCGCGCATCACGCGGTTCAATGCGGTGATATCCATGTAGGCGCCGAGGCCAACCAATTCGTCGACCAGCCCGGTCACGGTAATATGGCGTACCGGCCGAGCTCCCTCGAGTACCTCGACCCGCAGCCTGTCGCCCGGTACGATGGCGAGCAATTCGGACAACTTGCGTGACAGTACCAGTCCGTCAGGTGGCAGTTCGACGGCGCGACCTTCCGCGTCGACCAGGCGTCGCAACCTTGCATCTCGTGCAATGCCTGTAATCTCTGCGCGTTTGGATCGATGCCCGCTTCTGAAACGTACCGGGACCGAGCGGAATGTTTCTGCATACAAGACGCCGGGCAGCCTCCCGACTTCGTAACGTGTGCTCGCCGATGCAGGTTCATTGAATGTAATCATCACGTCTTCGCGCTGCACGACTTCGAACTGCATTTCCATCAGATGCGTGATCGACGCCAGCATGAAGCCACCGACAAGCAGAATTCCCCCGGCGGTGGCAATGCCGAATGTCGACAGTGCGGAATTCCAACGTCGTCGCAGAAGGTGACGCGCGATCATGCGTCCGGACGCTGGCAACCAGCGGTGCAAGCCGCTGCGTTCCAGCGAACTGGTTCGGTAGGTTGGCGGTGGCTCGGGACGCATTGCAACCGCCGGCGGAAGAATGGCCGCGCGGCGAACTGCCGAGAGTGCGCCCGCTGTGGCGGCGAGCAGGCTCACAGCAATGCCGATGACAATGACTTCGGGCGTGATCTCAAAAGGAAGATTCGGAAAACGGTAGTAGACCTGGTAGAGCCCGGTGAGTTGGCTGCCAAGATAAAGCCCGCCGGCCGTACCGACGATCACGCCTGAAAGCACGGTCATCGCGGCGAGGCGAAGATAATGCAGACCAACAGCCGCATTGCCGTACCCAAATGCTTTAAGCAGGCCGATCTCAGTTCGCTGCAACGCAACCAGTCGCGACAGCACGATATGAAGAAGAAAAGCGGCAACACCGAGAAAGATTGCCGGCAAATAGGTCGATGTCACGCGGTTCTGGGCAATTTCGTCGGAAATAAAACGGTGCGAAATCTGTTCGTTGCGACCGTAGGCGCCGAGTCCACCGTAGCGTGTCAGAACCTGGTCCAGCTTCGCAATGACGTCGGCTTCAATTGCGCTGGCGGAGAGGGTTAGCGCAACGTCATTGAACGCGCCTTCCATGTTGAATGCGGAAGCGAGCGCCGTTTCACCCATCCACAGCACCCCGAAACGCCGATTGTCGGGAAAGATGGTGCCGCCACCCGCTTCATAAATGTATTCGGGGGATAGTCCGATACCGACGATGGTGAGTTTTTTCCAACGGCCGTTGATCACCGCTCCGAGTTCGTCGCCGGGTCGCAGATCATTGGCGTCGGCGAACGCTTCGCTGGCAATGATCTCATTGTTACGGCCCGCTTCGATGTAGCGCCCATTCTTGAGGAACAGATCATTGATCATTGCTGTGCGTTTTTCGGGAACCGACACGAGTCGACCGCTGGCCGGTTCTTCGAGCCCGGGAACATCCAGGGTCACTCCCATGACGACTCGTGTTCGAACGCCGGCAACACCTGCAATCTCTGCAATGCGCGGGGACAGGCTCAGCGGTGCGCGTTTGAGCTGCGCAAAGACATTTGCGAACCGGTACGCCTGGTAATACTGCGCCTGAGATATTCGTAGTGAGTCGTATGTGCATCGCATCGACACGAACGAAGCCACTCCGCACATCACCACCAACGCGGTTGCGATCAACTGCCCGCGCAGATGCCAAATGTCTCGCAACAGCATCTGGTCTCGTGTTTTCACCAGCTCAGTTCCCCGGGGCTCAGCTTTTGCGCATTTTTCGTGATCTCGACGATCTGTCCACTGCTCATTCGCACGACGCGATCGGCCATTCCTGCGATGGCAGCATTGTGCGTGATCACGGCTATGGTCGTGTGCAATTCCAGGTTCACTCTTGCCAGCACATCCAGTACGAGTTTGCCGGTAGAGTAGTCGAGCGCACCGGTGGGTTCATCGCATAGCAGTACGTCCGGTTTCTTGGCAATCGCGCGCGCGATGGCAACGCGCTGTTGCTCTCCGCCCGACAATTGTGCTGGAAAGTGGTTCGTGCGGTCACCGAGCCCGACCATGTGCAGCGCATCCTTTGGATCCATTGGATGTTCGGCAATCTCGGTAACCAGTGAAATGTTCTCAAGCGCAGTCAGGCTTGGAATGAGATTGTAGAACTGGAAAACAAAGCCGACATGCTCGCGTCGGAACTGCGTAAGTTGCTCTTCGCTTGCGGAAGTCAGCGGATGGTCGAGGTATTGCACGCTGCCGCTAGACGGAAGGTCGAGGCCTCCAAGGATGTTGAGTAGCGTCGATTTCCCGCTTCCGGATGCGCCGAGCAGCACCACCAGTTCGCCGGCGTAGAGCTCGAGATTCACGCCCCGCAATGCATGCACTTCCACATCTCCCATGCGATAGATCTTGGAGATGTTGTGGACTTGAAATACCGCTTTGGAATTATTCTGAATTTCGTCGTTCATCGGGCACCGGTCGATGGAGTCACGACCGCTTCAATCTTGCGCCGGCCAGATTTGCTTCGCACCTGTGTCCTGTCTGAGGTGGTTTACGAAACATGCGGTTTCGCAATTGTCACTCAAATGCGCCATGATGTCGCGTCGAGACCGTAGATTGGGTTAGCGGAGCGTAACCCAACGATTCAGTTACATTCCAGAACACGTTGGATTACGCCCTAAGGGCTAATTCGACCTGTGGACCTCCGACGCGACAGAAACCGCCGGCGATTTCGGTCCCGCGCGTGAAGCTACTTTTTCAGTTCGCAGGCGACCCGAAAACCCAACTGATAATTGCGGAAGTCTTCTGGCTCCGAATAGCGGAAGGCCGAACGCGATGTGGACGGACCGTCCAACCATGTGCCGCCGCGAACCACGCGTTTCTCGCATGCGCCCTGGTGCGGCCGTACCGAGCCGTCGATCGGCGCACCTTCATAGCCGACTAGCATGCAGTCCTCGACCCATTCGCGCAGATTCCCGATCATGTCATGCAGCCCGAATGCATTTGGCTTGTAGCTGCCCGTGGGTGCGTTTTCGCCGTAACCATCGTTGCATTTGTGGTGCGACCAAACGTACATCACGTGCACCTCCTTGCCTGCCTCGTCATGGGTGTTCGCGTAATCGCAAGCATCTCGTGATCCCCAGCTATCCGGCGCATCTCCCCAGAACCACGGTGTTTGCGTGCCTGCACGCGCCGCATACTCGAACTCCGCTTCACTGAGTAGGCGATAGGTTCGGCCAGTGATGTCACTTAACCATTTCGTGTACGCAGTCGCGTCGCGCCATGAAACGTTGATCACCGGGTATTTCCCACGTCCGTATCCGTCATCTTTGGCGGCAGGGCAGCGGCCGGCTTTGGTGCACGAATCCCATTGTTCGAAAGTCACTTCGAACTTGCCAACGCCGAATGCCTGCGCGATACGGACAGTGTGCTGGGGCTTCTCGTCTGTATGTCCGGTTTCGGCCAGTGTCGATCCCATGACGAATTCTCCCGCCTGCACCACCATGATCTCGGGGCAGGCAGGACAATCGCGGAATGTGTTTCCAGGTGCCGGATCGGCGGCCCGGGCGATACTGAAAGACAATGCGACGGCCGCTGCCGCAAGCACGGTCGCCGTGCGCGCGATGGTTTCCCCCTTTTTCCTCATAACCCCTCCTGTGTGATAGCTGGCCCGAGCCTATCCATCCGACGCCCGAATTTCGTTGACATGGATCAATTCATACAACCGCCGGCTCAACATTTTGAGCACACGTGCCCGCACTGCGTGCTAGCAGGTTGGGGCTTGCCAGTTGGTGATAAGGCGCGTTTGGGCTTCCTGCGGGCAGGATAATCTTCTTGACACGGAGCGGAGAAAGCGTTCCTCTAGTCACTGTCTCGCCATCCGCCACGGAATGGTGGATATTTATCTGAATATTTGGATTACATTCACCAAAGCGTGCTTCGATTTTTCCAGACCAAATCGATGAATTAATCAGAATTACCTGAGCATTGTGGTCAAGGTTTCTGATAGCCCGCTCATTCTGCATAGCAAGTCGCTCTTTTGACTATACAAATAAGGGATGGAGGAAAAATGAAAACGAAAACCTGGGCTGTATCTATCGCCTTTCTTTTATTCTCGGGTTCTGTGGCGCAGGCTGGTCAACCCAACGGCAACAACTGGGGCAAATGGGGTCCCGACGACGAACACGGTGCATTGAACTACATTACCCCGGATAAGGTCGCCATGGCCGCCAGGCTGGCAAGAAAGGGTAAGGTTTTTAACCTGGCAATCGACCTCAAGCCCAACACACCGGGTTGGACGGGGCGTACTTATCGGCACACCTTCGACTTCATTTTCAATCCGTCTGGTGATGGCGTGGGCGCTGCCGATGATGCCATCGCGATGCATCAGCAATACTCGACCCAGTGGGATGGTTTTGGCCATTTTTTCTTCAACGGCAAGACGTTTAACGGCCATGACGTCGCGACTACTCTGACAGTCGGGGGAGCCACGAAAAACAGTATCCACAACTGGGCGGAGAAAATTGTCGCCAGAGGTGTGTTGCTGGATGTCGCCCGGTACAAAGGCGTCGATAACCTCGAAAGAGGCTATATCATCACGCCCGCGGATCTGGAAGCCACGGCGCGAGCCCAAAGAGTCAGAGTCAATTCGGGCGACATTCTGTTGATCAGGACGGGTTGGCTGAACGTGCTGCGCAAACATGCCTGGCCGATGAGGGGAAATGAGCCGGTTGAGTTCGGCGAGCCCGGTATCGGGCTGCAGGCTGTTTACTGGATGAAGGACAAGGAAATTGCTGCCGTTGCTTTTGACAGCATGGCAGGAGAGGCCATACCCTTCGATCCCGAGGCTTTGGAAAAAGTCACGGACGAAGGTGATTTCAGAGCCTTCCCGGTACACGTGGAACTTCTTGTTAACCAGGGAATTCCGTTAGGAGAAATCTGGGATTTCGACGCCTTGGCAGCAGACAGTGCCGAAGATGGCGTTTATGAATTCTTGTTGGTCGCACCTCCGTTGAGGATCGTCGGGGGCATTGGCAGCCCCCTTTCTCCCCTGGCTATCAAATAGTCAGTCTTTCTGCCGGGCCTTCTGGCCCGGCAACATCCTCGTTATGAGCTGGCATGCTACCGACGAGCGCGTTCGGTGACACTGTCCTGGCCTGACAAGCAAAGCATCGCGAATCGCTGCGCTCGCAGGGCGCAATAAGTGCAGTACATTGTGCCGCATGAAGAGTGATATAACCGATGTTTGTAGGCCGCATCGGATTACGACCGGCTAATCCGACGTACGCAAAGAGTTCGTTTTCTTGTTGTTTGTCGGCCTGGGCGATGGTTGGGCAGTTCGCGAAACCGGCTATTCAGAATTCTTTCTATACGTCTTGTTTGTGTGGTTGCTGTGGTCTGTCATGCCGAATCGCACCAAGAACTGCCTTCACGGCGGGTTCGTCCTGGTGGCGGTAGAAAAGATCGATAACTCCGAGAACGACGACATTGTTGTAGAGCTCGCGCTGTAGAGATGAATACCGTCCTCCAGGCGCCTCATCCGGGAAACGCGCCCCCGCCATCAAGCGCGATTCGAGATCGTCTTTCAAGTCGCGAATACTGAACGTCGCGCCCGTTGCGCTTTGCGAGGCGGCCAGCAGAGAAAATGCGCGACCGGCCTGTGCGGGATACTTAGCCAGGTCATGCAAGTCGTGCGCGGATGGATACTTGTCATTTGCCTGCATAATTTGAATGACTGACCGTACCGTACTGACCGGCAAGTCGAAGCGTGTTTTGACTTCGATCCATCCATCCAGCAACACATCGTCCAGACTCACGCCCCATTCGGGAGTGCTTTGCCGTGCCACTGTACTCACGCTTCCCTCTGGTTCGCTGTCCGGTTTTTGCGAAACTCCTAGCAAGAAACCGCCGAGGACCACGACCAGGAGGCTGGCAATTGCGATACGCCCACGTTTGCTCCCAATGGTGACCGGCGACTTCTCCGGCTCGGTAACGCTCGGCTGCACAGATTGTTCCGGTGCTGGTTGCAAAACTTTCTCGCGGGCTGGCTGCATCACTTCCGCCGGCGCCGGCTGCTCGGTTCTGCCTGGTGCGAATTGCATCGGCGCAATTGCAGGCTGATTCTGCACTTCCGCTTCCGCCGGTTGCGCTTGCGAGGGTGGTCGGAAGGACGCGGAAATTTCCAGTCTGTCGCGCGTGCAAATCAGTCGGACATCAGAAAAATGCTTGGCGAAAACGGGGACAAGGTCTTTTGTTGCAGTCGCAATGCCAGGGATTGACGCCTCGGTCAAACCTGCTATCCCGAGCGTTTCTTGCTCGCTATTCGGTTCCTGGTGAAGTTCGACGGTGCTGTCATTTCTGGCCGTCATGTCGCTTCTGTCGATAAAGCTGATTTTGGTATCGTCGGCGCGCAAAATATTGTGTGGAAAATCAGTGGAAAGGAATTCACTATCGCTTGCTGCAAATGTTATGCCTGCCAGCCATCCCTTGTCACGCGGCAGCTTGCTGCGAGTGAATGTTGAAGTTCGGCGGCGTGACCAAATAATCTGCGATTGCAACTGATGAGTTTGCCCATCGCACTCAAAACGTAGTACCAGATCTTGCTCGGTTGGCGCTCCAGTATTGAACCACAGGCATGCACCGCCTTGGGAAACATTGACGACGAGAGGTCGGGTCGATCGGTTCGATTCCCGAGTTGCGTGCGGCACGGTCGCAATACGCGAATACTGTCGCTGGTTCGCTGCGCGTCTCATCATGTTACCTCCCCTGGCTGCGAAACTTTTATGGTTTTCCGGAACCGGGAGAGGAGTGAGGACTCTGAAACAGGGATACTGCCGGCGCGATGATCACGAATCTGCTTAGGCAGCACTGCGACGCGCTCTGGCGATGCGGTTGCCGACGGTTGATCCAGATTTGCTTTTTTCATGCAGCTTGGTGAGCATTCGCGCAGCTATTGCTCCTCTCCATTCTTGCCCCGGTTGTGTCGACCCATCGTCAATCAACGACAGGTCGTCGACACTTTGCCGCGAAATACACTTCTTAGAGTGTTCTGCTACGCGGCAATTGATTACATGGCAAGATTGGTTCCAGCTGTGGCGCATCGCTTGCGTCTGCCAGTAGCTGTTGGCCTCTTTCCGAAAAGATGCTCAGTTTCTTTGAGCGTTGAAGCCGGGGGGCATCCCAATTGCAGGTTTAGCGCAAATTCGGGATCGACGAACTGCCGTTCGTTTGGCTACGTAGAATTCTATTGGCTCTACTCGAATTATTCGGCCACGCATTTCGGCCTTTTCCCGCGCCCATGAACCTCAGGATGAGTGGGAGCGGTTGTTGCAGTCTTTGCGGATGACGGGTAACAGACAACAGTATTGCCGGACCGCGGTGAAAGCTGAAGCAGCCCGCTCGCAACACGATGGAGCGGTGCGAAACGAATAGACGAGCGTTTGAACAGCAGTCCGAGAGACGTAGCACTGCCGTTGGAGCAGGCTCACACTGCGTCTGACCGACACGACGCCACCGCGCGTGGTCAGCGCCTTGAATGAACCCGGAACCATGGGACCGTCAATTGCGAAGCGCGTCTCCGAACACCAACACGCGATCCAAATTTCGGTGAAGGTCTACGGCGAGCGGGACAATAGTAGTACTTATCCAGCCTGCCTGTTTCACGAAGGCCGGTGTGAATTTCACATTTTTACAACACTAATCGACTTCCCAGGAAGGCTCTTGGGCGTTGATGCAATGGGCCAGTTTTGTATCTGTTTACGTACAGTAAGAATGTGTCGCCGCAGTTTGAACAATAGCCGTTGAGCAATAGTCAGACTATTGCTCAACGGACGGTCGTCCAACTCTTGTGGCCACGATTCCCCTGAGAAGGGAATCCTTCGCGAACTATGCAGGCCAGGCTTTCTGGGGAGCCTATCTCTTTCTTGCGACTTTTTTCTTTGCTGCGGCCTTCTTCTTTGGAGCAGCCTTCTTCTTTGCTGCGGCCTTTTTCTTTGGCGCAGCTTTCTTCTTCACTGCGACTTTTTTCTTCGGCGCAGCTTTTTTCTTCACTGCGACTTTTTTCTTTGCTGCGACCTTTTTCTTTGGAGCAGCCTTCTTCTTTGCTGCGGTCTTCTTCTTTGGTGCAGCTTTCTTTTTAGCGGAAGCAGCCTGCTTTTTCAGTTGGGCAAGTTGGGCAGCAGCCTGTTTCTTTGCTTTGGCAAGATCGGCATTTGCCTGCTTCTTCGATTTGGTTAGTTCTGCGGCAGCTTTCTTCTTCTGGGTAATGACCTGCTTCTTCAGTTTTTCAGCGGCTGCCGAGCTCGCTTTTTTGGCGAGTTCCAGCTTTTTCTTCATCCAGGCAATCTGATTCTTATGGTTCGCTTTTAGAGCAGCGATATCTTTCGCAATCGCTGATTTCCCTTTCGAAGAGGATTTCGATTTCTTTTTTGCAGTACTAGCCATCATTATCTCCAGTCAGTGTATTAATAATAGGCCGAATGTTAGTCCACTATTTGGCAATTATCTAGGCGAATCTTCACACCACTGCGCAAGACTCCAAAATTGAACCATCCCAATGTACTTTTTTCGTGAGATTTTTTTGCGCATTGCACGCGACGGGGCGTTTCTGGATTTCGATTGTGGCGTCTGGAAAGTTCCGGTTCTTGAGGTCTGGATCGACGAACTGAGTGAGTTGAAGCTCCGAAGGTCCCGGGGGCAATGTAATGATGGTGTCACATGAGCGTATTGCAGATGTGATCGATGCCGGGGCACTGCCAAAGGTGTCCGGGAAGCATATGGAATCGTAGCAATCAAGAAACAGCCGCCGAGAATCAGCCGCCGGTTTGTATTTACGCTCGGGCAGCGGAAATTGTCGATCTGCCCCTTTTCCCATTTCCCGCGCGGCACTGTGATCTCTAACAGGCGGAATTATGCGAATCACCAGACCGCGGCATTGATCGCTGTTTCTGGCTTGCCTCCCCCTGGAACGGTGCTGATTGGGCGAGAATCAGTCGCGACTGAGCGTCTGGTGAGTAACAAGCGGCGAGGTATGTGCGATTGACTCTTCCCCGGTCGGCGCATAGATTGGCAGTTCGCGTAGCAAGTTGAATGAATATTTTCCGGGTACGAACTCGATCCCGGGCTCAATCCCTGAGCTGGCAGCGTAGGGTGGAGCGGTCCGTTCACCTCTACGCCAGGCACTGCTCGTTAGCGGTTTCAGCCGCGAGTTATGCCGGGAAAACGGAGAACAAGATGCAATGGAGAGTCGCAATTTCAGTGCTGTGTGCTATCAGTGCCGGCGCCGCCTTGAGCAGTTGCGCATCAGGCGGGACGTCGGAACGCCAGCCGACGGCCCAGGAGCATTGCCAGGCAGAAGCGACTTCGAAAAACGAACACAGCCAATGTACGTTTGAAAACCAGAAAAGAATGCAGGGCGGTCGGGGGTATGGGTCGTCGTAGCCGCCCCGCTTGTCGGGCGCAACGATCCGGGATCGCGGGTCGGCAGATTGACGCACTCCCTGAAGTTGCTTGGTGACCAAACCGTCAGCTAAAAAGGACAGCACACAATGAAAATCACCAATGTCAAAGTCGACATGTTCAACTGGAAAACCGAAGCCTGGAAAACGGGCGTTGGTACCGCGTTTGGCAATACCAAGCAACTCGGGATCGTCTCCGTGGAAACGGACGAAGGTGTCACCGGCAATGCATTCCTGGGCTCATCGCGTATGGGCGCAGATCACTTTGTGCCGGGTCTGATCGAATTCATCAAACCAATGATCATGGGCCGTAACCCCCAGGACATTGGCGCGATGTGGTGGGAAATGTGGAAGATGAACCGTTCCGTATCGACTTACGTCATTGGAGCGATCGACGTGTGTCTGTGGGATATCAACGGCAAGATTGCAGGGCAGCCAATCCATCGTCTCCTCGGAACGTGCAAGGATCAGGTGCCTGCGTACTCGAGCACGGCATATCACGCGTCCGCGCAAGAGTACGCGGATGAGGCGATCCGATTCAAAGAGGCAGGTTGGAGTGCTCACAAGCTTCACCCGCATGGTGATCCAAAGTCTGATATTCAAATTTGCCAGGCTGTCAGAGACGCGGTTGGTGACAACATGAAACTGATGCTGGATTCGATGTGGGCCTATCAGTATGAGGATGCCCTGCGCGTGGGTCGCGCGATCGAGGAGCTTGGTTATTACTGGTACGAGGATCCACTGGTAGAGGAAGACATTTATAACTACGTCAAGCTTCATCAGAAACTGGATATTCCCATCATGTCTACGGAATATGTCCCAGGGCGCTTCTATGGCATGACGCAGTGGATAACCCAGTATGCGACCGATATTCTGCGTGGCGACGTTGCCGTGACAGGCGGAATCACTCCATTGGTAAGGTTGTGCCATCTGGCCGATGGATTCAACATGAAGTGCGAGATTCATCACGGTGGTAATAGCCTTAACAACGTCGCCAATTTGCATGTCACGATGGCTGTGCCCAACTGCGAGTTCTACGAGGTGTTTCCGTGCACCGGTGCGAACAAATATGGATTGGTCGAGGATATCGAAGTCGATAGCAAAGGTCTCGTCTACGCACCCACCGCGCCTGGTCTAGGCTACGATATAGATTGGGATCTGGTGAAACGGGAGCACACGGGTACTGCTGAGTAGTAACGCCGGCCGAACGGGTTGCCGGCAAGCCGCATAAACGATCCAAACCCGGAATAGAGCGATCACGTCACGCTCTTGCTATGTGAAGCGACAGCAGGCCGGTTAGATGGTAGCCCGATAGGTGTGAAGCGCTGCCGCGGCAGCAGAGAAGAATTCTTTACGCATTTGTCGATGGCGCGACATCATGACGCTCGACGCCGCCCCGAAAGATCTCGACATGACGGCTGTGGCGATTGCAGAGCGCCTCGCCCGACATCAAACCCCGAGGCGCCGCTCTGCGATGCTCTGCAGCGCGCCGGATGTTTCCGGTCTTACGCTAAGTTTTCTTGGTGGTTTTCTTTTTCGTTTTTTTCGCGACTTTTTTCTTTGTTGCGACCTTTTTCTTTGTCGCGAGCTTTTTCTTTTGTGCTGTCTTCTTCTTTGGCGCAGTTACCTGTTTTGGTGCAGCGGTCTTCGCCGTAGCGGTCTGTTTCCCCAATTTGGCAATCTCGCTCGCGGCCTGCTTCCTCAGCTTGGCGAACTCGGCAGCGGCCTGCTTCCGCAATTTTGCGAACTCGGCTGCCGCTTGTTTCTTGAGCTTGGCAGCAACTTGCGAAGCCTTTTTCTTGCTGGCTGCCATGCTCTTCTTCATCGCGGCAATTTCATTCTTGTGGTTGGCTTTGATCGAGGCGATGTCTTTCGCCGCCATTTTCTTCAATTTCCCAATAGTGTTTGATTTTTTCTTTGAAGTATCAGCCATTACAGTCTCCATTTAGCCCATAAAGCGCATGGTTAGCGTCAGCCAAAAATCTGAAAATCATCCAAGCGAATGCGCGCCGCCGCAGATAATTGACCGCAGTGTACGTTACAAGTGCCAAATTCCTTACGATGGTACGGTTCTGGTCATGGAATTGCCGAACCTGCCAAGCCTGATGTAGCAGCCTCATTCGCGTCAAGGAGATGTTCTTGCGGTCACGAAATACGTTGTCTTCCTATCGGAAGTCGGGTGCGCCCTGTCTTCGAGCAATAATTATGCAACTAACCCTTAACCAACTGTACGTTTCTCCGGAAGGTGTTTAGCCAGTTCCGCACTACTCGGCGCCGGTATTGCAGATAATTCCTCCGCTAGTACGACCTGGGCAGCCCGAGGACGCGCTCGGCGATATAACACAGTATCAGCTGCGGACTGACCGGTGCGATACGCCCGATCAATGATTCCCGTAGGTATCGCTCAACGTGATACTCCTTGGCATAGCCGTAACCGCCATGGGTCATGACCGCCTGCTGGCAGGCATCGAAGCAGGCTTCGCCGGCCAGATATTTAGCAGTGTTCGCTTCCTTTCCGCAGGGCTTGTTGTCGTCATACAGCCAAGCGGCTTTCTGGACCATGAGGTTGGCTGCTTCAAGTGCCATCCAGTTTGCGGCCAGAGGATGCTGAACGCCTTGATTTTGTCCGATCGGACGGTCGAATACGATGCGTTCACTGGCGTATTTCGCCGCTCGGTCGACCGCGCATCGTCCCAGCCCCACCAACTCTGCCGCAATCAGAATGCGCTCCGGATTGAGTCCATGCAGGATGTATTCGAAACCGCGGCCTTCTTCGCCGATGCGATCTTCCTCCGGAATTGGCAAACCGTCGAAAAACAATTGATTCGAATCGACTGCATGCCGGCCCATCTTCTCGATCTCGCGTATTTCGACATATGATCGGTTCAAGTCGGTGTAGAAAAGCGATAATCCGAGTTGCGGTTTTGGGCATTGCTCGGCTGGTGTTGTACGCGCGAGCAATAATACTTTCTCGGCTAACTGCGCGGTCGAGATCCACACTTTTTGCCCTGAGACGATGTAGTGTTGATCTTGCTTGTCCGCTTTGGTTGTGATCGCTGTGGTATTCAGGCCCGTGTTTGGCTCGGTTACTGCGAAACAGGCGCGTTCAGTGCCGGAGATCAGTGGCGGCAGCATGCGCTGTTGCTGCTCATCCGTGCCGAAAACGACGACCGGATTAAGCCCGAAGATATTTATGTGGACAGCAGAGGCACCGGTAAACCCGGCGCCCGATTCGGCGATAGCCTGCATCATGATGGCGGCTTCGGCAATGCCGAGACCTGCGCCACCGTACTTCTCGGGCATTGCGACACCCAGCCAGCCGTTAGTGGCGAGTGCCTGATGAAAGTCTGATGGAAATCTGCCTTCACGGTCGCACGCCAACCAGTAGTCATCGTCAAAACTCGTGCACAGTCGGGAGACCGCTTCGCGAATCCGCTGTTGGTCCGCAGATGGATCGAAGTTCATATTGTTCCTGGCAGTCTGTTAACAGAGTCAGTTTCGGGTGGTATTGCATCCGCTGTACGGAACGCACTCATAGTCCGTCTTGATGAACGCGGATTCGGATAACATGTATAACATTCCGGTACGACACGGGATGTAATTGAAATCGGGAAAACGTCTGGAGACTGTACATGATTACCTATTTATATTGGGGCGCCGTTATCGCCCTTGTTATTGTTGCACTGTTTTTTATCGGACTGAAGCTTAACAGTCCAAAAGGGGCGCTAGTGGCCACCGCCGTTATCCTCATTGCAAGTTGGGCGGCGTACTACTTTCATTTTCAGCAGGTGTTCGTCAAGCGTTACGGCGGAGTGATGGCGATCACCGTTCCCGACGGTCAGCGTCACATTACGGCTACGTGGAAGGATGACAATCTGTGGATCGAGAACTACGACCCGATCACCAATATTTGCTACTTCAATGAGTACTCCAAGGGAAATCTGCTGCAGGGCAAAGTGACCATCAAGAATTGCAATCCGTTGATGCCGTAGCCTCCATTCTTGGCGTTGCACCGGAATTTGCAGCAGGCGACGTTCTTGCCTCAGGTGTGTTGCGTGCGCTTGAGCGCGAGGCGGGTGAAAACCGGACCGACAAGTTCGAAAAATGCCGTTGACCCGATGACGATCGGCAACAAGGTATGGCGATATTCAGGAAAGTGATTCGCTGCAACCAGCGCCATCCCGATCGCAACTCCGGCTTGCGGTAAAAGTGCGACGCCCATCCAGCTTTTTGTTGCCTTGTCGGCGTGGGCGAGTTCGCCACCCAGTCGCGCGCCGACATACTTACCGAATGCGCGACACAATATATACACTGCCCCGATCAGCCCGACCGCCGGAAGCGCACTCAAGTCAAGAGAGGCGCCTGCAAGAACAAAAAATATCACCATGAACGGCCACTCGATACCTTCGATGGCGTGAAACGGATACTCGTGATGTCTTGCGAGATTCGCAATGACCATACCCATTACCATTGCAGCGATCAGAAAGGACACTTCCATCCAGAGGGCAAGTCCGCCGCAGACAAATACGACGCCAAGCGCCTCGGTCAGAATGGGTTGCCCTTTTTTGATTCGGCCGGTGAGGTAGGCCGCGGGCAAACCCATGAGCAATCCCAGCAGCATGCCGCCGCCAATTTCTCTCGCCACCATCAGCAGTACCGATGATTCCTGCGCAACATCACTCAGCGAAGTTACCACTGCAACTCCGAAGCCGAATAGCAATAACGCCCAGGCGTCGTCGACCGCAACAATGGCGAGCAGAACATCACGGAACGGCCCTTTGTTTCCGGACTCCATAACGACATCGAGAACTGCAGCTGGTGCCGTTGCCGATGCGATGCAACCGAGCAGGATCGCGATCTCAATGGGTGCACCCGCCCACATCAGACCCAGGCTTACCGCTGTGGCCGTCACGATCGCGGCGCTAACCGAGATCCACAGAATGGCTCCGCCGGACTGCTGAAAAGATCTGAATGTCAGTTTTTCGCCGAGGAGGAAACCAACCATAAGCAAGGCCACATCGGCGACGAGTTCGAATCGCTCCGAAACAATATCTGGAACGATGTCGAGCATTTCCTCACCGATTACGATGCCGAATACAAGGAGCAGCGTTACGCGCGGAAGAAACGTCCGCCGTCCGATTGCGGAGGTCACCAGACCTAGCAGCAGAATTCCGCCAATCGTTAGCAGAAATTGGTAAGAGGACTCCATACTCACCTTTGTAGCCGGATATTTCGAGACGATACGCGGTGCGAACGACCAATGCACTCGCGGGCTAGCCCGCACATTTCTCCTGAAAGCGAATAGGTACAAGCTGTCCCTGCGCGAAAGTACCCGAAAGTCTTCCTGTGAATTTGATTCGTTTTGCAAACTCCTGGCAGAAGCAACCGTCTTCGCGAAATACGCGGGTTAGGTTCGACAGACTCGCAACGAGACCTGTTCCGGCAGCTTCATTGGTTTTCTCGATGGGAATCCTCACTCGCGCGTCAACGGGGAAGCGTATATTCTGCAGCAGCGCAAGACACTTGGTCGGGGCCGCGTTGTCGCCGGATCAAGCACTTCCTATCGTCGCAGAATTTCATCGGAGGACGGCATCATGGCCTGTATCAACCGGAAATCGATCCTGACGCATGTTTTCGTATATGCCGCACTATTAACTGCGAGCTTTCCGGTGGCGGCGCAGTGGAGTGCGTCTATATCCCAAGGCGAGATCATTCAGCCGTGGGAACAACACCTCGCGGTGCTGCAGTCATTGTCCGGTTTGATATCGGCAGTGGATGGTGTCGAATCCAGTGCGAAGATTGCGAATGAGTTGGCGACACTTGAAGCTGACATTGGTGAGTTCGGGCTGGAGATAGAAAAATTCATAGGTAGACTCGCTCGAGAACCGACCTTCGTCTACGCTGCCGCGGAAACATCGCTTGCGCTATCGGCCCGGCTTGCCAAAGTGCATGCGCAGTTTCACAGCCTTTATTCGTCTCTCGGTGTCGCCGATCGCGAAGATGTCATCACTGCGCAGGCATCGCTGGACGCCTTACGCGAGATTTTGCGCGGGAAGGTCAAATTTGAGAACGATGTTACCAATGCACTTGGCACCGGGGCGCGCAAGCAGATAATAGGGGTCGCCAACCGTTGGTGGAACGGCAAGACGAAATCGGATGAAGTGCGCAATCTTGCCGCAAGTCTGCGGCAACAACTCGAAGGCGCAACCCCTGGCGAAACTTCGGAGTGAGGATCGGGCGCTTGTGCTCTTCATCGGTACGTGTGAGCTTCCAGCTCTGGCAACTACTTGGGCGGAAGTGTGCTCACGAAAGCGCGGGCCTTTGAAAGCCAGGGCGACAGTTTCTTGCCGCCGAGTACTTGCTCTTCGACCATTACCCATCCCTTCATCGGTCGGCCTGTAATGTCAAACGGCATGACGTGCGATTTCTCTAGCGCCTCGATGGTGGCCTGTTCTCCAAGACGCAGTATCAGACAGTTTTTGTTTACACCACATAGCAGGTTGCCGTTCAGGATATGTGCAGTTCCACCAAACATCTTCTTGCGAGTCGTGCCCTAGGAGCCTGTCGGACTTAGGGTGATGCGGCTGCAACGATGAGAGAACGGTCCATATTTCGCCGCTTTCTCCTTACATATTCCCGATATGCGTGTCGAAATCGTCAAAATCTGTCCTCGCTCTCCCATCGTTTCGCTTTCGCACACCTAAGTCCGACAGGCTCCTAGCCAGCGACTTCAGCCGTTACTCGAGCATCAAGTTTTTCGTTGTAAGCCATCTTCCCGTCCCTTCGGCTTGTATGCAATCGACAGGTGATTCACGCGTGCCTCGGACCTGCTGAATGGGTGTGCTTGGAACCGTGCCACACAAACAGAAAACACAACAATCATGCGCTTCTGGTTCGGGTGCCGCACGGAATTGGTTGCCTCGAACCTGTCGTCCCGGGCCTCACCTGTTCGTCGCTCAAGCGGCGCGGAAGCGGCTCATTCTTACAAAAATGATTGCCAGCATCGGCATTGCGAATCCGATCGCGGTCGCTGAAATCAGCAATAAACCAAATTCATCGTAGTCGGCGGGAACGGAGATCACGTTCGTGAGCGGGTCTTTGACCTCGCGGGCGATGGTGAAAATCTGGTTGAGGTACTTGGTGCCAAGTTGCGATGCTGACAGTGCAAGGTTCGTAAACGATGCCATGACCGCGAAAAAAGTTGCCTTGAGCTTGTCGGGAGCGGAATTGGCAATCCACGCCAGCATGGGAATCATCGCGATCTGTCCGAGTGGAGACTCGATCGCGGTATCGATCAGCGCAATGAATCGGGCATCGACAACGCCATTCGTCATTTCGGCGGTCCAGTGATGCAGCCCGTAGTACATTCCGATTTCCGGCAACGTCAGAACTGCGCCGACAACGGTTAGCGCGCCGACGATGTAGGCGATGGAACGTTCGGCCATGAAGCGCCGGAATATGACGATGCCGAACAAAGTCAAACCGCCGGCGATCAACGACAGCACGGCGAAAAATTGCGGGTCGAAACCGAGTTCGTCGTTCATCCACCATGTTGAACCCACGCCGGGGCCGGGAATGGCGCGAAACGCGAATATGATAATAGCGGTACCCACCAGTACGTTGCGCGCCTGCGGCTCGAGTTCCCGCGTAAGACGCGTAATAAGGAAAATGACGATCGCCATTGACGTGATGAACACGATTTCCTGCCCAGCGACGAAGTCCCCCAGGCCAACGCTGATTGCCAGCACTGCGAATGCGAGACCGCCGCCGAGTATCCACCAGTTCACCGCAGGTGTTTCCGCGTGAACTTCGACCATGGCAATCGCTTCCCGACGGGTCTTGCCTTCGCCAACAATGCGAGCGATATTGCGATGGCGAAGCCATGTCGCCAGTATCACGCCGAAAACAGAGATCACTGGAATGATCAGCGCAAGCTGATAGACGAACAGGTAGGCGGCGGCCTTTTCCGCCTCCGGAAGCTCGCCGACGCCTTCCAGCACTATGACGTTGGCGACGCCGACCAGGATACCGCCGGCGATGATGGCAACACGACCCAGCATCTGCATGGTCGTGTGCATAGATTTGAGACGTGCTGCGTCGATCGGTTCGCCGTTGCGATCGATGCGCGGGACCGCTTCAACGGTCATCGCGTCGGCGACGACATCCTGAACGACATAGCCGATCGGCGCCAGCAGGGCGGCGACAATGTACCAGACCCCGGCCGGTGCGATCGCAACCATGGCATCGGTGTTGCCCAGCAACGCGATCATGATGAGCAGGCTGGCGGCGATCATGCCGGCACCGATGTAAACAAACACGCTCTTCATGCGCCAAAAGAGATCGACCATGTGGCCGAGCGGCATCTTGAGTACCCACGGCAGCATTGCCCAGAAGCCGAGTGCCGCGAGAAATTCTGCGGACAGGCCGAGCCGCTCTTTAACGAAGAAGGTACCGACGATTGCGGTCATTCCCGAAATGCCCGCGGCCGCATACACCATAAGCGGCGGCATGTAACTGAGCCGGAACTCCCTGCCGAGCGCAAGGATGCTGCGGTCAAACCAGCGCCAGATTGCGCCGGCAAGTCCGCCGGTGTGCGGTTGTTGATAGTCAGCCATCAGGTCGAAGAAACGATTGTGCGATCAGTGACATCGGCCCGATCCGCTTTCTCTTCGCATCCGGGCTAGCGAACGGTGATGCTCACGTCGCCTAGGCCGTCGACAGAGAATGTCAATGCGTCCCCCGGTTTCACGAACTTGGTGGCGATCATGGTGCCGGTCATCACGACCATTCCCTTGTCAACGTTCTTTCCTTGCTCGGCAATGGTATTGACGAGCCATCGAAGCGCTTCGAGCGGATGGCCGAGTACATCGCGGCCGTGTCCTTCATCTTCGGCCCTGCCATTAATACTGACCGTACCGTGAATCGTTTCCAGATTGAGGGCGTGCCAATTGCTCACTGCTGAACCGAGAACGATGCCAGCATTCCAGGCATTGTCCGCGATCAGAGTAAGTACCAGAGAGGAAATGTCACCATAGTCGGCATTTCGATCATCGACCAGTTCAAGTGCGGGACAAATGGTGTCGACTGCGTCGGCAATCTGGTCGCGCGTGTACGGTGCGTTAGCCGACGGCAAGTCCTTGCCGAGTACGGCAGCAAGTTCGCATTCGACGCACAGGCGGCCGTAATTCGCATGGTCAAGATCGATGCCGCTTGCGTGAATCATGTTCGCGTGCAATGGTCCGGCGAACGGCGAGAAATACTGCAACATCTCCTGCATGACCGTGGACGTCAGTGCGACTTTGTAGCCTGCGGTTGGACCGAGCGATGATTCCCTGGCCTGGCGCAACGTCTCCTGAATCGCGTACGCCTCGCCGGCGTTGCGCGGAGCGCAGTCTTCGGGCAGCCGCGCGAACCGCTGATGTTGCGCGTGCTGTTGCAGGAGAAGATTCGCGGCTGCGCGAATACGTTGGTCAACGCCCATATCGTTGCTTTCTGGTTTGGCCGGCTCAGTTCGTCATATTTGCCAGGCGGCGTCAGTTGCCGCTTCGTCCCGCACTGTCGTTAAATTGCTGTGTTCGCAGAACACCCGACGCGAGAGCCTCAAATCCCCTGTCGCGATCCTCCGGAAACGATCGATGCGTATATATCATCGCAATGCCGAGGTCCGGGCGAGTCGGATGAATGCAAATGGAACCGACTGCGTCAAGCAGCACCGCGGTGACGACATTACTCCCGGTGCCGGGGTCGCGGTCTTCGACGACGACGTGTGACATGGCGCAGTCTGCGCCTGAAATCTGCAGGTCGGACATGTCATGTTCGCGAATGCGGAAGCGTGGTTGTGGAAAAACATTCCTGTGGGTCATTTCAGTGAAATCGAGTAGTCCATCTGATTCTGCAAGTGCATCCAGTGGGACATGGCCCCCTTCGATCAGGTAGCTCTGGCCATCCATGTTGCCTGATTTCAATAAGGTTATCTTTTGTGATGATCTGCTGGCAATAAGCCATCCGGGGTCAACGGGGGGCAGAAACGAGTAGCCGTCCATCTCAATTCGCTCGGAAAGCTCGTCACCCATCCCGTTCGGGTTGCAGCCAGATAGCAATACGGCAATGGCCGCAGTAGCCACCGCACCGATAAATCTCACAAGAGTGTGTCTGGTCAATGTGTAGTCCATGGTTTCCAATAGCGCAGTATTGTATGGGGCAAGTGTCCGCAGCCGGTTGGGCCACGATCGCAGACTGAATAGTTGCACATCTATATTGTCTGTGGAAACTATCGTTTCGATTCAGGCTAGCCTGAATATCTCCTGGAGGTGAACGGGTGCATGCTGTCACCCTGCGAAATCGCCCCGAAATCTTTCAAATCTGGTTGATTCGTATCGCAAATGCGTGAGATTCGCAACCGCCTTCGTGGGGCAAAATGCTAATTACCAAGTGGAGCGCGACTCCTAACATTTGCAGGGCGATTTGCGATAGCATTGCCGTCTTGATTTTTGTGTGACCACCTGGCGTGGGTTGGGTTCGCTGTTGAGCGTAATCCCGTTACGTGCGAGACGTGGTTGCGTAACGGGAGTAGGGGGAGGGGTACCGCCGCGGCCGCGTCAGACGGTCGGCGATGTAATTACCCTGATAACAACAATGATGCAGAAGTTGTTTCGTCTTGCAGTGCCATCACTGGTGCTCGCGTCCATTGCCGCAATGGTGTCCCCTTGTGCCGCACAGGACAAGTCCGACCCCGAAATTTTCGAACTCGAGCCCGAGTTCGTCTACGGTCGCAATCGCGGTCCGAGTGTCGGCTACCGAAAGCCCGAGGTATTCGACCCGCTTAACGACCGCTTGTATCGCTCCGGGTACAAAAATTACTCACCTGTCGGCGTGCCGATTGAACTAAAGAAGGTCGACGCGATGACGCGCGTCAAGGCGATGAAGACGATCATTGCCTGCGCCGATGGCTGGTTCTGGCCATTTTCGCGCACCGCACGTAACAACGAACCTCCGGGTCTGGAGGTTGAACTTCTGAACACGATCGCGGCCAAGCATGGCTGGACGGTCGAAATGATGTGGGTCAACATGCGTACCCGCTTCGGGCCTGGTGCACCGGGTGGCGCATACGACCTGGGAATCAAAGCGAACAAATGTGACCTGGTCCTGGGGCTTGCCATCAGTGGTGACGACCATCACATGGCGCCGAATAAGCTCGAATTCACCAAGTCTTTCATGAGCACCGGTTCTGTGTTGGTCACGCAGAGGACCGCGAAGGCTGCAAAATCGCTTGATGACATCAAGCGGATGAATATCACCATTGGCCTGCCGGCATTCTCGCCTATCAGCGAATATGCGACCAAGCACGGTATACCGAACGAAACCTTTTTCCAGAACTTCCGGGTCATTGATGCACTGGTAGAGCGCGAAATTGACGCGGCGATGATCTGGTCAGGCGCGATATCGCAGGCAAAATTGAGACGTCCCGAGGCCGAATTTGAAATGGCGAAGGGTTACGTGCCACTGCCGGATGTGCGTTGGAACATGGCCTGGGTGATAAAGAGCCAGGAAGTGGAATTCAAGACGTTTATCAATAAGGAGTTTACGGCCATGCTCAAGACCGGCGAGATCAAACGCATTGTCGAGCGTTATGGCATGCCGTTTTATCCGCCGTTCAAGCTGTGAATTGTTCTGCAATAGATTCCTGCATGGCGAGCGCGATCTACCCAGATTTCGCTAACAGAATGGTGTTCGCAACCCACAGGTTGTTCACGAACGAACGGGTTTTCGCAATTCCCACTGTGTTGCGATTTCGACTTTCCTAAGCAACTTTGCGCCGTCGATTTTCGTGGCGTCAAGAGTTTTATCGAATGAGGGATGGAGATTATGTTTGAGCAAGTGATCGAGTTAAGTGTCATGTCCGGCGGATTACTGCCGCTGATGGGCTTGTTGTTGCTGATCACTCTGGTGGTGATCGTAGAGCGCGCGTATTTTTATCACCGTGCGCTGAAATCGGGTCTGGCAATGGAGCACGATCTGCACCTCGTCGAATATCAGAACGTGACGAAACTCGAACGGCTTGAAGCGCATTACGAAAATTCACTGCAACGCTCCATCATTTCGTCGGCACTCGCATCGCGCGGTGCAGATGCGGACACGATGGACCGCCATATCGAGGAGGCGATCATGTGGCAGATGCCCAAGATCGACAAGCACGTTTGGGTGCTCGATACGTCGGTGACGCTCGCGCCGCTGATGGGTTTGCTTGGCACCATCATCGGCATGGTGCACGCATTTGATGTACTGGGGACATCGGGTACCGGCGGCGCCGCGACACAGATGGTGACTGGTGGTATTGCGGAAGCACTCGTGGCTACAGGCGCGGGCCTGCTCATCGCCATCATCGCCGTGTTGTTTCTGAATTATTTCAACAAGCGGGTGCGCCTGGCTTTGCACCAGATGGATCTGCTCAAAGTAATGGTGCTGAATCGTTTCTATGGTGGTGGGTCGGCGCATCAAGGTATCACTGTGCGCGAAGCGCACTCCGGGCAACTTGTTTCCGCACCATCGGGAGATCAGGCGTGAAAAGCCGCGCGCGTGGCGGCTACTTCACTGCGGAGCGACCGCGCGTCGAAGTCATCCCGATGATCGACATCATGATGTTCTTGCTGGTGTTCTTTGTCGTGATCTCTCTTCAAATGATTGCCGGCACCGGCGTTGATATGGAATTGCCTGGGTCGAAGACGACCAAGGAAATCAAGTCGGCGACTATTACGGTCGGTGTGACGCGCGATAACAAGATTGTCATCGATGGCAATACGATATCGCAGGACGCGCTCACGGAAAAACTTGTCGGGTTGAAAAAGGATCAGAAAATTTCCGTGATCATTGCTGGCGACAAGGATGTCCCGTTGCAAACGCTGATACGCGTAATGGATAGCGTCAGGGGCGCTGGAATTAACTCGGTCGGTATTGCCGCAACAGCCGAAAGCAAGTCAGCGGCGAGAGCCAAGAAGAAAACGGCGGCACAAAAGTAGTGCAAGGCCGGTTCAAACTCAGCCGCGAAAGCGGAGGTCGAAAGCAATAATGGGCGTCCCGTTCTTCGGCAAAAAACCCCTGTGGGCAGGCGTCGAGGACGTCGATGAGCAGACGCTTCCACTTTGGCGGGCATTCATCATTGCGCTCGGTATAGAAGTGATCGTCCCGTTCCTGGTTTTTGGCGTCGATTGGTCATTCCTCCCAACTTTCGACGAGCCGCCTCCTAAAGAGGTGATGACCGTGCGACTTGAGGAACCGCCGCCAGCGGAGCTGGACACGCCTCGGCCACCGCCGAAGAAAAAGCCCAAGAAAAAGAAGCCCAAGCCGCGACAGGTCAAGCAAGTGAAGAATGTCACGCCGATTGAGCCGCCCAAACCGCTGCCCAATGAAGTGCCATCGAATATTCAGCTTCCGAAGCCGCAGCCCAAGCCCAAGCCGGTGAAGAAAAAGGAGGAGCCTCAGCCTGAATTGCCGCCACTGCCATCCGTGTTTCGCGACGTCAAGCCGGTTCGCAAGGTCAAGCCAAAATATCCGCGCGAGGCTGAAGATAAACTGATCGAAGGAAGGGTAAAAGTGCGTTTGACCGTCGACCTGGACGGCACCGTTAGCAATGTAGAAATTCTGCTATCCGAGCCACCGGGTGTGTTCGAGGAAGAAGTATTGAAGGCGGTGAAGAAATATCAGTTCAAACGTGACGGCACATCGCACACATCTGACCAGCTGATTATTTTCAAGATTGATCCGCCCCAATAGGATCTACCCAATAACGTCTACCCAATAGCGTTTGCGGGTGTCGATCCGATATGCACCTGGAGCCTGTCGGTTTCAGGATGGTTCGGCTGCAACGGTGTGAGGGCAGCGCAGGCTAGGGCCACATTGCGGGAGGAGGCGTTGAACTGCCCGCCCTCCCGCAAGATTCCATCAGGTATAGGTCATCAGTTGTAGGCCATTAACGGCAGCCAGGTGATGAGTCCCGGAATCGCGACGCACAGGAACAGTCCAATAAGCTGGATCAGGAGAAACACCAGGGAGGACTTGAAAATGGTCGCCATGCTGATTTCGGGAGGACAAACGCCGCGCAGATAAAATAGTGCGTACCCGAACGGCGGGCTGAGGAAGGACATCTGCATGTTGACCAGATAAAGCACGCCGAACCACAAAACCACCACGCTGCTGTCCACGCCGGGCAGGCCAAACAGTCCGCCAAACGTCAGCGACTGAATAATGGGGACAAAGATTGGCACGGTCAGTAGCAGAATGCCGACCCAGTCGAGGAACATGCCGAGGAACATCAGCATTATCATCATCACCAGCAGGATCCCGTAGGCATTGAGCCCGGTGCTCAAAATACTTTCGGTGATGAACTGCTGTCCACCTTGCAGAATAAAGAAGCCGACGAAAATCGACGCGCCGAAAATGATCCACAACACCATAGCCGACGCGCGCGCGGTCGTAATAGAGGCTTCGCGCAGAGACTGAAGCGAAAAGCGTTTGTGCAGGATCGATACGATGATGGCGCCGAACGAGCCAATACCTGCAGCTTCAACCGGTGTTGCAATGCCGCCAAACAGCAGTCCCAGGACAAGAAACACCAGAATGACAGGTGCAATCAGGCGACCGAGCAACTTGAGTTTTTCGAGCGAGTTGAGGCGTTCTTCTTTCGGCAGGGCGGGGCCGAGTTTCGGGTTGAGCCAGGTGCGGATCAGCACATAGGCGACGTACATGCTGGAAAGCATCAATCCGGGCAGAATCGATCCAAGATACAGTTGGCCGACTGATTGTTGCGCGACGACAGCATAAAGAATTGCCAGAATCGATGGCGGAATCAGAATGCCCAGGGTTCCGCCTGCCATGATCGAGCCCAGCGCGATTTTCTGATCGTAGTTGCGCTTGAGCATTGCCGGCAGGGCGATAATCCCCATGGTCACGACGGCCGCGCCGATAACACCGACCATTGCCGCCAGTATGGTGGACGCCAGGATAGTTGCCGCTGCAAGGCCGCCATTCAGACCGCCCATCCATTTGTAGACGACATCAAACATCTCTTCGATCAGGCCGGCACGCTCGAGCATAGACGCCATGAAAATAAACAAGGGAATGGCCGCGAGATCGGGGTTTGCCATTAGCGGGTAAATTCGCAACGGAATGATGTTCACCATGGTCTGGCCGCCGACCAGATAAATGAATACCACGCCGAGGCCACCGACGACGAATGCCATCGGCAATCCCGCCATGAGCAATAGCGCCAGCGAACCGAACATCAGGAAGGTCAGCGACTCGATGCCTGTTTCTTCGAGAATGCCACTCAGTGAGAACAGGAAGCGCTCATCTTCGTAGGGATCGTAAAACAGAATATTGACGCCTTCGACCAGGCAGATCAGGACTATCGCCAGCGAGGCGACAATCATGATCCAGGTCCATATTTTTCCGGCGGCGCCAGGTTTCATGGCGGGGGCGGGCGCAGTGGCGTTCATCTGGCTTCACCTCCGGCAGAACGGTTGAATAGCTGGATATCCTTTATCAGCTTGGATAATCCTGCAAATATCAGAAAGATTGCGCCCAACACCATCATGCCTTTAACGGGGTATGTCTGAATCTGCCAGGTTTCTTCGGTGACCTCCTGCATGTCCATAGAGTCGGTGAAGAAACGGAAGCTGGTACCTGCGAGTGCCACGGCAAAAATGAAGAAGAATGTCGACGTAAAAATGTCTATACCTATGCGCGCGCGTTCGGGCAATTTGATGTAGACCACATCGACGCGCACATGATCTCCATGAAGGAGCGCAAAGCCGCCGGCGAGCAGATACTGCATGCCAAACATCAGGTAAGAGGCCTGATGCGCCCATATGGTCGGGGAATCAAAAACGTAGCGCGCCACGACTTCATAGAAGTAGACGCACACAGCGTTTACGGTCCAGAGTGAAACGAACAGGCCTGATTTCTCTGTTATCCAGTCCAGCCCCCGCGTGAAGGCATTTCCTTGTGCATGTAATACTGGATCTTCCGCTGCGAGGACTTTGGCCGCAGTTTCCTCATCCGGTGTCATCGTGACAGTTGCGCCGCGGGTCAACCACATGAAGACCAGTGGCATGATTGCCAGCCAGCCCCAGTAAATCCAGTGCGGCAGAACGAAATTGGCTGTTTGAGACATTGCTCCTCCGGCTCGCCCGCAGAATGCGACCGGCGGATGGCATGGCCATCCGCCGGCATTGCATGGCAGCTAGGTTTTTTGCGTCCTAGAGTTTCAGGCCCTTGATGTCGCTGGGTGTCAGGTAACCCATGTACGGGTTTTGCATGTAGTCGAGCTGAAGCTTGAAGATGCGGGTCGCATCCTTGTTTTTCTTCGCCCAACGGTACCAGACGGGAATTGCCGCCTTGCGGAACTGGGTAACGTCATCCGCTGAAAGGCGCGACACGGTCGTCCCTTTCTTGAGGAATTTGTCCATCGCCAAGACGTTCGCTTTCTGGATGGTGACGAAGTGATGGACTGAATACGTCTGAACCTGATCCTGCACGAATGCCTGCATCTGTTTCGAAAGACGCTTCCATGCACCCATGTTCACTGTCATGTCCATCAGGTCGACCGGCTGATAGAGCGAAGTTTGTCCCGGAGGGCCCATGCAGATGATGTACTTGGTCACCTCCGCAAATCCGAGATCCCAGTTAATCGCCGGACCGACATAGTCTGCCGCGTCAATTGTGCCCTTTTCAAGTGCCGGATAAATGTCGGAGCCCGGCATGCTGGTGGTGCTGACTCCGAACTGTTCGAAGACCTCCGACACCATGCCTCCGGGAAGTCTTATCTTCATTCCCTTTAGCTGCTTGAGGCTGGTCACCGGTTTTTTCGAGTGAATGATGTTGGCGTCGTGCTGAATAGGTCCGACGTAGTAAAGACCAAACTTCTTGAAAATATCGCGCGTCATTTCCAGCATACCCAACCCGTAGAACATGGTGTCCCAGTGACTGGTCTGATCGGGGCCCGCCGGGTATGACGACAGGAACACCGATGCCGGGATCTTGCCCGACCAGTACAGCGTAAACGGGTTCATCGCCTGCAACACGCCGGTGCGAACGGCGTCGAACAAGGCGTTATTGTCGGCCGCGACTGCCTTGGCGGGAAACGGCTTGATGGCAAGTTCGCCGCCAGATTTTTCCTTGAAGGAATTGGCCCACTCCTCAAACAACTTGAAGCCGGTCGTGCCGGCATCCCAGCTTGACTGGACTTTCCAGGTGGTGGATTTGGCAGCCTCGGCGTTACGAATATAAGGCGCACCCAGCAGCAGCGCGCCTCCGGCAACAGTGCCCGCCGTTAGCAATTGTCGTCGGGTGGTGTCGGCTGGCTTACCGGGTTGCGTTTTCTTGTCGGCGCTTGGTGATTTATCAGTCATTTTCTCTCCTCGTATCGTTTTTTTACGCGGCGCAAACCTCGCTGCTGGTCCGATCGCACGGCATCTGCCACACCCTTGATTCTATAGCGTGACGCCAGTCACGCAGCATATTTTGTGACGCGGCGCCAGTCACGTCGCTGATTCTGTAGCGCGGCGGCAATCGCGCCACGATATCAGCCAAGGGCGGAATGATGAGGGACGACGCCGATCAGATCAAGGATAGTGTTAGCGACCTGGTGTTTCCGACAAGCTGTTGGCAAAGTGATTGTACAATCCCGGGGTGACTTGCGCCTCGCCTGAGGCAACCTCGCCAGCTATGTTTGTTTGGGCGCAGGTATGATCGCCCAACACATTCGAACACGCGTTCGATCAGAAAACATAAGTGCTGCGAACGGTGAGGCACTAACACCGGGCGCGGTGCTGACCTGGCGGCGCAGATTTAATCGACACCGTGTTCAATTTACGCCGTGTTCAATTTACACCGTGCGCGCCAGGCGTGATGCTCACCGGCACATGAATCGATCGAAACAGAGGAGAGGGAAATGGCTGCGTTTTTTATTGCCCAGGTGAAGTTGAAGGATGGCGAGAAGTTTCAAGCCTATGCGGCTCAGACAAAGGCGATTTTTGCCGACTATGGCGCGGAACTCATCACGCGCGGAAAGGCGATGGGTTCAATAGCTGGAGATGTTACGCACGACGCTGTCGCCGTTATGAAGTTCCCCGATATGCAGAAGCTGGAAGCCGCCTTTGCCACCGATGCTTACCAGGCGATCGTTCCTTTGCGGGACGAAGCAGCAGATATAACAATCGTAAAGTATGAGCAACCTGCCTAGCCCGCATGTTTCACGAAGGCGGTTGCGTATGACCGTGTTTGCGAAACGAGTTAACTTGCCGGCAAGGCTTTTGGGTATTGTCGCGCGAGGATAGTTTGTACCTATTCACTTTCAGGAAAAATGTGCCGTCACAGCTTGAACGATCACCGCTCAGGAAAGAATCATGAGCAATAGTCTGGCTATTGCCCTGCGGCCGATCGTCCAACCTGTTTAGCCACATTTCCCCTGAGAAGCGAATCCTTCGTAAAATATGCAGGCGAGCTCTGTTATCGCGTGATCATGCTCGATGGGCTAGACGAGACAGTATTTGGCACAAGGCACAGTGTTGAACAAGAGACACGTTTTTCAATGATAGAAAAAACTGAATCAGAACAATTGATGTCACAACCCAGGGGAGAGTTTTAATGCCTTCGATTTCGCGCCGTTCGAGCGAACTCGGCACTGAGAACGCATTTGTGGTTCTGGCTGAAGTGAGCGAATTGCAACGGCAGGGGAAGGACATTGTGTCCTTTTGTATCGGGCAGCCCGATTTTCATACCCCGAAGAACATACGCGAAGCGGCCATTCAGGCGATCAATGACGGCAAGCATGGTTACACGCCGTCGGCAGGCATCGTCGAGTTGCGTGAAGCCGCCGCGAATTATCTGAACCGGACGCGTAATCTTGACTTCGCCGCTGATGATATCGTCGTTGCTGCCGGGGCCAAGCCATTCATCATGTATTCGGTTCTGGCGGTTACCGATTACGGTAAGGGCGAAGAAGTGATCTATCCCAATCCGGGATTTCCGATTTACGAATCGCAGATTCGAGCCAACGGCGCGGTGCCGATACCGATTCATTTGCGTGAATCGCGCGGTTTCAGTTTCGACCCGGACGAACTGGAGTCAAAGATCACGCCAAAAACCCGACTGCTAATCCTGAATTCGCCGCAGAATCCGACCGGTGGCATTATTCCGCGTCAGGATATGCAGGCGATCGCCGACATTCTTCGCCGGCATCCGCAGGTGTGGGTGTTTGCTGACGAAATCTACTCGCAGCTCTGCTATGACGGGGAGTTCGTGTCGATTACCAGATTCCCGGACATGCTCGAGCGCAGCATCGTGTGCGATGGTGGGTCGAAAACCTGGGCAATGACCGGCTGGCGGCTTGGATTTGCAGCAAACCGCGAGTTGGCACCGGTATTCACGCGCTGGGTGACCAATACCGAGTCGTGTGCGTCGCATATCAGTCAATGGGCGGCCGTCGAGGCACTGAACGGAGCGCAGGATGAGCCAGCAAAAATGCGCGACAAATTTCTTGAGCGACGCAATCTCATTGTCGGCTTGCTTAACGAGGTGCCTGGCGTGGAGTGTCAAATGCCTGGCGGCGCATTCTATGTGTGGCCGAACGTGACAGAGGCATGCGCGATGATTGGCGCAACAGACTCGGAGGAGTTCCGCAAGCGACTGCTAAACGAAGCTGGCGTGGCGGTACTGGCCGACATTCATTTCGGCGAGCGCGTCCCCGACGAGGGTCAGCATATCCGCTTCAGCTACGCGGCGTCGAACGAGGCGATCCGTGAAGGAATAGCACGCATGACGCGATTTATCGAAAAGAACAGCAAGGCGCGTGTATCAGCTTAAAAAGCCAATCTGCATAAGTGGGCATGCCCGGTCGTGGTCGGGTTAGCCCTTCGGGCGTAGCCCGACATCAAATGTCAACGTTGAGCGCCTCAGTCCGCGCGATCGCGTCGGCTTACGCTGCGCTAAGCCGGCCGACAGACTACGCGCCCCGTTGAACCGGGGCAATCACGCGGTAACCTGCTGTGCGTGTTCACGAATACTGTGGAATTGAATCTCCGGCCAGCGTTCCATAGTGAGGTCAAGATTAGGCTTCGACGTCGCGAGATAGGCAAGACTGCCTGATGCGTCGATCGCCAGATTGGCAGCGAGTTGCTTCTGAAACTCGGCAAACTTGCGAGTGTCCTCGCTGCTGACCCACCGTGCCCCGTAAAAATTCATCGACCGCGTCGTCGCGTCGACACTGTATTCCGCTTTGAGCCGGTGTGCGACCACTTCGAACTGGAGCAAGCCGACTGCGCCGAGAATCATTTCGTTGCCGATCAGTGGCTTGAAGACCTGAATTGCACCTTCCTCGCCGAGTTGTTGCAAGCCTTTTTGAAGCTGCTTGCTTTTCAACGGGTCGCGTAACGTAACGCCCTGGAACAATTCGGGCGCAAAGTACGGAATGCCGACGAAATTGAGCATTTCCCCTTCAGTGAAGGTGTCACCGATATCGATGCTACCGTGATTGAGCAAACCGATGATATCGCCCGGCCAGGCGTCCTCAACGGTCGCGCGCCGCTGCGAAAGAAAGCTGACGACCTGATTGGCGCGAATCTCTTTGCCACTGCGCACGTGAAACAACTTCATGCCACGTTCGAAGCGACCGGAACACACTCTTAGAAAAGCGATGCGGTCGCGATGCTGCGGATCCATGTTCGCCTGAATCTTGAAAACAAAGGCAGAGAATTTCGACTCATCCGGAACAACGTCCCTTCCCAGGGTTGCGCGCGGTCCTGGCGGCGGCGCTTCGTCAACGAGCGCGTTGAGCGCCTGATCGACACCGAAATTGTTCATTGCCGATCCAAAGAATACCGGTGTCAGTTCGCCCTCGCGAAAATGATCACGGTCGAATTCGCGTGCGTCCGAGTGAATAAGCGATACCTCTTCCTTCGCGTCCGCTATCTCATTCGGAAATTTCTCTACAAGCCTTGGGTGATCCAGTCCGGGCACGATCTGAACCTGCGCCTCGCTTGACTCGTCTGCGCCGGGATACAGAAGAGAACGGTCGGTCGCGAGGTTGTAAATTCCCGCAAAACGCTTGCCCATGCCAACTGGCCAGGTAATGGGCGCACAATGGATGTTGAGTACCTGTTCTATCTCGTCTATCAATTCGAGCGGATGGCGGCCTTCGCGATCCAGCTTGTTGATGAACGTGATGATCGGCGTATTCCTCTGTCGGCACACTTCCAGCAGTTTGATGGTCTGCGCTTCGACGCCTTTGGTGCAGTCAATCACCATCAGCGCGGCGTCGACTGCCGTCAGCACCCTGTAGGTATCTTCGGAGAAATCCCGGTGACCGGGCGTGTCCAGCAGGTTCATGATGCAGTCGCGGTATTCGAATTGCATCACTGAACTGGCAACCGATATGCCGCGTTCCTTCTCGATTGCCATCCAGTCCGAGGTGGCGTACTTGCCGCTCTTGCGGGCCTTGACTGTTCCCGCGGCCTGGATTGCGCCGCCGAATAACAACAGTTTCTCAGTGAGAGTCGTTTTGCCGGCGTCTGGATGGGAAATAATCGCAAACGTTCGGCGACGCGCAACTTCAGGCGTTGTGGGAGAGGTCGATCGTTCCAATTCTATGCGCCGGGTCGTATTACGTGGTGTGGCCGGATTGCCGCTCACAAATTGTGCCGCAGGACCGTGGATCACTCAGGGCGTGGCCAGGCAAGCCGCAGGTACTCAATTTCGCGGCCATACAGGCTGCTGCTCATTTGCGCGACCACACTGGTCGCGACAGGGGGCGCATTTTAGCTGGTGTCACCGCCTGCGCCAAATCGGAACGCATCTAGGTCCAGCTGACCGCCTCGGGCGTGGCACAGCAACGGTTCCGGATCGACCGCCGCATACACGGAGATCATTCTCGGTTTGTCAGTGTTTCCTGAATCATCACCCTAGCCGGGTAGTGTGTTGGTCGGAAGTCGATCGAGAAGAATATCCTGCATACGAGTCTCGATTGCTGGCTTGATACGCTGGTGGGTGAGAATGTAAAAGCGTTCATTGCGGACCGCATCCAGCACGCTGTCGGCGACCTGATCGGCGGAGATCCGTCCCGATTCGACCGCATGCCGCAAGTTTTCTTCTCGGCGTGCTTCCTCTTCCGATTTTTGACGATCGCTGCGCAGGTGCTCGGGGCGATTGCGCTCCGAGTCGGCAATGCCGGTCGGGACATATGCAGGGCACAACACCGAGCATCTGACTTTGTCTGACTGTGCAACAAGGTCGTGATGCAGACATTCACTCAGTGACACCACTGCGTGCTTGGTGACGCAATACACGCCCATTCCGGGAAGCGTCAGCAGACCTGCGACCGAGGCGGTGTTTATGATGTGCGCTTCGCTGTCTTGCCTGAGCATGATCGGCGTAAATACGCGCACCCCGTGTATTACGCCCCATACATTTACGCCCATGGACCATTCCCAGTCCTGGACCGAATGTTCCCACGCCAGACCACCGGCTGCGACACCAGCGTTATTGCACATGATGTGGACGGCACCGAACTTCTCGAGCGTCTTGTCGGCCAGCGCTTCGACATCTTCAGCTTTGGAGACATCGCACCGCACGGCAATGGCGTCATGGCCAGCGTCCTGAAAATCCTTCAGCGCAGCATCCAGCGCGGTCACCTCGATATCGGCGAGCACGATTTTCATGCCCTCACTGGCAAAGCGCATCGCCATCGCGCGCCCGAGTCCGCTGGCACCGCCGGTTACCACGGCGACCCGGTCTGTAAACGTTTTCATCGAATCTTCCTTTTGTTGACGTACCGAGTTTAGCAGCCTGCCGGCCAGGCCTGGCGGACTAGGGGTTGTCGTTAACCGTGTGGGCGGCTTCAAATTTAGTCCGACAAGCGACCGGCACACCTCCAAAACGTGATCATGCGTGCGATAATGCGCGCCGTTCAGGAGGAGAACATGCACGAACAATTTGTCGGCACCAAGCCGGTGGACGGACGACACGAATTCGACACCGCCAGCCTCGAACGCTATCTGCGAGCGCACATCGACGGTTTTTCAGGGCCGGTTGAAGTAGCGCAATTCAGTGGTGGGCAGTCCAATCCGACTTTCTTGCTGAAAGCTGGCAGCGGAAGCTACGTGCTGCGCAGAAAGCCACCGGGCAAGCTGCTACCGTCGGCGCATGCGGTGGATCGTGAATTCCGGGTGATCAGTGCGCTGTCTTCAACCGATGTGCCGGTCGCGCGCACCTTTGTGCTGTGCGAAGACGACTCTGTAATCGGCACGGCGTTCTACATCATGGACTATGTTCAGGGGCGGGTGCTGTGGGATGGCAGTCTGCCTGATCTGGTCCCGGAACAGCGGCGCGCTATTTATTCCGAACTCAATCGCGTGATCGCGGATTTGCATAAGGTTGATTACACAGCGGTCGGGCTCGCGGATTTCGGGAGGCCCGGAAACTACATCGCTCGCCAGATTAACCGCTGGGTAAAGCAATATCGTGCCTCTGAAACCGAGCATATCGAGGCAATGGAAAACCTGATCAAATGGATTCCGGAGAATATTCCGGAGGGTGAGGAAACGACCATCGTTCACGGTGATTATCGGCTGGACAATGCGATATTTCATGCGGAAGAGCCGCGTATGCTTGCAGTGCTCGACTGGGAGCTTTCGACGCTTGGCCATCCTCTGGCCGACTTTGCATACCATTGCATGACCTGGCGCCTGGTGCCCGGGGAATTTCGTGGAATAGGCGGTCTGGATCTCAAGTCGATGGGTATTCCAACCGAGGAAGAGTACGTGGAGATGTACTGCCGCCGGACTGGTCGCAGCGGTATCGCCAACTGGGACTTCTATCTTGCCTACAATATGTTTCGCCTTGCCGGCATCCTGCAAGGCATCATGGGCCGGGTGAAGGATGGCACTGCCGCGAGCCCACACGCAGCCGAACAAGGCAAACGTGCGCGGCCGATGGCCGAGGCCGGCTGGCGTCAGGTAGAGAAAACTCTAAGAAGTGCAACTTAAACCAATCAGGAATCAAAGCGAATGAAAGCTGTACTGTGTAAAGAGGTATGCATGCCGGAAGATCTGGTGGTTGAAGACGTACCATCTCTCCGGCCAGGCAAGGGTCAGGTGGTGTTGTCGATAAAAGCCGCCGGTGTGAATTTTCCCGACATTCTGATTATTCAGGGAAAATATCAGTTCAAACCCGAATTTCCGTTCTCGCCCGGTGGTGAAGTCGCCGGGGTAGTCAAAGAAGTAGGCGAAGGCGTCACGTCACTTAAGCCAGGTGATCGCGTGATCGGTTCCAGCGGTTGGGGTGGATTCGCCGAGGAGCTGGTAGTGGACGCCGATCGAACCATCGCGATGCCTGATGAGATGGATTTTGTTCCGGCGTCGGCATTCGTTCTGACGTACGGCACAAGCTATCACGCGCTCAAGGATCGCGCTCAATTGAAAGCGGGTGAAACGATGCTGGTACTCGGCGCATCGGGCGGTGTAGGACTTTCGGCAATTCAGATCGGGAAGACGATGGGCGCCAGAGTGATTGCGGCTGCGTCGAGCGACGAAAAGCTGGAAGTGTGCAAGGCAAACGGCGCAGATGAATTGATCAACTATGCCAGGGACGACTTGCGTACGCGGGTCAAGGAAATCACGTCCGGGAAGGGCGTAGACGTCGTATACGACCCGGTCGGTGGCACCTTTTCCGAACCTGCGCTGAGGGAAATGGCTTGGAAGGGTCGCTTCCTCGTGATTGGTTTTGCAGCAGGTGAGATACCGAAAGTGGCACTGAATCTCGCGCTGCTGAAAGGTTGCTCAATCGTTGGCGTGTTTTGGGGGGCATTCACCAGAAAGGAACCCGAAGCGAATCAGACAAACAACGAAGAACTTTTGCAGTACTTCGCCCAGGGAAAAGTGAAGCCGCATATCCATGCGACCTATCCGCTGGAGCGTGCCGCAGACGCGTTGAACGATGTACTTCACAAGCGTGTAAGCGGCAAGGTGGTACTCACAACCAGCTAGCCGCTCAGTCAACGATACCGGCACGAATCAGAGACGGACGAATAGTATGCAATCGACGATGATGCAAGTCCCGCTGAATCTGTCACATTTTTTGGACAGGGCGGGAAAACTGTTCGGCGGGCAGGAAATCGTTTCTCGCATGCCGGACAAGTCTCTGCACAGGTATACCTATGCCGATTTCTATCGGCGCGCGCGCCTGCTCGCCGAGGCGTTGACACGCGCAGGACTCAAACCCGGCGACCGCGTCGCAACACTGATGTGGAATCACTACGCGCACTATGAAACCTATTTCGGTGCGATCGTCTGTGGTGGTGTCCTGCACACGCTCAATCTGCGACTTGCTCCTGAGGATATCGCCTATATCGCCAATCACGCGGGCGATCGGTTTCTGATCATCGACGATGTGCTGTTGCCGCTGCTCGAGCAATTCCGGGACAAAGTGAATTTCGAGCGAATCATTGTGGTGCCACTGACCGGTGAACCGGTTGCGCAAGACTTCGACGATTACGAGGAATTTCTGAAAACGGCCAGCGGCGATTTCGAGTATCCGGAATTGGATGAAAATGCGCCTTGTGCGATGTGCTACACGTCAGGCACGACAGGCCGTCCTAAAGGAGTCGTATATTCGCACCGATCGCAGGTGTTGCATTCGCTGGTACAGGCAATGCCTGATGCTATTGGCATCTCGGGGCATGACGTGATGTTGCCGGTGGTGCCGATGTTTCATGCAAATGCGTGGGGCGTGCCTTATACGGCAGCGATGCTCGGTGTGAAAATGGTTTTTCCCGGGCCGCATCTGCATCCGGATGACTTGCTGCCATTGCTGCAGAGCGAAAAAGTGACGCTCTCGTCCGGCGTTCCGACCATCTGGTTGGCAATGGCGCAGGTCATCGCCGACAACCCCGGCAAGTGGAAACTACAGCCGGGTCTGCGCCTGACTGTCGGTGGTTCCGCGGTCCCTGAAGCCATGATTCGTGAGTATGCCGGATATGGTGTTGAGGTTATGCAAGGCTGGGGCATGACCGAAACTTCCCCACTCGCGACCGTGTCGAAACCTGTCGCGCTTCATGGTGATCTCGACGACGACGCGCGCTTCAAAGTGCGAACCATGCAAGGCTACCCAATTCCGCTGGTCGACATGCGCGCGGTCGGGGACGACGGAGAGGTGCCATGGGATGGTGAGACTGTCGGTGAAATGCAGGCGCACGGCCCGTGGATCAGCGGCAGCTACTTCGGTGTGCCTGTTTCCGACGAGAACTTCAGCGTCGATGGCTGGTTGCGCACCGGCGACGTCGCGTCCATAGATGAGTTCGGATTCATGAAAATCAGCGACCGCACAAAGGATCTCATCAAATCGGGGGGCGAATGGATCAGTTCAGTGGATCTGGAGAATGCGATCATGGGTCACCCGGCTGTCCAGGAAGCGGCGGTGATCGCGATTCCACATCCCAAATGGGCTGAGCGGCCGCTTGCCGTGATCGTGTTGAAACCGGGCGAGAAGGTGACTGGAGCCGATATCAAGACGCACTTGGGGAAGAATTTTGTCAAGTGGATGGTTCCTGATGCGTACGAATTTGTTGAATCGATACCGCGAACTTCAACCGGCAAGTTTCTCAAGACCGCGCTGCGTGAACAGTATCGAGACTGGAAGTGGGCTGACGCGGCTGCGTGAGCGCAGCATATCTGGCGAAAGCGCAACAATCTTGGCGTGATTGAAACATCTCTATAGCGAGTGAGTTATGAAGTTTGAACTAAGTGAAGAACAAAAGTTGATTCAACAGGCCGCGCGTGACTTTGCCCGTGCGGAGATCCAGCCGATCGCTGCGCAATGCGATCGCGAAGCGCGTTTTCCAATGGAGCTTATGGACAAGGCGCGCGAAGTCGGACTGGTGAATGTAACCATTCCCACCGCTCATGGCGGCAGTGGCCTGGGTGTACTCGAACTTTCGCTGGTGACACAGGAGCTGGCGTGGGCTTGCGCCGGAATTAACGGCACGCTCGGTCTTAACTGTGTTATCGCGGACGTGTTTCATGTTGCCGGCTCCGCTGAGCAGAAGAAACAGGTTTTCGGGCGGTTGAACGCCGGCGAGTTCGGCGGCTATGCGCTTACCGAGCCTGCTGCCGGCTCGGACGTATCAGCGATTACGACGCGTGCCGAGCGCAGCGGTGAAAATTATGTGTTGAATGGCAGCAAGGTGTGGATTTCGAATGCAACGCTGGCGCATTTCTTCGTGGTGTTTGCCAGAACCGACCCCGGTGGCGGTCATAAGGGAATGAGTGCGTTTCTGGTCGAGCGTGACAGCGTCGGCCTGACGGTCGGCAAGCCGCTTGGAAAACTGGGACAGCGCGCGGCACCGGCAGCCGAGGTGTTCTTTGAGAACGTTGAGGTGCCGGCAAGCGCACGCATTGGTGAAGAAGGGGAAGGCTTCATGGTCGCCATGAAAGTGTTCGACCGCTCACGACCGATGGTTGCGGCAGGCGCGCTCGGCCTCATGCAGCGCGCGCTGGATGAGTCGGTCGACTACGCGACGACTCGTCACACTATGGGGAAACCCATCATCGAACATCAGGCCATTGGTCACAAACTCGCAGATATGGCAATTCGCACCGAGGCGAGTCGCTTGCTTGTCCTTCAGGCAGGATGGTTGTTGGACAACGGCCACCGCAATACTCAGCAGGCGGCATACGCAAAGACGTTTGCCGCCGACAGTGCAATGTGGGCGACCACAGAGGCGATTCAGATATTTGGCGGAATGGGTTACAGCACCGATTATCCGGTGGAGAAACTGTTTCGCGATGCCAAAGTGTTTCAGATTTACGAAGGCAGCAGCGAGGTTCAGCGCAATATCATTGCACGTGAATTGTCACGTGGATGACCGGGTTGTTATTTTTTGATAGGAGGTTTTATGTCCGAAGCGGTTATTGTAGATGCAGTTCGTACGCCATTTGGCCGACGTGGCGGTGCCTTACGTGAACAACGGCCGGACAGCCTGTTGGCGCACGCGCTGGACGGATTGATTGATCGCACCGGAATCGCGCCCGAGAAAATCGAGGACGTCGTCGATGGGACAGTGACGCTGGCTGGTGAGCAGGGGGCCAATCCGGCGCGCCTCGCGGTGCTGCTGTCGAAACTGCCAACCACAGTGTCCGGTGTGTCGCTGAACCGCATGTGTGGTTCCTCGCAGCAGGCGGTGCATTTCGCTGCACAGGCAGTCAGCGCGGGAGACATGGACTACGTCATTGGCTGTGGGGTCGAGAACATGACGCGCACGCCGATGTTTCTCGATATCGGCCTTGGCAAGCAAATCAGTGGTTTCGAGGCACTGAATCCCGAGTTGTTCGAGCGTCATGAGTTGATTCATCAAGGTGAGAGCGCCGAGCGGATTTCCGAAAAGTGGTCACTTTCACGAGACGACGTAGACAATTTCGCCAAACAGAGTCATCAACGCGCCGCTCGCGCACAGTCTGACGGTGCGTTCAAGGAAATCGTTCCGGTGCAGGCGGTTTCGCCCGAAGCACAACCCATGATTCTGGATCGGGACGAAGGCGTGCGCGCGCAACTGGATGAAGCCAAGATCGCGTCGCTGAAGCCGGCATTCCGACCTGAAGGCAATGGCATTGTTACCGCCGCCAACTCCAGTCAAATTTCGGACGGCGCATCCGCTGTACTGGTGGCAGACCGGGACGTCGCCGTGGCTGACGGACTGAAACCGAAAGCGCGTTTTCGCGCACGTGTGGCTCTCGGCTCCGACCCGATGCTGCAACTTACTGGCGTCATTCCGGCAACCCAGCGGGCACTCACGAAAGCCGGCATTTCGATCAACGACCTGGACTGGATCGAAATCAATGAAGCGTTTGCGTCAGTGGTGCTGTCATGGGCGAAGGAACTCAATCCCGACATGGACAAAGTCAATCCCTGGGGTGGTGCAATCGCACACGGCCATCCGCTCGGTGCGACCGGCGGCGGTTTGATGGCGAAAATGCTGAGTGGACTCGAAGCGACCGACGGAACGCTCGGATTGCAGGTCATGTGTATTGGTCACGGGCAGGCCACCGCGACGGTGATTGAGCGAATCTGATACATCGCAGGTAAACCTTACGGGTAGAGGGCGCAGCTAGAAAATGGCGAAGAAGGTGCGCATATTTTTACTCCTGTTCGTGTTGTTGACCGTTGCGGTTGGATCATGTCAGACGCGTTCTCGGATGACTTCGTGGAAACGGGCGCTGAACGTAGTGGTGTTTCCCATCAACGCCGATGGCTCGCCGCAGACAACGGCCTACATCAGTTCGCTTGGCGATGAGAGCTTCGAGGACATCCGTGGATTCATGCGTGAGGAAGCGCAGCAATACGGCATTAATCTGATCAACCCTGTCGACGTTTATATCGGTCTGGAGGTTGGCGAAGTGCCACCTCCGCCTCCAGTTGGTGGGTCGATCCCGAGCGTCATGCTGTGGAGCCTTCATTTGCGTTATTGGGCATGGCGTCATGGCGAGCACCCGATTCTGAAACCGGACATACGAATTTATGCGCTCTATCATCACCCGTCGACTGCGCAGCGCCTGGCCCATTCGGTAGGACTGCAAAAAGGCCTGATCGGGGTGGCAAATTTGTTTGCGACCAGCAAGATGACCACAGATAACAACGTCGTCATTGCGCATGAGTTGTTGCATACGCTGGGCGCAAGCGACAAGTACGAGCCGGCAACCAACCAGCCCATCTTTCCGATGGGCTACGCTGAACCGGAGCGGGCGCCGCTCTACCCACAACAGTTTGCAGAGATTATGGGCGGGCGTATTCCCATGTCGCCGCACCGTTCGATTGCGCCAGAAGGGCTCGACATGGTGCTCGTTGGACCGCAGACTGCATTTGAAATTGGTTGGCGCTGAAGGCATAGGCAGGCCGGGAATTGTGAACTGCTGCGGGAGCATCAGCCGTGGCTATCAACGGTCGAATGTTGCAAATAATAAGCTGTCGCAATACGATCGGGGCCCGCATGGCAGTCGCGGATCGCCGCAATTGGTTGATCGTGACGGTCTTTTTTCCAGAAGAGGGAATATGAAAGCGAGATTGAGCGTGGTTGCGTCTGCGTGGCAGACGGCATTGTGGTGCATTGAAAGTTCTTCCACGTGGCGTGTGCGATTCGTGCGCGCTGCTGCCTGAGGCTCACCATGGCCAAACACGACGACTGGCTGCGTTTCGCAGCCTTACCCGTTGCCGCGATTGCGGTTGCCGGCCATGTACAGGCTGCCCAGTATCTGACGATTGCGCAGGCGCAAGATCTGATGTTTGGCAAGAGTGCAAATTTCGAGCGCAGTGACCTGAAATTCAACGATGCTGCCCGGTCGGCGATAAAGAATGCGTCTGGCGTCAAAGTCGAAAGGGCGAAGCAACCGCTGTGGGAAGTGAGAGAGGGTGAAAGACTGGTTGGATACTTTATTGTCGACGAGGTCTACGGTAAACACGAATACATTACTTACGCAGTAGCACTCGAGGCCGATGGAAGAGTGCGACAGATCGAGGTCCTGGTATATAGAGAGAGCTACGGGTACGAAATTCGCAATTCGGCCTGGCGGGCGCAATTCATAGGCAAGAAGTCCGGCGATCCAGTCAGGCTTGATGAGGACATCAAGAATATTTCCGGCGCGACCATGTCATGCCGTCACATTTCCGAAGGCGTAAGGAGGTTGCTTGCGACCTACGACTATGCGTTGCGAGCGCGTTAGACGCGCCCGGCCGTTGCTGGGCACGCTGGTTGAAATATCGCTAGCTGGAAACGATGCGAATGCGTTGCACAACGCCGCAAGCGCGGCATTTGAGGTAATCGCCTCTGTCCATGAAATCATGAGTTTTCAGTCGCCCGACAGCGACGTGTCGAGGCTGAATAACAGCGCTGTCGGGAGTGCAGTGCAGATTGACCCGCGCACCTGGCGCGTCATCCAGGTGGCGAACGCGATCTCCTGGGCGAGTGGGGGCGCTTTCGATATTGCAGTCGGAGGCGAGATGATGGCGCGCGGCGAACTGCCGGTCATGGCGAGTCCAATGGCAGATCGCGCTGCTTCTTATCGCGATATCGAACTGCTCGCCGACTCTCGCGTGCGCATGCGGCGGCCGTTGGCCATCGACGTAGGCGGTATTGCCAAAGGGTATGCGGTGGATTGCGCGATCAAGGTATTGCGGGAAATGTCTGTGGGCGCCGGCTGCGTCAATGCCGGCGGCGACCTGAGGGTATTCGGTGACGAGAGCGTGCCGGTCGATGTTCGCGATCCGCTTGACCCGACAGTTTCGGGCGCGCGCGTCAGAGTGCGAGATAGCGCATTTGCCACCAGCGCAAACTACCCGGCTGGCGCAGGTTTCGATTCAGCCGGAGTTGTTCTTGATCCGCGCGGCGACGCGCCGGTGGTTGGCGGTCGATCTGCGTCGGTACGCGCAAAATCCTGCATGATTGCTGACGCGCTCGCGAAATGTGTTCTGCTCCTGGAGCAGGGAAGCGCAAAATTATTGCAGCACTACCAGGCTGATGGCTTCATGCTTGGGCGCAACGGATCGGTAGTGATCGATGCGGAATTGTCCGCGACCCGGTCGCCCGCTAAAACGCGTTTCGGAGGTAAAACGAAACTGCAGAGCACTTCAGTAGCCGCGGCGCGCGCCGTCAATTCAATGTCGTCGCAGACGGCCGCAAACAATGTGAATTTGGTCGATGTCGACCTTGCCGGGAGAGTGCAGTGAATGCGCCTCCGCTACGTCTTGGCGAATGGCATCAGGCTTACCTCTATGGCATGGGCACGATACTGATTCTGTCAGGCGCCATGTGGCTCCTGTTTCATTATTATGTGCGCATACCGGGTGAATTCGGACCAACCTTGCACCCGCTGGAACCGTGGCTGTTAAGCATTCACGGCATTTCGGCCGCCGGTATCCTGATCGGCTTCGGAAGCGTAATGCCGGGTCACGTGCGACGCGCCTGGAATGCTGCACGAAATCGTAATTCCGGTTCGATTTTTTTCGGCGTGATGCTGGCGCTGACGGTCACGGGTTACCTGCTTTATTACGTCGGAAACGAGACGGCACGTTCGTACCTGTCAATCTTTCACTGGGCTGCCGGTCTCGGCTTGCCGGTTCTCGCGGGTTGGCACATCTGGCGCGGCCGCGTGTGGCGGCATATCAAGATGTCCGAAAATCGTGCTCAGGCAAGCGCGCATCGCGCCGCCGGCGCTCGAGCATCTTCTTCGGAAAAAAATCCCGGGGGCATAAAAGTGGTGCGCCACTCATCCGACGCGTGACTGGCGTCACTTCAACAAGCGATTGCAACCTGGTGCAATACGCTTCGGGCGTCGCGTTAGCCAGGCCCTCGAAATATCCGCGCAGCAACGACCATGACTGACCAGAAAAAGCCCCACGGTATTCGCCGCAACCTGACCAATTACGGCGACCCCGATTTTGCCGCCTATCTGCGGCGCTCGTTTGCGCGCTCGATGGGTTACTCGAAAGACATGCTTGACCGTCCGATCGTTGGCATCGCCAGTTCGGGAAGCGGCTTCAACAATTGCCACCGGTCGATGCCTGAACTGGTTGATGCGGTAAAACGGGGCGTGCTGAAATCAGGCGGAATGCCGGTCGAGTTTCCCACCATTTCGTTGGGCGAGGTGTTTCTGTCGCCAACGAGCATGATGTTTCGCAACCTGATGTCGATCGATGTCGAAGAAATGCTTCGTGCGCAACCGATTGATGCCTGTGTATTGATTGGCGGTTGCGACAAGACAGTTCCGGCGCAGTTGATGGGTGCGGCATCGGCAAATATCCCGTCGGTACAGTTGGTAACAGGGCCAATGATGGCGATGCCGTTTCGTGGCGAACGCCTCGGAGCGTGCACTGACTGTCGCCGCTTCTGGGGCAGGTATCGAGCTGGCGAAGTCAGCGATGAGGGCATAGAAGAAATCGAAGGCCAGCTTGCGACCACCGCGGGAACCTGTGCAGTGATGGGTACAGCGAGCACGATGGCGTGTATCAGCGAGGCACTCGGCATGAGCTTGCCTGACAGTGCGGCGGTTCCTGCCGTTCACGCGCAGCGGCTGCGAATCGCCGAGGCTTGCGGTGAACGTGCAATGGCGATGGCGCTTACTGGTTCGCCCTTACCCGCCGAGATCATTACTCCGGCTTCAGTGCGAAACGCGATGCGGGTGCTGCTTGCCGTTGGAGGTTCCACCAACGCTATCGTTCATCTGGCAGCAATCGCCGGGCGACGTGGCATTGAGGTTTCTCTGGATCTTCTGAATCGCCTGTCGGACGAGACGCCGGTTCTGGTGGATCTCAAACCTACTGGTCAACACTACATGCAGGATCTGTTTGCCGCAGGCGGTATGCACGCTGTGTTATATGAACTCAAGGATGTGCTCGAACTGGACTGTATGACCGTAAGCGGGCAGACCCTGGCCGAACGTCTCGTGCAAGCGCCGCCCTACGTTGACAGAGCGGTGGTGCGTGCAGTGAGTGAGCCTTATCAGCCGCATGGTGGTCTGGTTGCCTTGTTCGGCAGTCTGGCGCCGAACGGCGCAATCCTCAAACGCGCTGCGGCGAATCCGGATCTGTTCGAACGTGAAGGCAGGGCGGTCGTATTCGAGTCACTGGAAGACCTTTCGGCGCGTATCGATTCGCCGTCGCTCGATGTGACTGCGGACGATTTTCTGGTGCTAAAGAATGCCGGCCCGGGGAGTGCGTCGTGCATGCCGGAAGCCGGCTATTTGCCGATTCCGCGAAAGCTGGCGCAGGCCGGCGTGAAGGACATGGTGCGAATTTCTGACGCGCGCATGAGTGGCACGGCGTTCGGCACGGTCGTGCTCCACGTCAGTCCCGATGCGGCCACCGGCGGTAACCTGGCGCTGGTGCGCAATGGAGACCGGATCTCTTTGTCGGTAACCAGGCGGCGTCTGGAGCTGCTGGTGCCGGATGATGAACTGGAGAAGCGGCGAACCTCATGGCGTGCTCCGGATGTGCCTGGCAGGGGCTATGCGCGTCTGTACCGAGAGCATGTGATGCAAGCGCCGCAGGGATGCGACTTCGACTTCCTGCGCGGACCGTCCTAGGCACGTGCGGGCCTGACGGCTAGCGAAGCCTGAGAGTTCGAGCACCCGGAACACCAAACACCCGGATGGTGTTTATCAGGTTCCGTAGAAGCGGATGGTTCGGCGCCCTTCCTGTTTGGCCTGATACATCGCCTGGTCGGCAAGGCGAATCAATGCACTCGGCTCGGTCGCGTGATCCGGGAACACACTTACACCGATACTCGGCGTAACCTCCAGTTTCTGGCCGGAAACCACGTAGGGCTCCGACAGTGACTGCAGCAGTTTGCGTGAGATCTGACGAGCGTCTTCCATCTGGCGCAGTTCCGGAACGATAATTACAAACTCGTCGCCTCCGAGGCGGGAAACGGTGTCAACTTCGCGTACGTATTCGCGCAGACGATCTGCCACTTGTTGCAGAAGCATATCGCCCACATGGTGTCCGAGCGTATCGTTAATGTTCTTGAAGTAGTCCAGATCAATAAAGAGCACACCAGTGTGGGTCTGATTGCGTGCCGACAACGCGATGGCCCGCTCGAGTCGGTCCATCAGCAGTACGCGATTCGGCAGATTGGTAAGCGAATCGAAATGCGCCATGCGCCGAATTCGTTCCTCTGCGCTTTTGCGTTCCGTGATGTCGATTGCAGCTGATACCGCGCCAGTAATATTGCCCTCTGAATCGTGCAGAGGTGTTGCATTTCCGACCATATGGGTAATGGTGCCATCGTCGAAAATAATGTCCTGCTCGAAATCACGTACCTCCACACCTTGTGATGCGGCCATTTGCACAGGTAACTCATCTGCAGCCAGTGCGCGGCCATTGCGATAGATGGCGTAGTGGGTCGGTTGCTCGTTCTCGGGTGCGCTGAACGAAAGATTGCTGCCCTGAGGGAGTTTCAACATCGCGTAGGCGGCATCATTGCCCGTCACGCGCTTGCACTCGGTGTCATGAGCGATCCACACAGGTGTCGGAACGGCATCAAGCACTGCCTTGAGCTCGGCGACTCGCTGACGTTGTTTGCGCTCACTTTCCATGAGCGCCCTGAGCATGCGCTTACGTTCGGTAATGTCTTGCGCGACGATTACAACGCGCACTACTTTTTCCGCTTCGAGTATCGGCGATATGCTCATCGAGAGGTCGACGAGGCGGCCGTCGCGATCCTGGCGGATTGCCTCATAGTTGTTGATTGCTTCGCCAGACGCTACCCGCTGCCAGATTTTTGCTTCCTCCTTCTTGATGAAGTCGGGCAACATGCAGCCGTGATCTTGTCCCACTACCTCTTCGGCGCTAAAACCAAAGATGCGCTGGGCGCCGTTGTTCCACGTCAAAACGGTGCCGTCGATCGTTTCGCTGAAAATCGCAGCGCCTGCCGATTCGACGACGGCCGCGAGCAATTGGGGATGCGAGACGATGCCATGAACTGGTCGGTTCACGCTCTCGCGGACGAGTGCGTCTTCAAGTGCCGAAGGTCCGCTGTCGACCGTCTCAAACTGCAGGCGTGCGCGTTTCTCGCTTAGCGCGTCCTGGATGGTTTTGACGACTTCCAGCAGTTCTGGACTCAGCTCTGGATTATTGTTGGCGAATTCCAATCGGTTCACCGCGGCCTCCCCACCGCCGGTTAAACGTTCTATTTGCAGACGATCACATCCGACATGACCGAATGTGGAATCAAGCATGGAGATTCTATTGATTGCGAGACGAAAAGGAAATTGAAAGAACAACTTTTTGTTGTCAGTTCAGTTTCAGCGTCTCCACAATGCTCGTTAGATTGCAAACGATATGTTTTGCACTGCCTTAGAAAGACCGTCTAAGTAGTTGAACACAATGCAGAGGGCTTCGTAAGATACTTCTTATAATTGTTAAGCTATCCGTGGAAGTGTTATGAACTTTCGGTGAACAGTATTGGCGATCGCTGCGATTGAATCCGAAATCGATCTACCCGGTAGCAATATAACGTAAGAGGTTGCCGTCCAGCTGTATTCATATTTGGACCAAAGTAGTTGGCATCCAACAGACTTGCTGATGCCCCCACCCTGTTGCAGAAGTCGGTTGCGTGGCAACCCGAAATTAGGGCAACCGAATGAAACAGGGTGCACCAGACAGGCGGTGCGCCCTGTGCAAAGCAGTTGTTGCGAATTGAATGAGCTAGCTTTTGAGTCGCTTCGTGCTGTGCATGATTCAGCCGACAGGAATCGGCACGTAACTGCGCTGATTGTTACGTTGTATTAGAAGGGCAAGTGTGTGCCCTGATTGCTTGCTCAGTTCGATCAATTGCTCGACAGAATCAACCGGTGTCGATCCCACGGCGAGGATCACGTCGCCGCGGCGTAGCCCAGCGGCGGCAGCCGGTCCTTTCGCACTTTCGACGAATACGCCGCTATCGCTTTTCAGTTTTGTTCTTTCCTCACCAGTCAATTCCCGAAGCGCAAGCCCCAGTTTGCTGGTCTTCGTCTCATTAACAGGTTTGGCCGCTGCGGCCCTCGCCTCGTCAAGGCCGCCCACCGTGACGTCTATGCCGTGCTGTTTACCGTCTCTCCATATATCGAGATGTACGTTAGTGCCTGGCCTTTTAACGGCGATAGCGGCGGGTAGTTGCGACATTTGTTCGAGAACATCGCCATCCACGCCAACGATAATATCTCCGCCGCGAATGCCGGCCTTGTCCGCCGGGCTACCAGGCTCGACCTGACTGACCAGTGCGCCATGTGGTTGCGGCAAGCCAAACGAATTGGCCAACGTCTGGTCGACATCCTGAATTCTGACGCCAATGCGTCCGCGGGTGACGGAGCCGTGCGCAACCAGTTGATTCTTGACATTGATCGCGACGTCAACGGGTATCGCAAATGAAAGTCCCATGTAACCGCCGGTACGACTGAAGATCTGCGAATTGATCCCAATCACTTCGCCCTTCATGTTGAACAGGGGGCCGCCTGAGTTGCCAGGATTCACGGCAACGTCGGTCTGAATAAAGGGTACATATCTTCCATCAGGCAGCGAGCGCGATTTGCCGCTGACAATTCCAGAGGTCACGGTATTTTCGAATCCGAACGGCGAACCGATCGCGATCACCCATTCACCCACCTTGAGTTCGTCAGGATCGCCGATTTTGACTGCGGGCAGATCCTGTGCATCAATTCTCAGAACTGCGATGTCGGATACTTTGTCGATGCCGACAAGCCTGGCAGAAAACTCGCGCCGGTCAGTGAGTTTGACTGTGATCTCACTGTCTTCTCCGACGACGTGCGCATTGGTGAGAATGAGCCCGTCTGCGCTGATAACGAAGCCTGATCCCTGGCCATGCCGGACCGGTGCGTCGCCCTCTGACGGTGCGGGTTCGCCGAAGCGACGAAAGAAATCATAGAACGGATGATCTTCTGGTATTCCAGGCATCGAACCGGCATTGGCTGCGGAATTTGTACCGGTTACAGATACGTGCACCACTGACGGACCGTAGCGCTCGACCAATCGCGTGAAATTCGGAAGACCTGTGACAAGCGGCGCCTCGTTCGGACTGGCCTGGACAGATTCGTCAGGCGTTCTCGCCAGCGCCGGCGTCGCGCCGGGCAGAGTGAACGCGTAAAACGCACCGAGCAGTGCCGGCACGGTTGCCGCGAGGATCCATTTACCTATTCGTTTTTTGAATAACATCGAAATCTCCAATAGTTGCCAACTGATCGGCGTTGTCACGTTTCTACAAACGCCAATGACGTTTCGCGACCAGGCGAAACCTAGCTTGACTTACGGGGACTGTGACCAGAGTTCGACGTTCAGGTTCAACGAATATGCGGATGGAAGTTCTTCCCGCGTGGCGACCCAACTGCGCGCATGAAGTTCAATGTTTTTATTGTTGGTCGACCTTTTTCAGATGCGGCGAGCGCCGCCGTAGTGCTTCTTCCAGTACGTCGTGTCCAGGGTGTCGACACGTACTTTCTTTCCACTGGATGGTGCATGAACGAAGCGGCCGTCGCCAATATAGATGCCGACATGAGAGGACTTTCGTCCCTCTTGATCAAAGAATATCAAGTCACCGGCGCGTAGTGATTCCGAACCGACGGCGACGCTCGACTTGCGCTGGGATCTGGTCGTGCGTGGAATCGGGAGTCCGGCGCGCGAATAACTGTATTGCACCAATCCGCTGCAGTCGAATCCGGCTGGCGAATTGCCGCCATATCGATACGGCTTTCCGATCATATTTTGAGCGTAGTCGGCCGCCCGTTGCGCTGTCGTCTTGTCGGCGCGCACATTGTCGCGAGTGCTGGCTGTTTCGCGTTCAGCCGCTTCGGGTGCGCTTGCGCACGCCACCAGAAAGCTGAGCATTGCAACGCCGATGGTGCGAAGAATCAGGGTCATCAGATTTCCTCCTCTTCGCGAAGATCACTGCAAGATCCGCGCTAACCGGCTGCATACATTTTGTGAGAATGCATTCACCGGCGTCGGCAATACTCCGTGCTTCGAACACAATGCGTGGCGGCTTGAACCAGGACGATAAGGAGGCGTGCCTGTCGCTCGTGGCGGAACCTGATCACGATTCCCCGTCAAGCTTTGTGATCAGAACTTTTCACGAGGATTGTCGCTCGCCGGCAACATGTTGATGACGATTCTGGGCGGCGAATTTGGGGGCTGGTCTCCTCGCTATCGAACTCGGCGAGAATGTAGAAAAGTAGCGATGTAGAGGAACGGGCCGCTGTGTTGTTATCAGGCGTTGTCCCACGCCGCTTCCTGCAGCGTTCGCCACTGTATCTTGCCACTGCCGGAGCGTGGCAGTGCATCGCTGAATTCGACGATGCGTGGAATTTTGTAGGCTGCCATGTGTTTGCGCGACCAGGCGACGATGTCCTCTGCGCTGATTTTGCCTTTGGCCTGATCAGCAAGTACGACAACGACTTTAACGGTCTCGCCACGCCTTTTGTCCGGAGCGGAAACAACTGCGACCTCCTTGATATCAGGATTCTTGTACAAAGTCGCTTCAAGTTCGGCTGGCCAGACCTTGTATCCCGATGCGTTAATCATGCGCTTGAGGCGGTCTGAAATATAGAAGAACCCGTCTTCGTCGCAGCGGCCCAGATCGCCGGTCCGGAAAAAGCGCTTGCCGTCTATTTCCACAAACGCTTCCGCGTTCGCCTCGTCACGGTGCCAGTAGCCCTGCATGACTTGCGGCCCGCTGGAAAGGATCTCGCCTTGCTCGTTCGGCCCGAGCTCCTGTAGCGTTTCCGGATCGACGACGATGGACACAGTGTCGAACACTGGAATGCCCAGGCATTGCTTGCGCAGATCGCCGTGCGGATTCATATGCGTCTGCGAAATCGTTTCCGTCATCCCGTAGCCTTCCATGAAACGGATGCCACAACGTTCATACAGTTTCTGCGCCACCGCTTCCGGCATGGAACTACCGCCACCGAAAATATTGCGAAGCGAACCCAGGTCGTGCTCCTGGGTAGCCGGATGCGCGAGCAAATCCACCACCATGGTCGGCACGTTCGCCCAGTGCGTGCACCCGTATCGTTCAATCATTTTCCCGGCAACATCAGCCTCCCAGCGAGGCAGTATTGCGATGGTCGCGCCTGCAAAGATTGATGCGTTCATGCTGTGTTGCATACCGGTAACATGAAACATCGGTGCGGTTGCCAGAGACACCGCGTCCGCGGTCATGCCTTCCCAGGCTGAGGCCCCAACGAGGGTCGTCATGATCGTTCGATGCGTATGCATGCATCCCTTGGGATTGCCGGTTGTGCCCGATGTGTAGAGGATGGCGGCAAGATCGTCTGCCTGTGCCGCGTGTGGCTTCGGGCTGACGCCCGCGGAGATTGCATCCATCCACGCGATGACGCGATCGTCATCCGTGACCAGTCGCTTTTCTCCGATGAAACCGGGTAAGGTGAAATCCGTTTCACCGGGAAGGTAATCCATGTATGTCGCGACAATCAGGTTCTTGACTCTGGTTCCAACCATTGGTCGAAACTGGTTGTAGACTTCTTGCCCGATCAGTGCGGTATTCGAGCCGCTGTCATCGACGTAGTGTTCCAGTTCGTCCGTTACGTTCATCGGGCTTACCGGTACGACTACTGCGTCGGCGCGCAGGATCGCGTAGTAGGCAATGACAAACTGTGGACAGTTCTGCATATCGAGTAGCACTCGATCGCCCTTGGTAATGCCGCATTCATGTTGCAGGTATCCCGCTAATGCATCGACGTCACGTTGCAGTTCGGAGTATGTCAATTGCCTGTCATAGTAGATAATCGCCGGCTTGTCCGGATAGCGCGTTGCCGATACCGCGAGATTGAAACCGATGGGCGTGTCTGGCACAGAAAGATGGCGTGGGAGATGTTGCGGCCAGCTCTTGAAGTGTCTTGCTTGCATTGCGCCTGCCTTAATTTGTGAACAGAAATTCTAACCGGGTCAGCGATTGTATACTCGACCTGACAGCCTGTCGGGCTTGGGCGTGCGAAAGCGATACGATGGACGATTGAGCACAGATTTTGACGATTTCACGTATGTTAATGAGGCTGCACATATCGGGAATATGTAAGGAGAAAACGGTGAAATATGGACCGTTCTCCCACTGTTGCAGCCGCATCATCCTGAGTTCGACTGGCTGGTAGTTACCGGACTCGCTATTTCTGAGAGGAGCAGGAAATGAACGGAACGACTCTGGAGGGCAAGACCGCGCTGGTGACCGGGGCCAGCCGCGGACTTGGACGTGCCATGGCGCTGGCGCTGGGAGGCGCAGGGGCGAGACTCGCTTTGGTGGGGCGCGCGAAAGAAAAGCTTGCCGAAACGCAGGCGATGGCGAGCGCCGCAGGCATTGAATCCGAAGTCTATATCTGTGACGTTCGCGAGGAAGACCAGATTGCCGGGCTCGAGCGAGACGTCAAGGCTCGATTTGGAAACATACATATTCTTGTCAACAATGCCGGCACAGCAGTGCGCAAGGACCTGGTTGATTTCAGCCTGGACGAATGGCGTCTTGTAACGGACACCAACCTGACAGGTGTTTTCCTCGCCTCGCGGGCATTCATTCCGCACATGAAGGCACACAAGTGGGGACGCATTATCAACATCGCGTCAATTATGGGGCACGTCGGCAGTACCGGGCGCAGTGCGTACTGCGCGACCAAGTCAGCCGTGCTTGCACTGACAAAATGCATGGCGCTCGAACTTGTGGGTGATGGAATCAACGTCGTCGCGATCAGCCCGGGTTTCTACGCGACCGATCTGACGGCGCCGCTGAGAAGCGATCCCGAAAAGAACGCAGCGCTGCTGGCCGCGACACCGGCCGGTCGCTGGGGCGAGCCAAAGGAAATCGGTGAGATCGCGTTGTTCCTGTGTTCCGATGCTGGGGCGTTCATGAACGGCAGTGACGTTCTTTCCGATGGTGCCTGGGTTGCGCAATAACCGGGTTGCCCAATAACCGGATCGCTCAATAACCGGGTAGCTCAGTAGCTGGCTGACCAAATGGCGGACATCGACCAGTTGGAATCTGACTCAGAGAGGGGTTTGATGCAAAGAAATTCGACCAGATGGTTTCATAATTCAATCGGGAGAAAATCACGCCTGGAAACGACGTTGTCTGGAATTGACAAATGAAAGTCCTTGTTCTTGGTGCCGGCGTCGTCGGTGTGACGAGTGCATGGTATCTCGCGAAGGCAGGTCACGAAGTGACTGTCATAGATCGCGAACCCTCTGCCGGTCTGGAGACCAGTTTCGCAAATGGCGGACAGATATCCGCCAGTCAGCCCGAGCCGTGGGCCAACCCGGGCGCACCCGCGAAAATCATCAAGTGGCTCGGGCAGGAAGATGCGCCGCTGTTGTTTCGCTTACGTGCCGACCGGCGGCAGTGGTCATGGGGATTGCGTTTTCTGCTTGAATGCCTGCCGTGGCGTACGCGCGCGAACACGCTGAGTATTCTGCGTCTCGCGATCTACAGCCGGGCGCGGCTGCAGGCACTTCGTCGCGACACGGCTATTGAATATGATCATCTTGAGAAAGGCATACTTCAGATCTATACCGGCGCGCGCGAATTCGAGTCAGTTGATTCACGCATGCGTTTATTGCTGTCACATGGTCTCGCGATGTCACTGCGTTCGCCCGCCGAAGTGATGGCACTTGAGCCGGCGCTGCGCGATTCGACGATTCCGATAGTCGGCGCGACTTATGCCGCCGACGACGAAACAGGGGATGCCTACCTGTTCAGCCATCGCCTGGCCGAGCTCGCAGCTCGCGAGGGCGTCAACTTTGGCTACAACGTTGAAATTGAAAAACTTCTTATGGAAGGCGATGCCGTTGGCGGCGTCGCAGTTCGCGTTGCTGGCCGCCGGGAAATTCTGACGGCCGACCGCTATCTCGTCGCGATGGGCAGTTACAGTTCTTTCCTGCTGGCGCCGACCGGCATCAGCGTGCCAGTGTATCCGGTCAAAGGTTATTCGATTACCGCACCGATTACCGGGCTGGCCCCGGATGTGTGTATCACTGACGAAAGCGGCAAAGTTGGTATGACGCGGCTCGGTGATCGACTTCGTATGGCCGGTACTGCTGAAGTGTCCGGATATGACACATCAGTAAACGAGACCCGCTGCGCTGCCATCGCGGATCGTGTTCGCAAGTTTCTCCCGAACAGTGCGGACTTTGGCAATGTAAAAAAATGGGCAGGGCTCAGGCCGGCTACGCCGTCCAACGTCCCCATTATCGGCCGTACCCGCTATGCAAACCTGTATCTGAATACCGGCCACGGAACGCTTGGCTGGACCCTTTCCTGTGGTTCCGGTGCGGCGATCGCCGATCTGATCAGTGGCCGGCCAACCGAGGTTGACTTCCCGTTTCAGTAGGCATTAGCGCCTGGCGGCCAGGTCACAAACCCGAGAAGTAGTGTGACAGTACCTTGATCTGATCATCAGTCAGGTTCTTCACTTCCGACGTTTTGACGCCATTGTCGTTGGTGCGCTTGCCGTCGCGGTAATCCTTCATCTGCTTGACCAGATACAGCCGTTTCTGTCTAGACAGCCTGGGGACTTCCTTCTTGCCACGGTAATTTTTCTGGTGGCAACTTGCGCATTTCAATTCGGCCGCAACTTTCTTGCCTTGTGCCGCGAGTTCTTTGTCAATGCCACGCGGACGGCTAATAAATTCGCCGGCGTAGTACTTGGCGAGTATTGGAATATTTTCTTCCGTCAGCACGCCCACCATGGGTGACATCTGAATATCCTTGCGAGCCTTCGACTTGAAATCCAGAAGTTGCTTTGCCGTATATTCGGCGTTCTGTCTGGCCAGACTGGGGTATTGCCCCGGGCTGTTGCCGTCGGCGCCGTGGCAACGTGCGCACGCGCCGATTAGTGATTCGGCCGACGGTGAGTCCGCAAAAGCACTGGTGGAAACGAGTAGAGAAGCCAGTACTGGCAGAATGTATTTGAGATTCATGAGCCGTGGTCCGTAGTAATCTTCCATGCGAAAGGCTGGTGTCGCGCAGACAGGGGTTTTCAGATAGTCGCGGATTATCCAAGCTTGACCTGCATGATACAAGCCCTGCGAGCTAATGATGGCCACAGCGGAATTGTACCGGTCGCCGGCCGGTGCGCTAGTGTAATGCTTCACTGTTCCCGCCACTTTTGTGCCGTAAATAGTGAAGCATTACCCCAGACTTGAAAGATCATGCGGCGCCGCGGTCGTCTACGAGGGCGCTATCGTCACGAACTGGAGCATAGACCTTGAAAATTGAACGTATCGAAACAACGCTGTACCGCATCCCACTCGCCACGCCTGTTGAAGCCGCGAGTCATGGTGTGATGAGTGAATTCGACATGGTTGTAGTGCGCCTGACGGATTCAGCTGGTGGCACCGGTTGCGGGTACACGGTGCTCAATGCGGGTCACGGTGATGCTGTCCTGCCTATCATAGACAACGTCTTTTCCAGGACGTTGCTTGCAGGTGACCCTCGCTGTATCGAGCACATGTGGGCGCGCATGTGGCGCTCGCATCACTACTCCGGACGTGGCGGTCTCGTCAGTTTCGCCATTGCCGCGGTCGACGTTGCATTGTGGGACTTGCGCGGGCGCACCCTCGGTGAGCCGCTGTGGCGTTTGCTGGGTGGTCACAGCCAGGCGGTGCGGGCGTATGCGGGCAACATCGATCTCAACTTCCCGCTGCAAAAACTCCTTGAAGGTGTGCAACGCAGCCTCGATGCGGGTTACCGGTCGATCAAGATGCGTCTTGGTAAGCCGTCCTTGCATGAAGACATTGCACGAGTCACTGCAGTACGCGAGTTGATCGGCCCGGATATCGAACTGATGACAGATGCCAACGAAGCCTGGCGTACAGATCAGGCGATGCGCGCGTTTCACGCGTTGCAGCCATTTGACCTGATCTGGATCGAAGAGCCGATTCGTCCAGATGACTACGCCGGCTACGCGCGCCTTCGCGCCCACGGTGGCGTGTCGATTGCCGCCGGCGAGAATCTGCATACGCTGGCCGAATTCGCTGCACTGATCGCGGCACAGGGTGTCGATTTTCCGGAACCGGATCTCACCACCTGCGGTGGCATAACGCCGTGGATGAAGATAGCGCACCTTGCCGAAGCGCACGGACTGCCGGTCACATCTCACGGAGCGCACGAAGTCCATGTTCATCTTTTGGCTGCGGTGCCAAATGCCGCTTATCTGGAAGTGCATGGTTTCGGGCTCGAACAGTTCATCGAAGAACGGCTGGAAATGAAAAATGGTATGGCGATCGCGCCGGACCGGCCCGGTCACGGAATCGACTTTGACTGGAAAGGCCTCGATCGCTTCCGCGTCAACCAGGCAAACGTCGACTGCGGGTGATTGCGAACAATTTGCACTAAGACTATGCTTGTCAGTCGTGCTGCGCCGCGCCGATTATTTTTGCTCCGGCTGGTTTAGAGTTGATTGACCGGTAGCCAATTGGTTCGGGACCTGTCTTTTCGGCATCAACTGAATCTGTAACAGTCATCTGCGTACAAATCGCTGTAGTACCGGTCGGTCCAGTAGATTGGAAGCGCTGAATCTACCGGTCGACAGCTTCCGTACTGATGATGTCATCACCGAAAGGCTGGCGCACGACGAATTCGATAATCAGGACTGGACAATCGAAGCTGAACATTCAAGGTTGCACGTTCCTTATAGGGCAACCGTAACTCGCGAGGAGATCAGATATGGCACTTAGCATTAATTCGGAAGCACCGAACTTCAAGGCGGCGACTACCCACGGAGAGATCGATTTTCATAATTGGATTGGCGACGGCTGGGCAATCCTGTTTTCTCATCCGAAGGACTTCACGCCGGTATGCACGACCGAACTGGGCTACATGGCGAAACTCGAGCCGGAATTTACCAAGCGCAATTGCAAGATCATCGGGCTGAGCGTCGACCCGGTGGACAATCACGAGAAATGGGCGAAGGACATAGAGGAAACCCAGGGCTCCAAAGTCAATTATCCGATGATCGGAGACAGCGACCTGAAAGTTGCCAAGCTCTACAACATGTTACCTGCGGATGAGGCGGGTACGTCCGAAGGTCGAACGGCTGCGACCAATGCCACAGTACGTTCCGTGTTCATCATCGGCCCGGATAAGAAGATCAAACTCATGTTGACTTATCCGATGACCACCGGCCGTAACTTCGACGAAATTCTGCGCGTGCTCGACTCGATGCAGTTGACCGTGAAACACAAAGTCGCGACGCCGGTGAACTGGAAAAACGGTGAAGACGTCATTATCGTTCCCGCGGTTTCCGATGATGATGCAAAGTCAATGTTCCCCGGAGGCTGGAAGACCATCAAGCCTTACCTTCGCGTGACCAAACAACCTGGCTGATCATTGCTGGTAACCACGCCGGCTACGGGCTGAAATGCAAAGCCTGTTGCCGGCGTTTTTTTGCGCCTCGCAACTGACGGAAATGCACTATGTGGAATGACAGAAAAGTACTCGATCTGTTTGGAATCGAACATCCCATAATCCAGGCGCCGATGGCGGGCGCCACCAACCCGGTAGTCGTCGCCGGTGTAAGCAACGCCGGCGGACTTGGAAGCTTTGGCGCGGCTGGTTCGCCGCCGGAAAAGTTGCATGAAACGGTCGCTGCAATCCGCAAGGGCACTGGTCGCCCATTCAATATCAACCTGTTTGCCGCGCACACCGAAGAATTCGACCGTGACGTCCGCCCCGGTCCGCAACTTGCCGGGAAGCTCGCTGCCTATCATGCGGAATTTGGCCTCGGAGCCGTTCCTGATCCGGCGCCGATGTTTGGTCCATTCGATGATCAGCTCGACGTCCTGGTGGAGGAGAATGTTCCGGTCATCAGTTTTCATTTTGGCGCTGACCCGATTGCCGTTGAAAAAGCTCATTCCAGCGGCGCAGTCGTGCTCAGCTCAGCGACGACTGTTGCCGAAGCAATAGCGCTGGAAGACGCTGGCGTCGACGCCGTCATCGCGCAGGGGGCGGAAGCGGGCGGTCACCGTGGAACGTTTACCATTGATTACAAAAAGGCGCTGATCGGCACGATGGCGCTGGTTCCGCAGGTTGTCGACGCTGTCAGAGTGCCGGTGATTGCAGCAGGCGGCATTATGGACGCGCGCGGCGTTGTCGCTTGCCTTGCGCTTGGTGCGTCCGCCGTACAAATGGGTACCGCATTCCTGTGTTGCCCGGAAACGTCGCTGCTCGATGGCTGGCGCGCTTCATTGCAGCGTGCCGCAGCCGAAGATACCAAAGTGACGACAGCGCTTTCCGGGCGCCCCGCACGTGGCATACAAAACCGCTATATCGAAGAAGTCGAAGCGCTAAACGAAGCTTTGCTGCCGTACCCGGCGCAATACTCGGTATCGCGTACCCTGCGCAAGTCCGGCGCCGAGCGCAACGATACCGATTTCATGTCGATGTGGGCAGGGCAGGGTGTTGGTCTTATCCGCAATCAGCCGGTTGCTGATTTGATGCGGGATCTGGTCAACGATTCGCAGGAGTTGATCAGTCGTCTCGCGAAGCGCTGAAAGCAGAGCCGTCTCAAGGTGAGCCCGTCGCAATAAGCTGCGCATATTGCGACGGGGTGCTGCATCAGGTTTCGTGTTAGATCAAAACTGTTTTAGTTCTGCTGCGTCGAAATATCATCTGCCTGACTGGCGGCCGAAGTGTGCTTGCTTTTGGCTCGGACCGCTGACTGCCGCATTGCCGAATCTGTTTCGGCCTTGCGACGATCGTCGTCATCGGCTGCGCGGAAGCGGAACCAGCCGACATTCATTTCTTCCCAGGTCTGGTCGCCCCAGAAAACGGTTTTGCCGGGATCGGGGTTGGCAGGGTTCTGCGCCGAATTATCCCAGGTCATATCCATCACGATGCGCGTATCGGTGGGTATGAATTTCGGCGGATCCAACGCATATATTGGTTGCCAGTTGAAATCATACTTGGGTATCGACAGAAGTATCTCTTTGCTTCCGTCGGGATAGTGCGCCGATATTTTTGCTGCCCGCCCTCGCAAATGCGAATGCGGAAGCAGGCTATAGAGCACGATGTCTTTGGAGAGGACGTGCTCGAGTTTTTCCTTGTGTGCCTTGGTGTTCGCCGGAATTGTGAGCGACGCGTCATATATCACTAACTGGTCCAGCGCATGTTTGGGCGGTTCTTCGTAGAAATACAAACCTATTCGGGTGACATCCGTCATCGCCTTGCCGTTTGGCGTGTAATGCATCTGGAAACGGAAGTTTGCTTCCTTGCGCAACAGTAAGCCGGAGTCTTCAGGGTAGGGCACGGCGTTCTTGCCCGGCGCATAGCCGCCGAGGTTACCGAGCGTTCCACGTTGCCCGCCGTTGGCAGGATCATGCACGCTAGCCAGCACGTGGTGCACGACTTCACGGTTTCCGGGCAGAATTTCAATACCGCGAACCCATACATCGTGATCGAGCGGGTTGTCCGTATACGGGTATTTGTAATCGACGACACCGGTGGCCGGCACATCAAAAGCGGGTACTTCGACGATCAGGTCCGGTTCACCCATCGTCCATTCGCCCCATGCAGTGTCCAGCATCGCGAGTGGGTCGGGCCCGTCGCCGCGAGGTGCGCCGGCTTCGATCCAGTGCACCAGTGTCTTCATATCGTCGTTTGAAATCGAGCGCGGATCGACAAAGTTGCCATAGTGCGGGTCGGCATGCCACGGCGGCATCCGCTTGGTGCGAATCACCTCTCGCATCATCGGTGCGAATCCTCGCACCATATCGTACTTCGTCATGTGCCACGGACCGGCACCGCCTTCACGATGACAGACTACGCAACGGTCGATCAGTATCGGTGCGATTTGCGCCGAATAGGAAATCTGCGCATGCGTCGCTTGTTGCCCCGATTCGGGCAGATTGACCAGGCAGCCCATCGCTTCGATTTGCGCCACTTTGACTGCTCCGCCTGCGAGAACTGTGTCGAGTGTGTCGGCGAGGTAATGGTCGTCCGCCTCGGGTTTCTGTGCGCCATATGCGAGGCGGTCGTCAATCGGCCCGCGATAGGCGAGTTTCCATGTTTTTGGATCGACCACGAAAACCTCGGCCGTGCGAACCACGCCGAGCGATTCCGCAATCAGCTGCGTCTCATCGACCAGGATAGGAAAGTCTGTCGAAAAATCTATCGCTTCTTTCCTGATCGATTCGCGATCATCCTGCAAGTTGGCATTGAGCAACAGAAATGTCACATCTTTATCCTGATAGCTATCACGAATCTCTTTGAACGTCGGCAACGCGTTACGCACGATCGGACAGCCATTTCCGTGGACCATGATGACGACCGCCTTCATGTCCGAAAGGTAATAGAGCTCGTGCGACTCGCCGTTCTGGTCGAGGAGCTGAAAATTGTCGACCCTGTCGCCAGGGCTGAGCGCCAGCAAAGGCGGCGCACTCAGCGCGAATGTCAGTGAAATAAGTAAGCGAATCAATACCTTCATATTTTCTCCTGTTGCCCGGAATGACAGGCGGAATAACTGTTACCGTCAGTGTACGGCGCAGTCGGCACATGTTCAACGGCTGGCCGCGGTCCTCAAAAATCAAGTTTTTGACGTCGGCTGCCCTGCCCGCTAACCTGTGTCGATTACGCTTGACGTAGCGTACGCACTTAAAGGAGGAAACGTCATGTCAGTTGCAACAGCAACATCAGGTGAATTGGCCGTGCGACCGGCCCATCCCCTTTTCGGTGCCGAGATTTCGGGCCTGGATCTGCGAGAACCGCTGGACGATGAACAGTTTGCGGCGGTCCTTGACGCGTTTAACACCTACTCGGTGCTGGTTTTTCGCGGACAGGATCTGAGCGATGAGCAGCACATTGCTTTTAGCCGGCGCTTCGGCGAACTGGAGAAAACCAGTTTTGCGATTGCCGCATCCAACCCCTATATTTATGAACTCTCCAACGTTGACGAAGACGGCAACGTTCTCGAGCCTGACACCATCAAACGCGCGTTTCTGGAAGTTAACGGTCGTTGGCACACAGACAGCTCGTTCAGGGAGATTCCCGCCCTGGGTTCGCTGTTGTCGGCAAAACAAGTACCGCCCCTCGAAGGTGACACCAACTTCGCGTCGATGCGTGTGGCCTATGAATCCATGTCCGAGAGCCGGAAGCAGTCACTCGAAGGCATCAGGGCAATGCATCATTACGCCTATTCACTCAGCCTGTTCGGTGGAGCCGGCGCGACTCAGGAGGAAATGGATTTACTGCCACCGGTAGAGCACCCGCTGGTGCGCACTCACCTGCCGACCGGCAAGAAAAGCCTTTACGTCAGCGGTCATATCGAAAGCATTGTTGGCATGCCGGTAGAAGAGGGCCGCCTGTTGGCGAAGGAGCTGATCGACTGGTGCACGCGCCCAGAATTTGTCTACACGCACAAATGGCAGCAGCATGATCTGGTCATGTGGGACAACCGCTGCGCGCTACATCGAGCCACCACAGTACCCGCCAAGAAGAAACGGATCATGCACCGCGCGACGATCGCCGGCGAGGGCCCGGTCGTTTAGGCAATTCGTCCAGGCAACTTTCGTGGGACAGAGTGCGTGCTCAAACAGCTGCTCTGGCCACGTGGCGACTGACGCAAGTGCTTTCGAAAGATATGCCGGGTATTGTTTAGTTGCGCGAAGGGTAGATGCCCTGAGTCGCTATGCAGACCTTGACGGCAAGATATGGGTCACGGACCGATGTCGCCTGGCCACCACCGCCACCACCAATCGTTACTGAGTCAGCCGCCATCTGTGTTCCATCGGCGGTGTTGTTGTATGCGCGGTTGCGTGGCAGGCGTGCCGGCACCGCGCCGGACGGGGCATCGGTATTCCCATTGGCGCTGGTCGCGTTGACATGACCGCTGTGGATATGTGCAGGGAGTTGTGCCTGAGTTAATGTCACGCTCTCCGCCCCGCCGCGCTGTCCTTGCCGAATAGTGGAAAGCCCTGGTCCCTGGCCGGCGCCAATCATCACTCTGCCGCGAAGATCGGGCAGGGCAAAAGTGGTCCGCCCGTCTCCGCCGTAGCTTGTTCCCAGTAATGAGAACAGCGCGTTGTACGAGGAAACCCGAAGTAGGCGCCCGTCTGCTTCTGCGTAGCCGCGCGGACAGAAATTAAACCCGACGACACAAATACTTCCGATAAAGGCATCCGTGCCACACCCGGCCAATGCCTTTCCAGCGAATGTAGATGCGAGCAATGCAAATGCAACGATGATTGTGCCGTGCCGTTTCATGAATTTCCTCCTGATGCTTTGAAAACGAATTGTTGGTGCCACCAAAATTGTCATTTGGTGTTGAAGCGAAATTGGTGTCGAAGTGGAATTGGCGTCGCGGTGCAAATAGCCATCAAATAAGATCGATACCTTCGATGCGAATAGATGCATCGAGCGTTGCAGCATAGTTGCCGGGGCTGTTTACGCCGCCTCGCTGATGCTGAAGCGCGTTAAGCTTTGTGCTTGCGCCTGGCAAGAGCACGATCGAAAACACGTCGCTCGGCGCAATCGCCGCAAGCTCGTTGACCGGATTTTTCGTATCGATCCGGTGCGCAGAAAAGTACACCTCGGTGTTTTCAGCATCGCGCACGCTCAGACCGGAAAATGCGTATGCGTCTGCACCGGTTGCGGAAACGGCATTGCTGACGATTGCGCGGAAGGTTACGCGCACGGATTGGTTTTCAGAAAGATTTCGGATATCAAACGACAAGTCGGAAAAAATACCGTCTGTCGACGCGGTGCCGGATTTGAAACTGCCGGACATGGAGAATCGCGAGCCGACGCCATCACCAATCCTCAGCATTTGGCCTGCAAGCGTGTGGCCGTGGGTAACAAGAGTCGGGTCTCCGGCGAATGTCGCAGTTGATGTCCCGCCGCCCGAGATCAGCATCAAGGTTCCCGATTGATTCGCATTACCTGTCTTGCCAACGGAATGCGCAACGTCCAGCGTGACGATCGCCGAAGCTGAAAACGCGTCTGCAGGGATTGGGTCTGGCCCTTTGCCCGCGCTTTTACAGGCTGTCGCCAGAATGACGCACATAATGATGCTGGCAGCTGTACGCACGGGCCGTAACAAAAGTCTTTCCATGGTGGTGCTCCTCCGTCGGCGCAATGGCCACGTAGTCTTGTGATTACATAGCACCCTCCCGTGCTCTGACAAGTTCTTCAATTAACTGGATTCTACGCAAAGGGTCAGGTCGCGCGGTGATGCAAAAAATTATTGGGCCTCAATCCGGAAGTGAACGACCAGCGTCCCACTAACCGCGCCACTTGCTTGTCATTCTCTACCCTATACCGTAACCCACTATTCCAACAACGCTTTGCAGGCAGAGACAATAGCTTCCGCGCTCATGCCGTACTTCGTGCGCAGCGGAACCGTCGGTCCAACAACGGCGAATTTATCGGGCATCGCGACCATACGCATGCGGGTAGGATTCTCCACTGCCAGAAGTTCGGCAACGGCGCCACCCAGGCCACCGGCAAAGCGGTGCTCTTCCGCGGTGACGATGCCGCGAGTTTCTTCTGCCGCGCGAAGCACTGCATCGCGATCGAGCGGCTTGATCGTATGCATATTGAGAACGCGCACATCGATGCCTTCGTCTTTTAGTGTGTCCGATGCACGCAAGGCCATTTCGACCAATGCGCCGCAGGCAATTACGGTAATGTCGTTGCCCGCTCGCAACTGAACCGCGCGCCCCAGTGTGAACGCGGCGTCACGATCGTCATTAACCGGCGGCTCTTCGACCCTTCCGCCAAGCCTCATGTAAACCGGCCCGTCGATATCCAGTGTCGCCACGGTCGCCCGGTAAGCCTCGTCGACGTCGGCGGGAACGATCACGGTCATGTTCGGCAAGCTGCGCATCAGCGCCAGATCTTCAAGTGCGTGGTGGGTGCCGCCGGCGACACCGAGTGAGATACCGCTTGCCGCCGCACCGATGACGACGCGCTGGTTCGCGTAGGCGATATCGTTTCGCACTTGTTCCATGCTGCGCGCGGTAATAAACGGTGCGTATGCGCAAACGTAGGGTCGCAGGCCGGTCGTCGCAAGGCCGGATGCGACACCGATCGCATTTTGTTCGGCGATGCCAAGTTCGATGAATCGTTCAGGATATTGCGCGATCCATGCGCGAATGCCGATCAGATCCTGTGTGTCCACCGACAGCACTACTGACTGCGGCTCACGAGAGCCAATTTCGTGAAGTGCCTGCCCGAATGCCAGTCGTGTCTGGTTTGCAGAGCGTTCACGCCATTCTGAAGTTGAAAGGGTCGCGCTACTCATGTGCCCCCCAGTTCGCTGATTGCTTTGGCGTGCACGTCGTCGTCCACGCTATTGCTGTGCCACAGGTAGGTGTTCTCCGCGAAGCTCACCCCTTTGCCTTTTACCGTATGCGCAATAATCGCAGAGGGACGGTTTTTGCCAACCGGAAGAGCGTCGAACGTGTCGACTATTTCACCGATGTCATGGCCGTCAATTTCACGAACTTCCCATCCGAAGGCACGCCATTTATCCGCGAGTGGATCGAGTTCGACCAGTTCGCTAATCGGTCCGCTCTGGCCTATCTTGTTGTAATCGACGATCGCGGTGAGATTGTCGAGTCCGTAGTGCGCGGCCGCCATTGCGGCTTCCCAGTTCGATCCTTCATGCAACTCTGCGTCGCCGAGCATCACGAAACTATGGAAATCTTTCTTCTGTATGCGCGCACCCAATGCCATGCCCATTGCGATGGGCAAGCCGTGACCGAGTGCGCCGGTGCACATCTCTACGCCCGGCACCTTGATATCCGGATGCATTCCGAACGGCGACTCGAACTGGTAGAAGCGATCGATCAAAGCATCGTCGATGAAGCCCGCTTGTGCCAGCACTGCGCCGAGAGCGGCGTTGGCGTGGCCTTTGGAGAGTACGAAGCGATCGCGATCCGGCCACTCCGGTTCTTTGGGCCGCGTCTGCATGCGGTGGAAGTAGAGCACCGCAAGAATGTCTGCCGCAGAAGACGAACCACCGGCGTGACCGCCTCCACCGGCGCGCAGGGCGCGCCATATATTTTTTCTCAGTTTTCGGGCTTCGGTTTCGAGTCGTTCCCGCCGAGCCTCGTTAGTCTCATTCATGATTGCCTCCCGGTTGTGGCAGACTCGAATATATATGCTCTTGCGAATTTTCGCTCGACTGTTCGTCCGGGGTCTATCCGCGGCCAGGCCGTGCCCGTTGCATGGTGGGCGTAATCAACGCCGGGCTGGGCATAGTGCGCCGAAGCACGTTAAAGTAGTGGTGTGTGCAACCAGACGTCAAATCACACAATGAAATCAGGTCGCGCGAACCAGCTATGCGCGTAGTTGCCGGGCTGCTGGCGCTGGGACTCGCTTTGGGCTCTCCGGGTTACGCTGTGGCCGGCGCTGAGAGCGCTGCTTCAGCATCTGATACCCCCGCCGGCGGCGCGACTCGCGCGTCAGCGGGCGCAGTCCCGGTATTGAACGCTAGCGGCACACGTCCGCGTATCAGCCTGGTATTGTCCGGTGGCGGGGCTCGCGGATATGCGCACATCGGCGTACTCGAGGTGCTGGAGAAATTCAGAGTGTCGGTCGACTGTGTGGTTGGCACCAGCATGGGTGCGTTGGTCGGTGGCACCTACGCCGCGGGCGTAACGCCCGCCGAAATGCGCAAAGTGCTGGCCGAAACTGATGTCGGTGCGTTGTTTTATGATCTACCTCCGCGTCAGTACATTCCGCAGCGCATCAAGCGCGACGACTACGAAGCACTGTTTGAATTTACGCTCGGATACAACCGCGGCAAGGTGGAACTGCCCGCAGGTGTGTCGGCGGGGTACAAATTCGAACTCTTCCTGAAGGACCTTGTTGGCCCCGGCGCAGCTGTCGACGGATTGGACTTCGATGCGTTGCCGACACCGTATCGCGCGGTCGCGACAGATCTCGGGACGGGTCACATGAAGGTATTCGAGGAGGGTGATCTACCGCAGGTCATGCGCGCCAGCATGTCATTGCCCGCAGTTATTGCGCCGGCAATCATCGATGGACACGCCTATGTCGACGGTGGGTTGGTTCGTAACCTGCCGGTCGATATAGGGCGGGAGTTGTGTGCGGACAAACCAGGAGATATCGTAATTGCGGTTAATCTCGGTACACCGTTGAAATCGATTGAGGAGTTACGCAACGTGGTCGACGTTGCAGGTCAGGCAATCAATCTGCTCACCGAGCAGAATGTACAGCGTTCGCTCGGTGAGTTGAACGACACTGATATTCTCATTTCGCCGAATCTAGAAGGATTTAGCTCGTCGGATTTCGAAAAACTGGAGCCAATCATCGGCAGAGGGCGCGAAGCGGCTCGCCAGGTTGTGGAGAGACTGTCGCAACTTTCAGTCGATGAACCGTCTTACAAATCGTGGCTAGCTGAACGCGAAAGCCGCAAACTGCCGGCGTATTCCGTCAAGCGAATTACCGTTTTGCCAAATGAAAGATTCGGTTCAGAAGCGATCGAACGCGACCTTGAAGTCGAGACCGGAGAAAACTTCAGCACCGAAGAATTGCACAAAGATCTTGCCCATATCTATGGCCGCGCCGACTTTTCCTATCTGGGTTACTCAGTACTACCTGCCGAGGACGGTGCCGATGTCAGCATCGATGCCGATGTCAAACCGTGGGGCCCGGGATATCTGAAGTTTGGGCTCAGTATCGAATCTGATTTCAACAGCCCGTCGCAAGCCAATATTGGGCTCGGCTATCGCCGCACCTGGGTCAATTCACTCGGTGCCGAATGGCGTGTCGGTGCCCAAGCCGGTTTCGACTCGTTCATTGGAACGGAATTTCTGCAACCGCTGCAAGTCGGTGACGGTTTTTTCGTAGCCCCTTACTTCGAAGTGCGGCGCGAATTCTTCCAGGTTTACGACGAGAAATTGCGCCTGGGACAGCTGCGTGTCAACACGGTGGGCGGCGGCGTGGATGTTGGCCTGACTGGCGCCGTCGGTGAGTTGCGGCTCGGTCCCTATGTCGTTGACGTAAGCACCAAACCCGATTTCGGTGCAATTACGCCGCTACTGCCGTCGGAGAAATTTACCCAAATTGGATTGCAGCTCAGGGGTATTATCGATCAGGTAGATACGCCGACGTTTCCGCGCAAAGGATGGCTCGCAGCCGTGAATGTACGCGGCACCGAACAAAGTTGGGGATCGCAGGACGAATACAGCCGCGCTGAACTACAGCTAATTGGTGTCAAAAGCTTCGGCAAGAACACAATCGCCGGCCGGGTGGAGTATGGCGACGCGTTCTTCGGTGAAGTGCCCGTTTATGATCCATTCCAACTCGGCGGGCCGTTGCGACTCTCCGGCCTGTTTTTGGACCAACTCACCGGCTCTCGTTATAACCTCGGCACGCTCGGATACTACAGGCAATATGCGCAACTGCCGTCACAGTTCGGTCGCGGAATTTACCTCGGTCTGTCGGCTGAGGCGGGCCGCATCGATGATCCGTTCATGAAAGAACCGTGGGAATGGGTTTATTCCGGTTCCGTATACTGGGCCGCGGATACCATTCTCGGCGTCGTGTATTTTGGTTACGGCTACGCAAGTCTCGATCAGGGAATAGCCTACCTGAAGATCGGCCCGCACTTCTGAGCGCCAATTTTCTGAGCACCGACTTCGTTGCGGGCTCAACGTAACCACAATGAAACTTACATCATCTGTTGCACTGCGTGCGCCGATTGTGCGCGCCGCATTTTGGATGTCCGGCGCGATCTTTTCGTTCATGGCGATGGCAATCGCCGGGAGAGAGCTCTCGTCCGAGCTCACTACGTTCCAGATTTTGTTCTTCCGCGGTATGGTTGGACTTGTCGTAGTTGTCGCCGTGCTGCGGCATGCAGGCTGGTGGCAGTTGAGAACACAAAAATTCGGCACCCACCTGATTCGCAATCTGGCGCATTACGGTGGGCAATACGGCTGGTTCTATGGCATTGCGCTATTGCCGCTCGCCGAAGTTTTTGCCATTGAATTCACGATGCCGATCTGGACTGCTGTTTTTGCCGCAGTCATTCTCGGTGAAAGAGTCAACAAGCAGCGTACGCTGGCTATCGCCATCGGCTTCGCAGGTGTTCTTGTAATGTTGCGTCCCGGCATAGTGGTTGTCAGTCCGGCCGCGCTTGCGGTGCTTGGTGCAGCGCTTGCCTACGGATTTGCACATACCCTCACGAAAAGCCTGTCCGGCACCGAAACGCCACTTTCAATACTGTTCTACACCACTGCTATACAGTTACCGCTGGCATTTTTTCCGGCACTGTATGACTGGACCTGGCCTTCCGCTTCGGCGTGGCCATGGGTGCTGGTCGTAGGACTAACCGCGCTGTCCGCACACTATTGTTTGACACGGGCATTCATGCTCGAAGACGCCGCCGTGGTCATGCCAATGGATTTTTTGCGGCTTCCGCTTATTGCGGTAGTTGGTTTCATGCTGTACGACGAGCCGATCCAGTTCTGGGTGTTCGTCGGTGCGGTGATCGTGTTTGCCGGAAGCTGGATGAACCTGAACGCCGGCCCTGGAACTCGCGATCGTGCAGCTGACGAAAAAGCGAGGCAGGCGCTCGAAGACTGAGCAGGCTGGCTGAATGCAGGGGCATAAGTCGCGCGTCCGATCAGTTGACCGCACGTCTCACGTGTGCCGCCGCCTTCTCCGCCGACGGTGGCGGCGATGCACGCCAGCAATCGAGCCCGGACTCATCGGGCGGCCGACTGTGTCGATAAACAACACCGCCGTCTTGCCGCTTTCAGGAGGCTCGCCATTGATAATTTTTACTCTCGAATAAACCATGTCCGCACCCGCCAGTTCGGGTTTGGCAGACAACTCCATGACCACAGGAATGAGCGCGTCACGGTCGAATATCAGCAAGGTGGCATTTGGTGGATCTTCCTCGAAGTTGTCGGGGCCTTTGTAAACCAGGTCGACGTATTCCTGGTAGGTCAGATAGCCTGCGATATCCTCGGGACGATCGGCAAAGAACAAGGTGAGTGGTCTCACGTCCTTGAGAATCAGCGAGCCCTCGCGCAGCTCTGCGCCTGCCGCTTCCTGAACGAACAACAGTTCAACAATCCCGTCATCTGCAGATGGCTCCGGAACCATTTCCGGCTGATCGTCGGGCCGTACCTTGTTGCTGGAGGAGAGCATTGCGCCCGCCAGTGAACCCAGCATGAGCGTCTTAAGGGCGTTTCTACGGCCTGAAAGACGACGCACAGTTTTGGGCTCTGACGCGACTCCGGACAAACGCTTCTTACTCATATGCGACGCTCCAAAAGTTGCAGCCGTTTTTCCTGCCCGAGCCCGACTTTTGCCGGGCGAAATACCTCGAAAACATGCAATCTGATCTCAGACAATCACGTACGTGTGCATCCACGATGACGCGCCGTTTGTGGACTGGATCTCCCGACACAGCCTGCCCGCCGGGAGAAAGTCGTGCGCTACCCGGGCGCGTCGATAAACCCGACGGACACCTGGCTGAAGATTCATCGCGTACCCGAACAGCGCAACCCGCTATTGGTTCGGCTTTTCGCTCGTGCCGTATTTCTTGTTCGCGCGGTCGTAGATCCCCTTGATGATGTCTCCCACGTCCAGATTGTGCTCGGTGACCCACTTCGATACATATTTCGCGGCCTTGCGATCCACCGGCGGCGGCGCTTTCGGGGCTGGCGGTGGCCACTTGTCCGCGTTGTATGCAACCATGCGATTATTGATCTTGTCCTTCGTTATGTTCCACACCATGTAGTCCTCGGCCAGTGTCAACGGGCCGTCATAGGTAGAGCGGACTCCTTCCAGAATTTTCGGTGCCGTGTCGGGATCATTGAAGAAATGGTAGGCCACCGCCATGCGGGGCTTGATCAGGCTCATGACTTTGCCGAATGCCGGCGGCGCAGTATGTATCTGCGTACCGACTTCCAGCGCAGTCGATACCGAGAAGCCGAATTTCTCGACCATGTCGGGCACGGTAATGAAACACTCGTGAATGACCAGATCCGCATCCTTCGCGTACTTCACGAACCACTGGTTCGGATAGGTATCGCCACCGAAAACGAACTTCAGACCATTCCACATAACACTGTAGCTGACCGGACCGTCAATCGTATGGTTCGCCGGCCATGAACGTATAGTGACGCCGTTTTCCTGATACACGATCTGATTTTCGCCCTTGTAGTCGAACTCGTGCACGATGACTTTGCCGCCCGACGCGGGCAAACGCCCGGCGCGTCCTTCGATGTCCCAGGAAAGCGCTTTTGTCCAGTGATCAATCGCATACTTGGTGCCCAGTTCCGGTCGATCGCCACTGGGCCCATAAACATGCAATGGCCCCTGCCGCCCGGCTACCCAGCCACCGATGAAGTACGCGGAGAAATCACCGAAATGGTCGGTGTGCAGGTGGCTGATGAAGATCTTGTTCAAATAGTCATAGGGTATGCCCATGCTTGCGATACGTGCCCCGGAACCTGTACCACCATCGAATATGAACTTGTCGCCATTGCCGAGTTCGAGCAGCCAGCAAGTCGCGGCCTGTGACTCTCTTGCGGTCGGCATGCCGGTCCCGCATGAAAACAATCGCATTTCGTCAGGCGCAATTGCTTCGGTCCCGGGATAGAAGATATTCGGGTCACGCAGCTGCCCGGTTGGCGTAACCCTGGGTTTTTTCTGATCCTCCGCCATTGCGGCGCGCGGAAATTCGAAACCGGTGTTGTTCTGGTGGTCCCAGTAACCTTTCAGGTAAGCCAGTGAGGCTATGACCAGGACTATTCCCGGCAATGCAAACTTCATCGTCTTGGACATAAATTTCTCCTTCCGTCCGGCAGAAACATTGCACGTGCACCAATTAACTGCAATGTTGCGTTGCAGTCGAGAATACGCAACCATATTGTGCTTTATGGTTTCTAGCACGCTCGCGAGACGAAGGTCAATGCAAAACTCTATGGTGGAAAATGCAACGAAACGGCTCGGCCGAGAAGACTGGCTAAAGGCGGCACTGCAAAAAAGCGAAACAGGGATCGAGAGCATAAAAATTGCGCCGCTCGCCGCCGCTATGGGCGTGACCACCGGAAGCTTTTACTGGCATTTCAAAAATCGGCGCGAGTTGCTCGATGAACTGCTCGTCTATTGGGAACATGAACTGACCGACGCTGCGATGGAATCTGCCAGGCGATTCACCGGTTCGGCACGCGCGCGCATTCTTTTCCTGATGGAAACAGTCATGGTCGGTGAACTTGCACGTTTCGATCTGCCGATATGGAGTTGGGCGCAGACGGATTCGCAGGCGAGCCACGTTTTCAGGCGGGTGTTGAAGAAGCGCTTCAGCTTCGCCCAATGGGTGTTTTCCGAAGCCGGTTTTTCCAGGGAGCAGGCCGAAGTGCGGGGACGGATGATGGTGACGTATATGATGGGCGAATCAACGCTGATTCCAGACGCCATGGTCAAGCGCAAGGAGCGCCTGAAACTCAAGCACGCGATTCTGGTAGCACCGGAGAGATGACACAGAGACCGAAGCAATGCCTGTGCGCTGATGCAGGCGCACAAATTTGCCCGTGTGCCGATGCAGGCGCACAACTTGGTCTGCGCACCGATGTCGGCGCTCCACTTAGTCTGTGCGCCGACCCAGGCGCAGCAATCAGGTGGGGAGAATTCCCTCTGGCTGCGGGACTTTACCCTTTCGGGTGATAGTGGGCATCGCGAACGGATGCTCGGACTCATATGCTTTCGCAGCCTGAAGAAGCTTGGCGTCGGAAAACTTGTTCGCGACAATTTGCATTGCGACCGGTAGGCCAGAGCGGGTGAAGCCGCAGGGAATGCTGGCGGCTGGCTGTTGCGACAGATTGAACGGATAGGTGAAAGGCGACCACTCCCACCAGCGCTTGCGATCAGAGTTCGGCGGTACCTCATGGCCGGCCTCGAACGCCGCTACCGCAAGCTGCGGTGTGAGCAGCAAGTCGTAAGTGCGGTGTAAGTCGCACATGCTGCGTGCGAACGCCTCGCGTTTGCGTTCCAGTTGCCGATACTGCAGCGCGCTGAGTTCAAAGCCCGGCGCGGCAAGTTCGAGCAAGGGCGGATCGACCAGCTTGCGCTGTGCCTCACTCATCGGCGCAACACCCAGTGCCAGTGCCACTGCCCACAACGGCTGCATGATTGATATCGGGTCGTCTATCTCGAGGTCGATTTCCTCCACGCTTGCACCGAGCGCCTCGAATCTGCGCGCGCCCTGGTCCACCAGAGCCGCGACTTCAGGATCGACATTGGCGTAACCCAGGGTTTTGCTATACGCGATGCGCCAGCCCTTGACTCCAGAGTCGAGACCGTCTCGAAAATCTGTGTTTGCCGCTGGGGCCTGATACCAGTCCCGGGGGTCTGGTCTTGCAATCACGGTGAGCACCAGTGCAGCATCGTCGACGGTGCGCACGATGGGTCCCTGATGCCATAAAGTCAGCGCCGGCGAATGTGGGTGCACCGGAACGATGCCGAATGTGGGCTTGATTCCGAACAGCCCGCAAAAGCCCGAAGGTATGCGAATCGATCCGCCGCCGTCGGTGCCTATGTGCAGGGTGCCCATGCCCAGTGCCGCGGCCACTGCCGCGCCGCCGCTGCTGCCGCCCGGAGTAAGTTTCGTGTTCCACGGATTGACCGTGACGCCGGACAAGGGACTGTCGGTGACACCTTTCCAGCCGAACTCCGGCGTAGTTGTCTTGCCGAGAAAAACAGCGCCCTGTTCCTTCATGCGTGCGACCGGCGGGCCGTCTTCCGCCCACGGCTGCTTCGGGTCGATCGTGAGCGAACCGCGCAGGGTCGGCCATCCCTCTGTGACGATGAGATCTTTTACTGTTGTCGGCACGCCATCCACGAGGCCAGCCGGTTGATTGTGCTTCCAGCGCGCTTCCGAGGCGCGCGCATCGTTCAGTGCCCGCTTCTCGTCTACGAGTACGAACGCGTTGTAGGTCGGATTCAGAGCAGTGATGCGATCGAGGGCTGCCCGCGTGACATCTACCGGCGACAAACTGCGGTCACGGAAGTGGCGGATTAACTCAGCCGCAGTCATGGAAAGGATGTCATCGGACATCACTTGTTCCTCCTGGCTCGTGCGTTACACGGCTGATCCGCATGGCGTGGCTGCTGTGCGGTAGCTGCAAATCCGCAAACGCGTTGTTACGCACGGCCCCCGCAGCACTGTGCTACGGAGGCCGCTTGCTCAAGCAACGTCTGTCGTGTCTAGGCTTTCATCGCCTTCAGCACGGCTTCAGGTGCGATGGGCATGTGCCGCACCCGTGCACCTACGGCGTTGTAGATCGCATTTGCCACCGCCGGTGCGACCAACGTTGACGCCGGTTCTCCGACGCCGCTCGGATGATGGTCCGAACGAATGATGGTGACATCGATTTCCGGCACCTGCGCCAGACGGATCGGAGTGTACTGATGGTAGTTAGTCTGCTCGAAGCTGCCGTTTTTCAGCGTGAGACGCTCGGCCATGATCTGGCTAGCGCCCCAAAGTGCCGAGCCGCGGATCTGCGAATCGACTGCTTGCGGATTTACCACCGTGCCAGGGTCCATCGCGATCGTCAGGCGATTGATGCTGAATTTGCCTGTTTTCGGATCGACGGTGACTTCGGCAATGCCGGCCGCCCAGGTCGGGCTTTGGCGCTCCTCCGCTGCAGTGACCGCGATTCCGAGGCCGGTGTTTGGCGGCAACTTCCTGCCCCAACCCGCCTTGCCCGCAGCGACACGCAGGCAGTTTGCCAGTCGCAGTGCGCCGCCAACCGTAGTGGATTCGTAGAGAACCCACGAGTCCTCCGTGGGCCACGGTAGTGATATCCACAACTGGTCCATGTAGTAATCGGACGGAGTGCCAGGCGCATAGCCGGCATTCGGGATGCCGCGGTTGCCGCCTTTGCCGTTGAGCATTGACAGTCGGAAATCGAGCGGATCGCGCCCGGCCGCGTAAGCCATTTCGTCCATGAACGACTCGACGACAAAAACGTTGTACGAGTTGGACACGGTGCGCAGCGCCGACGCCTGTACCGCGTAAGTGGTCGTTTCGTGGTTCCATGCTCTCACACGATGGTTCTTCACGTCGTACCAGTGATCGCTGCCACCGATAGACCACTGATCGATGTCCTGCTTCTTGCCATCGACTGAATCGAGTTGCAGCCAGTCGGAGCCGTACTTTTTGCCGACACCGAAACGCGCGCCCATCCAGCCACACACGATATCCTGGTTCATCGCCAGAAGATTGCCGTCCTTAAGGCCGCCTTTGATTTTGTGAAAGGTCGGTGTGCGCGCGAAGCTGGTTGCGAAATTCGATTCGCGCGTATGGATCAGTTTGACAGGTCGGCCGATTTCGTTAACGCAGTATGCCGCGGCCAGGATGTCGTCATAATCCTGCTTGCCACCGAAACCGCCTCCGAGCAAATAGTTGTGCACGAAGATCTTCAGGTCCTCGGGTTTCTGGTTGAGTGCCTTGGACAGATATCCGGTCAGCGTCATGCGCGCGAACGAAGTACTTTGCGTACCGACATGCACGTGCCATTCGCCGTTGGTGTACTGCACAGTGGCGTTCAGCGGTTCCATCGTCGCATGGCAAACCATGTCGGTGGTGTACTCGACCTCCAACACCTTGTCGGCGTTCTTGAAGCTCTTGTCTACGTCGCCTTCCAATACCCAGGCTGCGCTTTTCTCCGTTTTTTTCGAAAGGGCTTTGTACTCGGATAGCAGCCTGGCGGAGTTCAGACTCCCGTATGGACCTGCGTCGTATTTGACTTTCAGCGCCTTCGCCGCTTTCATCGCTGTCGGGAATTTGTCGGCGACCGCGACGACCCAACCGGTGCACTTGCCGAGCGCGTTGTCGATTTTGACGGCCTTGATGAAGCCTGGAATTTTGCGCGCCTCCGAGTCGTCGATACTGGTTACCTTTGACGCATAGCGTGATCGTGGTATCACCAGCGCACCGTAAGCCATGTTCGGCAGAAACACATCAATGCCGTACTTGGCCTTGCCGTTAGTCTTCGGCGGAACATCCAGAGACGGCAGCGACTTGCCGACGATTTTGTAATCGCCGCGTTTCTTCAGTTCGATTTTCCTGAAATCTGTCGGGTAGGCAAATTTTCGGTTGATTGTGACTTTTTTCAGGATGTCGCCATAAGTCACAGACCGACCGGACCTTCTGTCGATTACGCGGCTGTTTTCCGCGTAACAGTTGGCGGCGCCCGTTCTGAGTACTTTCGCACCTGCCTCGACCAGCGCCATGCGGCCGGCCGCTCCGGCACGCGCGATGCGATCGAACTCGGTGGTAATGCTGCCACTGTTGACCGTATACGCGAGGCCGTACACCGAGAAGTTGGTTGCGCTTTCTACCGGCGTGTCCAGACGCACGTCATCCCAGCTCACTTCAAGCTCTTCGGCGATCACCTGTGCGAGGCCGGTGCCAATATGCTGCCCCATCTCTGCTTTGAGAATATGCATCGTGGTCTTGCCATCCGGGGTCATCGTGAACCAGATCGATGGCGTGAACGCCTGGCCGCCCACGGCGGCTTGCGCTTCCTTGCTGGCGACCAGTCCCGGCAGGCCAATGCTGAGGAAGCCACTTCCGGCGATAACCGTCGAACGGACTATGAAGTCGCGTCGCGTCACGCCTTGTTCGGTTGTCTTGATATCAGACATTGCTCGATTCCTCCTTCATCAGTTCTGCCGCGCGGTGCACTGCTCCGACAATGCGCGAATAAGTTGCGCAGCGGCAGACGTTGCCGTTCATGTGCGTCACAATTTCATCGCTGGTCGGTGTCGGGTTGACCGCAAGCAGTGCCGCCGCCTGCATGATTTGCCCCGACTGGCAGTAGCCGCATTGCGGCACTTCGTGTTCGATCCATGCCTGCTGCACCGGATGCGAGTCTGCCGGGTCGAGCCCTTCGATGGTGGTGATGACTGCACCGTCCGGCACCTCACCGACTTTCGTCAAACATGAACGCACCGGTTGGCCGTTTACATGGACGGTGCAGGATCCGCACAATCCCATGCCGCAGCCGAATTTGGTGCCGGTAAGTTGCAGGTCCTCGCGGATCACCCAGAGCAGCGGCGTGTCCGGCTCGGAGTCGGAGAAATAGCTTTGTCCATTAATGCTGAGTTGTGGCATGGCTGTATGACCTCCATTCTGGTTCGAGAAACAATGCGGCCCGTGTCGAACATCCGGCGGGCCAATCCGGAGCGGAACGCATGCTGTTTTCGATGCCGGCTCCGGCCGGTCTTATCTTTACGAGCATGCGTTCACCCATTCTTATCGGCAGCGTCAGCGGAAAGGCAATTGCTGGCTGGCCATGAAATTGTTGAATGAAGACTCTGCAATCCTGCGACACTGGTATCGCGCGCAGCGCGCAATCGTCTGCGGCAGATAGAAGCGCCGAAGCGGTACTGCGAATAGATACCGGTCGATTGTGAGAGGCGCGCGAATTCCGGAAGACACGTGCGAAATTTTGCAGGCGGCTTGGTCATGGGCCCGTGTCCAACTGAACGCGGTCTCCCGACGGACTCGCAGAAACTACACACGTCAATGCAACTTCTCCTCCGCTACACTACGCTTTTGAATCGAACATATTTGTCGATGTGGCTTATGGTCGCAATTCTTACAGCGGGTCGCGCGTGTCACTTAATGCGCTTGCGATCTTTTGCGCCGGCCGCTTAATTCGCCTGCCACTTATCTATCGACTACTGCAGGGGATTGTGTGTCGCGGCGTCTTTCAAGGCATCGGGCAGACGAACGAATTGCCCCAATCCGAAAGGGTGAGTACAACTCACCCTTTCGGGTGATACAGCGGCAATTGCGGTTAGGATTTCGAGAATGCCCGGGGCGATCTCTGGAGTGCCGGCGTCTTTCGCGTTACTGGTGGTGCGAATCAGAACTTGACCAACCCGCGCCGCGCCGCCAGCGCGATCGCTTCGGCGCGGCTGGTTGCGTCGAGTTTGACAAACAGGCTCTTCAGGTGGCTTTTGACGGTGCTCTCGCTGATATGCAATGTCTGTCCGATTGCGCGGTTGCTGAGGCCTTCTGCGAGCAGTTTGAGGATCTGCTCTTCGCGCTCAGTGAGATGTTCTTCCTGGGCGCGTTGCGCCAGTTTCACCGCCAGCTTGGGTTGCAAATATGCATCACCTGCGTGCACGGCGCGAATGCAACGAAATAACTCCTCCGGTTGCGCGTCTTTCAGAAGATACGCTTTTGCACCGGCGCGCAGTCCGGCATAAATATCTTCATCGTGATCGTAGGTTGTCAGCACAATGATGTCCGCGTCCGGATCTTCAGCGCGGATACCCCTGATTGCTGCTACCCCGTCCATGTTTGGCATCCGCAAATCCATGAGAACGATGTCCGGCCGAATTTCGCGCCACATCTGAATCGCTTCTTTGCCATCTGCGGCTTCGCCAATCACCTCGGTGTCTTCCTCCATGTTGATGATCGCAGCCAGCCCGCGTCTTACGAGCGCATGGTCGTCAACGATCAACAAGCGGATTCGATCACTGGCATCACGGTCGGTGGCCCGCCGATTGGCATTTCTTCCAATGTTGGCTTCAGCCACGATTCAACGCACTCTTTGGCACAATCGTTTCTACCCGGGTCCCGCTCGGAGAGAGGCTGCTCACTTGCAGTTTTGCACCAATGCGCTCGGCACGCTCATGCATCCCAAGCAGTCCGAAGCCGTCGTGATGTTCACCTGGATCGAAACCGGTGCCATCGTCCTCGATGGAAAGGCTCACTGCGTCTGCACCGAATGTGAGTTTGAGTTCGAGATGCTTGGCTTTTGCATGCTTCAGCACATTGATCATGCCTTCCTGTGCGATGCGTAACAATTCGATTTCCACTTGAGCAGGGAGTGGAATTTTCTCGCCGATGGTCGTAAAACGCGCGTTGAGCGCACCGCCCGACTCAAGACGCCGCAACAGATCTTGTAGCGCATGCAACAGGTCCGCCTGCTGCAACGCTTCCGGCCGCAATGCGCCAACCGACAGGCGCGCCTCCTCAAGTCCGACTTGTGCCAGCCCACGAGCATGCTCCATGTGCTCCAGGGTAAGGTCGACATTACCCTTGCGTAGCGTCCTGATGGCAGCTTCGAGGTTTAACACCACTCCGGTGAAACCCTGCGCCAGGGTATCGTGAATTTCGCGCGCGATCCGGTTGCGTTCCTCAAGGACACCGGCTTGACGCGCCTGCTCGCCAAGGCGTGCCAACTGCACCGCGAGCGTTGCCTGCCCGGCGAGGGCGTCGGCCAGATAAATCTTGTTCTCGAGTCCGGTCGAATCGCTTCTGCTGCTGCGCACGCAGATCCAGCCTACAGTCTCTTTGCCAAGCGTCATTGGCACGGTCAGCAGTGTGCGTACGCCGAGAGAGTTGATATACGCGCGGTTTTCCTCCGGCATGCCGGATACTTCATCACCAAGCACATAGGTTTCCGCGTGGTCGGTCGGGAACGTCGACACCGGTTGGCCGCCGATCGGAAGCGGGTTCAATACTGCGGGATGATGAGACTGGGCTGCCGCAACGATGCGCGAATCGACGTATTCAAGATGTAATCGGATGGCGCCCGTGATCGTGTCCGGGAACCAGAGCGTTCCGCCCACGCCCTGGAGTTGTTGCACGGTTACTTTCAGAACGTGGCCCAGAAACTTGTCCAGATCAGACTCGGACGCGAGAAAGTTAAGTGACTCGATCAGCATTTCTGATTGGCCATGCGCGAGTTCAGCGGCAAGGCGATGCTGGACGACTTCCTGCTCAAGCGTCCGATTGGCCTCTTCGAGCGCTCGCAGCCGTTCATTCAACGCACTGACGTTGTCAGCCTGCGAATTGCCGTCAGTTCGCTCAATCGCTGAATGTTCCATTTGCATCGCTGTTCCCCTCTTTTTCCCGCGACTCGCATGGGCACGTGTGCAGATCGCAACGCCCGATTTCTCTCAGCCTGGAAAGGCGATACTGGCGTTGCAACACCCATCCATGTTGATCCAGTGTAGAGCGTTAGCACAGACAGCACAAAGGGTGGTGCGCATTCACCCGAGTCTCTCGAAAAGAAGAGGGGGCGCAGTTGCACGCGACTGGTCCGGTACGCACCGCGAATTCAATGCGCAGATGGAGCGATGCAACCCAAGGCGGAAAGCGTGTAGCCAGACTTTTCCAGTACACGAAACTGAAAGGTACAGGTCAAAACACTCTCTTGGCATCCGTTGCTTCGTCACCCTCGAATGGACGGCAGCAACTGTTGCTCACGTCCAGCAGGATTCTGAAGCGACCGTATTGTTGTTCGTCAGGCGGTCATGGTATACATCGTTTTTCAACGTCGAAAACGCGTTGCGCTGAAACAGGAGAGTGGCGATGAACTGGTACGCAGTTGGAGCCGTGGCAAGCTTGGTATCGACGACAGCTTTCGTAGTTTCCGTGGTATTTGTTGCGATAGAACTACGCCGAAGCAACCGTCTTACGCAAAGAGCCGCCGCACAAAAACTCGTGGATACACGCGTTGAGTATCAAAAATATATCGGCGGCGATGCCGACCTGTGTGAACTATGGTGGCGAGGTCTTCTTGAGCCGGAGGAACTTAATGCGGTGGAATGGAGGCGCTTCTTTCTGATCACCGCCGCTAATCTTCGTTTCAGTGAGGCGATATACGAGGATTATGAGGCGGGATTTCTTTCGGAGCACGTCTGGGAACTTCAGAAACGTTACATGAAGCGATGGTTCTCGAAGCCAGGCATACAGAAAGCCCTGAAAGAGCTTTCCTTCGATTACAGCCCCGGCTTCGTTCGTCTGATACTGGTTGATGCGCCAAAAAAAGACGAGTTATGGAAGTAGCCGGTATAAAGCCTGCCTGGCAAATTGATTCGCTTCGCAAGTCGTGGGATACGCAACCGCCTTCGAGCAATATGCAGCCTAACCCGCGTAGTGCGCGCAACAGGCGCAGCGCTTTTTGCCGTAAAGGCGTCGATGGTCTTTCTCTCAGTTGACCTTCCGGAATAACCTGACCTGATGCGTCAACGACACGTCCCGCAGTGCGCATGATCGCGTCGGCTTACGCTGCGCTAAGCCGACCTACACGCTACGCTCTCCGTCGACCGGGGCAATGGGAATCATACTGCTACCTGCTGCACATGTTCACGAATACATCAATGCATTGAATCGCTTTCGGCCCCGGCTATTTTCAACTTCCAATCCTGCAAAATCGGATCGCCATGCGTATCGACTGGCGTGTCCATATTCATATGGCTGGTGATGTAATACAGCCTCTGAATCTCGTTGTTCTTTTTCGGGCCTTTGCCAGCATCTCTAAAGCGTTCCTCCAGATATCCCGGTGGAATGGATTGGTTATAGAGCGTGACTTTTACCTTGTCGACTTTGGCCAGCAGGCTTGGGTCGAGCTTCACCTCATATCGAATCCGGTCAGCGCCGGTTAGCGCAGGCGAGGAGTAATACGGATCGTCCTCGACGCCGTGTAACTTGCCGAGCGCCTGGATGTATTTAGACGACTGCTTTTTGTAGAACGCGGGGTCGAAGCCTTTTGGCCGAATCCGGTTGTCTTTAACGTGATGTACGCGACGCAGAAAACTGGTCGTGATATCTCGTTCCGAATCCAGAATGACTTCCTGATAGACCTGCACCTGGGACCCATTCGTTATCTTCTCGTAGTGGGGTTGCCATACCTTGGGATTCTCTACGGCAGACTCGCTTGGCAGGACCCGATCACTGGTCCCGTCGAGGATCATGCCGAGCTTGTTGGTCCGACCCGACGCCCACAAGGTGTTGCCGTCCTTGTCCAGCACCAGGAACTCCAGGAAGGCGCGCCTGAATCCTACGCCAGAAGGAAAGTAGTGCCCGGCCTTGTTGGTGACCAGTACGTCCACTGCGACACGCTGATCATTCTTTGACAAATATTTTATGTCGACTCTCGCTGTCTCATTGCGCGCCATTTGCAGGATGGAATCCTGGCCGGCCAGCAAGAGCGGACGATTATTGCCGTTCATATAACGGATTTGTCGCAGCCCGAGCGTGACCGGGAACTGCTGGAACATCTGATTCAGGAAAAGATTCAAGCCATGCAGCGCATGGCGCGGGTAGGGCGATCTTTCCTTCAGGCGGATTTCGTCATTGGGCAATCGGTGGGTGGTTGGCGGGAAATCGCTTGACTCAATGTTGGCAATCTTGAATTTCAGCTTCTCGCCATTGTAGGTGTGTGGCATGTGGCAGTTCTGGCAGGTTTTGAATTCATCGTTGTCAACTTGTCCAAAAACGCTGTTCGCCCACTCCAGGTGTGTTGACTGCTCGTACGACGCGCCCAGTACCTTGCCGTCATTGGTGATCTCAGGCAGCAGGATGTTATGGCAACTGCCGCACATCAACGAACTCTTTATATGTTCGCCGTACTTCGGCGTCAGCCCGAGGACGTTCTCCATCGGTTTTGGCACAATGTCGTCGTCCTTCAGCGGCCCGAAAATTTCCGGCTTTGAAGTGGTGACGAAATTACCAGTATAGAACGGCTCATTTTCTGACAACGCGTCAGGACTATCGTACTCGCCGACCGGGTTGGCTTCCATCTGGTGACACACCTGGCATGAAATGCCGTCGCGCGCCAGGCCACCATATGTACCGTGCCTGCTGTCGCCATTGTTTTGCCATTGCTCTTTCATGGCGAGCGGAAACGGCTGGCCACTTGGAACACCTGCAGTGGGTGGCACCGGGAACATCGAGTCACATTTGCCTGCGCCGGGCGTGTCCGCCGTGTCGCGAGAATACTGCCTTTGCCCGAGCGCACCGTGACAACTCAAACAGGTATTCTCGATACATTCGGCCAGTTCGGGGAAATGATTCGTTTCGCTTTGCAGCTGCGAAAAGAATACTGGATCGCGCCCGGCCAACCCCATTGGAGAGACTCGCCATTCTCCGTACATGGACAAGTCGATCAAGGTGTCTTTCTTGATCCCGATATCTTTCTTCGTATCTTTATCGGTGATTTTGTACATCATGTTGGGCAGACCATCATTCGAGATGGTGGCGTCATGACACGCCAGGCATTGATCAGAAGTCACAAATTGCGGAACAGCTTTCTTGTTTGCGATGTCCTGGTTGACCACGACATGGTCATAGGTTTCAGCAGGCAGTCTCAACTCCCAGGCATCGGCAAACGAGACTTCGTGCATTTCATCGAAGTGCGCCAGAAACTCGGGGTCGGGTTTCGAACGAGGCTCCGGAAAAGGCGGACTCGGCGGGGGCCGCTTCTTGGTTTTGCTGTGGAAGTCAAAACCCTTGTACCTGATGCCCTCGTGCATGATGTTTTCGAGCGACGTATAAGTGGATTCGACATCCGCCATTCCGTGGCAATTCAGGCAAGCTACGCCGTAGCCGTTATACGGGTACACCTGGCTGGCTACGAAGTCCGCGTTGCCGGTGGTCGAAAAATTCCCGGTCGGGTACATGTCGGGATTTCGTTCGGTCGGGTTCTTTGGTACCTGATGTTCCAATACAAATGCGGATTGATCGAGGATCGGCGGGTTGCCGTATTTTGATGATGCGACAAAGGGGTTGGGCCAATACCAACCATCGTTTGAGGCGGCCTTGTCTTTCACCATGATCGTCCATGACATGGCAGATTCATTGATCGTCGTCTCAGGTGCCGTGATCTCCATGCAGCCTTCATTATCGAGCTCGATTTCCAGTTTCTCATCGATCTCATGCATGTGTTTGATGATCATTGCGCCGTCCGGGATGCCACCCTCTTCGCGCCCGCTGCACAACCAGTCAACAATCTCTGGTGAGTAATACATTCTGACCGCAGGGTGTACGCCGTAGCTGAGACCGGATCCTGGCTCACCAACATAGGGCCCGGTCATGCGCCAGTTGGTATCGTGCAACCAACCCAGTGCTTCATATTCTCTATTGCTGACAAACTCCGTCAGGCGTTTATCGTAGGCATTTTTCGCGTCGATATCGAGCAAGCTTCCCGGTTTGCCCAAAGATGCCGGCGTGCCTCTATCGGTGTTCGCAGCGCACCATTGTTTGATCTCTTTTTGTGATGGTGCCTTTTCCATGCAGGCCCAGTCTGCCGGATCTTCCGGAAGCGGGTCCAATGGCGTTGGTCTGTCAGTCCCGGTGGTCGTTTTTGCCAGAAAAAAGACACATGAAGTGGCCAGCAGAAAACCTGAAACGATCTTTATGTGATTTGAGGTCATGTGATCACCAGACGATATCTTGGGCTCAGGAAGTATCCATGATAGACGTTTTCCCTTCGCTTGTTACACCGACCCTGTCGTCGGCGGTGCCCGAAAGCCGTACCTGGCAAGTTGTGTCGGAGTGACGGGCTCATATGCCCGTCAATATGAGCATAGGGTGTTTCCGGGGGCGTGTTGGCAAGGGAAGTGCTTTCTCCAGTGTTCTTGAAAGCTAACTGGCGGAAATTTCCCATGAAAAGTAGAGACTTGCGTGCAGAAATGCGCGTCCCTGTTAATCAGAAAGGAGCACTGAGTGCCGGCAATACCTTGTGGTTTCCCTGCCTGATTGTGGACATGAGTGATAGTGGCATCATGATACTGAGCAATCGGGAGATTCCGGTCGGGCAGGTTCTTGATTACCGATGCGAATTGTTCCCGGGAAATTTTCTCGAGTGCAAGCTGCAAGTCATGCATGTCGATGACACGCGTTTGGGCACAAAAATTGTGGAAATCGACGAAAAGGGAATGAGTCTCTGCAAGTTATTCCTTGAGGAGCAATATGCCCATAAGCTGGACAGCGTCCGGCTCAAATAGCCTTGGAGATGGTTGCAAGTGCACGGCGCCGACTTCCCGGATCGCGGGTCCGCTCCCGAAATCCATATATCGGAAGAATTGCCGGAAAGAATGGCTGCTTTTCCGGCCGGCTGTGTGTAGGAAGCTGGCATGATTCTTTCATATATCACTGCGTTGCCGACAATTGTCATAGTGGCTGCGGGTAGCCAGCCCAGGCGCGTAAGTAGGTCGAGATGATTTCATGTGATGTGGCGTCGACGAGGCGCGACTCCAAAAAAACAGTTTCAGGACGTGGGCTTGAGAACCGGGCTCTACAATCGACCTGTTCCGAACGAAACAGGGGCGGATGGCCTCTTGTGCCAAAGAACGCGCTCGTCGCTATGCTCGCAATATTCAACAAGGACAATTCGTGATGTCGGAAAGGAATCTGCGTGCCGGCACCCGCCTTGAGGTCAACCAGCGAGGATCATTGAATGCCGGGGATGCCTGGTTTCCCTGCCTGATCGTGGACATGAGTGACGGCGGCATCTTGCTGATGAGCAATAGGGAGTTTCCAGTTGGGCAGATTCTGGCGTTCAAATCCGAGCTTTTCCCAGAAAAAGTGCTCGAGTGTAAGGTCGAGGTCATGCATGTGGATGACACCCGTCTGGGCACGAAGATCATTGAGGTCAGCGACTCGGGACGCAAGCTATGCCAGGCGTATCTGGAGGAACAGTACGCCGTCAGGCTGGACAAACTTGGACCCAAATAGGGCTCTGGCGAGCGAATCTAAATCGCTCTAAATTGCGTGCTTGTTTCGCCGGCCCGCCAATTGGCTTCGGCCCTGCCGCCAGTGCTCATCCCGGACTTTACGATCCTATTCCACGCGAACCAGTTTTTGCAGGGAACGCAATTCGTGGTCGGGTTTGCCGAACGTGTTTGTCCAGAACGTATTGGAGACTTCGGCAACGTAAATGTCGTCGTGTGAGTCCAATGCAATGCCGTGCGGGGCGATAAACTGGCCCGGCTCTTCTCCGAGCGGTCTTATGCCTACGTAGGCGAGCACTTCACCTTTCTTCGCGTCGACGATCGTCACGCGGGGGCCGAGATTGGGTGCGTCACGCGAGAACGTCGCTACCGCATCCGGCGCGAGTTCACCGATGATCCCCAGCGGATTGCTGCCGCGACTCACGTACAGACCGCATGGTCGCGCGAGGTTGTTCCACTGATCGTGGTATTTGCCGTTGGCATCGAACACCTGTACGCGGTGATTCTCGCGGTCGGCCACATAGACCCAGCCTTCGTCGTCGCAGGCGATGTTGTGCACCAGGTTGAATTGTCCGGGTGCGGTACCCGGTTCGCCCCACGAGAACAACAGCGTCCCGTCCGGAGCGTACTTGTGAACGCGCGCGTTCTGGTATCCATCAGAGACGTAGATATCGCCCTGAGGAGAAAGCGCAGTGTGCGTGCAGAGATTGAACGGGTCGCCGCCGAATCGGGGCGCAGGCTCGTTCGGCATGCCGATTGTCAGCATGACCTTGCCGTCAGTTGTGCACTTGCGCACCGCATGGCCGAAATCGTCGGTGAGATAGAGCATGTCGTCCGGGCCCATCGCAGCGCCGTGCGCGCGGGTGAATCCGATGTCCTCTCCCCAGGAACGCAGGAATTTGCCGTCGCGATCGAACACGATGACAGGGTGCGCACCGCGGTTGAAAACATAAACGTTGTCCTTGCTGTCGACGCACACCGCGGTGGCTTCTACAAAAGACATGCCGGGAGGTAGCTCCCCCCAGCCATCCACAACCCGATACTGATATTTGCCGTGCCCGATAATCACCGGTTGAGTCGCGCTCTCCGATGCGTTACGCGGCGCCCGTGCTTGCGATAGCCTGTCTGCTCTAATTCCGGCTCTGCCGAGTATCCAGCGGCGCTTGGTCATACATAAATGGCACATCGTGTCCTCCCTGACTTCTATTGCGGAGCTGGCGATTTCCGGCACGCCGTTATCGTGATGGTGCCGTCGAGTTCGCTAGCTTATACCTCGATTGCCTGCGTAAACAAAAAAAGCTGTACGACAACGTTCAACAATGCATGGTATGCACTTCAGTCTGATCGATGACGGTCACTCGCGGTAACAACAGATTGACCGAACTGAAGATTCGCCAGGCGTGCGTACAAGGAATCGCGCTTCACGAGTTCTTCATGCGTGCCGATGTCAACGATGCGCCCATGGTCCATGACGACGATTTTGTCGGCCTTGAGCACGGTGGCCAGGCGATGGGCAATGATTATTGTTGTGCGACCCTCCATCAGACGTTCCAGCGCTTCCTGCACAAGACGCTCGCTCTCGGCGTCCAGCGAACTGGTTGCCTCGTCGAGTAACAGAATTGGCGGGTCCTTGAGAATTGCCCGCGCAATGGCAATACGTTGCCGTTGGCCACCCGACAAACGTGCGCCTCGTTCGCCCAGGAAGGTTTCATAGCCGTCCGGTAATTGCTGAATGAAGGTATCTGCCGCAGCGGCGTGTGCGGCGGCTTCGATCTCCGCGTTACTTGCCGCGGGTCGGCCGTAGCGAATGTTCTCTCTGGCCGTCGTACCGAAAATTACGGTCTCCTGTGGCACGAGACCGATCCGCCGGCGCAGCTCGAGTGGGTCGGCGAGAGCGATATTGACGCCGTCAATCCGGATAACACCCGATTGTGGGTCGTGAAAGCGCAACAACAACTGAATCAATGTGCTCTTGCCGGCGCCCGATGGTCCGACTATGGCGACATTCTCTCCGCTGCCGATCTCCAGGTCGAAATCATCTGCGGCCAACATGTCTGGTCGGGACGGATAGCTGAACGAGACCGACTCGAAGCTGATGCGGCCGTTGCTAACCGTCGGCAGTGGCACCGGGTTTGCCGGCGCGATGATCTTGGGCTCGGTCTCCAGAAGTTCCATGAGCCTTTCCATCGCCCCTGCGGCCCGCTGAATTTCTCCCCACATCTCGCTGAGCCCGGCGGCGGCACCCGCCGCAAAAATTGCATACACAAGAAACTGTCCCAACTGTCCACCACTCATCTCGCCGGCCATCACCGACTGCGTGCCGAGCCAGAGTACGAACGTGACCGCACCGAAAATAAACAGAATTGACGTGGCCGTTAGCAACGCGCGCACACGGATTCGCCGCACAGCCGTCCTGAAAGCAATTGTGACCGCGTCACCGAACCGCTTGCTTTGCAAAGCCTCCAGCGTAAACGCTTGCACCGTCGCGATCGCATCGAACGTTTCGCCGGCCAGACCGCTGCTATCGGCGACTTTGTCCTGGCTCGCGCGCGACAGCTTTCGCAATCGCCGGCCGATCAAAATGACCGGCACGATGACTAGCGGTACCAGCAGTACGATCACGCCGACCAGCCGGGGACTGGTGACTGCAAGCATGATCGCAGCACCGACGAGTGTCACCGCGGAGCGCAAGACGATTGACAAACCCGCGCCTGAAATCGACTGAATGAGCGTCGTATCCGTAGTCAGGCGCGAAAGCACCTCGCCGGTCTTCGTCACTTCGAAAAATGAAGAGTCCAGCGTAACAACATGGCGGTAGACTGCATTGCGAATGTCCGCGACCACGCGTTCTCCGAGCCAGGTGACCAGATAGAATCGAAACGCGGAAAACAGCCCGAACGCCACTGCGACGCCAAACAGCGCCAGGAAATAACGGTCAATCGTGTCTGCGTTGTCGGCCAACAGACCCAGATCGATCAGATAACGCAGCGCCACCGGCAAACTGAGTTGCGCCCCTGCGGCCAGCAGCAGTGCCGCCAGTGCAAGATACAGCCTGCGTTTGTAAGGGAGAATGTAGGGAATCAGCGCGCGTAACGGCGCGAGCGAACTACCCTTGGGGCGATCGGTGACATCGGTCATGATTGCCTATTGTCGCTGAAGTTCCGGTCTTGCACGAACCAGCGATTTTCCGGAGTCGTCAGTGAGGTCCGGAGAACGTATCGAGTACTGGTTACCGGTACGCTGCGGTAATCCAGCCCATTTGCTGATATTCTGAGACACGTAGCGCGCTGCCGGCGCTGTGCAGCGACGAACACCGAATGGCAGTACGCAATGACGCGTTGCTACTAACGATTATTTGGCACTGATACCGAATGAACGACATAAATATCGCCGAGCCCCGTTTTCAATTGTCCAGTGGCGGCTTGGTACATTGGATTCAGGTGCGCATGCGCGGGCAGGATGCTGGCGATTTTCCTGTTCGGATCCAGTTGCTGATTGCGATCACACTGTTGTGGTTGCCACTTGTGTTGCTCACACTGTTTGCAGGCACCTTTCACGGTGATGAGGTCGTCAAGCCGTTTATCCACGACCTCGTTCCACAAGTCCGCTTCCTGATCGCTTTGCCTATCCTGCTGCTCGCCGACATGGCCATCGATCCTGCCGTGAGCGTCGCGGTCCGCAATCTCCAGGCATCCGGCGTAGTGCCTGAACACCAACGAAGCCGGTTTCGGGCGGCATTGGCAAGGCTCGCCCAGCTCCGGGATTCAGTCTGGCCGGATGTCATTATGCTCGTGCTCGCCTTTGGTTTCACCTGGCTGTTTCGACCGGGCTACGGACCTTCTGCAATCGAGATTGCCGATGCATCCTGGTTGCGCTCGATTTCTGACGGGAACGTGACGTTGAGTATGGCCGGGTGGTGGTACTTGCTTGTCAGCGCACCGCTATTTCAGTTCATCCTGTTTCGGTGGATCTGGCGTTTCCTGATCTGGGCCGGCTTCTTGTTCAAGGTTTCCCGGATTCCGCTGGTCCTGCGTTCGACCCACCCCGACTTGTCCGGCGGCATCGGCATACTCGGACTGGTTCAGCAAACCTTTGTGGTCGTTTTTGTCGCGTTCGCTACCGTCATGTCGTCGGCGATTGCCCACAACATTCTGTTCGAAGGCGATAACTTCGAGGCGTCCAGACCAGAGATTATCGTGTTTGTTCTGACTTGCGTGGTCTTGATTTTTGCGCCACTGCTGTTCTTCTCAGGACAGATGTATGCGGAGCGGCGACGCGGGCTGAGTCAGTATGGCGCGCTCGGTCACCGGCTTTCCGAGGCATTCTTCGCAAAGTGGATCAGTGGTGCCGGAGCTGACGTGGGCAGTGAACTAAAGGATGCGACCGACCCGTCGACCATGGCTGACTATGCAGCCACTTTCGATACCGTTCGCAGTATGCGCGCTATCCCGGTCTCACTCAGGAGCGCCGTTACGATTGCGGCGTTACTGGTCGTGCCATTTCTGCCGCTGTCTCTGACTGAATTTTCGATTACCGATCTTCTTCAGCGCATGGCAGATGCGCTGGTCTAATCAGACGGGTCAGGCCTGTATAACTGTATAAAGATGTTTTTCCAACGCATCTCTGGTCTCAGGCGAAGTGAGTGAGCGCTTCTCCAGTCTGGTAACGAGATGACTCATGGTTGAAGCAGACCGACCGAACCGGCGAGCGATCTCCTCTAGCGTAGCTGCTCCGGTTTGAACGGACAACCAGGCGACCAGGGTCCTGGCTTGTGCAGTCTGACGGGCACGCCCGGGTGCGCGCAGGCCTTTGGAATCCAACCCCTGAAGTTGGCAAACGTAATCGATCAGCGCGCGTAGCGTCGGTGGCTTTTCGGGACTCGGTGGACGTTTGATGACCTTCTTTAGAAACCCCTTGTCGCCGACAATTCGGTTGTCGGTCTCACTGCCGTAATAGAGGGCTGAATGGCCTTCCTCTTTGCCGGCGGTTACAAATGCCCCAAAGCGGCTTCTGGCCGTCGGCAGACGAGTAGAAAATTGCGCCAGTACCAGGTCTGTACTCAGCCACGGCCGACTCTCTCGGCCCAGATAAGCCCGATGGCTGCTCCAGCGATAAGCGCCAGGTTCGCGAACCATATTCGCACGCACCGGATTCATGTGAATATAGCGAACCAAAGCCAATCCATAAGCATCCTGATCCACCAACACTGCCTTGTAACGTCCCTGAAATACATGACCCACACGTTTCCGGGTCTTGTTTACGTGGCGCGTATAGCGAAACGACAAATTTTGCATCCCGACCGACAGGGGCGTTTCCCCCGCCTGCAACGCCAGATGAACATGATTGGTCATCAGGCAAAAGGCATGCACCCGGTAGCCAAAGCGAGTGACCCCTTCGCAGAGCAGATCGTAAAACAACGTTCGATCGGCAGGCGTAAAGAATACGTCCTGGCCCGCGTTGCCGCGCAGGATGACGTGATAGAGGCCGGCGGGGACGTGAAGGCGTGGTTTGCGTGGCATGGGTTCAACAGTACAACATAAATATACAGTTATACAGGCCTGACCCAACGGGCTGCGCGACAGGGAGTACGTCGACTAGGTCGCGACCAGTTCGATTCCGACTTCCTCCAGACCCCGCCAGAGCGATTCGTTCAGATCGGATTTTCGGTAATCGGCTTTGGCAACATCATCGATCCAGACAAGGGCCTTGAAGACCACGTTGAATCGCGTGAACTCCGACAGGAATACCGTGGGTTCCCGTTGACTGGAGCGCCATTCCAGGTTCTCCACGATCTGCTCCAGAGTGCTTCGTGCCTTTGCCAGGTCGGTTGAGTAGGAAATGAGGATGTTTGTTTCGACTCGAAAGAGGCGATTTTGCCGGGTGAGGCTGGTGACCGTCGACTGGGCCACGGTGGCGTTCGGGATCATGATGTCCTCGCCTCTGCCAGTGACTCCCGAAGTCATCCGGAGACCCAGTTTGTCGATGCGCATCCAGCCGTCGTGGGCCTCCACTACGTCGCCCGGCCGGATGGATCGGTCGATGCGGAGAATGACGCCCGAGATGAAGTTCTCGACAACATTCTTCGCTGCCAGGCCGAGCCCCAGAGCCAAAACCCCGCCAGCCGCAAACAGAGACGCCAGCTGGATGCCCAGAATGTGGAGCACGATATCCACCCCGACGAAAACCGGGATGGCCGCGAGGAGATTCGCCGTAGATTTGACCGCGACCTCGTCGCCCTGGTCATGCCCCTCGAAGTGGCGGATGGTCAGACGACGAACCCACCAGGTCGCCGCAAGGGTTATCACGGCAATTCCGACAATGAGGAGAGCCTTCTCCCCTGTGATCTCGGTCGAGCCGAGCGTGAAGAGTTGTTTGGCGAGGAAATTGTCCATCTTTGATTGCTCTTCCCTTAGTGGTCATCAGACAAGAGGCATGCACCCGGTAGTTAAAGGGAATGACTCTTTCGCAAAGCAGATCGTAGACTAACGATCGATCAGCATGGCGTAAAGAATACGTCCTGACCCGCGTTACCGCGCAGGATGACATTTCAGAGGCTGCCGCGCGCGTGAAGGTGTGGTTTGCATTGCATGGGTTGAACAATACTATATAGATATACATTTATACAGGCCTGACCCGGCGGGTTCTTTAGATATACATTTATACAGGCCTGACCCGGCGGGTTCCGCGAGCACACCGCGCAATTTGAGGATTAAGGTAGTGCCATGAAGGCCTCACCCGACTGGATTTTGCGTGCAGTTCGTAGGGCGCAATAACCGCAGGGCATTGCGCCGCATGCATTGACACAATACCGGCGAACTACGCGACGCGAACCCGTCCTACGCAGTATTGCGAGACAATCTTTCATTCAGGCCAGGCCGCTCGCTCAAGGTGATGGCATGAAGGTCTGAACCGAATGGTTACGCGCAGCGACAAGGAGCCAGTCTCGCAGAGCAAGAATTGCAGTTCAAATACGACTACAATCAATGAGTCGCTGCGTCTGCGCCCCCAACAGACGGTAAACGCAACACGCGCGATACGTCTCAATGAACAAGGAGGAGAACGATGACTGGTATGAGCTGCTTTTTTCGCATGGCTCTTTTGACAATCGGCGTGCTGGCTTCGGCCGTCGCCAATGCTCAGGGCAAGCCGAATATCCTGGTGATCTGGGGTGATGACGTTGGCCAGAGCAACATCAGTGCTTACACCTTCGGCCTGGTCGGGTATCGAACGCCCAATATCGACCGGGTTGCCAGGGAAGGCATGATGTTTACCGATTACTACGGTGAGCAGTCTTGCACAGCCGGACGATCATCCTATATCACCGGTCAGAGTGTGTACCGTACCGGATTGTCCAAGGTTGGTCTGCCGGGAGCAGAACTTGGCCTTCAGAAGGAGGACCCGACGATTGCCGGTTTGTTAAAGGCGCGTGGATACGTGACCGGTCAGTTCGGCAAGAACCATCTGGGTGACAAGGACGAACATCTGCCGACCAACCACGGGTTTGACGAGTTTCTCGGAAATCTTTACCACCTCAATGCAGAGGAGGAGCCCGAGAACGTGGACTATCCGAAAGATCCCGAATTTCGCAAACGTTTCGGTCCGCGCGGCGTGATTCATTCCTGGGCGCTGCCGGGCGGTAAGCAGAAGATCATCGATACCGGTCCACTCACCAAGAAGCGCATGGAAACCGTCGACGATGAGACGGTCGCCGCCGCCCTCAAGTTTATTGGCAAGGCGCACAAGGCAGGCAAGCCGTTTTATCTGTGGTGGAATGGTACGCGTATGCACTTCCGGACCCATGTCAAAGACGAATTGCGCGGCATTTCCGGTCAGGACGAGTATGCGGATGGCATGGTGGAGCACGACATGCATGTCGGTGAACTCCTCGACAAACTGGACGAGCTTGGCATCGCCAAAAACACGATCGTGCATTACTCCACCGATAACGGCCCGCATATGAACACGTGGCCGGACGCTGCATGGTCCCCCTTCTACGGCGAAAAGAATACCAACTGGGAAGGCGGTTGGCGGGTCCCGTCAATGGTGCGCTGGCCAGGAAAAATCAAGGCCGGCAGTATTTCCAACGACATCATGCATCACATGGACTGGTTGCCCACCTACCTCGCAGTCGCGGGTGAACCAAAGATCAAGGAAAAGCTGAAGAAAGGCGGCGTCAAGGCGATTGGTCGTACCTACAAGGTGCATCTCGATGGATACAATTTTCTTCCAAATCTCACCGGCAAGGAAAAAGAAGCGCCGCGCCGCGAGATTTTCTATTTTGCCGACACCGGCGAGTTGACCGCTCTGCGCTATGACGACTGGAAAGCGCTCTTTCTGGAGCAGAAAGCCTATGCGGGCTTGCGGGCGTGGATCGAACCGTGGACGCCGTTGCGTGTGCCGTTGATATTCAATCTCAGAAGGGATCCATACGAGCGTGCGCACGTCACATCCAACACCTACTACGACTGGTTGATTGACCGGGTGTTTCTTCTGGTGCCGGCACAGGCTTACGTGGCCAATTTTCTGAAAACCTTCAGGGAATTTCCACCACGTCAAAAGCCGGCGAGTTTCAGTATCGACCAGGTGATGGAAATGATGAAGGACCCCGGAGGGGCGCAATAGAGGCATATAAAGACGGCGGGCCGTAGGTCCGCCGTCTTTCCCAACCTGTCCCCGTTTTTAGGGGCGAGCCGCGCGAACTCCCGGGATTGTGCTGCTGTAGGTTGACCTCAGTTTGTTCTAGCTGAAGCAAAACGTCGTTGCCTGCTGCACGGCCGGCCCATTCTGCTACAGGAATGCAGTGCGATCAGAATGCATGCGGAGCATACGACGCTGCTGAATGCCGTCAGGAATCGCGGTGGGAGGAGGAAGCTTTGTTACTACAGATATCGCTTGGCTGCTTTCTAATGGTCGTGACTACTTTCGTGCACGCCGCTGGTATGGTGCTGTCGCTCGGTGCATTGCGGGTAGTGCATGTGGAGCGTTGGGTCCGGAAAAACGCATTGACGCGGGCCGGCATGGTTTCGGCGCTGGTCCTTTTTATGTATCTGGCGACGTTCGTCGAGTCGTTGATCTGGGCGGTAGCCTATGTCGAGGTGGGAGCGCTTCCCAGTCTGGACGAGGCCTTATATTTCTCTGCCGTGACCTATACGACAGTAGGTTACGGCGACCTCGTTCTCGAAGGCGCCTGGAGGCACCTGGCCGGTTTCGAGGCGGCCAACGGAACGATCATGTTCGGCTGGACGGCGGCGCTCATATTCGCGGTTGTGCAGCGGGTGTATTTCGTTCCGCACAGCTTTGATCCACGGTCCTGATGCAATATACAGATATACAGGCCTGACCCGAGGCTTCGGAGGCTTCCGATGCTTCGTGCCGACCGGGCTACTGATCGGGCCGCCAGCTTTCCGATTCCGGCTCGAATCCATAGGGGTTTGTAACCCACGGATAGCCTTCCGCTGCCATCGACCGGGCGCGCTCGTAAAGCGTATTCATGAATTCGCGATCGAAGGGTTCCTCTGAGGTGTTCTCGAAGTCCTCGGGAATGGCGGCGAGGTGAAACTGCAAGCCATCGCGCAAGCTGCCGAGATACAAACGAAACAGGTCGCCGATGCCCTGGGTCCGGATCAATGCCGAAATAGTCTGGCTAATAATTGGCGTGAGCTTGCGTTCGACCGTGGACCATTCGGGCTGCAGGTATGCGTTACGGATCACAAACAGTCTCGGCCTGCCCTGCACGTTAAATCGCTGTTCTATGAGGCGCCAGTCCAGCCCGATCGGATAAAGGAACACCTGCGAGGTCACACCGCCGTCGACGTGCAGTTCTTCGTAGCGCGTTCCGTCCACCTCTACTTCGATACTCACCGGCGGAAACGCGCCGGGAATCGATGCCGAGGCAAGCATCAAATCGCGAATCAGATCCAGTGCACCCGGAGCGCCGCTTTTAGCAATCCGTCCGATATGCCACATCACCGGACGGGCGGCGTCCAGATTCGTCGTGCCGATCATAAGCACGCGGCCGCGGCGATGTTCGGCAGCGATCGCCAGCATCATATCTTCGTCGACGTACTCGGCGATCTTGGCCCGCAAGGGCGCAGTATCGGCGGCCGAGTCATTCAGGATTATATTGCGCTTGCTCCGTCGGGTGACCAGGTCGCTGGTCGAAAAGGATGTAAAGATTTCCTTCAGCTTCTGGTCGTACTCGGGCCCCAGAAATGCGAACGGTGCGATCAGGCCACCGGTGCTGATTCCGGTAACCATCGTGAATTCGGGGCGCGTTCCCGACTCCGTCCAGCCGTTTAGCAAGCCTGCGCCAAAGGCGCCGTTCGCACCGCCACCGGAGACGGCGAGGTAGTCATGCTCGCGATCCATGATGCCACCAAACGTTGCCTTGACCACATCGTCCGAGGCATTCAGCCAGTAGTCGACGTACTCGGGTTTTTCATCGCCCCACGATCTTGCCCGGGGAATTCCCGGCACCGCGGCCTCGTCGGCTAGGTTTTCCGGCAGCGGATTCATACGTGGCGGCGCCGTGGCGCAGCCTTGTATAAGGATAAGTGCGACGCAGATCGCAACGAAAGCTTTCGGGCGGCGAATTGAGTGCATGGTGTTCATCCAGTATATTCGGCATCGGCGCATTGCGCATCCCCGCACCGAATGCGCCATCCGCACCACGGCAAGTTTCACTTTTGCACCGCGAAGGCGGGTCGAGCTGTGGTCTTCAAGGTTGCGAGCGCATCGAAGTGCGAATATCCTCCTGCAGATTGATCATCGCGGCTTGCGTGACACTCGGCGACGGTCGATTCAGCGAAACCAGCAGCGCCAACACAACTGAAAACACCAGCGCGCCTGCCACGGTCACCGCGACTACCCGGCGGCTATCGGATGCTCCCGTATCGTATCCCCCCATCGTCATGGCCACTATTGCCAAACCGTACAGCACCAACCAGATGGTTCCCGGCAAGCGATAGTTGATACTCAAGGTGACCCATTTCGCATGCACTTCGATCACTTTGTTTAGCGACTGTACGAAGAGCCTTGTAGTCGCGTTCTGGTCTGCGACGGCAACCGCCTTGGACCACAGGCTGCTTTGAAGTCCGTCAAGTTTATCTTCCGCCAGCGCAACCTTGTCCGCTTTGTCTAACTGCCCCGATTCAACTCGCAAGTCTACATAGCCCTGCAGGAGTTTCCGCACCTCGGCGCCATCACTAGTTGACAACAGATCTGCTCTGAGAAAAGCGGTGCGGATCGCATTCGCCTCTTCCAGAACGACGTGCTTTATGTCTTTAAGACGCGAGTCCACAACTCCAAATGTTATCGCCAACATGAACGCTAACAGGCTGAATGAAGCGGCGGCAACGGGGCCGCTTCGAATTGTCTGGCCCGCAGGCAATTTTCTCCTGCGACGTTTTCCTGCGTAAAAACCGAAGTCCATGGAGAGGAAAGTAATAGACAGCGTGATTAGAAAAATTCCCCACAAGGGTAAGCTGTCCAAAAGTCCTGTAACAGTCATCGCGGCGTTGCTCCATCGTCTGGTTCGTCAAGGGGTTGTAGTAGGTACGAGCATCGCAGCGAAGCCGCACGGAAGTTGTCGATACAGATGGAATTCGCCAGTCGCGGCCAATTCATCATGCGCCGGGTTGCAGTCCGAATCTTCTCGCTCTTGCGCGTCTTCCGTTTTACGTAAACCGCTTCGTTACAGAGCCACCCTGAACTTGACCTGAGGAATGGCGATAAAGTCGTGTTCCTGGTTCAAGGCGGGATTGAACACAAAGCGAATTCCGGGCGTTATCCAGATATTGTTACTGAACGATATTCTCCAGTACGTTTCTATTCCATACTCATCACGCACCGGTCCTGCAAAGATCTCTTCGATCGGGTTCATGTACAGCACACTGACTGCCGCCTCTCCTCGTATGTTGGCCGGGTTCAGGTACGCCGCCCCTATGGTCAGGGTGTGTTCCGAAAAGGTGCCTGTTACGCCACCCCCCTGGGCCGTGTTGTACGTATAACCCGCCTGACCAACCCAGCGATCCCACTGCTTTTCGCCAACCAGCCTGAATCCGCCCCCAGCCTTATTGGGTAGCGTGTCCGGGGAGCGAGTGCTCCTCTCATCGGCATAAAACCCGAGCACATGCCAATGATCGTAGTCGTCCTTGGACCGGTTCACGTTTGAGCCAACCTCCAGCCCGTAAAAGAATTCACCCCGGTCGACGGTCGACCAGTCGAAACCCTGCAGATTTGGGTCACCATTCATGTCGTTCAGCGACCCGGCAACATATAAGCCGGATTTCTTATCGGGCCACCATTTGATGCCGGCACCGAAACCGAAGGTTGGATACGGCACGGTTGGATGGAACGCCCACGGGCCGGTGGTAAAAGAGACCCGGGAATCCTTGAAACGCATGGGATTGAGAAACGTCGTTACGACCTGGTTGCCAATTCGCGCTTCGAACTTGCTCTTCGCAAATGCAAAGTTCTGTTGCCAGTACAGATTTTCGATCGCCAAATCCCACGATGTAAATTCGACGTTTGTCGTGAGGCTGCCTACATCAGCCAGACCAAAGTTCGAAGGTACGGCATTGTTCCCGACTGCACCGCGCTCAAACATACTGAACACGAGAGTACCTTCATTCTCCGAGCCTCTGTTGAGCAACGTCCATTTGGTCAGGAATCCCCACCAATCGCCCATGGCGGTATCGAACGTGGAATTCGGAAGCGTGTCAGAGGCTGACTGCGCCAGCAACTGATAGCTGAATCCGAACTTCAAACCGATCTTGTCGTAGACGTCGTCCTTGAAATCGAACCAGGAATCAGGGACACCGTAAGGGAATAGCGCGCCAGGCTGCGGAACGATGCCTTCGAGGACATTCTCCGGGCTAATCGGGTTTTTGTCGACCGCTTGCGGAGTTGTGTCGGCCGATTGCGCCATGGTTTGCCCCATGACAATGGCGTGGAGCAAAAAGACCGCCAGAAGTCGCCGCACAACATCGCTTTCTCCTGTCATCGATGCTTCTTTCTGGCACTACGCTTCCTGCTGACGGGTACTAACGACGGTTTGGTCGCGGCAGTCAAACTATGAGCTTCCAAAGGCGTACACGCAATTGCCTCGAGCGCTGGATGGCTGGATGCGGATCAGGCTCGCGGAAGGTGTATTACCCGACCTCCACCGTGCCATCCTCGTGGATCGCTATCGGGTCACCCATCTGCACGGTTTTGAGGAATTCGTCGCCAAGCATGTCGATCGTCACGATGCGCTGGTCCTTCCAGATGTCCGCCATGAGCACACCGGCGGCGGCCAGTGTGTCGATCGGCTTCGAGAACAGCAAGGCCTCGGGGCCAACGCCGATCGCCTTCATTCCCATCAGGCACATGCCGCCCATGGTCGAACCGACCGTCGTCGTGGTACAGAGGATCGCGCCCGAGAGATCCTTGCCAAACAGCTCTTTGTTGCTGGAGTCGGTACAGGGCGCGGCGTCAGTTCTTCCGGCGAACATGTTCTCTGTGTACGAGCCGCTCGTGTTGAACGGATGCCGGGACACCGTTGCTTTGCCGCTGATCTCGCCCGGCAGGACCACACGGCCGCGAAACGTCTTCTTGCTCATCGCTATCTCCCCTTTCTATTCAGTGGATTGTCAGTCTCGTTCCTGGTTGTCCGAGCCGTTCTCAGTACGGCACCTTGCCAGTCATCGCGATCTGCACCAGATCGTCGTCGTCGTAGAGCCGCAGTCTCGAGTAGAAGCGCGCCTTGTTGGAGTTGGTGACGCCGCGATCGATGTCCGCCATGCCCCGCAGCCCTTGGTACGCGGGGGTACAGATGGTCGTGAACTGGGCTCCGGCGCGGACCATGTCCCGGTACATGATTGGATGCTGGTCCAGCAGCTTGTCCCTCACCACGACGGGTTGGGCCATGACGACCGGGATGGCAAACTTCTCCTTTCCGGATTCCTTCAGCGCCGCGGTGAACCTTTTGCTCCAGGAGACCATCTCCTCGTAGGTGTTGTGTGGGCAGCCGAGGTAGACCGCCGTCGGGTCGGCGTTGGGGTCCTTCCACAGGTTCTGAAAGCCGCCGCGAACGCGTTTGTACTCGGCGTCGTCGATCACGTAGGTCTGGTAGTCGTCGACCAGCAGGTCACGCCCTTGCTCGATGGCTTCGGGTGTCACGTTCTCCATGTGATACAGCCCGACCGCGCCGCTCGAGGCGGTGGCGGAGCCCATGGCCTTCAGCTTGCCCATAGCGATCAGGTCGGGTTTCCCGTCCTTCATGCCGATCCACTGGTCGACGCCGGTGATGTAGGGGATCTGCTCCACCACCTTGGTGCCGATGGCGCCGCCCAGGGCGCCCCAGTGCGGCTCCTCTGAAAGCTTGACCTCGATGTGCCACTTGGCCTTACGGCCTTGGTCGTTCAACACGCCGAAGACCGGCACTTTCCCGGCGATGGCGCAGAGGATCTCCATGCCGGTGGCCATGCGGTTGACACGCACACCAAGGACGGAGTTGCCGTAGTTCACGGCTGAGGACTCGGCCCAGGTCACCACCGTGCCCGGCTCGGCGGTATTGCCCACCTCCGGCAGATAGCACGCGCAGCTCCACTTGTTCAGCGGGACGGCGCCGAGACGCGTGTGCACCTGGATAAGGCGCCCCTGCAGCGAGTAGGTTTCGAGCTCCATGGCCCGCTTGCGCGGGTCTTGCCCGACGGTAAAGAGATCGAGGGGCATCGGGTTGACGGTGTAAGGTGCGAACGCCTTGAGGCCGGCGTCGGCGATCTCCTCGAACATCTCGAGGACCGGCGCGACCCAGGCCGATCCGGTGTACAGCGACGTATGCGGTGCTCCCCCGCAGTCGGCGAGCCGCTCTGCCCCGAAGAGCTCGCCGTGCATGACGATGGTCTTGAGCACCTTGGCCATCACTGGCCCCTGGCTGCCGTCGAGGATGTCCTGTTCCTCCTGGGTCAGGGTCATCTTGTGTGGATTGTCGGGGTCGTGGTCCTTCAGGCCGGCATCGGAGCCGGTGCCGGTCAGGCCGTCCCCAATGGGGTTTCCCTCATAGTCGATCCCAAACTGGTCACACTGGACGTTTTCATACGCACCCGGATCGCTCGGCTTGTCAGTCTCTGTCTGGGTTGCCATTATTTTCCCCTCTATTTTGAATTCAGGTTAACTGCCCGAAGTAAAACTATGCGGTACTTGCCGGCGTGCGTTCCGCGCGCCTGGCTCGTCCGTGGATCACATGAAGCTCCAGCCACCGTCGATGGGGAAGAACTGACCCGTTTGGAAAGTCCCATGGCCGTCAATCAGTGACGCGACAAAAATAGGCCGCCTCCGCGGCCTCGCAGAGTTTCCGCATCGGTATCTGATCCGTAACTGCCTTGAGCTTGGCCGGGTCGGTCCCGTACGTTCCGGTCCGGATACAGGCCGAATCAAAATCGCCGAAAGCGTTCATGGCACGATCGACCAGTTTCGGAATTGTGTCTTCCCTGGTCTGATCCGTCGTATCCGGCACCACCTCCACTTTCGCGCCCATATTGATCAGTTCGTCGGCCAATCCATCTTTGGCATCGCCCAGAACGAAGTCATGATTCCTGCGTGCCATCTCAAGAGCCAGCGCAGGCATCATGTGAGTATTTGCGTCGGCAAGTATCACTACCCTTTTTTCCCCCTGCTCATCATCTCTCTCCACTAGAATGAAATCGGTACAAATTACGACCAGAAAAGCGATCTCGCTTACCCCGTACTACAACATCCCGGCAATCAGCGGGTTGGTGATCGGCTTGAAAGCATCCGGGTGGGGTTTCTGGAGATTCGAAACGCACAATTTCCTATCTTTATCCTTGTCTATGTCCTTATCTTGGGAATCTTTGATTCAGCATTTTCAGTCTGTTGCATTCAGGAAACTTCGACTTGACGTAAATCAAACTCCGGGGGCTTCAGTTGGTAAAGCGCTTCGCAAGAGCACTTGGGTCCGACATGCCGTTCAAATTGCACAGAGCTTGTCGAAATCGGCACTGCGAAAGGATCTTGAATGAATATCTGTCGACCTATTTGTCTATTTCGGCCAAACTACGTTGACGTTTGTCAATACGAGTAAACATCTTCTAAAGGTGGATTTCCTCGCATTAGGAAGTAGCGCGACTTACAACATGGCAACCCGCGAACAGAAATCGACACCGCCGCTACTAGCCATGGCGCATCCCATGGCGTTCTCTGCGTATCTGCGCCGCATTGGATCTCCTGTAGAACGCTACATGCGCCGTAACGGGTTACCGGTGTTGTGCGAAGACCCGAAGGCGTTCGTTCCATTGCAAAGGGTCTGGTCTTTTTTCGACACCGCGGCCCGGCAAGAAGACCCCATGCTGGGGTGGCGGGTTGGGGCATACATCGGAGATCAGAACCTCAACTCGGGCCTCCTGCGCAAGCTCGGGACTGCCCCGACGTTGTTGCTGGCTTTGCGCGGACTGGCACGGATGGTCAGCGCGGAGGCTTCTGATCTCAATATCGGCATTCACGAACGGCAGGCCGATGTTTTGTTATACATGTGCTATGTCGGCATGAGGGGAACACCCGGCCACATGATTTCGCAGGCGTATCAACTCGAAATTATTGTCGATCTGATCCGCCACTTTCTTGGACGGCACTGGATTCCGACCGAGATCGGCATTGAATCGTCGCTCGCCCCATCCGTCGCGGAGGCGCACTTTCCTGGTTGCCGAATTCTGACTGAGCAGCAATCAGGCTACATCGCCGTGCCGCGGTCGGGTCTGCACCGCTCGGCGCTCATCGATAACGCCAAAGTTGATGGGCTGGACAATCCGCCTCTGGCCAAGAATTTTGACTATACAGACACGCTTCGTTCAGTGCTTAAGTCGTACCTGTCTGAGGGCTACCCAAGCGCGCGGTTTGCGGCTGAGCTGATGAACACCTCAGTGCGCACGTTGTCGCGAAGGCTGTCTACCGATGGTCTAACGTACGGGGCGTTGATCGACGAATTGCGTTTTAAGTCAGCAAAGGAACTGCTGCAGAATCCAGGGGTGCGAATCGTGGACGTGGCTCAATCGGTCGGCTTCAACGATCAAGGTGATTTCACGCGAATGTTTCGCCGCATCGGTGGCCTGACCCCGCTAGCGTTCCGCAATGCGGGCCGAGAACAGTAGGGGATGCACCCGAACATGTAAAGATATACATGTGTGCCCCGTTTCTTACGCGCTGAGGCAATATACAGATATACAGGCCTGACCCGAATCACTGCAGGCCTGACCCGAATCACTACATTGTCCACTTGACACGACTAGCCGCCGCCGCGCAAGACCAGGACAAAGGCCTGGAGTTCCTCGATAAGGTGATGCGTATGATGTGGGACGGCCAGAACGACAATTGGCCGGACTTCCTGATCGAGTACATGGACCGGGCCGGTATGGACGGCAAGTCCACGGATGCTGACGTCAAAGCGAACGCCGACAAGTACGACGCCATCCTCGATAAGAACGGCGCCGACCAGCAAGCAACTGGCCACGGCGGCGTACCGAACATGGCCCTTCGCGGGGAGCCCTTCTTCGCCGAAGATCGCTTCGACCTGTTCTTCGATCGCCTCAATCAAAACGGCCTGACGAAGCGCAAGGAAGCTATCGCGCAACTGCCCACCTCGTCCTGGACGAGTCCCTAGTCGCTGGCCCTGCCGTTGATCAAAAAGACTATCATTTGGCGGAGAAAACAACCTGGAGCAAGCTCGATCCACGGAAAGTGTAAGGAGCGCGTGTCGCCCGCACGATATTACTGAACAGATTTTTTACCGTTGGCACAGTAAAATTCCAGATCTTAGTCGCAAAACGTAACGATGATGGAGAGATGCCATGACTGACAAAATACCCGCAACGTACGAGTGGTACGCAAAAGCAGTTGGAAAGACGCTTACCGACCAACACGAATTCACACCAGAACGGCCAATAACGCGTATGCCCGTGCCCAAGGCCTGGGCCGACATCAACACGCCCTTAACTGCCTTGGTCACTGAGGAAAATCCGCTCGTTGTTGACCATTTCACTTCATTTCGCAGCCCTTACTGCTACCTTGCAATGGGCCGCATGGCGGAGTTGCAGAATACCTACAACGTCCGAATCAACATACGCGTGGTTTTTCCAATCGCCGTCAAGAACCAACAGTTCTTTCAAGACGCTCCGGACTACCGGTACCTTCACGATTTTCTTGACGCTATACGACTCGGGCAATTTCACGAGATTCCGTATCGATTCCCGGTCCCTGATTTTGTCACTCAAGAGCCGAACACACTGGTAGTTTCGGCCATCAAGCCAGAAACGTGGACACTAGTCCGCTGTGCAGCGGCAGCGCAAGAGCAAGGCAGAGCGTTTCAATATGTCCAGCGGATGATGCGCTATTGCTGGGATGGGCAAACAGACAACTGGATGGACTACATCGGGGAGGCACTGACAGCGGCAGGAATGGACGGGCCGGCGGTGATTGATGAGGTGATGGCGAATCCCGACAAGTACCAAGCGATCATCGAGCAGAATGAAACGGACCTGCATGCCAGCGGTTACGGCGGTGTTCCCAACAATGTCTTTCGTGGGGAACCGTTCTGGGGTCAGGATCGCATTGACATGCTTCTGTGGCGTTTGAAGTGGAACGGCCTGACACGCAAGTGGCCGCTGGTTGATTGACGTCCTGCTTGGCTTCAAAATGAACGATCCATTGCGAACACGGACGTGATGGATGCGTTGGATCGTGCTCGACCATAGATAGGAAGATGATGTCGGAATAACCGCGTTTCGGAGCGACGATGGCAGAACGAATCCTGCGTTTGTTGGAGCAAGCCGGTGGGGTGATCAGCCTCGCTGGGGTCCTGGTGATCGCAGGGGGTTTCCTCTGGGCTTCGAGCAGGTATGCGACCGATTGGCGGGCGCGCCTGACCGATGAGAGTGACAGCATCTGGGAGAACAATCCCCACTGGCTCAAACATCTGAAGCCGGCGCCAGACTGAACGGCCGTAGTCGGATCGTTGTGCTGTTATCGCCGGCCGTTGCAATGCTTGCTAATGGCTGGCAGTTGACTAAAGGGTGGCGCCAACCACGGAATAGCAGCTCGGTTTCCGCAACAGGAGAATCATTGCGACTCTCACCCTACCGATCAGGCTGCATATTGAGATGCGGACTGCTAAGTGTTTGAAGGCGTGTCCGCGTGGGCGCGGTAGACGAGCGATTCGGCTGGCCGTTGTTCAGAATTGGCGATTCGCAGACGATAGTCGCTGTAGCGCTCGGTGCCGGTTTCGCGGTCACGAACATCGTCGAAAACTTGCTGTCTGGCGGCATTCCGCGGGTCGAAAATCCGATTCGGCCGGGCCACGTTATCATGGTCCATGACAAGTGGTTGTTCATCAAGCGCATCGGAATGCGCACGACCGCCGCACTTACCTACGATGGCGAGGAAGTCCTGATTCCCAATTCGACGGTGGCGCAGTCGGTGGTGACGAATCTGATGCGCGAGAATCGGCTGCTCCGGATTCAGATCAGCGGCAAGAACTCGTTCTGAGCGTCGGTCATTCAGTAAGAACGGCCTTCGCGGTCGGTGGGAGCACCGCGCCGATCAACCACAATATGGGAAAGAAAATTCCCAGAATGCCCATAATCCAGTGTCCTTTTCTGAAGGTGACGCCTGCTACTGTAAATACGGCGGTGAAATAGATGACGAAAAGGATTCCCGAGAGCAACCATTCCAGAAAACTCATTTTGACCTCCCGTTTTTTTTGGACTGATACGTTCGAACAAACGTTGAGTTGCCGCTTATCGTACCTCATAGTCAGGTCGGTGCACTAGTGCGATAGTGGAACGTATGTTCAGTTAATGTTGTAGCGACGTCCGGATGGACCTGCGGAATTCGCGGGGGGCTGAGGCCGCCGATGCGGCGGAACATGCGGGAAAAATTTGCCGCATCCTTGAAGCTGAGGCAACTGGCGATTTCAGCTTGCGGCAGCGTTGTCGAAATTGTCCTCCCACACCAAAGTGCTCGATTCGGTGTTCTGCGAGTTGATGCCAATCGGCGTGCTATGCAAACGAGATCGCGGCACGGATATATAACCAATCTGTTGACCTGTCAGGGCGCGGCAGTCCGGATAGGGTTCGTGAATGACTCGCGGGGCAATCGGAGACTCGATACCGATTTCTTCCGGCATCCAGGAACGCCCAAGATATTGTCAGACCAAATCGATATAAACCGCCAGTTGGTAGGCCGGAGAAGAAGCGTAGCCAGGCCAGTCCTTCATCGGGTACCGGGTATAGAAGCGGATAAGGAAGGTGGCCGAAGCCGAATCTTCAATCCGCCAAAATTTAATTCTGCGCAAGCCTATTGGCAGAATTTGACATGAAAATGAAGCCGTAACGCGTTTACGATGTTCGGGAGATTTCTTGTGCGGTCTTGCTCTTGCAAATAGCAATGACAGATCTGAAGTCTCTAAATGGAATGCGCGGCTGCGTTTGTTGCTCGCCGCGTATGTTATTCAAGTTCGATTCGTTACTTGATCTGATCCGGTTATCGGTAACAGATAATATTGATTCAACACAATTCGCAAATCTACGGAGGCGAAACTAACATGGGTGTGAACTATCAGTGGGGCTGAGCGAAAGTGGTCTGACCCCTTTAATTGTTCGACAACTATACTGACACTGGAGAGTCTGTAGTTGCGGGATCCAGCGCAGGCCCGTAGGGCGCGATAACCGTAGGGCATTGCGCCGCATGCATCGTACGATACCTGTGGATTACTCTTCGCTAACGCTCCCCAAGCAGGATTGCGAAGGAATCTTGTGTTCGCATCAGGTCGCTCTTAAAGGTCGTGCCATGAAGTTCCGACGCCTTTGACTAGACATATTATTCAGAAGGAGGGTTTAACTTATGATCAGCAGATGGTCCAAAGCGATAGTGGTGTCTGCGCTGATGGCATGCGGCGTGTGTTTTCTGGCTGGCGCTGCCTATGCAGCCGATAAACCCAATATTCTCATCATCATGGGCGACGATGTAGGTATCCCGAACATCAGCGCCTACAGCCATGGGCTGATGGGCTACCAGACCCCGAATATTGACAGGCTCGCCACCGAAGGCGTGATGTTCACCGATTACTACGGCGAGCAAAGCTGCACGGCCGGCCGTTCCGCCTTCATTACCGGCCAGAGTCCCTTCCGTGTCGGCCTGACCAAGGTCGGCATGCCCGGCGCGAAGCAGGGTATCAGTGACAAGGACCCGACCATCGCACAATTGCTCAAGCCGCTGGGGTATACCTCAGGACAATTCGGCAAGAACCACCTCGGTGACCGGAACGAGTATCTGCCTACCGTTCACGGCTTCGACGAGTACGCGGGGGTGCTCTACCATCTGAATGCCCTCGAGGAGCCGGAAAATGTCGATTATCCGAAGGACCCCAAGTTCTTCGCGCAATTCGGCCCGAGGGACTCGATCCATACCTGGGCGACCGACAAATTTGACAAGACCAAAGACCCGCGCTTCGGGGTGGTAGGTAAGCAGAAAATCAAGAGCACCGGGCAGGTGACGATCGAGCGGATGAAGACCTACGACGATGAGACGCTGGCCCAGTCAATCGATTTCATGGAAAGAGCCGTCAAGTCCGACAAGCCCTTCTTCGTCTGGCACAACACCACCCGCACGCACACATTTACTCACCTGCGGCCCAAGTATGCCGACATGATTCCCGAGAAAGGTTTCATGGGCGCCGCCATGACTGAGTTGGACGATACCGTTGGTGCGTTACTGGCCAAGCTGGAAGACCTCGGCATCGCCGACAATACCATCGTCGTATTCACGTCCGACAATGGCGCCATGAAGTTCAGCTGGCCTGACGGCGCGTCGTCGCCGTTCCAGGGCGAAAAGGCGACGATGTGGGAAGCTGGTGTACGCGTGCCCGCCTTGGTCAGGTGGCCGGGAGTCGTCAAGCCCGATACCGTGATCAATGACATATTTGGCCACAATGACTGGTTGCCAACGTTGCTCGCGGCCGCCGGTGAACCGGGCATCAAGGAGAAGCTGCTGAAGGGCCACAAGGCCGACGGCAAAAAGTACAAGGTTCATCTGGACGGCTATGACCAGACGGCGCTGCTAAAGGGTGATGGGCCGAGCGCGCGAAAAGAGTTCCACTACATCACCGACGATGGCGACTACGCTGCGGTCCGCTACAACAAGTGGAAGATCACCTTCCTGACCCAGCAGTGCAATGGTATGGACGTATGGGACTGCGAGTACACCGCGCATCGCCAGCCTCGCATTTCTGATTTGAGGGCAGATCCCTACGAGCAGGCTCAGCGGAGCGGCGCCAGCTTTGCCTGGCAGCAGTGGGCGTTCAGACGGGCCTACGTTTTTGTGCCGGCGCAGAAATATGTCGGCGGGTTCGTGAATTCCTTTAAAGAATTCCCGCCACGCGGTTTGCCAGCGAGCTTCAGTGTCGGCGACGCGCTCAAGAAAATTAGCCAGCCGACGCACAACTAATATTGAGTAGGGTAATCGTGCTATAGGCCGATGGAGGCGGGGCTGCCAAGACAGTTTCCGCCCCCATCAAAAGTGGCGTGTGGATCGCAAAGAACACTGAGTACACCAATCGAAGAGCAAACAATCGGCGCTGGTCGTGCAACTCGCGACTGCCTATCTTCATTCAGAGCGCGTTTGCGATAGTGGCCTTTGTGCTCTGTTATTGTCGCGGCGAGGTTTGAATTGCCTTGCGGAATTCGCGGGGGCTGAGGCCGCCGATGCGGCGGAACATGCGGGAAAAATTAGCCGGATCCGTGAAGCCGAGGCAACTGGCGATTTCAGATTGCGGCAGCTCTTGGTCCCGGAGGAGTTTCTTTGCGGCATCGAAACGCACTTCGTCAACAAGCGTCTGGTAGCTGACGCCCCTGTCCGCCAGCATGCGGAACAGGCTGCGCTCGCTTGTGTCCAGCAAGTTTGCTGTCTTTCTCGCTGACGGATAGCCGTCGGCGAGGTATGCCTGGATCACGGCCCGGGCAGCGTCGACGTTGTCGAAATTGCCCGCCCGCACCAAAGGGCTCGATTCGACGTTCTTCGAGTAGATGCCAATCGGCGCGCTATGCAAGCGAGATCGCGGCACGGATATATAGCCGAATTGTTGGCCTGCCAGGACGCGGCAGTCAGGATAGTGTTCGTGTATGACTCGCGGAGCAATCGGAGATTCGATGCCGATTTCTTCCGGCATCCAGGAACGCCCAAGATAGTGTCGGATCAGATCGATATAAACCGCCAGTTGGTAGGCCTGGGAAGAAGTGTAGCCAGGCCAGTCCTTCATCGGGTATCGGGTGTAGACGAGGATGCTGTCGTGGCCTTCGCTGATGCCGATATGCAGCTGCGACGACTCCGAGCGGACCAGCCGTACCAGTGCAAACAGCGCTTGATAAAGCGTTGGAGCATGTTCAAGCCTTTTCAGCATACCGGCGCTCAGTCGTTTGTCTCCAACAAACTGGCCCACATGCCAACCCAGTCCCGGGTCTTCGAGTCGTGCGCCGGCATCAAACCACGCCCAGGAGTTTCGCAGCGGCACGAACACACCGGGGTCGTCGTAATAAACCGGCAGGCCCGCCTTCGAAAAGAGGCGGTCAACGGGTGTGCCGACCTTGCGTAAAAAAGCCGCAAAAGCCAGTGGATGTGCCAGGCGAATGAGCGGTGCCGTGGACGGGTTGGACTGCTTCATTACGTGAAAATTGCTGTTTCCGGTGGTCACACCTTCGAATACGATGGAAAGTGGTCGAAGCCAAACCTTCAATCCACCACATTTTGATTCTACGCAAACATTTTGGCAGGATTTGACATGAAAATGAAGTCAAAGAGCGATTAGGATATTCGTGAGGGTGTACGGGGCAAATGTTTGCAACCGTTGGAAGCAGATTGAGCAGATCTAGCGTTCAGGTCGCGCCGATATTGCAGTATGTGGCTGTGAAGCCGGGAGGAATTGGCGCCAGAAATGTTTACTAGCAACATAACCGCAAGAAGAGTAGTGGTACAGATGCAATGCCATTGCTCCGGCACCGTTTGTTTCGGGTCGTAGTGGCGATCTTTGATCGAAGAAGAACCGAAACAATCACAAATAACGATTACTCAGGGAGGTTTCATGATTACCGATCAGCCTGTTAACAACCATGACGATATGCGCAAGGTCGCCGATAACATCCTGCGGGATGCCGGTCTCACCATCGAGGACAGCGGGGGCAAGGTCACTTTCGCCGGCAAGGAGCCCATTCGCAAGACGGTCATGAAGGCGGGCGCCGCTCCGGCCATCGTCCTCGCCGCCAATGCGGTCGCGGATGCGGCTATCTGGAAGGAACGCACGGGCGAAGGCCAGGACATCCACATCGATCTCCGCAAGGCGTGGATTGAGCAGAGTCCCTGGCAGAAAGACGCCCTCGACTACACGATGATCAACGGCATTTCGAAGGCTTGGAATAGCAACGTGTTCGTGATGTTCGGTGGGTTCGCACGGGCCCGCGACAGCCGCTGGATGGCTTCGGCTATCGCTTATCCAAGGCAGCAGCAAAAGTTGATGAACCTGCTGCGCTGCGGCCCTGGTGCCGAGCAGTTTCGCTCCGCTGTGGCCCGGCGGGAATCGGCCGAGCTGGAAGCAGCCGCCGAGGCAGTGCAGGTGCCGCTCCACGTGATCCGCACCAAGGAGGAATGGGCCGCTACGGAGCAGGGCGGGGTCCACGCCGAGACCCCGCTGATCCATATCGAGAAGATCGCCGACGGCCCGCCCGTCCCACTGCCGCAGGGCAAGCGCCCGCTGTCCGGCCTGAAGTCCCTATCGTTCGTGCACGCCGTCGCTGGCCCTTGCGTGGGCCGGGCGCTCGCGATGCAGGGCGCTGAGTGCATGAACTTGAACATGCCCGACTGGGTGGAGTTCGGGAACTTCTTCTTTACCGCCCAGGCCGGCCAGCGACAGGCGTATCTCGATGCGCGCAAACCGGAGCATCGAAAAGACGTCTACAAGCTGGTCGAGGAGGCCGACATCTTCGTAGAGAACCTCCGTCCGGGTGTTGCGGATGAGGAGGGCTACTCCCCCCAGGCGCTCGCGGAGCGCAACCCGGGAATCATCTACGTCAGTGTCAAGCTGAACACGCACGAAGGCCCCTGGACCCGCTGGCCTGGCTACGACATGAACGCGGGCGCCCTCGCCGGTATCTACACGGCCGAGGGAACGCCCGACCAGCCAATGGCGCCGCAACAGGTAAACGTGGTCTGCGACATCATGACCGGATATCTCGGCGCGATCGGTGCCAAGGCCGCGCTGCTTCGTCGCGCACGCGAAGGTGGAAGCTACTTGGTGCGCGTGACCCTGACGCAATGTACACAGTACATAGCCAGCCTCGGCTTCAACGACAAGCGCGTGATCGAAGACTATGAGAACCTCGGCGAAGAGCACCAGATCATGAAGCCCGAGCTGGTGACTGGTATGACGGCCTTTGGCGAATACACGCGACCGGCTTCGCAGGTTGAGATGTCCAAAACCCCGCAGTCCTGGGACGAACCGATCCTGTACATGCAGGGCGCAAGTCTGCCGGTCTGGATGACGGATGCTAAGGGCAAGCCGCTTAAGTGATGTTCAGCACGTTGCGGTAAGTCTTTTCGTGACGCACTACTGCTTCAAGAGCGAGATCGTTGATCGGAGCGGCCATGAGGTGATCGGCGGGGTCAATTCTCTCGTGCTATTCAACAAACGTACTTTCTAAAAAGGATTATCAAAATGGCTGACAGAAAAAGACGGGTTGTAATTCTGGCTGACACACAAACCCACATGATGCCGGCGCTGGCGCGCGAAATGGCAGGCCGTAATCACGATCTCGTCCTTGGCGATGCCGTGGATGGTCTAGCCGACGAGCTGATAAAGCTAGGCGCCAAGGTCGAGGTCGTGCCCGACACCGCGGACCAGACCAAAGCGGACACAATTCAGAAATTGGTGGATCGCGCCAAGGACGCCTTCGGCGGCTTCGACTCCGCCTGCATCCGGACCGGTGCCCATGGGGGCGGCACCGTTCTGAAGTCGACGGTAGAGGACCTCGATAGTCAGTACGAAGGGAATCTCAAATCAGTTTATTTCGCCTTGCAGGCTTTGCTCCCGCCGTTGGTCGCGCAGAAGTCCGGCCAGGTCGTCATCAACACGAGCTGCGGTGCCCTGCGGCCGCAGCCTTTCGTCGCCTTGTACAGCGCGACGCGTGCCGGGGCCAACGCGCTCATCCGGGCAGCCGCACTCGAGGTCGGACCGAACGGAGTCCTGGTCAACAGTACGGGAACGTATGCGATGGACTATCCCAGCTTTCTGCACGACGTGGGCGCCGACACGGACCCGGCAAAACGCAAGGCGCAGGAGGACATGTTGCCGATTCGAAGGCTGGTTCAACCCGAGGACGCTGCGCACTTCGTGGCCGCGTTGATCGACGGCAAGGCGACGGGCCAGACGGCGCAAAACTTCGCCATCGATGGTGGCTGGAGCTTCATGTGATCGATATGGCGGGCGTATCGCGCGCCGAACATCCAGCCTGAAAACAAGGTTGAAGGAGAGCGTTATGACGACCAAAACAGGAACTGACCAGCTGAGCGATCCGCATTAAGCGAAAGGGGTCTCATTAAGAAGAGGCGAAAGGGGTCTGGCTGAACCTCAGACCCCTTTAATTTCGCTGGTGCGCACCGCCGGCCAGACCGTTTGACCCCAAGCGAAAGGGGTCTGACCGCTTTAAATCACGCTATTTCAGGACAGGTGAACAGGCAGACTTGCTGACATAGACGCCGAGCCTCATTTCAATTAATCGTACATTGGTAGGGGATTAAGTAGTGTCAAAAGTTGATCGATTCGAAGTAGACAAGCTCACCAGCATGGATGCCGACTATCCTGCAGATGATGCCGTGCCGGATCTGCCGCCTGTCCCGGATGTCGTAAACCCGCCGCCGCCGCCCGACAACTGGAACTGGTCGCGGTTCAACGATGACAACCACCCGCAAAAGGCGGACTATGCCCCTCCGCTGACGGCGGTAGTGACTGAGGAAAATCCACTCAAAGCCGATGTCTGCTGGTCGATGCGCAGCCCCTACAGCTATCTGGTGCTGCAGCGGCTGGTCTGGCTGAATTCCAATTACAACGTGGACGTCAACATCAGGGTCATCTTCCCGGTGGCTGCGCGTACCAGAGCCACAAGCGGTAAAGCCGGTTCCGGGCGCTGGTACAAATGGGCCGACACCATTAACGACACCCGCCGCATGGGCAAGTACGAGGGCGTACCGTTTCGCTTTGCCAACCCCGACCCGATCTGGCAGAACACCTGGCCAACAACAGGCGCCGATTTCGCTGTGCACCCCCTGGAAAAGCAGCCTTATATCTCCTGGGTCACCCGGCTTGGCAATTACGCGCAAATGCAAGGCAAGTCGATCGATTACGTCAATGCCGTCAGCCCTCTGATCTGGGGCGGCCACGTGGATCATTGGCCGGACCACGTGAAACCTGCTTTCAATTCGATCGACGGGCTCGATTACGATAAAGCAATCGACTATATCTGCAAGAATCCGGAAAAGGTCGACGCTGTCTGGCAAAAAAACCAGGACATGCAGCTTCAGGCTGGTCATGGCGGCGTACCGCTCATGATCTTCCAGGGCGAGCCCTTCTTCGGACAGGATCGTTTCGACATCTTCTACTGGCGCCTGCGCGAAAGCGGTCTGACCAAGCGGTGGGAACCGCGGGCACCGTTCACCAGTAAACCGCTGCGCTGGCCGGACGGCGAGTGACCGGCGCTGCTCCTGAGGTAATGCCAGGCAGTGTCTCCCACGGTACATAGGATCGCTCAACGAGCGTAATTGAGCACATTCGGGAAGGGTTCGAAGTCGCCGCGGGCGCATCGAACTCTTCGCGGTGCTGGTGATTGTCTTTGGCCTCATCATCGCTTCGATTGCTTACACCCACACTTGGCGCGACGCGATTTCGAAGCGTACTAGAATGGCATTGACCGGCAATAAAAATTCGCGCATCGATCCAGATTTGTGTCGATCAGATGTGTCACCCTCGGAGGAAGATGCATGCGACAACTGATTACGACGGCGTTGTGTCTGGCGCTCATTGGTGCTACCGGCACCGCGTTGGCTCAGCAGGGCCGATCTATCGGCGAACCCGGCCGAACCAGTAAGCCGTCTACAAAACCGAACCCGTTGAAGAACGTTTATTTCGGCGAGCAGCACATACACACCAGAAATTCGCCGGATGCGTTTGCAATGGGTACTCGCGGCACGTGGGAGGATGTCTATCGCTATGCGATGGGAGAGCAAATCACGCTATCGACGACCGGTCAGAAGATCAGAAAATCGACACCCTACGATTTTGTTGGATTGACCGATCATTCAGAATATTTCGGCGTCATGCCGCGGCTTATTGACCCGAAAGACCCGCTTTCCAAGACTGAGTTTGCAAAGAAAATGCAAGCTCCAGATGCAAGTTCCGCCGGTGCTGATTCTGCAATCAGCATCATTCTCAGCTCGATACTGACCGCTTCACCGATGAAGGAATTCGTCGCACCGGAGATTCTCACTGGAAACTGGGCCAGCTATGTCAAAACGGCAAACAAATTCAACAAGCCAGGCAAGTTCACGACGTTGATTGGCTACGAGTGGACCTCAATTCCGAATGGCCGCAACATGCATCGCAATGTGTTCTTCCGCGATGACACTGGCCCGGTAGTGCCGTTCTCGTCGTTCGATTCGATTCATCCTGAGGATTTGTGGACCTACCAGGAAATCCAGCGTAACGCAGGTCACGAGAACTTCGCGATTCCGCACAACGGCAATGTCTCCGATGGCTGGATGTACGCACCGAAAAAATTCCTTGGCGCAGACATGGACGCCCGCTATGCGCGACGCCAGGCACGCAATGAGCCACTGACGGAGATCATCCAGACCAAAGGCAGTTCCGATACGCACCCGGCGTTCTCACCGAACGACGAGTTTGCCGATTTCGAGCAGTTTCCGAACATGATCAATGTCGGACAGGCCAGCCAGATCAAATACGGTTACGTTCGCCAGGGCCTGGTAGAAGGAATGGTCATCGAGGAAAAGCTGGGCGCGAACCCTTACAAGATGGGCATTGTGTCGGGCGCGGACAGTCATTCGTCTTACTCCAACAACGAAGAGTTCAATTTTCACGGTTCCCACGCAAAAGCAGATGACACTCCCCAAAAAAGGCTGAGCCCGATACCCAATCCGAGTGGTGACGTGGGTGCGGTAGTGGGTAGTGCGGGCGCCACCGCCGTATGGGCGGAAGAAAATACCCGCGCAGCCATCTTTGATGCGATGAAACGCAAAGAGACTTACGGCACGTCCGGGCCGCTGATTCGGCTGCGCTTCTTCGGCGGCTGGGAGTATCCAATGGGTCTTGTAAAAGACAAGGATTTCGTGAAAAAGGCTTATGCCGGTGGTGTTCCCATGGGGCGTGACCTGCCGCCACGTAAGGGAAAGGACCTCGCCAAGGCACCTGCCTTTGCTGTGTGGGCATTGAAAGACCCGGAGAGCGGTAATCTTGATCGCATCCAGATCATCAAAGGCTGGGTCAACAAGTGGGGCAGGGCTTCGGAAAAGATTTACGACGTCGCGTTGTCCGATGATCGCGTAGTTGATCCAAAGACCGGTAAAGCGCCGCCGGTTGGTAATACGGTCAACATCAGGAAAGCGACTTACACGAACGATATTGGCGACAACCAGTTGGCTGCCGTCTGGATTGATCCGGACTTCGATCCCGCGCAGCGCGTCGTGTACTACGTGCGGGTGCTGGAGATTCCGACACCACGTTGGTCGACCTATGACTCGGTACGCAACAAGCTGCCGCTGGTAGACAAGGTACCGGCAACAATTCAGGAACGTGCATGGTCTTCGCCGATCTGGTACACCCCTGTAACAAACTAAGGAGCATCGCTGTGAACATAAACGAATTCACCAGAGCCATCGCTTTGCTTTTTCACGGCTGGGTCGGTGTCGGTTCTCGAGGATGCGTTGGCGGCACAAACTGATGTCGGCCAGGTGATTAACATCAACCTTCTTCGTTGTCACCCGCGGCAGGATTGCAACGTATACAACAAGTATGATGCCGTAGTCGGCGTCGGGATTGTCTTCTGCTCGGCTACCGAAACTCGCTAAGGAATTAATCCCGTATGGAATTAAAACCGTAAGGAGTTAAACGTCAGATGCTTAAGTTTGGTGCCTGTCAGACCGATCCGCCTGATGGCGAGATCACATGGTTCACAACGAGCGGGGATCTTGCGGTGGGTGAATATGTACGAGGCCACGGAACAGTGCGGAACGTCATCGTTGCGGACAGTGTTGCGGCACTAATCATGCGCGTTGGTCCGGCGATAGATGCGTCAGAGAAAGCCGGGCAGGCAGACGTCTCAATATCCGGCTTGGATGATCGGGCAGTCCGTGTGAACATGGCAGGTAAGTTGACCGATGAACTGGTGGCGCGCCTGACTGATGAAAGTGACAGCATCTGGGAGAACAATCCCCACTGGCTCAAACATCTAAAGTCGGTGCCGGGATGATCAGGACACAGGCGTATTTGAATTGCGCTTCCGTCGCCAAATGCACAACGGACTGACAAGACGGGCTTACGCATAGGGAACTGGGAAGCGGGGTGACTATGATTGAACGAATTCTGGGTTTTCTGGAGCAAGCCGGTGGGGTGATCAGTCTCGCTGGGGTCCTGGTGATTGCAGTTGGTTTCCTGTGGGCTTCGGGCAGGTATGCGACCGATTGGCGGCGAGTCGGTCCTGAGGAAAGTTTCGGGCGATTCAAAGTTGGCCTGGGTCGCGCATTGCTTCTCGGGCTCGAAATCCTGGTGCTTGCCGATATCATCGAGACGATTACGGTGACGCAAACGTTCAGTTCCCTGTTCATTCTCCTGGGCATCGTGATCATCCGGACGGTGGTGAGCTGGACGCTGACGCTGGAAGTCGAAGGCCACTGGCCCTGGCAAGCGGCCGACGGGGAGTGACGCATGTCTGAGCAAATACATAGCGGGCTCGAAATCCTGGCGCAAATTCTGGAGATCGTTGGGGCAAGCATACTGGTGGTCGGATTTGTTGTTGCTACGGCTATTTACATGCACCTGAATGTCCAATTGGGCGCGTTGCCCGCATTGGCCAGCTACCGAAAATCAATTGGACGGGTCATTCTGGTCGGCTTGGAAATTCTCGTCGCTGCCACCATCATCAAGACAATTACGGTGGATCCAAGCGTCGAGAGCCTGGGGCTGCTTGCCCTCATGATCGTCATCCGAACGACACTTAGCTGGACCACAGTGCTCGAGACCAGCGGCCGCTGGCCGTGGCAGAAAAAGCGAAGCAACGAAGCGAAATAGTGGACAGCACAATGGCCGATACGACCTGGGTGTTCGGTTACGGCTCGCTGATATGGCGCCAGGACTTTCCCTATCTCGATTCGCGCCGCGCGTACATTGAGGGTTGGTCGCGCCGCTTCTGGCAGGGCTCGCATGACCATCGTGGAACAGAAACCGATCCCGGCCGGGTAGTGACATTGATTGAAGCACCAGGTGCTCGCTGTTATGGACGTGCTTTCCTGGTGGAGCCCGACGTGTTCGAGCATCTCGATCATCGTGAGAAGAACGGCTACGAACGCGTTACGGTCGAGACTTTTTTCGATGATGAACAAGCGTCGGGCGTCGTCTACATAGCCGCCAGGGGCAATATCGCATTTCTCGGCGACGCGCCGCCTGAAGATATTGCGGCACAAATCCATCGCAGTGCCGGGCCGAGTGGAACCAACATCGAATATGTTCTGGAACTGGCTCGTACATTACGGCATCTCGATATCCAGGATTCGCATGTCTTCGAAATTGAAGCACTCGCTTTGGCGGCGCGAAACGTGTAGGGCTTGTTATCGAAAGACCAGACTCCTGGAGCGCCGCCGCTACAGCGAGAATTGCCTGTAACGCGTTTACTCTATAAAGTCGGTGAGGGTTAGTTCGCTCCTTTGTGGATGGGGTGTGAAAGAAGAAATTGATCTCAATGATTGGATACATCAAATGAAAGATGCTGAGAAAATCAGAAAAAACCTGTTGGCACTGCAATCCGAATTACAACAGCGGCTTGGTCAGGCGCAATCCGAGGAGCGCCACGAAGTCGAAGAGCACGAAGATACGACCGCGCAACTCTGGCAGGCGTCCGAGATTCGCGACGGTATGAACGATGAAGCGGTCGGCGAACTGCGCGATATTAGCCGCGCGCTGGCGCGCCTGGATGCTGGCGACTACGGAATCTGTGACAAGTGCGGTGAACCGATCAACCCGGCGCGGCTGCAGGCGTTGCCGTATGCTTCACGATGTATCGCATGCGCGGAGTGAACGGGGTGGGAACGTGCGGTTCGGAGGACATGAGTCCGCGGTAGTTCTCGCTGACCGAGTTGTATCGAATGCCGACGTCATGAAAAGTCGCGGCAAGAACGGTAGCTTGCCGCAACATTCGGCACGGCTCATTGGTCTCGAGCGGCCGCGAACAACGGGAACTCGTTTAGTCAAGTGAGAAGTTGTATAGGAAATCAATTACTGCTCGTTTTTGCGTTGTGGCTCGTCGCGTGCTGTGCGCTGGGAGAAGTGGAAGATCATGTTCACCGAGACATCCGCAGCGCTACCGACGGTTTGGAAGAGGAGCCCGAGCTGGCCGCTGATCACGAACCTCCGCCTCGACCGCTATGAGCGGTGAGCAGGACCAATCCGAGATGTTTCTTCACTGGTACGGCAAGCGGATGTTCCTGATGGCGCCTGCGCAGGCATTGGTGGCGAGGCAGATGAAGAGCCTCGAGGCGTTTCCACCGGCACGTGGCTCAAGCCTTAGCCTCGGGGCGTTCTTCGATCAGATCAAGTTCGCTCAGCCGGGGCAGATCAATGAGGGCTCCGTGCACAATGAAATCATGCATATCACGGATCTTTATCCCACGATTGCACGCATCGCGGGTGCGAAAACTCCGGCGGACCGAATCGTCGATGGAATCGACCAACTCGACTTGCTGACCGGACAGACAAAGCACTCAGCCAGAGATGGGTTTCCGGTTTACAACGGCGACCAGCTTCAGGCTTATAGGTGGCGGAACTGGAAGGTCCACTTCCTGACCCAGGAGAAAATGCAGTCGGCGATAGAGCGACCCGGCCTGCCGAAGGTCTACAATCTCCTGACCGACCCGAAAGAGGAATTTAACAGCTTACATTTCGGCGGACTGGACGGCGAGGACAACTATTGGGTGCTACCCGCCGTCGCGAAGCTCGTGACTGATCACAAGCGCAGCCTTGCCAAAGAACCACCGATTAAGCTTGGCACCCCGGATCCGTACACGCCGCCTCGCGTAAAAAGCCAATGACACATTCCGGTCGTCTGATCTCTGCTTAACCGCCAGGCAGGAACAGGATGTGTGCGAGTTTCAAACGTCAGGGGCCTTGGTTGGCAAGGATCAAATGTCCGCTATGGACACAGAGTGTGTCAAAACGCGATCCCAAAAAGTAGCAGATGTGTCCCTTAGTGAAAGGGGCTAAGTTGTCTTATATTGGCTGGCGTCACACAGGGCGAGATGCGACAAGCGATGATGAACGGACCCGTAGCCGTTGTTTTGGGGCTTCGAGAAAACGGACTCGGAGTGGTTCGGGCTTTGGGGCGCCAGGGCGTTTCCGTAATTGCAGTAGATGACACAGATGAGCGCTTCTACACAAAGACCCGATACGCCCGCTGGGTGGCCTGCGAAGACTTCTATGGAACCGGTCTCATCGATTGCTTGTGTGAGCTAAGCAAGAAGCTGGGCGAAGGTAACGTGCTCATCCCGACCAATGACATGACTGTGGCCCTTGTTTCGCAGCACCGGCATCGGCTGGAAACCGCGTACCGTCATTCTCTGCCGCCCGCCAGTATGGTTGACCTCCTTATGGACAAGGAAGCAACTCGCAAGTTTGCCGAAACTAACGGCTTTCTGACGCCGCGAGGCTTCGAGGTGGCCACCGAGGAGGAATTGGAGTCGCGTCTCCGGGGAATCGAGCCACCCTACATTCTAAAACCCCGGTCTCCGGGGGTCTTACGCTACGGGACGAAGAAGGTCGTCTTCAGCAAATCAAAGGATGAACTAAAGCAGGCCTTCAGGATGCTCTCGCAATGGGAGTCAGGGGTCGTTCTACAGGAATGGATACCAGGAGCTGACGAGAACCTGGTTTTCGCCCTGTACTACTTCGATGAGAATAGCAATCCGCTGGGCTCATTCATAGGTCGAAAAATCCGGCAGTGCCCCCCGTATTGTGGCAAGGGATGTTCCGCGGAGCCGTGGAAGGATGATTTTGTCTCCGAGTACGGGCTCAGGTTTTTTGGAGAAATTGGCTACACGGGTTTTGCAGCCATTGAGTTCAAGATCAGCGATCGCGATGGGAAGCACTATCTTATTGAGCCGTCGATCGGTCGTCCCGAACACCTTTTTGCTCTTGCCGAGGCCAACAACGTCAATCTGACGTACGTCGGCTATCGTCACATGGCCCGGCTACTGCTGCCAACGCCAGATGAACCAAAAGTCACTGTCCGCTACTTCAACATGAAGAACGACGTGAGGGCCGCTCGCACCTACATTACGGCCAACGAATTGACAGTTACGGGTTGGCTGCGCAGTCTCCGCGGGCCCAAGTTGTATGCAATCTTCGCGTGGGACGACTTGAAGCCTTTCCTCTCGTACTGTGCACAGCCTCTCGTTCGTTTTTTGAAAGCTCTAAAGCGATGACCGGTATTGGAAAAAATGAGTGCCAGGAAGCCAATCGCCTGGCTTGTGCGACCGATCAGTTTTTCAGTTTATTGCTTCTTGAATTTGTTGAAAGTTGGCTACATTAGGCCTATTCTCGGAACGGTGAGAGCGAAAAGTAGCACGTTGTTGATGCAGTTAGCATTCGTCTGAAATACTCATTCGAACAAGAAAATATTAAATGATTTGAGGAATAAGAACATGATCGGCAAAAAAGATTTCAAAGCACCAGAAATGCCACAGCCTGCCGAACTTGGAGCACCGACTTTCGGCGATATTCAGGGCAACTTTCTTGCTCAGCACTTCGACAGCGGAAAATATAGCTACAGAAGTGAAAATAGCCTACAGCCTCCGCCGGAGCCACTCACAGCTCCTGTCACTGCGAAGAACCCGTTGCAGGTTAACTTCTTGGCCTCGATTCGCAGCCCCTACACTGCTCTAATGGTTCACCGCACTGCCTGGCTTAATTCAAACTTTAATTGCGACGTGACAGTTTGTGCAGTTATGCCAGAGGCTATCCGCCTTCCGGGTATTTTTGGGGGTACACACGATGTACCCGCTCCAGGTGATCCGGCACCCAACGGCTGGTATTTCTTACCGAACATTATGTGGGATGCTCTCCGTGTTGCGACATACCAGGGCCTGGATTGGTACAAGAATGCCAATCCCGACCCTATCAAGATGGATGTCTGGCCGGACGATAGCCCTACGCACAACAAAATCTGGCCTCTGGAAGAACAGCCCTATATTTTGTGGATGGTGCGACTTGCCGCCGCTGCCCAACTGGCAGGTAAATCTGTCGATTTCTCATTGGCAATATGGCCGCTAATCTGGAGCGATAGTGGAGAGAACTGGCCGGCCGAGGTCCCAGAGGCTTTCGCCAAGGCCACTGGGTTGAATTACGAGGATACGATCAAGGACATGCAGGCGAATCATGAGAAGTACGATGCCGTTTGGCTGGCAAATGAGAAATTACAAACTGCCGCAGGGCACGGAGGCATACCCGTCACGGTGTTCCGAAACGAACCGTACTATGGACAGGATCGATTTGATTACATGTTTTATCGTCTGATAGAAAACGGGCTAACGCGGCGTGACAAACCGATTGCTCCGTTCGTTGATGAGCCCCTGCGTGCCCCGGACTACGATAAGGAACGTGAAATTATTTTCGGCAAGGCATAAGCTGAAGAATTTCGTCCCAATTGGGGACGCGCCTCGGGCAAGACAGGGTGAAGAGGCGCGATGAACTGATTCCCCCGATTGTTACGAAGCCAATATGCTGACCTGAAGGAAACCGAAACGTCTGCTTCTGACCTATCTCGTTAAAAAAGCCGCTTCTTGGAACGGCGCCAGGTGCTCATGCAGCTTACGCAGATCGAGTACGCGCTGGATGTGCCGGAGTAAATGCTCTTGTGGGATACGTTATTCCAGACTGAACCGGTAAAACAGTTGATCCCGAGCATTATCCCGGCGTCCCATCATGGACATGCACTCCACTCGTCGGTGACCGAAACTTCGTCACTAACGAGCTAGTCGTGCAATGCCGTTTTCAACAAAACAGGCCTGGCAAGCCTATCGAACACCTAAGTCCGACAGGCTGCTAGACATGTTACAAACCTTGGTCAGCCGTCAGACACTGCCGAGCCGCGCAATGATCGCGTCGCCGATCCGGTCGGGCCACTCGATCGATGGCCAGTGGCCCGAGTCCTTGTACTTGTAAAGGTCGGTTACAGGTCGTTCCTTCTTGATCCGGTCGGCCATCGCGATGACCGCCACCGGATCCTGTTCGCCCCAAATTACCGTCATCGGCGCGTGCTTGAACGTGAACAGCGTGCGCGACCAGCGCGCAAACTCCTCTTTGCGTTCCAGGAGGTAGTGCCCAATCGAACCCACCACGCGGCTGCCGTGGTCATGGTCGATTTGATGCGACATGCAAGTAACGATCTCGTCGAAATCATCTCGCGCTTTCGCTTCCTTGCCGAACGTGTCTGGAAAGAGGGCGACGATATTCTGCCAGGTCATATCATCCTTGTAGGCGACGGCGGGTTCTTTCAGTAGTTCGATCTGGAACGGCTGCAGCCCGATCATGTCGACGAGCGTCGAGCCGTCGAGCAGAATTGCGTGGCGGATCCGGAAATCCGTTCGGCTTTCTTCAAAGCGTGCCATCAGTTCCAGGCCGACAGTTTGTCCCATATCGTGCGCGACCAGTATTACGGACTTCAGGCCGAGTTTCTCCGCCAGGGCCTCGTAAAGGTCGGCCTGCAGTGCCAGCGTATATTTCTCCTGGTACGTACCTTCCATTGGCTTCTCGCTCATGCCGAAACCGAGCATGTCCATGACGACGATGCGTGTCTTGTTGCCGATACGCTCGACTACGCCCTGGAAGTCCCAGGACGAGCCCGGATAACCGTGCACGATGAAGACTGCATCATCGGTCTTCGGTCCCTGGTCGTGCACGAACATCTTCCTGCCTTTTAGCTCCACGATCTCGCCTTCTTCCCGCCACTTCTTGAGCCTCTTTGGTACAGCCGGCTTTGTGTCTTCTGCCATCGCACTCTCTCCCTCGTTCAATGATGTGTTGTGTCAAGTTGAAGGACTGTATGTCCGTGGGTTTATTCGTGACGACCTGTCCCCGCAGAAAGCTTAACATTGTCCCTCTAGGCTGGCGAACTGCTGGCTTCTGGCAGCCGGCGACGCTCAAGTTGCAATGCGATCGAGGGCGCACAGGCCCTAGTGGCCTCCGCTATTGGCACATGCTGTTGAAACACTCCAGTTCTCGAGTGCGGCGCATTTCGATGCGGCACTGGGGCAATTGCAAACTTGCCCAGACTCAACCTGGCAGGGCGCTCAGGAGGTCCAACTACAAGACACGGACTCTTGCATGTATCCCCGTAGCTTGAAGCATGCTTCGGCTCCAATAAGCGCTAGAATTTTTTCATTGCGCTGGAAAAAAAGTTTTTCAACAGAATAGGCCGTTTGAGGATACTCGGGACCAATGGCTAAGCAAAGTCTCAACTGTAGTTCAGGAGGGCCTGGAAAGATTGATTTCAGTTGGACTTGGGCGTACGTTGACGTTACTGAACCAATAAGAAAAACGTAAGCCATCAGCAAAACAACAATTCACGATCTGGAAACTACGTCGAACAAAAGGAAAAAGACTGCAAGCAAGAAAACAAAAAGACTGCAAGCTAGAGCAAGTGGGGAAGCCACAAACCACCAAAGAGATTTAAATCGAAGTTTGAAGTTTTCGAGGTATCACTTCCGGTAAGCGCGTGGGCGTGTTGCTCATTCAATGAGAGGAGAGAAGATCATGGCAAGTGATTGGGTAAAAGATTACATGAAAGCAATGATGGATCGAACTGGCAATTCGAAATTCAAGATTCCAAAAATGCCAATTCCAGACCTCGCAAAGGGAAACGTCGGGACGGACCACGAGGGCAATTGGACCTGGCGGCACTTGGACAACACCCAACACAGTTGGAGGACTGACCCAAAGGAACTCAAGCAAGTGCCGGTAAACACCGAACCGGTCACGGGCGACAACCCATTGGTTGTCGACATCTACGACTCGGTTCGGAGTCCGTACAGCTACCTCGTCGTCCCTCGTCTGGCGTACCTCCGGGCGAACTACAACGTGGATGTGAACATCCACGTGATTTTCCCGATCGCCATCCGCACACCCGAGCTCGCGGGCAGTTCCCAGAAAGTCACTGTAAGTGGGGACGACGTTGCTCCGAAAGGCGGCCGCTGGTACTTCGAGGGACACATGTGGAACGATACGAAACTCGTAGCGGAGTTTCAGGGTGTCCCGTACAAGTTCGCCGACCCGGATGTCGTCATACAAAACTTCTGGCCGATCGGACCCGAGAAGAACCCCAACTACAAGGATACCGCCCCGATTGAAGAGCAGATCTTCATCATCTGGATGGTGCGTCTGGCCAATGCCGCCGAGTTGGCGGGCAAATCTCTCGAGTTCCTGCTTTACACCGGCCCACTCGTCTATGGTGGAGCCAGCAAGTCGGGCTACTGGCCAGCGGAAATCCCGGCGGCATTCGAGACGGCGACGGGTCTGAATTACGACGACACGATCAAGGACATTCAGGCCAATCCCGACAAGTACGACGCCATGTGGCAGAAACAGCAACTCGACTTCTACGCGACCGGTCACGCGGGTGTTCCCAACATGTCGTTCAACGGCGAGCCGTTTTTCGGGCAGGATCGATTCGACTATCTGTTCTACCGGCTGCGGCAGAACGGGCTGACGATGCGCGATGCACCGATTCCGCCAATAGTCACGAAGCCGCTGCGCTGGCCTGAGGGAATTTAAGCAGCGAAGACGTATCGTGCGTATGTCGGCGTCCCTCGCTGCACGCGACGGACGCCGACATACGCGCACGATTCGGCTGAGATGGCACATGGTCGTTAACCGCCGCTGCCTCTACTACAGGAGAAACGCGTGGACCTTAAAGCGCTTTTTCTGAACTGCACCCTCAAGAAGTCTCCCGAGATATCCAACACGCAGGTTCTGATTAAGCACTATTAAGTCCGCGTACTTGCCGATCTCGATGGTACTTATGCTGTCCTCCGCGAGCAGCGCATACGCACCACCCAAGGTATACGCGCTGATCGCTTCGGCAACTGTGATCGCTTGCTCTGAATTGTTGGCAACCGAATCAGATGGGGGTACCCACGGATTCTTACGCGTGACCATGCCTTCTATCAATGGCCAAGGACCCTGCGGCAGGCTCGACCAGTCGGTGCCAGCGATAACGGCGGGTTACGCTTCGCTAACCCGCCCTACGCAGGCTTGCGAGTCTATCTTGCAATCGCGCCAGGCCGCTCTTACAGTAGTGCCACGAGGACCGGACCCATCTTCCGGTTTACATAGGTCATTCGGGAGAGGCTTTGACGCCTCCCTTTTCAATTCCGGTTCCGGTAATGTTCGGGTGCAGAAATTCCTGAGGAAGTGCGTGTGCGAAATAAACTGATGCAGATGGCCAAAGAGCCGCTGATTCAATTCCTGATTATCGGGGCGTGCATTTACGGCGCTTACGCGCTGTTCGGCGCTCCGGATGAAGACACTGTAGACAAGACCATCATTGTCGATGCAGGTCGCATCGATGGTTTTATCGGCGAGTGGCAACGACGCTGGAACCGGCCGCCAACGCGGCAGGAACTCGACGGGGTGATCAACGCCTTCGTGCGCGAGAGTATTCTTTACCGGCAAGCCATCGCGATGGGGCTGGATGCCGATGATCCCATCACCCGGCGGCGCATGGCGCAAAAACTCGAGTTCCTGACCAAGGATATCGCCTTGCTCAAAGAGCCTGCAGACGGCGAGCTGGAGGCGTATTTCCAGGAAAACATTGAGCGCTATCGCGAACCCGAACTGATCACCTTCAGCCAGGCATTCCTTGACCCGGACAAGCGCGAAGCGGCCACGATTGAAGACGCGGAAAATCTACTGGCGCAACTGCAGGCCGCGGGAGAACCTGATCCGCAAACGCTCGTCGCTGGTGACCGGTTTATGCTGCAAAGTTATTTTTCGGAAATCTCGGAACTTGATATCCGGCGCCAGTTCGGTAGCGGATTTTCAGAGGCCGTGATGCAACTCGAGCCGGGAAAGTGGCACGGCCCGGTCCTGTCCGGATTCGGCCCTCACCTGGTTTTCGTATATTCGGTGCAGGCACCACCCCAACCGGTGTTCGAGGATGTGCGTCAGTACGTGCTCGCAAACTGGCAAACCCGTCAGCAAGAGACGTTCAATGCTGATTTTTTCGAGAACCTCAAGGGCCGCTATGAGATTGTCGTCGCTGAAATTCCGGTAGACCGGCTCGTCGGAGCGAAAGTCAAAGACGAGGTCGAAGCTGCACCTGAACCGGCGTCATGATGCGCGTTGGTGTCAATCACCGCGCTATCAGGCAGCAGTTCGCGCTGATTGCGTGCGCGCTGCTTGTCCTGCTTGCTGTTCCGACTGTAGTTTTTGCGGATGAATTCCGTCCGGCACTGCTTGAGGTGACCGAGCGCGAAGGCGGCTGGGTCGATGTAATGTGGAAAGTTCCCTCGGTCGGCGACCGAGTCCTCAGTCTTGCTCCAGTCCTTCCCGACTTTCTAGTACCGATTGGGCCCGGTTCGGGGCGTTCCGTTCCGGGTGCATGGGTCGTTTACGGTTCTTATCGTGCTGGAGACAAACCACTCGCCGGCGCGACTCTGGGTGTTGACGGACTTGTCGCAGTGCCGACCGATGTCGTGGTGCGCGTTTCGTTGAAGGACGGCACACAACATTCGGCGATTCTGCGTGGTGGTAACGACTCGTTCACGATTCCCGAGCAGGCGACGCGCCTGGAACTGGCTGGTTCGTACTGGCGCATGGGCACCATCCACATTCTGGAGGGGTTCGATCACCTGTTGTTCCTGCTTACGCTGTTGCTGATTGTGGCCGGTATCTGGCCGTTGTTGAAGACTGTAACTGCATTCACCGTTGCGCACAGTCTGACGCTTGGGTTGGCGACACTCGGTGTGGTGCATGTGCCGCAAGCGCCGACCGAGGCCGTTATTTCGCTGAGTATCGTGTTGCTGGCTGTCGAAGTCGTGCGCAAATATGCAGGCGAGGTAACGCTGTCGGAGCGCTATCCCTGGGTCGTCGCGTTCACCTTTGGTCTCGTGCACGGACTGGGTTTTGCGGGCGCGTTATCAGAAATCGGCGTACCTCAGAACGAGGTGCCGCTGGCGTTGCTGATGTTCAACCTCGGTGTCGAAACAGGCCAGGTGTTGTTCGTCGTTGCAGTATCGCTGCTACTCGCGGCTCTGAACAAATTGCACAGCGGTACCGCAAATACAGTCGGGAGGGTCGCGCCGTATGCGATTGGCGGCATCGCCGCCTTCTGGACGATTCAACGGGTTGGTTCGTTTCTGTAGTCGCGATGATCGACAACGCGTGCGAATCACGCGGCAGGAACTCTGATTTGCGCGAAGCGGTCTGGTGGGCGTTGAAAGACAAGGGCATACTGATTGCCTATCCACAATTGGACGTGCACCTCGATCAACAAGTGGTCGACGCTGTGGGAAAACAGAATTCATGACGGGAATATACGCATGAAAGCACGTACCTGGTCCCGGCTGGCCGTTGCCATCTTGATTGGCGTGATACTGATGTCCGTATTCGGCGTCTTTACGGGTTTGCCCGATAACGCAGGTCGGATTGCATCGCACGTCATCATCGACGGCGCAGACACGCAGCTGGGACGGAATTTCGCTGATGAGCTCGTTGCACATCCGGGTTTGAATGGCGTGAAGTTGCTTGGCGAAGGTCGCGACGCGTTTGTCGGGCGCGCGATGCTTGCACGACTGGCAGAGCGCAGCATCGATACGCAGTATTACATGTGGCATCAGGACACGGTTGGTCGGTTGCTGATCAAGGAGTTAATTTCTGCGGCCGATCGCGGTGTGCGTGTGCGCTTGCTGATCGATGACATGTACGGCAGCGATGGTCAGGACACGTGGCTGGCCTTGGACACCCATTCAAATATTGAGGTGCGGTTGTTCAATCCGTTTACGCGCAGCCAGCCCAAGTACCTGCAGTTTGTGACCCGTTTCAAGGACGTCAATTACCGGATGCACAGCAAGACGTTCACGGTGGACAACCAGGCGACGATCGTCGGCGGGCGAAATATTGGCAACGAATATTTTGATGCCGATCCGGATCTCGCCTTTGCCGATATGGACGCGCTGGCCATTGGTCCTGCGGTGCCGCAGGTTTCGGCCGAGTTCGACGAGTACTGGAACAGCGAATACGCCTATCCGGTTACGACATTGCTGCCGGACGGCAGCGACGCTGATTTGCAGGCACTGCGCGACCAGGCGGACGCATTTTTCGCAGAAAGCAGCACGACAAGCTATCTGCGGGCGGTGAAGAACTCGAAATTTGCGAACGAGTTGCGCGGCGGCACCGCGGAATTTCATTGGGGACCGGGCAAGATCATCCACGACTCGTCGGAGAAGAAGGCCCACGATGAGAACTGGCAGCAGGAATTGCTGATCTCTCAGTTGGCGCCTTACATTACCGGATCAACCGAAGAGGTCATCATGGTCTCGCCGTATTTCGTGCCGGGCCGGCGGGCTACTGACGCGCTGTGCAAGCTGGCACAAAACGGTGTGCGAGTCAGGGTTCTGACCAATTCGCTGGCATCGAATGACGTCGCAGCCGTCCACGCGGGCTATACCAATTACCGCAAACCGTTGCTCCGTTGTGGCGTCGAGCTGTATGAGCTGAACGAGCAACTCAAAAACGAACAGCGCAAGGCGTTTTCCTGGTTACCGGGTTTGAGTAAATCCAGCCTGCACGCGAAGATTATGGTTTTCGACAAGAAGAGAATGTTCGTTGGCTCATTCAACTTTGATCAGCGTTCCTTGCACATCAACAACGAGATCGGCCTGCTGTTCGAGCAGATCGAACTGGCCGGGCCCGCCGCCGGGAAGCTTGATCGGGGCATGAACAGAATTGCGTTCAAGGTCGAACTGCACACCAACACCAGCGGCAAGGAATCCTTGCGCTGGCGCGGTATGGAAAATGGCCAGGAAGTCGTGCTCGACGCCGAGCCTTATGTGGGCTTCGGTTCCAAAGCGGCCGTCTGGTTCATTCGGTTGCTGCCGGTCGAATCGCTGCTTTGATTGACCGGCCGGCAGACTATGCCGCTGCAGTTTTGGCAGCGACGCGCACACTGCGGCCAATGAATATCAGTGACCAGCCGCCCATGAGCAGCTTTACGCCAAATAAAATTCCGATAGCCCAGGCGCCGGATACTGGGAATTCACTCCAGATCATGATGCCAAGCAGCAGCGTGACGATGCCGTTGAACAGCATGATGCCCCAGCCATCTGCAGGTCGAATCTGGAATGCGCTGATCAGCTCGAAAATGCCGGTTACTACAAAGTAGGCCGCAAGAAAAAGCGTAATCGCGGCCAGCCCTGAAAGTGGCTGGTTAAGCAGGTAGAAGCCGACGGCAGCAGTGAGTGCGCCGACGACAAATATCGACAAACCCTTGCCGAAAGCACCGGCGCCGAACGCGAGAATGCATTGGGCGATACCACCAATCGCGAGCATGATTCCGACGAACAACGTCACGGATAATCCGACCGCGAACGGTGATCCGATTGCCAGGACGCCGCAAATCACCATGATAATTCCCATGATGACGGCCAATCGTGCGTTCTTCTTGATTCCGTCCAGTAGACCGGACGTGACAGCAGCATCTTCAGACATGATTATTCTCCCCCGGGTTTGTTGTTTGTTCGCTGACGTGCGTTTATCGATTGGCACAAACGGCGCGTCAAGGGCTTGCAAAGTCAACGCGTCGGTATGCTGGCCAATTCGCACCCTACGGGCTCACGGGGTATCTGTCCAGACATCGGATCTGGATTCGGATTTCTTGCGCTGCAGTCTCAAGCGCGTCGGATCGAATGTTTTTCGGGATATGAGCTATCTTCTGCGCAGTTGGGAGCGCAGAGTTTCGATGCGTTCCAGTAAGTCAAGCGCCAGTGCCGCGCCGGCAAGATTGAGCCCGAGATCGCGTTGCAGATGCACTACGGTGCGCGCACGGCGAACGCTGCTATAGGGGAATCGTCGTTGTTCATGGACACCGCCGACCGGTTCGAGTATGCCTTCGTCGACCAACTCTTCGACCAGTGTAATTTCGACGGAACAAACTTCGCACAGTTCAACGATCGTGATCTCTGTGCTTTCGTCGAAAATGTGTCCTGCCAGTGCATTCGTATCGTGATCAGTCATAGCTCAATTCCTCAGAGACCGGCGCGTGGGTCAAACGCCATCTCTTTTGACATCTTTTCGTACAGGGCTTTTGATTCATCACTGTCAGCCGGCGGCAGTGTCACATCAAGTACGACATAGAGATCGCCGGGTTGCTTGGCGGGTATGCCTTTGCCTTTCAATCGCAGCTTGCTTCCCTGGTTGGAACCGGCGGGTATTTTCAGGTTGACGTTGCCCGAAGGCAGCGGCACCGTAACGCTTGCACCAAGCGCCGCTTCCCACGGCGCGACCGGGAGGTCCAGATAGACATCGGTGTTTTCGACGCGGTAGTGACTATCGGTTCGTAATTCCACTTCAAGGAACAGGTCGCCGGTCTTGCCCTTGCCGATACCAGGCGCGCCCTGACCTGCGAGCCGTATCTGCTGCCCGTCGTGAATGCCCTTGGGTATCTTTACGTTCAGGGTACGATCCCGCGTCATGACGCGGCCGTCGTTGGTCAATTCCGGCGCATGCAAGGTGATGGAACGCGTCGCACCGGTGTAGCTGTCGTGCAGGTCAACCGATATGCGTGCACGCCGGTCTTCGCCGTGCATGTGGAATTCCTGGTGGCCTCCATGGCCGCCCCCTGCCTGGCCCTGACTTTGGCGAAACAACGATTCGAAAAAATCACTGAACTGCTCGTTGCCGGGACCGCCACCACCACTTGCGTCGCCGCTGAACTCGTATCCTTCGTCCCAGCCGGGCGGAGGCCGAAAATCCTGACCTTCCTTCCAGTTGGCGCCGAGTTGATCGTAGGCAGCGCGCTTTTCGGGGTCTTTCAGGACCTCGTTCGCCTCGCCCAGTTCCTTGAAGCGTTCCTCCGCATCGGACTGGTCGCTGACGTCAGGATGGTACTTGCGCGCAAGCTTGCGATAGGCACGCTTGATCTCGTCTTGCGTCGCATCGCGCGCAACACCCATAACCTCGTAATAGTCTCTGAATTCCAAAGTAAGCTTGTTCGTCCGAAAATTTGCTTGCCCGTGATGATGGGCTGGTTATCGTTAGCAGGCCACTCCCAGATGTAATCTGGATAAGCAATGAGCTGCGACTATATCGAGCTGCGCCAGGCTACGCGAACACTGTATAAGCTCTCGACTCGCACAGCAACGCCCCGCGCTTTTTGCACGTAAAGTTCCATATGGTGATGAATGGAGGAGATTGCAAGTGCACGTTTGCCAGAACGTCTGGCCAGTGTGGTACGTTTAGTCTTCCTTGATGCGATTTCCGTTGCGGCGTTCGAATGTCAAAGACCAGCATCCTGAAGATTTTTGCGGCGGTGGCCATTGTGGCCGTTGGTATGCTGGCGCTCAGTTTGATACGCGGCGGGAGCACGACCGAATCTGTCAGCGGTGAGAAAGTGGTCTGGAAGTATTCGGTGTGGGGTGCGCCGCGTGCGTTTACCGCGGGCATTGAGCACGCAAAGGCAAGGTGGGAGGCGGCAGGCAAAGGGCGTTTTGAACTGCAAATCAATTACGGCAGTGCGCTTTCTCCGGAAAAAGAAAATCTCGACAGCATCAAGCTCGGTCTGATTGAGGGCGCTTACATATGCGTTGGCTACGGCCCCAACAAAACGCCGCTGGCGCAGGTGCTGGAACTGCCGTTCTTGCTCACCGACGATATGCGCGTGAACGCCAGAGTGATCGATGCGGTAATGCAGCATCCGTTGGTTGAAGAAGAACTTGCCAGGCGCTGGAATGCAAAATATCTGGCGGTCGCGGTACTGGGCGTGTATGAATTCATAGGCAATCGCCGTGTTGCCAACGTCGAAGAACTGGATGGCGTGCGCATGCGTATTTCCGGCGCCAGCGCAACCGTACTCGAAAAGTTCGGCGCAGTGCCGACGATGGTGACGTCACCCGAAGCATATACGGCACTTGAGCGCGGCACGATTGATCTGGTCGGGTTTCCCTGGACCGATTCAATGGGTGCATTTCGATTGCACGAGGTATCGACGTATGCAAACCTGGGTATATCGATGAGCGGTTTCGCCTGCTTCAACGCGGTATCCCTCGATGCGTGGAATCGCTTGCCCGGAGACCTCAAGGCGATGCTGCCGGAAATGCGCGAACTTGCCATGCAAGCTGCATTCAGGGCCTACGATGAGGGTGACAGCAAATGGCTGCCGATTTTTCGTGAGCAGCTCGAGTTTGTGGACTTTCCGCCGGAGGAGCGTGCGAAGATGGTGAAAGTATCTGAGCCCCTGTGGGACGAATGGGCGGTGACCAAGGACGACCAGGGTCTGAAGGGGAGCAGGATTCTGCGTTTCACGAAAGAACAGGTGGCGAAATTCAGCGCGGCGCGCTGATCGCACATTTATGAACGAGCTTCTCGAACTACTAGTCGTTGTGCTGATGATCGCTGGCCTTGTCGCCCTCGTGGCCCCGCAGGTGAACCGCCTTGCCTGGTACATCGAGAACGCGCTCAGCCTGGTGTCTGCGTCGATGATTTTGTTCGCGATGCTGCTGGTGTCCGCGGAGGTCATCAGCCGCAAGTTCCTGAATGCACCCATTCACGGGCAGCTTGAACTGGGCGAACTTCTGATGCCGCCGATCATTTTTCTAGCGATCGCCTACACGCAGTCCACTGGCGGGCACGTACGTATGACGATTGTGATTGATCACTTGCCGCCGGCGTTGCGTCATGTGACCGAAATCGCCACCAAACTACTCGCCATCGCGGTATACGCCGTACTGTGTTACTACAGCGCGAAATTTGCGTACCGCACGTGGGAGTTCCATGACGTAACCATGTCCCCACCGTACTTCGTTATCTGGCCCTCGGCAATCATGGTTCCGATCGGTCTATTTCTCGTCACGCTGCGCGTTTACCTTGAGGTATTGCACTTGCTGTTTCCCAAACTTTTGCCGGCGACCGAACCGGGGCTTGCGTCCGCAAGCACGGCGGAATAGCGGCAGGTTATTTCACTGACATGGATCCGGTCACAGTTGGCATCGTCGGTATCCTCGGGCTCACAGTACTGCTCGTGAGCGGCATGCGCATCGCATACGCGACCGCATTGTGCGGCTTTCTCGGATTGTGGGCATTGCGCGGCTATGAACCGGCCGCCGGGCTTGCCGGCCTGATGCCGTACGCCGAATCGTCGCATTATTCATTGTTGGTATTGCCGCTTTTCGTGCTGATGGGCTACCTGGCGCATCACGCCGGGATCACACGCAACATTTACTGGACGGCCCGCCAGTGGCTAGGTCATCTGCCCGGCGGACTGGCGATCGCGACCATCTTTGGTTGCGCCGGATTTGCCGCGGCGTGCGGCGCGTCAACTGCATCCGCAGCGGTGATGGGGCGGGTTTCACTTCCGGAACTGAAGCGCTTCGGCTATGACGAAAAAGTCGCCGCTGGTTGCGTGGCTGCAGGCGGAACGCTGGCGACGATGATCCCGCCTTCGGTGATCCTGGTGATCTACGGTTTCATTGCCGAGCAATCGATAGGGGCATTGCTGCTGGCGGGCATTCTGCCGGGGCTTCTCCAGGCGACCTCGTATTCGGTGATGCTCTACATCCGTTTTCGAATCGATCCGTCGCTCGGCCCATCGATGCCGGTTGTCGGTTGGGCGGAGCGAATCAAGTCGCTAAGCGGGACGTGGGGCATACTGGTATTGATCGCTATCGTGCTGGGTAGCATCTACACCGGCTTTGCCACCCCGACCGAAGCGGCTGGAATCGGGGCCTTGGGGGCATTCGCGATGGCGTTGCCGCGCATGCGCCGCGGTGACCTGAAAAAATCACTGCTGGAGACGGCACGCACCACCGCGATGATGTTTGCAATCATCATTGGCGTGCTGATCTTCGTGCGCTTTCTCGCCTTTAGCGGCGTGCCCTCCGCACTGGTCGACACCGTGCTGGAACTGGACGTGAATCGCTATGTGATCCTGATTGCAATTCTGGCACTGTACCTGGTGCTGGGAATGTTTCTCGACGGAATTGGTATGCTGTTGCTGACCATTCCGATTGTGTTGCCTGCAGTGACGGCCCTCGGGTTCAATCCCATTTTCTTCGGAATACTGGTGGTTCGAATGATCGAGATCGGCTTGATTACGCCACCCGTGGGGTTGAACGCATTCGTACTAAAAGGTGTCGCGCCGGACATTCCGATCGGGAATATCTTCCGCGGCTGCGGCTGGTTCGTGGTAGTGGACCTGATCAATGTCGCGATACTGCTCGCATTTCCGGCGATCATCCTGTTTATTCCCGAAATGATGATGCGGTAACTGGTAGATGCTGTGTTTTTCGAGACTATTTCAAGGAGCGCACCATGACGACAACTGCGACTGATGACATCGCGAATACGATCCGGGTTGACATTGCTTCGGACGTTGTCTGTCCGTGGTGCATCATCGGCTACAAACAACTTGAACGCGCCCTGGACGAAACCGGCCTGCGCGCCGAGATCCACTGGCACCCCTTCGAACTGAACCCGCAAATGCCGGACGAGGGCGAAGATCTGCAACAACACCTCGCAGCCAAATACGGCTCGACACCGGAAGATAGCCGCAAAGCCCGCGCCAGGTTGACGGCGATGGGCGCCGAACTCGGTTTCACTTTCGACTATGCCAACGACATGATTATGCCCAACACGTTTCGCGCACATCAACTGCTGCACTGGGCAGATACACAAGGGCGCGAACACGGTCTGAAAATGGCACTTTTTGCGGCATTCTTCACGAATCGGGAAAATGTGAATGATCCTGAAGTGCTGGCGGACACCGCCGCGGGAATTGGACTCGACCGGGAGGAAGCGTTGGCGGTACTGCGCGATGCGCGCTTCGCTGAAGAGGTTCGCCGCTCGGAACAATCCTGGACAAGCAAAGGCATCCAGGGCGTTCCGGCCATGATCTTCAATCAGAAGTATCTGGTGACTGGCGCACAGGGCACTGAGAATTATGTGTCGATCCTGCGCCAACTTACTCAGGAAGTGGCTGCCTGAGGGCGATCACGAGGGCACAACGCAGAACCGGCAACAGGTTCGCCCAGGTCCAGCTAGTTCGCGATTCAGACTCGCCTGAGTTGCAAGGGCTCGTCCCGTGCCGAGTCATCAGGCTTTGTGGACGAATTGAGTGTCGATTGACCTGCTCAGTGGTGAAACAAAGGCGCGGTACGCGAGCCTCTTTGATCGGAGACCTGGGGCCGCTGGCAAGACAGCCCGGCAAGGCATTTACTGAATCAATCGGATTGCGCTTGTAGTTCGATTCAAACAGCGCGTGCAGTGCATGTTTGAATGACGCACGAGGCGGTGTCGGCTTGACATGTCCTCGGGTAGTATGAGGATTGAAACGCGGGCTTGTCGCAGCGTAAATGGAGGCAGCATGCTGATTGTGATTGTCAGCACTACAACGCGCATTCTTTTGCGCTTGTTCGGTTACGGATTGCTCGGCGGCCTCATTGTCGCCCTGGTTGTGTATGTCCGTCTCCTTGACAGCCGTCCCGACTTGTCGGTTTGGCACCACGCTGATCTCGACGCCGAATTTACTGTCGACTCCGATGTATCGGACTTTGACCAGTATCTCGATCTCGAGAATCGCCTGTTCGCGCAACTTGACGAACTTGTCTATGCAAAAGTTGCGCAAGGTCCGCGGAATATTGTCAGTCGCTACAGTCGTGGAAGCCTGTCTGACCCGGATCGCTGGCCAATCAACTGGAACCGAAGTTTCGTATTGCACAATGATGAGCCGGTAGCCGGTGTATTGCTTTTGCACGGGTTGTCCGATTCGCCATATAGTTTGCGTGCTCTGGGTGAGCGATTGCACAACAAGGGCGCCTGGGTTCTGGGATTGCGAATACCCGGGCACGGCACTGCACCGTCCGGTCTCGTTGAAGCGCGCTGGCAGGATATGGCTGCGGCCGTCAGTTTGGCTGCCCGACATGTCCGGGACACGGTCGGCGACAAACCGTTCTATATCGTTGGCTATTCCAACGGTGGCGCGCTGGCAGTCGAATATTCGCTTTCGACACTCGATGATTCTTCGCTGCCACGACCGACTGGAGTCGTATTGCTATCACCCGAGATTGGTATCAGCGGAGTCGCTGCGCTGGCGGTATGGCAGGGGCGTCTGGGGCACTTGCTCGGTCTGGAAAAACTGGCCTGGAACTCGGTGCTTCCGGAGTACGACCCTTACAAGTACGGATCCTTCGCCGTTAATGCGGGAGATCTCGCATACCGCATCACGACGCATATTCAGAAACAGCTTACCGAGTTGCAAAGCGACGGCAAGCTTGAGGGCATGCCGCCGATCCTCGCTTTTCAGTCGAGCGTCGACGCCACCGTGTCGCCTCAGGCACTGGTCGAGAACTTATTCGCACGCTTGCCGCCTGCAAATCACGAACTGGTGCTTTTTGACATCAACCGCATACTGGAGGCCGAGGAACTGCTCAAGAAAGACCCGAAGACAGTCTTCGAGCCATTGCTGCGCAAGCTTGACCGCCATTTCGATTTGACGATGGTGACAAACGAAAGCGAGGGCAGTCGCCGCGCCGTTGCGCGCAGATGGACGCGAGGCGAGGAGGAAGCAAGTGCGCCGGCATATCTTGGCGAATGGCCGCTGGAGATTTTTTCACTCGCCCACGTCGCATTGCCGTTTCCACCGGATGATCCGGTATACGGTGGGCCATCAGCACCGGAAAGTGGTGGCATACAGCTCGGTAACCTGGCCCTCAGGGGCGAGCACGGCGTATTGCAGGTTTCAGGTAACGATCTCATGCGCTTACGCTGGAATCCGTTTTTTGACTACGTGCAGTCGCGGACCGTGCAATTTATGCGACTGGGTGACGCTGAATAATTGGCATTTCCCGATGTTCGCTAACATGCGCGCGCCAAGGGCAACTTCGCGAAAGACATCGGGCGGCGAAGGGATGACGTGACCCCCGGCTTGCCTGAATATGGTGCTGTAGGATTCTGTTGCGCGCCACCTGGATCGTTTCCGGACGGCGCCGTACCGCACCGTTTCAAGCCATAGCCACAGCTGTTCACGGCACGGTGATTGTGCCGTGAGCGTCGCTTATCCATCGGTTGGTGGCGCTTGCCGTCAATCGTATTACTCTGCTACTGTGTCCCGCTGATGGCCTATTTGCTCCGAAAACGATTCATCGCCTGGTTGTTGCCGGTCGTACTGGTGTTTGTCCAGCACGCCGCTTTGGCGCATGTGGTATCGCATGCTGCGGACCCTTCCGCAGATCCGGAGCAGACGCGCGCCCATCTGAAACTGTGCGACGAATGTGCATCAGTGGCAATGCTCGAGCACGTGGGGGCCGGCCAGACACACCGCTTTGACTTGTTACACACAAGCCACGGTTACAGTGCCGCGCTTCCAGCGCAGTCTCGTTCAATCGATCCGGCGCAACACGCCGCGAGAGACCCTCCAAACTTCCTCTGAACCACTGAACAGCGAGTATTGAATGGCGATCAACGCCTGTTGATCGCGATGACTGTCGTGTTTTGGAGGATTTACAGCCATGCGCAGGAACTTCCTGGCGACTCCGTTCGCGTACTCACTGGCGCTGCCCGTTTGTGCTGCGGCGCAGGACCAGAGTGATGCTGAACAAACGAGAACTGAATTTGAAGAGCTGCGGCAACGCATGCAGGAACTTGAAAACAGACTCGATCAGCAATCGAAAGCAGATACAGCACAAAGAGTTACACCAGCACCAATTGCACGAGAACCTGCACCCGCGCCCGAACGCGTCTCGTCCGGCGCAGTGCGCTTGGGGAACATTGATCTGCACGGGTCAGGCTTTTTCACTGCCGGCATTCCGGGTAAGAGGCTGAACGCCGAACAAGCTTGCACCCAGAACAACGGGTCCGTCCCGGGAGTGATTGCCAAAGCGGAGCGCTTCTTCTCCGGCTTTGGATGCGTCAGCCTGCTACCTCCTCACGCGTATCAATCTGCTAGTTCGTGCGGCTGATGGCCTGTCTTTTCCGAAAACGATTCATCGCCTGGCTGTTGCCGGTCGTACTGGTGTTTGCCCAGCACGCCGCATTGGCACACGTGGTATCGCACGCTGCGGACCCGTCCGCTGATCCGGAGCAAACGCGGGCCCATCTGAAATTGTGCGACGAATGTGCGTCAGCGGTAAAACTCATTCACCTGGGAGGCAGCCAGGCACACCACCTCGACTTGTTATCCACAAGCCATGGTTACCGTTTAGCGCTTCCAGCGCAGTCTCGCTCAGCCGATTCGGCGCAACCCGCCGCGAGAGACCCTCCGCTCTTTCTCTGAATCACAGAACAGCAAGTATTGAATGGCGATCAACGCCTGTTGATCGCGATGACTGTCGTGTTTTGGAGGATTTACAGCCATGCATAGGAATTTTCTGGCGATATCGGTCGCCTTGTCACTGGCGCTGCCCGTTTGCGTTGCGGCGCAGGACCAGAGTGATACGGAACAAACGAGAAATGAGTTAGAAGAGCTGCGGCAACGCATTCAGGAACTTGAAATCAGGCTCGATCAAGAGCCTGATAATGCGGCAACGAAAACAGGCGACCCGGAGCCTGCACTGGAACCGGTGCCGGAATCAGACGCAGCCCGCGCGGTTCCGTCCGGCAACGTGTTCAATCCGGCAATCACCTTGATTCTCGACGGACGGTATCGTCATCTGGAGCAGGATCCGGACACTTGGGAAATTGGCGGCTTTGTGCCTGCTGGTGGCCATGGTCATGACGACGAAGGTGGCCACGGGCACGGTGCCGGACCCGGAGAGCGCGGATTTAGTCTTCAGGAATCCGAACTCACGTTGTCAGCAAATATAGATCCGTACTGGATGGGATTCTTCACGGCAGGTGTTCGCAACGAAGCGTTCGACGTCGAAGAGGCCTGGATTCAAAACAGCGGGTTGGTTCCGGGGGTTGTTGCAAAATTGGGTCGCTTTTTCTCCGGGTTTGGTTACATAAACCAGCAGCACCCGCATGCATGGGATTTTTCGGATGCACCATTGGTTATGCAAGCGTTTTACGGCGGCAACCTGGCTGAAGACGGTTTGCAGCTTCGTTACGTCGCGCCGACGCCACTGTTTCTCGAGTTCGGCGGGGAAATGGGACGCGGTTCCAGTTTTCCCGGGTCAGAGCGCAACGCGAATGGTCCCAACGCCTGGAGCCTGTTCGCGCACCTCGGTGGCGACGTCGGCTTTAGCCACAGCTATCAAGTCGGCGCATCGTATCGGGACACAACCGCGGTAGAACGTGAATATGACGACACGGATTCTGCCGGCAACGACATCGAGAATGTGTTCTCGAATCTCGAGAGCAATACCTGGGGTGTCGATTTCATCTGGAAATGGGCGCCTGAGGGAAACCCCACGTCAAGAAACGCAAAATTCCAGACTGAATACTATGTACGAACCGAAGACGGTGAAATGGGGTACGACCTGGACGATATGACCGGAGCATTTGCGCAACAAGGTGCCTACGCGAGCGATCAAAGCGGCTGGTACGCACAAGGTGTTTACCAATTCATGCCGCGCTGGCGGGTTGGCCTTCGCTATGATCTCCTCGACTCCGGCACCCTTACATATGAGCCGATCACCAATGGCAGCATTACGCGCGATGACCTGCAGTTGTTGCGAGAACACAAGCCCGAGCGAACAACCGTTATGGTGGATTTCTCATCGTCAGAATTCGCGCGTTTTCGTTTGCAATACGCGCATGACCAATCCCGCTTTGACGTAACCGACGATCAGATTACGTTCCAGTTTATCGTTAGCCTGGGATCACATGGCGCGCACCGGTTCTGAGGCAGTGATGGTGTTTGTTGATAGTGTTTGGCGACAATAATGCCGCCGAACTTGCAGGTGACTTTGAGGAGAAACTCAGATGAAGTGTTTCAATGTAATTCTGTTCGCGGCGCTGCTCAGTTTGGTTCCGCTTGGCGCGCATGCAAAGATCAGGGCGTTCGCATGTGAACCGGAGTGGGCTGCGTTGCTAGAAGAACTTGGCGGCAAAAAGATTTCCGTCTATCAGGCGACATCGCCCAAGCAGGATCCGCATTACGTTGAGGCCCGACCCAGCCTCGTGGCGCGGATGCGCCGCGCAGACGTGGTCGTGTGCTCGGGATCCGATCTGGAAGTGGGCTGGCTGCCTTTGCTGTTACGTTCGGCGGCCAATAGTAAGGTAATGCGTGGCGAACCCGGATACTTCATGGCATCGGAATTCGTCACGCGGCTCGACGTGCCCGTGCAGGTTGACCGGTCAATGGGAGATGTGCATCCCAATGGCAATCCGCACGTCCATCTTGATCCTCGAAATCTATCCATCATCGCGCATGCGCTTGCGCAACGCCTTGCTGAAATCGATCGTGACAATGCAAAGTTTTACGTGGAGCGCAACTCGGCGTTTCAGGTCAAATTGTCCGAATCTATCCGGCGCTGGGAGGAGGAGGCGAGCGGTCTAAAGGGGCTGCGCATGGTGACTTACCATCGCGACTCGATTTATCTGGCTAACTGGTTGGGGCTGGTCATGACCATGACCATTGAGTCGAAACCCGGCATTCCGCCAAGTGCCGGCCATCTTGCAGGTTTGTTGGCCGAACTGAAGGCAGAACCCGCCGACCTGATCACCCGCATGGCGTACAACGAGCCCAAAGCGCCGGAATGGCTGAGCGACAGAACCGGCATACCCTTGGCAGAGCTGCCCTATACAGTCGGTGGCACTAAACAGGCGAAAGACCTGTTCACAATGTTCGATGACACCATAGCGCGTCTCCGGACCGCGACCGGTCGTTGATCATGGACGAGCTACTGAGCATCTTGTTGCCGGCACTGATCGCGGGGCTGCTGGTGACCGCGACCCATGTGCCGCTGGGTACGGTAGTGTTGGCACGGGGCATTGTGTTCATCGACATCGCGATCGCACAAATTGCCGGCGCGGGCGTGGTTACAGCAGATCTGTTGGGAATGGACTCACATGGTGTTGGTGTGCAGCTCTCGGCGCTATCCGCGGCGCTCGTCGGCGCACTTTTTCTGACCTGGACCGAAAGGCGCTGGCCGAATTATCAGGAAGCCATCATTGGTACGGTTTTCGTGCTCGCGGCAACACTCGAGATCATTCTGCTCGCAGGAAATCCGCATGGAGGTGAATCGCTCAAGGAATTGCTGGTCGGGCAGATACTCTGGGTCGGCTATCCACAGTTACTGACTGTTGCAGTCGTGACGGTGATCATTTGCGGGACATGGTTTGGTCTTGGAGAGCAGCGTATCGGGCGCATCGGATTTTATGTGCTGTTCGGGCTTGCAGTGACCGCGTCGGTGCAGATGGTAGGCGTATATCTGGTGTTCGCCAGCCTGATCATTCCGGCCCTCGCAACCCGAAATGCGCAGACCTTCAGGCTCGCAAAGGCGTACGCGGTTGGCGCGATCGGCTATGCAGCGGGCTTGATCGTATCGGTGCTCACAGACTTGCCGACCGGCGCAGTCATCGTGTGGTGTATGGCGTTTGCTGGAATAGTTTTCAGTACTCTGGAAACCGGCCGCGCAACGAGTACGAGCTGACGCTATCGCGGCTGTACGGTCGCGATGCTTTCGTACGTTGCCATGCTTCTTTTGCTTGCTGCATCAGAGGCTGGCGCCATGCGTCCTGCCCACTACCTTATGCCCAAAAACGCCACCGGCAAGACATACAGCGAAAAGGGCGTTTTGCAACCCCTGTGGACGTTACGATCCGCTCCCACCACCGGCGCCTTGAGCGCCCGGTTTTTTGGTAGCCGCAGTTAGGGCACTCTGTGCCATTCTTGCTCGTCCTGGATGACGGCGAAATCAACTTCTTGTCCAGATCCATTTGTGAAACCAAGCCTATACATGGTTGCGGCGTCTTCGCAGTCAGTGTTGCCGCTAATGCACGCCCGTTATGGATTGAGTTTGAGCAATAATCTTACCACCCATCTTACGTTTTAGAAGATTGGTATTCAGCCGGCGGCAAACGACATGAAGCGCATGAGCGGGCAGTAAATATGAGCGCATGAGCGAGTAATAAACTGGCGCGCATTAGCGAGTAATAGCGTGAGCCCGAATCGACGGCAGCAAAGAAAGCAGATTTCGTCGAAGCCGTGTGAAACAAATCGCATTGTTTTCTCAGCGGCAGCCACACATTCTGTCGTACCAGTGTGCAATACCAAGACGTCAACGCCTCGGCGCGCCTGCATACTTGGGATCTCCGGCTTCCAACGGTTACCGGTGTGTTGCTCCGGAAAATTTTCAGCGAAACTCTTCCATCGATGCAACTGCCCGCGTGCAATCGCGGCTATACAGTCGCGCGTATGCTTCCACGCTGACGCAATTGCTAATCTGTTCCCGTGACTGTGCTGTCGTTGCGGCAACCTGTCGTATCGATCCCGGCCTGCCAATTCAGCCATAGATGGCACCGACCTTGCGTAATTCCCGGGACGTGATTGGCCAGATTCAGCAACAGCCCACGCTATGTAACAACAGCGTCATACTTCGCTGTTAAAGGAACCGGACCATGTCGACTGCTGGAATCTACAGCGCCCCCGCCGCTCGCGTGGCCGACCCGCCTGCGGGCGGATACTCACGAACCAGCATCTGGGCAGGGCGCGTTGGCCGGGTTCCCTATATCGCATACAGCATTGGATTCGGCACGCTGATCAATGCAGCGGGCGCTATGCTCGCGATCCTGAGCGGCGAACCACTTGCATCGGTGTTTATGGGTGTTGCGTTTATAGCCTTTGTGTGCATCCACGCCTTGTTGTCGGTACAACGCGCGCACGATTTCGATACGACTGGATGGCTGGCAGTCCTGGCGTTCGTTCCGCTGGTTAACTTTATGTTCTGGTTTGTCGCCGGTACGTCGTCCGAAAATCGCTTCGGAAAGCCAGACTCACCGAACAGCAAGGAAGCGATCGTGGCGGCGTGGGTCGTTCCGATCGTACTGATCGCTGGCATACTTGCCGCGATTGTCATTCCAGCTTATCTGGACTTCGTCGCGCTGGCACGCAGTTCCCAATCCGGGTGATCAAGCCCCGAACGTTTAGTCCGCTCAAGATCTGAATGCAACGAACAATGCTCCGCGAAATATCGTATAACGGACCGCCAGTCGTCGAAATGCACGTCTGCCATATCTAATATGAAATATTCTGCTTCACTAGTACAGGCGTGGTTCACGTGCTTCGCGATTTTGAACGAAGTCTCGCGGAGAAGTCGCTCATGATTGTGCGCATGTTCAAGGGCCTCCGCAGGACAGTATCCGCGTTGTTGCGTCCTGCTCTTCAGGCGCCGCAAGGCAGGTTGTTCAAGGGCAACCATTCGGCGTTTGACCGTAATTTCTCACTCGTTCAACTCACCGCCGGGCGACGGCCGTACCTGCTGTACTTACCAAGGAACTACGATTCCGCAATGCGCCTGCCGATGATCGTGATGATGCACGGTTGCAAACAGGATGCGCACTCCTTCGCCGAGGCGACGCGCATGAACGGGCTTGCCGATCGCGACCAGTTCATCGTGCTGTATCCGGAACAAAGGCGACTTGCAAACATGCATCGCTGCTGGAACTGGTCCTCTCGATCAGCGCAAGACGGCTCGGGCGAAGCCGCCATCCTGTGCGACATGATTCATTCACTGGCAAGTGAATACAACGTCGATACGACGCGCATCTATATCGCAGGGCTGTCCGCCGGTGCGGCGATGGCAGCCAACCTGGCAATTGGCCACGCCGACTTGATAGCAGGCTGCGCGCTTCACTCCGGACTGATGTTTCAGGCGGCCACCTCAACCGGAGAAGCGTTGAACGCAATGCGCAAAGGATCGCGGCACGATCCGCAAGATGCGGGCGCGAACGCTTTTGCGATTGCGCGTGGGAAAACCGTCGCAATGCCAGCGCTGGTGATTCATGGAAACAATGACGATGTCGTGAATTCGGTGAACGCCGATCAGACCGTTACGCAGTTTGAAATGCTGAATGAAATGCTGGCCACAGAAGCAAACAGCAAGGTCGAACCGTTGGTGGTTCGCACCAGCAATAACCGCAGTGCGGGAGGTTATGAATACGAAACGACCAGTTATCTCCGTGCCGAGAATTTGCTCATCCAGAAAGTGACTGTCTCCGGAATGGGCCACGCCTGGAGCGGTGGCGTTGCCGACTATCCTTACAACGATCCGCGCGGTCCAAACGCGAGTGAAATGATCTGTGACTTCTTTGCCGAGCACGGTTTACGCGATGCGTCGCTGGAAACATCTGCGAAAGTTGCCGCGTAACTGCCTCCGATGGCTGTGGCTGGCGGGATATTGATCGATAGCGGGGCAAAATCATATTGCCGCACTCGCAGGTAGCATTGATGCGCACTCGTATCATTCGATCCTGGCTTGAGTCCGCGCATGTCCACTAATCCAGTTGATATCCGCTCCGACTGCGTCGTGGTCGGCGCAAGCTTTGCCGGGCTCGCTTGTGCGACCGCGCTAGCAACCAATGGAATGCAGCCCGTAGGGCGCAATAACCGCAGGGCATTGCGCCGCATGTATTGCGTGATTCCGGTGCACTACGCTTCGCTGCACGGCCCCCAGCAGGATCGCAAGGCTATTCTGTGTCGCCTCAGGCCGCTCTCCTAAGTTAGTGACATTTTGACCAACCAGGATGTTTGCGATGTTCAGCCCGCTCCGATCCCGTGGCAGCCCGTCGAACATGAAAAGGATTCACATGAACAGAGCGCTAAATAGATCTGACCCGTTTTGCCTGGGGTCGTCGGAGTGCGAGCACTAAGCGGAAGCTGTTGTGGTAATCAGAGTGAGTTGTTCGTGGCTCATACGGTAGTAAGCAAAACCCCGCCGAAGCGGGGTTCTGTCTATTGCAGCTTCTTATTATCTGTATTTGCTATTGCTTGATTGGCGCAAAAGCACCGCCTGCCGTACCGTTGCTAAACATAAAAGTAAACATATCGTCTGCTGCATTGAAGTCCGATAGCGCACCTGCTCCAATATACGCGCCGTTGACACCCGGGCAATTTGTAACGGTTAAATTCACTCCGTATTCATTTTTTGATGCATCAATGAGTGAAAACACACCAGTTGCAGCACAACCGGATACGGATGCCATGGAAAATGCCCCATTGGGCTGGATAATCCAAGTTGTAGTACCGGCGCCGCTGGTATGTACAGCATCCACCCAAGTACCGGTTATCTTTGCAAGACTTGCACCCCTTGAATAAAGGTTCTGGTCAGCAACCAAAGAGAAGCTTCCACTTTCAATTGAACTGGTATAGACCCCACCTATGTTATTGCCCGATACGGAAGTAATCTGACCCGACATCGGCGCTGCTGATGGGTTATATGCCCCGTTAAACAGTGTGCCGGTAATCGTATTATTTGAACGTGTGCCGATGACTGCGACGGTGTCATTTACAATACCTGAAGCAAAGAATCCCACTCGATTATCAGTCGTCATTAACCCCACAACGAAAAAGGGGACAGCAGCACTATTGGGGGTGACGGTTCCAGAATAGATACCTGCAGATGCAATCGGTACGGGCGGCGCGCCACCGCCGCCACCGCCACCGCCACATGCTGTAAGTGCCAGAGTAAATAGCGTGACTCCAATTTTCATCCAAGCCGATGAACGGAACTTTCTCATGATGATTCTCCCCTCCGAAGAATGTATGTGAAAATTTCCTGTACCTTTACGGTCAGTGCACACTAGGTGGTGCCTTCACAAGTTTTTTAAACGCCAGCACTCGTCAAGAGACTTAGTAATCAGCAGCGCGTTTGACCTATATCAATGAACGTTGCTTCTTGCCATTTCGCAGTGAACGTTTCTGTGTATCAACGGTCGTCGGGAAAATCTTCGCGTTAAACGTCGCGCACTACCGGTATCGGTATGGCGACGTTTCTATCGCGGAATCTCTGGAGATGCTGCGCACCGAGAAAGTTGGCAACGAGATGGCGTAGACACTTGCAGACGGGTTCAGGGTGCTGGTTGAAGTGTTGAAGGCGTTGGGGACGGCGGAGGGGAGGATAAGGAAGCGCTGAGTTTAGTGTTTCAGCACAAAGCGCGTAGAGCGCAAAAACTGCCGGGCATTGCGCCGCATGTATTGCGTGATTCCAGTGGACTACGCTTCGCTGCCCGGCCCCCAGCAGGTTCGCAAGGCTATTCGGTGTCGCCTCAGGTCGCTCTCCTAAGGTAGTGCCATTTCAACCAACCCGCATGTCCACGATGTTCAGCTCGCCCCGATCCCGTGGCAGGCTGTCGAACATGAAAAAGGATTCACATGAACAGAGCGTTAAATTAATCTGTCCCCTTTTTGCTTTCTTCGGTCATCGCCGCAAACTCCCGCTTAGGTTCGCTCGTGATCTACGTGACTATTTGCAACGGTTGTTCCACGTAAGCGAGACCCGACCATGAAACGAGCTTGCCTTGGACTCGCTTCGTTTCCGACAATTCACCGACCTGAGTTACTCGTACTCGCGGGCGGGTTCGAGTTGTTCGTATCAGGATCTGTGGGATTGAGCAGGTCCGCGGGTAGATTCAGGGTGTTGGTAAGGATGTCGAGCATTCGCCCTGCAACAGCGGTTGGCGCAAGTGGCAGGACGATCGGGTCTCTGATTGTGCCGCTTACGCCTACAGGGACGGCCAGAACGCTGCCACCGAAAATGCGGCCCAGAATCGGCATATGTTTGATGATCTTGTCTATTCCCTTCAGTGGCGCCACCAACACAGTGGCGTCAATTGTCTCGGTTGGAATGTCGACCGTGCCCTGCGCCACAATTTTGGCCTGTTCCAGTTCCAATATGATTTCACTGAAACGCAGCGTTTTCAGGTCGGCGCTACCTTTGGCGGAAATGACTTTGTATTGCGGATTCGTTGATTTCGTACTTGGCAGCTTGCCTTTTCCTGCCGCGGTCTCGTTAACGGTGTCTATCACTTCATCCAGTGCTTCAAACTTTCGAATTTCGCCATCACGGGCGGCGAGTGTGTACGTTGCGCGCAAACTATTGAGAAACTCTACTCCGGTTCCGCTTGCGACAAATTGCGCGTCGACGTTCATCAGGCCAGTCAACAATATGTTCCTGTTGGTCAGGCACGGTATCGATCGTGCTATTGGCGTGTCGCGGGTATGCACTTCGACGTTGAGCTTGGCGTGACCGTGCATGACCGCATCCATTCCGCCCGTCAGCAGGATATTGCAAAGGCGAGTCTGGCGCAGTTTAAGGACCAACTTCTGGTCTCCCAGTGAAGCGGCCGCAATAAACGGTTTCAACTCCCGCCGGCCAATCTGCAGTTTTGCAAAATTGATCCTAATTTGTCCCGAACCGGGTAGTCGCTCGATAAGCGTTTCAAGGTTTGTTAGTTGTGACTCTCCTGTGACGGTCAGTCGATCAATGGTCGCCTCGGTGTTCTCAGTCGCGTCACCTTCTGGTGCGGGTTTCGAATCGGACCCTGGCTTGGGCGCAGGTAGCGGGACGACAAAGCGATCGCTGGTGATATCGGCGTCCAGCAGGTACTGATTTCCTGACACACCGAAGCTGCCACTGATATTGAGGCGACTGTCGTCTACCGCGACTGTTGCCTTCTTGATCAGCAACGTCTGGTCCTGCCCCTCAAGCGAAAAGGTTTCTATCGCTGCGGATACCGGTATCGTGCCGAGGAAGGCGGACGGAATACCAATCATGGTGCCTTGCAGAACACCGTTGGCCGCGGTTTGATCAGGATGCTTCCAGTCGCCGGTGGCGCGTATGTCGCCACTCACACCGCCGAATTTCAGTGGTAGTTCGGTGAAAATGCTCGCGAGACTCTGTTCCTCGAGGTTGCCCTTGAACCGAAAATCGAAGTGCGTGCCTTCCAGTTTTCCGCCCGCCTCGACTTCTGAAAAGTCATCACGCAAACTGAAATTCTCGACTTCGAGATGATCGGACGCGACGTCCATCGCGAAACCGATGGCCGGTCCGGCTTTGACCTGAATTTTCCCACGCGCCGATAGTTCGCCATCACGACGCCACTTCGCGTCGAGGCGGGAAATTTGCAACGGGTTTCGCAACCGCATCGTTTCGGCCAAGCCAGCGCGCGCACGCAGCCATTCAAGCAACTCAAGTCCGGCGGAACCGTCGATGCGGGCCTGGATATTGGTCAGGCCATTACGATAGTCTTTTGTCACGCCACCGACCCGCATGGATGCATCCAGTGCCGACAAGCTGACGTCATTCATGCGAATGTGGTTGTTTGTGAATTTGATTTCGCCACCGTTGAGTTTGAGGCGTGGTCCGAACCTGGGTGCGGTGACTGATACTCGTTGCGGCGATGCGGTCAGCACATATTGAAGCTTGTCCGGTGTGCGCAACGTGCCTGCAAGTTTCGATATCGATACTGACATTGTGCCGTTGACTTTCTCGATATCAGTGAGATGCTTCGACAACTTCGGGAGCGCGGCCGCCCAGCGCATCAGTTCGTCGAGTGCAAGACTGAATGATCCTTTGCCGGCGCCCAGCGCATTGGGTGCATCGATTCCGATACGCGCGCCGACGTCCTTGAAAGTGGATTGTCCGATAGCGCCGCTCAGATCCTGCACATACATGGCGTTATCGACATAACGGAACTCACCTCGTGCGAGCTGCACCGGGAGCGCGAATGGCACTTTTGCATGATGTGTCGTTGTCTGGATTTCGGAGATTTCCAATCGCAACTCGGGATGCTCCGAATCTGTTGTCATGCTGCTGTGAAATTCAGCGCGACCTGACATTTTCTTGATCTGGTCCAGATGAGCTCGGGTCTTGCCGTCGCCGACGATGCGCTTCGCGATTGCAAGCACTTCGGCGAGATCAAGGCTTAGTCTGGCGTCGGCGCTTAGCGCAAGCTGTTTGGCGAACAGTTCGAGTCGCTCGCGGGTCAACGGGGTCGGCTTTGCGTTCTTTGTGGCGACCCCGGTTTCCTCTGCGCCGGCTTTGTCACTCCCGGAGTTTTGCCCGCTAGTCGATGTGGCCAGTACGCTGCTTAAAGATGCCGATAGATTTGCGTTGCTCAGTACGGAATTGCCTACGCTCGCGGTGGCATTTCGCACTTCCAGTTCACCTGCTTTGAGTGATACGGTCCCGCCGCCTTCAGTCACTAGAAGATCGAAATCCCCAATTAACGCGTCTACCGCGGTGACTTCCAGCTGTGCATTCAATGTTTCCGGCCGCATCAATCCAGACAGCGTAGCGGCTTCGCTGTTCAGTTGCACTGAGGTTATTGTTCCCTCTTCTATGTTCAGATTGGTGCGTGCAAGCAAGGCAACGCCCGGTGCCAACGTGGTTGCCGTGGTCTGTAACGCTGACAGGTCCGCGTCTGTTGCAGTGGCCTGAAGCATAAGTTCGCCGGATTTACTGCGAGTGAGTTTCGCAGTGGCGACGAGGCGCGGATAGTCGAGGACCAGTTTTCGCGCCGAGAATTCAGCCGCGCCGTCGCGCAAATGGGCAGATACGTCAATAGTGGGACGCTGCAAATCGAGATCACGCTCGTCGAAGCTGAGCGTCACGTGTGATGCTGACAGGTTGCCTTCGGCCAGAATGTCGGTCAGTCCACTCATTTGCCACTGAAGATTTGCATCCGCGACCGCGTCGCGGATGGGCCAGGTCACCTTCTGATCAAGAAATCTGCCGATATCGTGTGCCCGCAAACCGATAATTTTTACGGTGCCATTACCAGTCAGCGTTTCGTCGGTGGGATTCATCTGCAAGGTGAGTTGATCCCAGAGACTTGAGCTGCACGACACTCTTGCCTCTATCCGATCGTCTGCTATCTCTGCACGCAGTTGAATGTTGTCGAACAACAGCGGTAGACGACGCCCGCCGGGCAGTAGCGATGCGGAGCCATCTTCGATGATGAGCTGCATTTCGGGCGCGCTTTCAGCGATCCGTGCAGACACTTCACGCAAGGTTTGTTCAGCACTTTCGATTGAAAGTGGTTCTGCACTTTGCGACGGCTCAGGGATTTGTACGACGATTCTGGGTGCGACCAGGCCCAGTGTGGCAAGTTGAATGCGGGCTTTGAGAAGCGCCAGCAGGTCCAGATCGACTGAGCCCGATTCTGCGTCCAGGTCGAGAATGCCCGGTAGCGAAAAGCGCAGCCCGGTGATGGTGGCCCCCGGGGGCACAAAACGCAGGTCAATGCGCTCGAACTGGGCGCTGCCGCCGGTTGCTTTTGCAAGCGAATCGACAATGCGCGTTCTTACGCCTTCCGTGTCGAGCCATAGTGGCGTAGACACGACAACGATGACGATCAGACAAACGACTGCCGCGACCACACCCGCAATCCAGGTTAATGGTTTTCGCCAGCGCATCAACAGTCGGTCGATTGATTGTGAGTTGTGAGTCGCACAGATACACCTGTAATGGTTCATTCATGGTGACCGACCTCTTCAGTCACCGCTATTTCCGTGTAACGATATCAGCTAAGTTGTCGCGCCGTCTCGGTAGTTTGCGCCGGAATTTTGATCAAACTGTGTCTGCAGGCACTGCCAGAACGGTTCCATCCATGGAGCGTAGTGCATGTGTGTTCGGGCCGCATAAGCGGGCGCTGCAGTGATTCTTGGCTGCATCGCAATTGCCTGAGTCTCCAGTTTCGTAGGTCGGCTTAGCGCAGCGTAAGCCGACACTGCACGCCCGATCAGCGCCGGTTACTTCCCTGTGGCATTGAGATCACGTGCCAGTTGCGCCGCGTTTGCATCGTCGGGGTAGCGTTGTGACAGGCGCTCGGCATAGCGTCTCGCGCCTGTTCGGTCGCCGCGGTCACGCCGGAATACCGCCGCTACCATTAACAGGTCGCGGTTGTCCGGGTGGTACTCAAGAGCGCGGTCGACTTCGGCGAGCGATGCCCTGGTCTTGCCGGCCGAGTTGAGTCCGATCGCGTAGACGTAAGCGAAGCGGGCATTGTCGGGAAGAAGCGTTGTCGCACGTTTGAGTTCTGCGAGTGCTTCCGTACTCCGGTCGAGGCGCACGAGTGTCAGACCGAGCGCATGATGCAGGGAAGCATCGTTGGGCATATTCTGAAGCCCGACCCGCAGCACAGTCTCGGCTGCTGCATCGAGACCGCGGGCGCGATGCAGGTCAGCCAGATTGACATAGGCAGGTATAAATGCGGGATCGAGATCCAGCGCGGATTGCAGCTCGGCCTGCGCCTCGTCGAACCGGCCCTGACGCGCATAGAAGTTGCCAAGGGATGCGCGCGCTTCAGGCCGGTCGGCATTGTATTTTTGTGCCGACTCATACTCGGCGGCGCCACGATCAAAAGCATTCCGTTGCCGCACGGTTGCCGCACCCATCGTATCGACCAGCGCACTGGTTGCCTCTATGCGTACTGTTCGAACCGGGTCGTCGAGAATTGGTGCGAGCACCGTAAGGCGTTGCGCGGGTGGCAACTGCGACAATGCGTGGACACTTGCTCGCCGCACCATCGCGTCCGGGTCGAGCAATCCCTTGCGCGCGGCATCGACGGACCGGGGCGACGGATAGTCTGCCAGGAACTCGAGCGCAGTCGCGCGTGCGATTGCCGGGCTGGATTGGTCGCGGGCAATCCTCGCCAGGCTGGACGCGGCTTCCGCCGAGCTGCGCTCGGCGTACGTAAATGCCTCGGTGTAGCGCTGAAAGCCTTGCGGTTGATGGCCGTACCATTGCTCGATGGCGTTTGCCGCCCACTGTGCGTCTTTGGCGCTGTGGCAACCGTTACACGCGTTCGGTGTGCCCTCGGTGACGGTCAGGTCAGGTCTTGGTACCCGCATGCTGTGGTCGCGGCGCGGATCGACAACCATATAGGTCGTCGCCGGCATATGACACTCGACGCATTGGTTGCCTGCGCCAATTGTTCCTGCAACGTCGTTCGTTACCGCATCCTGCGCGGCAATTGCCCCGACCGGGTGATGGTGATGCGCCTGTGTATCGTACTTAGACGCAACGTGGCAGGTGCCACACATTGCGTTACCCGGCGCTCGCAGTTCTTGCGTGTGCGGTTCATGGCAATCGCTGCAGGTGACACCGGCGTGATACATGCGGCTCTGCAGGAACGAACCCCATTTGTAGACCTCGTCACGTTGCTGACCATCGGCATGATAAAGGCCCGGGGAAAGAAGCGCAGGACGGTAAAAGTCCATGAATGGCAATCCGGCGCGATACCCTTCGGCGATCTGGCTGCGCCGTGAATGACACTGTGCACAGATTTCAATTTCGGTGTCGTGCTCGCGGCGCTGGCTGCGTGCCGGTTTTCCGGTTGCGGCATCGACGATCCAGCGTGCGCTCGCACGTTCGTCAAGCGCTACCGCAAGCCCTTTGTGGCTGTCCGTCGATTTTGTCATTGCCCACTCGATGTGAGCTGACGATGGTCCATGGCAGGCTTCGCACCCGACCGTAATATCTGTCCAGGTCGTATCGAACGTGTCAGTTGCAGGGTCGTATTGCTTACGTACTTCGGTTGAATGACAGTCTGCACACATAAAATTCCAGTTCTGGGAGCGTCGTGTCCAGTGCAATTCGTCGCGATGATCAACATTGTCGTCCGGATAAAGATGAAACCATCGTTGTCCACCGTGTGCTTTCGGCCGGCTGTCCCAGGAGATGGACAGCGCTTGCAGGCGACCATCGGGGAATGCGATCAGATATTGCTGCAGCGGTTCTACGCCGAACGTGTACTCGACCCGGAAGTCGGCAAGTTGTCCGTCGGCACCATCGGTGCGCACGTAGAATCCGTCGTCACGCCGGAAGAACGTCGTGATGACGCCGGCGTAGCGAAACTTCGCATTGTCGAAGTCGCCGAGCACGGTTTCGTCAGTGGCGTGCTGCATCGCGCGAGCGTGTTGCGAGTCTTTCCATGCTGCATAGGCGTCGGCATGGCAACCGGTGCATGCTTCGTTGCCAGCATAGCTTGCCGTCGTTACCACTGGAGCTGGAGTTACGGTTGCTTCGGTCGGTTTGTCCGACCGCAACATCCACCACAGGTCGGCAGCGATCGCGATCAAAGCTGTCGCCACGAGGACTGTATAAAGCAGCCGTCGCGAGCGCACGGGAGCTGCCGCTTTTCCTTCCGCGATTGGTTTCGACTTGGCTGCCTGGCGTTGGCGTTTCTGGCGTGACATGCGCTAGCGTTTCATGACCGGCGAAACAAAATCAATCATCATTTGACAGGTAATGCCGGTTCTGCGTCGTTCGCTTGCTGTATTCATCGTGTACCAATCTACCGACTGGGAAATTGCGCGTGAGCCGCGAGTTTGTCGAGGCTGAATAGCCGGCAACATTTTTTGCCAGTATGTTCCATCAAGGCAGGCCTTTGCGAGGACACTTATGGCGCCGGATTCGGGAACCGGGTGTGGATTTCACCGATTCCGGCAAGCGTATCCGCATCGAGTTCGAATTGTGCGGCAGATATGTCTTCTTCGAGTTGCGCCATTGTCGTGGCGCCAATAATCGATGAGCCGAGAAACCATCGGCTCGCGACATAACCCAGCGCGAGCTGTACCAGTGTGATGCCGTGTTGTTTTGCGAGTGCGGCATAGGCGTCGATCGCGTCCGGGACCGCCGATTTGCGAAAGCGCGCACCAAGGGTGTCAAACAATGTAAAACGAGAGTCAGCCGGTTTCGCACCGCCGATGTACTTCCCTGATAGCAATCCACCCGCGAGCGGGCTATAGGCGAGCAGCGACATTTTCTCGCGGAACAGGGCTTCGGCAATATCGTTATCGGTATTTCGCGAGACGAGGCTGTAACTGTTTTGTAGCGTTACCGGTCCAGGAACACCAAGCTCCTTTGCGATTCGGTGAAATTCACAGATTCCCCATGCGGTTTCGTTGGACAGACCGTAGTGGCGAATCTTGCCGCTCTTGATTGCTGCCGCCATACCTTCGACTTGCTCGCGAATCGGAGGTCCGTCTTTTTCCTTGGCGGGGTCGAATTCAACGCCGCCGAACATTGGCACGTTTCGTTGCGGCCAGTGAATCTGGTACAGGTCGATGTAATCGGTTTGCAAGCGCGCGAGGCTGGTTTCGACGGCTTCGGCAATGATGTCCTTTGTCAGGTCTGTTCTGCCTCCGCGAACCCAGTCACGGCGGCCGGGGCCGGCTATTTTCGTGGCGATGTAGAGCTTGTCACGTGACTGCCTGGCAAGCCAGGTGCCGAGATATTTTTCAGTCCGCCCCTGGGTCGTGCCGTTCGGGGGTACCGGATACATTTCGGCCGTGTCGATGAAGTTGATGCCTTTATCGATTGAATAATCGAGCTGCGCGTGGGCTTCCGCTTCGCTGTTTTGCTCTCCCCAGGTCATGGTGCCAAGGCAGACCCTTGACACATTCATGTCTGTGCCTGGGAGTATTTGATATTGCATGGTGGTCTCCAGATGGTGTTGGTATCGGCCTTTGCCGAAAGGCCTTGTTACGTACAGTCCCCGAACAGACGGCGTTGTGCCGGACAGGGTATCTGAATCGCTATGTCAGCTTCACAAAACGACGGGATTTTCGAAATTGGCGAGACGGAAAATAGTTACCAGCTGTTGCGCAACTCCCGCAGTTTCAGAAACACTGCCTTGGGATCGGGTTCGTCCGGCAGATCGGGGAATGACTCCCGCAGTCGAGCGATGATTCCCGGGTTTTGCAGGCGAAAGAAACTGTTGACTTCTTTTTCTGCTCCAAGATTCGAGACGAACGCACTGTTCGGATCCTGATCCTGAATTTGCGCAAGCATTGTCTCCGCACTCTTGTTGCCTGGTTCGCGATCGAGCGTAAAGAGGAGATTGTTCTCGATGTAGTCGTGACCGGGATAGATCAGTGTTGCGTCCGGCAGTTTCGCCAACTGGACGGCGAACGTCTGGTAGAGCTCGTTCGGATGGCCGCCGTTGTGACAATTTCCGGCGCCCGCGTTGAACAGCGTATCGCCGCAAAATAAGGCCGGCGTATCGGTGTGCGAAAGCAGGCAAACGTGGCTCATGGTATGCCCCGGGGTGTCGAGCGTCTCCAGTTCGACCGTTTTGCCGATCTTGATGATATCCCCCACAGCCAGGCCGCGATCCATTCCGGGAATTTTCGCTGCTGCCTTGGCGTGTGCCAACAGCTTGGCACCGGTTGCTGCGATCATGGCGCTGTTGCCGCCGGTGTGATCGCCGTGCTCGTGGGTATTGAGAATTTGTGTGATTGTCCAGCCGTTGTCTTTGGCTGCGGCCAGGCATTTTTCGCTGTCCAGCGGATCAACTGCCATAGCTTCTCCGGTTTCGGGGCAGACAACCAGATAGTTGAAATTACGGTACGCGTTCGCGGTCCATATCTGTTCGACAATCATTACAACTCCCCCCGGGGTTTTGCCCTATCGATTTGTTTTTGGGATTGGCCGGCGAAGAGGCGTTCGTCGTGAATGCCGCTGCGTTCCGGCTGATGCTTCCCATGTTTAATACTGCTGTCTATCCAATTGCCAATCTGATCGTGAATCCTGCTGCGCTAAGCGCGCTCTTGTACTTTGCAAAGAAATTGCTGAGGCTGCGTCTCCAAACGCCGTCTAGGCAATGCGCTTCTGTAACCGCGGTGGATTCGCTGACTTCGCGCGAAACTCGCTGACAGACTCAGCGAACTTTACGCCTGCGTGTTTTATTGCGCCGTCATCGACTTTCTCAAGTGGTGTGTAGAACGGATGGTGATGTTCAACATACGGATTGTTGCGGGCTGCGTTGTAGCAGTGCAGCACTGTCCAGCGGCGCTGCTCCGACCGATTCTGGTCGGAGCGGTGTAGTACGTTGCAATGAAAGAACAGTCCGTCGCCGGGTTCCATCTCGGCGTATTCAATCGGCAGGCGTTTGAGAATCTCGTCAACCTGGGTGGGATCGGCCCCGACTTGTTCACCAGGCAACACGCCGTGTTCGACGCGACCGCAATGATGCGACCCTTTCACGACTTGCAGGCAGCCGTTCTCACGTGTTGAACGGTCCAGTGCGACCATGACGCTGGCCATGTACGGGAATACGATGCCGTTGTGATACCAGTAGCCGTAGTCCTGATGCCACTCCCACGCGCCACCATCACGCGGTTCTTTCGCGGTGAGCTTTGAGTGGTAGTGATAAACCTCGCCGCCGAGCAAGTCTTCCATCGTGTCAACCACGCGGTGGCTGCGTGCTGCAAGCCCATAGGCGCTGTCGCCAGGATGATTCCATGTCGCCATACGCGTGACTTTCCCCGAGGCGTCATTGCGATCGTAGAGGCTGCTACGCAAGGCCGGGTCACCTTCCATCGACGCGCGGATAATGCGGATCTCTTCCTCGTCGAACAGGTTTCGAACGATGACATAGCCGTCGCGCTCGTAATCGGCGCGCTGCTCGGGGGTGAGAATGGATCCTGGCATTTCGTTTCCTTTTACTTTCAGATCGTCCTGGACTGCATTATCCCTTAGCCCGGCAGGCATGGCCATACTTGCGCGGCAGGGCGACTGGTGCGAAGGCAACTTATACGCTCCGCAGGGCGAAACGAGCGCCGCGCATTGCAGCGGACGCGAGACAAGCTGGCCCAATAGCGGTTCGGTTCCAGCAGTCCAATGCGGCGTTTACACTCTGTCCGTGTCCTCGCAGCGAAAGATTGATGATTTCAAGGAGTCTGATCCGAATGGCACTTACTTAGCGATTCTGGTAGGTTGGGCTGAGTGAAACGAAGCCCAACACGCGAACGCTTGCCATAACAAGCGGCCTCATTTCCTGCTTGCCCGGTTCGATCCGCCACCATCATTTTCCGATCAATATCGCCCTGCTGAGTTGCGCTGCATTGTTGGGCTTCACATAATGCGTTCAGCCCAACCTACCAGTCTACAGACAGACTGCGGGTTGGAGGTTTTGTGATCCAGGTGCTCTGTTACTGGGCAAAGGCGCTTTCGCAAACGTGAGTGGAGTCTGACCCTGTGATTTCTGCAATTGACCACACGTTGGCGCCTCGATAGAGTGCGCCTTGCAAAATGCGGCGCCTGATTTTCCTGCGCCCGGACGGGATGTTGAAATATGTTTAATCCAGGTAGTTGGACCAGCCAGGAAGCCGCGTTCTACGTGAGCAGCGGTTTGCTCGTAGTGTGCGTCATTCTGGGTGCTATCGGGGCTTACGCTGACGAAAATGGGAACAAAGAAGTCACGAACGTATTCCTGGGGCTTGCCGGAGCAGTGGGTGTCGTGGCGGGCTTAGGCTACCTGAAGTGGATAGCGGGCTTCATTTTCTGACCTGATTTGGTCAATCCGCAGGGCGCAACAAGCGTAGCGCATTGCGCCGAAGGAAGGACAGCGTAGCCCGGCAGTGATTGAGTGCTGCCAGCCTGGCCCGACATTTCCGCCGCGTTTGCGCCCGGGCAGTGTGAACGTGACGGTATCAAGGCGTCTGCTTCCCTGATTCCGTTGATTCCGACAGTAACGAAAGCTGGTCGCGCTCCGTCTCTGCCGGTTGGTGGTGTTGCGGTTCGGGCAGATCGTTGTCGTGACGCAGATTATCGGCTCGCACCCCGAGCAATCGTAGCCGCCGATCAAGCGGTGCTTTCTTCAGGCATTGTCCTGCCCAACGGCGAATAGTTTTTGCGTCCTGCGTGTACGTATCAAATGTCAGAACGCGGGTAACGATTTTGAAGTCGTCGAAGCGCAATTTGACACCGATAGTCCTGGCAGCGTATCCCTTGCGTTGCAGATCAGCCGCGAGTTGTTCGCACAGACGAGTGAAAATGCTGCCCAGTTGTTCACGATTGTGGCGCGGGTGCAGATCGCTATCGAACGTAGTTTCGCGGCTTAATGATTTTGGTTCCCGGTGAGTGACGACGGCGCGCTCATCGCGGCCGTTCGCGACTCGGTGAAGCCAGGCGCCGTAGTTTGGTCCGAATCTTTCCTGCAACCAGTTTTCGTCGACTGTGGCGAGCTCGCCGATGGTCTTGACGCCGAACGATTCGAGCTTGGCGCTGGCTTTCGGACCGATGCCGTTAATTTTGCCGGCGGCCAGCGGCCAGACTCGGGTGGGTATGTCGGCAGCGGTGATGATGGTCAGGCCATCGGGCTTTTCCAGTTCGGAGCACAGTTTCGAGAGTAGCTTGTTCGGGCTGACCCCGACAGAGCAGGTGAGTCCTGTGTTTTGATACACCCGCGATTTGATGCGCAGTGCAAGGTCGCGAACGCCAGCGTGCGGGTCGGCTGCGGTGGCGGTGTGCGCGCCCGGCACGTCTGCGAAATCGATAAAGATTTCGTCAATACCGCGATCCTCGATCTGCGGCGCGATTTCCCTGACTGCTGCCTTGAACAGGCGCGAATACTTTCGGTACTCGTCGAAGTCGGCGGGAAGCAATACCGCGTCGGGTACGAGTGCCGCTGCCTTCATTAATCCCATGCCAGAATGCGCACCGAATGCGCGCGCTTCGTAAGTCGCAGTCGTGATTACGCCTCTGCCGGCATAATCGCGCAGTGCAGTAAATGACCGTGAGCCGTCGGCGCTTGTTCCTGGCTGATGGGCGCGTCGGCCACCAACGACAACGGGTCGTCCGCGCAATTCCGGATAGCGCAGCAACTCGACGGATGCGTAGAACGCGTCCATGTCCAGGTGCGCGATCCAGCGCCGCGCTGATGTTGACTCGGGATCACTCATGTCCGGAAAGTAGATTGCCGATCTTTGAATCTTATTACGTGAATCCTGTTGCGTGACGGAAAACTGTTCCTGGCCCAGTTGCCTGCAATTGCGCATCATCGCATCGGAACCTGCGTGAAGTGTGCGCCCTTTATCCTTTCATCGGCTATGCTGTCGGGTATCGGAATGTTCTGCGGTCGCTTGCATTTCGGCGCCTGAGCCCCAAAATATCAAACAAGTCCTGTCTGGAGAAAATTATGAAACGCTTTCTGGTAACTGCAGCAACGCTGATGATTATGCTCGGTCTATCCGGCTGCGGTTACAACGCGTTACAGACTGCCGATGAAGGCATTAACGCAAGCTGGTCGGAAGTGGTGAATCAGTACCAGCGCCGGGCGGATCTGATTCCAAACCTCGTGCAAACGGTGAAGGCGTTTGCCTCGCAGGAGAAAAGTGTGCTGCTCGGTGTGACCGAGGCGCGTTCGAAAGTCGGTTCGATACAGGCTTCGCCGGAAATGGTGAACGATCCCGCGGCATTGGCAAACTTCAGCGCGGCCCAGGGTGAACTGAGTTCAGCGCTGTCGCGCTTGCTGGTTGTTGTCGAAAACTATCCTCAACTGAAATCAGATGCCAATTTCCGCGATCTGCAGGCACAGCTCGAAGGAACGGAAAATCGCATCGCCGTGGCGCGCCAGCGCTATATCAAGGCTGTGCAGGCATACAACGTTAGGGTGCGAACGTTTCCATCTAATCTGACTGCAAAAATGTTCGGTTTCGACACGAAACCACAGTTCACGGTGGAAAATGAGCAAGAAATTGCGAAGCCCCCGACGGTGAATTTTGACAGCGAATAATTGCATGCGTCGTTTCCTGATTGCGCTAGCCGCGCTGCTCGTAGCGGGCGGCGCAGCGGCAGATGTGCCGGTTCCGCCGTTGCAGACACGGGTAACCGACCTGACGGGAACGCTCAGCGGGCAACAGCGCTCGACCATTGAAACAAAACTGGCCGCATTCGAAGCGCGCAAGGGTGCGCAGATCGGTGTACTGATACTGCCAACCACCAAGCCCGAGACGGTAGAGCAATACGCAGTTCGTGTTGAAGAGGCCTGGAAGCTCGGTCGCAAGGACGTGGACGACGGAGTACTGCTGGTTGTGGCCAAGGACGACCGAAAACTGCGCATCGAAGTCGGTTACGGCCTTGAAGGCGTGCTTCCGGATGCGACTGCCAAGCGCATCATTGAAGACGACATCACGCCACAGTTCCGGCGCGGTGACTTTTACGCGGGAATAAATGCCGGCGTAGACCGGATCATGAAGGTGATCGACGGTGAACCGCTGCCGCCACCGGCGAAAGCGGGGCCAAGCGCCGCTTCGCGGTCTCTGGACTGGCTGTTTCCGGCGTTCATCGTTCTGCTGGTTGGGTGGCGTCTGGTGAACGCGATGTTCGGACGCTTCATTGGATCCGGGCTGACGGGGGGGATCCTCGGTTTTGTGGTCTGGATGCTGGCCGGTTCACTGGCCGCGGCCGTTGCGGCGGGTGTGGTCGCATCCTTGTTCAGTATGTTTGCGGGTATTTCCACAGGTCGTACTTCGCGCGGCTTGGGCCACGGTTGGTCATCGGGTGGCTTCGGCGGCGGTGGCTTCGGTGGGGGTGGCGGTTTCGGCGGCGGTGGCGGCATGTCCGGCGGCGGCGGTGCGAGTGGAGGCTGGTGAGATGAGTCTGCGACGAATTGCAAGACATCTTCTGATTCCCGACTGGTGGGCGCACCGGGCGTTTTCGAAAGCGACTCTCAATCACATCGACGCGGCTGTACACGAGTCGGAAAAACTGCACCGCGGCGAACTGTGTTTCGTCATTGAGGGTGACCTGGAACTGCCGGCACTGTTGCGCGGCGTAAGCCCCCGAGAGCGGGCGCAAGAGGTGTTTGCACAGATGCGTGTGTGGGACACTGCGGAAAACAGCGGTGTGCTTGTATATGTGCAACTCATTGATCACAGAATTGAAATCATCGCCGACCGCGGTATCAGCGCTAAAGTGAATCAGCCCGAATGGGACGCGATTTGCGCGGCCATGCAGTCAGCATTCTTTGCAGGTCAGTATCAGGAAGGTGCGCTCGACGCGATACAGGCGATTACCGCGTTGCTGGAACAGCATTTCCCGGGGGATGGCGATAATCCGGACGAGCTGCCGAATCGGCCGGTGCGGCTTTAGTGAATCATTCGCCTAACACGTTAACCCGGTATGTCCCTCTGAACCTGGAAGTGGACTGATGGTATCGCGTTATCAGGACTAGCGTTCGGCGCAATGCGCTACGCTTATTGCGCCCTACGGGTTCTGTGTTTCAACCGGCAGCCAGGCCGCCTTAACGGGTAGTCGCTTCCCAATGGCCTGGATGTTCGTGAAACATGCAGGCTGGCATCAATGTCACTTGACGAGGATTTCGCGATGAAACCGGTTTATCAACAGTTGTCGGTTGTGGCGTTGGCGTTGTGTATCGCCACAACTGTAGTGGCGGAAGAGTTGCCGCTGTTCGACGGGCACATTCATTACAGCGTCGGTTCGCCTGAGCAGTATCCGCCGGAAGAAGCGATGCGCATACTTGATTCAGCCGGCATTACCCATGCGCTATTGTCGAGCACGCCTAACGACGGCACGCGGATGTTGTACGCGAAATATCCGGAGCGTTTCATTCCTGAACTACGGCCGTACCGGAACACTCGCGATTTCGAGACCTGGGCGGTGGAACGCGCCAGTTGGTACCGCGATCCCGAAACAGTTACGTTCATTGAAAAGGAACTGGAGCGCGGTATTTATCGCGGAATTGGTGAGTTTCATGCCGATGGAGAAGAGGCGGCGACGCCGGAAATGCGCGCGATTGCACAACTGGCGGAACGCAAGGGTTTGTGGCTGCATGCCCATTCGGACGCGGCAGCAGTCGAGCACCTGTTCTCGCATGCGCCGTCCCTCACCATTGTCTGGGCGCACGCCGGGATGAGTACACCACCTGCGGAAATTGGCCGTATGCTGGAGCGCTATCCGCGGTTGTTCGCGGAACTGTCGTATCGATACGAGGTGGCGACGGGTGGAATTGTCGAACCGGTCTGGCGCGACTTGTTCCTGCGATTTCCGGATCGGTTTATTTATGGCACGGATACCTGGATCCCGATGCGTTGGGAAACGGTGATTCCTCTGGCACGTGCAGCCCGCGGCTGGCTTTCCGACTTGCTGCCCGAAGTGGCAAAGAATATCGCGTATCGCAACGCGGAACGAATTTTTTCCATATCAATCAAATAGCTATCCTGTCGGGCTTTATCGATGTCGGGCCGATCTGAGACTGCGTCTCATTGACTCCGCGTGATATACGACCGAGAATAACGCCCGGAGCAGATTCACCAAATTTGTCGCTGCCGTGCTCCCGGCACGCCCATCCGGAACGACTCCCCTGAAAGGTCAAGGCCATGGCTATCTGGCTCAAGAAAGGTATTTCCGCGGAAGACGACGCGGCAGACGTCGCGAAAGTCCGCAAGACCGTTGAAGATATCCTCGCTGATATAGAAGTGCGCGGCGATGCGGCGGTTCGTGAGTTATCGCAGAAGTTTGACAACTGGAATCCGAACGAATTTCGCCTGACGCGGGCGCAGATCGACGAATGCGTGAAAAGCCTGCCGAAACAGGTGGTCGACGACATAAAGTTCGCGCAACAACAGATTCGCAACTTCGCTCAGATCCAGCGCGATTCATTACGCGATGTAGAAGTCGAGACGTTGCCCGGTGTCGTGTTGGGTCACAAGAACATCCCGGTGAATAGTGTTGGTTGCTATGTTCCGGGCGGCAAATACCCGATGGTCGCGTCTGCGCACATGACTATTGTCACCGCCAAGGTGGCCGGCGTGAAACGCATCATTGCGTGTGCGCCGCCGTATCAGGGCAAGCCTCATCCGGCGATCGTCGCCGCAATGCACCTGGCCGGCGCGAACGAGATTTATGCGCTCGGCGGCGTGCAGGCGATCGGCGCAATGGCGCTTGGTACAAGCAGTATCAAGCCTACCGATATGATTGCCGGTCCCGGCAATGCGTTCGTTGCCGAAGCCAAGCGCCAGTTGTCCGGGCGCGTGGGCATAGATCTGTTTGCGGGCCCGACCGAAACACTGGTGATCGCCGATGACGGGGTCGATGGCGAGATGTGCGCAACTGACTTGCTTGGTCAGGCCGAACACGGCCCCAATTCACCGGCAATTCTGCTTACGACGTCGCGGCCGCTGGCCGAGGACACGATTAAAGAGATTGATCGCCAGTTGAAGACTCTGGCTACCGGGCAGGTTGCCGGACAGGCGTGGCGCGACTATGGGCAGGTGATTCTTTGCAAGGACAACGCCGAGATGGTGAAAGTGGCTGACCGTATTGCGTCCGAGCACGTGCAGGTCATGACCCGGGACAATGACTATTTTCTGAATCGCATGACCAATTTCGGTGCCATGTTCGTCGGCCCCGAAACCAACGTGTCGTATGGCGACAAGGTGATTGGTACCAACCACACCTTGCCAACGCGCAAGGCGGCGCGCTACACCGGCGGCCTGTGGGTCGGCAAATTCATCAAGACGTGTACTTATCAAAAGGTCAAGCCTGAGGCTACGGCGATGATTGGCGAATACTGTTCGCGCTTGTGCGAGGTAGAAGGCTTTGCCGGGCACAAAGAGCAGGCGGATTTGAGGGTGCGCCGTTACTCACGCCGTCGCGCTGCCTGACTTTTTCAGCTCACATCGCTAGTTGTCGCGTGATTCGAATTCTGAACTGGCAGATCGGAAAGGAAGCTGCGCACAGGGAATCCGGCCTTAAACCGCCACCAGCCCGGGTTTTCGGGTGCAGCCAAATCGGCCGCAAACGTGTCGTGCAGGCCCGGTAGTTGCCTTGGTTTGATGATGAATTGGTTTGTGCATGAATTGGGGTGTTTGGCATATTTTGACTTGCCCTCTTGCTCTGTGCGGCCAAAAGGCTAAAAGGTGGCGGGAATGCTTGAAGATAAGGTTGTAGCTGTAATCGGTGGATCCGGCGGTATCGGTTCGGCAATCTGCCGCGCGTTTGCGAACGCGGGCGCGACCTGTATCGTGGCATACAACAACAACGAGCAGGCGGCGATCGAAGTGCTGAAGTCGCTGCGAGGCGAGGGCCATTGGACATGTTACGTGCCGGTAGACATTACGCCGGCGCTGGAAGATTTTGCACAGGAAGTCGACGAGAAGCATGGAAAGCTGGACATACTGGTTAACTGCGCTGGCGTCACGAAATTTGTTTCACACAATGATCTTGATGCACTCGACGACGACTTGATCGACGACATGTTTCGTGTGAACTGGCGCGGCTCATTTGTCGCAGTACGAGTGTTCAAGGAGCTGTTGAAGCGTACCGGCGATGGGTTGGTGGTGAACATTTCCTCGGTCGCGGGCATTCATGGTGTCGGCAGCAACATTGCCTACTGTGCCGCGAAATCTGCGGTGGACACAATGACCAAGTCGCTGGGCCGGGCGCTGGCGCCGGAGATTCGGGTGGTGGCGGTCTCACCCGGGATGGTCGAGACTGCCTTCGTCAAGAATCTCAATCCGAAGTGGCTGGAACAGCAGAAAGCACTTACACCGATGAAGCGTTTCGCAACCGTCGAACATGTTGCGCATACCGTATTGGCTGTCGCAACACATATGAAATTCTCGACCGGCTGTGTCGTCCAGGTCGATGGTGGGCGCCCTCTGGGCTGACGGTATTACATGGCGGATCTAAGTAAACTCTACGACGACGTGATAATGGATCACATCAAGCACGCCCGCAATTACGGTGAAATGGAACACGCATCGTCGCGGGCCGATGGTTTAAATCCACTATGCGGTGACAACCTAACCGTTTATGTGCGCGTTGACAGTGACGTTCTGTGTGAAGCCAAGTTCAAGTGCGAATGTTGCGGAATCTCGATGGCATCGGCGTCCATCATGACCGAGATGGTGAAGGGAAAATCTGTTGACGATGCCAAGCGCCTTGCTGCGGATTTTCTGGGGTCGATTTCTGAAGACGGTGCGCACACGCATGCGGATCATGGCCGCTCGGCCGTGCTCGGCATCGTCCGTGAGTTCCCGTCGCGCCGCAATTGTGCCTCGCTCGCCTGGGCGGCGCTCAACGCCGCGCTGGATGGCGAAGAACAGGCGGTTCTTGGTGGCAGATAAGGCAGCCGCGGCCACTGGTGATTCGGGAATTGCGCCGCGCGAGCGAACTGCGCGCGACGCCTGTTATGTTTTCATTGATCAACGCGGGCGGTTTTCGCCGCGTTTTCCATAGGAGATTGATCATGTCCGTACGCGTACTGGCATCCACATTCTTGATTGTTGCAGCATTGATCGTCCAGCCGGTGGTAGCGCAAACCGTGTACAAGTCGACCATGCCTGACGGCAGCGTGGTATTTGGCGACCAGCCGCAGCCAGATGCGGTTAAAGTCGACTCGTCCACGCCTGATACCTCTGATACCGGCGTAGAGATTTTGCAGCCAGGTGCCGAGGGCCAGTTGCGGAAAATGGAGTCTGCGCGCCAGGACGGTGAATCGTCGAATGATGAGCGGCGCCAGGCCGAGGAGAACCTGCGTAAGGCTGAGGAGGCGTTTGCCAATGGCAAGGAGCCGCGTGCTGATGAGCGCATTGGCACTGCCGGCGGCGGGAACCGCCTCAACGACAAATACTGGGCTCGGCAAAAAACGCTGGAGCAGAACGTTACCAAAGCGCGCGAAAGACTCAAGAATTTGTAGGCAGAGCGCCGGACGGCAGGCATTGGGCAGCAATGCCCGGGAAGAACTGGGCAGCAATGCCTCCCGGAAAAATTGAGCAGCAATGCCCCGGAGAAATTGGGCTGCAAAGCCCAGGAAAAACTGCCTGACAGCCCAGGGCAATTTGGGCAGCTTGAGCTTTGCCTGTCCATTTCTGGCGTGAGTTTTTCTTAACGCTACCAGACGCAGCAAGCTCCGCAGCACGGACAACTGCACTGCGCGTTGCGAATGAATACTCCCTCCGTGCGACACTGCGCGAAAGCTTTTCCGGAAAGCTGGGTCGTTTCCCAATTGCGTGCGATACGCGACCACCATTGTGAAATATGCAGGCTTGCGCCAAGTGGCTAAAGCGCTTGCCCTGGTCCCTGCCGGGTGATTTGGAGATCGGACGACGCTCCGCGCCCCGAATACTTTTTTCCTGATAGCATCACGCAGGTCTGCGCGAGTGGGGCACGACATAACAACAAACGGAGAAGAGTATGAGTAACGTTTACGGCACCGAGCATCGCGCCTTGCAGGATCAATTCGACACCCGGCGTCTGGCCGACTTGCTCGAAGGCGGTTTCATCGCAAAGGAAGTCGATGAAAACAGCAAGGCCTTTATCGAATCGCGCGACATGTTCTTCCTGTCAACTATTGATCAGAACGGCAATCCGACTGTTTCCTACAAAGGCGGTGACGTCGGGTTCGTGCGCGTAGTTGATAGCAACACGATCGCGTTTCCATTTTATGATGGCAATGGCATGTTCTATTCGTGGGGCAACATCGCCGGTAACGCCAAGGTTGGCATGCTGTTTATCAGTTTCAGTGAACCCAACCGCCTGCGCGTGCAAGGTACGGCAACAGTCGACATGAACGACCCGTTGATGATGGATTACGTCGAAGCGCAAGGCATCGTGCGCGTGACGGTGGAGGGGATGTGGCCGAACTGCCCACGCTATGTTCACAGTATGGAGAAGGTGAAATCATCCCGCTACGTGCCGCGAAAGGATGCTGAAACTCCACTCGCAGGTTGGAAGCGTATCGACATCGTGCAGGACTCCCTGGCAGCGAAAGATCAGGGCAAAGCGGAAGCGGCCGGAGGTATTCTCACCGTCGAAGAGTGGTTCGGAAAAGTGGCGGAAGGTAGCGAAGAGGCTTAACTGGTTGTCCCGTCGGTGGCATCATATGGCGGGGTTTGACCGTTTTCTCAAGAAAGCCGGTTAGGCTCGTGAGCCGAGCCCGGCTTTTTTTACGCCCGCAAAGCGAGCATCGCAGTGACACGATTTTTCCGGTGTCGATGTACTTTGATACGCAAGCAGTGTCATTCCTTCGTGAGTTACTCTGCGTCTATTGCAGTTAATGACGGCAGCCCGCAGGTCAATCCTTTGCTTTTCCGAGCCTGATCTCTATCGACCGATCGCTGGGGAGTGAGAACGACGCTTTCTTGAATGACGGCGGGCCGAACAGGCTTCTGGCCTGATTGGAGAATCCGACGAGTTCTGTCGGGATGCCAAACAATCCTGTGTTCAGCTTTCCATTGTTGTCCGCGTCGTAGTAGACACTGACCGCATACTTTCCCGGATTCAGGTGGTTTACCCGCGTGACCATTCGTCCGTCGGAATCGATTGGCACGATCAGTGTAGTGTGCGGTTGTTTCAAAAAAGTTTCTTTAGAGGTAAACAAAGTCAGGATTGCCTGCCCCTTGTTCGGTGATGCACCACTGACGCCGACGGTCAAAGTGATCTCGCCACCATCGGCACCATTTGCGGCGGCACTTGCTATTGCCAGGGCGGCGAGTAGCGAGTTAAGGGTCGCGTGGCGGTTCATATAGTTTGTTCCGTATATCCTTGATGCAAAGATAAGTCCGGTACTTGAGAATCAGGCCTTCAAACACCAAACGAGTCACCAATGTGCCGAACACCAGCGACATGATCCACGCCCAATTGTCATGCGTGTACAACCACCAGGTGCCATATAGCGTGGCTCCGATCCCTGTCCAGAATAGAAACTGCAATGCGTACGGTGTAACGAATTCTCGAAACGTCAGGTAGTCAATCAGCTTGGCCATATCAGTGACCCTTTGTGCCTGCCCGCAACGGCAAATGTGAGCAACGGTTTGTATTAACGGGGGGGGGCTGGCTGCCTCTTGTGATTTCCCTGGAATCCTTCGACCGTGAAGCACCAGACTAAACCAGCCGAATAGTCATTCTTTCATCCCCGAATTCAATGATGTCACCAGAAACGATCTGTTTGCGTTTTCTCGTTTCCGTCTGCCCGTTCACCCGGACCAGTCCTTCGGCAACCGCGGCTTTTGCTTCACCGCCATTGGAAACAAGGCCTTCGAATTTCAGAATTTTGTAGAGCTGAATCGGTTCGGCGGTAATGTCGACGTTTCTCATTTGTGGATATTCTTTCTTGTATGTCGGTCGGCAGCGAAACTGCGCGAGTGCAGGCCGATTACCTCAGCGAGGTTACCGCATTGCGCCACAGTGGTAGGGGTTCAGGCATGTCGAATCTGGTCGCCACGCCATTCGCAAAGCGTTCGAATCCGCGATGATCGAACCAGTCCCAGATGCCCGCGCCAGCGGCGACAATGCCGATTGTCAGAAGAATACCACCCACGAACATGCGTGGAATTCCTGTGAGGAGGAATCGCAAATCACTGTTGCTTTTTCCCGATCCAATGATCAGTAGCAGACCGGCACCGATCAGCAGCAAGCCGATCGTTGCGAAGACCGGGCCGGGGTGTGCCGAGATAAAGTTGATCACCATTGGCCAACGGTCGTTGCTTAGCGCATAGGCGACGCCGATCAGGGAGGCGCCGGCAATGAGCTGCATCAATCCGAGGATTACCGCCCGAGCGCCGTACCAGCTGTTTCCTCCGCTGGTGGAAAACGGCGAAGACGTCTGCCTCGCGTAGACCGATGTCAGGCCTGCCATCACGAACGACAGTCCGATGAGGAAATACCCCAGTTCGACGCCCTTGTGAAGCGAGAAATATTTACCCGCGACGATCGCCACAGCACCAGCGACAATTACGCAGTATTCAATGAATGCGATAAGGCGCACGCAGAAATCTCCTCAGTCCCGGATGACACGCAATACTGTACTCACGCAGTGTCCAAAATGCCAAGTTTTAGTCGGTTTTAGCTTTCTAATGCCGCGTCGTCATCGGCGCGAATCTGCGCGATCGAGCGCTCGCGATGTTTCAGCCACCAGCCATATTGCACTGGCCAGTCGTCCATTGCGTCCGATGCTTTTCGGCCCAGCGCAATTTCCGCCATCTGCGGCCAGCATGGATTGACGAGTGCTTCGCGCGCGATTGCGATCAGGTCAGCTTGTCCCTTCTGCAAAATGTCCTCGGCTAAGAACGGGTCGACGATAAGTCCAACGGCCATCGATTTTATGCTGGCCTCGTGGCGCACGCGCTCGGCATAGGGCACCTGGAAACCCCAGGTCCGCTTGATTCTTGCCGCGGTTGCCGAACCGAACAATCCACCGGATGAGCAGTCGATCACGTCGATGCCGCGAGCCTTCAATTCCTTTGCATAGACGATCGTGTCGTCCATACTCCAGCCTCCGTCGATGCCGTCAACAGCGGAGACGCGCACAAACACCGGTTTGTGTTGCGGCCATACCTCGCGCAGTGCCTGCGCGACTTCCAGCGGAAATCGCATGCGGCCTTCCAGGTCGCCGCCATAACCGTCATCACGTGTATTCGAGATCGGCGACAAGAATTGATGCATCAGATAGCCGTGCGCATTGTGAATTTCGAGTACATCAAAACCGGCTGAGATCGAGCGTTTCGCCGCGTTAACCCAGTCTTCCTTGAGCGAAGCAAGTTCCCGAATGGAAAGCCGATGAGGAACGATATGGCCTTCGGCCATCGGCTCGGCAGTGGGTGCGACCGTATCCCACTTTTTCTCGCCGCGCGCAAAATCTTCTGCTGTCAACGCGCCGTTGCCGAACCACGGGCGCTGCATTGAACCTTTGCGCCCCGCGTGCGCGAGCTGGATCGCCGGGACCACGTTTTGTGCTCTCATGAAATCGGCAATACGTTTAAGCCCAGGTACGTGCGCGCTCGACCAGATTCCGAGGTCGCCGTTGGTAATTCGGCCCTGGTCAGTTACTGACGTGGCCTCGACGAAAACGCAGCCGGCGCCACCCAGCACCAGTCGCCCCCAGTGGGCGAAATGGAAGTCCTTGGCGATGCCATCGATTGCCGAGTAAGTTGCCATCGGGGCGATTACCACACGGTTCCTGAAGGTGATATCGCGGAGCGCGATGGGAGTGAATAGCAGTGGCCTGTTCGTGACTGGATCGGTCATGTGGGAATATGATCAATAAGTGAATGAGTGATGTGCCAAATGTTAACGTTACTTCCCTAGGAGCCTGTCGGACTTAGGATGATTCGGCTGCAACGGTGGGAGAGCGGTCCATATTTCGCCGCTTTCTCCTTACATATTCCCGATATGCGCGTCGAAATCGTCAAAATCTGTCCTCGCTCTCCCATCGTTTCGCTATCGAACGCCTAAGTCCGACAGGCTCCTAGGTAATCGAACCAGAACGCATTGTCGCGTTGGATAATGTGCCCCAGCGATGGCTCCGGGAAGTGCGTCGCACACACGATCACGTTGCTGTCGCAGTAGCGTTCCAGAAACCCGCGACGCGTCTTGCCGGCAAGTGCCGAGTCGATATCCGCGCGTACCACCCAGGCTGGTTCCACGCACTGTACCGGGCTGTGTATGCAATCGCCGGTGATGACGGCGTGATTGCCTTGCGAGGCGAGGTGAACGCAAAAATGACCGGGCGTGTGGCCCGGTGACGGTTCCAGCCACACTTCATCGTCGAGTGAAAAGTCGTTACGGACCAGTTGCACCTGGCCTGCCTCCATGACAGGCAACACGCTGTCGACGAAATGCGCCAGCGGCTTGCTCCGGTTCAGCGCGTCGAAGCTTTCCCATTCGATGTCGGAGAAAATGTAGCGAGCATTCGGGAAAGTCGGAACCCAGCGACCGTCGCGAAGTTGCGTGTTCCACCCGACATGGTCCGGGTGCAGATGCGTGCACATGACATAGTCGACATCCGCCGGTGCGACGCCGGCTGCGGCGAGACGTGGCAAGAATGTGTTCAGTTTCAGCATGTGCCAGAACGGCCGTTGGGCGCGGGGCTTGTCGTCGCCGACGCAGGTGTCGACGAGAATAGTGTGATGCCGTGTGCGCACCAGAAATGCCTGAATCGTCAGAACGAGTTTTTCGCAGTCCGGAAGGTATGCTCGCGGCGCCAGCCAGTCACTGTATTGTGCCCAGTCGTCAGTCGTGGTTTCGGGAAAGAAACGCAACGCATCGAAGTCCGTACAGATCGACTCGACAATGCGCTGAATTGTGATCTGCCCCACGCTGTGTTGTGTCATCCAAGGCCCTCCCGTTCTAACCTAATTGCTCCAAACTCATTGATTTCAAAACCAAACGATCGCAATCGATGCGTCACGGTAACGTCGGCAATCAAAATGACAGCTTACTGTGTGTCAGTCGCGCGTGGTCGACCAACCAGAGTCGCACCACCGTCAACGACAAGCGTCTGGCCGGTGATGAAGCGGGCTTGATCGGACAGCAAGAAGCGAACGGCATTGCCAACGTCCCAACCGCTTCCCTCTACTCCGAGTATGGATGCATTGCGGCGTCGCTCGCGCGCCTCGTCACTCATGCCTTCGGCATATACCATCGGCGTGTAGACCGGGCCAGGCGCAACACAATTGACGCGGATGTTTGCGGGGCCGTGATCGACTGCCATAGCCCGGGTCAACGCGATAACGGCGCCCTTGGATACAGAATATGCGGTCATCCCTCGCGGGCGCAGCGCCGCAATCGATGCGACGTTAACAATTGCCCCGGATGCGGCCGTCTCGATCATGGCCGGGATGGCATGCTTTGATGTGAGAAACATGCTTTCTACGTTCACCTGCATAACCTCGCGCCAGACCTGCGGGTCTTCCTCTACGACGCTGCCTTTGCTGGCGATTCCGACGTTGTTGTCCAGCAGGTCAAGTCGGCTGAAGTGTGAAAGCGCCGCATCGACCATCGCACTGCAGTGTTTGTCGTTGGTAACGTCCGCGGCGAAGGCAGCGGCCTCGCCACCTTCTGCGACGATCATGTCCGCTGTACGTTGCGCGAGGTCAAGTTGATGATCTACGACCAGTACGCGCGCACCTGCACGCGCGAGCAGAATGGCCGCCGCTCGGCCGTTGCCAATCCCATCCCCGGCAGCGCCGCCGCCGGTGACGATGGCGACCTTTCCCGCAAGACCCGTGTCCTGTCCGGTTTCCGAATTCAAATTACCCGTCCCCGCTAAACAGATGCAAGACCGCGTACACATTGCCATCATTGAAACCGGCGTATGTGCGTCTCATCATTGTATCAACCGCTCTTTGTCTGACATCAGGTTATCACTTGTAGGGTGGGTTAGCGAAGCGTAAACCACCGATAACATCCATCACAATGTGAGAAGTCGCGTGGCCGCAGAATCGGACGCAACGCTGCGTAACCATTCATTCCCGTTACAACCGCAATACGTCGGTGACCAGGCATACAATGCACATAGCGGCGAATCGATAATTGAACCTGCGCCGATCAATCCATCTACAGCAACAGGAATTGTCCATGCCAACAACAGTTAGCGCCGGTCTCGACGCAGAATCACTGGAAGAGTTCATCTCCCGGAGTTGGGACGACGACATCGTTCCGCAACTGGTCGATTACATACGCATTCCCTGCAAGTCGCCACACTTCGATGCTGAATGGGCGGCGAATGGTTACATGGACGCGGCCGTTGCGCTGGCCGAACAGTGGTCACGCGCGCAGGACATTCCCGGACTGAAGATTGAAGTCATGCGCCTCGAAGACCGCACGCCGGTTATTTTCTTTGAGCTGGCCGGCGATGCGCCCGGTACTGTGCTGATGTACGGCCACCTGGACAAACAACCTGAAATGACAGGCTGGCGCGATGAGTTGGGGCCGTGGAAGCCTGTCCTGGATGAGGGCAAGTTATATGGTCGTGGTGGCGCAGATGACGGCTATGCGATTTTTGCATCTTTGCTGGCATTGTCCGCACTCAAGAAGCAGGGCGTCGCGCATGCGCGCATCGTCGGTCTGATCGAATGCTGCGAAGAAAGCGGCAGCTACGACTTGCCTGTTTACCTCGACGCGTTGCGGTCGCGCATTGGTAATGTTGATCTGGTGATCGGTCTTGATTCCGGTTGCGGTAACTACGAGCAATTGTGGATGACCACCAGCTTGCGTGGTATCGCTGCAGGAACTCTTACCGTGGAAGTGCTGAACGAAGGCGTACATTCCGGCGACGCCAGCGGTGTGGTGCCGTCAAGTTTCCGCATCGCGCGGCGATTGCTCGATCGGATCGAAGACGCGACCACCGGACGTATTGTGCCGAAAGAGTTCAATTGTGATATTCCTGCCGAGCGGGTCGAGCAAGCGGCGCTCGCAGGGGAAACGCTTGGCGATTCGATGTTGACACGCTTTCCGTTTGCCGGCGGCACGCAACCGATGACGCGTGTGCATGGCGAAGCCGCGCTGAACCGCACCTGGCGACCGTTCCTGTCTATTGTAGGCGCGGAAGGTTTGCCGGCGATCAACGACGCTGGCAATGTGCTGCGGCCACATACCGCGCTGAAACTCAGTCTGCGCATTCCGCCACTCGTCAACGGTGAGCGTGCCACGCAAAACATGAAGCGCATTCTCGAAACTGATCCGCCGCTTGGCGCGAAAGTCACTTTCGAGCCCGACCAGGCCGCCACCGGCTGGCACGCGCCTGCCACTGCACCGTGGCTGAAAGATGTCGTCAATGCCGCGTCGAAACAGTTCTACGGCAAACCGGCAATGATGATGGGCGAAGGCGGCACCATTCCGTTTATGGCAATTCTCGGCGAATCGTTTCCCAAAGCACAGTTCCTGATCACCGGCGTACTTGGTCCGAAGTCGAATGCACATGGGCCTAACGAGTTTCTGCACATTCCCTATGCGAAGAAGCTGACTGCGTGCGTGGCGCAGGTGATTGCGGGGCATGCGAAGCGCGCCTGAACGAGATCCAAGTTCCGAAGAGATGGGGTTTGCACAGGTGGCGTCTGCACAGGTAGGGTCAGGCGGGTACAACTGTATATTCTCGGTTCATAACAGTCATCGTTGTGGGGTGACTGTTATCAGAGACTTGATCGCGAAGCTGAAAGCAACAACAAGGGATCTCGAATGAGCAGGCACAAAGTGTTTCGCGCAATGATCTGCGCCATCGTAGCTGCTGTTTCGATGCCTTTGACCCAAGCGGAGGCGAAGGGTAAACCAGGTCTAGAAGAAGTTGCTTGCTGGTTTGACACAGCGCCTGACTGGCCAGAATCGAACTGCTTCTTCATGCATGTCCACGAAGTGCACGGTGATCCCGGAAGCAGGCTAATCAAGTTCCCCGTAGTCAGATTCGATGGGGGAGGCAGTGAAGCGTACCCCGTTTTACATCTAGGAGGTGGCGGCCCAGGCAACGCTGTGGGTATCTCCGCTGCCGAGATTGCCGATGGCACATGGTCTAACTACTTTCATATGTTCCATAGCTATGGTCGCGATCTGCTGATCATGGATCCCCGTGGCGTAGGGATGGCAGAACCACGCATGATCTGCGATGAATTCATCGACAGGGTTCGATCAGTATGGGCTGAGAACCTGAGTTACATGGATGAGCTCACAATTTATCTGCAGGGCGATGCTCAATGCCGAGATCGATTTCTTGGCGATGGCCACAACCTGACAACGTACAACAGTGCCACTGTGGCAAAAGACGTCGAAGCCTTAAGGAGCGAGCTGGGTGTCGACAAGTTATTCCTGTACGGCGTTTCTTATGGGAGTCGCTATGCGCAAACAGTCGCGAGAGACTTTCCTGACTCCGTTGCCGCAATGGTACTTGATGGACCGGTGTTTCCCAATGTCAGGACCGGTGATTTTGCAATTCGGAATTACACTTTGGCAATCAAGCGTGCCCTGAACCAATGCACTGGTGACATACGCTGCTCAGCGGAATTTCCGGATATAGAGAAGCGTTTTTGGCGGCTGGTGAACTCACTCAATGAACGGCCTGTTCAGATGCATATTTCAGATCCGCTCTCGTATCGGCCGCTTGAAATTGTGCTCAATGGTGACCGCTTTTTTGACGCAATATTTTTTGCCATCTACGACGCGGGCTTCCGGGAGGACTTACCCCCGATCGTGAAAAGTCTGGAGTATGGTGGCACTGATCTGGTCTCGCCGGTTGTCAGGGACTATTTGAGCTTCCTTCTGGATCGAAGTTTCGCCGACGTAGTGAGTGCGACGCACTACTGTTATGAGGAATTCCCTTTCGAACAACGATCAGGCTCGAACATACCGGACGGCGCGAATCAGTATCTCGTTCAAAAGAAGAAGAATGACGCTGAATACAACAAACGTATTTGCAGACTTTGGCAGCCTGAGCCAAAAGACAATCAGATCGAAGGTATGGCTATTCGCACCAGCATCCCGACTTTGATTCTGCAGGGTGAACTCGACCCAATCATTCCTATTGAAGATATGAATGACCAGATCGGCAACTTTGAGACGTTGGTCTACTACTCGTATTCAGATGTGGCACACGGTGTCATTTCAGCCAATACCTGTGCGGAAAAAGTTGCCGGGGCATTCTACAAGTATGGGTTGGCATTTTCAGCGTATGAAGACTGTATGGCTAGTGAGACTGCAATGGAGCTCCGCTTCCGCACGCCGACCAGCAAACGATACTGAACAGGGCGCCTGTTTTGAGTTGCACATGGGATTCCAATTATCGGCAATGCATTGGTTCCGATGGAAAGAATGGATTGGAGGCAGGCCTGTATAATTTGCGATTCTGATGAACCGTTTCGTCTTAGTGTTGTTATCAGCCATCACCTTGCTTTTCAGCGAGGCAATAGTGGCTAGCGTCGAGAAATGGGTCGACCGGCACGGGCGCGTCCATTACGGCGATCACCCTCCCGTCGACGTCGATGCCACAGCGGTTGAAGTACGTCCCAACGTGATCGAAACCGGCGCGACTGTTGTGCCGACGGCAATCGACCAGCGAGCGCCGGAATTGACATCGCACGTCGAGCAAACCAGGCGAGGCGTGCGCAAGGATCTCCAGTCTTACGTTGAGAACTGCCGGAACAACCGCGGCGTGGACTGCGAACTTGAAGCAAGGCAGATGATCGACGGCCCTGCGCCAGTGATTTTCCCCGGCGATCCTGCTGTCTTTCCGAGGCCGGACCTTAAAATGCCGCCGCCGGGATTACCCTTGAAGTTTGCAATCACGCCTTAACGGATCGCATTCTGATCCTTAGATGTTCAGCTTGGGCCTGATTTGCCGTGCGTCGGCCTGGATTCTGCGCCGGGAGGGTCTAGTGTAGTGCTTCACAATTAGCGGCACAAAAGGCGGCGAGAATTCGCCTCATACTGCGTTACAAATCCTCGCGAGGTGTACGCACCGGAGCGCGGAGCAGGGGCCCCTCTGGGGATGCGACCGCGTAGGTGTGTGTCAAGCCCGCGCCTGTCGCAGTGCGAAGGCATCCCGCTACCGGGTGCGGCTGCGACCCGTTAGCCGAAGGCCCGTTTGCGGGAGCAGAAGCATCGCGCCCCGTTTCGCAAATGTTGATCGCAGCCTTTAGCGCCCCTTCCCGCACCAGCGCTTCGCGTACCGGGTCCGGGGCGTATCCCCGCGCGCGGGGCCCCTGCTCCGCCGTACGCGGGCGCACCTCGCTGTGGTTTGCGCCTTGTCTGAGGCGAATTTCGCCACTTTTGTTCATTTGAACGCTCTACCTGCAGTCCAACATAAGTGCCGATAACAGTGAAGCACTACACTAGGTTAGCGCGCTTGCGTAAACAGGAAGGAAATACATGCAGATCGTCGATGCCCAGATTCACCTATGGGGCAGTGGCCTGCCGAGCAACCTGGCGCATCGTCAGGTAACTTCGTTCAGTGCGGCTGAGGCGATTCGCCTGATGGATGAAGCTGGTGTGGATGCTGCCGTCGTTCACCCGCCGCCCTGGGATACGGGCGCGCATGAACTGGCGCTGACGGCAGTGCGTGACTATCCCGGGCGTTTTGCGATCATGGGCGAGATTGCGCTGGATGATCCCGCGTCACGATTACAGATAGCGAAATGGCGGGACCAGCCCGGCATGCTTGGTCTGCGCTTTCTGTTCCTGGGTGAGCCGGCGCGCGCGCACTTGCAAGACGGCTCGCTGGATTGGCTCTGGGCCGAAGCCGAACACGCCGGCGTGCCCATCGCCGTACTGGCAACTGATTCGTTGCGCGAGATTGGTGAAATCGCCGGGCGCCATCCCGGATTGCGGTTGACCATTGACCATCTGGGCGGCAGAGGCGGTAACACCACATTGAAAGATGCCGCCGCGATGCGCCACATGCCTGAATTGCTGGCTCTGGCGAGATACCCCAATGTCGCAGTCAAAGCGACCGGTGCGCCAGGCTATTCCAGCGAAGCGTATCCGTTCACGGCCATGCAATCTTACCTGCGGCAGATCTACGACAGTTTCGGTCCGCATCGCATGTTCTGGGGCACGGACATCACCAAAATGCCATGTTCATGGCGTCAATGCGTGGCGATGTTTACCGAGGAGCTTCCATGGTTAAGCGGCGAAGACAAAGCGCTTGTCATGGGTGAGGCGATTTGTGTGTGGTGGGGTTGGGAGCGCAATAGCCAGGCATAGCGCAAACGTCAGTGCGAACGGATTTTGGCGGGCAGGCAATTGTTCGACCGAGGCCGCAGGGCCTCTATGTCGTTGAAAAGCGCAGGGGCTGACGCCAATGACTGCCGAGTGACCGGGCCGCGGTGTGGTGGCGGCCTTCTCCATATCGAATGAAGCCGGTCCAGGTTTATTGGGAGGCGGTAATGAAACTAGTTATGCAACGACAGCCTGCAATCTCTTTTGCCTACGCAAAGACCACCCCATAACGCCCATTGCTACAGCCATCAATGCAAAAGTGCCGGGTTCGGGAATGTTTTGAGATAGCAAGTCGCCCGTCGCCTTGTTTTGGCCGGCGGATTCAAAGAACTGAACCTTCAAATGTGGCGCGTCAAAGTTCAGGTTGTTACCCACGAACGCCATGTCAAATACCATGTTATCGGTCAATGCGAGTGCTGAATTCTGGTAGAAGCAAGCGCCGTTGGTTCCACCAGTCTTGCAGCCGGCATTCGCCGAAAGACCTTTGGCTGCAGTTGAAGTCCAGCCAGACAGCGTGGCACCAGTGACCTTGCCAACACCCTTAATCTCGAATGCCTTCAGATAATTGATGTCGGTCCAGTTGCCAGTTCCACCGGACAGGGCATTCCTGATGGTCAATTGCAGGTTGTTGCCGGACGCTACGGTTTCGAATGTGACGCCCTGGAATGAGATCACGTTTGCCATTGCGGGCGCAACCAACGTCATCAACGCGACTCCAATTGAAGCCCTCAGCAATTTGTAAGATTTATGAAGCAAAGTTATGCGTCTCTTTACTGGTTTCTACAAAAACAATCTTGTTGCCGTCAATATATCAAATCGAGCTTTCCCAAGCCACCTGCCAATTAAAGTCTATCTTTGCAGGCAATAAAGCTATAACTCCAAAGAAACTCGGGCCCGAATACTTGGTGCATATCTGAAACATTTACAGAACGCTTTCGCGAGCCAGTTCACGTGGGGATACTAGCATTAGTAAATCTGAATTGGCACCTGGATTGTAGTTAAATTATTCCATATGAGTAGGACGATTGCAGAAATTGTCACAGGGTGGGCGAAAGCGATAATCCCGATCTGTAATATGTCTTACGTTGTCGGTGAATGATAGGGGTGAAAAGTCGAAGAAATTGAGGGGCAAGAGGTTGGTACGGGTGAAGAACAAGGCAAATCACTGGTGCGGGATGTGTCAGACCAAACTCCTCCCGCAGTCGATCGGCGCCATTGTTTACCGCAACGCGGTGCAGGCGCGCCAACTCCAATCGCGATCTAAAATTCGTTTGCACGCCCAGGGTCGCATTCCGGCAGACGTCACGGAACATACAACAAGGCGTGCGCGGTACTTCCGGGTCTGAAGGGCGGGCACGCCGTCACGGGCAATTTACTGCGCCCTCCGTCGGACACTTCTTTTGCGCAGAAACATGTTAGCGCTTGCCGCGGATTTCGACAGCAGTGCTACAGATACGAACCTTCCGCAGGTGTTCTTGCCGGTGAACCCCGTCCCGATTATGCACCAGCCTGTCGCCTTTTTACTCAGGGTAGCCACTGCCATATGGGCGTAGTCTTCTCATCACAGCAATGCGGCACACGTGCCGCGCTGTCCATACTTTCGAGGAGAAGATCATGCACACAGTAGAACGAACCCGCGAAACTGCCCACCCAGTGGAAAGTATTTGGGAGACCCTGGCTGCCTTTAACAAGGTGGAAGACTGGCACCCTGTTGTGGCATCGTCGCCCGGTACGCCGCGTTCGGAATTTGGCGTTGGTGCTACGAGAGTTTGCACATTCAATGACGGTACGAGCGTCAATGAGACGGTCACCGCCGTGGATCCAGGGCGGAGCATATCCATTGACGTCAGCAAAATGAGCATGCCTCTGAAGGAAATGCACGCGCAGTTTAAGTTAGCGCCGCGCGCAAGAGGTACCGCGGTCACGATGAAGCTTGAGTTTCAACCGAAGTTTGGACCGGTGGGTGTGCTCATGGCGCACATGATGATGAAACCCATGATGACCAAGATGGTCGACAAGGTGCTCGCCGGACTCGATGACCACCTTACCGCCGGGAGCATCGCCAAAGCGGCATGACGACGCTCTGATCCCCGCTCCTACTCCGGAACGGAGAGAGGTCGTTCACCTTGAAACAGCGGGGTTTCTGCAAGCAGCGTTTGCGCAAGGTAGTCCCGCGCGCTTCGCAGGCGAGCGGTGTCCCGCAAGTCTGGATGGCTGAGTATCCATGTGTCGAAGACTGGCGTGAGATCGTCTCGCGCCAGCCTGCGCAGGGCGGGATCCCGGTCGCCAACAAAGCAGGGCAACTGCGCGATACCCAGACCTGCGCGAGTAGCCTGCACGTGCAGTGACACTTCTCCGAATGAGCCCCACACCGGCAAATGTGGGTAACTCGTCTTGCTCACCCAATGTTCGTCGGTTTTACGATCGCCCCATCCTAGCCATCGAGATTCCTTGCCCACGATTTCCGGGTCCAATCGCGTAGCGTGTTCGGCGGCGACATAGTTTGCGTAGAACACGCGAGTGAGTTTGCGACCGAGAAGGTGCCCAGGGGGGGCTTTGCCGATGCGGGTCATGCGTACCGCAATGTCGGCCTCGCGTTTCGATAGATCGAACGAGCGAAACGAACTGGTCACGGCGAGATCAATTCCAGGGTACCTGGCACAATAGGCGGCCAGATCGCGCACGATCATATCGGATAGATACTCGTTGGCGCAGGTGACGCGTACGAGCCCATCGAAGCTTTCATCCTGGCCCAGCAGACGCCTTTCAAGCGCCGCCATTTCAGCTTCCACGCGCTCCGCGCCTTCCACCATTTGCCGTCCAGCCGAGGTCAGTGCGTAGCCTTCAGGCGTGCGATCAAAAAGCCGCACCTTGAGCTTTTCCTCCAACGTCTCCACCCGTCGTGCAACAGTCGAATGGCTGACAGCCAGGATGCTACCTGCGGCCCGCACGGATCCTTCGCGTGAAACCGCAAGGAAGTAGCGAACATCGTCCCAATCCATTTCGACACGATAGAGCATTTCGATGCCGTGTATACAGGAAGATAGCATTCTTGCCGGACATTCAGAATGTCGACCACGCGGCTTCCGGTCGCTACGGTAAGATACTCGCCATGTTCGACGCGGCTCACCCGATCCGGGGATTAATCGAATACTGTCGAGATCATCGGGAATTGCAATGAAGTGAGCGTGAATACCGCAATTGTCGTTCGATATCCGTCTATTGCTCTCAGGCAAGAGGCCTTTACTCAAAATACGGTACTTCCAATCAATGCCTTCGACTACACCGCTTGAGACTACTCAACACTGGCTGGATAATTTTGCGACGGCACTTGATGATCATGATTACGCCGGCGCGTGCGCCTTGTTCACACCGACTGGCTGCTGGCGCGACCTTCTCGCTTTTAGCTGGAATATTTATAGCGCCGAGGGCATTGAGCAGATCGGGGACATGTTGCGTGCAACGCTCAACGACATACGTCCGCACACCTGGGTCATTCTCGGCGAGCCGGAGGTATCGAACGGTGACGTGATTGCGTGGCTCAGTTTTCAAACTGCGGCCGGTGAGGGTAAGGCGCGCGGGGTGTTCCGCGACGGTCGCTGCAAAGTGCTTTTCACAACCCTCCATGCGTTGCACGGCCACGCGGAGAAAACCGCCGCAAATCGAAATCGCGAACGCGGTGTGGAACATGGCGCGCACAAACACCGTCAGTCATGGTTGGACCGAAAGCGTGCAGCAGAAGCTGCGCTGGGCGATACCGAACAGCCCTACTGTTTGATTGTCGGTGGCGGTCAAGGCGGGTTGGGCCTGGCGGCGCGGTTAAAGCACCTGAATGTACCGACGATCGTCGTCGAGCAAAACGCAAGAGCAGGCGATTCATGGCGCAATCGCTATCGCAATCTGTGCCTGCACGATCCGGTGTGGTACGACCACATGCCATACATTCCGTTTCCCGAGCACTGGCCGGTATTCAGCCCCAAGGACAAGATTGGCGACTGGCTGGAGATGTATGCCAAAGTTATGGAGCTCGATTTTTGGGGCGCTACCCGCTGCATCTCTGCCAAATACGATGAGGGGACGCAACGATGGGTGGTTCAGGTTGAACGCGATGGCAAAGGCTTAAGCTTGCATCCAGCCCAGTTGATTCTCGCCACCGGCATGTCGGGATATCCAAAACTGCCGGAAATTCCGGGTGCGCAAAATTTCGTTGGCGAGATAATGCATTCGAGCCGGTATGGAAGTGGAGAAGCCTATGCTGGCAAACATTGCGTAGTCGTCGGATCCAACACTTCTGCACACGACATTTGCGCGGATCTCTGGGAAGCCGACGCGCAGGTGACGATGGTGCAACGCTCACCTACCATCGTGGTTCGATCCGAAACCATGTCCGAGATGTTCTGGGACACGCTTTACTCCGAAGCTGCAGTGGCTGGCGGCATGGACACTGACACTGCTGATCTTATTGGTGCCGCAACGCCTTTCAAGTTGACAACCGATCGCCTCGTTCCCATTAACAAAAAGATTCGCGACCGCGACCGCGATCTATATGAAGGCTTGGAATCGATCGGCTTTCAATACGACTTCGGTGAGGACGATACCGGCATCGGCGGTGCCTACCCACGCCGCGGAGGTGGCTATTACATTGAAGTCGGCGCGTCCGCGTTGTTGATCGATGGCGAGATCGCATTGAAGAGTGGGGCGAACATAGAGCGCTTAAGTGCAGATGGCGTGGTGTTCGATGACGGCACGTTTTTACCCGCTGACCTGATTGTGTTCGCGACCGGCTACGGCCCCATGAATGAGTGGGCGCGGGCCCTGATTTCCGAGGACGTCGCGCACCGCGTAGGGCGCTGCTGGGGGCTCGGTTCCGGCACGAAGGGCGACCCTGGACCCTGGGAAGGCGAACTGCGAAACATGTGGAAACCAACGCGCCAACCTGGTCTGTGGTTTCACGGCGGGAATCTGATGCAGTCGCGCTTTTATAGCCGGTCTTTGTCATTGCAACTTAAAGCGCGCTTCGAGGGGCTCCCGACCCCGGTGTACGGAATTCCACCAGTTCACCACATCGAGTAGGCTCTACGAGTAACCGCGGACACTCAGGATTCCGCCGGTGGCCGCAGGTCTCATGCCGTCAATACCATGGCCTCGAAAAGGTAAGCCTTCAAGGCGTCTTCGACTGGCACGACAGAGGCCTGTTGCGCCGGCGACAAGGTCACGGTCACTCGCATCCCGCGCGGCCCGCCTTCCTGTGCCAGCACACTGGCCCCGGTCAAGCCCATTTCTTCCTGAACGATCCCGGTCACAAGGCGGGTCACCGCGTCGCAACGCAACCGGGGCTTGTAGATCTTGCCGACGCTGGTAAGCGGAATGTTGTCGACGATATGGATGTGTCGCGGCCAGGCCGGGCGCTCGGCGATGGCCTGTTGCGCATAGGTGTGCAATTCGGCCTCGGTGACGCTCGCCCCGGGACTCAGCGCCACATAACACACCGGCAGCTCTCCCGCGTATGCGTCTGGCATGCCCACTGCAGCCGCCAACGCCACCGCAGGGTGGTTGGTTAATGTGTTTTCGATCATCAACGGGTCGATGTTGTGACCGCTGCGGATGATCAGGTCCTTGGAGCGGCCGGCGATGTGGATGCGACTCGCGCTGTCCAGAAAAGCCAGATCGCCGGTAATCAGCATTCCGTTTTCAAACACGCCCGGGTTGTGCTCGGGATTGCGGTAACCCGGCGATACTGTCGGTCCTTGCACGGTGAGCACGCCGATCTCCTCTGGCGCGCAGGCCTCGCCAAGGCTGCCGTCCGCGGCCAGCCGCCGCACCACCACTTCGGTATATGGCAGTCGCACTCCGACCGAGCCGATGCCACCTTCGCTGCCGGTTGGGTCGACCGCGATCAGGCCTGAAGCTTCGGTCATACCGTAGACCTCATGCAGGCTCTTGCCAGTTAGCTGCCGGAAACGCTCGCCCACTGCCACCGGCAGCAAGGCCGCGCCGGTGAAACCGGCGCGCACCCGGCTGATATCGATGCCGTCCAGCGACTGCTCCACCACCACGCCCATCGAGGTCGGCACGCCGCCAACCAGCGTTGCCCCGTGGCGCTCGGCCAGTTGCCAGAAATTTTTGACCATTGCCGGATTGCGCAGGCCGCCCGGTGACATGATGATCAGTTCGGTACCGGCCATAAAAGGGCTCAGCCCACAGAAGATCGTGCCGCCAACATGAAACAACGGCAGCGTGGCGGTCAGCGCATCGTTATCTGTGAGCTGCGCGAGGATTGCGCCACCCAGCGCCGCGGTCAACTGGCCGCGATGTGTGTGTGCCACCAGTTTCGGTGTGCCGGTCGTGCCGCCTGTGTGGAAATATGCCGCCACCGCGTCGTCGCATTCGGCCTGGCCGCAGTGCAGATGGTCGTCGGGCTCGGCCATCACGGCGGTGTGCCAGTCGAGTACGCCCGGCTCCAGCGGCACGTCCGGTGGTGCCACTCGCAGCAGTGTAAGGCCGGGCAGTTGCTCGCGCAGTTGCAGGGCCTTTTGCCAGATGTCCAGTTGCGGGTGCGGTCCCAATGCGACCAGGATGCGCGCGCCCGAAGCTTTCAGCAACTCGGCAATATGCTCCGGTTGTAACAGGAAGTTGATCGGAACCGCATAGCCTGACGTTTCGGCGCCCCAAAGCGTGGCATGGGTCTCTACCAGGCTGGGCAGCATATAGGCGACGCCTGGCCGCTCACCGCCAAGAGTGGTGAATAGATTGGCTGCCCTGCGCACCAGGCTCAGCAGTTCCGTGTAGCTCACCCGCCGTGGTTGTTCGTCTGGCGCGCCACTCATCAGCATCGTGATCGCCGTGCGCTCGGGGTGACGTCTTGCGCTGGCCACGAAAACATCATGGACGCTGCGTCCGGGCAGGCGTTGCTCGATCGGCATGGCCGACTCGAAGCGCACCACATCGTCCAGTGTGTGCACAGGTGGATTCGACGTCGGGTTCATGATGGGCCTTGTTCTCGGTGAGGGAAGGGCTTGATCATACGTCAAGGCGCGAAAGCGTAAGGTCACGAAAGTGAAGGATCGAAAGTTAGGGGTACTAGGATCCTGGTCAGGAGGAAGCTGCTACATTCGTTGGACCGTTATCTAAGGTTGGCCCCGGAATCTTTTTCTATTCTCCCCAGTAGTGAAAGACATCGGTACCTTGACGTGATTCAGGTATCAATACGAAGATGAATTGAATCCGCGATTGCAGGGGCGTTGGGAAGATGTCGAACAAGAAACCGTAGCTCGCCACTCCGACGCGCAGCCGTGGTCAAACGAAGCGTAAGTCTGTTGGCTAGCGGAACTGGCGAGCCGACGATTGCACACGTCCCGACCTGTCCGCAGACGCAGATTGGTCAATCAGTAGGAGATCGGTAGGCTGAAATCGGGCACACTTGTCATTGATCCGGGACAGGTATCGGAATCGAAGGTTTTGCAGATGCCAAAACGTTCAAATACGCTCGCCAAGCTCACACGGCCACGACTACACGGTGCGGCCAAGCGCGAGCGCCTGTTCGCAAGACTCGACGAATGCAAGGCGCGCAAGTCAGCCGTTTGCGTGGTCGGTCCACCCGGTTCGGGCAAGACCACTGTCGTCGCGACCTGGCTCGATGCCCGCGGCATCCCAGGCATTTGGTACCAGATCGACCCGGGGGACACGGACGCTGCCACCTTCTTTTATTACCTGCGGGAAGTGGCGCTGCCGTACGCGAAGAAGGCGCGCAAGATCCTGCCGCTTCTGACACCGGAGTATCAGCACGACATTGAAGGATTCTCGCGCCGGTTCTTCCGAACGCTGTTCAGTCTGCTACCCGTCGGCTCCGCGGTCGTGCTGGACAACTATCAGGAAGTCGACTCCGGCCAGTTGTTTCATGAACTGATAGCGCAGGCGATTGGGGAAATTCCCGTCGGCAGCGTGTTGATGGCGGTCAGTCGGCGCGATCCGCCTGACAGTTATGCGCGACTGATTGCCAACGAGAACGTCGGATTCGTCGACTGGGACGACCTCAAGTTGAGCATGGCGGAAGCGCGAACAATCATCAAAGCGCGACTGCAAGACATCGACGATGCGGAAATAGAACGCCTGTTCAGTGAAAGCGATGGATGGGCGGCAGGACTCACGCTGATGGTCAACGGTTACAGCAAACAGAGTGTAATGAAGCCGGGAGTGTCGACGGAGCACGATTCGATCTTCGGCTACTTCGCGACGCAGATCTTCGAGCACCTGTCACTCTCGACCCGTGAATTCCTGGTTTCCACTGCGATATTGCCCCAGGTGCCAGTGTCCCTGGCCCGCGATCTGACCGGGAATGCACAGGCCCCCCAGATTCTCGACGACATGTACAAGCGCCATCTCTTCACCCACCGGCGCCCAGGCACCGAGCCGACGTACTGGTACCACGCGTTGTTTCGATCTTTTCTCAGGAGCAAAGCTGACGTCGTCCTGACAGCCGAGACACTCAGGGAAACGGAGCGCAAGGCGGCGCGGCTTCTGGAAGCGCGTCTGGATTATGACGATGCGTTTCAGTTGTTTCGCGATGCGAGCGACTGGCCGGCTGCGCGGCGGCTGATTGAGCGCCATGCGCAAACGCTGCTCGCACAGGGCCGTGGTCAGACCTTGCGGGACTGGGTGCTCGCACTTCCAGCCGGTGTTCTTGAAGACGCACCCTGGCTGCGCTACTGGCTCGGTACGTCTCTCATCCCCCTCGATCAAGGGCAAGCACGCAGTCATCTCGAACGTGCATTTGGCCAGTTCGCCGCCGCCGGCAACGTCACAGGTCAGGCGCTCTCGGCAGCAGGCATCATAGACGGCTACATTTTCGAGTGGTCCGACTTCCGTCCGATGCATCGCTGGGTCGATACGTTGGATCCGCTGCTGGATCGCATGGATTTTTCGACACACGCGGGCGCCGAGAGACGAATCTTCACCAGCCTGCTTGTTGGCATGCTCTACGTGGCGCCGGACCATATGCGACTTCCGCGCGCGGTTGAACGGGTCACCGAAATGCTGGACGAAGAAATGGATGTCAACAGCAAGGTCTCGACGGCAATGGTTTTGCTTAGCTATTGCAATCTCGCCTGCGACATTGAGCGGGGAAAGATCGCCGTGACTTGCGCCACTGCCTTAATCGGTCACCCGGAACTCACGCCATTCAACGAGGTGTGGTGGCATTGTCGCAAAGGCTGGTACCTTGTACTTATTGGTCATTACGAGGCCGGACGTGACGCGCTTGACCTTGCAACAACCTTGAGCGAAACCCACGGACTGCAGGAACTGCAGCGAGTTTTTTCGTTGATCGCCAGCTATCAGGTTACGCGCTTCGCCATGCTCAACGACGAGCGCAATGCACGTAAATGGCACGAGCGCATAGTCGAGATGGCGATTCCCGAGCGACCTATGGACGCGTGGCATGTCACGGTAACCCGGGCGCACCTGGAGAGCGTACTGGGGAACTACCGAGCGGTGGTCGACGCCAGCCGCGATGCGACTGATTCGGCTGTGACGGTGGGCATGCGTATCATCGAGATTCTAGGCGTGGAACATGAAGCTACCGGACTCGCAGTGCTGGGGGAACTGGACCGATTGGAAGTCACTCTCTCGCGCTTTCGGCGGCTTATATCCGGCACCTGTTTTGCGTTCTTCGAATGCGAAGCGCGATTCTTTGAGGCGTATACGGCTCTGATGCACGGCGACGCGGAACGCGGGCGTGGTCTGGTGAAAGACGCCGTCGCTTTTGCCCATAGTCGTCGCTTCCCATATCCGCAGACCGCTATGGTGCGGTATTCGGTGGTGACCGGAGCAGTACTGGCGGAAGCATTGCGAATCGGTACTGATACGATTTATGTTTCTAATGTTATTCGGCGGTTGCGAATCTTGCCACCGACGGACGCGCCGGAAACCTGGCCGTGGCCGGTAAAGATTCTCGCGCTCGGTCGTTTCGAGATCGAGCGCGATGGTGAGACGCTTGAATTTTCCGGCAAGGCGCCACGGCGTGTGCTTGCGGTTCTGAAAGCGGTTGTGGCGGGCGGTGGCGTCCCGGTTCCCAGTGCCCGGTTAGTCGATACGCTGTGGCCGGATGAAGAAGGCGATGCCAGCGGCAAGGCGCTGGGAGTATGCCTGGTGCGGCTGCGCAAACTTCTCGGGCATGCGGAGGCCGTGGTGGTGCGAGACGAACAGGTCAGCCTGAACCGGGCGCTTTGCTGGGTCGATGCCTGGGCCTTTACTGACATGGTCAAAATGGTGGGATCGGGCGGCGAACCCCCGCAATCAAGATCGCGCCTGGGTATGCACGCGCTGGAGCTTTACCGGGGAAGCCTGCTCCCCGCCGATGATCAAGACGGGGCCATTATTGTTGCCCGCCTGAAACTGCGGGACATGCACGCGCAACTGGTGTCCAGCGTGGGGCAGCAGATGGAGGCAAGCGGGAACTGGAAACAGGCCTTGGCTTGCTACCGGCGTGGCATCGAGTCTGATGAACTCGCCGAGGATTTCTATCAGGGCATGATGCGTTGTCATGCCGCGAACGGACGGTCGGCGGAAGGCATTGCAGTTTACCGGCGCCTGCGCCAAACGCTGTCTGTGGTGCTGGGATTACAACCGTCGAGTCAGACCGAACAACTGGTGCAACTGCTGCGCGATGAACGCGCGGGACCGAGTTCCTGATCCGGCTTCAGGTCTCTCAATGTGGATGCCCGAATTACTGTGGAACACTGTCCTGCCATTGGCTGAGTGAATTGCAAGACGCCGTAGTTGATCGGCGCTCATCTGACCTGTTACAAGGAATTGTTGCCAATCAACCTGAATGGCCTCGATTAAGCTGGGCTTTTCTATTAATCACGAAGGCATATGATTGGCGCATAGTGATCGATGCCCGACGCGTAACTGATACGACGCAATCGCAACTCGGCAGGAGGAGAAAATGCCGAATAAGCAACCGCAACTTGCCAAGCTCACACGGCCACGACTGCACGGTGCGGCCAAGCGCGCGCGCCTGTTCGCAAGGCTCGACGAATGCAGGGCGCGCAAGTCTGCCGTTTGCGTGGTCGGCCCACCCGGTTCGGGCAAGACCACTGTCGTCGCGACCTGGCTCGATGCCCGCGACGTGCCGGGACTGTGGTATCAGGTCGATCCGGGGGACACGGACGCCGCCACGTTTTTCTATTACCTGCGCGAAGTGGCGCTGCCGTATGCGAAGAAGGCGCGCAAGACCCTGCCGCTTCTGACACCGGAGTATCAGCACGACATTGAAGGGTTCTCGCGCCGGTTCTTCCGAACGCTGTTCGGTCTGCTACCCGTCGGCGCCGCGGTCGTGCTGGACAACTATCAGGAAGTCGAGTCCGGACAATTGTTTCATGAACTGATAGCGCAGGCGATTGAAGAAATTCCTGCCGGCAGTGTGCTCGTAGCGGTGAGTCGACGTGACCCACCAGACTGTTATGCCCGTCTTATAGCCAACGAGAACGTTGGTTTCATCGATTGGGACGATCTCAAGTTGAACATGGAAGAAGCGCGCGCAATCATCAATGCGCGACTGCAAGAGATCGAGGACGCGGAAATCCAGCGCCTTTTTGAAGAAAGCGATGGGTGGGCAGCGGGCCTCACTTTGATGGTCAACAGTTACAGCAAACTCTACGCAACTTCTCAGGGACTGCCCACTGAACACGACTCGATTTTCAGCTACTTCGCGACGCAAATATTCGAGCACCTGTCACCTTCGATTCGTGAATTCCTGGTCGCCACCGCGATATTGCCCCAGGTGCCGGTGTCTGTGGCCCGGGACCTGACGGGGAACGGGAAAACCTCCGAGATTCTCAATGACATGTACGAACGTCACCTCTTCACCCACCGGCGCCCGGGCACCGAACCGACGTACTGGTACCACGCGCTGTTTCGATCATTTCTCAGGAGCAAATCCGATGTCGTCCTGACGGCCGAGACACTCAGGGAGATGGAGCGCAAGGCGGCGCGGCTTCTGGAAGCGCGTCTGGATTATGACGATGCGTTTCAGTTGTTTCGCGATGCGAGCGACTGGCCTGCTGCGCGGCGGCTGATCGAGCGCCATGCACAAACACTGCTCGCACAGGGCCGCGGACAGACCTTGCGCGACTGGGTGCTCGCGCTTCCAGAAGGCGTTCTTGAAGATGCGCCCTGGTTGCGCTACTGGCTTGGCACGTCTTTGATCCCCCTCGATCAAGCACAGGCGCGCAGCCATCTCGAACGGGCTTTCGGCCAGTTCGCCGCCGCCGGCAATGTCACAGGTCAGGCGCTTTCGGCAGCAGGCGTTATAGACGGCTACATTTTTGAGTGGTCCGAGTTCCAGCCTATGCATCGCTGGGTCGATACGCTGGATCCGCTTCTGAATCGGATCGACTTTTCGACAAGTCCGGGGGCCGAGAGAAAGATATTCACTAGTCTGCTTATTGGCATGCTCTACGTGGCGCCGGACCACCGGCTCCTTCCTCAAGCGGTCGACCGGGTCACTGAAATGCTGGACGAAGAAATGGATGTCAACAGCAAGGTCTCGACTGCAATCGTCTTGCTCAGCTATTGCAATATCGCCTCTGACATGAAGCGAGCAAAGATCGCTGTGGCTTGTGCCGACCCCTTGGTCAATCACCCGGAGCTCACGCCATTTAACCAGGTGTGGTGGCATGTTCGAAGGGGTAAGTTCTCGTACGTCATGGGCGATTGTCGGTCCGGGCGCGATACGCTTGGCCGTGCAGTAGCCTTGAGCGAGGCGCACGGACTGCACGGCTTGCCGCGGATCTTTCTGCTGACCGCACACTACCGAATTCTCTGCTTCGTCACGCTTGGCGACATTCGCAACGCTAAAAAGGTGCATGAACGGTTAGTTGCTGTGGCTTCATCCGCGCGGCCAATGGACATGTCTCATGTCGCGCAGTCACGGTTACATATCGACTGCGTGACTGGTAATTATCGCGCCGTCGTCGAGGGTGGTCGGAAATCAACCGAGCTCGCCGCGGCATCGGGAATGCGTTACGCGGAAATTGTTTCCACGGGGATTGAAGCGGTTGGATTGGCGGCGCTGGGGGAACGCGATCGTTTGGATGACACATTGTCGCATTTGCGGCGACTGATTTCCGGCACCTGTTTTGCGTCTTTCGAATGCGAGGCTCGATTTTTAGAGGCGTATATGGCCTTGGTGTACGGCGACGCCGAACGTGGACGAGGCCTGGTGAAAGATGCCGTCGCGTTTGCCCGCAGTCGTCGCTTCCTGTATCCACAGATGATGCGCTATGCCGTAGTGCCTGGAACAGTATTGGCTGAAGCATTGCGAATTGGCGTTGATACGGATTATGTTTCTGATGTGATTCGGCGCTTTCGAATCTTGCCACCGACCGACACGCCGGAAACCTGGCCGTGGCCCGTGAAAATACTCGCGCTCGGGCGTTTCGAGATCGAGCGCGATGGTGAGACGCTTGAATTTTCCGGCAAAGCGCCACGACGTGTGCTTGCTTTGCTAAAAGCAATCGTGGCAGGCGGCGGCGTCCCCGTTCCCAGTGCCCGGTTAGTCGATACGCTGTGGCCGGATGAAGAAGGCGATGCAGGTGCCAAGGCGCTGGGAGTGTGCCTGGTGCGACTGCGTAAGCTTCTCGGGCATGCGGAGGCCGTGGTGGTGCGAGACGAACAGGTCAGCCTGAACCGGGACCTTTGCTGGGTCGATGCATGGGCCTTTACTGACATGGTCAGAATGGTGGAATCGGGGGATGGATCCACACAGCCCATAACGCGCCCGGGAATGCATGCTGTGGAGCTTTACCGGGGAAGCCTGCTCCCCGCGGATGATCAGGACGGGGCCATCATTGTCACTCGCCTGAAACTGCGGGACATGCACGCGCAACTGGTTTCCACCGTGGGACAGCAGATGGAAGCAAGCGGAAACTGGAAACAGGCCCTGGCTTGCTACAGGCGCGGCATCGACGCTGATGAGCTTGCCGAGGAGTTCTATCAGGGCATGATGCGTTGCCACGCCGCGACCGGGCGATCGGCCGAAGGCATTGCAGTTTACCGACGCCTGCGCCAGACGCTGTCCGTGGTGCTGGGATTGCAGCCCTCGAGCAGCACCGAACAACTGGTGCAATTGCTGCGCGACGAAAGGGCGGGGCCGGTCTCATAATCGATTTGCGTGATTTGTTTGACGCGAGAAGTTGATGAAATAATCCATGATCCAGATCTATGTGCGATCGGTAGATCATTTGTAGTGCGGCCCGACCCATCGGTAGGAAATATGTAAGGTCCGAAGGCCTAGATTCCTCATTGCGTAAAGCGCAGCCATGTCCCGGCAATAAGGGCACGGCCAGGGTTCAATACTTTCAAAGGAGGAATCTCATAATGTACGCAACAGAAAAAAAAGCTCGCTTTCTTGGATCGGTGTTGCTGGCGGCCTTGCTCGCGCAACCAATGATCGCGTCAGCGGACAAAGGACACTTTCAGGGCCATGCGGTATTGCAATCGGTTAATTTCACCCAATACATGGCGCAGGAAGGTCATCCCTTGAAATCAGCCTACGCCGGAGAGATGGATGGTCTGATCTTTCACAACGGCGGCGGCTCATCCCTCGACCGGATGCTTGACAAGGCTCATTACCATTTGGTCTATGCCAGTGATGGCCTTGGCAATGGTAAGTGCTCGAAGACGTTTACTACCAAGGACGGGAGCAAGCTTTTTGCGAGCTGCCTGGGCAGGGCGACACCAACGGGGTCGACCGGTTCTGTCACGATACTGGGCGGCACGGGTGTGTTTGAAGGCATCACAGGCAAAGGAAAGTTTGACTTTTACGGTGTGACGGATCGTGTGTTCTGGGACGACATAGGATGGGATTGGGAAACGCCCTGAAACGCAGCAAATCGTAACGGGTGAACGGCGACTCAGCGCGCGTATGAATCGGCAATTGAAAGAAACGGAATTCAATGTCTCATCGTGCTCAATAGTCGCTGTTCACGGATGCTCAGGGTCAATTGTCAACAGGAATGATAAGCATGACCGTCGAAACCTATGTCGTCAGCATCTACCGGCGCGGGAAGGAGCCTGACAAGGAAGCGGCTGGGCTCGTCGAGCGGACCGGCAACGGAGAACGCAAAGCCTTTACGAGTAACACGGAACTGTGGGATTTTCTGTGCGGCAAAAACAGTCTGTCGAAAAAGAAAGTGGCGCGTCCGCGCCGTACCCGCAGGACGCCGTAGTTGATAAGCGCCTGTTAGGCGCCGTGCAACAGTACGTCGATGGCCGCAGTGATGGGAGGCCATCTCAAAGGGAATTTCCTGATTCTCCTCCATGACCTGTCGCGGTTCGGCTTCCACCAGCCGCCGCTGGGACCGAAGCCCGTCCACGTGAACCACCAGTGGGAAGCTCGGGGCAGGTCTCTTTTTTTTGTGGTACTTGACCACCATTCCTCGCCACTTTCCCGTCGGCGTGAAACGCATCGTGAAGTGCTCGTCCGGTTGCCGGGTTGCGAGTGCCGATGGCGCAAACGCCGACCGGGCACGGCGTCGCGATGCACTGCTCACAGCGACTGAGGCGCGTGCTCATCAACGGCCGTGACGCTGTTCGAATCGGCGCGGAGGAAGCCCGACCATGCGGGCGCGTGTTACGTCTCGCGATTTAAGTTTGAATCGGTGGGCTGCTATGCGCATCGGGCAATAGTGCTGCGCGGTAGCCGTGTGGCGCGATATCCGGTGTTGGGCAGTAGCACGCAACCTGCAATTATTTCTCTGTGCCGCGCGTCGGGATGCGCGCGATCGGTCGGCAGCGCAGCACATATAGCAGTCTGGTCGTTCGACCTGGTTTAAAGTAGCAGAAAACAGGGAGTCGGAATCCAGGCGGCTTTGCTTGATGTGAACTGCGACAATGCGCTGAAAAGCGCAGCAGGATGTTTCGCATCCTGATAGCTGCCGATTGCCCCATCCGGAGGAAAAAATGGACGACCAATTGGAAACGCTGGAAAAGATTCAGGGATTGGCGGTGGAATCCGCCGTTACGTACGGGCCGAAAGTGTTCGCCGCGTTGATCATTTTCGCACTTGGCATGTTGATAGCGCGCTGGCTGGGCAATGCGGTGGAGCGGTTAATGTTGAAGCTCGAACTTGAGCCCCCCGTTCGTCACCTGATGAATCGCATCGTCCAGGTGCTGACTATCGGCCTGTTCACAATCATGGCGCTCCAGAACCTCGGCGTAGAGTTGTTACCGTTGATCGCCGGGATCGGCGTGGTTGGTGCCGGCGTCGCATTGGCCATGCAGGGTGTCCTGGGCAATCTGGTGGCTGGTCTGACAATTATCTTTTCGCGCCCGTTTCGCGTCGGTGAATATATTTCGATACTCGAAGAGGAGGGCGAGGTCGAAACAATCTCCCTGTTCAATACGGTGCTTGGGCATCCGGACCTGTCGCACGTTGTGATTCCCAATCGCAAGATTGTTGGCGAGATACTGCACAATTACGGTCGCATCCGGCAACTTGATATCGTGGTTGGCGTTTCCTACGACACTGATCTGAACAAGGCGCTCGGCGCGATCGACGAGATGCTGAAGGCGAACCCCAGGGTGTTGCAAGAACCCACGCCATTGATTCAGGTAACCATGCTGGCGGACTCGTCGATCAATATCTCGGTGAAACCCTGGGTTGATGTAGAGTATTTCCCGCTCGCCGCAGGCGAAGTCAACAAGGCGATCGTGGAGGTATTTCGCGACGATGCGATCAGCATTCCGTTCCCGCAGCGTGAGGTTCGTATGCTGGGCAGCGCCGTTTGATGGCCATTGCACTGAGCTCGTTTTCGCTAAACGGACTGCGCGGCGCTTTTCCTGTGGACTGCGATTCGCAATCTTGTTTCCCGTCAGCCAGCGCCGAGGCGCGCATCATGATTGAGCTGTGGAAAAAATCCCCGAAAGCGTTGCAGTAATGCCGGCTTTGCGCCGATTCCTGCGCTGGGCTGCATGGGGTATTGCCATGCTGCTCGTATGCGTGACGATCGGCGCACTGTATATCACGTTCGTTGGCATCACTATTGACGCGTCGTTCATGCGTGACCGCATTGCGCAAATCTTTAGCGACAACATCGGTCGCACGGTTCGCTTTGACGGTGCCATGGAAATACGAATATCCGCCAGGCCAAGGCTGCGCGTCGGCGGATTTCATATTGCTAACGCGCCCGAATTCGGCAACGATGATTTCGCCAGTCTCGGTGAAGCGCGCCTTGCGCTTGACCTCTGGCCGATGCTGTTCAAAAGACAGCTGCATATCGAAGAGCTTGCGGGTAGTGACGTCAAGGTGCGTCTGCAGGTCAACGCCGACGGCAGTAACAACTGGGCTTTCGAGCGCCCGGGGGCTCGCCCAACCCGGGTATCCGGATCCACGACCCCGTCTTCAGTGAGTGCAGGTCAGGTGTTTGCACGGCTCGACATAGACCGCATCACTCTGGAAAAGCTCAATGTCGAATATGTCGGTGCAAATGAAAAAACGCACTTTTTCGATTTGCATTCACTCACCGCGCAGTCCATAGCTGACGCGCCCTTCAAGCTCGTCCTCAATGGTGCCGTGCAAAAAGAATTTCCCTATGAAGTGGATTTCACCGGCGGCAAACTGTCGGATTTTGCAACCGACAAACCCTGGCCCATCGCTTTTACGGTTAGCTTCCTGAGTTCCACCCTGTCCGTGAATGGCAGCGTAAACGGCAGAGGCAGCGGCGAAGTGACAATTGGTCTGGGCACCCGGAATCTTCTGGAGTTTGCGCGGCTTTTGCAAACTGATTTGCCCGACGTCGGGGCGAGCGGCATTTCCGCGACAGTGAATTTTTCTCCGCGCCGCGTCGCCATCAAACAGCTGAGCGTCGCAATGGGCAACACCATTATGGCGGGTAATCTGAAATTTGATGCGACCGGGGCAAAGCCACAATTAACCGGAGCACTGATCTCTCCAGCGCTTGATCTGCGCCCGTTTCTCGGCGAAGCATCGGGTGACGATCAGGAAAACCTTGATGACAAGGAGGAGACTGCGCCGCCACAAAATTTCGCAGAAGTCTATCGCAATCTGTCTGCTGCCACTTTCGATCTCAAGCAACTCAATGATATGGACGTGGGCGTCACGCTCGGTGTCGAGCGCTGGCTGAGTCTTCCCGGCGACGTAAAAGATGTCCGCCTCCAGATCGAAGTGCGTGATGGCGTGTTGCGCGCTCCGCTTACCGCCTCCGCCGCCGGAGTCACGTTGACCGGCCAGGCCGACGCGGACGCCAATGCGAATCCACCGGAATTTGAACTGGCGCTGGGTACGAGCGATTCCGATTTGGGCGGATTGGCTGAACTACTGCTCGGCGTGCGTGGAGTCAAAGGGCATCTCGGGCGTTTCGACCTCAACCTTGCTGCCCAAGGCGACAATGGCGACGCGTTGATGCAAAGCCTGGATGTGCTTCTCAAAGTCCAGCACGGCCGCTTCAGCTACGGCAACATAGAAGGCGGCCGCCCGGTGAAGTTCACACTTGACGAGCTGGCGGTGCGGCTTCCTCCAGGAGAAGCGCTCAGCGGCGAAATGCGCGGTGCCCTTCTGGATCATCCATTCACAGCGAAACTGGCTGCTGGAGCGCTTCGATCCATCATGCTGGAAGGCCGCTCCCCCATCGATTTCACGATGCGCTCAGGCGATGTTCGGGCCCGTATCCACGGAAAGATCGAAATGCCCGTACCGGGTCGCGGGCCGGATATCGCTTTTGAATTCTCCGCCCCTCGCGCCGGCGAACTGGCGAGCTGGTTCGGTTTCAAGCCCGGCGCGCAGGCGTCAGCCGTCATCTCCGGCAAGGCGAATCTGCGCCCGTCCACATGGCAGGTCAGCGATTTCCTGCTCAAATTGGGTAACACCCGTATTTCAGCTGATCTGTTACGCAGGAATGTTGACGGAGCACCTTTGTTGGAGCTGAGCATCGAGGGTGATGAAATCGATCGGGAAGAGCTTCAGTCACTTATCGAGAGGACAGACAAACCAAAGACCGCTAAGGCACGGCCCACACTGGATATTCCGCTGCTACCCGGGGAGATCGATCTTAGCGACGCAGACATTAGGGTCAGAATCAAACGAATTACCGGATCTGCCGTCGCGGTACGCGACGTTTCGTTCAACGGCCGCATTCGCGAAGGCTATATGCATCCCTCTCCCTTTTCAGTGAACGTGGCGGGTGCCAGCTTCGGTGGAGCCGTTTTGCTGGATTTGCGTGGTGCCGAACCGATGGCAGGATTGTGGCTGTTCGCAGCCAACCTCGACGCCGGAAAACTGCTTCGCAGCCTCGGCCTGACTCGCGATCTGGACGCGACGGTCAGCGAATTCGCGGTCAACCTCACTGTCCGCTCGGGCCGGATCGGCGAGATGTTGGCGCGCTCAGAGTTGGTCGGCTCGATTGGCGGCGGCCGAATTGTCTTGCGTGACCCGAATACACAAGGCGAAGCACTGATCACAATAAACAAAGCCGAGGTGCGCGCCGATCCCGGTATGCCCGTGCGGTTCACGGCTGCCGCTGCGCTCGACGAAATTCCGGTCGCAATCGCAGTGGAAACGGCCAGCGCTGTCGAACTGATGAATCCCAAACTGCCGCTAACTTTTGCCTTGCAGGTAGACGCGGCCAACACTCATGTCAATCTCACAGGCAACATTGCGCGGCCCATAGGAAGCGAACTGGAACTGGCGCTGGATGCCGGCGGCGAGCGCTTTGACGATCTCGACAGACTCACGCGTGCGTCACTGCCCCCTTGGGGACCCTGGTCCGCTGTCGGCAAATTCCGCCTTTCGCAACGCGGGTACGAAGTCAACGATCTGCATCTGCAAGTTGGCGAAAGCCGCCTTGAGGGGCAGGGGCGCATCGATACCGAGAGTGGGAAGCCACAACTCGTTATCGAATTGAATGCCCCGGTTATCCAACTTGATGACTTCAAACTCGATGACTGGTCACCGGTTGAGCAAAAACCCGATGCAGAACCTGCCACACTCACAGTCGAAGAGATTCGCCAGCAGGCGGCGGAGGCGAGCAACAAGACGCAAAAATTGTTAAGTCCGGAGATGCTGCGCCGTCAGGACGTGTCCCTGAAGGTAGAAGTCCAGCAAGTGTTATCCGGAAGCGACAAACTCGGCGAAGGACGCATGCAGGCAACGCTTCGGAACGGGCGCGCAGACATCGGTCCGATCGAAGTTGAAATACCCGGCGGAGGCGCCAGCCTGCAACTCGGATACGAACCCACTGAGCAGGACGTCAAAGTGGATTTGCATATTGACGTCCAACAGTTTGATTACGGCGTATTGGCCCGCAGGATTCAACCCGACACCGATCTGTCCGGCATATTCAGCGTAAAAATGGATGTCGGTTCCCGCACACGCTATTTATCCGACATTCTTCAGCATGGCAGCGGGCGTATTGATTTTGGTGTCTGGCCCAGGAATATGAGGGCAGGCATTTTCGATCTGTGGGCCGTGAACGTGCTGGTTGCATTGGTACCTGAAGTGGATCCGGACAAGGCATCGAAGGTCAATTGTGCGATTGGCCGCTTCGATTTGCGCGACGGCAAACTGGTCGAAAAAAGTATTCTTCTGGACACGAGCAAAATGCGCGTAACAGGAACTGGTAAGGCAGATTTCGCACAGGAGAATTTCGACCTGCGCATGCGCCCCCAGGCCAAGACGCCGCAGTTTCTGAGCCTGGCCACACCAATACAGGTCAGTGGGCCGTTCAATGACTTTAGCATCAGTGTCTCACCGGGCGACGTCTTTGAGACCGCCGCCAGACTGCTCACGTCTATCGTCTGGGTCCCCTTGCAAAAACTCTCTGGCAAGTCACTGCCCGCCGACGGTGCCGATGTTTGCAGCGCGCCGTAGAAAACCAGGGATGCGATACCGGGCAAAACAAATTGTGACGTTTATGACTTTCGCATTGCGGGCCTTGCGATGCAAGCCAGCCGAACGGTCGCGTATCGCAGTGGTTTCCGCCGCCACCGCAGCCAGCGTTTGCGCCTTGTTTATGGTGAAGCCGTTGCCACTGTAAACGTGATTATTTCGCCGGTACTTCTTCCTTCGCGGCTGCAGCGTCTTCAACCACCTGCCTGAACTCGTCTCGCGGTGCCGCCGGCATCGGTTGCCAGCCTGCGTCCTCGACCGCCGCTTGAGCAGCAGCCAGTCGTGCGACCGGAACACGGAACGGGGAACAGCTCACATAGTTCAGCCCTGTCTTGTGGCAGAACTTTACCGACCGGGGATCGCCCCCGTGCTCGCCACAGATCCCGATTTTGAGATCCGGACGAACGCCTCGACCGAGTTCGACCGCCATGCGGATGATTTTTCCCACACCGTCGACGTCGAGCGTCGCGAACGGATTGTCTGGCAGTACTTTGTTCTCCATATAGTGAACAAGAAATCCGGCCTCTGCATCGTCGCGTGAAATTCCGAACACCGTTTGCGTCAAGTCGTTTGTCCCGAAGGAGAAAAATTCAGCCGTCGAGGCAATCTCATCCGCTGTCAACGCCGCTCGGGGAATCTCGATCATCGTTCCCAGCTTGTAGGAAACCTCCTGTCCCTCTTCTTCCATGACTTCCTGCGCTTCGGCTTCAACGAGCTGACGTTGGGCGCGAAGCTCATTCACGTGTGATACCAGTGGAATCATGACTTCGACCTTGACGTCGACGCCCTCGCGTTTGCACCGGGTTGCAGCCTGAAAAAGCGCACGCGTCTGCATCCGGGTGAGTTCCGGGAGCAACATTCCGAGACGCACTCCTCGCGTGCCGAGCATGGGGTTTGTTTCAAGAAGGTCTTCAGTCCGACCGAGAAAATCCTGCTTGTGCCGGATTTCTTCGAGCGTGTCGTCGATTTCGCGAAGCGTCTTCAAGTGCTGGAGTTGCAGCTTGAGCTCGGCCAACTCCCGAAGGAGTTCCTGATGGTTTGGCAAGAACTCGTGTAGCGGTGGGTCCAGCAAACGAATTACAACCGGAAGACCATCCATGGCACGGAACAGCCCTGCAAAATCGTCCCGCTGAAGGGGAAGTAACCGATCGAGCGCTTCGTCGCGCTCCAGGTGGTTCTTGGCCATGATCATGTCGCGCATGACCGGCAGCCGGTCTTCTTCGAAGAACATGTGCTCTGTACGGCACAGTCCGATTCCCTGCGCGCCGAGTTTTCGGGCGCGGCGTGCATCTTCGGGATAATCGGAATTCGCCCAGACCTCAAGCGTCCGGTACTCGTCTGCCCACTCCATGAGCTTGCTGAGCCACGGGTCCTCGATGTCCGGTACCACGGTCGGAAGCGCTCCCAGATAGACTTCTCCGCGCATCCCGTCTATTGAAATCTCGGCGCCTTCGCGGATTGTGAGATCCCCTACACGCGCTTCGCGATCAACCAGGTCAATCTCGAGCGTCTCGACACCGACAACGGCGGGTTTGCCGAACTGGCGCGCGACCAATGCAGCGTGGCTGGTCCGTCCGCCGCGACTGGTGACGATCCCTTCCGCGGCCAGCATGCCGTGGACATCGTCCGGCCGCGTCTCCGGCCGCACCATGATCACCGCCTTTCCATCTTCCCGCGCCCATTGTTCGGCCGTATCTGCATCGAACGCCACGATGCCTACAGCAGCCCCGGGCGACACATTCAAACCCTTTGCAAATATCTGAGCCTGGTCTCTGGCATTCTCATCGAACTGTGGATGGAGATAGAAGTCCACCTGCTCGGGGCTTACTCTCAGTACCGCTTCTTCTCGACCCAGGAGTCCTTCCTCCACCATCTCGACAGCAATCCGCACTTCCGCCTGGGCGGTGCGTTTTCCGTTGCGGGTCTGGAGAAGCCAGAGTTTTCCATGCTCGATGGTGAACTCGATGTCCTGCATATTTCTGTAGTGGTATTCCAGCTTGTTCGCGATCTCACAAAGCTGTTTATGGGCATCCGGAAATCTCTCTGCCATCACGCTGATGTCGAGAGTCTTGCGGGTTCCGGCGACGACGTCCTCGCCTTGCGCGTTTACCAGAAAGTCGCCGTGCAAGCCTGGTGCTCCGGTGGAGGCATTACGGCTCATCACCACGCCGGTTCCAGACGTTTCACCCATGTTTCCAAAAACCATCGACTGGATGTTGACGGCCGTCCCGAGGTCGTGCGGAATTCCGGAGGCATTTCTGTAATCGGTCGCCCGTTTCGTATTCCATGAATCGAATACCGCTTCCGTCGCTGCCTGGAGTTGCTCCATGGGATCGCTCGGGAAAGGAGCGCGCGTGTGCATTCGGACGATATCCTTGAAACGCTGAGTCAAGGCTTTCCAGTCATCCGCTCCCAGTTCTGGATCGGTAGCCACGCCGGCTGCGAGTCGAGCCTCTTCAATGGCCTCCTCAAACGGATCATTTTCCATTCCGCGGACCACCGTGCCGAACATTTGTATAAGCCGCCGATACGAGTCGTAGACGAAACGTGGGTCTCCGGTGAGTTCGACCATGCCTTCTGCCACTTCGTCGTTCATTCCCAGATTCAGGATGGTGTCCATCATCCCGGGCATGGAAAACTTCGCACCTGAGCGACACGACACGAGTAGCGGATTCGCGGGATTGCCGAACTCTTTCCCCGTGAAGGATTCGATACGGCGCAAGGCTTCAATCTGCTGATTCCAGATGTCTTCCGGGAATCCACCTTGTGCCGCGAGGTAGCTGATACAGGCCTCAGTAGTCACGGTGAATCCGGGCGGAACTGGCACCTGAATCCGCGCCATTTCAGCCAGATTCGCCCCTTTTCCGCCAAGCAGACCACGGACATTTTCCCAGTCACCCGCGTAAGCTTCTGCGGCTTCCAGCTCCGTAAACGAATATACCCACTTTTGATTCATTTTCTCTCCGTAACTTACAAATTTAACCGCTGGGGAAGGTTCCGTTGCGCGCCAATCCTACCGGCTCTCAATATGCTGAATAGCACTGCAAATTCCAGGCTAGTTGCCAGAGAATATCCGGCAGGTCCTGCATCAGGGGGCACCCCGTCCCTCTGCCGTCAAAGCCCGGTCAAGAATCCCCGTCAGGCCTGCTCGGCAGACGCTCGCTTGGGGTCAAGTCGAATTACGCCGTACCCCATAAATCTACCACGTCCCTGGATTCGTCCCGCCCTACTGAAATGTATCCGGAAATGCCCGGCAAACTGCCGGTGGGAGCAGGAAAAGCGGAAATATCATGATCTCCGAGTAGAAAACCAAGTATCGCTCTTACAGATTCAGAATTGTTACTGAAATGTATCCGGAAATGCCCGGCAAACTGCCGGTGGGAGCAGAAAAAGCGGAAATATCATGATCTCTGAGTAGAGAACCAGGTAATGCTCTTACAGATTCAGAATTGTTTCGGCAGTTACTGGACCTGCTCTACAAAAATCGTCTTGCCTGCGACCACCACTTCGTACGTCGACACATATCTCCACCGCTATACTGTTCAAGTCACCGATGTGCTGGGAAGTGCTGATCCTCGGATGACAAAAAAATGTCGTTAGTACACGCCGTCGCCGTATGAGTATCTCGTCGATGCCTTCGATAAAGCTCTTTTGGTGACCCTATTGCCGGGTTCGCGGCACATAGAAGTTTTGGTGATTGCGCCTTCCGCTGACAGCAAAGAGAAATTCTTTGGATCTCTTTCAGTATCGAGCGGAATGTCCGAATGATCTCTTGGTTGCAACTGCTGAGAATCCGCTAATCCTTACTCAGAAGTTGGAATGCATTCTTGATAGCTTGAGAGCAAATAGCCGCGACTGATGGTTTACAGAATTTTGCATAACGCCAGCTTTGCTGGGGCTATAGGCGCATAGGCGAGCGTCGCTTTTGGACAGGCTGCAACGGTTGCGATGATTGTTTTCCTGGATATTGCATCCGCCGTGACGACTCTCATGGATGCGGATTCGACCAGGCTTTGGCCAGGTCATGACAAGCTGGCGATGATGAGTGCAAGTTTGCGGCCTGCAGGCGAGTACCACGCTGCAAGAATCTTCGACAAGTTTCAGGTTTGCGCATGCCTCAATTCAGTCGGCGTGCAACCGTATTGACGCTGAAACGCTCTGGTCAGCGTGCGCGCCGATGCGAATCCGGTTGCTCTGGCGATTTGTTCCAGAGGCGTAGCGGAAGTTTTGATCGCGTTGTATGCCTTCATGATGCGCCAGTTCGTAATGTATGCCATCGGTGCCACGCCGACAGCCTCCTGAAAATGGCGAGTTAACGTTGCCCGCGACATGCCGACGCGCTCGCCAAGTGACGACAATGTCCACTCGAATTCAGGTTCCCGATGTATCAACGTCAAGGCCCGATGCACGCGCCGGTCACGAAGTGCTGCAAGAAAACCGGTGGCATCGGCGTTCTCCCGGACATAGTGATTCAGTAGTTGTAAAAACAATACCTCGGTCAATCGATCGATGATGGGTGTGCGGTGATCATGGGTACGTCTGATCTCACTGTCGATGAGCATGACAGTCATCCAGGCAGGGTCGTTTGAATTCAGATGGGGGAAGTGCACAACCTCCGGCATGGAGTCCAGCATCGGGTGCGGTGCTTCCTTGTCAAAATGAACCAGCCCGCACATGAGGCGGTTGGTAATTTCACCGTCCTGGAACATCGGCACGCCCAGTTCACAGGCGTCGCCCGCGCGTTCAGAGGGGACCAGCTCGCGCCCGGGTTGATCCGCAATCCAGTGTGAATGACCTTTCGGCAGCATCACAATTCCCATCTCCTGTACCTGGACCGTTTCATCGGCGTTAGTGCCTACGAAACAGTTTCCCGAAAACGCAATATGAAAGCGGGGGATGCCTGTTGGTTCGAGCGACATCCCCCAGGGCGCGGCAAGCTCCGAGCGAAAGAATATGGATCCTCGAAAACGCAAGGTTTCGAGTACGTCTCCGAGTACGTCCATGTTGTCATTGAGCGGTTCAGACACTTTTTCGATACCGTCGAATACCACCAATTGTGAAGTTGTCGCCTACCATCCTGACTCGAAATCGGTTCAACAACAGGAGGCACATGATGACCAAAAGAATCGCCAGGCGCTTAACTCTTCGTGGCGTCTTGCTGGGATTGGTTTTTCCGATTCTAGCAACTACGGCATACGCTGAAGATTACTTTACATTCAAAAATGGCCAACTAGACCGCCCGACCGGTTACCGGGAGTGGATCTATGTTGGAACGCCGCTGACACCGAATGACATGAACGATGGCAAGGCTGCGTTTCCCGAGTTTCACAACGTCTATATCGATCCGAAAAGCTGGGCTCATTGGAAGAAAACGGGACAGTTCAGAGACGGCACCATTCTCATAAAGGAACTGGTCGGCGTCGGATCAAAAGCGGCCGTCAGCGGAAAAGGCTACTTTCAGGGTAATTTTGTTGGCCTGGAAGCGACCATCAAGAGCAAGAAACATTTTTCCAGCGAGCCAGGCCACTGGGCCTACTTCAGTTTTTCAACAGCTGATCACATGACGCTCACGCGAACAGCCAAGGCGTTTCCAGCGGAGGCGTGCAATGCATGCCATGCTGGCGCCGCGGCGGATGACTTCGTCTTCACGCAGTACTACCCGATCCTGCGCGACGGCAAGGCCGCCGGTGCAATGGCAATTGGCGGCAAGACGGACAAATTGAAGTGACATCAAAGAACAGGAGTCAGGTGATGCGTCGATACAGAACGAGTGCACGCGCAGCTATTGCGGTTTGTGCAGCCATTGGATTTGCGGCTTCGCTTGGACTTGCGGCTTCGCCGGTGATTGCGCAAGAAACCTTTTCACCCTACGTTGATAGCAAAGGCAATATCACTTTCCCGGAATCATTCCGGATCAATATGGTTCACCTCGGCTCATGGTTTGTTCCGGAAGGTGGCGCCAGTGGATTTCATGACGTGTACACCGAAAGAACCACGGTTGAGGCGTATCGAAAGACCGGCAAATTTCCGGATGGTGCGACACTGGTCAAGGAACTGCGAGCCGCCAAATCTGGCGACTATACGACCGGCAAAGGCGTGAACTATGCGACCGACGGCCTCAAGCAATGGTTCGTAATGATCAAGGACGCCAAAGGACGCTTTCCCGGAAACGCGTTATGGGGTGATGGCTGGGGGTGGGCGTTATACAAGCCTGATGATCGCGCCAAAAATGTTGCGGTCAACTACAAAACGGATTGCCTCGGATGCCACGTCCCGGTCAAGAACAAGGACTGGGTGTATACGGAGGCCTATCCGACCTTGAGCCCGGAGTAGATTATTGTTCTTCGGGAAAAACTTGTCAGCCAGTCGCAGTTTCTTAGCGTACTGGTTGTCAGAGGAATTGCTATTCAGAAGAATTGGGTAGCTTCAATTCCCAGGTTTGTCACCGAGAGCATGTTGGCTACCAAATTGAAAGATCTGATCCGCCGCTGCGCTCCGTGTGACGCTGATCCGCACCGTCGCGACCAGATCTGCCACGTCAGGACCAGATCACGGTTTCACCGGCTTCGTACCAGTCGCCGATGTTTTCCTCGACGGCGGCTTCGATGCGGCTGCGCTTGATCTTCATGGTTGGCGTGAGGAAACCGTTCTCAATGCTCCACGCCTCCCGTGAGATGACCACCATCTGCAACTTTTCGTAGCTAGCTATCGCGGCGTTAACTTTCTCCAGTAGTTGCGCCATCTCGTTTTCGACACGCGTCTTGACGGCGCTGTCGTTCATGCTGCCGCGCAGGTCTTCTGCCAGTACAACCAGCGCATAGGCAGCAGGCTGGCCAACGCCGGAGACCATGGACAGTTCGACCATCGGGTGCTCGTTGATCAGGTTCTCGATGGGTGCCGGGGCGACGTATTTTCCTTTTGCGGTCTTGAACATCTCCTTGACGCGGCCGGTGAGTTTGAGCAGGCCGTCGGAACGACGCTCGCCTTGGTCGCCGGTGCGGAAAAATCCGTCGGACGTGAAGATTTCGGCATTCAATTCGGGTCGTTTGTAATAGCCCACGAGTTGACCAGGCGAATTGATGAGCACCTCGTCGTTCTCACCGATCCTGACTTCGACCCCTTCAAACGGCACACCGACGTAACCCGGTTCGTTGGCCTTTTCCGTCGAGGCGTGCGAATAGGCGAAGTCTTCGGTCATGCCGTAGCCCTCAAACAGTTGTAGCCCGAGCTTGCGGTACCAGACAATGAGTTCGGCGGGAATTGGTGCAGAGCCGCTGAAAGCAAGCAGCACCTGATCCAGGCCCAGGCCGGAAAGCACTTTCTTGCGCACAATTCCACCGAGTATCGGAATACTGAGTAGCAGATTGAGCTTCTTCGCAGGCATCTTGGCGAACACGCCTTGCTGAAATTTCAACCAAAGGCGCGGCACCGATACGAAGAAAGTGGGGCGTGCACGTTGCAGGTCGGCAACGAAGGTATCGAGCGACTCGGCGAAGAATATGTGCACATCGCCGTGGGCCCAGGACATGCATTCGATCACCGCGCGCTCGAATACATGTGCGAGCGGCAGATAGGACAGCATTCGCCAGGGCGCTCCCGCGGGCATGCGTTGACCGATACTTTTTGCCGCACCGCGAGCCGCTTCGCTGATTCGCCCGAAATTGTGCATGGCGCCTTTGGGTGTACCGGTCGAGCCCGACGTGTACATCAGGATGGCGAGGTCATCGGGCTGACGTGAAGGATTTCCGGGAAGAGGTGGCGTAGCGGCGATCAGCTCGTCCCATTTTGGGAATGCGGTCGACGGCGCCAGCGGCAGGGCAATGCAAGGCAAGCCTTCCGGCACACCTGGCTCCTGTTCGGACCAGGTATCGAGTTTGCCGACAAATAGCAGCTTCGAGTCGCTGTGTTCCAGTACAAAGCGGATGGTTTCAGCACTCTCGGTGGGGAAAATTGCCACCGTTGTTCCACCGGCCATCCAGATGGCGAGTTCGGCAATGAAGAAGTGTGCACAGTTCTTCGACAGGATGGCGATGTGGCTATCGGCGCCGAAACCTTGACTTTGCAGGTAGGCGGCCATGCACTTCGCCTGGTCAACTATCTCGCTCCAGGTGTAATCCACTACCTTGCCGCCGCCCACGGGTTGGGTCAGAAACACGCGCTGCGGATGCGCTGCCGCGTGATCGTAGATGTAGTCCAGAATCAGTTTTTTCTCAGCCATGGCCTAAGGATATGGGATAGGAATTCGAACCGTATCACGCCTCCGGGTTGGACTCAATTTACCGTGTTGGATCGGTCTTCAGGAGAGACAACGGCGCCGCGATACCGTGCTCCAGGTCAACCGGAAATTCGCGCGATGGGGAAGGGCGGACTTGACGTGATATGCAGATATACAGGCCTGACCCGAAGATTGCAGTCATTGAAGTTTTGGGCATCGCGAATTCAACTCACGAGCGAAATTTCTGTGGATCAGATCAACAGATCAAATGCACCGGATGATGGTCGTCTTGCAAAGACGTCTATCGATACTTGCCGTCCCAGGGGCCTGGTTGAACACTGGCGCTTTGTTTGTCCTCGCTCGCAACTGGACGATTGAGCGTGATCACTGTGTCAGGCGTGACCGTGGAATAGTCCATGTAGCCCATCCGTGCCAGGGGGCGCATTGCGCCGGTGTTGACGATGCCGTTCTCAATATAGGTATCGTTAATGTAGATCGCCACGACATGACCGAACACAATCACGTACCCGGGTTGCGCAGCGTCGGGGCGCGGAATCTCTAGTGTTTTCCACAACCGGCATTCGAGAGCCGACGGGCTGGCTGCAACGCGCGGTGGCTTGACCACCAGAGACGGCGCCGTTTCGAGTTTCGACAGCCTGTATTCGTCGACGTTGGCCGCGACCGGAGCAGAACTCAGGTTCATCGCGTCGACCAGCACCTCAGTGGACATCGAGCAGGTGAACTCGCCCGTTTCCTCGATGTTGCTCAGACTGTCCTTGCGACTCGCTGACGAGAACATCATTATCGGCGGCGAATCACTGACTGCATTGAAGAAACTGTACGGTGCCAGATTCAGCACGCCTGCCTTGCTCATAGTCGTAATCCAGCCGATCGGGCGCGGTGCAACCAGCGCCTTGAACGGATTGTGGTCCATGCCGTGATTGCGGTGTTCGTTGGGATTTTCCAGTGAGTAGTGCATGAACTCTCGATTCTGTGGGTTGGAATATAAGGTTTCTCAGCCGCCGGCATTTGCCTGCCGTCAATCTATCCGTTGTATGAAAACCCGTCAAATGCCGTCTGTATTTGCGAAAAAGGGGCATGCCTATCTTCAAGATCGCAAAGAGGGCTGCCGGGTTTGCGGTTGTGAATTCGGTAACGGACGTGATCGAAACCTTTATGCCTTGTCGCGAGAAAAGGACAACCAGGCCAATGCAATGGCTGCAATGCTCAGGCCGGGGATCATGGCATATTGCACTGTCTCCCACCCGTAGCCATTTAACAGCGCGCCCGAACTGAACGATGCGAAGGCCACCAGGCCGAATACGAGGAAATCGTTGAGGCCTTGCACCTTGGCTTGCTCGTCGCGTGTGTAAGCGGTCGATAGCAGGCTCGTCGCACCGATGAAACCAAAGTTCCAGCCGATACCAAGTGCAATCAACGCCCAGTAGAAGTGAGCCAACTCGAAACCGGAGAGCGCAATCACGCCGCACACCCCGAGCAGCATCAACCCGGTTCCAATAACTTTTCCATGACCGAAGCGCGCGATTAACGAGCCGGTAAAGAAGCTTGGCGCAAACATTGACAGCGCATGTAAACGCACTACGTCGGCCGCATGGTGGGTATTGAATCCGTGGTGAACCATAGCGAGTGGCGTCGATGTCATGACAAGGCTCATCAGTGCAAACGAGACCATTCCGCACAGTACTGCAACGATTACTTTCTGTTGACGGAAAATTTCGCTAAGTGGGCGACCCGATTTCTCACCTTTGACTTTTCGCTCCGGTGTCGGGATGCGGAGAAACAGCAATCCGATAGCACCGACAATGTTGACACCTACCACGGCCACGTATGCGCCGGCGAACGGTACAGGTGTATACATATCGGCTGTAGCGTGCACAATCTCCGGCCCAATAATGGCGCTCATGAGTCCGCCTCCCATGACCCACGAAATCGCTTTCGGTTTGAAACTGTCGGATGCCGTATCGGCCGCCGCAAATCTGAAAAATCCCTGAAACGACTGAAAGACGCCGGTGCAGGCGGCACCGGCCAGTAGCAGAGCGAAACTGCCGGTCAACAGTGCATATGCGCTCAAACACCCGCCGGCCGCGCCAAAGACGGTGCCACCAATAAATCCCGCGCGTCTGCCGATGTGTCCCATCAGAAGGGACGCAATTGGCGCACACAGCATCGTGACCAGCACATTGATCGAGATTGGCAGGGTGGCAAATGACGGGTCATCGGCCAGATATGCGCCGGCCAGGCCGCCGAGAATCATATTGATCCCCAGTTGCGAACCGAGAATGGCCTGCGCATAGACGAGAATCGCAACATTGCGCACGGCAAGCCGATCGTCGGATTGTTTCGTATTCAACACAGGTATCTGGCGAGTAAAGCCGGTGAGTATGTCACAGTAGTCCGAGCCATCCACCTGAGCGACACCTACGCATGCCAGTTGAACGTATCCGGTTATCTCTGGAGAAATGGCTGCTACTTACCGTGCAGCAGGAATTCGAGTTACACGCAAAGTGCGTCACCGTTCGCAAGGTATTTCGCGCGTGCGCTGTGACACCTGCCATGCCGGTGCATTCTTCGACGAGGTGGGGAGTCAACAGATTTGGAAATCCGCGTATTCGTTCTATTCCCCTATCCCAGTGAAACTGGGATACGCAGTGCTTCACTCAATACCAGCAGACGAGGCCTAAACCGATCCGCATTGTTTCTGAATGCCATCTATATATACGAAAAGGGGACGGATTTATTGTCAGGACCGAAAAGAGGGCTGCAGAGAAAAGCGTCTTTCACTTTGTGAGAAAAGGCGGCAGATCTATTTTTCGCCGGATTCGTCCTTCCGGCAATAAATCTGTCTTCTTTTTCTGTCTCAGCAAACGTCATGGTGTCGACTCTCTCCCCGATTGTGCGCCCCCCCCCCCCCGCATCTGGCCTATAGATCAGACTCAAATGTTGTATCGCCCAAACGCATTTGTCGGAGCAGTTAGAACCAGGCACAAATATTTCATCTGCATCAAGTCAAGTGGCGAGGACTTTCTCACCACACCCAGAGGTGCGGTGAGAAACACGCACTAGGGAATCTAAGGCGCTTCATACGCGCCGATATCCACGACTGCATTTGCATCCCCATCTCCGTCAAGCGGACGAAGCGTTCCATCGAAGTCAAGGCCAGGCGCGCCTACAGCGCTGCCCGCATCAATGGCCAGAGAGCCAGGCTGGAGGTGATAATCACCCGATGCGCCGTTCATGAACATCGGGTCAGCGGAAATGTTCCCCCTAATTCCCGATTGATTCGCGGTTCCCACGTAATCGGTCGTATTGCCGAAAACAAGGTTGTTCTCCCAAACTGGATTGTCCGCGTCAGAATTGCCATTTGCTATCTCTAGTCCGATTCCGTTCTGAAAAATGATGTTGTTTCTATGGATCTGCGTGGTCTGTGGAACCTGGGTGGAGACCCGAATGCCCGTGTGGTTTCCGACGAAAGTGTTGTTGATGATCTGTGGTGAATTACCTATTGGAAGGGTCAGGTTAACAGCTCGACACGGATTGTTTTCAAAAATGTTATTTGTGATTAACGGGGATGAAGAATTGACGAATGCTACGACCCCGGACAAATGCTGATTGTCGCAACTATTATCCCGAAAGACGTTACCTTCGATTGTGGGTGACGAACTGTTTCCGCCAATCGCTGCGCCAAATCCACCACTACTCTGAACATTTCCGTCGAAGACATTTGCAGAGATAAGCGAACCCTGACCATATACCTCAATGCCGGCGCCAAATGAAGCGCTCGAACCCGTAATCGTGAATCCATTGATCGCACCCCCCGGTCCCATGCGCACGGCAGTACCCTGATTGCCATGGATAATAGTAGTTGCCGGACCAGAGCTGCTCCGAAGCGTGATGTTCTTTCCATTGAAATTCAGGCCGCCGAAGTAGATTCCTGGTGCAATAAGCACTGTATCGCCATCCACTGCGGCATCGATTTGCGCTTGAATTCCTGCTACAGATACTCCTACCGTGGTGGTGCTGGTCGCGCTGTTGTCAGCCGTATTGGTCTCAAACGAGCCGCTGGTCACACTGGCAGTGTTGTTGACGACTCCTTCTGCCGTGGGAATGGCAACTATCGTAATGGTCACGCTGCCGAATGCATTCAGCGTCCCCAGGCTGCAGGAAACTGAGCTTGTCCCGGTGCAACTGCCCTGACCAGGCGTCGCCGATACGAAGTTGACGCCAGCTGGCAAGGTATCGGCCACTACGACATCGATTGCCTGCAATGAACCGGGGTTCGAGATTGTTATCGCATACGTGAGATTACTGCCCAAAATGACAGGATCGGGCGAGCCATTGACGGTGAGCGAAAGATCAACGGCCGGCGGAGTGGATGTGTCGTCATTCGGATCAGTACCGGCCAGGTATTCGGTAAGGTTGCTCGCACCGTCACCGTCTTTGTCGCCAGCAGCATCGTCGATGTTCGGAAACAGTCCGTTGGTCGTTTCCCAACTGTTGTGCATGCCATCGACATCGTCGTCGCCAAGGTCGCCGCCAACCGGTCCGGTTAGTTCGGTCCATTTCAACGTAACTGTGTTCTCTGGAACACCATTGCCATCGAGATCCAAAGCCAGCATTACCAACGTGGCAGAAAGTGCTGTAACACGAACGCTGCGGTTTCCTTCCCCCGTCAGTAATATTTGACCGCTGTCCGGATAGAGCTGCATTAAGGTAATGAAGATAAACGGTATAGACGTTGTGATGTCGACGTAGCCGTGGACCTGATCAAACACTCGCCCGGTAATGCTCTCAGTGAAGGACGTAGGAGACGTTGTCGCATTCACGATGACGAGATTCTCGGCTTTTCCTGTTTCACCCGTGATGTTATCCAGAAAAACTACGTTTACGGTAAGCGTATCGGTGTTGAGTCCGATGTTCGTCTGGGAACGAATAGATCCACCCGCATCGTTACTAAGGCCAGGTCCACGAAGCGTCAGTCTTACAAAGCTTACGGTGAAATCGGTTGGAATGATCAACGCCAAATCGAACGCGCTCACCTGCATCGTAGCCGGACCGTTCAACGTAACACCGTCAATGAGGCAAAAATTGTAGGTGACCGTCACCGATCCGGTGCCGTTGTCATTAAGTGTTCCAAAGATGCGTATCGAACCATTGCCACCGTCACAGGGTTGGAAGTCGTCGAGTGCGATAACCGAAGACGAAAATGACTGAGCTGAACTCGATTTTCTCGCGCGCATCACGGCGTCACGGAAACTTCGGTTGAGGCGCAAGGCAAGGTCTGTCACTCCGTCGGCCTGATCCAGATCGTCTTGCGTGGCATTACCGGGCTCGACGGCGACGCCGGCCAGAACGCCGCCGATTGAGTCGGCTGCATCGCCGCCGCCAATAATATTTGAGGTAAGCTTGGACGCGTTACCCGGGGTAATGGTCGCGATGCTGGCCACGCCATTGTAAACGACAGGCGCCGGCGCTTGCGGCGCGGGACCTCCTCCGCCACCACCGCCACATGCTGATAGCGCCACTGTCACGAAGGCGACGCCGGTTAGAGTCCAAACTGATGAAATGAAGCTTTTCATGATGCTTCTCCTCCAGAAGAACGTATGGCTAGAATTCCACATCGGTTGACCACACGTTCTTAGCACTTGGTGCGCTGGCAGGGTTATTTAAATACTCAGCTCGTCAACATGCTTGGAAATCGGCAGTGTGTTTGACCTGCGTCAATAGTTGCTGCTGCTCACCGTTTCGCGGTGAACGTTTCTGTGTATCAGCTGTCGCGGAAATCCAGGGCCAAGTCTGAAAGTGTAGCATTCCACCGTCGTGTCTCATTGGTGCTGAGCGCGCCTATCAGGATTGAGCGACGCGTATTGCGAGGCTACCGCTGAAATCCAGTCAGCGCTAAGCCTGCTGATACCTCGGCTAAGTGCTGCACGGAGCCTTCGCGCTCGACCTCAAACTGTCAGTCGCAATCGTTGCGACGTCTGAAGCTCTATAATTGGCCGCTCGCTATGTCTTTTTGTATGACCTGTCTTCTTTGATCTCCATGCGCCTGTCTCTATTACTGAAAATATGAGCAATTCTCCCGTCAGGCCGCGGCCCGCGGCGACTTTAATCCTCGTGCGCGACGCATCGCACGGTCTGGAAGTGTTACTCGCAAAGCGCACACACCTCGCCGCATTCGCAGGTGGTGCGTACGTGTTTCCTGGGGGTGCTGTCGACAAGGCCGATGCTGCGCCGGAACTGGCCTCGCTTGCTTCCGGCATTAACGATGCAGAAGCGAGCAAACGCCTCGGTATCGAACAAGGTGGCATTGGCTATTGGATCGCTGCTATTCGCGAATGCTTTGAAGAAGCCGGACTGTTGTTCGCGCATGCCCACGACGATGCGTTGATCGATATAGACGGCCAGGCTGCACCTCACTACGCGACCGCGCGAAAATCGCTGGCGGCAGGCGATGCGACTCTGCTCCATTTTCTGCAGTCAAATAATCTAAGGCTCGCCGCTGATCGCTTGCATTACTTCAGTCACTGGATCACGCAGGCGGGTCGTCCGCGTCGTTTTGACACGCGCTTCTTTCTTGCCGAGGCGCCGACCAGGCAAACGCCATCGCACGACGGCGAGGAACTGGTGAACCATCTGTGGATCCGGCCGGATGAGGCAATCGAGCGCGGCAATCGCGGTGAGCTCAATCTGATGTTTCCTACCTTGAAAACGCTCGAAAGCCTGTCGAAACTGCGGGACGTGGCAACAGCGCTGGAGCATGCCCGCACGCTTCGCGTCATGCCGCCCATGAGCCCGCGCGCCGGAACGGGGCGGGACGGCAAGAAACTGCTGGTGCCAGGCGACTACGCTTACGCGGAGCTGGGAAAACTTGATCCGGAACAACAAGGCACGGCGTCCTACGAGATTGTTCCTGGCGTCGCCGTGTCACTGTCAGATCGAGTGCAAAGACTGACTGCGCCGAATGCGAGCGTGATGACCGGCCCCGGCACCAACACCTATCTGGTTGGCGACGCGACAAGCGGCGTCGCCGTGATTGATCCCGGGCCGGCCGACCCCGATCACGTAGCGCGAATCGTCGAAGTGGCTGCGGGTCCGATTCGCTGGATAGTGTGCACGCATACGCATGTCGACCATTCGCCCGGCGCAGCCTTGCTGAAGGAACTTACGCAAGCCAGCACATACGGAATGCTTGCTGCGCACAGGGAGCGTCAGGACCAGACCTTCGACCCGGATCATGCGGTCGTTGAAGGCGAGCTTCTAGAACTTGGCGGCGTAACGCTGCGCGTGTTGCACACACCCGGTCACGCATCAAACCAGGTTTGCTACCTGCTCGAAGAAGAAGACTTGTTGTTCACGGGAGACCACATCATGCAAGGCTCGACGGTGGTGATTAATCCCCCCGATGGCAATATGTCTCACTATTTCGCATCACTTGAGCGGCTCTACGAGGAAAACATCGCGTGGCTCGCACCGGGCCACGGCTTTCTGATGGAACGACCGTATGAAATGGTCGAGCGGCTGATCGTGCACCGGCGCACGCGGGAGAACAAAGTGGTGAACGCGTTACGCGATGCTGGCCAGGGTAGTGTTGAAGCGTTGGTGGCGAAGGTCTATGACGATACACCGGCCGGGCTGCACAAACTGGCAACGCGTTCGCTGCTCGCACATTTGCTAAAGCTCGAAGTGGACGGGCGCGCTAGCCAGACCCAGGAGGTGTGGCAGCTGACCGAATGAAGTGCGCTTGAATAGCTGGTGCAATTACGTCTCACGTAGATCTATGGCTCTCGGGCGCTGGGTAATCGCGTGAAGACATGCACGAAACAAACGTATGGTTACCTGTGGCAACGGGGGCGCGATCAATTTTTCAGGGCGCGTTCCGACTCGTACTCACTGAATTCGGTGACAATCAAGCGGCGGCGGGTGCGATCTCGCGCGCGATTCGTTTGGCGTTCTCTATTTCCGCCACGCGTAAATCGTAAGCCGACTGCAGATTCAGCCATGAACGCGCGTCACCACCAAAATAGCGTGCCAGTCTCATCGCACTATCTGCACTAACCCCACGCCGCTCTCGAACAATGTCGTTAATGCGCGGGGCCGGTACGTTCAGCGCCTTAGCCAGTGCATTGGCGCTCATGTTGAGCGGAACAAGATACTCCTCCCGCAGGATTTCACCGGGATGAACTGGCCGCATTCCATTTTTCAGCATCGAAAATCTCCCTCAATTCTACGGTCTTTGGTACGCAGCCTAACGCTTGTGCTTTCGCCACCACAGCGCCCCCACACCACCGCTACCCACCAGCGCCGCCATCGTCCAGAACATAGCGGCCGCGCCAAGCACCGAGCCGAAAGCACCGAATACGAGTGGTAGTACAACCTGGCTGCTGTGGATGATGGTTGCACGCACACCCAGCACTTCTCCCACTCTTCCTTGCGGCGAGCGCGAGTGGACCAGCGACATGATGTTGGGCTGCGCCGCACCCAACCCCAGGCCAAGCAGGAAAGCGACCGCCATTAGTGGCCCACGAGAGGAATACATCGGGAACAGTGCGAATGCGAGTGCGGCACAAAACATGGTGTAGGTGAGCACCTGCCATTCAGTCACGTGCCTGGACAACCAATGCATGGCAAGCCGTATCACGAACGTTGCGAGCGCGAAACTGCCGAGCACGAACCCGATCTCGGAAGCGGTCAGGCCGACCGCCGTGCCGTGCACTGGAATGACGAAGGACTGCAAATCCCAGGACATGGAGATCAGCGCGGTCGCGATCAGGATGTGCCGCAATTCCGTGTGTCTGAACAGTTCCATCGGGTGCAGCGGCTTGGGCGGCTTCATCCTGCCATGCCGTGACGGCATCAAACCGCGACTGGTCCACACCAGCGCCAATGCAAGCAGCGCGACAACGACCATCGCGCTGAAGGCTGCACGGTGACCAAGCGTGTCGATAATCAATCCGCTCATCACTGGCCCGGTGAAACCGGATACGGAAACGCCAAGTGCGAACCAGGAGAACGTTGCCGCGCGCCGCGCCGGATCTGCCCGTTCACCGATTACTTGCTGGATGGATAGCAGATTCAGAGTGGTGCCGGTACCGATCAGCGATGCCGCGACCAGCAAAGGCGCAAGGTCAGCGGCGGCGTAGGAAAACATCGCAGGCAACAGCACGCCGCCAAGAATGAGGAGGGTGCCGACCAGAGTCGGCATCCGCGGCCCCGCGGCGTCGAGCCAGCGACCGGCGCGCACCGACACCAGCATCGGTACCAGTGAGAACAACGCCAGGATCACGCCCACGGTAAAGGTTGACGCGTTGTTTGCCAGTGCGTAAAGCGAGCCGGTCATGCGCGCGCTCACGAACACCATGTGCGTCAATACCGCAATAAGAATGAGGCGAAACAGCGTCATTGTTCAGGGCTCAGGATGCGTGCTTCCGTGCGATGGAGGGATGCTGCAGTAGCAAAGTCTCCTCAGTATATTGGCAATAGGAGGCAGGCGTGGGCGCGGACTTGAGTTTTCGAAATACGGTCGTGTTCCGGATCGCTGTGAATTCTTGTATTAGCGAGCGGTAGGTGTGTTTTTGAGATGCCCGCGCTGCGTCCTGCGAAGCAGACTCGACCGGTGAATCGTCCCGTGCATTTTCAGTGGAGAGGCCATGAACAGAAATTCATCCACCCCGTCCTCCGCCAGCGCTTCCAATGACTAGCATAAGGGCCGCGAATGTCATTGCGGTTTTTGCAATTCGCCGAATCATCGTTATTCCTACTCAACCTGGTCATTCCAGGTAGTGTTCTCCCTGAGCTGGAACGAATTTATGGAGCTATTCGCCGGCCGGTATTTCTGTCGCCAAATGCCGGGCAGACGATTTCTTGTTTGAGGGTATTGTTCGCAATTGCCTACATACCAGGGCGGTCGCTATGTGCAGCGCGATTGGGGATGCGCGCGGCCGTGGTGACTTTCGCTGGTCGTTTGGGGTGGCACGCGCCAAGATGACACAACTACGATTGTTGAGGCGTTTCGGAACCCGTCGGCGTGCGCAGGCCACCATAAGAATGCCAGGATCCTGTCACCAGCCAGCCACAGTCGACCGGAAGATTGATTCCGGTGATCGCGGCAGCATCGGAGCTTGCGAGGAACGCCACCGCACGTGCAACATCAACAGGCTCAACCATGCGTCCGAGCGCAGAATTGTTCTCTAACGTAGACACATCCCGTTCGCTTTTGTCGATGGCGGCCTGCAACGCTGGTGTGCGGGTGTAGCCGGGTGACACGGCATTGACCCGTATGCCCGCCGGTCCCCATTCTGCGGCGAGACACTCGGTAATGGAAATGACAGCGGCTTTCGCTGGCGCGTAGGCGTGCAGCGGCGCGGAGCGCGACCCTACGATGGATGCAATGTTGACAATGCTGCCGCGGCGGCGCATGGCCATGTGCTTGCCGAACACGACCGAGCTCAGGTAGGTGCCGCGCTGATCCACGCGCACAACTTCATCCCAGACTTTCATGGACAGTTGGTCCGGCGGCAGCGGCTGCTGGATGATGCCGGCACTGTTGACCAGAATCTCGACAGGGCCTACTTTGGTTTCGATCATTCTGGCGCAACGATCCATCGCCTCGTCATCGCCCACATCCGCGATGAAAGAACGGCTGTTAACCTCGCGCGCGAGTGCGTGCACGCGTTCGTCCCGATCCAGCATCACGACTTGCGCCCCGCGCGCCGCCAGCTCACGGCAGCAAGCCGCCCCAATACCGCTTGCACCACCGGTGACCACTGCCACACCCGATAAAGTCGCGCCAGGCATTTCTTTCTCCTTGAATTATTGTTCGGTCTTGTTTACTGCATACGTATTGTCGCCGACGGCGAGCGTCTGTGCTATTTCTATATCTGCGCCCAGCTCAGATGTTCTGCCTTATTTCGGACCCTGGTTTGCACTTCCGACGTAATCGCGAAACGAATCAGCATGCCGGGAAGGCTTTTGGGTTGTCGCACTTAGACAGTTTGTACCTGTTCATTTTTAGAGTCCCCAATAGGGGATCCGGAAACCCCTCGCCTTCAGGCGATGGATAAAAAACGTAGTTCGGGTTAGCGCCGCGTAATCGGACGGTCTTGTCCAATTCTGTCGCTGCCCAGGGGCGACATTTGGCGTTGTTGCCGTGTGCAGGCATGCCGGGGGTAGCCCGGCAGCTAGTATCTTTCTCTTGCTTGCCCAAGAGAAAGAAACCAAAGAGAAGGGCACCCCGCTGAACCGTCCCTACGGGATACCCTGCGTTACTCGAAGCGACAGGCGGCTG